>Ga0207828_100002_pt1 | contig 1059287 bp, 1033 predicted proteins | sample TtaePargueraPR_11_FD_187276 | JGI IMG/M metagenome (GOLD analysis project Ga0207828, IMG submission 187276) | Aerobic enrichment media microbial communities from Bioluminiscent Bay, La Parguera, Puerto Rico - Tt and P2 (3) (SPAdes) | ecosystem: Environmental > Aquatic > Marine > Unclassified ...
CGAGCCCGAAGGGGCAGCCACAAGGATGTGGCTGATAAAGTAGGACACTGCCAGGCTTTTATACTAAAAAACCCGACTCTACCGAGTCGGGTTTTTTTTTGACTGATGGAAAGTGTCAAGGTCATCACAATCTTGGCTACACCACATTGCCGGGGCTGCTGTATCACGGTATTGTCATAGCCATAGTGACTCTATGCAGTATGCTAACTGAACGTAACAAAAGACTAGTTGAGATGAGTAGATGCGATTAAAACGAACGGTCTGGCATGTAGAGCCGACTATGTTAGCTGAACAGCTGCTGACATTTGAAAACGTTTTAACGATGAAGAAAGACGCCGTTTCAGCAGATAATCATGGTGATGTGATTCGGCTTGAGCTCGGGGCAGACAGCTACTATATAAAACGTTTTTTTGAAGCAACTGGTGTTAGAAGCTGGTTATGGCGTTCCAGGCTGAGAATGGAGTACCAGAATCAACGTCGCTTTGCCGCATGGGGGTTAAATGCAGCACGCGTTGTCGGCTACGGTGAAGAATATATTTTCTCCAGAACTCTGCGCGGTGTGCTGGTGACGGAAGGTGTTCCTGACAGTGCGAGTCTGGAAGATATTGCGCAGAATATGCCCGATCAGCTGCGTGATAAGGAGTGGCTGAATTCAGTTATGCAGCAGGTAGCAGATATGACATCCTTACTGCACAAACATCAGTTTTGTCACAATGATTTATTTTGGCGAAACCTGTTGATTCAGTCATACCAAACTGAAAGGCCTAAACTGTACTTGATTGACTGTCCTTCGGGCAGTTTCTGGTGGGGGCCTAGCCTTAGAAAACGCATGGTCAAAGATATTGCTGGTTTAGATAGATTAGCCAGGCGTTTTTTAAGCTATAGCCAGAGACTGAGGTTCATTAAGAAATATTTGAATAAAGAGCGCTTAGATACCGCTGACAAACGCTTTATCAGAGAAATTCTCGATTATCCGGATAAGCGTATGAGAAGAAAACAACGTCAACGGAGAATTGGCATATAGACACTGCAGTGTGTCTGGGAAGTCCTTCCATGGACTCCTGACTCATGATTTTACGCAGAGAATGGTGCTGTGACGTCATTCGCCATGCGGATAGCGAATATCTTTCTGACAGTTTCCTCTGTCTTCCAGGTGCCTTTGAAGCCTGCCTGAACAACAAAGCTGTCACCAGCGGAGTAACTTACTGCGTTACCATCAGTGTCGGTTAATGTCGCTTTGCCTTCAAATATATGAACCATTTCATCGGCATTGTAAGTTACCTGATAGGTACCTGGTGTCGCTTCCCAATAACCAGTCAGAAACTTGCCATCATCAGGCACATGCTCGAGCCATGTTTTCATGGTAGGGCTGCCTTCAACCGCTACCCAGCCATCCAGATCGCTGGTTATGGCTTCTACAGAAGGGGTGGTGAACTTTCCAAACGATACCGTTTTCATCTTAATACTCCAGTTACGAATTTTAAGATGTGACTGTGGCAGGCTGTAAGAAGAGAAACAATTCTCCAAAAGCAGTATTGTCTCTATCAGGGCTACGACCTTAGTAGTATTGGTGAGGCCTGACAACAGTAGACACTTTTTATGCTACATAATGTAACTCAAACCATAAGAGGTCACCGATGGGAACGGGGATCCGATATTCGGACGAATTCAAACAAGAAGCAGTCAATCAAGTCATTCTTCATGGCTATGGTTTGTCAGGGGGCTGGGCTACCCCGTTGACACAGACTTTTTGAAAACGGTTGAAACGGCATTAGCCGTTTCATATTCTCTCTTGGTTTCACCTCAGGGGCTACTGCTACTGAGATGCTTTTTATACATCACTCAGACTAAGTAACCGCTCACATTCTTTTTTATAAACGCGTTTACTCATACTTTTAAGCAATATCCCGAGCACCATTTTTCGACTAAGACGAGGCCGTGTCAGCAACTGATGATTACTCTGCTTAGCGAGTAGGGCTAAAGTCTGGATGCCGCCTAAAGTCATTGCACGTACTTCCCACCCCATAGGTCCTTTAAGTGAGACTCCTAGCGGGAAGCCTTCTTGCATCATAATGGCCGTACGGCGATACAGAGCACGGAGCAAAGTGGCAATCCGCTTAGTATCAGGCTTAACCAGATCGGTTTCTGTCAGCTTCGCAGCATGGAGTTCATCCAAAGGAATATAAACCCGATCCTGCTCAACATAATCCTGCTCAATATCCTGATAAAAGTTAATCAATTGAAGTGCGCTACAGATGGCGTCGGATTGCTGTAACTGTATTTCAGTGTCCTGAGCATCAAGATGCAGCAGTAAACGGCCAACGGGATTAGCTGAATAGCGACAATAGTCGAGTACTTCGTCGAAGTTGGCATAACGAGATTTGACGACATCCTGTTTAAAGGCCGTCAGTAGATCTTCAAACAGCGAAAAGGGCAAATGATGCTGCTCGATCACATCAGCGAGTGCGATAAAAATGGGATTATCGCCCTGATAGCTCTTATCAGCAATCTTGGCTAAGGCCGCGCTGTAGGCGTTGAGTTGTGAAAGCCTTGTGATCTGCTCAGCATCACCTTCATCAGCAAAGTCATCAGCGGTGCGGGCAAAAGCATAGATGACGCAAACGGGCTGACGTAAACGTTTGGGCAGTAATAATGACGCGACCGGAAAGTTTTCGTAGTGTGAGCGGGCAAGTTGCAGGCAATAGGCGTAGGCCTCTGCAATACTGGGTTTACTCATCATCGCCAGATTGTTGAACCTGCCGAGGTTGTTGTTCAATCGGCGGTAGATCGCTGATCTCACTTTTACTGCTGATGCCCATCTCAGTGAATTTACGAGCGCCGGGGATAACCTGTCTTTCCAATGAACCCACAGCGCTATTGAAGTGATTTACTGTACTGCCCAGGCTGCTACCGAGTTTGCTCAGGTGGCCGCCAAACGTAGACAAACGCTTGTACAGGGTTTCACCCAGCTCGCGAATTTTTTCGGCATTATCAGCCAGAGCCAGTTGCTTCCAGCCGTAGGACACGGCGCGGAGCAGGGCGATAAAGTTTGTTGGTGTCGCCAGAATAATGTTTTGGCTCATGCTGTCTTCCAGCAGCGCCGGATCGACTTCCAGCGCGGCAGCCAAGAATTGCTCACCGGGAATAAACAGCACGACAAACTCGGGCGAATTGCTGTATTCCGCCCAGTAATTTTTACGTGATAATTCACGAACACGACTGCGGATGATCTGCGCATGCCGCTTAAGCTCATGCTGACGGTCTTTATCATCCTTGGCTTGAATTGCTGAGAGATAGGCATCCAGCGGGGTTTTTGCATCGACGATAATATCGCGTTGCTCAGGCAACTTGACGATCATGTCGGGGCGAATGCTGCCATTTTCCGTCGTCGTATGGGTCTGTTCAAAAAAGTCACAATGGGCGACCATGCCACTGAGTTCGGCCAGACGGCGCAGTGTCATTTCACCCCACTGACCACGTACTTCGGGACGACGCAAAGCCTGAACCAGATTTTGTGTTTCCAGTTGCAGTTGCTGCTGGCTCTTGGTCATCTGATCAATGGTCGTGCGCAGGCTGCCGTAACTTTCCTTACGCTCTTTCTCTATCTCGTGGATTTGTTTGCTGGTTTGCTGCAGCGCTTCGTTAATCGGCTTGATCAGTTGCTCAATCGCTTTCTCGCGTCCACTCAGATCGGCCTTGGCTTCACTTTGAAAGCGCTTCAGGTTTTCTTCAGCGAGTTTCAGAAAGCTGTTGTTATTGCGGTTTAAGGCCTCATTAGAGAGTTGATTGAAGGTGTTAGCCAACTGCGACTGCGTTTGAGCCAGAAGCTCATCGAACTGCTCCTGTGTGTGCTGCTGTAGTTTGATCTCCAGTTCGAGTTCAGCCTTGTTTTGTCTGAGTCGGCGAATGGTTCGATCACATACAAAAAGGATAACAAGGGCACATAGCAGGGCCGCAGTAAGGATCAGATTAAGATGCTCCGGACTGATAGTCAGAGCCATTGGTTTAACTCGCTTGGGTGGTGAATCATGGCATCAGCCAGCCAGCTTTCGGGTTTATCGTTATCACCAAGATAGCCGTAGCAGGCGACAATGGTATGCATCTTGGCATTTCGCCCTGCTTCGATATCACGCTGTGCATCTCCGATATATAAGCATTGCGCAGGGTCAGCCTCGGTCAGTTTGCAGGCGTGCAGCATCGGTTCCGGATGCGGTTTGCTATTGGCGGTCGTGTCACCACTGACAATGCAGGCGGCACGCGAACTCAGACCTAATCCAAGCATCAGCGGATCAGTCAGGTAGGCCGGTTTGTTAGTAATCACTCCCCAGCGAATACCTGATTCATCGAGTTTGTCGATCACTTTTTCCATACCCGAAAACAACCTGGAATCACGGGTCAAATTCGCTTGGTAAATCTCGATAAAGCGTTGTTGCAGAGGGCTGTATCGTGGATGGTCAGTGCCTATGCCAAATGCAAGTCCTAACAAGCCAGCACTGCCATGGCTGGCAACAGCACGTATGGCTTCATAAGGGAGTGGGGACTTACCCTCCTGCTCTAATACCTGATTCAAGGCATAAGCCAGATCCGGTGCTGTATCGACTAGAGTCCCGTCCAGATCGAAAAAAACGACTTCAAATTTCGCCATCATCAGACCTTGCGGCAGTGAACCAGATAGTTCACTTTGACATCTTGCGACAGACTGAACTGACGGCTCAGTGGGTTATAGCTGATGCCAGTGATATTTTTGACCTGTAAACCGGCTTGACGACACCAGCTCGAGAGCTCGGCAGGGCGGATAAAGCGTTTATAGTCATGTGTGCCTTTGGGCAGCATATTCATCACGTATTCTGCGCCCACGATAGCCAGCAGATAGGCTTTGGGATGACGGTTTAAAGTAGAGAAGAACACATCACCACCGGGTTTCACCAAATCGGCACAAGCCTGGATTATCGCAGCAGGATCTGGCACATGTTCCAGCATTTCGAGGCAAGTTACTAAATCAAACTCACCGGAATGTTTTGCGGCCATCTCTTCAGCCGTAGATTGCTCATAGTGGATGTCGAGTCCACCTTCCATCGCATGAAGTTTGGCGATATCGAGCGGCATTTCGCCCATATCAATGCCAGTGACAATTGCGTCTTTTTTCGCCAGCGCTTCCGACAGGATGCCACCGCCACAGCCAACATCAATAACTTTGGCACCATCAAGTTGACAGCGATCCGCGATATAGCCTAAACGCAGTGGATTAATTTCATGCAGTGGCTTGGATTGACCTTCCATATCCCACCAGCTGGACGCCAGCGCTTCAAACTTGGCGACTTCATTTGGATCGACGTTTTGCTGTATTTCGCTCATTGTTCTGCCTGTTGAATTTTATGTGCCCACTGGCGGGCATCAGCAATGACTTTGGTTTCATTGAGTGTGGTGAGCTGGCGCTGTTTAAGCAACTGTTTACCGGCCACCCAAACATCACTCACTTTATCACGGCCGGTGGCATAGACCAGCTGGGACACCACATCATAAAAAGGTTGGGTTTCGACTGAGTTCAGTTCGACGGCCACTAGATCGGCAAACTTACCGATTTCAATCGAGCCTATATCTTCATCAAGCCCCAAAGACCTGGCCGCATTGATGGTCGCCATTTCCAGTGCCTTGTGTGCAGGAATGCTGCTTGGATCCTGACTAACGGCCTTCGCTAATAAAGCGGTTTGGCGCATTTCAGCGAACATATCCAGATCATTGTTCGAGGCTGCTCCATCCGTGCCGATAGTGATATTGACACCACGTTTATCCAATTCACTCACCGGACAAAAACCGCTTGCGAGTTTCATATTTGACTCCGGGCAATGGGCGATGTGAACACCCGCTTCGCTGCACCAGTCCATTTCCTCTGCTGTCAGCTGCGTCATATGAACCGCAATCAGTCGCGGCGAAAGCAGGCCAAGCTGTTTAAGCCTTGCAAATGGACGGAGACCGAATTGTTCCACACTTTGTGCTATTTCACCGGCAGTTTCATGCACATGCATATGAATCGGTAGATCCATTTCTTCGGCATTGACCAGAATCGACTCAAACGTCGAGTCGGCTACGGTATAGGGGGCATGCGGGGCATAAGCGGTGCTGATGCGTGGATGATGACGATAATGATCATGCAACTGCTGGCCTTTATGCAGGTATTCATCGACGCTGCGGGCCCAGTTGGTCGGAAACTCGATCACCAGCATGCCGAGACAGGCGCGCATGCCACTTTGATCAATCACGTTGGCAGTGGCTTCGGGGAAGAAGTACATATCATTGACGCAGGTGGTACCACCACGCAGCATTTCAGCAACAGCCAGAGCTGTACCGGCTTCGACAAATTGATCACCGACAAAACGTTGTTCCGCTGGCCAGATATGATCATTCAGCCAGGTCATCAAAGGCAGATCGTCAGCCAAACCGCGGAACAGGGTCATCGCACTGTGGGCGTGGTTGTTAATAAGGCCGGGGATGAGACAATGTTCAGCCAGATCGTGAATGACGGGAGCTGTGTATTGCTGGCTTGCCTCCTGCTTGGGCAGTAGGGCTACAATACGGCTATCCTTAATGATGACAGCATAATCGTGCAGAACCTGCTGTGATGATGTTACGGGAACCACCCAGCGGGCATAAATAATCAAATCGACGGTTTGCATGCCGCTGATTATACCGTCGCCTATCAGGAAAAACCTACCGGGCAGGACTTAAATTCGGTCAGCGAGTCTGGCCTGCCTGCCGCTATACAAGAACAGGAGTCGAGCTTGAGCAATACGGCAAAAAGTATTGAACCCATTGTCTGGCAGGATGATCGCCTGCGCCTGTTGGATCAGCGTAAGCTGCCGGGTCAGCAGATCTGGATAGATTATCAACACTCCGATGCTGTGGCAGAAGCCATCCGACTGATGGTGGTTCGCGGTGCTCCGGCAATTGGTGTCACGGCAGCCTACGGCATGGTCTTGGCGGCGCGGCACGCCTGGAATACGGCTGGTGTCACCTGGAAACAGGCTATGACGGCACCAGAGGCAAAACTGGAAAATGCGCGACCCACTGCGGTGAACCTGTTCTGGGCGGTGGAGCATATGCGCCGGTTTTATCTGACTCTGCCCGATGCACACTCACCGGAAGTGGCCTTATTAAAAGAAGCGCAAAAACTGCATCAGCAGGATATCGATGCCAATAAAACCATGGGGCGTTTGGGTTCTGAGTTATTAGACAAGAACAGTATTGTGTTGACGCATTGTAATGCCGGTGCCCTTGCCACCGCAGGTTTTGGCACCGCGCTGGGTGTGATTCGCCAAGGGTTTATCGATGGCAAAATCCAGCATGTCTATGTTGATGAAACAAGGCCATGGCTGCAGGGCGCTCGCTTGACCGCCTGGGAGTTGATGCAGGACCAGATCCCGATGACCTTGCAGGCTGACTCGGCAGCAGCTTTATTGATGGCCTCCGGTGACCTTGATTGGGTGATCGTCGGGGCTGACCGGATTGCGGCGAATGGCGATGTAGCTAACAAGATCGGCACCTATATGCTCGCCGTGCTGGCTAAGTATCATAAGGTCAAAGTGATGGTGGTGGCACCGACCGCGACCATCGACTGGGATATTCACGATGGCAGTTTGATACCCATAGAACAGCGAGAGAGTACGGAAGTGACTCAATTCAACGGGGAGTGGATGGCTCCGAAAAATGTGCAAGCAAGGAACCCGGCCTTTGATGTGACGCCAGCTAGCTTGATTGATGCCATCGTTACTGAGGCGGGTGTTATCCTGTCACCAACCCGTGAAAAGATGCAAACCATTCAAGCAGTAAGGGAGGAATTATGACTGAAACCGCTTTGATTACCGGTAGTAACCGTGGCATTGGCCTCGAGTTGTGCCGGCAGTTATCCGCTAAGGGCATGCATGTCATTGCGACCTGTCGTCAGGCTTCAAGCGAACTCAAAGCCCTGCACGTAGAAATTATTGAAGGAGTGGAAGTCAGTGAGCCCAAAAGTCTCAGCAAGCTCGCTGCCAAGCTGGAAGGTCGTGAGATTGACTGGATCATCAATAATGCTGGTATTGCTGGAGGCATTGGTCTTGGCGATATCGATGATGCAGCAGTTGAAAGCTTTCTGCGTATGTACCGGGTTAACAGTCTCGGTCCTTTATTGGTGACACAAGCCTTACTCCCCAATCTGCATAAAGGTAGCAAAGTCGGCATTATCACCAGTCGTATGGGCTCAATCGATGATAACGATTCCGGTGGCAGCTATGCCTACCGCATGTCTAAGTCCGCGGTGAATGCGGCGGGTAAATCATTATCTATCGATCTCAAACCACGCGGCATCGCCGTTGCCATTCTGCACCCGGGCTGGGTACGCACTGATATGACTGGTCATGGAGGTTTGATTGATCCGGATGAATCCGCTGCGGGTCTGATTAAACGCATGGAAGAACTAACGCTCGATACCACCGGGGGCTTCTGGCATACCAACGGTGAACGTTTGCCTTGGTAGTAAGTATCACCGTCATGCCGAGCCCCGAAGCACTGTTTTCAGTCTATCCCGGCCTGCCTGAACTTAAGAAGGCTACATATCAGCCGCCGTTGTTTGAAGACAGTACTCATCAGCTCTGGCACTGTGATACCGGGGCGGGCCCCATGATGCTGAAGCTGTGCCAGTTCCAAAATTTGGCCGACTCGGCTTGCTGGCAAGTGATTGAGCGGTTATTTGGTCTGTATCTGCCGGACTATTTGGCAAATATGTCTGACGTTCGCCAACTTCTGTTAGCGCGAGGTAGCCTGCCCATACCGGAGGTGCATGCCTGTAGTCATCAAACGGAGCAATGGCCGGGCTTTATGTTGGCGCAATTTATCTCCGGTCAGAGGCTCACGTCCGAGCGCGTCACGGATAAGATTGTCTTGCAGCTGGCACAACAACTGGCCAGTCTGCATCAGTATCAAACCTCACATTGGGGTGATTTATTAAACCCGGGTTTTGAAGCAACGCACTGGTCGCGGCAGCTTATTGCGACCTTGCAAGCTCACGTCACTGATCAGCACTGGTTGGAGCAGGGGATGAAGGCGTTGGCCGAGTTTGTGCCATCCACTTTTTGTCCGATTATGCTGGATAACCGGTGGGATCAGTATTTGTTTGATGGTGAAAGAATCACTGCGCTGGTCGATATTGATGCCTTTGTGACCGGCCCAGCCGAGCTGGAGTTGGTGTTGCTGGAATATCAGCTCAACCCGAGCCAAGCGACACTCTTTGCCAATACATACCAAAATATTCGTCCAATGCCAGAGTTGAACCCGTGCAGGCTCGCCTATCGTCTTTTGTTGTTTACAATGAATGCGCTTGGTGAAACGGAGCTTGAACGTTGGATGAATGCCGAGAGTTACTGGCGATAAGCGCGTTCAGTTCTGAGGATTGTGGAAAATGCCAGTGAGGGCCAATCCTCGATTTTGTTTACAAAACCACAGGTAAATCGGGTAACCCAGAAATGAACATGATGCACCCAACATCATGCCAATTGCCGGAAACCCAATAAAGTTGATGAAGTAATTATCAAAACGCATCAATGTAACAAGTCCGGTACTTCCCACTGCGAGTAAAATGAATGCCCAGGCGATGCCCCCGCAAATGCCGACTAGAGTCATCAGTTTCAGCAAAGAGAAGAGGCTCAGTTGAACTGTACAGTGGGAATAGGTTTTCACATCCATGTTGATACCTTTATTGTGTTTGGCTCAGCTTAATAGAAAAGTGTTGCTCACGGTAGAGCCGCAGCCAGTTAAGGAAACCTGCACCGGCCAATACGGTGTAGAGGGAAAACAGCGCTACCGTGGCATAAAAGCCGGTTTGCAGATAGAGCACCACCGCCGCGGCATCAATAATCACCCAATACAGCCAGTTTTGCAGTACCTTACGCGCCATCAACCAGGTATTGAGTACCGAGAAGACGGTGACGCCGGCATCGAGATACGGATTCTGAGACGCTTCTATGCTGCTCAGATAATGCCCAATCAGCACCGTCAGCACCGAGCCGGTAATCAGAAAGAGAAGATGAAAATGCCATGGCCAGCTATGGATGGCGATATCGTTTTCTGCCTGTTGATGCTGCCTCCATAACAGAAAACCATAGATCGCCATACCCATGTAGTAGAAATTGAGCAATGCCTGCATTGGCAATTGCCCATCCCAGAACAACAGGGTGTAGATCAGCGTACTGATAAAGGCCATCGGCCAGCACCATTGGGATTCTCGCGCGGCAAAGACGATGTAGCCGACGCCCAACAAGGCCGCGAAAACCTCCCAGCCAGAAAGCGCCGAGAGGCCTTGAAGCATGGCATCCAGCATGCTCAGTCTTCGACTTCGTAGCGATCGGTACCAATCATTTTCAGTACAAAGACGCTATGCGGCAGTTGTTCAAAAACGGCTTCGATTTCACTATTCATCGCAGCCATCACATCACGGTATTCACCGAAGATCTGGGTACTCAGATTATTGCGTGAAATTTGCAGTGCCGGATTGTTTTCCAGCTTGGCAATAAAAGTCAGAATCGGTTCGACATACTGTTCAGTCAACGGGTAAAGACTGATATCAACGGATACGCGCATGGTTGCTCCTTAAAAGGCTTAATAGTCGTAGCTTACAGTCAGGCCAACTACGCGCGGGTCACCAAATTGTTTGTAGGTTTTGCTCGCATAATTGTCTCTTGGGTCGTTACCGAAGAAAAAGCCACGTGTGTAATAGTCCTTATCAAACAGGTTGCGACCCCATAAAGTGACTTTCCAGTTTTCTTTCTGGTACTGCAGACTGGCGTTATAAATCACGTAAGAGCCTGATTTCGAGTTATGGCTGTTGGAGAAGTAAAAGTCATCTTTACCTTCCATATTGGCACTGAAGGTCCAGTTTGGTGTCAGGTAGTATTCACCGCCTAATGTGAATTGGTAGCTTGGCGCATGCGCCTGACGGCGACCTTCAATATCATTGCTGCTGATATCCGGATTGTCATATTCATCAAATACTGCGCGTAGCAGACCAACGGCACCAAACAGGCGGAAATCCTGATGCAGTAACCAGTCAAAGTCAGCTTCCAGACCATAATTCTTACCGCGCGCGGCGTTGGCAATAGAGTCTTCAAACTCACCACCACCAACAAATACTGAACTCTTAACTTGAGCATCGCGGCGTAATGAATAGAAGGCTGAAATATTGGTAATCAGGTTGCCATCCAGCCAGCGTGATTTGAGGCCGGTTTCGAGGCTCCACATATATTCGGTATCGAACTCACGCTTATTGTCAGGCAGCGCATCATTGTTGTTAACACCACCGGATTTGTAGCCACGGGACAAAGAAGTGTAAGCGAGCTGATCGTCGTTGATTTGATAATTCAGCCCTAACTTACCGCCGAACAGACGCTCACTGGTATCAATATCCAGGGCATTGGAGTCCTGATAATCGGCTTCAAAGTATTCCACCCGGAGACCGGTTATTAAGGTCAGCTTGTCTGTCAGATGGGTATCCAGTTGACCAAACAGGGCGGTGTTTTTGGTGTCGTAATCATTATCGAGATTACCGAAATCGGAATTCAAATCGAGTTCTTCATCCTGAGACAGGAAGTAAACACCAACGGCCCATTCGGTGGTGTTATTGAAAATCCAGCCATCCTCATTAGACAGGGCTTTAAGTTCTACAGAGTAATTTTCACGGTCCCGGTTAAAGGCTTCCGTAGCATCGTATGGACAAAACGCATCGTTATCGTAGTCCATATCAGTACAGTTAGACTGTTGAACTGGTGATAGAGAGTTAAAAAATGCTTGATTGGCTGCTGCATTATTCCAATCAGCATCGTAGCTATAGGTTACGTCTGATTGTACGTAAGTAATGTTGGATTGCAGTTGCAGAGCACTGCTGGCGCGATAGTCGGTTTTCAGGGCAATTGCACTGGTACGCTGACTGTCTTCACCTGGCATATCAGAGAGACTATTACGGCTATTGTCCAAGGTAAATGCGTCATAGCCGTTATCAATATCCAGATGCAGCAGGTTCAAATCCACCGTCAGATCTGAATTGACCAGCCATTTCAGATGGCCGCGAGCAGTCACTTCATCGTGATCTTGAACATTATCTCGTCCCAGAAAGTCATTATCCATATAGCCATCGGATTGGTGACTGTAAACTGAAAAACGACCGAGCAAACTGTCCTTGACCAACGGGCCGCCGACAGCAACACCGACATTACGGGTGTTATATTCGGCAATGCCGGTTTCAACATGCATATCAAACTCATCACTCGGTTCAGTGCTGTTCATGTTGATAACACCAGCCAGTGCGTTGGTACCGTAGATGGTGCCTTGTGGACCCCTCAAGATTTCGACGGACTCAATATCGAACAAGGTCGCGGCGCCGCCAGTGCGGCTAAAATCGATGCCATCGATCAACAGACCAACGGAGGGATTGATTGGTGCTGAAAACTGACTGCGTTCGCCGATACCACGGATTTGAAAATACTGACCGCGGGCCGCACCGCTGGAGACGTTGACGTTAGGCGCCAGATTCAGCACATCTTCAATATGCTGCGCACCGCGTGACTCAATGACATCACTCTCGATTTGGGTGAGGCTTACCGGCGTCTCCAGTGCTTCATTCGGGCGGAAGTCAGCACTGACAATCATGGCAGGCAAGTCTGCCGGCGTGACTTCAGCAACAGCTGGGACAGAAAAGAGGCTTGCAATTGCAGCAGCAAGAATAGAGCGTGTCATGACTTTCCCTTTGGGTAATAGCGTCAGGGCAGCCACGGATCAGCGAGTATGGAATTACTGGTGATTCTGCCTGTCCCTACGCCAGTATTATCTGGATCAGGTTCATCGGGTTCTCTCTGTTCAGAGACATCTCAGGCCTAGGCCACCCCGAGGCGACAATCCTTTGAAACAACAAGACAAATCCATTTGTAATGTCGAATAGTGTATTGAATTGGCGTTTTATTTACTAGTGCGAGAGTCAGTTCTCAGGTCGGATACTGCTGCGGCACTGAGGGCATACACGCAGTTTTTTATTCAGTCGCTGAGTTGGAACACGCAACTGCTTGCGGTGATAACAGTTTGGGCAGTAGAAGGCTGGATCATTCGCAATGCGATAACAGCCACTGGCTTCATCTTTTTCAGGCATAAGAGTAGCCGTTGAAGACGCATTTTTTGCTTGGGTCAGTTGCCCGATTTCTGTTCGCAGCTCATCAACTAAATGTTGCTGGTCAGCGGGCAGCTTGTCAGCGATTTGCTGCATAAGGAGGTCGATTTTCTGGGAGTTCATAAGGCGTTTCTGTTAAGTGAGTGCTATCGCTATTTTAAATAGCCGCTAACAAAAAAGGCACCCGAAGGTGCCTTTTTGTGAATGCTAAGCGGAAATTATTTTTCCAGGCTGGCTTTCAGGCTTTCCAGTGTGCTGGTGTATAGGCCTGTGACAGCATTCTTCGCGGCATTGTCATCCAACTCTTTAGGTGGATGATGGTTGCCGTGATAAGCGCGGAAAAACTTACCTTCCCAAGTCACTTTGGCACCGCCATCAACGGCAGCCACGGTAACCCAGGATTTGTATTTGCTGACAGGGAAAGCAGGCACTTCATGCATTTCGCCGTGATCATCGACTTCACCGGCTTTGCTGATGTCGGTGATTTCATACATGTAGGTCATGGTTTCGTCGTCAAACTTTTTCAGTTTTTCTGAGATAGTCGCGCCGCCCTTCAGGGTCAAAGTGCGGGTTGCGCCTGCGTCGTTACCGGTGGCTTCAGTCGCTTCGACAACAGGGATCCAGGTGTGGGCGCCGTCAAAGTTCTTCACTGCATTCCAGACGGCAGCAGGGGCGGCATTGATAACAACGCTTTCTTCAACGGTGATACGTGGCGCGCCGTGAGCGAACACCAACGCAGGCAGTAGAGCCAGGCTCAACAGCAGGCCTTTAAATAAGTGCTTCATGGTTAGTCCTAATATTTCTATTTAATTATGGTATGTGCTGAATTCAGCAGCGCAACAAACTAGCAGCTTTCTTGTAGAGCGACAATGTGAATTACTCCTATAACTCAATAGCCTGCTGTACGGTTTTTTTGTCCAGGTGTGCTGCAAAAAGCTCAATAAAGGCATACATATAGCCACGCAAATAACTGCCTTTACGGATCCCCATATGGGTGGTGCTCGGCTGAAACAGGTGGCTGGCATCAATAGCTCTGAGCGGAGCATCTTTATCTTTATCAAAAGCCATACTGGCAATAATGCCGATACCCAGTTCCAGCTCGACATAGGTTTTGATGACGTCGGCATCGGTGGCCGTAAAGACCACATTGGGCTGCAAGCCCCGATCAGTAAATGCCAGATCCTGTTGAGCGCGACCGGTAAAGCCCATCACATAGGTCAGAATCGGGTACTGGGCAATATCGTCTAACTGCAAGCGTTCAATAGAAAGCAAGGGGTGCTGTGGTGGTACGATAATGCTGCGGTTCCACTGGTAACAGGGCAGGATAGCGAGCTGCTCGTGTTGGGACAGGCCTTCGGTGGCGATGGCAATATCGACTTTGCCGGTGGCGGCCATTTCACCAACTTCGGGTGGTGTCCCCTGCACCATATTCAAATGCACATTCGGGTAGCGCTGGGAAAAGTGCTTTATTGCGGTCGGTAAGGCATAACGGGCCTGAGTGTGGGTCGTGCCAATAGACAGGGTGCCGGTTTGATCACTCCGGCAATCTGCTGCCAACTGGCGGATATTGTCGACATCCTGCAGGACACGTTCAGCCATGGCCAGCACCGATTCCCCGACCTGGGTAATACCGGTCAGCCGTTTGCCGTGACGTTCAAATATCTGCAGCCCCAGTTCTTCTTCGAGTTGCTGCACCTGATTACTCACGCCAGGCTGCGAGGCATGCAAAGCCTGGGCGGCGGCTGAGATACTCAGACCACGGCGGGCTATCTCACGAACGTATTTGAGTTGCTGTATCTTCATAGCTATATACGAATAAGTTATAACAATAGTAGATAATATTCGTTGATAGAATATTACGCTTTGGTAAACTTGTCAGCCTTTATAGACAGGCAAGGCGAACAAGCTGTATGGAATGGGGCTATATATTGGCGGGACTATTTGTCGGCACCATGGTCGGTATGACCGGCGTCGGTGGCGGGTCGTTAATGACACCAATCCTGATCTTTGGTTTCTCGATCCAGCCTGCGATTGCGGTAGGTACCGATCTCTTGTTTGCCGCGATCACCAAGTCCGGTGGTATCTGGGCCTATTGGCGACATGGTGTGGTCAAATGGAGTGTAGTGACGCGTCTTGCTATGGGGAGTATTCCTGCCACATTACTGACTCTGTGGGTGATGAATATCACGGGTATGCATGAAGGTGAGCATAGCGAGCTGATCACCAAGGCGCTGGGTCTGGCCTTGATTCTGACGTCCAGTGCCCTGCTGCTTAAAGGCTGGATTGGTCGTCTGCTACGTGCGCAGGAAGGTCACCCGGTCGTGAATGCACTCTACAGCCTGAGACAGGATGAAGGCCATAAAGCCCTGTTTACTGTCCTGACAGGGGCCGGTTTGGGGGTGATGGTGACAATTTCCTCAGTCGGAGCCGGTGCGCTGGGTGCGGTTATTCTGCTGTTTTTATACCCAAAAATGCGTGGTGTCGAGATCGTCGCTACCGATATAGCCCATGCGGTTCCTCTGACCTTTGTCGCCGGACTGGGGCACTCTGCTGTGGGCACAGTGGACTGGTCATTGTTATTATATCTATTGGCAGGCTCATTGCCGGGCATCCTGATCGGCAGTCACCTCGGAGTCAGAATTTCTGACCAGATCATGCGACCTTTGCTTGCCGTGATTCTGGTACTGGTGGGCATAAAATGTCTGTTCTGAACAGTCCAATAGATCTGACTCAGTATGGCTGTCCCATGCATTACATCAAGGCGAGGGAAGCCATCAGTCATAGAGAGCTCGAACAGGACATCGAGCTGCTGGTGAATAACGGCGATGCCGTCACCGAAGTCATGAATAGCCTGCGCCAGGACGGCCAACAGTGTGAAATCACATCTGAAGATGTGCTGACCACAACAATCCGTGTGAGAAGAAAACGATGACAGATATCAAACCTGCATTGGCGGCCAAGATTGACGCCGTTATCGCTGTACTTAAAGACATTGAGCAGAATTACAGTCCCGCTGTGCTGGCAACCAGCTTTGGTGCCGAAGACATGGTACTGATGGATCTTATCTGCAAGCATGCGCCGGGCATTGAGATTTTCACGCTGGATACCGGTCGTCTGCCCAAGGAAACCTACGAGCTGATGCAGCAGGTTCAGTCTCGTTACGACAAAAAAGTGCAGGTGTATTACCCTGCCGCCGCTGAGCTGGAAACGTTTGTGACCACGAATGGGCCGAATGCTTTTTACGACAGCGTCGAATTACGGAAACAATGCTGTGGTATCCGTAAGGTTCAACCACTCAAGCGTGCGCTGGATGGTAAAAAGGCCTGGTTGACCGGTATGCGCCGCTCGCAATCTGTGACCCGTGCAGAGCTGCCGGTGTCGGAGTGGGATGAAGACCATGGCCTGCAAAAGTTCAGCCCGCTGACTGACTGGTCAAACGGCAATGTCTGGGCGTATCTGCGTGCCTATGAGGTGCCTTATAACAAGCTGCATGACGAAGGTTACGCCAGTATCGGCTGTGCACCATGCACCCGTGCGATTACCGCCGGTGAAGACATCCGTGCCGGTCGCTGGTGGTGGGAAAACCCTGAAACGAAAGAATGCGGTCTGCATGTCAAATCTAAGTAATAGAGAACGATAATGACGGAAAAACAATTAACACACCTTAAACAGCTGGAAGCGGAAAGCATCCACATCATTCGTGAAGTGGCTGCTGAGTTTGAAAATCCGGTAATGCTGTACTCCATCGGTAAAGATTCGGCGGTGATGCTGCATCTGGCGATGAAAGCGTTTGCGCCAGGTAAACCACCGTTTCCCCTGATGCATATCGATACCACCTGGAAGTTCAAGGAAATGATCAAATTCCGCGATGACCGTGCCAAGGAGCTGGGTCTGGAGTTGATCGTTCACACAAATCAGGAAGGTAAAGAAGCCGGCATCAACCCGTTCGATCATCCGCGCTACACCGACATCATGAAAACTGATGCGCTGAAACAGGCGCTGAGTAAATATGGTTTTGATGCGGCCTTCGGTGGTGCTCGCCGTGACGAAGAAAAATCACGCGCCAAGGAACGTGTTTATTCTTTCCGTGATAAGAACCATCGCTGGGATCCGAAAGCACAACGTCCCGAACTGTGGAATATCTATAACAGCAAGGTGAACAAGGGCGAGAGCATCCGTGTTTTCCCACTGTCCAACTGGACTGAGCTGGATATCTGGCAATACATCTATCTGGAACAGATTCCGATTGTGCCGCTCTACTACTCGGCAGAGCGTCCGGTTGTGGATTACAACGGTTTGACCATCATGGTCGATGACGATCGCATGCGCATTCCGGAAGGCCAGGAGCCGCGTATGGAGAAAGTCCGTTTCCGTACTCTGGGCTGTTACCCACTGACCGGTGCAGTGAAGTCTGATGCTGACACGCTGCCGGAAATCATTCAGGAAATGTTATTAACCACGACCTCAGAACGTCAGGGCCGTGCTATTGACCACGATCAAGCGGGTTCAATGGAGAAGAAAAAACAAGAGGGTTACTTCTAGATGAGTACTGAAAGTTCATACCAAACAGACAGCTTGATCGCCGAAGATATCGAAGCGTATCTGAAGCAGCATGAAAACAAGGAACTGCTGCGTTTTCTGACCTGCGGTAACGTGGATGACGGTAAAAGTACCCTGATTGGTCGTCTGCTGCATGACTCCAAAATGATTTATGAAGATCAGCTCGAAGCCGTGACCCGTGACAGTGCCAAGTCTGGTACCACTGGTGAGCAGGTCGATCTGGCATTGCTGGTGGATGGTCTGCAAGCCGAACGTGAGCAGGGCATTACCATTGACGTGGCCTATCGTTATTTCTCGACTACCAAACGCAAATTCATCATTGCCGATACCCCGGGGCACGAACAGTACACCCGTAACATGGCAACCGGTGCGTCAACCTGTCAGCTGGCAGTCATCCTGATTGATGCCCGTTATGGTGTGCAAACGCAGACTCGTCGTCACAGCTTTATCGCGTCTTTGCTGGGTATCAAGCACATCGTGGTTGCTATCAATAAGATGGACATCACGGATTACAGTCAAGAGGTATTCGACAAAATCCGTAAGGACTACAGCGAGTTTGCCCGCGAATTGGAAATTGAAGATATTCACTTCGTACCAATGTCAGCGCTGGTCGGCGACAACGTCGTTAATAAGAGCGATAACATGCCGTGGTACGAAGGCGAGACGCTGATGAATATTCTCGAAAACGTCGATATCGCTGATGATCCGAACTTCGAAGATGTGCGTTTCCCGGTTCAGTTTGTGAATCGTCCTAACCTGAACTTCCGCGGTTACTGCGGTACGCTGGCTTCCGGTATTCTCAAGCCGGGTGATGCCGTGACCGTGCTGCCATCAGGCAAGGAAAGTAAAGTGAAAGCCCTGGTCACCTATGATGGCGATCTGGATCATGCGGTACCGGGTGAAGCCATTACTGTCACGCTGGAAAATGAGATTGATGTCAGCCGTGGCGACATGATTGTTCACAGCAATCATCATCAACCCCACGTATCCAGCCAGTTCAAGGCGATGGTGGTGTGGATGACTGAACAACCGCTCACTGCTGGCAAGCAATACAGCATCAAGGTCGGTGTGAATGACAGTACCGGTTCTCTGACTGATATTGATTATCAGGTTGATGTAAACACGCTGCAGAAAAACGATGCCAGCGAGCTTAAGCTCAATGAAATCGGCCTCTGCGAGTTTGCCCTGAACAAACCTGTAGTCTTTGATACCTATAAACGTAACCGCACTACCGGTTCGTTCATCATTATCGACCGTCTGACCAATGTCACTATTGGTGCCGGTATGATTACTGATGCCGTATCAGGCAATCATCAGACTGAAGTACACAGTGACTTCTCGGCCTTCGAGCTGGAACTCAATGCGTTGATTCGTAAGCACTTCCCGCACTGGGATGCCAAAGATCTGAGTCAATTGCTCAAGTAGTAAAGTAGTAAAACTGAGCCAGCCCTGACTTTCTATCAGGGCTGGCTTTTTTATTTGTACCTGCCAATTATTTTTAGCTGCTGAGCTATCAATCCTCTCTCTTTCTGAAGTCTTTCACCCAAACTTCACGTCAAATATGTTTACTATTCATCTAGCAATAGCGTTTTTCTGTATGGCTAAGGCTTAATAAATCGGTAAATACGATTAATTGTGACGAAATTAGTCGTTATACAGATTATTTTTGCAGTGTTAATTTGGAAGTCAGCAACAGAAATGGAAATTGATAAACCATTTTGGTGCTTATTCGACAGAGAGGAGAAGGATAATGAGCGAAGACAGAGAACAACACACTGGAAAATGTCCGTTTGCACATGGTGCTGTCACGGAAAGCGGAAAGTCCAACACTGACTGGTGGCCGGAGTCACTGAATCTCGACATACTTCATCAGCACGATCGTAAAACCAACCCGATGGATGCTGATTTCGATTACCGCGCTGAAGTCCGCAAACTGGATTTCGATGAACTCAAAAAAGACCTGCATGCATTGATGACTGACAGTCAGGAGTGGTGGCCGGCGGACTGGGGACACTACGGCGGCTTGATGATCCGGATGGCCTGGCATGCGGCCGGCACCTACCGCATCGCTGATGGTCGCGGTGGCGGTGGTACCGGTAACCAGCGCTTTGCGCCGCTCAACTCCTGGCCCGATAACGTCAGCCTCGATAAGGCGCGTCGTCTGTTGTGGCCGATCAAGAAAAAATACGGCAATAAAATCTCCTGGGCCGATTTGATTATCCTTGCCGGTACTGCGGCCTATGAAACCATGGGCCTGCCTGCCTACGGTTTCTCGTTTGGTCGCGAAGATATCTGGCACCCCGAAAAAGACATCTACTGGGGCGCCGAAAAAGAATGGTTAGCCCCCTCGGATAGTCGCTACGGCAATCTTGAAAAACCGGACACCATGGAAAATCCTCTGGCCGCCGTGCAAATGGGTCTCATCTATGTAAATCCTGAAGGCGTGAACGGCCAGCCGGATCCGTTGAAAACGGCAGAACAGGTGCGCGTGACCTTTGCTCGGATGGCGATGGATGATGAAGAAACCGTGGCCCTCACCTGTGGTGGGCATACCGTGGGAAAATGTCATGGTAACGGCGACTCCAGCATTCTGGGACCTGAACCGGAAGCCGCCGGTGTTGAAGAGCAGGGCTTTGGCTGGAGCAACCCGAATCAGGGTGGTAAAGCCAGCCGCGCGGTGACTTCGGGTCTTGAAGGTGCCTGGACCGCCAATCCCACGCAATTTGATATGGGCTACTTTGAACTGTTGTTCGGTTATGAGTGGGAACTGAAAAAAAGCCCTGCCGGTGCCTGGCAATGGGAACCCATCAATATCAAGGAAGAAGACAAGCCGGTAGATGCGGATGACCCATCTGTCCGACACAATCCCATCATGACCGATGCGGATATGGCGATGAAAATGGATCCGCAATTCCGTGCGGTTTGCGAGAAGTTCATGGCTGATCCCGCCTATTTCAGAGATACCTTTGCCCGTGCCTGGTTCAAACTGACGCATCGTGATCTGGGACCCAAAGTCCGTTATATCGGTCCGGATGTGCCTGCTGAAGATCTGATCTGGCAAGATCCTGTCCCTGCAGGCAATACCGATTACTGCGTCGAAGTAGTGAAAGCGAAAATTGCCGGCAGTGATCTGAGCATTGCCGACAGGGTCAGCACAGCATGGGACAGTGCCCGTACTTTCCGTGGCTCCGATATGCGTGGTGGTGCCAATGGTGCCCATATCCGTCTGGCACCGCAGAAGGACTGGGAAGGGAATGAACCTCAGCGTCTGGCCAAAGTCCTGAGCGTGTATGAGAAGATTTCTGCCGAAACCGGTGCCAGTGTCGCCGACATTATCGTCCTTGCCGGTGGTCAGGCGATCGAAGAAGCGGCGAAAGCGGCCGGTGTGGATGTGCTCGTGCCTTTTGCAAAAGGCCGTGGTGATGCCACTGCAGAGATGACTGATGTTGATTCTTTCGCACCGTTGGAACCGGTCGCTGATGGTTTCCGTAACTGGCAGAAACAGGACTACGTGGTTACACCGGAAGAGTTGTTACTCGACCGGGCCCAATTGATGGGACTGACGGCACCGGAAATGACCGTGTTGGTGGGTGGCATGCGTGTACTTGGCACTAACCATGGTGGCACGAAACAGGGTGTCTTCACCGACCGCGAAGGCGTGCTCAGCAATGACTTTTTCGTCAACCTGACTGACATGGCCTACAGCTGGAAACCAGCCGGCAGCAATCTCTACGAAATCCGTGACCGGAAAACGGGAGCGGTGAAGTGGACAGCGAGCCGGATTGATCTGGTGTTTGGTTCCAACTCCATTCTGCGTTCGTATGCCGAGGTGTATGCTCAGGATGATGCCAAAGTGAAGTTTGTGAAAGACTTTGTTAAAGTCTGGACCAAGGTGATGAATGCCGATCGCTTTGATCTGATATAACAGCCACGGAAGAGAGGACGCCGATTCTTTCTTCTCTTAATCAGGGTTAGACTAAGGCAGAGACTTTTCTCTGCCTTTTTCTTTTATGGGGTGCGTGATGTGTAAACTTCTTGTCGTTGTATGCGCGCTGTTTATGCTGATTGGCTGTGATAACGAGCCGCCGGAAAAAACGGTCTGGGATGACCAGCTGAAAACCATGGATAAAGCACGTGATGCCGAGCAGCAGGTTCTGGATGCCGCTGCCCAACAACGCAAGGCAATAGAACAGCAAACTCAACAGTAAGATTTAAGCAACTGCCAGGCATTGAGCTTCTGCTCGAAGCTCATCGCGGCATGTGCTGGGCTGGAGGAGGGTAATTTCTCCAAAAGTGGTGCAGCCGCCAGGTCACTCAGAACAGAGCGACGGAATACTTGTTCCGCTTTTCCGCCATTAAAAAAAATAATTTGAATTGAGGGGTTCTGACTCAGAAACGTCTTGAAGTCATTGGCTTCAATGGTGTCTGGGTCAATATGCTGGTCCAGACTACCTGGTCTGTGGCAGGCTTTTAATACATCCCAGACCGCGATACCTGCAGCGGTCAAATGCTGACACCGTGTTACATAGGGCGCATCAATATCGAAAGCAAACAATGCCGCCATAATCGGCCAGAAGCTATTGCGGGGATGGGCATAGTATTGCTGGGCCTGCAATGAGGCGACACCGGGCATGGAACCCAACACAAGTACTTGTGGATCTTTGCCGACAAGTGGCGGAAAGCTGTAGCTGAGCGGTTTATCTGACATCTACTGATACAACTGGCCTTTATGACGGATCCAGCCATGTGGATGCCGGTTGGCTGGATCGTGGTGCGTCCAGTGCATCACACCACCTTTGTTATTCCATTCATACTCACCAAAGAGCGTGACCTCATCACCCACACTCAGGCTATCAAGATGAGGGGCCAGATCGATATTGTGGGCGACCAGTAGGGTCTGTCCATCTTCTAATTCAACAATAAAACGCTGATGGCGGCTGCCATTATTATCATCACTCAGCAGGCGGCTGACCGTCGCCGTCACTTCAATCTGAACATCGCTTTTCTGTTGCTGGAACAATTCCGTGATGGTTACGGTGGTTTCACGGTCTGTGGTTTTTGTCTCGGACTGATACTGACTGGCAGCAAAAAACACGATGATAAAGGCTATCAGTAACCAGAGGCGTTGTTTTTGGCGTGAAGCTTTAGACATGGTGTAAATTCTCTGCAACAAGCTCAACCCAATGTTTGAGCGGTTTATCAGGGGTAGATAAATGTAGCTGGCAGCCGATATTCGCAGTCACTATCTGTTCGGCTTGTGTAGCGTATAAAGCGTCAAGTTTATGGTTTCTCAGCTGCGCCGACAATTCGGTCTGTAAAATCGAGTAACTGCCGGCCGAACCGCAACAGAGATGACCGTCTTTGACCGGTAGCAGGCTGAAGCCCAAAGACGATAACAACGATTCAACCTGACCTGCGAGTTTTTGTCCGTGTTGTAAGCTGCACGGACTTTGAAAAGCAATGCGCTGGCCTTGACCAATAGCTGACCAGTTTTTGTTGGACAGGGAATCAGTCAGCACTTCAACCGGGTCTTTTGTCAGCGTGGAGATTCTGGCAGCTTTGTCCGCATAAAACGGGTCATGGCGTAATAAATGACCATAGTCTTTGACCATTATGCCGCAGCCACTGGCAGAGACAATAATGGCCTCGACCCCTGACTCGACATGGGGCCACCAGGCATCAATATTCTGCCGCATCATGCTCTTCGCCTGTTCACTTGCCGACAGATGGTGAGCTATCGCTCCGCAGCAACCAGCCTTATCGATATTCACGAGTTCGATACCGAGCTTATCCAAGATGACAGCCAGGGCCTGATTAGTGGATGGCCGGGTGACGGATTGTACGCAACCAGCCAGAACCAGCATTTTTTGAGCATGCCGCTTTCCGGGCCAAGCTTCAGCCTTGTCTTGCATAGGCAGTTTAAGTTTCAGTGAGTCGGGTAAGACAGGCTTGAAGCGGCGACCGGCGCTGATAAGGGCGCCGATACGTCTTGGGTAAGGCACGCTGAGCAGTAATAAATGACGCACGAGTTGCTGCTGCCATGGGCGTTTGACGTCTTTTTCTACCAGCTCACGTCCGAGCTCGGCCAGTCGGCCGAATTGCACCCCGGATGGACAGCTTGTCTCGCAGGCGCGACAGCTCAGGCAACGATCCAGCCTTAGCTGCGTTTCGGTGGTCGGGCTGCTGCCTTCCATAACCTGTTTGATAAGGTAGATACGTCCGCGTGGGCCGTCACGCTCATCACCCAGCAATTGATAGGTCGGACAGGTGGCGTTACAGAATCCGCAATGAACACAGCTGCGTAATATGGCTTCGGCTTCCTGTCCTTGGCTGGAGTTGGCAAAAGACGTTGTCAGCCGGGTTTGCATGTCAAAATTCCGAATACAGCTGACCGGGATTAAATATCCCCTGTGGGTCAAAACTGTGTTTAATTTTTTTATGCAGGCTGAGCAGGCTTTCAGGCAAAACGGGCAGACGCCCCTGCCCTGCAGCGGCATGGCGGAACAGACGGGCATGTCCATTCAATGAGGCAGCAAGCTCAATTACCTGTTCAGCGGCTTGTGTGGTTGTGACCCAGCGTAAACCACCCGCCCAGTCGATAAGTTGGTCGCCATCAACCTGAATGACGTCGCTGGCTGGAGGAACAGAGATCCGCCATAACGGCGCGGATTGCTGAAAAAACGAATGTTGGTGATCCCTAAGCTGTGTCCAGAAATCTGAAGCGTTTTGTCGCTCTCCTCCTAGCTTGCGAGCGGTAGCAGACACGGCAGAGCCGGTACCGGAAAGGCGTAGATGTAACAGTTGACCATCATAGGCCAGACCACTCAGCGGCAGATTATGAGACCTAAGGTGTCGCATGGTTTGCAGTGCCTGTAATGGACTCAGTGTTTGCGTCAGATGCTGTTCGACAGGAAAGGCGGGTAATACTTTGATACTGATCTCGAGTAATACGCCGAGAGTACCCATCGCGCCGACCATCAGTCTGGAGACATCATAGCCAGCAACGTTTTTCATTACCTGACCGCCAAATTTTACAATCTCACCTTTGCCGTTGATGAGGGTACAGCCGAGCACAAAATCACGCACTCTGCCGGTAAACGGTCGTATCGGGCCGGACAGACCGGAAGCTACAGTTCCTCCCAACGTGGCCTTGTCAGAATACTGTGGTGGTTCGAAAGGGAGAATCTGTCCAGCCTCTGCCAGTACGGTTTCAATATCTTTTAGCCGTGTACCAGCGCGAGCCGTGAGCACCAGTTCAGAAGGATGATAGTCAATAATGCCCTGATGCTCTTGCACAGACAGTGTGAGGTATTCAGATGCCGGACTGAGAAACGCTTTGCTGCCTCCGCCGCGGATGGTTAAAGCCTGTTTTTGTTCCAGTGCGTTTATAACTTGTTGCTGAAGTTCAAGGCTCTGGTCATGCATCAGAAACGTTCCAGTTCCGGGTGTGGTAATTGACCGTGATGGATATGCATCGCCCCGAGTTCCGCACAGCGATGCAGGGTGGGGATGGCCTTACCCGGATTAAGAATACCCGCCGGATCCAGCGCCTCTTTTATGGCATGAAACTGGTTCAGTTCGGCAGTGGTGAACTGACTACACATCTGGTTAATTTTTTCGACGCCGACACCATGTTCACCGGTGATGGTGCCACCAACAGACAGGCACAGTTCCAGAATCTTTCCGCCCAGTTGCTCGGCTTTTTGCAGTTCGCCCGGCTGATTGGCATCAAAGAGAATCAGCGGGTGAAGATTGCCATCACCGGCATGAAATACATTGGCGACGACGAGGCCAAACTGCGAGGATAAGGCGCTGATGTCTTTAAGCACTTGTGGCAGATACCGCCGTGGAATCGTGCCATCCATGCAGTAATAGTCGGGAGACAGGCGGCCGATGGCCGGAAACGCGGCTTTTCTGCCGGCCCAGAACTGTTGCCGCTGTGCTTCGCTATCAGCCGTCGCAAAGGCAATGGGCTGAGTCGGCTTGAGCAAATCACGAAGTTGCATAATGCGTTCGGACACTTCTTCATTCTGACCATCTACTTCACACAAAAGGATGGCTTCCGCATTAACAGGGTAGCCCGGATGACAGAAATCTTCGGCAGCCTGTATCGCCAGTTTGTCCATCATTTCCAGCCCTGCTGGAATAATGCCGGCAGCAATGATCTTCGCCACCGCGTCGGCGGCTTTCTCGACCTCATCATAGGCGACGAGGATGACCTGCTTGCGCTCTGGCTGGGGCAGCAGTTTGACCGTCACTTCGACAATAATGCCGAGCAGGCCTTCCGAGCCGGTCATCAAGGCGAGCACATCATAGCCGGGGCTGTCGTAACATGCGCCGCCCAATGTGACTAAATCGCCTTCCGGCGTAATCACTTTGAGACCAAGAATATTGTGAACGGTGAGACCGTATTTGAGGCAGTGAACGCCACCGGCATTTTCGGCGACATTGCCGCCGATGGTGCAGGCAATTTGTGAGGACGGGTCGGGGGCGTAATAGAAACCCTGATCCGCTACAGCTTCTGAAATAGCGAGGTTTCGAACGCCGGGTTCGACCCGGGCGCAATGGTTATCAAGGTCAACCTCGAGAATACGGTTAAATTTGGCGAGACTCATTAGTATGCCTTGGTTATCCGGCAGGGCACCACCGGATAGACCCGTTCCCGCCCCACGCGCAACCAGTGGTATCTGCTGATGATGACACAGGCGAACTACGGCCTGAACCTGTTCGATAGTATCAGGCAGGACTGTAAGCAGAGGTAGGCGCTGATAGGCCGAGAGGGCATCACATTCAAACGGCCGTTGGGCTTCGTCGCTATGCAGAATCAGCGCCTCAGGAAGAATCTCATGCAACGCTGCGATGAGCTGTTTCTTATCCATAAGCTTATTCTGTCACACTTTCACGAAAGAAGTCTGTGCCTACAAGTGCCTGTTTTATGCCGCATTTCGCCGCGGAGCAGGGCGCATTATCGGCAATGTCCGGTATTGCTAAAAACACGCCGTACGCTCAACACTGGCGCGGTATTTAGACAAAGCTGAAATATGGATATAGCTATTTATAATTTCCTGTTATATACCAGCGCGTTTATAATAGTGGGTCCGGTATTTAGCGTTTTAGAGAGCTTCAATGTATCAATACGATCAGTATGACCAGATGATGGTTGATCAGCGGGTGGCACAATTCCGCGATCAGACCCGTCGTTATCTGGCGGGTGAACTGACAGAAGATCAATTCCGTCCGCTGCGTCTGGCCAATGGCCTGTATATTCAGTTGCATGCGCCGATGCTGCGTATCGCAGTGCCTTACGGCATGATGTCCACCAGACAGGTTCGTAAAATTGCCGATGTCGCCCGTCGTTATGACAAGGGCTTTGTGCATTTCACTACCCGTACCAATTTTCAGCTGAACTGGCCGAAACTGGAAGACTGCCCTGAAATTCTGGCTGAACTGGCGACTGTGCAGATGCACGCGATCCAGACCAGTGGTAACGATATCCGTAACACCACCACCGACCAGCTGGCTGGCGTCAATAGTGAAGAAGTTGAAGATCCACGTCCATGGGCGGAAGTCATCCGTCAGTGGTCAACCTTCCACCCTGAATTCGCTTATTTGCCACGTAAGTTCAAGATTGCGATCATCGGTTCGAAGACGGATCGTGCGGCCACCAAGCTGCATGATATCGGCCTCCATATGGTGAAAAATCATGATGGCGAAGTCGGCTTTGAAGTCTTGGTAGGCGGCGGTCTTGGCCGTACTCCTGTCATTGGTGAGCAAATTCGATCCTTCCTGGAAAAAGAAGATTTATTGTCGTATCTCGAAGCCATCCTGCGTGTGTATAACCGCCTTGGCCGTCGCGACAACAAATTCAAAGCCCGTATCAAAATCACCGTTCGTGAGCATGGTATTAACCATATTCGTGAACTGGTCGAAGCAGAGTGGGTTCATATCCGCGAACAACTGCGCTTGGACGAGAAAGAAATTGACCGCGTTAAAGCGTTCTTTACAGAACCTGATTACGACACCCAAGCCGCTGCGGATACCAGCTTTGACGAGAAATTGGCTGCCGATAAAGACTTTGCCCGCTGGATCAAGCAAAACACGGTCGAGCACAAAATCGCCGGTTACCGTTCAGTCTATGTTTCCTTGAAGAAACCAGGTCTGGCACCGGGCGATATCACCTCAGAACAGCTGGAAGCGGTCGCGGATCTGGCTGATGAATACAGCCTGGGTGAAGTGCGCTCTACTCATACACAGAATCTGCTGTTTGCCGATGTTAAACAGGGTGACCTGTACAGCCTGTGGCAGAAGCTCGATGAGCAGCAACTGGCGACGCCAAACATCAACACCCTGACCGATATTATCTGCTGTCCCGGCCTGGATTATTGTGGTCTGGCCAATGCGACATCAATTCCGCTGTCGAAGCAAATCGCTGAGCGTTTTGATGATCTGGATTACCTCTATGATCTGGGTGATGTCAAAATTAAGTTCTCCGGTTGTATGAATGGCTGTGCCCATCAGAGCGTCGGTCATATCGGTATTCTCGGCGTCGATAAGAAAGGTGAAGAGTGGTATCAATTCACGCTGGGTGGCAGTGCCGAAGCCGATGCTTCACTGGGCGAACGTCTGGGTAAAGCGATCCCGAAAGAAGAAGTGGTCGATACCGTGGCGCATCTGCTTGATGCCTACGTTGAACTGCGCCATCAAGATGAGTCATTTTTAGCTACTGTCCGTCGTTTGGGCGTGGATCCTTTCAAGGAGCGTGTTTATGCAGATAATTAAAGATCGTGAAATTGTCGAAGATAACTGGCTGCATCTGGATGATGAAGCAACGCTGGTTGCAGGCAATATCACTGTCTCGCTGGCGCGCTGGCAGGAACAGCATGAAACTCTGGCAAAGCATGAAGGTGGTCTGGGTCTGCGTCTGAGCGGTGATGATCCGCTGGAAGAAGCTGTACCGGATCTGGCGCGTTTTTCTTTGATCGTGCTGCTTTTCCCGCAGTTCACTGACGGCCGTTGCTACTCCTATGCGCGTCTGCTGCGTGAACGCTATCACTTTAAAGGTGAAATCCGTGCTCAGGGCGAGGTACTGCAGGATCAACTGTTTTACATGTCGCAGTGCGGTATCAACAGCTTTGAGCTGGCAAATCCTAACCGTTTGACGAATGCACTGTCGGCCTTTGATGACTTCACTGAAAGTTATCAGTCCACAGTGTTACGACCTGAGCCTCTCTACCGTCGCCGTTAAGCGGACCGCATCATGGCTGTCTTCGCGATTGGCGATGTTCAGGGTTGTTACGATGAATTGATGAAGATGCTGGATCAGATTCACTTTGATCCAGCCTCTGATCAAATCTGGCTGGCGGGTGATTTGGTCAATCGTGGCCCGAAATCTCTGGAAGTATTACGACTCGCCCGTGAACTGGGTGATAGCTGTGTTTCTGTGCTCGGCAATCATGATTTGCATCTGCTGGCCAACGCAGCGGGCGTGGTCGAGTTCCGCCATCATATGGACACCATCGAGCCTGTTTTGACCGCGCCGGACAGTGATGAACTGATGCATTGGTTACGTCAACAACCCCTGTTTTACCATGATCCTCAACTCGGTTTCAGTATGGTGCATGCCGGATTACCGCCGGAATGGACAGTGACGGAAGCGCTTGAGCGTGCAACCGAGGTTGAAAACGTTATCAAAGGTGATGACTGGCAAAAGTTTTTCGCTCATATGTACGGAAACAAACCCAAGCGCTGGTCGCCAAAGCTCAAAGGTTGGGATCGACTGCGTTATATCACCAACTGTTTTACCCGGCTTAGATACTGTCATGAAGATGGGCGTCTGGCTCTGAAATTTAAGGGTGCACCGGAAGATAAACCTTTGCATCAGAAGCCGTGGTTTGAAATGCCAAACCGTGCCAGTCGGGACGACAATATCGTCTTTGGTCACTGGTCAACATTAGGTGTCGGGCAGTACGGCAACGTGTTTTCGTTGGATAGCGGGGCTGTATGGGGCGACACGCTGACCGCCGTCAGAATTGATGAGTTTCCTCATGAGTGGGTGACCGTCGCCGCGGATCCGGAAGGTTTACCACATGCCCGTAAAAAAAAGCCGGCTAAGGCACGACGCTGGTTTTAGGCAAGCATGACTTTATTTGAGTACAATAAGCGATATTCTATTAATGCGTGAGATCTTTAAATTAATGATCAATGTCTTCGTTCAGTGTGAGGCTGGAATTTAAATGGCAGCCGGATTACCTCGTACCAAAGCGCGTCGTGCTGCTGTTCAGGCCTTGTATCAGGCGCTGGTGAACAATGAAGCACCACAAAAAGATTCACTGGATTTTGTTACCGCGGAATACGCAGACAAAATCGACCGAAAATATTTCTCGGCCCTGATTGAGGGCACTATCAAGCATCAGCAACAAATTGATGCTGAACTGGGGCTGGCCGTTGATCGTAGCCTCAACGCTGTTGACCCGGTCGAGATATCCGTACTGCGGCTGGCAACCTTCGAATTTATGCATATGCCAGAAATTCCTTATCGTGTTGTGCTGAATGAAGCGGTTGAACTGGCCAAATCATTTGGTGGTGAACAAGGCCACAAATACGTAAATGGTGTCCTTGATAAGATGGGGGCTCGTCTGCGTCCGCATGAATATCAGGCAGCCAAACAGGCAAAAGCCAAAAAGTAAGTTGAATTCACTACTGTCACTGATGTCGGTAGACAGAACAGGAAGTCACGGTGGCTGAGTCCGAGTTCTCCCTAATCGAACGCTACTTCTCACAGCTCACGGCTGAGCGCGACGATGTCATATTAGGTATTGGTGATGACTGCGCCTTATTGCAGTGTCCGCATGGCAAAGAACTCGCTGTTTCTATTGATACCCTGGTTGAAGGTGTTCACTTTTTCGCTGATGTTGATCCACAGGCTTTGGGCTACAAAGCACTGGCGGTGAACCTGAGTGACCTCGCTGCAATGGGTGCTGACCCAGCCTGGTTCACACTGGCACTGACGTTACCTGAACACAACGACACATGGCTGCAAGGCTTTACTGCTGGTCTCGCCATGGCTGCGAAAGAAAGCGGTATTCAGCTTGTTGGTGGAGATACCACCCGAGGACCTCTCACCATCAGCATTCAAGTGCACGGGTTGGTTGAGTCAGGACAGGCTCTGAGACGTGATGGTGCTCGCCCAGGTGATCGCATTTATATCACCGGAACGCTTGGGGATGCAGGTGCGGCACTGAAACATCGGCTGGAAACATGGGCACCAGATGCATTGAATGACGCTGACTGGTCATTCCTGCAGCAGCGCTTGGAATATCCAACACCGAGAAATGGACTGACAGATAAAGTTCGGCGTTATGCCCGTGCCGCCATTGATATTTCTGACGGCCTGTTGGCAGATCTGGGTCATATTCTTGATAGAAGTGGCGTAGGTGCAAGACTGCAAACCAGTACTTTACCCCTGTCAGCCAGCCTCAAAAAACTACCCATGGATATTTCAACAGAACTGGCGTTAAGTTCAGGTGACGACTACGAATTGTGCTTTACCGTAGCAGCTGAATTGAGTCATGCGCTAGAGCAGCAATGCCTACCAATCAGTTGTATCGGTGAGATTACCGCACAGTTCGGATTAAGGTTAGTTGATGCATCCGGACGAGAGATAACGGCAAACATTAGGAAAGGATATGACCACTTCAGCACCTGAGGTGAACTTTAAAACATTACTCAAACGCCCCAGCAGCTTTATTGCCTACGGTTTCGGTAGCGGACTTGCCCCGAAAGCACCGGGTACATTCGGCACACTAGTAGCCCTGCCGATTTACTGGCTAATGCAGGATTGGTCTCTGGAAGTATATTTATTGACGGTTTTATTGGCTTTTGTAGCAGGAATATGGCTTTGCCAATGTACCGTGGACTGGATCAAACAGGACGATCCTTCCGGCGTAGTCTGGGATGAAATTGTTGGTTACCTGGTCGCTATGACCTTTGCCCCAGCCGGTTGGCAGTGGATGCTGATAGGCTTTGTCTTGTTCCGCTTCTTTGACATTCTGAAACCTTGGCCAGTCAGCTGGGCGGATAAAAAGCTCCATGGAGGCTTGGGGATCATGCTTGATGATGTTGTAGCCGGTATATATGTTGTACTAGTGCTAAAACTTATCGAAGTCGCTATTTAACGTTGCCAGCAAGTAGCAATTTCATTAGCGTCAGCAACGGTTCCTGTATTTGTCTTAAACTCTAGAGCTCCAGAAACCTCAAGTTCAAAATTTAGACACTCAGGATCGTTTTGAGAGCCAGTCGGAACGGCAACTAAGGTATATGCAGTACTTGAAGCTGAACCAGCTTGAACCGTCAAGTTATAGTAGCCATCGGGCGATGAGGTACTACCTAACACAGTGGTTGCGCCACTGTTGACGCCACAATTGTTGGAATTGCCTATGTTCTGGGCATAAAAAACACAATTTGCTCTCAGTTTTTCTTGAGCGAGCTGAAGTGCCAATATCGCTTTCTTTGCATCTGCCCTACGTGCCCTAGTGACATAATCTGAATATGCGGGAATCGCAATGGCAGCAATTACGCCAATCACAACCACAACAATCATCAATTCAATGATTGTAAATCCATGAGATTTATTTATTTTCATACCAGACGTCCCAGTTAGTGTCCTGCTCTAGAAACTATAGTAAGATTAATTTATACAGTACAAATTAACACTTAAAAAGTAAGATTTATCTCACAATACACATACAAAACGAATTAATTAGCAGCGTATAGCTTAATTATTACGCCTATAATCAATCAATTAAGCATCGGTCAAGGATATATGTATGCTGGATAAAAAATCAAAAGGGATGACGATCATAGAGTTATTGATTGTAATGGCCTTGATAGGGATTATCTTGGCTATAACCGTTCCGTCGTTCAGTACAACTATAGAGCGAAACAAGCTTAAAAATGCTGCTGAGTCTCTAAAATCTGATCTTCAAGCAGCCAGAATTCAGGCAGTCAAGCGTAGCAACGATGTTATTTTTACCCGAAACCTCGGCGATGACGGTGCATGGTGTTACGGGTTTAACGATGAGGCTGCTGTGTGTGATTGCACTCAGACTGATCCAAGTCAGGCTAACTACTGTGATCTAAAAATAGTGCAAGGCTTGGGTTATCCCAATACAAACATGGATAGCAGCAGCGGTAACTCAACGTTCCGCTTTCGAAGAGGTACTGTCAATAGTGGATATACATGCTTCTCATCCACTAATTATTTGATAAAGGTCGTGACCAACAATAGCGGTAAAGTCGAAATCTGTAGTGATACGACTGCACCATTCCCAGGCTATGAGACTTGCGTATCCAACTGCCCATAGAGTAAATAATAATGATTAAATCAAAAGGTTTCACACTGATTGAGTTAATGATAGCCATGGTACTTGGGCTTTTCGTAGTGGGTGTGACACTGAGTATCTATGTCTACACGGCGAAAACCAGTTCAGAGACAGTAAAGTCTGCGAGGCTTAATCATGACCTTGAGTTGGTCATGAATGTCATTGTGAATGAATTAAGAAGAACCGGTTATTGGGGAGGAGCTATTGCAGATTCCAATGCTCTGGATAATCCCTTTATGGCTGCTAATACAATCATTCAGACGCCTAACTCTTCCTGCATTCTTTATAGTTACGATGCAGATGCAGACGGTACGGTTGATGATGGCTCAAACGATGGCATAAATGAAGGTGTTAATGACACGGGTGATCAGAACGAATACTATGGTTTTAAGCTGGACGGGACGACAATCAGAATGCGCTTGTCCGGTTCGACCACTTCAGACTGTAATGATGGGAATTGGGGCACGGGTGAACTAGTCGATGGTGAAGAAGTCGTTATTACCAATCTTACATTTCAGTTCCAAAATTCTTGTCTTAATGTGCCAGTCGCTGCAGCGAGTTATGCTTTAGGTTCTTGCTCAGGCTTTGGAGCGTCAGGCGAAGACATCGTCGAGAGAAGAAAAGTAAATATTTCCATCACAGGTCAACTTGCGGATGATGCTTTTGTAACTAAGACCTTGAATGATCAAGTGACAGTTCGAAATGACTACATTTTTCAGATTCCATAACAGGGTGGGTGCTAACAGCATGAGGACTGACATGACTGAGCAAAGACAAAGAGGCGCTGCCACTGTTGTTGTTGCAGTGGTGTTGTTGATTGGTGTCACTCTACTGGCCATACTCACGGCTAAAACGGTATTGCTTGAAACAAAAAACAACGCTGACAATTACCGAATGCAGCAAGCGGTTTCTGCGGCTAATTACGCTATGGATTACGCTGTTAATTATTTTGATAGCGGCGGTTTCGACCAGAATGATGATGGAGTCGTAGATACGCTAGTAGTTCCTAACCTAACTTCAAACGATAATGTCCAGATCACGACAGCCACTGCAAGCTTTGATAACACTGCTGGAACAAGATGTGTTACAGCTGCAGCAACTCCTTCTCTGGATACAGGGATGATCACGGCAATTGGTTTCAGTGATGATGGGCAGGCTACAAGAACCATTACGCAGTGTGTGGGGCCTTTTACCTTACTCTCAGATGATGGGCCGGATATGCCTTTGATTTCTAGATCTCAAGTTGGACTGACAGGTACGGCTAATATTGTTAACAGGTATACCAATATTAACATCTGGTCAGGTGAGGAAGTTGTAATAGGTAGTTCCTCATCAATGGAAACTTACATTAGAGATCCGAGCTCGGGGAATTTAACAGAAGCGCAATTGATAGACACCAATCCTGCAAACAATACGACATTGGTTTCAAACAAAAATTTGGGTAACGGTTTGGATATCATCGATAAGGACCCTTCCGTAAATACTTTGACTCCAGACTTGTTTTTCACCAATTTTTTCAGCACAGGCTCCAGAGATGCATTTGAGAACCTTGCCAAGGGGGCTGGACAGAGATACACAAATATCGATGATGCCTTTGGTCAATCTGGCGTCATCTGGGTTGAAGGCGACCAGTCACTCAACTCAAATCAAAATATCGGCTCACCAACTGCCCCTGCCATTGTTGTGGTCAATGGTGACCTACGAGCAACTGGTGGCCCAACAATATATGGTCTTGTATATGTTGTTGGTGGAATGGAAGTGGCTGGTACTGTCAATATTGTCGGTACAAGTATAGTCGAAGGTGATGGCACATCAGGTAACGCAGTATTCGGTAATGGCACTCTGAATTTAATATACTGGCAAGATTTTCTCAGTGGAATAAATGGAGCCCTGCCAGGATTGACTGCAGTTATCGCTGATTCGTGGCGTGACTGGTAAAGGATTAGGCAGGTAAATGTGATGACAACAGCAAACAAAAGATATCAAAGAGGCGTCGGTCTGGTTGAAGTTCTGATTGCCGTCATCATAGTTGCGCTAGGTCTATTAGGTCTTGCTTCATTTGAAGGTAGCCTGATGCAGTCGAGCGGTGATTCGAAAGCCAGAGCAGAGGCCATGGCGCTTGCACAGGAGAAAATTGAAGAGTTTCGTAAAAGTGTTGATCTTGATACAGCTACACATGGATACAACAACCTCTCAAGCAGTAACGATACCGTAAACGGTGCTAATGCAACTTTCAGTAGATCTTGGGTTCTCACTGACGACACTGCGTTTATTGCGACCGCACCTCCAAGAAAAGAGATAACAGTCAGGGTCAGTTGGGTTGGTAGTGATAATCAAACTAACAACATCTATGCAGTTTCCGAGTTGGCATGGATTGACCCAGCAAAAAGCTTTTTATACGCAAATCAAGATAGTGGTGGTACGGCTGCTGTTCCAAGCCCCAGGCAAAATGCTTCAGAAGATGTACGATCGGCATCTGAAAACGTCAACGACCCTGATGTAATTTCACCAACAGAAACACCACTACCTGCATACAAAGACTTGGGTGGAACCAGTCCAGACTCAATTTCGAGTTTTGATGTGCTCGGTAATGACAACAATACCTACACGTTGCAGAAAGTATCGGCAGGCTCGAGATATTTCTATACAGCCTTTGGAAATGGTGTTTTAGGTGTCTATGTCTGTGAGGATAACGGTATCTGCCGCTATATACAGAACCATTTCGGCGGGGTTGTTCTCACCACCCGCGGAACGGTCTATAGCTACAATGGTAACAATTTCAGTAATATCACGGTGGCATGGACCTCCAGTGATGTAACCGCATGCTATCAAGGCCAAGTATCAACTAATCCTGATGCGACTTCTCTATTCAATGAAACGGTCTACCAAATGCCATATGAGTGTGTATATGCCGGTAACTGTAATCAAACGGGTAGTAACGTTAATGGCTGTGTTGACGAGGCACTGGTCAACGATACACAGATTAACGACAAGAACGTCGGTCCTGGTGGCGAGTTTGGTGATATTGGGTTAATTGGACTTGATGGCAGTAATGGTGGTGATCAACTCTGTTTTTTGGAAGATACGCCATATTGGGGTAATACAAAGAGCTTACTGAATGGGGCTCGCAACAGCAGTGGCAACCCCGCATATAATCCAGATTACCTTTTACCGGTTACTAAACGTTTCTATGTCAGCCGACGTAAAATGAGCGATGGTTCTGAAAGATCAGAGGGCATTAACCGTTCATACACTAACCATGACTTTCTTCTTGTGAGTAGAGCTAATAGCCCTGAGTCATATAAAAATTGTTTTAAAGCAGTTAATGCTGTCACCAGCAACACTTCTGATGTGCCTGTAACGACAGTAAAACGGGACTTCTACAGGGCATTATTTGATGTACCACAGCGAGAAGTGGTTCGTGTCATGGGTGTCGATGCTGCGGGTCCAGCCATCAATAGAGTTGCAGCGCCAACAACATTTGCTGGCACTATGCCTGGAGTGACGATAAACAGTAACTCTGCGGGCTCATCAAATGATGTGCCAAGCTTATATGCGAGTGGAACTATGTCTATCGCAGGTACACCGACGACGGTGAATGAGCTGGGAACATGTTATGTTAAGAGCGATAACTCGAAATATGCCTGCATACTGCCGCAAAATACAACTAATTTGACGATGAATGGTGAATCAATCAACGAGCCAGATACCACATCTGATGATCCACCAATAACACTCAACTACGATACTTGTAGCGCTACTATCAATACGTCAACGGCGGAAAACCTCAGTGCAGCTTGTAACTGGACTTCAGGAACAGGCTTTCCATAGTTCAAGCTGGCAGTTTATGATTCTGAGTACCATGATGGGCGATTTTAATCGCGCCCATCATGGCTGCGATGCGGCCTGTTTCTTCCCAGTCTTTGCCATGCATAATGCCGTGTAGCAGGCCTGCACGGTAGGCGTCACCACAGCCTGTAGGGTCAACGACAACCTCTGCTTTATGGCAGGGGATCTCAATTTTTTTACCTTCGGTGAAAATATGTGAGCCTTGAGCGCCACGGGTGATGATTAAGGCTTCCACATGGCGGGCAATTTCTTCTTCCGGCAGACCGGTACGATCCATAAATAACTGGGCTTCGTAGTCGTTTAATGCAATGTATGTGGCCTGTTCGGCAAACTGCATCAGTTCTTCACCGTTGAACATAGGCAAACCCTGACCCGGATCAAAGATAAACGGAATTCCTGCTTCTTTCAGTTGTTGTGCATGCTGCACCATGCCATCACGGCCATCCGGTGCAACAATTGCCAGGCTAATACCTTCGGCTTCGCTGATGTGGGTTTCATGAGCCAGGTTCATCGCGCCAGGGTGGAATGCGGTGATCTGGTTGTCATCCATATCGGTGGTGATAAAGGCTTGTGCGGTGTAGTGGCCTTGTTTTTCATGGACGTGCTTGCGGCTGATGCCGTGTTTGTCCATCCATTCAGCATAAGGTGCGAAGTCGGTGCCTACGGTTCCCATTGGAACTGGGTCGTCGCCGAGCAGTTTCAGGTTATAGGCGATATTGCCGGCACAGCCACCAAACTCACGGCGCATATCAGGCACCAGAAATGCCACATTCAGCATATGTACTTTGTCTGGCAGGATATGGTTTTTGAATTGATCCGGAAACACCATAATGCTGTCGAAAGCAAAAGAACCACAGATGAGTGCTGACATAGACCTTAACCTTTATTGAATTTCTAGTTGTGTTGCGGAAGCGCTGATATGAATTTCACCCGCCAGAAAAGCTTCCAACTGGTGACCGACGATTTCATGACGCCAGCCATGAGAAAGCGGGCTGTTTTCACTCCGGATCAGAGCTTCAACGTCTTTACGTGTTGCTACCGCGACGGGGGTGATGTTTTGTTCATCACAGCATTTACGTAGCAAAGCCATCAATGCATCGACCATGGCTTCCTGCTGGTTAGTGAGTGGTGTCGGACGTTTGATGACTGGCCATTCTTCTTTGGGGATGGCTTTACCGCGTTGAATATTTTCAATGATGGCTTTGCCGTGACGTTCAATATCCCGGGCTTCCAGGCCACGAATCTTTTTTAAAGCATCAGTACTGAGAGGAGCCAACTTTGCCAGGTCCAACATGACGTCATCTTTAATAATCCAGCGTCGTGGCAGATTGTGTTTGACCGCACGTTGTTCGCGCCAGGCACCGAGTTGTTGTAAAATCGCGAGCTGCTGGCCTTTAAGCCTTCCCGCACCTTTGATGCGAAGCCAGCTGGATGTCGGATCTTCCTGATACGTAGTGATCGAGGACAGGGTGGCAAAATCATCATCGAGCCATGTCAATCGTTGGGTAGCGATCAGTTTGTCATTCAGCTGATGATAAAGCTCTCGTAAATAACGGACATCGTCCGCAGCGTATTCTATCTGTGCATCAGAGAGTGGACGCTGGCGCCAATCGGTGCGGGCATGGGCCTTATCCAAATCAACATTCAGACACTGCTTGACCAGATTGCCATAGCCAATTTGATCGCCATAGCCGAGCACCGTTGCAGCCAGTTGGGTATCAAAGATATTGGGGGGGAGGGCGTTGCGTAACAGGAAGAATAATTCCAGGTCCTGACGAGCCGCATGAAATACCAACGTCGTATCGGGGCTGTAGAAGAGATCCATCAAAGGGGCCAGATCGTCGATAGCCAGCGGATCGACACAGGCGATGACATCATCATTCGCCACTTGGATCAGGCACAGTTCCGGATAGTAGGTTTTCTCGCGGTGAAACTCAGTGTCCACTGCCAACCAGGGGCTACCAGCTAATTGCTCGCAGAGATCGTCCAGATCGCTACGCGACGCTACATATCGGATGCTCATTGACTGTGCTCTGTAAAAAGGAACACAGTATAGCCAGTTTGCCGTTTAATGCATAACGCGACTCATGTTAACGACATCATTGATCGCACTGACAATAATCTCAGGCTGCTCCAGATGGATATCATGGCCGCTTTGATTGGCAAAAATCTGCTGGCTGAGCGGTGACAGTTTCCACAAATCCTGTTGTAGCTGCTGCCAGATTTTTTCCCTCTTTTCTCCCTGTTGCTGCTGGCTCCATTCTGAGTGTCCACGACTGATAACAATCAAAGGTATTTTGGGGAGTTTATCCAGGTGTTTCACTTGAAGAGCACTCTGGTACAAGGAAGAAATTTCGGCACGGGCGGCATGGAAGGCACGCTCTCTTAGCGCACTCGCTTTTTCGCTGACTTCATCACTGCCTTTGGGCAGAATCAGAATATTGCCCTTACGATCAAAATGTTGGGGAAGCTTGATGTTCAGCAACTCATATTGATTCTCATGGGATGCATCAACCAGCACCATACCGGCTATCTGTTGAGGATGCTTAGCCGCGAACACGCGAATGTTATAACCTCCGAAAGAGTGCCCAACCAAGACGTAAGGTCCGGGTATGCCTGCCTTTTGAATCAGTTTTTCCAATTCATTGGAAATGCGCAGGCTGTTACGGGGTGTTGGGCCCGCATCACTCCAGCCGTAGCCGGGCCTGTCAAACACGCAGACGCGGGTTTCAACCGCAGTGTGATTCTGAATATCGAACCAATCACTCGAGTCATCGCCCAGTCCCGCATCGATAATAACGGTAGGTTCACCCTGTCCTTTACACAGTATGTGAATACTGTAGCCGCCAACATCGTAGCGTTTTCCGGGCACCGGCGGGAAATCAGCAGCGGGAATGCCGGTATGAACACACAATAAAAACAAAAAAGGCAGAAAATGACAGGGTTTCACGGACATTGATTGACTCCACTTTATCCATTCCACTATGAGTGAAGTGGCCTAGCTGAAGTTCCGCTGAAACGTCTTTACCTACTGATTTTGCTTAAAATTACTTGCTCCAGCTCATTGCCGGTGAATGGCCAGCCCAGTTCAAAACCATCAGGAAACAGCACCACCGGAATGCGGATGCCGTAGCGGGCGACAAGATCATCGTCATCACCGATTTCCTGTAATTGCAGGTGCAAGGGGTGTCTCTCTGCCACGCTCAGCAATAGCTCATGCGCATCCTCGCATAAATGGCAACCTTCAGTGGTGAATAGCGTTACTGACATCATTTTTCGAGCAGACGCGGCATCAGATCAACAAAGTTGCAGGGCTTGTGGCGGGCATCCAACTGATCATGCAGGATTTCATCCCAACCTGTGCGACAGGCGCCGGATGAACCAGGCAATGAAAAGATAAAGGTACCGTTAGCGACGCCCGCAATGGCACGTGACTGAACGGTAGATGTTTTTATCACTTCATAGGAGAGGCTGCGAAACAGCTCACCAAAGCCTTCGATTTCCTTATCAAAAAGCACTCTAACGGCTTCCGGTGTGCCATCACGACCGGTTAAACCCGTGCCACCGGTGGTGATGACGACATTGATGTCGGTTTGGGCTATCCATTGCGACACAATGGCACGGATTTGATAGATATCATCTGGCACAATTTTCCTGTCAGCGACGTGGTGGCCGTCCGCTCGTGCTTTGTCTTCAAGCACTTTTCCTGACGTATCGTTGTCGAAGTTTCGGGTGTCGGATATGGTCAGGATCGCAATATTGACTGGAATAAATTCCGGATTCATCTGCTTGTATCTCAGTTTTTTTCAGGCAAACTCAGTATAGTCACCATATTTACCACGGTCTAGAATGTAAGTTCACCCAAGGAGGACAAACAATGAAAAAACTCGTATTGGTAACACTGGTCGCCGCCGCTCTGAGTGGTTGTGCGGCAGATGATCCTAATAAGAAAGCGAAAACCGGTGCAGCCATTGGTGCAGCTGCTGGTGCGCTCTTGGGCTACGCAGTCGATGATGGTACAGGTGGTGTCGTCGCCGGTGCAGCCGTTGGTGCATTGGCGGGGGCAGGTGTCGGCCACTACATGGATAAGCAGCAACAGGAAATGGAAGCAGCTCTCGCTGATGAACAGGCCCGTCATGAACTGGAAATTCAGCAGCTGGAAAATGAAACGCTGAAAATTGATATTGCCAACGAGGTTTCTTTCGATTTTGATAGTGCAGCGCTAAAACCGGCCTTTACGCCAACGTTGAATAAAGTCGCTGATATTCTCCAGCGTTATCCACAAACAGTGATTCACGTCGTCGGCCATACAGACAGTGTCGGCTCTGAAAGCTATAACCAGCGTTTGTCAGAACGTCGTGCGCAGTCTGTTGTAGACTTCTTCGCTTCAAGCGGGGTTGCTCCAGGTCGTCTGTATGCGATTGGTCGCGGTGAAATGGAACCACGTGCGACCAATGACACCGAAGCGGGTCGCCAGTTGAACCGTCGTGTTGAGATTTTTGTAAAACCGATTGTAGAAGGACAGGAATCTGAAGCCTACCAAGCGCCGTAAAAACCCAAAAACGGCAAACCATACTCCGATTGACCCGGATGTCATCTACGGCCTGCACGCTGTGCAGGCCGCTTTGGATGTGCCTGTCAGTCGGGTCAAAGAAATCTGGCTGGCGGCAGACCGTCAGGACCAGCGGGTACAGGAGTTGCTGAGCGCCGCTCAGGCGCAAGGCATCGTGGTACATAAAGCGGAACGTGAGACTCTCGACAAAATAGCCCCCGAGGTTCAGCATCAGGGCTGTGCTGCACGCTGTAAGCCGCTGGAAAGTCTGGACGAAAAAGGCTTGCTTACGTTGCTGGAATCTCTGGGCGAACCGCCGTTTTTACTGATCCTCGATGGTGTGCAAGACCCGCACAATCTCGGTGCCTGCCTGCGCACAGCAGAAGCCGCGGGGGTGCATGCGGTAATCGCCCCACGCGACCGTGCTTCTGGCTTAACAGCGACCGCTGTCAAAATTTCAGTCGGTGCAGCTGAGCGTGTGCCTTTCGCGCAAGTCACCAATTTATCCAGATTGATGAAAGACCTGCAGCAGGCCGGTGTCTGGATTGTAGGCACTTCTGGTGATGCCCAGCAAAGCGTATTTGAAACCAGCCTGACTGGTCCTCTGGCTCTGGTTTTGGGAGCCGAAGGCAAGGGAATACGTCGTCTGACACGCGAAAATTGTGACGATGTACTCTACATTCCGATGCTGGGGCAAACCGAAAGTCTCAATGTATCCGTGGCCGCGGGTGTCTGCCTGTTTGAAGCCTATCGTCAACGCCACTTGTGAGGCGTGACAAAAATCAAGTAAAATGCTTGATTGCCTTTAAGTTTTAGAGGCAAAACTCCTTGCTTTGTGGTTCCGCCATAAAGCTGTTTAAACCGTGAGGAGCTCTAATGAGACATTACGAAATCGTGTTTCTGGTCCACCCTGATCAGAGCGAACAAGTACCTGGCATGATCGAGCGTTACACACAAACGCTGACCAGCCAAGGTGGTCAAGTTCACCGCCTGGAAGACTGGGGCCGTCGTCAACTGGCTTACCCAATCAACAAAGTGCACAAAGCTCACTACGTCCTGATGAATGTCGAGTGCGACGTTGAACAACTCAACGAAGTTACTACTGCGTTCCGTTTCAACGACGCTGTTATCCGTCATCTGGTTGTCACCATGGACGAAGCGGTTACTGAACCGTCGCCTATGATGCAAAAAGATGAAGAGAAAAAATCAGCGTAAGCTGCATTGACTAGTTAGGAGAATCACAATGGCTCGTTTTTTTAGACGTAGAAAATTTTGTCGCTTTACCGCTGAAGGCATCAAGCAAATTGACTATAAAGACGTAAATTTGCTGAAAAACTACATTACTGAAACAGGAAAAATCGTTCCTAGCCGTATCACAGGTACCAAAGCGCGTTACCAACGCCAGCTGTCTACTTGTGTGAAGCGTGCGCGTTTCCTGGCGCTGTTGCCTTACTGCGACATGCACAAGTAATTCAGTTGATTAAAACACCTTAGTAACGTTAGTTATTTATCATGCTGCGAGGAATTGCAGATTTTGCCATGCAGGGCAGATGGCAAGCGGGAGTCGCGACAGCGCTTCTGTCTGCGGCAGCCATGATGTTGCCTCCGCTGAATTATTTAGCCAGCGGTGTGATTGCCCTGACAACCTTGAGAATGGGGCCTCGCGAAGGGGCAAAAGTGGTCACCGCAACGCTGGTGGTCTTTTTGCTCATCGCCGGATTTTTGCTCGGACAGATGTGGGTAGCAGGTTTGGTTTTGCTATCCAGTTGGTTGCCGGTTTTTCTGGCGACACTGACCATGGGCTATACCCGTTCTCTGGCAGCATCGCTGTTAACAGCCAGTGGTCTTGGCGTGTTAGCGGTCTTGCTCATGCATCTGCTGGTGCCTGATTTAGCCGTCTGGTGGCAAGGTTTGATTGAGCCGTTTATGACTCAGCTCAGTCAACAGCCAGGCTGGCAGCTGGATTCGGCGCAGACAGAACAGTTAAGCAGTAGTCTGGCTCTGATGATGACAGGCTTACTTGCTGCCGGTATCAGCTTTAATGCGGTTATCGGTCTGTTTATTGGCAGGGCATGGCAGGCTCAGCTCTATAATCCAGGGGCGTTTGGCTCGGAATTCAGAGCTTTGCGTTTAGGCAAACCCGTCGCGTTGTTTACAGCGCTGCTGATGGGGTTAAGTCTGAGCCCGATTGCAGAGTCGCTGCAGTGGTTGGTCGATTGCCTGCCAGTCATGCTGGTGGCCTTTGGTATTCAGGGATTGGCGGTTGTTCATGCCGTTATCCACCAGGGGCAGAAGAGCAAAGGCTGGCTGGTAGCAATGTACATTCTGCTGGTGGTTATGCTGCCGCAGATGCTGATGATGTTGGCAACACTAGGTGTTTTAGATCAGTGGTTTAATTTCCGTAAACGCTCCGCAGTTGAGTAATACGGGGTTTTGAATAAGCAGTAACACACTGCGAACGAGGGTAGAACGATGCAAGTAATTTTGCTAGAAAAAGTTCAAAAGCTTGGTAACCTGGGTGATGAAGTATCTGTGAAATCAGGTTATGGCCGTAATTTCCTGGTACCAAAAGGTAAAGCTCTGCCAGCCACCAAGTTAAACAGAGAAAAATTTGAAGCACGCCGTGCTGATCTGGAAGCTGCTGCTGCCAAAGTACTGGCCGAAGCAGAAAGCCGCAAAGCGAAACTGGTTGCTGCCGGTGACCTGAACATCATGGCTAACGCCGGCGTTGAAGGTAAGCTTTTCGGTTCCATCACTGCAGCTGAAATCGCTGATGCACTGAACGCGGCTGGTGCTGAAGTTGACCGTAACGAAGTTCGTCTGCCGACTGGCCCACTGCGCCACACCGGTGAATACAACATCGACGTTCAACTGCACGCTGACGTTGTTGTCACAGTGAAAGTCGACGTGACTTCAGAAGCAGAACTGCAAGCACGTGCCGAAGCGGAAGAAGCCAGAAAAGCGCGTGAAGCGGCTCTGGAAGAAGCTGAAGCTATCGCTAAAGCACAAGAAGAAGCTTAAGGCTGATTCACAGGCAGCGCAGTTCACACCCTGTGTGTGAGAACGCTGTGCCTGAACCATTGCGATAAAATAAGCAATGCTTAGAGACCGGGTTCGCCCGGTCTCATTTTCTGCTAGACTCACAACTCATTGTGTGTCGTTTATTGTCTCTGTCTGAAAAGGTGAGCTTGTGGAAGATGTCAGTTATCCGGAATCGTTCAAGGATACCGCCACAGAAGCTCTGAAAGTCCCCCCACACTCCGTGGAAGCCGAGCAGTCCGTGCTGGGCGGCCTTATGCTCGATAATACTGCCTGGGAACAGGTTGCCGACGTTCTGGTCGAGCAGGATTTCTACCGCCACGAACACCAGTTGATTTTCCGTGCGATCGCTCAGTTGATGGAGCAGTCTCAGCCCGTTGATGTCATCACGCTGGCTGAATGGCATGACAAGCGAGGTGAGCTGGATCAGGTGGGTGAACTAGCCTATCTGGGCATGCTGGCCAGTAATACGCCGAGTGCCGCCAATATTGCCGCCTATGCTGAAATCGTGCGTGAACGTGCGATTCTGCGTCAGCTGATTAAAGTCGGTAACAACATCGCCAATATGGCATTCAAGCCGGAAGGTATGAGCAAGGAAGACATGCTCGATATCGCCGAACGCTATGTTTTCGAGATTGCCGAAAAGGGTGCCAAACGCGGCGGTGGCTTTATTCAGGTCAAAGATGTGTTGAGCAAAGTGGTCGATCGTATCGATACCTTGTTTGAAAATGACAGTGCGATTACCGGTCTGCCGACTGGCTTTATTGATTTTGATGAGCAGACATCAGGTTTGCAGCCCGCAGACTTGATTATCGTTGCAGGTCGTCCGTCTATGGGTAAGACCACCTTCGCGATGAATATTGCTGAGAATGGCGCCATCCATAGTAAACAACCGGTCGCTGTGTTCAGTATGGAGATGCCGGCCGATGCGCTGGCGATGCGGATGCTCTCCTCATTAGGCCGTATTGATCAGCACCGTCTGCGTACGGGTAAATTAAATGATGATGATTGGCCGCGCTTAACCTCCGCTATTGCCTTGCTCAATGAAGCGCCATTATTTATTGATGATACGCCCGCATTGAGTCCCACTGAACTACGTGCCCGTGCCCGTCGACTCAAGCGTGAGCATGGCCTCAGTCTTATCGTTATCGACTACCTGCAGTTGATGCAGGGCAATGCCGGTAAAGCCAGTGAAAACCGTGCTACCGAGATTTCAGAAATTTCCCGTTCGTTAAAAGCATTGGGTAAAGAATTAGAAGTACCGGTTATCGCGCTTTCCCAGCTCAACCGAAGCCTGGAGCAGCGCCCGAATAAACGTCCGGTAATGTCGGATCTACGTGAGTCCGGTGCGATCGAGCAGGATGCTGACTTGATTGTCTTTATTTACCGTGATGAAGTTTATAACTCTGATTCGCCAGATAAGGGCAAAGCGGAAATCATCATCGGTAAACAGCGTAATGGTCCTATCGGTACTGTGGCACTGACCTTCCAGGGCAAGTACACCAAATTTGAGAATTTTGCGCCAAATTATTACGACGACCAACTCGGATATGATAACAACCGTGTTGGTTACGACGGAGAATAAACTTGGACTTTCCCGTTGCGCGTATCAGCCTTGCTGCACTGCGTCATAATCTTCGCTGCGTAAAACAGTTAGCTCCTCACAGCCGCGTCATGTCGGTTATTAAAGCCGATGCTTACGGTCATGGGGTGCTTAGTGTGGCTAAGGCCTTGAGCGACAGTGATGCCTATGCTGTCGCCAGACTCGGTGAGGGCGTGAAACTGCGTGAGCAGGGTATCGATAAACCGATTGTCCTGCTGGAAGGTGTGAATAGCGAGGCTGAATTTAAACTGGCGGCACAACATCAGCTGTCACCCGTCATTCATCTGCACAGCCAAATCGCTTTATTGCAGAAAATCTCCCTGCCCAGACCTCTGACATTCAACTGGATGATGATAGACAGTGGTATGCATCGTCTGGGAATCCGCCCTGAGCAGGCATCAGGGGCGCTGAATCAGCTGCAGCAATGCAAGAATATTGAAGGTGGGATTGGTCTGATGAGCCATTTCGCCAACTCTGATCTGCCTGGCGACAGCCGAAATGAAGCACAGCTGAACGCCATGCTGTCATTAAAGCAAAGCATGGGGTTGCCTCTCTGTCTGGCAAACTCGGCAGCGGTGTTGTCGTTACCAGAGTCACACCAGGACTGGGTGCGTCCGGGTCTAATGCTTTATGGCATTTCTCCCTTTGCTGAAAAGAGCGCCGATGCGTTTGGCTTAAAGCCGGTTATGCAGCTCAGCAGCCAGCTGATTTCGGTTTATCAGATACAGCCGGGTGAAGAAGTTGGCTATGGTGGTGACTGGGTCGCAGACAAGCCCACACGTGTTGGTGTGGCCAGCATTGGCTATGGTGATGGCTACAGTCGGCATTTGTCGAATAAGGCGGAAGTCATAATTCGGGGACAGCGAGTACCGGTTATTGGCAGGGTGTCGATGGATACCATCTGCCTTAACCTGAATGCAGTTGAACAGACCGCAGTTGGCGATGAGGTTATTCTCTGGGGCGATAACAGTTTGCCCGTTGAGGAGTTGGCCGACTTAGCGCATACCATCCCATACGAACTGGTGACGGTGATTTGTCCGCGAGTGCAGAGAGTAGAGATGGATGGCTAAAGTAAAACGGATTTATGCCTGTAAGGAATGTGGTGCTCAGACGCCGCAATGGGCGGGCCGCTGTAGTGACTGCGGTGCCTGGAATAGTCTGGAAGAAGAAATTCAAAGCGCCACCACAGCAGTCGCACAAGCCACCATCAGTCGTCACAGTAGCTATGCCGGTGAGCAGAAAAAAGAAGTTCAGGCCTTATCCGAAGTAAAGTCAGAACAGGCTGTGCGCTGGACCACCGGGCTGCCGGAACTGGATCGCGTGCTAGGTGGCGGTCTGGTGACCGGTTCAGTGGTGTTGATTGGCGGTGATCCGGGTATCGGTAAATCTACCCTGTTATTACAGGCTATGGCGACAATGGCCGATAGCAGTGGTATCAAGCCGCTCTATATCAGTGGTGAAGAGTCGCTGCAGCAAATTCGTTTGCGGGCAGAACGATTGCAACTGGAGCAGGCACCACTGGAACTGCTTGCCGAAACTCATGCTGAGCAAATGATTGCCACAGCGCAGCAGCGTAAGCCGCAGGTCATGGTTATCGACTCAATTCAGACCGTGTTTACCGAACAATTACAGTCCGCTCCGGGAACTGTGGCACAGGTACGTGAAAGTGCGGCGCAACTGGTGCGTTATGCCAAGTCCAGTGGTACGACCATGATCCTGGTTGGTCACGTTACCAAGCAGGGCGCGCTGGCTGGCCCTCGTGTTCTTGAACATATGGTCGATACCGTACTCTATTTTGAAGGCGATACCTCGACCCGTTTCCGTATCCTGCGCGCAGTCAAAAACCGTTTCGGTGCCGTTAATGAACTGGGCGTCTTCGGTATGACCGAGTTGGGGCTCAAAGAAGTCAGTAACCCGTCGGCCATCTTTTTATCACGGGGAGATGACTCCGTGCCGGGCAGTATTGTGACGGTCATTCGTGAAGGCAGTCGACCGATGCTGGTTGAGGTACAGGCTTTGGTTGATAGCAGTCCGTTGGGCAACCCGCGTCGCGTCACCGTAGGACTGGAGCAGAACCGTTTGGCCATGTTGTTGGCGATCCTGCATCGACATGGTGGTATTACCTGCCATGATCAGGATGTGTTTATCAATGTCGTCGGTGGTGTCAAACTCAGTGAAACTGGGGCAGATCTGGCCGTCTTGGCGGCGATTATTTCCAGCCTGCGAAATCGGGCCTTGCCTCGCGATTGGGTGTTATTTGGTGAAGTCGGACTGACTGGCGAAATACGACCAGTACAGGCGGGCGAAGAACGAATCCGTGATGCCAGTAAACATGGTTTTAAGCATGCCATCGTGCCTGCGGCCAATGCGCCGAGAAAACCGCTTAGTGGTATGAAAGTGATTGCAGTGCGGCATTTATCCGAAGTGATCGATGCCCTGCGAGAAGCAACTGACTAGCTCTGATCGAGCAGGGTGATCAGTTCGCGGTGCAACAGTCCTTCATCGCCCAGATTCAGTTCAACCAGACGTTTGAGATGGGTGATGCTGTCCAGATCAATTTCCTGACATTCAAATCCCAGCAGGTGATCGCTGATATTCGCCACACTGGCTTGCATTTCAATGATGATTTGACCCTGTTCCAATAACAAATCAATCCGGCAGAGTTGATGTAGATCCGCGTGCCATTGTCCCGGCTTTTCAACAAGTAAACCTTTGAGCGAAACGTCTATGACTTTGCAGTTAAGATATTCGTCGCCATCCTCAGTGTTTATGTGGGCGACGGCATCAAAAGGGATGCGGCTGAACCGACGTCTTTCCAATATGACTTGTTCTGACATTTTGTCCACTCCCTTTCGGCCTCATTTGATACTATCACTGTTTTGCTGACAGGAGTACATCATGCTGTGGGTCAAGGCCTTCCACCTGATTTTTGTTGTCACCTGGTTTTCGGCCATGTTCTATCTGCCACGTTTATTTGTCTATCACGCCATGTGTGACGATGAGCCGGGCAATGCCCGTTTTAAGGTGATGGAACGTAAACTCTACCGCGGCATAATGACGCCGAGTGCGGTGTTGACCCTGGTCTTCGGTATCTGGCTGATGAGCTTCTATACTCTGGAGCAACTCGCATCTATGGGGTGGCTGCATGCAAAGCTGACGTTGGTGTTATTACTGTTTGCCTATCATGGCATTTGTGGGCGTATGGTCAGACGTTTTGCTGCTGATCAGAATCAGCATGGTCATCGCTTCTACCGCTTGTTCAATGAACTACCGGTATTAGTCTTGATCGCCGTGATTATACTGGCGGTGGTGAAACCGTTTTAAGGCAAATATTACAGATAGAAAAAAGGCTCCGCAGGGAGCCTTTTTTATGAGCTGAAGTTACCTTAGTCAGTGTACTCGAAGATCTTAACGACACGCTGAACTCCCGCGGTATTTTTGACCAGGTTCACTGCACGCTCTCCTTCGGCACGGCTGAGCATACCCATCAGGTAAACGATGCCTCGTTCTGTGACTACCTTGACGTGGAAGGGATCCGTTTTTTCATCGGTGGTCATCTTGGCCTTGATTTTGGATGTGATCCAGCCGTCACTGCTTCGTGATGGCAGTGCACTTGGCGCCGCAATAGCCAACTCGTTGTGAATACGACGGACTTTAGGGATTTTTTTGATCTCAGCCGTCACTTTTTGTTTCAGTGACTCGCTCGGGGTTTCCCCGGTCAACAGCACAATACCGTTATAACTGGTCACGTTAATATGGCTTTGATCGTAGATTTCTTTGTTGTTAAACAGGGCGTAGGAGGCTTTGAACTCGATGCCCTGATCATCAATAACCGTACCTGCAGTACGACGGTCATAAGCTACGCTGGCACCGGTTGCCGCACCGCCCACAACGACTGGTGCACAGCCTTGTAACAAGATGACGGGGACAATCAGCCAAGCTAGATTTTTAAGTTTAAACATACTGAGCGTTCCTTATTAGGAGGGTGATGTACTGTACGTAACGTAATCTCAATGCCTCAGACAAGTTCAAAGGCATTTTGTATCCAGTTAATGTCATAGCCTTGTGTGGCAGGGGATACGCCAACCACATCGAAGCGGCAACTGTCATGCTGCGCCGGATTTTGTTGCAGGTAGTGGGTAGCCGCATGAATAAGCCGACTTTGTTTGCTACGGTTCACGCTTTCAATCGCAGAGCCGTAACGTGCAGACTTGCGATAACGAACTTCCACAAAAACCAGTACCTCGTTATGCTGCATAATCAGATCAATCTCGCCACCACGGCTATGATAATTCCGACTAATCAGTGTCAGCCCCTGCTGTTGCAGGTAGCGACAGACTTCCCGTTCAACCTCGGTGCCCTTTTCCCTGGCAAACAACATGGTTAATTAACGGGCTGTATACTGCCCTGACGGAAACGGCCCCACTGCATTTCGCGCTGAACCTGTCCCAGCTCATTGACCGATAATTGGCCGGTGGCACCTTGATAAACCAGCGTTTCATCAGCACTGAGCTGATTGAGTTCAGGTAACAGGCGGTAGGCATCGACACCCATCGCATAAAGACGGAGCAGGCCACCCATTGCCTCACTTTGACCCTGTAAAGCCTGATAAGCAGGATCCTGATTATTTTCACTGCTAAACATCCATGGAATATCAGTGATGTATAAATCGTTCAGATCGATATCCTGCTGCGGATCAGCATAACCAGCATAGGCATGTGAGGTTGCCAGCAAGGGGAGCGATCCACTGCGATGGAATTTCAGTTGCGAGACTAACTGACGTGCCTTGAGCGGTCGGGCCAGAATAAATGCAAAGTCGATATCCTGACGACGCTGTGGTTCAAATTCCATTGAACGACCTACGACATTTTTTAAGGCACGGTAACGTTGTTCACTGACGTCCAATCCCATCAAAGGAATCAAGGTGTCGCGGAAGTCGTTTTCTGATTCAGAGTAACTGGCTTGTGAAATCACGCTGCCTCCCTGATTGCGCCAGGCATCACGAAATGCTTGTCCAACCCTGTCACCCCAGTCGCCACGGGGAATTAGCATCACGGCATGTTGGTAACCCTGACGGCGAGCGTAGTCGGCAATCGCTACGGCATCATCTTCCGGCGCCAGACCAAACTGGTACAGGTTAGGGCGGCTCATGCGCTCATCAATCCGGTTTAATGCCAGTACTGGCACCGGTAACTCAGGCAATGTAGCCACTGCGTCGACGGACGCTTTCTGTAATGGGCCAATAACGACACTGGCACCCCGCGCCACGGCTTCATCGTATTGCTGGCGAACATTGCTGATACCGGAAACAGAATCCGTATTAACATCAAGAAAGTGCAGTTTGGCCGAAGAACCGCTGGCATAGTGGGCGGCGATAATGCCTTGTTTGATCGCCTTTGCGGCTTCCACAAATGGACCATCTACCGGCAGCAGCACGGCAATATCATTAAACTGCTGTGGTAGTTGGCTACTGCTGGCTTTGACGACCTGTTCATACAGGGCGGGATCTGCAGGATGGTTGGGGTATGTACGTCGCCAGTCTTCAAGGGCAACCTGCAAGGTTTCGGGCCTGTCCTGATACGCCTTAACCGCATAAGCCAGTGCAAACCAGCCACTGTTATCTGCTGGCGGGTAGCCGGGATTGTATAAATCCAGGGCCTGTGGCGTCATTTGCATCAAACTTTGCCATAAGGCCTCACGGTTACTGCTGATGGCTGCATCGTCCTTGAGCAGTCGTTCGAGTTGCAGATGAGCATTGGCTTTTTCCAGCCAGTTGCCGGTCAGGGTGTAGGCATCAGCACGCAGCTGCAGCCACTCTTGACGCTGTTCGGTTGACAGCTCAGATTCACTAAGCGGAGATAAAGCGCTCAGAGCGGCATCACCCTGACTGTTGAACAGGGCAACCTCCGCCCCCAGAGTGGCAGCATCGAAACGCTTATCCTGACTGAGAATGCTATAGTCAATTTGGGCTAAAGCCTGTTGTGCTTGCTCTACCTGACTTGTCTGCCAGAACAGTTCAGCAGCGCGCAGCAGGTACAGGGACTGACGTTCACCTTCGTGCTTGGCCGCTAATTGCAGGTATTCCTCAGCCGCTTGTTGGTACTGACCTTCAGTTTCGGCTGTGACCGTTTCTATCTGGGTCGGTTTGGAGCGGGATAACGGGCCTTGAACGGGTTGGCAGGCAGTAACAAGCAGTACGATAAAAAATGGGAACAGCAACAAGCGGGTTAGGGGCATAGCTGATGTCTGTGTTGTTAAGATAGGAAGCATCATCTTACCTGTTCGCGTATATTACGACCACAACTACAGGCAAAGAATTAAGGAAAAAAGGTGACTGTTTCACAACCTGGGCAACTGTTTGTGGTGGCGACCCCCATAGGCAATCTTGCCGACTTTTCTAACCGCGCGATTTCGACCTTGCAGGAGGTCGATGTGATCGCTGCCGAAGATACACGTCACAGCAAACCTTTATTGCAGCATTTCGGTATTCAGACGCCCTTACTGTCGTTGCATGAACATAATGAGCAGCAACGCAGTGAATTACTACTGCAACGGCTGCTTGGTGGTGAATCTGTTGCCCTGATTAGCGATGCAGGTACTCCCTTGATTAGTGATCCGGGCTACCGGCTGGTTACCCTGGTTCGCGCAGCAGGCATCAAGGTGGTGCCGATCCCTGGCAGTTGCGCGCTGATTGCTGCTTTGTCGGCCTCCGGTATCGCCTCCGATAAATTCCGTTTTGAAGGTTTTCTTCCCCCCAAATCCGGGGCCCGCCGCCAACAACTGGACAGCCTGAAACACGAAGAGCACAGCCTGATTTTCTATGAAAGTCCACGCCGTTTGCTTGATACGCTCGATGATTGTGTCGACGCCTTCGGCGAAGAACGTCGCGCTTGTCTGGCCCGTGAACTGACCAAGATCCATGAAACCATTGAAACTCGCACGCTGGCCGAACTACGAGACTGGGTGAAAGCGGATCAGAACCAACAGCGCGGTGAGTGCGTACTGTTGATTGAGGGGGCTCAAACGGCCAAGTCAGCCGATGAGCAGGAAATATTACGTGTACTCGGTTTTCTGCTCAAAGAACTGCCGGTTAAAAAAGCAGCGGCCATTGCTGCGGGTATTACTGGCGGCAGTAAAAACGAAGCCTATCAGCTGGCGTTGAAACTCCAGCAGAAATAAATTGGCTCAGTTAAAATAACGGCTTGAGACGACCAGACAATCGCGCCTGTTTACAGGTGAGGAAAGTCCGGGCTCCATAGGGTAAGGTGCCAGGTAACACCTGGGGGGCGAGAGCCTACGGCCAGTGCAACAGAGAGTATACCGCCTGCTTTTTCGGAAGCCGGTAAGGGTGAAAGGGTGCGGTAAGAGCGCACCGCGCTTCTGGTAACAGAAGTGGCATGGTAAACCCCACCTGGAGCAAGACCAAATAGAGGAACGTCTGCTTGCAGACATGTGCGACCCGTACTGTTCCTGGGTAGGTTGCTTGAGGCTGATGGTGACATCAGTCCCAGATGAATGATTGTCCACGACAGAACCCGGCTTATCGGTTGTCTCAACTTATATTATTCTGTTCTTCATATACAGCTTATACGCATTGCTATGCTGAGTTCTGAACTGTAGTACAAGAACAGGTCCGACTGAAAAGCCATCTGCAACCAACGCTAGATGCCAGGTTGAAGGGCCCGCTAAATGGTGGGCCCTTCTGCTTAACAGATTAAGGTGTATAGACGAGTTCTTCAGTCCATTTTTCTTTTGGCTGTTGATATAAAGCCCACAGGCTTTCCGCAACACCTTTTGCCTCTGCTGAACCCGGCGTTACGAATGTCGCGACAGTGATGCTGGCAATGTGCACATTCTCGGATTTGAAAGGTTCGAACAAACCTTGCGAAATCGCCCGGATACCAGCCTTACCAACACTGAGTGACAGGTACTCGGGGTGGGGTTGCAGGGCAAAGCCACCACCAGTAAGAAGAATTGTGCCGTCTTTTCTGGCTTTCATGTGTTCAAACGCTTTTTTAACGGTAACGAATGCACCGCCGATATTGACGTTGAGATCGGCGGCAAACGAATCCGCTGGCTGTTGTTCAATTGTCTGGTGACGCAAGTTAGCAGCATTATAGTGAACGACATCAAGTGAGCCGTAATCTGTCTCCAGCTTGTCAATCAGCGTGTTGATTTGGTCGACGTCTGTGGCGTCAACCTGAAAGTATGCGGTTTCAGTTCCCTGCTGTTTTAACTGAGACAGAAGATCGGCGACTTTTTTCTCGTCTCGCCCGGCCAGTAGGATTCGAAAACCTTCCTTGGCGAAACGTGTTGCTGTGCTGTGACTGATTCCTGGCCCTGCACCAATAATTAATAGTGTTTTCATGATTTTATCCCTCGATTGTTAATTTAACGGTTGCAGGTAACAGTTTAAATAGTTACAAAAAAAGATAAATACAGGTAAATTTAAAACATAATTAATTGTGGGTTAATAATATGGACCGACTGTTAAGTATGGAAATTTTTGTTGCTGCAGTAGAGCTGGGAACATTCACAGCGGTTGCAGAAAAGTTTCGCTTATCACCGCCCATGGTCAGTAAACACATTCAGGCGTTGGAAAAACGTATTGGTGCCAGTCTTCTTAATAGGACAACCCGGCAGCAACACCTCACTGAGGTAGGGGAAAGTTACTACCAAAAGTGTAAAGAGATACTGCAACAAATTTCAGCCCTCGACAGTGACACCACGGCAAAAGCAACACAGCCGAAAGGTAAATTAAGAATCAGTGCATCAGTCTGGTATGGCATGAGCACGCTGGCACCGGCAATTGCCGCTTACCTGGCTACCTATCCAGAGGTTGATATTGAGCTGCTTCTGAATGACAGGTATGTCGATCCGATTAGTGAAGGGTTCGATGTGGTGGTACGAATAGGTCAGTTGGAGGACTCATCAATGATTGCCCGAAAACTACCCGATTACGAACTGCTCATCTGCGCCTCTCCTGACTACATTGAGAAAAATGGCAGACCCAACCATCCGGATGAGCTTGTAGACCATCAATGTCTGTACTTCACAAGTTGGGTAGCACAAGGCGGTTGGAGGCAAATTAACAAGCAAGTGGGGCGACACAATGCCCCCCGAATCACATCCAATAATGTGCAAGTCATTCGTCAGGCTGCTTTGAATGGTATCGGTTTAATTATGATGCCAGTCAGTTTGCTGAACGATGATATTGAAGCGGGGAGCTTGATCGAAGTGTTACGGGATTACAGGCCGGAGGCAAAGCCTGTGAACCTGTTATTTTCGGAAAAAGCGAAGACAACAGCAAAAATCGCTTCCTTTGTCGGATTCGTCAGTGACTACCTGAACGGCAACGGTTGAAAGGGATAGCCCGACCATACAGGCAGTGAGTCTAATTCAAAGGGGCTAAAAAAACGCCTGCAGATAAATTACCTACAGGCGTTTTTCCTTGGTCAGCGAAGTAACACCTAGAACATATTAAGCCAGACAACAACTGTGAGCACGTTGAACACGACCAGCAGGCACAAGCCGGCAGAAATAACTCCGGTTGAGACCACATAGCCTTTGCCTTCATCGATATTCATGTAAATCGGAATACCAATATAGAGCAGATAGACGCTGTAACAGACAGCGAGCATCAGCACGGCCATGCATAGCCATACGATAGGAATAAACCCGACCAGTCCGGCCATAAACATTGGAGTGGCCGTGTAAGTTACAAACAGCAGGCAACGCCCGAAACTGGCTTCATCGCCATAGGCCCGCTCCATTGCAAAGGTGAAGTAGGTCATCAGCATGGTGAAGACGACAATCAAGGCATAGAAGGCAATAGCCATCGGGAATGCATGAGCCAAATCAACTTTGTTGAACTCAGCCCCGCCGAGACTCCAGCCGACCTGAGTAATGCCGATAAGGAATGCCACAGCCGGCACCGCTGCAAGACTAATCATTCGCAGGATACCGAACTGGGTAATATCCAGTTTTTCATCGCTGATGGATTTCCACTCGGCGTGTGGAACAGAGAATAAACCCCAGAAGTGTTTACGGTGATGATGATACATTGCAGGCCTCCGTGTAGTTGTTAATCAGTAGATAACATCAAGGACCGCTACAGTTTCACTCTATGCCCTTTTTGACGCTTCTTCAAGTGCTTAGCTCATCGAGTGCAACAGGTGGCTAGTCATCAGCACGTTGTCAGCCAGCAGCAGAATAAATAGCCACATCAGGTAGAAAATCGAGTACTTAAATAATCGCCAGGCCGCCAGCGTGTCAGCGTTATCAAACAAAGCCCAGAGCAGTCTGAATTGGCCGATATTAAGCAGTAAGACGCCGCCCAGATACAGCCAGCCACTCATGCCTGTGACAAAAGGTAATAAAGTACTGATGAATAGCAACAGGCTGTAGAGCACCATCTGCATACGGGTAAAGCTCACCCCATGTGTAACCGGCAGCATGGGTACATCCGCCCCGGCATACTCCTCTTTTTTATGCAGTGCTAAGGCCCAGAAATGAGGCGGAGTCCAGGCAAAAATAATCAGCACTAACAGCAGCGCATGGGGATCAATGTGACCGGTGACCGCGGTCCAGCCAAGCAGGGGGGGCATGGCGCCGGCAAGGCCGCCAATCGTAATATTTTGCGGTGTGGCCCGCTTCAAAAACAGGGTATAGACAACGGCATACCCAAGCAGGGCAAATAAGGTCAGCCACATCGTCGCCGGGTTGACCAGAAACCATAATAAAGCGAGTCCCACCGCAGCCATCAACAGCGCAAATGCCAGTGCCTGCCACGGACTGACCTGCCCTGTGGCGACCGGTCTGTGTCGGGTTCGTGCCATTCGGGCATCAAGACGATGATCAATCATGTTGTTGATCACTGCGCCACTGGCGGCACATAAAGCAATGCCGATAATCGCAACCGTAAGGACGAACGGATCCGGGCTATGTGGTGCCAGAAAGGCACCGACCAAAGCAGTCAGCAGCATTAGCAAGACAACCTTGGGTTTACACATGACCAGATAGGCTTTCCAATCGGCCCGGTGTAATGCAGTAGCTGAAACAATCGACGGTTGCATAAATCACCCCGTTAGCATGGTGGCAGAACGTTGTTTGCTGGCGACGGTTAAGGTGTCAGCAGAATTTAGTCGTAGGCAGAGATCAAGCAGGCATAGCAGAAGCAGTGCAGCGCCAGTGTTATGGGCTAAAGCTAATGGCAAGGGCAGCAGCAGGACAGCATTGGCGATGCCCAGACTGATCTGAAGCACGGTCGCTGCCAGCACCAGAGCCAGTGACAGTCGCAGAGCGTGATACCGACACAGTGCGATAGATAAAGCCACAATACTGACACTAAGCAATAACGCGACAAACCGGTGTATGACCTGAATAGTCACACGTGCATCCAGTGTCAGGAGGCCTCCTTCATGATTGGCATCGGTAAATGTACTGATATGGAATGCCTCATCCAGATTCAACTCCGGCAGCCATTGCCCCTGACAGGTGGGGAAATCCGGGCAGGCCAGACCGGCATACTGGCTACTGGTCCAGCCCCCAAGGGCAATCTGAACCGCTAACAGGAGCAGGACCAGTTGTCCGCTGCGTTTAAATCTTTGCGGCAGCACAGGACTGTCAACAGGGCTGAGGGTGCGCTTGAGGCTCCACAATAGCGCCAGTAACAGCATGCCACCTAGCAGATGAAGTGTGACCACTTGTGGTTGCAACTTGAGTGTGACCGTCCACATGCCAAACAAGGCCTGGACGATGACCAGAGCCAGCAAGCTACGGGTCAGCCAGCGGCAGCGGGAAGAAAGTGCCGTGTCTTTTTCCGCTTTGATTGTCAGATATAAGATGACGAGGCCAAGCAGACCCGCGGCATAACGGTGAATCATTTCCATCCAGGCTTTGCCACTATCGAGTCCGTGAAATTCCGCTGATTGGCTGCTGGCTGGTGGCAGCACCTGACCATAGCAGGTGGGCCAGTCTGGACAGCCGAGTCCGGCATCGAGCAGGCGCGTCAACGCTCCTAAGGTAATGACGCATGCGGTCAGTAACAAAGCAATGTGGGTTAAAGTGCGAAAAGACATCATCCCACCTGTGAGGCTTTTAACAGCCAATGGAGATCACTGAGGATCTGTTTTCCTTTGAGTTCAGGCGGGAAACGCATCACGAGAATGCCATTGGGATCAATCAGCCAGATTCCCTGATCCTGCCAGTGCAGATTATGCTTATTAAACCAGTGCAAAACGGTCGGATCAGCCAATGTTGTCACCTGACGCAGCACAAGTGTTGCGGGCAGTGTGATGGGCTGTTCGGACAGCCAGACGGCCTGAATGCGATCAATATCCCGGCCCATCGCAGTATGAATCTGACGCAGCCGGTAAAGCTGATCCTGACAGTGATCGTTGCACCCCTGACTGAGGACAACTAAGCCCCACTTCCCATCCAAGCTGGCACTTAAGATGTCTGGGACGCTGATGCCGGAAGGGGCTAGCTCACCGTTATTGCGGGTGTCTAAATCGAGCTCATCACCCAGGTAGGCGATACTCCAGGCAATCAGCATCGGAATGATTGCCGTCAGCCAGATAATGGTAAACAACCATTTATTCGTGCGCATGCTGCCACTCCTGTCGGCACACTAAGAAGAGTCCGGTCAGACAAGCCAGGGCAATCAGCAGCCATTGCAGCGCGTAGCCGAGGTGCATGGGCTGTTTGTTTTCCGGTGATACGGATATGGGAGCCAGTCCGGCAAAGCTGTAATCGGCGAAGACCACAAAAGGGGCAAAGTGCCGGGATTGATAGTGGTTGAGCAGAGGAATATCAATTTGCTGCATCACACCGGGCCAAGCTGGATCCTGCTCGGCGGGTGCCAGCATCAGGCCGGGTTCTGGCCATTTCACCTGACCGACGATATTGATGGGGCTTGGAAAGTCGGCCGGTTTGCGAAGGCTCATCTGTTTTGACTGCCAGCCCATGTTCACCAAAAGTGGGCCAATCTCGGTGTCGATGTCGGCCAATACATGCCAGCCGACCTGACCATCAAGAATTTGATTATCCAACAGAAACAGTTGATTTACGCTGCCACTGAACTGTACCCGCTGGTAGTTGTTCATGTCTGCTGACAGAGAGGACGCGGGCTGTTTAAGCTCATTGAGATAATGCTGGTAGCGCGTTTCCGCCTGTTGGGCACGTTGGTACTGCCAGCCCGATAAAAGCAGGCAGAGAAGTATAACGCTACCGACGATCAGCAGATAAGCGGGTCTGACACCGTGGAATGAAATAAGGTTTACTGCTGGCTGATGCATCATTACCCCGCGCCTTACAACACATAAACCGTGGTGAATAGAAAGATCCAGACCACATCGACAAAGTGCCAGTACCAGGCTCCGGCCTCAAAACCAAAATGTTTTTCGGCGGAGAAATGGCCGAGATAAACACGAAACAGAATCACGATAAGAATCAGACTACCGATGGTGACATGGGCGCCGTGGAAGCCAGTGAGTATAAAAAAGGTGGCGCCATAGACCCCTGACCGCAGTGTTAAATCGAGTTCGTTGTAGGCTTTGGCATACTCATAAACCTGCAGACCGAGGAAGGTCAGACCTAGCAGGATGGTAATACCCAGCCAGGTTTTGACGCGGTCTCTCTCATTACGCTTCAGTGCTTTGTGGGCAAACAGCAAGGTCACACTGGAGCTGAGCAGCAGAATGGTGTTGATAAGCGGAATATGCCAAGGGTCGATAATTTCTTTGATCGGTGGGAATTGTTCCGGGTTTGGTGCCTCCATCAAGGGCCATATAGCGTTAAACTGCGGCCAGAGCATACTGGCAACCCCTTTGTCGCCCTCACCGCCCAGCCAGGGCACAGCAAACACCCGTAGATAAAACAAGGTGCCGAAGAAGGCGAAAAAGAACATCACCTCGGAAAAAATAAACCACGACATGCCATAACGGAATGAGCGATCCAATTGAGGTGAGTACAGATCCTGTCGGGTTTCATTGATAACGGCGGCAAACCAGCCAGTGAGCATGCCAGCGAGAATCATCAGCCCGGATATCAGCATGACACGTCCCATTAATCCAGTACTTTCCTGCTGCAAAGCATGCAGCAAAACGGCCGTGCCGCCGAGGGTGAAGAACAGGCCGGCCGCGGCGATAATCGGCCAGTGACTTTGCGGTGGAACGTAGTAGGCTGGTTGCTGTGCCATATCGGGTTCCTCCCTTAGTAAGGTTGACCTCAGTCTGTGTTACTTATGTCGAAAAGGGTGTAAGACAGGGTCAGTTTTGTAATGTCTTCCGGCAAGTCGGGATCGATGAAAAACACCAGTGGAAATTGCTTGGCTTCACCCGCTTGCAAAGGCTGCTTCTGAAAACAAAAACACTCGATTTTATTCAGGTAGTCAGCTGCCCGGGCGGGAGAGACGCTGGGTATCGCCCGGGCAACTACCGGCCTGTCATAACTGTTGCTGACGGAGAAGGTCGTTTGTTTACGCTCCCCAACGGCCAGCTGAATCTCTTCCTGCTCAGGTGCAAACAGCCAGGGCAGGTTGTCGTTACGGTTAGCAACAAACTGAATGGTCACTTGTCGTTCACTGGCTGTTGGCATCGTCTCGGCCTGCGCCTCATAGGGGCCACCCGTTTTACCGTTTAGGCCGGTGATTTCGCAAAACACGTCATACAGCGGCACCAGCATAAAACCAAAGCCAAACATCAGCACCACAATGACCAACAGGCCACTTGGTCTGGTTGGTGTTAGCCAGCGTTTCATTTGTCACCGAAGACGGGAGGAGTGGCAAAAGTGTGGTATGGGGCAGGTGTCGGCACGCTCCACTCCAGACCTTTGGCACCATCCCATGGCAGTTGTGGCGCTGGTTTTCCGCTGCGTACGGTTTTGATCAGAATGTAGACGAACAATAACTGTGTGGTACCGAACAGGAAAGCACCAAGGCTGGTCAGCATATTAAAGTCGGCAAACTGTAGCGCATAGTCCGGAATGCGGCGCGGCATACCAGCCAGACCGACAAAATGCATCGGGAAGAAGGTCAGGTTGACACCGATAAAGGACAGCCAGAAATGCCATTGGCCTAGTTTCTCGTCGTACATATTGCCGCACCATTTGGGTAACCAATAATAGACACCGGCAATAATCCCGAACACCGCGCCCGGCACCAGTACGTAATGGAAATGGGCGACGACAAAATAAGTGTCGTGGTATTGGAAGTCGGCCGGTGCGATAGCCAGCATCAACCCCGACAGGCCACCGATGGTAAATAGCACGATAAAGGCGATGGAAAACAGCATCGGCGTTTCAAAGGTCATCGAACCGCGGAACATGGTACTCACCCAGTTGAAGACCTTCACCCCGGTGGGAACGGCGATCAGCATCGTCGAGTACATAAAGAAGAGTTCTCCGACGATTGGCATGCCCACGGTAAACATATGGTGAGCCCAGACGATGAAGGACAGGATCGCGATAGACGCTGTGGCATAGACCATGGAGTGATAACCAAACAGCGGTTTACGGGCGAAGGTGGGGACGATCTGGGACACAATGCCAAAGGCTGGCAGCACCATGATGTATACCTCAGGGTGAGCAAAGAACCAGAAGACATGCTGGAACAGCACTGGATCACCACCGCCGGCAGCATTAAAGAAACTGGTGCCGAAATGCACGTCCATCAGCATCATGGTCACGACGGCAGCCAGTACCGGCATGACGGCAATCAGCAGGAAGGCGGTAATCAGCCAGGTCCACACAAACAAGGGTAAATCCATCATCTTCATACCGGGGGCACGCATATTAAAGATGGTAACGATGATATTGATCGCACCCAGAATGGAAGATATCCCCATCATATGAATAGCAAAGATGAAAAAGGTCACACTGGGCGGCGCATACGTCGTTGACAAGGGAGCATAGAAGGTCCAGCCAAAGTCAGGTGCACCGCCTGGCATCAGCAGCGTTGCCAGCAGCATTGAGAAGGCAAAGGGTAATATCCAGAAGCTCAGGTTATTTAGCCGAGGCAGGGCCATATCCGGCGAACCTATCATCAGCGGTACCTGCCAGTTGGCCAGTCCGACAAAGGCGGGCATCACCGCACCAAAGACCATGATAAGTCCGTGCATGGTGGTCATCTGGTTGAAGAATTCCGGCATGACCAGCTGCAGGCCGGGCTGAAATAGTTCCGCGCGGATAACAAAGGCCATAGTTCCGCCGATAAACAGCATCAGCAGGCTGAATACCAGATACATGGTGCCAATGTCTTTATGGTTGGTTGTGAGTATCCAGCGGCTGATGCCTTTTGCTGGTCCGTGATGTCCTGTCTCAGCGTGTGTACTCATAACGACCTCACTGGCTATCCATCAGACTCTGCACTTCGGCAGGCGTGACCATATCACCGGTCTTGTTATCCCAGCTGTTACGTTCATAGGTAATGACAGCGGCAATATCCACCGCAGAGAGCTGGGCACCGAAGGCCGGCATGCCTTTTTCCTGACGACCATTGATGACCACCTGCATATGACCGGTTTTATCACCCTGTACAACAGGGCTGCCGTTGAGTGGTGGGAATGCGGGAGGAACACCGGAACCATCAGCCTGGTGGCAGACGGCGCAGTTTTTCTCGTAAACCGAGGCACCGGCGGTGATCAACTCATCCATGCTCCAGTCTTTCGCTGCCGCACCAGCCGCTGCCAATTGACTGGCCTTTTGTTCTTCCAGCCAGGCCAGGTATTCTGCTTCCGGCACAGCTTTGACTTCGATTGGCATAAAGGCGTGATGTTTACCGCAGAGTTCGGCGCACTGGCCGCGGTAGAGTCCGGGGTCATTGATGCGGGTCCAGGATTCATTGATAAAACCCGGAATGGCATCTTTTTTCACGGCCAGATCCGGCACCCACCAGGAATGGATCACGTCATTGGATGTGAAAAGGAAACGGATTTTTTTATTGGTGGGAACAACCAGGGCGTTATCCACTTCCAGCAGATAGTTCGGGTTTTTCTTTTTCCTGTTCTCGATTTCTTCACGGGAGGTCGCCAGAATGCTGAAAAAGTCGACATCTTCGCCAATGTATTTGTAATGCCATTTCCACTGATGCCCGGTGATCTGAATATCCAGATCTGACTCTGTCGTATCGTACATATCAGTCAGCGTGGTGGTGGCAGGGATTGCCATGGCGACAAGGATGATGAGAGGAATCAGTGTCCAGATTACCTCGACTAGCACACTGCCGTGGAACTGAGCTGCTTTGGCGCCTCTGGATTTTCGGTGATGGAAGATTGACCACAACATGACCGTGAAGACGATGAGGCCAATGACCAGACAGATATAGAAAATCGTCATGTGCAGGTTAAACACAGACTGACTGGTATCGGTTACGCCAGCGGGCATGTTGAACTCCAGCGCCACGAGTGGGGCCGGGGTGAGAACAAGAGCGATACTAAACAGATGCAGTAGTCGGCACATCGCATTCTCCTTGCATCGAATGGTGCAACCAGCATTGGTAAACACGCTGCAAATAGAATTTGCTCTTAGTTCGCAGTATAGGCCTTTTTTTTCGTTTTTCCAGCCCGTAACGGAAAAATTGAAACAACCGGTTTTTTGCTGGCACAGATCACTTAAGTAATTAAGGTCATTAAAAAAACGGCAAACACAGAGACCTACAGGTATAATCCGCCGCTGCATTCAGGCGGTGGAAACGGCGCTCATATTGTCTGGCTGAGCTCATGCATAGTGATTTATCCGACCTGACGCGGCTGATGACGGCGGGGAAAATGATTCCCCTGCACCGATATCTAGAATTTACTTTAACTTCCAAAGCCAGTTTTTTGATAAGAAACATGTCCTTGAAAAGCACTGTTTGGACTTTTCTCCCACATTTGCCAACTGCCGCTAAGTCATTGTCATAAAAAGAGGAATTTGTTGATCCACATGCTTGACTTCATGCATTTGCAATCCTATAGTGTCGCTAAGTGGGGAAAAGTGGATCTTTGTGGATCAGTTTTTTTGAGGGTGGCAAGTGTTTCGAGGCGTGGCGACATTCAATCTGGATGCCAAAGGGCGGATGGCTATACCAGCCAAGTTCCGCAAGCATCTTGATGTCTGCTGTGAAGGCCGCCTGGTCGTTACCATCGATCACTCTGATCATTGCCTGCAAATGTATCCACTACCTGAATGGGAACAAGTCGAACAAAAGCTCACCGCGCTTCCCAGCCTGAATCCGCAAGTCCGTCGTCTGAAAAGAATGCTGCTTGGTTATGCCACTGAATGTGAAATGGATGGTAATGGCCGTATTTTGCTGCCCGCCAAGCTGCGTGAATTTGCCGGGCTCGATAAGAGCATGGTGATGATTGGGCAGGGCAACAAGTTTGAACTCTGGAATGAGCAAACTTGGAACGAACTCATGGATGAATGTCTGGAAGAAGACTTTGACGAGATTTTACCGGCTGAACTAGAAAGCCTGTCGATATAGGGCGGAACTATGACTGAGAGCCACTCGGAACATCTGCCAGTCTTGCTAGACGAGACCATCGCCGCCCTGTCTGTGAACGCCGACGGTAAATACCTCGACGCCACCTTTGGCCGTGGCGGTCACAGCCGTGCCATTCTGGCGCAATTATCCGATAAAGGTCGTTTGCTCGGCCTCGATCGTGATCCGCAAGCGATCGCGACCGGTAAGAAGCTGGCTGAGCAGGATTCACGCTTTTCGATCGAGCACTGCACGTTCTCTTCATTGGCGACGGCTGTTCATTCTCGACTGTGGCAGGGTCAGGTCGACGGTATTCTGATGGATATCGGTGTGTCCTCACCGCAGCTTGATGAAGCAGAACGTGGTTTCAGCTTTCTTAAAGAAGGTCCGCTGGATATGCGGATGAACCCTGAAGCAGGGATCAGCGCCGCTGAATGGCTGGCGACTGCGGAAATGGACGATATTGCCCAAGTTCTGAAAACACTGGGTGAAGAGCGTTATGGCAAACGCATTGCGCGCGCCATCGTGGAAACCCGTGAACACACACCGATTACCACCACTACCCAACTCGCTGAACTGGTGGACAAGGCCAGCCCGTCACGGGAAAAACATAAACACCCGGCCACCCGCACCTTTCAGGCGATCCGTATTTTCATCAATAACGAACTGGATGAATTAACGCAGGCTTTGGAGCAGGCGCTGGACGTTCTGGCTGTCGGTGGCCGCCTGGTCGTTATTAGTTTCCATTCGCTCGAAGACCGCATCGTTAAACGCTTTTTCCGCGATCAGGCGCGTGGTGATGATCTGCCATCCCATTTTCCGGTCACTGCGGATCAACTGAACCAACGACTGAAAATTATCGGCAAAGCTATTAAGGCCAGTGAAGCAGAATTGGCCAGCAATCCACGTGCACGTAGCGCCGTGTTACGCGTGGCGGAGAAACTGGCATGAATCTGAAAGGCTATCTGGAACAGATCCAACTCAATATCCCTATGCTGGCCATGATCGCGCTTGTGATCGTGTCATCCGTAGGCGTGATTTATTCCAAGCACATGAACCGTAACGAGTTTATCCAGCTGCAAAAACTGGAAAAACAACGCGATCTGTTGAATGAAGAATGGGGTCGCCTGCTCTTGGAGCAGAGCACCTGGGGAAGCCCGAGCCGTGTTGAACAGCAGGCTGAGACCCGACTGAATATGGTTGTACCGAAGGCAGACAGCACCGTGGTGATCAAGCGATGAATGCGGCGAGAGTCAGTCATCAACAGGTCGGCCTCTGGCGGCTGAATCTGGTAAGGGTAATGTTTATCCTGTTTGTACTCGGTCTGTGCTGGCGGCTGGCGGATATTCAGATCCTGAATCCGGATTTTCTGCGTAATCAGGGCGATGCGCGTCATTTACGGCAGGTACCGGTTGTTGCCCATCGAGGCATGATTCTCGACCGTCAGGGTGAGCCTCTGGCGATCAGTACGCCGGTCCACTCAATCTGGCTGAATCCGCAGGATGTGCCGGTTAACCATCCAAAACTAGTGGAACTGGCCGAGAGGCTGGATCTGCCTGCTAACGCTATTAAAGACAAGATTGCCGCGAATGCGTCACGCGAATTCATTTACCTGAAACGCAGGGTTACGCCGGAGCTGGCTAATTCTGTTAAAGGCCTGGGCATTCACGGTGTGTATCTGCAACGTGAATACAAGCGTTATTACCCTGCGGCTGAGGTGACTTCACACCTACTTGGCTTTACCAATATTGATGATATCGGTCAGGAAGGTCTTGAACTCACTTACGATGCGGTGCTGACCGGACGTAGCGGTCTGAAACGCATGGTACGCGACAGTAAGGGCAACTATGTCGAAGGTGGCGAGCTGATTCGTCCGGCCAAAGCGGGTGAAAATATCCAGCTTAGTATCGACTTACGACTGCAGCACCTGACTTATCAGGCACTGAAAAATGCCGTTAAGGAACACAATGCCAAAGCTGGTACAGCAGTGGTGTTGGACATTCAGACCGGTGAAGTACTGGCAATGGCCAATCAACCTTCTTTCAACCCAAATAATCGCGCTGGGCTTAAAGCCAGTGATTTCCGTAATCGCGCCGTGACCGATTTGTTTGAGCCAGGTTCAACCGTCAAACCCTTTACTGTAGCCAGTGCGCTCAAGTCAGGTAAATACGATCTGAACTCCATCATTAATACGCATCCGGGTGTGATGCGCGTTAGTGGTCATCCGATTCGTGATTTCCGTGATTACGGCGAAATCGATCTGGCCACCTTGATTCAGAAATCGAGCAATATCGCTGCCAGTAAGATTGCTTTAGAGCTCGAGCCCATGGACCTGTGGCATGATTTTGACCGCTTTGGACTGGGCCATGCGACAGGCGCCTATTTCCCGGGTGAAGTCATGGGCACCATGCCAGACCCTCAATCCTGGCGGACGCTTGACCGTGCGACGATGGCGTTTGGTTATGGTTTGTCCACCTCTGCATTACAACTGGCCCGCGCCTATAGCGTATTGGGTAGTGGCGGCATATTAAAGCCGGTCACATTTGTCAAAACAGACGAGGCGCCGCAAGGGCGTCGCGTGTTTGCTGCCGATCTGATGCATCAGGTGTTGGCAATGATGGAAAAAGTCGTTGAGCCGGGCGGTACTGCCACCCGTGCTGCTGTTGCGAACTACCGTGTCGCCGGTAAAACCGGTACCGCGAAGAAAAGCATCAGCGGCGGCTATGCTGATAAACGTTATCAATCCGTATTTGCAGGGATTATCCCCGCCAGCGCGCCACGCCTGGCGATGGTAGTCATGGTAGATGAACCCCGTGGTGAGGAATACTACGGCGGGGCAGTGGCAGCACCAGCCTTTGCTGAAGTGATGACTGGTGCCATGCGTCTGCTCAATATCGCACCGGATGCTTTACCGATGACGCAAATGCAGGTGGCCCACAAATGATGACATCAATTGTGAAAAAGCAATCGTTGACCTGGCTACTGCGGGACTGGGTAGCTGAGGATGTCGAACTTCAGGAATCGATGCTGACCGACATCAGCATGGACAGCCGACGCGTAACAGCAGGCTGCTTATTCCTGGCGCTGGCGAAGAACACTGGGGACCGAGAGAGACACCTGCATCAGGCGCTGGATAAAGGCGCGTTTGCTGTTTTGATTGACGCCGAACAGCCCTTGTCTGCGACAGAAACCGCAATGTTGCAGGAAGAAGTGGTGGTGGCGTACCCGATAAAAAATCTGGCCCAGCAGGCGGGCTTTATTGCTGCACGTTTCTATGAAAATCCGTCAGAGCATATGACGGTGATTGCTGTGACCGGTACCAATGGAAAAACCTCAGTCAGCCAGTTTATTGCTCAGGCCCTGGAAGGTTCTGGTCAGCCATGCGGTGTGATCGGCACAATGGGCGCCGGGCGTGTCAGTGATCTGGAACTGACCGGCATGACCACACCGGATCCGGTTTCTGTGCAGCGTCTGCTTGCAGGCTTTGAACTGGAAGGCTGCCGCTATGTGGTGATGGAAGCCTCTTCTCACGCCCTCGTACAGGGACGACTGAACAGTATTGATGTCAATGTCGCGGTCTTTACCAATCTGAGCCGTGACCACCTTGATTACCATAAAACCATGGAAGAATATGGCGCTGCCAAACGCCGACTGTTCGAAATGAATTCCGTGTCACAGGCCATCATCAATATTGATGACAGCTTCGGTCAACAACTCACACAGCAACTGCGCTCGGATATCGCCTTACTACGTTACAGCAGCCAGACGACAGCGGATATTTCTGCAGCCAGCATTGAATGCCGCCGGGGCGGCGTTGCCTTTGAACTGGCGATTCATAACGATACTCTGGGGCTGATGCTGCCGGTAATGGGGCGCTTCAATGTCGATAATCTGCTGGCAACAGTCGCGGTATTAAACACCCTTGGTTTTGCTAACGAAGCAGCCTGCGAAGCCTTGCAGCACTGTCATGCTGTGGCCGGTCGTATGGAAGCCCATGGGGTACAGGGCCAGCCTTGTGTTGTTATCGATTACGCGCATACCCCGGATGCCCTCGAACAAGCCTTAAAAACTCTGCGCAGCCATTTGCCCGCTCAAAGTCAGCTGTGGTGTGTGTTTGGCTGTGGCGGCGACCGTGATAAAGGCAAACGTCCGTTAATGGGACAGATTGCAGAAAACCAGGCCGATGTTGTCATCATCACCGATGACAACCCACGCAGTGAAGAGCATCAGGCCATTGCCAATGACATTCTGGCTGGCTGCGAAAACCCGGAAACCATTCGTGTCGAGCTGGATCGCAAAGCGGCCATTCAATACGCGGTTTCACATGCCTCGCCCAACGATATCGTGCTGGTCGCCGGTAAAGGGCATGAGGCTTATCAGGAAATAGAACAGGTGAAATATCCCTTTAGCGATACCCAAGTGGTCAGTGACGCGCTGGGTGAAGTCAGTAATGGTGTTTACAACGTCATGGGAGGCCATTAATGGGTTTATCCATGACACTCAATCAACTCGCCCGCATCGTTGGCTGCGAAGAGCGCTTTGATGACATCAAGGTGAGTGGGGCAGTGATTGATACCCGCAAGATCGAGGCTGGTAATCTGTTTGTCGCTTTGAAAGGTGAGCGTGTGGATGGCCATGACTTTCTGGCGCAGGCGAGACAGGCTGGTGCGGCTGCTGCTCTGGTATCTGAATTACAGGATGATGCGCTGCCACAACTGCTGGTCGCCGATGTGAAACAGGCCTTTGCACAGATTGCCAATGCCTGGCTGCAGCAATGCCGTGCCAAAGTCATTGCCATTACCGGCAGCAATGGCAAAACCAGCGTCAAGGAAATGGTTAGTGCCATTGTCAGACAGGTGGGACCGGTTACCTCGACCCAGGGCAATTACAACAATGAGCTGGGTGTGCCCCTGACGGTTTGCCGTGTGGATCCGGAAGACAAGTTTGCCGTGATTGAAATGGGCACCAACCATCCGGGCGAAATTGCCGAACTGGTCAAGATTGCCGTACCGGATGTCGCCGTTATCAACAATATTGCACCGGCACACCTCGAAGGTTTTGGGACCGAACAAGGGGTGGCTCGGGAAAAAGGTGCAATTTACGCCGGATTGGCCGCTACAGGCATAGCGATAGTTAATGCCGATATGCCCTATGCCGACATCTGGACGTCAATGATTGGTGGCAGGAAAGTCCTGCGTTTCAGTCTGGAGAATGACGCTGAAATTAAACCCGACTATGTGCAGCTCGACGGCATATCTGGTCATTTCATGGTCAAGCTGGATGGCATCAGCCATCACTTCAGCCTGCCTTTGCCCGGTTTACACAACATTAATAACGCCCTGGCTGCGATTGCCGTCTGCCGCGCGCTGTCGATTCCTGTTGATGCGATGGTACGTGGTCTGGCTGGGATGAAGGTCGTGCCGCATCGTCTGCAGCTGCGTGATGGCGTTAATCAGGCCCGTTTGCTGGATGACACCTATAACGCCAATCCCGGCTCCTATCTGCAGGCACTGAAAACGCTGGCGGGATTCAATGGCGAGCACTGGTTGGTGCTCGGTGATTTTGGCGAGCTTGGTACTGAGAGCGACGCCATTCATAAACAGATGGGACAACAGGCGCGAGATCTTGGCGTAAGCCGTCTGTTTACCGTTGGCCGAAGCAGCCGTATGGCGGCTGATCAGTTTGGTGAGACGGCACAACATTTTGAGGACATCGAAACTTTGCAGCACTGTTTGCACCACGAGTTACATGGAGACGTGACCTGTTTGATTAAGGGATCACGTTTTATGCAACTGGATAAGCTGGCCGATCAGCTGGCACAAGAGGGAGAAGGCTGATGCTGCTGTTATTGAGTGAATACCTGAGCCAGTTTTACAGTGGCTTTAATGTTTTCCAGTACCTGACTTTGCGAGCCATTCTGGGGACCATAACCGCACTGGGGATCGCCCTGGTGATTGGGCCGACCATGATTCGTCAGCTGAGCTTCAAACAAATCGGGCAGGTAGTCAGAAACGATGGCCCTGAATCACACTTCAGCAAACGTGGCACACCGACCATGGGCGGCTCATTGATTCTGGTCGCGATTGCGGTTAGTACGCTGCTGTGGGCGAATCTGGAAAACCACTATGTCTGGGTAGTGCTTATCGTGACACTGGCATTTGGTGTGATCGGTTTTGTCGATGATTACATCAAACTGGTGCGACAGGACCCACGTGGTCTGCTCAGCCGTTACAAGTATTTCTGGCAGTCATTATTCGGTGCCGGCGCTGCAGTCTTTTTGTATTTCACTGCCAGTGTGCCGGCGGAAACAGCGCTGATTGTGCCGTTCTTCAAGGAAATCATTATTCCGCTGGGTGGTTGGTATATGTTGCTGACCTATCTGGTCATTGTCGGCAGCAGTAATGCCGTCAATCTGACCGATGGTCTGGATGGTCTGGCGATCATGCCGACCGTGATGGTAGCCGCAGCATTGGGCCTGTTCAGCTATGTCGGCGGCCACTTTGAATTTGCCAATTACCTGCAGATTCCGTTTATTCCTCATGCCGGTGAACTGACCGTATTCTGCGCGGCGATGGTAGGGGCCGGTCTCGGCTTCCTATGGTTCAACACCTACCCTGCGCAGGTGTTTATGGGCGATGTCGGTGCCTTGGCTCTGGGCGCGGCGTTGGGCACGGTCGCCGTGCTGGTTCGGCAGGAGCTCGTTTTACTGATTATGGGCGGGGTGTTTGTCATTGAAACCCTGTCGGTGATGATTCAGGTCGCGTCTTACAAACTGCGTGGCAAGCGCGTGTTTCTGATGGCGCCGATTCACCACCACTACGAATTAAAAGGTTGGCCGGAGCCACGCATCATCGTGCGCTTCTGGATAGTGACGGTATTCCTGGTTTTGATTGGACTGGCAACGCTGAAATTACGATGACACAGAGTATGAGCAGTCTTTCACATAAAAATTGTCTGATTGTCGGCCTCGGTCAGACCGGACTCTCCTGTGCGCGTTATCTGGCGACGCGGGCACTGAGTGTGGCGGTTATGGATACCCGTGAACAGCCACCGGCGATGGCGAGTCTGCAGCAAGATTACCCTCAGGTACTGATTAAAACAGGTGGTCTGGACCAGGACTGGTTGTTACAGGCCGACATGATTGTGCTCAGTCCGGGGATTGATCCACGTTTGCCGGAAATTCGTGCTGCGCGTGAAGCGGGTATCGAAATCGTCGGTGACATTGAACTGTTTGCCCGTTATGCCGATGCGCCGGTTGTGGCCATTACCGGATCAAACGGTAAAAGTACCGTGACTACCTTGCTTGCCTTGATGGCGCAGCTCGCTGGAAAAGAAGTACGTACCGGCGGCAATCTGGGTACACCGGCTTTGGATTTGCTGGGTGATATTGCCCCAGATTTCTATGTGCTTGAGTTATCCAGTTTCCAACTGGAAACCGTGCGTTCGTTGAATGCCTTTGCTGCTGTAGTACTGAATGTGAGTCCTGATCATCTGGATCGTTACGACTCTGTGGCGGATTACCAAAACGCCAAACAGCAGATCTATCACGGTGATGGCGTGATGGTCGTCAACCTGGATGATCCGGTTGTCAGCGGCATGTCCGAACCGGAGCGAATCCGCATTGGTTTCAGTCTGCATCAGGCCGAGGGTGTCGATTTTGGCCTGCTGCAACACAACGGGCAGCAATGGCTGGCAGAAGGTAACGAACCGTTGCTGGCGGTGAGTCAGATGAAGATGGTCGGTAGCCACAATATTGCCAATGCCTTGGCCGCCCTGGCTCTGGGATCAGCGATGGCATTGCCGATGTCTGCAATGCTGTCTGCGCTGCAGGAATTCAAAGGTCTGCCACATCGTTGCCGTCTGGTGAGAGAACTGGATGGTGTGCGTTGGTATAACGATTCGAAAGCGACCAATGTGGGCGCCTGTCAGGCAGCCATTGACGGTATGGCCGGAAATGGCGGCATCGTCTTGATTGCTGGCGGCGTCGGTAAGGATCAGGACTTCTCTGCGTTGACGGCAACCTTGAAAAAAGCCGTCCATGCCGTGGTGCTGATAGGTGAGGACGCTGACAAGATTGCTGCCATCATTCCGGCAGGTATCAATCGGGTGCTGGCGGGCGATATGCCTGATGCGGTGAATAAGGCACGGCAGCTCGCTACTGCAGGCGACAATGTGCTGTTATCACCGGCTTGCGCCAGCTTCGATATGTTCAGTGGCTATGCTGAGCGTGGGGACAAATTTGAACAGGCAGTGAGGGCATTGGCGGCATGAGCGAATCCTCTGCACAATTTGATCGCAGCTTACTGTTTGCCACCGGGGCCTTGATGTTTATCGGTCTGATTATGGTGTGCTCAGCATCGATCACCATTGCAGACAGCAAAAGCGGTCAGCCCCTGTTTTATTTCATCCGCCAGTTGGTGTTTGCCGTGGCGGGGCTGGGTGCCGCGTGGGCCATAGTGTCAGTGAGACTGGCCGTCTGGCAGCGCATGGCACCTAAATTATTAATGTTTGGTGTGTTGTTACTGGTTCTGGTGCTGATTCCCGGCATTGGTCGCGAAGTCAACGGCTCAAGCCGCTGGCTGCCATTGGGACCGGTGAACCTGCAGGTAGCCGAGGTCATCAAGCTTTTTGCCATCCTCTACATTGCCGATTACCTGCAACGTCATCATGGCCAACTGCACACCTCTTTTCTTAAAGTACTGGCACCGTTAATGCTGCTCGGTGTCGCCGCCCTATTACTGTTATTGCAGCCAGATATGGGGTCAATGGTAGTGATCATGTCAACCGTATTGGCGATGCTGTTCTTAGGCGGTGCCAGACTTGATGTGTTCGGGGCATTGATTGCCGTGATGGCAGGTTTGTTTGCGCTGTTGGTGTGGGTGGCTCCTTACCGGCTTGAGCGTCTGCAGAGCTTTATGGACCCGTGGGCGGATCCTTTCGGCAGTGGCTTCCAGCTGACACAGGCGCTGATTGCCTTCGGACGCGGTGACTGGTTTGGTGTTGGTCTTGGCAGCAGTATGCAGAAACTGTTCTACCTGCCGGAAGCACATACCGACTTCTTATATTCCATTCTGGCTGAAGAGCTGGGGCTGATGGGGGCATTGACCGTCATTGGTCTGTTTTTTGTGTTTATCTGGCGTGCTTTGGCTATCGGCCGTGCTGCAGAATTGGCCGGACAGGTGTTTGCGGCGCAGATCGCTTACGGCATCGGTATCTGGCTCGGCCTGCAGGCCTGCGTCAACATCGGCGTGAATATGGGCGCGCTGCCAACCAAGGGACTGACCTTGCCATTGATGAGTTATGGCGGCAGTAGTCTGGTGATTGTCTGCGTCGCGGTGGCGTTATTGCTGCGCGTGGATATGGAAACCCGTTTGCCTGAAAAAGCCTCTGCGAGGATCAGACGATGACGGCCGCATCAGTAAAACGCGTCATGATCATGGCCGGTGGTACCGGCGGCCACGTGTTTCCGGCATTGGCTGTGGCTGAAGAATTGAAACAACGTCAGGTCGACGTGGTCTGGATGGGCACGGAAAAAGGTATTGAAGCACGTCTGGTACCGGAAGCCGGTATTCCGTTGTCATTTATCGGTGTTGCTGGTTTACGCGGTAATGGCGCTTTGGGCTGGCTAATGGCCCCGTTCAGAGTGCTCAAAGCCGTCTGGCAGGCGCGTACCATTCTGCGTCAAACGCAAGCTGATGTCGTGCTCGGCCTGGGTGGTTTTGCCTCTGGTCCCGGTGGTGTTGCTGCCTGGCTGATGAAAAAACCGCTGCTAATCCATGAACAGAATGCAATCCCCGGTCTGACCAACAAGCTTCTGGCACGTTTGGCAAAACATGTACTTACAGGCTTCCCGAATAGTTTTGATGCGAAGTTCGAGGCTGAATGGGTCGGTAATCCGGTGAGAAAACAGATTGAAGATTTGCCGATGCCACACCTTCGTCAAACTGAAAAACAAGCTCGCCTGAAACTGCTGGTCCTGGGCGGTAGCCTTGGCGCACGTTCTTTAAATAGCGTTGTGCCGGAAGCCATTAGACAGATAGACGCTGCCAAGCGTCCGGAGATCAAACACCAGTGCGGTGCCAAGCATAAAGACGATTGCCGCGAGGCTTATCAGCAGGCAAAGGTCGATGCTGACGTTGTGGAGTTTATCGGTGACATGGCTGACGCCTATGCCTGGGCTGATCTGGTGATTTGCCGGGCTGGCGCGCTGACCGTGGCTGAAGTGGCTGCAGCGGGAGTGGCTTCGATACTCGTACCTTATCCACATGCGGTTGATGACCACCAGACTCACAACGCTTCGATACTGGTTGACGCCGGCGCTGCGGAATTAGTCGCCGACTCAGCATTGAATGCAACAGAGCTGGCACAAATGATTATGCGTTTTGATAACGACAGAGAAGGATTATTGACTATGGCCAATGCGGCGCGACACGTCGCTAAAATCGGTACCGCCGGTTATATCGCCGATCTATGTATGGAGCAGACTCATGGATAGATTAACCTCAGCGATGCAGAGCCGGGTCAAGCATATCCACTTCATCGGTATCGGTGGTGTGGGCATGGGCGGTATTGCGGAAGTCCTGCTTAACCTCGGTTATCAGGTGACAGGCAGTGATTTGGCTGAAAATAGCCTGATTCAGCATCTGCGTACTTTGGGTGCAACGATCATGATTGGCCATGATCCCGGCTACCTCAAAGGTGCCGATGTGGTCGTGGTCACCACCGCAGTTAATGAAGAAAATGTGGAAGTAATTGCTGCGCGTGAGCAGCGAATTCCGGTCGTACCCCGTGCTGAAATGCTGGCTGAGCTGATGCGTTTCAGCTATGGCATTGCAGTTGCCGGCACGCACGGCAAGACGACAACAACCAGCCTGATTGCCGCGCTTCTGAGCGAGGGCGAACTGGATCCGACCTTTGTTATTGGCGGCCGTCTGAACAGTGCCGGCAGTAATGCTCGTCTTGGCACAGGCCGATATCTGGTTGCCGAAGCGGATGAGAGTGATGCGTCCTTCCTCTATCTGCAACCGATGATCGCCGTAGTGACCAATATTGATGAAGATCATATGGCTACTTACGAAGGCAGCTTCGGCAAGCTCAAAGCAACCTTTGTTGAGTTCCTGCATCATCTGCCGTTCTATGGACTGGCCGTAATGTGTCTGGATGATCCGGTTATCAAAGAACTGCTGACAGAAGTTACCCGTCCGTTCATTACTTACGGTCAGGATGAAGAGGCTGATTACCGTCTGGTCGATCTGACACAGCGTCAGGGGCAGAGCTTTTTCACAGTGATTGAAAAACAGAGCGGTCAACAATTCCCGGTTACTTTGAATATGCCCGGCCTGCATAATGCCCTCAATGCGACAGCAGCGATGGCGGTTGCCCGCAACTTGCAGGTTAATATCGAGGCCTGCCAGCGCGCTTTGGTGAAATTTGACGGTGTCGGCCGACGTTTTAACCTGCTGGGACAGGTCCAGGCTCAGGGCGGTGAAGCGCTGCTTATCGATGATTATGGTCATCACCCAACCGAGATTGCGGCGACCCTGGCTGCGACCCGTGCAGGTTGGCCTGATCAGCGCCTGGTCGTGGTATTTCAGCCGCACCGTTACACCCGTACCCGCGATTTGTTTGAAGATTTCGCGCAGGTGCTGTCGACGGTCGATGTGCTGATTGTGCTGGAAGTCTACGCGGCTGGTGAAGCCAAGATTGCTGGGGCTGATTCTCGCAGCCTGTGCCGTGCGATTCGCCTGCGTGGTCAGGTTGAACCGGTGTTTGCCGAAGACAAAGAGGCCCTCTACAAGCTGTTGCCTGGTTTGCTGAATGACGGTGATGTGCTGGTAACACTGGGTGCCGGTGATATCGGACGTATGGCTCAGGCGCTGCCTGGAGTATTAAGCGGAGGTGCTGAATGATGGCCTTACCGCAGACGCTAAGAGGTGAACTCAAACACCAGGAAAGCCTGGATCGCTATACCTCATGGCGTGTCGGCGGCGTCGCTAAACAGCTCTACCGTCCGGCTGATGCCGATGATTTGGCGGTTTTCCTGCGACAGTTGCCGGCTGATGAAGCGGTGATGTGGCTGGGGCTGGGCAGTAACCTGCTGGTACGTGACGGCGGCTTCAACGGCACGGTGATAGTCACCGCCGGTGTATTGCAGCAAATTGACACCGAAGGGCTCACTGTTAATGCCGAAGTTGGGACCTATTGCAGCAAACTGGCGAAGCAGGCCGCTAAAGCCGGTATGAAAGGCGCCGCATTCCTTGCCGGTATTCCAGGCACATTGGGCGGCGCGTTGGCGATGAATGCCGGTGCTCACGGCAGTGAAACATGGGACTTTGTGCAGTCCGTCACCACGATTGATCGCCAGGGACTGTTACGGACACGTGCCAAGTCGGAATTTGATATTAGCTACCGTCATGTTGCCTTAGCTGAAGGCGAGTGGTTTGTAGCGGCGCAACTCCAATTTGAGCAGGGTGATGCCAAAGAAGAAAGCGCCCTGATTCGCGAGTTATTGAAAAAACGCAATGCCAGCCAGCCAACCAATCAGCCTTGTGCCGGTTCGGTATTCCGTAATCCTGAAGGTGATTTCGCAGGTAGGTTAATTGAAACCAGTGAATTGAAAGGCCTGACAGTGGGTGGCGCCAGTGTCTCGACCAAACATGCGAATTTTATCGTCAATGACGGTTCAGCCACGGCAGCAGATATTGAGGCTCTGATTCAACTGGTTCAGCAGAAAGTAGAGGCACAGCAGGGTGTGAAGCTGATTCCTGAGGTACATATCGTGGGAGACGCGCTATGACCCGTCGCATAGAAAATGCTGCTGAATTCGGACGCGTAGCCGTATTGATGGGCGGTCGCAGCGCTGAACGTGAAATTTCACTTATCAGCGGCAATGCGGTGCTAGCCGGTCTGCAACGCAAAGGTGTGGATGCCTATGGCATCGATGTCAGTTTCGATATCTGCCACAAGCTGGGCAGTGGCCAGTTTGATCGCGCCTTTATCGTGCTGCACGGTCGTGGTGGTGAAGACGGTGAAATTCAGGGCTTCTTACAGGCTATCAATCTGCCCTACACCGGTAATGGTGTGACTGCGTCCGTTTTGTCGATGAACAAACGCATCAGTAAAAACAATTGGATTCAGCAGGGCTTGCCAACCGCAGGCTTTGAACGGGTCACGGCGACGACGGATGTGGCAGAGCTGGTCGGACGCTTAGGTTTGCCGCTGATCATCAAGCCGGTCAACGAAGGTTCGAGCATCGGGATGAGTAAGGTCAATACCGAGCAGCAACTGAGCGATGCGATTAATTTGGCTTTGAAATATGACGCCGATGTGATTGCCGAGCAGTGGATTCAGGGTGAAGAGTACACCGTCGCGATTCTGGATGGTGAAGCCTTGCCGGCGATTCGGCTGAAAACACCGCGTGAGTTTTATGATTACGAGGCGAAGTACCAGTCCAATACCACCGAATACCTGTGCCCATGCGGTCTGGACTCAGAGAGCGAAGAGCTAATGCAGCAGCTGGCAGTACAAGCCTTCAACGGTTTGGGCATGTCTGGCTGGGGTCGAGTCGACTTTATGCGTGACGGTGCCGGTCAGTTTTATCTGCTCGAAGCGAACAGCGTACCAGGCATGACTGACCACAGTCTGGTGCCAATGGCCGCCAAACAGGCCGGAATCGACTTTGATGCTCTGGTCTGGCGCATTCTGGAAACCAGTTTCAGGGAGGCGAACTGATGGCAAGAATCAAGCGCGGTGCCACTATCAAACAGCCACCACAGCCGGCCACGCCAAAAGACTGGAAACGGTCTCTGAAACAGGCTATGACGCTGTTGTTGTTAGTGGTGATTATCGGCGGCGGCGCGTACTTGCACGAAGCCAATACTCTGCCAGTCAAACACGTCACAGTTAAGGGCGACATGCGTTATGCCGACCGTGATCGTCTGGTGCAGGCGGTTGCACCGTATGTGAGAGGCAGTTTTCTTAATGTGGATGTCGCCAGTATCCGCAAGGCGGGTGAGGAACTGCCCTGGGTTAAACAAATACAGGTTCGCCGGGTGTGGCCAGACACGCTGCATCTGGTGGTGGAAGAGCATAAAGCTGTGGCGCGCTGGAATGAGCACAGTCTGGTGAATGCGCTGGGCGGTGTATTTACACCCGATGCAGCCACAATTCCGGCTGGCCTGGTGCAGATGAATGGCCCGGATGGGACCAGTGAACTGATGGCAAGACGACTGGTAGATATTCAAAAACAGGTCAATGAATTGGGCCTGCGAGTGACCACCATCAGCATGGACAGACGTCGTGCCTGGCAGGTTGATTTTAAAGATGGCCTGCATCTGAAATTGGGTCGCGCGGAAGGCGATATTCGTCTGCAGCGCTTTATCGATTTATATCGCGGTGGCCTGAACAGCTTCAGGGAACAGATTGAAGCCATTGATATGCGTTATACCAACGGGCTGGCCGTGGTCTGGAAAGACGGTCAGCAACCTGATTTTAATGGGACTGTGTAATGTCGAAACGTAGTGAGAGAGAACTTATTGTCGGGCTGGATATCGGCACATCCAAAGTGGTGGCCATTGTCGCAGCGCCGGTTCAGGATGCGGGACCCAACGAAAATCAGTTGGAGATCATCGGCATCGGTTCTCACCCTGCCCGTGGGATGAAAAAAGGTGTGGTGGTCAATATCGAATCCACCGTGCAATCGATTCAGCGAGCAGTTGAAGAAGCCGAATTGATGGCTGGGTGTCAGATCCATTCAGTTTATGCAGGTATTGCCGGCAGTCATATCCGTAGCCTGAACTCGCACGGCACCGTGGCAATCCGCGATAAGGAAGTGACGCAGGGCGATCTGGACAGGGTGCTGGATGCAGCCCGTGCGGTCCATTTTCCTGGCGATCAACAATTACTGCATGTGTTGCCACAGGAATACCTGATTGATAACCAGGAAGGTATTCGTGAGCCGATTGGTATGTCCGGTGTGCGTCTGGAGGCCAAGGTACACCTGATTACCGGTGCGGTCAGCGCTGCACAAAACATTACCAAATGTATTGAACGCTGTGGACTGGTGGTTGACGGCATTGTTCTGGAACAGATGGCATCAAGTTATTCGGTGCTGGATCAGGATGAAAAAGAGCTGGGTGTCTGCATTATCGATATCGGCGGCGGTACGACTGATATTGCCGTCTTCGTTGATGGTGCAATTCGTCACACGGCAGTTATTCCGATTGCCGGTGATCAGGTCACCAACGATATTGCGGTCGCCCTGCGTACACCGACGCAATATGCCGAAGAAATCAAAATCAAATACGCCTGTGCGCTGAGGCAACTGGCACGTGAAGATGAAACCATCGAAGTGCCGAGTGTCGGTGACAGGCCTCCACGTCAATTGGCCAGACAAACCCTGGCCGAGGTAGTGGAGCCGCGTTATGAGGAACTGTTGATGCTGGTTCAGGCAGAACTGCGTCGCAGTGGCTTTGAAGAACTGCTGGCTGCCGGCATTGTGCTGACAGGTGGTAGCTCAAAAATGGAAGGCGTTATCGAGTTGGCTGAAGAAGTCTTCCATCTGCCTGTGCGTCTGGGCGTACCACAACATGTCGGGGGACTGGTTGATGTGGTGCGTAATCCAATCCATGCCACGGGTGTCGGGTTGCTGTTATTCGGCAACGAGGAACATGCCCCCGGGCATGGAGAATTGAGAGTAAGCGATGGGTTTAAAGGCATGCTGGCAAGAATGAAAAGCTGGTTCCAGGGGAATTTTTAAGCCGAGTAATCAGGCGTGTCAGAAAAAACAAATTTTTAGGGGGAGAAAACCATGACTTTTGAATTAATTGATACATATACAGAAAATGCAGTCATCAAGGTGATTGGTGTCGGTGGTGGTGGCGGTAATGCGCTGGAGCACATGGTCATCAATCAGATTGAAGGCGTTGATTTCATCAGTGCCAATACCGATGCGCAGGCATTGCGTAAGAGCTCTGCAACCACCCAACTGCAACTGGGTACAGACATCACCAAAGGTCTGGGCGCCGGTGCGAACCCAGATGTTGGCCGTCAGGCTGCATTGGAAGATCGTGAACGTATCATGGAAGTGATCGATGGGGCTGATATGGTGTTCATCACTGCCGGTATGGGCGGTGGCACCGGTACCGGTGCAGCACCAGTCGTTGCTCAGGTAGCCAAAGAAATGGGCATCCTGACGGTAGCCGTGGTTACGAAACCGTTCCCGTTTGAGGGCGGAAAACGGATGAAGGTAGCCAAGCACGGTATTGAAGAACTGGGTCAGCATGTCGACTCTTTGATCACCATTCCTAATGAAAAACTGCTGAAAGTGCTGGGCAAGGACATGAGCCTGCTCAATGCGTTTAAAGCAGCAAACGATGTTTTACTGGGCGCGGTTCAAGGTATTGCTGAACTGATTACCCGTGAAGGTATGATTAACGTTGACTTTGCCGACGTTCGCACGGTCATGTCAGAAATGGGTATGGCAATGATGGGAACCGGTCACGCCAGAGGTGAACACCGTGCACGTGAAGCGGCGAAACTGGCGGTATCCAGTCCATTACTGGAAGATGTCGACTTGGCAGGAGCGCGTGGTGTTCTGGTTAATATCACTGCCGGTCTGGATATGAGCATCGGTGAGTTCGAAGAAGTCGGTAATACCATCAAAGAGTTTGCCTCTGACGATGCCACCGTTGTGGTGGGTACGGTTATCGATCCGGATATGACTGACGAACTGCGTGTGACTGTCGTTGCAACCGGCCTTGGCGGTGATCGTGTCGCCGTGCCGAAAGCACCGGAAGTTGAAGCGCCGCAAATCGAGATTGTAAAGAAGCCGGTCGAGATCGATTACGACGAACCTACAGTGATTCGCCAGGGAAAAGAAAGCCAGCAGAAACAAGTCGCCAATGGTGATGTCAATATGGACTATCTGGATATTCCAGCTTTCCTGCGTCGTCAGGCTGACTGAGTGTAAAGTTAGGTAAACATGGCTGGAGATATTTTGCTTGTGGTAATATATTCTGATCTGTAACTGTATAAGGGGGTAATGCACCGTGATAAAGCAACGGACATTGAAAAACGTGATTCGTGCCACCGGTGTGGGTCTGCATAGTGGCGAGATGGTCTATCTCACCTTGCGGCCTGCTGCCCCCAATACTGGCATTATTTTCCGCAGGGTCGACCTTGATCCTGTGGTGGAAATTCAGGCCAAGGCGGAAAACGTGGGTGAAACCGCGTTATCGACGACCTTAGTCGAACACGGTCAGAAAGTCTCGACCGTGGAGCATCTGCTGTCAGCATTTGCTGGTCTGGGTATCGACAATGCCTATATCGATTTGAATGCCCCTGAAGTGCCGATTATGGATGGCAGTGCCGGACCGTTTGTGTTTCTGGTTCAGTCAGCCGGCATCGAAGAGCAGAATGTCGCCAAGCAGTTTATCCGTATCAAAAAGCCAGTGCTTCTGGAAGATGGTGATAAATGGGCCAAGTTTGAGCCGTTTGACGGTTTCAAGGTCTCCTTTACCATCGATTTCGAGCACCCTGCATTTAGCGGACGCCCCCAACAGGTTGATGTTGATTTCTCCTCCACATCATTTGTCCGTGAAGTCAGTCGTGCGCGTACCTTTGGCTTTATGAAAGATATCGAAAAACTGCGTGAAAACAATCTGGCGCTGGGCGGCAGTATGGATAATGCCATCGTCGTCGATGACTACCGGGTCCTTAATGAAGATGGCTTGCGTTACGAAGACGAATTTGTTCGCCATAAAGTGTTGGATGCTATTGGTGATTTGTACCTGCTCGGGCACAGCCTGATTGGTGCGTTCAGTGGCTATAAATCCGGCCATGAAGTGAATAATAAACTGTTGCGTAAATTGCTTGCTCAGGAAGATGCCTGGGAATTGGTCAGCTTTGAAGACGACAAAGACGCCCCCATTCTTTTCAGTCGTCCGGCAGCATCTTTGACCAGCTAAGTCAGTCAGACTGACGTTCAGCCAGTTTACGCAGGGCGGTTTTTAAGGGACCGTCCTCCATACCAGCAGCGGTGCTGTTTAACAGCGCCGCTGTTTTTGTAGATACATGCAGGTTCGTCGAGGATGACGGACGCTGGATGTCAGTCAGCGGTTTGACCTTGATTTCAAGGCGACTCAGCGGCTCGGGTAGATGGGCGGATAAAGCCTGACAGATCTGAGCAGACTGAAACCGAAGCAGGCTGGCATAACTGGCATTGTCAGTATGGATAACAGCCCGGTCAGCTTTGATGTTGGCTAGCTGGCAATGATTGGTGAATTGTAAGGGCAGGCTTTTTTGCAAAATGATGTTAAGCTTGTTCAGTTGTTGAGCGCGCGCGGTCAGCCATTTGAAATGGCTGTTCTCTTTGTAGACCTGACCGACCCGCTCTGGTTTTTTGGACATCATTTGAACCACTGAGAAAGGATAAAAATGCAGGTTATCATTATATCCTCAAACAGTAAGACCCATAAGCATTGGCATTTGACACGCGCTAAATTAACGGTGCTGTCATTTCTGCTGGTGGGCCTCGTTAGTATCAGCAGTTACAGCTTTGCTAACTGGCTTAATGCCAGTCAGAAAACCTCCCCGCTTGTTCCTGTTACCACATCCTCCCTTTCAACGAACACCGCTTTTTCTCCTTCAGAAAATACCGATACAGCAGAACAAGACAGTTCAGTCAGCGACTTTTATGCGCAGCAGCTTGGCGGTTTGCAGGCGGAAACCATTCGTCTGCGGATGTTCAGTGAGAGACTGGCAGAAATTGCAGGTTTTGATGCAGGCAGCTTTTCGCTGGATGAACACCCGGGACTGGGTGGTATTGATCAGGATGGCTCACCGCTGAGCAGTGATGCGTTGGACCGAGGTATTCAGCAACTTTCCGAAGAACTGCGTAATCAGCAGGAAGCATTGTCTGCGCTGGAACAATACTTACTGACTGAAGACACCATCGCAGCCAGCATCCCTACGGGTAAACCTGTTGAAGATGGCTGGGTATCGTCGTTTTATGGTTACCGGATTGATCCATTCAATGGCAAGAAAACCTTCCATGAGGGTTTGGATATTGCTGGCAAAACAGGCAGTGATGTCCTGGCCGTTGCAGAAGGTATTGTTACTTGGGTAGGTGAGCGTGGTGGTTACGGTGGACTTGTTGAGGTTGACCACGGCAATGGCTATGTCACCCGCTATGCCCATAATAAAACCATCAAGGTGAAAAAAGGTGACCGTGTAGCAAAAGGCGAAACCCTGGCGTTAATGGGATCTACCGGTCGCTCCACTGGTCCGCATGTGCACTTCGAAGTGCTGCGTGATGGCCAGCATGTGAACCCCTACAACTTCATCAAGTAACATCACCCCTTGTATTCGCTGAAGCCTGACACCATGTCCTGTGGACAGGCTTCAATCCGCTAGCAGGTACGCGTTATAATCACGCGTTTTATTGATCATTTCCGGTGTTCGCGCCGTAACAACCTATAACAAGGCGAAATCATGGTAAGCAAGTTTTTCAGCAAGATCTTTGGCAGCCGCAATGAACGGGTGTTGAAAAAGCTCCGTAAAGTGGTTGACCAGATAGCTGTATTAGAAGCTGACATCGAAAAGCTTGATGACAGTGCTTTGCAAGCCAAGACAGAAGAGTTTCGCCAGCAGTTGAAAGACGGTAAAACGCTGGATGACATTCTGCCGGAAGCGTTTGCCGTTGTTCGCGAAGCAGGTAAACGTGTACTCGGCATGCGCCATTTCGATGTACAGATGATCGGCGGTATGGTGCTTAATGACGGCAAGATTGCCGAGATGAAAACTGGTGAAGGTAAAACGTTGGTAGCAACGCTGGCGGTTTATCTTAATGCGCTGCCTGGCGATGGTGTTCACGTTATTACCGTGAATGATTACCTCGCGAAACGTGACTCTGGCTGGATGAGTAAACTGTATGGTTTCCTCGGTCTGACCACCGGTGTGATTGTTTCCGGTCTGAGCGGTGAAGAACGTCGCGCTGCCTATGCCTGCGATATTACCTATGGCACCAACAACGAGTTCGGCTTTGATTACTTGCGTGACAACATGGCCTTCCGTATCGAGGAAAAGGTGCAGCGTGGCCTTAATTTTGCCGTTATCGATGAGGTTGACTCGATTCTTATCGATGAAGCCCGTACCCCACTGATTATTTCCGGTCCTGCGGAAGACAGCTCAGCGCTTTACCAGCAAATCAATACCCTGATTCCCAACCTCAGCAAACAGGAAGGCGAGGGTGAAGACGTCACCGTTCCCGGTGATTACACCGTGGATGAAAAAAACAAGCAGGTGCACTTCACCGAAGCTGGTCACGAGAAAATTGAAAACCTGCTGACAGAAACCGGTCTGCTGACGGAAGATGCCAGCCTCTATGATGCGGCCAATATCGGTTTGATGCACCACGTCACAGCCGCTCTGCGCGCCCATGTATTGTTCCAGCGCGATGTGGATTACATCGTTCAGGATAACCAGATTGTTATCGTCGATGAATTTACCGGTCGTAGTATGCCGGGTCGCCGTTGGTCTGAAGGCCTGCACCAGGCAGTGGAAGCCAAAGAAGGCGTCAATATCCAGAATGAAAACCAGACGCTGGCATCGATCACCTTCCAGAACTATTTCCGCCTCTATAACAAGCTGTCTGGTATGACCGGTACTGCCGATACCGAAGCCTATGAACTGCACTCGATTTACGGCCTCGAAGTCGTGGTGATTCCAACTCACCGTGAGATGCAACGTAAAGACGAAGCGGATCGTATTTACCTGACTGCCAAAGAAAAGTATCAGGCCATTCTGGAAGATATTCAGGACTGTCAGAAGCGTGAGCAGCCGGTATTGGTGGGGACCGCTTCGATTGAAAGTTCGGAGTACCTGTCCGGATTGCTGAAAAAAGCCAAAATTCAGCATCAGGTGCTGAATGCCAAGTTTCACGAAAAAGAAGCCCATATCATCGCTAATGCCGGACGTGCCGGTGCAGTAACCATCGCTACCAATATGGCGGGTCGTGGTACCGATATCGTGCTGGGCGGTAGCCTCGAAGCAGAACTGGACGCCTTGCCGGAATATGCCGACGAGCAGGCTAAAGACAATATCCGTACTGACTGGAAAAATCGCCATGATGCCGTTCTGGCTGCCGGCGGTTTGCATATCATCGGTACCGAACGTCATGAATCACGTCGTATCGACAATCAGTTGCGCGGTCGAAGCGGTCGTCAGGGTGATCCAGGCTCAACCCGCTTCTACCTGTCGCTGGAAGACAATTTGATGCGTATTTTCGCGTCTGAGCGTATGGCCGGTCTGATGCAGAAACTGGGCATGGAAGAAGGCGAAGCAATTGAGCATCCATGGGTGACGCGTGCTATTGAGAATGCACAGCGCAAGGTGGAAGGACATAACTTCGACATTCGTAAACAGTTGCTTGAGTTTGATGACGTGGCCAATGACCAGCGTAAGGTGGTCTATGAACAGCGTAACGAACTGATGGCAGCCGAAGATGTGTCCGAAACCGTTATCTCAATGCGTGATGGTGTTATCAATGACACGATCAGTATCTATATTATGCCAAACAGCATTGATGAACAGTGGGATGTCACAGGGCTGGAACAGGCTCTGCGCGACGAGTACGCCCTGGAATTGCCTATTAGTGACTGGCTGGAAAACGACGACAACCTGCATGAAGAAAGTTTGCGTGAACGCATCCTTGAAGAAGCAGATAAAGCCTACAAGGTGAAGGAAGAAACAGTCGGTGAAGAGCTGATGCGTCACTTTGAAAAAGCGGTCATGCTGCAGACTCTGGACGGACAGTGGAAAGAGCATCTGGCGCAAATGGATTACCTGCGTACCGGTATCAATCTGCGTGGTTATGCACAGAAAGATCCGAAACAGGAATACAAGCGCGAGTCGTTCAGTCTGTTTACTACCATGCTGGATAACATCAAGCACGAAGTTATCCGTATTCTCTCGCGGGTACAGGTGCGGGCACCGGAAGATGTGGATGCTGTCAATGAGCAGCGTCGCCAATCCGCCGATGTGGAATATCAGCATGATGCTGCCGAGCAGATGGGGCAGGAAGAAGCAGAAGCGCCGGAAGCATCTCAACCTTATACGCGTGATGGCAGCAAAGTGGGCCGTAATGACCCTTGCCCATGCGGTAGTGGTAAAAAATTCAAACAATGCCATGGAGCCATCAGTTAATGGCCGTCAATTTAGCTGCGCCTGCACCGGATAGTTTGTTTGCTGTTAATGGTATTCGCCTGGCCACTGCCAGTGCCAGTATCAAAAAGCCCGGCCGTAAAGATGTGGTTTTGATTGAGTTGGCCGAAGGCACACGTTCTGCAGCGGTCTACACCACAAATGCCTTTTGTGCAGCACCCGTTACCTTGGCTAAAGATCATCAGGCAAAAGCAGCCACACGTTATTTGCTGATTAACTCAGGTAATGCCAATGCTGGCACCGGTGAAGCCGGTATGGCTGCGGCCAGAGCCTGTTGTCAGGCAGTGGCAGATATTACTTCTTTACAAGCGGAAGCGGTATTACCGTTTTCTACCGGGGTCATCGGTCAGCCATTGCCGGTAGACAAGATCACCGCCGTGCTACCTGAAGCACGTGATGCTTTGAGTGCAGATAACTGGTTTAATGCCGCTCATGCCATTATGACCACCGATACCATTGCCAAGGCCAAATCGGTACAACTGGAACTGGACGGTAAAACGGTGACGATTACCGGCATGTCCAAGGGATCGGGCATGATCCGGCCCGATATGGCGACCATGCTGGCCTATATCGCTACCGATGCATCGGTGTCGCAGCCTGTGTTGGCGACGATGTTGCAGCTTGCGATGAATCAGTCGTTTAACCGCATTACCGTTGATGGTGATACCTCGACCAATGATGCCTGTGTGCTGATGGCAACCGGTAAAGCCGGTAATGCCGAAATCAGCACTATCAACAGTGAAGAAGCTGAGCGCTTGCTGACCGCATTGACTGAGCTGTGCCGTTATCTGGCACAGGCGATTGTCAGAGACGGTGAAGGGGCGACCAAATTCATTTCGATTGCGGTCAAGCAGGGTCGTAGTGAGGATGAATGTCGTCAGGTCGCCTATACCATTGCTCATTCACCATTGGTGAAAACGGCTTTATTTGCCTCTGACCCTAACTGGGGACGTATTCTCGCCGCTGTCGGTCGCAGTGGTATTGAGAACTTCGATTTGAGCGGTGTCAGCATATACTTGGGCGAAGTCTGTATCGTCGACCAAGGCCAGCCAGCGGCTAGCTATACCGAAGAGCAGGGGCAGGCGGTAATGAACCGGGCAGAAATCGATATTACGGTGCATTTAGGTCGTGGTGATGCCAAAGATCTAGTCTGGACCTGTGACTTCTCCTATGATTACGTCAAAATTAATGCTGAGTACCGTACCTGAGCATGAGCGAAGACAAAATCAGTACACTGAGTGAGTTTCTGCATCAAAGCGGCGCAAAATACCGTGTATTTGATCTCGGCCGTCGTGTGGCCAAGCTCAGTCCTGATGAGTTCGTCAGCTTTGAGTGGGCGAAAAAGCCTTACCCTTATCCATTCCAACGTAGTGCGTTGTTTGGTGTGATTTTCTGGCACCCGGATGCCGCTGACAAACAGTATGTTTGGTTCCTGAAGTTTCCGCTTGATGAGCAAGGCTTACTGCTTCAGTCTGCCAGAGATGAGTTTCTGGTCATGATACTGGAGCGCGTAGGTGAGTGTATGCTGGCTGCCGCTGATGGTCAGCAGATTCAAGGGGCACTCAAGGACAGTCCCTATACCTTCACGCCGCGTGAAGACAAAATGGCGGCTTTTAATGCACACGCTACCCGTAGCCTATCACTGCCGCCGTCACAGTTTTTCAAAGATGCTCAGGCTTATTTCACCGGCAAGCGGCCCCTCGATAGTTGGGATACCCTGGGTATGCAGGGGGTGGCAGAAGTCGCGGTCAGAGTTGATGATAATCAGGAGACCCCGGGCCTGATACAGACCTTGCCCAAGCTGCCAGCAGAGCCGTTCAAGGTGTTGAGCACCTTTCTGGAGTCGGCCAGCCCTTCTACGAGTATCGTCGAGATACTTTCGCAAAGAGTCGATGTTCTGTTGCAGGAAAAGCAGACCGATATCAGTCTGTTATGCGCCTGTCTGCGAGCAGCATCCAACAGTCCGGCAACAGGACTCGTTGATAGCATGGTACAACGTGTACTCAAGCATCGTTGTAGCCGCGATGTTGAAGTACTGGCTTCCATCAGTGGGCGCTGCTGGCGTAGCCTGAAGCAGCCGCACATTTGTAAGCTGTACATGGAACAACTGGCGAATAATGAAGCCGGGGGCTACCCGGTATTCAGTCAATTGCTTGCTGATCTGGTGTTCTTACCGGGTATGCGCGAACCGGTAATGCAGGCTCTACGCGATCCCAAACGTTCAGATAAACTGGGTCGTTTTGTCGGGAAGATGTTCGGCTAATCCCATCAGCGCAGATTCTTTTTGATGATGCCGGTGCCTTCACCGTCAATACTTAAAACATTTTTTTCGCGCCAATATTCCTCAATACCGGCCTGGCCTTTTTTCTCTGCCCAATTGTTCAGCTGTTCGCGATCACCAACATATTCGTACAGAGGTACTGCCATCCCGCAGGATGTCTGAACCAAATCAATATCGAGAATGAAAATTTGACGGGCACCGGGCAGAGGATCGAACAGTGAATACAATGTTTGCCACTCAGGATCATTAAGGTGTATGGCTCTGGCCTTGCCATAAAGTCGCAGGATCATTGGCTTACCGGTGAAAGCGGCAAACATGACGGTCATTCTTGGATTGTGTTCGACGTGCGTTGCTGTCTCGTTACCACTACCGGTGACGTTAAGCCAAAGGATACGATTGGCATTCATTACCCTGAGTGAATCCATGCCTTTGGGGGAAATATTAACCCGGCTATCGGTGGTTGCAGTACCGACAAAAAACAGATGCTGTTGACGGATAAACTCAATCAAACGATCGGATAAAGCTTCAAATTTTTGTCCCATGTCTATCCCTGTTAAACGCGCTGACTGACAATCTGCCGCTGCCACTCCTGTTCCATCATCACATCCAGTGTGGTTTCCACGCGATCCAGAAAGACCTTGCCCTGCAGGTGATCGAGTTCATGCTGGAATACGCGGGCGAGAAAGCCCTCATAATGCGTTTCAATGGTTTCGCCTGTACGTGTCTGATACTGCACGTCAACAGAGTCAAAACGCGGTACAAGAGCACGAATGCCTGGCAGGCTTAAACAACCTTCCCAGTCTTTTGTTTGTGTAGCCGAATAGCCTGTAATCACCGGGTTGATGACAACAAAAGGTTCTACCTTTGGTGCATAGGGGTAACGGGCATTGGGGTGGGATGACAGAATAAAAAACTGCTGACTGAGTCCAACCTGAGATGCGGCAATGCCCATACCACCTCTGGCTATAACAAAGTCCATCAGTGCATCCAACTGAGCCTGAAACAGCGGATCCAAGATTGTCTCAACTGGTTCTGCCTGCTGACGAAGCAAAGGGTGACCAAGTTGTAGAATCTCGAAACGTTGACTCATAGAGTAGGGGCCTGAAGTGGGTCGTGTAAGCGGAACCAACCAGCAATACTGTAGCGGTCACGACTTGCTTTGACTACTTCATGAGGAAATTGTTCGCTGAGGAAAATCACAAAGGTGCCGAAGTTCGGCTCAATGGTTTCAATTACGATGTCTGAGTTTTCGGCATAGATGAGTAATTGACCGCCGTTTTCCGGTTGCCATTCAGGGTTTAGGTAAAGCACGGTAGTTAATACGCGGTTCGACTGGCCTTTAAAGGCATCTAAATGCTTTTTATAGAAGGCGCCGGGTGCATAGTGGGCATAGTGCGACTCATAGTCGAACAGGCCCATAAACAAGCGACGATTAACTGCCAGGCGGAACTCGGCCATTTTTTCGATATAGGCTGCGTCTGTTGGATGCTCGGTGTTCAGCCAACGGGTTTCATCGCGGCGGACGTCGCGGTTTAGCTGAAAGTCGAGTTCACGGCCGATGCCCGCACGATGAAAGTCCTCATCATCCAGTCCCGTCACTCGGCGGTGCAATGCATTATTCAGTTCGGTCGGTAACAGCTGAGGCAGAATGCAGTAGCCATGCTCAGCAAGTTGATCGGCAATCAGATCGTAAGTGGCCTCAGTGGGCTGTTGCAGCGCTTTCAAGCATGGTCTCTCCAAACAAACAAACACACCGTTTTTGGCTCTGCCACTAGATCTGAAAAATCAGCAACAACGCGAGGTGCAAGAGTTTGAACGGGCGCTAAAAATAACAGATTTTTTAGTAAGTTGGGAGATTTTTTATTTAGCCAAAGAACCAGTAGGCCACTGTGATGGCGGCAATGATGCCGGCAGCATCGGCCAGCAGGCCGCAGCCTAATGCATGACGAATATTCTTAATGCCGACCGCACCAAAATAAACTGCCAGTACATAGAAGGTGGTTTCAGTACTGCCCTGTACGATGGAGGAGAGACGGCCGGCAAAGGAATCGGCACCATGCGCCTGCATGGTGTCGACCATCATGGCGCGGGCACCACTACCGCTGAACGGTTTCATCAGGGCGGTGGGCATGGCATCAATAAAGCGATCATCAAAGCCCAGACTCAGCACCAGACTGCGTAAACCATCAAACAGTAGATCCAGTGCGCCACTGGCACGAAACACGCCGATCGCAACCAGCATGGCAACCAGGTAGGGGATGATGTGAATGGCGGTTTGAAAGCCCTCTTTCGCGCCTTCGATAAAGGCATCGTAGGCGTTGATCTTTTTGATGGCAGCCGCCGCGATAAATACGACGACCAGAGAAAACAGAATGATATTGCTGATCATGGCTGACTGCACCAGCATGTCTTGTTGTGACAGGCTGGCGAAGTAGCCAAGCAGGGTGACGATAAGCAAAGTAAAGCCGCCGAGGTAAGCGAGAATGACGCGATCCAGCAGATTGATTTTCTGTACCCATGCCACGCTTAGCAGCCCGATAAAAGTCGACATATAGGTCGCCAGTAATATCGGAATAAATACATCTGTTGGGTTGGCCGCACCGAGCTGGGCGCGATACGTGAAAATGGTGACTGGAAACAAAGTCACGGCCGAGGTGTTAATGACCAGAAACAGGATTTGGGCATTGCTTGCCGTATCTTTGAAAGGGTTCAGGCTCTGCAGTTCTTTCATGGCCTTGATGCCGAGTGGTGTGGCGGCATTATCAAGCCCTAATGCATTGGCCGAGATATTCATCACCATCGAACCCAGGGCGGGATGATTACTGGGTACTTCTGGCATCAGACGTCGAAATAGCGGTGTCAGGCAACGGGTCAGCAGGCTGACAAAGCCGCTGTATTCACCGATTTTCATAATGCCCAGCCATAAGGCCAGAATGCCGGTCAAACCGAGGGAAATTTCAAATGCCGTTTTGGATAGCGCGAACATCGCTTCCATTAACTGGCCGAAAATGGCCTGATCGCCCAATACGATAAGCTTGAATAACGCGACCAGAAACGCGATGAGGAAAAAGGCCATCCAGATGATATTGAGCATGCAGCCTATTGTGGCATGCCGATCCGGATTGCGGAAGCTCCGCCGGAACTGGAGTGCCTTCCCTGAAACCTGATTCAGGGAAGGCGTTACTCAGTGTTAGCTACGTTTGTTACGCGGTGGCTTAGGTTTTTTAGATTTAAAGCCGCGACGCTCACCCGGTTTATTCGACATTTTACGAGGTTTACGCGCTGGGGAAGATGTATCGCCAGCATCTTCGGCCACACTGATCTGTAACTGCTTTTGATTCACCCAGACCTTACGCAGGTGCTGGAAAATATCCTTAGGCATACCATCCGGCAGATCAACAAAGCTGTGATCATCCATGATAGTAATACGACCAATCAATTGACTATCGAGACCGGCCTCATTGGCAATGGCACCAACCAGATGTTTTGGTTCGACATTGTGCTCATGACCGACTTCAACCCGGTAGGTTCTCATGCCTTCTTCGGTCGCATGACGCAGTCTAGGGGATGCACTGCGTGGTGGTCTCTCTGCGCGTTCAGGACGGCCAGTACCACGCTCACCACGTTCAGGACGATCTTCACGACTGTTCTTTCGTTCACTGGTCCGTGCTGGTGGTACCAGTGGACGATCTTTTTGCAGCAGAAATGCCAAAGCAGCAGCGACTTCCACAGGATCTGACATATGCTCGTCATGGTAGCTGCTGATCAGGGTTTCAAAAAAACTCAGATCCTGCGCTTCGATCGTTTCTGACAGCAGTTGTTTAAAGGCCATGACGCGGCGATCAGCAATCTCTTCACCACTCGGCAGTTGCATGCGGCTGATGGTTTGGCGCGTGGCTTTTTCGATGGCGGCCAGCATGCGTTTTTCGCGTGGTGAGACAAACAGAATCGCCTCACCTTTACGACCGGCACGACCGGTACGACCAATACGGTGAACATAGGATTCAGTGTCGTAAGGGATGTCGTAGTTGACGACATGACTCATACGCTCAATATCCAGACCCCGTGCGGCGACATCGGTGGCAACCAAGATATCAATTTGGCCCGCTTTCATCTTCTCGATGGTTTTTTCACGCAGTGCCTGATTCATATCACCATTCAACGCCGAAGCGGCGTAACCACGTGCCTCCAGTTTCTCGGCCAGATCGACGGTCGAGTTTTTGGTGCGCACGAAAATGATCATGCCATCAAATTCCTCGATTTCGAGGATACGGGTCAAGGCGTCGAGTTTGTGCAGACCGGTCACCTGCCAATAACGCTGGGTGATGGTATCGACCGTCGACGTTTTGGCCTTGATATGAACTTCTACCGGATTGTTCAGATAACGTTGTGCAACACGGTGGATCTGTTTCGGCATGGTGGCCGAAAACAGCGCGACCTGGCGTTCCTGAGGGGTTTCCTGCAGGATGGTTTCAACATCATCAATAAAGCCCATGCGCAGCATTTCATCGGCTTCGTCCAATACCAGTGAACGCAGGGCGTCCAGCTGCAATTTGCCACGGCGGATGTGGTCGAGAATACGGCCAGGTGTGCCGACAATGACCTGTGGGTTGCGTTGCAGAGCGCGCAGTTGTATGCCCATGCTTTGACCACCGTAAATAGGTAAAACATGGAAGTTTTTCATATGGCGGCTATAGGCCTGCATCGCTTCAGCAACCTGAATAGCCAGTTCACGTGTAGGGGTTAAGACCAGTAACTGTGGTGTTTTTTGCTTAGGATCGAGACGGCTCAGAAGTGGTAAAGAAAAGGCCGCAGTTTTGCCTGTACCGGTTTGCGCTTGACCAAGCAGATCCTTGCCCTCGAGCAGTGGGCCGATACTTTGCGCCTGAATTGGCGAGGGTGTTTCATAACCGGCTTCCTGAATAGCTTGCAAAATGGCCGGGGCAATACCTAACTCGCTGAACGAGGGTACCGTTTCACGATCTTGTGTGGACATGGATTAACCTGTGGTGATCAGTTATGAATTCAAAAACTGATGTGGGGGGATGATTAAAGCGAGCATTATACGTTCACAAGTAGAGAAAAGATAGAAAAAACCTTTTGTTACGTGTCTTCTGGCAACAATGCAGGCATAAGTCTATGATGAAAATAGACAGACAGGCAGGAGCCGAACATGGAGTCATTTTCAGTCGATGCATATAGCCCCAAACAGATAGCTGCACGAGTGCAGCAGGTGGGGGTAAGCAAGGCCACGGCAGCACCATTACAGGTTTTTGCCCTGGCTTTGCTGGCAGGGGCATTTATCGCGCTGGGAGCTGCTTTTTTCACCGTGGTGACCTTTGACAGCAGTGGTGTCGCGGCGGGATTGCTTCGACTGCTAGGGGGATTGGCTTTCTGTCTTGGTTTAATTTTGGTCGTTGTCGCCGGGGCCGAGTTATTTACCGGCAACAATCTTATCGTGATGGCATACGTGGATGGCCATGTGTCACTGCTTCAGCTGCTTAAAAACTGGGGGCTGGTGTATGTGGGTAACTTTATCGGCGCTATGGGAATGGTGTTGATGATCTACTTCAGTGGTCATTGGCAGCTCGCGGAAGGCGCATTGGCGAATAAGGTCGTCGCGATTGCACAGGGCAAGGTCAACCTGGCTTGGCAGGAAGCTTTTTTCCGCGGGATATTATGCAATGTCTTGGTGTGTCTGGCCTTGTGGTTATGCTTCGCTGGAAGAACCGTGATCGATAAAGTGGTGGCGATTATTTTTCCTATCACGGCTTTTGTCGCTCTTGGCTTTGAACATTCCGTCGCGAATATGTACTTCATTCCCGCAGGTATACTGCTTAATAACGACCCTGAGTTGCTGGTATCGGTCCTGGGTACCGTTCCCGGCCAGCTGACGATCAGCGGCTTTGTATGGAATAACTTGATCCCCGTTACCTTGGGCAATATGTTGGGAGGAGGCCTGTTTGTCGGCCTGGTGTATTGGTTTATCTACTTACGCACAGACAAAGGAGCAGACAATGAGTGATCATATTTACAAGTTGATTGAGCTCACAGGAAGTTCAGCCAAAAGCTCGGACGATGCCATTCAAAATGCCATTAAAAAAGCGGCAAAAACCGTTAAACATATGGACTGGTTTGAAGTGACTGAAACCCGCGGTTCCATCAGTGATGGCGGCGTGCAGTACTGGCAGGTGACAATAAAAATCGGCTTCAGACTGGAAGATTAGCTCCGCATACAACAGTCAGCCTGATATCAGGCTGACTGTTTCGCAAAGCTATGTACCCAAACAGGATGGGACTCGTTCCATTCCATACCGGCATGCATGCGGATGATGAGATCTTTATAGCTTTGCAGGTTCGGGAAGCCTTCTGCCCTGGCATCGTCTTCAGTCATATCCCCCAAAGCCTGACGGTTCAGTGAAGTAATAACGAAGTTTTCTCCACCTAACTGAAAGGTTTCACCGGGATAACCATAGACGCCATTACGGCGCTGCTGTGTTTTCCGGCCTGCCAAAGCGGCATCAACCAGTCGTTCATGGGTTACCAGGCGATCAATCTCGCAGGTTTTTTCAGGGTAGTTTGTGTCTTGTGTCATTTGTAGATACGGGTAAATTTTGACCCTTCCAGGGTCAGGTTAAACATCAGGCCTTTATTGCTAAAGACAAAGCCAATAATCGGGTCTTCAATATCAATGGTGTTGATATCTTCACCGGCGCCCCATTCAACTACCGCAACGGAGCCATCCACTCCGGCTTTCCAGCCCTTGCTGTTACGGAAATAGTTGAGTGCGTCGGCTTCCAGAAACACGATAACGATAGATTTACTCTGCGCACCAAGCTGAAGACCGATAGAAGCCGCTGCGGTATTGTAATAGGCGACATTTTCACTACCAATGCGCAGGGCGCCTTCACCGTATTCACCGCCGATACCAAAGCCGGCTTTGATGACTTTGGGGAATACCAGTACGCCATGTGCCTTGCGCAGAAAAGCTTCACCGCCGGGGACTTCCGCTTTGAATTTTTTCAGCGTTTCATTCACGCCGATATCGATTTCACTGGCTGATGCAGCCAGCGTGATGGACGGTGTGATAAACAGCAGCATAGCCAGACTGGCACCAGTCAGGGCCCACTTCCTTGCGATAAGCGTCTGAAAAAAATTCATAGCGTGTTCTCCATAAAACAGACTGGGCTTACATTAGCACGAAAAGATGACGGATATCAGTCATCCATCGGTAGTAGTTTGTGACTGAATAAGGGCGAGTTTTTGACTGCGTCGCAGCTTTTTTATGGCTATTTCCCGCTTTGACGCACTGCTGCGATCGGGTTGCATTTCATGGTAAACCAGCTTGCGTGCTGGACTGGTGTGGAAAAAGCGGGCACCGCCGCTGTGCTCCTGATGTTGTCTGAAGCGTCGCGATAAATCGGTGGTGATGCCGGTATAGAGCTTGCCGTTATCGGCCTCGATGATATAGACGAACCATTCAGTTTTTGGCATCAAAATCCAGCGCAATGGAATTAATGCAATAACGTAAACCGGTGGGTGCAGGGCCGTCGTCAAATACATGGCCGAGATGCGCCTCACAATGCTGGCAACGCACTTCGGTGCGATCCATGCCGTGGCTGTAATCAGCGTGATGAGTCACGGCCTCGACATCAATCTGGGAGTAAAAGCTAGGCCAGCCACAGCCAGCATCAAATTTGGTGTTGGAGTTAAACAAGGCTTGCTGACAACAGACACAACGATAGATCCCATCGTCGGTGTGATTGACATAGCTGCCGGAAAACGGCGGCTCGGTGCCGGCTTGGCGGGTAATAAAAAACTGCTCTTCGCTCAGCTGCTCTCGCCATTGAGAGTCGGATTTAATCAGTTTGTCAGACATGAGATTGCACAATTACCAATTTGCTCAGCGATATTGTAAGCAAAGTTGTGCGAAAGGTCAGCCCGGGAGGGAAGGCAAAGCTGAAAAAGGTTGCCAGCCTGACGACTGGCAACAAACTCGGTTTTCAGATTTAAGAGAGAGGGAGTATCAATGCGCCTGAGTCACAAGCCATGTCAGCTCCATCTGTTTAAATAGTAATGATTTGTATTTAGCTTTGCAAGAAATATTTTCGTTTTTTCATTTTCTCTTAGAGTCTGGACCGAAGATCACTCAGGCTGGCAGGCTAATGGTTATACAGAGACCGCCTTCAGGTCTGTTTATGGCTTTAATGTGGCCACGATGTGCAGCGACGGCACGCTGAGCAATGGTAAGGCCGAGGCCGACTCCATCACGACGTTGCTGTTGTCCGCGGAAAAAGGGGCGGAACAATTTCTCCAGCTCGGCATCGGCCACACCGGGGCCCTGATCACAGATAGTGATCTGGAAGATATGCTTGATCGGGTCATGTGCTGCCTCGACGCTGACGGTATCGCCAGCGTCACTGAATTTAATCGCGTTGCGTAGTACGTTCTCAATGGCTCGATGCAGTAATTCCTGTTGCCCATGCAAGCTAATCAGGCCATTTGGCTGATAGTCGATGGCGATGGATTTGGCATCCGCTTCAAAGCGCGCGTCAGCAACGATTTCATCCAGCAATAAATTGATATCGACCTGTGCCGGCGGGTTGTGACTGACGCCCGTTTCCATCCGCGACAGTAACAGTAGCTCGCCGACCAGGTCACTCATGCGTTCGGCTTCTTTTTCCAACCGACTCAGCGTGGCATCAACCTTATCGGGCTGTTGCTGGGCAATGCCGATAGCAGCCTGCATCCGAGCCAGTGGTGAGCGAAGCTCATGAGAGACATCATGCAACAGATGACGCTGACCATTAACCAAAGCACTGATCTGCGCCGTCATATAATCGAAGTTGTGTCCTAACTCTGACAGTTCATCATTGCGGCCGGACATGGTATTGCTTACACGGGTATCGAGTTTACCGCCGGCAACAGCCTGAAAAGCCTGCTTCAGGCTGCGAATAGGCTTGGTGAAATACCAGGCCAGCAGGGCACTGAACAGCAGACTGGCAAAAATGGCCGTGGTAATGACTAAAAACAGCGGGAAGGGCGCCCCTCTTTTATGATGGTGTGGGTTGGCTGGTGCGGGTTCAGCGAGTGGTGCGTAGAGCAGATAGTTTTTGTCGCCGATGGTAACGTCGCTGACTATGCGTTGCTTACCTTGCTCATGCCAATAGCGAGCTTGTTCCAGAGGTTGAGGATCAACATAGCGACCCAGTAAATCCTGACCCTCACTATCAACAGCCAGTACCTGATGTAATTTATCCGCATTAATACGCGAGAGAAACTCCGTCAGATCAGTCAGGCCATGCTGTTCTGCGATGTCGGTGGCGACCATCACATAAGGAATGCCACGGTAATCAATAAATTTTAAGTTCTGGCTTAAATCATCGTTGTCTGCTGCACGTTTAAGCCAGACCAGAGAACCGGCACTGAGTGAAGCTAACAATAGCGTCAGCCAGAAAGAAAAGAAAAATTTCCAGAACAGACGTCCCATGTTTATTCCTTAATCAGTTGATAGCCCTGGCCACGTATTGTCTGAATATAGTGGTGGCCATCCGCTTGTTTGCCGAGTTTCTGACGGATGCTGCTCATATGGACGTCAATGCTACGGTCGAAACGAGCAAGAGGCCGCCCCAGGGCCTGCTGAGACAACTCCTGTTTGGTAACCACCTGACCAGCCTGACGAGCGAGGACTTCCAGCAAGTTGAATTCAGTGCTGGTCAGATCCAGAGCCTGTTCAAACCAGAAGGCCTGACGGGTTTCAGTGTGAATCGATAAGGGGCCGGCAGTGAGTTGATGCTTGTTGTTGCGATCCGTTGTCAGTTCAGTTCGACGCAGAATAGCCCGAATCCGCGCGACCAACTCGCGTGGCGTACAGGGTTTGGGCACATAATCATCAGCACCGGATTCAAGCCCGATAATGCGATCGATGTCGTCACCCTTGGCGGTGAACATTAAGACAGGAATCAAACTTTGCTGGCGGATTTTCAGCAGAATATCCGTGCCTTTGATATCCGGCAGCATCATGTCGAGTATCACCAGATCGTAGTCACCACCTAAGGCCGCATCGAGGCCTTCCATTCCTGTAAAACAGGTATCAACAGTGAACTGCTCCTGTTGCAGGTAGTCCTGGAATAACTCGGCCAACTCTACATCATCATCGATAATCAGTACTTTCGACACGAATAAACCTCAATGTTGTCAATGACTTCATGATAGCCGTTGGACCACGCGCCAACCAGCAGTGGCGCTGATCTTTACCTATTTTTACCATCGGCTAACGTTTCTTTACCGATGACTGGGTGATACTGGCAGCGTGTTTTGAGAAAGCCCATCAAGGGCCGAATTGTGAACCTGAAAAGGAGTTTAACCATGTACAAATCACTACTGTTATTAAGTCTGGTACCCATCGCGGTAATGGCCAACCCCGCTGAGCACGAAGTGAAACAATGTGACAGCAAGCATCACCATCAGATGAATCATAAACGCTCAGGCGATATGCCTTTTTATTTAAGAGGTATTGAACTGGATGATACCCAGAAAGCGCAGATCAAAGCGATGATGGAAAAGCGTCATGCTGACCGCAAAGCAGGTAAAGCGGAATACTGGAAAAACAAACAGGCAATTCACCAACTGACCCAGACGGAAACCCTCAATGAAGCCGAACTGGAAAAGTTGGTCGATACCTCTCTGCAAATGAAGAAACAGGCGGCGATGGATAAAGCACGCTTTCATCATCAAGTCTTCAACGTGCTGACGCCTGAACAGCAGCAGCAACTGCAGGACAAAATGGCGGAGTTTAAGAAAAAACACGCTCACTGAGTTTATGCGCGGTGCCTTCCTTCCTCTCCTATCCCTATCCGGGGAGGCACCGTGCTTTTTAGCTACGGGCGACAGACAGCATGAGGATTCGTTATCATCTGCCTCTGAATAAACAGAGGACAGACCATGGTTCTGGAAAACGCACCCAGCTGGCAACAGGCTCTGGAGCCTGAATTTTCCGCTCCCTATATGCTGGAGCTAAAACAGTTTCTGCGCACTGAAAAAGACCAGCATAAAACCATTTACCCTCACTCTTCAGACTGGTTTCACGCGCTTGAAGCCACTGCGCTGAATCAGGTCAAAGTTGTCATTCTGGGGCAAGACCCTTATCACCAGCCAGGCCAAGCGCATGGCCTTTGTTTCTCAGTCAAACCCGGGGTAAAAACACCCCCATCCCTGGTCAATATCTATAAAGAACTGGAAGCAGATATTGGTGTGAAACCGGTCTCACACGGTTATCTGGAGCATTGGGCGAAACAGGGGGTATTACTGCTCAATGCGGTACTGACAGTGGAAGACTCCAATGCTAACTCGCACCAGGGAAAGGGCTGGGAACAGTTTACAGACAAGGTCATCAGCACGATCAATGAACAACAGCAGAATGTAGTGTTCATGCTGTGGGGCAGCTATGCGCAGCGCAAGGGGAGTATGATAGATGCGACGAAACATTGTGTGCTGAAAGCCCCTCATCCCTCACCGTTATCTGCACACAAGGGCTTTTTAGGCTGTCGTCATTTCAGTCAGGCAAATCAGTATCTCGAAGCACATGGCCGTCAGCCTGTCGATTGGCAACTGCCGGATAGCCCGGACGAAGCATAAATCCTGAATCAATAACGACGCGCTTGATACAATGCGCGCCATGAATATATCGTTTTTCCATTTAGTGTTAGTTCATTGTTTGTCAGCTAAGTTAGCCAGGCTAGGCGGTGAACAATGATTAAATTCAGTCAGGTAGCCCTTCGCCGCGGCAGCAAGCTGCTGTTTGAAGCGGCAAACCTTATTATTCATCCGGGGCAACGTATCGGCTTGACCGGTGCCAATGGCACGGGTAAATCCAGCCTGTTTGCCTTGCTGCGCGATGAACTCCATGCTGACAGTGGTGACGTGTCCATACCCGATGTCTGGGTGACTGCCCATGTGGCGCAGGAAACACCTGCAGTGGGTATTCCAGCCATGGAGTATGTATTGCAGGGGGATATGGAATTAAGTACTTTGCGCAGCGAACTTGCCGAAGCCGAAGCTTCCGGTGATGGTCATCGTCAGAGCGATATTCACGAAAAACTCCAGGCCATTGACGGTTACTCGGCAGAAAGCCGCGCCGGCAAACTAATGCATGGTCTGGGCTTTAAACCCGGACAGGAAAGCTGGCCGGTGACGGCATTTTCCGGTGGCTGGCGGATGCGCCTCAATCTGGCACAGGCATTGATGTGCCGTTCAGACTTATTACTGCTTGATGAGCCTACCAATCACCTGGATTTAGAAGCCGTGTATTGGCTGGAAGAATGGCTGCGATCCTATCCCGGCACCTTATTGGTAATTTCGCATGACCGTGATTTCCTCGACCGGGTTGTGACGCATATCGCGCATATCGAGCAGCAGGGCATTAAACTCTATACCGGCAGTTATTCAGACTTTGAACTGGCTCGCGCAGAGCATTTAGCCAACCAGCAATCAGCCTACCAAAAGCAGCAGCGTGAGATTGCGCATATGCGCAGTTTTGTCACCCGCTTTAAAGCCAAGGCGACTAAAGCCAGACAGGCACAGAGCCGGATAAAAGCCCTCGAACGCATGGAGAAGATCGCCCCCGCGCATGTGGACTCGCCGTTTCACTTCTCTTTTCTACCACCGACACGGCTGACAACCCCACTTCTGAGTCTGGATAAAGCAGCGGTAGGCTATAACGATTCGGCGCTAATCAGTGGCATTGAAATGAGTCTGGCACCGGGCGATAGAATAGGGTTGCTGGGACCAAACGGTGCCGGTAAGTCGACCCTGATAAAATTGATTGCTGGCGTGATGGAGCCGCTTGCAGGTAAGCGTAAAGAAGCCCGTGATATTCGTATTGGTTACTTTGCCCAGCACCAGCTTGAACAATTGCGACCGGAAGATACACCGCTGCGTCATCTGATGCGGCTTGATCCCAAGGCCAGTGAACAGGAACTACGCGATTTTCTTGGTGGCTTTGGATTCCATGGCGATAAGGCTCTGGAAAAAGTCGCGCCGTTTTCCGGTGGTGAAAAAGCCCGTTTGGTATTGGCCATTCTGGTGTATCAGCGCCCCGCGTTACTGCTGCTCGACGAGCCGACCAACCATCTGGATCTGGAAATGCGGCTGGCCCTGACGGTGGCCTTGCAAGAGTTTGACGGCGCGCTGGTTGTTGTTTCGCATGATCGTCATTTGCTGCGAACCGTGACTGATGATTTATGGCTGGTCAGCGACGGGCAGGCGAAAGAATTTGATGGCGATCTGGATGACTACCGTCAGTGGCTGTTGACCAAGGATAAACAGGATAAGAAAACAGCAACACCGGCAGCTACTGCCACTAATAATAAAAAACAGGATCGTCAGGCCGCTGCGGCTTTGCGTCAAAAACTGCAGCCGATCCGGAACAAGGTAAAGTCTGCTGAGAACCAGATGGATAAGCTGCAAAAGTCACTGTCAGAACTGGAAAACACACTGGCAGACAATAGCCTTTACACGGATGCTGCCAAAGACAAACTGAAAACCCTGCTACAGCAGCAGGCTGAACTGAAAAACGCGCTGGAACAGGCTGAAATGGATTGGATGGACGCCAGCGAACAACTGGAGGCGGCTGAAGCCGCCGGAGAATAATTGTGGCATTACTGTCGTTGAAACAAATTACCGTCAGCTATGGCGGGCCCAACCTGCTTGATCAGGTGGATTTCCAATTGGACCGTGGTGAAAGGGTGTGCCTGGTGGGTCGAAACGGTGCCGGTAAATCCACCTTGATGAAACTCATTGCCGGTGAAATCAAAGCCGATAGTGGCGAGATGATTGGCGGTCAGACTATCAAAATCGCCAGGCTAGAGCAGGAAGTACCAACCGGAACACATGGCAAGGTGTTTGATGTTGTTGCCAAAGGTTTGGGTGACATTTCCCCGCTGCTCGTGGAATACCATGAACTGATCCATGCTCTGGAAACCGATAGCAGCGAGGCATTGCTCAATAAGCTGGAAAAAGCTCAGCATAAACTGGAAGCGGTTGATGGCTGGTCGCTGGAGCAGCGGGTAGAAACCGTGATATCAAGGCTGTCGCTGGATGCCGATGCCGACTTCGACAGTCTTTCAGGCGGTAAGAAGCGTCGCGTATTACTGGCTCAGGCTTTGGTTAAACAGCCCGATATTCTGCTTCTGGATGAGCCGACCAACCATTTAGATATTGAATCCATCACTTGGCTGGAAGGGTTCCTGAAGAGTTATGGCGGCACGTTGTTGTTTATCACCCATGATCGTACTTTCCTGCAGGCGCTGGCGACCCGTATTGTGCAGCTGGATCGTGGCCAGTTGGTTAGCTTTCCCGGTGACTATCACAACTACCTGAAAAAGCGTGAAGAAATACTGGCTGCCGAAGCCGAACAAAATGCCCAGTTTGATAAGAAACTGGCTCAGGAAGAAGTCTGGATCCGGCAGGGCATTAAGGCGCGCCGGACCCGTAATGAAGGTCGCGTTCGCGCTTTGGAAAAAATGCGTAATGAACGCAGCCAGCGACGGGAACGTCAGGGTAGTGTCAGTATGCAGCTACAGGAAGCCGAACGCAGCGGAAAACTGGTTATCGAAGCAGAAAACCTGAGCCAGAGCTACGATGGAAAGCAGCTGTTTGAGAATTTCACCACGCTAATTCAACGTGGTGACCGTATCGGTATTATCGGCCCCAACGGCTGTGGTAAAAGTACCTTGCTGTCGATTCTGCTCAAACGCAGTGAGCCGGAGCAGGGTGAAGTTAAACTCGGCACTAACCTTGAAATTGCGTTTTTTGATCAACTGCGCAGCCAGCTGGATGAAGAAGAAAGCGTTGTTCAGAACGTCGGTCAGGGCAGTGACCATGTCGATATTAACGGCAGCCGCAAACACATTATCGGTTATCTGCAGGATTTCCTATTTACCCCGGAGCGTGCACGTACGCCAGTGAAAGCGTTGTCTGGTGGTGAGCGTAACCGCTTATTATTGGCCAAACTGTTTACCCAACCGGCAAATCTGCTGGTAATGGACGAACCAACCAACGATCTGGATGCGGAAACCCTCGAATTACTTGAGGACTTGCTGCTGAATTACAGCGGTACGTTGCTGTTAGTGAGCCATGACCGTGCCTTTCTGAATAATGTGGTGACCAGCAGTATTGTGTTTGATACCGATGGTCAGCTACGTGAATATGTCGGCGGCTATGATGACTGGTTAAGGCAAAAGCCTCAGGCCGGGTCTGCACAAGCTGCGAAGTCGACAAAAGCGTCGGTTGCAGAGGCTAAGCCCGCACAGAAGAAGAAATCATCGCTCACCTACCAGGAACAGTTGGATCTGAAAGCCTTGCCAGCAAGGATTGAAGAACTGGAGGCCCAGCAGCAGGCTTTCAGCGAAAAGATGTCGGAGCCGGCTTTTTATCAGCAGGATGCAGACGCGATTGCCAAGGTTCGGCAGCAGGTGTCTGAACTGGAGGCGGAGTTGAACGAAGCTTATGAGCGGTGGGAGTTGCTCGAAGACAAGCAGAATAGTTAATTAAAAAAAAGCCCCGCGCAGCGGGGCTTTTTTGTGGAGATGAATTATTCGTCCAGTAAGGCGTCGCGGTCATCTTGACGCAGGCGTGGCAGGATCCACATTTCGTACATCGATACTAGCCACATAAAGGCGAAGGACAGTGCCATCGAACCACCGGCCACAATGACCAGCCAGGCGAAGTTCGGATTCAGTTTGGTCAGCCACCAGGAAGCGATATCAACCAGCAGGAATGCATATGGGGTGACAATCGCAATCACTTTGAGTGGTTTCGGCACACCGGCGGCGAGACTGAAAATCAGGCCAACAAACATAAAGATGAAGGCAATGCCGAACAAGTGGATGTGCGATACACGAGCCAGGGAAGAAAAGCTGGCACCGGTATCAACCAGAGCCCTGTCTTTAATATTCTGGAACTCAGTGTAGTCGGGAATCGGCATACCGGAGTCTGCGTTATGGCAGGCAATACATTTGGTTTCAAAGATTTGCTCAACGCCACTGCTTTCGTAGGCTTCTTCACTCGCACCCTGATGAATCCAGGTAATGATTGCCGCGCGTTCTTCGTCACTGGCCATTGGCTTCATCGAACCATGCAGTTTGTTTTCCAGCAGCGAGCCACTGCGGTTACCGTAATAGCTGTAAACGATGTCATCGACCGACAGACCGTATTCGCCATCAGCGAGACCATGGGTCAATTGAATTTGTACCAGTGCCATCAGGTAACCGACAGCGACAACGATCAGATAGCCACTGAACAGAGCTTTCAGAGATGTACCCTGACTGGCAAGGTTCAATTTGTGCGATAAAGCCATGGTATTTCCTTTATGATTTGTGCGGGCATTATGTTATTACATTCGGCTGCTAATGAGTAGCTGAGCAGGGCGATTACTGAGTGAAGACCTTTTTCAGCAGTTCGGTGGTTCTTGCTGCCGGGTTTTCACGAATTTTTTTCTCTTCCACGGCGATCATGGTGAACAGGCCATCCAGCGCCTTATCAGTCACATAATCCGGTAGATCAAGATTGATGTTTTCGCCTACTACCGGCACGCTGGCAACCTGATCAGTGAGCTGATTGTAGTAGCGGGTAGAGCCTACCTGATCCAGCGACTGTTCAATATTGGGACGGAATAGCTGAGTCAACCGATCGCTGGTCTGTTCGCGGAAGTATTGTGTCGCTGCATCATCCGGCCCGTTCAGAATCTTACGGGCATCGTCAAAGCTCATATTTTTGATGGCATCAATCACAATGCTGGTGGCTTCGGGGGCGGCTTGCTCGGCTGCACGGTTCATGCTGGTTTCAAAGTTATCGGCGAGTTCACTCATGCCGAATTGACGCATCAGTTTGCCGGCTTTTTCTACCTGAGGTGGGAGGGGAATACGAATCGACGGGTTGCCGAGGTAGCCATTGGTCTGACTGATGGTATCAATTGCACGCTCGCTACCGATACTGAGTGCTTCCTTGAGGCCAGAGATGACCGTGCTGGTATCAAGGCTGCTTTGCTCCTCAGCGCCGGGGACTAGTGCTTTTCCGGCTTGTTTCAAATCATTCAACACAGAGCCCCAATCTGCCTGTGCCTGACTGATCATTAAACATTGGCTGAGAACAACTGCTGTCACAAAAGTTTTGGCTTTCATCACGACATCCTTTATCTGATCTTGTCGGTTTCACAAGCTAGAAGCATCATTGTCGCTGATGCAGAGTCTCAGTCAAGTGATTAATCAGCTTACAAGTCGATATCGTCAGGACTTATCCAGGCTATCTCACCGAAACCGGCGATTAGTCTGACAGCGACCAGTTCCAGCTCAAAAAACTGAAATCCAGCCAGACTCAGTATGGTGTCAGCATCATGGAAGTGTTGTTGATAGAGTGCGCGAAGCGCTGCCTGCTGCTGGCTGACTACGGCGTTAGCCAATAGGGTTAAACGTGCCTGGGCAACCGGATTATCGTGATCGTCGGTTTCACTGATGGTCAGGGCGACCTTGTTATCGATGAGAATGTTTTTGGTATGTTCAGCCAGCTGACTAATAAAAATCGCAACTTGGCCAGAGGGTGAAATCACGTAGGGCACCACAGAGCCAAAGGGAAAACCGGGATAGCGCTGGCTATGCGTTGATAAAATCCCGGACTGGTGTTGTGTGATGAAACGGATTGGATCAAGTGCCATCAGGGAATCCAGTTGATTTCTTTTGCTGTGGTGTTACCCACTTTTACGGCGCTCAAGCTGGTTGGGATTTGTGCGTTATTTTTGCTGATAGCCATACGTCCGGCCATGATTTCAGCGTAAGGTTGTGGATATAGCGGTTGCCGGTCTGGTTCAGCATAGCCTTGCGGGTAAACCGGCATTAACTGTTGATCGTATTTGTCACTGGCGCCGACCGTGTGTAGAACTTCATGTGCCATCACCACCGCATTCTGGCCTGCCAGCTTGGCATCAGCAAAGGCATGTACGACACCGATAAGTCCTTTCTGCAGACCCAGGGAATGAGGCAGCGCTTTATTCTGACCGGGCTGATGGTAAAGCACATAGAGGCGAATGCGGTTGTGATTGGAAATAGTATCTGGTGTGTTCTGGTAGGCCCAGTAGCGTAATTTCAGGCTATAGATAATAGCGGAGAGTGCGCCGGCTCCCTTCGGTGGTTGTGGCGGATGTTCGTTAATTTGTGCGCCGAGCGATGTTTGTATGGGCTCGCTGGCTATCAGATCAAAGTCACGACTGTTGTGGGCGAAAAAGTCATCAATATCTGCAAACGAATCAACACCCAGCGTATTGATAAATGTGCTGGTGTCTATTTGCCCATCACCATTAATAGGGAAGACAGTCACGGTGACCGGCTTGTACCAGGACGTTGTGCTGAGCTTTTGTTCCTGAGTATAAATCAAGGCAACAGCCAGCAGAGCGAGCAGAAACAGAATACGGATATTGCGGAAGGAGAAGACTTTCAATGTGAACTACCTTGTTCCGGACATAAAAAAAGGCCGGTCAACTTGCGCCGACCGGCCCCGGAATTCTATAAGAGCAATGCTCTAGGCGGGAACAACGTTTTCCGCCTGCGGACCTTTCTGACCTTGGACCACTTGCATTGTCACTGTCTGTCCTTCTTTCAATGTTCTAAAGCCTTCAGACTTAATCGCGGTGTGATGGACGAATACATCCGGACCATCGACCTGTTCAATAAAACCGAATCCCTTAGCGTCATTGAACCATTTAACGGTTCCTGTTACTTGATCTGCCATATCAACCTCAATTCATAAAACAATGCCTTTGCCTTCCAGCGCCGGCGGACTACTGCTTCAAACGAAGCTTTTTGCATTGTACGCCTAAAAAATGCAAAAAAGTCAGTAGTTTGGACCAACAAAATCACATTTTTTTGCAGATAGTGACGGGAAAAAACGAGGAAATGCTCAAAGAAAAAAGCTGCCAGCCCAGTTGTGGTGGGCTTTTTAGCGGTATGAAGCAGAAAAAATGAAAACAGGCCGTTTAAAACAACTAAACGACCTGTTTTTAGGCTATTTTCGCCTTATTGCGCGAAAAATGGTCGAAATTACTTATTTTGGAACAAAGTCGGCTGGTGGTTCAGAGCCTTCACCAAAGAAGAACTTCTCCATTTCTGTCTTCAGAAAAGCCTGGGATTTTGGATCAGCCAGAGACAAACGATATTCATTAATCAACATGGTTTGCTGACCGAGCCACATTTGCCATGCTTCCTTGGAAACACTTTCATACAGCTGTTTGCCCAGTTCGCCAGGGTAGGGAGGGAAGTCGAGACCTTCAGCTTCTTTATTGAGTTTGGCGCAGTGTATCGTGCGAGCCATAAATAACCTCTATTCTTGCAAAGATTGTAGAAATGATTTGACCGGGGCAGGTAGCCCCAGCTTGAATGTGTCTTCTATTTTATACCAGTTGCCACGGTCGTTGTCGGCGACCCCTGCGCTTACACAACGTAACAGCAAGGGGTGTATATCGAGTTTGAAATGACTAAACACATGTTGGATCGGGCTCAGTGCTGTGTAGGAGTTGAGTCGTAACTGCCATTGCTGCTGACAGTGCATATCGAGGGTTTGGGTTTCGGCTAGTTCCGGAAAACTCCATAAACCGCCCCAGATACCTTTCTGGGGACGTTGTTCCAGTAGAACTTCTCCCTCGCTATTTTGTAACACCAGCCAATAAGTCTGACGAGTAGGTGTGGCTTTGGCCGGCTTTTTCCCGGGAAAATCGGTGGTTCGACCCAATGCATAAGCCTGGCAGGCAGCTTGTAGCGGACAACGCTCACAAGCGGGTTTGGTTCGGGTGCATAAGGTGGCGCCCAAATCCATTTGCGCCTGGATATAGTTGGCTATACGTAGTTCAGGCAACAGTGATTCAGCGTAGTCCCAGAGCTGGTTTTCCACCTGTTTTTTACCGGGCCAGCCTTCAAGTGCATAAAACCGCGCCAGAACCCGTTTCACATTGCCATCCAGAATCGCATAACGCTGGTGATAGCCCAGCGTCAGAATGGCTCCGGCGGTGGAGCGACCGATACCGGGCAGTTCGGTCAGCTGCTGAAGATTAGAAGGCATTGACCCAGCATGATTTTTCACCACCAACTGGGCCGTTTTGTGCAGGTTTCTGGCCCGGGCGTAATAGCCGAGCCCTGACCAGAGTGACAGCACATCATCTTGTGGAGCGTTAGCCAATGCGTGAATATCGGGGAAGCGTGCGATAAAACGCTGGTAGTAATCAATCACCGTGCTGACTTGCGTTTGCTGCAACATAATTTCTGACAGCCAGACATGGTAAGGCGTCGGCGATTGCTGCCAGGGTAAGTCTTTGCGGCCAAACTTATCGAACCAGTTCAGCAGGGCTGTTGCGAAGTCGAAGGTGTTTGTCATGGTCAGATAAAAAAATGCCCGCGATCCTTTGACGGTCGCGGGCAGTAGTGAGTACTGGTATTAGAAGAAGTTTTTAAGTTTGTCCTTAACCGCATCTTCCAGTTGTTTTTCCGGGGCTTGCTCTTCTGCCGGTGCAGTTTCTTCAGTGCTTGCTTCTTCACTGGTGCTTTCCGCTGGATCAGTTTCTTCCGCAGGTTTCGTTCCCAGTGCGCCGCCGAGAAGACCACCCAGATCATCACCGAGTTTTTCTTTGAGTTTTTCTTCAGCCTTAGTTTTCAGTTCTTCTTTGGCTTTATCCTGAACCATGCTGGCTAAATCAACCGTCGGTTTAGGTTCGCTAAACGTCCCGCCAATTTTTACCGGGATGGTGAGACCTTTCAGTTCAGCCAGCTCTTTACCGCCTTGACCTGAGATACTACCGACAATAGCGACTTTCAGACTGTAATCGATGGTTTCCTTGGGCAGACTGGCTTGACCGGCACCGCTGATGCGCAATAACGGTGATTTCAGTGCCAGATCCTGATTATCAATCACGCCGTTGGTCGCTTTAAAAGTGCCACTGAGTGTTGAGAAGTCGGTTTGCACCGGCTCACCGGAGTCTGCCAGTTTTTGTCCGGACAGCGCAGCCTTGGCTTTACGAATTGACTCGGCAATATTGATGCCTTTTAAGGCACCATCAGTAAATGAAAAGCCACCGTTGCCACTTAGAGTTTGCTTGATTTCCTCGACGGTGGCGCCGGTGCCGGTCAATTTAGCATTAGCATTGGCGGTACCGGTAATTTTGGCTTCGCCAGCCATATCTTTGAGCAAAGGTTCAGCCTGTACACCTTTCACACTCTCATCAATAGCCAGTTTTAACTTGTCGCCACGGGCGTCGAGACTAACATTACCGTTGTACTGACCTTGATACAGATCTGCGCGCATCGGCGTCAGCTTTACCAGACCATCTGCCGCATTAATGGTGACATGAATGTTTTCACTGGTCAGGCCTGTGGCTTTCATCTTGCCGATATCAATACTGCCTTTCGCATTGATCTGACGCAGGGCATCCAGTGGCAGTGCCTCGGCCGCACCAGCAGTAGCGGTAGCAGGAGATGCTTCAGCTTTAGGTTTAGGTGCTGTTTCTTCAACCGGTGGCAGATAACGATCAGCATCAATCTGATCCAGCTTGAGTTTGAAGTTAAATGCAGGCTTGCTGAAGTTATTAATGGCAAGCTGACCGGTCAGCTTACTTTGATCCAGCGTCAAATCGAGTTGTTTGGCGTTGATGTGGTTGGCCGAGCCTTCCAGTTCAGATTTCAACGCAATGTTTTCCAGTGTGCTGCTATCGGCCATTTCAGGCAGCTCGATATTCATATCTTTAGCCAGTTTGCGCAGGCTGAACGGTTTGATATTAACGCTGCCGGCAAAGCCAAGATTGTCGCCGAGGATGTTGCTGGCTTTGATGTCAGCTTCCAGCATCAACTCCTGCAGTTGTAATGCTAAAGCCGATAGCGTGACGGTTTGCTGTTTCAAATCAGCGGTGACCTTACTGGTTAATTCCAGCTTGGCTTTTTCACCGGGCAGAGCTGGATCAGCGATATCAGCATTCAGTTTTAGACCTTCGATCACGGTTTGTTGCGTAGCCAGGTTCGAGTTGACCTGACCGCTCAACTTGGCATCGATGCTTTGCTTGTCATTATTGGTTTTGGCGGACAAAACCAGATCAGTGATGCTGACCAGTTGCTTGCCCAGATCGGCCTGAACATTGGCATTCAGCGCAATATCCGCTTGCGTGAACGGCAATGTTTTGCCTTCGGCTAGGGTAGTAAAGGCAAGATCAGTCAGCGCGTATTGCTGGTTTTCCATATCGACCATGACTTTACTGCTCAGCGTGACATGGGCCTTGGCTTCTGGTTTGGCACTGATGAGATCGAACGCGGTTTCCAGCGCGGTCGGTTCACCGGGTACCAGAGGGTCAGTGTTGAGGTTCAGATTACGTAACTGGAAGCTTTCACCTTTGGAGGCATCAGACCAGAGGATATTGGCATTGCTTAACTGAACACCGGCAATACTCACCGCCGCAAGCGCAGGGCCGGATTTTTCTTCACTTGGCTTTTTGTCTTCTTTGACGACTTCGTCAGCCTGGGTTAAATCATCCCAGTTGGTTTTGCCATCTTTGTTGGTTTCCAGATTCAGTACCAAGCCATCAAGCACGATGGTGTCCATCTCCAGTTGCTTTTTCAGAAGTGGCATCAGCTTGATACGAATTTCTGCCGCATCAACTTTGGCAAAGGCGTCGGCTTTAAAGCCTTCTGCGTTGCTCAGTGACAAGGGCCCGAGTTCCAAGGCAATCCAGGGGAAGACGGAAAGACCAATATCACCCTGCAGGGTCAGGTTACGACCGGTCATTTTTTCTACCTGAGTAGAGATTTCGTCTTTATAGTCGTTCGGGTCAACGATGAAAGGTAATGCGACCAGGCCGGCCACGATAATGAGAATAATCGCAAAAATCAGTTTAATGGCGATGCGCATAAGTCAATATTCCGTTTTTGAAGAGTAATCCTGCGTGTGTCCTATCATGATAGGACAATATGGCGGCTTTATGAACCGGGCTTGATGGTAAAGTTGAACTGCTCGTAATCGAGCGTACTGTCGATCATACCACTTGCCACAATCATGTAGGGCTCGCCATGGTCTTTTACCCGCAGCTTGCGTTTGGGTGAATACAGACCTTTTTCCGTAATCATGGTTGACGCATCGTCCGGTTTAGCTGCTGGCAGGATGAGCGCCGGATGTTGTTCTGCCTCACCATCAGGGGTACAGAATACCGGGACAGGTTTTCCGTCAATAAGTTCAAGGCCGATGGTAGTTTTGCCCTCCAGTTCAATATGCAGCCAGCGAACCGTGGCAAGTTTGATCGGCAGTCCCGGTTCAAATATGCCGATAAAATCACCGATATTGAGGGGATAGCAACCTTCGGTGTCACGCTGCGCCATGATGCCGCCACTACTCTGGTTTACCATTTGCCAGGACAAAGCATGGGTCAAGGTGTCTGCCAAACTTTGATGTATGGCTTTAATGCCATGGGCGATGTGGACAGTGCGGTGTTTACCTGAACTGAGGCGATGGTAACGTCGTTCATGGGTGGTGTTGAGTTGTGGAATGATTTTCTTGAGCAAGCGTAATTCTGTATCGAGCGACGCATGGGAGCGGCTTTTGGCTCCCTTGAGCAGGTTTTCGACAAACAGCAGAGCGGGCTGGGTGTTCAGCAGGCGAGTCGAAGCCAGTTGGCGAACCTTAATATCGGTTTTGACCATTGGCTGCGGCATTTGATCATCGTTGGGATCAATGCAGAAATGACCGGTAAGCAAAAAGTTACTGGTGGTGTTGATTTGTTTTTCGCTGAGTAGACCGGTTTCGATTTTGTCGGTGAACTGGGTCATCAGGCTGAACAATTTGAATACATCAAAGCGCGCCAGACTGTAGGGATCGGCCAGAGCCGTCAGCGTGATTTGTGCGTAGATATCAAAGAAGCAGCGAGTTTGATACGGCTGTTTCAGAACAGGAAGTTGTTGCAGGGTATTGGCTTGTTCCTGATACAGATATAGTTGATGTAAGCGCTGCCAGGCGCCAGTCGGAGTGTGGCGGTAATACTGGAAGGCATGCAGGATAAGTAAGGCCAGTTGCTCGGCACTACGGTTTAGGCTGAGTAGTAATAGCGGGTTATCACTAGGTGTTTCACCACGCTCGTAGTAATAGCGGGCAATCTGTTGATAGCCGATAGCTAGTTTGGACAGCAGATCGCTGAGTCCCTGAATGGCGCGCTGACTTTCTGTCGTGACGTAGAGATCGCGCTTCACAGCGGAAATATCGCGGGTGAACAGTAAGTCATGAATCGCACCACGATAGATTTCCAGCAAGTCCAGCATTTGTGCGGGTTTGAGGTTAAGTCCGCACAGTGGTGTCAGGTTTTTCAGCAGGGTAGCAGTGCGTTGGCCGACATCTTTGGGTAATTGGTTGATCCAGGATTGTAATAAGGCCGGATCTTTGATGGTATCGGCCTTTTCATCAGTGGCTTCTGCCTGTTGCAGATCCAGTTTTGGCAAGTGCGAAGCCGGTTTTTTTCTGAATGTCAGCGTATCCAGCAGTTTTTTCGGCCAATCTGCCTTCGCGCCAGTCATTGCCGAGCTATTGGCATCCGGACTGGTGTCTGCAGCCTGTTGGAGACGGATTTTTTCTTCGACCAGATTAAGCGCGTCAGAAAAGTTGGATTTGCGCAGTGGTTTTCTCAGGACTATATCGACGGGTTCAGTCACATTTCCGTTGTGTGTGAGCAGGGCGGTAAGGCCAGGCTGACGATGCTGCCAGGCGTGTTGGCCTGCTTCACTGTCAAAGGAAAAAATATCCAGATCGGCCGGACCCTCATCAATGATGATCCATTCCTCGGTCAGCAAATCAGCAGAAAGCCTGAGCATAGAACGGATAGTGTTTTTGTCGACGCCACTCAGGCCAGATAATTTGAGACGCAATGAAGACACGGTCAGTCGTCCTCCTCGAGATCGTTCATGATTTGTCTGATTCTAAGAGTCTTTATAGCATTATCTGCCGTTTGTACCACTTCGATAACATAGTCACCCATGCGGATACTTACGCCGGGGTCCGGGATACTTTCCAGGTGTTCCAGAACCAAACCGTTAAGGGTTTTGGGTCCTTCGGTGGGTAGTTCCCAGTTATTGCTTCGGTTGATCTCACGAATGGTGGCGCTGCCGTTAATCAGGTAGCTGCCATCTTCCTGCGGATGAATTTCCTTGTCGTCATCAATGGTGTCGGCAGTAAATTCACCGACAATTTCACGGAATATATCTTCAAGGGTAATCAGGCCCAGCAGATCGCCGTATTCATCTACGACCAGACCGGTTCGACGGCGGTTACGCTGGAAATTGATCAACTGTGTATTGAGTGGTGTACCTTCGGGGACAAAGTAGGCGTGTTTGATGATGTTACGCAGTGTTTCCGGAGTCAGGTTGTCCTGAGTTAGCAAGTGCAGGGCTTTACGCAGATGCAGGATACCGACGATGTTGTCCATCGAATCTTCGTAGACCGGCAGACGGGTATAACCACAGTGGGATAATTCTTTAATGATGTCGGGAAACGGTGCGTTAATGTCGAGGCCCTCGATTTCATTACGCGGCACCATCACGTCGTTAACAGTGACTTTTTCCAGATCAAGGATACTCATCAGCATGTCTTTGTGTCGGCTCGGAATCATACTGCCGGCTTCCATCAACGCGACCCGAAGTTCTTCGGTATTAATCGCGCTGGTGGCTGCGTCTTCGGGTGATACACCGAACAGTCGCACCATGCGGTTGGTAATGCCATTGGTGAACCACACCAGTGGGTAGAGAAGAAACAGTAATGGTTTGAGGATAAAGCTGGCAGGGAAGGCAACCCGTTCCGGATGCAGCGCCGCCAGGGTTTTTGGCGTGACTTCAGCAAACAGCAGCACAATCAGCGTTAAGGCAAAGGTCGTGACAACGATACCGTTTTCACCCAGCAATTTAATGCCGATGACGGTTGCAATGGCGGAAGCCATGATGTTGACGAAGTTGTTGCCAAGCAGAATCAGGCCAATTAAACGATCCGGACGACTCAGTAGTTGACTGGCGATAATCGCACCGCGATGACCTTCCTGCTCCAGATGCCGCAAACGGTAGCGGTTGAGTGACATCAATGCGGTTTCTGAGCTGGAAAAGAAGGCTGACAGAAACAGCAGAAAGAACAGTATTAAAAACAGAACCAGTAATGAGGTTTCTTCTAGCATGCGAGAGTTAGTTCACCAGGTATTCAAGTACAAACTGACTGCCCATATAGGCCAGTAATAATAGTGCAAAGCCGGTAAGTGTCCATTTCACCGCCGTTTTGCCACGCCAGCCATAACGCAGACGTCCCCACAGCAGACCCGCGAAAATACACCAGGCCAGAATAGACAAAACGGTTTTGTGGACCAGATGCTGGGCCAGCAGATCTTCAACAAACATCAGACCAGTAATCAGTCCCACGGTGAGTAGGGCAAAACCGGTGATGATTAATTGAAACAGCGCAGTCTCCATGGTTTGCAGCGGTGGCAGCTTACGCATAATTCCGGAAACATGGCGCTGACGCAGTTGTTTCTCCTGCACGGCCAGCACGATGGCCTGAATCGCCGCGAGCATAAATAAGCTGTAGGCAGCCAAGGATAACAATACGTGCCACTCGAGGGCCGGGTCTGACAGCGAAGGTGGCTGAGGTGAGGGTAGTTCCACCTTGAGAATAAGGCTCAGAGCAACCAGCGGGTAAATAATGATACCGGGATGGGCATTCGGCAGACGACTGCCGACAATAAGGGCAATCAAAGCCATCAGCCAGGTAATCAGCGAAAAGGTAGTGAACAGGCCAAGATGCCAGCCACCGGCAGCATGCATGGTGAAATAAATATCGGCCCCATGAAACAACAGCGCCATGATCGTCATAATGCCGACTGGCAGGCTGGTAGATACCGCGGACTGACCCTTCTGAACGAAGCGTCGGATAAGAATTACGCTGCTGCCCAGATAGAGCAGAAAAGCGAGCGCGTTGGCAATGGCCATAGTCAAATCGATCCTTGGAGTTTTGTCTTAGCTCAACTTGGCAATGATAAACGATGTCATCCTGCCCTGAACAATATATCAGTTATACTATGCGTTCAAAGCAACAATCATTGGCGACATTCCGCCAACCAGCAAGGTGATCTATGTTTGACAGTTTAAGTGACAGGCTGGGGAGTACACTCAAAAAACTCCGTGGCCAGGGCCGTATCACTGAAGACAATGTAAAAGAGACGCTACGTGAAGTCCGCATGGCGCTGCTTGAAGCCGATGTGGCACTGCCCGTTGTTCGCGATTTTATCGAACGCGTTAAAGAACGAGCGATGGGGCAGGATGTACTACGTAGCCTGACGCCGGGACAGGCACTCGTTAAAGTGGTTAATGATGAATTAATCGCGGTGATGGGTGAGGCTGATCCAGGTCTGAGTCTCAATACACAACCGCCAGCGGTCATTTTGATGGCGGGTCTGCAAGGTGCCGGTAAAACCACCAGTGTCGCCAAACTGGCACGATGGCTGAAAGAACGTGACCGTAAATCGGTCATGGTTGCCAGTACCGACGTTTATCGTCCGGCGGCGATTGACCAGTTGCAAACACTTGCGAAAGAAGTCGATGCCAAGTTTTTCCCCAGCCGATCTGACCAAAATCCGGTCGATATTGCTAAAAATGCAATCGAACAGGCGAAAAAGGATTACGTCGATGTGGTGATCATCGATACCGCCGGTCGTCTGCATATTGATGATGACATGATGGCGGAAATCAAACAGATCCACGCTGCCATCAACCCAATAGAAACCCTGTTCACGGTCGATAGTATGACCGGGCAGGATGCCGCCAACACGGCCAAGGCATTTAATGATGCCTTACCGCTGACTGGTGTGATTCTGACCAAAACCGATGGTGATGCGCGTGGCGGTGCCGCCTTGTCGATTCGTCATATCACCGGCAAACCCATTAAATTCATGGGTGTGGGTGAGAAGACTGCCGCACTGGAACCTTTCCATCCTGATCGTGTGGTATCCCGTATTCTGGGTATGGGTGATGTTCTGTCCCTGGTCGAAGAAGCCCAGCGCAAGATGGATGTCGGCTCAGCTGAAAAGCTCGCCAGCAAGCTCAAAAAAGGTCAGGGCTTTGATCTGGAAGATTTCCGTGATCAACTTCGCCAGATGGGCAAGATGGGTGGAATTGGTTCGATGCTGGATAAATTGCCGGGCATGGGCAATATTCCTGAAGCGGCGAAAAACCAGGTCAATGATAAAGAGCTGGCCAAACTGGAAGCGATTATCAACTCGATGACGGCAAAAGAACGCCGCAAGCCGGACATTATCAAAGGTTCGCGTAAAAAGCGCATTGCAGCGGGTAGCGGTACCCAGATCCAGGATGTGAATCGTCTGCTCAAACAGTTTTCTCAGATGCAGAAAATGATGAAGAAAATGGGCTCTAAAGGTGGCATGGCCAAACTCATGCGTGGCCTTGGTGGTAAATTCCCGATGGGGGGAATGGGCGGTGGCATGCCGTTTTAGACGGTGGCCGGAACAGTCCATACACAGATAAACAAACTTAGACTTTGCAAACACGGGATACTTGCGTAAAATACGACGGTTTTCCGATCCAGTTTTTCAAACGGGCATAAAGAATATGGTAACAATTAGATTGACTCGCAGCGGCGCAAAGAAGCGTCCTTTCTACGGTATCGTCGTCACTGACTCACGCAGCAAACGTGACGGTCGTTATATCGAACGCGTTGGTTTCTTCAACCCGATCGCTCGTGGTCAGGAAGAAAAGCTGCGCGTAGATCTGGACCGCGTTGCACATTGGATTAGCCAGGGTGCACAAACATCTGAGCGTGTTGCCAAGCTGATCGAAGAAGCACAAAAAGCAGCTGCTTAATTACACTGAGGTGCGGGTATGGCGTCCGAGGAGTTTATCCCGGTAGGTAAAATATCCGGTGCCTTCGGTGTCAGAGGTTGGGTCAAGGTCTATTCCTTTACTGAACCTCGCGGCAACATCCTGGAGTACTCGCCACTGTTTCTGTCTAGGCAGGGAGAGTGGATAGAGGTTGAAGTGTCCGGTGGGCATCTGCAGGGAAAAGGTGTGGTCATGGGCTTAGCCAATGTGACCGACCGCGATCAGGTTCAGCCACTTATTGGGGCTGAACTGGCAATCAGAAAAACACAGCTTGAGCCTGCCGACGAAGATGAATTCTACTGGGCAGACTTGATTGGTCTGAGTGTCGAAAACCTTGATGGTGAGATGCTTGGCACGGTGGATCATCTGCTTGAAACTGGCGCGAATGATGTGCTGGTGGTCAAGGCAGACAAGCAAACTGAGCGATTGATTCCCTTTGTGGTGGATGACATCGTCAAGCTGGTTGACCTGGAGAATAAAGTGATCCGGGTAGACTGGAGTAAAGACTATTAATGGAACAGGGTATGCGCTTAGGCGTGATTTCTCTGTTTCCAGCTATGTTTGATGCGATTACGGAGTATGGCGTAACGGGTCGGGCAGTTTCTCAGGGCATATTGAACCTGAGTTGCTGGAACCCCCGTGACTATACTCACGATAAACATCGAACAGTGGATGACCGACCCTACGGTGGTGGTCCCGGCATGGTGATGAAGGTGGCGCCGTTAAACGAAGCCATTGATGCAGCCAAACAAGAACTGGGGCAGGATACCAAGGTGATTTATCTGTCACCACAAGGTAAACAACTGGATCAGCAGGCGCTGAACCAGATGGCAAACAGAGACAAAATGATTCTGGTTGCCGGGCGTTATGAAGGTATCGATGAACGCCTGATTGAAAAGCAGATTGACGAGGAATGGTCGATAGGTGACTACGTCCTCAGTGGTGGTGAACTGGCAGCCATGGTACTGATTGACGGTGTGGCCAGATTATTACCGGGTGTATTGGGTGATGAAAACTCTGCTGAGCAGGACTCCTTTATGGATGGTCTGCTGGATTGCCCGCACTACACCAGACCGGAGAAGTTATTTGACCAGTCAGTACCCGAGGTATTGCTGGGGGGTGACCATGAAGCGATTCGCAAATGGCGCCTGAAACAGTCCTTGGGACGAACGTGGTTGCGACGACCTGACTTGTTGGCAAAAAGCACTTTGACTGACGAGCAGAAAGCGCTATTAGAAGAGTTTATTGCCGAGAGCGGGCAGGATTAGTTGGGAGTTGAACAATGAGTAACATTATCGAGCAGCTGAACGCTGAACAAATGAAACAGGACATCCCTGAGTTTTCAGCGGGTGACACCCTGGTTGTTAAAGTAAAAATCAAAGAAGGCGATCGTGAGCGTGAACAGGCGTTCGAAGGTGTTGTGATCGCAAAACGTAACCGTGGCCTGCACTCTGCATTCACTGTTCGTAAAATCTCAAGCGGTGTTGGCGTTGAGCGTGTTTTCCAAACTCACAGCCCAGCAATCGCTAGCATCGAAGTCAAACGTCGCGGTGATGTACGTCGTTCTAAACTGTACTACCTGCGTGACCTGACTGGTAAAGCGGCACGTATTAAAGAAAAATTGTAATCCTCTGATTACAATTCAGTCTTGCCGAAAAAGGGTAGTGGTTTTCCACTGCCCTTTTTTATTGCCTGCTGTTAAGCTAACTGCCCTATGACAGAGTCAGCCTCTCCTTCAAGCAGCCGTTATCTACAGTCGTTTCTTGACAGCCTGTGGCTGGAATCCGGCCTGAGTCAGAATACCATTGAGGCCTATCGGCGTGATTTGCTGGCATTTGCTGCCTGGCTGGCCCGGTCTGACATTGATTTGGCTGCAGCTACGCAACTGGATATTCAGCGCTACCAGAGCCAGCGTATGCGGGAAGGGCGCAAAGTGCGAAGCGAAGCTCGTCTGCTATCGACTTTGCGTCGCTTTTACCGCTATTTATTGCGGGAAGACATTCGTGATAGTGATCCTACTGCACAACTTGCCTCACCCAGACTGGGAAAGCCGTTACCAGACAGCTTGACCGAGCAGGAAGTGGAAGAACTGCTGGCTCAGCCTGATGTGAATGAGCTGTTAGGCCTGAGGGACCGAACCATGCTGGAACTGCTTTATGCCACTGGACTGCGAGTTTCAGAGCTGGTTAGTTTACAACTGGAACAACTAAATCTTCGACAAGGCCTGATTCGTTGTATTGGTAAAGGCAATAAAGAACGTTTGGTGCCGGTCGGTGAGGTTGCTTTGGATTGGCTGCAGCACTATCTCTACGAAAGTCGCCCCGGCCTATTGAACGGTAAAGTCTGTGATGATTTGTTTCCCACGCAGCGTGGTAAAGCGATGACACGACAGGCTTTCTGGTATCTCATCAAGCGATACGCAAAACAGGCACATATCGATAAGCATTTGTCGCCCCATACCCTTCGCCATGCTTTCGCGACACATTTGTTGAATCATGGCGCTGATCTACGAGTCGTGCAGTTATTGCTGGGGCACGCCGATCTGTCTACCACGCAAATTTATACCCATGTTGCCAAAGAACGACTCAAGCAATTGCATGGTCAGCATCACCCCCGAGGTTAAGTGCCTGACGTGACTTATAACGGGTGGTAAACTTGACGGTTATTCTAGTCAGCCGGAGATAGAGGCATGCCATCATTCGATATCGTATCTGAAATCGATAAACACGAACTGACCAATGCGGTCGATCAGGCCAACCGCGAACTGAAAAACCGTTTCGATTTTCGCGGAACCGAAGCCAAGGTGGAACAGTCGGACAAGGTGCTGACCTTGTTTGCTGACAGTGACTTTCAACTGGAACAGTTGATGGATATCCTGCGCTTGAAACTGGTCAAACGCGGTATCGAATTAGGTTGTCTGGAAGTGAAGGGCTCGGTTGGGTATGGGAAAATGCGTAAGCAGGACGTGATAGTGCGTGAAGGGATTGATAAGTATCTGTCACGTAAAATCGTCAAACTTATCAAAGACAGCAAGATAAAAGTACAGGCTGCGGTTCAGGGAGAGAGCGTGAGGGTAACAGGGAAAAAGCGTGACGAATTGCAGGACATTATCGCTATGTTAAAAGCCGAAGAAACCATCGAAATGCCCCTGCAGTTCAATAACTTCAGAGATTAGGAAAACTCATGCTCAAACCCTTATTACTTGCTTTGCCTCTTCTGTTCGCCACCGTCGCAGGTGCGGCCGAAGTCGATAAATTGAAAGAGCAACTTGCGAAAAGCTTGCCTGGCGTTACTATCGAAAATCTACAAAAAATCGACAGCCTCGGTTTATACGAAGGTGTGATTAACGGTGAAGTCTTATATTTCTCTGCTGATGGCCAGTATGCGTTGCAGGGAGAACTGGTCGCACTGGCAACGCGCACCAACCTCACTGAACAGCGTCGTGTTAGCCTGCGACAGGCTATTTTAAAAGGGCTGGATGAAAAAGATATGATCATCTTCGAGCCCGAGAAAACGGAGCATACGCTGACAGTATTTACCGATATTGATTGTGTTTATTGCCGCAAGATGCATTCTGAAATCGAGCAGTACAAAGAGCTTGGTATTCGCATTCGCTATATGTCTTACCCTCGTGGAGGCATCGGCTCAAAATCCTATGATGATGCCGTGACAGTGTGGTGTGACGACGATCGTCAGGCAGCGATGACCCGTGCCAAAAGTGGTGAAGAACTGGAAGCCAAGACCTGCGAAAATCCTGTCGAAGCTGAATTCAATATCGGTCGTCAATTAGGTGTGTCGGGCACACCAGCCCTGTTTATGGAATCCGGCCAGATGTTGCCGGGGTATGTTCCACCTGAGCGGCTTAAAGCGATTCTAGACGAAGCCTCGAACCAGTCGTAACAGCGAATCTGCTGAATCAACTCGGTGATCGTGTAGCGACAGCTGCGCGTCATCTGTCAGCAGATAACTGGCATCATCTCCCCAGTCACCCAGCACAATACGGCGCGCCTGTTTTTCATCAGCTTGTCGAATAGGGTGTACTGCGGGACGATGGGTATGGCCGTGAATTAACAGATCGATATTTGAGTCTTTTATGACTCTCTCAACTTCGGCCTGATTTACATCCATAATCATCGCGGCTTTATGCTGCTTTTTCTGTTTGCTGCTTGCAATAATCTTGTCTGAGATCCGCTGACGAAAACGCGCAGGCAAGTGTAGAAAACACCATTGCAACACACGATTGCGAACCACGCGGCGATAACGCTGATAACTGATATCGTCAGTGCACAAACTATCGCCATGCATTAATAGTGCGTCTAGCTGGCCGAGCTTGAGCCGGTAGCCATCCTGAATCAATGTTCCACCAACCAGCCGGGCAAACTCTTGGCCGAGCATAAAATCACGGTTGCCTACCATCAGAAATACCCTGATGCCTTGTGCTGACAACGCTTGAAGTTGGTTAACGAAGGGTAAAAATTCGTCTGGGATCAGATCGTCGCCGAGCCAAGTGTTGAAAATATCGCCAAGAATATACAGCTCATCGACAGTGCTGGCGTGAAAGTCGAGAAAATCACAGGCCAGTTGAATAAGCTCAGGCCGGGCCGGACTCAGGTGAAGGTCGGAGATAAATAGTCGACGCATAGAAGTCGCCTGCCCTCAACAAGAGGGCAGGCACTCACCTTAAAGAACGCTGGCTTTGATAATAACGACATTCTCTGCCGGTACGTCCTGATGCGGACCGCGCATGGTGGTTTCAACCTGACGGATTTTATCGACTACGTCCATGCCTTCGACGACTTCACCGAACACGGCATAACCCCAACCGCTGGGCGCCTTGCCACGAAAGTCGAGAAAGTTGTTATCAACTGTGTTGATAAAAAACTGGGCAGTGGCCGAGTGTGGGTCATTGGTGCGGGCCATGGCGATGCTGCCACGCTTGTTGCTCAGACCATTATCGGCTTCGTTTTCGATAGCTGCTTTGGTTTGTTTTTGCTGGAAGCTTTCATCAAAGCCGCCACCCTGAATCATGAAGTTTTCAATGACGCGGTGGAAGATGGTGCCATTGTAAAAACCATCTTCAACATAGCTGAGGAAGTTGGCTACGGTGTTTGGTGCTTTTTCCTGATTCAGCTCGATAACGATGTCACCCATGCTGGTTTCCAGCTTGACTTGTGGGGCAACACCGCCCTCAGCATTGGCGGCCAGGGAGAACGAGGCAAAAAATAAGGGAGCCAGATGGCGGTAGAGTAGTTTCATGATGGCTTGCGTCCAAAATCACTAAAAACCGTCATGATAGTGCATCTCACTGATTCAGGCGAACATAACAAACGTCTTTTCAAAGGCAACATACTGTAATGAGCGCTGTTACCGGACACCGTTGAACGCGTATAATGCGCGTTTTCTTACTAATTTATCATTCGCCATGTCGGAATCCGCTGTTAATCATAATTACATTCGCCCCATTATTCAGGAAGATATTGACGCCGGCAGGGTCACTGGCAAAGTGGTTACCCGCTTTCCTCCCGAGCCCAATGGCTATTTACATATCGGACATGCCAAATCTATTTGCCTGAATTTTGGTCTGGCTGAAGAGTTCGGTGGCGAATGTAATTTACGCTTTGATGATACGAATCCAGCTAAAGAAGAGCAGGAGTTTATCGATGCCATCAAGGAAGACGTACAGTGGCTGGGTTTTCACTGGGCGGGTGATGTCCGTTATGCCTCAAGTTATTTCGAGCAGTTTTACGATTGGGCTATTCATCTGATCAAACAAGGCAAAGCTTATGTCTGCGATCTGACCGCTGAACAAGCCAGTGAATACCGCGGTTGGGCGACCAAACCAGGTAAGGAATCGCCATATCGCGATCGCAGCGTAGACGAAAACCTGGCTTTATTTGAAAAAATGAAGCAGGGCGACTTTGATGAAGGTTTTTGTGTACTACGCGCCAAAATCGATATGGCGTCGCCCAATATGAATATGCGTGATCCGATCCTTTATCGGATTCGCAAGAAGTCGCACCATCAAACCCGTGATACATGGTGCATTTACCCGAGCTATGACTTTGCCCATGGGCAGGGCGATGCGATTGAAGGTGTCACTCACAGTATTTGTACGCTGGAGTTTCAGGATCACCGTCCGCTGTATGAGTGGTTTATTGAAAACCTGCCAGTGCCGTCACGGCCAAAGCAGTATGAATTCGGTCGTCTCAACATTAATTACACGGTAACCAGTAAGCGCAACTTAAAACAACTGGTCGATGAACACATCGTTGCCGGCTGGAATGATCCCAGAATGCCAACGATTTCAGGTATGCGCAGGCGAGGTTATACGGCTGCGGCCTTGCGCGCTTTTTGTGACGGTCTGGCCGTAGCAAAAACAGACGGCGTTGTTGATATTGCCCAGCTGGAATTTGAGATCCGCAAAGACCTGAATGACAACGCAGCGCGTGCGATGTGTGTGCTGAATCCGTTGAAAGTCACCATCACCAATGGCCCTGAAAGCACCGAGTGGCTGGAAGTTGCTAATCATCCGCAGCAGGAAGCCATGGGCAACCGCTCTTTGCCATTTACTAAAGACATCTATATTGATGCCTCCGACTTTACGGAAGACACCAGCTTGAGCCGGAAAAAATTCAAGCGTCTGGTGATTGGCGATTACGTACGCTTACGCGGTGCTTATGTCATTAAGGCTGATGATGTCATCAAGAATGATAAGGGTGACATCATTGAAGTAATTGCGTCCTTAGTGCCTGATACCGTGGGTCAGAACCCGCCTGCCGAAATGAAACCTCGTGGCGTAATTCACTGGGTTTCAGCGACGGAAGGTAAGGAAGTCGAACTGCGTCTGTACGACAGATTGTTTTCGGCAGAAGCGCCTGGAAAAGAAACGGGTAACTACCTTGATGATGTTAATCCGGAATCTTTAAAAGTGATTAAGGCTTTCGCAGAACCGGCCATCGTAAATTGTGAACCGGAAACGGCTTTTCAGTTTGAACGGGAAGGCTATTTTGTCAGTGATCGCTATGATCATAGCGCTGATGCGCCTGTATTCAATCTGACCATTGGTCTAAAAGAAGATATTTCAAAAAATCAGTAAGATGTTAAAAATTCACAACACCCTATCTCGACAGAAAGAAACGTTTAAGCCTTTGCAGGAAGGCAAGGTCAATATGTATGTCTGTGGCATGACAGTGTATGACCTCTGTCATGTCGGTCATGCCCGCGTCATGGTGGTGTTTGATGTTGTTACCCGCTATCTGCGTGCGATTGGCTACGACGTGACCTATGTGCGCAATATCACCGACATTGATGACAAAATCATCAAGCGCGCCGCAGAAAACGACGAAAGTATCCAGACGCTGACCGAGCGTTATATTGACGAGATGCATCGTGATGCCGATGCGCTTGGTGTCTTGTGTCCTGATCTGGAGCCTAAAGCCACTGAGTCGATGGATGATATTCTGGCGATGATTCAGACACTCATCGAGAAAGGTCTGGCCTACACCGCAGAGAATGGCGACGTTTATTACGATGTCAGCGAATTTAGCAGCTACGGCAAATTATCTGGTCGTGATCTGAATGATCTTCGTGCTGGTGAGCGTGTTGCCGTCAATGAAGCCAAGACCGATCCCCTCGACTTTGTCTTGTGGAAAGCAGCCAAGGCTGGCGAACCGGCCTGGGAATCACCTTGGGGAATGGGGCGTCCGGGCTGGCATATCGAGTGCTCGGCGATGTCTGCACATTGTCTCGGTGAGCACTTTGATATTCATGGTGGTGGTCAGGATTTACAGTTCCCGCATCATGAAAACGAGATAGCCCAGTCCGAAGGCGCCCACGGCTGCCAGTCCGTGAATTATTGGATGCACAACGGATTTGTTCGTATTGATGATGAAAAGATGTCCAAGTCGCTGGGCAATTTCTTTACCGTCCGTGAGGTGCTCGAACAATATCCGGCGGAAGCCGTACGTTACTTTATTCTGTCCAGCCATTACCGCAGTCCGCTGAACTATGCTGAAGACCAACTGGAGCAGGCCAAAGCGGCCTTAACCCGCTTCTATACTTCGCTTCGTGATATTACGCCACAGGCAGATGTGCGTTGGCAGGAGGACCCAGATTTCGGTGCACGCTTCAAAGAGGCGATGGATGATGACTTCAACACAGCGCTGGCTTTATCGGTCATGGCCGATGTCAGGCAGGCTTTGAACAAGGCACGTGAACATGGTGATGATTTGGCTGCTTATTTTGCCGGTCTGTTGCTGTCTTTTGGTGATGTTCTGGGCTTGTTCCAACAAGATGCCGATGCTTTCCTTGTCGGCGACCAAGCCAATGATAGTGAAGCAGAAATGATTGATGCGCTGATTGTTGAACGTAATCAGGCTCGCACAGATAAGAACTGGGCCCGTGCCGATGAGATTCGTGATCAATTAACCGAGATGGGTATTGTGCTGGAGGATGCAGCAGGTAAAACCAGCTGGCGTCGTGGTTAATAGTCAGTGTGATTAAGTCATAAAAAAGCCCGGGCTCACCGGGCTTTTTTTTATGGATATCTGGTGTTACTTATGTAGATGTTCTGCCGCAAACAATGTGTTTTCCAGCAGGGTTGCAACGGTCATCGGGCCAACGCCACCGGGTACTGGGGTAATCCAGCCTGCATTTTGCTTCGCGCCTTCAAAATCTACATCGCCAGTCAGGCTGCCATCTTCAAGGCGGTTAATGCCTACATCAATGACGATCGCACCGGTTTTGATCCAATCACCAGGAATAAAGTTCGGTTTACCAACCGCAACGACCAGAATGTCCGCACGACGAACCTGTGCTTCCAAATCCTTGGTCCAGCGGTGACACACGGTGGTGGTGCATCCCGCGAGTAACAGTTCCAGCGCCATCGGTCGCCCAACGATATTGGATGCACCCACAACCACCGCTTCCTGACCTTTCAGATCGATACCGGTACTGCGTAACAGGGTGATAACGCCTTTTGGTGTGCAGGGCTGCAATACGGGAATACGCTGCGCGAGACGGCCGATGTTGTATGGATGGAAGCCATCGACGTCTTTGTGAGGTGCGATGCGTTCAATAACCGTTTCGCTGTCGATATGGGCCGGTAGTGGCAGTTGCACCAGAATGCCATCGATTTCATCATCCGTGTTCAGTGTGTCAATAAGGGCCAGTAACTCATCCTGTGATGTGGCTTCAGGCATATCGTAAGCGACGGATTTAAAGCCGACTTCTTCACAACTGCGACGCTTGCTGCCGACATAAACCTTGGAGGCCGGGTTATCACCGATCAACACTACAGCCAGTCCGGGGCAGCGCTTACCCGCAGCGGTGCGTACTTCAGTCGCTTTTTTGATCTGTTGTTTGAGATTGGTGGCAACGGCTTTGCCATCAATAATCTGTGCGCTCATTCAAGGATTCCCGGTGATGCAAAAGCGCTTATGATCGCATGAGTCGACAAGAACAGCAAAAAATATCAAAACAGGCGTTGACTCCTGTTAGTTATCGACGTATTATTTCGCCTTCTTCGAGGATGACTTCTCGAAAACAAGTCGGGGCATAGCGCAGTCTGGTAGCGCATCTGGTTTGGGACCAGAGGGTCGGGAGTTCGAATCTCTCTGCCCCGACCACTTCCCACACTGTATTAATTGTCCCTGCTTAGTTCTAATGTCACGATGCGCCCGTAGCTCATCCGGATAGAGCATCGGCCTTCTAAGCCGAGGGTAGCAGGTTCGAGTCCTGCCGGGCGTGCCATCTCTCCAACACTTATCACAACAGAACTCAATTACTACTTTCACCGCTTTAGTACTAACTAAATGGTGAAGTTTCGTTGCATCACCATAATATATTCGAGCTCATGGCCGTGCTCGCGTTTCAAAACCGAGCCCTCAAAAATTTCTAGCTCTTTGTTTTAAATGCATCAATAACAATAGAAGCTAGATTTTTTATGGCTTCTGTTCTGCCTGATGTTTTTCTCCATACCATTGCAATAGTCCGTTTTGGTACTGGCTTAGATAATGAAATATATTTGATGCCTATATCTTCTGGATTAACTGCAACTTTTGGCATAAATGTAATGCCTGTACCGGCTTTCACCATCAAGCGCAGAGTTTCAATACCTGTTGCCCTTGTATCATGCTCTTCTGCTATAGCATGTAGCCTGCATACTTCCAAAGCTTGATCCCTCATGCAGTGTCCTTCTTCCAATAAAAGCAGTTTGTACTTCATTAGTTGATCTTGGTTAATGATAGATTCATTGGCAAGTTCGTGGTCAGCAGGAACTGCTAATAGAAACTCGTCTTCGAAGAGGGGGGCGAAAAGTAACTGCTCATCATTCACTGGTGTGGCAATTAAGCCAGCATCAATTTCACCTGATTTTAATTTCAGCAAAAGAGGTTCAGTTTTTTCTTCCTCTAACACTAGCTTCAGTCCTGGCATATCTTGGCGTACCTCAGACACAACGGTCGGGAAAAGATAAGCGCCAAGTGACGGTATTGCAGCGAGCCTTAATTTGCCGGAAAAGGGATCTTTCGTACTTTCCGCTATTGAGTAGAGATTCTCGATTTCAGTCATAACGTGTTTGGCTGATGCGATAATCTTTTCTCCTGCGTCTGTCAGCATGACTTGCCTTTTCGTCCGCTCGAAGAGCGTAATCCCAAGCTCGTCTTCCAGTTTCTTTATCTGTGAACTCAGGGTTGGCTGAGACACGAAACATCGTTCTGCTGCTTTACCAAAGTGCTTAAGTTCGGCAACGGCCAATATGTACTTTAAGTCTCGGATATTCATTATAGTTAAAATCTATTAGATATATAAAAAATAACGATTTCACATAGTATTTATCAATCGATATTATGTCAATCCATAGCCGCTAGGAAATCAGGTTTACATGAGTAATACCAATAGTAATCAGTGGCTTGATAATTTTTTTAATGTCTAAATTTTTATATGAGGAAAACAAAATGAATAACATTCAAGCTATTTTTGCAATTGGTGCAATTGCCATGAGTTCAACGGCATTTTCTGCGAACTCAATCCAAGAAAAAATTGCACAAGATCAAGCGAACTTTGTTGCTGAAAATGTAAATGAGATCCAGATCAGCTACAACGATGCTGGAAGAACAGTACCTAAGGGACCAATTCAAGCTAAGTTTGAGGCTGAGCGTAACCAAGCATTCGGTGAGCCAAAAGCGGTTGAACAGACCCGAGTAGAGACAAAGCCTGCAACGGTTACTTCACCAGTGAATATTCAAGAGAAAGTCATTGCTGATAGAGCAGTATTTATCAAGAATAAATCATAGTTTTGATTGATAACTTAATCTCACCCATTAGAAGAGGATGAATATTCATCCTCTTCTTTTTCATTGGTTCTCCTTAACCACATTCAAATTACAGAGCTGGCTATACTAAAGTTAGTATCTGCGACGTTCTTTTTCCTTCATATCACAACTCTCAACATATCGTCATTTAGCTCAAACCACCATAAATACTAAAGTTTCTTCTCTAGATCCTGACACTAACTAAACTAAGTCAATCACTCCACTTGGTTGAAATGAATAGTGTGTTAAATTTTAGTTCTGGGGTTAATTTGGGCCTTATATCTCAGAGTATAAAAATTACACGGAGAACGATATGACTACAGAATCAGACCAACATGGTGGTAAATGTCCGTTTGGCCATGGAGGCGTAACGGAAAGCGGCAAATCCAATACCGATTGGTGGCCGGCGACCCTGAATTTAGACATCCTTCACCAGCACGATACAAAAACCAATCCGATGGATGCGGGTTTTGATTACCGCGAGGATGTTCGCAAACTGGATTTCGACGAACTGAAAAAAGACATGCACGCTTTGATGACCGACAGTCAGGACTGGTGGCCAGCTGACTGGGGACACTACGGTGGTTTGATGATCCGCCTGGCGTGGCATGCCGCGGGTACCTATCGTATTGCTGATGGTCGAGGCGGGGCAGGAACCGGTAATCAGCGCTTTGCACCGCTCAATTCTTGGCCGGATAACGGCAATCTCGATAAAGCACGTCGCTTGTTGTGGCCCATCAAGAAAAAATACGGCAATAAGATTTCGTGGGCTGATTTGATGATTTTAGCCGGTACCACTGCCTATGAAACGATGGGCTTGCCTGCCTATGGGTTCTCCTTTGGCCGTGAAGACATCTGGCACCCGGAAAAAGACATTTACTGGGGCACCGAAAAAGAGTGGCTTGCACCATCAGATTCACGCTATCAGAGTGTAGAAAAACCTGAGACGATGGAAAACCCTTTAGCCGCCGTTCAAATGGGGCTTATTTATGTGAACCCAGAAGGCGTGAATGGACAACCTGACCCGCTGAAAACGGCAGAGCAGGTTCGTGAAACCTTTGCTCGTATGGCAATGAATGATGAGGAAACGGCGGCACTTACCGCGGGTGGTCATACTGTGGGTAAAGCACATGGTAATGGTGATGCAGCACAATTAGGCCCTGAACCGGAAGCGGGCGATATAGAGAATCAAGGTTTTGGCTGGCTCAACCCCAACCAGGGAGGCAAAGCCAGTAAGGCTGTGACTTCAGGTCTTGAAGGTGCTTGGACGACCAACCCAACGCAATTTGATATGGGCTACTTTGACTTATTGTTTGGCTATGAGTGGGAACTGAAAAAAAGTCCTGCTGGTGCCTGGCAGTGGGAACCGGTGAACATTGAGGAAGAAGATAAGCCTGTCGACGCGGATAATCCTTCGGTTCGCCATAATCCGATTATGACCGACGCCGATATGGCAATGAAGTTGGATCCGACCTATCGTGCCATCTGCGAGAAGTTCATGGCCGATCCGGCGTATTTCAGAGACTGCTTTGCCCGAGCCTGGTTCAAACTGACACACCGTGATCTGGGTCCGAAGAGCCGTTATATCGGTCCAGAAGTGCCTGATGAGGATTTGATCTGGCAGGATCCGACCCCAGCTGGTAACACCGCCTATGCAGAAGAAGTCGTGAAAGCGAAAATTGCAGCAAGCGGTCTGACGGTTGGCGAGATGGTCAGTACAGCATGGGATAGTGCCCGTACCTATCGTGGTTCAGATATGCGTGGTGGTGCGAATGGTGCACGCATCCGCTTGGCGCCACAGAGAGATTGGCAGGGTAATGAGCCCACACGTCTTGCGAAGGTCCTGTCTGTTTATGAAGCGATTTCTGCTGATACAGGGGCAAGTGTTGCTGATGTCATCGTTTTGGGTGGCAGTGTTGGTATCGAACAGGCAGCGAAAGCGGCGGGCTATGAAATTAGAGTGCCATTCACTAAAGGGCGCGGCGATGCTGTCGAAGAGATGATCGATGCTGACTCTTTTGCTCCCTTAGAACCCATTGCTGATGGTTTCCGTAACTGGCAGAAGCAAAGCTATGTCGTGAAACCGGAAGAGTTGTTGCTTGATAGGGCTCAGTTGATGGGGCTGACCGCGGCGGAAATGACAGTGTTAATTGGCGGTATGCGTGTACTTGGTACCAATTACGCTGGCACAAAACATGGTGTGTTTACAAACCGTGAGGGCCAGCTGACCAATGACTTTTTCGTCAACCTGACAGATATGGCTAATAGTTGGAAACCGGTGGGCGAAAACCTTTACGAGATTCGTGATCGTAAAACCAATGCCACTAAGTGGACGGCAACGCGGGTGGATTTGGTGTTTGGTTCTAACTCGATTTTGCGTTCATATGCTGAGGTTTACGCTCAGGACGATGCCAAAGAGAAGTTTGTTGAGGACTTCGTTAAGACGTGGGCCAAGGTCATGAATGCAGATCGGTTTGATTTATAGTGTAGTAGTAGATATTGGTGAAACTTTACTATTGCCCAATATCTAATCTTAGGCAGTAATAAAAAAGCCCGGGTGACCAATAGGTCATCCGGGCTTTAAGCTAAATAATCAGTATGTTATCTAGCGGTTTGCAAGATCAAAGCGATCAGCTGTCATCACCTTAACCCATGCTGCGATGAAGTCATTGATGAACTTTTGCTCATTGCCATTAGCAGCATAAACTTCACTGATAGCCCGCAACTCAGCGTTTGAACCAAATGCAAGGTCGACAGGTGTTGCTGTCCATTTGAGTTCACCTGATTGGCGATCAAGGCCGTTGTATAAACCTTCATCACCTTCTGCTTTTGTCCACTTGGTGGACATATCCAACAGGTTCACAAAAAAGTCATTGCTCAACGTACCAGGTTTATCGGTAAAGACGCCATGTTCAACGCCATCGGTATTAGCATTCAACGTGCGCATTCCTCCCAGCAAGACGGTCATTTCCGGCACAGAAAGGTTCAGGTAGTTAGCGCGTTCAACCAGTGCTTCAGTTGGTGATTGGGCACTTTCCATACTGAAATAGTTACGGAATCCATCTGCCTTCGGCTCCAGAACAGCAAATGATGCAGCATCGGTTTGTTCCGCACTAGCATCAACTCGACCTGGTGTGAATGGAACTTCAATCTCATGGCCAGCATCCTGGGCTGCTTTTTCAACAGCGGCGATACCAGCTAAAACAATCACGTCTGCTAAAGAAATCTGACTATTTGCGGATGAGGCATTGAACTCAGATTGAATACCTTCAAGAACACTCAGAACGTTAGCCAACTCTTCTGGACTATTTGCCGGCCAGTCTTTTTGTGGTGCAAGACGAACACGCGCCCCATTCGCACCACCGCGCATATCAGTGCCACGGAAGCTTGATGCTGATGACCACGCAGTTCTAATGAGTTGAGAAACGGTCAAACCTGAGTCAAGAATTTTGGCTTCAAGTGCTTCGCTCTCAGCTTCAGTGACTAATGCATGGCTCACTTCCGGCAAAGGATCTTGCCAGATTAACTGTTCTTCAGGTACTTCAGATCCAAGGTAGCGTGCTCTTGGGCCCATATCTCGGTGAGTCAGTTTAAACCATGCCTTTGCAAACGCCAGATCGAACTCATCCGGGTTATCAAGGAAACGTTCCGCAATCTCACGGTATTTAGGATCTTCCTTGAGTGCAATGTCAGTTGTAAACATGATCGGCGCATGTCGTTTATTCGGGATGTGGGCATCCGGAACAAACTTCACTTCATCAGCATTTTTAGGTGTCCACTGAGTAGCGCCTGCAGGGCTCTTAGTTTTCACCCACTCCATGTTCATCAGGTTTTGAAGGTAATTGATGCTCCATGCGGTTGGGGTGATAGTCCATGCGCCTTCCAAACCACTGGTCACAGTATCTGCACCCTTACCAGTGCCACAGCTGTTTTTCCAGCCAAAGCCTTGTTCTTCCACACCAGCAGCAGCAGGCTCAGCACCAACACAGTCTTTTGGCTTGTGCGCGCCGTGTGCTTTACCAAATGTATGTCCGCCTGCGATCAATGCAACGGTTTCTTCATCATTCATTGCCATTCGACCGAATGTGGTACGAATATCCTCGGCGGCAAGAAGTGGATCAGGGTTACCATGTGGACCCTCTGGGTTAACGTAGATCAATCCCATTTCCACTGCAGCTAATGGTTTATCAAGCTTTCTATCACCATGGTAGCGTTTTGAGTCATCTAAGAATTTTTTCTCATCACCCCAGTTGACCATTTCTGGTTCCCAGTCATCAGTGCGACCACCGGCAAAACCAAAAGTCTTGAAGCCCATGGATTCAAGTGACACGTTGCCGGTCAACACCATCAGGTCAGCCCATGAGATTTTGTTACCGTATTTTTGTTTGATCGGCCATAAAAGACGGCGAGCTTTATCCAGATTGACGTTGTCAGGCCAGCTATTGAGCGGCTCAAAACGTTGTTGACCCCCAGATGCGCCACCACGTCCATCAAAGATGCGGTACACACCAGCGCTATGCCATGCCATACGGATGAAAAATGGTCCATAGTTACCATAGTCTGCCGGCCACCAGTCCTGAGAAGTGCTCAACACTTCTTTAATGTCTTTTTTAACAGCTTGTAGGTCCAGTGAGTTGAAGGCAGCTGCATAGTTAAAGTCTTCACCCATAGGGTTTGACTTGTCAGCATGTTGACGAAGTGGACTTAAGTTAAGTTGATCAGGCCACCAGAAAGAGGGGGATTTAGCTTGGCCTTCGGCAGCAAATACACTGCCTGAGGAAATGACCGCTGCTATAGCAACAGCCAATGTTAAGTTTTTCAGTTTCATAGTCTTACTCCAGAAGTAGTTGGTTGATGGGGAGCAAGAGCAAGTATCACTTTACAGTGTATGTTTAGTAAAGTTGATTATTTTGATGTTTATGTTCAGTTATTTAGATTGAAGGTTGAGCGATTGCTTGGCTATCTCCATCAAGGCTTCAATGCTGGATAGCCGGGTAAAGTTAGGGCGAATGATAAATGCCAATTTTCTATGTGGACCGGGCTCTTTCAGGTGTACAACCGAAAGAGAGTCATGCTGTGAGGTGAGTTGGTCAATAGCCATTTCTGGAATCAATGTCGACCCCAAGTTCCCCAGTACCATTTGAATCAGAGTATTAAGGCTGGTGGCACTAAAGCTTTGTTGGCTCTTGGGTGGAGTTAGCTTACATGCATCAAGAATGTGATCTTTTAAACAGTGTCCATCTTCTAATAACAGCAGATCACAGTAACTTAACTCTTTACTAGTGATTTCTTCTTGCTGAGTGTGCTGCTTACCTTTAAGTGCAATCCAGTAAAAATCCTCCTCCCAGAAAGGGAGAGTAATCAAGCCATCAGAAGGGTAGGGTAGCGCTAATATAGCGGCGTCTAAATCCCCATTTCTGACCATATCAACCAGAATTTGTGATTGATTTTCAACGATGTTTAACCTAGCCAGAGGGTATTGCTGTTTTAGCGCAGGAAGTAGTTTTGGCAACAGGAAAGGAGCGATCGTCGGAATCATTCCGATTGCTAACGGGTAGCTAAAAGGTAACTTGTGTGATTCCGCTAACTGTTCTAGGTCGTTAACTTGAAGAATAATTGTGCGTGCCTGCAATAAGACGCGTTTACCAACAGGAGTTACCAGTACTTTTTTATTATCCCGCTCAAATATTTTTAAACCCAGCTGTTTTTCCAGTTCACTCAATGCAGTGCTCAATGCCGATTGACTGATATTGCATTTCTCAGCGGCTTTTTTGAAGTGTAGTGTTTCCTGAACGGCCAGAGCGTAATTGAGTTGTTTAATGGAAATCATTTATTTCACAATCTGAATATTGTTATGAACCTCATGAAAATAAGATAGCACGCGCGTGGTCGAGACTTACATTTGTGGATGATAGTTTGATGCAAAATAACTTTCGCCACATAATATTAACTTTAGCAATTTCAAGAGCTTGAAATGACGTTGTCGGGATTATGGCGAAAGTGAATAGTGGTGTAAGTTATTGATATTAATGAAATCAATTTCGGCCTTCTAAGCCGAGGGTAGCAGGTTCGAGTCCTGCCGGGCGTGCCATTCTCTCAGCAATATAATCAAAATCAACCTTTTATATTCGCACTTCAATACTTCATCCAGTTAGTTTCCTTTTCAGGGATTAAGTTACCTGGGTTTCTTATCGTTTTATTGGTCATCGTTTCATATGCATGAAATAATGCAGAATTGAATTACAGATCGATGGAATGAGAAATTGAGGCTTACTGCTTTATTCACTGTGATTGGAGACTGGTTTTTTAGCCGTTCTCGTCCACTCAAACGAGTGATTAGTATCTCAGTGGATACAGTTGCTGTCATAGCTGCGCTGTGGCTTGCTTTTTCACTGCGATTAGGTGAGTTTTACTCGCCTCCTGCCCAGCAGTTATGGATTTTTCTTTTGGCTCCGGCCATTGCTGTCCCTGTGTTTATCAAGTTCGGTTTGTATCGGGCCGTTATTCGTTATATCAGTATTGATGCGTTGTGGGCGATCAGTCGGGCAGTCATCATGTTCACTCTAGTGTATGCAGTGATTGTGCTGGTCGCTGCCGACTGGTCTGGTCGTGTACCCAGAACGGTATATGGTATCAACGCGTTATTAGTTCTGCTTTTTGTCGGAGGAAGCAGGATGCTGGCCCGTTGGTTATTTACCCACCGCCAACAACATAACTGGTCTGAACTTCAGCCCGAGCGCTATATTCCCCCTGTGGTGATTTACGGTGCAGGCCGTGCTGGTGCCCAGTTAGTGGCGATGTTAAAAATGAGTCATCAACTGCGCCCGGTTGCCTTTATTGATGACAACGAGGCCCTGCATCATCAGCAGATTAATGGGTTGACCGTGTATCCGTTTGAGCAGCTTGGTGGACTGATTGAGCGCTTCCATGTGAGTGATATTTTGCTGGCGATGCCATCTGCAAGTCGCCGCCGTCGCAGTGAGGTGTTGCAGCAGTTGGCGAATTGTCCTGTGCATGTGCGGACCTTGCCTGATCTGATGGATATTGCTGAGGGTAAGATCGAAGTCTCGGATATTCAGGAAGTGGATGTCGGCGATTTATTGGGGCGCGAGCCGGTCAGCCCTGATCAGGATTTATTACACAAAAATATTACCGGTAAGGTCGTGATGGTCACCGGTGCCGGCGGTTCGATTGGTGCTGAGCTTAGTCGTCAGATAGCACATTTGGCACCGCAGTCGCTGATCTTATTTGAAATCAGTGAATTCAGCCTTTATCAGATAGAGAAAGAGCTGGAAAAGCTCCAGTTGGATGTGTCCATTGTTCCTGTGCTGGGGTCCGTGCTTAACCAGCAGCGTGTTCAGGCGGTCTGCCAGCACTTCCAGGTGCAGACGATTTACCACGCCGCAGCCTATAAGCATGTACCTATCGTGGAGCGAAATACCAATGAAGGTATTCGTAATAATGTATTTGGTACCCTGAGTTGTGCTCAGGCCGCGATAGAGTCGGGTGTGGAAACCTTTGTTTTGGTTTCGACGGATAAGGCGGTAAGACCCACCAATACCATGGGAGCCAGTAAACGTCTGGCGGAATTGGTGTTACAGGCTTTGGCGCAGCAAGCAGAGTTGCATAAGCAGACCCGCTTCACGATGGTTCGATTTGGTAATGTGCTCGGTTCTTCAGGTTCCGTAGTGCCGTTATTTCGCGAGCAGATTGCTGCGGGCGGTCCGGTTACGGTCACCGACCCAGAGATTATCCGCTACTTTATGACGATTCCTGAGGCCGCTGAGCTGGTTCTGCAAGCCGGTGCGATGGGGCAGGGTGGTGATGTCTTTGTGCTGGATATGGGCGAGCCGGTCAGCATTCTGGAGCTAGCCAGACGAATGATTCATCTGAGCGGCTTTAGTGTGCGTGACGAGGCTAATCCGGAAGGCGATATTGAAATCCAGTTTACGGGTTTACGGCCAGGGGAAAAGCTCTACGAGGAGCTATTGATCGGCAATAAAGTCACGAAGACAGTTCATCCGAAGATAATGCGGGCAGAAGAACTGGTCATCGTCTGGGAGCAGTTGCAGCAGATCCTGGCTGCGTTGGCATCGGCTAATGACATAGACGACAGTGCGGCTGCGCGAGAGCTTTTATTGTCCACGATTGATGGCTATAAGCCACAGTGTGAACTTAATGACTGGCTCAGACAGTCACACTCCCTGCCGTGATTTTGACCGGCTTCAAGCTATAAGCCACGGTTGTTCTGTATAATTTTGCTGTAATCAAACGAGGGATTTTTCGACGTGTGTGGAATTGTTGGCGGTATCGCCGAACGTAATGTTGCGCCAATCCTGATGGAAGGACTGCGTCGCCTTGAGTACCGTGGTTATGACTCATCCGGCATGGCGTTACTTGATAGTGAATCCAGTCTGCAACGTGTCCGTGCAATCGGCAAAATTAAACAGCTGGAAAACAAAATTGACGCACTTGACGTGCCTTTTACCGGCCAATTGGGTATTGCACATACACGATGGGCAACCCATGGTGTGCCTTCCGAGCAAAATGCGCATCCACACATCTGCAATAACAAAGTGGCAGTGGTTCACAACGGTATTATTGAAAATTACCAGGAACTGAAAACACGCCAATTGGCAGCAGGGTATCGTTTTACCTCTGAGACTGATACCGAAGTGGTTGCCCATGAAATTTTCGGACAAATGGAAACGACCGATGATTTATTGACGGCTGTGATGGCTTCACTCAAGTCTTTTGAAGGTGCTTATGCATTGGGCGTTGTTGCGGTCAATAACCCGGATACCTTGGTTGCCGCCAGAAAAGGCAGTCCTCTGGTCATCGGTGTAGGCATTGGTGAACACTTCATTGCATCTGATGTTTCTGCTTTGCTGCCAGTCACACAAAACTTTATCTTCCTCGAAGACGGTGATGTTGCACGATTAAGCCGGGATAAAATCGAGATATTCAGCGTTTACACTGGTGAACGTGTTGAGCGTCCTGTTAAACACTCCAACTTGAATATCACCTCAGTGGAGCTGGGGGCACATCGCCACTATATGCACAAGGAAATCTTTGACCAGCCACAGGCTGTCATTGATACGCTTGAGGGTCGCATCACTCAGGATCAAGTGCTGGTCTCCAGCTTCGGACCCAAGGCCGAAGCAGTATTTTCGAGTATCAATCGCATCCATATTATCGCCTGTGGTACCAGCTATCATGCCGGTATGGTCGCGAGATACTGGGCCGAAGATATTGTCGGTTTGCCCTGTCAGGTTGAGGTGGCGAGCGAGTTCCGCTATCGCAATCCCGTTATAGAAAACCACACTTTATTTGTCACTATCAGCCAGTCGGGTGAAACGGCAGATACCCTAGCGGCGCTACAACAGATCAAAGCGCTGCGGGAAAATAAAATACCGGGTTTGCGCCGGCGCGCAACCGATCTGCATAACGCAGGTACAGATAGCAGTGAGGAATTGAATATTCCTACGCTGTCGATTTGTAATGTCGCTGAAAGCAGTCTCACACGTGAGGCGGATTTGACCTTCCTGACCCATGCCGGCCCTGAGATTGGTGTGGCCTCAACGAAGGCCTTTACCACTCAACTGGTCGCCCTGGCTTTGTTAATAACCAGTATTGGTAAAGTACAGAACCGCTTGGATGATGGTAGAGAAGCCAAAATCGCTGGAGGGCTTCAAAAGCTGCCTAAGCTTATCACCATGGCATTGGGGCATGAAGAAGAGATTAAACGAATCTCAGAAAGCTTTGCTGATAAGCAGCATGCCTTGTTTCTGGGTAGAGGAACCATGTTCCCGATAGCCTTGGAAGGCGCGCTCAAGCTGAAAGAAATTAGCTACATCCATGCTGAGGCTTACCCTGCGGGCGAGTTAAAGCACGGGCCGCTGGCATTGATAGATGAAATGATGCCAGTTATTGCAATCGCACCATTGGATGATTTGCTGGAAAAACTTAAGTCAAACCTGCAGGAAGTTAAAGCCCGGGGCGGACAGATGATCGTCTTTGAAGATGAGCACAGTGACATCAGTTCTGAGACGAGCTTCAAAGTCGTTAAAGCGACGACGAATGTGGGTCGTATTACGGCGCCGATCACCTATAATATTCTCCTTCAGCTGCTCAGCTACCATGTCGCATTGATAAAGGGAACTGATGTCGATCAACCACGGAATCTGGCGAAGTCAGTCACGGTGGAATGAATTAGACCGGCGTCAAAAAAACTTCATAAAAATGTCACGTTAATGAAAACCTGACTTGTAACACTTAGCTTGTCCATGATGTGGGAAGCTAAAAGCATGAAAATTGCTATTGCCGGAACTGGTTATGTTGGGTTGTCACTGGCGGTGTTGCTGGCTCAGAAGAATGAAGTAGTGGCGCTTGATATTAGTGCCCAGAAGGTTGACTTGATTAATGCGGGTAAGTCACCTATCAGTGATCCAGAGATAAGTGACTTTCTGGCTAACAAAAAACTCACTCTGACGGCGACGCTTGATAAGCAGTTGGCTTACCAAAATGCCAATTTCATTATCATTGCTACACCAACGGATTACGATCCAGAGACTAACTACTTTAATACTCAAAGCGTCGAAGCTGTGATTGAAGATGTCTTAACTATCAATCCTGACGCCACGATGGTAATCAAATCTACCGTGCCGGTAGGCTACACCGAGTCAGTTAAACGCAAATATGCTTCTCGCTATCTTCTGAATAGCCTGACTCATCAGACTCAAAAGAAACGACAGCTTAAACTGGAAGCAGTTGTCTCTGCTGGTCAACGCCACGACCTTGAAAAAATTTCGATTGGTAACAGGCTCTGGCAGTCAGCTACGCAATTGCATCAGGACTTGTGCGTCGCAGATATCAATGGAGATGAGCCATCAGAGTCAAACAGCTTGCCAAATATTCTTTTTTCTCCCGAGTTTCTGAGAGAAGGCAAAGCACTCCATGACAATCTTTATCCATCAAGGATAGTTGTCGGCGAGCAAAGTAAGAGAGCCAGGATTTTTGCACAATTGTTGGTTCAGGGATCAAAGCAGGCTGAAACGCCAATCCTTTACACAGATGCAACGGAAGCCGAGGCGATTAAGCTGTTTTCCAACACTTATCTTGCTATGCGTGTTGCCTATTTTAATGAGCTTGATAGCTATGCTGAAACTCATGGTCTTGATACCCGCCAGATTATTGAAGGGGTTGGGCTGGATCCCAGAATAGGCTCGCACTATAACAACCCATCTTTCGGCTATGGTGGCTACTGTTTGCCAAAGGACACCAGACAATTGCTGGCAAATTATCAGAATGTGCCGAATAACCTTATCCGGGCGATCGTCGATGCTAACACTACCCGTAAGGAGTTTATTGCCGATTCGATTATCAGACGCAACCCCAAGGTTGTTGGTATCTATCGGCTGGTGATGAAATCAGGTTCTGATAACTTCCGAGCTTCCGCTATCCAGGGGGTTATGAAGCGCATCAAAGCGAAAGGTATCGAAGTCATTGTTTATGAGCCTGTCCTGAAAGAAGAAACCTTCTTCCGTTCTTATGTTGTTAAAGATCTGAGCGAATTCAAAGCCCGGGCCGATGTCATACTGGCAAATAGACTGACAGATGAAATCATAGATATTAAGGGTAAAGTTTATACGAGAGATTTGTTTGGCCAGGATTAGAGTAGCCATTCAAACGACTGCTGCTTTGCGAACATAGTCAAAGCCAGTGTTGATAACAGCTTATACGAACAATAATGCCGACTGATTCACGAAATAGGAAAAAATCCTATTCCGAAACTGTATTGTAATTGCTATTTTGAAAGTCGGCATGGATGCCTCAAATCAGTGACGCGCTAGTCACTACCATGGATGGTGGGACGAATGTTTCGCTCAGGCATTCATGCCGATTATTCTTCTTTGGGGCAATCTCAGCAATTCTCCTCCGCTAGAAGTCATCTAACCAATTTCCCCATTTACATTTAATTAGACTTTACATAGATTGTTCAATTATTGAACGCAAATTGGTTTGTACATGCTTACTGACGAATACCGCTACAAAATATTTAAATTGGTAGCTGCCAAGCCAGAAATTAGCCAGCGAGAGCTTGCGCGCGAACTTGGTATTAGTCTGGGCAAAGCGAATTACTGCCTCAGAGCGTTGATGGAAAAGGGACTACTCAAGGTCAGTAATTTTCGTAACAGCAAAAACAAATTGGCGTATTCCTATAACCTAACGCCAAAGGGGATTGAGGAGAAGGCAAGTGTTACGCTCAGATTTTTGAAGACGAAAATGAGAGAGTACGAACAATTGCAACAAGAACTCGATGAGTTGCGAAAAGAATCAAACAAACTTGGTCAGGGCTTAAGAGAATATCAGGATGAAAAAAATTAACAGTAAGTCTGATCTAGCTATTAACGGTGCGGCTCCTGCCTTTGAAGAAAAGCTCCATGTTGGTCGGCCAAACATCGGTGATAAAACCGAGTTTCTCAAGTATGTGGATCAAGTCTTCGAGAATAAGTGGTTAACTAACAATGGGCCACTTGTTCAGCAGTTGGAAAGTAAAGTTGCTGACTATCATGACGTAAAGCACTGCGTGGCCATGAGTAATGGCACCATCGCATTAGAAATCGCTATCAGGGCATTGGAACTGACAGGTGAAGTCATACTGCCATCATATACCTTTATCGCGACTGCCCATGCCCTGCACTGGCAAGGAATTACGCCAGTTTTCGCCGATATCGACCCGGTCACTCACAGTCTCGATCCACAAGCAGTCCGCAAAATGATCACACCAAAAACGACAGGCATTATTGGTGTGCATCTATGGGGGCATGCAGCGCCAGTCGACGAACTCCAGAAAATTGCTGATGAATACGGCTTGAAGCTTATGTTTGATGCCGCGCATGCTTTTGGTTGTTCATACAATGGACAGATGATTGGGCGTTTCGGTGAGGCAGAAGTGCTGAGCTTTCATGCCACCAAACTATTCAACACGTTTGAAGGTGGCGCTGTACTGACCAACAATGATGATTTGGCCGAAAAAATGCGCCTTATGCGTAATTTTGGTTTTGTGGGGTTGGATGAAGTCATTCATCCCGGCACGAATGGCAAAATGATTGAAATTGCCGCTGCAATGGGGTTGGTAAACCTCAACAGTCTAAATACCGTTATTCAACATAACCAAGAAAACTATCGCGCTTATCAGCAGGGCTTAGCCGGCGTGCAAGGCATCAGTCTCTATACTTTTGATGAGAAAGAGAAAAATAATTATCAGTATATTGTCATGCAGGTCTCGGAGGATTGCCCCGTAAGCCGAGATGACATTGTCGATGCTTTGCACGCTGAGAATGTCAGGGCACGCAGATATTTCTGGCCGGGCTGCCACAACATGCTGCCTTATCGTGATCTTTTTCCGCACGCTGGGCTGTTACTACAAAATAGTGAGAAAGTAGCCAGCAGTGTCATTGTCTTACCGACAGGTACGTCGATTTCCACCGATGATATCGAGCTGATTTGTCAGATCATCACCACGTTAATTCAGGTTGCGTGATGAAAGTTGCCATTATGCAGCCTTACTTTTTCCCATATATCGGTTATTTTCAACTGATACATGCTGTGGATTTGTTCGTGATCTACGATGATGTGAACTATATAAAAGGTGGATGGATTAATCGCAACTTTATACTTTCGCAAGGGCAAAGAACACGCATCACTTTGCAGTTGCTCGGGGCAAGCTCAAATTTATTGATTAATCAAATTCATATTGGTAACAATTCATCAACATTGCTTAAAACGATTCAGCAAAGTTATGCGAGAGCACCTTATTTTCAGGAGGCAATCCAGCTAATTGAAAATATACTTAGTTCAGAAGAAACCAACTTGGCTCGCTTTCTGGATTTTAGTCTCAGAGAATTCTGTGATTATCTTGGGCTTGATAGAGTGTGGAGACTGTCATCAGACTTAAAAAAAGATGTTGCGCTCAAAGGTCAGAAAAAAGTGTTGGCAATTTGCGAAGAACTGGGAGCTAGCCAATACGTCAACTTACCAGGCGGTAGGGAATTATATGACCATACCAATTTTGCAGAGCAGGGTGTTCAGTTGTCTTTTCTTGAGCCAATCATCAACCCATACGAGCAAAGTGAAGATAAGTTTATTCCTTACCTTTCTATCATTGATGTAATCATGTTTAACAGTCAAAAAAAGTGTCAGCAGATGGTTAGGGAGTATGAAATTGTCTGAATCTCGAACGCAACAATTTCGCAGAAATATTTTACTGGAGCAGCTTCTGACAGAGCTTAATGCTGACTTAGTGTTGAGTGAAGAGCAATTAATCAACGCTAGTCTTAATCAAAAGATGTCATTCCCACTGATTTTGGTCATGGGGCCTCTACGAAGCGGTACCACATTGTTTACTCAGTGGCTCGCGAATACAGGGCTTGTAGCCTATCCGACAAACCTGCTTTCACGTTTTTATCGGGCTCCAATTTTAGGTGCCAAGATTCAGTTGTTATTGACTGACCCACGTTTTAATTTTCGTGATGAACTTGGAGAGTTTGTCCAGCAGGCAGAATATATATCTGAAAATGGTAAAACGAAGGGCGTGCTGGCACCAAATGAGTTTTGGTATTTTTGGCGGCGTTTTTTATCTGATCCTCAGCGTGATGTTTGGTCGGATGAAGAGTTAAAGCAGAGCATGGATATTGCATCCATGCGGGCCGAGCTTATTGGCATGATGAACGTTTTCGAGAAACCCTTTGCGGCGAAAGGCATGCTCTTTAATTACAACATTCCATTGCTGGACAGTATTTTCGAAAAAGTATTGTTTGTTCAAATTAAACGTGATCCTATAAGTAATGTTGCTTCTGTCCTTGAAGCACGTAAGAGACAGCTAGGTAATCAGTCCGAGTGGTATTCCTTCCAGATTCCTGAATATGAGCAATTGAAGGACATGGAACCAGTTACACAAGCAAGTGGCCAGGTGCATTACATCAACAAGGCTGTAGAGCAGGGTTTAGCTAGCGTGGCAGAAAGCAGAAAGCTTTTATTGGATTACGAAAGTTTCTGTGCAAACCCTAGAGTGTATTTTGATCAGCTGAGCGAGAAGATTGGTTTGAATAATGCTGCATACACGGGCCCTTCGAAATTCAGTATCAGCAGAACAGAAATCCAAGATGCCCATTTAATCGAGAGAGCATTAATCAAGTTAAATAGTAGTTCCATCGGATTCCAAAATAGATAATGGCAACTTGGGCTGCCCTGACTAGTTCGTAGCAAAGCGTCTTTCTCAGTTTGAATATCTACCTGAAAATATTCTCCCCCGAGCTCAGCTTAATTAAAAGTAATAGGAAACACGGGATTATTCTGCCGTGGAGAGTACTTACACCGTCTATTTGTATTACTACGATTTAGATTTGTTTAACTATGTTATGGTCATCTTTTGAGTGTTATGGCTATTTGACAAGTTCGCAACCTTAGACTCTAGCTTTTGTTTTACATATCTTATTGATGTTTATTAAGAAGTATTGGCTAAGCTGATTCAATTGAAAACACAGACAAAACTACGCATAGAAAACAGGACGTTGATCAGAAATTCCATATGGAATTTTGTTGGTATTATCTTTCCGCTTAGTATTGGAATTTTTACAATTCCAATACTAATTGATGGGTTGGGAGAAGATCGTTTTGGACTCCTAATTATTATCTGGATGGGGGTAGGGTATTTCAGTTTGTTTGATATGGGGCTCGGACGGGCTCTAACAAAACTAATTGCTGAAAAACAAGGTGCAGGAGACACTGAAGATTTAGGTTCCCTGATATGGTCTGCTTTATGGCTGATTCTCATGCTGGGGCTATTGGCGGCATTTCTTGTCATCATGCTGAGTGGTATTGCTGTTCAACACATATTAACTGTCCCTGAAAAGTTAATATATGAAGCAAAATCTGCCATCGTGATATTGGGTATTGGTCTACCTTTTGTTGTTATCACTAGTGCCTTAAATGGAATACTTGAAGCTGAACAAAGGTTTCGTGAACTTACAATTGTTCGTATCCCTCTCGGTTTGCTCTCTTTTCTGGGGCCTCTCGCAACTCTTCAGTTTTCGCCTAGCCTAGTTTGGGCAACAGCAGTGATGTTGCTGGGCCGTGTTCTGGTGTGCATGATATTTTTTAATTTGGCCGCTAGATCTAGAGCAGAATTAACAAGCCTGCATAAAGCAGATAAACGCTATTTCAAGCCATTATTTAATTTTGGTAGCTGGATGACGGTCAGCAACCTGATTGGTCCTTTGATGTTATACGGTGATAGGTTTTTGATTGGTGCTTTACTGTCAGTATCGGCCGTGACCTATTATGCAACCCCATACGAAGTTTTATCAAAACTGCAATTAGTCACGGCTGCAATCATGGGGGTAATGTTTCCAGCGCTAACTGCTCTTGTTTCAAGCAAGTCAGAAAAATTGCTGCACACCTACAGCCGGATGGTGAAGGGGCTCTGGAGCATTATGCTTCCGCTCTCGATGTTTTTCTTCTTGTTCGCCCCCGAATTATTACAACTCTGGCTTGGTGATGAGTTTCGAAGTAAGTCTGCAGACGTGGTGCGTTGGCTTTCTTTAGGCTGGCTGATAAATGTCCTAGCGCAAGGGCCTTTTATTGTTCTGCAAAGTCACGGGAGACCTGACCTTATAGCAAAATCACATCTGGCAGAATTGATTCCTTATGCTTTGTTGTTATGGATGATGGTGACTCACTTCGGAATCATTGGCGCAGCCTTTACATGGTTTGTAAGAGTTTGCGTTGATACTGTCATACTGAACCTTCTTGCATTGAAACAGATGCAGGGGTGTAAAGGTATTGTTTTGTGGTCATGTTCACGTGGGTTGGCAATTTTATTAGGGGCGATAGTGCTATGGAATGTTTCAGACGTTACCTACCGCATTATGGTCTTTCTGCTTATCAGCTTGACCTGTCTTCCAGTGTTATACGCTGTGATTAGAAATTTCTTTAATGTGTCGAGAAAAGATGCTGGGTTAAGTCAGTAATAAGGATGCGTGAGTTTGAACACAACGAAGAATAAAATTTTAGAAGACTGGCCTTCAGATGGTTTGGAAAAGAATCCTTTGTGTCCTGTATGTCAAAGTGCTCGTAGAAAAGTTCTCCATACTGGCCTACGAGACAAAGTGTTTAACTGTGCTCCAGGGGAGTGGACTCTGTATACGTGTGTGGATTGTGGCTCTGCTTACTTAGACCCTCGTCCTAATGAAGCAACTATCCACCTTGCCTATAAAACTTATTTTACTCACCAGAACAGTCTTCAAGAATTACCAAAAACAAACGAAAGTTTCATCCAAAATTATAAAGTTGCCCTGACCAATGGATATAGGAACTGGCGATTTGGAACATCATACAAACCAGCAAGTGTTTTAGGTATAGCTTTAGCACTATTTAAACCTAAAATTAAAAACCGGATTGATGCCCAGATGAGGCATCTCCCGAAACCTCAAAAAAATGCAAAATTATTGGACTTTGGTTGTGGTAATGGCGAGTTCCTAGTGTTTGCAAGAGATGCGGGTTGGAGTGTCACTGGATTTGACTTTGATCCCAAAGCAATTGAGGCTGCTAAGGCAAGGGGGTTAGATGTTGAGGTTGGTGGTTTACATGAGTTAGAAAAAATAATGTATGAGTTTGAGGTAATAACTCTTTCTCATGTTATTGAACACGTACACAACCCAAAAGAATTGTTGGAGTCATGCTTTAAAAAACTGCAAGCAGGTGGTCGGCTTTGGATTCAGACACCAAATTTAAATGCTCTAGGACATGCTTTGTATGGAGAATGCTGGAGAGGCCTCGAGCCACCAAGGCACTTAAGTATTTTCACGAGTCATAGTCTCGAAAGGTTATTGTTAGATTCAGGGTTTCACCAAATTGAAATAATAAAAACGGATATGCCTATTGATAATCTCCGTATGATGTTTATGGAAAGTGAACGAGTCCTAAAGTCAAAAAACTCTTCGTTCACAAACGGTTCAGATTCATACGAAAAGCAATGTTTAAAAGCTTACAAAAAATCTGCTAAAGACCCCAACTGTCGAGAGTTTATTACTTTAGTAGCTAGTAAATAAGAGAGTATTTAAGGCATATATACACATGAATCACCCTTTTGAAATTAAGATGACTCAGCCTCAGGTTAGTGTAGTGTTGGCTTCATTTAATGGTGAGAATTATATCCGCGAACAAGTAGAAAGCATTCTCGAGCAGACTTATAGAAATCTGGAGTTAGTCATTGTCGACGATTTTTCTACGGATAACACTCTCAGCATCATACAAAATTACGCTGAAGATGATGAGCGTGTGAAACTTTACCCAGCCACCGAGAACATGGGGCTAGTAAAAAATTTTGAAAGAGGTCTGTATTTAGCCAAAGGAGAATTTATAGCGCTTTCCGATCAAGATGATATTTTCCACCCCCAGAAAATAGAGACTTTGGTGAGTGCTCTTGTCGCTGAGCCAGCCAAAGACTTAGTCGTTTCAGATCTGAGACTAATCAATCAAGATGGTGATCTGATAGCTGATTCAATGTGGTGCTATCAGAAGTCAAAGCCAATGACTGATAAACCCTTTACTAGACTCTTACTGAGCAACTTTGCCACTGGATGTGCAATGATGTTTAGGAGGCGTCTACTAGACTTAGCTCTTCCATTCCCTCCTGATATCTTTGTGCATGATTGGTGGTTAGCAGTTGTCTCATCATCCAGCAATTCTGGGGGAATACATCTCATACACGAACCGTTGGTTGATTATCGACAACATGCTTTCAATGTCATTGGCGCAAAACCATTACAAAAGCTAAGTGTTAAAACAGTCTTTTCAGCTCTTGTGTCAACTGATGAATTAAACAGAAAAATTGAGAAAACAAGACGTGGTTGGCCTAGGGAGCTAAAAAGAATAGAAGGCTACTTATCTAAAAAAGACACATGGGATGAGCAAGATCTGAGAAAGTTAAGAAAGATAAAAAAACTATATCAAGGCTTATGCTTTGACGAAAAAAATGGATTTCTGAGGCGATTTGCCCAACTACCATTTAGATTGAGCTGCTTTGTAAAAACACAAAGACTACGCTCTTGCGTCATGATTTTGATCAATACTCTTTGGTCAGCATCAAAAACGAGTTAGAAAGTTTTGAGTTAGAAGTTCATGAAAGTCATTGGCGTAATAGTCACTTACCAACCTGAGAAGACTTTGTTGAAAAGCCTAGTGAAAAGCCTATCTCATCAGGTAAAGGCTATAATTATTGTTGACAATAATAGTTATGAAAAAATAGAGACTGCTGAGTTTGAGGTTCAACTGGGAGTCAGTATTACTCTTCTAAACCTCGATTGTAATAAAGGTGTAGGCTTTGCCCAAAATATCGGTATCAGCAAAGCTCGTGAACAAGGTGTTGATGCCGTTGTTCTGTTTGACCAAGATAGTCTTCCTGCTCCAGACATGGTGAGTAAACTGGCTACTAAATTTTTGAGCTATGGTGATAACAAAGTCGCGGCTGTTGGCCCTGCAATAATTGATAGTCAAAGCCTTAAAAATAAGCGATTTATTGCTGCTCATAGTCGCTTTACAGGGTTTTGGAAAGCCAGAGAGATAAACTCAGAGGAGGAAGTTGAAGTCCCATATTTAATCGCTTCGGGATCACTTATCCCAATTGCTGTGCTGAAGGAAATTGGGGTCATGAAAGAAGGCTACTTCATCGACCGGATTGATACTGAGTGGTGTTTCAGGGCTCGGGCGAGTGGTTATAAATTAGTTGGTGTGCCCTCGGCGAAGCTCTATCACTCATTAGGAGAGTCTGCGCCTATGAAGGGTTTTCAAAAACACAATCCGATACCTTGGCATCAGCCTTTCAGGCATTACTATGTATTTCGAAATACCATCCTAATGCTAAAGCAGACAGAAATGCCATTGATATGGAAACTTCATGCGGTATGGAGGTTAATCCAAGTCGGGTCATTAAATTTACTTTTCTCTCAACAACGAGCCAAACGCCTTAAGTTTATCTGGTTTGGGATTATTCATGGACTGTCCAACGTAACTGGCAAATTAAACCCTAGCGGTTTTATTTGTGAGCCAATAGATAGGGTAAAGTGGTAAATCAGTGGATGGTGGTTTGTCGATTTTGAGTTTGTTGTAAGTTTTTCTGAACATTGAATAAGAAAATATCAATTTCTGTTGTCAGTCATCATCAAGCTGGTTTGGTTAGTATTCTGCTTGAGGATATTGCTCGTTTTGTGGGGCTGGAATTGATCGAAGAAATCATCGTCACAATCAATGAGCCTGAAGCGTATCAATTTGATGTTAGGTCACTCCCAATTAAAATCATTGAAAATGAATCTGGGAAAGGTTTTGCAGAAAATCACAACAATGCATTCAACGTCGCCAGAGGAGACTTTTTCTGCGTTATCAACCCAGATATAAGACTCAAACAAAATCCATTCCCGGAGTTACTGTCTCTATGTAGCTCTCACCAAGGAATTACTGTTCCTGTTGTTTTCAATAAACAGTCCATGCTTGAAGATAGCTTGAGAACTTTTCCGACGCCGTTAAGCTTATTTCTGAGGTTGTTTGGTATAGGTAAAGAGCCAATGTTTACACAGGTTGAGCCGATTAGTCATGTCTCGGTTGACTGGGCTGGTGGAATGTTCCTGCTATTCAGTCGGGAATCATTTCAAGCCGTAGAAGGTTTTGATGAGAAATTCTTTTTATACTACGAAGATGTCGATATTTGCGCCAGAATGTGGAAAGCCAATAGGCCGGTGGTAGCATGTACTAAAGTACAAGTGATTCACGATGCACAACGTCAAAGCCACAGGAGCTTACGATATTTCAAATGGCATCTTCTGAGTATGAGCAGGTATTTTTATAAGCATTGGCTCAGGCTCCCAAAGACCTACGCAGCAAATCAACAAAATTAATATGGAAAAAGTACTAGTTACCGGGGCGAGTGGCTTTGTTGGTCGTGCGCTTGTAAATGAGCTTGTTGAAAAAGATCACTCAGTTGTAGCCGTATCAAGAAAAAAGTTGTCTCTGACTAAACGGATAGAGCAGGTACAGATTAGAGATGTCTCTGAATGGCAAAACTGGTCTGACTTGCTTACAGGTGTTGACGTGATCGTGCATGCTGCGGCTCGAGTTCATCTCATGGATGATGACAGTAATGCCTTGGCTGAGTATCGGAGAGTTAACAGGGATGCAACCATACAACTTGCTAAGCAGGCTGCTCAAGCCGGCGTCAGACGCTTTATATTCCTGAGTAGCATTAAAGTTAATGGTGAATCGACGCTTCCAGACAAATCTTTCTCTGAGAGCGATGCCTGTATGCCAATAGACCCTTATGGCCAGTCAAAGTGGGAAGCCGAATTAGGGCTGATGCATATGTCGCAAGAGACAGGTATGGAAGTTGTGATTATTCGCCCTCCACTGATATATGGGCCGGGTGTAAAAGGGAACTTTGCCAACATGATGCATTGGGTTAGTCAGGGAATCCCCTTACCCTTTGCTAGAGTTAAAAACCAGCGTTCTCTACTGGCTCTGGATAACTTAGTTAGTTTTATCATCTCTTGCCTTGACCATCCCAATGCAGCAAACGAAACCTTCTTACTATCAGATGGAGAGGATCTTGCTCTGCCTGAGATTATTCAAAAGATCGCACATTGTGAGGGCAGGAAAGCTAGGCTGATTCCTGTGCCTGTATGCTGGATGAAACTGGTAGCAAGGATGCTTGGCAAAAGTGATATTGCAAATCGTTTATTCGGTTCGCTCCAGGTTAATAGCCGTAAAGCTCAGGAATTACTCAACTGGGCACCAGTTGTTTCTATCGATGAGCAGCTTAAGAAGATGGTTACGGAGGATTAGAGTTATTTGTTCAAGCTGGACTTAGACTATCTCAATATAGCCTTATCAGTTAATATGACTCAGCCCTGAATATTTGATGAATGCGATAACAATCTTGATTAGATTCTTCGATATTATTTTATCCCTAGTCGGTTTATTTCTGACTCTCCCAGTTTTGTTGGTAATTCTTGTTCTAGGTTTTTTTGATACCGGTTCTCCAATATTCAGGCAGCAGCGTGTTGGTCGTGATAAAAAACCTTTTACATTGGTAAAGTTTCGAACTATGCGTATAGATACTGCCAATGTTGCCAGCCATTTGGCCAATCGTTCATCTATCACTGGTTTGGGACAGTTTCTTCGTCGAACAAAGTTTGATGAGTTGCCACAACTATGGAATGTGCTGAAAGGCGAAATGAGTCTTGTCGGTCCCCGGCCGTGTTTATTCAATCAAGATGACTTGATCTCAGAGCGTGAGCAACGAGGCGTATTCAATGTTAGACCGGGTATAACCGGTCTTGCCCAAGTTAATCACATAGATATGTCGACGCCGCAGCTATTAGCTGAAACAGACGCAGAAATGATTCAGAACCATACACTGAAAAATTATTTCAGATATGTCATCTACACTGCGCTAGGTAATGGGGCCGGAGATAGGGTTAAATAAGCGTTAGACTTATTAAAATTTAATAGGCATGGCATCCTAATGGCTCGCGACTGTGCTGATATGAAAAGACAACGATATTGATTAGCCGAGTAAAAGAGTTGAGCAAATGACTATTCTTGTGACTGGTGGAGCGGGTTTTATTGGCTCCAACTTTATTCTCGATTGGCTTGCTGTGAGTGATGAGCTGGTGGTGAACCTCGATAAGCTGACTTATGCCGGTAATGTTGAGAACCTGGAGACGTTAGGAGCTGATTCCCGATACATATTCGCTCACGGTGATATTGGTGATAGCTCACTGGTCTCTGAGCTCCTGGATAAACACCAGCCCCGGGCGATATTGAATTTTGCAGCTGAATCTCATGTAGATCGTTCTATTCATGGTCCAGAGGACTTCATTCAGACCAACATTCTGGGCACCTTCAGGTTGTTGGAGTCTGTCAGAGCCTACTGGGATGCGTTGGAAGGCAGTACAAAAGCAAAATTTCGTTTTTTACATGTCTCAACTGATGAAGTTTACGGCACATTAGCCCCTAGTGATGCGGCCTTTACAGAAGGGCATAGGTATGAGCCTAATAGTCCATACAGTGCCAGTAAGGCCTCATCGGATCATTTGGTTCGTGCGTACCATCACACCTATGGTTTGCCAGTAGTGACGACAAATTGTTCGAATAACTACGGACCCTACCAATTTCCTGAAAAATTGATTCCGCTGGTGATTCACAATGCTTTGCAAGGTAAACCGGTACCAATCTATGGTGATGGTCAGCAAATCCGCGATTGGCTTTATGTGGGGGACCACTGCAGTGCCATCAGACGAGTGCTTGAGGCAGGACAGGTTGGTGAGGTCTACAACATTGGTGGTTTGAATGAGAAGGCTAACCTCGATATCGTTCATGTGATCTGTGAATTACTCGAAGAACTTGCTTCAGGGAATAGCTACTCCAGAGCAGGGGGTAATCAACAAGGATTCAAAGGCCTTATTCATTTCGTAAAAGACCGTCCCGGGCATGATCGGCGTTATGCTATCAATGCAGATAAGATTAATCGCGAACTCGGCTGGCAACCTACGGAAACGTTTGAGACCGGAATACGAAAGACGGTCAGTTGGTATCTCAATAATCAGCAATGGGTCGAGCGCGTGGTGAGTGGTGAATATCGCGATTGGCTGGCTCGTCAGTACGCATGAAGATTTTACTGCTAGGTGGGAACGGTCAAGTAGGCTGGGAATGTCAGCGCTCACTCTCCATTATGGGGACGCTAGATATTCATGACCGGTCCACTGCAGACTTTCTGTATCTGGACAAGCTCAGAAAAGTTGTCAGGGAGAGTAAACCGGACGTTATAGTGAATGCGGCTGCTTATACTGCTGTTGATCGAGCCGAAGATGATCAAGAAGCAGCCTTTCAAATAAACTCTAAGGCTGTGGCTTTACTCGCAGCAGAAGCAAGACAACAAAATGCTTGTCTGATTCATTACTCGACGGATTATGTCTTTGATGGCACCAAGCAAGGCTTTTACTCTGAACAAGACGAAACGAATCCTCAGTCTGTGTATGGCCAAAGTAAACGTGACGGTGAATTGGCGATTCTAGATAGTGGTTGCCAGTTTTTTATTCTCAGAACAAGTTGGGTCTTCGCTTCGCGAGGGAATAACTTCGCTAAGACGATGATTAAGCTTGCACAGGAGCGAGAAGAGCTAAGTGTTGTTAGTGATCAGGTTGGTGCGCCAACCAGCGCTGAACTGATCGCCGATGTTACAGCGCAAATCATTTATCAACTTCGTCAGAAGCCCGACTTTGCAAAAAAACATTCCGGTATTTACAACCTAGTGGCAGACGGTGAAGCAAGTTGGTTTGATTTTGCTAGGCGAGTTCTGACCAAGGCACAAGAACTTGGGCTTGCGCTGCGTGTTGGTCCTCAGGGTATTGTCCCTGTCTCTACCACATCATTTCCTCGAGCCGCCCCCCGACCGGCTAATTCACGTCTGGATACAATCAAATTATCCACTCTGTTGAATATTAGCCTCCCTGACTGGCAGTTCCATGTTGACAAAATGATGATTGAATTATTGGAGAAGCGACCATGAAGCAACGAAGAGGAATCATACTTGCCGGTGGTTCTGGGACGCGCCTTTACCCGGCGACAAGATCGATTTCTAAACAGTTGTTGCCGGTATTTGACAAACCCATGATTTATTATCCATTAACGACCTTGATGCTGGCCGATATCAGGGAAATTCTTATCATCTCAACACCTGAAGATACACCAAGATTTAGGGATTTATTGGGCGATGGGTCTCAGTGGGGATTGGATATTCAATATGCTGTGCAACCATCGCCTGATGGCCTGGCACAGGCTTTCCTGATAGGGGAAGACTTCCTTGATGGTCATCCTTCAGCGTTAATATTGGGAGACAATATATACTACGGTCATTCGCTGGAGACTTTGCTCGAGTCGGCCAATAGTCGTACAAAAGGCGCTACAGTCTTTGCCTACCATGTGAAGGATCCTGAGCGCTATGGTGTCGCTGACTTTAATAAAAGCGGTAAAGTGCTCAGTATTGAAGAAAAGCCTACGAATCCAAAATCTAACTTTGCCGTGACAGGACTTTATTTTTACGATCAACGTGCGGTGGAGTTTGCTAAGCAAATTAAACCTTCGGCCAGAGGAGAGTTGGAGATCACAGATTTGAATAAGCTCTATCTGGAAAAAGGCGAACTCGCGGTCGAGAAGATGGGGCGAGGGTATGCGTGGTTAGATACCGGTACGCACGAAAGTTTGCTTGATGCCGCTCAATTTGTACAAACAATCGAAAACCGGCAAGGATTGAAAATAGCCTGTCCTGAAGAAATTGCACTCTGTAAAAACTGGATTAGTACCCAGCAACTTGAGGAAATTGCTCAACCAATGCTGAAAAATGGTTACGGGCAATACCTCATGCAAATCCTTCGTGAGCACTGCACTTAATCAATAACAACAACAAATAATAATCTTCAGCATGAAAGCAACCCCAACAACGATTCCAGATGTCATTCTTATTGAACCTGATGTATTCAGCGATGAGCGTGGCTTTTTTTTCGAGAGCTTTAACCAGAAAAAATTTGAAGAGGCGGTTGGTAGAAAAGTCGAATTTGTTCAGGACAACCACTCAAAATCAGGTAAAGGCGTGCTGCGTGGCTTACATTATCAATTACCGCCACATGCACAGGGCAAACTAGTTCGGGTTGTTCAGGGAGAGGTGTTTGATGTTGCAGTAGATATTCGCAGAGACTCACCTACATTTGGGCAGTGGGTCGGTGAGGTTCTCTCAGCAGAAAATAAAAAACAACTCTGGATTCCAGAAGGTTTTGCTCATGGTTTTCTCACGCTTAGTGAGTCGGCTGAGTTTTTGTATAAAGCCACCGCATATTACGCTTCGGAGAGTGAACGAAGCATCATTTGGTGCGATGACCAGCTAAGAATTGATTGGCAGTTGAAAGTAGCCCCTCTACTCTCCATGAAAGATAGTGCTGCGGTTAAATTCGTTGATGCTGATGTTTTTTGAGTGAGATATAAACTGAAATCTTACGCAATTAATTTCAACCTCATTTGACTCAGTTTATATAACCCCTCTAATTACAACCTATCTCTCGGCATGGCATTTTGATATCATCCTTCGATTACTCATCAGCTCATGGAATCAGAACTTTGATGTGTTCGTTAGTTAATTCCGATGATTCGGGATATCATGCGACCATATTCCAACTGGTTTCAAATGACTTTAGGGCTTCACGAGTTTGGCTCTGAAATTGGTTATTCATTCATGAAGTTAATTCCGACTATTCTATGCGGTGGGGCAGGCTCACGCTTATGGCCTTTGTCCAGATCTCAACATCCGAAACCTTTTATCAAGCTCAATGACGGTCAAAGTCTTCTGCAAAAAGCCTTTAAAAGAGGCGTAGAACTAGACAATGTCAGTGAAGTTCTGACGGTTACAAATCGCGAATTGTTGTTTAAAACAGAAGACGAATACCGTTCAATCAATTATCAAAAAGCCAAAACCGCTTTCATACTAGAACCTTTTGGAAAAAATACGGCAGCTGCGATTGCTGCAGCCGTATTGAATACTATTGAGAAACATGGGCGAGATGCCGTTTTGTTGGTGCTTGCTGCGGATCACTTAATAGAAGACGCGGATAGTTTCCGAAAAGCGGTAAATAAGGCAGTTGAGTTAGCAGTCCAAGGAAAGTTAGTCACATTCGGCATAAAGCCGACTGCTCCTGAAACTGGCTACGGCTACATTCACGCAAAAGAGCATGATGTACTCGAGTTCGTAGAGAAGCCAAATTCCGAGAGAGCACAGAAATATGTAGCTTCTGGCGAGTACCTGTGGAACTCAGGTATCTTCTGTTTCAATGCGGGAACGATGTACGAGGAAATGCTCAAGCTATGCCCAGACATCTTGCAACAAGTTAAAAATTGCCTTGAACATTCACAAAAGGTTGAAGGTACCGATGTCAGACAAATTGAGCTTAACGCAGAAGTTTTCAAACATGTAACTGAAGCTCCGATTGACATCGCTGTTTTCGAGAAGTCAGAAATTGTTGCTGTTGTCCCATGTGACATTGGATGGAGCGACATTGGATCATGGGCTGCGATGGGGGAGCTCACACCTGCTGATGAAAACGGTAACCGCATTGATGGCAGGGTTCAAATATTTGATAGTAAAAATTGCTTTATAAGAAGCAAGAACCGCCTTGTTGGTGCTGTTGGCCTAGAAAATGTCATCATCGTTGATACGGCTGATGCTCTACTGGTCGCTCATGGCTCCAAAGCTCAAGAAGTAAAGCATGTCTATACCGAGCTAAAGAAAATAGACCACGAGTCTCACAAGCTTCATAAAACGGTGTATAGACCTTGGGGAACATATACTGTCTTGGAAGAAGGGGCTCATTTCAAAATTAAACGTATTGAGGTCAAGCCTCATTCAAGCCTGAGTTTACAAATGCACCAACATCGCTCAGAGCATTGGGTTGTCCTCAAAGGTGAGGCCAAAATTGTCAATGGTGAGCAAGCTTTGACTATCAAAAGAGATGAGTCGACTTTTATCCCTGCAGGACACAAGCACCGGCTCAGTAATATCACAGATGAGCCATTAGTGATTATCGAGGTACAGACAGGAAAGTACGTCGGCGAAGACGATATTATTCGTTTTGAGGATAACTATGGCCGTTGCTAGTAAGTTAAGCTGTTTCAAGGCCTATGATATCCGTGGGCAGCTTGGTGATGAGCTTAATAGAGACATTGCATACAGAATTGGATTTTCCTATGCAAAGCACCTTAACGCAAAGACGGTTGCAGTTGGCGGAGATATTCGTCTTTCCAGTGAGATCCTGAAGCAGGCCCTAGCAAAAGGCTTAATGGATGCAGGCTCCGATGTCATTGATATTGGCACGGTAGGTACTGAAGAAATTTACTTTGCCGCATTTCATCTGGATGTCGATGGCGCTATCGAGGTCACAGCCAGTCATAATCCGATGGATTACAATGGTATGAAGCTTGTTGCCAGAGGCGCTGTACCAATCAGTGGTGACAGTGGTTTACACAAGATTAAAGAGCTTGCAGAGACGCTGACTTCACCTTATCACGGTGAAGCTTTTTCGATCGATAATTTGCCAATACCAGAACAAACGGAGTCATTAGCTGAAGACGCCAAAGGCAGTTATTCAAAACAATCAATTCTTGAGGCCTATGTCGATCACCTGCTCACCTATATAGATCTGAAAAAACTCAAACCACTTAAACTTGTTGTGAATGCCGGTAATGGTGCAGCAGGGCATGTTGTAGATGCATTAGAAGCACAGCTCGAATCACTAAATATGCCGGTGGAGTTTATCAAGGTTCATCATGAGCCTGATGGTACTTTTCCTAATGGTATTCCCAACCCTTTACTACCGGAAAATCGTGCGGCTACAGCGCAAGCCGTAATTGATAACCAAGCTGACATGGGAATTGCTTGGGACGGTGATTTCGATCGCTGTTTCCTCTTTGATGAAAATGGCCGTTTTATCGAAGGCTACTACATCGTTGGGTTGCTGGCAGAAGCATTCCTGCGTAAAAGTCCCGGTGAAAAAATCATTCATGATCCACGTCTCACCTGGAATACGATCGATCAAGTTGAGCAGGCAGGTGGCATCGCCATTCAGTCTAAAACTGGCCATGCCTTCATAAAAGAACGCATGCGTAAAGAAAATGCGATTTATGGTGGCGAAATGAGTGCCCACCATTACTTTCGTGACTTTGCCTATTGCGATAGTGGCATGATTCCGTGGTTGTTGGTTACTGAGCTTTTGTCAGTTTCAGGAAAGTCGCTATCAGAACTCGTCAATGAGCGAATGGACAAGTATCCATGTAGTGGCGAAATCAATTACAAGGTTAAGAATGTCGAAGATACCCTTGACAGAATAGTGGCGTTTTATCGGCTGGAAAATCCGAATATAGATAAAACAGATGGCATCAGTATGGAGTTTACTGATTGGCGTTTTAATATCCGAGCTTCGAATACCGAACCCTTACTCAGGTTGAATATTGAAGCACAATCCGCATCAATTAATATTAGTAATAAGGTTACTGAGCTTGAAAACTTGATCGCTCAATCAACCTAAACGACGTTCGCCAATGTTTAGCAAGTCTGAACAATTGTCTTGAGTGATATTTGAAATTATCCGTGAACCTGTCAGCTGTTTTGATACTGTCCCCCAGCCCTTCTAGATAAACGAAAATGAAGAACTGTAAAGAGCATGTAGAAAATGAATGAATCCCAGAAATTTATCGATGAACTAACGTTACCTCTCCCTAAGTCAGATGCGCCGAGTGTTTATGCGTTTTCACTGCACAAATCTGGCAGTACGCTCCTATTTAATATGCTAAGTGAACTATCGAAAAAATTGGATTATGAATACTTCAGCATTCAAGACAAAATGTTCGAATATGGCATACCTCCTAAAGAAAGTCTGAAGAACACTGAAGAGCTTTTTTCAGACAAGGGATACGTATACGGAGGTTTCAGATTTTTTCCTAAAAACTACAGTATTGGTGAATATAGTAAGTATAAGTCGATACTTCTAGTAAGGAATCCGTTAGATGCTCTAGTGTCAATGTATTTTTCTGCAAAGTCTTCACATAAAATCCCTAAAAGTGGAATTTTAAAAAATATATGGCTTAAAAAGAGAGAGGAAACTCAAAAGCAATCCATTGATGAATTTGTTATAGCTTCAGCTGAAGCTCACAAAGAAAGGGTGATGAGCTATACAGAACTTCTCGGCTCAGAATGCTGTAGATTATTTAGATACGAAGATATCATTTATGATAAAGCAGAATTCTTACGTGATATCGCAGATCATTATGCTTGGGACGTTCCGACAAATATACTGTCTGAAATAGCAAAAAAACACGATATTTTCCCTGGCACAGAAAAGTCATCTGAACATGTAAGACAGGTACATCCCGGTAATTTCAAAAAAAACTTACAACCTGAAACAATTACTTATCTGCAAGAAATTTACAAAGATGTTCTTGAAGCATTTGGATACAATCCATCTGCTCAATCTGCCTTCTTGCGACTGATTTCGAGTCAAAATGTCTAAGATTATTCATATAACCTTGGCTAAATCTGGTAGTCAGTGGGTTCGGGATGTCCTATGTCATCCTGAGATTTTGAATTTTGTGAAAAAGGAATATTCAGGTATTTCTTTGAACATGAACCTCATCGGGGATTATAAATTCCCAGAAGATCAGTTCAGCGGACCAGTCTTCGGGATGACTACTACAGATTGGAACTCTGGACGCAATAAAGATAAATCTGACAAGGCAATAGTTGTTCTTAGAGATCCTAGGGATAGAATTGTCTCGCTTCTCTACTCACTTACTAACAGTCACTCTGATGACCTTCCTGTAATACGATGCTTTAGGAAGCTCTTGTCAGAGCAAGGGTCTTTAGAAAATAAATTAAAAATATTGAGCTTATATTCTGAGTCAACCATCAGGTTCTATAAAACATGGGCAGACTATGAAGGAGATGATGCTCTTGTTGTTAAGTACGAGGATTTAATCAAGCCAGAGTTAAATTCATTCAAATACATATTTAAATGGCTTGGGTGGGGCGGCATTCCTGATGATCTTGTTGATAAAGTTTTGAATGAGCTCAGCTTCAGAAATCGAGCAGGTAGAGAGCCAGGAATAATCAATAACAATAGCCACCTAAGGAAAGGTGTAGCTGGTGACTGGGTTTTTCATTTCAACATTGAAATGGGACGCTTATGGGAAGAGTTATTCCCAAGTTTGTTAACAGCAACAGGTTACGAGGCTACAGATCAATGGTGGGAAAGACTTCCGAAGACATTGTAGAGAAATTGAAGTATTTACACACATGCATACCTTTTCATCAAAAAAATCCATAGTGAAGAACTTTTTCAAGTGCATAGCAAATTGCCTGACACCCAATGAACACAGCTACAAAAAATGGGAAAAGAAAAATAAATTTTTAAGAAAGGCGGGGATAAACATTGGTAAAAACGTCGCTATCGACCACGGATTTTTGTGTCTAACTGGTCAAGAAGAAAATCTAGATATTGGTGACTATTCTGCGCTTGGTATTGGAACTAAAGTTTATAATTTCAACAGTGTCAAAATCGGAAAATTTTGCATGTTCGCAGCGGATGTGACTCTTGTGAATGGGGGGCATGAAACCAATACCTTTGAGCCTTTTTCAGCCGAATTAAGAATAGGCAATGGATGTTGGTTTGGCAATGGTGCTCGAGTTGTTGGCGGTGTAACAATTGGTAACAACGCAATAATTGGCGCGGGAGCTCTGGTTCTTAATGATGTTCCTGACAATGCGGTTGTGGTGGGTGTTCCTGCAAAGGTCATTAAGTTCAGAGACCTGCCCAAAAGAGTATGGCATCTCGGGGGGGATTATTTTGATCCAGTGAATTTTGAGTTGCTCTCAGATGAAAGACAAAAAGGAGATTAGGTTTGGGAGCTGTTACTTTTTCATTGGATAGTGATCTAGTTAAAGCATTAAAGTCTATTTTACCACTGGACATTTTTGTAGAAACTGGAACTTTTCATGGCGATACGATTGCTGAGATATACCCATATTTCACTAAAGCCATTTCGATAGAACTGTCAGAAGAATTGTCGCGTGAGGCGAATGCTCGTTTTTCTAATCAACCGAGCGTTGAGATCAGCCAGGGAGAGTCTTCAGAAGTTCTCAAAAAATTAACTCCAGAACTTGATGATGCTTCGGTTTTATATTGGCTCGATGCACATTGGTGTATAGCAGAAAATACCGCAGGTTCAGAAAGCCAATGCCCATTATTGGATGAGCTTAAATCTATTAGTGTTATTAACGACAAGTCGGTAATTTTGATTGATGATGCAAGGCTTTTCCTTGCGCCGCCACCAAAACCTCATGAAGTCACACAGTGGCCAGAGTTTGACGAAATTGTTCGCATGCTTTTTAAGCTGAGTAGCAAGCATGAGCTGATGGTGGTAAATGATGTTATTGCCTTTTATCCCAAGAGTGCGGCAGAGGCTGTTACACAATATGCGCGTGAAAATGGTGTTGATTGGCTAGAAATAATCCATGCAAGCAGACAGTTCAGTACTTTGCTTCCTGAAATGAATGACAAAGAGCAGGTCATTCAGGGGCAATCTGAGAAAATAAAACAGTTAGAAACTCTGGTAAGTAAACAAGCCGTACAACTAAAACCCATAAGATTTTTGTTATCTATACCAGGAGTTAAGCTTGTCGGAAGAATACTTCGACGCATCTATACGATCTTTAAGCCACGACTAGGCTGGCTTAGTCAGTACGAACCACGTCAGTTGACAATTCAAGATGACAATGAAGTTATGGCTGCTTTTGATAAACCAAAAGTTTCTATTGTCACGCCATCTTTCAAACAAGCCGAATATATAGGCCGAACAATAGATAGTGTGTTAGGGCAGGAATATTCAAACCTTGAGTATTTTGTTCAGGATGGTGGCTCAGATGATGGTACGACAGAGGTTCTTCTTCAATATGAGAGCCAGTTATCTGGATGGAAATCTGAGCCTGATAGTGGGCAATCACAAGCTATTAATCGAGGTTTTTCTCAGACATCTGGTGAAATCATGGCATGGCTGAATTCTGATGATTTACTGATGCCGGGTGCTATCCAGACTGTAGTGGATTACTTTCTTAAGCATCCAGACGTCGATGTTGTTTACGGTGATCGGCTGATGATTGATGAGAATGAGCTTGAGATAGGTCGTTGGATTTTACCCGGACATGATTCGAACGCACTAGAATGGGCAGACTACATACCACAGGAAACCATGTTCTGGAGACGTGGGATCTGGGAAAAAGCAGGTGCGGAGATAGACGAGTCTTTCAGGTTTGCGATGGATTGGGATTTACTGATTCGCTTCCATAAGGCTGGTGCAAAATTCGCTCACATACCCCGTTTTCTCGGAGCATTCAGGATACACGAACAACAAAAAACTTCATCTGTAATAAATGAAGTGGGCATAAAAGAAATGAATCGTATCAGAGAGCGAGTTCACGGGTATACACCAGATACAACTGTGGTTCGCCGAAAGGTGACCCCATTTCTTATCAAACATATTATCAAGGACCTAGGCTACAGAATAAAAACACGCCTTAGTCATAAGTTTAAATTAAGCTAGGAATTTGCAATGAAAAAAGCATTGATAACAGGTGTAACAGGCCAGGATGGTGCGTATTTGGCCGAGTTGCTGCTGAGCAAAGGATACGAGGTTCATGGCATCAAGCGTCGTAGTTCCCTGTTCAATACTGATCGTATAGATCATCTATATCAGGACCCTCATGTCAGTGACCGTCATTTTATTCTGCATCACGGAGACTTAACGGATAGTTCGAGCCTGATCCGTATCATTCAGCAGGTTCAGCCGGATGAGATATACAACCTTGCAGCACAATCACATGTCGGTGTTTCCTTTGAGGAGCCAGAATACACAGCGAATTCCGATGCCATCGGTCCTTTAAGAATCTTGGAAGCAATTCGTATTCTTGGCTTAGAAAAGAAGACACGCTTCTATCAAGCTTCAACATCGGAGTTGTATGGTTTGGTTCAAGAGGTGCCTCAAAAAGAGACGACACCATTTTATCCACGTTCACCGTATGCCGTTGCAAAGCTTTATGCATACTGGATTACTGTCAATTATCGTGAAGCTTATGGCATTTATGCCTGTAATGGGATTTTGTTTAATCACGAAAGTCCTGTTCGAGGCGAGACTTTTGTTACACGTAAAATCACAAGAGCAATTGCACGAATCAAGCTTGGTTTACAGGACTGCTTATATTTGGGAAATCTTGATGCAAAACGAGACTGGGGTCATGCCAAGGACTATGTTGAGATGCAATGGTTGATGCTGCAACAAGAGCAGCCTGAAGACTTTGTTATTGCAACCGGTGTTCAGTTCAGCGTTCGGGATTTTGTGAATGCGGCTGCTGCTGAAGTGGGCATGGAAATTACCTGGAAAGGTGAAGGTGTTGATGAAAAAGGCTTCGATAGTGAAGGGAAATGCATCGTGGCAGTGGATCCGAGGTACTTCCGTCCAACAGAGGTTGAGACTCTGCTGGGGGATGCGACAAAAGCAAAAGAGAAATTGGGCTGGACACCCAAGATCAGTTTTGAAGAATTAGTCGCTGAAATGATGCGTGAAGATCTCAAGTCTGCTGAGCGTGACGAGTTGGTTAAGAAACACGGCTATTCAGCTTACGACTATCATGAGTAAAGACATGAATAAAGAAGACACAATATTTGTCGCTGGTCACAGGGGCATGGTCGGTTCGGCAATTGTCAGAAAGCTTGAGGGTAAAGGATATAAGTCTATTTTGACTGCGACACGGGACCAGCTTGATTTGCTGGACCAAAAAGCGGTTGAATCATTCATGAGCGAGCACAAGCCAGATTATATTTATCTGGCTGCTGCCAAGGTGGGGGGTATTCACGCAAACAACACCTTCAGGGGGCAGTTCATTTATGAAAACATGATGATAGAGTCAAATATCATTCATGCCGCGTGGAAGTCTGGGGTTAAGCGCCTGTTGTTCTTGGGTTCAAGTTGTATTTATCCAAGAGATTGTCCACAGCCAATACAAGAAGATTATCTGTTGACTGGGCCACTAGAACAAACCAATGAACCATATGCCATTGCCAAGATAGCGGGAATTAAGCTTTGTGAAAGCTACAACAGGCAATATGGCACAGAATATGTCTCTGTAATGCCTACAAATTTGTATGGCCCAAACGATAATTATGATCTCGAAAGCAGTCATGTACTGCCTGCTCTAATTAGGAAAGCACACGAAGCTAAAGAACGAGGTGACAAAGAGCTTGTTGTCTGGGGCTCTGGTAAGCCTATGCGCGAGTTTTTGTATGTGGATGATATGGCTGATGCTTGCGTTTTCTTAATGGAATCCACAGTAAAAGATGGGCTTTTCAATATTGGTACTGGCGAAGATATAACTATCCGTAACTTGGCAGAGACTATTATGGAAGTTGTTGGTTTCGACGGCGAAATCGTTTTTGACGCAAGTAAGCCGGATGGCACCCCCAGAAAGCTGCTAAATGTAGATAAAATGAAACAACAGGGATGGTCCGCTAAAACTGCATTGCGGGAAGGTATCTCGGAGTCATATTCTGACTTTCTTTCCAAGATCTAGTTGAATGTCTCAACCTATCATCACAGTCGCCGTACCTTCGTATAACCAAGGACAGTATATCGAGGAAACACTTGAGTCCATTTTTAAACAGGACCTTCCTGTCGAGGTGTTTGTCCTTGATGGAGGGTCTACTGATGGAACTGTTGAAATCCTTAAAAAGTGGTCAGGTCGCCTGTCGGGATGGCGTAGTGGTCCGGATGATGGGCAAGCCGCTGCGATTAATGACGGTGTGAAAATGGGAACTGCTCCCTATGTTTGTTGGCTCAACAGTGATGATTATTGGCTGCCAGGGCAATTAATTAGATTACTTGAAGCTCTTGAGCACGACTCTACAGTCCCTATGGTCTATGGTAGAGTCGAAAATCTCGATGAGAATACCGGAAAACATAGTTCGGTCTGGGTCGAGTCATTTGATGAAAGAAGATTGGCGAAGCGTTGTATCATTTCACAACCAGCAACACTTATCCGCCGAGATGTATGGCAAAAGGTGAGTGGGCTGAAGGCTGAACTGGGCATGGCTATGGATTATGACCTATGGTGGCGAATATATAGGCAGTTCGGAAAACCAAAATTTGTTGATGAACTGATCGCTATAAACCGACAACACAATGATACTAAGACTCAGAGCCAACGCCATTTACATTACCGTGAAGCTATTGAAGTCGTCAGAACGCATGCCGGATATGTCCCATTGAAATGGTGGTTTTATCAGCCTTATTCGGTCTGGATTAAAGCTGCAGTAAATTGGTATAGAAAACGCTGATATGCGAGTATTGCATATTTTTAAAACCTATCTGCCTGATAATTATGGGGGGATTGAACAGGTTATCAATCAGATAGCTTTAGGTTCTGCCAAACTTGGTGTCAATACAGAAGTTTTGACACTAACCAAAGAGCCCGGTGAGCGAACGATTGAGCTAGATGGACATATTGTGCATCGGGCTAAAGAAGATTTTAATTTTGCTTCTACAGGGGTCTCGCTCTCTGTTTTCCGTCAATTTGCTCAACTCTCCAAACAGGTGGACATTATCCATTATCACTTCCCATGGCCGATGATGGATTTGTTGCACTTTTCAGCAAGGTTAAAAAAGCCAAGCGTTTTGACCTACCACTCAGACATTGTTAAACAGAAACGTCTGCTCAAACTGTATGAGCCACTGAGGAATCGCTTTTTAGCGAGTGTTGATCGAATTGTAGCCACGTCACCGAATTATTTGGAGAGTAGTGATGTATTGAAGCTGTTTCAAGATAAAGTAGACGTGATCCCCATTGGAATAGATAAAGCTACATATCCAAAGCCAGATGATTCAAAACTGGCATCATGGCGTAATGAATTGGGTGATAAATTTTTCCTTTTTATTGGAATGCTTCGCTACTACAAGGGATTGCATATTCTCATCAGAGCTGCAAGGGAAGCTAGTTCAAAAATAGTGATAGTAGGTGCGGGGCCTATTGAGTCTGAGCTCAAGTCGCAAGTTCGTGAGTCTGGCCTTACCAATGTTGTATTTCTTGGAAAGGTGTCCGATGAAGACAAATCTGCCTTACTTACCCTTTGTTACGGTGTAGTGTTTCCATCTCACTTACGTTCAGAGGCTTTTGGGGTTTCACTCTTGGAAGGAGCAATGTTCGGCAAACCAATGATTTCTAGTGAAATTGGTACAGGGACAACCTTTATTAATATCGAAGGAGAGACGGGGTTAGTCATTCCACCAGGTGATCATCATGCTCTAAGTCAGGCGATGAACTGGTTAGTGGCTCATCCTACAGAGGCAAAGATGATGGGCGAACAGGCTGAAAAGCGTTACTGGCAATTGTTTACAGCTGAGCAGATGGTGGAGTCTTATGTTCAATTGTATCGGAAGTTAATTCGGTAAGCCTATCAAGCACCTGATGTAACAGCTCAATAGCATCCTCATACTGTTGTTGATGGAATTCTTGTTCAAATGCTGCTAACAAGGATACAAGTTCATAAGCTTCACTAGGAAAGTCTTTTATTTCTGGGCGCTGTATGCTTGCCGACTGAATCACACCAATAATGTTGTTCTTCTCATTTAGTTTGATACCTGCTCCTAAAGGTTCTATGGCCCAGTCTGGCCAGTGAAAGGTTACGACCTGATTCTCAGAGTTTTTTAGTAAAGCAGTATTATTCAGTTTCGGGGCGACAAGGCTTAACGGCAATTTTTGGATGACAGCCTTTATACTTGACAAGGAGGCTTCTACTTCTTGAATGATGTCCTTACTCTTCTCATTGGCAACTACCTGTAGCCTCTTTAGCATGTCTTTATCGATCCTTTCCCATAAGAATGCTTTTGATCTTTTATAACGCCCAACTAACATCTTTGGAGGAGTCAAAGCTAATATCTGTTCGTTAATAGTGTTTTTGTAATTTAAAGCTTGTTTTGAAGACACTAACTCATGATTTGTAATATCAAAAACATGGCAGTGATTATTCCCAACCATCGTTGCAAGGAGGAAAGGAGGACATGGCAACTCTTTGCTTAATGCATCAGTCATTAAAGTTGCTTCATGAAGAGCTTGTGAGCTTACTCTTTGCTCAAACACTTTTATCAGAAAAGTCCTTTCATGGGCTTCTGCCTCTGCACGCAGCACTAATATGTTGTTAAGGCGTGTCTGCTGCCACTCGGTAACAATATTTCCTATATTTTGGCTATTTGTGGCTTCTTTCAACACTGGTACTAGCCAATCATCTGGAGAGTTATTTGTGAGTAAGTCCCACACACCCTGTTGCGATTTAATTGCTGGTATGAATGCATGATTATGGAAAAATAAAGCGTTTATTTTTCCTTCATCTTGTTTAAGTGTGAAGAGATATGAAGCAGTGAAACTTAATCTAGCCAACATTAGCCTACTCAAAATGAGACTGACTAATCCAATTATAAAAACAGGCGGTGCCAGATAAAGGTAATCAACTACGATGTAGAGAAAAATTAATAAAAAAACAATGTTAGATATGGCAACGGCTGTGGGCTGGGGTTTATCAATGATTATTTTTTTAAACTTGGAAACTGATGAATACAAAGAGTAGGCGATAAAGTATGAAAGAGAGAGGGTGATGGTTATAAATAAAGCCATGTCTCTATAAAAAATAGTGAATAACCCTAGCGTAACTAGAGAAAACACAAGCCCAGCAAGAGCGTCAACATACCTTGTATAGGCTCTTGAAGCGAACTTATCCTGATTTTCAAAGATAATGATCTTTTGAGTCTTCTCAAGCAGTTTTTTAACACCACGCTCAGTTGTTTTCTCACTAAATTGTTTAAATATCGCACTTAAGACGTAAGAGGCTAATGACAACATTACGAGAGAAATAATAAGCGAATTTTTTCCTATTCCTCGGAATGTTTCTGGAATGTAGCTGGGTATGCCTTCTGAGCCCAAGAGCATGACCACTTTTAACGGCATAAGAAAAGCTAACATCATAGCTATTTGTGAAATTAGTGTAGTGAACACAGATACCAGTGTGGAAACCGGTGCACCTTTGAGAAAGGTCTTTGTTAGTTTGAGAAGCCAGCGTAAAGTGGAAAAAGTTGAGTTACTCAAATTTATACCAATTAAGTTTTAAGAGTCAGGATAATTGTGCTTTTAGCAATCCCCGAGTAAGTGTAGCTTTTTGCTTTAGTCAATAAGTACATTTTCTCGCATGGAAGTAGGCAGTAAATTCGATAAAGCACACAACAATAATGAGGCAGAAGAGCAAATTACGTTAATGCTGATTATACTGATCTAACTAGTTTCTGACATTAGCACTACTATCTGAATAATTCTTTTCATATCCTTAAAAGACTTCAGGTTAAGACCTGTAAGAGTCGGAGTACAGCACACTCAGTGCGAGGAAGATTATGTGTTTAGACTGCTACTTTATCTCAACAAATACTGATTTGAGCCTACTTAATCGGTATCATTGTCCGAAATCAGCTAATTCTAAAGCATTTAGCAAAACCTTTAATCAAATCGGCGCATAGTAGAGTACGTTAATGAAGCAGCAACCCGAAGCTATAAACATCAGATGGCACAACCACCATATCAATAAAAGTGAACGAGCCACCCAAAAACGCCAAAAACCATGTGTTTTATGGTTTACAGGGCTAAGTGCCTCAGGCAAGTCTACAATCTCTAACGCTGTTGAACAGAAGCTTTATGAGCTAGGTCATCATACCTATCTGCTGGATGGTGACAATGTCCGGCATGGGCTTAATAAGGATTTGGGCTTTAGTGATTCAGACCGCGTGGAAAATATCCGTCGTATTGGCGAGATGGCTAAGCTGTTTGCCGATGCAGGGTTGATAGTGCTCAGTGCTTTTATTTCCCCTTTCCGCGCAGACAGACAGATGGTGCGTGATTTAGTTGAAGAAGGTGAGTTTGTCGAAATTCATATGGCAACGCCTTTGAGTGTCTGTGAGCAGCGGGATCCGAAAGGCTTGTACAAAAAAGCACGCCAAGGTGAAATCAAGAATTTTACCGGCATCGATTCCGTGTATGAGTCACCTGAAAAGCCGGAAATTACCCTGAATACCGCGGAGTCTGACATCGAAGCCTGCGCAGATAAAGTCATCGCCTACCTCAAACAAAATCATATTATTCACGACTAAGCATGGCATATATTGATGTGTTCAACGGGGATGCAGATGGGATCTGCTCGCTGGTTCAATTGCGACTGGCTGAGCCCAGAGATTCGAAGCTGGTCACTGGCGTAAAGCGTGACATCAATTTGTTAACGCAGGTTGAAGCTGGTAGCGAGGATAAGCTGACTGTATTGGATATATCGATGCAGAAAAACCATGATGATCTCACTCGTTTATTAGCAGGTGGGGCGCGAGTGTTTTATGCCGATCATCATAAGCCGGGTGATATTCCGGACCATCCCAATCTCACAGCACATATTGATATGTCACCAACAGTGTGTACGGCTTTGATTGTGGATAAGTATCTGGCAGGACAGTTTTATTTGTGGGCGATTACCGCGGCGTACGGTGATAATCTGACAGAGGTTGCTGATGAACTAGCAAGTCAATATGGCCTGAACAGTGAGCAATCTTCCCTTCTTCAAGAGTTGGGACTTTACTTAAACTACAACGGCTATGGAGCGAGTCCGCAAGATTTGTTCTATCACCCGGCCGAGTTGTATCGGGAATGTGTCCACTTTGCCTCCCCGTTTGATTTTATCGAGCAGAACGCGTCTGTATTCAACACTTTGAAGCAGGGCTATGAGCAGGATATGGCTCTGGCTAGCAATGAGAAACTGTTCCATGAAACGGATACGTTAGGGGCACTGATTCTTCCTGATAAGCCATGGGCTCGTCGGGTCAGCGGAGTCTATAGCAATCAACTCAGTAACGATTACCCTGAACGTGCTCATCTTTTACTAACCAAAAAAGCGGATGGTGACTACCTTGTCAGTATTCGTGCCCCTCAAACACTGTTGGAAGGGGCAGATGAAATTGCCAGCCAGTTCCAAACGGGGGGCGGACGTAAAGGCGCTGCGGGGATAAATGCACTGTCAGCACAGGATGTTGCTCGTCTGGTGGATTTGATGGAAAGACGCTATGGAGAAAGCTAGCTTTTAACTTGTGAAGTTTCAAAAGGTGAAAAGTGTGTTTTATGTCACAAATATTTAGCTTTGATGACATCTCCATATTGTTTTTGCTGGACTAGGTTTAGTACTCTTTTGTTGTCGCTCAGGATAAGGGCGGCATAACAAATGACATGGAGATAAGTTATGTTGAAGCAAGTCTTTCTGGCTGCGATCGCAGCTTTGTTTATTTCTTATGGTGCCTTCGCCGCCGATAAAATCAATCTGAACACGGCGTCAGCTGAGCAATTGCAGGTGTTGAGTGGTGTTGGGCCTGCTACCGCAGCAGCGATTGTTGAATACCGTGAAAGCAATGGTCAGTTCAAAAGTGTGGCTGAACTGAAAAGTGTAAAGGGTATTGGCGATAAAAAGCTGCAGAATCTATCGGAGCGTGTGACTGTTACAGAAGAGTAACAGTAGCATTCTTGATTCAAACGGCATGACGGCTTTCCGTCATGCCGTTTTGCTTTTAATGGGATAGATTTTCCACAAGGCGCTGTTTCAGCAGACTTTCTTCTTCCTCTGATAAAGCACCATCATCCTGTCTGGTAATAAAAAAGACGTCTTCTACCTGATCGCCCATTGTATTGATTTTGGCGTTGATGAGTTGAATCTGACAGGCAAGAAAGACCTGGGCAACGGCAGAGACCAGCCCGGGCCGGTCATGCGTATACAGAGACATTACCGTGTGATTGAGCTGCGTATTGGTTTCGAATTCAATATTCGGCTGTGTTTTGAACAGCTTCATCGTGCGTGGGGTAATTAACGGGCAATAAGGTTTAATTTCGCTGGTATTAGCCAGTTGTTTCCTCAGAGCCTTGATGATTTCAGCTGATTGCAGTGACTCGCCGTTTACGATGAAGGTATTGAGCGCCTCATGTTCGCTGGTCACGTTGATTTTCGCATCCAGTACATTAAGCTGGCATTGTTCCAGCGAAGAGGTGATGGCAGCAAAAATACCGGGGCGGTCATGGGTGACAATAAACAGTTCCAGTGTCTGTTTATCATTATGACTACGCAGTGCGATCAGTGGATCCTCGCCGGCATGATCCAGCCGCTGTTCAGTCTGCCATATCAATTCATCAACCGAGTGTCTGAGGAAGTAATCCAGATCATAGGCCTGCCACAACAGACTGATTTCTTGCTGTTGACGGCCTTTAGCCTGCAACTGTTGCATGGCTTCCTGGTATTTTTTGTAACTCTTTTCCCGCGTACTCTTGGCCTGTGCCTCAGAATGTTCTATCCACTGGCGGGTGCTGTGGTAGAGCTGTCTGAGCAGGGAGTCGCGCCAGCCGTTCCAGAGGTTGTTATTGGTGGCGCGGATATCCGCGACAGTTAATAAGTACAGGTAATTCAGCCGGTCAGTTGTTTTTACCTGTTCGGCAAATTTTTTGATGACATCCGGATCTTCGAGGTCGCTTTTCTGGGCCGTCGCCGACATGGCCAGATGATTGCGTACTAGGAAGCAGATCAGATCGGTGTCATAACTGCTCAGGCTGTGACGCTGGCAGAATTCGGTGGCATCCACCACGCCGAGAACACTGTGATCGCCACCGCGACCCTTGGCAATATCATGGTAGATGCCAGCAATGTAGAGAAGCTCTGGCTTGGGAAGTTGATAAAACACCTCAGAGCAGAGAGGGAACTCATTCTTATATTCCTCGCATGAAAAGCGACGAAGGTTACGTACCAGGAACAAAGTATGCTCATCCACGGTGTAGGCATGGAAGAGATCATGCTGCATCTGTCCGACGATACGACCGAACTCGGGCAGATAGGCGCCGAGTACATCCAGTTCATTCATGCGGCGGAATTCATGGGTGATGCCTTTGGGCTGACGGATGATTTCCATAAATAGCGTACGAGTACGGAGATCGGCGCGGAATTTGTCATCAATCAGATGAAGATGGGCATGGATCTGACGAATCGTCGAGGCACGAACGCCTTTGAGCTGCGGGTTCTGCTCGAGGATTAGAAACACTTCCAGCAAAGCATAGGGATAGTAGGCAAAAATACCTGGGTTAATCGTTTCCAGATAGCCGTTGTGCGACTGAAAACGACGATTGAGGATTTTAATATCTCGTTGCTCGTCAGCGAGGATGATGGTTTCTTCAAATAACTGCAGCAGTAGACTATTCATCTGAGCCACCGCACGAGCACAGCGGTAGTAGTCTTTCATGAATTGTTCTACCGCCAGGCGCGATTCGTTGTCCTCGTAGCCCAGTTGTTTGGCCAGTTCACGCTGATGATCGATCATCAGCTTTTCCTGCTTCCGTCCGGCCAGGTGATGCAGGGCAAAGCGAATGGTCCAGAGAAAGTTCTGCGCCTTGTGCAGGGTTTCAAATTCGCTGTTAGCGAGAAAGCCTTTTTGTCTCAGTCCTTCGAGATTTTTGACACCAAAATGCTGCTGCGCTACCCAGGTCACGACCTGAATATCACGCAGGCCGCCTGGTGATTCCTTAATGTTGGGTTCTAAATTATTGGCGGTGTCGTTGTATTTTTGATGGCGGGAAAACTGTTCTTCGCGCTTTAGCTCGAAGAAGCGCCGTGTGTCCCAGGTTTTATTACTGACTGTCAGTTGCTGCAATGAATCGAACAGGTTAGCTTCACCACATAGTAAGCGGGCTTCAAGCAGATTGGTGGCGATGGTGATATCGTCTTCCGCCTGCTGACGACACTCCGGAATCGTGCGCACACTGTGGCCGATTTCCAATCCTACGTCCCATAACTGGGTCAAAAATGCAGACAGGGCGTCTGGCGGGGAGTCGGAAATAGATTCATCAAGAAGAATCAGTACATCGACATCGGAGTAGGGGTGTAATTCACCTCGCCCATAACCCCCCACTGCAATCAGACTGACCGGACAATCATCAGCGATATGTTGTTGCCACAGCTGCTGCAGAATTTCATCAACAAAGGCCGCACGCTGATGAACCAGCTCAGTGACCGGCACACCTTCTTCAAACTGTTGTTTGAGATAGAGCTGACAGTGTTTAAGCGCCTGCCGACAGTGTGCACTGTTGACCTCTGCATCTGCGGGCATAACGAGGTTGCCGACTTCCCAGATGGAGATGGCGTGTTGAGTCATGGCTGGCCTTGTTAAATATCGTCTTCTTCGCTACGACGGGTTAATACTTCGAAACCGTCATCGGTGACTAAGATGGTGTGTTCCCATTGCGCTGATAGAGAGCGATCCTTGGTCACCACAGTCCAGCCATCCGGTAATTGACGGACATGACGTTTGCCCGCGTTGATCATCGGTTCGATAGTGAAGGTCATGCCGGCTTTGAGTTCCATACCGGTGCCCGGCGTGCCGTAATGCAGTACCTGAGGTTCTTCGTGGAAGATTGCACCGATGCCATGGCCGCAGTATTCACGCACCACCGAAAAATTTTCATTCTCGGCATGTTGCTGAATGGCATGGCCAATATCACCGAGACGGATACCGGGTTTAACCATGTTAATGCCGATCATCATTGATTCACGGGCAATCCGGCATAGACGCTGGGCGAGGATAGAGGTCTGACCAACATGAAACATCTTGCTGGTATCGCCGTGATAACCGTCCTTAATTACGGTGACATCGATATTAATAATGTCGCCATCTTTGAGTTTCTTTTCGCCCGGAATACCGTGGCAGATGACATGGTTGACTGACGTGCAGATGGATTTGGGGAAACCATGGTAATTCAGCGGAGCTGGCACGGCATCCAGGTCATTGACGATATAGTCGTGGCAGATCTGATTCAACTCATCGGTGGTGATGCCTGCCTTGACATGTGGCGTGATCATCATCAGCACATCTGCAGCCAATTTACCGGCAACACGCATTTTTTCAATTTCATCTGCAGTTTTGATACTGACAGCCATGTAAAATTCCCACTTGGTTAAACATCATCAACCCATAGTTTGCCGTAAATTCCGGCGACTAACCAGTGATGCATTGGACCTTCTTCAGGGCCTTGATGATTCGACTTTGTTTTAGCGGCCAATTGTGGAATAATATGCGCGCCCGTGAGAGGGCAAAATCACACATGTGCCGGCACAGTTGTCGGGGTGCTGTCGATAAGACTCGAACAGTCGACAACTGGGGTACGTGGAGGATAAACCCCATATTTAAAGGTATAAACATGGCTAAAACAACTATGCGCCAAATGCTTGAAGCAGGCGTACACTTCGGTCACCAAACCCGCTACTGGAACCCAAAAATGGGTCCTTACATCTTTGGTAAGCGCAACAACATTCATATCATCAACCTGGAACAAAGCCTGCCGCTGTTCAACGATGCGCTGAACTTCGTGAGCAAACTGGCTTCCAAAAAAGGTCGTATTCTGTTTGTTGGTACCAAACGCGCCGCTCAGGATGCTATCCGTGAAGATGCAGAACGCGCAGGTATGCCGTTTGTTAACCGCCGCTGGTTAGGCGGTATGCTGACTAACTTCCAAACAGTTCGTCAGTCAATCAAACGTCTGGAAAACATTCAGGAAATGATCGAGTCAGGTAAAACTGAAGGTCTGAAAAAGAAAGAAATCCTGGATCTGACCCGTGAACAGGAAAAACTGGAAAAGAGCATCGGTGGTATCCGTAAAATGGGTGGCCTGCCTGATGCGATGTTCGTGATCGACGTTGACCATGAGCGTATTGCAGTGAAAGAAGCGCAAAAACTGGGTATCCCGGTTATTGCTGTTGTTGATAGCAACAGTAATCCTGATGGTGTCGACTACGTCATTCCTGGCAACGACGACTCCATGCGTGCGATTCGTCTGTACACTGCCAACATCGCAGATGCCATTCTGGAAGGTCGTGCTTCTGTTACTACTGCAGATGCAAACGAAGAATTTGTAGAAGTTGCTGAAAACAGTGCTGAACAAGCTGGCGAGTAATTTCTACTGACAAACTCAGCAGGCTCGTCCGCAAGGGGCGGGCCTGTGTTGTATATGTGGTCTGGAATTAGCAGGCCGTCATAAAAAACAGATTTGAAGGGTTAGAACAATGGCAATTACTGCAGCATTAGTTAAAGAACTGCGTGAGCGTACAGGCTCAGGCATGATGGAGTGCAAAAAAGCACTGGTTGAAGCAAACGGCGATATCGAATTAGCAATTGAAGAAATGCGTAAGGCTGGTCTGGCGAAAGCAGACAAGAAGGCGGATCGTATTGCCGCTGAAGGCATTATCGCAATTGAAGTCAGCAACGATGGTAAAACTGCCGTCATGCTGGAAGTTAACTCAGAAACTGACTTTGTTGCCAAAGCTGACGATTTCGTTACTTTTGTTAACGAAGTGGCGCAAAAAACCCTGGCAGCGCAACCGGCTGATCTGGATGCCCTGAAAGCGTTAACTCTGGATTCTGGTGACACCGTTGAAACCAAGCGTCAAGCGCTGGTCGCTAAAATCGGTGAAAACATCCAGGTTCGTCGTTTCACTATCATGACCTCTGAAGGTCAGATCGGTTTTTACCGTCACGGTGACCGTATCGGTACCATGGTTGCATTGAACGGTGGTGATGTTGAACTGGCGAAAGATCTGGCAATGCATGTTGCGGCAAACCGTCCACAAGCTGTCTCTGCGGCTGAACTGCCACAAGAACTGCTGGACAAAGAGCGTGACATCGTTGCGACTCAAGCGAAAGACAGCGGTAAACCTGACAACATCGTTGAAAAAATGATCGAAGGCCGTATGGCTAAGTTCGTCAACGAAATCAGCCTGCTGGGTCAAGCTTTTGTTAAAGATCCGGACACCACTGTAGAAAAACTGGTTAAACAAGCTGGTGCTTCTGTTGAAGGTTTTGCCTTCTTTGAAGTGGGTGAAGGTATCGAGAAAGCTGAAGATAACTTTGCCGAAGAAGTTATGGCTCAAGCCAGAGGTAAGTAATTGATGACACAAGCCGGAAGTCAGCCCGCATACAAACGCGTGCTGCTCAAATTGAGTGGCGAGGCCCTGATGGGGAATGCCGATTATGGTATTCAACCAGAAGTGATTTCCCGGTTTGCCAAAGAGATCTCTGAGCTCAGCGCCCAAGGCGTTGAGCTCGGAATCGTCATTGGCGGAGGCAACATTTTCCGTGGTGCTGGCCTTGCTGCCAGCGGCATGGACCGCGTCAGTGCTGACCATATGGGCATGCTGGCCACTGTTATGAACGCTTTGGCCTTGCAGGATGCGCTGGAACAAAACGGTACCTTCTGCCGAGTGATGTCTGCGATTCGCATCCATGAGGTGTGTGAAGACTATCTGCGTCGCCGTGCTATCCGTCATCTCGAAAAAGGCCGCGTAGTGATCTTCGCTGCAGGCACCGGTAACCCGTTTTTTACGACAGATTCTGCAGCCAGCCTGCGAGCTGTTGAAATCGGTGCAGAGCTGATGCTTAAAGCCACGCAGGTTGATGGCGTCTATAACGATGACCCACGGAAAAATCCGGATGCGGTACGTTATACCGAGCTGACCTATGACGAAGTCATCAATAATCGTCTAGCAGTAATGGATACTACGGCTGTGGTGATGTGTCAGGAGCAGAATATCCCTCTGCGTGTGTTTGACGTTCACCAGAGCGGCAATCTGACCAAGATCATTTACGGCGAAGATGTCGGAACTTTGGTGAAATAGGACAGACCATGATCGAAGATATTAAAAAAGACGCTTCCGAGCGGATGAAAAAAAGCGTAGCAGCACTGGCTACGTCGATGGCCAAGATTCGTGCTGGCCGTGCTCATACCAGCCTGCTGGATCATCTCCATGTATCCTATTACGGCTCTGATGTTCCACTGAGTCAGGTTGCTAACGTCGGTGTTGATGATGCACGCACCCTGGTTGTCACACCGTGGGAAAAAGACATGGTGTCTGTCATTGAAAAAGCGATCATGACTTCTGATCTGGGTGTTAACCCGATGAGTGCGGGCATGACTATCCGTATTCCAATTCCGCCACTGACAGAAGAACGCCGCCGTGATCTGGTGAAAGTCGCTAAAGCAGAAGCTGAAAACGCGCGTGTCGCGGTACGTAATATCCGTCGTGATGCGAACAGCACATTGAAAGAATTGCTGAAAGAAAAAGAAATTTCTGAAGACGAGCAACGCGGTGCTGAAGAAGATGTTCAGAAGCTGACGGATGCGACGATCAAGGAAATCGATCAGGTTCTGACTGAAAAAGAAGCGGATTTGATGGAAGTGTAACCACCCCGGTTACACTTTCGTTTAATGACACTCGCCATGAGTGGTCAGACAGTCTCTATTCCCAAACACATTGCTATCATCATGGATGGCAATGGCCGCTGGGCAAAACAGCGCCTCCAACCCCGATTCATGGGGCATCGTGCAGGGGTCAAAGCAGTAGAGGGTATCGTCAAGCACTGTGCGCAACGTGGAGTGGAAGTGCTGAGCCTGTTTGCGTTCAGCAGTGAAAACTGGCGCAGACCGGGAAAGGAAGTCTCTCTGTTGATGGAACTGTTCAGTCATGCACTGAATAATCAGGTCAAAAAACTTCACGATAACAATATCAAACTGCAGATTATCGGCGATATCGAGCGATTTTCTGATTCACTGCAACAGCAGATTTATCAAGCACAACAACTTACTAAAGAAAACACCGGGCTGACAGTAAATATCGCTGCCAATTATGGTGGCCGTTGGGATATTACCCAGTCCGTACAACAGTTGGCTAAACAGGTTGCTGCAGGCACACTGGATGCCGAAGCAATTAGTGAAGAACTCATCAATGCGCACTTGAGTACGGCATCTTTGCCAGAGCCGGATCTGTTTATCCGCACCGGTGGTGAAGAGCGCGTCAGTAACTTTCTTTTGTGGCAGATGGCTTATACCGAATTTTATTTTACGGATGTGTTATGGCCAGAGTTTGATGCCGCACAACTGGATCGTGCGATTAACTCATTCACTCAACGTGAACGCCGCTTCGGGCGAACATCAGAACAACTTCAGGGAAAACCGGATGCTTAAACAGCGTTTGATAACGGCGGCAGTACTGATTCCTGTCGTTGTCTGGGCGATTCTGGCTTTGCCCAGTCCGGTTATTTTATGGTTGTTTGCCGCGGTAGCTGGACTGGCTGCCTGGGAGTGGCTTTCTTTAATTGATATCAACTCGACAGGTAAAAAGTTACTCTCTTTAGGACTCTTACTGCTTATAGGCATAATGGCTGGGTATTGGGTCGCGCCGGTTTGGGTGTTATCGATCTCTGCGCTGGTTTGGTTATTGGCAACGTTAGTGGTGATGATCTTTGCACACCGAGCTTTGCCTGCAAGGCTCAGCCAGCTATTTCGATCTTCGTGGTTTGCTTTGTTAAGTATGCTGCTGATCCTGAGTGGATTTGTTATCAGTGCCACGCTGTTGCATAGCCATTGGCAGCATGGACCGGCATTATTGCTGTATGTGTTGGTCACTGTCTGGTTGGCTGATACCGGCGGCTATTTTGCAGGGAAACGCTTCGGCAAAACCAAATTGGCCACGGCGATCAGCCCGAATAAAACTTGGGAAGGTGTGCTCGGTGCCCAAGTGTTGGCGATGATTTGGGCGCTGATATTTTTTTATACCATCGGTGGACAGAATCTGAGCCTTGCTCTTTGGCTGGCACTGACGGCATTCATCGTGATGGTTTCAATTGTCGGCGACTTGCTCGAAAGCGTATTCAAACGGTGTTTTGATAAGAAAGACAGTGGTCAGTTGTTACCCGGTCATGGTGGCATGCTGGATCGTGTCGACAGTCTGTTAGCAGCGGTGCCGATCTTTGTCGGTAGTCTGGTGGTCCTCGGGGCGTAGAATGAAAGCAGTAACAATTCTGGGGTCAACGGGCTCGATTGGTGTCAGTACACTGGATGTGTTGGCGCGTCACCCGGAGAAATTCCGCGTTTTTGCCTTAACGGCTAATGGCTCGGTAGAGACGATGTTGCAGCAATGTCGCCAGCATCGTCCTGACTATGCTGTGATGCTGGATAAAGACGCCGCTACACAACTGGCGCAGCGTTTGGCCGACACGGATTGTCAGACCGAGGTCTTAGCTGGTGAACAGGCATTGCAGCAGGTTGCCAGCAGCGATGAGACTGATTATGTTGTCGCCGCGATTGTTGGTGCTGCTGGTCTATTGCCGACCTTAGCAGCAGCTCGTAGTGGCAAGCGAATCCTGCTTGCCAACAAAGAAGCTCTGGTCATGAGTGGTGCGCTATTTATGCGTGAGGTCGTTGAAAATCAGGCCATCTTGCTACCCGTAGACAGCGAGCACAATGCTATCTGGCAGTGCATGCCGGTAGCGGGAGAGCAGCGCTATGAGTTCGAAGGCAAGGGCGTTCGACGGATTATTCTGACGGCATCGGGCGGTCCGTTTCGTGATGCTGATCTGGCTTCATTGGAGCATGTCACGCCTGAGCAGGCTGTGGCTCATCCGAACTGGTCGATGGGACAGAAGATTTCTGTTGACTCAGCGACAATGATGAACAAGGGGCTGGAAGTGATTGAAGCCCACTGGCTGTTTGGCTTGCAAAGCAGCCAGATTGATGTGTTGTTGCACCGTCAGAGTATTATTCACTCAATGGTCGAGTACGCTGATGGTTCGGTACTGGCACAGATGGGGAATCCCGATATGCGAACACCGATTGCCAATACCTTGGCTTGGCCTGAACGTATCGACTCAGGAGTAGCACCTCTGGATCTGGTCAAAGCCGGACGCCTGGATTTTGCTGATGCCGATTTCAAACGATTTCCTTGCCTGCGTCTTGCCTATCAGGCCCTGGATGCCGGCGGAACCAGTACCGCTATCCTGAATGCTGCCAATGAAGTGGCAGTAGCGGCATTTCTGGAGCGTCAAGTTAAATTCACCGATATTGCCAGAGTCATAGAACAGGTGCTTGACACGCTGCCAGCCAACGAAGCGAACTCGCTGGATCAGATTCTCGCAGATGATGCCGCAGCCCGTCGCTTGGCCGAGGAACTGACAGCCTGATGCAGTCGTTGTTTTTTTTCATTGTTGCGCTTGCCTTATTGATTGTTATTCACGAATACGGTCATTTCTGGGTAGCTCGTCGCTGTGGCGTCAAAGTGCTGCGTTTTTCGGTAGGATTCGGTAAACCACTCTGGCGCTATGTGGATAAAGCGGGCACTGAGTTTGTGATCGCGCCATTCCCTCTGGGCGGTTACGTTAAGATGCTGGATGAACGTGAAGGTGAGGTTGCTGAGCAGGATAGAGAGCGGGCTTTTAACCGACAGACCCTGGCGAAACGATCAGCCATTGTCGCGGCTGGGCCGATTGCAAATCTGCTGTTTGCCATATTGGCTTACTGGCTGTTGTTTGTTAGCGGTATACCGGGCATTAAACCTGTCATCGATCAAGTAGACAGTGATTCCGTCGCTTGGCAGGCAGGTCTATTAGCTGGTGATGAAATTACGCGGGTGGATGAGCGGACGACGCCGACCTGGAATAGTGTGTTTAAAGCCTTGTTATTACATGCTGAACAAGGTTCGACAGCGACAGTGGATGTGGTTTCAGGTGGAACGGTAAAAACCGTTGAACTTGCTATACCGCAACTAGATATCAGCAAGGCTGGACAACTTTTAAGCGAATTGGGTGTTACCCCTCTCAGACCTGAAATAGCGCCGGTATTGGGTCAGATTATGGATGACTCACCTGCGAGCAAGGCTGGTTTGAAAGCCGGTGACACCCTCATCGCGGCGAATGGAGTCTCACTGAACAACTGGAATCAGTGGGTAGCACTGATACAAGAAAAAGCCGGCCAGATGCTGACGATTACTGTCGAGCGGGAGGGGCAATATCTAGAATTACAATTAACGCCGATAGCCGGTGAAGATGGTCAGGGGCGTATCGGTGCGGCTGTCGACGCTGATAGTAGTAATCTCCCTGCCGGGTTGCAGGCAGAAGTGCGGTTTGGTCCTTTGGAAGCGATACCCGAAGCGGTAGCTCAGACCTGGCTGTTTAGCAGCTCAACACTGAAAAGTCTTTGGGGAATGCTCACTGGCAAAGTATCGCCGGAAAATCTTGGTGGACCCATCAGTATTGCTCAGATTGCGGGTAGCTCAGCAGAGCAGGGCTTTATCAGCTTTGTCAGTTTTCTGGCCATGATCAGTATCACACTGGGTATTCTGAACCTGTTACCGATTCCGATGCTGGATGGAGGACATCTGGCACTGTTTTTGGTGGAAGCCATTCGCGGTAAACCGGTACCAGAAAATCTACAAATAAAAGGACAACAGATAGGACTGTTTTTGTTGCTGATGCTAATGTTTTTGGCCTTCTTCAACGATTTATCAAGACTGTTTGGATAATGCCGCCTTTGCAGGTACACTTACACTTTCGTCGACGGATCGTTAGTACTGACAACAATGAAAAAAATACTGCAGTTATTGGTTATGCTGGGCCTCACATCAGCAGCGTGGGCAGAGACTTTCACTATTGAAGATATTCGGGTAGAGGGTTTGCAGCGTATTTCAGCAGGTACCGTGTTCAACTACCTTCCGGTTAAAGTCGGCGATGAAATGACCGACAATGATGCTCGCGGCATCATTCGTTCCCTGTTTAAATCCAAGTACTTTAATGACGTGCAGGTTGAGCAAGAAGGCAACGTACTGGTTATTAAAGTGCAGGAAAGACCGGCTATCTCGAGCATCGAACTGGTCGGTAACAAAGATATGGACTCAGCTGAACTGCTCAAGTCCTTGCGTGAAATTGGTTTTGGCGAAGGCCAGGTTTTCGAGCAGGCGATGCTGGAAAAAGTGGAGCTGGAACTCGAACGTCAGTATTTCAGTCGTGGTAAGTACGGTGTGGCGATTGAGTCTGAAGTGACGCCGTTATCACGCAATCGCGTGGCTATTCGTATCACCATGGCTGAAGGTGTGGTTGCGACTATCAAAGATATCAATATTGTCGGCAATCGTTCGTTTGATCAGGAAGAACTCATGACCGAGTTCCAGACGACAACGGGCACGCTGCTGTCCTTTATTACTAAGGACAACCAGTACTCACGTCAAAAACTTTCGGCGGATCTGGAAACCCTGCGTTCCTTCTATCTGGATCGTGGCTTTGTTGATTTCACGGTTGAGTCAACTCAGGTTTCTATCAGTGATGATAAGAAAAGCATGTTTATCACCATTAATATTTCCGAAGGTGATAAATACAAAATTAATGAAGTTCGCATGGCCGGTAACTTGATTGTGCCGGAAGAAGAACTCTTTAAACTGGTTACGATTAAACATAATTCCGTATTTTCCCGTAAAGCGATTACTAAAAGTACGGAAAACCTCACCAACCGTCTGGGTAATGATGGTTATGCCTTTGCCAACGTCAATGCAGTACCAGAGATTGACCGTGAAGCTAAAGAAGTCAATCTGACCTTCTTCGTTGATCCGGGGCGTCGTGCTTATGTCCGCCGTATCAATATCTCAGGCAATAGTAAAACCCGTGATGAAGTACTTCGCCGTGAGTTCCGTCAGCAGGAATCGGCCTGGATTTCGACTGAAAAAGTGGAACAGTCGAAAGCACGTGTTTCGCGTCTGGGGTATTTTGAAAACGTGAATGTTGAAACGCTACCAGTTGCCGGTGTTCAGGATCAGGTGGATCTGGACTTTAGTGTCAGTGAGACCCCGTCGGGAAGCTTGTCTGCGGGTATCGGTTTCTCCCAATCTGACGGTCTTATCTTTAATGCCAATATTACCCAGAAAAACTTCCTGGGTAGTGGTAAGCATATTCGTTTTGGCTTTAATAACAGTAGTATCAATACTGTCTATAGCTTTGGTTACACGAATCCTTTCGTGACGGTTGATGGTATTAGTCAGGGATTTGATGCCTATTACCGTGAAACTGATGCTGATGAAGCCAACATCGCCCGTTATACACTGGATGCCTTCGGTGGTAACATGACTTTCGGCGTCCCGATTTCGGAAGAAAATCGCATTGATGTGGGGCTGGGCTATGAGCATACACAAATAGATCTGCCAAGTTTGGAGAGTGAACGGGTAAACCGTTATGAAGAATATTTGGAGCGTGAAGGCGATACCTTCGACACTGTTACACTGAACCTTGGTTGGTCCAGCGATAGTCGTGATAACGCCTTATTACCTACCAGTGGTATCTCACAAAGCGTTAGTGCTGAAGTGGCTGTCCCTGGCCCGTCATTGCAGTTTTACAAACTGCGATATAAAGCCAATGCCTATCGACCGATCAGTGACTCTCTGACCTTTGCGCTTCGTGGTGAATTTGGTTATGGTGACGCCTACGGTGATACTGAGGAATACCCGTTCTTCCAAAACTTCTATGCTGGTGGTATCCGCAGTGTCCGCGGCTTTCAGGCCAATACTCTCGGTGTGAGAGAGGATGATGAACCGCTGGGTGGTAATCTGATGGTGACTGGCGGTGCGGAAATTATCTTCCCGGTACCGTTTATGGAAAAATCACTGAAATCTTTCCGCCTGAGTGCATTCACAGATTTCGGTAACGTGTATGATGTCGACCAGGATTTTGATGCCGGCCTGCTGCGATACTCTGCAGGTCTCTCTGCTATCTGGATTTCACCGTTTGGTGCGATGTCATTCAGCATCGCAGCACCGTTGAAGAAAGAAGACGGGGATGAAACCGAGGCATTCCAATTCTCGTTAGGATCGACGTTTTAATTAACTATTGGAGTTTAGTGTGAAAAAAATGAAGTTTATTTGGCTGTTGTTTGCCTTGATGATCGCTGCTCCTGCCAGTTATGCGGCAGAGCTAAAAATTGGTGTCGTCAATGCGGGTGTCGTGCTGGATAAATCCCCTCAGAAAGCGGCAGCATTAGCCCGTCTGGAGAAAGAGTTCGCTTCCAGAAGCCAGTCGCTTGAGGCCAAACATAAAGCGCTGCGTGCAGCTCAGGAAAAACTGAATAAAGACGGTGCGATTCTGAGTGCTGAACAGCGTCGTGACAAAGAACGCGATATTCTGAGCGATCAACGTGATCTGCAACGTTTGCAGGATGAATACAGCGAAGACCTATCTATTCGCCGTAATGAAGAACTGCGTAAGCTGGAAAAAGATATTGCTGAAACCATCGTTGATCTGGCAAAGAAAGAATCGTTTGACATGATTTTGTATCAGGGTGTCATTTTTGCCAGTGACCGAGTTGACCTGACCGACAAAGTCCTGGAAATGCTGAAAGCGAAATCAAAATAGAGCTGACGCGTGAGTTGGACTTTAGCGCAGATTGCACAGCACATTAATGGCCAGCTTGTTGGCGATCCGGATTACACGATAAGTGCCGTAGGCACTTTGACCGATGCCGGACCAAAGCAACTTAGCTTTCTGGCAAATACGAAGTATAAAAAATATCTGCAATCTACCCGGGCTGGGGCGGTTATCGTCGCTGCCGGGGTAGAGCCAGAAACTGATATCCAGCTTATACAGGTGGATGATCCCTATGTCGCCTATGCCAAGGCAGCGAGCTTACTTTACCCTGAAATAAGACCTGAGACAGGTATCCATCCGACGGCATGGGTACATCCGCAAGCTGAAATTGCGGCTGATGCGACTATCGGCCCTAACGTTACGATAGAGCAGGGCGCAGTCGTAGCCAGTGGCAGTAATATTGGCCCTGGTACGGTGATAGAGGCCAACGTCAGGATTGGAGCCGACTGCCGCATCAAGGCGAATGTCACTTTATGTCGTGATGTACAAATCGGGGATCGGGTTGTGATTCATCCTGGTGTGGTGATTGGTGCAGACGGTTTTGGTATTGCCAATGATAAAGGCCGCTGGATAAAAGTCCCCCAAGTCGGGCGTGTTGTTGTCGGTAACGATGTCGAGATTGGTGCTAATACCACCATTGATCGTGGTGCGATTGACGACACATTGATTGCTGATGGCGTCAAACTTGATAACCAAATTCAGATTGGTCACAACGTTCATATCGGTGAGCATACTGTGATTGCTGGCTGTGTCGGCATTGCCGGAAGTACCCATATTGGCAAGCATTGCGCTATTGGCGGAGGCACCGGTATTGCTGGTCATATTGAAATCACTGATGGCGTACAACTGACTGGTATGAGCATGGTGACCAAGTCAATCACTGAGTCAGGTGTATATTCTTCGGGGATACCGATCGAACCTGCCAGGCAATGGCATAAAAATGTGATTCGCTACCGGCAGATGGACAAACTGTTTGCCCGTGTAGAGCAATTAGAAAAACATCTGAAAGACTAAGTACCTGGCAATCGGTAAGCGCCTTTTACTTTACCGGCAGGGAGAGTCACAGTAAGATTGTTGCTCTTTTATTAAAATGACACGTCCATAGGGTTATTGGTTTGAACACGATTGATATACATGAAATTCAACGTCTGTTGCCGCATCGTTATCCTTTCCTGCTGATTGACAGAGTAATTGAATTTACCCCGGGTGAACATTTGGTCGGCATTAAAAATGTGACTTTTAATGAGCCTCACTTTACTGGCCATTTCCCTCAGCGCGTGATCATGCCTGGTGTACTGATTTTGGAGTCACTGGCACAAGCGACGGGATTGCTGGCATTCAAAACAGCTGATGCCATTCGCTCTGATGAAGCTTTGTATTATCTTGCCGGTATTGATAATGCCCGCTTTAAGAAACCGGTTGAGCCGGGTGATCAGCTGAAGCTTGAAGTTAAGCTGGTGAAAAACAAGCGTAACCTCTGGAAGTTCAGTGGTGAAGCTAGTGTTGACGGGGAAGTCGTCGTCAGTGCCGATATTATGTGTGTTAACCAAGAAATGCCCAAGTGATTCATCCAACAGCCATTATAGATCCTACAGCCGTCATTGCGGATGACGTCAAAGTTGGTCCGTATACGGTAATCGGACCAAACGTCGAAATTGGTGCGGGATGTGAGATTGCCTCTCATGTGGTGATTAACGGACCGACCAAAATTGGGCGAAACAACCGCATTTTTCAGTTTGCTTCTATTGGTGAAGAGCCACAAGACAAGAAATTTCATGGTGAAGATACCTGGCTTGAGATCGGTGATAACAATTTGATCCGTGAGTCGGTCACGATCAACCGTGGTACAGTTCAGGGTGGTGGACTGACTCGGATTGGTAGTAACAACTGGATTATGGCTTATGTCCATATCGCCCATGATTGTCTCATTGGCAACGATAATATTTTCGCCAATAACGCCTCATTAGCTGGCCATGTGGTTGTTGATGATTTTGTAATTCTTGGCGGTTTTACCCTGATCAGCCAGTTTAACTATCTGGGCTCACATAGTTTCAGTGCGATGGGTAGTGTGATTTCTCGCAATGTACCACCTTATGTACTGGTCTCCGGTCATATGGCAAAACCGATCGGTATGAATGTTGAAGGGCTAAAACGCCGCAAGTTCAGTGAAACACAGATCCGCAATATACGGCAGGCCTATAAATACCTCTACCGTTCAGGTTTGCGTATGGAAGAAGCAGAGCAACGTCTGGCCAATATTGAACAGGAAGCCGACGAACTGGCTATCCTGATCGACTTCCTCAAGAAACAGGAAGGCGGGATTATCCGGTAGCTGTGACCACAGCTACCGGTTTCATGGATTGTTTATTCGTTAGTTGGACTTGAGCTGATCTTATGGATACTGAGATCTGCACCGTTGTATTCTTCTTCCTGGCTTAGTCGCAGTCCCATCAGTAGTTTCAATACGCCGTAGACAATAAAGCCACCGGCAAAGGCAATCACAATACCGAGACCGGTGCCAATAAGCTGGGAAACAAAGCTGACACCGCCCATGCCGCCCAAGGCAACTGAGCCGAAAATGCCAGCTGCAATGCCGCCCCAAACGCCGCACAAGCCGTGCAGTGGCCAGACACCAAGAACATCATCGATCTTCCATTTGTTCTGAGTTAGTGTAAATGTCCATACGAATAGTACTCCGGCAACCAGACCTGTTACGAGAGCACCAAGTGGGTGCATGACATCTGAACCCGCACAAACAGCCACCAGACCAGCCAGCGGACCATTATGAACAAAGCCCGGGTCATTACGACCCATCAGACAGGCTGCCAGTATGCCGCCCACCATAGCCATTAGTGAGTTGACAGCCACCAGACCACTGATTCCCTCAATTTCCTGTGCCGACATGACATTAAAACCGAACCAGCCTACGGTCAGGATCCAGGCGCCGAGTGCCAGGAATGGAATACTTGATGGTGGGTGGGCATACATCTCACCACTTTTTCCATATCGACCGTGGCGTGGGCCGAGGTGCAGTACGGCAGCCAGTGCGATCCAGCCACCCACGGCATGGACAACAACAGACCCGGCAAAGTCATGAAAGCCTGCGCCAAATTGTTCAGCTAACCAATCTTGGATACCGAAAGCGCCATTCCAGGTGATGCCTTCAAAGAACGGATACACAAAGCCGGCGATTAAAAAGGTCGCAATAAGTTGTGGATTGAAGCGTGCACGCTCGGCAATACCGCCGGAAACAATTGCTGGGATTGCAGCCGCAAAAGTCAGCAGGAAAAAGAATTTCACCAGTGCGTAGCCATTAGCCTCAGTTAATGCCGGAGCGGCGTCAAAGAAGTTAATGCTATAGGCAATACCATAACCAATAAAGAAGTAAGCAATACTGGAGACAGCAAAGTCGACAATGATTTTGACCAGCGCGTTGACTTGGTTTTTCTTGCGTACAGTACCTACTTCAAGAAAAGCAAAGCCAGCGTGCATAGCCAGTACCATGATGGCACCGAGTAGTATGAATAAAACATCAGTTGCGTTTTGCACTATCTTGTCCTTCTTGTTTTTTTGTTAAAGCACCAAAATAGCAAGAAACGCACCAAATTGGACTTTTATTTAAAACCAATGGGTTATAAATTCTTCGGTCACTAGTTGTGCATTGTTTCGCATTTTAATGGTGCATTGAAAATATATTTTGCACCAGATGGGGGCGATAAGCAGAGCCTTATAGACATGATCCACAAGATGTGAATAAAAACGTATAATCTTCGGTTTTAAACTAAATACATCTGTAGCAAACAGCATTAAGGAGAGCGCATGGATATCTATGCATCTGATGAAGAAAAAGCAGAAGCGATTAAACAGTGGTGGCGAGATAACGGTCGCTCAGTCGTTGCCGGTGTGATTCTTGGTGGTGCTGCTATTTTTGGTTTCAGATACTGGACAACTCACGAGGATCTGCAGGCACAGAATGCCTCTGTTTTGTATCAGCAGGCAGCCATTCAGATGAATCAGTCTGAGTACGACCAAGCACAAGCAACGGTAGCTCAACTAACGCAAGATTATGACTCAACCGCTTACGCTGTTTTTGCTGCACTGGAACTGGCGCAAGTGGCGGTAAAGAAAAATGAGCTGAGCAAAGCAGAAGAACAATTAAGTTGGGTGCTGGACAAAGCTAAACTCAGTGCACACCGTGATCTTGCCCGCCTTCGCTTGGTGCAGCTCAATCTCCAGCAAGAAAACTATGCTAAGGCGAATGAGCTGATTACTAATGCAGAAACGGTAGCGTTCAGTTCGATGTTTGCTGAGCTGGAAGGTGACATTGCACTGGCTCAGGGGAAAAATGATGAGGCACGTGGTGCTTACCAGCGTGCTGTGGCGAGCATTGCTGTAGGTGACCCTAGACAGCAATTACTGCAATTAAAACTGGATGATGTGGCGGTTGCACATGAAGGTTAAGCCGCTGTTTGCACTATTACTGTTACCCGTATTCTTGACCTTAAATGGTTGCGGAGCCATTGAGTATCTCTTTGTTGAAGAAGTTTACGAAGCACCGCCTAGCGAGTTGACTGAATTTACACCTGAGTTTGAGTTGAAAGCCTTATGGAAAGCTGAGGCGGGTGATGGCGCCGGTGAAACAAATAACGATTTAGGTGCCTGGTGGCAGAACGGCATGATTGTGGCGGTGGATCACGAAGGTGAAGTCAGTGCTTTCAATGCCGAAACTGGCAAGCGTCAGTGGGAGACTGAGCTGGATGTAACCGTTGTTGCAGGCGCCGGTGGTGGTATGAACATGGTGTTGGTTGGTACCCAGAAAGGGGAGCTTATCGCACTGAACGAAGCTGATGGTGAAGAACGCTGGCGTAGCCGTTTGTCCAGTGAGGTGTTGGCGCGTCCGATCGCCGGTGAAAATATTGTCGTCGCACGTACCGCGGATGGTCGCGTTACCGGACTGTCTGCTGAAGATGGGCAAATCCTGTGGTCGTATCAACGCAGCGTTCCTCTGCTTAGCCTTCGAGGTGCGGGTGCACCGGTGATTGCAGAGGGGCGTGTTATTGCCGGTTATGACAACGGCAAACTGGTCGCTTTGTCGATTGCTGATGGTAAGGTCATCTGGGAAAAAAGCGTAGCGGTGCCACGTGGCCGTACTGAGCTGGATCGTTTGGTCGATATTGATGCTGACCCGGTCGTTATCAACGATACCGTGTATGTCGTGACCTATCAGGGCAATGTCGCGGGTGTAGATTTGACGAGTGGTCAAACTCTCTGGTCGCGTGAAATGTCATCGCAGATTGGACTGGCAGCCGTGTATGGCGATGCAGTTTATGTGACCGATGATGAAGGTAATGTCTGGTCAGTGCAGGACGGCAGTGGTGATGCCTTATGGCGTCAGACACGTCTGGTTCGGCGTCAGGTCAGTGGCCCAGCGGTTGCTGGTGATTATGTCGTAGTCGGTGATCTGGAGGGCTATATTCACTGGATCGCGCGTAACGACGGCCGCTTTGTCGCCAGACAACAGATCACCGATGCTGCCATCCGCAGTCAACCGTTTGTGGTTGATGGCGTGCTTTACATCACTGCAGTTGACGGAACGATTGCCGCTGTACGGGTACCCTGACTTTGAAACCAGTTATTGCATTAGTGGGCCGACCCAATGTCGGTAAATCCACCATCTTTAATCGTCTGACACGTAGCCGTGATGCGTTGGTAGCAGACTTTGCCGGTCTGACGCGCGATCGTATCTACGGTACGGTCAGGGAAGAAGGGCTGGACTTTATCCTGATTGATACTGGCGGCTTGACTGACCAGACCGATAATATGGCTGAGCTAATGCGCAAGCAGGCACAACTGGCTATCGATGAAGCGGATCTGGTTTTGTTTGTCGTTGATGGTCGCGCAGGTCTGATGCCTGCTGATCATGATGTGGCTCAGCAGCTGCGCAATCAGGCTAAGCCAATTCGTCTGGTCATCAATAAGTCCGAAGGTGAACAGCGGGAACTTGTCGCCGCAGAGTTCTATGCTTTAGGTCTTGGTGAGCCGCTGGTGATTTCCGCTACGCAAGGCCGTGGAATCAGTCAGGTATTTGCTGAAATTGCTGACGCTGTACCCGAGAGTCGAGCGCCTAAACTGGATGAGGAAATAGACGAGGATGACACCTCAGAGCCTGATGATATTCGTTTGGCAGTGCTCGGTCGTCCTAATGTTGGTAAATCAACCCTGATAAACCGTTTGCTTGGCGAAGAGCGTGTTGTCGCCTTCGATGAGCCGGGAACGACCCGAGACAGTATCCATATTCCGTTTGAAAAAGACGGTGTCAGCTATACCTTGATCGACACGGCTGGCGTCAGACGCCGCTCCAAGGTGTCTGAAAAACTGGAAAAGTTCAGTGTTTTAAAGACTTTGCAGGCGCTGGAAGATGCCAATGTTGTGATGTTGGTTCTGGATGCCCATGAGGGCATTGTCGAGCAGGATCTGCATCTGGCAGGGCTGATTATCGAAAGTGGCCGCGCTGTCGTTCTGGCCGTAAATAAATGGGACGGCCTGGAAAAAAGTGAACGTGAATGGGTGGCTGCAAATGTCGAGCGGCGTCTGCCATTTCTGAATTTTGCCAAAACACACTTTATTTCGGCTCTGCATGGCAGTGGTGTTGGATTATTGTTTAAATCTGTTCGTCAGGCCTACGAGTCGGCGATGATGAAAATTCCAACTTCTCGTTTGACGCGGGTATTGGAAGATGCGGTTGCCGATCATCAACCACCCTTGGTTCGTGGTCGTCGGATCAAATTCCGCTATGCGCATCTGGGTGGTAAGAACCCACCGAGGATTATTATTCATGGCAACCAGACTGATGCGACACCCAACAGCTACAAACGCTATCTGGAAAATACCTTCCGTGAAGTGCTGAAATTGCAGGGAACGCCGGTCATGATTGAATTTAAGACCAGTGATAATCCGTTTAAAGATAAAAAGCCAAAAACGCCGGATGTGGCGGGCAAGCCTAAACATCGTCCACCCAGACGCAGTCGTAAAGATTAGATCAGAGAATCCCCTGATCGTCTCCCATTAAATTATCCAGGTCACTGAGCCGACCCCGAATTTTTTCGCGGTTGGCCAGTTTCTCACGGGCTGCAGCAGGCAAATCCGTAAATAAAATCACTTCTTTATCGATCAAGGTATTGATCAGATCTTCCAAAACCCTGATCAGGCTCATGTCTGAGGCCGACAGTGCCACCCTGGCATTATCAGCATTTCCGTTTTGCCTCAAAAAAGCGATAAGTTCTTCTGAGTTAACGGATAGGTATTCTTCTGCTCCCGGCTGGGAAGCGTCAAATACAGCGATGATGCTACCTTGATCATCTCGTTTTACATATGCCATTCTGCTTGCTCCGGCGCTTGCCATTACGGCTGGAGTTTATTGTATAGTGGGCTTTACAGTAAAACAAAAAACTGTGAAACTCATCAAATTATTTATATTCCTGTTTGACATCGATGAATACGGAGTAAGTCATCAACTTGAATAAGCAAGCGCAATGGGAGGCAGAGGACAGCCATCGCAGTTTTGATGATCCCTTGCTTGGGTGTCTGACAATCCTATCCAAAATTCTTAGCAAGCCTCACAGCCCGGAGTCATTGACGGCAGGCTTGCCGCTGGTTGATAACCGCCTGAGTCCAAAATTGTTTTCCAGGGCGGCCGAACGAGCGGGTTTATCATCAAAAGTAGTGAAACGTTCACTGCGTAAAATTTCGAATCTGGTATTACCTGCCGTTCTATTATTACAAGACACCAATGCCTGTATTTTGCTGGAAGTGAAAGGCAAGCAGGCGAGAGTGATTTTTCCCGAGAGTGGTGAAGGCGAATCCGAGGTCAGCCTTAAAGATCTTGAAGCCAGTTATACCGGTTACGCCATTTTTATCAAACCGGTCCATTATTTCGATAAACGCACCGAATACACGACGATCCCCCGTGCATCTCATTGGTTCTGGGGAACGATCATGCGCTTCTGGCCGATATACAGTGAAGTGTTTGTGGCTTCCATCCTGGTCAATAGTTTTGCCTTGGCATCACCATTGTTCATCATGAATGTCTATGACCGGGTCGTGCCTAATCACGCTACCGAAACCTTGTGGGTTTTGGCGATTGGCGTGGCAACCGTGTTTACCTTTGAGTTATTGCTTCGTACGCTCAGGGCCTATTTTATTGATATGGCTGGTAAACGTGCAGATGTGATGTTGTCGTCGAGCATTTTTGAGAAAGTGCTGGCAGTGAAAATGGCGGCACGCTCTAACTCGGTGGGTTCCTTTGCCAACAGCATGCAGGAATTTGAGTCGTTCCGGGACTTCTTTACTTCGGCGACTATGACAACGCTCATTGATTTGCCATTTGCTTTTTTATTCATTGCTGTTATCTGGATGGTTGCAGGGCCTGTCGCCTATGTGCCGCTGGCAGTGATTCCGCTGACGATTCTTGTCAGTATCATCATTCAGATCCCACTGGGAAGAACGATCCAGCACTTGTTCAGACATTCTGGTCAGCGAAGCTCAACGCTGATTGAGACGTTGACCGGTCTGGAAACGATTAAGAGTATTGGTGCGGAAACACCAATTCAGCGCAAATGGGAACAAACCATTGGCTTTATGACCAAATACAGCCAACGCGCTCGACTGCTCTCTGCCAGTGCCATTAATTTCACATCATTTTTACAACAAATGGCCACCATTGCTGTTGTGGTGTTTGGTGTCTATCTCATCACTGAAAATGAGATCACCATGGGGGCCTTGATTGCGGCAACCATTCTGACCGGCAGGGCGCTGGCACCGATGGCGCAGTTAGCCGGTATTCTGACCCGTTACCATCAGTCTAAAGCGGCGTTGAAATCACTCAACACATTGATGAACCTGCCTGTCGAGCGGCCATCTGGACGTGAGTTTCTTCACCGGCCTGAATTCAAGGGCGGGGTAGAGTTTAAGAAGGTACGTTTTCGTTACCCCAATCAGCCACTTGATGCGTTGACTGAGGTTTCATTTAAAATCGATCCGGGCGAGAAGGTGGCCTTTATCGGTCGTATCGGCTCAGGTAAAAGCACGGTAGAAAAACTGATTTTAGGCCTGTATGAGCCGGATGATGGTGCCATTTTGCTAGACGGCACCGATATTCGTCAGGTTGATCCGGTCGATTTACGTCGTAATGTCGGCTATGCGCCTCAGGACGTGGTGCTGTTCTTCGGTAGTATCCGTGACAATATCACCATGGTGGCACCGTTTGCCGATGATGCTGACGTATTGCGGGCTGCCGATGTGGCGGGAGTGACCGAGTTTGTGAACCGCCATCCATCCGGATTTGATATGCCGGTCGGCGAGCGGGGCGAAGGTCTGTCAGGTGGTCAACGTCAAAGCGTGGCAGTGGCCAGAGCGTTGTTGATGGATCCACCAGTAGTTGTACTGGACGAGCCTACTAACGCGATGGATAACAGCACGGAAGAACGGTTCAAAGCCAAACTGGCAGAGGTGATCAAGGGCAAAACTTTATTACTGGTCACCCATAAAGCCTCTTTGTTAAGCCTTGTTGACAGGATTATCGTGCTTGACCAAGGCCATCTTGTTGCTGACGGGCCACGTGACCAGATTCTGGCCGCGTTGAAGAAAGGCCATATTAAAGTGTCGAAAGGATAAAGCATGGCCTGGTTCAGAAGAGTCGATCCTGAAGATATTGAGTTTATGTCCGAAGTCAGTGCGGCGACGATGGAAACATCACCCCGTACCGGTCATTCTTTGCTTATCCTGACTGCTCTATTCTTCATCTGCGCCATCTGGTGGGCCAATCAAACTGAGTTGGATGAAGTCACCCGTGGTGAAGGTAAGGTTATTCCATCCAGCAAAATTCAGATCATACAGAATCTGGAAGGTGGCATTCTGTCAGAGGTATTGGTCAGTGAGGGTGAGCTGGTCGAAAAAGGCGATGTCCTGCTGAGGATTGATGACACTCGTTTTTCATCTACCTTCCTTGAAACCAAACTCAAATACTGGGAGCTGCTGGCCAGAGCATCAAGGCTGGAGGCTGAAGCTCAGGGCAAAGAGCTGGTATTGCCAGAGGAGTTAGAGACTGAAAGACCGTCACTCGCCGCTGCTGAACGTAGCCTTTATCTGACGCGTCAACGTGAATTGCAGAGCAGCATTGATGTGCTTGAGCAACAAGCACGCCAGCGTCAGCAGGAAATGGCTGAAACACAGGCCAAGTTAAATAAACTGCGGACAAGTTATGAACTCAGTAATGAAGAATTAAAAATGTCCGAGCCACTGGTCGGGGTAGGGGTGATCTCAGAAGTCGAAATCCTCCGCCTCAAACGGACAGTAAATGACCTACGCGGCGAAATGGAAACGACTCGTCTTGCTCTTCCACGTATTCGGTCAGGTTTGTCTGAAGTCAGACAAAAGATTGAAGATGCCAAAGTTCGTTTTCAGTCTGAAGCTGCATCTCAGTTAAGTGAAGTTCAGGCTGAACTCGGACGCACACAGACTACCATCACCTCTGCTAAAGATCGGGTCAGCCGGACACAGGTGCGGGCACCGGTAAGAGGTAAGATAAACAGGCTGATGATCAATACTGTCGGTGGCGTTATTCAGCCAGGTGAGGATATTGTTGAAATCGTACCGGTGGATGACAGTTTGCTTATCGAAGCACATATCCGCCCGTCAGATATAGCGTTCCTGCGCCCCGGTCAGAATGCCATGATTAAATTCACCGCTTACGATTTTTCGATTTATGGTGGTTTGCCGGCAACTTTGGAGCGAATCAGTGCCGATACCATTACTAACGAGGAAGATGAAAGCTTCTATCTGATTTATTTGCGTACAGAAAAGAATTATATTGACAGTAGCAAAGGCCCGCTGGAGATTATTCCGGGCATGACGGTGACGGTCGATATTCTGACAGGTAAAAAATCGGTACTGGACTACCTGTTGAAACCGATCTTAAAAGCGAAAAATGAAGCGCTGAGAGAGCGTTGATGGATGGAATCGCCTTAATGAGAGAGACCTCAATAACTGCAGCAAGTGTGTTCTTGGTCATTCCTAACCAGGGGCAACGGGCCGAGATTACACAGACGCTCCCGGATATTTATGCCGTGTCTGAGTTTGCCGATGTGGGATCGATGCTTGCGGCAGCTGTGCCCGAGAAACCGAAACTGATTTTATGTCATCAAACCTTTTTTGAATTGGATCATTACGCAGCTCTGGGCAAGATAGCTCAGCAGTGCCCGGATAGCCGGATCATGATTATCGGTCCTCCACGGCCGATGATGGTGCAGATTGAGGCACTGAAAGAAGGTGCAAGAGGCTACTTCAATCAGGAATTGCCATTGGCTAAATTGCATGAAGCATTGCAGTTGATCCTTCATGGTGAAGTATGGGTAGAGCGTCACGTTATTTCTGGTCTGATTGATGAATTGACGCATAAGCCGAAAGTAAGCGAAGAGCAACGCCAGGCATTGGAAACCTTATCACCGAAAGAATTGGAAGTTGCTAAATCGGTGAGTCATGGTGCTACCAACAAGATGATTGCCCGGCAGTTGAATATTACTGAACGAACAGTCAAAGCACATCTGACTGCGATATTTCAGAAAATGAATTTGCCGGACAGGTTATCGTTGGCCATATTTTTTCGGGATTTGCGCTAATTTTCCCATTGCAGCACCGCTTCTGTTGTAATACAGTTGCTTATAAGCACAACTTAAAACAATTTTGGACGTTTGACATGCGATGTCTGAGGGGCCGCCGAAAGCATCGCTACACACAATAGGACAAGTACTTATGAAACCTCTAGCTATCGTCATCCCCCTCTGTTTGTCGGTTGGCATTGCTAACGCGGATACACTCCAGGAAGCAGTGGATGCCACAGTTAAAACAAACCCTGATGTTCTCGCGGCCACCCATGAACGACAGGCTGTCTCTAAAGAAATCGACCAGGCCCGTGCGGGTTATTATCCGACTCTGGATTTAGCGGTGGGTACCGGTTGGGAAATGACCGATAACCCAAGTACGCGTGCAGCAGGTAAGGGTGAAGTTCATCTGAATCGAGATGAAGCCAGCCTCAATCTCCGTCAAATGCTGTTCGACGGCATGGAAACCAAAAATGAAGTGCTGCGTCAGGAAGCACGTACTAATTCCCGTTCTTACGGTGTCTATAGCTCAGCAGAAAATACCGGTCTGGAAGCGGTAGATGCCTATCTTAATGTTCTGCGACGCCAAAAACTGGTGGAACTGGCACAAACCAACCTTGAAGCACACAAACGTACCCATGATCAAATCATGCTGCGTGCGGAACGTGGCGTAGGTCGTGCTGCAGACCAAGAGCAAAGTCTGGGTCGTCTGGCTCTGGCTGAGGCTAACCTGATGGCAGAAGAAAGTAATCTTCGTGATGCTGAAACAGCCTATATTCGTGTCGTTGGTATGCCGCCTGCTTCGCTGAGCAAGCCGGACTCCCCTATTAGCCAAGTGCCAGCAAGTTTGGATGAAGCTATTGCCAGTGCGATTGATAACCATCCGACACTGCGACTCGCAAACTATGATGTTGAGTCAGCGCAAGCTCAGCATGCCACAGCAAAAGCACCGTTCTATCCCGATTTGCATTTTGAGTTAGGCACACGCGCTGATCATGATATTGATGGCCAGGAAGGCAAAGACAAAGACATCACTGCGATGCTGCGTCTTCGCTATAACCTATATAACGGCGGTCGTGATAGTGCGCGACGTGAAGAAACTGCATTTCTGATTAATCAGGCTGCGGAAATCCGTAACAACACACATCGTCAAGTTGAAGAGAGTGTGCGCCTGTCATGGAACGCCTGGGAAACAGTAAAAGCGCAAACGGCCGCACGTGAGCAGCACGTACAGTCAAGTGAAAAAGCCCGCGACGCTTATCAACAACAGTTCAGTTTGGGACAACGTACTTTGCTGGACTTACTGGATTCTGAAAATGAGGTTTTCAGAGCGCGTACCGCTTTGACCAACACTCAGTATGACGAAATGTATTCTATGTACCGCATTCTCAACAGTATGGGCATTCTGCTGCAAAGTCTGAATGTTGAACTGCCTGAGTCAGCTGCAACCATTGCAGCAAATGAATAAACGGCATTAAGCTGTTTGACAGAAAGCCACGACTTATCGTCGTGGCTTTTTTTTAATGTGTTCCGGCCATTTTTTTTTGGTTTAGGAACGTTCATGCTATTATACGATGCCCGATTGGCGGGTTATTTTAAGAGAGTTCATGAGTAAGCAATCATCATTTACCTACGAAGAATTATTGCAGTGCGGACACGGAGAAATGTTTGGTCCCGGCAATGCCCAGTTACCTGTTCCGAATATGCTGATGATGGATCGCATTACTCATATTGCCAATACCGGTGGAGCATATGGCAAGGGAGAAATCGTAGCCGAGCTGGATATTAATCCTGACCTGTGGTTCTTTGACTGTCACTTTCCGGGTGATCCGGTGATGCCAGGCTGCCTTGGTCTTGATGCAATGTGGCAACTGGTCGGTTTTTTCCTGGCTTGGGATGGTAATCCCGGTCGTGGTCGTGCATTGGGCTCTGGTGAAGTTAAATTCACCGGACAGGTTTTACCGACAGCAAAAAAAGTCACTTACCGCATTGACCTGAAACGCGTCATTGCGCGCAAGCTGGTGCTTGCTATTGCGGATGGCACTGTGTCTGTTGATGGTCGTGAAATCTATGTTGCAAAAGATTTACGTGTTGGCCTGTTTACTTCCACCGAAGACTTTTAGGATTAACTGATGAGACGTGTTGTTGTCACAGGATTGGGAATCGCTTCCTGTCTGGGTCTGGACGCTGCGACAGTGACTGAATCGCTTCGCACTGGCCGTTCAGGTATTCGTTTCAAGCAAGATTATGCCGATATGGGCTTTCGTAGCCATGTAGCCGGCACTATCGATATTGATTTCAAAGAGCACATTGACCGTAAGACACTACGTTTTATGGGCGATGCTGCAGCGTATAGCTATATTTCCATGCAGCAGGCGATTGATGATGCCGGACTGACCGAAGAGCAGGTGTCTAATATCCGTACAGGTCTGATTATGGGATCGGGTGGTGCCTCTTCTGCTAATCAGGTTGAAGCGGCGGATATTCTGCGTGAGAAAGGTCTGAAACGTATTGGTCCTTACCGTGTTACGCAGGTGATGGGCAGTACGACTTCTGCCTGTCTGGCGACGCCTTTTAAAATCAAGGGTATTAACTACTCCATGTCATCTGCCTGTGCGACCAGTGCACATTGCATCGGTACCGCTATGGAACAGATTCAGATGGGCAAACAGGACATTGTCTTCGCTGGTGGCGGTGAAGAAGAACACTGGTCAATGAGCTCACTGTTTGATGCTATGGGTGCCTTGTCGACCAAATACAATGACACCCCGGAAAAGGCATCACGTGCCTATGATGCAAACCGTGACGGTTTTGTGATTGCCGGTGGTGGTGGCGTCATTGTTCTGGAAGAATACGAACACGCCAAAGCCCGTGGTGCGAAGATTTATGCTGAATTGACCGGCTATGGCGCCACTTCAGATGGCTATGACATGGTCGCCCCATCCGGTGAGGGAGCAGAGCGTTGTATGCAGCTGGCGATGTCCACTATTCGCGGCAAAGTTCAATACATCAATGCACATGGCACATCGACCCCGGTGGGTGATTTAGCCGAACTGGGTGCCATCAAACGTACGTTTGGCTCAGATATCCCGTATGTTGGCTCTACCAAGTCTTTGTCAGGCCATTCACTGGGTGCGGCGGGTGTTCAGGAAGCTATCTACAGTTTGTTGATGCTGGACAACGACTTCCTGGCTGCATCAGCCAATATCGAAACCCTGGATCCGGAAGCAGAGGGTATGCCTATTCTGCGTGAGCGTATTGATGGTGCAGGGCTCAAAACGGTGATGTCGAACAGCTTTGGCTTCGGCGGTACCAATGCTTGTCTGGTCTTTGAAAAGCTGGATGACTAAAGAAGAAAGCCACCGAAAGGTGGCTTTTTTTATTGCAGGTCGTCGTCGGTAACCGGCCCGCGCTTACCGGCAACGGCTTCCTGAATTAAAGCAATCAACTGCTTTTTCTTATCAGGATCGTCAAGGTATTTGGAACTGAAAGTAATACCGAATTTATCGGCGTACTGTTTTACCAGCATGACGAGAATGGCTTCGTCTACCACGTTATACTCCTGTTTATTCGTAATTCGACATTATACCGTTACACAGTCTGTTCAATGAAATTGCACTATCAAGAATCAGGTTCTGGCCTCCCTTTGTTGATCATTCATGGTCTGTTTGGTTCCGCCGATAATTGGCGCAGTATGGCCAAGTATTTCGCCAAGTTTTACCGCGTTATCAGTGTGGATTTGAGAAATCATGGCCGTTCACCTCACAGTGATGAACAAAACTTTAAGTTAATGGCTGCGGATATTGTCGAACTGTGTGATCGACTTAGTCTGGACAGGGTCAATGTTCTTGGACACTCTTTGGGTGGCAAGGTCGCTATGGCCTTTGCAGAGATGCAAGCTGAGCGTGTTCATAAGCTGGTTGTGGTAGACATCTCACCGCGCCAATATTTCAGTCAACACACGCCTTTGATGGATGCAATGATGGCCTTGAATATGGCTCAATTCTCATCCCGTAAAGACGTAGATGAAGCATTGGCAGCGGATGTTCCTGACCCGGCGGTTCGCCAGTTTTTGCTGATGAATCTGCAGCCTGGTGAAAACGGGCTATCATGGCGAATAAACCTGCCAGCACTGAAAGCCAATTATCAGGCATTGATGGCACCGGTTTGTGAACACGCCGTGCTGTCTATCCCTAGCCAGTTTATTTACGGCGGTCAGTCTGACTATGTCACTGCTGATGATAGGAAATTGATTGAACAACACTTCACTCAGGCGATATTTGCTGTTATCGACAAAGCCGGACACTGGGTACATGCCGAACGACCACAACAGTTCAAACAGTTGGTAGAGGAGTTTCTGCGCGATGATTGAACAGACAGTACTGGAGCAGTTGCTGGCATTTCGACGCGAACGTGACTGGGAACAGTTCCATAATCCTAAAGATGTGGCGATTTCGCTCTCAATCGAAGCTGCAGAACTGCTGGAATGGTTTCAGTGGCGTAATACCGATGAAATCGCTGCGATGCTTCAATCTGAAAAACGGGAGCAACTGGAGGATGAAATTGCCGATGTGGCCGTTTATCTCAGTTACCTGTGTCATGACCTTGGTATTAATCTCAACCAGGTGGTGAAAAATAAAATGGCCAAGAATGCGGCGAAATACCCCAAAGACCGTGTGAAAGGCCGGGCGGATAAATACAACGAATATTCCTAATAATGCTAGGATTTGGCTTTTGTGACGCGGCACCGCCGCATTCAGGATAAACCATGAGCGCGATAGTATTTCTGATTCAGTGTCCAGATCGAAAAGGACTGGTAGCAGGTATTACCGGTTTTTTTGCCGAGCGGGAGTTTAATATCCTGCATTGCCAGCAATATACAGACGTCGAGAACAGTCAGTATTTCATGCGGATTCGGCTGGAAGATGAAGGGCAGAAGTCGCATGCTGCATTGGAAGCTGAGTTTGGCGAATTTGCTACGACAATGAACCTGACATGGTCGGTTCGGTACAGTGATAAACCCTATCGTGTTGCGCTGATGGTGACCCGGGCATCACACTGCGCATATGACCTGTTGTTGCGCGAACTGGAAGGGGAGTTAAAGTGCGACATCCCGCTTGTTATTGGCAACCATGCTGATCTTGAGTATATGGCACGGCAATTCGATAAGCCCTTCTATCATTTACCGATCACTAAAGACACGAAGGCGGAGCAGGAAGCTGCCATCAAACGACTGCTTACAGAATACCAAATTGATTTGGTGGTTATGGCGCGTTACATGCAAATCCTGTCTGAGCAGTTTGTTGAGGAGTTTGCCGGCCGTGTCATCAATATACATCACGGCTTTCTGCCAGCGTTTCAGGGCGCCAGACCTTATCACCAAGCCTATGAGCGAGGTGTAAAGCTGATTGGTGCAACAGCGCATTACGCGACGGCTGATCTGGATGAAGGGCCGATCATTGAGCAGGGGGTCGAGCGTGTAATGCATGATAACAGTCCGGAAGATCTGGTCATGATAGGCAAGGACATCGAACGGGTTGTGCTGGCCCGCGCGGTAAAAGCTCATATCGAGCACCGTATTATTATCAGTGGTCGTCGCACCATTGTTTTTTCAGAAGGCGCTTGATTTATAAAGAGGGGAGTATGACCACGTTTACGTCGTTTCACCCACCACAACGAACATTGATGGGCCCCGGCCCGTCAGATGTACACCCACGAATTCTGCAGGCTATGTCGCGCCCGACAATTGGTCACCTTGATCCCGCCTTTATCGGCATGATGGATGAACTGAAAAGCCTGCTGCAATATGCCTTTCAAACTCAAAATACCCTGACTTTTGCTGTATCTGCCCCGGGGTCTGCGGGCATGGAAACTTGCTTTACCAACCTGTTGGAGCCTGGCGATACGGTTATTGTCTGTCAGAACGGCGTGTTTGGCGGCCGTATGAAAGAGAATGTCGAGCGCTGCGGGGCTGTCGCGGTAATGGTGGAAGATGAGTGGGGTAAACCGGTTTCATTGGATAAACTTGCCGATGCCCTTGAAAGCAACTCTGATGCGAAAGCGGTGGCCTTTGTTCATGCCGAGACGTCTACCGGTGTTCAGTCTGACGCGGCAGCCATTGCCAAACTGGCCAGAAAACACCAGTGCCTGACTATTATGGATACGGTGACGTCGCTGGGCGGTACACCCATTTATATCGATGAATGGGGCATTGATGCCGTCTACTCAGGCAGTCAGAAGTGTTTGTCCTGCACGCCCGGGCTATCTCCAGTCAGTTTTAGCGATAAAGCTGCACGTGTTATTCAGCAGCGGCAAAATAAAGTGCAATCGTGGTTCCTCGATTTAAACCTGGTCATGGGCTACTGGGGCGATGGGGCCAAGCGGGCTTATCATCACACTGCGCCGATTAATGCCCTGTACGGCCTCCATGAGTCGCTGGTTATATTGCATGAGGAAGGGCTTGAGCAGGCCTGGAAGCGACATCAGTTGCACCATGAAGCTTTACGCGCGGGGCTTGAAGTGATGGGGCTGCGTTTGCTGGTTGAGCAAGCCTTCCGCTTACCACAGTTAAATACCGTGACCATTCCTGCCGGGGTAGATGATGTGACAGTCAGAAGCCGTCTGCTTTCGGATTATCAGCTCGAGATTGGCGCTGGACTAGGTGTGATGTCCGGTAAAGTCTGGCGTATTGGGCTGATGGGGCATTCTGCCAACAAAAAAAATGTGCTGCTCTGTCTGGGAGCGCTTGACGCCGTACTGAGTGAACTGGGTGCCGATATTGTGCCGGGAGTCGCTGTGGCGGCAGCACACAACGTTTATGCAAAGGTTAAATAGGAAAGAAAGACCATGAGCACAAAAACGATCATGATCACGGGGGCAACGTCGGGTTTTGGCGAAGCCTGTGCCAGGCTGTTTGCACAGCATGGCTGGAAGCTCATTCTCACCGGTCGCCGTCAGCAACGTCTGGATCAATTGCAGCAAGAGTTAGGTGGTGCAGATAAGATTTACACTTGCTGTTTTGATATCAGTGACAGAGCCGCCGTTGAGCAGGCTTTTGCGAGCTTGCCGGAAGCCTTTTGTCAGATTGATGTGTTGCTCAATAATGCTGGTCTTGCATTGGGACTGGAGCCTGCCCACCAGACCCGGCTGGATGACTGGGAAAAGATGGTCGATACCAATATCAAGGGCCTGATTTATTGCACCCGCACGGTATTACCAATGATGGTTGAACGCAAGGCCGGCTACATCATCAATATCGGCTCGGTGGCTGGTAACTGGCCCTATCCGGGCGGTAACGTTTACTGCGGCACCAAAGCCTTTGTGCGGCAGTTTTCGCTGGCAGTCAGAGCCGATTTACTCGGTACCAATGTCCGGGTCAGCAATATCGAACCGGGCAATGCGGAAACTGAATTTTCCATGGTTCGCTTTAAGGAGGATAAAGGCCGGGCGGACAAGGTCTATGAAGGGACCGTTGCACTGACTGCCAATGATATCGCGGACACGGTATGGTGGCTGGTGAACACGCCGTCCCATGTGAATGTGACGACACTCGAATTGATGCCGACACAGGAAGCGAACGGTCCGATGGCGTTCTATCGGCAATAAAAAGCCGCGCCGTAGCGCGGTTCTTGTTTTAAGTAAACAGCCAGGTTGTCGGATTGGGATGTGGCTGATGCTGATCCAGGTACTTCATTCCTTTCACACAGCGCATGACCAGCCAGACAATCCAGAAAATAAGAATAAACAGACCAACACCCATTACCCAGAAAAAGCCGCCGAGCAGCATTAAAACCAAGCCAATCCAGAAGGTTCTGATTTGAAACTGGTAATGTGATTTTAGCCACTCCGGTGCCTCGCCTCTATGCACATAGGCGATGATTACGCCAATAATGCCCAGAAACTGAATAATGATATTGACCATCATCAGCAGGTAGACGATCTTGGCAGTAGTCTGGCTACTCTGGTCATTGGCTTCCATCAATTCATCCTTCTCAGAAATAAGGTAAACAGCTGTTAATTTAGCAGATCCAGCTTAGCGTGAGCAGGCAGTTCCCGCTGTGATGTTTAATCACCACAGCGGGAAACCTGGTTTAGCCGCCGAAGTCGAAACGAAGGCCGGTCATAATGCTGCGTCCGAGGATTGGCGCATCGTCTTTGAGGAAACTCTGGTGACGACGACCATCCTCATTGAGCAGGTTACGGCCCTGAATAAACACTTCCGCACCTTTCAGGCTTGAAGGTTTCCAGCCGGCATCCACAGAGACCAGATTATAACCGTCGGTATTGGTTTCCAACTCAGCGGAATCGGTCTGTTTGAACACATGACGGTAGTCCATACTGAAAGTCCAGTCCTGATAGGCGGTATCGAAGCCTACGCCCAGCCTTGCCGGGCTGATACGGGGCAGGTTGTCACCGTTGGTCAACTTGGCACGAACATAATCGCCGGACAGGCGCAACGTCAGTGGAATATCACCTTTGATGACATCCCACGCGGTGGTAAATTCAGCGCCATAGAAACGGGCATCCTGCTGTTGATTGAAGACCAGCGTATCATCATCAATCATGATCGGGGTGCCGGTTCCATCATCCACCGAGGCCAGGTAGATGAAGTCCTCAACAAAGTTGTAGAACAGCGTTGTGTCGAAACGTACATCACCGCTATGACGATCAAAACCTAACTCAAGATTGGTGTAGGTTTCTTTATCAAGCTGAGAGTTACCCACCTCAATGGTCGAAGAGGCCGCATGACGACCAAACGCATACAGCTGCTCAACTGAGGGGGCACGCTCAGAGCGAGTGAGTGCCAGTCTCAAGTGGTGCTTATCATCCAAATCAATGATTGAACCGGCGGACAGGCTGAATGGCGTGTAATGACGGCTACCCAAATGCGCTTCCTGATGCAGTTCATCACTGCTGGGCAGGTCAATATGACGCTCCTCAGCCAGGCTGCGTGGGTCGAAACGGACATGATCCAGCCGGGCGGCAAATTCCAGACGACCGAAATCAGTCAGCCTTTCTTCCAGTGCAAACAGCCCAACGGAGCGACTGTCATTGTCACGTACATAAAAGCCATCCCCGGCATGACCATGACCGCCGTGACCTTCACCTTCAGAGCTAAACTCGCGATTATTCAACTGCAGGCCGACAACGCCCTGCCACAGTCCAATCGGATTGTGTACCAGTTCCAGCCTGGCTTCGGACTCATCATTGGTAAACGCGGTTTCAACCTCACGTTCTTCCAGTTCGCCGTCATGGAAGTGGGCACCAATTTCTTCCTGATTGAATTCGGTGTGCGACAGTTTGAGACGCGCGGTGGTGAAGCCGGGTAGTGGGTTATTCAACTCGCCGCGGAAATCAATACGGTCGAAGTTGGCATGAATACGCTCCTGCTCTTCCTCACCTTCACCCAGAAAGGCTTCCGGAATACCGTAGTCAGTGCGCCAGCGACTGTAACCCAGCCCGGCATGGCCCCAGTCGTCTTTATAGAGACCGGTAACGGAGAACGAGTCAGAAACCGCATCACTGTTTTGCAGGGTATCTTTGTCACCTTGACTCTGACCTTGTTGCTGGAAGCCATCGATGTCAAAGTCATGACTACGACGCAGACCATAATCTGTGCGTAATACGAAGTTGTCAGTGACGGGCAGTTCCAGTCCGATATTGCCCTTACGCTCATCACCGTTAAGGCCATAGCTGGTGCCGCCATGAACACGGGCTGAGTCACCAAATTCCGGGTTGAAACGATCGCTTTTGACATTGATCACGCCGCCGCTGGCACCACTGCCATACAGCAGTGTGGCAGGACCGCGAAAGACTTCAATCTGGTCGGCGCGGCTTGGATCAATGGCGACCGCATGATCGCCGCCTTCACCGGAGACATCGACGGTTTTCAAACCATCATCCAGCACCTGAACTCGCGAGCCTTGCAGACCACGAATAACCGGACGGCCAACACCCGGACCAAAATCGGAGTTACTGACACCGGGCAGACCATCCAGTGTTTCGCCTAATGTTCCGGCACGTTTTTTATCCAGTTCGGCATCCGCCAGCACACTGACCGGGAAGGTCAGTTCATCCGGGCTGCGTGCACCCAGTGGATCAGCAGTGACAGTCAGACTTGGAATTTCCAGAACGTCTTCAGCGTTTTCAGCTGCGGCAGGGCTTGTGGCAGGCAGGGCAGACAGCAGGGCGCCAACGAACAGCGCTGTTTGTTTTTTTTGAAACATGGTGTTTCCTCATAGCACAGATGATCGCCAACGGGATCTACCGCGCGATCAAAAACAAAAAATCAGTTTGTTAAGGGGCTAGGAGAAAACAGGTGGCGCGCGAATCGCGTACTGTTGATCCGGACGGCTGACGATCAGTGAACGGTGAGTCGTTTCTGTGTAGTCGACCAGGGTAGCCAGAACGGTAACAACCAGTTCAGGCGTGATATCCGCTACTGGAAGGTGATTAATCGCATTAAGGCGTTCACACTGTTCCGCAGCGGTATGGAAGCCGTGTTCTGCATCATGCCAGACAGCAAACGACTGCAGCAGCAAAACGATTGCTGCTAGCGCATAGAGCCAGTGTCTGTTAAGGTGAGTGCGGAACACGGTGGTGATTATTTAACCAGTAATTGGGTGAGCAGAGTCTCGTAGATTTGCGACAAGGTGTCAAGATCGGCAACGGATACACACTCATCAATCTGATGAATGGTTGCGTTCAAAGGGCCGAGTTCAATCACCTGAGTGCCGGTCGGTGCGATAAAACGACCATCAGAGGTGCCACCGGAAGTCGAGAGTGTAGTTTGGTAGCCGGTGACGTCTTGAATGGCACGCTGAACGGCTTCCAAGAGCTCGCCGCTGGCTGTACGGAACGGCTTGCCGGATAGCTCCCACGTCAGGTCGTAATTCAGTTCATGCTTATTAAGCACCGCTTCGACACGCTGCTGAAGTTCTTCGTGCGTGACTTCGGTGGAATAGCGGAAGTTGAACACCATATCACTGGTGCCCGGAATCACATTCGTGGCACCGGTACCGCTGTTCAGGTTTGAGACCTGAAAACTGGTTGGCGGGAAGTCGGCATTGCCTTGGTCCCATTCAATCTCACACAGTTCATTCAGCGCTGGTGCCAGCAGATGAATCGGGTTGCTGGCAAGGTGGGGGTAGGCGATATGACCTTGTTTGCCTTTAATTGTCAGGCGGCCGTTTAGGGAACCACGGCGACCGTTTTTAACGACATCGCCGACGCTATCGGTACTGGACGGTTCGCCGACCACACACCAGTCAATTTTTTCGCCACGGCTTTGCAGTGTCTCGACGACTTTTACTGTGCCGTTGATGGCCGGACCTTCTTCATCACTGGTGATGAGAAAAGCAATACTACCTTCATGGTCGGGGTGTTTGGCGACAAAACGCTCGCAGGCCGTTACCATTGCAGCAATGCTGCCTTTCATATCGGCAGCGCCACGACCATAAAGCATGCCATCGACGACGCTGGCTTCGTAAGGTGGGTGGGTCCAGTTATCGACCGGGCCTGTGGGGACCACATCGGTATGTCCAGCAAAGGCAATGACGGGACCTTTATTTCCACGACGCAGCCAGAGGTTGTCGACATCATCAAAGCACATGTGTTCGGCTTTAAAGCCAAATGGAGCCAGCCTGTCGGACAGCAGAATCTGACAGCCTTTATCTTCCGGCGTCACACTGTCACGGCGGATGAGTTCCTGAGTGAGGGCTAGGGTGTCGGACATATCAGTTCCCGAATTTGTCAGCAAAATCGGCTTCATTGAAGCCTACGGTACAGCCTTGTTCTGTGGTGACCACAGGTCGTTTGATCAAGGTCGGATTTTCCAGCATCAAGTCAACGGCGGTCAATTCATCCAGCTGTTCTTTGCGCGGATCGTCCAGCTTGCGCCAGGTTGTGCCACGTTTGTTCAGCAGGGTTTCCCAGTCTACAGACTTTAACCAGTTTTCAATGGTGACCTTGTCCAGTCCATCCTGACGAAAGTCATGAAACTGAAAGTCGATATTGTTCGCTTCCAGCCAGCGACGGGCTTTTTTTACCGTATCGCAGTTTTTAATGCCGTAAACAATCATAGAAAACTCAATGGCTTGTACTGTATGAGGTCAATCAGTGGGTATCAGATATCAGGAAGGGAGTGTTTCGGACTGAACTAAAACACTCCCTTCTAATCGTCTTCGAACGGCGGATAAATTAGATATCGCGCAGTAGTTCGTTGATACCGACTTTACCACGGGTTTTCTCATCAACCTGTTTGACGATAACTGCGCAGTAGAGGCTATACGTGCCACATTTCGAAGGCAGGTTACCAGACACAACCACTGAACCAGCAGGAATGCGGCCGTAAGTGATTTCGCCGGTCATGCGGTTGAAGATTTTGGTGCTTTGACCAATGTAAACGCCCATTGAAATAACAGAGCCTTCTTCAACAATCACACCTTCAACGACCTCAGAACGGGCACCGATAAAGCAGTTGTCTTCGATAATGGTCGGGCCGGCTTGCAGTGGTTCCAGAACGCCACCGATACCTACGCCGCCAGACAGGTGAACGTTTTTACCAATTTGTGCACAGCTACCTACTGTCGCCCAGGTATCAACCATGGTGCCAGAATCGACGTAAGCACCGATGTTGACGTAAGAAGGCATTAATACCACGCCAGGGGCGATGTATGAGCCACGACGTGCTGCCGCAGGTGGTACAACACGAACACCGGCGGTATTGAAGTCGGCCTCGGAGAAGTTAGCGAATTTAGGTTCAACTTTATCGAAATATTGGGTTTCGCCACCGGCCATTGGGCGGTTGTCGTTCAGACGGAAAGACAGCAATACCGCTTTTTTCAGCCATTGGTTAACAACCCAGTCACCATTTTGTTTTTCAGCGACACGGGCAGTACCGTTATCCAGCATCGCCAACGCTTCGTTGACTGCATTGCGGACATCGCTATCCGCGTTGCTCGGGTTGATTTCAGCACGGCGCTCAAACGCTTCTTCGATAATATTTTGAATATCGCTCATGGGGTTCTCCATTAACTTAATTTAAATTTTCAATCAGACTACGAATACGGTTCGCAGCGTCAATACATTCTTCCAGTGGTGCAACCAGGGCCATACGAACTCGATTCGCACCCGGGTTGCCGGTTGCGGTATCGCGGCCGAGGTAACTGCCGGGTAACACGGTGACGTTTTCCTGCTCAAATAATTGACGGGCAAATTCGGTGTCGGCAATCGGTGTTTTCACCCAAAGGTAAAAACTGGCTTCCGGCATTTCTACATCCATGACGGGGGACAGAATTTCCAGCACGGCATTAAATTTTTCACGATAAAGCTCACGGTTGTGAGCCACATGCGCTTCGTCATTCCAGGCTGAAATCGACGCGGCCTGCGTTGCCGGTGGCATTGAGCAGCCGTGGTAAGTACGGTAACGCAGGAATTGTTTGAGAATGCCAGCATCACCGGCTACAAAGCCACTACGCAGACCGGGGGCGTTCGAGCGTTTAGACAAGCTGTGGAAAACAACACAACGGCTCATATCGGTATAACCGGCCGCATGGGCTGCTTGCAGCAAGCCAACAGGCGGGTTGGTCTCATCGTGGTAGATTTCCGAATAACACTCATCCGAGGCAATCACAAAGTCATGCTGATGCGCGAGCTCGATTAACTTGGTCAGTGTAGCCTGGTCGGTGACCGCGCCGGTCGGGTTGCCCGGACTGCAAAGGTACAGAAGCTGGCAGCGTTGCCAGATATCGTCGCTGACCGCATCAAAATCGGGGATGAAACCGTTTTGCGGCTCACAGTTCAGATAATGCGGTTCTGCACCGGCCAGAAATGCCGCACCTTCATAAATCTGATAGAAAGGGTTGGGCATCAACACTAAAGGGGCAGTCTGACTGCGGTCAATGACGGCCTGGGCAAATGCAAACAAGGCTTCACGGGTCCCATTGACCGGCAACACTTGGGTCAATGCGTTGATATGACCATCCAGCTGAAAGCGGGTATCCAACCAGGTCGCGATAGCATGGCGCAGTTCATTGCTGCCAGCCGTGGTCGGGTAGCTGGACAAACCGTGAAGATGTGTAATCACCGCTTCAGTAATAAAACCGGGGGTCGGATGCTTTGGCTCGCCAATCGACAACGCGATATGCGGTTTGCTTTCCGGCGGCTCACAGCCTTGTTTGAGCTGAGCCAGCTTTTCGAACGGGTAGGGATGCAGTTTAGCCAGTTCTGGATTCATAAATACCAGCAGATGAATGAAAAATCAGACCATTATAACGCCTGGGAAGCATCTCGTGTTATAAGGTCTGGCCATGATGACTATCAATAACAAAGAATATTCGCTGGCCGTTAGCGCCATTTTGTTTTCCGCGGCGATGTGGGGCCTCATCTGGTATCCGATGCGCTTATTGGAGCAGGCGGGCATGCCGGTTGTGTGGACGACGCTGGCGGCTTATTTTGCCGCTGCGCTGGTGGCGAGCGTGCAGCTGTGGCGTAGCCAGCAGCACTGGCAGGGACCCTGGCCATTAAGCTTGTGGGCTTTGGCTCTGGCTGCTGGTCTGACTAACCTGTCTTTCCTGGTCGCCCTGATAGAAGGCGAAGTCGTCCGGGTGATGCTGCTGTTCTATCTGTCACCATTGTGGTCAGTGTTACTCGGACGCTGGTGGCTGGGAGAGAGGATCTCACGCCTGTCGATGCTGATGATTGCGATCGCCATGTCAGGTACTTTTATGATGCTGTGGCACCCTGAAGTCGGTCTGCCCTGGCCGCATGGATTGGCGGATTGGTTGGCTTTATTTGCCAGCGTGATGTTTTCCGTCAATAACGTGTTGAGTCGTAAGCTGGCACCGGTACCAATGCAAATCAAAACTACCGTGGTTTACTGGGGAGTCGTGCTGGTGGCCGTGGCAGTGCTGGTATTGCAACAAGCCAGTATCCCGGCTGTTTCCGTATCGTTATGGCTATTGGTCATGGTCGTCGGCGGGCTGTGTTTTATTTCAATGACCATCGCAGTGCTCTACAGTCTTGCCCGTATTCCTGTCTTCCGGGCAGCTATTCTGATGTTATTTGAGTTATTGGTTGCTGCGGTATCAGCCTGGCTTCTGACTGATGAACGCATGACGTCTGTGGAGTGGTTCGGCGGCGCGCTGATTTTTATTGCCGCTTATGGCATGGCGCGCTTGGGTAAAACGGACTGACGTTGGGGGCAGCTCCTGCTTCACGTTAGAATATAAACTTACGTGTTGAAACCGCTGTCTGGTTTATCGACTTTATTTAACTTTACGCAGGTTCACCCATGATTAAATCTATTGCTCATGCCAGTTTTCTGGTTGAAGACGTCCAGCGTTCGCTCAAATTCTACTGCGATGTATTGCAGTTACCATTGAATCCTAATCGCCCTGATTTTGCCTTTGATGGCGCCTGGCTGGATATTGGCGATGACCAGATGATTCATTTGATGCAGTTGCCTAACCCTGACTCTGCCGATGGCCGACCTGCCCACGGTGGTCGTGACCGTCACGTGGCATTGGTGGTGGATGATATGGAAGGGCTGGCAGAGCGACTGGATGCGGCCGGTATTGAATTTTCTCGCAGCAAGTCAGGTCGTGCGGCTTTTTTCTGTCGTGATCCTGATGGCAATGCCCTGGAGTTTGCCGAAGATTTTACGCCGCCACCACTGGAAAAATAAGCACTTAGCGAACTCATCAGTTACTTACAGAGTTACTCACATTTTCTGTGGATAACTCTGTGATTAACTGTTGTGGAAAACGCTAAGTCATTATTCTGTAACAGCCTCTACGGTTTTGGTTAAAAACTGGTCATATTTTAAAATCATTTTAAAAACAAAGTGTTATGTTTGTTATAACAAGATTCAATGACTTAGCGAAGCTTGTTGTCATCAAGCTGAAAGATGATCGCTAACTGGTGATAACTTTCCTTTCAGATACCTCTTATCGCGCCAGCGCTGGCTGCTGCATATCATCCATCCAGGCTTCAGTTTCTGCTTTCGGTTCTGCGCGCTGTTTTTCAAGCTCGGTGAAGTTGAACAGATCCAAATCACCAAGCTGGGACGGTGCGACGTTCTGAATACTGCGGAAAATATTTTCCAGGCGACCCGGTTGCTCTTTTTCCCAGCCTTGTAGCATCGCTTTAATCGCCTGACGTTGCAGATTTTCCTGAGAACCACAGAGATTGCATGGAATAATCGGGAACTGCATTGCCGTGGCATAACGGGCAATATCGGCCTCACAGGCATAAGCCAGTGGGCGGATGACGATATTGGTTTTGTCATCACTGAGCAGTTTGGGTGGCATCGCTTTGATCTTGCTGCCGTAGAACATGTTCAGGAACAGCGTTTCAATAATGTCATCACGATGATGTCCAAGAGCAATCTTGGTTATGCCGTTTTCGCGGGCATAGCCATACAAGGAGCCCCGACGCAGGCGTGAACAGATGCCGCAGGTAGTTTTTCCCTCAGGTACGACTTCTTTAACGATGCTGTAGGTGTCTTTCTCAATGATATGGAATGGCACGCCAATGGAAGACAGGTACTCGGGCAAGACGTGCTCTGGAAAGCCCGGTTGCTTCTGATCCAGGTTTACCGCGACGATTTCAAAGTTGATGGGAGCGTGATCGCGCAGGTTCAGCAGAATATCCAGCATGGTGTAGCTGTCCTTACCACCGGACAGGCAAACCATGACCTTATCGCCATCCTCAATCATATTGTAGTCAGCGATGGCCTGACCGACGTTACGGCGCAGGCGTTTGCGCAGTTTGTTGAACTCGCGCTGTTGTTTTACTAGTTTCGATGTGTCTTCTGTCATACCAGACCTGCAAAGGGTTGTACCGTAACGGGAGTGCCTGCGTCGATACCGTCGCAGTCTTCATCCAGTAAGATGAAGCAGTTGGCGACGCTCATGGAACGCAGAATGCCGGAGCCTTGTTGTCCGGTGGTGTGAACGCGTAGCTCACCGTGTTCATTTTCAAACAGGATGCCGCGCTGGAATTCAAAACGGCCTGGCCGCTTACGGATCGTGCTGTCGGTGATGACCTGCATGAGTGGCAGGGGGTGATCATTTTCACCGGCCATTTTTTTGAGGGCAGGTTGTACAAACTGGTAGAAAGTCACCATCACCGAGACAGGGTTTCCTGGCAGGCCAAAAAACAAGGCATCGCCTATTTTACCAAAGGCGAGCGGCCGGCCGGGTTTCATGGCAATTTTCCAGAAATTGACCTGCCCCAGTTCTGCCAGCATTTCTTTCACATAATCGGCATCACCGACTGAGACGCCGCCGGAGGTAATGACGACGTCGGCTTCGGCGGCCGCTTGTTTTAGCGCCTGTTTCAAAGCCGCTTTTTCATCGGGCACCACGCCCATATCGAGCACGTCAGCATCAAGCCGCTTGAGCATACCGTAAAGGGTGTAGCGATTGCTGTCGTAAATCTGACCGGCTTCGAGGTTATCGCCAATCGAGCGCAGTTCATCACCGGTAGAGAAAAAAGCCACGCGCAGACGGCGTTTGACCCGTACCTCACCAATGCCCAGCGAGGCAATAAGCCCCATGTCAGCGGGGCTGATACGGTGGCCTGCAGGCAGTACACTATCACCCAGCTCAATATCTTCACCCGCCATCCGTACGTTCTGACCAGCATACTGTTCGCCATGAACGGTGATGGTGTCGCCATCCACCGCGACGTGTTCCTGCATGACCACGGTGTCGCAGTCAGCAGGCATCATTGCGCCGGTCATAATACGTACACATTGACCGGGCTTTACGCTGCCGTGAAAGGGTTGTCCGGCATAGGCAATACCGACCTGCTTCAGGCTGTATGTTTCACCTTCCATATCCCGGCTGTGCAGGGCGTAGCCGTCCATTGCCGAGTTATTGTGTGGCGGTACCTGTAAAGGCGAGACAATGGGGTCATGCAGAATGTGGCCCAGCGCCTCACGCAGAGCCAACTTCTGCCAACTGCTCACTGGGATGAGGAGATCATAAATATGTGCTCGTGCCTGTTCGACACTGAGACTTTGCTGATCCTGCGGATCGGCGCAACTCGGTTGTGGAGTAAATTCGGCCATAGTCAGGCGGTCCATGAATGCATAAAGTGTTCGATAAAGTCAGCGATAGCAGGGATATGGTTAATATCCAGCGCTGGCAGTTCGCCGGTGTCTGTCAATGCCTCGTCGGAGGCTATCGCGATAATGTGCGGATCATCCTTGAAAAGTAACGGTTTTCCAAGGCTGGGACGATGTAATTCTATTTTGGGAAAGGCTTCGTGCTTAAAGCCTTCGACCAGAATCAGATCCAGTTTGCTGCAATCGAGGCGGGGCAGTAATTCCGCTAACACCGGATCGGCGTCATCATTCAGCTGCTTTTCCATCAACGCCATCATCCGTGCTGAAGCGATCAGCATTTGCTGAGCACCGGCTTCGCGGATTTCGTAGCTGTCCTTGCCCGGCTTATCAATATCAAAGTTGTGATGCGCATGTTTGATGACGGCAACTTTCAACCCACGACGGTTAAGTTCGGGCAGCAACTGAGTCAACAGCGTGGTCTTGCCTGTGCCGCTGAAGGCGGAAAAGCCCAGCATTGGCAAAGGTGCTTTCACACTACTTGATTGATGCCAGTCTTCCGGCTGGTTGAAATTGATAAAGGTTTCCGGCGTATCAGAAAAGTCGACTTCAGCTAGTTTGTATTGGGTCAGCCAACGATCGATCTTGCGCTCTCCTTGTTCAAGAAATTGGCGTAGATCGTCTTTAAGTTTGGTTGGGATCAGGCTGAATACCGGTTGCATGCGCTCACCATCAGTCGCAACAGCCAGCTCACTATCTGTCATCAGCAAGGTTTCCAGCATTCGGCGGCGCAACTGAGGCGAAATGCTGGGGCAGTCACAGGGGGCTGTTAAGATGTAGTCGGCATCTGTATTTTCCATCGCCGTGAGCATGCCCGCCAGTGGGCCATGAAAGCCTTCAATAGAATCGGTTATAACGGGATAACCAAGCTGCTCGTACTGGTCAATATTACGATTAGCGTTAATAATGAGCGTATCAACCTGGGGCTGCAGTGCCTGCACAGCATGACGTACCATCGCGCGGCCTTGATAGTTAATCAGGCCTTTGTCGCTACCGCCCATTCGACGGGCCAGCCCACCGGCAAGGATAACGCCGGTTACGCGAGGAAAAGGGTGAACACTCATGTTTATTAACAAGCCTGCTTAAAATGAAAAAATATCTGTCTCAATCTTGCTTTGCCGCGCTTATTATACTGGTAAACAGCCTGACGGCATCGGCTGAGGATTTGGATATCCTGGTTGTGGGTCTGTTTGCCAATCAGGCAGTGGTTGAAGTCAACGGCGAGCAACATCTGCTTAAGGTCGGAAAAGCCACACCGGAAGGGGTCACACTTATTTCCGCTAATAGCTCTGAAGCGGTGCTGAAAATTAACGGCAAACAACAGACTTTTCCATTAGGTAACCGCATCAGTAGTGAGTTTACCCCGGCTCCTGAACAGCCCGCGGTGAGTTTATGGCCAAATAATGGCATGTACCTCACTATCGGAACGGTGAATGGCTTTACTGTCGACTTTCTTGTTGATACCGGTGCTTTTACCGTTGCGCTGAACTCCGCCACTGCGCGGCGGCTGGGGCTCGATTTTTACCGTGGAGAGCAAATTGGTTTGCGCACCGCGTCCGGCTACGATGTCGGTTATAAAATTACGCTGGACTATGTACAGCTCGATGAAATCAAAGTCTATAACGTAGCCGCTGTGGTTATCGACGGGCCCGAGCCTGCAACTGCCTTGCTTGGCATGTCGTTTCTGGGGCAGGTGGATATGCAGCATAATGGTGAACGACTCGACCTGCGGCAGAAATACTGACTGTTTTCACGGTCCAGATATAAAAAAGCCCGGACTTTGCCGGGCTTCTTTCGTTTCGGGGTTTAAATCAGTCAAAACCTTTGCTGATAAGGGCATAGGCTGAGTGATTATGGATAGACTCGAAGTTTTCTGATTCTACGATGTAAGCGTTGATGCGCTTGTCTTCGTTCAGTTTCGCGGCGATATCACGCACCATGTCTTCAACAAACTTCGGATTGTCGTACGCACGTTCAGTGACGTATTTCTCATCCGGACGCTTCAACAGGCCATAGATTTCACAAGACGCTTGTTTCTCAACCAGATCAATCAGATCTTCAATCCAGATAAAGCTGTCGACGCGAACAGTCAGGGTGACGTGTGAGCGTTGGTTGTGGGCACCGTAGTCAGAAATATTTTTCGAACATGGGCACAGGCTGGTGACAGGTACAACCACTTTGACGGTCATCGCAGTAGTGTCACCGGTAATTTCACCAATAAAGGTGACGTTGTAATCCATCAGGCTGCGCACTTTAGAAATAGGCGCTTCCTTGTTGACGAAATACGGGAAGTTCATCTCGACATAACCGGATTCTGCATCCAGACGCTCGGTCATTTCACCCAGCATTTCGCGGAACGATTTGACGGTGATTTCACGCTCGTGCTGATTCAGAATCTCAACAAAACGTGACATGTGAGTGCCTTTGAAATGGTGAGGCAGGTTCACGTACATGTTGAAGTTAGCAATCGTGTGTTGTTCACCGGTGGTGCGATCACTGACCTTAATCGGATGTTTGATATCTTTGATACCGACTTTGTCGATGGCGATTTGACGCTTGTCGACAATGTTCTGAACGTCTTCGATTTCGTCGTTCTTAGTGCTGGCTGGAGTTGTGCTCATTCAATTATTCCTCGCTATATTTCACACAGGCGCGGTCTGTTTCCCATAGGGTGACACCAGAGATTTTGGCCGTGTCATTATTCAATGTGTCGCTCAGCTTTTGATAAAAATAGCGGGCGATATTTTCGGCCGTCGGGTTGATGGTATCGAATGGCGGAATGTCGTTCAGATACCGGTGATCCAAGGTCTTGGCCAGTTCACGGGTGGCAGTCTTGATGGTTTTAAAGTCCATGCCCATGCCGTGTTCATTCAAGGCCGTGGCGGTGACTTCAACCTCAAGCTTCCAGTTATGGCCGTGCATGCGACGGCAGTCACCTGGATAATCTCGCAGGGTGTGCGCCGAGGCAAAATCTGCCAGGATCTTCAGGGTGTACGTTGCGCTCATAATGTTGACTATTATACTCAGGAATTCATCGGGTTAACAGGACATTATGCCGAAAAGAATCGATTAATCATATCGATAATTCCTGTTGAATCGAGTCCGCAGTCTGCAAGCATCTGTTTATGCGCACCATGATCGAGGAATTCATCGGGTAGTCCCATGTGTTTGACAGGCACAGAGTGACCAATATCTCGCAGATACTCACCAATCGCACTGCCAGCACCACCCATGATGGCATTTTCCTCAATGGTAATCAGCAGATCGTGGGTATCTGCCATAGCCTTGACCATGTCGATATCCACTGGTTTGACGAAGCGCATATTGACCACGGTGGCGTTGAGTTGTTCTGCGGCCAGTTCTGCTTCCGCCACCATGCTGCCGAAGGCCAGAATAGCGACCTTTTCACCCTGACGACGTAATTCGGCTATACCAATGTCAAGGCTGGTGAGGCTGGCGTCAATGGTTTTGCCAGTACCGGTACCACGCGGATAACGCACAGCACTCGGGCCGTTGTGACGGAAGCCGGTGGTGAGCATCTGACGGCATTCGTTCTCATCGGCCGGTGCCATGACCAGCATATTCGGAATGCAGCGCAGGTAACTCAAATCAAAGCTGCCCGCATGAGTAGGGCCGTCGGCACCAACCAGACCGGCACGGTCAATGGCAAACAACACCGGCAGGTTCTGCAGCGCAACATCATGGATCAGTTGATCATAAGCTCGTTGCAGGAAGGTTGAATAAATGGCGACAACCGGCTTTTTGCCTTCACAGGCGAGGCCCGCTGCCAAGGTGACAGAATGCTGCTCGGCGATACCCACATCGAAATAACGATCCGGGAAGTCCTCAGCGAAGCGGGTCAGGCCAGAACCTTCGCACATGGCAGGGGTAATGCCGATCAAATCCGGTTCAACTCTGGCCATATCGCACAACCAGCGACCGAACACCTGGGTATAGCTGGGGCCGGACGACTTGCTGTTGGCCGGGCTGACGCCATGGTATTTGCAGGGCTGCTGTTCGGCGGGTTCGAAACCTTTCCCTTTTTTGGTGACCACATGCAGGAACTGCGGGCCTTTGCGTTGTTTGAGGTTACGCAGCGTGGCAATCAGGGTATCAATGTCATGGCCATCAATCGGGCCAATGTAGTTAAAGCCCATTTCCTCAAACAGGGTGCCGGGAATCATCATGCCTTTGACATGCTCTTCGGCGCGGCGGGCAATCTCCCAGGCTGGTGGAATTTTTTCGAGCACCTTTTTACTGCCTTCGCGCGCGGTCGCATAGAAGTTACCTGACAGTAAGCGGGCAAGGTAATTGGCCATGCCTCCGACATTTTTCGAGATAGACATCTCGTTATCGTTGAGGATGACCAGCAGATTCGTGTTGAGATCGCCGGCATGCGCCAGCGCTTCAAACGCCTGACCTGCAGTCAGCGCACCATCACCGATGATAGCAACGCTATGACGTGGATCGTTGTTGGCCTGAGCCGCAATTGCCATACCCAGTGCCGCACTGATGGAGGTGCTGGAATGGCCGACACCAAAGGTGTCGTATTCACTTTCACTGCGTTTAGGAAAGCCGGATAAGCCGCCAGCCTGACGCATGCTGTTCATGCGGTCACGACGGCCGGTCAGGATTTTATGTACATAGCTTTGATGGCCGACATCCCACACCAGTCGATCGTCCGGTGTGTTAAAGACGTAATGCAGAGCCAGGGTCAGCTCAATCACGCCGAGGTTGGACGAAATATGGCCGCCGGTTTGCTGAACACTGTCGACGATCAGTGTGCGCAATTCTTCCGCCAGTTGCGGCAGCTGCTTTTTGTCGAGCTGGCGCAGGTCTTCCGGGCTGTTGATCTGAGCGAGTAAATTTTCCATCAAAACAATCTTAGTGTGAGCGTTTCACAACAAACTGGGCCAGCGCCGCAAGGGCTTCCGTGTTAACAGGTAACTCTGCCAGTTGACCGAGGGCTTTTTCAATCAAGGCTACCGCTTTTTGCTGCGCTTTTTCCAAGCCAAGTAAAGCCGGGTAGGTCGGTTTATTTAAAGCGATATCGGCGCCCTGAGTTTTACCGAGGGTTTCGGTATCGGCAATCACATCAAGCACATCATCCTGCACCTGAAAGGCCAGACCTATACAGTCGGCATAGCGTTCCAGATGCGCCAACGTCGCCTCATCACAGTCTTTTGATGCCAGGGCACCGAGAGCAACACTGGCGCGGATCAATGCGCCGGTTTTGAGTTTGTGCATTGACTGCAAAGCGTTGAGGTCGAGTTTTTTTCCGACCGATTCCAGATCGATAGCCTGACCGCCAGCCATACCAAATACCCCTGATGCCTGCGCCAGACGTTTGACCATGGCACTTTGCTGTTCAGCGCTGAGTGCTGAATCACAGAGAGTTTCAAAGGCAAGCGATTGCAGCGCGTCGCCAACCAGCAGCGCCGTGGCTTCGTCATAGGCCTTATGGCAGGTTGGGCGACCGCGACGTAAGTCATCATCGTCCATGATTGGCATGTCGTCATGAACCAGCGAATAGGCGTGAATCATCTCGACGGCCGCCGCAGCAGCATCCAAAGCGCGGTTATTGGCATTGAGCGCCTGACCGGTCGCATAGACGAGCAAGGCCCGCAAGCGTTTGCCGCCACCCAATGTGGCATAGCGCATCGCGTCGAGTAGCCGCGCCGAGCTTGGCTGAGCAGTGCTGCTCAGGCATTTATCAAGCACGATTTCAATCTGAGCCTGGTGCGATTGCATCCAGTCTTCAAGCGGAAATTTTGGGTTCACGATTCGTCTGATTCGGGGTCAAAATCAACCAGATTGGTCTGGCCGGATTGTTGTAACAGCATTTGTACTTTCTGTTCTGCTGCCTTCAGAGAATCCTGGCAGTCACGCGTCAGCAGTACGCCGCGTTCGTATAATTTCAAAGATTCTTCCAGGCTGATATCACCCTGTTCCAGCTTCTCTACCAGGGCTTCCAGCTCTTTGACAGCGGCTTCATAATCCAGCTTTTTCTGCTTTGATGCCATGCGGGCCTCTGAACTAAAACGATTAACCGCTTATTATAGGGTAATCGGCAGGGGTGTGCCCGCTGGAATGTTTTTTTATTTGCCGTTAGTCTGTTGCGCTTACTCTGACTGGTTTTAGAACGCTATGCCCAAGATCATTCGTGGTTTTCATAATTTGCCTGCATCGCCGCAGGGCTGTGTTGCAACCATTGGTAATTTCGATGGGGTGCATCTCGGGCATCAGGCGGTACTGACGCAGTTAGCGATGAAAGGCGATATGCTCGGCTTGCCGGCTGTGGTGATTACCTTTGAGCCGCAACCGTTTGAATATTTTGTCCCTGATAAAGCGCCCGCCAGGCTGACCCGTTTCCGCGAAAAGGTCGAAGCCCTGAGGGCTTATTCAATTCAGAAGTTGTGCGTGTTACGGTTCAACGAGTCGTTAGCGCGTATGTCTGCCGAAGACTTTATTCAGCGCTTGCTGGTAGAAGGACTTAACGTACGCTATCTGGTGGTGGGGGATGACTTCCGCTTTGGCCGTCATCGTCATGGCGATTTCGCCATGCTGCAACAGGCTGGGCGTGAGCATGGTTTTCAGGTTGTGAATATGCACACCTTCGCCATCGACCATAATCGGGTCAGTAGTACCCGTATCCGTGATGCCTTGCGTGAGGGTGACCTGGAAATGGCGGAACGACTCCTGGGTCGGCCTTACCGAATGAGTGGGCGTGTCGCCCACGGTGATAAGCGCGGTCGCAAGATGGGCTTCCCGACAGCCAATATCCATCTGCATCGCTGCAAGCTGCCGCTTACTGGCGTGTTTGCGGTGCAACTATTCGGCCTGGATGAAGAGCCGGTGAATGGCGTCGCTAATATCGGTATCCGCCCGACTATCGGGGGCAACAAAGCACTGCTGGAAGTCCATTTATTTGATTTCAGTCGAGAGATTTATGGCGAACATGTGCAGGTGCACTTTCTGCACAAAATTCGCGATGAACAGCGCTTTGATGGGCTCGAGGGCTTGATGGCACAAATCGAAAAGGATTGTGTGGAAGCGCGTGCGTATTTTGATGAGGCTTTTTAATTAAAGCCTATCCCTGAGAGTCAAAGACTCTCAGGGATGAAAAAGCTTATCTGAATAAATTTAGTGTCTGGTGTAATGACCGTGGCGGCACTCACTCAGCAGCTTACGAAAATTGCTGGCGTTCATATGAATAAGATGCTCGTGGTCACCGGCTTCAAGATAGACATCGTTCAAGTCATCCAAAGAGTCATCAACCAGTGTTTTGACGCCATAGGCGCTACCGATAGGGGGGATGGCCCCTGGTTCGCAGTCTTCCAGTAAGGATTCCGCGTTATAGGTGGAAGCCAGGTCATAGTAGGTACCCAAATCTTCATAGACCAGATGCGGATCGACGCGCATATCGGCAGGCACGACTACCATCAGATAGTCCATATCGCATTTGAGGATTACCGCTTTGGCAACTTGATGTGGTTTGACATGAGCGGCCGCTGCTGTCTGACGACTGCTAGCGGTATGACGATGTGAACTGAGTTGATAATCAATGCCCCGGTTATCCAGATAAGTTTTGACAATGTTGGACATCATCATTACGTTACCCTCCCGAGTCGGCATTTGTTCGAGGAAATGTCGGCTCAATTGACGCTGTGAAATACAGCGATTCCAGTATATACCCAATTTTTTATCTTGTGGATAGCTGCTGCTACGGGTTCTGCAGGTAGGTGTCGCGCAGTAGTTGGTTACGTTCCCGGGCCAGTTGAATTGAGCAACTCGCAGTCATCAAAGACTGAATAGAGCCACCTTCATACATCAGATAGACCGTCTGACATTGTCTTTTGCGGTAGGCTTCCCAGTTGGCCTGAGCCTGTTCAATCAGTGCCAGTAGATCACGGTTATGTGCATGACGCAGCCGGATTAAATCAAGATTGTTATCCAGTTCATCCACAGCCCGTTCCAGTTTGACGCTGAGGCATTGATTCATTTCAACGTTAGTGACTGACTGCGGACACAAGGCTTTAGCCTGGGTCAACGATGGTAAAAATAGCAGTAACAAAAAAATTCGCTTCATCATTCTTTATTCAGTTTTTGGTTATGTTGAAATCAGTCATTCGTTTTGCACTAGTTAACTCTTAGTTCTCAAACACCCGTCGCATTGGCAGCATCGCAGAGTGAACAAAGCCCTGCTGCTGATAAAACTGTTGCGCCCGCTCATTATCGGCATCAGTCAATAGCGTGATACGGAGGCAGCCCTGTTGTCGGGCGAAGTCTATAGCTGCACTCAGTAGTTGTTTTCCCAGTCCACGCGAGCGATAGCTGGCCGCGATGATCATATCCTCCAGCATCGCCACTTTACCGCCCATTGCAGTCGAAATCAGGTAGAGCAGGCTAACCATGCCTGCAATTTGATCATCCACTTTCAGTAGCAGGATCTGCCCGTGCTCAGGGGAAGCCAAAATCGCTCTGACAGCACGCGCCTGTTTATCCTGGTTCGTTGAAAAGTCCGCTTCCTGCGTAAACAGTTCATGCAGCAGATGACAAATCGCATCTACATCGCGCTCACTGGCAGGCACAATCGACAAGTCGCTCATAGGCAAGGTCAGTTCGTTAATAGGCTCGTTTGATAGTACCATGACAGACAACAAAGACAGCTCGGCGAATTGTATCGGAGGCCTTATGAGTGATTGGCTGCAAGCGACAGTAGTGGAAAACAAGCAATGGAATGACAGGCTGCATTCTTTACGGCTGGAGACGGAGTTTCCCGCGTTTAAAGCCGGACAATTCACCCGTCTTGCTTTGGAAATAGAGGGTGAACTGGTGAGCCGGCCTTTTTCACTGGTCAATGCCCCGGATGAGCGGCCGCTGGACTTCTATTTCATCGAAGTACCCGGCGGACAGTTATCAACCAAGCTGGCTCACTTAAACGCCGGTGATACGGTGATGGTTGCCCCGCGGGCATCCGGTTTATTGACGTTGGATCAACTGCCAGAAGCCAAGCATCTTTACCTGCTTTCGACGGGCACTGGGATCGGTCCGTTCATGTCGATCATCAAAACCGAACTGGCATGGGAATTATTTGAAAAGGTCGTGCTGGTTCATGCCGTGCGTTATCAAAGTGAACTGACATACCAGGCTACCATCGCCGAAGTACAGGCCAGGCAGCCGGATAATTTTATCTATGTGCCGATGGTCAGCCGCGAGCAGTGTGATTTTGCCCTCAGTGGACGTATCCCGCAGGCCATTGAGGATGGCAGGCTGGAACACTGGACCGGAACCGAGATAGGGCCTGAACAGAGTCAGATCATGCTTTGTGGCAATCCTGCGATGATTCAGGACACCATGGAGCTGCTGATTGAGCAGCGTGGTATGAAAAAACACTCACGTCGTGAGCCGGGTCAGATCAGTATTGAAAAGTACTGGTAGCTCAGCCCAGACGACCTTTCACCGCTTTGATAAAAGCCTCGGCAATTGGCAAAGTGCCATTGTAGAGCTCATCAATCTGGTTGATGGATTCGGAGTGATCCAGACACTGCAATATGCAGGCAGCGACATCGGTGCGGGTAATGAGCTGCTCGTCTTTGTTTTCTGGACGCCGGGTAGTGATTAGACCGGTGGCGGCATCATCAGTTAAACGTCCGGGGCGTAGAATCGTATAGGGTACGCCGCTTTCCAGCAGGTGTTTATCGGCAAAATGTTTGCAGATGTTGTAATGCTTGATGGCAGGAGTGCCATGTTCCGGGTCGCCGGCGTCACGTGAACTGACCATCACAAACTGTTTGATGTTGTGTTTATTGGCCATATCGATGGCTTTCACTGCACCCCAAAGATCGATAAGGATGGTCTTATCTGCACCGGTTTTACCACCGGAGCCTGCGGTAAACACCACTTTATCGCAGTCTGCAAAAGCCTCATCGGGCAGGAGCTGTTCCAGATCCGCAACCACCGTCTCTGCGCCCAGTTTTTCTAATTCCAAGGCTTGGCCCGTTGTTCTGACCATGGCACGAACCGGCATTTTAGCCAAAGCCATCATGCCGATAAGTTGTCTGCCTATCTGGCCGTAGGCTCCAATTACCAGTGTTTTGCCCATCACAGCGCTCTCTTTGTGCAATTCATCTGTCCATTGCACAGCGTGTTGACGCTGTCGTCAACTCTCACCGGGAGTTGTGCTTCAGGCCGTTGCCTCAAAACTGGCTTTGAACTTATCCAGACCTTGTTGAACAAGGCTATAAGTCTCGTCAATATTGCTGGCAATGTCACCCTGCAGCACGTTCAGCCCTTCGAGAATTTCTCGAGCCTCTTTGAAGCCCTGCTCAATGCCGCTGCGAATGGTGGTCAGGAAACTGTCCAGGCGCTCAGAGTCGGATAGGTCTGCATATTTCTCAGAGAAGCGGGTAAATAAACCGGTCGCGCCCTGAACAATACGGTCGGCGGTTGCCTTAGGTGACACGTCGAGACCTTGCTCGTAGGCATTCTGAATGGCATTCGGACCAAAGCTGGCTTCCAGCTTTTGATTGAGTGCATCCAGTACCGTTCGGTTTAATAGTTGCTGGGAAGCAATAGGAGAGGAGCCACTATTGAGTGACAGGCTCACATCGGATTCGTTGCTGCGGGCGGCGTTACGCTCTTTGGCCAGAGAGGAAACGAGCTGACCAAAGGGGCCGTCAGCTTTATTGGCAGGGTCTTTGGCGAGTGTGCTGATACTGGCGCCGAATGGTTTGGTGGGATCTATCATCATTTACCCTCCGCTGGGATATGCCAATTAAGCGGTAAATTCTGATTGAACTTTAGTCCGAAATAACAGTATGCACTAACGCCTGAAAATTTATTATGTCGATAACTATTGACATAAATTTATATGTCCATAAAATTGGACATATGGAATTACAACACGCTTTAATCGCTTTTGATGCCCTGTCACAGGAAACACGTCTGCGTGCCTTTAGGCTATTGGTCGAAGCAGGTCCTGAGGGGATGGCGGCCGGTGCTATCAGTGAACAACTGGCAACACCGCACAACACCATGTCTTTTCACCTCAACCATCTGGTCAATGCCGGCATTGTGAAGTCACAAAAGCAAGGTCGCTCGGTGATTTACTCGGCAGATTTTGAAGCCATGCGCGGTTTGATTGGTTTTATGGTGGAAGACTGCTGTAGTCGCGATGTGGCAAGGATTCATGAAAATACAGAAACAGGCTGCTCGGTGATTGAGCTGAGCGCTTGTTGTAGTCCAGACATCAAGTAGGAGTGTAATGCTATGAAACGTATGCATGTGCATGTCGGTGTGGAAAACATTGATGAAGCAGTGACATTTTACTCTGCACTGTTTGGTGCCAGACCGGCTAAACAGATGCCGGACTATGCCAAATGGATGCTGGAAGATCCGAGACTGAATTTTGCCGTTTCAACACGAAGCGGTAAGCAGGGACTCGATCACTTGGGTATTCAGGTAGAAAACGAAGCAGAGCTGTCAGAAATGCGGCAGCGCCTGAGTCAGACCGAAGCCGATGTGATTGATGAAGGCGAAACGGTCTGCTGTTATGCCGAATCGGATAAGTCCTGGGTTCAGGATCCGGCCGGTATTGCCTGGGAAGCCTATCAAACGATGGGCGATGCACAGTTGTTTTCTGCCGCCAAAGCCGACAGTTCCCAAAAAGCCTGTTGTTCACCTGTGTCTATTCCCGTAGTGGCAGCCAGCAGCAGTTGCTGTGAACCATCAGACTCTAATTCTTCAGGATGTTGCTAATGAAAAAAGTCCTTGTGTTATGTACCGGAAACTCCTGCCGTTCTGTCATGGCAGAGGCCTTGATAAATGCCTTGAAAGACGACTATCACGCCGTCAGTGCGGGTAGTTTCCCAGCAGGCTATGTTCACCCGAAGTCAATTGAAACCCTGAAACGCCATGGCATTGAGCCGGGTCAGCCACGCAGTAAATCATGGGATGAATTCGCCGGTCAGGACTTTGATTACATCGTCACCGTCTGTGACAACGCGGCCAATGAAGTCTGCCCCGTGATGAGCGGGCAACAGACGAAACTGCATTGGAGTACGCCTGATCCCGCCAAAGCGGAAGGCAGTGAAGCCGATATTGAAGCGGCGTTTGATGAAGCCTTTAATATGCTCAAAACCCGTATTGAACAGGAACTGCCATGAGTGACAACTCGCCAATGGGCATTTTTGAACGCTACCTTTCAGTCTGGGTTGGCCTGAGCATTGTCGCAGGCGTTTCTCTGGGCTGGTTATTTCCTGCCGTGTTTGAGCTATTTGCCAGTTGGGAATACGCCAATGTGAATCTGGTCGTTGCCGTTTTCATCTGGCTGATGATTTTCCCGATGATGGTCAATGTCGACTTTGCCTCCATCAAAGATGTCGGCAAAAAGCCGAAAGGCCTGTGCCTGACGCTGGTGGTGAACTGGCTGATCAAACCATTTACCATGGCAGGATTGGGTATTCTGTTTTTTGAATATCTGTTCGCCGGGCTGGTGGAGCCACAGACAGCCAAGGAATATATTGCCGGGATGATCCTGCTTGGCGTGGCACCGTGTACGGCGATGGTGTTTGTCTGGAGCCAGTTGGTGCGTGGTGATGCCAACTACACGCTGGTTCAGGTATCGATTAACGACATCATTATGGTGTTTGCCTTTGCGCCGCTGGCGGCACTTTTGCTGGGGATCACCGATATTGTTGTACCGTGGGAAACCCTGTTTCTGTCGGTGGTTTTGTATGTAGTCACGCCGTTAGTGGCGGGATATCTTACCCGTCGCAAGCTGGACAAAAGCGCTGATCACCATGAGGTCGCGGAATTCACCGCCAGGATCAAACCCTGGTCGATAATGGGCCTCTTGGCCACCGTCGTCCTGCTGTTCGGTTTTCAGGCTGAAACCATTCTGGCTAAACCGTTGGTAATTGTGCTGATTGCCATTCCGTTATTGATTCAGAGCTACGGTATTTTCTTTATTGCCTATGCCTGGGCCTATGTGTGGAAGGTGCCGTTTAATGTGGCGGCACCGGCAGCATTGATCGGTACCTCTAACTTCTTTGAACTGGCTGTAGCTGTGGCCATAAGCCTGTTTGGACTGCACTCCGGCGCGGCGTTGGCGACGGTCGTCGGCGTATTGGTCGAAGTGCCGGTAATGCTGTCTTTGGTGGCCCTGGCAGTCAGAACCAAGCCATGGTTTGCACGCTTTGCCTAAGCCTTCATCGCCTGCAGACCATATTCATCCACCCGCCCGCTGATTAGACGGGTGGGAATGGTTTCAAAGTAGGTGTTGCGACCCGAAATCTGGTCGCCTTTGGGCAGGGCAAGTTCATTAGAAGGCATGGTTTCCAGACTGACCTGCTGGCTGGTTTGCTGATTGTTCTTGAAGCTGTCGGCCAATACCCAGAATGGTTTGCCGAAATGCTGCGCAGCCAGTGCCTGTAATAAGGTACCGGTTTTATTGACGAAGTGATGATCAGAAAGCCAGCTGTCACAACCACTGATATTAAGATCAACGTCCGGCATCACCAGCCCCATTTCAGCATCAGTAATCACAGTGACGGGCACCCCCATCTTGTTCAACTGACTGGCTACAAGCAAGCCCTCATTGCCCGGTGCGCTCAAGGTGACGATGACGTTGAAGTGCTGATGCTGTTCCCATACATGTTCAAACAGGGACATCAACTGTGAGCTGCGGCTGTGGGCCAATACGGTGAAGCCGGGCTTGAACAGCGCTGATGCATGCTCAGCCACTTTATCGGTGGCTTCAGCCAGTTGCCGATATATGTCATCCAGCAGGTGCAGGTAGACATGTTTTGAATAGCTCGGCTCGCTATCCAGTTTTTTTTTCCAGCGCCGCAAGGCATTGGCCAGTGGCATCATGCTTGGGCGGGCATGGCTGAGATCTTCCACAATCAGGTCAATCTCGTCAGTTGTTTGCTCAGGAGTGTCATGGAGACAGTCCTTGAGCCGTGACAGGGTGACCAAGGCTAACTCGGTCGCACCGGACTGACGATTATTCTGCAGCGTGCTTAGTAGTTTCTGGTAGGCCTCGGACATGACAGCATCCTAAAGTTATGTAAATGAGCCGGGACATCACTCGCACTTAGCCAGCATCGGCGATGCTGCCGCCGGTCGCTGTGGCGGGAATTGCGCACCTGTTTTTATTGTAGACCCTATCGCCGCTGACCGTTTCTCAGGAAGATTTCAGCCAGGACACGTCGTATAAGTCTGTGCGACGGTCTTTCAGGTTATTTACAGAACCTTCACTGCGGGTCAGTTTCAGTTTATCGAGATCCAGGTCGGAAAACATGATCATCTCGGTATTGGCCGTGGTTTCTGCCATGACCGCATCATGCGGATAAGAGAAGTCGGATGGGGAAAAGACCGCGGCCTGTGAATACTGTACATCCAGATTCTCCACCTGGGGCAGGTTGCCGCAACTGCCACAAATGACCACGTAACACTCGTTTTCAATTGCCCTTGCCTGTGCACAGCTACGTACCCGAAGATAACCGTTTTTGGTATCGGTCCAGTAGGGCACAAATAGAATATCCATATCCTGCGCGGCCAGCAGACGACTGAGTTCAGGGAATTCGACGTCATAGCAAATCAGAATGCCGATACGGCCGGCATCGGTGTCAAACACTTGTAAATGATCGCCGCCTTCGATGACCCAGTCACGGCGTTCATGGGGCGTGACATGGAGCTTTCGCTGAATTTCGATGGTGCCGTCACGACGACACAGATAGGTCACGTTATAGAGCACATCGTCTTCCAGAAGAGGCATTGAGCCGGTAATGACATTGATGTTGTAACTCACTGCCAGTTGCGACATTTCATTTTTAAACTTTTCCGTAAAGCCAGCCAGAAAGCGGATTGCCTCAGTCTGATTACGATGATCGGGACTCAGCCCCATCAGCGCGGCATTGAAAAATTCGGGGAACAGGGCAAAGTCACTTTTGTAATTGGAGAGGGCATCAATAAAGTACTCGACCTGATTCAGGCATTCCTCGACCGAGTGAACCTCCCGCATCTGCCACTGAATTGCGCCGATGCGGACCTGTGTCTTGCGGGTTTCAATAACCGGCGTTTCCGGTTCGTAGAAAATATTGCGCCACTCCAGCAGCGTTGCGTAACCCTGCGACTTTTCATCTTCCGGCAAATATTGCTTGAGCAGGCGAGTGACCTGAAAGTCATTGGAAAGCTGAAAGGTCAGAATCGGATCGTAAATGCGTTTGTTTTTGACCGCCTCGAAATACTGCTCCGGCGACATCTCATCCGCATGTTCGTGGTAATTGGGGATACGCCCCCCGGCGAGGATGGCGCGCAGATTATGCTGACGGCACAGCTCTTTACGCGCTTCGTACAAACGGCGACCGAGCCGGTAACCGCGGTAATCGGGATGAATCAGCACATCCAGCCCGTAAAGTGCATCGCCGTCCGGGTTATTGAGGATGGTCTCCCGTTTTGAAATCAGATCATCGTAAGTATGTGGATTACTGAACTGCTGATAATCCACCTGAACCGATAAGGCGACGCCGATAATCTGCTCATGATCGACTACACAAATCTGGCCTTCCGGCAAATCATCAATCAGTTTGAAAATCGTGTGTTCCGGCCATGAACCACCAATATCCTGATAAATCTGATCCATCAATATCTTGAGTTGAGGATAGTCCTGCTTTTCCAGATTACGAATCTTGATATGCAGATCTTCCGGCATAAACGCTCCCATTCAATGATGCCAAGATACTGTTCAAGCATACGCTATTTGAGTGAATAAGCGATTGCTGTTGAGGCCGAAATCCGATCTGAATCTTTTCAGCGGAAATGAACAAAAGCAGAACCGAAGAAGCAGCAGCGCAAAGCTGCTGTGTATGAATAGTGGTGGGTGTTTAGCGTGGAATTACCATATTTCAGGCACAAAAAAAGGCAAGCTTTTGGCCTGCCTTTTTTCTGAAACGTCGAGCTATTAGTTAGATAGCGACGATGTTCTCAGCCTGTGGGCCTTTAGGGCCGGTAGTGACTGTGAATTCGACTTTCTGGCCTTCAGCCAGAGTCTTGAAACCTGAGCTAGAGATTGCACTGTAATGTGCGAATACATCAGGACCACCTGATGATTGTTCGATAAAGCCAAAACCTTTTGTTTCGTTGAACCACTTAACGGTACCAGTAACGGTGTTAGACATAATGATTATCCTGAAGATAAATAAATTTAAGGTGCCCAAATGGGCGGATATAGCGGGAAAAGAGACCGAAATTTAGATACTACAGGACGAAGAACTACAAGGATGCAACGAAGTGGAGGATTTAAACGGGGGGCTTAATTTCTAGCTTTGCCTAGTTTGGAGATAATTTTCTTAAAAGTCAATCATTTATTTTCTTGGCTTGTGGAAACATTATGAGCGGTGCGGTTTCCTCAAACGGTTAGCTTTTAGATTATCGGCAGTGGGAACGAAAATGAACAGGGCGCACATGATGAAATCAATTCCACCCCTTAGGCTTTTTTGCTCCAGGTAAATGCCATCTGCCGTGCGGTTTTCTCAGCATGAGCGTGGCTGGTGAGCCTTGCAACAATATGCAGACTCATATCAATACCAGCGGAAATGCCTGCAGAGGTAACAAACTTGCCTTCATCCACCCAGCGCTGGTCGCCGACGACCTCCAGGGACGGGTAAGCTTGTTGCAAATCATCAATATCTTCCCAATGCGTTGTTACCCTCAGCCCCGTCAACAGGCCTGCTTCGGCAAGAATAAAAGCCCCTGTGCACACACTCGCAACGAGTTTAGCCTGTGCTGCTGTTTGAGTGACCCAACGGATAACATCAGGCTTCGACAATTCATGAGTATGGACCCCGCCAGATACGATCAGCACATCGATTTCAGGATGATGATGAAAATCATAATGCGGGTTAAGGCTGAAATTACCCCTGGCTTTGATAGGCAGGCGTTTTTCTGCGATAAAAAAGACATTAAACTGAGGGCTCTTTCCGGATAAGCGTTCTGCCGTTGAAAAAACTTCAAACGGACCTGAGAAATCGAGGACTTCTGCATCATCGTAAATATAAATAGCTATGTTCAACGCTCAATTCCCTGCGATACAGGACTCTTTGAATCTCACTGCACCAACAGTAAGGAGAGTGACAACACAATACCGAGCACCGCGACACAGAAATTGACCGCGATGCCCCACTTAGCCGAATAGCCAATAGGAAAATCGGCCGGGTTCAGCGTTTTAAGTACGTTTGCATATTGCTTTGATGAGTAAAGCGCAACAAACGAGCCAGCGACTATAAAAACCAACCCGATAGCGGTTGTCAGCATCATGGAAACAGGGCTCAGTTCAGTAACGGATAGCGCCTTGATCAGCAGCCCAGAACGTTCAACAATAAATCCAAAGGCAATCAAGGTAATACTGGTTCGATTCCAGGCAAGTAATGTTCGTTCAGCAGCAAATAAAACACGCGGATCTGGTTGTTCAGACATAACTCGCCCCAAAAAAACAGCTATGACCGGCGCATTTGTGGTGAGGCCAGCGAACGAAAAACACGGCTCGGGTGGTGGCTTTGTTTGGCCGATGCTCCCTCATAACACCCCCAGCGCTTCGAGACTTGCTCTCCCGAGTTCTACACGTTTGCTTGCGTCGGATGCCTGCTGAATATCTATGTTCAATGCAAATGCATATACGCGACTGTCCTTGTACACCCAGCCGACCCACCAGCCGACTCCAGGTTCAGGTGCGTTTTCCCAGCCTGTCTTGCCATAAAGTTTCCAGTTCTCTCCCTGGTCTAGTAGCACAATGTCACGAATGGCAGACTGAACCTCACCGGATATTGGAAGTTGGTTTAGCGCCAGCTTGGCTAGAAATTGCGATTGCTCAACTGCACTGATTTTGAGCGGACCGTTTAGCCAGAAATTATCGACGCTCGTGCCGATATCATTGTTCCCATAGTCAAGTCTCGACACGTACTTGCGCATTCGTTCCAGTCCAATGCGACGGGCAAGCTCCTGATAGATCGGCACATTGGACAGTATGATGGCCTCACGCAGCCCCATATCTTTTTCCCACGCAGCAAAAGGCTGCGGTTGGCCCCCGTATGGCAGTACTTCGTCAACACTTTGAACCGCCCCGACCGAAATCCCGATAAGACTATTGGGAATCTTGAAGGTGGAAGCGGGAACGAAACGCGTTTTCGATCGAGGCTGATCGTAGCCGACTAATTTGCCGGATTCGACGTCATAGAGGACGAAAGTTCCTGTCACGCCGGCACTTTTGAATAACTGCCCGATTTTAGGGCTATCCGTCCAGTGTGACGAGCAACCTTGCAGGGCAAACAATGCGAGCAATAGGGTGAGTAATGATTTCATGTTGTCCGTTTGGCCTAGCATCGCAATAATCGGCGTCAGGCAAGAGCGTTTGCCGTCGCAAGTGCGTAGTTAATGGCCTTGTTATAGTTTTCCATCTATAAAATTTCTTTTTCTTTGCTTTGGGAGGCGACAATCCGCCTATCAAATTCGGTGTTTCGAGCTAACTATTCCATAACACGCCGATGACCACAACTCGTCACAGAGCGTTGTTGAGTAAACACATCTATATTTATCTTCTTGTTGTAGTTGAAAATTTGTGGGTTTATATTGGCAATGAGACCGTTCTGGTTTCACTCATCTGGATATCTGTTGGATGAGTTTTCTCCCGCTGTTGCAGCATGCGATTTGGCTGAACAACGGAGCTACAGGGAGAACAGATTATGAAGATACGTAGAATAAACACGCTGAACCCCACTTTAGTGTTGTTTTTGTTGATTTTAGGCATGCCATTAGCAGTGGCAGAAGAGCAGAACGAGCTTCCACTGTATGAGCGTCTGGGCGGGTTGGCACCGATATCGGTAGTAGTCAGTGATTTTCTCGACGCTTTAGTGCCAGATCCGGTGCTTAATCAGAATCCGGCGATTGATGCGGCCAGACAGGTAGTACCCAAACCCTATCTTAAATATCAGGTGACGGCGATGGTTTGTCAGGCCACAGGTGGGCCGTGCCAGTATCATGGCCGGGATATGAAAACGACCCATGCGCATCTGAATATCACTGAAAAAGAGTGGGATCGGATGGTGACGATCTTCAAGGATGTGTTGGCGAGCCATGAGGTACCTGAGCAGGAAACCTCAGAGTTGCTGGCCATTATCGACTCCACCAAGGCCGATATTGTGATGGCAGAAATACAGTGATGGAAAGAAACTCGGCAGAAGCTGTGATGCTTCTGCCGAGTTGATAAATCAAAAAGGTCAGATACCTTTGAGCGCGACTTGATACTTTTTAGCAAACTCATCCAGCCAATTGGCATAGGCTTCGAACCCTTACTCCAGAAGCAAAACAAGTGAGTCGGTTTACCTACGGTTGAATGATATGCTGAGCCTCTCAGGGAATAGAGGCTCGGTTAGTAATCAGTATTCATTAGCTAAACAGCGAGTTTTTACTCTGACCCCAAATACGTATAAACCGGCTCGTCAGCCGACGCAGGGCGAAAACTAACGGTCTCTTTATCAACGATGTTGACGCCCGCAAATACCATCGAGCTACCCAGTTTGGGCAGAAAGGTGAGCGAGTCTGCATCCTCATCGAGGTGGTAGCCCACTATCTGCAATGGCGGACCTACATACGGATAATGGCCTTTAACCGAGACCAGTTGTCTGGCTTGTCGTGGATAAGGTGATGCCACATCATGCATCATGACCTCAATCGCTGTTTTAAGATTTTCTGAAATGTTGGCATGCAGTGCTTCGCCATCATCAGACATCCAGCTATCTTCACCCGTAATCGGCTTTGCCGGTCCGGATGAGGCGATATAACGTCCTTGCCAGATGATGAAGTTGGTACCACCTGCCTTCAGGGCTGCATGCAATACCACGTAGGGTTTACTTAACTCTTCGTTTTCAAACGTTAATATCACGCGAGTTCTGACATCCAGATAGGGCGCATCTTTCTCAGGCAGGTAGGTGTAGCTCTGTGAGAGAACGGGGTCAGCGGTCAACTCTCTAGCCATGTACGAGGCTGATTCCGTCAGATTGAGTTTGAGTATATGAACGGCAGACTCTGCGCTGTCGGCATTCTCCGATATTCCCAGATTAAACCCCGATGGGCCGATGATTGAGTCAATTGATCGGACTTTTTGATGTCCGGATATGATGACCTGACTGTTCGGCACCTGATACACCCCCGCAGGCATGTCCAGCAAGGTCGAGAAGCTTTTGTCGCTGAACTCGATGGCGATTAACTCAGACTGCGGTGGTGGCGATAGCAGTCTTCCGGTTGAACAGCCCAGCATCTGTATTAACACAACCACGAGCAGGCCAAATTGTGTTGAACGAAGTGCAGTCATTCTATGCGTCCCTTATTGGTCATTATCCCGGCACTCCCTTGCGGTGACGCCAAAAAGTATTACTTTGCCATGCCCAGCATAAGAGCAAATTGCAGCTTAACATCGTCAGCGGTAAAACGCTGTTATTGTGCCGGGCTGTTATGTGCTTCCCGAATTGGTCCCTGTGCCATCAGCCAAAAGACAATAAGCAAGACCAGCATACCAATCAGGATGGACTGGAACTTCACACCGCCATCAATCATAAAGCCGAGAAAAGCAGGAGCGAGGCCGGTAGAAAACACCAGAAAGGCCGATTTAAGTGAGCGTACCTGACCCAGATGCTCACGCCCCCAGAGTCGGACCAACAGGCTGTCGCCAATCGGTGAAGACATACCCAAAGCCATTCCGGCACCGAGCATAATGATCCAGATGGCAGCATTACCGCCGACCAGAACGGCAGCCAACAAGGCAATGGCAAAAGGCAAAAGATACAGCCGCGCCAGGGTCGTCACGCCTAATTCATCTATCCAGCGACCGCCGAGCAGGGCGCCGGGGAAGCGGGAAAGCCCCAGTCCGGTCAGGGCAAGGGCGTAAGTTGTCGCTGTCGCCCCTAAATCCTGTGTCATCTGCGCCTGATAGATAAAGATGCCGGTCAGGGTAATCGGCAACACCATCAGCATCGGAATAAGCATCCAGAAACGTCGCTCGCGCATCGGCGATGGGCCTTTTTCGTGAGCTTCGTTTTTATTCTTTTTCTGTCTGGGGGCGGGCGGCCAGTCAACAAATAGCAAAAGCAGCAGCCACAAAACGGCGAGCACAGTGAGAATACTCCACCAGATTTGCTGCCAACTTAGCCAGGTGACTAACAGGGCAATAACGGGAGGCAGAATGATTTCACCGGAAGGCATGCCGAGACTGACCAGCCCCAGAGCACGGCCGCGATTAACACTGAACTCTCTTCCGGCGAGTGTACTGCCAAAATGGGTCATCAGTCCTTGACCGCAGAGTCGTTGCAGGCCCAGCCCCACTATGGCGAGCGCCCACCAGGGCGACAATGTCAGCATCAGTACACCGATAAACAGTGCCGACAACACCATGAGCACATAACGGCGTGGCGCAATCCAGTCGATTTTAGGGCCGAAGTGCATGACCAGAAAGCCGCTGGTCATGGTGATGGCGGCATAGATGCTGCCGAACTCACCGGCCGTAATGTCAAGATAGCTGCTGATATCCGCCTGAAACAGGCCGATGAAAAAGCTTTGTCCGAGGTTGCCGGTAAAGACAGCCAGCCAGGCTGCGGCAATCAGACCAAAATGGCGGCGAAGCAGGCCGCCGTAACTGAGACGAGTTTCTGAGTCCATACTATCCGGGTAGTAGAGTTAGCCCTGCCGAAACAGGCGGGGGTTACTTTTGATAAATTTACGAATCCAGCGACGCAGAAAGGATTCATCACGGCTGGCTTTGAGGTAACCGTAACCCAGCACGCTGATAACCAGCGCGCCGACGGCGTCGACAATTAAGTCCCACATTGTATCAGTGAGACCGGATTGATCGCCAAGCATGGTTTTCTGCATATCACTGCCAAGCAGGCTGTCAGCGGTGAACTCGAAGATTTCCCATAAGGTGCCCATGCCAAGGGCAAACAAAAAGGCAAAAAAGGCGACGAATCCGGGGCGCATGTTCAGGCCGATGCGTTCAGTCTCATTGAGCACATACACCAGTAAAAAACCGATGATGCCAAGCAGAAAACCGGAACTGGTATGCAGCACAATATCCCACCACCAAAACCGGGTGTAGTAGCCATGAAACTCGCCAAGAAACAGCGAGGCGAAAATAAAGGCGATGGCAAGCAGTTTGAATTCATTGGGAATGATGACGTGAAAGCGTCTGGCCAAAAGCTGAGGCAGCAGTGTGATCAGAAAGATGCCACTGATAACCACGCTGTTAAGCCATTGCTGATTCCAGATCGCACCGATAACACCGGCCAGCAGAATCGTCTGCAGCAGGGTGCTGAGTCGGTTATGTAGGGTGCTTTCGTCCATTCATGCTTCAGTCATAAGAGCTCAGCATCATCATAATTCAGTCCGTTCGGATTACGCGAATAATGAAGACGTCAGCATTTGAGTTTTCCGGTCATGTCTTGTTAGGGTGTAAATGGAACATCTTGTGTGCAAGTAATCTATATGATTGATAAAACGGAGTGACATGTGCTGAAACCATGCTCATTGAAGGTTCTGTGTTTTTGGTTTGCGTTGCTGGTGGGATTTCAACCGGCTTTGGCAGCAGAAACGTCTACAACCCCCCACGCTGACAGTTATCAGGCGCTGGCTGATGCTTTGTCTGATCCTGCGAGTCGGGATGAACTCATCAGCAAACTGCGTGAATTAAGTGGGCAGACAGAGTCACCAGCGAATGACGATGCTGGCAAAGACAACCAGGCTGACAAGTCAGAAGTCAGTGATGACAAAAGCATGGCGACCGAAGTGGCCGAAAAGAGTCAGAGTGTGGTGGAAACCGTCGTCACAACGGTGAGTGGCAGCTGGCAGGCTGTGCAGGCACTGGCCAAAGGCGAAGGTAAAAAAATTACTGACTTTTTTGTCGTTTTGCTGAATCTGGCGCTGGTGATTGCCGTGACGATCGGCAGCTTCTGGTTGCTACGCGGACTGGCACGGGTGCTATTCCGCTTTGCCGATAAGCTTGCCAGTGCAGAAGGACGAACACATCCCTGTGTGACCAAGGCAACGGCTATTGCTCTGTCGGTGGTCACCGATGTGGCGGTAGTTTTATTGGCCTGGCTGGCCGGTTATGGCGCGGCGCTGTTAATGATAGGGACCGTCGGCGAAATTGCCGTCACACAGACTTTATATTTGAATGTTTTCCTCGTTGTTGAGTTGTTTAAAGTCGTGCTGAGAGCTGTTTTTGCGGGACGTGACCCCGGGCTCCGCTTATTGCCGATGAAAAATGAGACTGCACGCTATTGGTCGGCATTTCTCTCTGCCATCAGTAGTCTGGTCGGCTATGGTGTGTTGTTTGTGGTGCCGCTGGTGAGTGAACAGTTGTCTGCTAACCTCGGTGATTTGCTCAACTTGTTGATCGTACTTCTTACCGTGGCTTTTGCCCTGACCATTGTTAATCACAAACGTAAACAGGTCAGAGAAGGACTGCTGAGCTTGGCTCAGGAAAGTGATTTTTCAGTCAATCAGGTTACGCTGGGCGTATTGGCGCGCAGTTGGCATTGGTTCGCGATGATCTACGCGGTCGTGCTTGGGGGGGCTTTATTACTCAACCCTGAGCAGGCTTTGCCATCAATGATGCTGTCGACCTTGCAGACTATGGTGGCCATTTTTATTGGCATGGGCGTCATCGGGCTGCTGGAAATAACCATTGGTAACGGGCTAAGCCTCCCTGCCATGTTAACCAGCAAATTGTCGACGTTGGAGCTGCGGGTCAATCACTTTTTGCCCATCCTGACTAAAGTGCTGAAGTTTATCGTGCTGGTCATGGTGATCAGCGCCATTCTGGATGCCTGGGGCGCGGTCGATTTGCCGACCTGGATGGCATCGCCATTTGGTATGAGCGTCATCAGCAGTGCGGTATCAGTTCTGTTTATTCTGGCCACGGCAATGATGACCTGGATAGTGCTGGCCAGTTGGATTGAGCATCGACTGAATCCGGAAGAAGGCAGTGGCGGCCCCAGTGCGCGCGAGAAAACCTTGCTGACCATTTTCCGAAACGCGGTGGCCATTACCATTATCGTGATGACCTTGATGATCGTCCTGTCTGAGATCGGCATCAATATCGGACCATTACTGGCCGGTGCCGGTGTGCTCGGTCTGGCGATTGGTTTCGGTGCGCAGAAACTGGTTCAGGATGTGATTACCGGCGTCTTTATTCAGATGGAAAACGCCATCAATGCGGGTGATATTGTGACGGTCAGTGGTATTACCGGTGTCGCGGAGAAGCTCACTATCCGTTCTTTAGGTCTGCGTGATTTGTCGGGGACTTATCACGTGGTGCCATTTTCAGCGGTCGACACGGTATCGAACTACATGCGCGAATTTGCCTATCATGTCGGTGAATATGGCGTCGCCTATCGGGAAGATACCGACGAGGTTATTGTTAAGCTGCGAGAGGCCTTCGCTGAGCTGATGTCGGATGAAGAGCAGCGCAGCAAGCTGCTTTCCGATGAGTTGGAGGTGCATGGTGTGACTGCACTGGCTGACAGTTCGGTGAATATCCGTGTTCGTATCAAAACTCTGCCCGGCAGTCAGTGGTCGGTGGGGCGCGAGTATAACCGTCTGGTTAAACGTCATCTGGATGCGGCGGGTATTGAAATTCCATTCCCGCATCTCACCCTGTATTTCGGTGAGGACAAGCAGGGCAATGCTCCTGCCATGCCGTTGAGGATGATTAACGAAGTGGAAGTGGTGAACGAGGCTGTATCCAGCGACGGCTCGGCAAAAATCAGTAAGGACAGCTCAGCGAAAACCAACCCCAGCGAGAGAGGGGACTATGACGACGGTGAGTAGCTGAGTTACAGCTGGGCGCTGATCAGTGCATTGAGATTATCAACGGCAGTGCAGGGCTGACAGTAGTTGGCGGCCACCTTGGCCGCTCGCTCAGCGGCATCGAAGTTGCGGTTGAGGTAATGCAATGAGGCGGTCATCAAGGCATCGCCTTCGTAGCTGAGTAGCAACTCTTCCAGAATCAGCTGTATGCCAGGATCGGCGTTAAAATAACGCAGGTCGCTGGTATCTGACAGCAAGGCGTCCTGCATCGCAAAAGCCGCCGCATCTAATTGTCCGGCTAGTGCTGTGCTTAAAGCCAATCCGACACGGGGCAGAGCGGCATGAGGTTGTTGCTGAATTTGCGCTTCAAATGCATAGCGGGCGGTGTGGTACTGATATTCGCCCAACGCTGTCCACGGGTTTATGCCAGCTTCAGCGATGTAGTCATCATCAGTGGCATAGTCGCGTATAACGCTTCCGCCCGACGGGGCATAACTTTCGTAGCTATAGCTGTAAACCTGCGGCACGGTATAAACCTGCACGCCGACGCGGGGGCTGCTGTAATACACCGCTGGCGGGCGGTAATAACCATGGTCGTAACCATGTCTGTGCTGAGGCGTGGTCGACAGGCCGAATGAGGGGTGACCCTGAATGCCGCCAAGATTGGGTTGATAATCGTGATGACGATAATGATGCTGCTGTGACGATGAATGTCTGCCGTCGTTGTGATGCGTTTTGTCAGGGTAGTGATTGGGGGCGCGGGACCATGAGCGAGAATCAGGGGCGGGACGAGACCAGGAACGATCGCTGCCGTGTCTGTCATCGCTGGTGCCCAGACGAGTGGATTGTTTGCCGCCAAAATCAGTCGTGCCCAGTCGAATACCGGTAGAGTCAGCCGCAATCGTTGTCATAAAGCCGCTTAATACAAGGGCTGTAAGCCACGTGAAGCGAGGTTTTTTAGAAGGGGATTGGCTGAACATATCGAACACCTCGCGAGAGCAGGTGACTAATCAGACTATTTCCGGTGAACGATAGTTCAGCCGTGCTGCCCGAGTCTATTCTTTAACGAACTGACCTGTATCAATACCGCTCATCAGCTGTTTCAAATCAGCGGCCTTGAGGCCAAGTGCATAGCCCAACACACCACTGCCGATGACGACAGAATCGAAGCTGTCCACACTGGTGTCGAGTAGTACTTTGATAGTGTCAGGTAGTGCGACAGGCGGTACCGCACCGACCACATAGCCAGTCGCTTCAGCCACTTCATCAAACTCGGCCATGCGCAGCTTTTTCTCATTCAGGTGTTTACGCAGGGTTGCCCAGTCTGCGCGGCCACCGCCAGCGACGGCAAGTAGCACAAATTGATCGGAACCAGTTTTAAACAAGACGCTGCGCACCACGGAGTTCGGATCATGGCCTTCACTGCGCAGGAGTTCTTCAAGATTGCGGATAGGCTTTTTGTCTTCCGATAACGGGATTTCAATAAGCTGAAATTCGATACCCTGTGCATCCAGAAGCTCAGTGACCGGTGACGAAATGGCCTTACTCAAAGCTTGTCTCCCACGCAATAAAAATAAAACTGAGGATACGCGAAAAGCCGAAGGGCTTCACTAGTGCTGACGACACTGCCAGGTCGGTGTGAGCGAATGATCCAGAATGCCGAAGCCTATCAGCCAGTCGCGGGCATCGTTCGCATCCTGTTCAAACCAGGCTTTGGCACTGCCGAGACGGAAGGTATAACCCCAGCGGTCCATATCGCGTAGCATGCGGGCGCGTCCCAGTTTATCGACAAAACCGGCGAGCACGATTTGCAAAAAGCAGACGCCGTTTTCTTCGTCATAATCGCCTTCGGCGTCAGTATCGAGTTTGGCCCGGCGGTTTGGATCCATACAAATGAAATGCCCGGCTTCATGAAGGGCCGAATGCACAGGCGTGTCATCTCGCAGGTAGAGAATATTTCCTTTCAGGCCGGCTTCACGTTCGCCAAAAAAACTGCCGGGAATCGTATGGTCAGCATCAACATACTCAATAGTAATGCCGTAGGGGTGAAGCAGCGTCTGTAACTGTTCGCGCATCGATGCCGTGCAGTTGATGACATCGGTCGGATCAGACACGCCGTGAATCACCCACAATATGGTTCACCACCATACCGGCCAGAGTCAGGCCGAAAATGGAAGGCATGTAACTGACGGTGCCATTAACAGCGCGGGCACGGCCACGGCTGACCGGTTCGGGTGGTAACGGCGGTAACGGTGACTCCAGTGAATACACAGTCTGAATACCTCGGCCGACACCGCGTTTTCTGAGCTGCGCGCGCAGGTGTTTGGCCAGCTTGCACATTGATGTGTCCATCAGGTCGCCGGTACGCACCTGCGTCGGGTCCATTTTGCCGCCCGCGCCCATGCTGGCAAACACGGTCATATCATTGCGCCAGGCGGTTTCCAATAGCGCGCTTTTGCTGCTCAGGCTATCGATGGCATCGATAATCACATCAAAACCCTGTGCGAGAATGTCGGGGATAGTTTCGGGGGTCAAAAATTCGGTCAGCAGCGTGATTTCACAGTCGGGGTTGATATCGCGGATACGGTTGGCCATTACTTCTGCTTTCAGCGTATCCACGGTGGAGTTGAGGGCGACCAGCTGACGGTTGAGGTTGGAGCCGGACACGACATCGTGATCAACCAGGGTCATTTTACCAACGCCCATTCTGGCCAGCGCTTCGGCAGTAAACGAACCGACACCGCCCATGCCGGCGAGAAAGATATGACTCTGCTTTAACTTCTCGATACCTTCGTCCCCAATCAGAATATGGGTACGTTCAAACAGGGGAGTGGAATGTGCCATCAGAAACCCTCAAACCATGGTAATTGGCTGCTTATTTTCCGGATATTGCGCTGGCTTGGCAAAAGCTCAACGTTTCGGGCGGAATTGTTTTATTGCTGACTCCAGTTCTGTCAGCAAGCTGTCATCCGCTTTGTTGTAGCGCAGCTGATTATAAATACCCGTAATCGCGGCAATTTCTGATCTGTAGCTAGGCAGGTAGAGCTGTGCCCGATTAGCAAAATCATGGGGGCCTTCATAAGTTTGCCTGCTGACCCCCGCGCGTGCGAGCTTGTTGCAGAATTGCTGATAGAGATGCACAGCCCTGTCAGGATGAGGCCGGCGCGAGAACGAAAGCAGCAGCATGACAATGCCGGTCAGCGCTAATAAAAACGCCAGAACGGCGGCCATTTTTTTCCAGTCGGGATTTTTCATCCCTAGCATGGATAACAGCTCGATCTGTTTTTCTGGTCCGAAGGCCACTATCCAGATATCCCAGGCGGTATTGAATGCATCCCACTGGTAACGCATCTGGTACCACAGTTTCAGCAAGGCATCATTGTTTGAAATAAATAGCGGCGATCGACGTTCAGCGGGAAGTAAATTCGTCATGCCGGTTTCAATGCGTTCACTGGACACGACCGAGGTCGGATCGATGCGAACCCAGCCTTGTTCCTTGAGCCAGACTTCCACCCAGGCGTGCGCATCCCGTTGACGGACAACCAGGACATTATCGACGGGGTTAACTTCTCCACCCAGATAGCCGGTGACAACCCGCGCCGGAATACCGGCGGCCCGCATCAGAATGGTGAAGCTGACAGCATAGTGTTCGCAAAAGCCTTCCCGTGTCTCAAACAGAAACTGGTCGACACCATCACCGGCTAATGCGGGCGGACTCAAGCTGTAGACAAACGCCTCTTGATTAAAGTGCTGTAAAACGCGGTTGATGTATTCCGTCTGATTGTTTGTTTCCTGCTGCCATTGACTGGCGAGTTTGAGTGTTTGTGGATGGAAGCCATCCGGTAAACGTAAGGCCTGATCCAGATTTGGATCATGTGCAGGGTTAAATTGATAACGGGTATGCGAAACAAGCTGGTATTGCTTGCGCTGCTTAATCGGCTTACCACTGAGCAGGCGGCCATCTGTTGTCAGGTAATTGAGAAATCCTTCTGGCTGCGTGGTCGGCATATCCAGCGCGAAGAGCCACTGATTATCATGCGGCTCCAGCGTTATTGTGTATTCAATGGCCTCGCCTTGAGTCGCCAGCTGTGGGTCAAGACGTTTCAGTTGGCCGTTGCCTGCGGGAGACCAGGTTTGTCCATCGGTGTTCCACAGTACTGGACCGCGCCAGTAGAGGTTGGCCGATGAAGGGGCAATATCATCAGCAAATTCGACCCTGAATGCGATTTCATCGGACAGACTGAGTTGGCTGAACTTGCCCAGTGTGAGTGACTCGCTGATACCGGTTGTCGCGGTTTGATTGGCATCATCAGGGACACCCCAAAGTGGTCCGGGAATCCGCGGAAACAGGACAAACAGCAGCAGCATGACCGGAGTGGCCTGCAAGACCATCTTGCTGGCGAGTCTCAGACGCTGTTGGAAGCTTAGTACCGATGACGGACTGTTGATGCTGACAAGGCAACTGGTTATGAGGATAACTGCCACGATCATCAGCAGCACCATGAACACACTCTGGCTATAGAAGAAATTAGTAATGACCAGAAAAAAACCAAGAAAACAGGATAAAAAGTAGTCACGAACGGACTGCAGTTCAACCAGCTTGAAGGCCAGCATAATGGTGAGGAGAGCCGCGCCGGCTTCAAGCCCGATGGTCAGATTGAACTGGCTGAATAAAATCATAATCATCATGACGGCCAGCCCGTTATGAAGCATTTTCAGGCCGCGATGATGGGTGGGCAAAGGCCATGCCCGGTAACTGTGCAGCAAGCGCCAGCCCATCATCACGATAAACATCAATCCGACCCAGAAGGGCTGATAAACAAAGTGGGGCAAGGCGGCGACAAATAGCGCGATGATCAGGCTATTTATGCTGTGATGGTCAGGCAAGGTATGTGTGTTAGCCATGGTAGAGTGCCAGTGCTTTCAGGCAGCGATGCTGATGGGCTAAACCCTGATCTGCCGGGAACGACTGCCCGGGCAAGTGCAGACTGTAACGATGCCCGGCTTGTTCTGCCTGAATCAGCCAGCGACACAGCTGTGATAAACGCGCTTCGTGATCCGACAAGTCCCGTAAATCCTGCCAGTCCAGATTAAGCTCATTCCCATCCGGGCTGGAAAACTGTTTACTGCGCATGACATCGTCTTTTGCCATGGCTTTCCAGGCCACACGATGCAAGGCATCGCCGGGGCGATAGCCGCGCAGGCCGGCAAAGTCATCTTCTCCCCGGTGCTCATGGTGTAAGGTCTGCGATTGTCCGCCGGCTTTAATGGGTAGAGGGCGCTGGCCCCTGGGCTGAGGGTAGACCAGCACCTGAGCCGTTTGTGGATAAACCGTCCAGCTGTAGAACAACCCCAATGGATACTGGCTGGCCATGCGCAACGGACGGAGGGTTTGCCAGCCACGCCGCTGTGTCGGAATCGTCAGGCTGCAGGAGTAGGTATTATCCGAGTCGATATGAGGCACGGTATGCAAAAGCTCATAGCCACTGAACAGCGACCAGCGCCGTTTTGTTTCGCTTTTTTTGACCGCTACTTCAAGCTGGAAGCGAGCACGATCATCCTGATTACTGATAGTGAGTTTGTAGCGGGCTGCCTGATGACAAAAGACGGGGTCGAGGGCGGTGACATTCAGTGCAAGCTGGCGAAGGTTGCGATGGCTGTGGTGCATGGCGACGTGACCCAGACCGGCCAGCAGGAAACTGAGCAGATGTCCAAGACTGTTGCTGTAGTTGATGGCGCCCAGCAGCATTAAGATCAGTAAGCCGGCAAAGGCAAAGCCGGCGCGGCTGGGCACAATATAAATCCTTTGCTTTTGACCATCGCGCAGCCGTTGCCAAAGTGCAGTAATGGAACTGGTCATGACTTCTATGGAATGGCCACATGGCGGATTAACTGGTCAACCCAGTCATCTTGATCATGCTCATCACGACGCTGCAAACGATGACTGACGATGCTGGGCAACACGGCCTGAATATCTTCGGGTAAGACATGATCCCGGCCTTCCAGTAAGGCCCATGCTTGTCCGGCACGAAGTAAACCCAGTCCGGCCCGTGGTGACAGGCCGGTATGATAATGGCCCGATTCCCGGGTATGACTGAGGATTCGTTGTACATAGTCCACCAGGGCATTGGAAACAGTGACCTCAGTGACCTTGTTTTGCAAATCCACTAACTGCTCGACACTGATCACGGCGTTGATGCTCTGCAGCAGTTCACGCCGGTCCTGTCCGAGTAATAATGCGCGCTCGGCCTTGGCATCGGGGTAACCCAGCTCAATTCGCATCAGGAAGCGATCAAGCTGTGATTCGGGCAGCGGAAACGTACCAATTTGGTTGGCTGGGTTTTGCGTGGCAATAACAAAAAACGGTGATGACAGGCTGTGGGTTTCACCTTCAATGGTGACTTGCTGCTCTTCCATCGCCTCCAGCAAAGCGCTCTGGGTACGTGGTGAAGCGCGGTTGACCTCGTCAGCCAGAATCAGTTGGGTAAAAATCGGCCCGGGATGAAAGCGGAATTGACTGTTACTGCGGTCATAAACCGACACACCGATAATGTCTGCCGGCAACATATCGCTGGTGAACTGGATACGTTGAAAGCTCAGCCCAAGCGTCGCGGCAATGGTATGCGCCAGCGTTGTTTTGCCCACACCCGGTAAGTCTTCAATCAACAAGTGGCCGCGTGCCAGCAGGCAGGTCAGAGCAAGCTTGATAGGGTGGTGTTTGCCGAGAATAACTTCATTGATGCGGTTCTGAATCGTGGCGAGCTGGGTCTGGGCCATAAATAGTCCTGAGGCTGGTTTCCTGTTGTGTGTAACGGTGCGTCATGGGTAACTAGACATACTAGGTATAGCTTGGTTCAGACACAATCCCAGATGCGAGAAATAGGCTGACATGGTCGGAAGTGCAGACTAATGCCAGCCGAACAGGGCGTAGCAATTGGCCGTTGTCACTGCGGCAATATGCTCTGCCGTTTCCTGACGAAGTTCAGCGAGTGTTTGCAGAATCACCGGGATCGATTCCGGCGAATTGCGTTCACCCTGATGACCGGCCAACGGCATATCGGGCGAATCTGTCTCCAGTACGATAGCTTCCAGCGGCAAGTCGGTAAACAAGCCCTGTAATTTTTGTGCACGCGGGTAGGTCAGGGCACCACCGACACCAAACAGAAATCCCTGCTGCATGTAAAATTCGGCCTGCTGCATGCTGCCGTTAAAGGCATGCACAATACCTCCTTTTAAGTCTGCTTTTCGTAACACCTTCAGCACTTCATCATGGGCTTTACGAACATGCAGAATAACCGGTAGTTCGTAATGCTGGGCTAATTCGATTTGTGCTTCAAACAATGCGGTTTGGGTGGCTTTGTCATGCCCGGGGAAGTAAAAGTCCAGACCGATTTCGCCGACAGCGATGGGCTGATATTGCTCAATAAACCGTGCCAGAACAGTCAAATCATCATCCTGATGTTCATGCATGAACATGGGGTGCATGCCCAGCGCAGGATGGAGTTGATCGTATTGCTTGCAAACCTCGAGCAGCCGTGACCAGCTTGGTCGGCTGACGCCGGGGACAACTATATGATTGACGCCTAGCTCGTTGCAGTGCAGGAGTACACGGTGTCTGTCCGGATCGAAATCGGCAAAGTCGAGATGGCAGTGACTATCTATCAGAGACATGGGCAATCCATTCCACAAATCGGGTCACATGAAGATCAGCATAGGACGAATTGATGATACTGCCAAGTAGGTCGGAAGCCGTGTCGCTCAGTGATAGATGTGTCTTACCTCGGCCAGACCTTCACCTCGGGGATCACTGGCAGCCTCAATTTCACCGCTTCGTTTATCAAGGATCACTGTCTGCATATCGCCATAACGGCGTTCGAGTTGCGTTACGGTATGACCTCGCTGACGGAGGTCGTCAATGTCACTGGCAGTGAAACCGCTGGTTTCAATCTGAACTTCATCCGGCAGATACTGGTGGTGATAACGAGGTGCAGCGACAATATCCGCAGCACTCTGGCCCTCGACAAAGTCCAGCAGGCTGAGCAGCACCATGCTGATAATACGACTGCCACCCGGTGTGCCGGTAATCATCAGCCTGTCGTTATTTTCAATAAACGTCGGTGACATGCTGGACAGCGGCCGTTTATAAGGCGCGATCGCATTGGCCTGATTGCCCACCAGACCATAGACATTGGCTTTGCCCGGCTGCGCAGCGAAGTCGTCCATTTCATCATTAAGCAACACGCCAGTGCCTTCGGCGACAAAGCCGGAACCAAAGGGATAGTTAATGCTGAGGGTGGCTGCGACACGGTTACCAAACTGGTCAATCACTGAAAAGTGCGTGGTATTTTCACCGGCAGACTCTATTTTCGTGAGATGTTCACTGATGCTGGCTTTGTGATCATCAATATCCTGACTCAGTTCAAGCGCATAATCCGGGCTGCTGAGGTGAGCGGGCACACTGATAAAGTCAGCATCGCCCAGATAGCGGGCGCGATCGCGGTAGGACCGACGCATCGCTTCGATGACCCAGTGTCTCTGCTGCTGTTTATCCGCCTGCTGCATATCAAAAGCTCTGAGTTGATTCAGGGCAAGCATCATCACAATCCCACCAGAAGACGGCAGCGAAGCCGAGGTGATTTGATAGCCTTGATAGTTGCCGGTGACAGGCGTGCGTTCCTTGATCTGATAAGCATCCAGATCCGCCTGCGTCCAGATACCGCCGTGTTTATTCACGGATTTCAGTAATTTATCTGCGATCTTGCCTTGATAGAAACCTGCTCGGCCATGCTCAGCAATGGCCTGCAGTGTGATGGCCAGATCAGGTTGTACAATTGAATGACCGAGTGGTGGTACTTCACCTTGCTGCAGAAACACGTCGGCTGACTCAGGATAAGTCTGCAATACCGGTAGGCGGAAACGAGCGAGGTTTTGGTAACCTTCGGTGACTTCAAAGCCTTGTTGTGCATAGCGAATGGCAGGTTTTAGTACCTCTGTCAGAGATAACTGACCGTAATCTTCACTTAAGTGAACCAGCGCAGCAGGTACTCCGGGAATGCCTGCTGCCAACGGGCCATTTAATGAGCTCTCGGGCACAAACTCACCCTGCTCATCGAGATACATATCCGCATGAGCTAGACCAGGCGCCATTTCGCGGCCATCTATCATGACCTGATGTTGATCTTCTGCGCGATGCAGTAACCAGAAGCCACCACCACCCAAGCCGGAGCCGGCAGGTTCGACGACAGCCAATGCGGCGGTAATGGCGACGGCGGCATCAAAGGCATTGCCACCGTTTTCGAGCACTTCGAAGCCTGCTTCTGTCGCCAGAGGATGGGCCGTGGCGATCGCGGCCTGTTCGGTTTTACTGCAGGCAGAAAGACTGAGCAGGCTGAACAGGCAAAGAAGGATCAGCCTGTACATAGCGAGTTTACGGTTTTTCCAAAGAGGCCTGACGATCCTGCTCACGACGCTGGCGTTTTTTCTCGCGGTTCATTTCGGCCGTTTCGGATGTTTCCTGGCCAATATGGGCTTCGCCGCGACTCCGTGCCAACTGGATTTGCTTTTCGCGTTCGGCAAAACGCTGCTTTTGTTCGTCGGTGGTTTTGTCATAACAGTGAGGACAACTGACACCACGCTGATAAAGCGGGCTTTGCTTGTCTTCGTCGGTGATTGGCAGACGGCAGGCATGGCACTGATCGTAGTCGCCTTTTTCCAATTTATGATTGACGGTGACACGGTCATCAAAGACAAAGCAGTCGCCTTGCCACAATGATTCTTCTTCCGGCACGTCTTCGAGGTATTTGAGAATACCGCCTTCAAGGTGATAAACCTCTTCAAACCCCTGTTCCTTGAGGAAAGCGGTCGATTTTTCACAGCGGATCCCACCGGTACAGAACATGGCAACTTTTTTATGTTTCTGTGGATCGAGGTGAGTTTTCACATAGTCCGGAAATTCACGGAAGCTGTCGGTTTTCGGGTTGATGGCATGTTTAAAGGTGCCAACCTGTACTTCGTAGTCGTTACGTGTGTCGACGAGCAGCACATCCGGCGCGGAAATCAGCTGGTTCCAGTCTTTCGGTTTGACATACGTACCCACCACGCGTTTGGGATCAATACCCTCAACACCCATGGTGACGATTTCCCGTTTCAGTTTGACCCGGCTGCGCATAAATGGCGCAGTGTCAGTGTAGGATTCTTTATAGCTGAGTTCAGCCAGGCGTGAATCGCTTTTCAGGTAAGCAAGCAGGGCGTCGATACCGGCGCGTGAACCCGCCACGGTGCCGTTAATGCCTTCTTTGGCCAGCAGCAGGGTGCCACGGACTTCGTTTTTCAGCATGAAGTCGAGCAAGGGCTGCTTCATGTTCTGGTAATTATCCAGAGTGATGAATTTATACAGGGCGCATACAACGATTTCGGCCATGAATTTTCCTGAAACAAAACTAGTAAAACGCGTTATTTTACTGATATTTAAGCTGCCTGTCCTGCATAAACATGACTATGCTGATCCAGATCAATGCTGTGGGATTTTTCCATACCGACGCAGTGTTATTTTTTCTGTGTCGGGAGTACTATGAGAAATTAAATTGAACCAACACTCTTTTTCATCAGGCTCACACGAGCAGGAGTGGGTAATGGACGATCATAACCGACGCAGCTTAAGCCCAGTCGAGGGACAACAGGATGTCCAACTCTGGCAACAGGAAACACTTCACTGGCAGCATGACGACGCACACTGGCAGCAGGAGATTTCTGACTGGCTGCATCAAACCCAACGTCTTGTTGCCTTACTTTATATGCTGGAGAAAGTGCTTCCCGAGCATTCCTCTCAACTCGATCAGCATAAGCTCCGCATAGACAAACATAACGAAGAGCTCACTAAATATCGCCGTGGACTGGAAGCGACCATTCGGTCAGCGCATTTACCCAGTGCAGAACTTCATCAGCAGAAACAGCTACACGACATCATGGCTATGAACCATCAGGATATGCGCCGTGAGCACGACAGCTTCAGCAGGGATTACCGCAGTCAAATGCGTCAGTTCCGTGATTTAGCTGAGCGCTTGCTGAATGAACTGGATGAGTTTGCCTGACGCCTGCCTAACCATTCCAGCTACGGACACGGCCGGTATCAACATGGATAAATTCAGAGCCAGGATAATAACCTACACCACCTACTTTCATGGCCTGAGCTGCTTTACGTAACTCATTGAGCTGCCTGCCCGGCAAGCGAATGTCGATGGCCTTGCCCTGCATGTGCAGGCTTTTCTTGGCAACGCCACTGCTGTTCTTATTCAGCATCGCATTGGTTTTTGGCGAGCGGTATCCTGAAATGACGTGGAACGGTTGCTTGCCGTTCATTTTCTGATGCAGCAGATTCAGAACGTCGATGAGATTTTCATCAATTGCATGAATATCACCGGTGCGGTGATCGCGAAGTACGCGGTGGATAGCATCTAACTCATCAGCCTGATACTGGCCTTCGGCCCAGTAGGTTGCTTTGATCTGTTCACCGGTATGCAGATTAAGCAAAGCGATGGAGCGTTCGGGTTGCTTGAGCATGGTTGCAAAAGCATTGGGCATGGCCAGTGATGCCGTGGCACCAAAACCAATTTGTAAAAAACGTCGTCTGAATTCGCATGTGTCGCCATCCATGTGCGCCGTCTTCCTGCTTGGTTTTGCCAGCATAAAGGCCCCCTTCGGGTTGCTCAAAATTTGACCAATTATATACAAAACTGCCTGACTTACAAATGTTTAAGCATCGCTTTGTCCCGTTTATAAGGGTCGGGTGAGAAGCGAATTTCATTGTCATAAGGCCAGACAGTGAAATAGACAGCGTAGACCGGTAAAGGCTGTTTCAGCTTCTCTCCCTGGTTATGACCGGATGCAATTCTGCTGATGATCGACTCTTTTGCATCGAAACGATTGAGCGTGAACTCGGCCAGTTCCAGAGGCTGTTCGACACGGATACAGCCGGAGCTGAAATTGCGCTGCGCTTCATCGAACAGTGCTTTGTCCGGGGTGTCGTGCAGATAAATATTCCACGGGTTGGGAAACATGAATTTCAGTCGCCCCAGAGCATTGAACTCTCCCGGCCGCTGCTGCAGACGAAACGGAAAATCAGATGCGCTTATGTAGTCCCAGTTGATGCGATAGGGATCGATCGGCGTCCCGCTGTCATCGCCGCGCAGGAAAATATTGAAGTCATGCAGATATAAATAATCCGGATCTTTTTGCTGTTTCGGTAATAAATCACGGCGGGCGAGGCGGTGTGGCACATTCCAGTATGGATTGATGACGATGTGACTCATTGCACTGCTAAAGCTTGGTGTAGAACGTGTTTCCCGCCCGACAATAACCTTCATATTGAGTTTGGTCTGTCCATCCTCGACTGCGGTCAGTTGGTAGCTGCCGAGGTTTATGAGCAGGTAGCGTTCACCCAGATCATCCGGTAGCCAGCGGAAGCGCTCCAGATTGATACGAATCTTATCGACCATGTCCTCGACACTGACATTGAGTGCGGCCAGCGTATCGGGACCGACAATGCCATCGATTTTGAGGCCATGCTGTTGTTGGAACTGTTTCACGCTGGCAACCAGAACATCGTCGTAGAGCTCAGAACCAGTAAATTCGGGTCGGGTCAGCGTGACATTGTCGACGGCAAGGCGGGCACGTAACGCGGGAACCTGAGCGTGGCTTTGTCCCGGTTTGAGTAAACCCTCCAATGCCGGTGCTGGTGGCCAGCCGCCGCGAACTTTCAGTCTTGTGTAGTGCGACAAGGCCTCAGTCAACTGATGATACTGGCTCGCTTTCGGCACGAGCTGGTTCAGGGTACTACGCAGATGGGGTGTCAGCAGAGCCTGATGCAAAATGGCAGCCGGGTCGACCTTATCACGCTCTATATGCCACTGCGGATCAGCGAGAGCCGGGTCAAGGCGGCCTATTGCCAAGTCATGGATAAGGTCCAGCAAACCATCGGTAAGCAAGGCTTCGAAATCGTGGCTATTATCAGTCAGACCTGAGGACAGCAACTGTTGCAGCTGAGTCAGATGATAATCATCCGGAACCAGTCCATGCTGAGCCGAGGAGGTGATAAAGCTAAGTGCGTCGTGGGCATGATCAGTGAGTTGATCACCTTCCAGCCAGACAGACCCGCTAGCGGGGACAAATTCCGAAAGTTGTGGGTGGTCAGCTTTGTGTGACTGAGAATAGGCGGGTATGAGTGAGTTGAGGCTCACCACACAGAAGATCAGAATCAGCCGAATCCTTGCTGTCACCATAGCCCCGCTGCGCTTGCTTTGAGAGTCTGAGTTTGATCATCACACGCAGCTGGATAAGTGGTCAAGCGAGCTGGCGTCGACTGCGGATTAACAGCCAGAGAAAAAACGGGCCTCCGAGTAAGGTGGTGATGACACCGACAGGCAACTCGGCTGGTGCGATGATGAGTCGTGCCAGCGTGTCACAGAGAATCAGAAAACCACCGCCAAACATCAGCGTGGCCGGAATCAGCCAGCGGTGATCGCTGCCGATAATCAGCCGACAGATATGCGGCACCATCATGCCGACAAAACCAATCGGACCACACAGAGCAACAATGCCGCCGACACATAATGAGGTGGTGAAAAACAGCAGGTAGCGTACCCGTTTGACGGCAACGCCACGGCTGATAGCAATATCATCGCCGGCCATCAGCAGGTTCAGTTCACGACTTAGCCAGAGCATGATTCCGGTGCTTATTGCGACCAGTGGTAACAACTGCAGTAGTTGCTGATAACCACTAATCGTAAGGCCGCCCATCAGCCAGCGCATAATGCGGAAGGAGTCGTGTACATCGCTTAGATATTGAGTGAACAGAATCAGGCTGGAAAAGAAAAAGCTGGTGGCGACACCGGTCAGCAGCAAGGTTTCTGTAGAAAAGCTGTATCGCAGACGGCTGATACCATAAACAAAACTAATCGCAGCAAGCGCACCGATAAAAGCACCGAGGGTTATGGCATCAAGGCCCAGTAAGCTCAGATTAATGCCGAGCATCACGGTCAGCGCCGCGCCAAAGGAAGCGCCGGAAGCCACGCCGAGTGTAAACGGGGTCGCCAATGGGTTGTGAAACATAGCCTGAAACACCATGCCGCATAAAGCCAGACCACTGCCTGCGACAAAGGCGAACAAGGTACGAGGCAGACGGATATCAAACAGAATCTGTGATTGCAGGGCAGAATTGACAATATCACCCAGACCAGCGAAAGGAGCTGAAACCAGAATCAGCAGGCTGATCAGTGATAACAGGAGTAGTTTATTGGCTGGCTTCATTGCGGATCTGCCAATGCCATACGGCGGCCACTTACCGGGTGCGTTACAAATACAAAATCCTGTCGGTAAAGCTCACGTAGACGTTCTGCGTCGAGAAATGCCTCGCCGTCGCCGAGCCACAGACACTGGCCTTCGGCCAGAGCCATGACTTTATGACCCTGTTGTCCTGCGTGGTTAATGTCATGACTGACTTCAATAATGGTAATGCCGAGTTGCCGGTTCAGCCTCGCAATCAGTTGATGTACTTCGACTTGATGATGCGGATCCAGATAGCTGGTAGGTTCATCCAGCAGCATAACCGGCGTTTGTTGGGATAATGCGGCCGCAATCATGACGCGCTGGCATTCTCCGCCGCTGAGTGTGCTCATCTGCCGCTGGCGGAAACGTTCGGTATTGGTGATACGCAGTGCATCGTCAACGGCGGCCTGATCCTCCGGCTGCCACTCCGAGAGGGCAGTGTGATGCGCGTAGCGCGACATTTTGACAAATTCTTCCACATCAAAAGGCAGAGCATGGCCACTGCTCTGCGGCACATAGCTGACCAGTCTGGCCAGTGCCCGCTGTGAATACCTGCTGAGCGCCTTTCCCTGATAGCTAATCGCACCTTCTGCCGTGTCGATAATGCCAATCAGGGCTTTGAGCAGAGTGCTTTTACCGGCACCATTGGGGCCGACCACGACTAAATACTCGCCTTGTTCCACGCAGGCGTTAATGCCATGGAGCAGGGTTTTCTCATGCAACTGAATATCCAGTTGGCGAACGTCAATCACTCTATGTCGCTCCAGTCGAGTTCAGGATGTAACAGCCGGGCGATTTCGGGTAACAGCCGGAAGACACGTGGTCCCGGAATACTGGCATAGTCGCGTTCGATAATGTGAACACGCTGCTGTTGAACGGCGCTGACGGCGTCGAGTTTGAGCCATTGCTGTCTGACCAGGTTCATATCGCTGTGGTGATCGTCGGCTTCCGGAAAAATGTCGATAATAACATCCGGGTTCATCCGGATAATGCCTTCTTCACTGACAGAGGGAACCTTGATACGGTTGCCATTGTAGGCGTTAATCCCACCGGCCAGTTGCAGCAGATCATTATAAAAATCCTGCTGTCCGGCAATATAGACGATATCGAGCTTTTCGCTGTTGACGTAATGAGCGATGGAAATCAGCGTTTTGACCGGCGGCTGCTCAGTGACTTTTTGTTGAACCTGTTCAATGGTCTGGTGAATGTCATCAAGCAGGGCGGTCGCCTGTTGTTGCTGTCCGGTCAACTGAGCAATACTGACAATAGCAGCTTCGATACCGAGCAAGGTTGAATTATCAATACTGTGGGTCGCGATACCGAGTTGGTTGAGTTGCTGGCGAAGTTGTTGCTGTGATTCCAGCAGAATCACCAGATCCGGCTGATTGGTGATAATGGCTTCAAGGCTGGGATCGGTATAACCGCCTACCGTCGGCAGCGATTGCGCTTCCGGCGGATAATCACAATAATCAGTCACTGCCACCAGGCGATCGGCCAAGCCCAGCGCGTATATCGTTTCCGTGATGCTGGGTGATAAAGAGATCAGGCGCTGGTACTCTGTGACCGGGCTGTCTGTGGGGGCAGTAGATGGTTGTTCGGGCACAAAGCGAATCGCGAGCAGCATCATCGCGAACACTAATAACGGCCAGAATCGGCGCATGATTTATTCCCAGGGTAAATCTGCCATTATACGGAGATGAGAGAGAACACAATGACAGAATATGACACCATGCTGGCCAAATCCGACTTGCTCTACAGCATGGATGATATTAATCAGGCCCTAGACTCACTGGCTGCAGCACTGACTCAAGATTACGCCGAGCAGTACCCGCTGATGCTCTGTGCGATGAATGGTGCGGTGATGACGACGGGGCATTTAATGAGCCGGCTGCTGTTTAAACTGGAGCTCGATTATATTCACGCCAGCCGCTATGGCGATAAAACTGTCGGCGGTGAATTACGCTGGCAGGCTAAACCGCATAGTGATCTGCAAGGTCGTCATGTTGTTTTGATTGAGGATATCTACGACGAAGGCCTGACACTGTCTGCCTTGCGTGAATACTGTCTGCAAGTCGGGGCGGCATCGGTTCGCTGTGTTTGTCTGTTCAATAAACAACGTTCCGGAAAAGTGGGGCCGATGCCGGAGTATATCGGACTGGATGTGCCGAACCGTTATGTCTTCGGCTTTGGTATGGATGTCGAAGGTGACTGGCGTAATCTGCCTGCTGTTTATGCACTGAAGGAGAGTTGAGCATGGCACGTTTCGGCATTATTGGCGGCAGCGGTCTGTGTGATTATCCCGGCATCGAAATCCGTGAAGTCCGAGAGCTGGAAACGCCCTACGGTTTCCCGTCGGCAGCATTACGGCTCGGACGTTTAAATCAGCATGAGGTCGTGTTTCTGCCACGTCATGGTGATCAGCACAGTATTGCCCCGCACCGAATTAATTACCGCGCCAATATTCATGGGCTGCAGCAACTGGGTGTCAGCCATGTGCTGGCTGTAGCGGCAGTCGGTGGTATTACCGAGCAGTATGGACCGGGTACCTTGGCTGTGCCGGATCAAATTATCGACTACACCTACGGCCGTGAGCAGAGCTTTTTCAGTGACAACTTCAGTGCAGACAGGCATATCGATTTTACTTGGCCCTACGATGCCGGTTTACGCCAGGACATTGTGCAGGTCGGCGATACCCTGAATTTAAATCTGGTTAAGCGTGGCACCTATGGTGCAGTGCAGGGACCTCGTCTGGAAACAGCGGCAGAGATCCGGCGTATGACGAATGATGGCTGCGATCTGGTCGGCATGACGGGCATGCCGGAAGCCTATCTGGCGCGTGAAGCGGGCATGGCTTATGCCAGTCTGGCAGTGGTAGCGAACTGGGCGGCTGGCATAACCGATGAAGTACTGACCATGGATGAAATCCACCAGACCCTGGCGGCTGGCATTGACAATGTGCGGGCCGTTATCGCCGGCGTTATTGGCCTTCGCTAGCTTCTTCAGTTTCCGGCAGTGAATAGCTTTCCGGTGTTTTTGATACTGCAGAACCCGGTGCTGCCACTGGCGTCAGCTGTAAAATAGCGGCCACTCGGGGATGATCAAAATAGATCAGTTCTTTGCTGCTGATACGACGGATTTGAGACAAGTGCGGGTTACGTGGGCCACCCAGATCAACCCCTTCGGGACTGGCGGCAGACCAGTTACTCGCGCTGCTGCCATTTTCTTTGAACCACACGTCGATATCAGCGTGTAGATAACTCACCCGATACAGCTTAATGGCGCCTTCAATCAATCCATTATCAGAGTTGACTTGGATCGATTTCGCGCTGCCTTTGCTCAGGACCGGTTGTTGCCAGGCCTTGTGATAGTGCACACGGTAGTTGGAGGAATTACGCAGTTGCTGAGCTACGCCAGTCAGACTGCTGACAGAAGCTGGCTGGATTTGCGTGGTCGACATTTGTGGGCTGAGGCTGCCACTGCGGATTTGATTCATGGACGGCCAGAATTCGGCATTGGCTCCACTGAGCCGTTCAAACACCACTAGTTCAACGTGATACCACTGTTGGGCAGCAGCCTGCGAACTTAAAAAAAGGAGCGGCAGAAATAGAGCGAGGCGGGTGAAAAACGATGGAGTTTTCATGGCGACCTTAAGGTGTGTAATCAAAGCGTATTGTCCACTGAACTGCTGCCAAGATTCAAGTAATGCGCCAGTTAGCAGGAATACTGCTATTATCAGTCACTACAACTGATTATTGCTTGGAGTATAGGGATATGGACGGATTTTCAGGGTTTGTGTTGTTCTTCGTGGTACTGGCCGTCGTCGTCGTTCTGATGGGGGTTAAGTCCGTAAGTCAGGGTAAGGAGTTCACGGTGGAACGCTTCGGCCGCTATACCCGTACCTTGCGGCCCGGTCTTAATCTGATTGTGCCGGTTATCGATAGCATCGGTGCCAAGATCAACATGATGGAACAGGTACTGGATGTGCCTTCACAGGAAATTATCACCAAGGATAACGCCATGGTTCGCGTTGATGGTGTGGTGTTTTTCCAGGTGATCGATGCCGCCAAGGCTGCCTATGAAGTCAGTGGGCTGGATAATGCGATTCTGAACCTCACCATGACCAATATCCGTACCGTAATGGGCTCGATGGATCTGGATGAACTGTTGTCAAAACGCGATGAGATCAACACCCGTCTGCTCGGTGTGGTGGATGATGCGACGACGCCCTGGGGTGTCAAAGTGACGAGGATTGAGATCAAGGATATCGAACCGCCGACCGATCTGGTGGAAGCGATGGGACGGCAGATGAAAGCAGAACGGGAAAAACGTGCCAATATTCTGGATGCCGAAGGTCACCGTCAGGCCGAAATTCTGCGGGCTGAGGGCGAGAAACAGGCTGCTGTACTGGAAGCAGAAGGGCGGCGTGAAGCGGCGTTTCGTGATGCCGAAGCGCGTGAGCGTCTGGCCGAAGCAGAAGCGAAGGCTACCTTGATGGTCTCGGAAGCCATTGCCAAGGGTGATATTCAGGCCGTGAACTACTTCGTTGCACAAAAATATGTCGAAGCGCTCAAGGATATGGCTGCTGCTGATAACCACAAAGTCATTATGATGCCTCTGGAGGCCAGCAATGTGATTGGCTCTGTGGCAGGCATTGCCGAGCTGGCTAGAGAAGCCTTCACCAAGAAAGGAGCCTGAAATGCCATTTGTGATTGACTTCTGGCACTGGTGGATCGTTGCCGTTGTGCTGGTCATCATTGAAATTCTGGTTCCGAGCTTTTTTGCTCTATGGATGGCAATTGCTGCCTTTCTGACCGGGCTGGCTTTATTGTTAATGCCGCAACTGGCCTGGGAAATGCAATTGTTTATGTTTGCCCTCTTATCGGTATTTAGTATTGTGATGTGGCGACATTATTATCTGAAGAATCCGATTAAAAGTGATCAGCCGAGTTTGAACCGCCGCGGTGAACAATACATCGGTAGGACAGTGACTCTGCAGGCACCCATTATCGACGGTGTCGGGAAAATCAGACTGGATGATTCCAGCTGGAAGGTGGAAGGTCCCGACTGCCCAGCAGGGAAAAAAGTCCGGATCGTCGCTTTGAACAACGTGGTGTTCAGCGTGGAGCCTGAAGACTAGATGTGGCCGACACTGATCGATTTGATGCGTCACGGTGAGCCCGAAGGTGGGCCTCGTTACCGCGGGCATATCGATCACCCGCTGACGAAACAGGGCTGGGAGCAGATGAGGACCCAGATCGGGGACACCTTGCCCTGGCAAGAGATTATTACTTCGCCGCTGCTACGCTGCGCCGAATTTGCCGAAGAGCTGGCCCGTGAGACTGGCCTGCCACTCGCCTATGAGCCAAGACTGATGGAGATCTATTTTGGCGACTGGGAAGGCAAAACCGCGGCCGAATTGGAAAAACAAGATAAACAGGCATTCTATGCCTTTTATGACAATCCGCTGGCTAATACGCCGCCCGGCGCGGAATCACTGGAAGACTTTCAGAACCGTGTCTGCGCAGCCTGGCAGGATATACAGCACCAATACCAACAGCGACATGTGCTAGTGGTAACCCACGGGGGCAGTATTCGTATCATTCTGGCGCAAATACTCAATATGCCGTTAGAAGCCATTTTCCGGCTTGATGTACCCTATGCCGCCATCAGTCGTATTCAGTTGCTGGGCAAAGGTGCGCAGCAACAGGCACAACTCAAGTTTCATGCAGGAAAACTATGACCGCTTTTTTTAACAGCGAGCTCACCCAACAACAATTTCTTACTCAATACTGGCAAAAAAAGCCGTTACTGATTCGTCAGGCGTGGCCGGCCTTTGATCCGATTTTGAGTGTGGATGAACTGGCTGGACTGGCCTGCGAAGAAGATATCGAATCACGGCTGGTGGAAGAACAGGGCGAGAGTGGCCCCTGGCAATGTCGGCATGGTCCGTTTGACGAGAATGACTTTGCGGCCTTACCGGACTCACACTGGACGTTACTGGTACAGGACGTCGATAAGCATGTACCGCAACTGGCCAGCATCATGCAGCGTTTTAACTTTATTCCTGACTGGCGACGCGATGACCTGATGGTCAGCTTTGCCCCAATCGGTGGTAGTGTCGGACCGCATACCGATGGTTACGATGTGTTTCTATTGCAGGCCCAAGGCACTCGCCGCTGGCAAATCAGTTATGAGCCTGTCGTTGAGGCGGCCTTTATTGATGGGCTGGATCTGAAAATTCTGCAGCAGTTTGAACCGGATGCGAGTTGGGAACTGGAACCGGGAGATATGCTCTACCTGCCGCCACACTTTGCCCACCATGGCGTGGCCTTGAATGATTGTATGACCTTTTCCATTGGTTTCAGAGCGCCGACGCAGCTTGAGCTACTGGATGCATTTATGCAGACGCTGACAGACAAGGAGGCGGGCCAGCAGCGTTATCGTGACCCGGGGCTGCAAGTGGCAGAGGATGATTTACTGATCGATACCGCGGCATTGCACCGCTTCAAACAAAGCATGATCAGTGCCATTGAGCAATCGGATAAGTGGGTGATGGATGCGGTCGGCCGTTTACTGACGGAAACCAAGCCAAGTCTGCAATGGCAGGCGGAAAGTTTTATCAGCGATCCGGTCGATGAAACGCTGTTAATGGAAAGAATGCTGGCTGGCGATAAACTGGTCAGAAACTCCTATGTACGTCTGGCTTGGGCTGAATGTGAGCGGGGCATGCAGATTTTTGCCGCCGGTGAGTCCGTCTGGCTAGAACGCGATGCCAGTGAAGCATTACCACTGCTGTGTGGAAAACGACCGATTACTCTGAGTGGCTTGAAATCCTTGCGGGAGCATGCTGCGGCACTTGATGTTTTATTACAACTTATTGGTCTTGGCGCCTGGTGCTGGGACGAGCAGCAGGATTAAGCCTTTTTCTCGCGTTTGAACACTGTTTTATGACATTTCGGGCAGGGCGGTATGCGACTGGTTTTCTTGAAATGCATTTCGCAGCCACAGTCGGTGCAGATCAGCGTGCCGATACTGGCAATTTCGCCGGTATGGTATTCCTGAGCCTGTCTGGCCTGTGATGCCAGGTGATTCAATTCCAGCCGGGTTTTATCAGCGGCACGGGCAAAGAAGTCCAGCATGCGCTCTTCGACCAGTTGCATATCGAAACTGAACCAACTGGACAGTTCTTTTCCTGTTTTTTCCAGGTAATCGGCGGCTTCATGCAGATCACGTTTGACGTAGCCAGCGACTTTGTCTGCCTCTTCAGCCGTTAATTCACGCAGCTCTACCGCACGTTTTTTGGCTTGATCGAGGTTTCGCTGCAAGGCAGGGAGGGCTTGCTCCTCAGCGTCATCGAGCAAGTCATGAACCCGTTCCATCATTTTGTCGTAAGCGGCAAGCAGTTTTTTTTCTAAATTATCCTGTTCCATCGCATTACTCCTTTAAACGTGGGGCTTTTTAGGATAACTTAGCACAATTCTGTTGAGCTAAGGAGGCCATTTTGAACACATTCCGCGGGGTTTTTCTGACCGGTTTTCTGGTCAGTCTGAGCATGTTACTGGTTGCCGGTTATTTTCAGTTTATCGAGCACCTTGATCCCTGTCCGCTGTGTATTTTGCAGCGCATTATGGTGTTGATAGCGGCGATCGTGTTTTTACTCGGTGCGATCCACAACCCGGTGAATGTGGGACGAAGAGTCTATGGCTTTTTATTGCTGCTGGTTGCGGGCACTGGTGCGGCGATTGCTGGTCGCCATGTCTGGTTGCAGCAATTGCCGGAAGATCAGGTACCAACCTGTGGACCGGGGCTGAATTTCATTTTGGAGAACTTCCCTATCAATCAGGCGATTGATATGGTGCTGCGCGGTTCGGGCGAATGTGCCGACGTATTGTGGACATTCCTCGGCCTGAGTATTCCTGGCTGGACGCTGGTCGCCTTTGTTGTAATGATTCTTGTCGCTCTTCGTCAGCTGTTTGGCAGACACAAAAAAGCGACCCTGTTCTGAGGTTTGCCCAGAACGGCTAACTATTTTCAGACGATAGAAATGAAAAAGGGATGACGCCATGCCGGGCATGGCAGCCAATCAGCGTGCGCGGTAGACGATGCGACCTTTAGTGAGATCGTAAGGGGTCAATTGAACAGTCACTTTATCGCCAGTCAGAATGCGGATGTAGTTTTTACGCATTTTGCCAGAGATGTGGGCAGTGACAACGTGCCCGTTTTCCAGTTCAACACGAAATGTCGTGTTCGGCATGGTATCAATGACTGTGCCTTCGAACTCAATATGATCTTCTTTTGCCATAAACTCTTAATGACCTAGGGTTAAAACGATCATTTTGCCGTAATATCACTGATTATTCAAAGTTTTTATCCAGTTTCCGCCAGTTGGAGCGGTAGGCTTCCAGTGCAGAAAACTTGGTTTTATAGCGCATTTTGGGGCTTTCCTCGATCCAATAGCCGAGATAAAGCCATGAAAGATCATAGTTTCTTGCCAGTTCAATCTGTTTCAGAATGGCGAAGGTACCGAGTCCCCGTTTGGGCAAGGCAGGGTCAAAAAAAGTATAAAAGGCAGAGGCTCCGTCTTTTACAAAATCCGTCACTGCTACCGCCACCAGTTTGTGATCGAGTCTGAATTCGATAAACGCGGTGTCACACCAGCTACTGGTCAGAAAATTGATATAGCTGTCAGTGGTTGGGTTATCCATACCTCCGCCGTGATGTCGGCCTGCCAGATAGCGGCTATACAGTTCAAAATGTTCAAAATTGAACTCGGCGGGACGGACTTTAATCTGAATGTCGCGGTTGGTCTGCAGACAGCGTCGCTGGCTACGGTTAGGCTTGAACTCATGCAGATTGATCCGCACTGGCACGCAGGCGTCGCAGTCGGGACAGAACGGTCGGTAGATATGGTCGCCACTGCGACGAAAGCCGTGCTGAATCAGGTGACTATATAGCTCTTTACTGGCCGGTTTATTGGGATCAGGATAAATATTACGCGCACGCCGACCTTCCAGATACGAACAGGCATGGGGTTGATCCTGATAGAAATCGAGACTCATGGGATCACCGGAAGATCAGCATCAAGTTGCCACGGAAATGGGATGGCTGGCTGTTCACACAGATACTGAAGCTGTTGGATAAATTCTTCTCGCGGCATTTCTTCAGCTCCCATCCGAGCGAGATGCTCAGAATAGATCTGACAATCTATCAATGGCATATCCCAACGTTGCAGTTGCTGACAGAGGCTGACCAAGGCGAGTTTTGAGCTGTCAGTTACAAAGCTGAACATCGACTCGCCAAAAAATGCCTTGCCGATGGCTACACCATAGAGACCGCCAACCAGCCGGTTTTGTTGCCAGCACTCGACGCTATGGGCATAACCGAGCCGGTGTAGTTCATTATAAGCCGTAATCATGTCCTCATGGATCCAGGTACGGTTATCCGGATCGGTAGGTTGATTGGCCCTCGGGGCAGAACAGGCATGCATGACCCGCTCAAACGCCGTATCAAAGGTGATGTGGAAGTCTTGCTTGCGTATTAAACGCTTCAGGCTTTTGCTGATGTGTACAGCGTCTGTATGTAACACCATGCGTGGATTCGGGCACCACCACAGGATGGGATCGTTTTTATTAAACCAGGGAAAAATGCCATGACGATAGGCATCAAGCAGACGCTCGGCAGAAAGGTCGCCTCCGGCAGCCAGCAGTCCATGCTCTGTTGCCTGTTCTACTGGCGGAAAGCGACTATGGGTTGTGGCCGCTAACCAAGTAATAGACATCGCTTTTAATCTTGCAGTTGTATATTGAGTTCCTTAGCCCAGTTTATTGAATCCAGGTAGGTTCTGACCAGTACTTCTTTAGGGATAGACGATGATTCGATGCTGGTCCACTGTCCGCGCTCGTAGCTGAGTGCATCGTGCAAAGCAAAACCTGCCGGGCCTTTACGCTCAATCAAGGCTTTCTTCAGCTCGTCGGATAGCGGCAGATGCTCAAGCAACTGCTCAATCGGTCGATCCATAATGGCATCCAGCGTTGAGAATAAGCCGGCGCTAAAGAAGGTGTCCGCATGACCTTTGTAATACTTGGCAAGTAGCTCACACATCCGCGCTCTGGTCATAGCGACAGTACGTAACTCATTGGGCTTGTCATCCATGCCTGACAAACATAGCAGGCTGGCCCAGGTTTTGATTTTTCCCAACCCCAGCATCATTACTGCCTGTTTGGTATTGTTAACTTCGCGTGGCAGACCAAAGAAGGCAGAGTTAATCAAACGCAGTAATTTATAGCTCAGGCTGACATCCTGGTTGATGCAAGCGGCCAGTTCATCCGGTTCAACATCCGGTTCCTGCAGCTTGACCAGCAACTCCATCAATGTCTGCTGCGATGGGCTGATTGTTTGTTTGTCTTTTGCCTCGGGCACGGTATAGAAGTTGCCCTGTAATAAATCCAGATCATGGCTTTTGCAGAACTGGTATTGTGCGGCAGCATTGACATTGGTTGCACATAAAACCCGATGCTGCTGACGCCATTTGGGCAAGTTGGAAGACAGACTGGTCGGGTTGAAACGCTCCAGATCGATCAACAGTGTATGCGTGGTACTGTCCGCCCCATCATTGGCATGGCCGGCAAAACTGAACGCTTTGTTGTTTAGCTGCGGAATATCGTAGCCATTGATATCCAGAGTCAGGTTCACATCAATGTTCTGCAGGTTGAGCAAGGTTTCCTGCCAGGATTCTGGAACAGTCAATAAGGCCTTTTGCCGGTGACTGATGGTTTTGACAATATCAGGCAGTTGTTCGACAAAGTCGGGAACGGCGGCATCATCGTTTAATTTGTTGCCATCGATATCAAGAAAAGAGAGGTGATAGCTGTCGACATCCAGTCGATTAGCTGTAAACAAAGGCTGCCGGTGCACAAGACCGGAAAATGTTTTCAACAACTCAAAAGGCACGGGTTGGTCGGCCATAGGTTGATGCTCTCTTTAGGGTTGAGTCAGCTCAAATCGATTCGCGACCTGAGAAGGCATGAGACAGTGTACCACTGTCAATAAACTCCAGTTCACCGCCTAACGGAATTCCGTGAGCCAGTCGAGTAACTTTAATCTGACGTGCCCGAGCTAGTTCACCGATGTAATGCGCGGTGGCTTCGCCTTCCACGGTAGGATTGGTGGCGAGAATCAATTCTTCGATGTTACTGCTATCCAGCCATTCCACCAGTTTTGGAATGCCAAGGGCTTCCGGGCCAATACCGTCAAGCGGGGACAAGTGGCCGGATAGTACGAAGTATTGCCCTTGATACTGGGTGGCCTGTTCGATAGCCAGCACATCACTGGGCATTTCAACGACACAGAGTTGATCCTGCTGACGCCGCTCATCACGGCAACGTGTGCACAGTTCGCTTTCACACAGAATGCGGCAGCGTGAGCAGTGACCGACATTTTCCAACGCGGTTTGCAGAGCACGGGCCAGACGTTCGCCGCCATCACGATTGCGTTCCAGCAGGTGAAACGTCATACGCTGCGCTGATTTTGGGCCGACGCCGGGCAGGCAGCGTAAAGCCTGCATCAGTTCATCAATGCTGGGTCCAAGACTGGCCATAAAATGTCCGTTTTAGAATGGCATCTTCATGCCAGGTGGCATCATGCCTGCCATACGCTCCTGCGTGGTTTTTTCAACCTGACGGTTGGCATCATTTACTGCGGCTGCCACTAGGTCTTCGAGCATTTCTTTATCATCTTCAAACAGGGCATCTTCGATTTCGATACGTTTGACGTCATGTTTACCGGTCATGGTGACTTTGACCATGCCGCCACCGGCCTGGCCGACGACTTCCATTTTGGCCAGTTCCTGCTGGGCTTTTTCCATGTTGGCCTGCATTTGCTGGGCCTGTTTCATCAGGTTGCCTAATCCGCCTTTCATGGCAATTCCTCTTTCTTAATCTACGGGTTTGATCGATTGTTCAATTATACGGGCATTAAAGGTGTTTTTGATGATTTCCACGGTCGGATCATTGTGGATGGCATCAACGGCCTGTTGCTGTCGTTCTGCAGCCTGTTCGGCACGTTCTACGGCCAGTGTCGGGCCTGCTTCAATACCAGCATCGGTATCAGCAAATACCAGTTTTAATTCCTGTCCGAGTTTCTGCGTTAATGCGTCTGTCAGTCGCTGTTTGGATTTATCTGTAGCCAGATGACCAAGTTCGGAGGATAAAGCAAGGTGAACGGAGTCCTGCTCACAGCGAATCAAGGCGCTGTTTTCGGCCAATTGCCGGGTCAGAGCTGAGAGCTTGAGTTCAGCAATAATTTGCGTCCAGTTGGCTGGCGACAAGTCCACCGAAATCAAGGCGTCCTCAGTGACTGCTTCGACCGTATTCGTGTCTGCTAGCGGAGCAGGAACTGGAGTACTTTGTTCACTTTGCTGTGGCGCGGGTGTTGCCATCACTACCTCAGGCGCAACCGTGGTTGGATGCCGCACTTCAGGTGATTCGGGCCTCGCTGTTTCAACCGGCACGTCTCTTTGCGCCGGCGGTGAAGTCACGGCCGGCTTACGGGGTGAGGGCGACTTTTTTAGCGGTGAATCCTCTACCGCTGGTGGGCTGCTGGGCTGAAAACTCAGCATGCGCAGCAAGGTCATATCAAAACCGCTTTTCGGATCAGCGGCCCAGTTCAGATCACGCTTACCGTGCAGGGCAATCTGATAGAGCAACTGAATGGTTTCAGCATCGAATTGTTCAGCCAATTTGCTGAGTTGTTCCGAGCCTGTTTCAGGCAATTCCATATCAGGCACGAGCTGCAGAGTGGCGATCTGTTGCAAAGCACTGAGCAGCGCGTCGAAGACAACGGTAAAGTCGCGGCCCAGTGCGGCCAGTTCAGATGATTGCTCCAGAAGTGATTTGGCATCTGCCCGATACAGAGCCTGCAATAAATTCAGTACCTGATCCTGACTGATGCTGCCAAGCATCTGAAATACGGTTTCACTGCTGACACTCCCGCCGCCAAAGGCAATGGCCTGATCCAGCAGGCTGAGAGCATCGCGCATACTGCCATCAGCGGCACGGGCCAGTTGGGTTAAGGCTTCATCGTCAAAACCGAGCTGTTCCTGGTCGAGTATATAGCTCAGATGTTCACTGATTTGGCCGAGTTCAAGTCGACGCAGGTTGAACTGCAGACAGCGCGACAGAATAGTAACAGGCAGTTTTTGTGGATCGGTTGTCGCAAACAGAAATTTAACGTGCGGCGGTGGCTCTTCCAGCGTTTTCAGCAAAGCATTAAAACTGCTGGTGGAAAGCATGTGCACTTCGTCGATCAAATAGACTTTGTAACGGCCACGGCTGGGCGCGTACTGGACATTGTCGAGTAGCTCGCGAGTGTCATCGACTTTGGTACGTGATGCCGCATCGACTTCAATCAGATCGACAAAACGGCCCTGATCGACTTCTGTACAACTCTGACATTCACCGCAGGGATTGGAGCTGACGCCTTGCTCACAGTTGAGTGATTTGGCAAATATGCGGGCAAGGGTGGTTTTGCCGACACCGCGGGTGCCGGAAAACAGGAATGCGTGATGCAGACGGTTTTGATCGAGGCCATTAATCAGGGCACGCAGCACATGTTGCTGCCCTACGACTTCCGAAAACGATTTAGGTCGCCACTTTCGGGCCAGAACCAGATAACTCATCGGCTATGCGTCACCCATTCATACGTTAGGGTGGTGACCCACACCAGCCGGATCTCGGCGCCCGAGTCCGAAGGCTCCGCTGCTCCCTTCCGGGCCTGACGGGTTGACCAACATATCGTCGCGAGGAGACCAATGCGGGCCACCATAGAACGCTACATTCTAAGCGCTATGGAGTGGTTTTTCCATCATCAGCGTAAACTGGTTTTATGGCTGTATGTAAAACAATTACTTAGCTTGATGCTAAGGGGGTAGGCTGGATGTGAGGGGGTGTCCGTCCCGCACAATAGTGGGAAAAAACTAACGACAATGTAAAATCGGTCGATATTAGATAAGAGAGATAACGCCAGGGCCCGGTGTTAAAACTATAAATAAAAGCACCATCTGCGATGGAGCAGGGAATACAAGACCCAGTGGAGAAAATGTGTCGTTGTCACAGCGCGACTTGCAGCATGCCCTTGGCATAAACCTGATTCTGGCTCTGATATATATCGGAACGGGCTGGTTGAGCCTGCAGATTTCAGCGATTAATGATTTTACGGCTGTTATTTTTTTCCCCGCCGGTATTGCGCTGGCCGCCTGTCTGTCTTTTCGTCAGTATCAGGTGCTACCTGGCATTGTTGTCGGCTCTTATCTGCTCAACCTGCTGATAGCGCAGGACCAAAGCTGGCGCGATCCCTTCATTCATTTATTACCACTGGTTATTGCGTTTGCTTCGGCCTTGCAAGCCTTGCTTGGCAGCCTGTTACTCAAACGCTTTGTCAGTTCACCGCTGACATTAAGTGATGACCGTGAAATCCTGTTATTTATCGCCTGTATACCTGTGCTTTGCCTGACCAGCGCGACTATCAGCGTGTCCAGCCTGTATGCCTTCAGCGATACAACACAAATTTATTTCAGCAACTGGTTAGCGTGGTGGGTTGGTGATGCACTCGGCGTATTGGTCGCATTACCAGTAGTAATGAGTTTTATCGGACAGCCACGCATATTGTGGCTGAGCCGCCGCTGGTTGATGGGCACACAACTGCTGGTTTCACTGCTGGTAATTGTGATTTTGACTTTTCACATCAATCAGATTGAAACAAACCGGCTTGATGATCGCTTCCGTATCCGTACTCAGGAAGCGGCCACATTGTTTCAAGTGGCTTTACGGGCCGAGGAGCTGATACAGGAGAGCGTTGCGCAACTGTTTGTTTCATCAGATTCAGTGACACGTGCAGAGTTCAGCGAGTTTGTCAGCTGGGCGACCAGTAAGAATCAGCACATTCAGGTTGTTGAGTGGTTACCGAAAGTCACTTCAGAGCAGCGTGCGGCGTATGAGGCTGAACAGCAGAAGTATTTTGGCTCCGGATTTTCGATTACCGAGTTTGTCGCTAAAGATCGCCTGGGCGTTGCGACAGAACGAGAAGTCTATTATCCGATAACGTTCCTCGAACCAGAATGGGATAACAAACCCGCCCGCGGCTTTGACCCCATGTCTTCAGCGACGTCTCGACAGGTTATTCAGACCGCGATCGATACAGGGAAACCCTATGCCAGAGCCCCATTACAGATTTTGCGGGACCATGACCGCATCAGTGCCTTGATTATCTATCGGGCCATTTATCAGCGTCCTGACGGCAAGCAAACGCTGGATCCGGCACAAGGTGAGATTGCCGGGCTGGTTAATATTGTGATTCGTGTTGACGAGTTCATCGAAGAGATTCTGCAGGGTCATGAGATGCGTGACTTCACGCTTAACTGGCGTGATGACGAGAGTGGTCATTTTTACTATCAGCAGGCGGCGTCCAGGGAGACGGAAATTCGTCACGAAATACCGTTTGAACTGGCTGGTCGAAAGATGCAGCTGATATTCAGCCCGACGCAGCAGTTTCTTGAAGCAACCAATACCAATCTGGCGGTATTTGCTCTTGTCGGTGGCTTCTTGTTGGCTGGCCTGTTTTCTTTGCTGTTTTTAAGTATCACGGGCCGTACACACCGCATCGCGACGGAAGTCAGTTTGCGTACCGAGGAATTGTCTGAAGCAAGCAGCCGTGCGCAGGAGTCCGAACGTAAAATTCGTGATGTACTGGCTGAAATGCAGCTGACAGAAGAGAAACTGCGTTTATCAGACGTCGCATTCAACTCGACCAGTGAGGCGATGATCATTACCGATGCCGACAAGAAAATCATTGCTGTCAACACGGCGTTTACCCGTATCACCGGCTATGAAGAGGCCGAAATGATAGGGGAGTACCCTGACTTTCTGGTTCAGGACATGGCGGAAGCGGATTACCAAAAACTGTCAGAAGAATTTGTCGAGGCGATTGCAACAGAAGGGATCTGGCGCGGCGAAATTCAGAGTCGTCACAAGACAAAAAAACATTTTCCTGCATTTGTGTCGATGTCTGCTGTTTATGATGACGAACGTAGGATTACCAACATGGTCGCTGTTTTCTCGGATATTACCGAGATAAAAGAAGCACAGAGCAAGATTGAGCGCCACGCTAACTACGATACCTTGACCGACTTGCCGAATCGGCGCTTGTTTACCGACAGGTTACAGCAGGCCATTTTGCGTTCTGCCAGAAACAACGAAAAGCTTTGCCTGATGTTTCTGGATTTGGATCGCTTCAAAGACGTCAATGACACACTTGGCCATGAGTTTGGTGATGAACTGTTGCGGCAGATGGCTCTGCGGATCCGTCACTGTGTGAGAGAAGTTGACACTGTTGCCAGGCTGGGCGGCGATGAATTCACCATTATTCTGAGTGCAGTGGAAAGTAAGAGTCACGCCGTTCACATCGCGCAGAAACTGATTCATGAGATTGAGCAGCCGATCACCATCAAGGAGCAGACTTTGCGAGTTACTACCAGTATTGGTGTGACTTTCTACCCTGATGATGCGATTGATGCCGGTATGCTGATTCAGAATGCTGATCGTTCCATGTATGCCGCCAAGGATATGGGCGGCAGCGCGTTCAAGTTCTATACGTCTGAGCTTGAGTCCAGCTGGCGTTCACGGACATTTATTATCAATGAACTGGAAGCCGCGATTGAAAAAGGCGAGTTGGAAGTCTTTTACCAGCCGCTGATTGCCGTCAATACCGAGGATACCTGTATCAGCGCCGAGGCGTTGGTTCGCTGGCAGCATCCGGTTCGTGGTCTGATTTCACCGACTGAGTTCCTGCCACAGGCAGAACGCATGGGCATGATTGAAAAAATTGATGATTTTGTCTTTAGTCAGGTGTGTCGTCAGATAAAAGATTGGCAGCTACGCGGGTTGGGCGACGTGCATGTGTCGGTGAACCGTTCAGCACATAATTTCGCCAACCAGCGTGGACGACTGGACTGGTTGGCGTTTATCGAGCAACAAGGCATCGATGCCAGTTTGATCACCCTGGAAATTACGGAAAGCGCATTGATGCAGCGCCATGCTGAAGGGCGTCATTTACTCAAACGTTTACGTCAAGCCGATGTGCAAATAGCTGTTGATGATTTTGGTACTGGCTACTCGTCTTTGTCCTATCTGAAAGAAATGGATGTTGATTACCTGAAAATTGACCGTTCGTTTATTCGTGATCTGGAAATTGACGAGAATGATCGCGCGATTATAGAAGCGATTACCGGCATGGCACGACACTTGGGTATTGAAGTCATCGCAGAAGGCGTCGAAACAGAAAGTCAGCGCGATATCCTCCAGCAGATTGGTTGCCAGTGGTTGCAAGGCTATTTCTTTTCCAAGCCGTTAAGTGTGGCTGATTTTGAACGTTTTATTGAACAAGGTGTGTTTGCCAGACCTGAGCTGGAAAAGCGTAGTGATAGTAGGTAACTGATAGGGTGGTATGAAAAACCGCTGACGGCAAATTGCTGCCAGCGGATTTATACATACGCACCTAGAAGTCCAGATTGGCTTCCAGAATAAAGGAGCGACCCGGTGCCGGTAAGCGGCCTACAGGGCTGACATCCACGCCTCTGAAGTAATACTCTTCATCCAGTAGGTTGTTGACAGCCAATGCCAGCTGCAGATCATTACCTGAAACTTTGAAATCACGGCTGATACGGCTATTCACCAGAGTGTATGCGGGCAACTCGCCTGCAGCACCATCAGCGGTTTCATCTTCGGTATTGGCAGCATCACTGAAACTCTCACTGACATGTAATGCCGTCAGGCTAGCCTGCCACGGTCCTACTTGGTAGCCGGCATGGGCACTGATATGGTGTTCGGGGGCATTTGCCAGCTCATTACCTTTATTTTCACCATTCAGCTGTTCGGTATCCAGATAGGTATAACCCAGACCCAGAGTCAAATGCGGTGTAGCCTGCCAGTCAGCTGCTAGCTCGATACCTTCTTGGCGTGTTTCACCGAGGTTTTCATAGATATCGAGCGTGCGGTTGTGCTGGAGCTGATCGTCGTAGTCAACTCTGAATAAAGTGGTACTGACGTTGAAATCAGTGGTGATTTGAGTACGGGCACCGATTTCATAGTTCCATGCCAGCTCATTACCGACTTCACCTTCTTTGGTGACTTGTGCGGTTTGCACCGGCACCAGCGAACGTTGTGCATTGGCAAAAAGAAAGACGGAGTCTGTCGCCTGTAAACCAATTGTCAGGCCGGGCAGGAATTTGTCGGTACTGTTTTCATCTTCGAAATTACTGACTTTATCTTTAAAGTCGGTACTAACATCTTCGTAGCGAATACCCGGCGTGATCGTTAGTTTGTCGTCCATAAATGCAATGGTGTCACTCAGGTATAAAGCCACTGCTTCAGTATCAAAGTTCCAGTTCCTAACCTGTGCATAGCTGCTGTCAGCCAATGTGAGGCGGTTGACATCGAAGCTGACCTGCTCTTTGACAAAGCGCGCACCGGCCATAACAGTGTGATTACCTTGTTTAACCGTAATCCGTGGCTCGGTACCATATACATGGAAAATTCGTGGTGAGTCAGCAATATGTGACGCTGTTGCTGATGGATCAGCCCAGTTTCCACCGCTGGTGAGATCTTGGCCAAAGAGGAAGGTACGGTCAGCTTTATGGGCGAAATTACGCCATTGAAACTCGACGTTGTCATTCGGGTTATACGTCCAGGTCAGTGTGCCACGGATCATATCGGCATCATAGCCATCATAAGGACGCTGTGATTCAGTGCGATCATCACGGTAGGCAGCCGGAGTCAATGAGCCAGGTAACTCGGCATTTACATTGTAGTACTGCAGTTGCATATCCACCTCGTGCTGATCATTCACAAAGTACTGTGCATCCAGAATGATGTTTTGTACATCAGTCTCGGAATGATCGCGGAAACCTTCACCATCCTGCAGGTTAACCTGTAATTGCAGACCCAGATCGTCAGTGACAAAACCGGAGGCGCGGTAGTAGGTATCGTAGTAGGCATTACCGGTATGGTCGGCGATGGTGATACGTTCACGAATGGTTTGTTCCAGATCGCGGGAAATGGGCTTGCTGACCATATTCAGCACACCGCCGACGTTGTTTGGTCCGTAGTGAACAGCTGCACCACCACGAACAATGTCTATCGATTCAATGCCTGGCAGGGTGACAGGGAACAAAGAAACGCCGACATTCGTGTAAGGACCGATAGCCACTGGGTAGCCATCAACCAGCATTTGCAGCCTTTCACTGCGTAGTGGATTGAGACCCCGAATACCGATATTGGGCAGAATGCCGGTTCCGGTTTCATCCAGAACCTGAACACCATTCACAGTGCGTAGTGCATCTTCCAGATTCAGCGCACCACGCTGTTGGAGTTCTTCGTAGGTTAATACCTCACGTGAGCCGGGATAGGTTTTAACGCTTTCCTCACTGGTTTCGCCCAGCCAGTCTGAGTGGACAACAATTGAGCTCAGTTCTGCATTTTCGGCGGCGAGGCTGCTGCCGGAGAAGACCCCGAGAGCGATAAGCATCGAGAGTTTTGTTTTACTGAAGGACATGCTGATTCCCCTTACTATTAATAAAACTAATTATCATTATTATTTAAAGTTTGGTGACTATACGGATAACACCAATTCAGTGCAATGAAAAAGCAAGTAAATCAGCATAAAAAAACAGCCGTTCTATGCGCTGCCAGCAAAGGTCTTTAAAGAAAAAATATTTGTTAAAACAGATGGTTGAAAAAGTAGTGGCGTGGCGGTGTGGTAAGCAGATAAATGGGTAGAGATGACTACTTCAATCGGTGACTTTTTTATCAGGCGCGAACAGCCTGTAGAGAGAGGCTGGAATGAAAAGACCTTATGATGAAGGCATGGGTATTTGACGTGAGGGGAGTACTGAATTGGTCAAAAGCTGACTAGCTTTCTGGTTGAGATATAAATGGCGGAGAAGGAGGGATTCGAACCCTCGATAGGCTATTAACCTATACACACTTTCCAGGCGTGCGCCTTCAACCACTCGGCCACTTCTCCTAAGGGTGCGAAAGATTACCTCAGATTGCCTGTTCTGGCAATGTTGAGTCGTTGTTTTCTGACTCTGTGGCGGCGTCTGCTGACGACTCTTCCGCTTTTTTGCGACGACCACGGCGTGGTTTCGGCTTGCTGGCTTTCTTTTCCTCGATTGCTGTTTCTACTGCTTCACCAGTCTGTTCCGTGTCTGAATCAATATCAACGGGGTTTTCCGAGGCTTCTTCTGCGGCGTTGTCGGTGTTGCTTTGCGGCCGCGTGGGTTTGTCATCCTGGCGCACATAAAAGGCGAGGCCTTTGAGCACGATATCCGGGTAATGGTGCACATCATCAGGTAGTAAGGGAAGCAATTGCTCTGCATCACCACCGGTGATGATGAAGCGGATCTGGTTTTTAAAGCTCAGCTTGAGATCGCTGATGATGCGATCCAGCGTTGCGGTAACACTGTATAAGGTACCGGCCTGAATGGCACTATAGGTGTTGGCTGCTAGGGTTTTAAATTCCTGTTCACCTTCGTCTTCGGTCAGGGCATCTGTATTACTGGCCAGTGAACTGCGCATCAAGCTGAGGCCGGGCAGAATCATACCGCCCTGATGTTGTCCGGTTCTGGTCACGATATCGATGGTCATGGCTGTGCCACAGTCGATGATGCATTGTGCCTGGCGTGCATGTTGTCTTGCTGCAATCAGCGATAACCAGCGGTCGACGCCTAATTTGTCGGCTTCATCATAGGCATTGCTGACGCCAAAGCGTTTTTGTTCGGATTTGATACTTTTTGGTGTCAGTTGCCAAGTCTTTTCTGACCACTCTGCGAGTTGTTCACCGAGTTTGTCTCCCCCTACATTAGCGACATAGACGGCTTCAATGTCGGTCAGGGATTTCCAGGCTTTATTCAACGAAGCTTTGATGCCGGTTTTGTTACGCTGGAAGCTTTGACTGGGTGACAGGCCCTCTTTATCGAGTGTGGCCCATTTGACTCGGCTGTTGCCGATATCGACGAGTAATTTCATGAGGCAAACCTGATGCTGACGTGGCTGTTAGAGAGCGTGTGAATTTGATTGTTACGCAGGTAACGCAGTTCACCGTGTTCATTAATGCCACAGGCGATGGCTGTAATGCGCTGGTCGCCGTCAATGAGGGTAATGGCCTGATCGTGCAGGGCGTCATAGTGTGGCCACAAGGGCAGGTAATCGCTGAGGCCGCGATGTTCAAACAATTCTATAGTTTCGATCATGTTCTGAATTAGTTGTCCTGCCAGCTCGTTACGACAGGGGACAGCATCACAAAGCTGTGCCAGGCTGGTGGACGGTTGTTGGATTAATGTTTGTGTGGATGGCGGAAGCTTAAAATTAAGGCCGATGCCCACAACCGTATACTGTTGTGTATTGAACCTCGATTCTACAAGAATTCCGGCAAGTTTTTGTCGCTGAAATAATACGTCATTCGGCCACTTCAGCTGTAACTGATTGATTCCATATTGCTTAAGTGTATTTATCAGACTAATGCCGATGGCAATACTGAGCCCATTTCGGGGTGTTTCTGCGCAATGAGGCCAGAATAGGGAGAGATATAAGTTACCGGCTGGCGGAGACTGCCAGCGATCACCGCGACGACCACGGCCAGCCGTTTGCGTTTCTGCCAGACAGACAGCGGGGCTGGTCAAACCCTGACTAAAACGCTGCCATAAGACATCGTTAGTTGAACTGGTTTCTGGATAAATTAGGACATCGCTGAGTCGGGACTGTACATCTGTCGACATTGCCTGTCGGATGGCATCCTCAGAAAGGGGGGTAACGCTTTGTTGAGTCAAGGAAAAGGGTCTGGCTGATGAGTCGAGCCGATAGTCTAGCAGGGCAGTGGTGAAACTGTGAAGCGGTTTAGGTGTATAAATTTAGACAGTGATATCCAGCAGGGTGCCGATCATTTCGCTGCTGGTTTCAATCACCTTGGCTGAGGCTTCAACTTGTTGTTTATTGGCTTGGAGTTGTACAAGAGCCTCGGTCAACTGTTCAGTTGAGATTTGTTCGGCACGGGCAATCTGGGCCGCATTCTGGTTGGCACCATAAATGCCGGATTGCACTCCGGCAATACCGGATTGAAATGCAGAAATACTATTCATGGACAATCTCCCATCGTTGCCGATAGTTCTATCATACTAACTCGGTTCGTTTTGTGATTTACGTCGTGCTTTTGCTTCGATTTTGACATAGACGATGCTGCTGCAAAAGCACAGTGTTGAGAAAACGAGTGCCAGCAAGGGATAAAACAGCCCGCTATCACCACTGTATAGTTCACCGACGCTGTGGCTAAAATAAAACAGCATCAGGAAGCTGGTCCAGGCATGAGTGTAGGGATTGGCGTAAAGCAGACCACGAAGCGGGAAGAGTAATGGCACGACACCGATCAGCAGCATGGCCGCTGTCGGGTAATTCTCGTTATGCGGAGCTATCAGAATCCAGCCCAGCAGCGTCAGCATCAGACCAAAAAAGCTGGTTAAAGCCAGCCAGCGAAACAGGGAAACGGTGTTCATTGTAATTTCAGGCTCACAGTGGCAATACGTTTACCCAGTGCCCTACAAAGCTGCGCTTCATTGTCACTGAGTTTGCGATCATTCTGACTTCCGGCCAGATGAGAAGGGCCATACGGCGTGCCGCCGTCTTCGGTCAGCATCAAACCCGCCTCGCTGTATGGTAGCCCCATCAGCAACATGCCGTGATGCATCAGCGGTAACATCATCGACAACAACGTGGTTTCCTGTCCGCCGTGCAGGCTGCCGGTCGAGGTAAATACGGCGGCGGGTTTACCGGTCAGTTCGCCGGATAACCAGATATCACTGGTGGAGTCGATAAAATACTTCAATGGCGCGGCCATATTGCCGAAACGGGTAGGGCTGCCTAATACTAAGGCCGAACAGTGTTTCAGATCATCATGGGTCACGTAGAGGTGGCCATCAGCCGGGATTGAATCTTCCGTCGCTTCACATACTGTGGAAACCGGTGGCACGGTGCGCAGCACCGCATGACAGCCCGTTACGGTTTCGACGCCACGGGCAATCTGCTCGGCCATGCTTTTTACATGGCCTGTGCGACTGTAATACAGAATCAGAATATCAGCCATGATTTAGAGAATATCCAGCACTGACTCGGGCGGACGACCAATTTTGGCCTGACCGTCCTTAATGACGATAGGACGTTCAATGAGTTTAGGGTGGTTGACCATGGCTTCAATCAGTTGCTCTTCAGTGAGCGTGAGGTCGGCAAGGTTAAGGGTTTTGTACTCGTCTTCACCTTTGCGTAGTAGATCTCGGGCGCTAATATTGAGCTTTTGCAGAATACTTTTCAGTTCTGCGGCGCTAGGCGGGGTATCCAGGTATTTAATGATCTCAGGTTCAATCCCTTTTTCTTCCAGTAATGCCAAAGTTTGGCGGGATTTGCTGCAACGGGGGTTGTGCAGGATCTGAATTGCAGTCATCTAGAAGGCTCCAATAGTTTTTCTAATGCAGATAAATGAATTTCAATCGGGCGGATGGTGGCCCATTGTGAACAACCCGGACAATGCCAGTGCATGGTGCGTCCGGAGAAGCCACAGTTTTTACAGGTGTAGCGGTCACCTTTATGAATCAATGCAGTGGTTACTTCCTTGATCAGTGGGAGCAGCACCTGATGATTGTCTTCGCCGAGCATAATGAGCTGGTGCAGGCCTTCCACGGAAGGATGCTGGTATAACTGGCGGTGCAAAAATTGTTGCGCGGCCTGATTGCCCTGTTGTCTTTGAATCAGTTTGGTAAGCAGCAGTCGTGCTGAGGTGAGGTGAGGGTGCCGGGTCAGCAGATTTTCTAACCACTCACGGAACTGGGCCAATTGACCGTTATATTCATAGCAGCGTTGCAGCAGGGGAAGTGCCTCGGAGAGGTAAAAGTGATTCTGTTGTTCGATATGCTGGAGTACCTTAATTGCTTTGCGGTACTGACCGCCCTGAATCAGCAGCTTACCTTCCAGCAGGCTGGCACGCACACAGCTTGCATCGTAGTGGTGGGCATTTCGTAACAGGTCCAAGGCCTGTTGTTGCTCTTTTTCAGGTAGCTGCTCGGCCAATTCACAGTAAAACTGTGCAATCAGAGCCTTGGTGGGCTGTTTGGGATCGGCGGTGACGCGTTTGGCCATCTCAATGGCTTGAGCCCATTTCTTCTCCTGCTGATAGATCCGCATTAATTGTTTGGGGGCTTCGGTAGGAGTAGGCGACTGTTGTAACAATTCCAGAAAAAGATGTTCTGCACGATCCAGTACGCCTGCATTCATATAGTCGAGTCCGAGTTCGACCAATGCCTGGGTACGTTGCTGACTGCTCAGTGTCGGACGGGCAATCAGATTCTGATGTATGCGGATCGCACGGTCTGTTTCCCCTCGGCGGCGGAACAGGTTTGCCAGTGCCAGATGTGTTTCGACCGTTTCACTGTTGACTTCCAGCAAGCCGATAAACACATCAATCGCCTTGTCCGGCTGTTCATTCAGCAGGTAGTTCAGGCCTTTGAAGTACTCAGGACTAAAACCGGAGTTCTGTGGTCGGTAGCGGCGTTTGTAATGACGGCGCGCCATTAACCAACCCGATAGGGCGGCAACAGGCAACAAAAAGAACAACCATTCCAGCATCACGATCAGTGTTGATCTTTAATCGGCAGGATTCGCAGGCTGTTTATTTCCTGTTCGGAGACAGACAGTTTATGCTGCAAACGTCGGTTTTCATAACGGAGTTTGAGGGTACTTAAAACCAGCATGATCATACCCAGCCCGACCCCGATTACAATGGCGATGACCAGCAGGGCAGAAAGCGGTAGGGTCAGTTCGCCGAAGTAGTAGTTGACCGTTACATCAGCCATGTTAAATGCGGCGAATGCAGCACTGATGATGAAAATCAGGGCAAACAGGAGCAAAGAAAACAGTTTTCGCATACTGCGCAGTTCCTTAGTATTACTGATATTCGGAGTAGTACTCCTTACTTCCGTCATCATACCGTAAAAACGAACATTGCCCAGAATCAGGCTAAATCATGTAGAATTATCGTTTAACTAATAAGCAGGTCAGAACCTGTATTAACTCGAGATTTTGGAGAATTCAACATGACCTTTGTTGTTACTGAAAACTGTATCAAGTGTAAATATACTGATTGCGTTGATGTATGCCCAGTAGATTGTTTTCACGAAGGTCCAAACTTTTTGGTCATTGATCCTGACGAGTGCATTGACTGCACCCTGTGTGAACCAGAATGTCCTGCGGAAGCAATTTTCTCGGAAGATGATTTGCCTGATGAGCAAATGGAATTCCTGCAAATCAATGAAGAATTGTCCCGTGTCTGGCCGGTAATTTCTGAGAAGAAAGATGCCTTGCCTGATGCTGAAGAATGGGATGGTAAGTCAGATAAAACACATTTGTTGGAGCGTTAAGTCGTTTCTGACAGCTATAAAAAAGCCCGCATTTAGCGGGCTTTTTTTTGAGCAGGAATTGATTAGGCCATTAATTTCTTGAGCTTTTTCATCGCATTATTTTCAATCTGGCGGATCCTTTCAGCAGAAACCTGATATTGATCGGCCAGCGTATGTAAGGTGGCTTTTTCGCCATCTCCCAGCCAGCGTTGAGCAATAATATCGCGACTGCGGTCATCCAGCGTGGCCAGAGCATTAGTCAACTTATGCTGTTGGTAATCCTCATAATCATCATGTTCAAGTTGTTGTGATGGATCGGCATTTTCAGGGGCCGCCAAATAGGCCACTGGTGAATAATGGGCTTCATCATCATCGCTGTCGTTTGGCAAATCAAACGAGGTGTCGGGTTGCGCCAGACGACGCTCCATTTCCATTACATTGGCAGGAGTAACACCCAGGTCTTCCGCTACAGCCTCTACTTCTTCCTGATTCAGCCAGCCAAGACGTTGTTTGGCGCTTCGCAGGTTAAAGAACAATTTACGTTGGGCTTTAGTGGTGGCGATTTTAACGATGCGCCAGTTACGGATTACGTATTCGTGAATTTCAGCGCGGATCCAATGAACAGCGAAAGAAACCAGGCGCACACCTTTTTCCGGATCGAAGCGTTTGACCGCTTTCATCAGGCCGATATTACCTTCCTGAATCAGATCTGCGACCGGCAGGCCGTAGCCGCTGTAACCTTTGGCGATTCTCACAACAAAACGAAGGTGTGACAAAACCAACCGCTGTGCGGCGTCAAGATCACCATCCCGTTGCAGACGAGTTGCCAAATCGTGCTCTTCTTCTGCAGTGAGGACGGGAATGGTATGAACCAAACTGGTGTAGGCATCGAGATTACCGATCGGTGCCAAGGCCATTTCGTATCGGGCCACATTACTTGTCATCTGCGCAGTCTCCTCAGAGTCATCAGCTAATAATAGCATCAATTCTCAAATTGCAACTATATGATTGGAAAATCAGCGAAAAGTTCCTGCTAAAGAACTCAGGTTGGTTCTATGTCATTGAGATGTCTGCCAACAGCCAGCCATGCGCCTAATACACCCAACATCAGACCAAAGAGCGGCAGGGCTAAAAACATTTGACCACTCAACCAGTTGAGTGTGAAATGACTGTCATAAAGGGCTGCAAGCCGATTGACCGGGCCGTTGATAAACAGCAGCGTCAGTAGCAGGGTCAGCCAGGCTATCGCACCGCCGAGCAGTCCGTACCAGAAACCGGTATAGAGGAAGGGGCGGCGGACAAAAGCATTGGTGCCACCGACCAGTTTGATAACGCGGATTTCTGTCTGACGGTTCAAAATCGCCAGGCGGATGGTATTGCCGATAACCAGCAAGACGCTGAGCGACAACAAGATGGCGAGAATGCTGATGCCACGTTCGCCGGTTTCATTAATGGTGCGCAGTCGTTGTAACCATTCCATGTCGAGTTTGGCCAGTTCCACTTCCTGCATGTTTTGCAACCGTTCTACCAGACTTTGCAGGGCTTCGCTTTCGCTGGGGGCGAGTTTAGGCTGGATAATAATGACCGGTGGCAGCGGGTTACTGGGTAAGGTGTCTAACAAAGCATCAAGCCCGGATAACTGGCGGAACTCGGCCAGAGAATCACTGGCTGACTGGTAATGAACGGCATTAATATCCGGCCAGCTAAGCAGTTGTTCTGCCAGCTGTTTACCGCGGACATCCGGCGTTTTGTGTTGCAGAAACAGCGAAATTTGGCTGGCATCATCCCACTGGCTGCTGACTTGTTCGACGTTTTTCAGTAGTACATACAGGCCAGCCGGCAAGGCCAAGGCGATACCGATGACAAGTACGGTCATGGCACTGGCTGCGGGTGTGCGCCACAACTGGCCCAGGCTGTAGAGCATGACCTGAATATGACGGGTAAAGTAACTGTGCAGGTTTAGTTTCAACATCAGGCCAGTCGCCCTTGGTGTAGCGTAATTTGACGGTGTCCCATGCGGTTAATGAGCTCCAAATCATGGCTGGCGATAAATACGGTTACGCCTACCTGATTGAACTGTTCGAATAAGTGCATGATTTCACGGGATAAATCTGGGTCAAGGTTACCCGTAGGTTCGTCAGCCAACAGGACAGGGGGACGATTGACGACAGCGCGAGCGATACCGACACGTTGCTGCTCACCGCCGGACAAGGCGATAGGCAGGCTGCGCTCTTTGTTAAGCAGTCCGACTTTATCCAGAGCGGCGCGTACGCGGCGGCCGATTTCCCGATGGTTTTCGCCTGCGATGATCAACGGCAGGGCGACATTATCAAATACGGTACGGTCATGTAGCAGGTTGTGATCCTGAAACACCAGACCTATTTTGCGGCGGTAATAGGGTACTTTCCACTTGGGCAATCGTGTCAAATTCTGATTATTCACCCAGACCTGCCCATGCGAACTGCGCTCAATGAGCGCGATTAGCTTTAGCAGCGTACTTTTGCCTGCACCGGAGTGTCCGGTCAGAAAAGCCATCTCGCCCTTATCAAGTTCAAAACTGAGCCCGGACAGGGCTTCGTGCTGGTTGGGATAGCGCTTGTAAACCTCGCTGAATCGGATCATCAGTCGTCTTCTCGTCCCAGTAATGCGTCAACAAACTCATCGGCTTTAAACGGACGAAGATCATCGATTTTTTCACCGACACCGATGTAGCGGATCGGCAGTCCGGTTTTGTTGGCAATCGCAAAGATAATGCCGCCTTTGGCGGTACCGTCCAGCTTGGTCAGGGTAATACCGCTAACGCCGACGGCCTGATGAAATTGCTGCGCCTGCTGCAAAGCATTCTGACCAGTGCCAGCATCAACAACCAGCATTACTTCATGTGGCGCTGTCTCGTCGACTTTGCCCATTACACGTTTCACTTTTTTCAGCTCTTCCATCAGGTTGGACTGGGTATGAAGACGTCCGGCGGTGTCGGCAATGAGAATATCCACATCACGGGCTTTGGCCGCTTGCAGGGCATCAAAAATGACCGAAGCCGAGTCAGCCCCAGTAGGCTGGGCGATGACTGGAATATTGTTGCGCTCGCCCCAAACCTGGAGTTGTTCCACGGCTGCGGCGCGGAAGGTGTCACCAGCCGCCAGCATGACTTGTTTGCCCTGCAGCTGGAACTGTTTGGCCAGCTTGCCGATAGTGGTCGTCTTGCCAACGCCATTGATGCCAACCATCAGTATGACGAAGGGGCCGGATTTATCCGGTACAACCAGAGGTTTGGCACTGGGTTCAAGAATACTGACCATGTCATCGCGCATCGCATTGAACAGGGCTTCGACATCACTGAGCTGTTTACGTGCAACGCGCTGCGTCAGGTCACTAATGATGCGACTAGTGGCTTCGACGCCGAGATCGGCGCTAATAAGCTGCGTTTCCAATTCTTCCAGCAGATCATCGTCAATGCTTTTGCGGCCCAGAACCAGGCTGGCAAAACCTTCGGTCAGCTTATTGCTGGTGCGGCTCAGGCCCTGTTTCAGGCGGCCGAATAGTCCGGGCTTGTCCTGTGGGGCTGCGCTGGTTGGTGCGGACTCGGGTAAGTCAGTTTCTACCGTCACAACGGGGGAGGCAACTGACTCCGGAGCGCTTTCCGGCTCGGTTTGTTTGGATTTTTTTCTCAGGAAACTAAACATATTTTCTGCTTGTCGTTAAACTTCGACGGTCAATCTTATCACGCGATACTTGAAGAGATGCAGATGCGAAAACTAAAAAATTTGGCTTGGTTGGCACTGATGCTACCAAGCCTGTCATGGGCTCAGGTCAGTGAGTTTGATCTGGAGAATGGATTGAAGCTGATTGTTAAGGAGGATCACCGTGCACCGGTTGTGGTTTCCCAAGTCTGGTACAAGGTCGGTTCCAGTTATGAGCACAACGGCATTACCGGTATCTCACATGTGCTTGAACATATGATGTTCAAAGGAACAAAAAACCTGAAACCGAATGAGTTCTCACAAATCATCGCTGAGAACGGCGGCGAGCAGAATGCCTTCACCGGTCAGGATTACACGGCATATTTCCAGAAATTGCATAAAGACAGGCTTGAAGTCAGCTTTAAACACGAAGCCGACCGCATGCGTAACCTCATCATCGATCCCGCTGAGCTGTTGAAAGAGAGGGATGTTGTCGCTGAGGAAAGACGCATGCGTACTGAAGATAACCCGCAGGCCCTACTCAGAGAAAACTTCAATGCAGCTGCCTTTATGAGCAGCCCTTACCATCATCCGGTTATCGGTTGGATGAGCGATATTCAGCACTACGAGGCCGACGATCTGCGCGCCTGGTATCAGAAATGGTATGCGCCGAATAATGCCACCGTGGTGGTTGTCGGTGATGTGGATGCCAAGGCCGTGCTCGATTTGGCGAAGCAATATTTCGGCCCGCTGAAACCGGAAAAGGTTGCTGACTTGAAACCGCAGACCGAGGTGGAACAGCGCGGGCTGCGCCGAATCGAAGTCAAAGCCCCTGCAGAACTGCCTTACCTGATGATGGGCTGGAAGGTGCCTGTGGTGACGACGGTAGATGAAAAAATGGCCTGGGAACCCTATGCACTGGAAGTGATGGCCGGCATTCTTGATGGCGGTAACAGCGCCCGCTTTGCGCGTGAACTGGTGCGTGAACAGCAGGTAGCGACCAGTGTCGGTGCTGGAAATAGTTTGTTTTCACGTTTGCAGGATTTGTTCATGGTGGCTGGAACACCAGCGAATGGTAAGACCATGGAGGAGCTGGAACTTGCAATAAGGGATCAGATTGATCAGCTCAAACAGACGTTGATTGATGCCGACGAGTTGGCCCGCGTCAAAGCGCAGGTCGTTGCCGAAACCGTGTATGAGAAAGACAGCGTGTTCTATCAGGCGATGCAGATCGGCATGTTGGAAACCGTCGGTGTTGATTGGCTGGAAGGTGAGCGTTATGTGGAGCGAATCAACGCGATCACTGCTGAACAGGTTCAGGCTGTGGCCAAAAAATATTTTGTTGATGACAGATTGACGATTGCGGAGTTGGTGCCATTACCACTGGATGGCCGTCGTCCTGCTACAAATTCTGGAGATGCACATGTTCGTTAGAGTCTTTGTTTGTGTGATCGCACTGACATTCAGTGCGACGAGTTGGGCAAGCCCTGATATCGAGCAGTGGACCACCGCTAATCAGACTCGTGTTTACTATGTCCATGCACCTGAGTTGCCGATGGTCGATATCAGTGTAGTATTTAACGCCGGCGCTGCGAGAGATGCTGAGAAGCCGGGTGTATCGCAAATGACGGCGGCGATGCTGGATGAAGGCGCCGGGAAGTTAGATGCCGATGCCATCGCAACAGCATTTGCCAGTGTCGGCGCGAAATATGGCGCCAGTGCTGAACGAGATATGGCCGTATTTAGTTTACGTACACTGACTGAAGAAAAGGCATTTAACACGGCACTGAAAATGTTCAGCACCGTGCTGATACAACCAGACTTTCCTGCTGATGCTTTTGAACGTATTCAGCAAAGGATGCTGACTGGCTTGCAGGCAGAAAAACAGTCACCGCAGGCGATGGCAACACGTGCATTTTATGAAAATTTGTATGTTAAACATCCCTATGGAGTGATGCCGTCTGGTGACCCAGACAGCGTGAAGCAACTGACACCCTCGGATTTGCAGGCTTATTACCAGCAGTATTACGTCAGTAGTAATGCGATAGTCGCTATTGTCGGCGCTGTTGACCGTAAGCAGGCTGAAATTATAGCTGAACAGCTGACGGCAGGGCTCAAAACCGGTGCGCCAGCTGAGCCCTTACCAGAGGTCGCAGAACTCAATGAAGCGCAACTGATTAAGCAGACATACCCTTCGACCCAGACAACAATTTTGATGGGACAACCCGGCATGTCACGTGATGATCCGGATTACTTCCCACTCTATGTTGGTAATCACATTCTCGGTGGTAGCGGACTGGTGTCACAACTGAGTGATGAACTACGTGAAAAGCGTGGTCTGACCTACGGCGTTTACAGCTATTTCCGTCCAATGCAGCAACTGGGGCCTTATCAATTTGCCTTGCAGACACGTAATGAAAAAGCGCCAGAAGCCTTGCAGGTGATGCGTGATACGCTGACCACCTTTGTTGAAAATGGCCCAACAGAAGCTGAATTAGAGTCTGCAAAACAAAACATTACTGGTGGTTTCGCTCTAAGGGTTGATAGCAACAGCAAGATAGCTGACTACCTCGCTATGATAGGATTCTACGATCTGCCACTGGATTATCTCGACAGCTTTAATGACAAAGTCAATGCCGTCACTGTGGCGCAAATCAAGGATGCATTCAAACGACGTGTGAATGCAGACAAAATGCTGACGGTACTGGTGGGTGGCGAGACAACACAAACAGAATAAAACAGGCACATTACGCATCATCGGCGGTATCTGGCGAGGTCGTAAACTGAGCTTTCCGGAAGTCGAAGGTCTGAGGCCGACCGGTGATCGCGTGCGTGAAACTCTGTTCAACTGGCTACAGCCTGTGCTTGGCGGCAGTCGCTGTCTCGATTGCTGCGCCGGTAGCGGGGCACTTGGTTTTGAGGCTGCGTCGCGAGGCGCTGCCAAAGTCAGCATGATCGAAGCCGATCGTGCTGCGTTCAACCTGCTCTCAGAGAGCAAAACACAACTCAAAGCAGAGCAGGTTGAGCTATTTTATGGCCGGGTGGAAGACTTTCTCAGTAACTCCAAAACACCGTTTGACGTGGTATTTCTGGATCCACCCTATCAACTGGATTTATGGACAACAATCGCGAAGCTATTGACGGATAAATCACTGTTGAATGACGGTGCACGTATTTATCTTGAATACCCGCGCAGACAGGATCAGCCCGATCTTCCGGCCAGTTGGCATTGCCTGAGAGAAAAACAGGCGGGTGATGTAAAATACGCCTTGTTTGAATTTCAAAGCGGAAGCGCTGATTGATGACAACGGCAATTTATCCGGGCACCTTCGACCCGATAACCTATGGGCATATTGATCTGGTTAACCGCGCGGCATCCTTGTTTGACAAGGTGATCGTGGCGATAGCCATCAATCCGGGCAAGAAACCGGTGTTCACCCTCGAAGAGCGGGTTGCACTGGCAAAGGAAACCCTGCAGAACCTGGACAATGTCGAGGTGCGCGGCTTTGAAGGTCTGCTGGTCAATGAAGCCCTCAATATGGGGGCTAATGTCATCATTCGAGGCCTTCGTGCCGTGTCTGACTTTGAGTACGAACTGCAACTGGCAACCATGAACCGGCGCATGCAGTCTAAAGTGGAAACACTGTTTCTGACGCCGGCAGAAAATTTGAGCTTCGTTTCTTCGTCGCTAGTTAAAGAAATCGCCGTATTGGGTGGTGACGTCTCAGAATTTGTCGCACCTTGCGTGCAGGCGGCACTGAAAGCCAAATTGCCTGCCAACCACGATCAGCGATAAAATTGCAGTAAATTTTTTGGAGTAAATCATGTCCCTGTTTATCACCGATGAGTGCATCAATTGTGATGTCTGTGAGCCTGAGTGCCCGAACGGCGCTATCTCGCAAGGTGCTGAAATTTATGAAATTGATCCGGACCTGTGCACCGAATGCGTGGGACACTTTGATACGCCGCAATGCGTCGAAGTCTGCCCTGTCGACTGTATCCCCAAAGACCCCGACAATGAAGAAACCCACGATCAGCTCTACGCTAAATACGAGACGTTGATGGCAGCAGGGGGCTGAACCATTGTGCCGACATGGTCGGACAAATACCAAGCAGCCTGCGGGCTGCTTTTTTTATTGAGTCGAAATTGGCTTAGAGTATTTTGAGCCAAGGCTGCGCTGAGGTATCCTTAGCGCTTTTCTACCTTACCGATTTTTAAAGAGAATCCATGCAACAAGAATACCGCCCTGATGAAGTGGAATCGGCTGCCCAGCAGTTCTGGCTGGACAACAACAGTTTCCAGGTGAGCGAAGATCCGGACAAGGAGAAGTATTATTGCCTGTCGATGTTCCCTTATCCGAGTGGTCAGTTGCATATGGGCCATGTGCGCAACTACACGATTGGTGACGTGATTTCGCGTTATCAGCGTATGCAGGGGAAAAATGTGTTGCAGCCAATGGGATGGGATGCGTTCGGTCTGCCCGCTGAAAACGCGGCGATTAAAAATAAAGTGGCGCCGGCAGCCTGGACTTATCAGAACATTGATTACATGCGCGGTCAGTTGCAGCGTCTGGGGTTGGGTTACGACTGGCAGCGGGAACTGGCGACCTGCAAGCCGGATTATTACCGTTGGGAACAGTGGCTGTTTACCCGTCTGTACAAAAAAGGTCTGGTTTACAAAAAAACGGCGGCGGTGAACTGGTGCCCGAATGACCAGACCGTACTTGCCAATGAGCAGGTGATTGATGGTTGTTGCTGGCGTTGTGACACCAAGGTGGAGCGTCGTGAAATACCGCAGTGGTTTATGAAGATCACTGACTATGCCGATCAGTTGCTGGCCGATCTGGATCAGCTTGATGGCTGGCCTGAACAGGTTCGTACCATGCAGGCCAACTGGATTGGCCGTTCTGAAGGTGTGCAGATTCAGTTTGCTATTGCCAATAGCGACGACAGCCTTGCCGTCTACACCACGCGACCTGACACGTTGATGGGTGTGAGTTATGTCGCCGTGGCGGCTGAGCATCCGCTGGCACTGAAAGCGGCTGAGAATAATGCCGAGTTACAGGCGTTCATCAATGAATGCCGCAAGATGGAAACCTCAGAAGCCGCGCTGGAAACAGCTGAGAAAAAAGGTGTCGCGACGGGCCTTACGGCGGTTCATCCGGTCACTGGTGAAGAAGTACCTGTTTGGGCCGCTAATTTCGTCTTAATGGGCTATGGTACTGGTGCGGTAATGTCCGTACCTGCTCATGATCAGCGTGACTTTGAGTTTGCGCAGAAATACGGCCTGCCGATCAAACAAGTTATTGAGCCGGTAGATAATGCTGAGATTGATCTGACTCAGGCAGCGTTTACTGAAAAAGGGCGTCTACTGAACTCGCAGCAGTTTGACGGCCTCAGCAGTAAAGATGCCTTTGATGCTATCGCCAGCTTTTTGAGTGAGCAGGGCAAAGGCGAACGTCAAACCAATTACCGTCTGCGTGACTGGGGGGTATCTCGCCAGCGTTACTGGGGAACGCCAATTCCGATTATTAACTGCCCGAGCTGTGGTTCAGTGCCAGTCCCTGAAGCCGAACTGCCGGTGACCTTGCCGGAAGATGTGACTGTGGATGGTTCAGGTTCTCCCATCAAGTCGATGCCGGAGTTCTACCAAGTAGCTTGCCCGCAATGTGGTGCAGATGCAGTGCGTGAAACCGATACCTTTGACACCTTTTTCGAGTCATCCTGGTATTACGCGCGTTTTACCTGCCCGGATAACGATACCGCAATGTTGGATGAGCGTGCCGATCACTGGCTGCCGGTTGATCAATACATCGGTGGTATTGAGCATGCTGTATTGCACCTGCTCTATGCGCGTTTCTTCCACAAATTGATGCGTGATGAAGGGCTGGTCTCTGGTGATGAGCCATTCAAGAACCTGCTGACACAGGGTATGGTGCTGAAAGACGGTGCCAAGATGTCCAAGTCTAAGGGCAATACCGTGGATCCGCAGGCTTTGATTGATGAATACGGTGCCGATACCGCTCGCCTGTTTATGATGTTTGCTGCACCGCCGGAAATGTCGCTGGAGTGGTCGGATAAAGCCGTTGAGGGGGCCAACCGTTTCCTTAAACGTCTTTGGCGTGCAGTCAGTGAGCATATTGCTCAAGGGCCAGCACCGAAACTGGATACCGATTCTTTGAATGACGCCTTGCAGGACCTGCGTCGTCAGTCATACCAGACTTTGACCAAAGTCGGTGATGATATTGGCCGTCGTCATACCTTCAATACGGCCATTGCTGCAGTGATGGAGTTAATGAACGCCATTGCCAAGTTGAATGAAGACAGCGAGCAAGCACGTGCTGTGGTTCAGGAAAGCCTGGAGCTGGTCGTATTGATGCTGGCACCGATCACGCCCCATATCAGTCACACCCTTTGGCAGGCTCTGGGCCACGGTGAAGCGGTAGTCGATGCACGCTGGCCGCAAGTCGATGAAGCGGCGATGAAGCAGGACAAGATCGAACTGATGGTTCAGGTCAACGGCAAGCTGCGTTCGAAGATTGCGGTTGCCGCAGATGCCGATCAGGCTGCCGTGGAAGCTGTCGCCTTTGCCGAGGAAAACGTGCAGCGCTTTACCGAAGGCAAGGAAGTCCGTAAAGTCATTCTGGTGCCCGGTCGATTGTTAAACATTGTTGTAGCTGGCTGAACATAGGGAATCAAACATGAATCGTGTTGTGCTGAGTGGCTTTCTCGGATTTTTGATGCTGTCGCTGGCCGCTTGTGGCTTTCAGCTACGTGGCTCAGCCAGTGTGCCAGAAGAGCTAAAAACCCTGTATATCCAGGGTGTTAACACACGACAGGATGAGTTTGGTATTGAACTTAAACGTGCCTTGGTTCGTAACGGTATTCGTGTTGTTGAAGATTACGAAGAAGGTGCGTCTTTGTTCACCGTGCTGGAAAATCGCTTCCAACGTCATGTGCTTTCCGTTGGTTCAGATGCCAAAGTACGTGAGTATGAAATCGAAACCTGGGTGGTTTACCAGATCAGCGACGAAAACGGCGAACTAATCGGCAGCAAGCAGCGTGTCGAGGCACGTCGTGATTACCAGTTTGACCGTGATCAGATCCTGGCTATGGATGAACAGGAACGCGTACTGCGTGATGATCTCAATAAACAAATGGTGCAGAGCATTCTCCGACGCTTGTCGGCCATGAAATAGCCGATGCGACTCAAAGTCGAACAACTGGAGAGTGCTTTACAGCAGACCCTGCACCCGGTTTACCTGCTTCATGGTGATGAGCCTTTACTGATTGAAGAGGCCGCCGACACGATACGCCAGCGGATTCGTCAAGCCGGTGCCAATGATCGTGAGGTCTGGCACGTTGAAGGCCGTTTCGACTGGTCCCAGATTAAGTGGCATGAACAGAGCCTGTCCTTATTTGCCAGTCAGCGCTTGATTGAAATTCGCTTGCCTTCAGGTAGTCCCGGTAAAGACGGCGGCGAAGCGCTGCGCCAGTTTGCAGCGAACCCGCCGCAGGACACAACCGTCCTTATTATCAGCGGCAAAATCGACAACCGCTCACAAAAAGCCAAGTGGTTCACTGACCTGGAACAACTGGGTGCCACCATTCAGATCTGGCCTGTTGATAACACGCAGTTGTCGCGCTGGATTTTGCAGCGTATGCGTGGTCGTAGTCTGCAGGTAGATTTAACGCTGGCGACACTGATTGCTGAACGTGTTGAAGGCAATCTGTTCGCCGCTGCGCAGGATATCGAGAAGCTGTGTCTGCTCAGCAGCAATGGTGAACTCAGTGAAGCAATGGTCATGGAGGCAATTGCCGATAATGCCCGCTTTGATGCCTTTGGTCTGATGGACACTGTACTGTCAGGACAGGCCACAAAGATCCCGCGTATAATAGAACGCCTACGAGCCGAAGGCATTGAAATACTGGCGGTTTTATCGGCTGTCGGCTGGTCACTCCGGCGAGTGGTGGATATGTCCTTGCAACTGCAACACGGCCAGTCATTAGATCGGGTGATGGCGGGGCAGAAACCACCGGTCTGGGACAAACATAAAGCGATGATTCGCGATTCTTTGCAACGCTACGACTGTCAGCGCTGGCAACAGTTTTTGTCGCAGATGGCCGAGATCGATCAGGCTGCCAAGGGTATGAATAAAAGCTGTCCATGGCAGTTACTGCAACGGCTCTGTCTGCAGGCGGCAGGCATTTCGCAGGCCTAGGCAGCAAAAAAACTAAGGAGTTAATTGTTGGACGTTATTGAGTATATGCAGACCCTGGGTCAGCATGCACGTCAGGCCAGTCGGGCCCTTGCAAAAGCCGGTACTGAAACCAAAAATCAGGCCTTGCTGGCGATGGCGGCCGAAATCCGGGCTTCGGCAGAAACCCTGAAACTGGAAAATGAACGCGATCTGCAGGCTGGTACGAGCAAAGGTCTTGATGCTGCGCTGCTGGATCGTCTGACCCTGACCGATGCCCGTATTGAAGCAATGGCAGAGGGACTGGAGCAGATTGCTGCGTTGCCAGATCCAGTCGGTGAAGTCTCAGATATGACCTATCGTCCTTCCGGTATTCAACTGGGCCGCATGCGTGTGCCTTTGGGCGTGGTGGGCATTATTTACGAGTCTCGTCCCAACGTTACTGCCGATGCGGCGGCTTTATGTCTGAAATCAGGTAATGCCACTATTCTGCGCGGCGGTAGCGAAGCGATTCACTCCAATCAGGCCATTGCTGCCTGTATTCGTCGTGGGCTGGAACAGGCGGGCTTGCCGGATACGGCAGTACAGGTGGTTCAAACCACCGACCGCGCTGCGGTTGGTCAGTTGATCACTATGCCTGACTATGTCGATGTGATTGTGCCTCGCGGCGGTAAAAGTCTGATTGAACGTATCAGCAATGAAGCGCGTGTGCCGGTCATCAAACATCTGGATGGTATCTGCCACGTATACATCGATGGCGAAGCCGATCTAGATATGGCTGAAGAGATTGCCTTCAATGCCAAGTGTCATCGTTATGGTGTCTGCAATGCGATGGAAACGCTGCTGGTGGATAAACAGGTGGCGGAAACCATTCTGCCCCGTCTGGCAGTGCGCTATGCCGATGAAGGTGTCGAACTGCGTGGTTGTGCCCGTACCCGTGCCATTTTGAAAGACATCAATGCGGCGACTGAGGATGACTGGGATACCGAATACCTCGCGCCGATTCTGTCGATCAAAATTGTCGATGGCCTTGATGACGCGATGGCGCATATCCACAAACACAGTTCCGGACATACCGAAGCGATAGTCACGGACAACTATCACCGTGCTCGTCGTTTTCTGGCCGAAGTGGATTCAAGCTCGGTCATGGTCAATGCCTCTACGCGTTTTGCTGATGGTTTTGAATATGGACTGGGCGCTGAGATTGGGATTTCCACCGATAAAATTCATGCCCGTGGCCCTGTTGGTCTGCAAGGTCTGACATCGCAAAAATGGATCGTGCTTGGTAGTGGTCAAATCAGAGACTAAACCCGCTATCGGTATTCTCGGCGGTACGTTTGATCCGGTTCATTTTGGACACCTTCGCACCGGCCTGGATGTGGTTGAGGCACTGGGGCTGGAGCATTTGAGGCTGATTCCCTGTGCGATTCCACCGCATCGAACTGAGCCTGTCGCTAGTGCCGCTGTGCGTCGGCTGATGCTGGAACTGGCGATTAAAAATCATCCCAAACTGCTGGTTGATGATCGAGAACTGTCACGAGAGGGGCCTTCCTATACAGTGGATACCCTGCTTAGTCTGCGTGCAGATTTTGCTGACAATCCGCTGTTTGTATTGATGGGAACCGATGCCTTTGCCAGTCTGCCGAGCTGGTCACGCTGGCAGCAGCTCACTGAGCTGGCCCATATCGTTGTGATGCAGCGGGCGGAAGAGCCGCTTTCATTATCAGCAGAGCTGGCCGAATGGTATGAGCAGCATCAGGCAAAAGCGGGGGATGAAAAGCTGCCTGCTGGGAAAGTCTGGTCCGTGCCTGTCACCCAGATTGGCATTTCGGCGACGCAGATCCGTGAGGCTCTGCAACAGCAGCGTGATGTGCGTTACCTGTTACCCGATGCGGTCATCAGTCTGATTGAGCAAATGGGTTTGTATCCGCCGCTGGCTAATGACGCTTGATGGATAATCTGTTTTTTGTCCTGTCAAAACTGGCCTGGACGCTGTTAAGTCCAAGCAGTCTTCTTATCTGGTGTCTGCTGCTGGTCTGCCTGATGTTGTGGCTCAATTACACCAGAGCGGCCCGGCGTTTGTTGACACTGATCAGTCTGATGGCGTTTTTGGTTATGGCCTATCCGGTCAGTGACTGGTTGATGGCGCCACTGGAAGACCGTTTCCCGGTACCGCAAAGCCTGCCGGGTAGTGTCGATGGCATTATCGTGCTGGGTGGTGCCGAAAGTCTCAGACTGTCAGCAGGACGAGAGCAGCCACAAGTCGGTGAGGGTGCCGAGAGAATTCTGGCAGCGGCCGAATTGAGTCGACGCTACCCGGATGTGCCTCTTATCTACAGTGGCGGCAGTAGTTTGGTCTGGATGCCCGAACTGGATACTGAAGGGCAGGTGTCACTAACCCTCATACAACAGGCCGGGGTAGCGTCGGAACACATTGTGATGGAAGCAAAAGCGCGCAACACCCATGAGAATTTTGTGTTGCTGAAACCGCTACTGCCGGAGATTGAAGGTACTTATCTGCTGGTTACCTCAGCATTTCATATGCCACGTTCGGTCGGTATTGCCAGAAAGCAAGGGGTCAACGTGATTCCTTACCCGGTGGATTATCGTGCGGCCAAACCTGAATTACGCTATTGGGACTTTGATTTATTTGCGCATTTACAAGTGCTGGAAGTGGCTTGGCGGGAGTGGATAGGTCTGACGGCTTATTTTGTTAGCGGAAAAACCTCGGCATGGCTGCCATCTGAGCATGACGAAGCGGGTGATTGAGACAACAGCAATCACATCGACGAACCATGCGTTACACTATTATTAACTATTGTTTTTACGGAGAGCCCCATGCAGGCTGAACAACTCAAATCTTTGGTCATCAATGCCCTTGAAGACATCAAGGCAGAAGACATCCAGGTGCTGGATGTCACTGAAATGACCGATGTGACCGATATTATGATTATTGCTACCGGTAAGTCGAGCCGTCAGGTGAAAGCGCTGGCGAATGAGGTAGTGATGCAAGCCAAGGCGGCCGGTGTCCAGCCGCTGGGTGTGGAAGGTGAAAATGTCGGCGAATGGGCACTGGTGGACTTGGGGGATGTCATTACTCATATCATGACGCCGCAAACCCGCCTGACCTATAACCTGGAAAAACTGTGGAGTGTTCCTGAGCAAAGCGAAAAACGCTCGGCTGATCAGGAATGAAAATAAACCTCGTCGCAGTCGGCACCAAGATGCCGACATGGGTGACGCAGGGTTTTGAAGAGTACAGCAAGCGCCTGCCCCGTGAATGTCAGCTGCAACTGATCGAAGTGGCGCCGGCCAAGCGCGGCAAAAATGCGCAGCCTGAGCAGTGGAAAAAAGACGAAGCCACGCGCATCCTCAGTGTGATTCCTGATAGTCATTTTGTCATCGCACTTGAGGTGACCGGCAAAAGTTGGAGCACCGAAGCTTTGTCAGAAAACATGCAGGGCTGGCTCAGTGACGGGCGAGATGTATCGTTACTGGTTGGAGGCCCTGATGGTCTCGATGCCAGTTGCCTGCAACGGGCCGATCAGAAATGGTCCTTGTCGGCGATGACCTTACCGCACCCTCTGGTGCGAATTGTGCTCGCGGAACAGATTTATCGCGCCTGGACTATTTTGCAGAATCACCCCTACCATCGTTCATGAATTTCAAACCGATTTACCTAGCCTCGCGCTCGCCGAGACGGCGTGAACTTCTGCAACAGATGGGAGTCGATTTTGCTGTTATCAGCGCCGATACTGACGAGTCGGTATCGCCGGATGAACAGCCTGCAGAGTATGTTCAGCGTATCGCCAGAGAAAAAGCACAGGCTGGCCTGAGCAGCCTCAATGGCCTGGAAACACGACCTGTTCTGGCTGCTGACACGGCTGTTATTGTCGATGGTGAGATTTTTGGTAAACCGGTCAATGACGATGCTGCCCGGCGTATGTTAAAACAGCTGTCAGCGAACACGCATCAGGTCATGACAGCGGTAGCGCTAGCATTTAACGGCGATATTAAACTGGCTTTATCGGTGAGCGAAGTCCGTTTCTCCTTACTTTCCGAGTCGGAGATTGACTGGTACCTCGCCACCGGAGAAGGTAAGGATAAGGCCGGAAGCTATGCCGTACAGGGGCTGGGCGCATTATTTATTGAAGAAATCAGGGGCAGCTACTCAGGTATTATGGGCTTGCCGGTAAGGGAAACAGGACAACTTTTAAAGCAAATGGAAAGCCAGCGTGAGCAGTGAGATTCTGATAAACGTTACGCCCAGTGAAACCCGCGCCGCCGTCGTGGAAAACGGTGTATTGCAGGAAATTTTTATCGAGCGCAGTGAGTATCGTGGCCTCGTCGGTAATATCTACAAAGGTAAGGTGTGCCGGGTTTTACCGGGCATGCAGGCCGCCTTTGTTGAAATTGGCTTACCCCGCGCAGCTTTTCTGCATGTGTCCGATATTTCCATTCCTAAGGGGCAGACCGGCGATCTCAAAGAAGCGCCGAATGTGGAACCGACCATCAGCAGTTTGTTACGCGAAGGACAGGAGATCCTGGTTCAGGTCATCAAAGATCCGATGGGTACCAAAGGTGCTCGTCTGACCACGCAGCTTTCTGTCTCGTCACGTTATCTTGTGTATATGCCGGAAACTGAAGGTATCGGCGTTTCTCTGAAAATTGAAACAGAAGAAGAACGCGACCGCCTGAAAACTTGCCTGACCAAGCTGCTTGAGGATGGCACGGGCGGTTATATTTTGCGCACCGCGGCTGAGGGCGTATCGGAGGCTGAACTGGAGGCGGATCTCCGCTTTCTGTATCGACTCTGGGGCAAGTTGCAAGAGCGCAAGCAATCAGTGAACTGTGGCGAACCTTTACATGAAGATTTGCCTCTGGCGATGCGCGCTCTGCGTGATCTGTTTAATGACGATATCGAGCGAATCCGCATCGACGACAATGCCATTTACAATAAAGCCGTGCATTTTGCCGAAGGCTTTATGCCGGAGTGTGCGGCACGACTGGAGTTCTATACCGGTGATTCGCCATTGTTCGACCTGTTTGGCGTCGAAGATGAAGTTCAGAAAGCCCTGCAAAGAAAGGTGCCGCTTAAATCGGGTGGTTATCTGATTTTTGATCAGACTGAGGCGATGACGACCGTAGATGTGAATACCGGTGGTTTTGTCGGCCATAAGAACCTGGAAGAGACCATATTCAAAACCAATCTGGAAGCCGCGCATGCGATTGCCCGTCAACTAAGGGTGCGCAACCTTGGCGGTATTATTATTATCGACTTTATCGATATGGAAGAGCTCAGTCATCGCGAACAGGTGCTAAGAGCTCTGGAAAAAGCCATGCTGCAGGATAGGGCCAGACACAATATCAGTGCTGTATCCGAACTCGGGCTGGTGGAAATGACCCGCAAACGTACGCGTGAAAGTTTGGGGCATATTCTGTGTGAGCCTTGTCCCTGTTGTGAGGGTAAGGGCTACACCAAGAATGTCGAGACCGTTTGTAACGAGATCTTCCGTGAAATCATGCGTGAAGCCAGACAGTATGAGACCAAACAGTTTTTGATTCTGGCCTCACAGGATGTCATTGACCGTCTCAACGATGAGGATTCCACCAAGGTGGCCGAACTGGAGCAGTTAATCGGCAAACCAATCCTGTTTCAATGTGAACTCCAGTACGGTCGTGAGCAGTTTAACGTGGTGCTGATGTAGGCCATTTGATGTTGCTACGCAGTCTGCATATTGCCAGTCGCCAGTTGTTTTATCTGCTGGCTATATCGATTATTGTCGGTCTGTTAGGGCTGATTGCTGCGGTGTGGCTGTCTGATGAGGTTGCCAAACGTAAGGATGAACTGGCGAGCTGGGCATCACAGAAAACTGGTTATCCGGTGACTATTGAGCAAGCTGGCCTGTATTGGTTTGACCTGATACCCAAGTTGGAAGTACGTCAGGTTGCCGTGATGCAAAAAGACGGCGAGGCGCCGATTTTGACTGCGTCACAGGTCTATCTGACCCTGGATTTATTACAAACGCTGACCCAGGGCGAGCCGGTGCTGGCGGATGCCAGTATCCGACAGGCGAGGCTTGCCGTTGAGCGTGACCAGAATGGACAATTTCAACTAACAGGGCTGCAAGCCGGCCGCCGAACAGCCCCGCGTACAACAACACTGCCCGAAGTATTACGCTGGTTCAGTTGGCTGAAGCAGCTGGAGTTAAGTCAGATTCAGCTGACATACACCGATATCCCTAATCCCAGCTTGTCCGGTAGCTACCTCCTGCAACAGCTTGAACTCGCTTTTGCAAGACAGCAGTGGCAAGCGATTGCTGACATAGCGCTGCCTCAGCAAATTGGCAGTAACCTGCGTCTTTCGGCCAAGCTGGAAGTGGACGACAACTTTGCCATTCAGGCCTGGCAAGGTTCCTTTAATACCGAAGATATGTCCTTGTCACCGCTGCTGAGTGATATCAATCTTGATGGTGTACAGATTGAGTCAGGACTGGTGTCGGCTAGCGTCAATGCCTCGCAAAGTCAGACGGGTGAGCTCAATGCTGATATGGAACTGATCGTCAGTGATGCCTTATTGAGCTCGGATAAATCCGAAGAGGAGTTTGATCAGGTTGCGCTGGATCGTTTGCAGGGACACTTTCGTTTTGCCAGTGAGCAGCAAAACTGGGAGCTCACCGGTGACTCGCTGTTACTGCAAATGGCGGGTGAAACCTGGCCCGCTACCCGTTTTGAAGTTAACAAGACAGCAGACGGTGTCGTTTCCGCGAGCGCCGATTACCTGAGGCTGAGTGATCTGACGTCGATCGCATTGCTGCTCAATACGGCGCCGGACTGGCTGGTGACAACCAAACCCGCGGGCGATGTAGAGAAGCTCGCTGTACGTTATCAGCTTGGACAAGGACCGCAAAAAGTCCATGCACAGGTTGGGGCGATGGCAATGCTGCCATGGCAGGATTATCCCGGTGCCAATGATCTGAGCTTTACCCTTGATTGGCAGCAGGATCAGGGGCAACTCAGCCTGAACAGTCATCAAACCACGATTTATGCCGATACCTGGTTGAAAGATGCGGTTTTTCTGGATTCCATAACCGGTACTATCAGCTGGCGTCGGCAAGAGAATAACTGGCATGTGTTGGCGGAAGAACTGAGCGTCTGGAATAAAGATCTGAATCTTGCTCTGAATGGCCGCATTAACCATCAAAATGAGACTACTGATACCGATTTACGTCTCGCTTTGCAGGATATCAACGTTAACCAATGGCGCGCCTATGTGCCGGAGCGCATTCTGCCGGATGACTTTGAAAAGTGGTCACGCGGGGCGTTCAGGGAAGGCGTGATCCGCGAGGGCTTGATTGAGTTGTCCGGTAATCCGGCAGCATTTCCATTTGATAAGGAGCCTGAGCAGGGTAAGTTTGACATGCATCTGGAGGTGGAAAACACGCGTCTCCACTATGCCGAAGGCTGGCCCGATTTAATGCAGGTGAATGGTCAAATCAGTGGTAAAGGGAACGATCTGCTGATCAAAAGCCAGTCAGGTTCGATTGCAGGCTTTGCCTTCAAGGACGTGACGACGACAATTTCAAACCTGGTTCGTCACAAGCCGATTCTGCGTGTCGATGGGCTACTGTCCGGCACGACCAGTGATGCGCTGGCATTTCTGCAAAACAGCCCATTGAAGAAGCGCTTTGCCAGTGTTGCCGACTGGATGGAGGCCACGGGTCGCAGTGATATCAAGCTAGAGTTGATGGTGCCGCTGGTTGATCCGAATGCAACGCAGGCTACGGGCTATGTCAGCTTCGTCGACAGTCAACTGACCACACAGGCTGTGCCCGGTCTGCAGGTGACGGCGATTAACGGTCAGCTTGAGTTCGATAACCATGGTGTCAAGGCGCAGGCGATCCAGGCTCAGGCTTTGAATGAACCCGTCACAATTGATGTCATTCCCGAAGACGCTCTCACCCGCGTTGATATCAGCGGTCGTAGCACGACAGCCAGCCTGCGCAATATGTGGCCGGCGCTTATTCCTGACTTTGCTGATGGTGACAGTGCTTATCTGACACAGGTACTTATCAGTGAACCGGAACAAGGTGAGTTCGATGTCGCGGTTACTATTCGCTCTGATCTGCGGGGTATCAGTATTGATGCGCCAGAACCTCTCGGTAAGCTGGCCAGTCAGCGTAAGCCGTTGATGATTCGAATTGAAACCGATACACAGCCTATTTATCACCTTAGTCTGGATAAATGGCTCAATGCCAGCCTGACTGAGCGGGAGGAAAAGCTCACTGGGCAGATCATGCTGGGCGGTGAGCAGTCCAGAGCGAATGGTGATGGTCTCACCCTGGGCGGCTATATCGACAGTCTCAACCTGGATGACTGGCTGGACTGGCAGACGCGTCAACAAAGCGCTGAAGGTGGCCCCCCGCTGGTGGATACAGTTCAATTGCGATTGGGTCAGTTGTTGCTGGCTGAGCAGGCAGTGAACGATCTGGCCATCAACGCCAGCCAGTCTTCAGGGCAATGGCAGGTACAGCTGGATTCTTCGCAGATTAAAGGTGATATCACTTTACCGAAAGCCATCAGTAACGAAACTCCGCTTGCGGTTCGTTTGGATCATTTGCGCCTTAATCTTAGTGAAGATAGTTCGGATGAGCCTGAGCGCAAAGCAGAGCTATGGCCGGCATTGCGGCTTGATATCGCCGAGTTTGAGCTGAATAAGATGCAACTGGGCAGTCTGAACTTACGTGCTAATCGCACTGAGAATAGCTGGGCGATTGAAGCAGCGAGCCTTCGTTCACCGGTGTTACAGGCATCGCTTACCGGAAGCTGGACACAGTCGAGCGTTGTCGATCGCAGTCAGTTTGATATTGTCGCTTCGAGTGATGATCTCAAAGCTTTACTTGCCTATTACGGCTACCAGGAAGTGGTGGAAGCCAGACAAGTACAGTTGAACAGCCAGCTCAACTGGCGCGGCAACCCGGCACAGTTCTCTCTGGATACCATGCAGGGCCAGCTGGACTTGAGTGTCGGTCGTGGCAGTCTGATTGAAGTTGAACCGGGCGCCGCAGGGCGTATTTTTGGGCTGCTCAGTATTGCTGCAATTCCGAGAAGACTGGCGCTAGATTTCAGTGATTTATTTGGCAAAGGCTTTGATTTCAGCGCTATTACCGGTCATTTCACCTTTGCAGGAGGTATTGCCAGGACAGACGACTTGATTATGCGCGGTGATTCGGCGCTGATTGAGGTTGCAGGTCCAGTCTATCTGGTGGAGAAAACCTATGACCAGGTGGTCAAAGTGACCCCGGAAGTGTCATCTACCTTGCCGATAGCCGGTGCCGTTGCTGGTGGCCCGGTCGGACTCGGTGTTGGTACTGCAATTCTGCTGGTGGACAAGATAGCCGGTACCTTGTTTGATCGCGAAATTGTGAATCTAATCAGCTATCAATATGCTTTGACCGGCCCCTGGGACAGTCCCAAACTCAACGTTGTGACACCAACACCGACGCAAGGCCCATCTATTCCCTAATCTGCTATCATATGCAGTTTTCGCGACAACCTTTTTGAGTTGATGACAACCTCGATTTCCGAACTTGTTCAGCAGCAACTATTGCTGCCCGCCGGCCTCACTGATCACGATCTGGAGCATGCCCTTGCATCAACCATGACCGGGGGTGTGGACTATGCCGATTTGTATTTCCAGCAATCACGTCAGGAAAGCTGGGTGCTGGAAGACGGCATAATCAAAGATGGTGGCTACCATCTTGAACAGGGCGTGGGTGTCCGTGCCTGTAGTGGTGAAAAAACCGGCTTTGCCTATTCTGATGATCTGGTTTTACCAGCTTTGCAACAGGCTGCGGAAGCGGCTAGGGCGATTTCCCGCCAGGGTGGTGATCAGCAAGTGGCGGTGTGGAAAAAACAGCCAAGTCCAGCACTGTATCCGAGTGATGACCCGATTCTGCTGCTTAGCGTTGAAGAAAAACTCGCCCTGCTGCGTGAAGCTGATGCGGCGGCCAGAGCTACAGACTCCCGGGTAAAACAGGTCACGGTCAGCCTCTCTGGTGGTATCGACACAATCCTGGTTGCGGCCAGTGACGGTACCTATGCCAGTGATGTCCGTCCACTGGTGAGAATGAATGTCAGTGTCATTGTTGAATCAAACGGACGCCGTGAACGCGGCAATGCCGGTGGTGGCCGACGCATGGACTACCGCTACTTCCGTGACAATGATCTGGCACAAAGCTATGCCCGTGAAGCAGTCAGAATTGCCTTAGTGAACCTTGAGGCGGTTGCTGCACCGGCCGGAACCATGCCTGTCGTGCTTGGCAGTGGCTGGCCCGGCGTGTTGCTACATGAAGCGGTGGGACATGGATTGGAAGGCGACTTCAATCGTCGTGGTACGTCCACTTTCTCGGGACGTATCGGCGAACAGGTTGCTTCGTCATTATGCACTGTGGTCGATGACGGCACGCTGACAAACCTGCGTGGATCGCTCAACATCGATGATGAAGGTGAGGCCAGCCAGTACACGACCTTGATTGAAAACGGTCGTTTGGTGGCTTACATGCAGGACAAACAGAACGCACGGCTGATGGGTACACAGAGTACCGGTAATGGCCGTCGTGAGTCATACGCACATTTGCCCATGCCGCGCATGACCAATACTTATATGCTCCCCGGCGAGCACAAGGCCGAAGAAATCATTGCTTCGGTCGAGAAGGGCATTTATGCCGTCAACTTTGGAGGCGGCCAGGTAGACATTACCTCCGGTAAATTTGTGTTTTCGACCAGTGAAGCCTACCTGATCGAAAATGGCAAAGTGACTCAGCCAGTGAAAGGGGCAACCCTGATTGGTAATGGACCGGAAGTTATGCAACGTATTTCGATGGTGGCCGATGATCTGGAATTGGATTCGGGTGTCGGCAACTGTGGCAAGGAAGGACAGAGCGTGCCGGTGGGAGTCGGCCAACCTACGTTGAAAGTCGATGCATTAACCGTAGGCGGAACAGCTTAACATGGCAACAAAACATAAAGCGGTCGCTCTGATTTCAGGCGGCCTGGACTCAATGCTGGCAGTGCGTGTGCTGCAGGAGCAGGGGATCGAAGTTGAAGGCATCAACTTTTTCACCGGTTTCTGCGTCGAAGGCCACACGCATGCCATCCGTAATCAACATAAAGATAAACAAAAACGCAACAACGCCCTATGGGTGGCTGAGCAACTGGGTATCAAGCTGCATATTGTCGATGTGATTGAAGAATACAAAGACGTGCTGCTTAACCCGAAACATGGCTATGGCGCCAATATGAACCCCTGCCTGGACTGTAAGATATTTATGGTCGGCAAGGCCGTTGAATGGGTCAAAGAGCATCATAAAGACGGCTTTGATTTCATTATTACCGGTGAAGTAATTGGTCAGCGGCCCATGTCGCAGCGACGCGATACCATGCCGGTGATCTCCGCTGAGTCAGGTGCCGATGATCTGCTGCTGCGTCCGCTATGTGCCAAGAACCTGCCGTTGACCAAACCCGAGCGCGAAGGCTGGGTTGATCGTGAGAAGTTATATGGCTTCCATGGCCGTAACCGTAAACCGCAGATTGCGCTGGCAAAAGAGTTCGGGCTCAATGATTTTGCTTCACCGGCAGGCGGTTGCTGCTTCCTGACCGACAAAAACTACTCTGATAAACTGGTGGATTTGTGGCAGGCACGGAATAGTCGTGACTACGAAATGGACGATATCATGCTGCTCAAGGTCGGGCGCCATATCAGGCCTGTTCCTGAATTCAAACTGATCATCGCACGTGATGCCGGTGAGAGTAAGTTTCTGGAAGGCTACCGTAAGCAGTTCACCAGTATTTATGCGCTTAGCCACAGTGGCCCAATGGCACTGGTTGACGGCGAGATAAAAGAAGAACACTATCCTCTGGCAGCTGCGATTGTTGCCCGGTTCGGACAAGGTCGTGAGGCTGATGAAGTGGAGCTCGATATCACGGTTCCGGGACAGGAAAGTATGCAGATACGAACTAGTCCGTTGAGTGCGGAAGACGTGCCGCAGGAGTGGTATCTATGAGCCGTGAGCAGTTGGATGCACGCAGAATGCTGTGCCCGATGCCAGTCATTAAAACGCAAAACCGGGTAGCGACAATGACTGCTGGTGAGGAGCTGGAAGTGATTTGTACTGATCCCGGTGCCTTGAATGATATCCCTGCCTGGGCACGTATCAATGGCCATCAGGTCATTGAGTCGGTACAGGATAAGGACGAGATTCGAATTACGGTTCGAGTTGGTGCATAGCACCAATATGGTGCCTTGGATGTTTTTTGTGCACCATAATAGTGCTTTTGTTTGGTGCGGTTGCACCTAAATGGTTGATTTATCTTGTAAGTAAAAGTTGGCGTGATTTCTGCTGTACTATGTCGCGAGTTTTTTTGCACTCACTGTGCAGTTTCTAAAAATTGGAGAAGTTAAATGTCTGTCGAAAATGTGCTTCAAATGATTAAAGATGAGGACGTCAAGTTTATTGACCTCCGTTTCACCGATACGCGTGGTAAAGAACAGCACGTTTCTTACCCTGCTCACTCTATTGATGAAGATACCTTCACTGAAGGCGCAATGTTCGACGGTTCTTCTGTTGCAGGCTGGAAAGGTATTAATGAATCAGACATGATCCTGATGCCAGATGCATCAACTGCATTCATCGACCCGTTCATGGATGACACCACAATGGTTATCACCTGTGACATCGTTGAGCCTGCGACTATGCAAGGTTACGAGCGTGACCCACGTAGCGTTGCCCGCCGTGCAGAAGCTTACATGCAATCTACAGGCATTGCGGATACCGCTTTCTTCGGTCCTGAAAACGAATTCTTCCTGTTTGACGACGTCAAATGGGGTAGCGATATGTCAGGTTCGTTCTACAAAATCGATTCTGAAGAAGCTGATTGGAACAGCGGTAAAGAGTACGCCGATGGTAACTTCGGTCACCGTCCTGGCGTAAAAGGTGGTTACTTCCCAGTTCCTCCTGTCGATTCACTGAACGATATCCGTGCTGCCATGTGTCTGACACTGGAAGAAGTCGGTATGACTACTGAAGTTCACCACCACGAAGTGGCAACTGCAGGTCAGTGCGAAATCGGTGTGAAATTCGCTACACTGGTTAAGAAAGCAGACGAAGTTCAAAAACTGAAATACGTTATCCATAACGTTGCTCACGCTTACGGCAAAACAGCGACCTTTATGCCAAAACCACTGGTAGGCGATAACGGTAGCGGTATGCACGTTCACCAATCTATCTCTAAAGATGGTGAGAACCTGTTCTCTGGTAACAAATACGGTGGCCTGTCTGAAACTGCGTTGTACTACATCGGCGGTATCATCAAGCACGCACAAGCCCTGAACGCGTTCACAAACTCGTCTACCAACAGCTATAAGCGTCTGGTTCCTGGCTTCGAAGCACCCGTTATGCTGGCTTACTCAGCTCGTAACCGCTCAGCTTCTATCCGTATTCCTTTCGTTAACAACCCGAAAGGTCGTCGTATCGAAGTGCGTTTCCCAGACTCAACTGCTAACCCATACCTGGCATTCTCTGCCATGTTGATGGCGGGTCTGGACGGTATCAAAAACAAGATCCACCCTGGCGATGCGATGGATAAAGATCTGTACGATTTGCCACCAGAAGAAGAAGCGCAAATCCCACAGGTTTGCTACTCTTTTGAGCAAGCACTGAAAGCGCTGGATGCGGATCGTAGCTTCCTGACCGAAGGTGGTGTATTCACTGACGATATGATCGACGGTTACATTTCACTGAAGATGGCAGAAGTCACACGTGTACGTATGGAAACTCACCCAGCTGAATTTGACATGTACTACAGCGTCTAATCAGACTGAGTTTGTTTCAAGCAAACAGGAAAAGCGCCCTCCGGGGCGCTTTTTTTTGCCCGGTAGTTGCGCTATGAACAGGGCTGTCCTATGCTTCAATATATGAAATACACATGGCTTATCGTCTTACTCTTAATGGCATCGGCGCAGGCTGATATTTATCGCTCGGTGGATGCCGAAGGTAATGTTGTGTTTACTGATGAACCCAGCCAGGGCGCTGAGAGGATTGAAGTCTCACCCGCAAGCGTTATTTCGCCTGAGCAGGGCATTACCACGGGGGATCAGGAAGCTGATGACATCCTCAAACTCACACCGGATACAGAGCCTGAGGTCACAGAACAATCGGCCGATGCCATTCCGGCCTATCAGGTCAGAATCATTGCGCCGGCTGACGATGAGAGTATCTGGGTTAATAATGGCAATGTAACGGTGAGTCTGATTGTTGAGCCACAGTTAGATGCCGAGCGCGGCGATCTGATCGTGCTTAATTTAAATGGTGCAGATGTAGGTGTAGCTCAGCCTTCAACGTCCTTTCAACTTACTAACTTAAGTCGTGGTACCCATAGCGTTTCAGCCACTATCATCGACAGCAATGGTATGGTACTGACTACCAGTGAAACCATCACATTCCACCTTCACCGTACCTCAGTGCTGAATAAGCCCCCTCAAAAGCAAGCCAATTAAAAAATACTGCACTATTTTGGTGCTCTCCTGATCCGTTTCAATGCTATATTGCGGCATTCGGCCAGTAAAATTCCTTTGTCATTAAGTGGCAATTCGCTGAGTTTTACTTGGAATCAACAGCTTAGCGGCTGATGGCCTTAAAACGCTCAGAAATGGAGCGTTTTTTGCTAACAGCTGTCCATGACTATGAGTGTCGCCACAATGAGCCACGATGCAATTGCCAGCAACGATGTGTTGGAGAACCTGACCACGGCGGTCATGGTTTTGGATACGTCGCTGCGCGTCTGTTATATCAACACGGCTACCGAAATCCTGTTCGAAATAAGCCAGCGCCAGGCTGAACATATTCCTCTGCAATCATTGTTGCCAGGTGAGACCCGTTTACTGGAGTCATTGCGTCGGGCGTTAGCAACCGGTCAGGCCCTGATCGAACGTGAAGTTCATCTTTTTTTGCCGTCATCGGGTGAGGTACTGCTGGATTGCTCGATGAAAGTACTGGATCTGGATGAACCTTATGTGATTCTGGAGTTGGCCCAGCTGGATTATCAACAACGCCTTACCCGGGATGAAAATCTCCATACGCAGCAACAGGTGGTGCGTGGTCTGGCACATGAAATCAAGAATCCACTCGGTGGTTTACGCGGTGCGGCCCAGTTACTGGAAAGACAGCTGGATTCGGAAGACCTGAAGGAATACACCCGCATTATCATTTCTGAAGCAGATCGCTTGCAGAATCTGATGAATCGGATGCTGGGGCCGAATCAACACCCGGAAAAGCGCGACACCAATATCCATGAAGTGCTGCAGCACGTGCGACAGCTGGTGGATATTGAGGTTGATGAGCGCCTGAAATTCAAGGTTGATTACGATCCGAGTATCCCGGAGCTCTATGCCGACTTCGATCAATTGATACAGATTTTTCTTAATATTGTGCGTAATGCCGTGCAGGCAATGAACGGGGTCGGGCTTATCACTCTTCGTACGCGTATTCAGCGCAATATCACCATCGAAAAGAATTACTACCGTCTGGGCCTGTTAGCAGAAGTCGAAGACAATGGTCCGGGCATACCCAAAGCATTACAGGACAGCCTGTTTTATCCCTTGGTCACCGGCCGTGCTGATGGCACCGGCCTCGGCCTTTATCTGGTTCAGAACCTGGTACAACGTAATGGCGGCACAGTGACGTGCACTAGCCATCCGGGACAAACCATTTTTTCAGTTATATTTCCTTTGGAGTTAGGACGTGAACGCCAATAAAGCGATAGCCTGGATTGTCGACGATGACAGATCCATCAGATGGGTCTTACAAAAAGCACTGGAAGCGGTCGACATCACTGTAAGAGCCTTTGAAACCGCTGATGTGGTCTTGCACGAGTTAAAGCAGGGACGTGAAGCGGCGCCTGATGTGCTGGTCAGTGATATCCGGATGCCCGGCATTGATGGTCTGCAATTATTGTCAGAAATCAAAGAGCGTCATCCTGAACTGCCGGTCATTATCATGACGGCGTATTCCGATCTCGACAGCGCCGTGTCCGTCTATGAAGGCGGTGCCTTTGAGTATCTGCCTAAGCCTTTTGATGTCGATGAGGCCGTGGAACTGGTACAGAGAGCAATTGCGCACAGCAAGGAGCAGGAAAGTTCGCCGGCGGAAGATATCAACCTCGGCTCAGAAATCGTCGGCGAAGCGCCTGCGATGCAGGAAGTGTTCAGAGCGATTGGTCGTCTGGCACGCTCCAATATCACTGTATTGATTAATGGTGAATCCGGTACCGGTAAGGAGCTGGTTGCTCAGGCATTACATCGACACAGCCCGCGCCGGCAGGCTCCGTTTATTGCATTGAATATGGCAGCGATTCCGAAAGAGCTGCTTGAGTCCGAATTGTTTGGTCATGAAAAGGGCGCCTTCACCGGTGCCCATGTCCAGCGCAAAGGTCGCTTTGAGCAGGCTAACGGCGGTACCTTGTTTCTCGATGAAATTGGCGATATGCCGATTGAGCTTCAGACTCGCCTGTTGCGTGTCTTGTCCGATGGTGAATTCTTCCGTGTTGGTGGGCACAGTGCCGTCAAGGTCGATGTCCGTATCATTGCTGCAACGCATCAGAATCTGGAAAAGCTGGTTGAGCGCGGTGATTTCCGTGAAGACTTGTTTCATCGTCTGAATGTGATCCGGATTCATATACCGGCCTTGCGCGAACGCCGTGAAGATATTCCTGCACTGGCAGCCTATTTCCTTAACAAGGCAGCAAAAGAACTGAATATGGCGACCAAAAGTGTGTCGCCGGATGTTGAAATGTATCTTGCACAAATGCCGTGGCCGGGAAATGTGCGGCAACTGGAAAATACCTGCCGCTGGTTGACTGTCATGTCACCAGGTCAGGTTGTACAGATGGATGATCTGCCTGTTGAATTGTCTGCTGAACCTGCAGAGGGCGGCGGTCGTCAGGGTAGTGACTGGCAGCAATTGTTCAGGCAATGGGCGGCGAACAAAGCGCTCACCGGTCAGGAAGGTGCGTTGGCTGATGTAGTGCCATTGATTGAGCAGTTGTTAATGGAAGTCGCGCTGGAAAAAACAGCGGGTAAACGGCAAGAGGCTGCCAAGCTGCTGGGGTGGGGAAGAAACACTCTGACCAGAAAGTTAAAAGAGAATTAGAATTTCCCTTGCATGCCCCTAAGGGGCTATGTATAATGCACACCTTAATCAGGTGCGGGGTGGAGCAGCCTGGTAGCTCGTCGGGCTCATAACCCGAAGGTCGTTGGTTCAAATCCAGCCCCCGCTACCAATTCTGATTGGAAGCAGAAGGCTCAAAACAGTGTTTCATTGTTTTGAGCCTTTTTCGTTTCTGGGGTCTGCTAGTCAGCCATAATCTCATGCGTAATGAAGAAGCACAGGGATTGCGCCTGTTGCGGGCTTTGCCTACACGGTTTCGGTTGCTGTTAGTAGCCACTTTTGGTAACATTCTTTGCTTTCTGCAAGACAGCATTGTCCGGTCATCAGACTTTGTTGCCGGTATATGTAGCAGAACGGGAATGGCAACACCCGTATAACAATTATTTTTATTCCGGGCCCCTATATGGGGTTTTTGTTTTTCTGGGGATTTGATTCGTACCGAAGGTGCGACGGGGCAACTATGGCCATCACAGATCAGGTTGAACAATTAGTTGAAACAGCGATCGAAGCGCTCGGTTATGAGTTGGTCGGTGTTGAATATATTCAGGGCGGCGCTGATCCGATCCTGCGGATTTATATCGATGCCGAACAGGGGATTGGCATCGAGGACTGCGAACGTGTCAGTCATCAGGTGAGCGGCATCCTTGATGTCGAAGAGCCTATCCGTAGTGCTTACCTGCTGGAGGTCTCATCACCCGGCTTTGACAGACCACTGTTTAAGGCCAGAGACTTCGAACGTTTTGCCGGTGCAGAGGCAAAAATTACTTTGAAACTGCCGGTCGATGGCAGACGGAACTTCAGAGGGGTACTGCAGGGATTTGAAGACGGTGAAATATTGATTGAAGTGGATGGCGAGGTCTATGCGCTGCCATTGTCAAAGTTGGCTAAAGCGAGACTCGTTGCCTAAAAAAGGCGTATTATTGTCGGTTAATAACAGAAAACTGGGTTGGATTAGTTTGCTGCGAAATCCACTGGGGGCGTGATGAACAACAAAGAAATTTTATTGGTGGTCGATGCCATGTCCAATGAAAAGGGCGTGGGTAAAGAAGTGATTTTTCAGGCGATTGAAGCTGCGTTGGCTATGGCCACTCGTAAGCGTTATGACATGGAGCTGGATGCTAATGTCAAAATTGATCGCGTGACAGGTAATTATGAAACCTTCCGCCAATGGTTGATCGTAGAAGACGAAGAAGAACTGGAGTCAGAAGAAACCCAGATCACGCTGGCTGACGCTCAACAGAAAGATGCTAATGCCGAAGTTGGTGGCTATATCACCGAACCGATGGAGTCCGTTGAATTCGGTCGTATTGCAGCTCAGACCGCCAAGCAGGTCATTGTTCAGAAAGTCCGTGAAGCCGAGCGTGCACAGGTTGTTGATCAGTATCGTGAAAAAGTCGGTCAGATGATTCACGGCACCGTTAAACGCGTTGATCGCGGTAATGTGACCTTGGATCTCGGCGGTAATGCCGAAGCCTTCCTGCCACGTGAAGAGATGATTCCTCGTGAATCTTTCCGTAGCGGTGACCGTATCCGTGGCTACCTGAAAGAAATTCGTCCTGAAGGTCGTGGCCCACAGCTTATTGTTAGCCGTGTATCACCAGCCTTGTTGATTGAACTGTTCACGCTGGAAGTACCTGAAATCAGCGATGGCATGATTGAAATTAAAGGTGCTGCCCGTGATCCGGGTCTGCGTGCCAAAATCGCCGTTCAAGCCAAAGAGTCACGTATCGATCCTGTTGGTGCCTGTGTCGGTATGCGTGGTTCACGTGTACAGGCCGTCACTAATGAACTGGCTGGTGAGCGTGTTGATATTATTTTGTGGGATGAAGATCCTGCTCGCTTTGCCATCAACGCGATGGCGCCTGCTGAAGTGCAATCGATCGTTGTTGATGAAGATGCGCACAGCATGGATATCGCGGTTGAAGATGGCCAGTTGTCACAGGCGATTGGCCGTAGCGGTCAAAACGTTCGTCTGGCCAGTCAACTGACTGGCTGGGAGCTGAACGTTATGTCAGCCTCAGAAGCGGACCAGAAAGCGGAAAGCGAAATAGGTGAACTCATCCAGACCTTTATGGCTGATCTGGATGTTGACGAAGATGTTGCCTTAATTCTTGCACAGGAAGGTTTCTCTTCTCTGGAAGAAGTTGCCTATGTGCCGGAACAGGAAATGCTCGACATTGAAGAATTTGATGCCGATATCGTCGCTGAACTGCGCTCAAGAGCGCGAGACGTTCTGTTGACTCGTGCTATTGCCAGTGAAGAACAGCTTGAATCTGCCGAACCAAGTCAGGAATTGCTGGATATGACAGGCATGACCAAAGAACTGGCCCTGACTCTCGCTAGCCAAGGTGTGACCACACTGGACGATTTAGCTGAGTTAGCGGTTGATGAACTGGTCGAAATCGGCGAAATGAATGAAGAACAAGCTGCTGCCATGATCATGAAAGCTAGAGAATCATGGTTTGCAGACGAAAATACAGATGCAGGGGAGTAACCAATGAGTGATATGAGGGTTAAGGACCTAGCTGGCACAGTCGGAATTTCAGCTGAACGTTTGGTCGAACAGCTGAACGAAGCGGGGATTAACGTCTCAAAGCCTGACGATCTGATTAGTGAAGAGCAGAAGCAAACGCTGCTCAAGTTTTTGCAACAACGCCACGGTAAAGCGGCTGATGATGCAGGTGCGTCGTCACCAAGAAAAATCACGCTCAAGCGTAAATCAGTCAGCGAAATCAAGCTGGGTGGTTCTGCACGCGGCGGTAAAAGCGTCAGTGTCGAAGTCAGAAAGAAGCGTACCTACGTCAAGCGTACTGATGCGGAAACAGTAGACACATCAGCAGCGGATGACTTGCTGAAACAAAAAGCAGCGGAAGAACATGCGGCTGAAGTCGCGCGCCAGGAAGAGCTGCGTCTGCAGGAAATCAAACGCAAGCAGGAAGAAGAAGCGCGTCGTAAAGAACTACAGGATGAGCAGGAAGCTGCTGCCGTAGCCGCTGCAATCGAAGCCGAGAACAAGGCTAACGAAGAAGCCGAACGTGCCGCCAAGGAAGAACAACAAGCGCTTGAAGAAGAGGCCAAAGCCAAAAAAGCCAAGGCTAAAGCGAAAGAAAAAGAGCAGGAATTGACCCCTGCCCAGTTGGCGCACAAGAAGCTCGAAGAAGCCGATGCGAAACGTCGTGCCGCTAACCTCGCTCGTATAGAAGCCGAAAAAGCTCTGGAAGCCAAGCGTAAAGCGCGTGAGGAAGAAGAGGCGCTGGAAAAAGCCAGAGAAGAAGCTAAGGCAAAAGCTGCCGAAGCACAGGCTACAGAACAAAAAGCCGCGGCACGCAAAACGAAAGATGCCGAAGCTAAACATAACCGTGATAAGACAAGCCGTCGTGGTGGTCGTCGCGAAGATGACGACTTTGAGCGTAAAGAACTACACGTCAGCGAAGGCAAATCTGGCCGCCGCAAGAAGAAAAAAGGTGGGGCTACCGGCCGCGTTGCAGTCAAAGAGCAGGAACATGGTTTCTCCAAACCAACGGCTCCAGTGGTTCGTGAAGTTAATCTCCCTGAAACCATCACGGTCTCTGATCTTGCGCAGCGTATGTCGGTCAAGGCTGCAGAAGTTATTAAGACCCTGATGGGACTCGGTACGATGGCCACCATCAACCAGGTTCTGGATCAGGACACCGCCGTTATCGTGGTGGAAGAAATGGGGCACGTTGCCAAGCCAATTCAGGAAAATGAAGTTGAACAGGCTCTGCATGTGTCAGAAGAAGATCAAGGTGAGGCTGTTGTCCGTGCGCCTGTGGTGACCGTAATGGGTCACGTTGACCATGGTAAAACATCGCTGCTTGATTACATTCGTCGTACCAAGGTGACTTCAGGCGAAGCCGGTGGGATCACCCAGCACATCGGTGCTTACCGTGTCGAAACCAGCCGTGGTGAGATTGCATTTCTGGATACACCAGGCCATGCCGCCTTTACTGAAATGCGCTCACGTGGTGCCAAAGTGACGGATATCGTTATTCTGGTAGTGGCTGCTGACGATGGTGTTATGCCGCAAACGATCGAAGCGATTCAGCATGCGAAAGCAGCTGAGTCCGTTATCATCGTTGCCGTCAACAAGATGGATAAACCTGAAGCCAACCCGGACCGTGTTAAGCAAGAGCTGGCTAATCACGAGGTTATCCCGGAAGACTGGGGTGGTGATGTACAGTTTGTGCCAGTATCGGCTTTAACTGGTCAAGGCGTTGAAGAACTGCTGGAAGCAATTTCAATTCAAGCGGAAATGATGGAACTGAAAGCGCCTGACCAAGGCCCGGCACACGGTACTGTTATCGAGTCACGCCTGGATAAAGGTCGCGGTACGGTTATCACGGTACTGGTTCAACGCGGTACTCTGAACAAAGGTGACATCGTTGTTGTAGGTCAGGAATATGGCCGTGTTCGTGCAATGTTCAATGAAAAAGGTGAACAATTGGATAGCGCGGGCCCATCTACACCGGTTGAACTGTTGGGTCTGTCGGGTACACCGGCAGCGGGTGATGAACTGCAAGCAGCACCGGATGATAAAACGGCCCGTGAAATTGCTGATTTTCGTCACACCAAAGCGCGTGAACAGAAGATGGCTCAGCAGCAGGCGGCCAAGCTGGACGAAATGTTCAACAAGATGGAAGAAGGGGATGTCAAAACCCTCAACGTGGTCATCAAAGGTGACGTTCACGGTTCTGTTGAAGCGGTCAGCCAGGGTCTGCAGAAACTATCTACCGAGCAGGTTAAGGTTCGCGTAGTTGGTTCTGGTGTCGGTGGTATTAACGAAACCGATGCACAACTGGCGGCAGCGTCTGATGCGATTCTGATTGGCTTTAACGTGCGTGCGGATAATGCTGCACGTAAGGTCATTGCGGAAAAAGGTCTGGATGTACAGTACTTCAGCATTATCTATGACTTGCTGGATACTGTAACTAAAGCCATGACCGGTATGCTGGAACCCGTCTTCAAGGACGAAATCATTGGTCTGGCACGTGTTGATGATGTCTTCCGTTCACCGAAGTTCGGCGATATTGCCGGCTGTCTGGTACTGGAAGGTGTGGTTAAACGCAGTAATCCAATCCGTGTTCTGCGTGACAACGTCGTTATTTACGAAGGCGAACTGGAATCATTGCGTCGCTTTAAAGATGACGTCAGTGAAGTTAGCGCCGGCGTTGAATGCGGTATCGGTGTGAAGAACTATAAAGACGTCAAACCGGGCGACCAGATCGAAGTTTTCGAACGTGTACAGGTTAATCCAACACTGTAATGGCAAGAGAATATAGTCGCACAAGCCGCTTTAGCGAAGTCGTAATGCGGGAACTCGCGCTGATGCTTCAGCGCGAGATCTCTGATCCCCGTGTTGGCATGGTTACCGTGTCACACGTGGATGTGACGGCTGATCTGAAATACGCCAAAGTCTACATCACCCGTTTTAATGGCTTTGAGTCAGAGCAAGACGTCGCAGAATGTCTCAAAGGTCTGAACAGTGCATCTGGCTATCTGCGTCGAGGCTTGGCTGGTCGGGTCAAATTACGCAACATTCCAGAGTTACTGTTTGTCTACGATAAAACGCTGGAAAACGGCTTCCGTATGGATGAACTGATTGCCAAGGCGAATACCCCGCGTCAGGACGACGACTAACCACGGCTTTTACCATGGGAAGACGCAATAGAAAGGGCCGTGATATCACCGGTATCGTGGTGATAGATAAGCCCAGTGGACATAGTTCCAATCACGTTCTGCAACAGGTCAAACGGCTGTTTGATGCCAAGAAAGCCGGTCATACAGGTAGTCTCGATCCTTTGGCCAGCGGTGTATTACCGATTTGCCTGGGTGAAGCCACCAAACTTTCCGGTTATTTACTGGATGCCGATAAACAATATGCGGTGACCTGCAAGCTGGGTATTACCACTGATAGCGGCGACGCTGATGGCGAGGTGATTGCCGAGCAGCCTATTCCAGAGTTTGATGAAACTGGCTTGCAAATGATACTGGACAGCTTTATCGGTGAGCAGGATCAGGTGCCGCCGATGTTTTCCGCATTAAAATATCAGGGACAGCCTCTGTATAAACTGGCGCGGAAAGGCATTGAAGTTGAACGCAAGTCCCGGCGTATCCGTATTTATGATATTCAACTGCTGGATTGCAGTTATGACAGCTTTACCTTGTCAGTGCGTTGTAGCAAAGGCACATATATTCGTACTTTAGTTGAAGATATCAGTCATAAGCTTGGTACCGGCGGTCATGTCACCATGTTGCGTCGCACCGGTGTAGCCGGTTATACCCTCGATGATGCCGTAAGCCTTGAAGAGCTCGCTGAGCGCCGTGAACGCGGTGACCTTGCGGTACTGGATAAACTGCTCGAGGCTGCGGAAAACGCTTTGCCTGACTGGCCGGTCATTAGCCTTGATGAAACCGCCAGCAAAACCCTGAGTTTTGGTCAGTCAATCCAGGTAGAACAGGATTTTGAATGCGCAAATGTGCGTCTGTTCGATCACAATGAAAAGTTTATGGGCTTAGGTGAGATGTCGCCAGATGGTGTCATTAAGCCAAAACGCCTGTTTGCGTCTGCGGTTTCGTAACGACGACCTTGTTTAGTAAGCAGAAAGTCGGTAAAATTCGCAGCGCTTGAATGGTTGGCTGTTTCGGTTGAACTCGGCTGAATCAGTCCAGAATTTAACTATTAGTCTCAAGACTACAAAAAAGTTGGAGTTTTCAATGTCTATTACTGCACAGCAAAAGAAAGAAATTATCGGCAAACATGCCCGTTCTGAAGGTGATACAGGTTCTGCGGAAGTCCAGGTTGCCCTGTTGACTGCACGCATCAACAACCTGTCAGATCACTTCAAAAACAACACGCATGATCACCACTCACGTCAAGGTCTGTTAAAAATGGTTAGCAGCCGTCGTAAAATGCTCGACTACCTGAAAAAAACAGATATCGAACGTTACCGTGCCCTGATCGCTGAATTAGGTCTGCGTCGCTAAGTTGAGTCTGGTGACCGATTATATGCAACGACCCGTGACCGGTCAGATAAGACCGGGGTCCGAGATATAAGATATGCCCCTGAAGCTGTTGCAGTTTCAGGGGCATATTCGTTTATTTAGTTTGAAAATCAGTCGCGGAACAGGTTCGTGGCTGAGCAAAGAGAAGATAAGGAAAAAAGAGTGAACTCAGTAAAGAAGACAGTTCAGTTCGGTGACCATCAGTTAAGTCTGGAAACCGGAAAAATTGCCCGTCAAGCAGGTGGTGCCATCATCGCCAGCTTAGGCGAAACCTCCGTTTTGGTAACCGTAGTTGGTAAAAAAGATGTGGCTCCGGGCCAAGACTTTTTCCCATTGACTGTTAACTATCAGGAACGTACCTACGCAGCAGGTAAAATTCCAGGTGGCTTCTTCAAACGTGAAGGTCGTCCTAGCGAAAAAGAAACCCTGACTTCACGTCTGATCGACCGTCCATTGCGTCCGCTGTTCCCGAAAGGTTTTGTAAACGAAGTTCAGGTTATCGCCACTGTAGTGGCGCTGGACCCTGAAATCGATCCGGATATTCCTGCGATGATTGGTGCGTCTGCTGCACTGGCTGTGTCGGGCATTCCATTTAATGGTCCATTGGGTGCGGCCCGTGTTGGTTACGTTGATGGCCAATATGTTCTGAATCCGGGTAAAGCACAACTGGCAAACAGCGCATTGGACCTGGTTGTTGCCGGTACGGAATCTGCGGTACTTATGGTGGAATCAGAAGCGTCTGAACTGCCAGAAGAAGTCATGTTGGGTTCGGTCATGTTCGGCCACCAACAAATGCAGACAGCGATTAACCTCGTTAAAGAGTTGCAAGCCGAAGTCGCTAAACCTGCTTGGGACTGGACTGCACCTGCTAAAGACGAAACGCTTTACAACACGGTTAAAGCACAAGCGTTTGAAGGCATTAAAGCAGCCTACGCTATCAGCGATAAACTGGCCCGTCTGGAACAATTGGGTACTGTCCGCAGCGCTGCTGTAGAAGCTCTGGTGACAGAAGAATCTGAATACACTGCAGATGATGTTAAAGGTATCTTCTCTAAACTGGAGAAAGAACTGGTTCGCGGTAAGATCATCGCCGGTGATCCACGTATCGATGGTCGTGACACAGCCAGCGTTCGTCCTATCTTTGTTGAAACCACTGTTCTGCCACGTGTTCATGGTTCTGCGCTGTTCACCCGTGGTGAAACTCAGGCCATCGTTGTAGCCACATTGGGCGCGGAACGTGATGCACAAATGATTGACGCGGTAGAAGGTGAATACCGTGACCGCTTTATGCTGCACTACAACTTCCCTCCATACTGTGTCGGCGAAACCGGTTTTGTCGGTTCACCTAAGCGTCGTGAAATCGGCCACGGTAAACTGGCTAAACGTGGTATTCAGGCGGTTATGCCATCAGCAGAAGAGTTCCCATACGTAGTACGTGTCGTTTCTGAAATCACAGAATCAAACGGCTCAAGCTCTATGGCTTCTGTGTGTGGTACCAGCCTGGCGCTGATGGACGCTGGTGTACCAATTAAAGCACCAGTAGCCGGTATCGCTATGGGTCTGATCAAAGAAGACAACGGTTACGCTGTTCTGACTGACATCCTGGGTGATGAAGATCACCTCGGTGATATGGACTTCAAAGTGGCTGGTACCGAGAAAGGTGTGACTGCGCTGCAGATGGACATCAAGATCGAAGGTATCAACGAAGAAATCATGCGTACCGCACTGGCACAAGCTCGTGATGGCCGTATGCATATTCTTGAAAAAATGAATGCGGTTATTTCAACTCACCGTACTGAAATGTCTAAATTTGCGCCACGCATTATCACCGTCAAGATCAATGCTGAGAAAATTCGTGACGTCATCGGTAAAGGTGGTGCAACTATCCGTGCCATTACCGAAGAAACCGGTGCAACTATCGACATTCAGGACGATGGTACAGTGATGATCTTCTCTGCCGATTACGATGCCGGTCAGTCTGCTTTGCGTCGCATTGAAGACATTACCGCTGAAGTGGAAGTCGGCAAAATCTATGAAGGTCGTGTTGCCAAACTGATGGACTTCGGTGCTTTTGTAACCATTCTGCCTGGTAAAGATGGTCTGGTTCATATTTCACAAATCTCGGAAGAGCGTGTTGAAAATGTGAGCGACAAGTTGTCAGAAGGCGATATGATCAAAGTGAAAGTGCTGGAAGTCGATCGTCAGGGACGTATTCGTCTCAGCATGAAAGCGGTTCATGAAGAAAGTGCGGAATAAATCAGCTAATCCGTAATTTCTAAGCGTTAAAAAGCCCCGGTCTTCTGACCGGGGCTTTTTTTTGTCATCGGACAAGCAGCTTCGCCCCGTCACAACCTTGGATTTCTGATTAAAATTTCAATTTTGAAAAATTCATAGAATATATTCAGAAAAAACGATATTATCGGCTTCAGGTATCAGATATTCCGAATATCTGTTCATTATGCGATGGAAGAAGATAAGGTCGAGGGTATGAATATGGAAAAATCAAAATTGGCACAGGTATTAGCTTTGGCATTGGTATTGTCAATGTCAGCAGGTTGTAGCGGTAGCAGTGGTAAATCGGTCAAGAGCTCTGGTGGTGGTGAGATGGTCGATGGTGGAGGCGGTGATACTGGGGGCAGCGGTGGAGATACTGGAGGCAGCGGTGGTGACGGCTCTGATACTGAAACAACCTCTGTAGAAACACTCGTTGATGATAGTGGTGGTGTTGTCAGTAGTGTTGGCACTACCGTTACAGCGCTGGGCGCTACGGTCAGTCAGATCGATGTGTTGGGCACCGGTGCAATCACCAGTGGTACTGGTGATATCGTCAGCAATACCGGTGAAGCAGTCGAAGCTTTGGGCGATGGACTGAGTGATGGTCTTGGTTCACTGACCACTAACGATAATGCTCTGGGCACCACCTTAGCCGGTGTCAGTGGTGCCGTTGCTGAAACTGGTGAGGCCGTCTCATCGGCGGGTACTACCGTTGAAGGCTTGAACACACTTCCGGTGTTTGCACAGATTGATGAATCTACAGGCTTACTGACTACTCTGGGTGGCACTGTCGATACTCTAGGGGTAACAGTAACGGATACTGGCGATATGCTGAGTGTTGCTTTTACTGAAGAAGGTGGACATCTGAGTGGCCTGACAACGGAACTAACAGGTGTTGTTCGCCCATTGGTTATTAATACTGACGGCACGACACAAGTCGTAGGTGAAGCGCTTATCATCGGTCCTGTAGGTAGTGATCTGCTTAGTACGGTCGGCGGGGCGGTCGTGGTTCTGGGTGAAAGTCTTGAAGGCGAGAATAATGCTGTGCTGGCCAGTGCCGGCGGGACTGTCGCAGGTGTTGGTCAACTGGTAATGGATGTCGGTGGAACTTTGTCTTTTGAAGAGTCTGGTGAAGGTGAGTTGTTTGATCTTGCCGGACTGCTGGGTGACAGTGAATTACCACTTCCGGGCGCAGGTGATGGTGACTTGCTCGGTGGAACAGAGGGTCTCGTTGGCACGGTGACAAATACCGTAGATGGCCTGACCGGTGGCGAAGATGGATTGCTAGGGGGAACTGACGGGGTTGTCAGTACGGTGACGGATACCGTTGATGGGCTGACGGGCGGCGACGATCTGCTGGGCGGCGTGACAGACACGGTTGATGGTCTGACTGGCGGTGATGATTTGCTCGGTGGTGTCACAGATGCTGTTGATGGCCTGACCGGTGGCGATGAATTATTGGGCGGCGTGACAGACGCCGTTGATGGCCTGACCGGTGGCGATGAATTACTAGGTGGCGTGACAGACGCGGTTGATGGTCTGACAGGCGGTGACGATCTGCTGGGTGGCGTTACTGATACTGTAGATAGCGTGACTGGAACCTTACTCGGCTCTGGTGAAGGTGGCGAGGATGATGGTCTTGTAGATCAGGTTGATGACGCGTTGCTCGATCCTCTTCTCGGCGGTGTACTTTGAGACTTTAATATTCTGAATTGATGGTTTGATAAAGCCTTATCAGAATTGACGATGTTGTATGTAAGGCGTGGCGATAATGTCCCTGTCGTCACGCCTTTTTTGTGTAAAGTTGAACATGTTTACTCATGGATGAAAAATCAATGACCCGTAAGTTTTATTCAGTCGTATTGTTTTTAGCGCTATTGAGCGGGCAACAGGCCTTCGCTGTGGAGCCTCCGTTTATCGTGGATGAGTCTGAGCCAGAGGCATTTGTCGAAGATAAACCGGACGTTGAAATACCACAGAAAGAGGCATTGAGTACGGCCAAACATGTCGATACGGTTCGTATTGAGAGAATACAGTTTCAGGGGGGAAGTGTATTTGAGCTGGAAGATCTCGCGCAACTGGTCGAACCTTTGATCGGTAAGGACGTAAGCAAGGCTGATATCGTCAAAGTGCTGCGAGCGATTACGGCTAGATATAAAGATGCCGGTTATGCCCTGTCGTTTGCCTTCCTACCTAAACAAAATACAGCGGATGGCTTGCTGACTATTGCCCTGGTTGAAGGCTATGTGGCCAGAAGTGAAATTGAGATTAGCGATGCAAATGTTAAACGACGCATAGAGCGTCTAGCTGCAAAACTGCACAACGAAAAACCACTCAAGCAGGCTACTTTCGAGCGTTATGTCAGCCTGATTGAGAGTACGCCTGGCTATAAGTTCAAAATCCGGGTACCCAAGCCGAAAACCCTGGGCGGAGGGACAACGATTCGGGTTGAGGAAGCAAAAGCGGAATGGATAACGACTTCGTTGGGCTTTGATGACAGCAAGGAGGAGGAGTTACGCTTACTTGCCAGTGCCACACTCAATGGTCTCACTTCTTATGGTGATAGCCTGACGGTTTCAACCCTGTTGCCGAACGACACCATCGATGCCTACTACGCTATAAACTACCGTCAGGATATTGGTGCTGATGGACTGCAACTGGAATTGTCCGGTAATCACTTCGAAAGCCAGGGGGATGACCGCATCTTTGTAGCAGACATTCCCGTTAACTATCAGGAAAACAAGGACAGGGATCGATTCAAAGCAGGGCTGAAATATCCGCTTTATCTGCAAAAAAACTCAGCCTGGTGGCTAGGTGGCAATCTGCACCATCTGGATGAAAATTCGATTTATGAACTGAGCCGAGCCGATGGGGCTGGGCAGGCCGTGGAGATTGAAAAAGAGCTTCGTTACTCTGCTTTTGAATTGTATTCGAACTGGTATAAACAGACGAAACGGCAGGTGTTCAGACTCTCGGGTAGCATCAAGCAGGGAATGGATCTTGGTGGTCAACGTAATCAAATCAACGATGCCAATGGTAGCCGGAAAGGGAGCGAGACAACGCACTTTAATGCGCTGCGTTTTGATGCTGCCTGGCGATATTTGATAAGCCCGCGCTGGCGGCTTCAAAGTAAAGCAAATTTGTTCTGGTCAGATGATATTTTACCGTCAGCTGAGCAAATCCGTTACGGTGGGCCGCGTTTCGGACGGGGGTATGCTGATGGTCAGGCGCAGGGTGATGAGGGAATGGCGGCAGAACTCGAGTTACGTTATTTGCAACCCCTGCCGATGGTGCTGATAAAAAGACTCGAGCCTTACGTCGTCGTTGATGCGGCCAAGACCCGTTTGCGTAGTAACGGTAATGAGCAGGAATTGGTCTCGGCTGCTGTGGGTGTTGATATCACCGATGGAACTCACTACAACCTTGGGCTGGAATATGCCAAGCCTCTGGGCGATGTGCATTTTGAAAGTGGCGATAGAAGCCCAATCTACAATGTCCGTGTTCGCTGGCAGTTTTAAATAGGGTTCAGTGACCTCGTAAGCGATGCAGAAGGTGTGTAAAACTTGTAAAGCTAAATGATAACGATTATCATTGACTCCAGTTTTTTAGGAGATAATCGTGGAACAAGAAACTCTGGCACCTGAACTGGCGCAACAAGCATTGATAGCAGCCGCAGACACTGTAGCAGCCCCACTGCAAAGCACGAGTCATCAATTTTCTGCCCAGATTACCGAGTTTATGCAGGTAGGCGGCCCAGTAGTCTGGATTTTGACGGCGATGTCGGTTGTGGCTTTGGCGATTATTCTGGTGAAGTTAGTGCAATTTGCCATGCAACAGCCAGAACGGTCGTCACATTTGCCAAAGGTATTGAAGCACTGGCGCCACGGTGAGTTGCAACAGGCCTTGAGTTTACTTAAGCCGCAACGACCGGTTGATGAGCTCACTGCACTAACGATTAATGGTCTTACCAGTGCTCATGTCGAGCTGTCTTTACTCAAGGAAGAACTGGACCGGGTTGCGACATTGCGATTGAACCATCTGCGAGCTTACCTGCGTCCGCTTGAAGTGATCGCCACGCTGAGCCCGTTATTAGGTCTGTTGGGTACGGTGCTTGGCATGATCATCGCGTTTCAGCAGATGGAAGCAGCCGGCAACCAGGTTGATCCTTCCGTGTTATCAGGTGGTATCTGGCAGGCATTGCTGACCACAGCGGTTGGTTTGGCTGTTGCTATTCCTGTAGTTATGGCTCACAACTGGATGGAACGTAAGGTTGAACGTGTTGCAGCATTGATGAATGACACTGTCACCCAGGTGTTTACTTCCGCGCGTCACAGTACTCAGAGCAATAACGAAAAAGAAGCCGTTCGACATGCTGCTTAAAGCGGACAAGCCTGTACACCGGCGTGCCATCAGTCTGACACCGCTGATTGATGTGGTGTTCATTCTTTTACTGTTCTTTATGCTGTCTTCTACATTCACACAATGGCGTCAGATTGATGTATCTGCACCAACAGAAGCGAGCAGTGACACCAAAACGCAACGCATTCTGACATTAACCTCCGATCAAGGCGTGTTTACTTTGAATGGCACACAATACGACAGCCAGAACGAGGCGGCATTAAAAGCGCTGGTGTCAGCGGATGTCGACGCGGTCTATGTAATCAAGGTTGAGCCAGGCTTGCGTACCCAGAGCATGATCAATTTATTGGATGCTTTGAAACAGGCTGGGGCCAACAATGTCAGTCTGGCAGGAGTGATGTAGTGCAGTTGGGTAAAGCCATTCAGCATAAAAAGCCGAATCAGGACGATAACCTGATTCCGCTGATCAATATTGTCTTTCTGATGCTGATCTTTTTTATGGTCGCCGGCCATATCAGCGAGTCTGATCCGATTAAAGTCCAGCCTCCGGGTTCGGTCAGTGAGCAGCAATCAGAGCTCAAACCTCTGACCGTTGTGATCTCCACGGAAGGGGAAATTGCAGTAGGGCAGGAACAGGTGTCAGAGCAGGAGTTAGCGGCTGCGATTACTCAGCAGTTTGAGCAGGCGGATGATCCTCAGGCCTTCAGGCTACTGGTCAAGGTTGACGCCAATCTGGCCGTTGAAAAACTGCAACATGTTTTAAGTTTAATCAAACAAACAGGCGTTAAGCGTATCGCGCTGGCGACCCAAAAGCAGGCTTCAGAATCATGATGAAACGACGCTATTGGTTCGTGGCACTGGCTGTCGCTACCTTGCTACATGCGGCTGGATTTCTGGCCTTTTCACGAACAGAACAGGATGGTGCGAAAGATACCGGTGAGCATGGTATTGAGATTGATCTCGGCATGCTGGGTGATCTGGGTGAAGCGAAATTGAGTGAAGAGCCTGAACAGGTTGAACCTGAACCTGTTGTAGAACCGGAGCCTGTCATTGAGCCCGAACCCGAAGCGGAACAGGTTCCCGAGGTGAAGCCTGAGCCGGTTAAACAGCCGGAACCGGTCAAGCCCAAGCAGCAGACCGAGGTGAAGGTCAAAAAGCAGATTGAAAAGCCTAAGCCAAAACCTAAAACAGTGACACAGACGCAAGCTGTTCCAGTCGCTGAGCCAGCCAAAACGAAACAGCGTGTGACTTCGGCGTCGGACACGAAGACTGAGAACAGTCAGACCAGCAGCAAACAGCAAACGACAGGCAGTGCAAATGCTGTGACATCGGGGGCACAGGTCGCGGCGAAGCAGTCTTATTTCAGTTTACTGGCCGCGACCCTCGCGAAACATAAACAGTATCCAGTGGCTTCAAGACGGCGCGGCGAAGAAGGCATCGTCAAACTCTTCTTTGTTGTGGATCGCACGGGTAAGGTACTTGATTACCGTATCAGTGAAAGTTCAGGCTCCAAGCGTCTTGATGAGGCGGTAATAAAAATGCTCAACAAAGCGGCACCTTTGCCTGCTTTTCCGGCTGATATGTTGCAGTCTCAGCTTGAGATCAACGTGCCTATCGCATTTCAACTCAATACCGGTTGAAACCTTTTCTCGCATTGATTTAACAGCTTCATTCGAAAGCTGAAACACCCAGACGATCATCATCAGTGTCAGGGTGCGTACTCGGTATTTAATTGAATAAAAATAATTCGTACTTAGACTATGATATGCAAAGGAAGTTGAATGGATAAACTTAATACACCTCTATCAGAGCCCATGAACCGACGTCAGGACAACAGTAGTAAGAAGTGGGTCATGTCGACTCTGGCCCTGGCCTTGTCTTCCGCCATGATGGCACCTGCGCTGGCAGAAGAGGTCAATCTGGACACGGTTGTCATTGAGGACAATAAGGCCGCAGCCGATAGTAACCCCTACGCTGAACCTGATGCCCCATACAAAGCAAACCGCCTGTCGGATAGCAAACGCACGCGTGACATCGCTGACACGCCGCAAACGATGACGGTACTGACTAAAGAGTCGATTGCAGATTCAGGCAAGACAGAGTTGAAGGATATTTTGAGTGCTCAACCCGGTATTACTCTGGGAACTGGTGAAGGCGGTAACTCTTTTGGTGACCGTTATATTATCCGTGGTTATGAAGCGCGCAGTGATGTGTTTACTGATGGTTTACGTGAACCGGGTTTGATTACACGTGAAACCTTTGCCGTGGAGCAGATCGAGATCACCAAGGGCCCTAGCTCGACGTTTGCTGGCCGTGGCTCCACTGGCGGCGCGGTCAACAGCGTGACCAAAAAAGCCAGTCTGGATGATGATTTCCTGACGCTGTCAGGCGGCGTCGGTACCGATGAATACCAACGCTATACGCTGGACGGGAACAAAGTCCTGACAGAAGATCTGGCCATTCGTTTTAACGCGCTTTACAGCGATGCGGAGATTCCGGATAGAGGACCTGCCGAAGAGCAAAGACAAGGGGCATTGCTGTCAGCAGTCTACGAGCCTACCGACGCTTTTCGTCTGACCGCAGATTACTATCACTTCCGAGCGGATGATCGTACCGATCCGGGGGTGGCTTTAGATAATGACACAGGCCAGATTTTGAAATATGACTATGTCGGTCAGGATGGTCTGGACTTTCATGAATCCGGCGCTGATATTTTCACTCTCGGCTTTGATGTCGAACTGGCGGAGGGTGTTCGTTTAGAAAACAAATCCCGTATCGGTAAAAGTGAAAATGAATTTATCATTTCAACCTACAGTAGTCGTAGCGGTGGAACACGCTCTTTCAGCGACTGGCAGGAAAATGATTATCTGGGCAATCAGACAAACTTAATTATTGATCAAAATCTGTGGGGCAAGCGTCATACCATTGTGACCGGTATCGAGCTGGCAAAAGAGAAAATGGATGCCGGTGATTTTGAGGTCGATCCAAGTAGCGTGGTGGTTGACCCTTACAACCCCGATCACAATGCCTGGTCAGGTAGCACTGCCAAGCTGGATGCCAAAACCGAGCTGGAGTTAAAAACCGTTTCCGCCTATCTGATGGACACCATTACCCTCAGTGAAGACTGGGAAGTCTTTGCCGGTGTTCGCTACGACCATTTTGACTATGAACTGTGGACCGCTGCCAGTGATGGACGCGGTGGGCCGCAACCGGAAATGGATCGCAGCTATAGCGATGGTTTCTGGAATGGTCATGCCGGCGTGGTCTTCTCGCCATGGGAAAACGGCAATATCTACGCCAGCTGGAGCACCTCATCTAACATCAATGGTGGTGAAGCTGATGCCGGTGGTAGCTGTGGTTATGGCGGTTTGTGCTCGGATGCTGAGGGCAATTACAAGAGCGCTGAACCTGAGCAGTCAACCAATTACGAAATCGGAACTAAATGGAACCTGTTTGACAACAATCTGTTGTTAACCGCAGCCGTGTTCCAGACCACGAAAGATGACGTCATCGAAGGGGGCAATAACTCCTATGCTGGTGATGGTTCATTGAATACCGGTGAAAACCGTGTTCAGGGTATCGAGTTGGGTCTATCAGGAAACATCACTGACAAACTCAGTGGTCAGGTGGGACTTGCTTTGATGCATTCGAAGACACTTAAGTCGTTTGATGAAGAGAGTGAAGGCGATCCTAAAGCCAACTTCGCCAAGCGTAGTTTGAATGGTCAGTTGAAATACCAGGCGACACCTAAATTTGCCTTTGGCGGAGCTGTTACCTACTCAAGCGGCATGTATGGTGGTCAGCCTGATGCAGCAGCGAATACCGATATCAGTATTCCCGGCTACATTGTTTATGATGCCTTTGCGAGCTATGCGTTTAGCGAGCAGCTGTCGCTTCGTGCCAATATCCTTAACCTGTTCGATAAGGACTATTACACTGCACTGTATCGTGGTGGCAGCATCGTCTACAAAGGCGATGCACGTAGCGCCAATGTGAACCTGACCTATAAGTTCTGAGTTCTCTAGTGTTCATAACGGGCCTTCGGGCCCGTTATTTTTTATGGAGTTTGTTTATGCTTATTGCCATTCCTGCTGTGTTTTCGAAATCGGAAGTCAGCAAACTCAATGCGCATCTATCTCAGGGAGAATGGCTGGATGGGCAGTCAACAGCCGGGGAGCAGGCGCGGACGGTCAAACGGAATCAGCAATTAGCTGAACAGTCAAAGCTGGCTCAGCAATTGGGCGACATTGTGCTCGATGCCTTGGCACAACAGTCCTTGTTCATGTCAGCAGCACTCCCGTTAAAAATTTTCCCGCCGATGTTCAACCGATACCAGGGCGGTGAAACTTATGGTCATCACGTTGATAATGCAATTCGCTTTGTACCCGGTACGCCGACCCGTGTCCGCAGTGATTTGTCGGCTACGTTATTTTTAAGCGAGCCTGATGATTATGAAGGTGGTGAGTTACTGATTCAGGAACAATTCGGTGAACAGCGAATCAAGCTGTCGGCCGGCGATCTGATTCTGTATCCATCCAGCAGCCTGCATCAGGTGACCCCGGTCAGTCGCGGGCAGCGGCTTGCCTGTGTGATGTGGATGCAGAGCATGGTGCGTGATAATGAACAGCGTCATATGCTGTTTGATTTGGATCAAAGCATTCAATCCCTGACCGTGACACACGGACACCAACATCAAGATGTCACGCGTTTGACCGGGGTGTATCAGAACCTGCTCAGACAATGGGCGGAGACCTGAGCATGACAGACACAACAAACGCGCCCCTCACCGCCATACCGCAGGATCTGGTTTCCGCTGCGGACTATGCCCGCTATGCCAGACAGCATCTCAGCCACGCGGTGTATGAATACGTCGTGGGAGGTGGTGCGGATGAAATTACATTACGACGCAATCGACAGAAGCTGGATGAGTTGCTTATCCTGCCTGCCGTGTTAAAGGACTGCACTGCAGGTGGCACGCAGACAAAAGTGTTGGGACAGACTTTTCGTCATCCCCTGGTGCTGGCACCGGTGGCTTTTCAGCAATTAGCACACCCGCAGGCGGAACTCGCCACGGCAGAAGCGGCTGACTTGCTTGAAACTGGCATGATCGTCAGCACCCTGGCCACTTGTCGCCTTGAAGACATTGCCACTAAAACAGCACAGCCGAAATGGTTCCAGCTGTATTTTCAGCAGGATAAAGTGTTTACATTGAGTCTGGTCAGACGTGCGGAGCAGGCCGGTTATACCGCATTGGTTGTCACTGTGGACGCGCCGTTACACGGTATTCGGAACCGTGCCCAGCGTGTAGGCTTTGTCTTGCCCGAAGGCATTGAGGCTGTGAATCTGAAAGATCGGCCACCACTGCCGAGCAAGAGCTTTGATCCCAGTCAGAGCATTGTCTTTCAGGGCATGATGAGTGAAGCGCCATGCTGGGAAGATATCCGCTGGTTGCAGCAGCAGACTGCTCTGCCCATCGTCTTGAAGGGTATTTTGTCACCGGCAGATGCTCAACGTGCCAAAGAAATGGGCCTTTCTGGCGTGGTGGTTTCCAACCATGGCGGGCGGACTCTGGACTGTCTGCCGGCATCCATTGAGATGTTACCACTGGTTCGCGAGGCGGTCGGCCCGGACTTTGCGGTGCTGTATGACGGTGCGATTGAACGTGGCACCGATACCTTCAAAGCCCTGGCCTTGGGCGCCGATCTGGTTTGCCTGGGGCGGCCGCAGTTTTATGCTCTGGCCGTGGCGGGGGCACTTGGTGTCGCCCATCTGCTGCGTATTCTGCGCGAAGAGCTGGAAGTTACCATGAGCCTTGCCGGTACACCGACCATCAACGATATCAGCCCTAACGTCTTGCGTTGATTTCGCGATCGCAATTTTTTTATTGCGGTCACACTTTCGTTTTATTAATATATGTAAATACGAATCAATATTATTAAGATTAATAAAAAGGAAGTCGCATGATAAATCCCAACCCACAGTTTACGCCTCGGCGTCTGACACGTCTTATGACACTGGCATGTGTGACAGCTAGCCTGATAAGCACAGTAGCCCTCGCTGAAGAGATAAACGGGGTTGAGATGACCCTGCCGGAAATTAATGTGTCAGACACCGAGCTGGAACAGCTGTCTACAGAACAAACTGGTGCTTACAAAATTGAAAAAAGTCGTGCATCAACAAGACTCAATCTTGATGTGAAAGAGACGCCACAGGCCATATCGGCAGTTACTCACCAGCAGATCGAGGATTTTGGTTTAAACACCATTAACGATGTGTTGAATTTTACCCCTTCGGTCAATGTGGAGCAGACCGAGACCGATCGAACCTATTACACATCACGTGGTTTCAGTATTACCAACTTCCAGGTAGACAGCCTGGCTATTCCTACCTCGTTTGATTACCCGGTTGTTTTCGGTGATGTCGATACCGCCATGTATGATCGTATCGAAGTGCTGCGAGGAGCCAACGGCCTGATCGCAGGCACTGGTAACCCGGCGGCAACCGTTAACTATGTCAGAAAACGGCCGACCACGGATTTTCAGGGCTCAGTGAAAGGGACGCTGGGTTCATGGGATAGAGGACGTTTTGAAGGGGATGTATCCGGGAGCCTGAATGAAGCGGAGACAGTCCGTGGACGTCTGGTCGCTGCGTATGAAGATAAGAACTCCTACCTGGACAGATACAGCAAAAAACGCGAACTCGTCTATGGTGTGGTGGATTTCCAGCTCTCTGATACGACCATGTTGACGCTGGGTCACAGCTATCAGAAAGACGATCCGCAGGGGGTACTCTGGGGCGCATTACCGCTGGTGGACAGCGACGGCAACAAAGTGGATTACAACAGAAGTGCCAGCACCTCACAAGACTGGACGTATTGGACAAATGAAACCCATGACAGCTTTATTGAGTTGAAGTCCGACTATGCCAATGGTTGGCAGACCACTGCCCAGCTCACGCGGGTAGAGACGCAGTCCCGCAGCAAGTTGTTCTATATTTATGGCACACCTGATCCAACGGATGGCAGTGGCCTTGCCGCATACACCGGTAAATACAATATAGACAGCACCAATTACGTCGCGGATGCCTATGCGTCAGGACCCTTCGCTTTGGCTGGGCGTGAGCATGAGCTGGTGTTTGGGGGACAGTGGGTGAAATCAGATAAGGAATACGATGGCATCGATGGCCCATTTGGCATGACCAACCTGACCGAAGTGCTGACCGGCAGCTATGCCGAGCCGGTATTTGGCGCTAATGTCGATCAGGGCGATATCAACGCCAAACAACGAAGTGTCTACTCGTCAGCAAAGTTCAGTATGACGGATGACTTAAACCTGATTCTTGGTACCCGCTATATTAATTACGATGCAAAAGACACCACATACGGTATCAATGAAGAGCGCCATGCTTCGGAGTGGATCCCCTATGTCGGCACCGTGTATGCGTTAACTGACCGACTCAATGCCTATGCCAGTTACACGGAAATCTTCCAGCCGCAAAGCAAGGTCGACATCAACAATAAAACCTTGGACCCAGCTGAAGGTGAGACCTATGAAATCGGTCTGAAAATGGACTTCAATGATCAGCGTGCACTGGCAAGCTTAAGCTTATTCAAATCTGAACAGAACAATGTGGCCGAAGTCGCGGGCACCGTTGGTAGTCAGACCTACTACTCATCACAAGATGGCGTGACGGCCAAAGGTATTGAACTTGATGTCAGTGGTGAAGTCGCGCCTGGTCTGCAACTGATGGGCGGTTACACCTATGTGGATATTGAGGATGCAGAAGGTCAACGCAGCCAACTGTACATTCCCAAACAGACATTCAAGCTGGCTTCTACCTACCAGTTCAGAGCGGCACCTGAGTGGAAAGTGGGGGCCAATGTGCGCTGGCAAAGTGACATCGAGGATAGCTCGGTTGACGTAAAACAGGATGCTTATTCCGTCTGGGGTGCCATGGCCAGCTACCAGGTGTCGCCACAGCTGAAAACGGTGCTTAATGTTTATAACATCTTTGATGAAAAGCATTACACCAGCTTCTACGGTGGCTATGGCCAATCGTATTACGCAGCGCCACGCAGTGCCAGCCTGAGCCTGGAGTATGATTTCTAATTACTGATATAGACCTTCCATCGCTGGCGTGGGCTGGCGATGGAAGATATATCACTTCCTGCATTATCCTGGCTGAGCGGGGGGCTTTCGATGCTATGCTAACGCTTTGTTATGAAGCATGAGGTTGATATGCGGGTTGATTGGCACCAGGTCTACGCTGCCGTATGGCGCAGTCATAGTCAGAAATTGAAACCGGTCGAACGACTCGATCCGGTCAGGCTGGACGAGTTGAAAGGCATCGATAAACAAAAGCAGGCTTTACTGGACAATACCCGTCATTTTGTTGAAGGCAAAACCAGCAACCATGCCATGCTTTGGGGGGCACGCGGCACAGGCAAATCGTCAGTGATCAAAGCCCTGCTCAATGAGCTGGCGCCGCAAGGCCTGCGCATGCTGCAAATTGACAAAGACGAGTTGCATAACCTGCCGGAAATTCTCGACTCACTGGAAGAAGCCGATCCGCAGTTTCGGTTTGTGATTTTCTGCGATGATCTGTCGTTTGAAGAAGGTGAGTCCAGTTACAAGCCGCTCAAATCGTTGCTGGAAGGTGGACTGGAATTGCCGCCGGAACATGTACGTCTGTATGCAACATCTAACCGCCGTCACCTGTTGCCGGAAAAGCAGTCAGAAAACCAGCTTAGCGGACTGGTGGACGGTGAGGTGCACTATGCTGACAGTCTGGAAGACAAGCTGGCTTTGTCCGATCGTTTCGGCCTGACCTTGTCGTTTTATCCCTCGAACTGGGAAAATTACTTCGCTATCGTCGAGTCCCTGTTTGCTGATTATTCGATTGACCAGCAACAACTGCATGAAGCAGCCAGACTCTATGCAATGGGGCGGGGTAATCATAGTGGTCGTACTGCCAAGCAGTTTTATCAATACTACCTGGCCAGTCTGTCGGTCTAATCAAGTGGCGTTATCGTGAGTGTCACGTGGTGGCGAACAGGCTCAATGTCGTTATGATAGGTCCAGCCTAGTTTTTCACAAAGCTGCCCCGTCAGCTGTAACCCTAGCCCAAAGCCCTGATCAGTAGCACTGTCCGAGTCGGCCCCGGGTAAGCAGTCGTTATCTATCATTATGGTATTACCGGTTTGACGGATAACGACCTTGCCTTCCCAGGTATGCTGAAATGCATTGCGGATGAGGTTGCCAACCACGATACGGGCGGCCACCTGAGACTGGGTGAGTATATGGGGCATCACCTCCATCTCGACCTCAACCGGCTTATTGTTAAGCAGGTAACGCATATCTTCGACCAGTTCGCAGATAAGCGCGTCAAGGCTGAAGGATTGTGTCGTCAGCGAACGATTATCCTCACGGCTCAACCATAAGAGCGTTTCACTCAAGTGCTGCATGGTCAGGCTGGCACGGTCAATGCGCTCAATGATTTCGGCTTGTTTATCTTTCGGTGCACCGCCGTTTTTCTGCTGAATTTTTCGCATCAGCTCGATGTTGTTGCGGACGACACTGATGGGGGTGCGTAGTTCATGGCTGGTGAAACGCAGAAACTGTTGCTCGCGTTCGAGCGTGTCATGTACCGACGACAATGAATTGCGAATCAGCTCCGCCATTTCATTCAACTCAGGGTAGGAGAAGTCGGGGGCCGGTTGACGCAGCACGTCTGGTGTCAGCTGGTGGGTCCACTCAGTCAGTCTGGATACAGGTTGTGATACCCGTCGCATCAATAGCCAGATGATCAAGGCCAGGGTTCCGGTAATGGCCAGGCTGACGCTGATAATCAGGCGCTTATTTTCACGGGCCTGACGTCCAATCAACGGTGAGGAGTTTGCTCGCGTTATGGTGCGACTGACAAAAAAGGGCTGCCCACCAGCATTTAGCAGGATAACGAAATGAATGGCATCCGGCCGTTGAAACCAGTCAGCAATAATCTGTTTCTGGATCCGCCCGGATTCTGTCGGTGCTGTCGTAAATGCCTGTTGTATGCTCGGCGGTTGCTGCTGCCAATCCTGGCTGATGGTGTAGCCACTGAACTTTTGTGATTGCTGTCGCTCGTGAGCCTCAACTGTCTGCACATAGGTGTCCAGCGTGTCTTCCATACCAGCGGCAATCATGCTGTCGAGACCGCGAAAGAAGAAATTAACGCTGAGTACTGAGTAGCCCACCACGATGACGATGCCGAGGAGCAAGACCGCGAGCGCCAGCGACAGTTTAAGGCTAAGCGGACGTTTCATCGGACTCTCTCAATACAAAGCCATGGCCGGAGATGGTATGAATCAGCTTATTGTCAGCATCGCCATCGACGGCTTTGCGTAAATGAAACAGATGCACTTTCAGGCTGTCACTGTCAGGTGTTTCATCTCCCCAGACTGCCTGCTCCAGCTTCTGTTTGGAGACGACGGCAGGAGAGGCGCGCAGCAGAGCTTCGAGTAAGCGCCAGCTGGTGGGGGAGAGCTTGAGTCTTTGACCACCGCGGCTGGCTACACGGGTATCGAGGTTCATTTCCAGATCGCCGCAGCGTAGCAGCTGTACCTGCCCGCTACGACGGCGCGACAGCGCCTGTATTCTCACTACCAGTTCATCAAGTTCAAACGGTTTGACCAGATAATCATCAGTGCCGGCACTGAAACCAGCGAGTTTATCGGTGATTTGATCACGGGCGGTCAGCATCAGAACCGGAATATCGCGTCCCTGCTGGCGTAGTTTTTCACAGACGGTCAGTCCGTCCATGCGAGGCAAGTTTAAATCGAGCAACAGCACATCAAACTCCTGCTCAGCCAGCAGTTGCAGACCGGCAAGACCGTTACTGGCGTGATCGCAGGCGATGGATTCCAGCTCCAGGTAGTCGATGACCGTCTGCGCCAGATCCAGATCGTCTTCAATCAATAAAGTAGTGAGCGTCACGTCGCAGCATCCTCACGAGGGAGCAGTTTGTTTCTGCTGAACAGAGTGGCAACATCGTTCTGAATCATCAGCAGGCTGGGGATAAAAATCAAGGTGATGATTGTAGCAAACATAATCCCGTAGCCCAGTGAGACCGCGGCCGGAATCAGAAACTGTGCCTGCCGCGAGGTTTCTCCCAACAGTGGCACCAGTCCGGCAAAGGTCGTTACCGAGGTTAACAATACAGCGCGAAGACGGCTGCGGCAGGCCTCACTGATGGCTTGCCGGATATCAGGTACATCCTGACGGATATCGTTAAAGCGTGAGACCAGCAGCAGGCTGTCGTTCACCACCACGCCACTGAGCGCGATAATGCCGTTTAAAGACAGGATGCCAAGCGACAGATCATTAAGCCAGTGACCGAGAATCGCGCCGACAATGCCGAACGGAATAGCAGTCATGATCAACACCGGCTGAATGTAGGAACGAAGCGGAATCGCCAGCAGCATATAGATAACCAGCATCGCTACGGCGAACATTTCGATCATTGAAGACTGGGTTTCAGCCTGTTCTTCGGCCTCACCACCGAAGTGCACATCAAGGCCGGGATACTGGCGTTTAATGGTCGGTATCCAGTCTTGCTGAAGCTGGCTGACCAGCTCTGTGGTGGAAAGCTGCTCTTTATCAACATCGGCCGAGACATAGACCGCCCGCTTATTATCGATGCGGGTAATGCTGTCGCGGGTATAACCGAAGCTGACAGTGGCTACACTGGAGACCGGTACCACGTTACCTTCGGGGGTACGTACTCTGGCATTGAGAACATCAGCCGCATTCTGGCGCTGCGCCTCGGGGTAGCGGACTTTGACCTCGATCTCGTCATTATTACGCTGGTAGCGTTGTACTACCTGTCCACTGAACGTTTGCAGAATCTGCGCCGCCAGCATATCCGTAGTCATGCCCAGTGCACGGCCTTGCTGATTCAGCGCCAGATGTAACTGGGGCTGACCCGGTTCCAGATTATCCTCAATACCACTGACAGCAGGGATCTGAGCTAAAGCGGCCTTGATATCCTCACCGGCGCGTTTGAGGATTTCATCATCATTGGCGCGAAGCTCAATTCGGAGATCCTCGGTATCGCCACGGGCATTACGTACACTGACAGTCCGTGCACCTTCCGGTGTGCCGATTAAATTCTGCCAATGACGGGTAAACTGGTTGATATCGTAGGGGGCAGTTTTACTGAGTTCGACGGTGATTTTGCCGGACTGATCACTTTCAGACAGGATTTGCAGATTGGCGATAGCATTATCGCCACCTAGTGCGGTATCGGTCTCATGGGCAAGCTGCTCCATACGCAGCAGATTATTATGCGTCAGGCCGAAACTGGCGTCATTTTGCATGGTAATTTCTGCCCGTACGGTATCGCCCGGAACGGTTGGAAAAAAACTCAGTCTGACCGCACCGGTCATCGGCATGGTAATGACAAGAATAAACAGCGCGAGAAATAGCACGGTGACGGCATAACGATGCTGTAAAGCCAGCTCAATGGTCGGTCGGTAGATATGACTGGAGAACCATTGCAGGCTGCCATCCATCGTTTGTTGCAAGCGATTCCAGCTATGCATCAGACGATTTTCAGGCTTTTTATGTTGCGTGTTCAGGTGCGCCAGATGCGCTGGTAGAATCAGCTTGGATTCGATGATCGACATCAACAGCGCGATAGTGACCACCGCCGCAAACTGGGCGTAAAGCTGACCCAGACCACCTTCAATCTGGGCGAGGGCGAAAAACGCCGCTACGGTAGTGAACACACCGAACAGGGTCGGCACGGCGACCCGCATCGTGCCCTTGATGGTATTGGCCAGCGTATCGCCTTCTTTTGAGCGCACAGCGTAAACGGATTCTCCGACCACGACGGCATCATCGACAATAATGCCCAGTGCGAGCAAAAAGCCAAAGGTGGTGAATTCGTTCAAAGACAAGCCGGCAAAGCTGTCGCCCATAAAATATAAGGTGCCGAAAAAGACGAATGGCAGACCCATTGCAACCCAGAACGCGACGCTGAGGTTAAGGAATAACGCGAGCAGAATGAACACCAGCGCAATACCGGTCAACGCATTTTTGACCAGGAGTTGCAGCCGATCCTGAATGTGTACGCTGCGGTCATACCAGGTGGCGAGCTGAACGTTTTCCGGCAGGCTGCCGTTGTGTTGCCAGGCCTCCGCGACTTCATGGGCGGCCTCTACCGAGTCGGTGATATCTTCAAGCCCGGTTGTAATCACCTGGAGGCCAATGCTTTCATGCCCCTGATAGCGTGACAACACCGAGGTGTCATCGTCATAGATATCGCGAATATCCGCCACATCACCCAGTAGCAGTTGTTGGCCATTGTCGGCAGTGAGCAGCACAATATCAGCGAAATCTTGCTTCAGATAGGCCTGCTGCGAGGCTTTAAGCTGCATGTACAGGGCTTTGTTTCTGAGTACGGCAGTCATCGTGTTGGACGAACCGGCATTCACCGCATCCTCAACATCAGACAACGATAAGCCGTAGGATTGCAGCTTGCCTTCATCGATCTCAATAACCATCATCGGATCTTTCCAGCCGGAAATCGTGACGCGGCTGATATTGGCCTTGTCGACCAGATCGGCTTTTAATTCATCGGCCAACTGCTGCAGACTGTGCCGGTCGGTATCACCGTAGAGCTGTAACCAAAGGGCGTGTTCTTCCCGTTGGGCTTTTTCAATGACCGGTTTCTTGGCATCGGTCGGGAAAGTTGAGATGGCATCGATCTTGGTTTTGACGTCGCGCAGCAGGGTATCGAGGTCATAGTTATTCTGCATTTCAACCGTCACCGTGACGCCGGTACCGGTCGAACTGCTGGTAATGCTTTTAATACCGATGACATCCTCGAGCTGCTCTTCAATTTTGATGGCAAGGCCTTCCTCTGACTGACGAGCCGAACCACTGTCATAGGAGACAGAAATCGTCAGGCTGTCGGGCTCACGGCTTGGAAAGGCTTCTTTACGCAGCTGTCCGGCTTCCAGAACACCCAGCACGATGACCAGAATCATCAGCAGGTTGGCCGCGACCGGGTTGGAGGCAAACCAGCCGATAATGCCGCTGTTATTTCTGAAATCAGTCATCGCTGGCGTCCTCAACCGGATTCACCGCCATGCCTTGCAGGTAGCTGTTCAAAGGATGAGCCAGTACAGAGACAGACTGTTTAGCAAGTGCCTCAGGCGGGGAAATAAAGATATCCCCGGCTTTTGAAAACAAGGCCGTGGCGGTGAATTTCTGCAGGGTGTTGTCCTTGTCGATGTACCAGATTTCACCACGCTGACTCAGCGCAGAACTGGGCAGTCGCCAGAGGTCATCGACCACTCGGCCTTCAACGCTGGCTTTGACAAAAGTGCCGGGAAACAATGCAGGGCTCTGATCAAAAGGGGCATCGACGGCCACGATCAATGAGCGCTGGCGGGTGTCGCCATTCAGATGCTGTTCGGCGCGCAACACCTGCCCCGTCCAAATGTGGCCATCTTCAACACTGGTCAATGTGACCGGCCATTTGCCACTGCTTAACATCGACACGGAAGGCAGGTTCTGCCAGTCACGTGCTGACAGGGCGACAGCGATTTCAACTCTGTCTGTACTGTAGAGTGACGCCACTTCACTGCCGGATTGCACAAAACTGCCGGGCGCGATCATGCGCTCTACGACCAGCGCATCGAACGGTACTGAGATGGTGGACTGACTCAGATCCTTTACCGCACTGGCCAGACTGGCTTTGGCTTGTTCAACGGTTTTTTGTGCCGCATTGAGTTGAGGTTGACGCAAAACCAGATCCGAATCCGGTTCACCGTCAAGGCCGGATGCCTGCCACTCAGCCAGTGCCTGCATGCCCTGGCGCTCTTCTTCCAGCAGGCTGACTTCGGCCTGGGCTAGACTTTGCCTGGCCGTCTCCACCGCAGCGCGGTAATCACTGTTTTCCAGTTTAGCCAGCCAATCACCGGCAGACAGACGTTGTCCATTTTCGAAACGGGCAGAGACTTCGTCTACCTGACCTGAGACTTGCGCGGTCAGCGTGATCGCGTAATGCGCTTTAGCTGAGCCAAAGGCTTCGATCTCTGCTGCAAAGCTGCCGCTGGACACCGTGACAACGGAGACATTGGGGCGAGGTGTGGTTTCGGCGTGTTGGGGCATGGGCCGCTGTGACTGTGCAGCCATCATCTGACTGGTGTAAAAGACCACAGCCAGTAACACGACGACGGTGATAATAAACAGCACGACTTTATTCAGGGATTTGTTCATGCGCGGACTCCAAGACCCAGTGCCAGGCCAAGACTGATACGGTTGCTGAGGCGCTGGAAAATCAGGTTGTCCAGTTGCGCCTGCAAATCGAAGGTTTGTTGCTGTACCGATAGCAGATCGAGAATATCGACCAAACCGGTGCGATAGCTGCGTTGGTATTGTTCAAGGCTGTTACGCGCGCTGCTCAGGGCAGATTCAATATGCTGTTGCTGGATCTGCAGCGATTTCTCGCGGCTTAATGTCTGTTCAATTTCATTGACTGCTGTCAGCAATGTGTCGCGATAAGTCTGGTATTGATAGGCTGTTTCGAGTTCGGCCAATTCGGCATTGGCACGCAATTCACCGCCCTGGAAAATAGGCGCGGTCAGCTGTCCAAGCAGCGACCATACTGGTGATGCCAGTAAGGCCTCGTGTGGTGTTGCGGCAATATCTTCAAGCGCAGCACCGAGATTGATACTGGGCAATAACTCTTTGTAGGCAACGTCGGTGCGAAGCTGGGCGGCCTCGATAGCTGAATATGCCGCTTGCAGATCGGGACGACGTGCGAGTGTTTGTGAAGGTAAGTCAGCCAGAGGCAACGCCACGTCAGGATAATCGGCTTGGGTCGTCACCGTTTCGGCACTGCTGGTGCCTAATAGCTGCCTGAGATCACGTTGCTGTTGGCGGGATAATTCACGATTGGCTTCCAGCGAGGCTTTTGACTGAGATACGGCGCTACGGGCATTGTCCAGATCTTCCATAGTGCCAATGCCGTTACGATAACGTTGCACGATAAATGTCTCATTCTGGGAAAGCGAAGCCAGACGATGTTGTTCGATTTCAATGGCATGAGTGGTGGCAGTCAGATTCAGCCAGGCGATCATGACCTCGGCAGCGAGACTGTCACGCGCAGCCTGAAAAAGATTTTCCTGCTCAACAATGTCAGTGGCTGCGGCGCGGCTGCCAGCTGCCAGCTTGCCCCAGAGATCGGCCTGCCAGCTGATTTCGATCTGGCTGCTGAAACTGTCCGCTGCATCTTCACTGTGGCTAGTATTAAAGCCGGCACTGACCTGCGGCAAGCGCGCAGCATCGCTTTGTTTCAGCTGAGCGCGACGCTGTTGTAGCGTGATCCAGGTTTGCTGCAAGCCGGGGTTATTGGCAAACGCTGTTTCCAGTAAGACTGACAGTTGTTCTGACTCAACCAGATCGGTGAGAAACACGGTTTTTTCGGCAGCTTGCTGTACAGGCCAGACCGGCAGATTTTCTTGTTCCTGCCTGAGCCGCGCCTGATAGTCGGGCTGAACCGGCGTTGTGACACAGCCCGGGAGTAGTGTCACTAAAACCAGAGGAGCAAGCCAGCGTTGCCAACTGACGGGTTTTAACATCTCTATAAGCCTTTGCTTAAGCCAATAATCTGCCCGGAGGTTTGAGCAGTCTGTGCTTGAGCTTAAGAGAGGTAGAGTTAAAACCCGGTTAACGAGAATCGTTTACAGCGTAAGTGTTATCCGTTCTGGGCCCTGCAGCAGGCGACGCAGTATGGGGCCTGTGGCTGCACAGAACAGCATAACCAGAGCCATCGGCCACGGACTGCCGTCACCCAGAAGACCGACGACACTACCGCTCAAGGCGCCGGTGGTAAAACCGGCAGCGCCGAGTAAGGCCGTGGCTGTTGCACTGTTGGTAGGGAAAAACTCCACGGTACTCGAGGTCGCGTTGGAAACAATCAGCCCCATAATGCCGATAAACACAATAATCAGCGGCATCACTATGTAAAGCGAGGGTGAGCCACTCAGACTGATATAGGCAAACAGCACTGCGGCCGTAATGAGTTGTCCAGCCTGCCCGATAGTCAGCAGACGTTGTGCAGGATAACGATTTAACAAGCGGATATTGAGGCGGTTAAATACCATCATCGCTACCACGTTGGCACCAAATAAAAAGGGATAGACGGTTTCGCTGATGCCGAAATAGCCCATGTATACCGAGGGTGAACCGGTAATAAAGGCAAACATGCCACCGAGTGCAAAACATTGTGATAATACAAAGCCAACAGCGTAGCGGTTGGATAACACCATCCAGTAGCGTCGCAAGGCGCTCGGGCGATGTTCATGAATCTGACGCGTTTCCGGCAGCCTGAAAAACAGCGCGCTGCCGATCACCAAGCCATACACCAGCAGAAAAGAGAAGATGAGACGCCAGCCACTGAGGTGCAGCAACAGCATGCCGATAAGGGGGGCCAGCAAGGGAGCCAACATCATAATGATCGCCATATTCGATAGATGACGGGCACTCTCCTGTCCATGGCTTAAATCACGAATGACGGCGGCGGAGTTGACCACGGCGAGGCCGCCACCAAAAGCTTCAATCACACGAAACTGCCAGATCCACTCCATACTGGGGCTGAAAATTATGCCGAGTGTACCGAGGCAAAACAGACTGATGCCGCTGCCGGTCGCCGCTCGGCGGCCAAAGTGGTCAGAAAACGGCCCGCCGACAATCTGGCCGATAGCAAAACCGGCAAGGAACAGACTCAGAGACAATTCTACATCGTGAATGCTAACGGCAAAATAGCTCGACATATCAGGCATGGCAGGCAGATAGGCATCGATAGCCAGAGGCGCCATCGCAGTCAAGGCAGCCAGAAACAGAATCAGCGAGCGTAATGCCACAACAGGCGGGTTCATGCTGACGCGTCCTCATCAGTACTGGCACTGATATGTGCCAGTCCGGTTTTCAATAATGCCGCGAGTTGACGTTTATCGGCAGCAGTCATTGGTGCCAGCAGATCGGTCAGTAAAGCAAAGTGAGCGGGGTAAACGGCATCGATGAGCTTTTTCCCTTTTGGGGTTAACGAGACTTTGACGCTGCGTCTGTCCTGCGGGCAGTGCTCACGGCTAATCAGCTCCCGCTTTTCCAGCCGATCCAGACGGCTGGTCATGGCTCCGGAACTCAGCAACATGCTTTGATACAGCTGGGATGGGGTTACGGCGACACCATCAGCCCGTTTTAAGGCGGATAAGACATCAAACTCGCCGATCTTGAGTTCATAGGAGGCATGCAAAGCGCCGATCTTGGACTCCAGCAGTTTACTGATGCGCAGAATACGGCCGATGCTTTGCCAGGCGTTAAAGTCGGTTTTCAGACCTAGCTTCTGCCACTGCTCGGCGATCACATCAATATCATCGGCTTGTGTTTTTTTCATGGAAATATCTCCACGTCAAGATAAATTGAGTGTACTTATTTATCTTAATAAAAACAATCTTTATATAAAGTTAAATGGTCGTAACTTTATGATAAATATTAAAAATAATGATTTTTAATTTTGGCGGTCATGCAAATTAATTTTAATTGTGCACGATAATTCATATTGAAACCAATCCCTGTGCACTTCTATAATATGCGGCAGATCGCAATGATCAGAAGGATGACAGCTCGAGCGCTCAGTTCACTGTTTCATCATGCAGAACATGCCGTTCTGATCTCACATTTTGTTATTAAGATTCAGGCAACAGTGGCCTGTCAGACCCTCGCAATGCAGTTGGGCTGCGGCATGCTGTGTCTGCGTATTGCTTTGTCTCGGAGAAGGTATTTAGTGAGTCATTACAAGCCATATAACGGACCCGCAGCGGGGTGGGGTGCTTTGGTCAGCGTGACCCGTAACTGGTTGGGCAGTAAAAATGCGATGAAGAATATTCGCGCCATGCTGAAAACCAATCAGGATCATGGCCTGGACTGTCCGGGCTGTGCCTGGGGGGAGACCCCGGAGAAGCACTTTATTAAATTCTGCGAAAACGGCGCGAAAGCGGTGAACTGGGAGGCAACCAGCCGTCGTGTTGATCCGGCTTTTTTTGCGGAGCATAGCAATAGCGAACTGTTAACCCAAAGCGACTGGTGGCTGGAGTCGCAAGGGCGAATCACCCATCCAATGCAATACAACCCGGAAACCGACCACTATGAGCCGGTAACCTGGCAGCAAGCTTATGAAGTCATTGCGAAACAGCTGAATGCACTTGACTCAGCGGATCAGGCTGAGTTTTATACTTCTGGCCGTGCCAGTAACGAAGCGGCTTTTCTGTATCAGTTGTTCGTACGTGCCCTAGGCACCAACAACTTTCCTGACTGCTCCAATATGTGCCATGAAGCCAGTGGTATCGGCATGTCGGAGAGTCTGGGTGTAGGCAAGGGTACTGTGACCTTTGAGGACTTCGCTGAAGCCGATGCCATTTTTGTTATCGGTCAGAATCCAGGCACCAATCACCCACGTATGCTGGAGCCACTGCGTGAAGCAGTGAAACGTGGTGCGCAGGTGATCTGTTTCAATCCACTGAAAGAGCGTGGTCTGGAACGCTTCCAGCATCCGCAGAACCCGCTGGAAATGTTGACCAATGACTCGGAACCGACCACCAGTGCTTACTTCCGTCCTGCTCTGGGCGGTGATATGGCAGCCATACGAGGTATGGTGAAATTCCTGCTGCAGTGGGAGCGTGAAGCATTGACTCAAGGCAAACCGGCAGTGTTTGATCGCGAGTTTATTGCAGAACACACGGATGGTCTGGATGACTATCTGTCTACCGTTGATGCCACCAGTTGGCAACAGATCGAGCAGCAGTCGGGTTTGAGTCTGGCGGATATCGAACTTGCTGCGGCTATGTACCGAAAAGCCGATCGCGTCATCATGTGTTGGGCGATGGGTGTCACGCAGCATCAGCATTCGGTGGCGACGGTCCAGGAAATCATTAACCTGCAATTGCTGCGCGGCAATGTCGGTAAACCGGGCGCTGGTTTGTCTCCGGTGCGTGGTCACAGTAATGTGCAGGGTGACCGTACCATGGGTATTGATGAGCAGCCGCCCGAGTCGTTGTTGAATGCGCTTGAGCATCGTTTCAAGTTCAAGGTGCCGCGTCATCATGGTCATACCGCTGTTACAGCGATTGCGGCGATGGAACAAGGTGAGGCGAAAGTCTTCTTTGGCCTCGGTGGTAATTTTGTTCAGGCAGCACCGGATACAGCACGTACCCATCGGGCGATGCAAAACTGTGAACTGACCGTACAGATTTCCACCAAGCTGAACCGCAGCCATTTGATTACCGGCAAGCAGGCCTTGATTCTGCCGTGTATCGGCCGTACTGAAATTGATTACCAGAAGAGTGGCAAGCAGGGCATTACCGTCGAAGACACCTTCAGTATGGTGCATATTTCCTATGGGCAGCTGAAGCCGTTTTCGCCCTTGCTCAAATCAGAAGCCGCGATTATTGCCGGTATCGCCAAGGCGACATTGGGTAATCATCCTGTTGACTGGGAGTGGCTGGTGGAAGACTACAACCGCATCCGCGATCTGATTGCTGATACCATTCCGGGCTTTGCCAACTTCAATGAAAAAGTGGATCTGCCGGGTGGGTTCTATCTGGGCAATAATGCCGCTGACCGTCTCTGGTATACCGATTCTGGTAAAGCCAACTTCAAGGCCAATACCTTGCCGGAAGCACTGGTCAACCCTGACATTAAAGCCAGAGGCGAGACACCGGATCTGATTCTGCAAACGATGCGTTCGCACGATCAGTACAACACGACCGTGTACAGCATGAATGACCGTTATCGCGGCGTATATGGCATGCGCGATGTGGTGTTTGCCAATGAAAACGATATTCGTAAACTCGGTTTTGAACCGGGACAGAAAGTCGATGTCGTGTCTTTGTGGAGCGATGGTAAGGAACGTCGCGTTAATAGTTTTACCTTGCTGAGCTACGATATTCCCGAAGGTCAGGCCGCCGCTTACTACCCGGAAACCAATCCGCTGGTGCCGCTGGAAAGTGTCGGTGAGAAAACCTTTACGCCAACGTCGAAGTTTATCGCCATTAAGCTTGAAGCCAGTCGCGAAGCTGACGCAGCCTGAGCACATTCCACCTGGCTGATTGTCTCAGTCAATAAGATCAGCGAAAATATACGGTTTGCCGCATTAGCCGGCAAACCGTTTTTTTATTTAAAGAGCCGTCGTTCATGTCATCGAGTCCCGTTCAGCAAGCCGCCAGTAAGCGTCGTACCTTTGCGATTATTTCGCATCCCGACGCCGGTAAAACTACCTTGACCGAAAAACTGCTGTATTTCGGTGGCGCGATTCAGATGGCGGGTAGTGTCAAGTCACGCAAAACCGATAGACACGCGACCTCTGACTGGATGGAAATGGAGAAGGAGCGGGGGATTTCGGTGACCTCGTCGGTGATGCAGTTTCCCTATAAAGACCGCATCGTTAACCTGCTCGATACCCCGGGCCATGCCGACTTCTCGGAAGATACCTATCGTACCCTGACCGCGGTGGACTCGGCGTTGATGGTGATTGACAGCGCCAAGGGTGTAGAGGAACGCACCATCAAGTTGATGGAAGTCTGTCGCTTGCGTGATACGCCGATCCTGACTTTTATCAACAAACTCGACCGCGAAGGTCGTGAACCGATTGAGCTGCTGGACGAAGTCGAGACCATTTTGGACATCCAGTGCGCCCCCATCACCTGGCCTATTGGTATGGGCAAAGGCTTCAAGGGTATTTTTCATTTGCTTAATGACAGTGTGCATCTGTTCCAGCCACACACCAAAGATGCCGGTGAAATCATTCAGGGACTGGATAACCCGCGACTGGATGAACTGTTCGGCACCATGGCAGAAGAACTGCGCGAGGAAATTGAACTGGTACGTGGTGCCAGCCATGAGTTCGACCTGGATGAATTCCTGGCCGGTAAGCTGACCCCGGTATTTTTCGGCTCAGCAATGAATAACTTCGGTATTACCGAATTGATGGATTCCTTTGTGGAATATGCACCGGCACCACAGCCACGCGAAACAAAAACCCGTGAAGTGGCGGCTGACGAAGAAAAATTCAGTGGTTTCGTGTTTAAGATTCAGGCCAATATGGATCCAAAACACCGTGACCGCATCGCGTTTATGCGCGTCTGTAGCGGCAAATACAGCAAGGGGATGAAGCTGCATCAGACCCGTATCGGCAAGGATGTGACCATTGCCAATGCCGTTACCTTTATGGCGGCGGAACGTGAGCAGGCGGAAGAGGCCTATCCGGGCGATATTCTCGGTTTGCACAACCACGGCACGATTCAGATTGGTGATACCTTCACCCAGGGCGAGGATCTGCAATTTACCGGTATTCCTTACTTTGCGCCTGAATTATTCCGTCGTGTCCGCCTCAAGGATCCGATGAAAAACAAGGCGCTGCTCAAAGGTCTGCAACAGCTCAGTGAAGAAGGCGCAACGCAGTTGTTCCGCCCATTGGATAACAATGATCTGATCCTTGGTGCGGTCGGTGTGCTGCAGTTCGATGTGGTCGTGCATCGCCTTAAAGGTGAATACAACGTCGAATGTGCCTACGAACCGGTTCAGGTGCACACCGCGCGTTGGGTCTACTGCGATGATGACCGTAAGCTGGAAGAGTTCAAGAAAAAAGCGTCGACCAACCTGGCCTTGGATGGCGCCGGTAATCTGACCTATATTGCGACCTCACGGGTGAATCTGGATCTGACCATGGAACGCTGGCCGGATATTGATTTCCGCGCCACCCGTGAGCATCTCTAGACACTAAAAGGCTTTCCGTCCTGCACTTGCTATTCTGCGTAAAACTCAAGCAGAATAGCGATAGGCATTTCGCTGATAGGGATGAACGGATGAAAGTCAGGTCAATCACTAAGAACAAGGGAAAGCCGGTTATCGGTCTCAACCCCGCTGACACACTGGATAAAGCCGTCACGTTGATGATGGAACATCGAATCGGTTCACTGGTTGTGACCGATGAGGCTGGCAAACTGATTGGTATTCTGTCCGAGCGTGATCTGCTTAAAATCCTGCATCAGAAGCATGCCATGTGGTGTCCGCAAACCGCCGCCGATGCGATGACGCCAGATCCTTATGTCTGCGATCCCGATAATACCTTAGAAGAAGTGATGAATCTGATGGTGGAACACAATATCCGCCACCTGCCGGTTGTCTACAAAGGCAAGCTGGAAGGCATGTTGTCCATTACGGATATTGTTGAAGAGCTGCTGAAAAAAGCGAAGTTCGAAAACAAATTGCTGAAAAACTATATTCAGAACTGGCCTGACGCCGAGCACGAATAATCAGCCATTTTCCTCAAGCGGGAACTGTTCCAGGCGGTCTGTCTGCAGATTGTTGTCGTTAGCGAACTCCATCAGGAAATCAAACAGCATTTCGTCTGTTTCTTCCAGTACCGCATCAATCACCACACACTTCACATCATCAATCGACGCGAGTTTGACGTTAGGGTGAAAAATGATGCGTCTCCCAGGTCCATAAGAGGCCACAGCCCCGCAAAGTCGCTCTGCCCAGTCACTGGGACGAAACTTCCCACCATCCTGTGTGAGACCCCGAATTATGACCTTTTCCGTTATGGACATCTGTGTTTGCTCGACATGACAGCTGCTACAGGTCCACATTCTACTGCAAATAGAAGTAAATACGTAAGCCGAGGCTGAACAGGGCTTCAAAAAATCCGTATAATTACCGCTTTTGGTTTTTCGAGAATAACGAGAAGCTTGTGGCCGATTACAAACACACACTGAATTTACCTGCAACCGACTTTCCGATGAAAGCGGGCTTGCCTAACCGTGAACCCGAAACACTGGCGCGTTGGCAGGAGATTGACCTCTACAACAAGCTGCGCGAGCAGGCTAAAGGACGTCCGCAGTTTATCCTGCATGACGGCCCGCCGTACGCCAATGGCGATATCCATATCGGCCATGCGGTCAACAAGATCCTTAAGGACATCATTCTCAAGTCGAAAACGCTGAGTGGCTATGATGCGCCTTACGTGCCCGGCTGGGACTGTCACGGTCTGCCAATTGAGCTTAATGTCGAAAAGAAAGTCGGCAAACCTGGCGTGAAAGTCAGCGCTAAGGAATTCCGCGATGCCTGCCGTCAGTATGCGGCCAAGCAGGTCGACGGCCAGCGTGAGGATTTTAAACGCCTAGGTGTGCTTGGTGAGTGGGATAACCCGTATCTCACCATGGACTTCACGTTTGAAGCCGACATTATCCGCACCTTGGGTCAAATCATTAAGCAAGGCCATCTGCACAAAGGCGTGAAGCCGGTTCACTGGTGTGTCGACTGTGGCTCTGCGCTGGCGGAAGCCGAAGTTGAATACGAAGATAAAACCTCACCGGCGATTGATGTGCGTTTTGCTGTGATCGATACAGCCGCGTTTGACAAGGCGGCAGGCGTCAGCGGTCAGGGCACGATCAGTGTGCCTATCTGGACGACCACGCCATGGACATTGCCAGCCAATCAGGCTGTGTCGTTGAACCCGGAACTGACTTATGTCGTCGTTCAAACGGCGGATGAGTGTTTGCTTCTGGCTGAAGCGCTGCATGAAAAAGCGCTGGAACGTTACGGCATGGAAGGCGAAGTGATTGCTCGTGTTAAAGGCTCTGTCTTTGAAGGCCTGCAATTACAGCACCCATTCTATGATCGCCAGGTGCCTGTCATTCTGGGTGATCATGTCACCAGTGATGGTGGTACCGGTGCAGTACACACTGCGCCTGGCCACGGTCAGGACGACTACACAGTCGGTCTGAAATACGATCTGGAAGTAGATAACCCGGTTGGCAGTAATGGCTGTTTCCTGCCGGATACACCAATCTTTGCCGGCGAGTCGGTCTTTAAAGCTAATCCCCAAGTCATCGAGCTTTTGAAAGAAAAGGGCGCGCTGCTGGCTTATGTTGACCTGCAGCACAGCTACCCGCACTGCTGGCGTCATAAGAGTCCGATTATTTTCCGTGCGACACCGCAATGGTTTGTCAGCATGGATCAAAACGGTTTGCGTCAGGCAGCGATGAAGGCGATTGCCGATACTGAGTGGATGCCGGATTGGGGGCAAAAACGCATCGAAAACATGGTCGAAGCGCGTCCTGACTGGTGTATTTCGCGTCAGCGCACCTGGGGTGTACCGATTCCGTTGTTTGTGAACAAGCAAACCGGCGCACTGCATCCTGACACTGAGTCGCTGATCGAACAGGTCGCAGTGAAAGTCGAAGCCGAAGGCATCGATGGCTGGTTTGAGATGGATGCCGAAACCCTGCTGGGTAACGAAGCCGCTGATTACGATAAAGTCACCGATACGCTGGATGTCTGGTTTGATTCGGGTGTGTCGCATGCCTGCGTTTTGGCACGTCGAGACTATCTGAACCGTCCGGCTGATCTTTATCTGGAAGGCAGTGATCAGCATCGCGGTTGGTTCCAGTCCTCCTTGCTGACCTCGGTTGCGACCACGTCGAAAGCCCCGTACAAGGCAGTGTTGACGCATGGCTTCACTGTCGACGCTCAGGGCAAGAAGATGTCCAAGTCGAAGGGGAATGTTGTTGCGCCGCAGAAAGTGATGAACAGCCTGGGTGCCGACATCATTCGTTTATGGGTTGCAGCAACTGATTACAGCGCTGAAATGAGCGTGTCAGATGAAATTCTGAAGCGAACTGCAGACTCCTACCGTCGTATTCGTAATACGGCGCGTTTCCTGTTGTCGAACCTGAACGATTTTGATCCGGCTGCAAACAGTGTTGCCGTCGATAAAATGTTGCCGCTGGATCGCTGGGCTTTGGATCGTGCTTATCAAGTCCAGCAGGATGTGCTGAAAGCCTATGACAATTATCAGTTCCATCTGATCTATCAGAAAGTACATAACTTCTGTGCCAATGAAATGGGCAGCCTGTATCTGGATATCACCAAGGATCGCCAGTACACCATGCAGCCTGACAGTCTGGCACGTCGCAGTTCTCAAACGGCGATGTATCACATTATTGAGGCGATGGTGCGTTGGGTTGCACCTATCCTGACCTTTACCGCTGATGAGTTGTGGTCATTCCTGCCGGGTGAAAGAAATGAGTCCGTTGTACTCAATACCTGGTATGAAAAACTGGCACCGATGGATACCGATACCAGCTTTGATCTGGCCTTGTGGAATCAGGTCTTTGCGGTGCGTGATGCCGTGTCGAAAGAGTTGGAAAACCAGCGTAATGCCGGACATATTAAGGGCGGTCTCACAGCAGAAGTCACCTTGTTTGCCGACGAAGCGCTGCATAGCAAGCTGGCCATGCTGGAAGATGAGTTGAAGTTTGTATTGATTACTTCACAGGCGACGCTTAAGCATCTGACAGACAAAAACGATAGTGCCGTGGAAACCTCAGTACCCGGTCTATTCGTCAGTATCAAGGCTTCGGAGCATAAGCGTTGTGACCGTTGCTGGCATCAGCGTGAGGAAGTCGGTACCGATGAGGCTCATCCTGATTTGTGTGGTCGTTGTATCGACAATGTTGAAGGAGAGGGCGAGCTTCGTCGCTTCGCCTGATCAGTATGCTGAAATGGTTAAATTTATCCGCGCTGGTCATTGTATTGGACCAACTCACAAAGTGGCTGATGAGCAGTTGGCTGGATTTGTATGAGACCGTCGCCGTTGCCCCATTTTTCAATCTAACGCTGGCGCACAATTATGGCGCGGCCTTTAGTTTTCTGGCTTCAGCCGGTGGTTGGCAACGTTGGTTCTTTACCTTGCTGGCGGCGGTTGTCAGCCTCGTGCTGATCATCTGGATGAAACGTCTGAAAGCGAATGCCCGACTGGAAGCGATTTCTCTGGCGCTAATTCTCGGTGGTGCACTTGGCAACGTAATTGATCGTGTTATTCATGGCTATGTGATTGATTTTCTTGATGTCTACGTCGGCACTTATCACTGGCCAGCCTTTAATATCGCGGACTCAGCGATTTGTGTCGGTGCAGTGTTATTGATTTTTGACAGCTTCAGAAGCAAAACGGAGCAGCAATGAGTTTTTGTGATCTGGCAGTCAGCGGCGTCGCTGAACTGCAACCCTATGTGCCGGGGAAACCGATAGAAGAGCTACAACGTCAGTATGGTGTGCGTGACGTCATCAAGCTGGCTTCCAATGAGAATCCGCTGGGTCCGTCAAAAGCCGCGTTGGCTGCGATTGCCCGAGCGTCAAAAGAGATTACCCGTTACCCTGATGGCAACGGCTACAACTTGAAAATGGCGCTGGCTGAAAAGCTGCAACTGGCTCCTGAGCAGATCACTTTGGGCAATGGCTCCAATGACGTGCTGGAATTGATGGCTCGGGCATTTGCCAGTAAGGGCGATGAAATCATCTTCTCTGAGCATGCCTTTGCGGTGTATCCGATTGCGGCAAAAGCGGTTGGCGCAACTGGCGTGTCTACACCGGCAAGAGACTTTGGTCACGATCTGGATGCGATGCTGAAAGCCATCACCCCTCGTACCAAATTGATGTTTATTGCCAACCCGAATAATCCGACCGGAACCTGGCTTGAACCGGCGGCTATCCGGGCCTTTCTGGAAAAAGTGCCGGAAACAGTGCTGGTTGTGCTGGACGAAGCTTATATTGAGTATCTGGAGCAGGTTGAAAATACCGTTGCCTGGTTAAAGGATTTTCATAACCTGGTCATTACCCGCACGTTCTCAAAGGCCTATGGCCTTGCCGGCTTGCGTATCGGCTATGCCTTGTCGCACCCGGAAGTGGCCGATCTGATGAACCGTATCCGTCAGCCATTTAATGCTAACAGCCTGGCTCAGGCCGCAGCGGTTGCTGCCTTGGGCGATGAAGCCTACCTGCAGCAGGCGCGTGAACTGAACCATGCTGGAATGAAGCAACTCGTTGCTGGTGCTGAAGCGTTGGGACTGAAATATATCCCATCCAAAGGTAACTTCCTGACCATTAATGTGCATACCAATGCCGGTGAAGTCTATGACGACCTGCTTTATGAAGGCGTGATTGTCAGACCTATCGCAGCTTATGGTCTGCCACAGCATTTGCGGGTAAGTATTGGTCTGGCAGAGGAAAACCAGCGTTTTCTTGATGCTCTGGCTACAGTGCTTGGACGTAAAAAATGATTAACCGTCTTGCCATTATCGGTGTAGGCCTTATCGGCGGTTCGCTTGCGCTTGCGCTGAAAAAGACCGGTGCAGTCAATGAAGTGGTTGGTTATGCCCGCAGTGAAGAGGCTCGTCAGCAGGCTTTAGAGTTGGGCATTATTGATCGTGCTGCTGCCTCGGTTGCTGAAGCGGTGAGTCATGCCGATATGGTGTTTGTTGCTGTTCCCATGGGTGCCATGAGCACGGTATTTGCTGATATGGCCGGACACCTCAATCCGGAAGCGATCATCACCGATGGTGGTAGCGCTAAAGCACAGGTTGTTGAAGCGGCCAGAGCAGCGTTGGGGGATAAGTTTCGTCAGTTTGTGCCGGGTCATCCGATTGCCGGTACTGAAAAAAGTGGGCCTTCGGCGGCGTTTGCCACCCTGTATAAAGACCACCGTATCGTGTTAACGCCGGTCGCTGAAACCGATGCGGCGGCTACAGCCAAAGTGAAGGCGATGTGGCAGTTAACCGGCGCAGAGGTCTTTGAGATGGAGGTTGAGCATCACGATACCGTGCTGGCTGCAACCAGTCATTTACCGCATGTGCTGGCCTTCAATTTGGTTGGCATGTTGGCTGAACGCGATGACTGTGATGAAGTGCTTCGTTACGCTGCCGGTGGCTTTCGTGATTTTTCCCGGATTGCTTCCAGTGATGCCGTGATGTGGCGTGATATCTGTTTCGGCAATCGTGAGGCGATTCTGGCGTTGCTAGAGCAATATCACCAGGGTATGAACCGAATTGAGAAAGCGATTCGTGACGGTGATGGTGACTATCTTATCGAGGTATTTGCCCGCGCCAAGAAAGCGCGAGATACCCGTTTCGCCGATCCCGATTTAATTGATAACAGCGAAGTCTGAAGGGCAGGTAAGCAGTGTCTGGCGAGAATAACAAAAAATATATTGTCCATCCGGGCGGTGTGATTCAAGGTGAATTACGTGTACCGGGCGATAAATCGATTTCGCATCGCAGCATTATGCTCGGCGCGCTGGCAGAAGGTACAACCAACGTCAGCGGCTTCCTGGAGGGTGAAGATGCGTTGGCAACGCTGGCAGCATTCCGCGCTATGGGGGTGGAAATCATCGGTCCGGACAAGGGCAAGGTGACGATTCATGGTGTGGGCATGCACGGCCTCAAAGCGCCGCAGGCAGAGTTGTACCTAGGCAACAGTGGTACATCAATGCGTCTGCTTAGTGGTTTGCTGGCCGCGCAGGGTTTTGAAGTGACCCTGACCGGTGATAAGTCACTGTCTGGTCGCCCAATGAAGCGGGTAACCGACCCGCTGGCTTTGATGGGCGCAGACATTGATACCAGTGATGGTAAGCCGCCACTTAAACTCAAGGCGGGTAGTCGCCTCAAAGGTATTACGTACGATTTGCCGATGGCCAGTGCGCAGGTGAAATCCTGTTTATTACTGGCGGGTATGTATGCCGAAGGCAAGACGACGGTCACTGAGCCGGCACCCACCCGTGATCACACAGAGCGCATGCTGAAAGGCATGGGCTATCCCGTTGAAGTGAAAGGCAGCACGGTAAGCATCGAGGGCGGCCATTCACTTAAAGCCTGTGACATTGATGTGCCAGCCGATATTTCGTCGGCCACCTTCTTTATGGTGGCGGCGGCGATCGCTCCGGGTAGTGATGTGACGCTGAAACATGTCGGCATCAATCCAACTCGTGTGGGTGTGATTAATATTCTGAATTTGATGGGCGCGGATATTACCCTCATTAATGAACAGGAAACTGGCGGTGAGCCGGTTGCCGATATCCGGGTCAAATATGCGCCGTTGAAAGGGATTCAGATTCCGGAAGATCAGGTACCGCTGGCGATTGATGAATTTCCGGCTCTGTTTATAGCCGCAGCGTGCGCCGAAGGTCAGACCGTATTAACCGGTGCTGAAGAACTGCGCGTGAAAGAAAGTGACCGTATTCAGGTCATGGCTGACGGGCTTGAAACACTCGGCATTGATGCCAAGCCAACCGAAGATGGCATCGTGATTCAGGGCGGTGTAATTGGTAGTGGTGAAGTCGACAGTCACGGCGATCACCGCATTGCCATGTCCTTTGCTGTTGCCGCGTTGCAGGCAGGTGGTTCGATCCAGATTAATGATTGTGCCAATGTTGCCACCTCATTCCCGGGCTTTGTTGAACTGGCTACAGAAGCCGGTCTCAACATCGAGGTGATTGATGAGTGATATTCCGGTTTTAACCATTGACGGCCCGAGTGGTTCCGGCAAGGGTACGATCGCGCAGATGATTGCCCGCCAGTTTGGCTGGCACTACCTCGACAGTGGTGCAATCTATCGGGTATTGGCGCAGGCGGCATTAAAACACGCGCTGGATTTAAGCGACGAAGCGGCGTTGACACAGTTAGCAGAAACGCTGGATGTGCGCTTTGACTTTGCTGGCGAGGAGCTGAAAGTCATTCTGGAAGGACAGGATGTCAGCTTGCTCATTCGTACGGAAACCGCAGGGAATGCGGCTTCGAAAGTGGCGGCGATTCCTTCTGTGCGTGCAGCACTGTTGCAGCGACAGCGCGATTTTAGGAAAATGCCCGGTCTGGTGACAGATGGCCGCGATATGGGCACGGTGGTGTTTCCGGACGCGCCGTTTAAAGTATTTTTAACGGCAAGCGCTGAAGAAAGGGCGCAAAGACGTTATAAGCAGTTGAAACAGAAAGGAATTGAGAGTAACCTTTCTGATCTCATCGCAGAAATCTCCGAACGTGACAGAAGAGACAGTGAACGTGAGGTCGCCCCGTTAAGGCCGGCTGAAGGTGCACTTATTCTCGATTCTACCGAACTGGGCATTGATGCGGTATTCGAACAAGTCAGCGCTGTGTGTGCTGGCATGTAATTAAGGCCCTGGTCAGCCTTGCTGATCGGGAATTTTAACGATCCTGCATGTCGCAGGTGATAACTTTTGGTGATCTTGCACACCCAAGGCAAGGTCAAGGATAACTAACATGAGCGAAAGCTTTGCTGATCTCTTTGAAGAGAGTTTAAATTCAACCCCCATGCAACCAGGCAAGATTGTTACCGGTACGGTAGTCAATGTTGGTGCTGACGTTGTTATGGTTAACGCTGGCCTGAAATCTGAAGGCGCGATTCCTGTCTCTGAATTCATGAACGAAAACGGTGAAATCACTGTTTCTGTTGGTGATCTGGTTGACGTATCGCTGGAATCACTGGAAGACGGTTTTGGTGCAACCCAACTGTCTCGTGATAAAGCCAAGCAGGCTGAAGCATGGACCAAACTGGAACATGCCTTCGAAGCGGGTGAAACTGTTAACGGTATGATTTCTGGCAAGGTCAAAGGTGGTTTCACTGTTGATCTGGAAAACATCCGTGCCTTCCTGCCAGGTTCTTTGGTCGATGTTCGTCCTATTCGTGATACTTCTCACCTGGAAGGTAAAGATCTCGAATTCAAACTGATCAAACTGGATCGTCCACGCAACAACATCGTTGTTTCTCGTCGTGCGATCATGGAACAAGAAAACAGTGCAGAACGTGAAGCGCTGCTGGAAACTCTGGAAGAAGGTAAAGTCGTTAAAGGTATCGTTAAGAACCTGACCGACTACGGTGCCTTCGTTGATCTGGGCGGTATTGACGGTCTGCTGCACATCACTGACATGGCTTGGAAACGCGTTAAGCATCCTTCTGAAGTTGTGGCTATCGGTGACGAAATTGAAGTTCAGGTTCTGAAATTCGATAAAGAGCGTGAGCGTGTTTCTCTGGGTCTGAAGCAAATGGGCGACGATCCTTGGAAAGACATCGCACGTCGTTACCCGAACAGCACCCGTATCCACGGTAAAGTCACTAATATTGCTGACTACGGCTGCTTCGTTGAAATCGAAGATGGCGTTGAAGGTCTGGTTCACATGTCTGAAATGGACTGGACCAACAAGAACGTTCACCCATCTAAACTGGTTTCACTGGGTGATGAAGTCGAAGTCATGGTTCTGGATATCGACGCAGAACGTCGTCGTATTTCTCTGGGTATCAAACAGTGCCAGGCTAACCCTTGGGAAGAGTTCTCAATGACTCACAGCAAGGGCGACAAAGTGTCTGGTGCCATCAAGTCAATCACTGACTTCGGTATCTTCATCGGTCTGGATGGCGGCATCGACGGTCTGATTCACCTGTCTGATATCTCTTGGGAAGAAGACAACGAAGAACTGATTCGTGACTTCAAGAAAGGTGATGACGTTGAAGCTGTGGTTCTGGCTATTGACCCTGAACGTGAGCGTATTTCACTGGGTATCAAGCAACTGCAGGACGACCCATTCTCATCTTACCTGGCCGACAACCCACGCGGCAGCATCGTGACTGGTAAAGTCAGCGCTGTTGACGCACGTGGTGCGATTGTCGAACTGGCTGAAGGTGTAGAAGGTTACATCCGTGCTGCTGATATCGCGCGTGAGCGTATTGAAGACGCAAGCAAAGTGCTGTCTGTAGGTGATGATGTTGAAGCGAAATTTACCGGTATGTCGCGTAAAGATCGCACTCTGACCCTGTCTATCAGAGCGAAAGACGATCAAGAAGAGTCTGATGCTGTGAAAGAGTACAGCAATGTTTCTGCCGGCAACACCACTCTGGGTGACCTGCTGAAAGAGCAAATGGATCAGAAAGATAACTAAGTTATCGAGCTGAATGAAATGCACCCGGCCTGCCGGGTGCATTTTCTTTTGCACTCAATGGATTGATCTTCCTACTTAACACCGGTGTTTGGCGCATTATTCCAGGAACAATAACGACATGACCAAATCAGATTTGATTGAAGTACTATCTGAAAAACAATCTCTACTAAATTACCGTGATGTTGAGCTGGCCGTGAAACTGATTCTCGAGCAAATGAGTGAAAGCCTGTCTCAGGGTGATCGCATCGAGATCCGCGGCTTTGGTAGTTTTACCCTGCACCACAGACCTCCCCGCGTTGGACGCAATCCAAAAAGCGGTGAATCAGTCAAACTGGACGAGAAGTTCGTCCCGCATTTTAAACCTGGCAAGGAATTACGTGACCGCGTCAACGATGCTGCCGGTTACTGATAACGACTAATGAAACTGAGCCAGGAAGCGGTTACTGACTATAACCAAATCCACTCTTATGACAGTGACCAGGTGGTCATTCGTCCCCAACATCAAACCCGTCTTGAGCCTATCAAGTCGAACTTTATCCTGACCCAGGAGCAGTTGATAACCAACTGGTCAGTCAGGCATATCGAAACCATCACAGCCGAGCAATTGGCTGAACTCAAACAACTGGGTCCGGAAGTGATTTTGTTTGCAACCGGATCCGGGCTTTGTCTCGAACTGCAAAAAATTGCGCAATCCCTGATGCAGGATCATATCGGTGTAGAGTTCATGGAGCTTGGCGCAGCCTGCCGCACATTTAACCTGTTGGTGAGTGAGCAGCGCAAAGTCTTGCTCGCTGTCAGTTTTGATGCACTGTAATCACACCGCAAACTGACCGCATACTCTCAAAAGCTGAAGTGAAATAAGAAGGATTTTGCCTAAGATAGGCAGGCTAAGTATTTGTTTTATTTATGTCCTATTATCAAGACGATAGGATGGAGGCAGCTTGTAACTTGACCCATTTAACAGTTCTTAGGAAAATTCACGGTTACGCAAAATAAATAAAACATAAGACTGCCTGCTGAGGCTTCGCACTTAAGCTTGATCCAGATCAAGTTGCAATGGCGACGAAATGGACGTTGTTCAGGTAATATTCAGCATGCTTTATTTATAAAGGCGTATTTGAAAAAAGGGTTCTGGCTCCGAAGAAAAATACAATGGGGCCGAGAAAGAGTTTTCCAAAGAGAGAAGGTGTGGTCGCTATGCAAGCGGAACAACAGCAATATAACTATCAGGTGGTCAAGTGGTTCGCCTATATGGCGTGCGTTTACTTGGTCATCGGCACCGGTGTCGGTGTCTACATCGCCTCGGAATTGGCCTGGCCATTTCTGAACTTTGATAATCCATACATCAGTTTCGGACGTTTGCGTCCGGTTCATACCAACACCGTTATTTTTGCATTCGGTGGTTCCACGTTGATGGCGACGGCTTACTACATTGTGCAGCGTACCTGTAGCACACGTCTGTGGAGTGACAAAATGGCCTGGTTCACCTTCTGGGGTTGGAACCTCGTTATCATCAGTGCCTTTATCACGTTGCCTCTGGGTTTCACCCAGTCTAAAGAATATGCCGAACTGGAATGGCCGATTGATATCTTAATCGCTGCAGTCTGGCTGGCTTACACCTTCAACTTCATCATGACCATCTCGATCCGTAAGGTTTCACACATTTATGTAGCGAACTGGTTCTTCCTCGCCATGATGATCATGATCACCTACCTGCATGTGGTGAACAGTCTGGCGATTCCGGTTGAGTTGTTTAAGTCTTACTCTATCTTCGCTGGTGTTCAGGATGCGATGATTCAATGGTGGTGGGGACATAATGCGGTTGGTTTCTTCCTGACTGCAGGCTTCCTTGGCATCATGTACTACTTTGTTCCCAAGCAGGCGAACCGTCCGGTTTACTCTTACCGTCTGTCGGTTATTCACTTCTGGGCCTTGATCTTCGGTTATGTCTGGCTGGGTGCTCACCACCTTCAGTACACAGCACTGCCTGACTGGACGGGTTCTTTGGGTGCCGCTATTTCACTGGCCATGATCATTCCTTCATGGGGTGGTGCAATTAACGGTATGTTCACCCTGTCTGGTGCCTGGGACAAACTGCGTACCGATTACATTCTGCGTTTCCTGATCGTGTCTCTGGCGTTCTATGCAATGTCAACTTTCGAAGGCCCTGTAATGGCGTCGAAAACGGTTAACGCGCTTTCACACTACACTGACTGGACCATCGGTCACGTTCACTCGGGTGCTTTGGGCTGGGTTGCCATGGTGTCCATCGGTGCGCTCTATCACATGGTTGAACGCATGTGGGGCACCACTATGTACTCAGTACGTCTGGTAAATATCCATTTCTGGATGGCGACGATTGGAACCGCTGTATACATCACCGCGATGTGGGTATCAGGCATCATGCAAGGTCTGATGTGGCGTGCATATGACGAGTATGGCAATCTGGCTTATACCTTTGTTGAGTCCGTTGCACAAATGCATCCTTACTACGCGATGCGTGCTATCGGCGGTCTGATTTTCTTCCTGGGCGCCTGTGTGATGCTGTTTAACGTCACCGTGACCATCCGTCGCGCCATTGCCAAACCGTCTGCCGAAATGGCAACTGCGGCTAACATTTAAGGAGACTGGAATGTCTGATCATAATTCTAATAAACCAGTTACCTTTCAGGAAAAACTGGAGAAAAATATCTGGGCACTGGTGCTGGCAACAGCACTGGTCGTCTCGGTCGGCGGTATCGTTGAAATTGTCCCACTGTTCTACCTCGATACCACCTTTGAAGATGATGTTCATCCGGAATACGAAGAGTTGAAGGGTGTTCGTCCATACACTGCTCTCGAATTAGCCGGTCGCGATATCTATCAGCGTGAAGGCTGCTACTTGTGTCACTCACAAATGGTACGCCCATTCCGTGATGAGAAAGACCGTTACGGTCACTACTCACTGGCGGTTGAGTCGAAGTATGACCATCCGTTCCAATGGGGTTCAAAACGTACCGGCCCTGATCTGGCCCGTGTTGGTGGTAAATACTCTGATGCCTGGCACATTCAGCATCTGCGTCAACCACGTTCTGTTGTACCTGAATCGGTAATGCCTAATTACCCATGGCTGGAGCATGCAACAGTAGATGGTGCGAGTATGGAAAAACGCCTGCGCGCGATGAAAGCCCTGGGCGTGCCATACAGCGATGATGACATCACTGGTGCAGCTGCTGCAGTTGAAGGCAAGACAGAAATGCAGGCTCTGGTTGCTTACCTGCAGGTTCTCGGCACCATGGTGAAGTTTGAGCCAGGTAGGGATTATCGTGACTAAACTTCAAGAGTATTTTCATACTGATTGGAGTGCGATGACAGTCACCGACTGGTTCGGCTTGGTGTTCACAGTAGTTATTTTTGTACTGATGTTGGTAGCGTATATCTGGGTCTTTAATCCCAAGAATAAAGACAAAATAGAAGCCAACAGAACCATGCCGCTGGACGATGACGAGACAAATTCGGAGAAAAGAGATGGCAGATAATAAAAAGAATCCTAATGAAGTGTCAGACACAGGACACGAATGGGATGGCATCAGAGAACTGGAAAATCCACCACCACGTTGGTGGACCAACGCCCTTTATCTGAGTGGCCTGATAGTTCTGGTTTATTTCATCCTCTACCCATCACTGCCGTTGATTAACGACAGCACCAAAGGTGTGATGGGCTGGACTCAGATGAACGAGTACAAAGAAAATCTGGCTGAAGTTGAGGCCAAACGTGCGCCATTTGAAGAAAAACTGGCATCGATGTCAGCGGAAGAAATTCTCGCTGATGCTGATATGCGTAATTACGCTGTTGGCTCCAGTAAAGTACTTTATGGTGATAACTGTGCGGCCTGTCACGGTACTGGCGGTAACCCGGCTCAAGGTTCGGGTTATCCGATTCTTGCCGACGATGACTGGCTCTATGGTGGTGACATCAACACGATTGTTGAAACCCTGGCGAAAGGTCGCCAAGGCATGATGATGGCTCACGAGAAAACCCTGAAACCAGAAGAAGTTGATGGCTTGGTTCAGTTTGTCATGAACGCCTCAGAAGGCAAGGCTACAGAAGCGGGCTGGAAACTGTTTAATGAAAAAGGCTGTGTGGGCTGTCACGGTGCCGATGGTAAAGGTATCCATCAGCTCGGTTCGGCAAACCTGACAGATCAAATCTGGCGCTTCTCGGGTGAAGCAGAAGAAATCCGTTACACCATTCTGCATGGTGTGAACGATCCTTCTGATCCGAAAACCCGTGTTGCTGTCATGCCAGCTTGGAATGAAAAACTGGCGGTCAAACTGGAAGCGCTGAAATGGGAAGAAGAGCCCGAATACGAAGGCACTGAAACCGAGCGTCTGACCGAGACCGAAATCAAAAAACTCGCTGTCTACGTTCACCAGTTTGGTGGTGGTCAGTAACCATTCATGCTGTTCCGGCCTCACTATGAGGCCGGAGAACTTACTCTTAAGGAGATAAACATGGGAATTGATGCTGTCGTTGTCGGTGCTATCGCCAGTGTTGTTATTTCAATTGTTGTAGTCGGTGTGATTGCCTACAAGATCGTGAAACAGGCTCAAGACAAAGCTCAGGATTGAGTTAACGGCTCAAGGATGAAAAGCCGGCCACAAGGCCGGCTTTTTAGCATCTGTCATTTTTATTTTTCCATCCTTAACTGCCAGCGTCAGGATCCTCTATGTCTGAACAGCAAGCCAAGTCCACTCTTGAAACCAATGCCATTTATGAAGAAATGGCCGACTGGCACGTCAACGCCGGCGGCGAGAAGGTGGTTGCCAAGCGACTGAAAGGGCGCTTCCGCCTGCGCAAGTGGATGGGCATGTCCATCTGGTCCCTGTTTTTCCTGGTGCCGTACCTGCGCTGGGATGGCCAGCAAGCCATCCTGTTTGATATCCCTGAGCGCCAGTTCCGCTTCTTTGACCTCACCGTCTTCCCGCAAGACATCTGGATGCTATCGCTGACCCTGCTGTTTTTCGCCATTCTGCTGGCCGCCGTCACCAGCGTCGCCGGCCGCGTTTTTTGTGGCTATTTCTGCTTCCAGACCGTCTGGACCGATATCTACACCTTTATCGAAACCAAACTCGAAGGCGACACCCCGCAAAAGGCCCACAAATTCAAGCAAGCCCCGTGGACCTTAAACAAAACCAGTCGCGTCCTTAGCAAACACAGCCTGTGGATAGCCATTGCCTTACTGACCGGTCTCTCCTTTGCCGCCTGGTTTACCGATGCCTACCAGCTCTGGTCTGATATCTTCAGTCTGCAAGCCCCCTTACCGGTCTGGATTTCCCTTACCGTCTTTGGCGTCTTCACCTACGGCTTTGCCGGCTTTATGCGTGAACAGGTCTGCTTCTGGCTCTGTCCCTATGCCCGCCTGCAGGGCGTCATGTATGACCAGGACACCGTGTTACCGGCGTATGATGCCGAACGTGGTGAACCCCGGGGCAAACTCAAAAAAGGCGCCGTCGATGCCAGCAAAGGCAGCTGCATTGACTGCAAAGTCTGCGTTGCTGTCTGCCCGACCGGTATCGATATCCGTAAAGGTCAGCAGGAAGGCTGTATCACCTGTGGCCTCTGTATCGACGCCTGTGACAGCATCATGGACAAAACCGACCAGCCACGTGGCCTGATTCGCTATGCCAGTTACAAGGAACTCCACCACGACAAACACGTCTTACCGCTGTACCAGCGGCCACGGGTCATCATTTACAGCCTTATTTTGCTGGCATCGCTGGCTGGCATTATCTATGGCTTTACCACCCTGTCGCCGACCGAATTCAAAGTCATCCATGACCGTCAGCCGTTATTCGTACGTCTGAGTGATGGTTCGATACAGAACAAATACACCTTGAAGCTACTCAACAAGACACAGGCACCGATTACTGTGAACTACAGCGTCAGTGGTCTGGAGGGTGCCAGTCTGCATGGTATGGAAGAACAGGTGATAGTTGAACCGGGCAGGGTGATACCGGTGACGGCGTTGGTACGGGTGCCGTCGGCACAGCTTGGCGAAGGGCTGATGCCGATTGCGTTTACGGCTAATGTCGAAAACAAACCAGAACTGACCACCACGTATGACAGTGTCTTTATGGGGCCGGAATAAACAGGCGTTGCCGTCTGCTAGTTGCTCTTGATAGGGTAGAAGCCCGCGTTACGACGCGGGCTTTTTTATTACAGGACAGAACATGAAATACAACCAGCTAGGTAACAGTGATATTCAGGTCAGCCGAATTTGCTTGGGCACGATGACTTTTGGTGAGCAAAACAGCGAACAGGAAGGGCATCAGCAGCTGGATTTTGCCGTGGAACAAGGCGTTAATTTTATTGATACCGCTGAACTCTATGCCATTCCGCCACGCGCAGAAACCTATGGGGCAACGGAAGCTGTGATCGGTAGCTGGCTGAAAAAGCGCGGTCGCCGTGATGATATTGTTCTGGCCAGTAAAATTGCCGGTCCAGGCCCCGACTGGGTCAGTCATATTCGTGGCGGCTATACCCGCTTTGATAGCGCGATGATTAGCACGGCGCTTGATGAAAGCCTAAAACGCCTGCAAACGGATTATATCGACCTCTACCAGCTGCATTGGCCCGAACGCCCAACCAATTACTTCGGTAAGCTCGGCTACCAGCCGCAAGCCGATGAAGAGGCAATGACACCGGTTTTTGAAACGTTGCAGGCGCTGGACAAGCAGATTCGGGCAGGCAAAATCCGTTATATCGGTCTGTCCAATGAGACGCCGTGGGGCATCATGCAGTTTTTGTGGACTGCTCGGGTGTTGAATTTACCGGCAATAGTGACCACGCAGAATCCCTACAGTTTGCTCAATCGGACTTATGAGATTGGCTGCGCTGAAATCAGTCATCGTGAAGGACTGGGGCTGATGGCCTATTCGCCTTTGGGCTTTGGCGTGTTAACGGGGAAATACCTGGATGCCGAGCCGGAAGGGGCGCGTCTTACCCGCTGGCCGCATTATGCCCGCTACAGTAACGAACAAGCGGTTGCAGCAACCAGGGAGTATGTGGCGTTGGCTCATCAGCATGGACTGGATCCAGCACAGATGGCACTGGCCTTTGTGAACTCGCGTCCTTTTGTCAGTGCCAACATTATCGGTGCTACGACCATGCAGCAGCTGCAAAATAATATCGCCAGTATTGATCTTGAACTAAGTACCGAGCTGCTGGAGCAGATTGAGGCTATTCATCGCCGTCACCCGAACCCATCGCCTTAACCGGGTCAACGAGCCCGCGCGGCATTATCAGGCTTATTCAGCCCTTTTCGTCATCAAAGGCGGGCGGATTATCAAGCCCGGTATCTTGCCGATCCAGCAGACCGATATCGAGAACAGGTGCCGCATCGATATGTTGGGCATCCATCATCTGAGCGACACGCTTAAGGGCTGAGATAATCATTGTCTGTTCCCATTCCTGCAGATCACTGAACTGACGGGTAAATTGCTCCTGCAAGGGAATAGGTGCATTTTTGAGAATTTCCAATGCCTCGTCAGTCAGAAAAGCATGCACTTTGCGTTTATCCGTGTCAGAACGCTGACGATAAACCAACTCGCGCTTTTCCAGCCGGTCCAGAATAGTGGTTACTGTCGCCTGACTGAGACTGACTTCCTGGGCCAGTTCACCGATAGTGATTTGACCTTTGTCTCGCAGGGTTTGCAACAACAGGATCTGCGGTGCCGTCAGTCCGGTGGTTTTGGCTAGGTATTTGGAATGTAAGTCGGTGGCACGGATCACCCGGCGCAGAGCAATCAGTACTTCTTCAATCTGGTTCAACAGTTGATCCTTTTCTTCCTGGTCCAGGTCCAGATTATAAACCGCGTCCAGGTTTAAGCCGATAGTTTTACTCATAGCTGTCCAGTTCATTAATGCTTCGCTCAAAATCGGTCAGGATGAGCAGTTGTTCAACATGCTCGATTGTTCCCCAGACCGGGCTACCAGCCTCGCGTCTCTCAATAGGCATCATGTTTTCAGGCCTAAGCCAGCTTATCTGCTGAACCTCGCCGACACTGATGCCGACCAAGCCGTTATGTGTCTCCAGAACAACGATGTGCGCACAGGGCTGTTGCTTGCTCGGCAGACTGAGCATCAAGTGACCCGACACGATCGTGACGATTTCACCACGGACATTCAGTACGCCTTCAACACAGTTGGGTGCGCCCGGAATCGGAACAGGAGTGGTGTAATCAAGAATCTCCCTTACTTGTTCGACTTGTTGAGCATAGGTTTCCGATCCCAGTTGAAAGCAGAGCCACTGCTGTCTGTGTAATTGTTCTGACATCTAAGCTAATTAGCCTTTTATCGTCGAGACTGGACTTTATATTCCTTTAGTGTACTATATATTTAGATGTCTAAACAAATTAGACATTTATTAGCTATTTACTTGGATTTTAGCGAGTAAATAGTGTTGTTTATGCATTTTTAATTGAATAAATGCATAGTTCTATAAATAATAGAGTTGTTTATAAATGAGTCTTGTTAAAGAGATACAAGAGACAGAAATAGCATTACGTAGCCCGCGGGCAGAAGACGGTGCTGCTGTTTATCAACTGATTGCCGAGTGTCCGCCACTGGATACTAATTCGATGTACTGCAACCTGTTGCAGTGTGCCCATTTTTCAGCCACCTCGGTTGCTGCTGAACTGAATGGCGACATCGTGGGTTTTATTTCTGGCTATACCCAGCCGGACAAGCCTGACACGCTGTTTATCTGGCAGGTTGCCGTAGGCAAAAAAGCACGTGGCCAGGGCTTAGCCGGTCGCATGCTGAAAGAGATTCTGGCGCGTCCTGCCTGTGAAGCAGTGCGCTTTATTGAGACCACGATTACGCCAGATAACCAGGCGTCGTGGGCTTTGTTTGAAAGTCTGACCCGAAAACTCGGTACTGAGCTTAAGCGTTCGGTCATGTTTGAACGTCAGCAACATTTTGCCGGTCAGCACGAGACGGAAATGCTGGCCAGAATCGGTCCCGTGAAATAGCCGATAAGCGGCCATACACACCGATAACTATTCATCAGGAGATAGCAAAACCATGAAAATTTTTGAGGAAATCGAATCGGAAGTTCGTTCATATGCCCGTGCTTTCCCTCGCATATTCAATCGTGCTCAGGGTGAGACGCTCTATGACGAAGAAGGCAATGCCTACCTGGATTTTCTGGCAGGTGCCGGTTCTCTCAATTACGGTCATAACAATCCCTTGTTTAAGGAGAAGTTAATTGACTACATCCAAAATGATGGAATTACCCAGGGTCTGGACTTACATACCCGCGCCAAGGGCGAGTTTCTGGAAAGCTTTAACGAGTACATTCTGAAACCACGTAATCTCGACTACATCGTGATGTTTACCGGCCCAACCGGTACCAATGCTGTGGAAGCGGCTTTGAAAACGGCACGTAAATACACCGGCCGTGAGAACGTGATTTCGTTCACCAACGGCTGGCATGGTCAAACTTTGGGGTCATTGGCGATTACCGGTAACGGTCATCACCGCGGTGGCGCAGGTGTCAGCCTGAGTGGCGCAACCCGTATGCCCTATGACGGCTACATGGGTGATGATGTCGATACGACCAATTACCTGGATAAAGTGTTGTCGGATTCCAGCAGTGGTGTTGATAAGCCTGCTGCAGTAATTGTGGAGACTGTACAGGGCGAGGGTGGTATTAACGCCTGTTCGATGACCTGGCTGAAGAGCCTGTCTGAGGTCTGTAAAAAACACGATGTGCTGTTGATTATCGACGATATTCAGGCCGGCTGTGGTCGTACTGGTACCTTCTTCAGCTTTGAGGAAGCCGGTATCTATCCTGACATTGTGACTGTCTCTAAATCATTGAGTGGTTACGGTCTGCCATTTGCCATTGTGCTGATGAAGCCTGAACTGGACCAATGGAAGCCGGGTGAGCACAACGGTACTTTCCGTGGAAACAACCCGGCATTTATTACGGCCAAGGCGGCGATCGATACCTACTGGAAAGATGACAAATTTGCCAAGGAAGTGCAGGAAAAAGGCGATTACATTGCCGAACGTGTCGATAAAATCGTTGAAAAATACGGTGAAGGTAACTTTAACTCGCATGGTCGTGGCATGTTCCGCGGTATCAACTGCGTGAGTGGTGAGCTGGCCAGTGCCATCACCCATAGTGCCTTTCAGAAAGGTCTGATTATCGAGACCAGTGGTACCGAAGATCATGTCGTGAAATTCCTGTGTCCACTGACGATCAGTCAGGAAAACCTGGAAAAAGGTATCAACATTCTGGAAGAGTCGATCCGTGAAGTCTGTGACAAGGCGGATTCCATTCCGGAAGAAAAAGACTACTTCGAAGGTGACTACTCGGTCAGCGAAGAAGTCGAAAAAATGGCTCGCTCGTAACAAAGTCATGATTCCGGCGGCTTTCGGCCGTCGGGACTCTCTTTCTTATTGTTCAAATTACAGAGGAAACAAGATGCTTGTTAGACAACTTCAGGAAGTAGAAAAGACAGAACGCAGAGTGGTCGACCCGAAAGGTAACTGGGAAGCTACTCGTCTGCTGCTGAAAGATGACAACATGGGTTTTTCATTCAATATCACCACCATTTATGAAGGCGCTGATTTCTTCATGCACTACCAAAACCATCTGGAGTCCGTGTACTGCATCAGTGGTGAAGGTGAAGTGGAAACCCTGGATGATGGTAAAAAATATGCTATCACGCCAGGGACGCTTTATAACCTGGACAAGCACGATCGCCACGTTTTGCGTGCGTTCAAAGAGTTGAAACTGGCCTGTGTGTTTAATCCACCGCTGGTGGGTAACGAAGTCCACAACAAAGACGGTGCCTACGAGCTGCCACCGGAAACGGTCAGCGAATAAGCCCATTGGCCCGGCTATTGCCGGGCCTGCCATTGCGGCATTCGCCGTACCTGGCAGATATACATTAACAGTGGTTGATGTCAGACCCGAAAGGTCACCCATAAAAGGATAAAACTGAGATAAAACAATGAGTTTTCATACGGTAGAAAAAATCGGTGGCACTTCAATGAGCGACTATGTCGCGGTGCGCGATAACATTATTCTGAAACCGGTACACAACGACTCAATCTATAACCGAATTTTCGTGGTCTCCGCTTATGGGGGCCTCACGGATCTGCTGCTGGAACATAAAAAAACCGGACGCCCCGGTGTCTATGGTCTGTTTGCCAGCGGTCAGGAAGACGATAGCTGGAAAGAGGCGCTGCACGAGCTCAAGCAGAAAATCTTTGCTATCAACGAAACGCTGTATCAGAAAAAGAGCAATCTGGAGCGCGCCAACGCCTTTATCGGTGAACGTCTCGACGATGCTGAACGTTGCCTGTGTGATCTGCAACGCTTATGTCAGCACGGCCATTTCGAACTGGAAATGCATCTGGAAACCGTGCGCGAAATGCTTGCCAGCATCGGTGAAGCACACAGCGCTTGGAACACCGCACAACTGTTGCAACGTGATGGTATCGAGGCCCGCTTTGTTGATTTAACCGCCTGGCAGACTGATAAACATATCCCGCTTGATGAACGTATTAATCGGGCTTTCGAAGAGATTGATCTCAGCAAGCAACTGCCTATCGTGACCGGCTACGCACATAGCGATGATGGTCTGATGTCGATGTTTGATCGTGGCTACAGTGAAATGACCTTTAGTCGTATTGCGGTTTTGACTGCGGCTAACGAGGCTATCATTCATAAAGAGTTTCACTTAAGCAGTGCGGACCCTCGTCTGGTTGGTGAGGATAATGCCGTTCCGATCGGTCGAACCAATTACGATGTGGCCGATCAACTGGCCAATCTCGGTATGGAAGCGATCCATCCGAAGGCAGCAAAAGGCCTGCGTCGTAACCAAATTTCTCTGCGTGTACGTAATACCTTTGAACCCGAGCATGCGGGCACCCTCATTACCGGGGATTATGTCAGCGCAGATCCCTGCGTCGAGATCATTGCCGGCTGTAAGGGCGTTTATGCGTTCGAGCTATTTGATCAGGATATGGCGGGCAATATCGATGATTATGACCGCGAGATCCTGGCGACGATTCGCCGTTTCAAGGCGCATATCATTTCCAAGGATATCAACGCCAATACGATTACCCATTACCTGTCGACCAACCTGAAAACCGTTAAACGTATTCGTAATGCGCTGGAGCAGCGTTTTGCTGATGCGGAGATCAATCAGCAGAAAGTGGCGATTGTGTCGGCCATTGGTAGTGACATGAAGATCCCGGGCATTCTGGCTAAAACTGTGGCCTCACTGGCCAAGCAGAATATCTCTGTACTGGCTATGCACCAGTCCATGCGGCAGGTTGATATGCAGTTCATCATCGATGAAGATGACTACGATGATGCAATCAAAAGCCTGCACAGTGTACTGGTAGAAATTCATGATCATGGGAAAGCTATATGTCTCGCCTCCTGATAATTCTCTGCCTGAGTCTGCTCTCAGTGTCTGTTTCTGCTGCAGAGACAGTGGAACAGGCTGAAGCTGAAGCCAAGGTCGAGCAACTCGATAAACCGCTTTACAGCCCGTTTATCGAACGTTATGTGCTTGATGAACTCAAGGCGCTGCGAACGGATATGGCGGCACAACGTGCCGAACTGATCCAGATGGCGGTTGACCGAGAACTATCTGCCGTCGATAAAGCCGTGACCTATGCGACCAATACGGTGACCTATTTCTTCTACCTGATAGCGGCAGCGTCATCGGTGCTGGTTCTGGTGGGCTGGTCATCCATCCGTGAAATCAAGGAGCGGGTGCATACGCTGGCCGACGAGGAAATTAACAATCTCGTCACTGAATATGAGCAACGGCTGCGTGCGATTGAGCAGCAGTTGAGTCAGGAAACCCAGCAGATCGAGGAAAACCGCGAGAAAATCGAGCGCACTCAGGAAGTGCAGTCATTGTGGTTACGTGCCGGACAGGAAAGCAATCCAGCCAATAAAATCGCGGTCTACGATCAAATCATGATGATCCGCCCCTATGATGTCGAGGCACTGACTTATAAGGCAGATGCCGTACTCGAGCTGGGCGAACCACAGTGGGCAACCAACCTCTGTCATCTGGCGCTCGAATCTGATCCTGATAATGGTCATGCTTTCTATCAGTTGGCCTGTGCCTACACAGCCATGCAGCAGTTAGATGAAGCAATACATTATCTGCAGGAAGCCATTAATCGCAGCGAAACCTATCGCGAGCAGATACTGGGTGATCCCGCCCTGTCTGCACTGCAATCTCACCCGGGTTTGGAAAAGGTACTCAACCCCGTCACAGACAGCTGATCGCTTTTCCAGACACGCAATAAAAAGGATATAACCATGGTCTGGAGCTTTCTTGGTTTTCTCGCCATTTTTGTAGCGATTGGTGTCAGTTCGGTACTGCGTAGCCGGGGTACTAAACAGGACTACTATCTGGCCAGCAATGATGTCCCAGCCAGCCTGGTCGGACTCTCTGCGGTTGCCACCAATAACAGTGGTTATATGTTTATCGGTGTTATTGGCTACACCTATATGACCGGCCTTGCCGCTGTCTGGCTGATGGTGGCCTGGCTGCTCGGTGATTATCTTGCTTCCACCTTTATTCATGCCCGACTGCGTCAGGCCACAGTGCAGAATGATGAGTCCAGCTATGCCGGTGTGCTCGGTAATTGGTATGGACAGAAAGATCGGGCACTGCAACGTCTAGTGGCCTTGCTGTCACTGGTGTTTCTGATGGCCTATGCCGGTGCTCAATTAGTGGCGGGCAGTAAAGCCCTGCAAGTGTTGCTGGATTGGCCCCATTACGCCGGTGCCATTATTGGTGCAGTGATGGTGACCCTGTATTGTTTTGCCGGTGGCATTCGCGCCTCGATCTGGACCGATGCGGCACAGTCTGTGGTGATGATGATCGCGATGGCCACCATTTTGGTGGTGGCGACCTTATCTGTCGGTGGAATTGATGGCGCCATCCTGCAGATGCAGGAGGTTCCGGGATTCTTGGCTTTATTTCCTGATGATTTGATCTTGCCAGGCCTTGCCGGAGGCGTGATGTTTGTTTTGGGCTGGATGTTTGCCGGCTTTTCAGTCATCGGTCAACCACACATCATGGTTCGATTCATGGCACTGAATAAGCAGGGCCGCATGCGACAGGCAAGAGTGTGGTATTACCTCTGGTTTACGACTTTTTATTGTATGGCTACTGCTGTCGGTATGCTGTCACGCATCTATCTGGGTGACCCTTCGGTATTTGATGCTGAACTGGCGTTGCCGACGATGGCGATGGAGTTATTACCCCCTGTTTTTGTTGGCATGGTACTGGCCGGAATTTTTGCTGCGACCATGTCCACGGCCGACTCCCTGGTGCTCAACTGTTCGGCGGCGGTGACACACGATCTTCTTCCGCAGAATATTGAAAATACCCGGGTGTTGAAATTCACCACGGTGGCCATGGTTTTGATTGCCTTGTTGTGGGCATTAAGCAGCTCAGAAAGTGTCTTCAGTCTAGTCATTTTTGCCTGGTCCGGGCTTGGCAGTGCTTTTGCTCCACTATTAATCGTATTGGCGCTGGGATACAGACCCAGCCAGCGAGCCAGTATTCTAGCGATGGTGACAGGGCTCGCCGTAGCTTTAGCATGGCGTTTCCTTGGCTGGCATGTTGCCGTATACGAAGGCCTACCCGGCATTATCAGCGGCTTACTGGTCTTGACTGTTGCTCTGCAAATGAAGCGCTCATTTTCGCTGTCGCGAAGTTGAGCAGGGATATCGTTAGAAAAAGTAAAAAATGATCTTGACTCAATAAATAACAATCATTATCATTTACATCACGATTGAATTTCGGGTGAGCCATGATCGTTTGTATCTGCAACAATGTGAACTCTGATGCCATCCATGCTTCGATAGATAATGGAGCGTGCAGCGTCGATGCTATTCGCAATGAAACTGGCGCAGCGAGCTGCTGTGGCAAATGCCAGTTTAAAGTGAACCGTATCCTTCATGACCGTCAGCAAGCGGATACACAAATTCTGGCAAATACGGCAGAAGCCGCATATTCCTGAACAATAGTTTGCGCAAGTGTAGATCAGCACATTGCACTCTAATTGAAAAAGTTAAGCGCGCAAGCTAATTCTCCACGTCTATTTAAGGCCTTCTGTGTCTTGCCTTCCAATTGAGCTCAACGGCTCGTCCTATCTCAAGCCCCTCATTATCAAAACAATTTTTCAGCTATAAGCAGTGTATTTTTTTCACTGGCTTATCAAGTCTATGTTCGTGTAATCCAATCTAGATGAGAATGGTTGCGATTTATTTTTAATATCAGTCACTTAGCTTTGACTTTTTGTCTAAAAAAACGATAATCATCTGTAGCGAGACTAGACAGGAGAATGGCCATGAAAGGCGACGCGAAGGTAATCGAATATCTGAATAAAGCATTGGGCAATGAACTCATTGCAATCAATCAATATTTTCTGCATGCCAAGATGTACAAGGATTGGGGGCTTACCAACCTGTATGAGCATGAATACCATGAATCTATTGATGAAATGAAACATGCTGACGAGCTGACAGAACGTATTCTGTTCCTGGAAGGTTTGCCTAATCTGCAGGATCTCGGCGCATTACGTATCGGTGAAAACACCAAGGAAATGCTCGAGTGTGACTTATCGCTGGAGATGGACGCGATTCCGGATCTGAAAGCAGCTATTAAATACTGCGAAAGCATTGCTGACTATGTGTCACGTGACTTGTTTCAGAAAATTCTGGACGCCGAAGAAGAGCATGTCGACTGGCTGGAAACACAGCTTGGTCTGATCGACAAAATGGGGCTGGAAAATTACCATCAGGCTCAGATTGTCAAAGAAGCCGAGTAAAACAGCTACACTGATTACAAAACCCCGGAACGGTCAAACCTCCGGGGTTTTTTTATGTCTTATTAATTTAGATAGTGATTGATTTCATTGAGAGTTTTCATTGTAATCGACGCAAATTCGCGGTAGCGTTATACAAGCAACTTGCAAGATTTATTCAGGCATTCTCAACGGGATGGGAGAGGGCATGGCTAGATTCAGGCAATATCAGCAAAAAATGGAACAAACCTACGCCAGCTCTGGCGGGGCGACACACGGCCAATCAACACCGCCCGGTGTATTACAGCAACTGGCTGCTCAATGTGGTGTGCAATTCAATGGCGATGCTCCTTGGGATATTCAGGTCCACAATGATTCCGTCTATACACGGATCCTGAGTCAGGGTTCATTGGGCTTTGGTGAAAGTTATATGGATGGCGAGTGGGATTGCAAGCGCCTGGATCAGCTGTTTCAGCGTTTGCTAAGTTCCGATGCCGATGAAAAGCTGGCTGGCTGGGCACGTGTTCGCTTGCTGCTGCAGGTTTTACGTCATCGCCTGTTCAATCTTCAGTCTACCCGTCGTGCCTTTCAGGTGGGCGAGCAGCACTATGACATCGGCAATGATGTGTTTGAAGCGATGCTCGATCCCACCATGAGTTATTCCTGTGCTTACTGGCACCATGCCGATAACCTGGCACAGGCTCAGCATAACAAGCTCGATATGATCTGCCGTAAGCTTGAGCTGAAACCGGGGGAGAAGCTGCTGGAAATAGGCTGTGGCTGGGGAGGTCTGGCCCGTTTTTCTGCCGAGCATTATGGTGTTGAGGTGGTGGGTATCACCGTGTCAAAAGAACAGCAGAAACTAGCCCAGCAACGCTGTGCCGGTTTACCGGTCGAGATTCGACTTTGTGATTATCGTGAACTCAAGGGCGAGTTCGACAAAATCGTGTCTGTTGGCATGTTTGAGCACGTCGGGGCGAAGAACTACCCGATTTATTTTGATACGGTCGCTCGTCTGCTCAAAGACAGCGGACTGTTTTTGCTGCACACGATAGGTATATATAAAACCATCCACCGCGTTGATCCCTGGATTGATAAGTACATTTTCCGTAACGGAAAACTCCCCTCCGCCGAGCAGATATCGCAGGTGTTGGATAGACGGCTGCTCATCGAAGATTGGCACAACTTTGGCCATGATTACTATCTGACGCTGATGGCCTGGTGGGAGAACTTTGATGCCGCATGGCCTAAGCTGGCGCAGAACTACGATGAACGCTTTTACAGGATGTGGAAATACTACCTGCTATGTTGTGCCGGTTTCTTCAAATCACGGCAGGGGCAGTTATGGCAATTGGTATTGAGTAAACGCAGCCGACCGGAGATTTATCGTTCGGTACGCTGACAGCCGCAATACCGGTATGTAGGGGAGCCGGAGTATGGTGCGAATATGGCTGTTTGTCAGCTTTGTGTTGCTTAGTGGTGTGGCAGCGGCCGCTACTAACCATCAGCCTCAGCAGGCGCATATTATTCAAATCAATGGCATTATCAGTCCGGCCACGGAAGATTATTTTTCCCGCTCGCTAGAAAAAGCCGTCAACGCCAATGCCGCCTTTCTACTTGTTCGTCTCGATACGCCGGGCGGCTTGGATCTGTCGATGCGCGAGATGATAAAGCAGATCATTTCATCGCCCATCCCCGTCGTCATCTACGTGACACCGAGCGGTGCCAGAGCGGCCAGTGCCGGGACCTACCTTCTCTATGCCAGTCATGTTGCGGCCATGTCACCGGCAACCAACCTGGGAGCGGCGACGCCGGTTCAAATCATGCCGTCGTTCAGTCCCCAAGAAGACGATAAATCAAAACCCGGCACTGACAAGCCAGAGCCTGACAACACGGATGATGCGATGACACGAAAAATCGTTAATGATGCCGTCGCCTATATCAGAGGACTCGCTGAGCTTCGGGGCCGTAATGCCGAGTGGGCAGAGAAAGCGGTCAAAGAAGCAGTCAGCCTGACCGCTGATGCAGCGTTAGAACAGAAGGTGATAGATATTCTGGCCCACAATCAACAAGATCTGATTCAACAGCTGAATGGTAGAAAAGTGAATGTGCTCGGCTCGGAGCTGACACTGAATACGCAAGCGATCACCTTGAAAGAGACGTTGCCGGACTGGCGCAACAAGGTGCTGGCCGTTATTACCAATCCCAATATTGCCTACATTCTGATGATGATCGGCATTTATGGACTGATTTTCGAGTTTGCCAATCCCGGCTCAATCGTACCGGGAACGATAGGTTCAATCTGTTTGTTGCTGGCGCTGTTTTCATTTCAGGTTTTGCCGATTAACTACGCCGGTCTTGCGTTAATGCTGCTGGGAATAGGCTTGATGGTAGCAGAGGCTTTTCAGCCGAGTTTCGGCATACTCGGGCTCGGCGGCGTGGCGGCCTTTGTCGCTGGTTCAGTGATGCTGATTGATACTGATTTACCTGGCTATGGCATCAATATCGCTGTTGTTGCAGGCATAACTGTATCAACAGTGATGTTTTTTCTTATCGCATTAACCATGGTCGTTCGTAACCGTCATCATCCTGTGGTGTCAGGCAGGGAACAAATGCTGGGGTCGGTGTGCATGGCTTTGGAAGATTTCAGTAATGTCGGGCGGGTGTCCGTGCATGGCGAACATTGGCGTGCCAGAACTGATCGGCCTATACGCAAGGGAGAGGAGGCCAGAGTCACCGGTATGAACGGTCTGACCCTGAAAATTGTTCCGGTATCGGAGCAGGAGGAGTCGTCATGAGCATTCAGTTTTTTGGAGTAGTCGCGATTGCGGTGCTGGCGCTTTTGGTCAGTGCGGTAAGGATCTTGCGTGAATATGAGCGCGGCGTGGTGTTCCTGTTGGGCCGTTTTTACAAGGTGAAGGGACCGGGCTTTATCATCATTATTCCATTTGTCCAGCAAATGGTCAGGGTCGATTTACGCACGATCGTGATGGATGTCCCGACGCAGGACGTGATTTCACAGGACAACGTTTCAGTGCATGTCAATGCGGTGGTCTACTTTCGGGTCATCGACCCAGAGAAAGCGATTATCCAGGTTGAGCAGTACTTTGACGCCACCAGTCAACTGGCTCAGACTACCTTACGCTCGGTGCTTGGTCAGCATGAGCTGGATGAAATGCTGTCTGAAAGGGAGAAGTTGAATGATGATATTCAATCGATTCTGGACAGCCAGACCGATGCCTGGGGAATCAAAGTTGCTAATGTTGAAATCAAGCATGTGGATCTGGATGAAAGCATGATTCGCGCGATTGCCAAGCAGGCCGAGGCTGAGCGGAACCGGCGCGCCAAAGTGATTCATGCGGAAGGGGAACTGCAGGCGTCAGAGAAATTACTGGCGGCCGCAGAAATTCTGGCGCGTCAGCCGCAGGCATTACAGCTTCGTTACCTGCAGACGCTGACAGAAATTGCCGGAGACAAGTCTTCAACCATTGTTTTTCCGCTTCCAGTGGAATTACTTGAAGCAATGAAGACGGTGGCAGCGGGTAGTAAATCCTAGTGCTCGCTGCGAGGCTTGAGCATATATTCAGGCCGAACGCGTTGGTCAAACTCTTCAGCTGACATCGCACCTGTGTTGAGCACGGCCTCACGCAGAGTCACAGCGTGCTGAGTTGCGTAGTTGACCAGTTCCGCGGCTTTATCATATCCGAGGACATCGGTCAGCACGGTCACAAGCATCAGGCTCTTTTCCTGGGTGGCCGCGAGCTGCTCGCTATTGGCCCGGATACCGAGAACGCAGTAGCTACAAAAGCTCTGTATTGCATCACTGAGTAATTGCAAAGACTGCAGGATGTTGAAGGCAATAAGCGGTTTAAAGGTGTTCAGTTCCAGTTGCCCCTGGGCATTGGCCATAGTAATTGCTGTGTGATTAGCCATCACCTGAACGCAGACCATATTCAGCATTTCGCACTGCGACGGATTCACCTTGCCCGGCATGATTGATGAGCCGGGCTCATTGGCGGGCAGTGTGATCTCGGCTAAACCACAGCGGGGGCCAGAAGCCATCAAACGCAGATCACTGGCAATCTTATTCAATGCACTTGCCAGGGTGTTCAGACAGCCCGATAACTGAACGACGTCATCATGTGCGGCCTGCTGCGCGAAACGATTAGTGGCCGGGGTAAAAACATTACCGGTCAATGCATTTAATTCATTGCAAAAGGCGGGGGCGAAGTCTGCGTAGCTGTTTATCCCCGTTCCGACAGCGGTACCGCCGATGGTTAATTGCTTTATCGCCGGAAGGTTTGCAGTGATGTTCTCTCTACATTGTGAAAGTTGTGCAGCGTACGCTGAAAAGGTCTGCCCCAGAGTGATCGGAGTGGCATCCTGCAGGTGTGTACGCCCCGTTTTTATGTCATGTTGCATAGTGTCAGACTGTTGCTGCAAGGCGGTAATCAGTCGAGCGAGTGTCGGTAGTAAATGCCTAGCCAGATGCAGCGCCGAAGCGATATGCATCGCTGTTGGAAAACTGTCATTGGTTGACTGCCCCAGGTTGCAGTGATCATTGGCGTGTACTGCGTCTGGTTCGCCCAGAATTGTGTTGGATCTGCTTGCCAGCACTTCATTCACATTCATATGGAACTGTGTACCTGAACCCGACTGCCAGACCGACAGGGGAAACTGATCATCCAGTTCTCCCTGCATTATTTCGCTGGCCGCCTGCATAATGGCGTCAGCAATGTTTTCCGGAAGCTTGCGATACTGTTTGTGAACTGCGGCGGTGCAGAATTTAACCATCGCATAGGCATGGATAAAGGCTACGGGCATGCGCTCTTGGCCGATGGCAAAGTTCGCCAGAGCCTGCTTTGTTTGCTTGCCCCAGAGTGGAGAAGGCGGTGCCTTTTCAGTCATGAAGTTGTGCATTCAGCTGATCAACCACTTCAGCCCAGTCCGAGTCTTCGCTCAATGATTCCCGAATAAACGCGGCTTGTGTGTCAGACCAGAATGGTGCCTCAGCCAGAGGGGTGTCTGACGGCAGCTTATGTTCTCTGATAAAACCTTCGATGGCCTCTGGGCTGGTGCCTAGCCCGAGCTGTAGAAACAGGTTCTCAAATGAGTGAAACGGTGAGTCCATACCTTACTCCCTGAGCGGCTCTGATATAGGTTCAGCTTACTCGTCTTGTGAACCGGAGAAAAGTGCAGCGGTGTCGTAAAGGCGAGGGGGCGGCCACCTAACACGAAACGGGTAATTTTTCGTGGTTTTCGCTGCCACAATATCAGTAACATCGCTATTTATTCAGAAAAAAGCGAACCTTGTTCAGAACAGGCGTATACTTCGCCGTAAGCAAAATCCGGTGGGATAAGCTAAAATGTTGTGTGCAAGGTTTTTGGGTAAGTAGGCGAATGGAAGAACAGTTATACACCACGACAAAAGTGGCAAAAATGTTCGGTGTAACACCTCGAACCATACAGATGTGGGCTGACAGCGGCATGATCGAAGTAACCAAAACGCTGGGAGGTCACAGAAGAATCACGGCGTCAGAAGTCGAGCGACTGTCTCGTGAGCTGGGTAAACTTCCACCGGAAAGCGAATCCAGCAGTGCAAAGCCGCTGGGAAGATCCACCGAAACAGAAGCTAACCGTGTAGTCAGAATCCTTATCGTGGATGATGACAAAGACCTTCTCAAGCTGTATCAGATGCAGATTGAAAGCTGGCACACTCCCGCGACGGAAGTCTATCTGGCCAGTGATGGCTACGATGCGTTGGTTCAGATTGGTTCCAGAAAGCCCGATATCATCATCACCGATCTCAAGATGCCGAGAATGGATGGGGCACATATGATCCATATCATTCAGCAGAATCCGGATATGGCGCATTGTCAGATAGTGGTGGTAACCGGCCTGAGTAAAGATGAAGTTCAGAAGGATTATGACCTACCAGCCGAGGTTATGCTGGAAGAAAAGCCAATGCCGTTTGCCAGAATCCAACGTCTGGTTAAGGACTTTATCGAACAAAATTAGAGCGCATTTTTGGAAAGTGTGCTCCACATCATGTGCTGAGCTTGTCAGGCCAGTCAATCTAACGCAGAATCAGAAATACCAAGCAATTCAGTCTGCTGAAGCTTAGCTTTGAGCATACTGATGTATCTTATGGAGGAATGGGATAAGATGGACTTTTCCCTGCAATTTTTGTGGGCATTATGAAGGCCCAGCGCCCACTTGCTGCTTATTCATTATTTAGTAGGCTATCCCCTTACGGCATGCAACAGTGTCAGGGGGACTAACACGGATGTTTATGTTGCGTTCACTTATTCAGTTTTCTCTATTTTTATTTTTTATTTCGGGCACAACCGTCAGTGCTGAAACTCTCATCAAAGTCGGCGTTGCACCTTCTGATGGCGCGGGGAGTGTCGCTCTTGCAAAGCGCTGGGTACCTTTTCTGAACCAGTTGGAGGCGAGTAGTGGGCTGACGTTTCGTTTTGCTACTGCCCCCGATTTACTCGCATTTCATCAGCGTATGAGCAACAACGCTTATGATATGGTTGTTACCGATAGCTACCTGTACACCATTTTTAAGCAGAAACAGCCACTTCACTTTATGGCGGAGTTAGGTCCGCAGGCAGAAGGTAGTGATTTGGTTTTGGTCTGCCACCCTGATATTTCAATGGTCGAACAGCTTGACGGCACTTTACTGGCAGTCAGACGGGGAGAAGCTAACAGCAATCTGCAGCTGCTTGAGAGCTTCTTGAATGATAATAGCGTTACAGTGAGGCGCGAGGGGCTTTCTTCTGATGAGAAAGTGCTGCACTCCGTCGAAGAAAAAGTACACCTAGCCGGTTTAGTGCCATTGGAACTTGTCAAGCAACAGGGGGAGTCGCTCAATATTCTTTGGCAGACACCAAGTCAGGAGCGTTATCTTTTGTCAGCACATCACCTCCTGAATGATGCAGCACATACTCGCTTGATGAAGGCACTGGAGCAGCTAATGCTGGCTAGTCAGGCAGGCTCACAGGACGATATTGCCGTGTTGTCGGTGAGAAAAGAGCAAGAATAAAGGTGTAAAGCTCACAGTGAAAGCGATTTGGACAAACAATGCAATCATGAAGCTTTCCTTCAGAAAGCAGATTATTTTCATGACATTTGTGCTGTTCATGCTGTTTATCAGCGTTCTGTATTTCACCAGTCAGAAAATTCTGACCGCTTCCCTGAGCGAGCAATTTCTGGCTCAGACAGATAGCCTGTCCGAACTCATCAAAAATAAAATAAAGCCAGCCGTATTAGCAGAAGATATTCCGGCAATTGCCGCAGCAGCAGAGGAAATACTTGCCTTTGAGCAAGTACGTTATATCCAGGCTTTTTCCTATGATGAAGCACTCTTGGAGCTCAATGCACCAGATTATCCACAGCGTGAGTTTTCGCTGGATACTAATTTAGTGGAAGCTGATGACGGGTTTTACGACACAGCCTATTTGCTGGATATAGATGGCAGCCCTGTTGGAAAGGTAGAGCTGAGTTTTTCCATCGATAAACTTGAGGCTGGATTATTGTCTGCCAACAGTAAACTGGTCAGCAGCGCCGTGGTTGTGATGATGTTGGGCTTATGGGGAATCTGGTTATTGGCTGGCCGGCTTTCTGCCCGTATTAAAGCACTGGAACAGGCTACGCATCATTTTACCGCGGGCAAAAAAGAGATTTCTCTGCCCGTAAAAGGCGATGATGAAATTGCGGCGACCGGACGTGCATTCAAGAGCATGATGTGGCAGATCCGTGAAAAGTACGAAGCTATCAACCTGAGTCCTGATGGCATCTTGCTGGTTTCATCCAATCATCGTATTAACCATACCAACAAGGCTTTAGTGAGCATACTCGGGGAGCGTGCAGAGTACTTGTCCGGCAAACCTTTCGCTGAATTTAAACGGCTTTTGCTCGATGTGGTGGACCGAGCGATTCACCCGGATATCCGGAGCTTTGAAGAGTTACTGACCTACCCTGAAATCACGGTGGAGGTACCGGAGCATAAAGTGCTCAGATGTATCCATAAAAATGTCGGTAGCCCAGATGGCCACAGTTCCTCGAAAGTCTTCTACTTTCGCGATGTCACACATGAAACGGAGGTAGACCGGATGAAAAGTGAGTTTCTCAATACCGCCGCCCATGAATTGAGAACCCCGCTGGCCAGTGTAATGGGGTTTAGTGAACTGTTGATGCATAATAATTACGGCGCAGACACAGTGAAAATGCTGGCTGAAACCATCAATCGGCAATCCGTGAACCTCAAACATCTGGTCGATGACCTGCTGGATATTGCACGCATTGAGGCCAAAGGCAGTGATGCATTAAACCTTTCACCGGGAACGGTGAAAGCGATCGTTGATGAATGCTGTGAAGCCATCACCGGGGACGACAATTCTTGCTCGCTGATTTACGAGCCAGAAAAATGTGTCTGGCCTATGCTTATGTTGGATTCAAACAAAATCAAACAAGCGTTGATGAATATCCTGACTAATGCGTTTAAATACTCCAAAGCAAACGGACTGGTTGTTGTTGATACAACCCGGCTGACTGATGAGTTTGGAGTGGCCTGGTTTGGGATACAAGTGACTGATCAGGGCATTGGTATGAGTCAAGAGCAACTGGCCCGTGTTGGCGAAAAGTTCTATCGCGCTGACAATGCTGGTTCTATACCCGGCACGGGATTAGGGGTCGCTTTAACCAGTGAAATTCTGGCACTGCATGACGGGCATATCGAAATTACCAGCCAGCTTGGGCAGGGTACACAAGTCACGCTATGGCTTCCTGTGGTTGATCAGGATGAGTTGCAAGTAGCAGGTGACTAATACGGAACATGCTTGCTGAATAGCAAAAAGAAGTTGGTACCGAGGGTGCGAATCGAAAACTACCTTAGTTTTTGAAACGGGCTGTAAAGCCAGTAAAAATGCGGCCTGAGAAAATTACCTTTTTCAAAAAGTGGCACCCAGTGGCACTTTTTGGCACTTCCTGATGCCAATTTAGTGCCAATCTGATATTGACTCAGCTCACTGGCCTCATGAATATGCTGTTTGAGACTCCGAGTCATGAAAAGACTATTCATGTAAAAAGAATTAACATGTGTCTGAAATTTATTAACCCAGGGAAGAGTTATGAATCACGAAGAACTTCGACTAACTAAGTCAGCACTTAACGAATATCAATCTTTAACTGAAAAGTTCGAAGAGCTAATTGCGGATCATCAAAATGTAATTGAGCAGATTAGGTCTGTCAGCCTGATCCAGTCCGGTGAGAATAATCTCTCGATTGATATATTAGGCTTTAGAGTAACAATACAATTCTCAATGGTGTTTCAGGACGCGAGAACTCCTCTGGGCCAAGTATCAGCGTTAGTTGATCTCCAACCTTTTAACTCTATTCGAGAATTTAGGCCCATATACACAGTGTGGTTTGACTATCTGGGTAATGTTATCTCATCACCATCTGAGGGTAGCTCGTTGGGACATACTAGTTATGCGGATTGTTTGCCTTCCTTTATACATTCAGTAGCTTTTAACCTCATAAATAGCGACTTGATGGCACTACAAAATTAAACTGCTCGAAATCCAATAAAACTAAGCAGACATTGACTTAGCCGCCAGATCTTTGCCAGCGAAAGGCTACATTTTTGGAGAGGATGAAATGGATAATCAGTCTAAAGGGAAACAAGATTTTTTTGATCTCCAGCAACCGTCCGGTAAGTGCATAATTTTAGAAGATAAAAACACTGGTCTTCTTCGAAAAATGTATTGGAATGATGAAAATTTTCTTGCTGATCGCTTTCATAGAAAAATCAAATCAGAATCATCTTGGTTCGAAAATGTAATCAAACATGCTCCAACTGTAGGAACTTTTTACGAAAACTTAGTCAGAAATACGCTGAGAGAATTTGCACCCACAAGCAACAAAGTCGGCACCGGTTTTGTATATGATTCAACAAGAGATAAGCACGGAAAACAGATTGATATCCTTATTTACGACGATTCTGATAGAAGTGTCGTTTATAGGTGTGATGAATTCGTAGTTATTAATCCTGGCAGTGTTATCTCGGCAGTAGAAGTAAAAAAGACCCTCAACAGTACTAACCTAAAAGAGGTTGTAAGAACTACCTTCTTCAATAATTTTGGCTGGGACAATAAAAAATATCCTGGCGTAAACACAATTAACATTTTTGCATTCTCGCTCTCGTGTAGAAAAGAAACAATCATCACCGCTCTGAAAGAAGCTCTTGAAGACTGCATATCATCGTTGTTGGTCGAAGCCGATGGTAAGTTAGGCCTTTTCCCAATTACCTACTGTACGCTTCCCGATGTTTATTTTTTAGATGAAAATTTTTATCTTCAAACTCATCTTCTAGCTAAAGAAGATGGTTTTGAGCTAGAGATAAATGATGTGTCAGGCACAGGATCAATAGGAGCTTTTCTAGACAATGTTACAAGGGAAAACCCACTAAAAATAAATGCTGACGAGAAAAGTTACCTGTATCGGAGAATTCGACCACTCCCTGAAACCTATCGAGTAAAAGGGAGCTTTGATTTGATAGATATTATCCCTTTCCCTGATTTAGTTGATGCATATCCTCAGAGTCGTGAAGAGCTTTTATCTCTATCGTTAGATGGTAAAAAACCTGTCTCGTTGTATGTTCAGAAAGGGCTAAAATTTAGTAGTTATGAAAGTGCTCAAGATTTTTTCAAAAAAAGTAATGCTTCTATTGAGTTTTTTGATGACGGAAACTCGGTTATGTACCCGTGTTCGAAGCTAGAAATTTAGCAATTATTTGTACTAAGCACAGATGTGCTAGTAAGGAATAAATTAACGATTTCGCGATTAATTCATTGATTGATAATTGAAATTATCGTCTGGGTTGAGGTGTGTAACCGAGGAACCATGCATGGCTATATGGCCCGTGGGTATATGAAATTACTCACGGCCTGCAAAATTGAAAAAATTCGTTGCCTAACCAAGAGGTCTTTTTTCTGTGATGTTGTGCTGTGAAGTGTTGTGAAGCCTATCTTGAGGCCCGCTCTCACTGGAAGATAGAGTAAAAGAAACTGCCGTTTGAGTTACTAGATTTGAGAAGTGGGTTGGCGTGGGTAAAAATTGACAAGTGCCAATTTGGTGCCAATCTGAAAATGTCAAGATTTTAACATTTTGATTCTTAAGTGAAATTTGGTACCGAGGGTGGGAATCGAACCCACACTGAGTTTCCCCAACCGGATTTTGAATCCGGCGCGTCTACCAGTTCCGCCACCCCGGCAACCAAGACGCGAGATTATAACGACTATGGTTAGCTAAGTGAAGTCTTATTTTGTGGCCTGTGATGTTATTCACCTTTTGCCTGATTAAGCGCTTGACCAGATGGACCTTGACAGGACAGACTCATAATATTGTCTGTGATATCGGGGATGTAGTTAGATCATGCATGTTAGTTCCAGTCCTGAACGGTTAGCTTTAAAAAGTCTTGATGAAGGGTTAAAACAGGCCATTTTAGAAGGCTTTGTCGAAGTACCTATGCTGCCGGAAGTCGCAAATCGCGCGCTATCCATGACTCAGGATCCCGAAGCCAGCGCTGCTCAGATGGCAGATTTGATTGAGAGCGATCAATCGCTGGCAGGTCATGTGATGCGGATTGCCAATTCAGTGGCTTATACGCCGATGGCAAATATCACTTCGCTGCAACAGGCCGTTGCTCGTCTCGGCATGAATGTCATTTGTGAAATTGCTGTTGCTGCGGTACTGGGTGCAAAACTCTTCAACACCCCCGGCTATGAGGATTATGTCGAGTTTAATTGGCAGCATGCCTTGGCAACCTCCATGTGGTCGAAAGAAATTGCACGACAGGCTAATTTAGATCAAGAGACTGCGTTTCTCGCAGGATTGTTACATTCGATAGGCAGACCTGCGGTTTTGCAGACGCTTTTGGAATTGGCCAACCAGAAAGGGATCGTCATGACGCCTGAAATGGTGCATCGCCTTGAGAAAAAATATAGCCAGCCGGTCAGTGAGCTGGTTATTTTGCGCTGGAAAATGCCAACGGCTATCATCAATGCCATTAAACCGTATCAGGATTTGGATACGACTGATCCGGCTCTTGAAATTGCCGCTGCAGTCCATGTTGCCGCAAGGTTTGCAACGTATATGCTGGATATCGGTGCCGAGGATGATGCAGAGATGCTGATGGAGTTAGACGCCCTGGATGTACTCAGGTTGAGCGAGGAACAGGCGTCGCAACTGTTGGCTCTGCAGGACAGTGTCCAACTTCGTGTCGAGCAGTTATCACGTTTATAACAACAATGGGGTTAGCGCACCCTTGTTTTCCTATGTGCATTATCGGCTATAGCCAATAAAGTCACTTTGTTAGTCTCAAAGCCTTCTGATTAAGGCTTATCAAGGGCATTTTTGAGCGCGCATTCTGCTATGATCGCGCCATGAAAACGAGTGACTTCCGATTTGACCTGCCTGAAGAACTGATAGCTCAGTATCCTTCTGAACAACGTTCAGCCAGTCGATTACTGGCTTTGGACGGTAACAGTGGTTCACTGCAGGATTTACAGTTTACTAACTTACTGGATCTGCTCAAGCCGGATGATCTGCTGGTATTTAACAATACCAAGGTCATGCCTGCCCGCCTGCTGGGCCAGAAAGACAGCGGTGGCAAGGTCGAAGTGCTGGTGGAGCGTGTGCTCGATCATCAGCGCGTGCTGGCTCATGTTCGTAGCAGCAAATCGCCGGGTGAAGGCCGTAAGCTAATTCTGGAAAATCAGCTAAACGTCGAGGTGCTGGGCCGACAGGGCGCCCTCTTTGAACTGTATTTTGCTGACTGCGATTCTGTCGTGGACACCCTGGAACAGTTTGGTCGTTTGCCCTTACCACCTTATATCGAACGCGAAGTAGATCGTACGGATCTGGACCGCTATCAAACCGTTTACGCGCAGAACATAGGCGCGGTAGCCGCCCCGACAGCCGGTTTGCATTTTGATGATGCCATGCTGGAACGCCTTGACGAGGCCGGCATTGAAACGGCGCAACTGACCCTGCATGTCGGTGCTGGCACATTTCAGCCTGTACGTGTTGACGATGTTCGTACCCACCAGATGCATAGTGAAGTGATTGATGTGCCTGAAAGGGTATGTGAACAGGTACGGGCGACCAGAGCTCGGGGCGGACGCGTGATTGCCGTCGGCACCACTAGTGTAAGAGCGCTGGAAAGTGCATCTAGGTCTGGTGAAATTGAACCATTTGAAGGTGAAACCGATATCTTTATCTACCCCGGTTACCAGTTTAAAAGCGTTGATGCCATGGTGACCAACTTCCATCTGTCAGAATCAACATTGCTCATGCTGGTATCAGCATTTGCAGGCAGGCAAAACATTATGAATGCCTACCAGCATGCGATTGAGCAGCGCTACCGCTTTTTCAGCTATGGCGACGCCATGTTTATCACAAGGAATACGAATGACCTTATTGGATAACATCCGTTTCGTGTTGGTGGGAACGACCCACCCCGGCAATATCGGAGCAGCCGCACGTGCGATGAAAACCATGGGGCTGACTAATCTGCATCTTGTTGCGCCGAAGATTTACCCCAGTGCTGAAGCGACCACACGCGCCTCAGGGGCGGATGATATTTTGCATCGTGCCGTGGTACATGACACCCTAGAGTCAGCTTTATCTGGCTGCCATTATGCCTTCGCGCTGAGCGCCCGTTTGCGTCATTTGCATGTGCCGGTAATGAATCCTCGACAGGCGGTCGAAGAACTTGAAAAGTTCGATGACAATACCCAGATAGCTATTGTATTCGGACGCGAACATTCCGGTTTGTCGAATGATGAACTGGATCGCTGCCAATACCTGGTGAATATTCCGGCGAACCCAGAATACAGTTCATTAAACCTGGCCGCGGCAGTACAGGTGGTCGCTTATGAACTGCGAATGAGTTTTAAACCGGTGATCGAGTTCGGCAGAATAGGGGAAGAAAGAGAAGCAATTACGGCAGATGATTTGTCCCACTTGTATGACCATTTTGAGCGGTCACTTCAGACAATTGGCTTTCTCGATCCGGAAAACCCGAAATATTTAATGCGTCGACTACGGCGCTTATTCAACCGTGCCAATCTGGATCGTAACGAATTACAGATATTGCATGGCATTTTACGTGCCGCCGAGACCAAAGCGAGGAACACAAATGACTGACCAAATCAGCCGTTGGGCCCGAATCAAGGAAGATATCAATTGCGTCTTCGAGCGAGATCCTGCTGCTCGTAATGTGTTTGAGATTGTCACCACCTATCCCGGTGTTCATGCCGTGCAACTGCACCGCCTGAACCATTGGCTGTGGCAAAAAAACTGGAAATGGCTGGCCAAGTTTATTTCAACGTTGGGCCGTTGGATAACCGGTATTGAAATTCACCCCGGTGCCAAAATTGGTCGCCGCTTTTTTATCGACCACGGCATGGGTGTGGTGATTGGTGAAACGGCGGAGATTGGTGATGACTGCACGCTATACCATGGTGTAACGCTGGGCGGTACGTCATGGAAAGAGGGTAAACGTCACCCCACCTTGGGTAATAACATTGTCGTGGGGGCCGGCGCCAAAGTGCTTGGTCCAATCAAGTTACATGATGGTGCCCGTGTAGGCTCGAACGCGGTGGTAGTGAAAGATGTGGCATCAGGCGATACCGTCGTTGGTGTGCCTGGCCGCGTGGTCAAAACGCAGATGACCGAAGATGAAAAACAGCAGCACAAACTGGCTCAGTCTGTTGGCTTTGATGCTTATGGTACATCCAGCAAAAATAATGACCCTGTAGCGACAGCGATTCATGGTTTGATCGAGCATATTCAGGCGATGGATAAACGTGTCGATGGTATGTGCGAGACCATCAAACGCCTCGGTGGCGAGGTACCGGACAGTGATGCAATGCCAGAGCTGGATAACTGCGACATTGCTAAAGACGGCGATGAGTCAAAAGTTGACTAAAATAGTCAGGCATGTACACTTATCAGATTGATTTTTCTCTGGATTAAAACATGCGTTTGACCACCAAAGGACGCTATGCAGTGACAGCGATGCTTGATCTCAGCCTCAATTACGGGGTGGGAGCAATCACGCTGGCCGACATCTCTGAGCGTCAGGGTATTTCGCTATCCTATCTGGAACAACTGTTTGCCCGTTTACGTAAGCAGGGGCTGGTCAGCAGCTCCCGTGGCCCGGGTGGTGGTTACCGTCTGAGTCGTGCTGCAGAAAGCATTACAGTGCTGGATGTTATTTCAGCAGTGGATGAAAAGGTCGACAGCACCCAATGTGAAGGCCGTCAGAACTGTCATGGTGATGAACAGTGCCTGAGCCATGAACTCTGGCAGAGTCTCAGTGATCAGATCCGTCTCTACCTGAAAGGGATCACGCTGGCCGAGGTCGTCAGTAATTACGAAAAACACCGTAACGGCGAAAAAGTCATTCATTTCGACGTCGTTTAAGCAGGTTTCGACGATGTCATTCAGCTATCTCGACAATAATGCCGGGGCCGGTCTGGCCGATGGCGTGCTTGATGCGATGCTGCCTTACCTGCAGCAACAACAGGGCAACCCTTCCAGTGGGCACCGTTTTGGCCGTTATGCCCGTGCGGCCTTGGATAAGGCGCGGCAGCAAGTGGCCAACTTGGTGAATGCCGAGCCATCTCAGGTGATTTTCACCAGTGGTGGTACCGAAGCAAACAACCAGGCCATAGCCGGTGTGGCTGAACGCTTCGACTCCGGCAAGATTCTTGTCAGTGCTATTGAACATCCAGCGATGCTGGAACCTGCCCGACGCTTGCAAAAGCAGGGCTTTGAACTGGTACTGATTCCGGTCAACGCAGAGGGGCTGGTTGAACCCGAAACACTGGCCGAGCTGATTGATAGTGATACCCGGCTGGTTTCTGTGATGTGGGCCAATAATGAAACCGGCGTTATTCAGGATATTGCGGCTTTAAGCGCTGTCTGTCATGACAAAGGTGTGCCCATTGTGACCGATGCCGTGCAGGCCGCCGGCAAGCTGCCGATTGATATGAAGGCAACCGGGGTGGATATGCTGACCTTATCGGCACATAAATTCGGTGGGCCTAAGGGCATCGGTGCTTTAATCGTGTCAAAACAACTTGATTGGCCAGCCTATGTCTTAGGTGGTGGTCAGGAAGACGATAAACGCAGCGGTACAGAAAATGTGGCTGCCATTGTTGGTTTTGGGCAGGCAGCGGAGCAGGTGTTGACACATTTGCCGGACTATCAGGCACATTGCCGTCAGTTGCGTGACCAGCTTGAAGTGCACTTGAAACAATTACCGGGCATCACCATTTTTGCAGAACAGGCAGAGCGTCTGCCAAATACAACATTTTTCGCTCTGCAGGGCTTTGATTCTGACACCATGCTGATGTCGTTGGATAAGCAGGGCTTTGCAGTTTCCAGCGGCTCTGCCTGCGGCACCGGTCGGCAAACACCGAGTCACGTGCTGACGGCGATGGGTATTCCAGATCTTGTTGCACTTGGCGCAGTGCGTGTGAGTGTTTCGCAGAAAAATACGGTCGAAGAGATAGAACAACTCGTTAAAGTGTTGGCAAAAGAAGCCAATCGCTTTAGTCATTTATTAAACAGGTGAACCATGATTACGTTAACGGAATCTGCAATTAGTCGTGTCCGCGACATGATGAACAAACGCCAATCAGGCGTAGGCCTGCGTATCGGTGTCGTCAAAAGTGGCTGCTCCGGTTACAGCTATGCGCTGGATTATGCGGATGAGCTGGCTGACAACGATATCGTTATTGAGCAAGGCGATGTGAAAGTGGTGGTCAACGAGGAATCGCTGCCAATGCTGGATGGCATGGAGCTGGACTTCGTCAAAGAGGGCCTCAACCAGAGCTTTAAGTTCAGAAACCCTAATGTCACTTCAGAATGTGGCTGTGGCGAAAGCTTCAGCACCACGAAATAGAATGCTACCGCAGCAGGGCTGCTCTCAGCCCTGCAGGCGCTCCATCAGATAACACAAACAATCCTGTTTAATGACTCGCTCATTTAATGTCATCATTGATGGCATGGTAGGCCGCTTAAACATCAGTTCACTATTTCGCAGCTCAAAATAGCGCTCGCTGACATCCTCGCCATTCTCACCTTTAGCTTCAACGGGCAGTTCGCTGTCACCGTTCACTCTGCCTAATGCCGTGCCGGCCGGTACTTCAAAAAAATTCATTTTTTCCAGATCAGGATCGAGCTGTAAGGGCACATCCGGTTCATTAAAACTGAAGTTGATTTCAGGTCTGACTTTGACCTGAGCCACGGTATGAAACAGATCAATATCCTGAGGGTGCACCGGATGCGTGGCTAATTCGCTTAAGTTAAGACAACTATCGATAAAGTCTGCAGCATGCTTAACCCCATAAGTCTGCTCAGGGCGGCCACATTCCAGCGTGACTGCGGGGCAGAGTTCGGCGAAGGCAGCGGACTGTACCCCCTTGGGTCGGGTGAAATACACCACTAAACGGGCAAACAGTGTCGCAAGTTGCTGATAGCTGGGATCTAAACGATTGATACAGGCGTAATGCGGGTTAAGTCCGGTATTGTTGTGAATATCGACACTGGCAAACAGGTTGCGATCAGCCATGATGTCGACGATCTGCTGCGCCATAGCGGTTTCCGTGCAAGGGCTGTATTCCGTCCCCGGCCAGATGCGATTGAAATCTGCCTGATGGTCCAGCCGTCGCAGCCCCTGCGCCGCTGCCTGTACATTGCCGAAAAAAATAGAAACATTGCGCGGTAACATCCGTGACTGATATTTCTGTAACAGGCTTTGCACGGCAAACAGGCCGGTAGTTTCATTGCCATGCAGCATTACCGAAATAAACAGGGTGTTGTTCTGTTTGCCTTTGAGATGAAGCAATGTGGGTTTTGCCAATACCTCAAGCAAGTCTGATGGGGCACAGTCGAGCAAGCCATCAGGAACGGCATCCAGTTGCTGCAGGCTGTTTACTGTCAGATTGGCCATTGGCTTACCACCTTGCCTAGCTGCTGAAAATACAAGTAGTGCTGTGTCAGTTTCTGGAAATCTCTGCCATGTTTTTCAATAAAAGCGCGCTGCCAGTCACTACCTGTCTGATGGGCTTCGATACGATCTGTAATGATCGCAAGGTAATGCTCGCTGTCAGCCCTGTCGATATTTAGTTTATCGAGACCTTGCGCTGCCAGGGGCAGGCACTGATCCAGCAAAAAGCGCTGCATACGTTGATGCTGACCGTCAAAGTCGATGATGTGGGTATCGAGACCATAACGGGCCGCTTTGTAGAAATTGTCCCGGGCATCGCTGAAGGGGATTTCAATACCCTGTGTGATCAGGCGATCACACAAGGCATGACTCAAACCAAAATAGAAGGCAGCGTTTGCCAGCATATCCGTTACTGTCGGCCCCGCAGCCGGAGTTCGGTGCTCAATGCGAATATGAGGCTTGCCGTCGCTAAAACCAATCAATGGCCGGTTCCAACGCCAGATCGTGCCATTGTGTAGACGAAGGTGCTGCAGTTCATCACTGGCATCACCCAGATCGACAGGCAGTAACACCGGATAATGTGCCAGATTTTCCTCAAAGCATTCAAAAATTGAGTGGCGGGCGTAGTCACTGCCAAAACCAACGCGTTTGATAGGGCCATGTGCAGCGCCGGCAAAGCCTCCGGATTCAATGGCTTGCTCGAACAGAGGAATACGGGTTTCCTGCCACAGGCTATGTCCGAACAAATACGGCGAATTGGCACTGACGGCGACCACGGCCGCTGAAGCAAGCAAAGAAGCATTATAGAAATGGTGGGCAATAGTGACCGGGATCTGGGTGTGCAATTGCAAGGACGTCGCTGCTGATTCGAGCATTACATCATGATGATTGAGTTTGAGATGATCTTCGCCGCTGATATCCAGCCTGACCGGCTGGCCACGGGATGCCAGAATTTGCTCATTCAACGCCCGGTAGCGGTTCATGTCCGACATATTGAAGACATTGAGGTCGTCTTGCTCCAGCGTGGGCAAGATACCGGTCATCAGTAATTCACAACCCAGTTGCTGTGCTTGCTGACTGGCATTGGACCAGGCATTTTGTAGCTGCCTGTGCAGCTTGCTTAGTGCCTTGCCGCTTAAAGGCAGGGGATCCGTATTGAACTCGACATTGAACTTGGCGAGTTCCGGGTTAGCGAGGGGATCATTAAGGCGTTTCAGAAAGGCATCGTTAATCGGTGCAGGATGCATCGTTTTATCGATGAGCCAGGCTTCCAGTTCAAGTCCGGCATAACGCGATTTTTCGTTATCGTTGGAGCAGAGCAGGTGCTGTAAGCGGGCTGTTTCATCGGCCAGGTGCTGACGAAAACGTTTAAAGTCCTTGTCTACGAAGTGTGCTCCGGCAATTTCCTGGCCCATCGATGATGCCTTTCATTGCTGTCCTGACCTTAGCTTATAGCAGGCAGCATGTATTCGCCAATAGATCAGGGCATTGGGTCAGTGTCCCACTACTGCTATGATCGGCGCATGAAAAAATCTGCAAACCTTGAATTTGATGCCGCTCATATCTGGCATCCCTATACCAGTGTGGCTCATCCGCCGCTATTACATGAGGTGGTGTCGGCCAGCGGTGTGCGCCTGACGCTGAGTGATGGCCGTGAAGTGATTGATGGCATGTCGTCCTGGTGGTCGACCATACATGGCTATAACCATCCCCGCCTAAATCAGGCAGCCAGAGAACAGCTGGACAAGATGTCACATGTGATGTTCGGTGGTCTGACTCATGAGCCAGCTGTCACCCTGGCCAGAAAACTTATCGAAATTACCGATGATAGCCTGCAATATGTATTTCTGGCTGATTCCGGCTCTGTGTCGGTAGAAGTGGCGATCAAGATGGCCATTCAACACTGGTTTGCACAGGGGAAAACACAGAAACAACGTTTGCTGACCATACGCAACGGTTATCACGGTGATACCTTTGGTGCAATGGCGGTGTGTGATCCGGTCAATGGGATGCACTCGATGTTTGAACAGGTCTTACCCAAACATCTGTTCGCCCCGGCGCCAGAGTGTCAGCATGATGATGACTGGCAGGACGAAGAGATCGCCGAATTCCGGGCATTGATTTCAGCACATCATCAAGAGCTGGCTGCCGTGATACTGGAACCGTTGGTGCAGGGCGCTGGTGGTATGCGTATCTACTGCCCGGAATATCTGCGTCAGGTTCGTGCCTTGTGTGATGAATTTAATGTGCTGCTGATATTCGATGAAATCGCCACAGGTTTTGGTCGTACCGGCACCCTGTTCGCCTATGAGCAGACGGGCATCGTGCCGGATATTCTTTGTCTGGGTAAAGCGCTGACCGGAGGCTATATGACCTTGGCGGCGACGTTGTGCAGCCAAAAGGTCGCTGACGGTATTGCTGCCGATGGCAGCGGCGTATTGATGCACGGCCCGACCTTTATGGGCAACCCCTTAGCCTGCAGTGTGGCGGTAGAGAGCATCAATCTGCTACTGGAATCTGATTGGCAGACCAAGGTCGCTGCTATTGAGCAGCAGCTTCAGCGAGAGCTTTCTGCCTATGAGTCGCATGCACTGGTTAAAGAGGTGAGGGTGAAAGGCGCCATCGGTGTGGTTGACTTAAACCAGCCTCTGGATCACTGCATGGACTGGTTGCCTGGTTTTATTGTCGAGCAGGGCGTGTGGATCCGGCCCTTCCGTACGATGATTTACATCATGCCGCCTTATATTATCGATAGTGATGATTTAACCACCCTCACTAATGCGATCGGGCGTATACTTGACGCTATCCAAACGCAACAAGTCACTGAGCATTAAGGAAAATCCTGACGATTGTCGCGCAATACGCTGATGGCATGAGCGATTTGCATTTCATACACTGTCAGCACGTTATCACAACTGGGTGATGACGCTACTAACAAGAGGACGACATCATGTGGACTAAACCAGAATACTCAGATATGCGTTTCGGTTTTGAAGTAACCATGTATATCTGCAACCGCTAAGATATTCATGACTTCAGAAAAAAGCCCTTGGAGCTCCTTCAAGGGCTTTTTTTGTTTGTAGTCGAAGGCAATCGCTTTTACCAATCATACTTATTGGATTAAGTTGTTGTACCAATCTATATCGCTCGACTACAATGCTTCCTGTCACTTACGACATCCACTCAATCTAAAGGAGCTAAACATGTCATCCCTGATCAATACTGAGATCAAACCATTTAAAACCACTGCATTCCACAATGGTGAATTTGTCGAAGTCACCAGCGACGATGTGAAAGGTAAATGGGCTGTTTTCGTTTTCTACCCAGCGGACTTCACGTTCGTTTGCCCAACTGAACTGGGTGATGTTGCTGACCACTATGAGCAACTGCAAGGTATGGGTGTAGAAGTTTACTCAGTCTCTACTGACACTCACTTCACACACAAAGCATGGCACGATGCGTCTGATACCATCAAGAAGATCAAGTTCCCGATGCTGGGTGATGCAACCGGTACCCTGAGCCGTAACTTCGACGTCATGATCGAAGAAGAAGGTCTGGCACTGCGTGGTACGTTCATCGTTAACCCAGAAGGCGTTATCAAAGCTGCTGAAATCAACGACCTGGGTATTGGCCGTAGCGCGAAAGACCTGGTTCGTAAAGTCCAAGCTGCTCAATACGTGGCGACTCACGATGGTGAAGTTTGCCCGGCTTCTTGGCAGCCAGGTGAAGAGACTCTGTCTCCATCATTGGATCTGGTTGGCAAAATCTAATCGCCGACTGATTTAAAGACCGGTCCGGGCCTTGCGCCCGGACATGGTTCTCTTTTGCTTATTGATTACAGGTAAATATCATGTTGGATGCAAATATCGCTGCACAATTAAAAAGCTATCTGCAAAACGTTAAACGTCCAATCGAACTGGTTGCGGCGCTGGACGACAGTAGCAAAGCGAATGAAATGCGCGATTTGCTGCAGGAAATCGCTGGAATGTCCGATCAGATCACCTTGATCGAAGATGCGGACAGCGACACTCGCAAACCGTCATTTCAGGTGAAACAGCCGGGTGGAGAAGAAAAAATCCGCTTTGCTGGTATTCCTATGGGCCACGAGTTCACCTCGCTGGTACTGGCGCTGCTGCATGTCGGCGGGCATCCAACCAAACTCGACGCCGAAGTGATTGAACAAATCAAGTCACTGGACGGCGAATTTAACTTTGAAGCCTACATCTCATTGTCTTGCCACAACTGCCCTGAGGTAGTACAGGCATTGAATGTGATGGCGGTATTCAATCCGAATATCAGCAGCACCATGATTGATGGCTCGATGTTCCAGGACGAAGTCGAGGAACGCAAAATCATGGCGGTACCGACGGTCTACCTTAATGGGCAGAACTTTGGTGCTGGCCGTATGACCCTTGGCGAAATCCTGGCGAAAATCGACAAAGGTGCTGCGGCGCGTGATGCGGCGAAACTCAATGAAAAAGACGACTTCGACGTGTTAATCGTGGGTGGTGGTCCGGCTGGTGGTTCAGCGGCCATCTATGCGGCACGTAAAGGTATCAACACTGGTATCGTGGCAGAGCGCTTTGGCGGTCAGGTTATGGATACGCTTGCCATCGAGAACTTCATTTCGGTGAAGGCAACGGAAGGACCGAAACTGGTCGCTGCGCTTGAAGAGCATGTCAAAGAGTATGACGTTGACGTCATGAACCTGCAGCGCGCCAAAGGCCTTAAGAAAAAAGGCAAGATGGTTGAGGTCGAACTGGAAAACGGTGCTGTTATGACAAGTAAAACGGTCATTCTGGCCACCGGTGCCCGCTGGCGTGAACTGGGCGTACCCGGTGAGAAAGAATACCGTGGTCATGGCGTGGCGTACTGCCCACACTGTGATGGTCCGTTATTTAAAGGCCAGCCTGTAGCCGTTATCGGTGGTGGTAACTCTGGTGTCGAAGCGGCGATTGATTTGGCAGGTATTGTCGGTCACGTTACCTTGATTGAGTACAATGGCGAGCTGCGAGCTGATGCTGTACTGCAGAAAAAACTGTTCTCTCTCAACAATATTGAGGTGATTACCGGTGCTGCCACAACGGAAATCAATGGTGAGGACGGCAAAGTCAACGGTCTGACCTATATTGACCGTGCGACCGAACAGAAGCACACGCTGGAATTGAAAGCCGTGTTTATCCAGATTGGTCTGATTCCGAATACAGACTGGTTGAAAGGCACAATCGAACTGAGCAAGTTTGGTGAGATTGAAATCGATAACCACGGTCAGACTTCTATGCCTGGCGTATTTGCTGCCGGTGACGTGACGACTATTCCGTACAAGCAGATCATCATGGCCATGGGCGATGGAGCGCGGGCGGCGCTGGGTGCATTTGACTATATTATCCGCACTGACTTTGAGGCAGATGAGGAAAGCGAAGCCGCTTAAGCCGCTTCAATCTGAGCATGAAAAAAGCCCGTCGAAGAAATTCGGCGGGCTTTTTTTTGACCTTTTGTCAGGAGCCTGTAGACTTTTTTGCGGACACGTTACTCAATAAGGATATGTATGAAAAAAGTGCTCTTGGCCATCCTGATTGTTGGCATCATTGCCGTGGTGATATGGAAATACCCCACGGAAAAATGGCTGGATAAACAACTGACCTCTGACTTGGTCGATCATCTACCTAAACTCGGCGAGCAAGACAGGTCGATCAAGCTCACCCGCTATGTGCCGGCAGATACCGTGTTTTACATGGGCGGCCGTGTAGATAAGACGCTGTATGAGTTTATGGCCGGCTATCCGGTTTTGGCCTTATCCGCATCCGAACGCGCCACCCTGCATGAGCTCAAGGCCGATATCGTGAAGGAAAACAGCCCACAGGCCCGTTTTCTTCAATACCTTATGGATGATTTTTCCAAACACAATGATGGCAGCTACCAGCAGTTTGTCGACTATGTCGGGCTGGCAGGTGAAGGAGAGTATGCCTTTTATATGCATGGTCTGGTGCCGGTACTGAATACCGAAGTCAAAGACAGAACCAAGCTTATCAAGCTGCTGAAAACGGCGTCGGCAGAGTCGGGCCTGAGTTACCAGGAACAAGCCATGGACTCGGCTACGGTACTGACCTGGGAGCTGGGCGCCGGGAAACCGCAGTTGATGGTGGCGACCACGGATACCTCGGCCATTGTAAGTTTTGCCATGCCGGGCGATCAGGAACAGCTTATTCGTCAGCGCCTCGGCCTGATGCCGGTTGAAAAACCGTTTACGGATAAAGAAGAGCAGTTGCGCCAGCAGTACGGTTATAGCGAGGACATGCTGGCGCTGTTTAGTCTTGACGAACTGGCCAAAGGTTTGTTCAAGGCCGAAGGGTCGACGCTGGCCCGGGATATCGAGCGCTATATTCCAGCTCAGGTTTTTAATGATGCTATTGGTGGCAAACAGCAACTGCAAAGCTGTAAAACCGACATTCTTGGCCTGGTTGCCAATGCACCACGCATGGTGATGGGCTATCGTGAGATAAACATCGATGCGGACAAGCTACATGCCAGCGCGCACGGCATCTGGGAAATTAATAATGCACAGGTGATGGAAGCGTTAAAACAGCTGCAAGGGACTATTCCGCAACATGTCATGAGTTCGTCCGATAAGCTGGCCAGCCTTGGTGTCGCTTTGGATATGGCCCAGCTTGCACCCGCCGTGACCAGCCTGTGGAAGACGTTCACGACTGCCAAATTCAGCTGTCCTGAATTAGTTCAGGCGCAGACACAAACTGAACAATTCAGCCCGATGCTATTGGGTATGGTGACCGGTATGGCACAAGGGCTGAAAGGGCTTGGTCTGTCGGTGTTTGATGTGAAAATTTCACCGGAGGTGGCCAAACCTGTTGAGCTGGATGCGGTGTTAACGGCAGAAACAACCAACCCGGCTGGCCTGTTGTCTTTGATGCAATTAGTGCCGGAACTGGACGGCCTGAAAATTCCTGTTGATGGCACCGAGGTGCCACTGGACCTGCCTTTACCGATTGAACTTGGGCTCAAGGCTGCGGTGAAAGGTGAGCATATCGTGGTCTACACCGGTGACAAAGGACAGGCGACGATGTCGGCATTAGCCACAGAAAAACTGACAGCAAATGGATTCGGCATCGCCTCTGCCTTTAATTACCGGAAAGCGGCCAGTCTCCTTGAACAGCCAAATGTACTGGACTTGCTGGGCGCGGGTAATGCAGACAGCGGCAGCTGTATTGAAGCCTATGCCTTTATCGATCAGATGCGTAGTGTCGATATGGAACTGAGCTATCGTAACTATGTGTCTGACAAGGGGCTGGCCTTTACTATGGATCTGCAGATGGCAAAGCCGGAATCACAAAGCAATAACATTGATGTGGTCGGACGCTGGCAAACTGCCTATCTGGATGAAACCTGTCAATGGTTGCCAGCCGGTCTGGAAAACATTACTGCTGAGGGTACGGGCCGTTATGTCGAGCAGGATAGCACCGAGCAGTGTGAGCTTTATCAGTATGAATACATCTGGCAGCAACGCGGTAAGCAACTCGCCATGACGGATACCAAGCCGACACAGTTCCGTGACAGTTGTGCTGACAGTTGGCAGACGGAAGGCAATAAAGCGACTTATTATTGTGAAATGATGAATATCAGCAAAAACAGCTTCCAGTGTCTCTACCACGGTACAGGTGATGAGCCCTTTGTTTATCAGTATCAGCGGGTGAATTAGGCCGCTTAGTACGGATCTTATCTAATCTTCATCCGGAGCCTCGTCAACCAGTTCTAACAGGTTGACGAGGTTCATTTTTATGGCTAATCGGGTCAGCTCGATATCACTGCTGACACCCAGCTTCTTCTTGATGATGTAATGCGAGTTGGACACGGTTTTCGGGCTGATATTGAGCAGTTCGGCAATGTCCTGATTGGATTTGGCATCGACCAGTAAACGCAGAATTTCAAACTCCCTGACCGTCAGTTCGTCGAGTGCTGACTGCTCCTGTCCCAGTTTTTCCATTGCCAGAGCCTGCGCAATATCGGCGCTCAAGGTGTGTTTGTCATTGGCGACCTGACTGATGGCGCGAATCAGTGCTTCTGGCTCACTGCTTTTGGTGATGTAGCCGAGCGCTCCAGCGCGTGTCGCCTGCAAGGCAAAACTCGGGTTTTGATGCATGCTGAATACAAGAATGCGTGCCTTCGGATCGTATTGGCGAATACGCTCAATCACTTTCAGACCACTCTGACCCGGCATGGAGATATCCATCACTACCACGTCCACCTGCTGCTGTTTGTACCGGCTGTAGGCCTCATTACCATCACTGGCTTCACAGATGACTTCAAAGTTCGGCTGTTTCTGCAGTAAGGAACGATAACCTTCGCGGACAATGGCGTGGTCGTCGACCAGCATGATTTTAATGGTGTGCGACATAGTCAGGACTCTGTAGTAATACTGGGTTCAGGCAGGCTGATGTCGACCAGCAGGCCACCTTCCGCCTGTGTGTGTAGATGTAACTCGCCGCCCAATGCGGTCACGCGCTCACGAATGCCCAGTAGGCCGATGCCGAGGGTGTGTTCAAAATCGTCAGTCTCGGCAATGCCATCATCGCTGATGCGGAGTCGAATCGGGCCATTACGGTCACGGTACAAGCTAATATCCGCCCTATGAGCCTGAGCATGTTTGGCGATATTGGTCAGACACTCCTGCACGATACGGTAAATATTGACCGGTAAGGGTTCGGGCAAGTCGCCAAGCGCGGGGTCGAGCGTTAACTGGTATTGGGTTTGGTTGCCGCTGCGCTGATTCCAGCTTTTCACCAGTTGATTCAGGCTGGTACTCAAACCCAGATCATCGACTTCAGCCGGTCTTAAGCGGGTCAACAGATTTCGCAGAGCAGTCATCATATGTCCGGTGATATGGCTGATCGACTGAATTTCATCAAGCAGGGCGGGGCAATCCTTTCTCGCCGTTTGGCTGACAGAGGCTGTCACCGCATTGATACCGGCCAAGCATTGACCAAACTCATCGTGCAGTTCACGTGAAATATAGCGGTGCTCTTCTTCCTGCGCGTTCATTAGTTTTAAGGCTAACTGTTTGTTTTCATGAAGAATGACCTGTTGGCTCGCGGCCAGTGCATTGATGGCTTCGCCAGTACGGCGCCACTCGGCAATATCAAAGCCGGGCAGGCGGTAATCGAGATCGCCTTCACGCATGGTTTCCAGCCCCCTGACAATATATTTGGCTGGACGCAGCATACGGTTGATGGTGACGAATAGCAGCAGGCTCAGGGCAACAACCGTCACCGTCAGTACGCCAATCACTGCGCGCAGATTATTCCAGGCGCGGTTGGTTTCTGTCTGCACGTTGAGCGTTACCAGCACGGTGCCATATTTAATCGCATTGAAATTGACCGATTCCCTGACTTCAAAATCGGGACTGAAGAATTGCAGGTAGAAACGGCCGAACCATTCCGGGTAGCGGGGCTGTTCTTCATCCTGCTCGTTACAGAGGTTGCGTTGGCGGCTCTGGGTGCGTGACAGAAACTGCGTACAGGAGCCCGGTACGCCGCTGATACCGCGCCATTGGTTTACATCCGGGAAGGTACGGGAAAAGTCATAGCGTTGAAACATGTCCAGCAATTGCTGACGGGTTTGCCGCTCAATGCGTTTAGCCGTGTGCTGAGCTTCCACTATCGCCTGTTCGTCGGTCTGATAGAGCACATACCAGGCACTGGCCGTGAGGCAGACAAGGGCGATGAGCAGGATCCGTGCAAGTAATTGGGCTTGTAAGTTCATAGAAAATGATTGGGTCGGTGTAAGCCAAGTCTAGGCGCTTAACCGCGTGCTTTAAAGCGTGATTTTAGGTGTCGGGAAATTTGCCCGAGGTTTGAGGGCAGATATCTGATGAAGAATATACAGCGTCAGTCTCTAATAGCCGCTCCAGTATTGGAAAACAAAAAAATAAACCAAAGAGAGGCGAAGACGATGGAAATTTTATTACTTGGCGCTGTAGCGATGATCACAATGCTCATTTCAACGGCCTGGCTGATGACGTTCGCCAAGTGGTTCCCACTACCGGGTGTTGATGCTTTTGTCGTTGATTACAAGACCATGATCCGTGCTCATGTCGACTATGCGCTGATGGCGCTGTTCAGCCTGGGCTTCTATGCCGCTGCGAAGAGTGCGGGACTTGAATTGCCGATAGTGGCATGCTGGGCCGTTGCCATTGGTGGGTTTACCAATCCGACGATTTTTATCATTGCCGCGTTTGATACCGAATTCTGGGACAAAATGATCTGGAAAATTTTCTCGGCGATAAGCTTTGCCTTCACCACAGTGGGCTTTGTCGGGATTGGATTCACTTTTCTGCAATTTGCTTGGTAAAGTAGTCCGGCACAACAATCATGAAAAATATCTTGAGGGGAGAGACCATGGCTGATTCTCAGCTATTACAGACAGCGCGTGAGCACGCGTTGCAATTGGAACATGTCGTCAACGAAGTCGTAGTTGGCCAGCAGCAGGCGGTCAGATTGATCCTGATTGCCCTGCATGCCCGTGGCCATGTGTTGCTTGAAGGTGGCGTCGGTGTAGGTAAAACCACTTTGCTGCGTGCTTTTTCTAAAGCGCTGGGCGGTGCCTTCGGCCGTATCGAGGGTAGTGTCGATTTAATGCCGAACGATCTGCTTTACAGTGCCTGGGTTAATGCAGATGGCAAGCCAGTTATCGACCCTGGTCCCCTGATCAGTCATGGTGAAGAAACCGCGGTATTTTTCTTCAATGAAATCAACCGTGCCCGTCCACAGGTTCAGTCTTTGTTGTTACGTGCGATGGCCGAACGCAGTGTTGAAGCCTTCGGTAAGGAATACCGTTTCCCACATATGGTCGTTTTTGCTGACCGTAACGCGGTGGAAAAAGAAGAAACCTTCGAGCTGAGTGCGGCCGCCCGTGACCGTTTCCTGTTTGAAATCAATATCAGCCGTCCGCAAGAGGACGCGATTCGCCGTAAGCTGATTTTTGACCCTGCTTTCCATGATGTTGACCAATTGCTGGCCGGTATCAGCGAGCCGTTACTCGATTATCGTGAACTGAACCAGCTGGACAGGGAAATTCAGCAGGCCATTTTTGTCTCACCAGAAATTGAAAACTATGTCGTTCGTCTATGGGATGCCAGCTGGAAACCGGCTGAGATGGGCATCGAACTGGACGACATTTATGTTGAAGATCTGGTCATCGCCGGGGCCAGTGTGCGTGGTATGTCTGCTATGGTGCGAGCTGCAAAAGTGTGCGCCTGGCTGGAAGGCCGTGACCATGTGCTGCCGGATGATATCCATACGGTACTGTTGCCATCAATGACTCACCGCGTGTTCCTGTCACCGGTATATGAAGGTCGACGTGAACAGATCATGCCGCAGTTTGTGCGTGCGCTGCGTGATCATATTGCGACGCCATAGTCATGGCTTTGCGAGACCTGCAACCGCAGGAGTTCAGTTACCGTTTTCCGGATAAGGTGTTCGGTCATGTGCCGGGTGCACATAGCGGAACGGCATTGGGCAGTGGTGATCGGTTTGCCGGCTTTGCTGATCTGTTTGATTACCCGGATCCCAGACGGCTTGATATCCGTGCCAGTATCCGCAGTCAGGCGGCGGATATAACCCAGCAGCAACAACGCTGGCTGGTGAAGCGTTATCAGCAACGGGCTTCCATCACCTTGTGGCTGCTCGCTGATGTCAGCAAGTCGATGTCCGTCGCCAGTGTGAATCATGAACGGCTGGCACGTCTGGCACATATGATTGCGCACAGTGCCATCGGACTGGGTGACCGCTTTGCGATGGCGGCTTTTGATGCACAGTGGCGGCAGGATCTCACCATCATGCCGACGACCCAACGCAGTATGCCGACGCTGGCCGCGGAAAAGCTCCTAGCAGCGCAGGCACCAGAGGCACCGGGAGCGGGGGGACTGTTCCATGCCTCAGACCTTATCAACAGTAAGCGGGCGATGGTCTTTCTGGCATCAGACTTCTGTTACGACCTGGAACTGCTGGAACGCAGCCTGCGTAAGTTGTCGCATTACACAGTGATACCCATCGTGTGGCGACATGATGATGTGGATCATTTTCCATCCCATGCCGGTTGGGCTGAAACCCGCGATGCAGAGACCGGCCAGCGACACAGTGTGTGGATGCGTCCCGGTATTAAAAAGCGCTGGCAGCAGCAGATGGACGATCACTTCAACCGGCTCAGTGCCTGTTTTCTGCGTTACCGGATACGGCCGCTTTATGTGGATGGCGATATCACACCACAGCAGTTGACTGAGTATTTTCACGGCATGAGAAAAGCATAATAGGGAAGCAGACAATGCGTGTATTTACCCTGATGAGTTTATTTCTGGTATCACTGCAGTTGCAGGCCGATGATGCCAGTATCACGCTTGACCGCAGCTGGGGGCTGCTGGTGGGCGACCAGATTACGGCAACTGTGACCTTACCGGTTGCTGCAGCCGAACTGGACTCACACTCTTTACCCCAACATGACAAACGCTACGGCCCCTGGCTGTATCTGAACGATAGTGCACTGTCAGGCAAGCAACTGACCTTGTATTTTCAGCTGATTAATGTGCCGGCAGAGAACCGCGAGGTAGAGACGCCGGAATTCGAGTTACGTACACAGGCTGGTGACTTTATCAGCGTGCCGACAACCACGATGCAGATCGGATCGTTTATGGAGCAGGCTGGTGATGCGGAGACCGCCGCCGTGCCCGCACCACGAGGAGATTTGCGCTTGCTGCCCAGTGAACCGCATGATCTGCGCTGGCAACGCAATCTGGCACTGCTTGTACTGATTCTGAGCAGCCTTATCTGGCTGGTCTGGCACTTTGGTTTGCGTCCACGTCATCGTCTGCCTTTTGCAACAGCGATATTTGAGCTGAACAAAATGCGTCTTTTAGGACGTAAAGATGCCGACGCCGCCAGCCGCTGTCTGCATCAGGCCTTTAATCGCAGTGCCGGTCGGGTTGTGATCAACAGTGAACTGGACGTTTTGTGGCAAAAATGTCCCTGGTTAACACCACTGAAAAGCGATATTGACGGCTTTTATCGAAGTTCAGCCGCCCACTATTTCAGCCGCACCCAGGCCGAGCAGCAGGGTTTTGACGCTATGCTGAAACTGGCGCGCGCCTGCCGTGAGAAGGAGCGGCTGGCATGAGTTTCGCCGGTTTGGAATGGTTCAACCCCTGGGTTCTGGCATTGCTGCCTCTAGCGCTGCTGCCCTGGTTTAATCATAACCTTGATAAAACTGTTGCCTGGGTGGAGCTGGTACCGGTGGACCCGTTGTCACGCTTTTTCAATATCGGACTGAAGCTGCTGGCCACGCTGGTGATTGCTGGTTTGGTGCTGGCGCTTGCTGGCCCGAGTCTGCCTGAGCAAAAAGTCGAGCGTATCGGTGAAGGTGCCGAAATCGTATTACTGCTCGATCGCAGCCGCAGTATGGATTCGCCTTTTGCGGTCAAACATCAGGCGGCGGCAGTGAGTGTCGGTGGTGATAATTCCAAACGCCGTGTTGCACGCGATTACCTGACCGAGTTCATTAAGAATCGTCCGGATGACCGTTTTGGCTTTGTCTTTTTCAGTACCAAGTCGGTCAACCTGTTGCCGCTGACCTATGACAAAGAGGCGGTTCTGGCGACCATTGATGCCAATGCGCTGGGTAAGGGTTTGTCTGATACCAATATGGCCGAAGCCTTGTTGAGCAGTGCGGAGATGTTTGCGGGGCAGGCTTATCGTGGTTCGCGCATTGTGTTGCTGGTGTCGGATGGCGGTCAGTTGCTGAGTGATGAAGATAAGGAAACCATCACGCGGCTCTACCGTGAAATGAATCTGGGTATTTACTGGATTTATCTCAAATCCAACCGAGAGATGACGCTGGAAGAGTCTGATGATGAAAACCTGTTATGGGTCGATATTCCAGAGCGCAAGCTGCACAAGTTCTTTACCTCTATCGGCGTGCCGTATCGAGCATTTGAAGCCGGTTCGCTGGAAGCCTTTGCCGAGGCATTGGCCGAGATTGACCGTCAGCATTATCAGACACTGATTGTTGAAGAAACCCTGCCACACGAGCCGAAAGCCGATGCGCTGTTATGGCTGGCATTACTGGCTCTGCTGTTGTTAGCGGCATCCCATCTCTATACTTTCTGGGGAGTGAAAAAAGCCCATGAATAATTTATTACTCATTGCCCGTTGGTTGCTGTTGGGCGTGATTGTGGCGAGTGCTGTGCTGCTGCTGTCGTCTTCATATCGTTTATGGAATGAACAGCAGGTGAATAGCTACCTATTGGAGCCTGAACAGGCAGAAGTCGTGCCGGACGATCCCCGTGCCCGTTTTGCCCATGCCGGTGTGATGGTGCGGCAGGAAGATAGCGATGCTGCGCTGGAAGAACTTACCGGGGTGCTCGGTGAGGCTGAGCTGGGCTTGCAGTCACTGGCGTATTTCAACCGCGGTAATATTAATCTGCGTGAAGCGCTGAAGTTGTCCAGTTCGGACGGACGTCAGATCCCGCTGGTGGAACTGGCTAAGCAGGATTATCGTAGTGCCCTGACGCTGGACGCCACGATGTGGAATGCCCGCTATAACCTGGAAGTCGCTCTGCGAGTAGTGCCTGAAGATCCTGATAACAACGCAGATTTTGAGAAGAATGTCATCAGCAGTCAGCGTTCTATCGAAAGTAAGGCATTCAAGGTTGATCTGCCATGATTCTGAGTTACCAGAAGCGGATAGCACTGACCGCCATCATCATGATTATTGCTTTGTTACTGGTGATGGCGGCACTGTGGCTGCCGCCGGTCAAGCGTGATGTCAAAATCATGGATGCCCTGTTTGTGCTTGATATCACAGACAGCATGAATGTTGAGGATGCGCTGGTTAACGGCAAAACCGTCAGTCGTCTTGCCTGGGCAAAGGAATTTACACGCCGTGCTTTTCTGGATATGCCTTGTGGTGCGCATGCCGGCCTCGCCATATTCAGTGAAGCGCGTACCCTGATTCTGATGAACCCGGTGGAAGTCTGTGCCAGTTACCATGATCTGACACGTATGCTGAATGCCTTCGAACCGCATATGGCCTGGGCGCGTTCCAGTGAGGTGTCAAAGGCCGTGTATACCGCGATTCGTCAGGCCAAGGAAATTGAACCAAAACCGACCATTGTATTTGTAACAGACGGCCATGAATCACCACCGTTGCATGAGTCGCTGTTTCCCAAATTTGACGGTAAACCAGGCGAAGTTCATGGCGTGATGGTAGGCGTTGGTGGCGAAGATTTACTGCCTATTCCGAAGACCAATGAGGCTGGCGAGATTGAAGGTGTCTGGGGCGTCAATGAGGTCATGCATCAGGATGTTTATGCCTCCTTGCAGGCCGATACCACCTTGAACGTGCCGCAAAAACGTACTGAGCACTTATCGTCTCAGAAGAAAGCCCACTTGCAGACACTGGCTGATCGGGTCGGCTTTGACTTCGTCTCGTCGCCAAGCAAACCGGGTAAGTTGGTCGATGCTATTCGTGCACAGTCAGAAACGCGTCTTCAGACCATTGATTACGATTTATACAGCTGGCTGGCTGCGATTGCCCTGGCGCTGATCCTGCTGGTGTACCTACCTTACGGCCTGTTTATCAGAACTGACGACTAATCACCTTGGCCCTGTTAGCCAAGACTATATAATCACGCCCTGATTTGGGGTGGATAGGCTGTCGCAATGAGTGGCTGGCTTTGCTATCGTGAACGGATATCCCGAACTGGTACAGCGTAGCGGATGATGAGCCAAGACAGGCCGGATAACTGGCTGGAAGTTTCTATTTCTGAACAACAATGCCGTTTATGGCAGCAGGATGAGTGCGTGTTTTCTGCCCCGGTTTCTACTGCGCTGAACGGCGTTGGGGAGCAGGTGGGCAGTGGCTGCACACCGCGCGGCTGGCATGTGATCCGCGCGCGTATCGGTGCTGGTCAGCCGGTCAATGCCGTATTTGTCGGTCGCCGTCCTACCGGCGAAATCTATGAGCGAGCTCTGGCTGAGCGCTACCCTCAACGCGACTGGATTCTGAGCCGTATTCTCTGGCTAAGCGGACTTGAAGTCGGCACGAATCGACTCGGAAATGTTGATACAATGCGTCGCTACATATACATCCACGGCTGTCCCGACAGCGAGCCGATGGGAGAGCCGCGTTCCCATGGCTGTATTCGAATGCATAATCCGGATCTGTTGGCATTATTCGAGCAGGTGCATGCCGGTCTGAAAGTCTGGATTCATGAATAAGGTTTAATGTTATGACACTAGGGCCACTGATGGTCGATCTGCTTGGCACTTCGCTGAGTCAGGAAGAGAAAGAGATTCTGCAGCACTCGCTGGTTGGCGGCGTGATTCTGTTCAGCCGTAACTTTGAAAGTGCGGCTCAGGTTCAGGCCCTGTGTCAGGAAATCCATGCACTGCGATCACCGCACTTATTGATTTCAGTGGATCATGAGGGGGGGCGCGTACAACGCTTCCGTCAGGATTTTACCCGTCTGCCTCCCGTTGCCGCTATCGGTAAAGAGTACCATCAGCATCCGCAGCAAGCCCTTCAACGGGCTGAGCAGACAGGTTGGCTGATGGCCGCCGAATTGCGCGCAGTTGGCGTCGATTTCAGCTTCGCCCCGGTATTGGACCTCAACTACGGTGTCAGCGAGGTGATTGGCGATCGATCATTTCATCGAGACCCGAAAGTGGTGATTGCGATTGCCCGCGCCTATATCCACGGTATGAAAAAAGCCTGGATGTCGGCGGTAGGTAAACATTTCCCCGGTCATGGCGCCGTCGAGGTTGACTCACATCTGGGTTTACCTGTCGATAAGCGTTACTTTGAAGATATGTTGCAGGCCGATATGCTGCCATTTTCGCAACTGTGTCAGAAAGAACTGGCTGGCATCATGCCCGCCCATATCGTTTACGAACAAAGTGATGAGATGCCGGCCGGTTTCTCGCGTTTCTGGTTGCAGGAAATTCTGCGTGAACGACTGGGTTTTCAGGGCGCGATCATCAGTGATGATTTGAGCATGGAAGGCGCAGCCATAGTCGGCGGTCCGCTGGAACGTGCCGAAGCAGCACTGGAAGCAGGTTGCGATATGGTGCTGGTTTGTAACAATCCAGGCAGTGTGGTCGACGTCATTGACGGTCTGCGCATTAAACCTGATCCCCTGCGTCATGCGCGTCTGGTCAGGTTGCATGGTCGTCATGCTGTTGACAGAGATGAACTGCTCGCAAGCAGCGAATGGAAACAGGCGGCTGAAACGATCGCCGCGTATGCGCCAGACCCTGAAATGGAGCTCAATCTGGCATGAAACAGTGGTTTTTCCTGATTCTCTTGCTACTGAGTTTGCCTTTGCAGGCTGGTGCCATGTACCCGGAAGCGGCACTGGTAAGCCAACAGCAGGCTGATACAACGCCGGTTCCACAGGCTGCGTCCAGTAGCAAATTACGTAGCCCTCAGGCGACGGTAAAACAGTTTCTGACCGCGATGACCCGCGTCACGGCGGGTGATGAAGATGCGATGGATCAGGCGCTGGAAACGCTGGACTTGTCGAAAGTCAGCGCATTGATTCGCACCGAACGTGGTCAGCAGAGCGCGCGTTTACTGTTTACGATCCTGCAACTCGGCGATATGCCGAAACTGGACGATATTCCTCAAACGTTAAGCAAAGATCAGTACACCCTGTTGAAAATGGATGAGGGCAGTATTGTGCTGCGATTCAGTTCGCAGCAGACCTGGCTCTTCAGCAGCCGTACGATAGAAAACATACCAGCGATATTTGATGCGATGACAGTGGATGAAGCGCTGGGTTCTGAAGACGGCAGTGTGGTGGCCTTGCCGACCAGTGTACAACTACGGGCGCAGATGCCGTCTATTCTGAAACAAGGCTTTCTGCTGGAATACTGGCAATGGATCGGTTTGTTTCTGATCATTGTCGTCGGTTCAATCGCTGATAAGGTGCTGGCCTGGATTCTGAAAGTCAATGTCAGCCGCTGGCAGAAAACACATCCATCATTTCAAGGACTGGACAGCAATGTCTTGCGGCCGCTGGGTTTGATGGCGATGGCGCTGATGTGGTGGTCCGGGCTGAATATGCTGGGGCTGCCCGATACGGCACTGGTCATTCTGCTGGTAGCGGTGAAGCTGCTGGTGTCCTTGTCCGGGATCTGGAGCGCTTTCCGTATTGTCGATATTTTTGATGCCTTCTGGGCTAACAAGGCGCTGAGAACCGAGAATAAGTTTGACGACCTGCTGGTGCCGATGCTAAGCAAAAGCCTCAAGGTTTTTGTCGTCGTCATCGGTATTGTCTTTGCCGCTGATAATCTGAATATTGATGTGACCAGTCTGTTAGCCGGCCTGGGGCTTGGTGGTCTGGCCTTTGCCTTGGCGGCGAAAGATCTGTTGGGTAATTTCTTCGGTTCGGTCACGGTACTTTTGGATCGACCGTTCAGTATTGGTGACTGGGTGGTGATTGGTGATATTGAAGGCACTGTAGAGCAGGTGGGCTTTCGCAGTACCCGTGTCAGAACCTTCTATAACTCGCTGGTCACCATGCCGAACTCCATCCTCACGACGACCAAGATCGACAATATGGGAGCACGACGTTTTCGCCGTATGAAGCAGGTGTTGTCTGTGACCTACGACACCAGCCCGGAAAAAATCGAAGCTTTTTGTGAAGGGATCCGTAAGATCATTCAGCTGCATCCCTATATGCGTAAAGACTATTACCAGGTGTATTTCAACGAGTATGCTAGTGCTTCGCTGAATATCCTGGTCTACGTCTTCTGGGCGACACCTGACTGGAGCATGGAACTGCGCGAACGTCATCGTTTCCTGCTGGACGTTTTGCGTCTGGCGAGACAACTGGGCATTGAGTTTGCCTTCCCGACACAGACACTTTACTTGAAGCAGGGTGACCGGGAGCACACAGCAACAGGCCCGTTTAAACCGAGTATGTCTTATGACGATGCCATGGCTCAGGGGCGGCAGGAAGCCGAGTCCATTGTCAGTCAGACGTTGGGGAACGAGATTCCCGGCCCCGTCGAATTTCCACGCTAGATAACGTACCAGAGTTTCAGAAAACCATGCCCGAGCAGTTTGTTCATTTACACCTCCATACCGATTATTCATTAATTGATGGTCTGGTACGGGTTAAGCCGCTGGTCAGTCAGGTGGCGGAAGCCGGTATGCCGGCGGTGGCGATTACCGATCAGCACAATTTGTTTGCGGCAGTAAAACTCTTTAATGCAGCAATGCAGGCCGGGGTGAAACCGATCCTTGGCGCGGATCTGCGTTTGCGCGATCCGAATGATGCCAAGCAAAGCACACGGTTTGTCGTGCTGTGCATGGATATGACCGGCTTTCATAATCTGTCACGCCTGCTGTCACGCGCCTATATCGAAGGACAGCATCTAGGTGTGCCAATGCTGGAAGCGGAATGGCTGGAAGGGCAGACCGATGGCCTGATTTGTTTATCCGGCGGTCGTGAAGGCATTCTCGCCAAAGCCTTATTGAATCATCAGCTTGATGAAGCTAAAGCCCAATTAACCGAGTGGCAACGCCTGTTTCCCAATCGTTTTTACCTCGAGCTGATTCGCACCGGTCGTGAGGATGAGGAGCGCTATATCCGCGCTGCCGTCAACCTGGCTGCTGAGATGCAAGTTCCGGTAGTGGCGACCAATGATGTGCGCTTTCTGAAAGTCGACGAGTTTTATGCCCATGAAGCCAAGGTGTGTATACATGACGGTCGGCAACTGGACGACCCTCGGCGTCCGCGTTTGTATTCAGAGCATCAATACCTTCGCACGCCTGCAGAAATGGCGAAGCTGTTTGCGGACATACCGGAAGCCATTGAAAACACAGTTGAAATTGCCAAACGTTGTAACCTGCAACTGACGCTGGGCGAGCATTACCTGCCTGACTTCCCGGTGCCGGAAGGCATGACCATTGAAGAATTTTTTGCTGAAGAGTCCTTCAAAGGCCTTGAGCTCAGGCTGCAGGTGCTGTTCCCGGATGAAGCTGTGCGGCAGGCAAAGCGGGCGGAATACGAAGAGCGCCTGCAAATCGAGCTCGATGTTATCAACAGCATGGGCTTTCCCGGTTACTTTCTGATCGTTGCCGACTTCATTCAGTGGGCAAAAAATAACGGCGTACCGGTAGGGCCGGGGCGGGGGTCGGGTGCGGGTTCATTAGTGGCCTACGCACTTAAAATCACCGATCTGGATCCGATGCAGTATGACCTGCTGTTCGAACGTTTCCTCAATCCCGAGCGTGTATCCCTGCCTGACTTTGACGTCGACTTTTGTATGGACGGCCGTGACCGCGTTATCGAATACGTGTCGCAGCACTACGGCCGTGACCATGTTTCTCAGATCATTACCTACGGTACGATGGCGGCCAAGGCGGTATTACGCGATGTGGGCCGTGTGCTCGGGCATCCATACGGCTTTGTTGATCAACTCGCCAAACTGGTGCCGTTTGAGCTGAAAATGACGCTGAAAAAAGCGCTCTCACAGGAACCACAACTGCAGGAGCGTTACGACAACGAAGAAGAGGTCAGAGAACTCATTGACCTTGCCCTGAAACTGGAAGGCCTGACCCGCAACGTCGGTAAACACGCTGGTGGTGTCGTCATCGCGCCCAAGGTACTGACCGAGTACACCCCGCTTTATTGCGAACATAACGGTGCCGGTCTGGTCTCGCAGTTTGATAAGGATGATGTCGAAAGCGTCGGCTTGGTGAAGTTCGACTTTCTGGGCCTGAAAACACTGACGGTCATCGACTGGGCAATGAATAACGTGCGTAGTCTCATCGGTGATAAAGCTGATGAGATTGATATTGCCAATCTGCCTCTGGATGACAAGCCAACCTACGATCTGCTTAAACGCTGTGAGACAACGGCGGTATTCCAGCTTGAATCGCGTGGTATGAAAGAGCTGGTTAAGCGACTGCAGCCGGATACCTTTGAGGACATTGTCGCCTTGGTGGCGCTGTTCCGTCCGGGGCCGCTGCAATCGGGCATGGTCGATGACTTTGTTAATCGTAAACACGGCCGTGCCAAGGTCGACTATCCCCATCCCGATCTGGAACCGGTACTCAAACCGACTTACGGGGTCATCGTCTACCAGGAACAGGTTATGCAAATCGCCCAGATCCTGGCGGGTTACAGCCTTGGCGGTGCCGATATGCTGCGCCGCGCGATGGGTAAGAAAAAGCCGGAAGAAATGGCCAAGCAGCGGCAAATATTCCTCGAAGGCTCGGGCAAAAGAGGCATCGAAGAGGCTGAAGCGGGCCCTATCTTCGACTTGATGGAAAAATTCGCGGAATACGGTTTTAACAAATCGCACTCTGCAGCCTATGCTCTGGTGGCGTATCAGACAGCCTGGCTCAAGGCGCATTATCCGGCCGCTTTTATGGCCGCCGTGTTATCCGCCGATATGGACAATACCGACAAGGTAGTTGGCCTTATCGATGAATGTCGCGACATGAAACTGACTGTGCTGCCGCCTGATGTAAACAACAGCAAGATCAAGTTCACCGTTGAAGGTGAACGGACCATCCGTTATGGGCTTGGGGCGATTAAAGGTGTGGGTGAGTCGGCCTTGGCCGGCATTGTGGCTGAACGTCAACAGGGTGAGGCTTTCAGCACGCTCTACGATTTCTGCCGCCGTGTTGATATGCGCAAGATTAATCGCCGGGTGATGGAGTCATTGGTCAAGGCCGGTGCCCTCGACTCGCTCGGTGGGCACCGTGCCAGCCTGAATGCCAGCTTGGGCAAAGCAATGCAGATCGCGGAGCAGCATCGACGGGATATGGACAGTGGTCAGAATGATCTCTTCGGTCTGAGTCCGGCTGCTGAAACTGATCAGGATGAGCCGCTGGAGTTTGCTGCAGAGTGGAGTGAAGAGCATGTGCTCCAGGCAGAAAAGGAGACACTGGGGCTCTATCTCAGCGGACATCCGATCGATCGCTATGAAGCCGAACTTGCCGAGTTTATTCCGAAAAAAATTACTGATCTGGACGCACCTGAATCCAAGGGCTATCAGCGTAATGAAAAACCGGTACTGACTGCCGGCCTTATCGTTGCTATTCGAACAATGAAGTCGAAAAATGGCAGCCGCATGGCCTTTATCACGCTCGATGATCAGAGTGGTCGTCTGGAGGTGCGCGTGTTTGCCGATGTGTATGAGCAATACCAGAGCTTTATCCAGCCGGATAAACTGGTGGTGATTCAGGGCAAAATTGGACAGGACAACTTCACTGGTGGGCTTGCTGCCACTGCTGAGAGGGTGTTTGATATCACCGGTGCCCGTGAAGCGTTTGGTCAGGCTTTACATATCAATATTCGTGGAGAGAGTGAAGCCCAGCAGTGGGTCGAACAATTGAAAACCACTCTGTCACCGTTTAAAGGCGGCGGCCTTGGTCTTGAACTGACCTATCAGAACAGCCAAGCCAGTGCATTGTTCAGACTCGGTGACGATTGGCAGGTCACGCCCAGCGATACATTGCTGCACCAATTGAATACCTTGCCGGGACAGGTTGCTGTTACAATGAGGTACACCAAGCCCTCTCCATAAGGAGGCAGTATGTCTGCGAACGATGAAAAACAAGCCTACGCCGTTGTTAAAAATGACATGCTGACCGATAGGCTTGATACGGCATTAGACATCAATCAACCGACACAAATACCATCGCCCGCCAAACATCATAAGGATGAGCTGCTTACGGCAGAGGAGCAATCACAACAAGGCTTGGCAGAACGACTCAGCCTGCCGTTTCTTCGTCTTAGAAACTATAACTTTGACGAAACGGTTCTCAACCTTATTCCCGCCGATTACGCACGCAAGCAAGACGTTATTCCCCTGAGTATCAATAAAACCCATCTGGTGGTTGCTGTCGCCACACCGATGGATATGGAGTTGTACCAGACCCTCAATTTCGTGACTGGTTTTCATATCGACATGGTGGTGGCGACAAAACGCGATATTCAGTGGGCGGTGAGAAAATATTACGGTGCCAAGGATGACCAACTGGCCTTAGAGTCACTGAACGGAAATGGTGCTTTAGCGACACCGGATCAGCAAGAGGAACTGATGCGCCTCAGTGCTGAAAAACCGATCGTACGTCTGGTGGCGAATCTGATTGTTGATGCGATAGAACGCCGTGCCTCTGATATACACATCAAACCTCGGGAAAAAAATATTGAACTGATTTATCGGCTGGATGGGGTGCTGACGAATATCCGGTTTTTCAGCAAAAGTCTATTACCGGCAGTGGTTAGTCGGATCAAAATTCTGGGCGGAATGAACATCGCCGAACGCCGTATTCCGCAGGACGGGCGTTGTTGTGTTAAACACAAAAATAACGCCGTCGATTTACGCCTTTCCATTATGCCCACGGTCGAAGGCGAGAGTGTGGTGATACGTTTGCTCAACTCGAAGGTTGGTCTCAAGTCAGTATCCGAATTGGGGTTTTCCGAGCATGATCAGGAAGTATTTGTCGACTTGCTGCATAAAAGTAATGGTATTTTCCTTGTTACCGGCCCTACGGGATCGGGTAAGTCGACGACCTTGTATGCGGCACTGGCCGAGGTGCAGCACCAGAATGTCAATATTCTCACTGTAGAAGACCCTGTTGAATACCATATGGACGGGATTCAGCAGATCCAGATAAATAACGCGACAGGCTACACCTTTGCCCGGGCTTTACGTAATATTCTGCGCCACGACCCGGATGTGATTCTGGTTGGTGAAATTCGTGATCAGGAGACCGGCAAAATCGCGGTAGAAAGTGCGTTGACCGGCCATCTTGTGCTCAGTACCTTACACACCAATGATGCAGCCGGTGCAGTGACCCGACTGTTGGAGATGGGCATTGAGCCCTATCTGCTCACGGGTAGTTTGCTCGGGGTATTGGCGCAGCGCCTGGTCAAGCGTAATTGTAAGCACTGCCTTGATATCGAGCCTGTTGATCCGCTGATTCGCCATGCTCTGGAGCTTGATCAAAAAGAGCAATTCTATGCCAGTACCGGCTGTGAGCATTGTAACCACACAGGGGTAGCGGGACGCATGGCAGTCTATGAGCTACTGGATGTCAGTGACAGTCTTCGTAAGCTTATCCATGCGGATATCACCGCCAGTGAAATACACGACCACGCAGTGAAAGAGGGCATGGTGCCGCTGACTGGCAATGCTCTGGCGAAGGCCCGTGCCAAGGAGATTTCATTGGCTGAGGTCTATCGTGTACGATTAGACTGATAATAACCACAATTTAACGTAGTGAGAGGATTCGCGCGTGGATATGACACCGTACTTCAGGCTGATGGCGGACAAGGAAGCCTCAGATATGTTTTTCTGTACCGGTACCGAACCCCACATTAAAATTCAGGGGGTGATCAGACCGGTAGGAACCCAAAAGCTGGCACCGGGCGATGTTCGTGAAATGGCCTATTCAATGATGAGTGAAGAGCAGGCCGCCGAGTTTGATGACACGATGGAAATGAATTTCGCCGTGCCGTTAAAAGGTGTTGGTCGTTTTCGGGTTAATATTTTCCGTCAGCGGGGTGAATGCTCGATAGTGATTCGTTATATCCAGACTAAAATTCCGCGTTTTGAAGAAATGAACCTGCCGCCTGTGCTGGGCGACATCATTATGGAAAAACGCGGTTTGATTCTGGTGGTGGGTGCTACAGGTTCGGGTAAGTCAACTACGCTGGCATCGATGATTGGTCACCGTAACCGTAACTCCAGCTCGCACATCCTGACTATTGAAGACCCACTGGAATTTGTTCATCACCATGAACGTTCCATCGTTCAGCAACGTGAGGTAGGCATCGATACACTGTCGTATGCCAATGCTCTGAAAAACGCATTGCGTGAAGCACCAGATGTCATTTTGATCGGTGAGATCCGTGATATGGATACGATGAAGCACGCGATCAACTACTCAGAAACCGGGCACTTATGCTTGGCGACGTTGCACTCGAATAATGCTAACCAGGCACTGGATCGCATTGTTAACTTTTTCCCTGAAACCCTGCATCGTCAGTTGCTGATGGATATGTCACTAAACTTGCGTGGCATCATTTCACAACGCTTACTACCAACAGTGGATGGTACTGCCCGCGTACCGGCGGTTGAGATAATGCTCAACACACCTTACATTTCTGAACTCATCAACAAAGGTGAGATTGGCGGGATCAAGGATGCGATGAAAGAGTCGACCGAGCCTGGCGTCATTACTTTCGATCAGGCGCTGATCAAACTTTATAAAGATGGCAAGATCACGCTGGAAGAAGCGTTGAATAACGCAGATTCGCGAAATGACCTCAGCCTGGCAATCCGCCTTGGTGAAGGCTCAATGGACAGTGATGTTGAGGATGAGTTGATCCTTAACTGAGTTTTGTTTGTCACCTCTGTGTATAATTCGACAATTTTGGACGTAGAGTAAAGGTAACCTGATGCAGTTAAACTTCCTTGACTATGAACAGCCCATCGCCGAGCTGGAAGCAAAGATCGATGAGTTGCGCTATATGAGTAACGACAGTGATCTCAATATCACTGAAGAAATTCAGAAGTTAAAGGAAAAAAGCGCCTCACTGACTAAATCTATTTTTGCGTCGCTCAGCCCATGGCAAGTGACACAAATGGCCCGCCACCCGCAGCGCCCTTATACGTTGGACTACATCAAGCACATCATCACAGATTTTGAAGAACTGCACGGTGACCGTGCTTATGCCGATGATGCGGCGCTGGTGACCGGTATTGGCCGCCTGAACGGTCGCCCGGTTGCGGTCATTGGCCATCAGAAAGGTCGTGATACCAAGGAAAAAGTGGCGCGTAACTTCGGTATGCCACGCCCTGAAGGCTACCGTAAGGCCTTACGAATTATGAAAATGGCCGAGCGCTTTGGCATGCCGGTTATCACTTTTATTGACACACCGGGGGCATATCCGGGTATCGGTGCTGAGGAACGCGGCCAAAGTGAAGCCATTGCCCGCAATCTGTTTGAGATGGCACAACTGAAAACACCAATTATCAGTACGGTTATCGGTGAAGGTGGTTCAGGTGGTGCTCTGGCGGTCGGTGTGGCTGATCACCTGATGATGCTGCAATACAGCATTTACTCGGTTATTTCTCCCGAAGGCTGTGCCTCCATCTTGTGGAAGAGCGCAGAAAAAGCCTCTGATGCCGCAGCGACTTTGGGCGTGACCTCTGATCGTCTGAAAGAACTCAAACTCATCGATGAAGTGGTACCGGAACCTTTAGGTGGTGCACATCGTGACGTGGAAGAAATGGCCTCACGTGTCAGAAAATCGATCGAAGCCAAGCTTAAAGAGCTGGAATCCATTTCGCACGAAAACCTGGTTAAACGTCGTCAGCAACGCATTCTCAGCTACGGCGAGTTTGAGGGCTGATCACGGGGGTGGCGCTTAACCCCCGGCAAATCCTTGTTGAACTGAACCGACTGGCCGCTGGTCGTCGGTTCTGTCTCGCCTACAGCGGCGGAATTGATTCTCATGTCCTGCTGCATATTCTTGCTACAGCAGTACCCGCACTCCCTGTATTCAGGGTTATTCACATCAACCACGGTCTGAATTCGGATTCAGTCCGATGGGCTGAACATTGTGCAGCTATCTGTGACGAGTTCGGTATCGCGTTCAAAGCTATTGATGTCAATGTCAGCGATATCGAAACGCTGGGGCTGGAGGCCGCGGCACGCCAGGCGCGTTATCAGTCATTCAAGGCGGAACTTGCCGATGATGAAGTGCTGCTGACGGCCCAACACAAGCAGGATCAGGCTGAAACTTTATTCCTGCAATTACTTCGCGGTGCCGGGCCAAAGGGATTGTCTGCGATGTGGCCGGAAGCGGCTGTTCACGGTCTTTCTATCCTGCGTCCCTTGCTTTGCGTAGCTAAAGACGATATTCGTCACTATGCTGAGTTGCATCAGCTTCACTGGGTAGATGACCCCAGTAATAACGATACGCAAATCAAACGAAACTTCCTGCGACAGGTGGTCTGGCCTGATTTGCGACAGCACTGGCCGGCTATAGATAAAACCCTCAGTCGCAGTGCGGAACACTGTCGTGAGGCGACAATATTACTGCGAGACCTGGCAGAGCTTGATGCGAGTACTGCGGTAGTGGCAGACGGCCAGTTGTCTTTGTCTGAGCTAATGTCTCTATCACCGGAACGACAACGAAATCTGTTGCGTTATGTGATCGAAAAACAGCAGTTATCATTGCCATCAACGATTGTTTTACAACGTATTCTGAATGAACTATGTCTTGCTGCGACGGATAAACTGCCAGAAGTCACTTGGCCCGGTGCCGTCGTCAGACGCTACCGCGATGTGATTTATATCGGGCCTGAACAAGCATTGACATCATTGCCTGCCGAGCAACGGCTTAGTGGCATGACAGACATCGAACTGGCGCCAAGCCTTACGCTGACATGGCGGAGGACAACAGGAAAGGGGTTGAAGCTGTCAGTGGTCGATGATGGATTGATGCTGCGCTACCGTCTGGGCGGTGAACAGATTCGCTTGCAGGGGCAGGCTCATCGTAAGGCTTTGAAAACTCTGTTTCAGGAGTGGGGTGTACCGCCGTGGCAGCGTGCGCAGATACCGCTACTTTTTTCTGGCAGCGAACTGGTGGCCGTGGTCGGCTTTGCTTATGCAGAAGCGTACGCGGCGGGTGCTGATGAACTAGGCTGCTTGCCATCGGTTATTAAGCTCAATTGAACCAGTTTTTGATTGAGCGATTAGGGCAATTCTGATAATTTATACGGTATTTTGAGCGCAGCCATTCTGGCCGCGTCGCTTTTTTATTGAACTCTCCAAATATGACTAAATTTATTTTCGTCACTGGTGGTGTTGTGTCGTCTCTCGGGAAGGGGATTGCCGCGGCATCACTGGCTGCTATTCTTGAAGCACGTGGTCTGAAAGTCACTCTGATAAAGCTGGATCCCTATATCAATGTTGACCCTGGCACCATGAGTCCGCTGCAACACGGTGAAGTGTTTGTCACCGAGGATGGCGCGGAGACAGACCTTGACCTAGGTCACTATGAACGCTTCATTGATGCAGATATGACCAGTCGTAACAACTACACGACCGGCCAGATCTACGAAAATGTCATTCGCAAAGAGCGCCGCGGCGAATACCTTGGCAATACCGTGCAGGTCATTCCGCACATTACCGACGAAATCAAACGTTGCATCTATGAAGGTGCAGATAATGTTGATGTCGCGCTGGTCGAGATCGGTGGTACGGTGGGTGACATTGAGTCGCTGCCATTCCTTGAAACCATTCGTCAAATGGCGACAGAACTTGGGCGTGAACGTGCTTTGTTCCTGCACCTGACGTTGGTGCCATACATTGCCTCGGCTGGTGAAATTAAAACCAAACCGACCCAGCATTCCGTTAAAGAATTACGCACCATCGGTATCCAGCCTGACGTGCTGGTGTGCCGCATCGACAGACCGCTGCCGGAATCAGAGCGCCGCAAGATCGCGCTGTTCACCAATGTGCCTGAAAAAGCGGTTATATCAGCCATTGATGTGGATAGCATCTACAAAATTCCGATGGAACTGCATCGTCAGGGGCTGGACGATATCGTCGTCAAGCAACTGGGTATTGACGCCAAACCAGCCGATCTGAGCCAGTGGGAAAAGGTTTACGAAAACCTGAGTAACCCGGAAGGCGAAGTCAATATCGCCATGGTCGGTAAGTACATGGATCTGACCGAGGCTTACAAATCGTTGTCCGAGTCCTTGATTCACGCCAGCATCCACACTCGTACCAAAGTGAATGTGCATTACGTGGATTCAGAGGAAATCGAACAAAAAGGTACTGATTGCATCAAAGATATGGATGCGATTCTGGTGCCGGGCGGATTCGGCATCCGTGGTGTTGAAGGCATGATTGAAACCGCACGTTTTGCCCGTGAAAACAAGGTACCTTATCTGGGTATCTGCCTTGGTATGCAAGTCGCCGTCATTGAGTATGCACGCCATAAAGCGGGTCTGGAAAAAGCCTTCAGTACCGAGTTTGATCTGGATACACCGGATCCGGTGATTGGTCTTATCACCGAGTGGGAAAAGGCCGACGGCAGTATTGAGCAGCGTGACCATGACTCTGATCTGGGCGGTACCATGCGCCTTGGCGGTTATGTCTGCAAGCTCAAGCCGGACAGTCTGGCGCGTGACATTTACGGCGCCGATGAAATTACCGAGCGTCATCGTCACCGCTACGAGTTCAATAACAACTACATGGAAAAACTGGAACAGGCCGGTTTGGTCTTCTCCGGAATGTCCGAAGACCAAAGCCTGGCTGAAATGATCGAAATCCCAGATCATCCTTGGTTTGTGGCCTGCCAGTTCCATCCTGAGTTCACCTCTACGCCGCGTCATGGTCACCCACTGTTTGAAGGGTTCATCAATGCCGCTAAGAAGAACAAAGAGCAGCGAGGCTAATACCTATGAATTTGTGTGGTTTCGAGGTCGGTAACGACAAGCCGCTGTTTCTGATCGCCGGTACCTGTGTCATCGAGAGTGAGCAGATGACCATGGATGTCGCCGGTCAGTTGAAAGAAATAACCGATAAACTCGGCATTTCATTTATCTACAAATCTTCGTTTGATAAAGCTAACCGGACATCGACCAAAAGCTATCGGGGCCCCGGCCTTGAAGCAGGGCTGGCCATTCTGGAAAAGGTCAAAAAAGAATTCAATGTGCCGGTTCTGACTGACGTACATGAAGACACGCCATTAGCTGAAGTGGCCAGCGTGGTTGACGTATTACAGACGCCGGCATTTTTGTGCAGACAGACCAATTTTATTGTTGATGTCGCCAGTCAGGGGCTGCCGGTCAATATTAAAAAAGGTCAGTTTCTGGCGCCCTGGGATATGGAACACGTTGCTGCCAAGGCCAAGTCCACAGGTAACGAGCAGATCATGCTTTGCGAGCGCGGCACTTCCTTCGGCTATAACACCTTGATTTCGGATATGCGCGGTCTGCCAATCATGCGCGGTATGGACTGCCCGGTGGTCTTTGATGCCACTCACTCCGTGCAGCAACCTGGCGGTCAGGGCGGCGCTTCAGGCGGCCAGCGCGAATTTGTGCCGGTACTGGCGCGCGCAGCAGTGGCAACTGGTGTCGCGGGGCTGTTTATGGAAACCCATCCAGACCCGGAAAAAGCCCTGAGTGATGGACCCAATTCATGGCCTCTGGCCAAGCTGTCTGCTCTGCTGGAAACTTTGCAGGCGATTGATAGCACAGTTAAACAACAGGACTACATCGAAGATGCCTTGCTGGCACAGCGATAAAGGTTCATAGATATTTTTGATTACGGGAGCAGAGCATTGAGCAAGATCATTGACGTACAAGCACGTGAAATCCTTGATTCACGTGGTAACCCGACTGTCGAAGCCGACGTCTATCTGGAAAGCGGCGTAATGGGCCGTGCAGCCGTGCCATCAGGTGCTTCAACTGGCGAACGCGAAGCGGTTGAACTGCGTGACGGTGACAAGGCACGTTACCTCGGTAAAGGTGTACTGAATGCTGTTGCTGCGGTTAATGGTGAACTGCGCGAAGCGGTTCTGGGTATGGAAGCAGCTGATCAGCGTGCGATCGATAACAAACTGATTGACACCGACGGTACTGAAAACAAAGCTCGTCTGGGGGCTAATGCCTTGCTGGCCATTTCCATGGCTACAGCCCGTGCAGCCGCTGCTGATGCGAAAAAGCCGCTGTACCGCTACTTTGCGGATGGTGATGATGCTGTGATGCCGGTACCGATGATGAACATCATCAACGGTGGTTCACATGCCGATAACAGTGTTGATCTGCAGGAATTTATGATCATGCCTGTGGGCGCCGCCAACATTAGTGAAGCCATCCGCTATGGTGCTGAAGTCTTCCATGAGCTGAAAAAAGTGCTGAACAGCCGTGGCCTGAACACTGCGGTGGGTGATGAAGGTGGTTTTGCACCGGATCTGCCATCGAACGAAGCAGCCATCGAAGTTATTCTGGAAGCCATCAAAAACGCCGGTTACGAAGCCGGTAAAGACATCATGCTGGCGCTGGATGCAGCAAGCTCAGAATTCTATAAAGACGGTAAATACGTACTGGCTTCAGAAGGTCGATCTCTGAGCTCTGAAGAGTTTGCCGACTTGCTGGCAGACTGGGTTAGCAAATATCCCATCATCAGTATTGAAGATGGCATGGATGAAAACGACTGGGATGGCTGGAAGTTGCTGACCGACAAAATCGGTGACAAGGTCCAACTGGTTGGTGATGACTTGTTCGTCACCAATCCTAAGATCCTGCAACAAGGTATCGAAAAAGGTGTTGGTAACTCGATTCTGATTAAAGTGAATCAAATCGGTACGCTGTCCGAAACGTTGGATGCCATCAATCTGGCGAAAGCGAATGGTTATACCGCAGTGGTTTCTCACCGCAGTGGTGAAACTGAAGATACCACCATCGCCGATCTGGCGGTAGCGACCAATGCCGGTCAAATCAAAACCGGTTCCCTGTCGCGTTCAGACCGCGTAGCGAAATACAACCAACTGCTGCGTATTGAAGCCGAACTGGGCGATAAAGCCAGCTATCCTGGCATGAAGGCGTTTAACGTCAAGTAATGCCTGATGACTAGACCCATCATGATTGTTCTGGCCATTATGCTGGTATTACTGCAATACCGATTATGGCTGAGTCATGATGGGCTTCCCTCCCTGCTGCGTTTACATCATCAGGTTGAAAAGCAACGGCTCGATAACGACAAGCTTAGTGAGCGTAACCAGGTGTTGGCCGCCGAGGTACAGGACCTGAAAAGTGGTCTCGATGCACTGGAAGAACGTGCCCGCAGTGAACTGGGTATGGTTCGTCAGGGCGAGACCTTTTTTCATATCATTGAAGATCAGAATGACACACGCTGATCGCGTCTGGGCTGTGGTGCCGGCAGCCGGAATCGGTAGCCGGATGCAGGCCGATAAACCCAAGCAATACCTGTTGCTGAATAACAAGCCTGTATTACAGCATACGCTGGAGCGTCTTGCCGCCCACCCCCGTATTGAGGGTATTGTTGTTGCCCTCGCGCCCAATGATCCCTGGTGGCCAGAGCTTGATTTGCAACTTGATTGTGAACTGCTGATTGCTGATGGCGGCGAAGCCCGGGCAGACTCAGTCTTCAATGCGCTCAGCATGCTACAGCAACACAGCCACGATGATATCTGGGTTATGGTGCATGACGCGGCACGTCCCTGTTTACGACACGAAGATATCGATCACATGCTCACAACACTGCTGACCCATCAGGTTGGCGGTATTCTTGGCGTACCGGTCACAGACACGGTAAAGCGTGTTGCCAATGACAATACGATTGTGGATACCGTCGATCGTCACGGTCTCTGGCGCGCAGCAACGCCGCAGATGTTTCGTCTGGATTTATTGCACAAAGCACTCGCTGTCGCTGCCCAGCAGGGGCTATCCGTTACCGATGAAGCCAGCGCGCTGGAATTAGCTGGCTGGCAACCGATGATGGTGGAAGGGCACCCGGATAATATCAAGATCACACTGCCACAGGATTTGGCTCTGGCAGCGTTGTATCTGCAACAACAGGCAGGAGAATCTTCATGCGCATAGGGCATGGTTTTGATGTGCACCGATTTGCTGAAAACCGCCCATTGATAATCGGCGGTGTGACCATTCCTCACACACATGGTCTGGAGGCCCACTCGGATGGGGATGTCTTAATCCATGCTGTATGCGATGCCTTGTTGGGTGCTGCTGGCTTCTGGGACATTGGTCATCATTTTCCTGATACCGACGATGCCTTCAAAAATATTGATAGCCGGGTACTGTTACGCAAGGTGGTTGCTGATCTAGCTGAGCGTGGCTGGGCTGTCAACAATATGGATGCGACTGTGGTCGCGCAGGCACCCAAGCTCGCGCCTTTTATTCCACAGATGAAGTCATTATTGGCTGAAGATATGAATGCCGATGAGGACGCTGTCAATATCAAGGCGACAACAACTGAAAAACTGGGCTATACCGGCCGTAAAGAGGGCATTGCTGCCCATGCGGTGGTGCTGTTGAAAAAGGCGAATACGTGACAGATTTTGATTTTAACAGCTTGCTTCGGGCTAACCCTGAAGCAGCAAACTGCGCTGCAACTATTCGTCAGCAGCCGGAACATTTTCAGGTTGATGAGCAACTGCCATTTTCACCCAGTGGTGAAGGTGGTCATGTCATGCTGCAGATCCGTAAAACAGGCAGTAATACTGACTGGATTGCCGGAAAGCTGGCTGAATTTGCCGGCGTTGAAGAGGTGGCGATTGGCTATGCCGGCTTAAAAGACAGGCACGCTGTAACGACACAATGGTTTACCGTTAAAGTTGAAGGTATTCAGGAGCCTGACTGGAGTCAGTTTCTGGCTGATGGTTGTGAAATTGTTACGCTCACACGTCACAACAAAAAGCTTAAACGCGGTGTACTTTCCGGTAATCATTTTCAGCTGTTATTAACGAATTTACAGGGTGAAAAGGCTGTTTGGGAACAAAGCCTGAAACGCATTGCCACGGCAGGCGTACCGAATTACTTCGCCGAACAGCGCTTTGGTCGGCAGATGGCCAATCTGGCCAGAGCAGAGGCCTGGTTCAGCAGTGGCCGCAAACCGAAAAAGCGCCAACAAAAAAGCATGATTTTGTCAGCCGCGCGATCTTGGTTGTTTAATCAGTGCGTGTCCGCCCGTATTCAGCAGAATAACTGGCAACACTGGCTGCAAGGCGACGTTATGCAGCTTAATGGCACTGGCAGTGTGTTTGTCCCGGAAGCTGGTGAAACAGACATCGAATCTCGACTTGCGAGCTTCGATATTCACCCAACTGGCCCGTTATGGGGGCGTGGCCGTCCAATGTGTCAGGCTGAATGCCAAGTGCTCGAGCAGGAAGCGCTGGCAGACTGGCAGTCATGGCAACAAGGCCTGGAACAGGCTGGACTGAAACAGGAGCGTCGTGCACTTCGCGTAAAGCCAGAGGCAATGAACTGGGAATTTAACGACGACGGTTTATGTGTTCGCTTTTTCCTGCCTTCCGGCAGTTATGCCACGGCAGTATTGCGCGAGCTGGCTGAAGTCACCGACGCCAGCCAGAGTGAGCGGAACTCCGATGCGGGCGACGTTTCTCAGTAATAAGTCGTTGAAAGAGGTACGCTGAATGTTCAAACGTACGCTTATCGGATTGTGCCTATTGGCTGGCTTAGCAACTGAGATGGTCGTGGCAGAGAACTGGCAGGCCAGCAGTGGTGAAAAACAGGTCGCGCTAATGGAGCTCTTTGTCTCCGAGGGTTGCGGCTTGTGCCCCGCTGCAGAACGTTGGGCAAAAGCCTTGCCTGAGCAGGGACTGAAGCAAGATAAACTTATCGTACTGGGATTTCATGTGGATTACCTGAACGATAAAAAAGGCTGGATAGACCGTTTTGCCACACGGCGTTTTACTGAGCGTCAGCAGCAGATGGCGCGGATTAATTTGTATCAGACCGTATTCACGCCAGGTGTCTTTATCGGTGGTGAAATCCTGCATAATTGGCAGGAGCATGGCGTTGAAGCTATTGAGTTTATTAATGCTTACCAGGCTGAAGCCGACATCACGCTGAATGCAGAACAACATGCTGATAAGTTACAGATCCGGACCCGGGTTGTGGTTCATGGTGAGCCAAACCGGCAGCAGTCGAAGCTGTATCTGGCTTTGATTGAAGACAATATCATCAGCGAAATTCACGGTGGTGATAACATAGGCGCCGTTTTTAACCATCAGGATCTCGTGCGGCGCTGGCTTGGACCGTTTGACCTCAACGTCTCCGGCACGACAGAACTCGATACCGAATTAGAACTCGATGCAGACTGGAAACAGCAAGACCTGACACTGGTTGCAGTTGTGCAAAATCTTTATGACGGCTATGTCCTGCAAGGACTGTCAATGCCACTCGCAGAATAGAAGCATGGAATACTTACCTATATTTATTGATCTAAAGCAGCAGGATTGCCTGGTTGTCGGTGGCGGAGATATCGCGGCGCGTAAAGCCGGCCTGCTTGTCAAAGCTCAGGCCAGAGTGACTTTGCTTGCGCCCTCGTTATCAGCAACCAGTCAAAAAATGGTCGATGCCGGTGAGCTGAGCTGGCTGCAAGCACGATTTGATGAAACACAGCTGAATCAGCAACGTCTGGTGATTGCCGCAACCGATAATGAAGAGGTGAATGCCGCTGTCTATGAGGCAGCTAAAGCCAGAAATATTCTGGTTAATGTGGCAGACAGTCCGGAGCAGTGTGACTTTATTCTTGCTTCAATTCTGGATCGCTCACCCATTGTTGTCGCTGTTTCCAGCGGGGGAGACTCTCCTGTTCTGGCCAGAAACCTGCGCGCCCGTCTGGAAACCCTGATTCCACCGGGTTACAGCAAACTCGGTCAGCTCATGGGCAAATACCGTGAAACAGTTAAACAGCAGTTCAGTCGCTTGTCACAGCGCAGACGTTTTTGGGAGTCGGTATTAGAAGGTCCGGTTACCGATCACATGCTGGCTGGCCGTGAAGAACTGGCTGAGCAAACCCTGTTGCAACAATTGCAGAATCCAGACAAGGATGATTTTCGGCAGGGTGAGGTTTACTTGGTAGGTGCCGGTCCGGGTGATCCCGATCTGCTTACCTTTAAAGCTTTACGTCTGATGCAGCAGGCAGATGTGGTGTTTTATGACCGTCTGGTTAGCAAGGAAGTACTGGCCTTGGTACGTAAAGAAGCCGAAATGATTTATGTTGGCAAACAGCGAGCCTGGCATGCCGTTCGACAGGAAGAAATCAACAGCCTGTTGCTGGAACACGCCAAGCAAGGCAAACGCGTGTTGCGTCTGAAAGGTGGTGATCCCTTTATCTTCGGCCGTGGCGGTGAGGAAATCGAGACATTGGCGGATGAAAAAATTCCGTTTCAGGTTGTGCCTGGTATTACTGCCGCTTCAGGCTGTTCCAGTTACGCTGGTATTCCATTAACACATCGCGATTATGCTCAAAGCTGTGTATTTGTGACTGGTCAGCTTAAAGAAGGTGAGTTGGATCTGAACTGGGAAGCACTGGTTCAGCCTCGTCAGACCGTGGTGGTGTATATGGGACTAGCTGGTTTGCCGGAACTGAGCCGTCAGCTTCAGGCGCATGGGATGCCAGCAGATAAGCCAGCAGCATTGGTGCAACAGGGCACAACCGAAAATCAACGCGTCTGGGTCAGTACGATTGCTGAGCTACCGGCATTAGCAGAAAAAGAACAGCCCGTAGCGCCGACACTGGTGATTATCGGTGAGGTGACCCGTCTACATGACAGTCTTGCCTGGTTTAAGTCTGGCTGATATCAGCCTTTAGTGTTGGTTGTATACAGCCAAATCTGCTTTATGTCTCATTTTTTAATTCGATAGGTAACTGTAAATTAACGTAATTTAATTTTGGCATTGTCTATGCTTCTATCTCGACGGTTTTACCATAACTATAAGAAACTTTTCGGGAGAGTAATAAGCAATGCAAGTTCCGCATAAAAAGAAAGCATTGAGCTTGATGCTGGCCTCTGTGCTGGTATCGGCTTCGGCTTTTGCAGCTGAAGATCAAGTTGAACTGACGGATATTGAAGTATTCGGTACCACACCTATGCACGGTGTCGGCCTGCCGGAAGATGAGATCCCTGCCAACATCCAGTCAGCCAATAGCGAAGATATTGAACGTGTTCAGGGTCTGGATATTTCCGACTTCATGAACAAGACACTGGGCAGTGTCAGCCTTAACCAGGCGCAGAACAACCCGTTCCAACCAGACCTGCGATTCCGTGGTTTTACGGCCTCACCGCTGGTAGGTAACTCACAAGGCCTGTCTGTGTACATGGATGGTATTCGTATCAACGAGCCATTTGGTGATGCGATTAACTTCGAACTAATTCCGGAATCTGCTATCGCCAGCATGAACCTGATTCCTGGTTCTAATCCTGTTTTTGGTTTGAATACACTGGGTGGTGCGCTGTCCATTCAGACTAAGGACGGCTTTAATCATGCAGGCCATAGTCTTGAAGCGTATACAGGCTCCTTTGGGCGCGACTCAGGCACCATTGAAAGTGGTGGTAATGACGGTAATTTCGCCTACTACGTAACAGGTTCTATTACCAAGGAAGATGGCTGGCGCGACTTTTCACCATCACGCGTTGAACAGTTCTTTTCTAAATTGAGCTATGCCAACGAAGACACCACGCTGGATCTTGGTATTACCGCTGTCGATAGTGACCTGAACGGTAACGGTGCAGCTCCGGTTGAACTGGTTGCTCTGGATCGCGAGGCGGTATTCACCCACCCGGATAACACGCAAAATGAACTGCGTATGTTTACGCTGAACGGTTCTCACTGGCTGGATGACACGACCATGCTGTCGGCCAATACCTACTTCCGTAAGAGTGACCGTAGTACCTTTAACGGTGATGGCTCCGAGCTTAGCGTTATCGGTGGTCAAATCGGTGAAGATGAAGATGGCGGCTTCGAGGAAGTCGTGGATGATGCTGCAGCACTGGGCTTTGCCGATGGTGATGATGTTGCATTGAACAACACCAGTAAGACAGAGCAGGACAGCTATGGTTTTGGTCTGCAAAGCACCTTCCTGGATGATGTGTTTGGCCGTGAAAACCAACTGATTGTCGGTGCAAGTTATGACAAGTCAAAAGTCGATCATTCTGCACAGTCTGAAATTGCACAGTTCACTCCATCACGTGGCACCAACGGCACTGGTTTCATCATCGATGAAACAGTGGTGGATGGTGAAATTGATACCGAAACTTACAGCCTGTTCTTTAGCAACACGCATTCACTGACTGATCGTCTGGCACTGACTGTTGCTGGTCGTTGGAACCGTATCGAAATCGATATTTCCGGTACCAGTGAAGGTGGTGAGCAAGATCTGAATGAAACGGGTGAAAAACATGTGTTTAACCGTTTCAATCCGTCTCTGGGCATGACCTACGCCATTCAGGATAACCTGACTGTCTACGGTAACTACAGTGAATCTAACCGTGCACCAACCCCTTCAGAGCTCACTTGTGCTGATGAAGATAACCCTTGTGCCTTACCTAACTCATTCCTGGCTGATCCTCCACTGGATGATATTGTCGCCAGAACCATCGAAACAGGTTTTCGTGGCACCAACGGTAACGTCAACTGGAATGCCGGTGTGTTCTATACCGAGCTGAAAGACGATTTGTTCTTCTTCCCTGCAACAGAAGAAGATCCGGCTGATCCTCGTCTGAATGTAGGTATCTTCGATAATATCGATAAAACCTCTCGTGCAGGTCTTGAATTGGGTGCTGATGGTGCCTATGACAAACTGACATGGTTTGCCAACTATGCCTACATCCGCGCTGCATTTGAGGATGATTTCTCTTACGCGCGTGAAGTGGACGATGAAGTCGTGACCTTTAATGTCGATAAAGGTGACCGTCTGCCTGGTATTCCTGAACACAATATCAAGATCGGTGCGGACTATGCCTTTACTCAGCAATTCTCGCTGGGCTTCACGGCGTCATACCACTCTAGCCAATATTTCCGTGGTGACGAAGCCAATGTCGATAAGAAAATTGGTCATTACAAAGTCGTGAATCTGCATGGTCGTTATAAAGTCACTGACAATCTGCAGTTCTTTGCCAAGGTCGATAACCTGTTTGACAGCGAATACGACACCTTCGGTCTTTACGGTGAGCCGGATGAAGCGCCAGGATTTGATTTTGAAGATCCTCGTTTCGTCGGTACCAGTTCACCAAGAGCCGGTTGGATTGGCTTTAAGTTAACGTTGTAAACAGACTGTACTGAGCGATTTTGGGCTGTCTTCGGACAGCCCAATTTCTTTCTGGAAGAGCTATGAAAAAAACTACTGTAGCGTTACTGGGCTTTTGGCCTGCGCTTGCGCTGAGCCATCAGGCAGAGTCATTTGAACGCTGCCTGGACGCAGCCATGCAGCAGCATCGTGGTCAGGTGGTTAAGGTCGAACTCAAAATTGAAGCGGAACGCGAAGTCTATGAGTTTGATGTCCGTGGTATCGACGGTATTAACTGGGATATGGAGTGTCTCAAAGAGACAGGCGAGATTATCGAGGTTGAAAAGGAAGTGGATCATCCTAATCACCCTTTGTTTAAGGCCAATGTCAAAGTCAATGAGCGTGAAGCCCGCAAGATTGCATTAGCCCGTTTCAGTGGCGAAATTATTGAAGTCGAGTATGAAATTGAGGCTGATGGCCGTTCATCGTATGAATTTGATATAGACACGCATGACGGCCGTGAAATAAAGCTCGAAGTTGATGCCGCAACCGGGGAAATCGTTGAAATCAACGAAGAGCTCTGGCAGATCGGTCTGGAATAAACCGTTTTACTCTCTACCGCAGTGTCGATCCCATGATTGGCCTGCGGTTTTTTTATTCAAAGCGCAGTGATAAGTCCACCGCGATGATATCTTTGGTCAGGGCGCCGACCGAGATGCGATCGACCCCGGTTTCAGCAATCTCACGAATCGTATCCAAGCTGATACCACCAGACGCCTCAAGCTGAGCTCTGTTTTGATTAATCTTTACAGCCTGCCTTAACAGTTCGGTATCGAAGTTATCCAACAGGATAATATCCGTGCCAGCATCCAATGCCTGATTTAGTTCATCCAGATTTTCAACTTCCACCTCAATGCTGATACCGGGATGCAGTGCTTTAGCCTGTTGAACGGCCGCAGCAATTGAACCTGCTGCATTGATGTGGTTTTCCTTGATGAGAATGCCATCATACAGCCCGATACGGTGGTTATGACAGCCACCACAACGCACCGCATATTTCTGCGCCATACGCCACCCTGGAAGGGTTTTACGTGTATCGAGAACCTTTACCGGAAGGCCTGCAACGGCGTCAGCATAGATACCGGCACGTGTTGCGGTAGCAGACAGAGTCTGTAGAAAATTCATAGCTGTTCGTTCACCCGTCAAGATGGCACGGGCCGGGCCTGTAAGCCTGCAAATAACATCGTTAGGCTGAAGTCTGTCACCGTCGTCCGCCATCCATTTAATCTGTATGGAAGGCTCCAGTTGTGAATATACGGTTTCAAACCATTCGCGGCCACATAACACAGCTGATTCGCGGGTGATTAAGCGGGCGCTGGCCATGGCATCGACAGGGATGAGATCAGCCGTTAAATCCTGTTGACCGACATCTTCCAGCAGGGCAAGCTTGACCTGTGAGGCGATAAATGAAGCGGGCAAAGGATTGTCGATAGCCATGATTTTAGACGCGCAATAAAAGCACATAGGGTAACGTGTGCGGGATGAATTATCCACGTTGAGATTGAGGAATCAGTATTTGAAGATAGATACTACACAAGGCTTATGTGCGGATATTCAACTGAGCCTGTCACCGAATCATGACGAACGCCCCGATAGCAGTGACATTTCCGGCATTGTTATTCATAACATCAGTTTGCCGCCCGGAGAGTTTGGCGCGACATTTATCGATGATCTATTTCTGAATCAGCTGGATTGCACTGCTCATCCGTATTTTGAAGCTTTACGCGAGCTCAGAGTGTCTTCACATTTGTTGATACGACGTAGCGGCGAGCTTGTACAGTTTGTCCCGTTTCATAAACGCGCCTGGCATGCCGGTGTGTCCTCGTGGCAAGGCAGGGAGCGCTGTAATGACTTCACGATCGGGATTGAACTAGAAGGCTGTGACGATCAGCCGTTTGAAGACAAGCAGTATCATCAGTTAGCGCGCATCATCACGGCGTTATGTGCAGCTTATCCGCAGTTGAATTATGAACGCATCACCGGGCATGAACATATTGCGCCGGGGAGAAAGACCGATCCAGGACCGTATTTCGATTGGGACTATCTGCGCCAGTTACTGGATGGTTAGACATAAAAAAGCCGCCTCGAAGGCGGCTTTTTTCATTAACGATAGATCTGCTTACTTGGTGATAGCAATCAGTTCAATGTCAAATACCAAGGTTTCGTTCGGGCCAATCAGCTGACCGGCACCACGTGGGCCGTAAGCCAGGTTAGCCGGAACAACGATGCGCCATTTCGCACCTTCCTTCATCATTTGCAGGGTTTCCTGCCAACCCTGAATGACACCAGTCACAGGGAAAGTAGCGGGTTCGCCACGGTCGTAGGAACTGTCGAACACGGTACCGTCGAGCAGGGTGCCTTTGTAGTGGGCGATAACTTTATCTTCTGGGCCAGGAGTGGCGCCGTCGCCTTCTTCGATGATTTCATACTGCAGACCGCTTTCCGTGGTGACAACGCCGTCTTTTTTCGCATTCTCAGCCATGTAAGCTTTCGCTTCAGCTTGTTTTTCGTTCATCAGCTTAGCCATTTCCTGCGCTTTTTTAGCCTGGAATTCGGAGATGACTTTTTCAGCTGTCGCTTGATCCAGTTGTGGCTGTTTACCGGCCATCATGTCAGCTACACCAGCTTTGAATGCTTCAAGGTCAAGTTCAACACCTTCCTGCATCATGTTTTGTCCAACTTGAATACCAAAAATGTAGCTCAGCTTTTGTTTATCTGTGTCTAAAGACGCGGCGTGATCATCAGCCATTACGTTTGCTCCAAATAACAAGGGTAAAAAAATCAGTGCTTTTAATTTCATTTAAATGCTCTCAAGTTGGATTTTGTCTAAATGGGGTATGCCGGATTTAGTACAATTGTCTGTTTTAAAGTTCATCACCATACGCGAATTCAGCAGAATTTTCACTGGGTCAATCACAATAACTGAGCATTCCACTTGGTTATTACCTGAATTGATACTATAATAGTACCAATTAGGAGGGCCAGCTATGCTGCGTATGGGCAAACTGACAGATTACGGCATCGTATTGATGAGCTACTTGGCGACCAATCGTCAGGAGCAGCACAGTGCCCATGCCATTGCTGATGCAGTGAAAGTGCCGCTCCCTACTGTCAGAAAAGTGCTGAAGTCGCTGTCGCACGGCGGTTTGTTGCTCTCTGAACGTGGCGTGGCGGGAGGCTACAGTCTGAGCCGTGAGCCGGAGAATATTTCGGTGGCTGAGATTATCACCGCGATTGAAGGACCTATCGCTCTGACCGAGTGCGTCAGTGATGAAAGCCATTGTGAGCAGGAAACGCATTGTGCCGTTCAGACCAACTGGACACGTATCAACAATGCCGTGTTTCACGCACTGGATGAAGTGAAATTATCCGATATGTTGGCACCACAGCGTGTGCCGGGGCTGAGCCCGATTAGATTCTACTCATCAGCAGCGATGAGTAATGCAACAATACAGGATGGTGAGTTCCATGACTGATCAAAGTCAACAACTTGAGTCGATTACGCAACGTGAATACAAGGCGGGTTTCGTCACCGAGATCGAAGCTGACAGCCTGCCACCCGGCCTGAATGAAGATGTCATCCGTGAAATTTCACGGATCAAGGGCGAACCCGAGTTCATGCTGGAGTATCGTCTGAAAGCCTATCGTCACTGGCTGACGATGGATACACCGGAATGGGCGCATGTCCATTATCCAGAGATTGATTATCAAGAAATCAGCTACTATTCGGCGCCGAAGAAAAAAGAAGACGGCCCGAAAAGTCTGGATGAAGTTGATCCGGAATTGCTGAAAACCTATGAAAAACTGGGCGTGCCACTGGATGAGCGTGCGCGACTGGCTGGTGTGGCCGTCGACGCGGTATTTGACAGTGTCTCTGTAGCGAACACCTTTCAGGACAAGCTGGCAGAAGAGGGCATCATCTTCATGCCTATCTCCAAGGCGCTGAAAGAGCACCCGGATCTCGTTGAGAAATACCTGGGCAGTGTCGTGCCTTATAAAGATAACTTCTATGCCGCTTTGAACTCTGCAGTATTCAGTGATGGTTCGTTTGTCTACATTCCTAAAGGTGTGCGTTGCCCGATGGAGTTGTCGACCTATTTCCGTATCAATGCCGCCAATACCGGTCAGTTCGAGCGTACATTGATTATTGCCGATGATGATTCCTATGTGAGCTATCTGGAAGGTTGTACCGCGCCAATGCGTGATGAAAACCAGTTGCATGCCGCTGTTGTGGAACTGGTCGCGATGGACCGTGCCGAAATCAAGTATTCGACCGTGCAGAACTGGTACCCGGGCGATGAAAACGGCAAGGGCGGTATCTACAACTTCGTGACCAAACGCGCGGCTTGCCGTGGTGAGTCATCGAAAGTGTCGTGGACACAGGTAGAAACAGGTTCAGCAATCACCTGGAAATACCCAAGTGTAGTGCTGCAGGGCGATAACTCGATTGGTGAGTTCTACTCAGTGGCTGTGACCAATAATATGCAGCAGGCTGATACCGGCACCAAGATGATTCATCTGGGTAAAAACACCAGCTCGACCATCATTTCTAAGGGTATTTCTGCGGGTCGTTCACAAAACGCCTACCGTGGTTTGGTGCGTGTTGGTCCTAATGCCGAAAATGCTCGCAACTATACCGAGTGTGACTCATTGTTGATGGGGGATAAATGCGGCGCGCATACCTTCCCGTATATCGAGGTGAAAAACCCAACGGCGAAAGTTGAGCATGAGGCATCGACCTCCAAAATCAGTGAAGACCAGCTGTTCTACTGTAAACAACGTGGTCTGGACGCCGAGGATGCCGTATCAATGATTGTAAACGGCTTCTGTAAACAGGTCATCCGTGAGCTGCCGATGGAGTTCGCGGTAGAAGCACAGAACCTGCTTGGTTTGTCATTAGAAGGTTCGGTCGGCTAAAGCCAGACCAGCCCGTTAGGATTTTCAGAGATTAGAGAGTAAACATGTTAGAAATCAAAAACCTGCATGCCAGCGTTGACGGTAAAGAAATCCTCCGCGGCATTAACCTGACAGTGAATCCAGGCGAAGTTCACGCCATTATGGGCCCCAACGGCGCAGGTAAAAGTACGTTGTCCAACGTACTGGCCGGCCGTGATGGGTATGAAGTGACCCAGGGCGAAGTCATCTATAAAGGCGAAAACCTGCTGGAACTGGAACCGGAAGAACGTGCCCAGCGCGGTGTTTTCCTGGCTTTCCAGTACCCGGTCGAAATTCCGGGTGTCAGTAATGTCTACTTGCTGAAAGCAGCGTTGAACGCCGTCCGTAAGTATCAGGGCCAGGATGAAGTTGATGCGATCGATTTTCTCACCTTGGTTCGCGACAAAATGAAACTGGTGAAAATGGACGAGCAGTTCCTGCACCGTAACGTGAACGAAGGCTTTTCCGGTGGTGAGAAGAAACGTAACGAAATCCTGCAAATGGCCGTGCTGGAGCCTGCTCTGGCGATTCTGGATGAAACTGACTCAGGTCTGGATATTGACGCGTTACGTATTGTGTCTGAAGGCGTCAATGCCCTGCGTGCAGAAGATCGCTCAATCGTCATGATTACCCACTATCAGCGTCTGCTGGATCATATCGTGCCTGACTTTGTGCATGTTCTGTCACAAGGTCAGATTGTGAAATCAGGTGATAAAGAGCTGGCGAAAGAACTGGAAAAATCCGGTTACAGCTGGATCCACGATGCACCGGAAGGTCAAACAGCATGAAACAGTTAACCGAGATCACAACGCCATTCAGCGAGGTAGCTGCTACAGCTACGTTGCCCGGCGCTGAGCTCAACTGGCTGACACAGCTGCGTCAGCAGGCGAAAGCTCAGTTTGACCGTCAAGGCTTACCCGCCAAAAAAATGGAAGACTGGAAGTACACCTCGTTGTGGGCGTTAAGCCAGCAACACTTTCAGCATACTGCCAGTGCGGCTAGCTTTGATGCAGCCCAGGTGAATACTGTTGCAGCACTGGAAAATGCTTATCGTCTGGTCATTATCGACGGTCAGTTTAATGCTGCCTTGTCGGTACTGGACGGACTTGAAGCCGGTTTGACTATCAAGCCTTTATCTGCCTCATTTGGGCAGGTTGAAAACCTGATAGGTCAACAGGTTGATATCGAAAAACCGGGTCTGACAGCACTCAATACCATGCTGATGCAGGATGGCATCTATGTGCATGTCGCTGCTGATCAAAAAATCACACAGCCAATTGAAGTGTTGGTTATCAGTACGGCGGAGAATGCCGATCTTGCAAGTCATCTGCGTCACCTCATTCACGTCGATGCTGGCGCTGAAGCAACGGTTCTGGAACATTATGTCAGTCTGGCTGAAACCAATGGTTTCACTAACGTCGTGACGGAAGTTCAACTGGCTGAAAACGCGACCTTGAATCACTTCAAGTTACAGCATGAGTCCATGGGGCAGTTTCATATTGCGACCCTGGCGGCGAAGCAAGCGGCAGGCAGTGTGTGGAACACTAACAATATCTCGCTGGGCAGCAAGCTGGCGCGTAATGATATTCACAGCCAACTGCTCGGTGAAGGCGCTCATGTGACGATGGATGGTCTGTATCTGGTTAAGGCAGATCAACACGTGGATAACCACACCCGTATCGATCATGCGGTACCCAACACGACCAGTGATGAAGTCTACAAAGGCGTGCTGGATGACAATAGCCACGCTGTCTTTAACGGTAAAGTCATTGTGCACAAGGATGCACAGAAAACAGACTCCAGTCAGAGTAATAAAAACCTGTTGCTGTCACGCAGTTGTGAAATCGACAGCAAGCCGGAACTGGAAATTTATGCCGATGATGTGAAGTGTGCGCATGGCAGCACTGTTGGCCAGATTGATGAACAACAATTGTTCTTCCTGCGTGCCCGTGGTCTGGATGAAGTCGCTGCACGTAGTTTGCTGACTTACGCCTTTGCTGTTGATGTATTGCAACGCATTAAAGACGAGCCAATTCGTCAGGCGCTGTCTAATGTCATAGAGAAACGGTTACCGAAAGGGGCGTGATTGATATGACACAAACTGAATTACAAATGGTAAGCAACGCTGCATTTGACGTAGAGGCGATCAGACAAGACTTTCCGATCCTGAATCAGGCCGTGAACGGCCATCCTCTGGTCTACCTGGATAATGCTGCCAGCAGTCAGAAGCCGATTCAGGTGATTGAAGCGGTCGATGCCTATTACCGTCTGGATAATGCCAATGTGCACCGTGGTGTGCATCGCCTGAGCCAGCGCGCAACGGATGCCTATGAAGCTGCGCGTGACAAAGTACGTGCTTTTCTCGGTGCCAAGTCAGATAAAGAAATCATCTTTACCCGTGGTGCAACAGAGGCCATTAATCTGGTTGCACAGAGCTTTGCACGTCCTCAGCTTAAAGTTGGTGATGAAGTTCTGATTAGTTATCTCGAACATCATGCCAATATTGTTCCGTGGCAGATGGTGTGTGAACAGACGGGTGCCAAGCTGAAAGTTATCCCGATGACAGAGTCCGGTGAACTGGATCTGAGCGGTCTGGATGATCTGCTTAACGAACGCACCAAGATTCTGGCCATTGGTCATGTCTCCAATGCGCTGGGTACCGTTAACCCAATCAAAGACATCATTGCCAAGGCGAAAGCCAAATCCATTCCCGTTCTGGTCGACGGTGCACAGGCTGTGCCTCATCTGGTAGTGGATGTACAGGATCTGGATTGTGACTTCTACGTCTTTTCCGGTCATAAGATGTTTGCACCGACCGGTATTGGTGCGCTTTACGGTAAGCAAGCCTTACTGGAAGCCATGCCACCATGGCAGGGCGGCGGCGATATGATTCTGTCGGTCAGCTTTGAGCACACACAATATAATGCCTTGCCTTATAAGTTTGAGGCAGGAACGCCGCACATCGCAGGTGCTGTCGGCCTTGGCGCTGCGATTGATTATATGAACAGCCTCGGTATTGAGAACCTGGCTGCACACGAACATCACTTGCTCGCAATTGCTACCCAAAAGCTGGAAGCGATGGAGGGCGTGCGCATTATCGGTACCGCCAAAGAAAAAGCCAGCGTGCTGTCTTTCATGATTGAGGATGTGCATCCGCACGATGTCGGTACTATTTTTGACCAGCAGGGCGTAGCCATTCGCGCCGGACATCATTGCGCACAACCCGTGATGCAGTTCTTCGGCATTGCTGCGACTGCACGTGCGTCGTTTGCTTTCTATAACACCGAACAGGAAATTGATGCGCTGGTCAGCGCTATTAAAACCACACAGGAGCTGTTTGCCTGATGAGTGATTTACGCGATCTGTACCAACAAGTGATCATGGATCATAAGAAAAATCCACGTAATTTCCGTGAAATCGTGGATGCCAACCATATGGCACATGGCAATAACCCGCTGTGCGGCGATGCCCTGGTGGTTTATGTGAAACTGAATAACGGCGTTATCGAAGATGTCAGCTTTCAGGGCAGTGGTTGTGCAATTTCAGTGGCGTCAGCGTCATTAATGACCGAAACGCTGAAAGGTAAAACGCTCGAAGAAGCCGAAAAACTCTATAACAACGTGCACAACGCGCTGACCGGTGAGACAGCCGATGCTGAATTAGCGGGCAAGTTACAGGTGTTAGGCGGCGTTAAAGAGTTTCCGGCACGGGTTAAGTGCGCGACATTGTCGTGGCATACCGTCCATGCCGCTATGGATAACGACCACGATATCTCGGTCACAACGGAATAAGCAGGGCAGAACATGAACGATCAATACCAAGTCAGCCCGGAACAACTCAAAGAGGATGTCATTGAGGTTTTGAAAACCATCTATGACCCTGAAATTCCTATCAATATCTATGAGTTAGGGCTTATTTACAATATCGAGGTTAGCAATTCTGGCAATGTCCATATCGAAATGACCTTGACCGCGCCCGGCTGCCCGGTGGCGCAATCCTTCCCAGGTGATGTTGAGTCACGTGTCATGTCGATAGATGCGGTTAAAAAAGCGCACGTCGAACTGGTTTGGGACCCGCAATGGACCAAAGACATGATGAGCGAAGCGGCACAGCTTCAGTTAGGCATGTTCTAAAAAAGCTGTGGGTGGAAAGCCCACCCACAGTGAGATCACACTAGCTCCAAAGGGGCTGTCAACATGACAGACGAGTAAAAGCGAGATTAAGATTAATCTCGCTTTTTATCTTTAACGAGCTACATCTGAAAGCCTATAGGAATAATTCCTGTTTTTTTTGTGCCGTGACTGGACTCATGAATCACACAGCGGCCAGAATTAAAATCAGGATTTTTTCCTAATGCCTGCCGCTGCATGCACCAATAAGATTGACTGATTTTGACCTCGCAGAATCAGGATTCAGTCAATGGCCGCAGCAAACGCCTCCGATATTAAACCTCGTTCATTTGTTACCAACTTTAGTATCGTGATGCTGGCTTTGATGTGCTTTGTGCCATTCATGTCACCGCATCACTATCCGCCGATTGCGACTTTCTATAATGAATGGCTGGCTGCACTGTTTGGGCTTGCTGCTGCAGTGGTGCTGCTAAGGAAACCAGGTACAACGTTTGTTTTTCCGCTTATCGCGCTTATTCCACTAGGGCTGATTGCGCTGCTAGGTATTCAGATAGCAGCCGGTAAAGCGCTCTACTGGCAGAATCACTATCTGATCATGCTCTACATGGGGCTTTCGGCATTGGTCATGGTGCTGGGGGCTAACCTGCGCCAGAGCATTCCGTTGGCTAAAGTGATACCAACGCTTGCCGGGGCTATTATTGCGGGTGGCCTTATTTCACTGTCGATTATCGTGTTGGCAAAGCTGGGGCTCTCGGAGCAGGAGCCGTGGTCTTTTTTTATTCGTGACTATTCAGCCTCTCATATTGGTCAGATTAATCATCTTGCTAACTATCTGGCATTGGGGCTGGCCTCCGTAATCTATCTGTATCTGAGTCAACGACTTAAATTTTCAGGTTCGGGGCTGTTGGCTGTAATCTTCGTATTCGGTCTCGTTTACACCGGTCAGCGTATGGCCGTGTTGTACATAATGGTTCTGTCACTTATCGGGTTCTGGTTGGCAACACGTTGTCATCAGCAGGCGGTAAAAATCAGAGCCAAGCAGTTATTTTGGTTAATTCCCCTGTTTGTTGTTGCCGAATTGACTTTGCCATTGATGGCATTCATGGGTGTCGTATCAACGCCGACTGACAGAATAGCGGCTACCATGAGTGGTGACTCAGTACGTCTGACCTATCTCCAGCAAGCCTGGCAATTGTTTTTACAGAACCCCTGGCTGGGCGCGGGATGGAGTGAGTTTGGCTGGCACAACTTTAATGTGACCGAGCAGTATCCTAATCAAACGGGCTTAACCAGTCATGCTCATAATATTGTGTTTCAGTTTCTCGCTGAACTCGGTGTCATTGGTACCGGACTTCTTCTGACATTAACGGCTTGGTGGTTGATACAGCAACGCCATGGCGAAATGACGCCAGAGCGGTGGTGGATTTTGGCACTGCTTGCCGTATTGGGTATTCACAGCCTTCTTGAGTATCCACTCTGGTATACCTATTTCTTGCTTATCGCTGCCTTGGTGCTGGGCATGGGTGAGCAGTGTGTTCTCAGAAAACGTTTGCAGTTGGCGCCATTGTTGGTTGCCAGTGTATTGATTTTCGGGGGATGGTCATTAGCTAACCTGCTATTGCACTACCACAAGCTGGAAACAACGCTGATGGCGTTTAAAACAAACCAGGTTTCAGACTCTGAGATAAACGACATTCTGAGTGAGTTGAGTGTCATGCGTGCGACGTCACCGCTGACACCGTTTGTGGATAATGTCATTATCCGGATTCTGCCCAACCATCCTGAACTACTCGCCGATAAACTGTCGATTAATCAAAACGTGGTGCATTTCTGGCCTGGTAAGGCCGAGACCTTCACTCATGCCTCTTTGCTGGTCATGAACAATCAGAAAGAAGCCGGCATAGATATGATGCGGATGGCCATAAAGCAGTTTCCTGATTATCCCAAACGCTATTTGCCCTTACTCACAAATGAAATGATAAAAGGTCAAACGGCTGTCATACCCCTCGTCTTTATGTTGCAGAAAGCTACTGAAACGCAGCCGTAGTGGAGACAGATCAGTAGCAGAAGGTTCCAGTCTCGCTGCAGATAAGCAGTAACTTTGCCACTGAGTATCGATTTAGCAGCCCATTCAGTAATCACTGTTAAGTTTCTAGTTGATTGTAATTAAAGAATTAATTTTCGTTTGGTTGCAAAAATATGAACTGCAGCAAATTTTAGGAATTATTCCTATAGGGGATCGTTTCCCCATCACCTACTATCTTTTTCACCGAAATCAACCGGAGTCACTGAGTCAATGAATGCCAAGGTCAACACTGATCAACAACCTGTAAAAGCCAAGTTGCTGGAACTGGTGGATGACGTTCTGGCTCATGACGGTTATGGCGATATTCGGGTCGAGGTGAAAATCCTCAAACGCCGACAAAAAGAAGTCATTCTGCACTGCGGTAAGCAATATCGCTTTGTTGTTGATTCACCTGATGAGCTCTCTACGAGTTCATAACAACTTCGGCAAAAGATTTGATGTAACGGAGTGTGATTGGGTCGCATCCATCAATACTTATAAATAACCCAATGACCAACAGGCTGCTAGGGGTGGCTGAGGCATCAACCCAGAGAGAAATAGAATGAATATTAATCAAATGAAATCGGCCATCAGCCAGTTCCGTAAAGCGGACCTAACTGTAATCAAAGACGCAAAACTTCGTTCTAAAGGCCAGAAGCTGCAAGGTAAAGAAAAGGGTTTTACCCTGCTTGAACTGTTGGTTGTTATTGCCCTGCTGGCGACTCTAGCAACCGCAGCCCTGATCGCTTATGAAAACGTTGGCGATAATGCTGAAGCCGCCGCTGCTGCGAACACTGCCTCTACTATTGATCGTGCTATCCGCACTTATAAAGCCGTTGAAGGGGTTTATCCGAACCAATGGGATAACCTGGCCGACGCGACTGCAGCTTCTACCACTCCAATCCCATTTGCACCTGAAGCGATGACTTCATTCCTTGCAACCTGGGTGGCGCCAGCATCAGGTGCGGCTTTCCATGACGAGATTTCAGAAGCACTGGAAGAAGCAGGTATCGAAGAACTGCAAATGGTGACTGGTATCGGTACTGATGTGGCGCCTAACCGTGCTCACAACGAAAGTACTAATCCTGGTTTAGCTGCAGAATATGAAATTGAAGACCTAGGTATTGACGGTCAGAACTTGGCTGTAATACCAACCGGTGCCTGTGCAGCGGCGCCTGCTTTTGGCGGAACGATTCCGACTACCGCATACGACGGCGTCACTGTAGCGACTGCTAACGAAATCCAGAATGCTTATGCCGATATTCTGGAAGGTGATGAATGCCATATGGTTGTGGCTTTCGGCTTCGGTGGTGATGCTGCTGCCAGTACTTCATTTAGCCGTGTAGCGGTTGCACAATCACCTACCTACGCTCGTCAGGAAGTGGTTGACCCATCAACCGAATACGCTCGTTTTATCGGTCTGTTCCACTTGGCTGAACTGGCGGATACAGATGGTACTGATGGTCCTACAGCTGGCGATACATGGGAAGTACGCGATTCAGCCCGCCTGCTGGCTGTTGTCGCGACAGACGGTAGCAACATTGATCAACTGAATGCTGATGCACAAGCCAACTAATCGTTGACTGGAATGGCGGGGCCAAGCCCCGCCATTTTTTTGCGTTAAAGTCATGTAGTGGAAACAAGTAAATGCGGTTTTTATTGTTTTGCCGACTCATTACTAAGACAAATCTGACTGATGTAAAACAGTCAGGTTTTACCCTTATCGAGTTGTTGCTCATTGTTGTTCTGATTGGTGTGGTCAGTATCGCCGCTATCAATGCTTTTGACGGCAATGAAGAACAAGCTCGCGAAAATATTACCCGTCTCGAAATGGCCGAGTTACAAAAGGCCTTGCTGCAGTTTAGACGCGATAATCGCGAACTGCCTTGCATGGTGTATCGCTCAGGTACCTACAACCCTTTTGAGTTTCGGGCAGCGTTCGGTGATACCGACTTTATTGATAGCTTTGTACTTCCTGCGGCAGGGGCCAGCCGCGCCGATTGGCAGGATTGGTGTGAAGCAGACTTTGAGAATGTAAGCAAAACCCTCGCATCCAACGCCCTCTATCTGCTGAATACGTTTCCGTATGAGATTGCAAGCCATGCCAACCTGACCTGGAATCGAGGCACACAGCTGGGCTGGAATGGTCCCTATATCAGTCATGAAGGACTGACCGACGGTTGGGGAAATCCCTATCTGCTGCTTGAACCAGAGCTGAGTTACGACCAGACATACCGCTGTGAAGATAATTCAGGCAGCTATGCGATTGACGGGGGCACGGGGGAATATGTTTGCCTGTCAGCGCATGATCCGGCCTTTAATGACAGTACCGATATTCTGCCTGCCGATATTGCCCGTATTGTCAGTACAGGCGCTGACGGCGCCCTGCAGAGTGGTATCAGTAATTACACACTGCCTACGGATGATCCTTGTGTCGCTCAGGGCGATGACTTTGTTTTGTGTCTGTTGAGGTAAACACAGATGCAGGAACTGTACTCATCAGATTTTAAGCCCATTACACATCAACACGGGTTTACCCTTTTAGAGATGGTGCTCGTGCTGTTTCTGATTGGTTTGTTTGCCACTGCGGGCTTGCTGTTTACTCGCAATATTGAGGATCAGGCACTGTTTGATGAAACGCAGCGTCGCCTTGAGCTAATCCGTAAGGCGATTATTCAAACCGGCGCTCGTACGGTGAATGGTCAACCGGAATTAGCGGGTTTTGTCGTGGATAACGGGCGCTTGCCATATTGCCTGATGGAGCTGACAGGCCCTGAACTGACATTTACAGATAGTAGCAGTGCGCCGGATACACACTATCAATCGCCGTGTGCTACGGACAATAACTTACTGGTTTTGCGAAAACCAACAACTACGGATGCGGGACTGCGTATTGGCTGGTGGGGCCCTTATATTCAAGTCAATCCTGACAGTAAGGGCGATAGACCATTTCGTGATGGCTATAACAATGATGATGACAGTGTGAACTATGGCTGGAACTGGACCTTGTCGGAGTCGGCGGCTGTAGTGGCACTTGTGAGTTATGACCCAGAAGACAATAGTTCGCCAAGAGCCTATGACTTAACTGTTCAGAGTTCAGGCTTTGACCTGAATGACGGTTTTGATGATTATCCTGCTGCTATTACCGATTACCTGCTGCAGACGAATGACTGGCGATATCAACAAGCGGTCAACATTCAATTCGTGAATACCTCGGCTACCAGTGCTATCACCGACATCAACAGTGGTGATGAAGAGTGGACCCTAACACTATCGAAGAGCAGCACTGACGTTGATGCATTTGAAAGCATCTTCACCTTTACGCCAGCAACGTCGAGCATACCCGCCAATATGGGTATGTATGAGCATACCGTCAGTGTTACCGAATCCATCCCCGTCGGTTACTACCGCGTCAATATCGTTTGTTCAGATGGCGATGGTGGTGGCGATAATTGCCCACAGATGCAGATCAGTCCATACACCATCATGCTATTGCCCGGGCAACAGCTGGGACCTATCCGTTGGAACATTCACCCATCATGAAGCTAAAAGAAATCACCCGTTTGTTTTCCAAATCTCAGGGCATCATGGTGTGCGAATGGGATGGTTTCAGCCTCTCTGCAGCGGCGGTATACAAAGCAGGGAAAACAGTGCAGATAGTGGCACAGGCTGAATCTACCCATATCGAGCCGGCCACGGCTTTTACTGAAGTATTGCAGTCCTTACGCACACAGGGATGGCTGGGAAATCAGCTGGTTGTTCTGACTCCATCGGTGATGACGGCCTTGATTGAATTGCCCGTATCACCAGCCAAACCCAAGCCTCTCAGTCAAATGCATGAGATGGTGCGCTGGGAAATCGAGCCACTGTTGATGCAGCATCAGCTGCAATGGAGTCTTGGCCTGTTGATGGAGTCACGGGGCCTGTTGACGCCCGAGCAGGTTCAGGAAATCAATCAGGCTCAAAAATCACACACTCAGACCGGGGTGAGCGCGGATCGCAAGTCCATCAGACGTTTTGGTGATTTGGCGGTGGCACAGGGTTATGTCACCACTGAACAGGCCAAGCCTCTTATGGAGATTCAGGAGTGGCTGCGGGGTGAAGACGATGATATTGAATGCGGCTGGGTAGCCCATGGAGAGGTTGATGATGTGCCAGGTGTTTGGCACTGGCAGGTCTCTGCCACCCATCATTCGGTTATCAGCAAGTGGGAGGAACTCTGTCAGGAGCATCAGCTTCATCTGCAAGGGCTCTTTCCGCTGACAGGTCACGTATCGGCTCTGCTCCAGGACATTGATAAAAACACGGTGGTGCTGGAAGCCTCCGGCTTGTTGACCACAGCATTGCATTTGAAAAAGCAGGAACTGGTGCAGATGCATCACTTTCTGAACCGAAGCGCCTCGATTCTGAACAGTTGCCTTGAAGCCTATCATTCCATGCAGTTGGTTAAGCAGCCCAGTGTTTATGTCTCTGCACCTGATGCTGTCATTGATGACTTATGCAAGGAACTGAGTACGGCGCTGGGGGTAAACGTCAGCCCGGTTATCACTCAGCAAGAGAGGAAACTGTCTGCAGGGATGTTGGTAGCGTCACACCATGTTTTGGGACTCAAGGGCGCAAAACAGGTGGCCATGGTAAGACCGGGAGGGCCCTTACCACCGGTAGTGAAACGAATTGAAACGCAGACCGGCATATTGGCCTTGGTGTTAGTTCTGGTAATAGTCACCAGCGAGGTCACGCTCGCGATTCAACACAATGCCATCAGTGCCGAAAAAGCAGAAATAGATGCGCGTGCCAAGGTGTTGGATGAGGCGGTGGCCAGAATAAAAAGGCAGCGCGACGAAATTGATAAGCGTAAAGCGGAGCTTGTGCGTCAAAAAGAAGATCAGCGCCGTATGGAATCTCGCCTCAGTTTCTTCGGTGTTGAGCTAACAGACAGGGCGGTGCTGGTACAGGCGATTCTCGGCATTTTGCAAAACAATATCAACGAGCAAATCATCGTCCACCGTATTGATGAACTGGGCCGTCGGGTCGGTATTCAGCCACCGGTTGCGCCGCTGAACATGCCGGGCGTTATCGAAACCGATAATTTCAATATTGATGCCTGGGCACTCACTGAAGCGGCGGCACAGGAGTTTGTCCAGAATATGAAACTGGCAGTCTCTGCATGGAGCATGGAGGTTCGGGATATACAGGTAATGGAGAAGCCGGGACCGATGAATCTTGATGGGTATGCCGTATCAATGAGCCTGATACGCGTGATACCTGAGCCGGACAGAGCGAGCTGAGCCAACGATGACCATCAGAGAATTAAACACGCGTGAACGCTGGCTTGCGGCACTGGTTATTGTTGTCATTGTACTGGGTGGTTATGGACTCTTACGGTTTCAGGCCAAGCAGGGTGAGATTGAGAGGCTGACGCAGCAGCGCGACGCGACGATAGCACGTCTGGCCAACATGGAGATTCCTAACGAACCTAAAGAAGGCATCGATGATATTAAACGGGCTTTGGATGATCAGGAAAAAGCCCTGACAGCCGTGAAGGAGCATGCCACCCAGATCGAAGCGCACTTGGCCCCGTTGGATTCGCAAGAGCTTAAAGTCCGTATCTCGCAACTGGCGATAGATAGCGGCGTTAAGATTCGGGTGAACGAAGCACTTGAGCCACCCGCCATTAAAATCGAGCAGAAAAATAATAAGCAGCGTAATCAGTCCAAGGCCAAAACTGCTGAGGCGATTCCACCTGTGACCGCTGGCTGGGTGACGCGGTTATCGCCCGGATCGATGTATCACAGACCGTTACAGCGTCTGGAGCTGGATGGCGACTTTTTGTCATTACGTCGGTTTATCCATGGTTTAGACACCTTGCCCTATCAGGTCACGGTCGTGCGTCTGAATATTAATAAGCTGGATGTAGCACCACTCAGAAATATGTCGCAACTGCTCAAAACTGAGCTGGTGCTGGCATTGTAAGAGGTTGATATGGCGCTGACAGATGAGCAACTGATTACAGCAGGTATTGAGACCGGCTTACTGGACAGTGATATTGTCGAGATGCTGCGGAAACAGAATCGTCGCGAACGCCATATCTTACTGGCGAAAGTGCTGGCCTATTACCGTATACCGCTATCGGCACTGGATCGCGCTGTCGCCCAGCAACAGGGGATTCCATTTATCAATTTGGCTGAAGCAACAGTCAATGTCACCCTGACCAAGAAAATGCCAAGCAGTCTGATTAGCCGGAAACTGATGCTGGTGGTGACTTATCAGGGCGGCGATTATTTGCTGGTCAGTGAGCCTGGCGATATCGCTGCTGCTCATTCAGCGGAGAGACTGATCGGTGACAGCCTGCCGCTCGCGATGGCAGAGCTTGAACAGGTTCGTATTGCGGTGAAAAAAGTGCTTGCCAGTTCGGCAGCCGCGCAGTCAGATGCAGCTACCCCCCGTCCTCAGACTGATTTGGTCGCCTTGCTCGATCGTGTTTTGAAAGATGCTTATCTGAGTCGGGTATCGGATATTCATTTACTGACAGAAGAGCAGGGTTTGCGTGTCCGGTTTCGTGTGGACGGACGTTTGACCGACTATCCACTGGATGTTGAAGCGGATGCTGCCAACGGTTTGATTTCGAGAGTTAAAGTCCTCTCCAGCCTGGATATTGCCGAACAGCGGATGCCTCAGGATGGCGGCTTTACTTACAAGCTGGCTCCTCCCATCAATCAGGAGTTCAATATTCGTGTGGCGACTGCACCAACGCGTTTGGGCGAACGGATTACCATGCGTTTGCTGGGCGACGACAGCAGCACGCTGACACTCACTGATATCGGTTTTCTTGAAGGCGATTTGATTGCTTTTAAAAAGGCCATCAAAAACCCGTACGGCATGATTTTACTCACCGGGCCTACCGGCAGTGGTAAGTCGACGACCTTATGCGCAGCGTTGCAGGAAATTAACCGGCCAGACCTCAATATCATGACGGTCGAAAACCCGATTGAGTACGTGATTGAAGGAGTCTCGCAAATTCAGACCGGGCCAAAAATTAATTTTGCCGATGCGCTGCGTTCCCTGTTGCGACATGATCCTGATGTGCTGATGGTGGGGGAGATCCGTGACAACGAGACTGCCGATGTCGCTGTAAAAGCAGCCATGACTGGTCACCTGGTGCTATCTACCTTACACACCAATAATGCAGTCAGTGCTGTTACCCGGCTCATCGATATCGGCTGCGAACCGTTTCTTATCGGCTCGACGATGACGGCCGTGATTGCACAGCGTTTGGTGCGGCGTCTTTGCCGCCACTGTGCACAGCCACGTCTGACAACCGAAGATGAAATGCTGTTACTGGACATCGATGAGCCTGAAACTATCTATGAATCGGTGGGCTGCGCCGTATGCCAGGGGCAGGGGTTCAGAGGCCGGTTGGGGTTGTTTGAGACGTTGTGGTTTAACGAGAAACTGGCTCGTCTTGTGGCCAAAGGGGCAGATGAAGAAACCATAGAGTCGCATGCTGGCAGTGCCCTCAAGTTTATGTGGGAAGATGGTTGTGACAAGGTCTTGCGTGGCCTTACCACCCTCGACGAGGTTCGCAATGTGGCTGTTTTCAAGCGACATGAAAAAGTTGAGGTGAGCTAGGGTGCCGGTATTCAGCTATCAGGCCTTGAGCCGTACCGGTGATGAATTATCCGGTCAGATGCAGGCAGATACGAGCAGTGCTGTTGCACAAGCGCTTCGTAACGAGGGACTGCGCATTCTGAAAATTTCTGAACGTCGTCGCTCAGGTTTTCTTGGCCAGGACAATTTCAATGACTGGCTGGCCACGCAGCGTTCGGTATCCAGCGACTCCCTGACTTTCTTCTACCGGCAAATGGCTTTTATGCTCAGGGCCGGCTTGCCAATCGTTGAAAGTTTGCAACTGGCAGCGAGTCAAATCAGCAGTCCTCGGTTAAACCTGGCGCTGCGGATGATGCATCGTGATCTGGAGAATGGTCAGCCATTATCAGCAGCCTTGCGTAAACACCCTGAAGTCTTCAGTGATATTGCAATTAATCTGGTTGTCGCCGGTGAAAGTACGGGGGAACTGGATGTCATCATGGAAAGGCTGGCACTGCATTTGGAGAAAAAGACACAGCTTCGCAAGCAAATGATTAACGCGATGATTTATCCGGTTATCGTGGTGCTGGCCGCTATTGGTGTGGCGGTATTTATGGTTGTCGCCATTATTCCCAAATTTGCCCAGTTCATTCAGGGGCGCGGTAAGCGATTACCGGATTCAACACAGGCACTTATTGATGGCGCGACTTATTTGAGAGAGAACGGCCTCATCATCATCGGGGCGGCCATCGCTTTAGTGATACTTATTTTTCTCATTTATAAAACCTTCAGAGGGCGGCGCTGGATTGACCGGGTGCTGTTGAGCGTACCGATATTTGGCAATTTAATTATCTATGGCACCATGGCGCAGATGAACTGGGCCTTGTCCATTCTGATGCGAAGTGGCGTTACCATTTTCGACTCCCTCAAAATCACCGCTGATTTACTCGCCAACAAAATTTTCGCCGACAAACTCAAAGCGGCCTCTGAGAGCGTGATGGAAGGTCGGGATTTGACCAGTAGTCTGGTGCACCCGCAGATGCCGCCGTTAGTCACACATATGATTGCGATTGGTGAGCGTACAGGCTCACTCGACAGGATTCAGCAAGAGCTGGGTGTCTATTACCAGGATCTTCTGGAGATCGCGATAAAACGCCTTTCCGCGATGATTGAGCCAGCGATGATTCTGGTTATTGGAGGCATGGTCGGATTTGTTTATTACGCCTTTTTTCAGGCTTTATTTGCCCTTGCTGGCAGGTAGGTGGAGTTTATGCAAAAGCGTTTAGTTTATTCAGCCATGCTGCTTTCCAGCCTGCTTGCAGGCCAGGTGCTGGCAAACGGCAATGCTGTGAATAAGGAGTCGGGTGAGGTCTTTATTCGTGATCCTTTTACGCCCAGCCGGTTGATGTATGAACAGGCGGGTACGCGCGCCAATATTGACAGTGAAGTGTTCGGTTTCAGACCGTCAGATAACCCGGATATCCAAATTCCCAAGATGCGTCTGCGCGGTTTTGTTACTCCCGAAGGCGAACAGGAAATGCTTGCCCTGTTGGAAATTTCAGGCAGTGGCGTGTTTATGGTGCGTGAAGGAGATGAAATCAATATTGATCCGAGACAGCCCGCCAGCGCCATCCGGATTGCAGATATCAACCGGCTGAGTGTGACGATTGAGACCGGGACTTTGGGCCGTATTCGGGTTTTAAGATAAATGACAAGAAAATCAATGAAGCTAATTATTTTTGGCGTAAGCCTGTTATTGGCAATGCCGACATGGGCTGTCAGGGAAGTGCGGATTCAGGAAGTCGAGTTCACAGAAACCCGTATGGATAACGTCATAAGAACCTTATCTGAACTCAGTCAGAGCAATATTATCGCAACCCCCGAAGCCGCAAAGAAGAATGTCACCATTCACCTGAAAAATGTGTCGGTGCTTGATGCGATTAAATCTATCAGTCGCATCAGTGATCTCTGGTACCGCTATGATGACGATACCGATACCTATCGGTTGATGACCCGGGAAGAGTACGGCAAGGATCTGATAGTCAGAGAGAGCGATAATATTGAAATATTCCGTTTGCTCAATGCCAATGTACAGATTATCGCCCAGGCGATAGAGGATATTTACGGACAGCGCGTTATTCTCTCTTTAGGTATTCCCGCAGCCGCCAATGCCTTGGGTAATGAAAATGGTTTGTCTGGTGTACGTGGTGGAAACAGTACGGTTCGCAATGTCAGTTCTTCAAGACTGAATACCCGCAGGACAAGCACAAGAAACCGTAGTGTCTCGGGGAGCGGTTCCTATGATGAGTCCGGCATTATTCTGGAAACGCAGGATCTCAGTATCGACCAGATTGACCGTATAGCAACGGCGTTGGAGCAGTCCGGTAACCGTAATATTGACCAGCAGACCTTGCAGGAAAATACGGTTCAGTCTCAGCCCATCTACATTACGGTGAACAATGAACACAACATGCTGATTGTGCGTACCGACGATCAATCTGTATTGAGCGGTATTCAGGAGCTCATCGCGAAAATGGATATTCCCGTTCCCCAGGTCATGCTGGAGATGCGTATCCTCAGCGTGACATTGGGGGAAGATTTCAATTCGATTTTTAACTTCGAATTACAACCCAGTGGCAGTAATCAGTCTCAGAAGCCCATTCTGTTAGGCAATAATGCACTGCTTAACAGCGGCAGTTTTGTTTTCGAGTTTCTTAACTCCCGGTTGAGAGCAAACCTTGAGTTCCTGGAAGAAAATAACCGTGTACGCGTGTTATCTAACCCGATGGTCGTCGCTTCGAATCATCGTGAAGCAGAGCTTTTTATAGGTGAAGAAACCCTGTTGACGGAAGGCTTCGAGTTTTTCCCAGCCATTATTGATAACGGCGTGGTGGTTCAGCCTTCTTATGTGCAAGCGATAGTAAACCGTGAAGATATTGGCATCACGCTGCGTATTACCCCTAGAATCAACGGTGACGAAACCGTTGAGCTTGATATTGAGCAGGAAAACTCGACGGTCAACCCCGCCGGCGGTGTCGTGCCGATTACTGATGGCACGGGTACCGTGAATAACCTGCCGGTCGATACTGTCGATACCGCACGGCTGACGGGAACGGTTATGGCAAAAGACGGACTGACAGTCGCCGTAGGGGGCTTGATAAGAACCAGTAAAAACAAAAATGAACGAAAAGTACCCCTATTAAGTGAAATTCCGCTCATTGGCCGCGTTTTTCGTTCAACTACCGAAAGTGAGCAAGATACCGAAACAGTATTATTGATTACGCCCAGAGTCATGAACGTGCCGGAAGAAAGTGAAAAGCTGCGTCAGACGGAGAATCGCTTTTACCGCAACTACAATCAGCAGTTCCCGGCCGCTCAGGAATTCGATAATAAGTTCATACAGGTGAATAAGGCGGCAGAAGAAAGCAGGTTTATTCCAGACCATACTCAAGCTACGGACTATACGACAATGACCAATTATGCGGCGCAGATGATTAGAACGCCGGAAGCACAAAGGCCGCAGGACGATACCTATAAACCGGTCAAGGTAATACCTATCGCAGCAGGGCTGGTGTCAAACCCGGCCATTAAAACGGTGCCACGGGAAAGCTGGAACAAAGGCCATCAGTATGTGACAGCGGTCTCTCTGTTCAATCGCTCGGACAAAGTGGTTGAACTGGATAAGTCCTTAGTCAATGGAAGCTGGGGCGCGGTAGCAATCGAGTCTGGGCAGCTTGCCCCAACAGGAAGTGACCAGGCCTCGACCATGCTTTACCTGGTTTCTGATACACCGTTTAACGATGTACTCAGCACTATTTCCGGCATCAGGTAAGCAGTGCTATGAGTCTCCGTGGGCTGATTAATACCCGAATCATCTTGTCTGTTTTGTTTATCTTGTGTGTGGGCGGCTTTATTGCCATCTGGCAAGCAAGGCAGTCGGTAGAGAAAGAAATCCATTCCTCTTTTAACCTGGCATTACAGATGGTGGATTTGAGTTTCAACTATCCAAGCAGTCGTTTAATGAGTGAGCAACATTGGATCCGGCAATTGAGTGCCATTCAAAAGACCCGACATATTTTTATTACGCTGGTCAACGATGACGGTACGGAAAGCGAATGGTTCAGTAATAAAGAACCAAGCGACGGTGACTCAGCACCACCTGAGTGGTTTAAAAAAGCGGTGACCACCGATTACCCATCAGCCAGTTATGACATTCACCTGATGGATGGTCGGAACAAAAAAGTGGTTATTCGCGCCGATCCGATTGATGAAATTGCTGAAGCCTGGAATGAGTCGCTAGGTTTTTTCTGGTCAATTGTGCTGATGATGAGTGTTATTTTCATCGCCATCAATATTGTATTTCAGTCAATGTTGAAAAGTGTGCACGCCATTCTCGCTGGACTGCGTCGTGTTGAAAGCGGGGAATATGGTGAGCAGTTGCCTAGCTTTAATATCAGCGAGTTTGATGCTATTGCCAATGAGGTTAACCACCTTTCAGCAGCGCTTGATGTTGCGAGGCAGAACAACCAGGCTCTGGCACGACACACCATGCAGATTCAGGAAAATGAACGTCAGCACATGTCACGTGAACTGCATGATGAGATGGGGCAATCCCTGACTGCGGTTAAAGCTATGGCTGTGGCATCCAAACAATCGCATGCCAATGTGCAGGATATCGCGGATTCGATTATTGATATCTGTAATCATCTGTCAGGTGTTGTGCGGTCGATGATGCGTACATTACATCCGCTGAGCCTGAGTGATTTAGGTTTGGTCGCGACGCTGACAGATCTCGTCAATGAATGGGGGCGCAGGCACCCGTCTTTAAAGCTTACGCTGGATTACGATGAAGCGATTGACCGTTTGGATGCAGAAGTCGCTATCCATGTATACCGTATCGTGCAGGAGAGTCTAACGAATGTGGTCAGGCACGCGAAGGCAAGTCAGGCTGCCGTTATGATTGAAATATCGGGTACAGAACAAAATAAGAATGTAGTCGTATACGTTACTGATGACGGGATTGGCGGGGCCACAGAAGGGGAAGGCTTCGGTATTCTGGCTATGCGGGAGCGTGTCGAAAGCATGGGTGGCCAGTTCAGTTTTACATCATTGTCGGGCCAGGGCGTCAGCGTCCGGGCATGGATGCCGTTTATAGAGAAAGTGGATGAGAGATAACAAGATTAGTGTGCTGCTGGTGGACGATCATGAGGTGGTCAGGGCCGGATTTCGTATTTTATTGTCGTCACAGCCGTTTATCGGCCAGATCATGGATGTGAACCGTGGTGAGTTGGTGGCACAGACCTATGAACGTGAAAAGCCGGATGTAGTGGTAATGGACTTATCGATGCCGGGCATCGGTGGCCTTGAAACGATCCGTCGTCTGCATAAACAGGATGCCAAAGCGGTAGTGCTGGTGTACAGCATTCACGACGAAGCCATTTATGTTGAGCGGGCATTGCAGGCCGGAGCCAGTGGATACGTCAGTAAAAACAGCGCGGCGGAAGTGCTGGCCGAAGCGGTGAAGACCGTCGCTGAGGGAAAACGTTATATCGAGGAGCAGTTGTTGCCAGAGGTGGATGATGTTCGTTATATGGATATAGACCTTTATCGCGAGGTCGTCGATTTATTATCGCCTCGGGAGTTTGATGTGTTTTGTCGTCTGGCCCGAGGTTCGACGGCACATGAGGTCGCGGCAGAGCTGCATCTTGGTTATAAAACGGTGGCCAACTACAACACCCAGATTAAATCCAAACTTAAAGTGAATACGGCAGCGGAGTTAGCCAATATTGCAGTGGTGCTGGGCATCATAAAGCCGTAGTTATGGCATGAAAAGCCAGTGATCTTGATTAGGATCAAGATCAGGTTAAAAAGCGATAAAAACCCCTTGAAAAGCATTTTGAGTGCACACATTATTTTAATTAGAAAGACATGTCTCTCTGCTTAACGTAATGTTTTTCTGGAGGTTTAATTATGGCTATTCAACGATACAGACCCCTGAGCCTGCTGGATGAGCTGCAGCGTGAAATGAGCTCATTATTTCATGCGCCGACAGTGGAAAGCAGCTTTAACAGTGAAGAATGGAGCCCGGCTGTTGATATCAGCGAAGATGCGGATCGCTTTGTGATTCATGCGGATTTGCCTGGCGTGAAATCTGACGATATTGAAGTGACGGCTGAAAACGGTGTGTTGACGATAAAGGGGCAACGCGAAAGTAACAAGGAAGAAAACAAAGACAACTATCGTCGTATTGAGCGTTTCAGCGGCAGTTTTATCCGGCGCTTTACCCTGCCGGAACGCGCCGATTTAGACAATATTTCAGCCAAAACGCGTGATGGTGTTCTGGAATTAACGATTCCTAAATCCGCAGAGGCCAAGCCACGCAGGATTGAAGTCAAAGTTCACGAATAATCGCTAAGCCTGGCAGTGGGGTCATTGCCAGGCTTTTTTACTTGCTGCTTGAACTCTTTCAGGGCTCGTGGTCATACTGAGATAAAACCTGACTTGAAAGGAGTGCGAGCAGATGAGCCAAGGGTTACCCTCACGTCCTGTTTATATCCCATACTCTGGCCCCGGATTGATGGCGGTCTCTTTGTTAAATAAGGGAACCGCTTTTTCCGAACAGGAGCGTCGGGATTTTAATCTGACCGGGTTGATTCCTCACCATTTTGAAACCATCGAAGAGCAGGCCGAACGTGCCTACCTGCAGTATTCGAGTTTTGATACGGCTATTAACAAACATATTTACCTGCGAATGGTGCAGGACACTAACGAAACCCTGTTTTATTACCTGATAGAGCAGCACCTTGAAGAGATGATGCCCATCATCTACACGCCGACGGTAGGTGAAGCCTGTGAAAAGTTCTCTCAAATTTATCGGCGGGCCAGGGGGCTGTTCATAGCCTACCCGGATCGTCATCGTATAGATGAAATTCTGCACAACGCCACCAAACGTCATGTCAAAGTGGTGGTCGTAACCGATGGTAGCCGTATTCTCGGTCTGGGTGATCAGGGTGTCGGCGGCATGGGTATTCCGATTGGTAAACTCTCGCTTTACACAGCCTGTGCCGGAATCAGCCCGGCTTACACCTTGCCGGTCATGCTGGATGTCGGCACCGACAACGAAGAACTGCTGAATAACCCGATGTATATCGGCTGGCCACATCGTCGTATCAATGACGAGCAGTATGAAGAGTTTGTGGAATTGTTTGTGCGGGCATTAGAAAAACGCTGGCCCGGCGTCTTGCTGCAGTTTGAAGATTTTGAACAGAAAAAGGCGTTGCCGCTGTTACAGCGTTATCAGGATCAGATCTGCTGTTTTAATGATGATATTCAGGGCACCGCTGCGGTGGCGGCTGCTACCTTAATCGCTGCTTGCAGAGCAAAACAGCAGCGTCTTGCTGAACAAGTGTTTGTCTTCCTGGGCGCGGGGTCAGCCGGTTGCGGTATTGCAGAACAATTGATTGCGCATCTGTGTGCAGAGGGGCTCAGTGAGGCAGAAGCGCGTTGCAGAATGTATATGGTTGATAAGCATGGGCTGATCACAGTGAACATGCCCGGACTGTATGACTTTCAGCAGCGACTGGCTCAGGATGAGTCTTGCAGACAACAGTGGGGTGCTGAGCAGCAGGTCATTGATTTAGAAACCGTGGTCAGACATGTAAAACCGACTGTTCTAATCGGTGTGTCTGGTCAGCCGGGACTGTTTACACAGCAATTGGTTGAGCAGATGTTGCTGCACTGTGAACAGCCAATTATTTTCCCGTTAAGTAACCCATCAAAGCGAGTCGAAGCGACGCCGGAAGACCTGATTCGCTGGACAAAAGGGCAGGCTTTGATCGCAAGCGGTAGCCCTTTTGAAGCAGTACGTTATGAGGGGCATCGTTACCCGATTGCTCAGTGCAATAACAGCTATATCTTTCCGGGGATAGGTCTTGCCGTTATCGCTGCCGGTATTCGCCGGCTGACCAACGAAATGATGATGGTAGCGAGTGAGGTGCTTGCGGCTTCATCACCGTTAGCTAAAGACGGCAAAGGTGCTTTGTTGCCACCACTCGAGCAGGTGGCTGGCATCAGTAAGGCAATCGCGTTCAGCGTGGCTCGTCAGGCACAACAGCAAGGATTGGCACCTGCGATGTCAGCCGTTGAGTTGAAAACGGCGATTGAGGAACATTTCTGGCTGCCTCGTTATCGTGAATACCGGCGCATCAGTATCTAGTCCTGTCATAAAAAAGCCGCTGAATATCAGCGGCTTTTTAGTTTTAGGCTCTGTTATAACGCTCAGCTCAACGCAGCCAGTTGTTGCTCCAGCTGCTGATAAGCCTGCTGCATTTCCTCAAGCTTTTCACGCTCTTTGGCTACCACGTCTGCTGGCGCTTTCGCCACATAGTTCTCATTCGATAACTTGCCGGAGGATTGCTTGATGACTTTGTCCAGCTTCGCGATTTCCTTGTTGAGACGAGAAATTTCAGCGTCTTTATCGATCAGGCCTTCCAGCGGGATCAGAATTTCCATCTTACCGACCAGTGCGGTAGCGGCAGCCGGTGCTTCACCTTGCAGTAACTCAATAGATTCCAGGTTAGCGAGACGGCTCAGGAAGTTACGGTTGTTGTCGAGTTTGGCCTGATCGTCCGGCTGGACATCTTTGAGCAGTACCAGCAGCGCTTTTTTCGGTGCAATGTTCATTTGCGAACGAATTGAGCGAATCCCGGTAATGAAGTTCATCACCCATTCCATCTCAGCGACAGCGGCCTTGTCGACCTTGCTTTCATCGGCAACCGGGTAAGACTGTGACATGATGGTGTCACCGGATTTACCGGCAAGTGGCGCGATGGTCTGCCATATTTCCTCTGTGATAAATGGCATAAACGGGTGAGTCATGCGTAATGTCGCTTCCAATACGCGAACCAAAGTACGGCGTGTGCCACGTTTAGCCGCCTCTGAGGCGGTATCACTGGTCAAAACAGGTTTGGACAGTTCCAAGTACCAGTCACAGTAGTTATTCCAGATAAACTCGTAAATACCCTGAGCTGCATGGTCGAAGCGGTAGCTATCGATGGCTTTGGTGACTTCCTGCTCGGTGGTTTGCAGCTGGGAAATGATCCAGCGATCGGCAAGGCTCAGTTCCACCTCATCATTGTCGATGCCGGTATCCTGACCCTCGGTGTTCATCAGCACATAACGCGCGGCATTCCAGAGTTTATTGCAGAAGTTACGGTAACCGGCAATACGGTTCATATCAAAGTTGATATCACGACCGGTCGAGGCCAGCGAGGCAAAGGTAAAGCGCAAGGCATCGGTACCGTGAGGCTCAATACCTTCCGGGAACTCCTTGCGCGTGGCTTTTTCAATTTTTTCTGCCAGTTGCGGCTGCATCATGCCGGAGGTACGTTTCTGCACCAGGGTTTCCAGATCGATACCGTCGATAATATCAATCGGGTCCAGCACGTTACCTTTGGATTTCGACATCTTATGGCCGTGTGAATCACGCACCAGACCGTGGATATAGACTTCCTTGAATGGCACTTCACCAAGGAAATGAATACCCATCATCATCATTCTGGCAACCCAGAAGAAAATGATGTCAAAACCGGTGACCAAAACATTGCCCGGATACCAGGTTTTTACGGCCTCATCTTCTTTCGGCCAACCCAGGGTGGAGAATGGCCAGAGGGCAGAGGAGAACCAGGTATCAAGTACGTCTTCATCCTGAGTCAGCGCAACATCTGCGCCTAAGTTGTTTTCTGCGCGAACAGCGGCTTCATCATGGCCGACATAGACATTGCCCTGTTCGTCATACCATGCAGGGATACGGTGCCCCCACCAGAGCTGACGCGAAATACACCAGTCCTGAATGTCACGCATCCAGCTGTAATACATGTTTTCGTAGGTCTTCGGTACAAACTGAACTTTGCCGGTTTCTACAGCTTCAATCGCCGGTTTCGCCAGGGTTTTCGCATCAACATACCACTGGTCGGTCAGCATCGGTTCAATGACCACACCACCACGATCGCCATATGGCACGGTGAGATCGTGATCCTTGATTTCGTCGAGCAGACCAGCGGCATCAAAGTCAGCAACAATCGCTTTACGCGCGGCAAAGCGTTCTAGTCCGCGGTAGGCTTCCGGAATGCTGGCTTCAACTTCGTTATTGGCAGAGCCATCAGTATTGAAGGCCTGAGGAATGTCGCGAACGTCAGCATTCAGCGTGAAGATGTTGATCATCGGCAGGCCGCAACGTTTACCGACTTCGTAGTCGTTAAAGTCGTGGGCTGGGGTCACCTTAACGGCACCGGTGCCTTTTTCCATATCCGCATGGTCATCAGCGACGATAGGGATGAGACGATTCACTAACGGCAGGATAATATTTTTACCAATCAGATCCTTGTAGCGTGGATCCTCAGGGTTCACCGCGACACCGGTATCACCGAGCATGGTTTCAGGACGCGTGGTGGCAACCACGATGTAGTCCTTGCCCTCACTGGTTTTGAGACCATCGGCCAGCGGGTAGCGCAGATGCCACATATGGCCTTTCTGTTCGCGGTTTTCCACTTCCAGATCAGAAATGGCGGTATGCAGTTTCGGGTCCCAGTTAACCAGGCGCTTGCCGCGGTAGATCAGACCTTCTTTGTAGAGTTTGACAAACACATGTTTGACGGCTTCAGACAGATCATCATCCATGGTGAAGCGGTTACGCGACCAATCCAGCGATGAGCCAAGACGGCGAAGCTGGCGGGTGATATTACCGCCGGATTCTTCTTTCCATTCCCAGATGCGTTTGGTGAAATCGACACGACCCAGTTCATGACGGGTTTTGCCTTCAGCGTTGACCTGACGCTCCACAACCATCTGTGTCGCGATACCGGCATGGTCGGTACCTGGCTGCCACAGTGTGTTATCACCTTTCATCCGGTGGTAACGGGTAAGGGTGTCCATAATGGTGTTGTTGAAGCCATGGCCCATGTGCAGGCTGCCAGTGACATTCGGCGGTGGCAGCATAATGCAGTAGGGGGCGCCTTCACCGGAGGGCTTGAATTCGCCGTTCTGTTCCCACTTCTGATACCAGCGTTGTTCAATCGCGTCAGGGCTGTATGTTTTTTCCATGGTGTTGTTATTGGCTGAGTCGTGAAATAAGCAGGGCATTATACCTGCTGAGGGGGATTCTGTTTACTGTTAAGGCGGCGCGATTTATATGTGGAAGGTATCGAGTTCGTAGCCGCGTTGTTTGTAGAACTGAAAGCGTTGTCTGCCAGCTTGTTTAATGGCCGTATCGTCATCAACAATTTCACAGACCCGTTCGAACTGGCTGAAAAACAGCGGTTGTTCGACGGTGAGATTGATCATGACATCCATCAGCCGGGGTGGCACATGGTCACCGTGGCCGATCAGGATAGGACTGAGCTCAGTGTTATTCGCAGACATAACATCATGAGGAATAAAGCTTTCCGGTCGAACCGACCATAAAGCCTGATTTAAGGATTCACTGTTTTCAGCACTGTCAGTGTGAATATAGACCTGCTGACCCTGATGATAGATTTTCTCAACCAGACGGCAGGCAAAGGCCTGCCGCTGTTCGAGTTCTGTCGATTTCAGTATGTAAAAACTGATTCGGGTCATGTTTAGCTGTTTGATTCAATCTTGTTTAACAGGAATTGCATCAACAGCGGAACCGGTCTACCAGTCGCGCCTTTGGCTTTGCCACTGACCCAGGCGGTACCGGCGATATCCAGATGCGCCCAGTTGAACTTTTCGGTGAAGCGAGACAGGAAACAGGCTGCGGTGACACTGCCTGCTTCTTTGCCGCCGACATTGGCGATGTCGGCAAAGTTACTGTCGAGCTGTTTCTGATAGTCGTCCCACAGTGGTAATTGCCAGGTGCGGTCAAAGCTGTCGTTACCCGCTTTAAGCAGCGCGTCAGCCAGTTCCTGATTGTTGGCCATCAGGCCTGTAGTGACGTTGCCCAGCGCAACAATAATCGCGCCGGTCAGCGTGGCGATATCAATCACCGTGTCCGGTTCAAAGCGTTCGCTGTAGGTCAAAGCATCACACAGGATCAGGCGGCCTTCGGCATCCGTGTTGAGGATTTCAATGGTTTTACCGGCCATGCTGGTGACAATGTCACCTGGCTTATTGGCATCACCGTCCGGCATGTTTTCTGAGCTGGGGACCACGCCAACGACATTGATCGGCAGACCGAGTTCAGCCACAGCCTGGATGGTGCCGAAGACGCTGGCAGAGCCGCACATATCGTATTTCATCTCATCCATGCCTTGTGCAGGCTTGAGTGAGATACCGCCGGCGTCAAAGGTCAGACCTTTACCAACCAGAACGACGGGTTTGGCATCACCGGCGCCTTTGTATTCCATGGTGATAAGCTTGGCAGGCTGACGGCTACCACGCGAGACCGAGAGCAGCGAGCCCATGCCCAGTTTTTCCATCTCGGCTTCTTCGAGAATAGTTGTTGTGACGGAATCAAATTGTTGACCCAGTTTGACAGCCTGATCAGCGAGGTAGCTCGGTGTGCAGATATTGCCAGGCAGGTTGCCCAAATCTTTAGCCAGATTCATGCCGCGACCGATCGCCGCACCCTGAGCAATGGCCTGACCAGCAGCGGCGGTATCCGCTTCTTCAGTCGCGAAACTTAATTGAGTCAGCGGTTTTTCAATCGGCTTATTGTCACTTTTGGTTTGGGTGTAACGGTAAAGTGTCGTTTCCGTATTGACGGTAGCCTGACGAATTTTCCATGCGTTTGAGCGCTGTATCACTTCTACTTCAGCGAGACAGCAGACTGCGGTTTGAGCGCCGCTCTCGTTCAGCGCCTGCGCCATGGCAGAGGTGGCTGTGTTGAAGTCGTTTTCCGAGGTTTTGCCTTTTTTGCCTACACCCACAAGCAGAATGCGCGGGCTACTGATGCCAGCAGGGTGATGCAGGAACAAAGTTTGACCTGCTTTACCGTTGATATCGCCGGTGTCGAGGACGCGCTGGATAGCGCCCTGGGTATCTTCATCCAATTGTGCGGCAGACGGGCTGAGTTCACCCTGGTCATAAATAGCAACAACAAGACAATCAGTCTGTTGAGAGGCCAGGGCGTCGGAGGTAACAAAATACTGCATGGATTTCTCCTGTGAGGATGAATTAGTTTAGACTTCTTAGATTCGAATCAGATTGTGCCAAAAACAAACAATTAATTCTAACCAAGACTCATCATCAATGCCCAACGTTCCACAACGCTTCCTTGCCTGGTTCAGCACAATTGATCGTTATTTGCTGAAAGAGTTTGTGATCAACCTGATTGCCGTCACCGGTGTGCTGTGGCTGATTTACGTCTCTACACGGTTTGCCCGTTACCTTGCTGATGCCGCAGTAGGAAACATGCCAGCAGATGTTATTTTCAGTCTGCTGGGTCTGAGTTCGCTGGGCGCTTTATCGATACTTCTTCCGATAGGTGCATTTCTGGCGGTCATGCTCGCTTTGGGCAGGATGAGTTCGGATAACGAACTGACCGTGATGGCGGCATGTGGTATTTCTCAACATCGCATTATGCGCAATGTGCTGTTGTTTTCCGGTGCCATTTCTATCATTGTCGCGGTACTGGCTTTATGGATTGTGCCAAACGTACTTTCAGAGCGGTATGAGCTTCAGGAAAGGGCCAAGATTTCGGCCAATACCACTGGTCTTATCGCTGGTAGTTTTAAAGAAAGTCAGGATGGTGACTGGACGTTTTACTCGGAACGACTGAGTGACGATAAACAGTTTCTGGAAAATGTGTTTATTGAAATCAAGCGTGAAGAAAAACCGTTAATATTTCGTTCAGAAACAGGCCATTTTGAAATTGATTCGGTCACCGGTGACAAGTTTCTGGTGTTGGAGCAAGGTTACCGCTACGAAGGCAAGGCTGGTGTTCAGGACTTTACCATCGCCCAGTTTGCCACGCACAGCCTGTTAATTGAAAAAGGGCAGGAAGGCGAAGTTCGTGAGCGTCATAAAGCGTTACCAACTTCAGAATTGCTAGAGCGTGGTCAACCGAGAGATATCGCTGAAGTGCAATGGCGTACGGCGTCTGCACTGATGACCTTGCTGTTATGTCTGATGGCTATTCCTCTCTCCAATGCCGGCCCACGTCAAGGGCGCTATGCGGGATTTGTACCAGCCGTCTTGATATACATTATTTACAGCAATCTACTGGGTGTGAGCCGTGCCTGGGTGAGCAAAGGGGATATGCCCGTCTGGCTCGGTGGGGTGTGGGCTCACCTGCTGATGTTGCTTGTGCTGCTACTGCTGTTGAACCGAACATTGGTGAAACGCTATCTCAATCAATACAAACAAAAGCTCAGTCGATAAATGCGTATTCTTTCCAAATATCTTGCCAAAACGATACTGTCCAGCACCTTGCTCGTGCTGCTGGTGTTATTGGCGCTGTACACCTTTATGGATTTCATTAGTGAACTCGATGATCTGGGTAAAGGTGCCTACAGCATTAGTAGCATTCTGAGCTACATCGCGTTGACGATGCCAAAGCGGATCTACGAGTTACTGCCGGTTGCGGCTTTGCTCGGCAGTGTCATTGGCTTGGGCAATCTGGCCAGTCAAAGTGAATTGGTGGCTATGCGTGCAGCCGGTATCTCCGTCGCCGGAATTAATAAAGCCGTGGTTGTTGTTGCTGGCATCCTGATGTTTGTCGCCCTGATTATCGGGGAAGGTTTACGCCCATTGACTGAGCAGGCTGCCCGTGAAATGCAGTCAGTCGCGCAGACGGGAACTGTTGGCTCTCGGTCTGAGTATGGCTTCTGGACTCGCGATGGTAATCACTTCAACCATATTGAGCGTATCAATAGCGATGGTAGTTTTGCCAATGTTTCTATTTATGAGTTTGATGAGCAGCATCGCTTACGCATTCTCACCAAGGCGGCGAGTGCCGAATACCAGCAGGATAGCTGGACATTGACGGATGTTGTTCAGAGTACGATTGATGAAGGTGGGGTAGAGGTCCGTTCAGTATCGCATGCGCGCTGGCGCTCACAGCTTAATCCGGGCATGGTCAATATTGTTGTCGTGCCTCCGGAGTTTTTGCCGGTGTGGGATCTCATTGATTATGTCAGTTACCTGAAAGCGAATCACCAATCGGTAGCTCAGTACGAACTGGCTTTCTGGAGCAAATTGATGATGCCGGTCAGTACTGCAGTGATGGTGCTTCTGGCTGTACCCTTTGTTTTCGGGCCATTACGTTCAGCACCGATAGGTGGCCGCATTCTGACGGGGGCATTAATTGGTATTGGTTTTCACCTGTTCAATCAGAGTTTTCAGCATATGGGGCTGGTTTTTGGCGTATTGCCATGGCTTGCGGCTTCATTCCCGACCCTATTGTTTGCAGGCATTGCCTGGTGGATGAACAAGCAGGTCAGGTGAGCAAGCTTATTGGCATTGCCAAATAGAAAACTAAGGGAAAATTTCAGGTTAAAGAAGTGGCGTCCCCAAGGGGATTCGAACCCCTGTTACCGCCGTGAAAGGGCGGTGTCCTAGGCCTCTAGACGATGGGGACCCAGGTTCTTTCTTTTTAGATATTCATAGCTCGATAATCTGAGCCATTAAAGTTTGGCGTCCCCAAGGGGAACCGAGGCTATTCCCTCACTGCGAGCAGTTATGGTCGTAAACCTCTAAGCACCAAAGACGGCGTATTATAATGCCTTTCTCGGGATGTGCAAGCCCTAATTCCCAGCTTATCCTCCATTATGACCTAAGCTGTTAACACGTCAGCTTATTTCCTTACGTCCCCCGCACCCCCAAACGAGTAATTGTGGCGAACCGCGACAAAGTCGCGTTTCTGGTCTCGCTTCGCTCTAACAACCTATGAGGCGTAGCAGCAGCGACTTGCGGAACCGCGTGCCTAGTTTTGTATGTTTCTGAATTTAGAGGCTTTCTTATTTTGGACGCCACTCCAAACCACGCAGATTAGCAATCTTTCCACGCATGTTAGTCATTTTCCTACGCATACCCCAATCCCAACCCCTACATATTTATATTTATTTATTTCTTTGAAAAAGAAGAAGAAAAATAGGAATAGAGCTGAAAAGGCACCACGCAGGTTATAAGAGAGAACTCCAGCAGTAACAGATTCATCCCCGCATGTTTTTTCGTTAACCGCGCTTAATTGGCGTGTTTTTGCGTAATGCAAAATCCATTTAAAACAATAGCTTATGATATAATTGGGGGTAATCCGCGCTTCCGCAGGTTGTGCTGTCACTGGTTACTTTGAAAGGGGATTTTATGGCTGATAACCAGGCTGTTGAGAGCTGGCTAAAGTGGCTGACACTGAACAAAGGCCGGTCAGACGCTACAGAAGTTAAATACCGTAATCATTTGAACCGTTTCTTCGACTTTCTGGATGGTCGTCCTATTGGAAGTGTAACGCTTGATGATCTCGAGGCGTTCACTGGTGAGCATCTATTTAAAACACGAGGTCTTAAGCCTCGTACACGCAGCACTGCCGTCGCTGCAATTCGAAGCTTTTTTTCCTGGGCGGTGAAGACCGGGCTAATTGTCAGCGATATATCAGAGTCACTGGCTTACCCTTCCGTCGGGAAGCGATTACCAAGAGGTATTTCGCTTCAAGATGCAGAAACTCTTCTGATGGCTCCTGATTTAGATACGTTTCTCGGCGTCCGGGATGCTGCAATGATGGCCCTGCTTATTGGTTGTGGTATGCGTGTCTCTGGATTGGTAGGGCTAAACCAGTCGAGCTTGATATTCACTAAGGACCACAAAGGCCGAGATCGGCTTATTGTTCGTGTGTTGGAGAAAGGTAATAAGGAGAGGTTAATACCAGCCCCTAGCGAAGCGATGTTATTGGTCCGGGCTTATCTGGGGCATGATGAGCTCGAGCGTATTGATAGGCACTTACCCAATGGTGACCAGGTGTTATTCGTGTCTGTGAAGAATAACAGCGTTCCAGCTCATGAATATCATGGAGAGAATAGACGATTAGCACCTCGAAGCGTTAATGATCGCCTGGTTAAATACGCTGAGCAATCAGGTGTCTCCGTCAAATTCGCACATCCCCATGCATTCCGGCATCTCTATGGTACTGAGCTTACCGAGAGTGACGTTAACCTTCTCACCACTCAGGCATTGATGGGGCATGAGAGCCCTGAATATACAGGCATCTATACAAGCTTAGCCGTTCGTAAGCTAACCGATGAGGTTGAAAAGGCTAACCCTCTAGGCAAGATGCGCACACCCGTAACCGATCTCCTCAAGCAGCTGGGACTCTAACCTTTATGAGACACAGACAAACACGTCCACCTCATTACACTTGGCGCTTGGAAATCCTATTGTACGGGGTAATCCATATCTTGAGATTGAGAAAGGACGTACGTTTGAGAGGGGCTGCGCACCTGCTTGGAAATCACCTTCCATACGGGCTAAAGCCTTTGGCGCGTGGAATTTCTGAACTGCGTGTTATTAGAAAAGACGCAGTTCAGAAAGTAGTTATGACGTAGGAACGGGGGTTACAGATGGATGAGAATAAGGAAAGACGCAGTTCAACAGACGGAGTACCACCAGGACAGAGCGACAGAGTCAGGGTGGGGGCTCGGCATAGAGGCCTGACCGGTCAGCCACCGGGGGGACGGTACCAGGATATCTGCACAGTTTTTGAAACGTCAGAAAAAAAATCGAGCGACCCGCGACTTGATGAGCTGAAGGATATGGGGCTTGGTGCTTTTTGGCGCGGTCTGGCTGAGCAGATTGGTTATGACGACTTCATGCTGGTGTGGGCGTCGCTTTCTGAGCAGGCTACGGATGGAGATGATGGGCATCGTGTGTATATTCCTCGATTCGACTCATATCTGCGGTTTCAGAGGAACCGCTATATCGTCGCGCTGGCCAGTTCAGGTTCGAAACCGAGAGAAATCAAGCATCGTGTACAAGAAGACCTGAACGAGAACGTGCATGAGATGCATATCAGCAAAGTGATACGTCAAAAGGGCTGATTTCAAGCCGTTTTTACCCTTATTTTGCTTGTGCTGCCGTGCTTCAATCGGCAGCATGGCAAATCGTCGCGACCACAACTCACCGTTAACTGCTGTCAACTTCATTTGTGGCGGCTGCAGGTACAAATTCGCTTCTGATCCGGAGCGGATTGAGGACGCGCCAGAACGACATCACCCTTATCTGTACTTTGCAGAATGTCCGAAGTGTGGAGGCGAAGCTGAGCAGGTGTCTTGGGAAAAGGCGCTGATGGCGTCGATGGGCAAACATACTGGGCCCAAGACAAATGAGGGTAAAGCGGCCGTTACTGCCAATCTGGCAGGGCATCCAACACCTGAAGAAGCATTGAGAACCCGGTTCAATGCGATGAAGCACGGTTTACGCTCGACAGTCGCGACTTATTTCCCTGCGAAGCCCGGTAGTTATTCTCAATGTAAAACCTGTGACATCGACTGGGATGAGTGTGCGGGTTCGGTTGCCTGCATGAAACGTACAGAGCTATTCATGCGGCATCGTATTGCCTTTGAGAGCCGTGACCCAGGCATGTTGACTGACCTTCGTGCGGATCTGCAGGCGAATATTCAGGCGATTATCGACGATATCATTCTGGCCATCGTCAGTGATGGCGTCGCACTTCGAAACCCAGCCTATGATTTCGATAAGGATGGTGGTTTCCATATCGCCAAATATTTCGATTCTGACTCACGAGAAGAGCGCGTAATTGAAGAAATTAAGGCTCATCCACTCCTGAAAACGCTTTCTGAGTTCCTTACCAGAAACAACATGTCTCTGGCCGACTTCAGCATGACGCCGAAGGTGATGGAAGATAATGAAATCACCATGGGGAATCTCGCTGAAGAGAAAAACGACCGCGAAACCTTGCTCGAATATCAGCGACAGCAAACGAATCAGCTCAACAAGCTGGGTGAGCTTATTGAGCGAAGCCGGCAGCGTAGCAATAACGACCCTATAGCTGTTGAGTACGACGATGGCTGAGCGAATCAGTGCAAAGCGTCGGATCGAGATGGCCAACGTGGCAGAACGCGAGGTTATGCGCTTCAAAGATGATCATGCGCTGTGGCACAAGCATGTGCACAACGTCGAACTGGACTCTATGCAGGTGCTGAAATGCATTGAGATGGACCAGCACCAAAATACTGTTGATTACAGCTGCCGCCGGACAGGAAAAACGGCTGTTAAAGAGCTTTATAACCTCAAATACACAGCCACCAACTCAGATCAGGAGCTGGGTATCGTGGCACCTCGAGAAGCACAGTCACTGGTCAACCTTGGCTACCACCTGGATGCGATTCGACGCTCAGAAATCCTTGATAGCTGGCTGATGTATAAAGCCGGCCGGAAAGCCATGTCCGATACCAAGTACCAGTTTGCAAACCGGTCTATCGCTCAGGCTTACGGCATCATGGCGCAGATTGACGGTGCTGATATGACGATCGGCAGTATCGAAGAAATCGACGATATGCCATCCGAGCGTTTGAACTCACGTTTCCTCCTTACCATGGGCTCGACTCGACGACTTGGCGCCAGCAAAGATGCTCTGAACGACCCTCAAATTAGAATTACTGGAGTATTCAAAGGCGCTGACACGCTCACAGCGCTGATTGCGACCGGTAATTACCACGTTCTGCCGACGGTTGATGCTTATCTGGGCATCGAAATGGGCATATTGAACGAAAAATTCATCATGCAGATGCGTACTGAGTTGCCACCAGATGAATATCTTCGCCAGCTGCTCTGCAGAAACGTTTCATCCAGGAACCTGATCTGGGAAAAATATGTGCGTAAGGCAATGTCTGTAGGCCTTGCAGCAAACATCCAGCTGGCCGAGCCATTGCCTGGAATGAAATACAAGAGACGGGGCATGATTTCGTTCGGCTATGACGCCGGCGGGCATGGTGAAGATAAAAGTAGCTCTAAGCATGCCCTGGTTGTCACCGAGCAGATCGGTAACTTTGTCTGCTTCATCTATGTCCGGACATGGTCCGCCGGTGCAGATGACAGTGTCGTTCGTCGTGACCTGATTTCACTCTGGGAATACTTCATGCCCGACTATGCCTTAGGTGATGCCTATGGAATCGGCATGCTCACTCAGTTGAATGATGATCTGTTTGCTAAGGGGCTGACCGATATCGACCGTCGTGCCATTGGTGACGGAGATAGCACGGCGTCGACCTGGCCTGAGTGGCCATTCTCCCCACTGCGTTTCGAAGGGATAACCAAACACGCCATGGCCCGTGCACTGCGTGGCGTATTCCATAACAGTCAGGCCGCCATCCCTTACTTCGATGACAAAGACCCGCCTGCCGAATTCAGCGATATGCACGAGGTGGTCCGTCAGCTGCCGAACATTGTCCCCGTCAGCACAAAGGGCAGCTATGACAGCTATAAGCGAGCCAACAACAAAATTAATGATGACGTGTTTGATGCCGCGATGGCCTCAGTCTGGGGCATTGTTACTGCCGGCAACGCGGATGTGAAAACTGTCATCGTCACCAGAACCCGAAGCTATGACCAGATGCTTCCTGGGACAGGCTACAACATAGGAATGACGCAAGATGAAATTGGGTATCGGTAATCTCATTCAGATCCGCTTTGGTCGTGACAAGGCCATGCCGGACACACCATCGACGACACTGCCAGGACAAAAAGAACCCAGCACCGAACGAGGAAGTCGGGCCACGCCAGAAAACAGCCTGAAATACATGTATCGGGAAATGTGGGTAGATCCGGACCTGCGTGCATCGATACTCGATATTCGACGCATGGACCGGGAAGACGGCCGGGTTAAAAAGCTACACAACCGAATGGCCAGAACAGCGGTGAAAGGCGGCTTGAAACTCAAAACGGCCAGTAAAAACAAGCGAATCATCCGGCTCTGGAAGCAATTCGAGAGCAGGCTTCACCTTAACAAGCAGCAAAAGCTGGAATCTGATGCCCGCGGTCTGGTGATGGAAGGTAACTTACCGCTTCAGGTCGCGATAAACGGCCTCAAGATTGTCTCAGCCGTGATTCGTATGCCTTCAGAGACTATCCTGCCGCTGGTGGATCCTAATGGCCAGTTCCGTGACGTTCAGCATGCCTATGATCAGATAGACCTGACGACTGGCCAGCCGATGGCCGCGTTTGCGTTGTGGCAGTTGCAACTCGCCAGACTGGATCCGGATAGCTTTGATGATATGGGTGCAATGGGTCGGCCTTATCTTGATGCGAACCGTGAAGTCTGGAAAAAGCTGCGCATGACCGAAACCGATCTGGTTATCCGTCGCCGTCATCGTGCCCCTTTGCGTCTCTCTCACATACTTAAGGGAGCCACGCCTGAAGAACTTGAGGAGTATCGTGAAAGAACTGAGTCTGAGAAGGGCGAGATACAGACTGATTTCTACAGCAACAAAGAGGGCGGCGTAACACCGATTCAAGGCGATGCCGCACTGGACCAGATAGCCGACGTGACTTATCTGCTGGACACCTTCTATGCCGGCGCACCGGCGCCAAAAGGCCTGTTTGGTTATACCGGTGACCTGGCTCGTGACATTCTGGAAGACCTGAAGCGTGATTATTTCGATGAAATCGACGCGATGCAGGATATCCAGGCATCACTGTATGACCAGATATTCCGCCTTGATCTGCTGCTGCATGGCGTAAACCCCGAGAACTACGAGTTTCAGGTTGTCTTCAGCGAACGTCGTACCGACACGCCTAACCAGCGGGCTGATCTGGCACTCAAACACAAAGCGATCGGCATTCCTAATGAAATGGTCTGGGAAACAGCAGGCCTTAACCCGTCAGATGTATTGGCACAGCGTCAGGCTGAGGCAAACAGCAATGACCCGTATCCGGAAGAGTCAGCACACGGTCCGCAGCGGGTAAGCATCACGCCCGGTAATCAGCCGAAGGGCGAATCAGCCACGAGCGTAAATAATGGCTGAAAACATCCGGACTCAAATCAAGGCAGCCATTAAGAGAGCGTCAGCTGCAGCTCGTGCAAGCGCGAATAAGCTCGACCGTCAGGCTCTGGAAGACCTGACCCGGCTCTATCGAGAAGCGGCTTATCAGATGGCCGACACTATCGAGTCTTATGCCGACCATGATGGCTCGCTGAAGCTGACCAACATGCAGGATCTGCTCAGTCAGGTGGAACAGCAGCTCGACACGTTATCGGCAACACGTGACGCCTTGCTTGATAGCAAGATGACTGAATCGGCCTTGCTGGCCACCTCAGCATTTAGCAGTGACGTGGCCCGAGTTGGTGCGTCGTTGAATCAAATAGCAAACGATGCCGTGCTGCAGGCGAGAGCATTCATTGCCGAAGACGGCCTGCAGCTCTCTGATCGTATCTGGCGTATAGACAACAATGCGAAACGGTCTGTGGGTGATGCCATCCAGTCGGCCATTATTCAGGGGCAGTCAGCGGCGAATGCTGCTCAGGAGTTTATCTCCGGAGGTAAGCCCATACCTCCGGACCTTAATAGCAAAATCAACAGTGCCGATGCCGTCAGAGTGGGTCGGGAAGCCTCAAGCGCCTTGATCAGAACAGACGGTAACGCTTACAGCCATTCGCTCAGACTATTTCGAACTGAAATCAACCGGGCACATAATGACGCCTATGAGGCAGCAGCTGCAGAGCATCCGGATGCAGTCGGTACCCGTTTTTTGCTTTCACCTATGCATCCCGAGGTCGATATCTGTGATATGCATGCCAATGCCAACCTGTACGGCCTTGGCCCCGGTGTTTACCCATTCGGGAAAAATCCACTGCCGGCGCATCCGAACACATTGAGTTATAAAGAAGTCGTGTTCGCCGATGAAGTGACTGATCTGGATAAGGACAACAAAACGGATCGCATTGCCTGGTTAAATGCTCAGTCAGTCACCCGGCAAAATGAAATTCTGGGGCGGGGTAAAGGCTGGATGCTGCGTGAGGGGTATCTCACTCAGGGTGCTATCAATACACCATGGGCTGTGCTCAAAGCCAGACTGGAACGGCAAGGCGTGACGTTGCCGACATTTCGTATCGAAGGGCCGCTGGTGGAAGTGGTGCGGCGTTCCGATAAGGTCGCGCCCGTGTCAGCGGCGTTTAATGTGCTCGAGTTCAAGCAAATTAGTCATCACGTTTTGGACAAAATCGACAGTGTTCATTCCGATGGTGCTTTGCCTGTTATACCGCTGACACGCACGACGAGCAAAGAGGGCGGCGCCTATGGTTTGTACTCCCGGACACATCCGGATAACGGTGATCAGGCTGTTAAAATTGCACTCAACCGAAAATCGCCACACCCTGAATTCACACTAGCCCATGAGATAGGCCACTTCATCGACCATAAAGGCCTGCCCGGTTCCTACATGAGCTCCGAGTATCATCCTGTGATGGAAAAGTGGCGTAAAGCCGTGATGGAGTCACCGGAAATTCAGTGGCTTCAGCAGTTATCGAATACCAGTGACCAGGTCGTTATCGAAGGCAGAGTCCACCGAATCCCGAAAGACTATATTTCCTACCTGTTGCGCCGGCGTGAGATATGGGCTAGAAGTTACAGTCAGTGGATCGCTATGAAGTCAGGCGATACAAAGCTGGTGGATCAGCTCAAAGCTGAAGTCAATCAGGATGCAAAACGTAAGCTGCCTTTGCCGGGTCAGTGGCGTGAAGAAAACTTCGGGCCCATTGCTGAGGCGATCGAGGAGCTGTTTAAACAAATGGGGTGGTTATGACGGTAAGTGCAAAAGTAATGTGGATGGAAGTATTTATCGACGGCAAACAGCACAAGCTGACTCAATGGGAAGAGGAGGCTGCTGTCGAGGGTCAGTTTTATTTCCGGAGTGTGGAAGGAATAGGTTCCTTTTGTGTGGTTGATCATCTGGGTAACCCTGTTCCTGATGCTGTGGAAGAAGGTAATTAGTAAAGGATCGTTATGAGTCACGAAAAATTTGACCGTAAAAAAGCAGAGCTCATCGAGCAGGGTTTAAGCCCTGAGGCTGCTGCTTTGCTTGCCGCCATGCAAACGGGCGAATCTGATGGCACAGTCGACCTTAACCCCGAACAGGACACCACTAACTGGACCGAGGAAGACTGGTACCAGAATAATCTTCGTCTGGGTATGAGTGAGGCCGAGGCACGGTTCGTGGCACAGGTCGAATCCGGCACTATTGACATCAACGATCAGGAGGTTGATTACTGATGGCAGCCACGCAGCATAACGTCCAGTCACTCAGACCCGAGGTGAAGTGCCCGAACTGTCGGAAAACGATCTTTGACGGCGATGTTATTAAGTCTCGCATTGTAAGAGTTCTAGCAAACGGAACTGAGGCGAAGTGCGCGAACTGCAAAACATGGGTATCTTTGCCATTGATCTACTCAGCCGCATAAACATTAAGCATGGAGAGGTTAGCGATGACGGACATCAAAGAAGGTTTTTTAAGGCAACGACGCAATCTTATGGCTATTACGATTGTGATCTTCCTTTCTTATTTTTGGGATGTTGAGTTCAAGACGATTAATATTCTGGGTAATACAATCGATTTGAACCAAGGTAATAACGTCTATTTTGTCCTGTGGACCTTGTTGTTTTACTGGTCTTGGCGTTATAGGAATTATTTACTTGAGCTCAGACCGCTTGGGATAATGGATTCACTTGAAAAAGCCCGTTACAGGTTGTGTTATGAATGGCTAGAACGTAACTCTACGAAGCAGTGCTTTTGGGACAACACTTCTCATTCAGTTCGAGGCCAGGGTCCAGTCGATGCCTCAGGAATTAAAAGCGTTAACATTGACCCATCGTCATCAGGCCTGACCAACCGCCTATTGATTATTCAACTCGGCATTATTAACGACCCTCAACCATGGAGAGGTGACAACATTACAGTTGATATCAATCTTTCCTTGTGGCGGTTCTTATCCATCCACTATAAAGCCATCATGCATGTCATAAATGACACCAGGCTGTTCAGTGAATACATATTTCCGCCTCTAATGACATTGGCCTTTATTGGTTATTGGTTGATATGTCATCTGCTCACCACATGTTGAATCAGTAATAAATATTCTCTATATTTTCTCATTATGAGAATGTATAGAGAAAACCATGTGTGAAGGTATCCGCTTTCGCAAAAACAAAGAAATCCTGACCAGCCTCTATCGCCACGAAAAAGCCTTGTTACCGGTGATGCTTAAAAGCGGCGAGCAGATTCTGTTGCCTTGGGGCCGCAAGCACGGCCAGCCCGGTGAACTGCCGTTCGGTGGCTGGGCCAAACTGGATGCTATTCACGGTGGCTATTGGGACAGGTTTTTCCCGACGCCCGTTAAAATCCCTTGCCTGTATTACATGCTTATCGACCATGAGGGCCGTGAAAAGTGGTACCCGAATGTAATGAAAAAAAAGATTCAGGGTTTACTTGCTCAAGGCAAGAATGAGCGGCGCGTGTATATCGTGACAGTTGAGCCTGATGTCGATATGGTGGACTTTCACTCACACACGCCCCGGTTGGTGGCGGACATAAACGCAAAAGACAAATAGGAGGTTTTGTGGCACCAATCGATTATATGGAGCTGGCCAAGCAGCTAAACCCTTGGATTGCTGCAGCAGGAGCGTTGCTAGGTGTAATTGTAGCGGGGTTCATCAATCTGACCTCACAGGTACTAGTTGGTTGGCTGAAACGAAGATCTGAAGCGAAAACACTACGTATCGCACTGCTTTCTGAGATATATGGAATAGTCAGTATCATCGAAGTCAGAGGTTACATAGCCGGGTTAAACGCGGCGCCCCAAAAAATGCACAAGGCTGGAGTCGACACCTGGTCGTTCGGCGTGAAGATGGCTGAGAACTATTGCCCTGTGTATCACGCCAATGCGTTCAATATCGGTCTATTGAAGCCCTCAGAGGCATCCCATATCGTCGGCTTCCATCAGATCATTCTATCGGTGATTCAGGATGTAACGCCCGGCGGGGTCTTATATGACGGTGGTACAGCTGACCAGTTTGGGGAAGCTGCGGCCCTTCTTGAGCATGCTGTTGAAATGGGAAATAACCTTACAAAGAAAGCCGGTATCCCAAACGAGCCAAAATCTTAAGCACAATTTACCCCTGTTTTGCTTGTCCTGATGCGGGAAACTGAATACCGCTAAAAGGTATAACGCACCCCGAAGCGAAAAGCCTGGCAGACCGTCTTACCCCTCGGTCTGTCAGGCTTTTTTTATGGACGGAATTATGCGACGAGCAAACATCATCAGACTAAGCGAAGACGAGCGACGCTCGATTCGTTTCCTTTCCGACCGGGTGGACGCCCGGCTGCTGTCAGAACGTGATGGCAAAACCACGGCGGTTATCACCGTGACCCGTACCGGTAAGTTTTTTGACCCTCGGTACGACAGCTTTGTGATTGATAAGTCGATGCTGCTCAGCATGGTGAAAAACTTCGAAGGCAATGTTTACGGCCAGGACATCGTGCTCGATGTCTCGCACATGCCGCATAACGGCGCTGCCGGGTTTTTCAAACGATTGTTCCTGGACGGGAACAAGCTCCGCGGTGAAGTGGAGTTCACGGAATACGGTGTCGATGCGGTGACGAAAAAAGGTTTTGTCTACGTCTCTGCCGAGTTCGATGAGAACTTTGTCGACAACGAAAAACGTGAAGCCCACGGCCCAACGCTTCTGGGGGCCGGCCTGACCCCGAGACCAGTCATCAAGCACCTTGATCGGGTGCAACTATCCGAAGAGGCGCTGGATGGCGCTCCAATGACGCTGGTTTCAGATCGTATTGCCCGACTACTGAATGAGGAAATGGACATGAAAAAGTACAAACAAGCGTTGATGGCGGCTCTGGGCAGCCTGAAACTTTCTGAGGCTGTTGTTAAGCAGCTTGGTGAAGCATTTGAAGCCGCGGCCACTCCGCTGGGTGATGACGAAGCGAAGCTGAAGGCGCTGTCGGCTAAGTTCGAAGAAACTGGCAAGCAGCTGGCCGAATCAATCGGCGACAAAGAAGTAAAACTCAGCATCGAAATGCCCGCCGCTCCAGCAGCTACTCCTACTGCCACGCCAGCAGATGACAAGGGTGCCAAAACCCTGTCTGAAGATGATGTGAAACGCATCATGCAAGAATCTGTCGCTGCTGCGAATAAGGCAACTCAGGATGCAGCCAAAAAACTGAGCGATAACCAGGCAACCTTTAAAAAGGCACTGGATGAGGCCGAAGGCCTGAAGGCGCTGTCTGAAGACACACTGAAATCATTGCATGGTGCTGCCGATCTGATTACTGGTGATATGACCGAAGCTCAAGTCAAAGCACTGGCTGAGCATCAAATCAAACTCGGTACAGAAATGGGTGTCACCCGTCAGCTGTCGGGTATGGGCTTTCAGGTTTCTGGTAATGCACATATCTCTGTCGATGACAGCAACAGCGTTAAATCACTTCAGGAAACAGTTGATCAGCGTCTTGGCTTTGCTGGCATGGCCGACTCTCGCCGTTATGCCAACACAGGCGGTCAGTTGCAGGACGCGAATAAACAACTGGCTGAAAAAGTACTGGCGCAGTTTGACGCGGCAAATGCTCACCAACTGCGTGAAGAGCGCAAGATGTTGTCTGGTGGCGATGGTTTGGTTTCTGACGTCGCGGTTCCGGCTATCTTTGAACGTACTGTTATCCGTGAGGCGTTATATAGCCTTGTCGGTCTGCAGTTTGTCGATGTGGGAACGCTGCCGTTTGCTTCCTCAGCATTAATTCCTTACAGCTACCGCGATACCACTGCTGCAGGCCGTAACAGCACTCGCCGTTATGAAGGCCAAGGCATTAACCGCGCCGGCATCATTCAAACGTCTGACACCGCTTACCCGATTCCTCAGAAATTGGCATTCGAAGTGTCTGACGAACTGCGTTATCTGACAGGCAGCGGCATCTTGAACTTTGATGCAGCCATGGAAAACGTGAAAAACGCCTCTCGCATCATCGGTGAAGACACCGAACAGATGATCTTCAATGAAGTGCTGAACAGTGCTGACGAATATGGTGCTGTAGCGGTTGCTAATGAAGTCGTTGCGGATGTTGACGGCACCAACAACATCTTTGTGTTGGCCAACTTCCCTGTAGTCCGTCCTCGTGCCATTTATGACCTGCAAGGCAATCAAGTCGGTAACACGGTGAACCCTGTCACTGTCGAGTATGACACTGGCGGTGGTTATAACCCTGTGTCTGAGTTCGACGGTACCGGCGAACAGGCTGCAGGCACTTATTACGTGCTGGACTTCAACCAGGGCGAAATCTACCTGGTAGACGAAGAGGGCGCCATGGTAACGCCAGCTGATGCTCACAATATTCGTGTCAGCTACAGCCGCTCAACCAACGTTTATGCCTTCAACTCCGACAACGGCTCCGTTGAGATGGATCTGTATTGGAATCAGTTCCTGTATCGCTATGGTCTGCGTAAGTCTGAAATTGAAGACAACCGCTTCCACTCGGCGAACTTCGGTTTGATGTCTGGTACTGCGATGAACCAGGTAGAACAGGCTCGCCAGTTTGCTGCCAACTTTAACCGAAACGGTACTGACCTGGCATCGAACGGTAACCTCGGTCGCATTAAAGACGTGCCTAACTTCAAGACCAGTGCACCCGGTCTGAATATGGGCGACCAGCGTGTGATTATCGGCGAACGTGGCCAGACCCGCCTGCGCATGATGAAACCGTGGTCAATGGGTGAGCTGGAAAACCAGAAAGACGCTAACGGTCGCTTTACTGGCAAGAAAGAAGCCTATGGTGACCAGTTCCTCGTGCTGCACACCCCAACGCCGCTGAAACGTGCTTACACCTCGATGGTGTTGTACAGCGCAACGGCCCGTGTTGCTCGTACAGCTGCCTAACTAAAACCGGCCCCGCCTCAGGCGGGGCCATTACCTTGAGGTGAGTTATGGCCACAGTACCCGTCGAAAATAAAACTGAATTCCCGAAGCATGTCGCCGGCACGATTATTCCGCCAGGCGAAACACGCTTTTTTGAAGAATCCACGCTGCCGCCTTATCTGCGTAAGCCAAAAGTGGCGGCTGTTGAATCTCAGCCAACTGGTTTTGAGCTCATTAATGATGCCGAAATGCTTGCTACGGCAATGCTGATCGAGTTATTGGACCGGCCAGTTAAAGAAGTCAAAAAACAACTGCACACACTGCCGCTTGCCGGGCTGAACCAGTTGGATGCGATGGAGCAGGCAGGCGGTAATCGCTCAACGTTGATTAACGACATCACCAACGAGCGTCTGCGCCGTGCTGAAATCGAAAATAACGCGGAGCTGACCTCTGTCGAAAAATACGTTCAGGTGCACCGTGTCGGCTGAGTTTCACAATCTGCTGGATATCTCTCCGAATACGCTGGTCGACGCGATGCGTCGGCTGGCCTATCCGGTGTATCTGGGTGACTACAATCTCAATCTGGTCGGGGTCCGTTGTCTTTTGGATAAGGATTCCAACGAGTTTAATGATGTGCTGGCCGTGCTTTACACGCTCAATGGTCGGCAGCATCTGCACTGCATTCCCTTTACCACTGACCCCGGCGAACACTACCGGGAAAATCCGATTAACTCACTGGGCACAGCGGTTCTTGTGCCTGGTCACTATCCCGGTTGCTGGCGTGTGGGTTCCCATCGCGGCCAGTATCAGGCATTGGTGCAATGCGCCAGCATGACTGTGTACCGGGACAACGATAAGGACGCGGAGCTGGACACGGATGTCTCTACCGAGTCGGGCCTGTTTGGCATTAATCTGCACCGTGCACATGCCAATCTGCCGTCGGATGAGGTAAACCGCTGGTCTGCTGGCTGTCAGGTTGTGCCTGATCCGCTGGACTTTGACCTCTTAATGGCACTGGCGCGTAAGTCCGTCTCTCTCTATGGCGTGTATTTCAGCTACACGCTGCTGACGGAGGACCAGCTATGAACCCGATGGCTTATTTCATTTTGGCTGCTCTCCTGTTTGGGCTCTGGGGCGGTTACGAGTTTCGTGACGCCAGAGCCGAAGCTGAGCGGGTGGCTGCTGTTGAAGCGGCTGTTAAACAGGCCAAAGAAGATGAAGCGGTTTCTCGTGAGCAGGAAATTGAGCTTCGTAAGTCGCAGCAAAAAACACAGGTCGTTTACAAGACCATTACCAAAGAGGTTCCGAAATATGTGCCGGTTATTCAAAAATCTGACAGTGAGTGCAATTTGTCTAGGGGCACTGTCCGCTTGTTCAACGACGCCGCCGCTGAACGAGTGCCCGAAACCACCGGTGTCGATGACCCAGCCGATACCGAGCCTTCCACCGTTACAGAAGCCAGACTGATCGATTATGGCTTCGATGTTATTGAGCAGTACAACCAGGTTAAAAACCAATGTAATGCGCTCATCGAGTGGCACGAGAAAACACATAACAGGGAGCGGCGATGATAGACAAGGATCCGTCGGCATTTTCATTACTGACGTATTGCTGGGTTTTGGCCTTATCTACATGGGGCGGGATTGTCGGTTATATGCGTAAGCGTCGACTGGGCATTATCAAGCGGTTCTCGATCGTCGAGTTTATCGGCGAAATGATGACCTCTGGCTTTGCCGGCATGATGACGTTTTTCCTGTGTAACTCAGCCAACCTTGACCCGATGCTGTCAGCGGCCCTGATCGGCATATCCGGACACATGGGGTCACGGGCGGTGTTCATGCTCGAAGACTTTCTACAGCGGAAATTTGGTGAGGCGTAATCCATGGCTGGCACTCTGAGCAAAGCGGACTTAATCACTGACCACAAAGCCGGTATGGGCAAGTCAGCGACCAAGTTCACGGCTGCCAACGATGCCGACTTTGAGCGGCATCTGGGCAAAGCTGTCAGAGCCTTTTCACGTATCCGCCGCCGGACACTGGTCGGCACGATATCACTCACCGCTGACGAGTCTTATTATCCGGCCCCGGCCGACATGATTGCGCCCAAAGTCTCCAAATGGGGGCAGGGCAAATTGCAGCCCTGGGATGATGGTTACGCACCGCTCCCCAGAATGTCGATGTTTGAAGATGACGGCGTGAACATGATTCAGCTTTACCCTGCGCCGACATCGTTTCAAATCTGTCTGTTTGGCAGCCAGTACAGCTTCTTTTACCTGGCAGCGCATGAGATTGGTGAGCAGGCTGCTGACACGACTATCAAAAACGGTGACCGGGATCTGTTTCTGCTGCTCGCCACTATTGAGGCTGTGCGTGAGCTTGCAGCCTCTGGCATCACAGAACCCGTTCAGCTACATCGTGGCATGGGCGCTGTTAACTCGAACATGACACCAGCAGCGCTGCTGGAAGTGCTGGGCAGAGAACTGGAGCGCTATCGATGAGCTTTTCAGTCGATGTCAATGCCCGTCAGCTGATCGCAGGCCTTAACTATTATGTGAAGGCGCTGCCTGAACGCATCGATGAAGGTGTCAGCCGTGCAGCCTTCGAGGTCGGCCGTGAAATGGCAGACCATGCTCCGAAAGCACACTCAACACTGGTCAGCAGTATCAAACCTGATCAGGTGGCGCTGATGGAGTGGCGCGTTGGGCCGCATGTGAACTATGCAGCCGATGTGGAATACGGCACCGAAGGCGGGGGCTTTGTCCCGTTCGATGTTCTGTTTTCATGGGTACAGATAAAAGGCATTCAGCCGCGTAATCCGGAGTGGACGCTGGAGGATGTCACCGTGGCCATTCAGGACAAGATTCTGGCTAAAGGCACACCGGCACAGCCGTTCGCTAAACCTGTTGTTGATAGCGGCTTTGCCGAGCAGGCATTGATGCGAAATCTACTCAATAAAACCAGACAAGCCAAACAGGAGGCCGGTCTATGAACTGGTATGACGTTGCTCTGGCACTGCATCTTTTCATGGTGAATCACACCGATCTAGATGGTTATGTCGTCCAGTTCGGGGCAAAGGTGCCTATTCCAGATGCGAAAACGGTCGTGCTGATTCGGGGTCCGCATACGCCTAGAACAAATGAACCCAAAAGCCGCGAGGAGCTGACCCTGTTTGTTGAGTGCTGGGAGTCGGGTTCAGACAGTGAGTCAGAAGCACCCGAAGTGGCATATGGCCTGCTGGCCACTTTCGAGAAGAAAGTCTTCTCCGTGATTAATGACTTCGGCAAAGGTGACCAGCGTATTCAAGATAAACCAATTCGGGTTCGGGTCGGTGACGCCGAGCCTGACGGCGATATGTTCCGGCCCATGGTCGGCAGCCGGACCCGAGTCACTATTTCATGGCTATAGGAGGAAACACCATGCCAGCAACTGATAAAAAAGCCGCACCCCGAACAGAAGTAGAACTGAAAAAGGTGCATACCCATGCCGGCGAGCCTAAAGAGCCGGGCGACAAAATCAGCGTGACCGAGCGGCAGAAAGTACGCCTCGAAAAGCGCGGCATCATTTAATCGACCCGTCTCAAAGGCCGGGAATTTTTAGTTAAAGTCATAAGGAGTAAACACTATGGCGGGTGTAATTGCTGAAGGTACGATGTACCTCAATCGAATTGTGGACGGTGTTGCCCAGGGCCGCGTTAAGGTTCCCGGTCTGGCTCGTTTTTCCGTTTCCCCACAGTCGGAAAAGAAAGAAGCCAAGTCTAAGGACAAAGGCAAATATGGTCAGGTAGTGGCTGCAGTGCTGTTGCCGCAGCCTACGGAACTGGGCATTACCATTACCGACGTAGATGGTCCGGCGTTGGCCATGGCACTTATGGGTGACCTGGAAACCTTGTCAGTCAGTGGTGGCACCGTCACCGATGAAGTTGTGACAGCCAAACTGGGTCAGTATCTGGACTTGGCTCAGAAAAATATTACTGCCGCGACCGTAGTCGTGCAGGATGTCACCGACACCACCACCTATGATGAAGGTGTCGACTATGAGATCAACTATGCCATGGGCTGGATTATGCCGCTGGCAGGTGGTGATATCTCGGCAGATGATGTGCTGCATATCGATTATGACCATGGCGCGATTGCCGGTCAGCGAATCAAAGGCTCAACCCGTGCCGAAGTGCGTGGCGAGATGGTGCTCGATGGCCGCAACCTGGCAGACGGTAAACCACTTACAGTCGTTGTCCATGAAGGCATTGTGGCTACTGATGGTGAAGTCGACTTTATGTCTGATGACTTCGTCGAACTCGCTATGGGCGGCACGATGGCCACACCAGATGGTAAGAACGAGCCGTACTATGTCGATTATGGTCAGACGCTAAGTTAATCGCGGTTCAGCCTGTCAGGGATGACGGGCTGATATAAGCGAAATTTACCCCTGTTTTGCTTGCCAAAGTGAGCCATTATCGGGCTTGACTGATAAAAGGTAAGCATCTGCAAAAGCCACGGTCCTCTAGCGAGGTCGTGGCTTTTTTATTTGGGGCACTATGGCTGAAGACGTCAAAATCCATCTTAAGGCAGAAAACGATGCCAGTTCCGAGGTGCAACAGGTCACGCTTGATGCTGAAGAACTGGCGAAGGAGCTCCGTAACGCTGCGAAGGCTGCAGATGAATATGCGCCAGCGTTGGGGAAGGTGGCAGACGAGCTGGACAGCCTGACAAAACAGCAGCGCATTGTTCAGGAAATAAAAGCGCTTAAAACTGAGCTGCTGGGTTCGACCCGAGCCTTAATTGACGCTAAGGACAAAACTAAACGACTCGCTGCTGAGGTTAAAGGCTCAATTGGTTCTAACAAAGAGCTGAATAAAGAGCTGTCTAATTCCAGAGCCAGACTTAAGCAGCTGGCCAGTGTTCAAAAAGAGCAGATCAGCAACTATCGACGCCTTAAATCTGAGGCTGAATCATACGGCATCAACACCCGTAATCTGAACACAGCTCAGCGAAGTCTAAGCTCATCCATCGAGGCAACCACCAAAAGAGCGCGTGACCTACAGTCACAGCTCGGTAAAACGTCAACCTCTGCCAGAGCGGCTGGCGATGCAGTCTCTGATGCAGGGAAGGAAGCACAGGGGTTTTCTGATCAGGTTAAAGGTGCAACTGCTCGTGTTGTGGGCTTTGTTGCCGCGCTTCTCAGTATTCAGAAGGGCAAGCAGTTTCTGACAAGTGTCCTGGAGACAGGCGGTCAGTTCGAGACGTTTGAAACCCAGCTCGAGGGTGTGTTCGGCTCAATCGAAGAGGCTGAGGGTGCATTTAATTGGATCGAAGATTTCACCGAAGACGTCCCGCTGCAGTTGGACCAGACGCTCGAAGCGTTTGTCCGGCTTAAAAACTTTGGTCTGGATCCCATGGACGGGACTATGCAGGCGCTGGTGGATACAAATGCCAAGCTGGGCGGTGGCCAGGAGCGACTGAACGGCATTATTCTCGCTGTTGGCCAAGCCTGGGCGAAACAGAAACTGCAGGCCGAAGAAACTCTGCAGCTGGTCGAGCGTGGTGTGCCTGTTTATGAGCTGCTTGAGAAGGCAACCGGTAAGACAGCTGGCGAACTGGAGGAGCTGAGCCGAAACGGTGAGCTCGGTCGTGATGCCATCAAGGCGTTAATCGATGAGATGGGCAAGGGCGCTGTCGGACAAGCTGCGAAGGAAATGTCCAACTATCGAGGCATTGTCTCGAACCTGAAAGATGACTTTGTCCAGTTCCTGAATCAAATCGCCGATCAGGGTGTACTGGATTACTTCAAGGGGCAACTGCAACAGGTCCGGGACACCATTCAGCAAATGGCCGATGACGGCCGTCTCGAGCAGCTGGCCAAGCGTATATCTGACTTCATGATCACCGGTGCTGAGGCGACGAAAAACTTCCTCGGCATTATTGTTGGCCTGAGTCGGGAGCTCAAGATTCTGGCCGGCGCATTTCTCGCGCTCAAATTTGGTGGAATGCTCCAGGGCTTCTGGGGGATGGCTACCGGCGCTGCCGCTGCGACCACCAATATTAAGGCATTAACGCTGGCATTAATCCGCACCGGCTGGGGAGCAATTGCTGTCGGTGCTGGCATTCTAGTCGGCAAGTTATGGGAAATGAATGAGGCCAGCGCAGAAGCAGCTCGCCGGCAGCAAGAGCTCGCCGACAAACAGCGGGAGGTCGACGACGTTTATGCTTCGCTGTCTGACCGACTTGGCATCCAGATCAGAAATAGCCGTGAGCTCACCGAGGCAGAACGTGAAGGCCTGATCGTTTTCAGCGAGAAGACGCGACAGTATGAGTTGGTCAAACAGAAAACAGAAGAAGTCATTGATGCTGCGAGCCAGTATAAGTCAGAACTGAGTGGTGTCACCGAGGGGATAAACCTTCAGGCTCAGGCAATCGTTAATTCTGCAGCGAGTGGTCAGGCATTTGTTGAACGCCTGGCGATGATGAAAGAAGAATCGAGTGGTTTGGCCGGTGAGCTGGAGCGCATGAATGCCGCGGACTTTCTGAACTTCGCTCGAGAGTTCAAAAACGCAACTAACAATGATTACCTGCCGGCCGCTGACGAAATAGAAACGCACAATGCGATTATTTCTGAATCTTGGCGCCGGTTGAATGTTGATGTCGAGACACTGGCCTCCGGAATGACATCTTCAGGCGCTTCCGCGATGGCTGCGTTTGACTTATTGGCCGAAAATGCCGGTGCGAACAGTAAGATCATCACTGAGGCTTTTAATGGTGCGCTGAACACTGTTCAAACCACGCGAGGGCTGGAAGAGCTAAAACGACGTATCGAAGAGTTTGGTCGTTCTGGCCGTCTTACTGGTGACCAGGTTGATGAGGCACTGGAAAAAATCAAGGCCAAAACCAGTCAGGTTGATGAGCAACTTATTAAAGCCCGCGAAGCACTCCGGGAACTAGGGCAGGGCATTAACAGTGCTGAGACGGTTTCAGCGCTCAATGATATCGGTATCGCCGCTGCTCAAGCCTGGCAGGACGGCAAAATCAGCGCCGAAGAATATCTCGAGGTCATGGCTCAGGTCGACGCTCAGAAAGAAAAGCTGATCGAAACGACCAACCGCCTGACTGAGGCAGAAAAAGAAGCGGCTGACGCTGCTAAAGAAAAAGGTGACGAGGAAGAGAAGTCGACCGAAAAAGTTATCGTCGCTCGTCAGGCGGCTACCGAAGCTTCACGCATGGAAGCCGAGGCCATGGCCAAAGCCCGTGAAGAGGTGAACAAAACCGCACTGGCCCACGGGTATGGCATCGAAGGCTTGAAGAAATACTGGGACGCCGTTGAAGACCTGACGGCTCGCTATGTAGAAGCGAACAAAAATGCCCAGAACATGGCTGCCAGCGTGGCACAGCTCGACGCGAATGCAAAGGTCTCGGTCAGCTCGCTCGAGGGCTATGCAAAGGGCTTGGAGTCGGCAATCCGTGGCGGTGATGAGTTAAATAGCCAGTCATTGAGCCAGCTTCAATCTGCTTTATCGGCTGTGCGTAGCCGGATTCAGGCTATCAAGTCAGAAACGGAGTCTGCCAAGAACGAGTTGAGCGGTTTTGAAAGCGAGCTGGCTGGCCTGCAGGGTGATCAGCAGCGAGTTCAGGAGATTCAATACCAACAGCGTCGGCTTGATCTGCTCAGCAAGATTAAGGCGGCAGAGGCATCCGGTAACACATCCGCTGTTCAGAACTACAAGGAATCCCTTTCTCTCCTGGAGCAGATCAACCGCATCAAGCAACAGAACATTCGTGATACAGAGCGCGAAGCGCAGCTGCAGAGACAGTCTCAGGCAACACCCCAAACCCAGAGTCAGGTTGCTCCCGAGTCCGCGAGCAGAACAATTCGCATGGTCCTTGAATCCGACGATGGCCGACATGCATCGGTGTACGCCAGCGAAGGCGATGCTGACAACGTGATTGAAATGATGACCAAGGCAAAAGGAGTCAGCGCCCGATGACTATCACGCTTGAGGCTATTGGCTTGCCAGACGACCTTCTCTGGAGTGATGAATACCTGTGGTCGCCCGTTAAACAGAGCATGCAGCTCTCACTCAGTGGTAAACCGATTATTCAGGAAGCTGCACAGGTTAAAGGCCGCCCAATCACACTGGAAGGTGATCAGGAATCAGCCTGGGTAACAAAGCAGACCCTCGAACAACTCCGTGCCCTTGAAGCGACCCCGAATAACGATATGACGCTCGATTATCACGGCAGCGCCTTCACCGTGCGTTTCAGCAGGAGCGACGGCAACCCCATTGAGGCAAGGCCTATTGTCGGCTTTGCCAACCCACAAAATGACGATGTTTACAGTCTTCGGCTGAAACTGTTCACCGTTTAGGAGCAAGAAATGCCTATCCAATCTCAGGACATAAAAATTTTTGCATCGGACGCCATGAACGATGCTGACGAAGGCGGTGGCGCGATTACCGGACAGGTCATCGTTGATGGCCAGAGCAACAACATTTTTCAGGATATCAGCACGCTCGACCGGGTTTATGGTGCTGTGCATATGCGTAAGGTGTTTCCTGCTGTCAGCATTCAGACTCAGGATATTTACTTCGGCAGCCATGTGATCATCAGTAAATTGCCAGGTGATCAGAAAATCGGTGTAAACCTGTTTAATACTGAGGACTGGTTTGACCGCCGACCCGCTGCACAAAGCCGAGTCGAAAACTACCGTGCAAAAGGGGCGAACTACACAGGCTTCCTGTTTGCAACGCAGTACAAAGGCTCCAAAGTCGTCACCATTTTTCAGAGTGAAAGCGCGCCGATTCCGGGCGTGGGTGATGTTCTCTATCTACATCAGCTGTCAGAGACGCAAACCCAATTCATCAAAATCACTAAGCTTGATGACCGGGTGCAGGAATTTACAGATGCAAGCGGCACATTCCGCCGGCGCATTTTAGAGCTTGAGATCAGCCAGAGCCTTGAGTATGACTTTGTCGGCGCTCAAATTTCACGACTGGATACACTGTCGCCGCAGGCACAAATCAAGCAGACCGTCGTCGCCAATGCTGCGAAATATTTCTCAGCGCGGCCTTTGGCGGTGGCTGGCGCAGCTGAAGATTCTGTGATTGAAGTTGATACGGTTTACAGCCAGGTTATCCCGAGCAGTCTGCAGGAGCTCTCCATCACTGATGCCGATATCAACGGTGTGTCGGTGCCGTTGGTCGCGTCAGATAACGGGCCAGTCACACTGAGCATTTCCAATAGCTTCGGGCCCAACCTCAGCTTTTATGCTGGCAGCCCGATTCTGCCGGGCAGTTTCAGTTTTGCTTCTGGTGGCAACACCATTGTTGATGAAGGCGGCACGCTGAAATCGGGCAATACGGCAGTAGGAACGATTAATTATCTCGAGGGAAGCTGGACATTCCTCGCAACCAGCCCGACGTATTCGGGCACAAAGAATGTCGTGTTTAAACCGGCAGCGGTGCCGCAACAGGTGAGCAATACCGGTACGGAGGCGATTACCGAAGCCAATCGTGGGCTGATTTATAACTACACCATGCTACCGCTGGCGTTACCCGGTTCGGTGCAGGTGAGTTATCGTTCGCTTGGCGAGTGGTACACGCTTTACGACGATGGCAACGGCAAAATTGAAGGGATTGAAGACGGTATCGGTACCGGTACCATCAATTACAGCACCGGCACATTGACAGTGACGCTGGCAGCGCTGCCGGATGAAGGCTCGCAAATCATTTACACCTGGGGCAAACCGGTGAGATACAGCAACAGAGCGAACCAGACGCCTGACCCGCTGACCTTTCTTATTCAACTGGCACATACCGGCATCGCGCCTGGCACATTCGATATCAGCTGGACGGGTGCAGACACACTGGCAAAAAGCGCCTCAGCTGATGTGTATGGGGTAATTACTGGTGATGCGACGGGCACCATTAACCACGTCACCGGTGAGGTGGAGATTCGCCCGAACGCGATGCCGCTGGGTGGCACGGTGTTCGATGTGGATTATCAGTACGGAACACCGCTGACTAAAAATTTCACAGCACCGGTGAAGTCGGGTGGTGACTTAACGCTTGATCTGACTTACGTCAACATTGAGCCGAACACACTGGAGCTGAAATGGCCGGTCGAGGCGGATCCACTGGACTGGGAATCTCGTGACGAAAAGCTGTCTGTTCAATCAGTATCGGGTGAAGCGATTGCCACAGATGATGGCAACGGTAATATCAAGCTTGCAGATGGCACTACGCTCGGTACCATCAACTACAGCACGGGCATCGTAACCTTTAACCCCGACATCAGCGGTAACGCATACAAGGCGGTGTTTGATAACACCTTCGGCGGGCGTGCGCCGTCAGGCACTGGCAGTATCAGAACGGTTTATGACTTCCAGCAAGTCGGCACCACCGAAGTGACGGTCGGCCTGTTATACCCGACAAACGGTTCGGGTTACGTTAACACCAAGTTCAGGGCAGCTGATTCACCATCTTCAGTGAGTACGCAGGTCACAGTGACCCAAATGCAAGTTGACCTGACTGACGGTTTCGATGAAACGCTGGTACCGGGTTCAGTCCGGTTCCGGTTGGCCGGCAAGACCTACTCAGACCCGAACAAAAATGGGCAGTTATTTTTCGATATTAATCCGGCTACCGGTGTCGGCAATCTGGCGGGGAATATCGATTACGGCACCGGTGTCGCTACAGTCACGGACTGGGCCGACGGTGCGAATACACTCACCTTGCAAAGCCTGTTAACAGAGCGCGGCAAGATTCCTGTCAGCCAGGTCACCTTCAGAATTCCGAACGCACCGATTCGTGTCGGGAGCTTGCAGATCAGAGCCACTAAAATCGACGGGACGTTACTCACGGCGACTGCAGATGCGCAAGGTGACATCCTCACGACTGACATGATCGGCTTCATTGAATACGAAACAGGCGTCGTTTCACTGTCTTTCGGCAATGAAGTGGTAGCGGCAGGCAATGAAAGTGAAGAGTGGTATGACCCCGCTGCCGTTGATGGTGAGGGAAACATCGTTGAGCCTGAGCTGGTGTTCGCAGAGACCATGCTTTATAACGCGGTTTCTCAGACCTTCTTACCCCTGGACTCTGACATTCTCGGACTTAACCCTGTCAGGCTGCCACAGGATGGCAGAATCCCTGTTTTTGCTGCTGGCGATGTTGTTGTCGTATTACATGACCAGGTTACATCGGGCACCTATTCAAATGCACAAGTGACTGACTTGGGCCGTGGGCGTATAGCCAAACTCAGTGTGAGGGACAGTGCCAATCAGGAAATCCTTGCGACTCGCTACACGGCCGATTTGGATGCCGGCACCATTACCTGGGACGATCTCTCGGGCGTATCTCAGCCCCTGACTATCACCGACCGAATAGAGGATATGGCAATCCTTACGGACGTGCAAATCAACGGCAAGCTCTCTCTGAGTCAGCCGCTTACCCACGAGTTCCCGGTCAATGAAACGTTGGTTTCCAATGCCATTGTGTATGGGGATCTGTTTGCCCGAACGTCCATCCCCTTTGATCAGCAGACCTGGACTAATGTCTGGAGTAACACTCTGATTGGCAGTAGCGTTGCCGCTCAGTACAACAACAGCCAATACCCGATTCAGGTGGATAACGCGAGTGCGATTCAGGAGCGTTGGGCGTTAATTTTCACAGGGCCATCAACAGTCAATGTGATTGGTGAGAATGTCGGCCAAATCCTAAGCAGCATCAGCATCGGCGTCGATATTGCACCTATCAATCCGAATACAGGTCAGCCTTATTTCACTATCCCAAATGAGGGGTGGGGTAGTGGCTGGTCGTCTGGCAACGTTTTACGCTTCAACACATTCGCAGCTAATGCGCCGGTCTGGATTATCCAGTCAGTCGGGCAGGGTGAGGAAACTGACGACGACTATACCTTCTGCCTCGAAGTCCGAGGCGATATCGACACGCCATAAATAAGGAACTGACATGGGAGATATCAGATTTTCAACGAATCTACGTAATGACCGGGCTCAGCAAGTGGTCGATGATTTGGATGCTGCCGCAACGCCCGGGTATATCGAATTCTACGGCGGTGGAAGCGGCCGACCTGCAGCAGGGGCGGCAGTCACTGACCAGACGCTGATTGCTATCTGCGAGCTATCCGACCCATCCGGAACGGTCTCCAATGGTGTGACCACCTTTAACCCCGTGAGTGATGAACTCTCGGCGCTGGCAGATGAGGATATTGAGTGGGCGAGAGCTTACGACGGCGATGATGTGTTTGTGATGGACTTAGGCTGTGGTTTAAATGGAAGCGGCAAATCCATCATCTTCAATACATTGACGGCTCGTATCGGCGGTGTGGTTCAGATTTTGAGTGGTTCGCTGACTGAGGGGAATGCTTGATGTCGATTCCTCAGAACGGACTAATTTTTCATCACAATATGTCATTGGTCGATGGAACAACACTTACGGCCGTGTTTGGACCAGATGCTGTAATAGAGGGGGCACCACCTCTGGTGGAGGGATACGCTGGTGCTGATGCAAGGCAGTTTCGGCTAGCCAATCAGCAGCGGTGCTATATCCCGTCAACAAGCTTGTTACCATCAAGCGGCTTTACACTCACAGCCGTTATGAAAAAACTCGCTGGGCAAGGGATTCAGGATTACGTCGTCATGGGCAAGGACGGATTCGGACAGGGTTGGGGCGTTTTTCTTCTAATTAACGATACTGGATATTACGCTTCGATCGTCTCGTCAAGCCCTCTAGCTCAACAGAGCGTTCCTGCAATATCTCCGTCAGTTCTTGACCAATTCCATATACTTACACTCAGGTATAGTCCAGGCAATTGGCTGGATCTAAGTGTGGATGAGAATATTGCCGCCAGCAGAAAAACAGGCACATTTACCGGTCTGAGAAGCTCATCATTTGGTTTTCAAATATCAGGTCACCCTAGTAGTAACCCTAACCTTTACGTCGATGGAGATCGTGGCGACATTTTGGGATGGTCAAGAGTATTTAGCGACCAAGAGGTTGAAGATCTCCATGATTATTTAGGTGCGCAACTGTTGATCAATGGTCAAATTGATGAAAATTTGGCTTCAGAAAGTTGGAAAGTTAGAGCTACTGCGGTATCAGATGGAACGCTCATATCGAGCGACACTGTTTCGAATGGTCCATTTTCTCTCAACATTCCAGTTTCGAAGGCTCAGCCCTTATATGTCACAGTCTCAGCGGATATTGGCGCACAATGGGAGCCCAATGCGACTGTTGCCGTTGATCAGAAAGCTTTCCCTACAGATCCGGTAACCTCGCCGTATTATTACAAAGCGAACTCTGCGGGCCAGACAGGCGCAACAGAGCCAATATGGCCATCAACACCGGGCAGTACGGTGCAAGATGGTGACATTACATGGGAATGTGTCGAAAGACTGATCCAACCCATAACCCACGGCCCACTAATCCCTTCATAAGGCGGCATCATGGCCTACACGCCGTCAACGACATTTAATTTCAGCGGCGGCAGTTACACACCGTCAACGACCTTTGATTTTTCCGATGCGCCGCCATCAGAAAACATTGGTGACATTGCTTCTACGCTTGATGATGCTGTTGGTTCATTTTCTGCTTCGGTTGCCCTGTATGGTGATATCTCAGCCTCATTGGATGACGCGGTTGGTGTGTTTGAGGGGCGAATTCACGTTGCAGGCATTATTGATGCTGTGCTGGATGATGTTACCGGCGAGTTTGTTGGTAACTTCGTCGACAATCAGGGCGTCCTCGATGCAGTACTTGATGACGTGGTCGGCGGAATTATCGGCAACTATGACTCAAACGTACAACGCTGGATAACAGCTGATCTGTTAAGTGAGTGGCAGGATACTGGTCAGGTCGATACCAAGTCACTGATGAGCCGTGATCAGGCAACGCGAACCGACCATAAGGCTGTCAGTGTTCAGCAGAACGGGTTAATTCTGATCACAGAAACGGACCTTGATACTGACCAGGCGAAAAGGCTGGACCATGCCGCCTGCAGTGCAGAGCAAAAAGGCACAAGCCTGCAGACCGTGGCCACTATGGTGAGAGAGCAGGGCATTAAGATTCACCGCGCTATGCTATCCGCCAATGAAACGGCGCTGAAACGACATATCGGCTCAGCTATGGTGGCTCAACAAATGACGAAGGTGTATCCGGATAGATGGCTTGCACCAATTCAGGATACCGCCAAAACCCAGACCGACTTCAAACGCCTGGTGTGGTTGGAGCCGCCTCCAGAGCATCGCTACACACCTCAGACAACATTCAGCTTCAGCGATAACGGTTACATACCTGACCCGGTATATGTCTGGGACTATGGCGAAACCGCCTATCTGGCGACTGGACACAACCTCGGTGTTGCCAGAAATGAGTTCAACAGCTACTGGCAGCGTGCCACTGACTTTCGTGACAAGCTCTGTTCAATTATCGAAATAGCCCGTCGGCCTCCACCAGGCAAAAGTCCATGGATTGATTTGCCGAGACCAGACCCTGATCCGGAGCCACCATCCGGCGAGACATTCGACGTACCCATTAGGGAGACCTACACCATGAATTTTGACGTCAGCGTGACCCTTGAGGATCTGACTGAGATTGATGTCGATAACATCAAGCTCGACTATGACCGTGACAGCTTTGCCTGGGTATTCAGTGCCGAGCTATTGGATGCTGCTCAGATACCTCTGATTAAGCCCTTGTCGGATGGCTCAGCCGTGAAGCTTATCGTGACGTTGAACAGCTATGTCTTCCATATTCTGGTCGAAAAGCTACCTCACCGGCGCCGGTTTGGAGAAAAGAGAACCACCATTTCCGGCCGTGGTCTCAGTGCCGAACTAGCAGCGCCTTACTACCAGGCCACTACCGGCATGCAGGGTGATTTGCTGGCGATTCAGCAGCTGGCAGCGCTGCATGTGCCGGCAGGGTGGACGCTGAACTGGCAGCATGTGACCTGGAACGTGCCGGGCGGTGCTTATTCCTACCAGAACCGGACACCGATTCAGGCTATCGCCGATATTGCTGACGCAGCCGGTGCATTCGTGCGGCCATCACGGGATAGCAAGGTGCTGGACGTGATTCCGGTTTATCCCGTACTGCCCTGGAGCTTCGGCTCAGTCTCGCTCGATGTGGCCATCCCCGAAGACATCATTGTCGAAGTCACGCACAGAGACACGTCCAGACAATATGCTAATGGCGTCTATGTGCATGGGGCAGAAATCGGCGGCGAGGTTGGATTTTGCCGTCTTAACGGCACCGCCGGTGACGTGCTGATGCAAACCTATTCAAACCCGTTAATGACTGATGTCGTCGGCATTCGAGCCCAGGGCGAGCGTCTGCTTGCCTCAGAGTTTACACAGCCGGACATCGAAGGCCTGACCGTACCCCTCGACAGCAGCACCATGCCATTGTTGGAAGTCGGCACCTTCATCGGCGCCACGATTGACGGTAACGAAACCCGGGGCATAGTTAACGCGCTGAGCCTGTCAGCCCGTCGCGACCCGCCAGAGATTTATCAGACCGTGCGTATCGGCGAAGACACAAACAACCAGTGGATTGCCTTCCAGACCTTACTGCCAAAAGACCCGCTACTGATTGGCACGCTGCAGAGCACCGATGGCAGCACGTCGGTAATGCAACTGATTGATGGTGGTGTGATGATTGTCCGCGGTACAGGCACTGTCGGTGAGAAGTATTACATCCGGTCAGGCCAGATTCAGGGCGAAGCGCCGAATATGACTCAGAGTGAGGTGGTTATTTAACCTTGCAAAGAATCTTCTAATTTATATTTCTCACGATAGATAGACTCATAATTGATGATGAATTTAGTTTTTTTACCGTTCAGTTCTACGAAGCTTTTTAGCCTCTGATATGCATGATTATTATCTGGCATTCTTACCTCGAATACTCTGATTTCTCCGCTTGAAGGAATAATCATAGTGTCATTGAGACCTGAAACCGCTGCAGACTCCCATCCACTAGGAACCAGGACATTAAGTAGTTCCATTATTTGCTCAATGCCTGTTCCTGGCACCTCAGTGCCATCGTAAAGTATTGAATGAGACCTTATAATCGCTGGGCCATGCCCGTTATTGTGGACTTTTACGTCAAAAAATACATACGGTTTATTTGTAAAGGTATAGCTGAGTGATAGGTAGGGGGCTGTGGTCATTCTGTTCTCTTCTCTGGAGATATTAATCTGCCAAACGGTAAGACCTAAAGCGCAGAATGATGTGACTGCAGTTGCAGAGTAAAAAATCACTTCTGAAGTGATGCCTTCGCCGGGAATGACTGTCAGCCATGCGATTACCAACACGCCAATAAATATCCCTACAAGTAATGCAATTCCTGTAATTAGGTGGTTCATTACCAGCGCGACTGTTTCGAGTATGTAGCAAAGGCTCTAAAAGCGAAGATGATGGATAACCCAAGAAGCATAATCGGGATCAGGTAGACGAGCCAACCAATACTGCCGATGAAAGCATTGGCAATCACATCTTTATCTACTGGGTGATTGTAAGCATAGGCCCAACGATAGGCGTAGCTTGATAGAACCAGAAAGATAACTGAGACAACCACGCCAAATTTCCAGCTGTAGCCGGTCAACTCTAACAACATGTCGATGAATTTCTCTGAGGGCTTAATCCGTTTTGCCATGTAATTTAATCCTTACTTGGTTTGTCCGTGTGGTTTGGGAGTCCTGGTTGCACACTAGTGAAAGGTGATTGTTTTGTGTCGTAATAGTCGATACTGTTCACTTTGAAGCGATTATTTAGAATTTCTTTGTAGTCGAGCTCGACATCTCTTCTATGTGTGTGTTTTGGCCGTGCTAATGACTTGGATATTTGTCCTGAGTATTGCTTTTGAGTTTTGTCATTAAGTGTTTCAAATTCATTATTAAATTTGCGTGACACTTCAACAAATGACTTGTATACCTTTCCAAAAAGTGGGGTGTCTATTGCTAGTTCATACGCATAAGTTCGAATGAATTCACCTAAAAACTCCCTGCTACCGTAAATCGAGAGCCATGAGCCAGACTTACCAGCCTTGAGGCTTGCTACTAACTCTTCAAGAGCCGCTAGCATTGATTTGCTATCAATTTCACCTGAGTCTCTGATCTGTCCCAATAGGTTTATTATTTCGTCGAACAGATCCGGTAAACGACTTTCATCAAAGTACTGCTGGAATGTCTCTTCGAAATCGATACCCGAAGTTGTGTTGTCTTCATGCGTGAATTGATAAGCTTCAAGTTGTTTATTGACCTCAATAATCGTACGCATCAGAGCTTCAGGTTTTATGGCATTATTTGTGTATCTCTCAAGGGCGCCATTGAGGTTTTTGAGCCAAGCAGGCTTGTCAGGTTGAGCAAGTAAGTCGAGAAGAGTTTGAGACGAGGATAAACAGCGCTCAGCTTCAACTTTCTTTGCTTGATCATTCTTGTTGACAAACGTGACAACCAGGTTTGCAACGTTATTTTTTAGTTTGCTGTGTTTGTCAGTGATTGTACGGGCGACTTTTTCATGGGTTTGTTCAGGCATTACTGGTGTCCTCTCACTGCAGCCAAACCGGCAGCGGCAGGTAGTCCTTAAAGTCCGTTACCTTCCCATCTCGATTAACCGTGATCACTTTTTCTGAGCGAACATAGCCGCCATAGGCATTAGTGGCTCGGTAGTTAATGAGAGTTTTGTGCTCGCCTATACCGTTGAAGGTTTGAACCCATTCCAGATCTTTGAGCGAGTCGGGGTCTCTGAGTGCTTCGTCGAGATAGTTGAGGGTCGCCTTCTTTACTTCATCTGGGGTTTCAACTTCGTCCCACAGGTCTTTTTCAGAAAGCTTTGTTGACCCTGATTCGCCAGGCAAAGTAGAGACGTGCCTTTCTATGGTTTGATTGGCTTGTTGCTCCTGCTTTAATCGCAGTTGCTCGGCCATGCGTTCCTGTTCGATACGGTGCCGGCGCTCGGTTTCAGTTTCTTTTGCCCATTCTGTGTTTTGGTCATCTGCACAAGGCTGAGCCTGAAAACTGGTGTTACCGAGTGAGTCTGAGCATTTGTAAATCTCAGCAAAGGCACTGCCAGAGCAAGCCACTGAAAAGAGAAAAATTGCCTGTTTAAGCATAAAAACACTCCGTGTTATTGAATTTTTCGTATTACCTGCAGAATGAGTTGCTTTGATTCCTCATCCAGTGAGCGAAAAAGCTGAAGGAGCTCGTACTCTTCTGAGTTTTTATCGACCGGTGTCGTATAAAGTGGACTGCTGGTATCGGCTATGACATCAGGTAATGAGTTGGGCAGAGCGAAGAGCTCAAGGCGGTCATTCATACTGACCAGTCCGGCGCCAGAGAGCAGCCCATCTTTTTTACTATCACCCAGAAGTTCGTATGTGCCGAGCTCACCATTCACTAAGCTATTCATAGCTTCTTGTGAAATCGTAGTCATCATGAAAGCGCTTGCATGCAGGGCGGCTTCAGAAATTGCTTTGACTCCTGCGGGTGATAGAACTTCGATAGCCGTATATTCGATAAAGCCACTTCGGGCTCTTTGGAAAGCTGATGCCATCGTCAGCACGATGGCAGTTCGGTCGGTATCGTCAACAATATAGGCAGTCCAGGCCTCCTGGGCGAGGAGGTCTTCCAACACGTCAGCACATTCACCGTCATGTTCAAGCTTTGCCAGTCGATAAGGTGAGCCTTTACCCTCTGTTAACCACAAAAATGAAGCGTTTTCGCATTTCGAAATGATGCTGAGAACGTTCTCGCTCGGTTCAGCGGTCTGATCCTTGATGTGCTTTACCGTATCGCGAGCTATACCCATGCCGCCAAGCCATGTGTGATGGGCTCTGTCCTTTCTTAGATACTCAATACGATCAAAGAGTGAACTCATAAGTAATAAAATAATTCCTAAAATGTGTTGACTTAGTAATTAAGCCCATTTAAAGTACATAAAAAGTTACTAAGTAACTAATCACTTACTTAAGCGGGGAGTCTATCACATGTCTACTAACAGCAAATCTGAAACAGGTCGCTTAACTGCTGATGTGCCACTGACGCTAGCGCGAAGAGTGAAATCTAAGGCCGCTGAATTAGGAAAAACGAAAAACGAGTTTGTCGGTGAGGGCATGGAGCTGTACCTGAAACAGTTAGAGAAACAACAACCAGCCGCATAGGAATAGTGGTCAAGCAGGGCGGCAACCCTGCCTGACCGGTTGAGGCTGGCTTTTCCGTACCTTTTACCTCTGAGCTTTCGCTCAAGGTCAATCATAGCCAGCCCCTTTTAGAGAGCAAGTCGAAAGTAGGGGCAAAACGACATGGCCAACATGTTCGATCCGATAGAGCAGGCGAGTTACGACCTGGTCCATGATTTCAAAGGCGGTGCCGCCAGACTGGCACCGCTGGCGAATATGAATGCGGGCACCTTGCAGCACAAGGTCAACCCGACGATGGAAACCCATCACCTTCACCTTAAAGAATCCGTCAGCCTGATGAATGCAACACAGGACTTCCGCCTGCTGCATGCCGTCAGCGCTCAGCTGGGTTTTGTCTGTGTGCCTACCGGCAAGTATCAAGATGTTTCTGATGTGGAGTTTCTGACGCTCTACACCGCCGCTATGAAAGAGGTCGGCGACCTATCTAAAGCCATTCAGGATGCCTTTGCGGATAAACGCATCACACAAAAGGAAGTGAAACGTGTCCGCCGTGAAGCGTTGGAAGCGGTTGCAGCACTGGCTGAACTGCCAGCCCGACTGGAGGCCATGAGCGATGAGTAAGTTATTTCGCCTCCTGAATCCAAAAATCGGCCTCAATGCTAATCAGCGTGTGTGGCTTGAACTCGGCCAGAGCCTGCCCATCGGTAAGGGCCGTGCCTACCGTCTACTCAACATCCGTTCGGGTGAGAAAACCCAGCCTGCGTTCGCTGAGGAAATCTTCGGACACACGATGAAATACCACGACATCGAGGACGGCCACTGGCGCTGTGAAACAGTGCGCGAGGGCTATCTCGAAATCATTCCCAAAGCAGTGCGTTATGACCAATCCGGCCGTGTTGATGCGGTGCTGGTTGATTTGTTACTGACACCGGCCTCAATGGTCTCGGGTCAGGTTTAACCCCCGATCGTCTTTTTCAGCTTCAGCGATCGGGCTTTTTATACAAGGGGTGCGTTATGGAAACAATGGAGAGGTATCTGACCCAGCAGGAAGAGCGGCAGCTGCTCAACACTGTGGCTCGGGTGAATGATGTTTACGCCAAAAGAGACTATGCCTGGATGCGTCTGCTACGGCATACCGGCCTGCGTATTGGCTCCTGTGCGGCTTTGACTGTAGACGATGCACAAGAGGGTATCGCTACCGGTAACCTGCCGGTTAACCCTGAGTTTGCCAAGCGTGGCAAAGGTGGCCATGTGCCACTGAACAAGGCTGCCCGTCAGGCGCTCACTGATCTGCTCAAAATTCGCCGTGAAATGGGGCATGAAAAGGATATGCAAGGCCGCCTGATTATGGGGCGTAAACACCGGGGTTTGAGTGTTCGCAGCTTTCAGGCGCGTATGCAGCACTGGCGTGATGAAGCAGACCTGCCTGTTGATGTGTCGCCTCACTGGTTCCGTCATACCCTCGGTGTTCGCATCATGCAGCATTCCACCGCAGCCAACCCGTTGGGCGTCGTTCAGCGCGTGTTACTGCACAGCAATATTGCCTCTACTGGCATCTACACCCGACCTTCGAAAGAAGATGTTCAGCTCTCACTGGAGGCGGCGTCATGAGTGATTTAACACTTAGGCAGTTGCAAACACAGTTGCCATGGACTGTTCATTATCACCGCGATTTTCGTTCTTCATCCATGAGCCATAAGGACTTCGGTCATGCGCTGCTCCATGTTCAGAAAGCTGCAGGAAAACTCGCTGCGGTAGTCAATGACGCTGAGCATGGAGGTAGTGATTTTAAAGCTGAAGAGGTTGACCGGTACGTTGCTGATCTAGTGGTTTGCGCTTTGCGAATGGCTAACACCTGTCCAGGCAGAACTATCGATCTACAACGAGCTGTTGAAAGCAGGATTGAAACCAAAAACGAAGCCGAGCTAGCAAGGGAGCAGCAATGAACCGCGAAAACCGCTACCTGGTGTTAAAACACACCGATATCACTGCTGGCCTGAGCATGGCCCAGCGCAAAATCCTCGAATCACTGGCTGACATGGTCGCCGACCGTCGTTCTATCGAAGGCAAACACATGCTGCAAGCGGTCGTTATCGAATCTGACTGGCCGGAATACGAGCCTGTCTGGCGTATGTTGGCGCGTCGTGTTGAGCCTTGGGCGCCGCCGACACCAGAGCAAAAGGCTGGGGCGATGGCGCTGCTGCAGCACCACGCCACCATAACGGCCTACCTGAAAGGTAAAGGCGTTTTTGAGGTCAGCCTTTCTCAGGGTAATTACCTGCTCAATGTGGCTGGCAACTGCCCCAAGTCCGGCGCGTTGCTGAACAAAACCGACCTGCAGCGGTTTATCGATGAGCTGCAGGTTCTCTGCGATGCGATGTCGCCTGCGAATCAGAAGAGGGCACACGCATGAGCGTATTCATTTTGTTTTTACTAAGCGTTGCCTATCTCGTTATTGGGCAGGTTTTTCTGCTGAGTTGTGATCTGGAACTGCGCACGGTTTGCCGCCGTATTTGGGCTAACAGCTGGCTGTATGTCTTCGCCTCAGTTGTCTGGCCGCTGACTTGCCTATGGATTAGAGCTAAATGGCTACGCAAACAAAAAAACGCCGGGTCAATCTGAGCGCCTTACCGCCGGAACGTAAGCGGGCAGCGCGAGATTACCTGGCAGACAAACAGCCGGAGACGCTGAAGCTTATCGAGTCGGATTTTTTCCAGACCTTGCGGGATGAGTTCCCCAACGGGTCAGTCATCGTAGAAATTGAAGTGGAGTCGAAATGAGCACAAGGAAACTAGAGCAAATCAAGGATCAGGCACGACGCCTGTTATCAGAGGAAGGGTATTTAACGGCTACACAACTCGCATCATTGTCGAGCCCGCCTGTCAGCTCTGCTTCTATGGCCATTGCGCTTAACCAGCTCTTTTCAGAAGGCGAGGTTCGCCACAGCCCCGGCAATGGCTGGACATTGGTTCACAGCGGAGGTGAAGGCGATGCAGTCGAGGCTTGAGTCACTTCTTGAGGCCTTTGCCAATATTGGTACTGGCATGCTGGTTTCATTCACTCTGGGGATGATTGTTTACCCGTGGTTTGGCTTTAACGTCACACCGACTCAGAACGTCTGGATTGTCGTTATCTTCACCACCGTATCGTTGCTGCGCTCTTACCTGTGGCGTCGCTGGTTTAACCGTCAACTCGTTCGGAGGGTTAGCCGTGGCCTCCGTTGAAGAACTCAAGCAGCGTATTGACCTGCACGACTTAGCTAACCGTCTTGGCCTGTCCCGTCCGGGTGACCGTGGCAACTACCGCAGCCCGCACCATGACGACAAGTCTCCATCGCTGTCGATATTCGAAAAGGGTGGCGTCTGGCGCTGGAAGGACCATTCACAAGACACCGGCGGCAGCTGCATTGACCTGGTCTGTTACGTTAAGGAAATGGAAGTCGCCGAGGCGATTGTCTATCTCCATGACCTTTACGGCCTGCCTTTAGACCGTCAGAACAGCAATCAGCCACGTGAGCCTAAATCGCTTGCCGAGCATATCGCTGACAAGTGCTTCGAAAAAGCCGAAGAAGCAGTCCGTTACCTCACTGGTCGTGGCATTGGCGAAGACATTGTTCGCGCTGCTATCAAGCGTCGTGCTATTGGCTGGAATGATTGGACCAGTAACAAAATCGAACCCGGTAATTTCGGTCATGGCGGCCCAGCCTGTGCCTTTATCGTGCGTACTGTTAATCCGGGGCGCGTTGTCGCTGTGGATATGCGTTATGAAGATAAGGATCTGAACGGTGGCACTAAAACACAGTGTCAGGGCGAGAAGTACGGTTATGTCTGGTACAACGACCTGCAGGCGCTGAAAAAGGCGCACACCGTTTACGTGGTCGAGTCACCGATTAATGCCCTGTCTATCGAGACTGCTGGCCTTCGTGGCGTCGCTGCGGTTGCCGTTCGTGGTGTGAATGTCGCCCCGATTGACTGGTCATTCCTTAGCGGTAAAAAGGTGCTGCTTTGCTTCGACAACGATGAGCCGAATGAAAAAGGCCTTCGCCCGGGTGCGTCAGCGGCCTGGAAGCTGCACGAAATTCTGTTAGGCATGAATATCTCGTCGTTGTTGGTGGATCAGCTTGATTGGGAACACAACGACGTTAACGATATTCTGCAGAAAGAAGGGCCGGAGGCTCTTATCTCTCATCTGAGAAAGATCGAGCCGTGGATTATTCCCGGTCTGCCGGGTAAAGAAAGCGTCGGTAAGTCTCGAGTCTATCTGCCGCCGCACGATTTCAGCCAGTACTGGCGTTACCGGGCGAAAGACGACTTCACCACCTTTGTAAAAGAGAAGAAAACCGAAAAGCAGGAAGACGGCTCTGAAGTAGAGCGTGAAGAATTTTCCGATCTCTCCGGCTTCCGTGTAGCGGGTATTTCACGTGTCACGATTGCCAGTGCAACGGCGACCATGACCGGCGAAGAAGATGCCCAGCCGAACACCGTTTTCTCTGTATCAGTTCAAATGCCACGCCACGGTAATAAGCTGGTCAGACGGGTATTTGAAGACGAAAAACTGCACAACCTCGACCAGTGGCGCAAGTTCGGGCCGGTATTCAATCAGTCTGCCTTTTCACGCATGGTGACACTCATGGAACGGGCTGCTGATGTCGGTTCTCGTAATGCGGCGAACTTTGTCGGTTTGTGCTGGCGCGATGGAAAGCTTATTGTAAATGAAGGGCCGGACTGTTACTTCATGGATCCGGAGAAACAGTGCCCATATCACAATCTCACTTTTCCTTCGGGGTCGAACATGGATGGTCGACAAGTGTTAGAAGCCTATCAGCAAACCTTCGCCAGTAATGCGGCGTCGATGCTACTCGTCTGGGGCCTTGGTGGTCACCTGAAGACGTTGCTCGGCTTCTGGCCACATATGACACTGCAGGCCGATAAAGGCGCGGGTAAATCGACCCTGATTAAACGCCTAGAGCGCTCGCTCGGTTTTACCATGTTCTCCGGTCAATCTCTGCAGACAGAGTTTCGTCTGCTGACATCCATATCGCACACGTCTCATCTGGTCGGCTGGGAAGAGCTCTCAGCGCGTCGCCAGGATGTGATCGATAAGGCTGTGGCCATGCTACAGGAAAACTATCAGTACACCGTCAGCCGTCGTGGATCTGACATGACGGAATATGTCCTATCAGCACCGGTTTTGCTTGCGGGTGAAGACGTGCCGGTGCGAAGCCTGACCGGGAAAATCGTTCGGACGGATCTGACTGGTAAGAAAGGGCCAATGATGCCCGAAGACCTGCCACGGTTCCCTGTGCGTCAGTGGCTGGGATTTCTATCTCAAAAGTCACGTTATGAAGTGACTGAAACCTACAAGAAAGCCAGACAGTTCTGCCTTGATAACTGCAGAGCAACCAAAGACGATAACGGTGCTCTGCGTATGGCCGGCAACTATGCCGCTGTGATGACTGCCTGGTCGCTACTTTGTGAGTTTGTCGATATCCCCGTCGAGTCAGGCAACTTTGTCCGTGACTGCCTGGCTGAAATGAACAGCCATATCAGCGAAACCAGCTCCGATCGTGAGCCGTGGGTCATGATTCTCGAAACCATCCTGTCTGAAATTGATAGCGGTAATTACCGCCATCCGTTCAAGTTCGACGAAGTGCGTCAGGTTGCCGGTGAAGATGGCCAGAACTGCCTGATCATCCGTACCAGTCACATTATGGACCATATCAGTCACACCCCTGCATTGCGTGAGAAGTGGAACTCGCTCTCGGTGAAATCTGACCGCGTATTCAAACGCCAATGCATACAGGCCGGGGTGATCTACAAGGACGACGTCGAGAAGGTCATAGGCACTAAGCGCGTCTGTCACATGGTCGCCTTCAACATCAAAGAACTACAGAAGTTCGGGCTCTATACCTCAGAGCCTGAGTATTACAACGTGCAATAAGCCATTAGGGGAAAGGTATGTGCAAGGAAATTAATGAGCAAAGAGTGAAGCATGCAGCTCGTGTACTTGGTGTATCTGAGGACCATGAAATTGTGTTCCTGGCTAACACAGAGTTTCAGTTCATACGGGATTCAGAGCTTGTCATCGATGAGTTGCGGGATGACTGCGGAGAGCTTGATTTCACTCTGTTCAATGAAGATGAGGTCATGGCCGCCGTTGAGTCAGCAAGCGTCACAGTAAAACTGCCAGATAACTTAAGAATCGTCGGGTTAGCAAAGCCAGACTCAGGCAAACGGGTTTATGGGGTAGTTGATTTTACCGGATTAGTTTAAGCGATTACGTGAGACCCCAGCCGGCGGAGGGGAGCAATATCACCGGCAGCATGGGCAGTTGACTCTCCACGAGTAACACCTTCCAACTGTGACCATGCCGACTGGCCGGCGCAAGCGGCCAAACAAAAAACCAAACAAGGAGTTAAAGGTATGTTGATTTTGACTAGAAGAGTAGGCGAGAGCCTGATTATTGGTGACGACGTGGTCGTGAATGTCCTCGGCGTTAAAGGTAACCAGGTTCGTATCGGCGTCGATGCACCGAAGGATGTGACCGTGCATCGAGAGGAAATTTACGACCGTATTCAAGCCGAAAAAGACCAACCAAACGATTAAGGGGTAAGCCATGACAGTAGAAGTATTAGAACTCACCACTGAACAGCGTGTAACAGAGCTGGAAAACCAACTTTACGCCATTCATATGGACCATAAATACAAACCGCACGACGAGAAAATCAAGCGGGTTACCTACGAGCAATACGCTGAGGCCGTCGTCAAATTGTTCAAGCTGGCAAAAATGAATTGTGGTGGCTCGTATTACGCCGCGCAGGTGTTGCTGAGCTTATACAACGGCAGTGAGTTTCACGTCGATTTAGCCCATGTTGCCGGTGGTCTGGACGGTAATTATCTGGATGCTGTGCTTGTGGCCATTAAAGGGCGTGGGATTTTGATGAAAGAACCTCATGAGGTCATCAAGGATGGTTCGGAACACTTCCGTAAGCTCTGGCGTAATTGGGAAAAAGAGCTTCATATCAATCATCGTTACCAGTGAGGGCGCAGATGAAAAACAAATTGACTGATTTGAACGATTATCTGTTTCTCCAGTTAGAACGGTTAGATGACGAAGGCCTGAAAGGTGAAGATTTGAAGGCTGAAATTGACCGAAGCAAGGCAATAACTGGTGTTGCTGAGAAAGTTATCGCCAATGCCAGTTTGGCACTGGAGGCTCAAAAGTTTAGGGTCGATTTTGGCGGAACTCCGCATTCTGATATGCCGAAGATGTTGGAGAACTCATGACTAGAAAAGACCTGTTGAGTATCACGCCTGAAATGCATGCTTACATCGAAAAGCGTGCAGCCATGCCACGTCGTCAGCTCAAGGACGAGCTTAACCGAGAGTTTGGGCTCAGCCTCAGCTATGAGCAGGTTAGGGGCTACTGCAAACGAAACAAAATCATGACCGGAAGGGATGGTCGGTTCTATGAGGGACAAGCCAAAATACCCGGTTCGGGCGCCAAAGGGCCATCCAAAACATCGTTTGTAAAAGGGCAGAAGCCATATAACTATGCGCCGATAGGCAGCCTCAGGACTCATAGTGAGGGTTATCACCAGGTTAAAGTCACTGAGACAGGTTATCCCCCTCGCGATTGGGTGTTTGTTCATCGGCTGTTATGGGAGGAGCATAACGGCCCGATTCCACCTGGTCATAAAGTGCTGTTTATCGATGGCAACCCCGACAATATAACGATTGAGAATCTCACAATGGTGAGCAACGGGGAACTCGCCGTTATCAATAAACGCCAGTATCGCTCAGTCATACCTGAGGCGCGTTTAGCGGCAATCAATCTGGGCAGGCTAATTCACCGTATCGCCCAGCGAAGCAAGGCCGCTAATCAATGATTTCGCGCCTCGAACCCCCTTCAAGTATGTCGGCGATTCGCCTGATCGGGACGTGCTACACCTGTGTGCGTTTTGCCTGCTTGCAGCCCAAACACGCTGAGCAGTTCCCGGACCAAGGTTGTCGTGAAGGTTGGACTAATGGCGAGGTTATCCAGGACATCGATGAGCACTGGCCTTGCCCGGAGTGTGACGAGATTATATTTATCGAGACAGCCAGCCATCACCAGTGCGGAGAAGCTGCGTAGTGCTCGAGCGCTTTCTACCGACGGTCATCATCATTATTCAGGCGTGTTCTGCCGTGCCTTACTTTTACATCGGTGACTGGCGGAAGGGGCTGTATTGGGTGTTCGCTACGGGTTTGACGATCGTGGTGACGTATTGATGTCTGGTACCGAGGAAATAACTGTCGAATCGGTAGGGGGAATCGACGTAGAACCCACGATAGAAATGTTGTTACCTCTCATAGGTAAGCATCTGGAAAGACAACAAGAATTAAAACAACAGAATGAACAAACAAGCCGCCATTTACCTACGATCGAGCAAGGACAGGAACGATGTCAGTATCGCCGCTCAGCGTCGTGACCTGCAGGCGCTGGCCATGCAAAAAGGGCTTGTTATCGTCGAGGAGTTCAGCGACGCAGTAGAGTCGGGTAAGTCGGAGAATCGACCCGGCTTTCAGGCGTTATATTCAGCACTAAAATCAAATAACCGCGGCTGGGATTCGATTTTAATGTTGGACACCAGCCGGCTTTCTCGCCGGCAGTATATTTCCCACTTCTTCGAACACGAGGCTGAAAAGCAGGGTGTTCATATCATTTACAAAAGCTTCCCGGATGCAGACCCGATCAGCTCGATGATGCTGAAATCCATCCTGCAGGCGATGGATCAGTGGCATTCAATGATCAGCCGGCAGAAAGGTCTGGCCGGTATGGCCGAGAACGTAAAGCAGGGTTTTCGTGCTGGCGGTAGTGCACCTCGAGGCTATTCCCTCGAGAAAGTGACGACCGGTGCTGTTCGGGACGGTAAGCCGGTGACAAAGTCACGCCTGGTTAAAAATGAAGATGCATTTCTGATTGGTGAATATTTGAAAGGCCGTGCACAGGGCGTCGGTCGACGCATTCTGATTCGACGGCTCAATATTCCCTGGGCAGAATCGACCATGATTTCCACTGAGTGGAATGCGTTGACCTATGCTGGCCATACGGTATGGAATGTTCATTCAGAACGGCACGAAGGCAAAGCCAAAGGCGGGAAGAAACGCCGGCCTCGTGAAGAGTGGCAGATTAACAAGAACACGCACGATGCCATTATCAGCGAGGAAGAGGCGGAGATTATTCTGCGTCAGCTCGATATGAGCAAACTGAGCAGCCCACGCAGAACGCCGGCGAAATACTTGCTGACAGGTATTCTGCAGGATAGTGACGGTCGTGCCTGGTTCGGTGATCAACGTAAATACTATCGGTCACGTGATGGCCGTGGCATCCGGATCCGATGCGAACGGTTCGATAACGCCTTTATGAAGAAGCTGCAGAAGGATCTGTCGTCTGCATCCTTCGTTTCACAGCTCACACGCAAGGCAAAGCAGCTGGTCACCAAAAAACGCCAGTCAAAAGCGCCAATGCTCAAACGTGAGATTAACCAGGTTAACCAGAAGATCACAAAGGTCATGGATCTCATGACCGAGTCCACCAATACAGCACCATTTATGAGGACGGTTCACGAGCTCGAAGACAAGCGGTCTCTGCTGCTTGAAAAGCTTCAGGAAGTGGAACGGGAAGACTTAGCCGTTAAATCTGTCCAGGAGTTGACAGAGTTCGACGTAAAACGCGCTCTGGATTCGTTGCTTAAGGAGCTGGAAAACTCTGACCGTGAATCACTGAAAGACTTCATTCAGCGCGTGGTCAAACGGGTGGTGGTGGATGATGAAGAGAACACCAGAATGACGATACATTATCGTATCGTCAGCCCTGGGTTTAGTTTGGCGTCCCCAAGGGGATTCGAACCCCTGTTACCGCCGTGAAAGGGCGGTGTCCTAGGCCTCTAGACGATGGGGACCTAAAACTTTACTTTCGAGAATCTTGGTGGAGCTAGGCGGGATCGAACCGCCGACCTCTTGCATGCCATGCAAGCGCTCTCCCAGCTGAGCTATAGCCCCCGAAAGGAAGCGCATATGATAGGGAGCGGAGCCTACCCTGTCAACACATAATGACAAAATAATTTCAGGGTTTCGGAGCGTCTGGCGAAGGTACTCCGGCCGTGGGAACCCCGTTGAGGAAAGGCTGAAAAGCTAAGTTGTTGATGAAGCTTGAATATGGCTTCAGGATAGCCATGAGGTGGGTGGGCCGATTTGCCGATTGAACCTATATATGCGATAAATTGAGCGTTATTTTGCATTCGGTCAGGACGTCACTGTTGACTGGGTCAGTTGCTTGAGGATGAACATGCGCAAACTATCGCTTTTATCAACGCTTATCGTGTCTTGCATCAGTAGCACGGTGCTGGCCCAGCAGGAACAAGGATTAAGTTGTCATTTTGGTTACGAAGACTTGTTTCTTCCCGCCACAAATCAAGACCCAGAACAAAGCGAAGTCGACGTTAAAGCTGATAGCGTTCAATTACTGCAAACAGGTACGTCTGTATTTTCAGGTGACGTTGATATCACTCGTGCTGGCCAGCAGTTAAGCTCAGAGCGAGCCACATACAACAGGGCTAGTGGTGATGTCACAGCGACGGGCGGCGTGCGTTTGCGAGACAGCGATATCATTGTGGATGCTGACCAGGCAGAATGGTCGCTGAGTAGTGATGAAGGACGAATGCTGGATGCGGAATACCGAATCCGGCAGATGCATGCCCGAGGTGATGCCAGTCATCTGCTCAGAAAAGGAACCAGCAGTACTGACCTGAAAAATGCGACCTACACCACCTGCCCGGAAGGCGATGGTGCCTGGCAACTGAAAGCAGACGATGTTCATCTGGATCATGAGTCGGGTGTTGGTGAAGCCGAAGATGTTGTGTTGAGACTGGCTGGGGTTCCGGTGTTTTACACCCCGTATATTAACTTCCCGTTAAATGATGAGCGCAAGTCCGGCCTGCTGCCTCCGTCGGTAGGTAACAGTGATGAGACCGGTTTTGATCTGGCGACACCTTATTACTGGAATATTGCACCGAATATGGATGCAACTTTGGTTCCGCGTTATATGAGTGATCGTGGCATGATGCTCGGTGGTGAGTTCCGTTATCTGTTTGAACAAGGTGAGGGACAGCTTGAAGCAACCTACCTGGCTTCAGATAATCTGCGTAAGGATGGCGATGAACTGAACCCGCACTATAATGAAGACCGCGAACTGTTTTCATGGCAACACCGTAGTTATCTGGCAAACCGCTGGCATGCCTTGGTCGATTACAACTATGTCTCCGATGACAATTACTTTGAAGACTTTGGTTCAAGCCTGAATCTCTCGAGTCAAACTCACCTGAATCGTAAACTCCAAGCTGGTTATAGGGGCGATATCTGGGATTTTACCGCCCGTTTGCAAGGTTACCAGACCCTGGCGGATGTCCCCGAGCAATACAAGCGTCTGCCCCAGTTATTGTTGCGTGGCACGATGCCGGATCAGGCTTTCGGCCTCACCTATGAGTTTGATGCGGAATATGTCGAGTTTGATCATAGGGATCGCGTGGAAGGACAGCGGATCAATGTTGAGCCCGCCGTCAGCCTGCCGATGGGGACGGCTGCCTTTTTTGCTACCCCTCGGCTGGCCTATAACCATACCCGTTATAACTTGAGCAATGATGAACTGAATCAATTTGATGACAGCGCATCACGCTCTTTGCCGATTGCCAGTTTTGATACCGGTCTGTTTTTTGAGCGTGAGCTCAATATTGGTAACGGAAGTTTTTTACAGACACTGGAGCCGAGGGCCTTCTACCTTTACATACCAGAGCGTGATCAGTCGGATATCCCTGACTTTGACACCAGTATGACCACGTTTAATATGATTCGCCTGTTTTCCTACGATCGCTTTATCGGCGGTGACCGTATCGGTGATGCCAATCAACTGTCCTTGGCGGTAACGTCCCGCATCATTAATCAGGAAACCGGCGACGAAAATCTTCGACTGACATTGGGACAAATTCGTTATTTTGACGATCGTGAAGTGACCTTGCCAAACGGACAGGTCGAAACGGATAGTGATTCCGACATGGTGGCAGAAGCCGTCGCGTTTATTAATAAAGAATGGTCGCTGAGCGGTGAAGTTCAGTGGGATGCAGGTGATACACAATCCAATATGTCCTCTGTCGGTCTACGCTACCGCGGTGAACAAGGTGGTATTTTTAATGTTTCTCATCGCTATCGTCGTGAAGATGCGACTACAAACCTGATTGAAGGTGTGGAACAGGTTGATATTTCGGCGCAAGTGCCAGTTTCTGAACGCTGGCAGTTGTTTGGTCGCTGGTACCGTTCTATCGACCAAGGACGTACACTGGAAGCACTGGCCGGCGTTCAGTACGACAGCTGTTGCTGGGCGACACGAGTTGCGGTTCGTAACTATGTCAACGATGCCTTTGATGAGGATCGCAACCTTGCTATCTATTTCCAGATTGAACTTAAAGGACTTGGCGCATTCGGTAAGAAATCCGACACCCTGTTAGAGCGGAGCATCCGCGGCTACGAGGTTGACTGAACTAAAGGCTGAATTATCGGTCATTGAGCCTTAAGCATCGCCTGCACATATCCTTTATAATGCCTGCGTGAATTTTGGAGTAAATGTTTTGATCAAGTATCTGATTGCTGGTTTAGTACTGGCGACGCAAGTTTGGGCTGCACCGTTAGACCGTATCATCGCTGTAGTCAATGATGAGGTCATCCTGGAAAGTGAATTGATGGATATGTCGCAGACCGTGCGTCAACAACTCCGTCAGCGGGAAGCCGCTATCCCGCCCGCAGATATTCTTCGTAAACAGGTATTGGAACGACTCATCATTCAACGTTTGCAACTGCAACGAGCAGAAGAGGTCGGGGTTCGGGTCGGCGATGATGCGTTGAATGCCGCCTTACGCCAGATCGCCAATAACAATAATATGAATCTGCGTCAGTTCCGCGATGTACTGGAAGATGACGGCTATGACTTCAGCAACTTCCGCGAAACTATCCGTGAAGAAATGATCATTACCCGACTGCGTAAAAGCCAGGTTGAAGACCGCGTGGTCGTTTCAGATCGTGAAGTGGATAACTTTTTGGCTACTCAGACTATTCAGTCCGGGAGTGAGGAGGAGTACCAACTCCAGCATATCTTGATCAGCATGCCGGATGCTGCTTCCCCTGAGCAGGTACAGGATGCAGAACAACGCCTGGAAAAAATCCAGGCCTTGCTGACCGAAGGTGGTGACTTTGCAGAAGTAGCTGCAGGCTATTCGGATGGCCAGAATGCGTTGGAAGGTGGTGAGCTCGGCTGGCGTAAGCAGGGTGAATTACCATCGTTGTTTGCTGAAGCTGTTCCTGCATTGAGCGTGGGCGAAGTCAGTGAGCCGCTGCGCAGCGGTAGTGGTTTCCACCTGGTGCGCTTGAAAGACAAAAAAAGTGCAGAAGTCCATCTGGTTAAACAAACACTGGCCAGTCATATCCTGATTAAAACCAGTGAAGTGATGTCTGATGAGGAAGCAGAAAAACGTCTGCAAAGTCTACGTCAACGTGTTGAAAATGGTGAAGATTTTTCAGAGTTGGCTCGTGCGCATTCGGAAGATACCGGTTCAGCTATTGAGGGCGGTAGCCTGGGTTGGGTAAGCCCTGGTGTGATGGTGCCTGAATTCCAGGAAAAAATGGATGGCCTCGCTACCGGCGAAATGAGCGATGTGTTCAAGAGCCGGTTCGGCTGGCACTTGATTCTGGTCGAAGACCGTCGTGAACAGAATATGGCTGATGAATTTAAACGCGGCAAAGCGCGTGAGCAACTACGCCAGCGTAAGATTGATGAAGAGATGGAAAGCTGGTTGCGTGCGATGCGCGACGAAGCCTATGTGGAGTATCGTGAACTTTGAGTGAACCGCGACGGATAGCGTTGACCTGTGGTGAGCCCGCAGGCATTGGTCCCGACCTGTGCATTCAATTAGCTCAGCAGCCACAGCAGGCTCAACTGGTTGCGCTTGCAGCACCTGAGCTGCTGGAGGCAAGAGCCGCGCAGCTGCGTCTTCCACTTGAACTTATTCCGCTGGACATGAACGATGCTATACAGCCTGCAATGGCGGGGCAGCTCTATGTTCTGCCTCATGCATTGCTTCAAACCGTCAAGGCAGGTCAACTCGATTCAGCCAATAGCCGTTATGTACTGGATACTCTGCAGACGGCTTTAGACGGTAGTTTGAACGGCGACTTTGATGCCATTGTGACTGCGCCGGTTCATAAAGGCGTGATCAATGAGGCTGGTTATGCATTTAGCGGCCATACGGAGTTTTTTGCCGATGGTGCTGGTGTCAGTAAAGTTGTAATGATGCTGGCCACCCAAACACTGCGCGTCGCGCTTGCTACTACGCATTTGCCATTGACCGCTGTGAGTGCAGCAATCAGCCGTGAGAGCCTGACTCAAATCATCCGAATTATCGATACAAGTCTCAAACAGCAGTTTGGCATTGTCCAGCCGCGAATCGCCGTATGTGGCTTGAACCCTCATGCTGGCGAGGGCGGCTATCTGGGACATGAGGAAATAGACACGATTCAGCCGGTGATTGACACGCTTCTACATCAAGGTATTGCTGTATCAGGTGCCTGGCCTGCGGATACGATCTTCAACCAGGATAAGCTGACAGACTACGATGTCGTTCTGGCCATGTATCATGACCAAGGCTTACCTGTACTGAAACATCATGGTTTTGGTAAGGCCGTTAATGTGACTTTAGGGCTACCGTTTATCCGGACGTCAGTTGACCATGGCACAGCACTAGATCTGGCCGGTAGCGGCAGAGCATCGGCAACGAGCTTGCAGGCCGCCGTCGACATGGCTTTAGCAATGGCAAACAGTTAAGCATACTAATGATAGAGAACCCATATCCTCGCGCACGTAAACGTTTCGGTCAGAATTTTCTGCAAGATACCGGCATTATCGAAGCCATCGTTGAAGCGATCAGCCCCGCACCGGGTCAGCATCTGGTTGAAATCGGCCCTGGCCGTGCGGCTTTGACAGAGCCGTTGCTCCAGCGCTGTGACAGACTTGATGTTATCGAGCTGGACAGAGATTTGGTACCGCTCCTGCGTAAGAAGCTTAATGCCTATTCACAGCTAAAGATCCATGAAGCAGACGCCTTGCGTTTTGACTATCACAGTCTACAGGATGCCAATGAGTCACTGCGTGTGATTGGTAACCTGCCCTATAACATTACCACTCCATTATTGTTTCACTTGCTGGAGCAGTCGGACTGTATCGACGACATGTGTTTTATGCTGCAGCGTGAAGTGGTCGAGCGGATCTGCGCGCAGCCAGGCTCAAAGCAGTATGGTCGTTTAAGCATCATGCTGCAGCACCAGTGCTATGCAGAACAACTGTTTATCGTTCCGCCTGAAGCGTTTGACCCGGCACCCAAGGTGGAATCTGCGATTATTTATCTGCAGCCATTGCAGCAGCGTCGGGGCGGTGAAGTTGATTTGACAGCCTTGAATAAGATTGTTACCCAGGCATTCAGTCAGCGACGTAAAACAATCGCTAACACCTTGAAAAAACTGGTAACTTCTGAGCTGATTGAGCAAGTGGGTATCGACCCGGCGCAGCGGCCGGAGACCGTTTCGGTGGAGCAGTTCGTTGAATTGACGCACAGCTTTTTACAAAGCCAGCGAACCTGACAATATTCATGGCCTGAACTGGATTGTCAACCTTACTGGTCAAGCTCGCCGAAAACCCAGATAAAATCTTGCCAGAAACACGGACTATTCGTCTTGACACGTTGTTTTTGCTGTAGTTAGATACTCACAGTCCGGTTGCTCTGAGCCAGACAGCATTGCTGCCGGTACTTGGACGATATAACGATTAATAAAGATATGAGGAATTAAGCTGTGAATAAATCTGAACTCATCGATGCAGTTGCTGCAGCTGCAGACATTTCTAAAGCAAAAGCCGCCCAAGCCGTAGACGGCATGACTTCAGCCGTAACTAAAGCGCTGAGCAAAGGCGACCAAGTTACTTTGGTTGGCTTTGGTACCTTCTCTGTTCGTGAACGTGCAGCACGCACTGGTCGTAACCCACGCACCGGCGAAGAAATCAAAATTGCAGCTGCTAAGATTCCAGCATTTAAAGCTGGTAAAGCACTGAAGGATGCTGTAAACTAGTCGTTTTTCTGGGGTGCTTAGCTCAGCTGGGAGAGCATCGCCCTTACAAGGCGAGGGTCGGGGGTTCGAACCCCTCAGCACCCACCAGGAATTTTTGGAGCGGTAGTTCAGCTGGTTAGAATACCGGCCTGTCACGCCGGGGGTCGCGGGTTCGAGTCCCGTCCGCTCCGCCAAAGACGAAAAAGGGCGCATCGTATGCGCCTTTTTTTTTGCCTGATGGTTTAGACTATCCGTCTGTTCAATACATAAGAAATGAAGGTTCTCTTCCATGTTGCATTACATTCGTGATCGCGCTCAGGGATGGATCGCCTGGTTCATCGTCGGTCTGATTAGTATTCCATTTGCCCTTTGGGGTGTTAATTCCTATCTTACCGGAGCTTCTGACGTTGTCGTTGCTGAAGTCAATGGTAAAGAAATCACACAGGCAACGTTGCAACAGTCTGTGCAACAGTATCGTGACCAGATGCGTAATGTGCTTGGTGAGCAATTCGACCCAGCCATGTTTGAAGGCGCATTGGTCAAACGTAATATTCTTGACGGCCTGATTGAGCAGCAATTATTGCGCGAAGCCAATGCCTCAGTAGGACAAACTGTCAGTGACACCGCCGTGTCAGACATGATTCGTAACACCCCTGCGTTTCAGCGTGATGGTCAGTTTGATGCTGAGTATTACTCGATGGTGCTGGCTCGGGCGGGCTACTCACCAGCTATGTATGAAGCGCAGCTGCGCACTGATTTACTGGCACAGGAGTTAAGCCGCAATATTGAGCGTTCAGCATTTATCAGTGAACATACGCTGAATCGTCTGTTGGCTCTGGAAAGTCAGCAACGTGAGATTGCCTATGGTGTAGTGCCTGTTCAGAGCTATCTGGCTCAGGTCAGTATTGAAGATCAGGCCGTTCGTGACTATTACCAGGCGAATCAAGCGTCCTACACGGCACCAGAACAGATTAAGCTTAACTACATCGAATTGGATCTGGATACAATTGCCGCTGGTATTGAGGTCAACGATGCTGAACTCAAACAGTTCTATGCCGATAATGAAGCGCAGTTTGTCGGTTCAGAACAGCGTAAGGCCAGCCATATTCTGATTGAAGGTGATGACGAGCAGGCCTTGCAACAAATTGAGGCGCTTGCTGCACGTCTTGCTGAGGGCGAAGAATTTTCAATGCTTGCCATGGAAGCGTCACAAGACACAGGCTCGGCCACGCAAGGTGGTGATTTGGGCTATTTCGGCCGTGATGTGATGGACCCTGCCTTTGAAGAAGCCGTATTTGCCTTGGAAAAGGAAGGGGATGTGTCTGAGCCGGTGAAGACCGAGTTCGGCTATCACCTGATTAAGCTGACAGGTATTCAACGTCCTGAAGTACAGGCTTTTGAGCAGGTGCGTGACGATGTTGAAAAACGCTACCGACTGCAACAGGCTGAAAGCCGTTTCTTCGACGACGCGGAGCAATTGGCTAACCTGAGTTTTGAAAATCCGGATAGCCTGGATGTCGCCGCTGAGACTTTGGGGCTTGATATCAAAACAACAGAGCTGTTTACCCAGTCTGGTACAGAAGTGGGTATCAGCAGCGAAGCCAAGGTTATCTCCGCAGCCTTCAGTGATGATGTTCTGAAAAGTGAACTCAACAGTTCGGTGATTGAACTCTCTGATACGCATCTGGTTGTCGTTCACAAGAACAAATACATTCCTGAGTCTGTACTGCCATTTGAGTCTGTTGAACCTGCTATTCGACAGCAATTGCTGTTTGATCAAGCAAGCCAGTTTGCCCGTGAGAAAGGTGAAGCTATCCTTGCTGAACTGAAATCCGGGGCTTCGGCTGCATCCTTGATTGAAAACTGGCAAGCTGCGCAGTCATACAGCCGTGATGACGAAGGACTCAGTGTACAGATTCTGCAACGTGCGTTTGCTATGCCCAAACCTCACGGTGATGTGCAATACGCAGGCTTTACAGCGGATAACGGTAATTATGTGCTGATTGAACTCAAGTCTGCTGAGAATGGCGATCCTGCCACTGTCGCTGATGAAGAAAAGCAAGCGATGGAGCAGCAATTAACACAAATGCAGGCGAATGCTGAGATGCAGGCCTTTATTGCCGCCCTGCGAGCAGATGCAGACATCGATATTATCGATAAGAGTCTGCGTTAAGTCGCAACCATGACAGCTAAAAAAAGCGCCATCGGGCGCTTTTTTTATGTCAGTCGATCAATGACGGCAGCACCGACACTGTCGCCCCAGACATTGACCGTTGTGCGGAAGCGATCAAGGAACCAGTCAACGGCCAGTAACAGGGCGATACCCTCGAGTGGCAAGCCGACAGCCGTTAATACGATGACCATAGTCACCAAGCCCGCTTCCGGAATACCGGCTGCTCCGATAGCTGCCAGGGTGGCGGTGATAAAAACGATGGCTTGTTGTGTCAGGCTCAGGTCGATGCCATAAGCCTGAGCAATAAACATGACAGCCGCTGCTTCATAAAGGGCGGTACCATCCATGTTAACGGTGGCCCCCAATGGTAAGACAAATTTCACCGCTTTGGGATCAACCCGGTTCTCGCGGGCACATTCCATGGTGAGGGGTAATGTCGCCGTTGAACTGGCAGTGCCGAAGGCGGTCACCAAGGCGCGCGCCATACCGATAAGGTAGTCAAAGCCACGACGGGCGATAAACAGCATAATGGTAATTAATACCAGCGTATGGAGTAATAAGCCGCTTAAAACGGTTACAACATGAAGACCGACGGCCTTGATCTCTGCCATAAACTGTTCACCACCACCAACACTGCCCAGTCTGGCTGCTATCAAGGCGAAAATGCCGACAGGGGCGAGATGCATGATCCATATGACCAGTTTCATCATCGCTTCATTGATACCATCAAACAGTGAAAATACCGGTTTTGATTTGTCGCCGATGGTAGTTAGCGCCATAGCAAAAATGATGGCGAACACGATAAGCGGCAGTAATTGTGTCTGGTTTGCTGATGACACGAGGTTGGGTGAAATCAACGATAAAAAGATATCACTGATGCCGGTGCCTTGTTTTTCCAGAATATGCTCTGGCACGCTGGTTTGAGTTAACTGTACACCAGCACCGGGTTGGATCCAGTTAACAACCAGTAGACCGATAAACACGGCAATAGCGGTGGTAATGGTGTAATACAGTACGGTATAGCCACCGAGCTTGCCCAGACGCCGTATATCGCCCAGAGAGCCGATGCCACTTATGACAGACGCAATGACCAGCGGAATAATGGTCATTTTCAGTGCGTTGAGAAACAGGGTGCCCAGCCAGCCAACACTGTTTGCAGCTTCACCGGCGTACCAGCCAAAGAGTACGCCACAGATCGCACCGAGGATAATCAAGACCAGCAAGGTCATGGCATGAGTGTGTGACATTGTGCTTTCCTTGTGGCCAAAACAAAACAGGGCATTAAAAAATGCCCTGTTTGTCATACTAGCAGATTAGTCTGGCTTTATTTATCGCCGATACCGACGATGTTGTAGCCTGCATCCACATAGGTGATTTCACCGGTAACACCCGATGCCAAGTCCGAGCAGAGGAATGCACCGACATTGCCGACTTCCTCGATGGTAACATTGCGGCGCAGCGGTGAATTACGCTCACCGTAGGCCAGCATTTTGCCGAAATCACCGATACCGGCAGCAGCCAGAGTTTTAATCGGGCCTGCGGATACGGCATTAACACGAATACCTTCTTCGCCGAGTGAATAGGCCATGTAGCGTACAGTGGCTTCCAGTGCCGCCTTGGCGACACCCATGACGTTGTAGTTATCAATGGCACGTTCCGCGCCAAGATAGCTCAAGGTCAGCAATGAACCATTACGTCCGGCCATCATCGATTTACCGGCTTTAGCCAAAGCAGCAAAGCTGTAGGCACTGATGTCGTTGGCCATGGCAAAACCGTCTCGGGTGACGCTGTCGACAAAGCCGCCTTGCAGTTGTTCACGTGGCGCAAATGCTACCGAGTGGACGATGCTGTCCAGTCCATCCCAATGCTTAGCCAGTTGTTCGAAGACGGCATTGATTTGTTCATCAGAGCTGACATCGCAGGGAAAGACAAGGGAAGGATCAGAGCCGCATTCTTCGGCGATTTTCTCGACGCGAGATTTGAGTTTTTCGTTCTGGTAGGTAAATGCCAGTTCAGCGCCTTCGCGGGCCATCGCATGCGCGATCCCTGACGCAATGGAACGTGGGCTGGCAACCCCCACAATTAATGCACGTTTGCCTTGCAGGAAACCCATAGGTCTCTCCTAAACTACATGATGAAACGCGATAACTTACCTGATTTTACCCCTTACGGGAAGGGCGACCACGCAGTAAACTCGTGATAATCTTGGTCACACATCTGCTTCTATCTAACTCAGTAAAGACAATGAGACTCAAACACCTGCTGCCGTATCTGTTCCTTAGTCTTTTAACGGGCTGTGAATTTCAGGCCGTGAATTCACCTTATCCAGATCAGGATGCCGAGAAGGAAACACTGTATACCTCCTTTACCTTAAGGCCAAAACACCTGGATCCAGCGCGTTCATACAGTGCCAATGAAATCGCGATAACCGGGCAAATCTACGAACCACCGTATCAGTATCATTACCTGAAACGCCCTTATACACTGGAACCGCTGACGGCTGCTGCCATGCCGGATGTAACTTACCTGAATGAAGCCGGTCAGACTGTAGATGAAAACAGCGATGATGTTGCCTACAGTGTCTACACGATTCCAATTAAGAACGGTCTTTTTTATCAGCCTCATCCGGCCTTTGCAAAAACAGAAACCGGCGCGTTTCGTTACCATGAGTTAACACCCGCAGAGCTGGATAATATCGAGACCCTGTCTGACTTTACCGAAACCAGCACCCGCGAGCTTAAAGCCGAGGACTTTGTCTATCAGATTAAGCGTCTGGCTCATCCTGAAGTTCACTCCCCGATTTTGGGGCTGATGGGTGAGCACATAGTAGGGCTCACTGACTATGCAACACATTTGCGTGAGCTTCGTCAGTCTGGGGAGAAAGTGGAGCTTCGGGCGCATGAGATTGATGGGGTGAAGCTCATCGATGATTACCACTATCAAATCACTGTTTACGGGAAGTACCCTCAGCTGCGTTTTTGGTTGGCAATGCCGTTTTTTGCACCGATACCGTGGGAAGCCGAAGCTTTCTATCAGCAGCAGGGCTTGATTGATAAAAACATCACTATCGACTGGTATCCGGTGGGAACGGGCCCGTTTTACATGACGGAAAATGATCCTAACCGACGCATGGTGCTGAGTAAGAATCCGCACTTCCATAGTGAGTTTTATCCTGTTGACGGTGATCCTGGTGATGCAGAGGCTGGCTTGCTTGACGACGCGGGGAAACCTTTACCATTGATTGATGAGATTGTCTTTACCCTGGAGAAAGAAAGCACATCCTACTGGGGTAAATTTATTCAAGGTTATTATGATGTTAGCGGGATAAGCTCAGACAGTTTCGACCAGGCGGTGCAAGTGTCGTCTGCGGGCGAGTTTGGCTTGAGCGATGCGATGAAAGAGAAAGGCATTCAGCTTGAAACCGCAGTAGGCACGTCTACCTATTACATGGGCTTTAACATGCTTGATCCCGTTGTCGGTGGTTACAGCGACAGCGCTAAAAAATTGCGTCAGGCGATTTCGATTGCCATTGATCACGAAGAATATATATCAATTTTTGCCAATGGCCGCGGTATCCCGGCGCAGGGACCGGTGCCGCCCGGTATCTTTGGTTATGTCGAAGGTGAGGAGGGCATCAATCCCTACAACTATCGCTGGGAGAATAAGGAACCAGTCAGACGAACTATAGACGAAGCCCGGGCATTACTTGCCGAAGCGGGTTACCCGAGAGGGCGTGATGCCACCACGGGTGAACCACTTGTGCTGTACTTCGATGTTCCCGCCAGTGGCCCGGACAGTAAGGCGCAGTTGGACTGGCTCCGCAAGCAGTTCCGCAAATTGAATATTCAACTGGTCATTCGTAGCACTGACTACAACCGTTTTCAGGACAAAATGCGCCGTGGCCAGGCACAAATTTTTCAGTGGGGATGGAATGCCGATTACCCGGATCCGGAAAACTTTCTGTTCCTGTTGTATGGCCCTAACGGCAAGGTTAACAACGGTGGTGAAAATGCAGCTAACTATGAAAATAAACAGTTTGATCGTTTGTTCGAACAGATGCGCGTGATGCCAAACACCGAAAAACGGATGGAAATTATTCAGCAGATGGCAGACATCGTCCGTGAGGACGCCCCTTGGGTATGGGGATTCCACCCTAAGATGTTTACGCTCTACCATGCATGGAATCACAACATCAAACCAAATCTGATGGCCAACAATACGCTCAAGTATCGACGGCTCGATACCTCACTGCGACAGGACTTTCAGCAGCAATGGAACCGGCCTTTGGTTTGGCCGCTAGTACTCGTGATTTTGTTGCTGCTGGTGATGGTCATGCCGGCTATCATGGTCTACAAGCACAAAAAACACAAAAAACAGCCGATACCAGCCACTTAGTCAGGCAGATTTTTTGTGAACGATTCGGTAAAATGTGCCGCAATTTGAGCTAATTAGTGCTGAAAATTTTTTAGGGAGCTAAATAGAGTGGATCTTGCTACGCTGCTGGGCCTTGTCACCGCTTGGGGACTTATCATTGCGACGATAGCCCTCGGGGCTGCTGCAGGTACCTTTGTTAACACGCCCTCGTTGATGATTGTCATTGGTGGCACGTTTGCGGTGGTGTTGATGCGCTTTACCCTAGGACAGTTTATTGGCTCAATAAAAACGGCGACGAAGGCCTTTTTACACAAGTCTGAATCGCCGGAAGAGATTATTGAGCGGGTCGTTGAACTTGCTACTATTGCCCGCAAGGAAGGGCTGCTGGCACTTGAGCGTCAGGAAATCAGTAATCCGATACTGGCGAAAGGTGTGTCGATGCTGGTTGATGGTCATGAGCCGGGCGTCGTTAAAAAAGCCTTGCTGACAGAGTTGAACGAAACCCTGAACCGTCACAGTATCGGTCAACAGATTTTCAAAGCGATTGGTGATGCGGCACCGGCGATGGGCATGATTGGTACCCTTGTCGGTTTGGTTCAAATGCTCAGCAATATGTCGGATCCCAAGTCAATCGGGCCGGCAATGGCGGTGGCTCTGCTGACCACGCTGTATGGTGCCATGCTGGCGAATATGTTTGCGCTGCCAATTGCAGATAAACTGGCACTTCGCAGTAACGAAGAGCAAATGACGAAGAACATTATCATCGAAAGTGTATTGGGCATTCAGGAAGGTCAGAATCCGAAAATTCTGGGCGAAATTCTGAAGAACTTCCTGCCGACCTCCAAGCGTGATGCTGAGCCGGAACAGGCTGCAGCCTAGACTTGCGACGCCGCCACGATAATGTCTGAATCGTCTAATAGAGTAAAGCGCGACGCCGAGGGCTTGCCTGCCTACATGGCGACATTTGCTGACTTGATGTCGTTATTGATGTGTTTCTTTGTGTTACTGCTGTCGTTTGCAGAACTGGATGCATTGAAATATAAAATGGTAGTTAAGTCGCTGGAAAACGCCTTTGGTGTTCAGCGTGAAGTGCCGCAGGATGAGGTACCCGAAGGCAGCAGTATTATCGCTCAGGAGTTCAGCCCAGGGGAGCCGAAGCCAACACCGTTGCAGGTTGTGCGGCAGGATACGATGGATGAGATCAAGGATGAGCTAAAAGTAACAGCAGATGCTGAACAATTAGCTCAACAGCAGGTTCAGCAGGTTGCTGAAGAAACGCAGAAGTTCAGGGAAGCGCTGGAAAAAGAGATCGAAGAAGGACTGATTACGGTTGAAAGTCAGTTTAGCCGTATCGTGATACGTATTCGTGAGAACGGATCGTTTCCTTCCGGGGATGCGCGTTTGAATCCTGGATTTATTCCGATTCTGCGGAAAATACATGATGTGCTGATGTATACCGATGGTCGCATTGCAGTAGCCGGTCATACCGATAATGTGCCTATCAACACACCGCGTTATCGTTCTAACTGGGAGTTATCGACATCACGGGCGACCTCCGTTGTTCATGAGTTGCTGGCCCCCGGAACTATGCCCGCAGAGCGCTTTGTGCTTGAGGGGTATGCGGATACGAAACCTCTGGTGCCGAATGATACACCAGTCAATCGGGCGCAGAATCGACGTGTAGAAATCATTGTTCTGAAATCGCCCGTGGAAGAAGAATTGACCCGATCGATTGATGAACTGATGCTCGAACATGAATCGGTAGACAGTGAAATAACGCCGCTCTATCAATAAGAGGAGTATGAGATGAAAATGTTGAAAACCATAGCGTCATTAAGCTTAATGCTGGCCGCTGTATCTGCCCAAGCTGCGGATTGGCAACTGGACAATGCCCAGTCACAGCTTAATTTTATTTCCATCAAAAAAGGTGATGTCGCAGAAGTTCACCATTTTGACCGTCTGGCTGGCAGTTTGTCTGATAGTGGCCTTTTTACGGTGGATATCGATCTTGAAAGCGTAAATACGAATATTGAAATTCGTGACCAGCGTATGCGCGAGTTTTTGTTCGATGTTGTAGACTTTCCGGTTGCGACGCTGAGTGCTAAGGTCGATCCTGCGGTTATCGCTGAACTGGAAATCGGCATGTCCCGCTTAGCAAACATTGATGCTGAACTGAGCCTGCATGGGCAGAATCAGACCTTGCCAATTGATGTGGTTGTGACCAGACTCAGCGACAGTAAATTGATGCTGGTGTCTGCCAAACCCCTTATCCTGAATGTGTCAGATTTTGAACTGGTACAGGGGGTCGAAAAGTTACGTGAACTGGCGGGACTGCCGAGTATCAGTCATGCTGTTCCGGTGAGTTTTTATTTAACACTCAACGCGATGTAAAGAGGTAGTCCGCGTTATGCAAAAATTTTCTATTGAAACCGGTATCGTTATCCCGATGGATAGACCTAATGTGGATACCGATGCCATCATTCCCAAGCAGTTCCTGAAATCCATCAAACGTACTGGTTTTGGTCCCAATCTGTTTGATGAATGGCGCTATCTCGATCATGGTGAGCCCGGCCAGGATTGCAGTCAGCGGCCATTGAACCCGGAGTTTGAACTGAATCAAGAGCGCTATCAGGGCGGAACTATTCTGTTGGCTCGTGAAAACTTTGGCTGTGGTTCCAGTCGTGAGCACGCCGTCTGGGCTTTGGATGATTTTGGTATCCGCGTCATTCTGGCGCCGAGCTTTGCTGATATTTTCTTCAGCAATACCAGTAAAAATGGCATTCTTGCAATCAAGCTTGACGAAACCTTGATTGATAAGCTGTTCGCACAGGTTTCGGCTGCACCGGGTTATCAGCTTAAGGTTGATTTACCTGCGCAGGCGATTACACTGCCCGATGGCGAAACTATCTCATTTGAGATTGATAGTTTCAAAAAGCACTGTCTGATCGAAGGGCTGGACGATATCGGCTTGACCCTGCAACACACTGCAGACATTGAAGCATACGAAGATAAACGTAAACAGGAAGCGCCTTGGCTGTTTTCCTGATTTCACTTATAGATATTTAAAGATAGACATAGATGACAAAAAAAATTGCAGTTCTGCCCGGTGATGGCATTGGTCCTGAAATCGTTGCTGAAGCGGTTAAAGTATTGGAAAAACTGGGCACAGAAGGTCTGGATATCAGCCTGGAATACGGTCTGGTTGGCGGTGCCGCCTACGATGAAACCGGCACACCGTTACCTGAATCGACGCTGAGCCTTGCGAAACAGGCCGATGCGATTCTACTCGGCGCTGTCGGCGGTTATAAATGGGAATCACTGGATATCAGTGTGAGACCGGAAAAAGGTCTGCTGGGACTGCGTAGTGAATTGAACCTGTTTGCAAACCTGCGTCCCGCTATTCTTTATCCACAACTGGCTGGTGCTTCAACCCTGAAGCCGGAAGTGGTTGCCGGACTCGACCTGATGATTGTGCGTGAACTCACTGGCGGTATTTATTTCGGCCAGCCTCGCGGTGTTCGTACACTGGAAAATGGTGAGAAGCAGGGCTTCAATACACTGGTTTACTCTGAAAGTGAAATCCAGCGTATTGGTAAAGTCGCGTTCGATATTGCATCCAAACGCCAAGGTCGTGTCTGTTCAGTTGATAAAGCCAATGTGCTCGAGTGCACGGAATTATGGCGTGAAACTATGACAGAATTGGCAAAAGATCACCCTGAAGTCGAACTCAGTCATATGTATGTTGATAATGCGGCCATGCAGTTGGTGCGCGCACCGAAGCAGTTTGATGTGATGGTCACCACCAATATGTTTGGTGACATCCTGTCAGATTGCGCCTCAATGCTGACCGGTTCGATTGGTATGTTGCCATCCGCATCGCTTGATGAAAACAGCAAAGGCATGTACGAGCCGATTCACGGTAGTGCGCCGGATATTGCAGGGCAGAATATCGCCAATCCGCTGGCGACGATTTTGTCAGCTGCTATGATGTTACGTTACACATTGGATGAGCCTGTGATGGCTGATCGAATTGAAAACGCTGTCAGTAAAGTATTGGATAATGGGCTGCGTACCGCCGATATTTATTCTGAGGGCATGACAAAAGTATCGACCTCTGAAATGGGCGATGCGGTCGTTGCAGCGTTGTAAACCAGACAATTTAGTGAAGGTGAAATGTGAGTAAACAAGTTGATGTTGCCGTTGTAGGTGCTACTGGTGCAGTCGGTGAAGCCATGCTGGAAATTTTACACCAGCGTCAATTCCCGGTAGGCAAAGTCTATGCACTGGCCAGTGAACGCAGTGCCGGCAGCAGAGTGAACTTTGGTACTAAGTCTCTGGTAGTTGAAGATTTGGCGACCTTTGATTTCTCCAAGGTACAGGTCGGCCTGTTTTCACCGGGTGCCAGTGTCTCAGCAGAGTATGCACCAAAAGCCGCTGCCGCGGGCTGTGTCGTTGTCGATAACACCTCACAGTTCCGTTATGACGCGGACATTCCTCTGGTCGTGCCAGAGGTGAATCCTGACGCTGTTGCCGATTACAAAAACCGTGGCATCATCGCCAACCCTAACTGTTCAACCATTCAGATGATGGTGGCGCTGAAGCCTATTTATGATGCTGTGGGCATTACCCGTATCAACGTCTGTACCTATCAGGCGGTATCTGGTTCTGGTAAACCCGCGATGGACGAACTGGCAAAGCAAACTGCTGATTTGCTGAATGGCCGTCCAGTAGAGGCCAATGTTTATCCTAAGCAGATTGCCTTTAACGTGCTGCCGCATATTGATGTGTTTTTGGAAAACGGCTATACCAAGGAAGAAATGAAGATGGTCTGGGAAACCCGAAAAATCATGGGTGACGAGAGCATTCAGGTTAACCCGACTGCCGTTCGGGTTCCTGTATTCTTTGGCCACTCTGAAGCCATCCATATCGAAACCCGTGACAAGATCACAGCGGAAAAAGCCAGAGAACTTCTTAAGGCTGCACCTGGCATTGTGGTCTTGGACGATCGCAATGACGGCGGGTATCCAACTGCAGTGACCGAAGCTTCTGGTAATGATCCGGTTTATGTCGGCCGTATCCGTGAGGATATTTCGCATGAGAGGGGTTTGAATTTGTGGGTGGTTGCGGATAATGTACGTAAGGGCGCGGCTTTGAACAGTGTTCAGATTGCAGAAGTCCTGGTCGAGAAATATCTTTAAGATCACAGCATAAGGAAGATGAGGGGATGACAATGAAGAAGCACGTCTTGGCCAGTATGGTGGCAGCTGCCACGATGGGTGTTCTGACTCCTCTCACCAGCCATGCTTTCGGGCTTGGCAAAATCAATGTGATGTCAGCCTTGAATGAACCATTCAAGGCTGAAATTGATGTCACAGCATTGCGTCCGGAAGAAAAAGATAACCTGCAAGTTCAGATGGCTTCGCAATCTGAGTTTGATAAGGCAGGCCTGAGTCACAGTATGCTGCTAAATCAGATGCAGTTCGACATAGTCCAGCGTGATGGGCAGTATAAAATCCTGATCAGCAGTAAACAGGCTATTAGAGAACCTTTTCTTGACTTTTTGGTCACCGCCACAGCCGGTTCAGGCATCATGCTGCGTGAGTACACGGTCCTGCTGGATCCACCGGAATATGTTTTGGCGGAAACACGACCAGACACTTCACGCCCAGCTCCGACACAATCTGCTCCAGTAGAAACGACAACTAGTCCATCAACGACACGTTACCAATACGCTGACAGTGATGGTAGATTCAGCGGCAGCAGCTATAAGGTCAAACGTAGCGACACCCTGTGGAATATTGCGTTAGCAACGAGACCCGCCGATGATTTGACTGTCCATCAGATGATGATGGCATTACAGAAACGAAACCCTTCCGCTTTCACCAACGACAATGTTAATGGTCTTAAAGCTGGGGTTACGCTGCAGATACCTTCCCGCAGCGAAATTGAAGCCTTATCCAGTGTCGCAGCAAAACAGGCCTTTGCCGAACAAACTGAAGCATGGAAAAACCGTAATGTGCCTGCGGCAACGCAAGTGACCCAAGTCGAGCCTGAATCTGTTGCTGCAGAAGGCGTTGACACTAAGCAGTCCGCACCGCAAGCGCAGGAAGCGATAGCCTCTGCCCAAACTACCGATACAACGGTGAATGCACCCGAAGCACGACTGCAACTGGTTGCACCGGAAGAAGAAGCCAGTTCACAGCAAGATGCATCGCCAAATGTACAGGGCGATAACCAAATCAATAAGCTGACTGAGCAGCTCACTCTGGCTCAGGAAACCATTGAAGCTCAGGCGCAGGAAAATATAGATCTGCAGGAGCGGATGGCCCTGCTCGAAGAACAGATTGAAACCATGCGACGCATGATTTCTGTTGAAGATACCGATTTGGCACGTATGCAGGCTACGCTTGAGGACGAAGTTGCGACTGCACCGAGCGATAGTATGCAGCAGGCAGACAGTTCAGCTGAGACGGGGGCCACGCCTGAAGGTGAAAACTCTGCAGCCGCTGACACTGAAGCAACCACAGCTGATGAGGCGGCCGTGACTGACAGCGATGCTGACGACTCCGTTGTTGAAAAGGCTGCCAAAGTGATGAACCTTGATGAAACTCAAGTTCAGACTACTTTCGATAAAGTGAAGCAGTTTATCGCTGACAACAAACTGCTAACAGCCTTGGGCTTGCTCCTGGTGTTGCTTGTTTTGTGGTTGATTGCTCGTCGGAGTAACCGTGAAGTCACTTGGGACGAAGCCGTTAAGAAAATGGATAAGTCCGATAGCAATACGTCGACCGTAGCAGTGGTGACTCCGGCGATTGTTGAAGATTTAACCGATGCGCCTAAGGCTGATGAACAATTGGCTGAAGAAAAAACGGCTGCAGAGCTAGTTGAGCAAGCAGATATGTTTGTTGGCTATGCCGATTATGTTCAGGCTAAATCCTCACTGGAACAAGCCAGAGCCTTGGAACCAAACAATACACTTGTTGCATACAAGACCCTGTTCGTTCTTTACAAGTTGAATCAGGCTGATGAGTTTATTGATGTCGCCGAGCAGACTGACTTTGAAACGGACAGCTTTGAATGGTCAGAAATCAGTCGCTGGGGCAAAGAGTTGGCGCCAGCGCATGCCTTGTTTGCTGACCAGACAACTGCCACTTCAGTTCAGGAAGATGAAACGGATTCCACAGATTTAGCGTTTAACGAGCCGGAATCTGTAATAACGGCAGAAAGCGTATCAGCGTCAGACGATGTTGACCTCGATCTTGATGACGAGGTCACTGGAACAGCCTCGGCAGATGCAGGTCATATCGAATTTAACCTGGATGACTTTGCCACCAACAAAATATCCGATGACGATACGGATATGGCAGAAGATGCTGCCGAGTCTACAACTGCTGATGAGGCGGAGGACGATTTGCTGTCGTTTGATACCAACTTCAGTCGGGTCGATGCAGGCGATGACGCGGGTCTGAATATTGACCTCAACCATGACGAACAGGACGATAATAATTTGTCGTTCGATGAAGTCGACGATACAGCAGTAGAAGCAGATAGTTATGAGCTTGAACCTGCTGATACCACCGCAGACCGAGATACTCCTGATCTGGAGTTTGATATCGGCGACCTAGATGATATCGATGAAGCTGAGACCAAGCTTGATCTGGCCTCTGCCTATATCGATATGGGTGATCCTGATGGCGCGCGCAGCATTTTGAATGAAGTGCTGGTTGAAGGCAGTGAACAACAGAAAAATCGGGCGCACGAACTGCTCGCATCACTCGGTTAGACGGAACCAACGGTGAGGATTGCGCTCGGCGTAGAATATGCCGGTACGGATTTTTGTGGCTGGCAATATCAGCCTCATGCCAGAAATGTTCAGGGCGCACTGCAAACAGCAGTATCCAAAGTTGCTAATCAGCCGATAGAAGTCTATGCAGCCGGGCGTACCGATACCGGCGTGCATGCACTTAATCAAGTCGTGCACTTTGACACTGAGGCTGTTCGGGAACAGCGTGGTTGGTTACTTGGTATTAATGCCAACCTGCCGAAAGATGTGAATGTCACCTGGGTTCAACACGTGGATGATGACTTTCACGCCCGCTTCACGGCGACCAAACGTAGTTATCGTTACCTCATTCTTAATCGGTTAAGCCGCTCTTCCATCCATCACCAGCGCATGTGGTGGCATTATCATCCTCTTGATATTGCCCGTATGCAGGCAGCGGCTGATCAACTCATCGGACAACACGACTTTTCTGCGTTCCGCGCCAGTGAGTGTCAGGCGAAGAGTCCGATTAAAACCTTGGATAAAATTGTTATCAGTCGACAGCAGGGTATTATTGCGGTCGATGTCGAAGCCAGGTCCTTTCTTCATCATATGGTGCGTAATTTAGTCGGTGTTATGGCTGCCATTGGCGATGGCAGTAAACCAGTGGAATGGGCAGGCGAAGTACTGCGTAGCGCTGATCGGAGTTGTGGCGGCATCACGGCACCGGCTGAAGGTCTGTACCTGGTCGATGTGAGCTATCCTGAGCAATATTCTTTCCCGGCAGTGTCGGGTTTCCCAGTGCTCTGGTAAAGTAACACAACGATTACGCTTAGATTTCAGAACTGAATGAGAACCCGTGTCAAAATTTGCGGCATGACTCGCCGTCAAGATGCTGATTTTGCAGCAGAAAGTGGTGCTGATGCAATTGGGCTGGTGTTTTATCCACCGAGTCCGCGTGCTGTCAGTATTGCGCAAGCAAAAGAGGTTGTTTCTGGTTTAGCTCCCTTTGTTTCTGTAGTGGCTTTGTTTGTCGACCCGACTCCGGAGCTGGTATTCGAGTGTCTGGATGCTTTACCGATTGATATAATTCAGTTTCATGGTGATGAGCCGGCGTCATTCTGTGAACAGTTTGGTAAGCCATATATCAAAGCCATCAGAATGAAGCAGGGCACCGATTTGATTAGTTTGACGGGGCAGTATGCTTCTGCTGGAGCATTATTGCTGGATGCCTACCAACCCGGTGTACCGGGCGGAACTGGACAAACCTTTGATTGGTCAATGATTGCTGACATTGAAATGCCACTGATACTTGCTGGCGGGCTCAATGCAGACAATGTTAAACAAGCGATACAACAAGTGCGACCTTTTGCTGTTGACGTCAGTGGTGGCGTAGAGAGTGAAAAGGGAATAAAAAGTCATGAAAAGATCAGCGCTTTTATGAGAGAGGTAGCTAATGCTTGAACAGCATATTCAAGATTATTTTAAAACCTTCCCTGATGAGCGGGGACACTTCGGTCCTTATGGTGGCCGATTTGTAGGCGAAACCCTGATGGGCGCCATTTATGAGCTGGAACAAGCCTATCAGCAATACCGTAATGACCCCGATTTTCTGGCTGAAATGGATAAGGACCTGAGCACATTCGTTGGCCGTCCTTCGCCGTTGTATCTTGCCGAAAACTGGACAAAAAAACTGGGTGGGGCTCAAATCTACCTTAAGCGTGAAGATCTTAATCACACAGGTGCGCACAAGGTGAACAACACCATTGGCCAAGCGCTGCTGGCTAAGCGTATGGGTAAGAACCGTATCATCGCCGAAACAGGTGCAGGACAACACGGTGTGGCAACTGCAACCGTAGCAGCCCGTCTGGGTATGGAATGTGTTGTCTATATGGGCGCCGAAGATGTTCAACGTCAGGCACAGAATGTCTACCGTATGAAGCTGCTGGGCGCACAAGTTGTGCCAGTCGAGTCAGGTTCGCGCACGTTGAAAGATGCACTGAATGAAGCACTACGTGACTGGGTGACCAATGTAGACGATACTTTTTACATTATCGGTACAGTTGCCGGGCCTCATCCGTACCCTGCGATGGTGCGTGACTTCCAGACGATTATTGGTCGTGAGGCCAAACAACAGATCATGGAAAAAACCGGTCAGCTGCCGGATGCCCTGGTAGCATGTATCGGCGGTGGTTCCAACGCTATCGGTCTGTTCCACCCTTTCATTGAAGACAAGTCAGTAGCGATGTACGGTGTTGAAGGGGCTGGTCACGGCATTGAAACCGGCGAACATTCTGCCCCTCTGTGTGCAGGTAAGCCGGGTGTGCTGCATGGTAACCGTACCTACCTGATGCAGGATGAAAACGGTGAGATTATCGAAACGCACTCGATTTCAGCAGGTCTCGATTATCCAGGCGTAGGTCCTGAACACGCCTGGCTGAAAGATATTGGACGCGCCAACTACGTCTCTGTGACCGATGATGAAGCCCTGGCTGCGTTCCATGACCTGACACGTACCGAAGGCATCATTCCAGCACTCGAATCCAGCCACGCACTGGCCTATGCCACCAAGCTGGCACCGACAATGTCGCCTGAACAGACGATGATTGTGAACTTGTCCGGTCGTGGTGATAAAGATATGCATACCGTTGCCGCGATGGCCGGTCTGAAGTTCTGAGGGAGCAACGATGAGTCGAATTAGCCAGTGTTTTGAAAATCTGAAAGCCGACGGCCAGACCGCGCTGATCCCTTACGTGACGGCTGGTGATCCCGAGCCATGGGTGACGGTTCCTCTGTTGCACGCATTGGTCGATGCCGGTGCAGACATTATTGAATTGGGCATTCCTTTCTCTGATCCGATGTGTGATGGCCCTGTCATCCAGAAAGCCTGTGAGCGTGCGCTGAAGAACGACGTCAGCATCAAACACGTACTAAAAATGGTGAAGCAGTTCCGCGAAAAGAACAAAGAAACGCCTATTGTCTTGATGGGCTATGCCAACCCTATTGAAGCCATCGGCTATCAAAACTTTGCTGAGCAGGCTAAAGCAGCAGGGGTCGATGGCGTGTTGACGGTAGATGTACCGCCAGAAGAGTCTGACGAATTCCGTCAGATTATGGATGAGCATGGCATTGATACGATTTATCTGGTCGCACCGACGACTTCACCCGAACGTATGGAAACCATTGCCAGTTACGCACGTGGTTTCATCTACTATGTTTCTATCAAGGGCGTTACCGGGGCAGCGGCGCTGCAGGTGGACGAAGTGACTGAAAAATTGAGCCAACTGCGTGAAAAAACCAGTCTGCCGCTTGGTGTCGGGTTTGGTATTCGTGACGGTAAATCTGCAGCGGCAGTTGCAGGCGTTGCAGATGCTGTTGTAGTTGGTAGTACGCTAGTTCGTTGCATCGAAGAACATGCAGATAGAATGGATGAACTGCCTGCGGCAGTAGCAGGACTGTTGGCTGAAATGCGTCATGCGATTAATGCGCGCGATCTGGCCAGTGCCTAATAAAGTTAAGGTGACAAAATGAGTTGGTTAGAAAGAATTATTCCATCAAAGATTCGTACGACCGTACGTAGCCGTTCAGTGCCGGAAGGCGTGTGGTGTAAATGCCCTAGCTGCGACAGTGTGCTGTACCGCGCTGAACTGGAACGCAACCTGATGGTATGCCCGAAATGCGAGCACCATCAGCGTATCGGTGCCAGAACCCGTCTGGAACATTTTCTTGATGCCGACGATCGTAAAGAAATTGCGACTGATGTGAAGCCAGTTGACACGCTTCGCTTTAAAGACAGTAAGCGCTACCGCGACCGTATCACGCAGGCACAAAAAAGCACGGGTGAAAATGATGCCTTGATTGCCATGCAGGGTAAGATTAATGGCTTGCCTGTTATTGCTGTCGCCTTTGATTTCAGCTTTATGGGTGGTTCGATGGGATCTGTGGTCGGCGAAAAATTCGTCCGTGCTGCTCAAGTTGCCCTGAAAAACAACATGCCCTTGATCTGTTTCTCGGCCAGTGGTGGTGCGCGTATGCAGGAAGGCCTGTTTTCGTTGATGCAGATGGCGAAAACCAGTGCGATTCTGACCCAGTTGAGTAATGCCGGGATTCCGTTTGTTTCTGTGATGACTGACCCGACCATGGGTGGTGTATCAGCCAGTTTAGCGATGTTGGGTGATATCAATGTGGCCGAGCCTAATGCACTGATCGGTTTTGCTGGCCCGCGCGTTATTGAACAGACGGTGCGTGAAACGTTGCCGGAAGGTTTCCAGAGAGCAGAGTTCCTGTTGGAAAAAGGTGCGATTGATATGATTGTTGATCGCCGTGATATGCGCGATCGCCTGACCAATGTGTTGACGATGTTGCAAAAACGCCCGGCTATTTGATTCCGCGTAATGCGTTTCTCATCATTGGCGCAGTGGCTGGCGTGGCAGGAGCAACTCCATTTTACCGATATTGACCCCGGTTTGGAGCGCGTTGGCATCGTTTGGCAACGCATGGGAGGTAGCTCCCGTCTTCCGTTTAAAGTCGTCACTGTTGCCGGTACAAATGGTAAAGGTTCATCGGTTGCGATAACGGCTTCGATTCTGCAAGCGGCGGGTTATAAAACAGCAACCTATACCTCGCCACACCTGCTTCGTTACAACGAACGAATCAGTATTGATGGTGTGCCTTGTGACGACGCTACGATATGTCATGCCTTTCAGCGTATTGACGAGGCGAGGGGCGAGGTTTCTCTGACCTACTTTGAGTTTGCCACGTTGTCGGCGGCCGATATCTTCTGTCGAGAAGCAGTGGATGTGGCGGTACTGGAAGTAGGTATGGGCGGCCGTTTGGATGCCGTAAATCTGTTTGATACTGATGTCGCACTGATTACACCGATAGGTTTGGATCACACAGCCTGGTTGGGCGACAACCGAGAACAGATAGGCCGTGAAAAGGCCGGCATCATGCGGGCGGGTAAGCCAGTTGTCTGTTCTGAACTGACTCCACCGAATAGCGTGATTGATCATGCGGCTGCTATTGAAGCGCACTGTTACCAACGTGGTAAAGACTTCGACTATGAAGAGGGCGTCAATGGCTGGCATTGGCAGAATAAGGATGTAAACCTGCCAGAATTACCGTGGCCAGCACTCGCGGGTAAATATCAATTGCAGAACAGTGCTGCCGTGATTGAGGTCTGTCAGTTGTTGCGGCAGCAGGGCCTTATGATTTCAGAACAAGCCATTCGTCAGGGGCTGGAATCCGTCCGCCTGTCTGGCCGGTTTCAGATTATACCCGGCAGCGTGACCCGTATACTGGATGTGACGCATAACCAGCAGGGGGCGGAGAATTTGCGTCATTTACTGCTGGAGACGCCATATACAGGCAGAACCTTTGCTGTATTGGGCATGCTGAAAGATAAAGACTGCAAGGCTGTTGCTACGGCGCTGCATGATGTGATCGACCACTGGTTCGTCGCAGGACTGGATGGCGAGCGTGGGATGAGCGGTGAAGAGTTGGCGCAGAATCTCTCTGTATTACTGTCAGCCGAAAATCTCGATGCATACGACACAGTTGCAGCCGCCTATAAGGCTGCGATGGCAGCGGCAGTTACCGGTGACCGGCTGCTGATATTTGGCTCGTTTCATACCGTGGAAGCTGCTATGTTGCTGATGCCCGAGTGTCAGCAACCCATCTCACGGGCTGTCTGATTACCTCACACCTGATACATGGCGTGAATTGCTTCATGGTGATGCTCTATCACCTTCGTTCGTTTTACCTTCATGGTTGGAGTTAGCAAGCCATTTTCTACTGTCCACGGCTCCAGCGTGAGGCTGACACGGCGTATTTTGGCGTAAGCCGGAAAATCATGCAGTAATGTACGTAGCCGCTGAACCACAAATTGCTGCAGTGGTTTGCTGGCCAGGCTTTGACTATCCATTGCGTCCAGTTTGAGTTGTTTCGCCAGGCTAAACCACTTATCACTGTTCAATACCAGCAGGGCGGACAGGTAGGATTGACCCTCACCGATGACTAGGGCCTGGTCAAACAACTCATCACTCTGAATCGCGGACTCGATATCGGCTGGCGGCACTTTTTCACCGTTGCTGAGTACCAAAATGTCCTTAATACGGCCGGTAATATAGATATGGCCTGTTTCACTGATTCTGGCCTGATCGCCGGTATGCAGCCAGCCTTCTGTATCGATGGTCTGCGCGGTGGCTTTATGGTTGTTCCAGTAGCCAAGCATATTGCCGGGGCCACGAGCGAGTAACTCATTATTCTCGCCGACTTTAACAGCGACACCCGGAATAGCGCGACCGACGCTGCCGGGATAATTATTATCTGGTTCATTGACGCTGATGACAGGGCTGGTCTCTGTCAGGCCATAGCCTTGAAGTAGATTGAGACCAAGGCCGATAAATAATTTAGCTTCACTTTCCGGCAACGGGGCACCACCGCTGACAGCAAGTCGCATACGACCTCCGAGCCTTGCCATGACTTTATTGGCAGCTAATTTATTCAATAACGGCAGCACAAGAAAACTGAGACGCCAGCCCTGTCGACCCTGACGATAATTAAAGTGTTTCCATCCAATACGAACGTTTGCCTGAAACAACAAGCGGCTCAACGAACCTTTTTCAGCCAGTTGTGCCTGTAGCCGTGAATAGATGCGTTCAAAGATGCGGGGGACGGCAATCAGAATGGTGGGTTTGACCTGCAGAATATCGTCGGCGAGCTGTGGAATACCACGTGAATACACCACGCTGGCACCTGCCATGATGGGAAGATAATAGCCGGCAGTGCGTTCCAGCGTATGTGACAGCGGCAAAAATGACAGGAAAAGGTCATCCCCCAATATGTCGAAATACTGCAGTGAACCTGCTGCTACGGATAACATATTATGATGACTGAGCATCACGCCTTTGGGTTTACCGGTGGTACCGGATGTATAAATAATTGACGCGAGTTGGTGAGGGTCAGTATCCCATTCCCTGAGCTCGCCGCTGGCAGGCAGCCAGTCATTGGCATAGACTGCCGGACCTGATAAAACATCGTCATCGTTTTGGCAGATGATGACTCTGGATAGCCGGTGTTCATCGGTGATGGAAGGTTGCAGACGGCTCCACTGATTGGCATTCTGCAAAAACAGGCATTTCACATCTGCATCTTGCAGTATGTAGGCGACATTATCCGGACGGTCATCCGGATAGAGCGGGACAACCACCAGGCCCAGCCCCATTGCAGCCTGATCGAAGAAAACCCATTCCTTGCAGTTTCTCAGATTAAGGGCAACACGATCGCCGGGTTCCAGTTGTTCTTCAGATAGTGCTTGTTGCCAGCGGGCAACCTGTTGGGCCACTTCCCGCCAGTTGGTGTCGTACCAATCCTGTGTTTGTGCAGAATAACTGCGATAGGCAACGTGATCAGGGCTGCGGGACAAACGTTCCTGAAACAGGCCGTATAAGGTACCTGCCTGCTCAGCAGAAATATAATCTGTACCTGCTTTAGCCATATTTCCTACATCAGCCAACGCAGCTGAAGTCCGACAATATCGACACTCGCATCATAGCTGCCTTTCAGCTCGTGGCCACTGTCATTAGTTTCACTAATATGAGGGTCATCCATGAACAAGTGTGCGTAGGCAGCATCTATTACTATGTTATCAGAATAGTGGTAACTGGCACCGACGGCGACCCATTTACGGTCATTACCTGGAATTCTTGCCGTTCGGCGCTCACTACCCGGAATCGGGGTTTCGTCATAAGCGACACCAGCACGGAATTGCCATTTATCGCTGTGGTTATAATTTAGACCAAGCCCATAACGCATGCTATTTTCCCAATCTTCAGCTTTTACAGAGGATAACCCCCCCGTGTCAGACTCGATGCTTAAGTCACTAAAACGACTCCAGCGAGTTAACGTTGCATCGGCAAGTATGGCCCATTTATGATTTAGCTGATGATGCAGGGAGAGTGAAAATGTCTCTGGTAAATCCAGATCAGCCTGAATATTATCGTCAATCAAAGTATTTCCAGTAGCATCTTTCAATGTACCATCACCTTTGAGTGTGTGAGATATCTTAGAGCGGTATGCCAAGCCCAAACGGGTCGCTTCAGTGGCTTGATAAATCAGTCCAAGGTTATAGCCATAGCCCCAATCATCGGCACCCATTTTTACTTTGCCGTCCGCGGCTTGAGGGAAACCGGCAAGTCCACCCAAATCCGCCATTTGTGTGAGTTTGACATCGATATATTGTGCACTGAGGCCGATCCCCAAAGACAGCTTCTCAGTCGCCTGAATGGCTATGCTAGGGTTAAAGTTGACCGTTAGCATTTCAGATTTGACGGCAAAATAGCGACCAACCCAGTCGTCGCGATATTCGGTAACCAGACCAAATGGTGCAGTGATACCGAGTCCTGCTGTCACTTTGTCATTGACCGGGTGAGCCATATAGAAATTCGGAACAAACGCTTCATGACCGGCATCACCGCCATCGCCGCCAGTTAATGGAATGACGCCATTAATGCTTGAACCATCATTGTGAAATTCAGATTTAGGCTTGATGTAATTCAGACCCATATCCACTTCAGTACGATCAAGATAGGTCAAGCCAGCCGGGTTGAAGAAGATCGTTGAGGCGTCTTCGGCCGCTGCGGCACTGCCTGCAAAAGCGCGCCCCAGATTGGCGATGCTTTGCTCTTTGATGGCAAAGCCTGCTGCGGAGGCAGAACTACTTGCTGCGGCCAACAGTATTGATGCTGAAATATTTTTTAGTTTCGAGTTCATAGTCAAACACTTGCGTCATGATCTTAAATAAGTGTCTAAGCTATATTAAGCGATCGCAAGACGCAAGTGTTTATGACTATGCTTGGGTCAGACTCGTTTGAACAACAAATCCCATACGCCATGACCCAGACGATGACCACGCTGCTCAAATTTGGTGACAGGGCGGTATGATGGCCGCTCGATATAACCCGAGTCATTACCACAATTGATAAAGCGTGAGTTTTCAGAGACATCAACCAGCATTTGCTCGGCATAGTCCTGCCAGTCGGTAGCCAGATGCAGATGACCGCCGTGACGCAGTTTGTTTGCAAGGACGTTCACAAAGCTGGGTTGGATTATGCGACGCTTGTGATGGCGTTTCTTATGCCATGGGTCCGGAAAATATATCTGAACGCGATCCAGTGATTTATCCGCAATGCGATGTTTGATTAATTCAACGGCATCGGTACAAGCGACGCGTACATTTTGTAGTTCATTTGTTTGTATTGCATTGAGCAGTTGGCCAACACCGGGGCGGTGCACTTCGATTCCAATAAAGTCATGATCAGGCTGGTTTCCAGCCATTTCAGCCAGTGATGCACCATTACCGAAGCCGATTTCAAGCACACGTGGAGCCTGTCGGCCAAACAGTTCATCCAGATTCAGAGGCGAGGGGGCTTCATCGATACCATACAGTGGCCAGAGTTCATCCAGCGCCTTCTGTTGGCCTGGTGTCAGCCTGCCTTCACGGCGTACGAAACTGCGGATAGGCCGCATTACTCTGGTTTCTGTCATGATAGTGCTTCACTTCCGGATAAAATTTAATTGACGCAAAATGATACCTGAATGATGGCTCAGATTGTTATGGCGATGTCTTGTATCGAGGTAGTTGCAGGGTTACGATCTTAAGCACTTTTGGGAAATTTAAGTCTGCAATGTGACAGGTATAAACAAGGTCTTACAGTTTAGTGAACGTAAAACAAGCTGTTTCGACAATTTAGGCAGCCAAACAGGATCAGCTGTAGACACTGATCACAACTGGCTTTCAGGCGTGTGCAGACAGACAGAAAAATAATTCTCCATATGCCAAACAGCACTATTCGAGGTATAATGGAGGGTCTTTACACGAAATCCTCTGGGCATTCCTAGCCTGGCAATCCTTTGCAAATCAATCAGGCAAAGCATTAAAGAGAGAAGGAAACTATGGTTCATCCAGTATTAGAATCCGTCACCAATGACGTAATCGAAAGAAGTAAAAAAACGCGTTCGATTTATCTCGCGCGAATCGATGAAGCGGTCGGCAAAGGCCCACATCGTGCTGTATTAGGATGCGGTAACCTGGCTCACGGATTTGCAGCCTGTTCCATGACAGAAAAGGCAGATTTGGCTGCGGATAAGAAAGCCAACATCGCCATTATTTCTTCTTACAACGACATGTTGTCGGCGCATGAGCCGTTTAAAGATTTTCCGGCAATCATCAAAAAAGCTGCTGATGAAGCTGGCGGTATTGCCCAGTTCGCCGGTGGTGTGCCAGCCATGTGTGATGGTATTACCCAAGGTCAGCCGGGTATGGAACTGTCCTTGTTCAGCCGTGATGTTATCGCGATGGCGACAGCCGTTGGTTTGAGTCATAACATGTTCGATGCGGCTTTGTACTTGGGTGTGTGTGACAAGATTGTGCCTGGTCTGTTGATTGGTGCCCTGAGTTTTGGTCACCTGCCTGCGGTCTTTGTCCCTGCTGGCCCGATGCCTAGCGGCCTGCCCAACAAGGAGAAAGTCCGTATCCGTCAGTTGTACGCGGAAGGTAAAGTCGGTCGTGATGAACTGCTGAAAGCAGAATCTGAGTCGTACCACAGCCCCGGTACCTGTACATTCTACGGAACTGCCAATAGTAACCAGATGATGGTAGAGATGATGGGCCTGCACCTGCCGGGCAGCTCATTTATCAACCCGAATACGCCGCTGCGTGATGAACTGACCAAGCGGGCGACTCAGCAAGTACTCAAGTTTACCGCGTTGGGTGATGATTTCCGTCCTATCGGCCATATGGTCAATGAGAAAGCGATCATCAACGCATTGGTGGGTCTGCTGGCTACCGGTGGTTCTACTAACCACACAATGCACTTGGTTGCGATTGCGCGCGCTGCCGGCATCATCATTAACTGGGATGATTTTGACCGTCTGTCTAAAATTATTCCGCTGGTCACACGCATTTACCCTAATGGTACTGCTGATATTAACCACTTCCAGGCCGCTGGCGGTATGGGTGTACTGATTGCTGAACTGTCAAAAAATGGTCTGATGCATACAGACATTCTGACTGTTGGTGATGACAAGGGTATGGAACAGTACACCAAAGAGCCAACCCTGAAAGAAGGCAAGCTCACCTGGCAAGAGGGACCAACAGCTACTCTCGACTCCGACGTCATCGGTAGTGTTACTGCACCATTTGCGGCCAGCGGTGGTCTGCACCTGATTCAAGGTAACCTCGGCCGCGGTATGTCAAAAATCTCTGCGGTTGATCCTAAACACCAGGTTGTCGAAGCGCCAGCAATGGTCTTTGATCATCAGGATCAGGTTGTTGAAGCGTTCAAGCGTGGTGAAATGAACAAAGACGTTATCGTCGTTCTGCGCTTCCAAGGCCCTAAAGCCAATGGTATGCCTGAACTGCACAAACTGACGCCACCTCTGGGCGTATTGCAGGACAAAGGTTTTAAAGTGGCGCTGGTCACCGACGGCCGTATGTCTGGTGCATCAGGTAAGGTACCTTCGGCCATTCACTTGTGGCCAGAATGCGTTGATGGCAGTTTGATGACCAAAGTGCGTGATGGCGACATGATTCGTCTTGATACGCAGAAAGGTGAACTGAATGTTCTGGTCGACGAAGCAGAGTTGAACTCACGTATGGCCTGCGTTATGGCGAATACTGAGCATCACTATGGCATGGGCCGTGAGCTGTTTGACAGCTTCCGTCAGGGTGTTTCTACCTCTGAAACCGGCGCCATCAATATGTTCAACGTCGAATAATCACAACAATCTGGAATAGCATTAACAATGTCAAAAACAATTCAAGAGATTATGAAAGTATCGCCGGTCGTACCGGTGATGGTCATCAACAACGTTGAACATGCGGTACCTTTAGCCAAAGCGTTGGTAAAAGGTGGTCTGAAAGTACTGGAAATTACCCTACGTACTGATGCGGCTCTGGAATCTATCCGTCGCATTAAGGCTGAAGTGCCTGATGCCATCGTGGGTGCTGGTACCATCATCAATGTTGAAACGCTGAACGCGGCCATTGATGCCGGTGCTGAGTTCATTGTAAGCCCGGGTACTACTGAAAAACTGATTGATGCTGCACTGAAAACCGGTGTGCCTCTGTTGCCAGGTGTAGCGGATCCTAGCCAGGCGATGGCGCTGCTGGAAAAAGGCATTACAGCAATGAAATTCTTCCCGGCTGAAGCGGCGGGTGGTGTGCCAATGCTGAAATCTATCGGTGCGCCAATTCCACAAATTACTTTCTGCCCAACCGGCGGTATCAGTCAGAAGAACGTTAATGAGTACTACAAGCTGTCTAATGTCGGCTGTGTCGGTGGCTCATGGATGTGCGCTGCAAACCTGGTTGATGCGGAAAACTGGGATGAAATCACACGTCTGTCAGCAGAAGCGATTGAACTGGCAACAGCCTGATTGTTCCCACAGTGTTAAAAAAACCGGGCTATGCCCGGTTTTTTTATGTCTGCTGTTTGAGCAGGATACCTTTCTGAATCCAGTCATAAATCATGCTGCTGGCACCACTGGCTACAACTTCAGGATCAGGGTGCTGGATCGCTGATGCGAGCTCTTTGACGGCTTCATGGCCATTCTGGCCCTGTGCCAGTAAGTCCAGCAGGCGTGCACTGAGCGGGTTTAGCTCGATAAATTTGATGTGTTCTTCATGGTTTCGGTAAACCAGTAGACACACAGGTGTCTCAGACGGCAGTTCAGGCTGATTATCCGGGCTGATTTGATGAACCGGGTACTGGTAGAGTAATAGCCAGGCGAGGGGAGACTGGGTAAAGCGTAGAGCAAGGCTGTCATCAAACTCTGTAAGTGGTGTGACCACATGCTCAGGCTCGGCAATATTCAGTGCCAGTTCTACCCATTCGTAGTGTGCCAGTTCCCGTAGGAAAGGCGGATCGGTCTCAACTGAACGTTCACTTTCCAGGTAGGCAATAAACTCGCGGGCAATTTCAACAAACAGTGGTGTTTTGCAATGGTGTTTGATCATAAAGTCTCTGACCATTGTTTCCCAAGTGCTATCACTCATCAGGCTGCGGATAACCGGAAAGGCATTCTTGAGTGTGCCGTTGATATTATTGAAAAATAGATCGCGGTAAATGGCCATCCGTCGATCTTCAATATCCTTCGGTGCAGGCTGATTGTCAGGGTCGCGTATATACGCGGCGAACTGGTACTGAGTTTGTTTAAAATTGTCTGGCATGTGCGAGGTGTTTTGGCTGATGTTGCTGCTGGTAGCGCTGTATCGTGTTGACTTCACTCAGCAGCTCCGACAGAGGCGGAATATTGAAGTCACGTTCCAGCAAAGTCGGTACCACACCATGATGGGCGTAGGTTTTATCGAGTAAATGCCAGACGGGATCAATGACATCAGCGCCATGCGTGTCGACAATTAAATCTTCAGCTTCATTGTAATGACCGGCGATATGCATATAGGCGATACGCTCTGTAGGCATGGCTTTAATGTAGTCCATGGCGTCGTAATGATGGTTGATGCTGTTCACGTAGACATTATTGACATCGAGTAACAGGTCGCAGTCCGCTTCCTGCAAGATCGCAGTAATAAACTCGACTTCAGTTAATTCCTGACCGGGTGCGGCGTAGTAGGAGACATTCTCAATCACCAGTCGCCGCTCCAGAATATTCTGAATACGTTTTATACGGCCGGCAACGTAATGCACGGCTTCCTCAGTAAACGGAACTGGCATCAAATCATAAAGATGGCCGTCATCACTGCAATAGCTGAGATGCTCGCTGTAGCAACGAATATTATGGGTATCGAAAAACGTTTTCAGGCGTTGCAGAAAGTGTTCATCTAACGGTGCTGGGCTACCGATAGACAATGAGAGGCCGTGACAGAGTATCGGATAACGCTCAGCCATCGCCGCAAATTGGCGACCAAAGGTACCGCCCATTTCCATCCAGTTTTCCGGCGCCACTTCCAGAAAATCGATAGCTGGCGCATCCTGCTTCGCGAGTTCATTAATAAAACTGCGGCGCAGGCCTAATCCGGCACCCTGAACTGGACAGGATGTAGTTGTCATCTGAAACTCCTGATAGCCACCATACATTTAAGACTCAGCGAAGCGCGCTTTGTTACAGCCTAATCCAGGTTAATTTCAAACATGGTGCGGTCAACTCCGACATTCCCTGTGGTTTGGTCAACCAGATAGATAATGGCTTTGTAATGGCCGGACTCTTGCAGCTCGGTTTTACCGGAAAACATTCCCATGGGACCGGTGAACTGCAGCGGAACTTCGCCGACTTTTTCCTCATTCTGCATCAGGATCGCTTTGGCTTCGTAGTTATCTGGTTTCCAGTGACCATCTTTGGTAATGGGGCAGCCGCATAGCAATGAGGCTTTAGTGTAAAACTCAACTTTGCCGCCCTCCAGAACCTGAGTCCAGGCATCGACAATAAAGCCTGTCATTGTCAGCGTGATGCCGTCACCGAGCAGATGCTTACCAGGCACTATCCAAGAAGTGACGCTGGCTTCCTGCAAAGACTGGCGGTAGCCATAAGGGCCGATCAGTTTAAAGCGGAGCAGACGAGGCGCATCAATATCAACATTGGCGAGAAAGCCCGCAGTTTTATCATCAGTCAAAGCCTGACCGCGTCTTACCGGGTTTTTGATAAGAGTATCGGTATTACCGGTATCGCCGTTAATCCAACCTTCATCGAGTATTTCTCCTGTTTCAGTATCTTCAACGATGACACGCACGCCGCCGACGCTGGTACCGATATATTTGGCATCGACCGCTTTCGCCCGGACCATGACCTGAGTGGGCTCGGCCATCGTGGCGGCGCTAAACAGAAACAATGGCGGTAGCAAGATGGTGAGGAAAAATTTTTTCATGGTGCCGTCTCTCCACAAACAGATGAAATCATGAGGGCTGAGGCTGAAGGGAAGAACATCGTCTCCGTCTGTCAGCCGGTACTGCTGTTACAATACGCGTTTATGAAACTTGATGCAGTGCCATCCGGTCATTAATCTGACCTTTTGCTTACAGGTAAACTCAGGCCATGCTTGCTTATATTGTCAGACGAATCATGTATGCGTTCCCCATTCTGCTGGGGGTTAACGCGCTGACGTTTGTACTGTTTTTTATGGTGAACACGCCCGATGACATGGCGCGGATGCACCTTGGCAATAAGCATGTCACCGAGTCTGCGATTGAAAGCTGGAAAGAAGAGCGCGGTTACAACAAACCGTTAATCTGGAACAGTGAGGTCGAAGGCACTGAAAAAGTCACGGACACTATCTTCTTCTCCAAATCGTTATCGCTATTCGTATTTGAATTTGGTCAGGCCGATGATGGCCGTGATATCGGTCAGGATATTCAGACCCGCATGTGGCCGAGTCTGGCCATTGCGGTACCAATTTTTATTGTTGGGCTGATGGTGAACATCACCTTTGCCATGCTGATGGTATTTTTCCGCGCCACCTACGTGGATTTGAGCGGGGTAGTTTTATGTGTCGTATTGATGTCGATTTCGGGGCTGTTCTACATCATCGGCGGACAATTCTTGGTTGGTAAGACCATGCAACTGGTACCCATATCCGGCTATGCCGAAGGTTTTGATGCCGCCAAGTTTTTAATTCTGCCTGTGGCTATCGGCATTATCTCAGGGATTGGCAGTGGCTCCCGCTGGTACCGCACATTGTTTCTCGAAGAAGTCTCCAAAGACTACGTTCGCACCGCACGAGCTAAAGGCTTGTCGGAGGTGAGGGTGTTGTTCTCCCATGTGCTGAAAAATGCGATGATTCCTATTCTGACAGGCGCGGTAGTGGTGTTACCGACGTTGTTTATGGGCAGTCTGATTCTGGAGTCTTTCTTTGGTATTCCGGGGCTTGGCAGTTACACCATTGATGCGATTCATGCGCAGGATTTCGCGATTGTCAGAGCCATGGTTTTCCTTGGTTCAGTGCTCTATATCGTTGGTCTGGTGCTGACAGATATTTCCTACACTCTGGTTGACCCGCGGGTGAGATTGGATGGCTAGTCAGCTGTTATTGCGCGAGCAGGCGCTGGATTGCCTGCTGATTAGCGACCCCTGGCTAAAAGCGGAAGCAACACAGGCCTTGTACAAGAAGATCAAAGAACGTGGTTTTGAGCTTTCAAGAGGCGACCTATCCGTACCAGAAATACCGGGCCGACCTGATAAGCCAGACCTTGTTCCGCCACGGGATTTACCACGTCGACGGAATAATCAGTCAACAGGCCATGCAACCTTAATCCATGCTATTTGCCATATCGAGTTTAATGCTATCAACTTGGCATTGGATGCACTTGCCCGGTTTACCGATATGCCAAACGGCTATTATGTGGACTGGTTGCAGGTGGCTTACGAGGAGTCGACCCATTTCCAGATGCTTAATGAGCATCTCGGTTCAATGGGCTTCCAGTACGGTGATTTTGCTGCCCATGACGGCATGTGGGAAATGGCACGTAAAACCCATCATGATCCGCTGACACGAATGGCACTGGTCCCAAGGGTACTGGAGGCCAGGGGCCTGGATGTCACACCGAAGATGATGGACAAGCTACGTAAATCCGGTGATTTACGCGCAGTCGAAATTCTGGAACTGATTCTGCGAGAAGAAGTGGGGCATGTCAAAGTCGGCACCCGCTGGTTTAATTATCTCTGCGGGTTAAGAGGTGTGGAGCCGTATTCGACCTTCAAACAATTACTGGAAACCTATTTTAACGGTGAAATCCGCGGGCCTTTTCATACTGAGGCCAGACTGGAGGCCGGTTTCACTGATGACGAAATGGCACTACTGGAATCTCAGGCCGTCTACAAACAACGCGCCTGATTAGCTGTCAGCCTGCTTTTTTTTCTCCATTTCGGCTTTTTGTCTGCGTGATTCTTTGGGATCGGCAATCAAAGCTCGGTATATCTCAATGCGGTCCTTAGGATTCAGACTGGCGTTAAGTTTGCACATTTTGCCAAAGATGCCGACTTTGTCGGTAGCCAGATCAATCTGCGGGTAACGCTCCAACATACCTGACCGTTTGATGGCATCTTCAACAGTGCAGTCAGCGGGTACTTCAATTTCCAGAATCAGTTGTTCGTCAGGCAGGGCGTATGCCACTTCCACCACGATATGTTCAGCGTTTTCCATAGATTTCCTGAGCGCGTTTACAAAAAGCATCGACCAGCGAGCCGGATATTTGGGTAAAGACCGGACCTAAGGCCAGATCCAGCAGGCGGGTGGAAAACTCGAAATCCATATCCAACTGAACCCGGCAGCCTTTGTTATCGCCAATCGGTTTGAATTGCCAGTAGCCTTCAAGATGGCGGAACGGGCCGTCGATCAGTTCGATGCGTATGGCATTACCGTGATCGAGCATATTGCGGGTGGAGAATTCATGATGAATGCCGCCTTTGGCGATATCCAGCGCAGCACAAATCACATCTTCATTTTTGCTGATGATACGGCTGCCACGGCACCAAGGCAGGAAGCGCGGATAAGCTTCAACATCATTGACCAGATCAAACATCTGGTCGGGCGTATACATGACCAGTGCACTTCGTGTAATGGTTGTCATTGAATTGGTTTACGTTTTTATATGTTCAGCAGACCGATCAGGTTGGCAAAAACAATCAGAATTGCCAACGGAGATATAAAGCGAATCAAGATCAGCCATATGTGGTAAAGCACCCCGTTACCGAGAGCTAATTCCTCTGCCGTGCTGGTTTTTTTCATCATCCAGCCGGCAAACAACGCTATCAGTAACCCGCCCAAAGGCAACATGATATTCGCAGTGAGATAGTCAAGCAAGCCAAACGCGGTCATACCAAACAGCGTCCACTCCTGACCGATATTGAAGGAGAACACGGTGAGCAGCCCAAGCAGCCAGATAATAGATCCGGAAAGCATCGTGGCATTACGACGGTTGAGGCCATGATTTTCAGTCATCCAGGCCACGATAGGTTCTACCAGCGAAATACCGGAACTCCATGCAGCAAAGACCAGCAGTAAGAAGAAAATACCACCAAAAAACGCCCCGCCTGGCATATGGCCAAAAGCGATAGGCAAGGTCTCAAAAATCAGGCTCGGCCCAGCGCTGGCTTCCATACCGTTGGCAAAGACCAGAGGGAAAATTGCCAGTCCAGCCAGCAAAGCCACACCGGTGTCCATTAAGGAAATCGTGACAGAAACTTTGAATATAGAGGTTTTTTTTGGCAGGTAAGAGCCATAGACCATAATCGCCCCCATGCCCAGACTGAGAGTGAAGAAGGCATGACCCATCGCCGTTAAGATGGCATTGGCTGTCAGCTTGGAAAAGTCGGGCTCAAACAGAAAATGGACGCTGCGGGTAAAGGCTTCACCGGTGTTAGCAGCATAGCCGACCAGCATCACCAGAATGATGAAGAGGGCAGGCATCATAAAACGGACAGATTTTTCCAGACCGTGCTGTACGCCGCGGGTAACAACAAACATGGTGATCAGCATAAAGATGGTATGCCATGCCAATAAACGCTCAGGATCACTCACCAGGGCCGAGTGAATGCTGGCAGCGCCGTCCGGGGTTACGCCTTCGAACACACCGAAAAAAAGTCGGGGAATATAAGCGATCGCCTGACCGGCAATCACACTGTAATAAGACAGAATTAAAAAACCAGCCAATACCCCCATGCCACCCAGCCAGCGCCAGGCTTTGGGGCGGCCTTCTTCTTCCGCCAGTGACTTGAGACTGTTGAGCGGGTTCTGGCGACCGCGTCGGCCAATCATGACTTCTGCCATCATAACGGGAATACCGATCACTGCTATACAGGCGAGATAGACCAAAACAAAGGCACCACCGCCATTCTCACCGGTGATGTAGGGGAATTTCCAGATATTCCCAAGACCAACTGCCGATCCCGTGGCTGCAAGTATAAAAGCCCATCGAGATGTCCACTCACCGTGTATCGACTTCGCTGGTCTTGCCATGTTGTGTTCCCAAATTGCGCAGAAAGTGCTCCGATTGTACCCAAATTTGAATGAATTCAACAAATAAGGCCGGTTAGCTGATATTACGCATAAATAATGAATACCACAGACAAACGCTCTATAATGTGCCGATGGCAAATAAGAGCAAAAAGAAAACCTCAAACGACAACACTATCGCGATGAACCGCAAGGCCGGTCACGAATTTTTCATTGAAGAAAAATTTGAAGCGGGATTAGTGTTAGAAGGCTGGGAAGTAAAAAGTCTCCGTGATGGCAAGGTACAGCTAAACGAAAGCTACGTGCATATCCGCAATGGCGAGGCATGGCTGGCTAATGCCCTCATTACGGCATTAAAAACCGCATCTACCCATATCAAGCCTGAACCACAACGTGACAGAAAATTGTTACTCCACCGTGGTGAACTCAATAAGCTTATCGGTGCGGTTGAGCGAAAAGGCTACACGCTTGTACCGTTGATCATGTACTGGAAAAAAGGCATGGCAAAAGTGCAAATCGCGCTGGCCAAGGGCAAACAGCTGCACGACAAACGCGCGACGGAAAAAGAACGCGACTGGAATCGTGATAAAGCCCGAATAATGAAAATCAAATAAGTAATCAGCTGGCTGGGGAACACTTCTTTCTTTATAATGTCCGATGTAACACAGCTTTAGGGGGCGACCTGGCTTCGACGGGGGTCACAAAACCTGAGGTGCATGCCGAGTACTCAGTTTTTCTCGTAAAACAGACTGAAACTAAAATAGTTGCTAACGATAACAACTACGCACTAGCTGCTTAATAACCAGCAAATGCCGTTCGACCAGATCCGTGCTTGTGCGTCTGGTATCGGGCGTCGACTCTCACAAGATCGTCTCGACACATGCTTGGTGTGAAGGGACTAAAACTTTATCAAGATCGCTGATTGTCTTCCCTGCCCATCGGGTAGCATTCAGTTAAACTAATAGATGGAATAAGCATGTAGATCCAAAGGCGGAGGATCTGCGGACGCGGGTTCGATTCCCGCCGCCTCCACCATTACAACGTCTCATAGAGACCAAGAAAGACCATAAAAGCCTGCATTTATGCGGGCTTTCTTGTATCTAGCGTCTTTACGTGTCTACCAAAATCCATTGACATCTACCCCTAAATGGGGGCAACCTTTGGGGCAACAGGATGTTAAGAAAACGAGTTGCCCCCAATGCCACTAACCGACATTAAAGCTAGAAACGCAAAGCCAGGCATCAAGCCAGATGGCACACCAACAGCTAAAAGATACAAACTCACCGATGAAAAAGGTCTCTACCTTGAAGTTGCCCCCAGCGGGGGCAAGTGGTGGCGTTTTAAGTACCGCTTCGCTGGGAAGGAAAAAAGGCTTTCACTAGGAGTTTATCCTGAGGTCAGCCTCAAAGAAGCGCGAGTGAAGCGTGATGACTACAGAAAGCAGGTCGCAAACGGAATTGATCCCTCAGACGTACGGAAAGCAGAAAAAGTCTCAGAAGCAGGTTTAGAAAGCTTCGAATATGTAGCACGTGAATGGCATAGCAAATTCAGTAGTAACTGGACAGAAGGTCATGCAGCTAGGACATTGACCAGACTTGAGAACGATGTTTTTCCATGGCTTGGTAAAAGAAACATAAACGAGATCAATGCGCCAGATTTATTGTCTGTTTTAAGGCGGGTAGAGAACAGAGGTGCATTAGAGACTGCTCATCGAATCAATCAGATTTGCGGGCAAGTATTTCGTTACGCGATTGCAACTGGTAGAGCAGAACGTGATCCAAGTGCAGATTTAAAGGGCGCACTACCTCCAACCAGAGTTAAGCATCACTCATCCATTACAGAACCAAAACAAATTGGTGAGCTGATGAGAGCAATCAATTCTTATTCCGGCTCTTTTGTTACAGGTATTGCACTGAAACTTTCAGCATTACTGTTTGTTCGACCCGGTGAACTTAGGCAAGCGGAATGGACAGAGTTCGATTTTGAAAATAAAGAGTGGCGAATTCCTGCTGAAAAAATGAAGATGCGTGAGCTTCACATCGTGCCTTTATCAAAACAGGCAATAGCACTTTTGGAAGAGCTCCAGCCCCTTACTGGTAGGGCCAAGTATCTGTTTCCGAGTGTTCGTACAAACACTCGTCCAATGAGTAATAACACCATCAATGCAGCACTTAGAAGACTGGGTTATACAAAAGAGCAAATGACAGCTCATGGATTCAGGAGCATGGCATCAACAATTCTTAATGAGCAGGGCTGGAATAGAGACGCGATTGAACGTCAATTAGCCCATAGCGAGAGAGATGGTGTAAGGGCAGCTTACAACTACGCCCAATACCTTCCTGAACGAAAGAAAATGTTGCAGGCATGGGCAGATTACCTTGAAGCATTAGCTTGTAATGAAAACGTTGTCCCTATATATCCAGCTCAGAATATCTAACTATTTATTGAAACTACTTGCGTAAACCAAAAGAGGTAGATGGAGTTCCGTATGCACGCAGAGCATTTAAAACAATTTATACCCCCAGATTTTGAGCTGGATAAATACCAGACTCAAAACATGAACCTTTTCGACTGGGCCTACAATCTCTCTGTGCGAAGTGGATTATATTTTGACGCCTATGATGAAGACATTAGGGAATTCACAACACAAAACCTTATTCAAGGTGCTAGCCCTAGGGATGATAGTCAATTTGGCTTAAGAACTGACGATGTTGTCTCTGTGGTGAGAGAAATTACTTGTTATCAAGTTCTTGCGATGGGGGATGAGTTAGACGAAAAGATGCAGGCAAAGGCATTATATTCTGAGCTTTCAAATCAAATAATAAGCGAGCGTCATAATCTGGGGGAACTCAGTAAATTTATTACAGAAATTGACGGTTACTATGATTTTCTTGTGCCAGAACCAGCATGGCTAGAAATTGATATGGCTTGCTCAGATAAAGAAATAAAAAGTGCATTTGACGCTTGGTTAAAAGCGAAAAGAGCTGAAAATGAAAGCAAAAAAACTACAGCTAAGAGAAGGGAATACAAACTTAACGAATTCAGCGAAGCTACGTTGAGAAGGTGGCATAACGCTAGGGTACTTGCTTATTTGGATCTAGAGGCATGGAATTATCTCCAGGGAAATAAAGTTACGAGTAAGCAGTATGGGGAAATTTTGTTCCCTGAGTACCAACATGAAAGAGATAACACCTCATATATAAACGACACGGTCAAACCATTAGTAAAACTTCTAACTTGTGGTGACCTGCATCAAAGAATGAGGAAAATTTACATAGATTCAAATCGGCAAAAATAATCTAAAAAACCGCCAAGGTACTTTTTCTGTATTTCTTCACCAGTGAAACGTTGATTTAGTTACCTCAAAATTCTTCCTGGATTTATTTGAAATCACAGGGAGACAACAATGTCCGAACAAATTCTAAAAATGCCAGAAGTCATCAGAGCAACTGGTCTAGCACGTTCAACGATTTATAAGCTTATTAGCGAAAATCGCTTTCCGAAACAAATTAAATTAACTAGCTTCTCTTCAGGCTGGCTGCAGTCTGAGGTTGAAGCCTGGATTGCAGACCGTATTGCTGCCTCTCGTATCATGGGAGGTGTTGCAAATGGTTAATAAGTTGACCAAAACCCAGCTCAATTACCTGGAATGGCTTTACAAAGGAAATGCCATACATGTTTCTTTAGAGTGCTTTAGCAAGCTGGGTGAATTTACATATACCTCACCTTTGCCTTTTAAAGCTGATTTACGAGCATTAGATAATCTCAAAAAAGCTGGAATGCTCAAGTTTGAGGATCAAATTGAATATGGCCTTCGCTGGGTTGTTGTGTCTCTGAGCGACAGGGCGATCAAGTTCATGGAGGAACATTCATGAACTTGAAGTTGATAAACCATGATGATCTGCCTTTTGTTCACAAGCGACTTTCAGTATTACCCGAGGCTTTTAAAGAGCATGTCCTTAAAAGCCATTTGAGAAATCTCAAGTCTAGTTCGCGCCGTGAAGCTAATCTGAGTCTCATCGATATTACTGATAAAGCTGACTCAGCGATTACTCATAGGTTAAATCGTAAAAATATAAATGCAGATGAAAATGACTTAAAAGTCTACTCGAAACTCCAGGCTGAAGAATGCTCAAGAGTGTTGAGGCTGTATAAGCAAAATGAGCTTGAAAAAGCTTATAAGCAAATTCTGTTACGTATACGGGAAAATGGTATAGAGCCATCTTCTTTAAAGGAAGAGCCTACGTATACGGATATGAAGTCCCTTATAAGAAGATCTTTGAATCCTACTTGGTGGTTGAGAAACCTAAGAAGAATTCAAAGTCTCGATATTGAACGTATGGCCAGAATGCTGAACTTAGTTAAAAAGTCGGGCCAGTTATATGTATCGGATGAAAACCATAAAAGGTATTTGCGTCAGCAAAAAGAACAGCAAGAATATTTGGAAAATATGATTGCTGAGAACGAGGAGGGGGATACCTTTCTTCTTAGTGAACTAAAAGCTGGAAGCATCTCCGATCCTTACGTTAAAAAATCGGAGTTGATGAACCGCTGTCGTGGTTTTGAAAACCTGGCAGAACGTTATGGTCACAAGGGCGTATTCATAACAATCACGTGTCCTTCTAAATACCATCGTGCATACGGAATCAGTGGAGATGCTAACCCAAACTGGAACGACGCCACGCCACTAGAAGGCCAAGAATATCTTAAAGATGTCTGGGCAAGAATTAGGTCAAGCCTTGATAGACAAGACATCCGTGTATATGGCTTTAGAGTCGCTGAGCCTCATCATGACGGTACACCGCATTGGCATATGCCGTTTTTTGTTGAGCCAAACGAACTTAATGCTATTAAAGATACATTTCTTCGTTACTGCCTCGAGGAGGATGGAGAAGAAAAAGGCGCTTTAGCTAATCGAGTGAAGATTGTAGATATAGATCCTAAGAAGGGTAGTGCTACTGGATATATAGCTAAATACATTGCCAAAAACATTAATGGTGAAGACCTCGATACAGGGATCTATGGTGAAAACCCAATTATTGCTGCCCAGCGTGTCACTGCATGGGCTTCTGTCTGGGGAATTAGGCAGTTTCAGCAGATTGGCGGGTCAGGTGTTTCAGTATGGCGTGAGCTCCGAAGAATGGAGCAAGTAGAAAACTTGGTTGACTCAGTGCTAGAAGAGGCACGTGTTGCTGCCGACAACTCAGACTGGGAAGGCTACCAGCTTGCAATGGGCGGCATTAATGTCGCCAGAGCGGATAGACCCATATCAATCGTCTATTGGACAGATATAGACACATCCACAGGTGAAATTAGAGTGAATCAATACGGTGAGTTGAAAGCACCGAGCGTTTACGGCCTTGAATATATGGGTAAGGCGATAAATACACGCCCACACCTTTGGAAAATTTCTCGGGCTAATTAGTTAGCCCGATTAACTTGGAGTTCTGTCAATAACTGTACTAATCATCAAATATCTGACCCTGATGATCTAAGGATAGAAATAATTTCCGGGCCCAATTTTTCTGGAATTTCGGCTGCCTGAGTCAGGGGAATGTATCTAAAAGTATTCAGATCAAAAGGTACTTGGTCGTTGTCTCCATTTGGTTCAAATAGGAATACAAGCCGATTACTTTCATGATGATTTAGGGCATAGCCGGCTTCTACAAAGACATTAGGTCGGTGCCCAGTTAGGTCACAGATGATAATGTCTGATGAGGCGATTGCATCATACATCCGGGAGTGAATAGGGAACGTGCCGCCTTCTTCCGTGCCCATGTCAATCAGCTCCAGGCCGATGCCATGTTGCTGCTGGAGATTCGTCAGGGTTTGCCGAAGCTGTTGCAGGCGTAAATTGGCCTTGTTGTAAGCGTCATTCGGAGCACCTTGTGGCGGGTACCAACGGGCAAGGAAAACCCTTTTTGGAATGCGGGACTGAGCCGCTTTGAATGTTTTGAGTAGTTGTTCCGCTGGGGAAAGAGGATCGAGCAGGTTAGTAATGCCCTGGCCGCCGAGCCAATTGCCGATGCGGTCAAGGTAGTCCACCGTCCAGTGGACTTTTTGCTCGTGGTTGCTCCCCACCGCCTCTCGCCAGACCCGCGCCGTCAGTTCGAAGAAACCGTAGGTTCTGCATAGCGATGGATGGTTAACGGTCAGTTGGGTGGATATGTCCGCCAGCGCTGCAAACAGCTCGTTGGCAAAGTCAGTCAAGGTTTGCCGGTCCTGTGCGATGGCCTCGTCCATGGCGATCAGATTGCGAGCGGACTCCCACAGAGCCGTCAATGGTCGCTCGCCGAAGCGTTGTTGGGCTGGTGGCGGCAGACCTTGTAGCCGGTCGGCCAAGAGCCTTGTGAGATGTAACGCGGGATTGTAGGCGAACTCGTTATCCGGCGTCATGGCGTGTGCTGGGTCTTGCCCTAGCAGCAGCCGTAGGCCGTGTTCCGACTCCAGCGGCAGGGCGGTGCTGTTGATGGTGTGGAAGATCAACGATTCGGCGAAGTCGTCGGCATCGTTATCCGTCGGGCCGAGCAACACCATGCAGAACGGAGCGAGATATTTGTTCGGGGTATTAGGGTCTTCGGTGAGCTGTTCGGCCAGATGCAACCGGTGATTTCCGTCGATGCGGCGGATGATTTTGTCCTGCTTGAGCTGCTCAAGGTCACCGCGCCGCACACGTAGCCGCTGCATGCGCATGGTCGGGCTTGAATAACGACGGGTGATATCCACGAGATCACCGTTGTCGCTTTCCACCCCGAAAACCGTCTCGCCCAACCCAAGCTCGTCCGGGTCGATCTCGCCCCGATTGACCACCAGACGGACCTGCGAACGAACGGAAAGGATCACCTCCGGGAGAAAGCGGTTTTCACTCTGCTCCAGGTAGTTTTTGATCTCCTGAGCGTGCCTGGCCGATTCGACCCTTTGATGGCCGACCACACGAAAACCCTGCTCACCATCCTCCATCTTGTATGGGACTGATACGGCCGCCAGATCGCGCAGATCGGCAAAGCCCCGGATGATGCGAAATATACCCAGCACGCTTTCTGAAAACAGCCCTTCGAATTCGATGTATTGGCGGCCTCTGGACATATCAGTGCACCTCCACCGGGCGTGTGCCGAGAATCATTTTCTCGATTTCTCTTTCAGCGCCTTGAATCCGAGCGTTTCGATTTTGTCTCAATGAGTTGATCTCGCTGTGGTAGTCACGCACCGTGGAGATGATTTCCTTTTGTTTGCTCATAGGTGGAATGGGTATAGGGAAAGATTCAAGCTCTTCCTTGTTGATGCTCTGAACGGTCGTACTCCATTTAACCAAGCGCAACAATTCGTCTTGTTTGGCTTCAAAATATGCAAGTAGGTACTCCGCCAAAATATTTTCCGTATAAGGAGTAAAGGCCCTTATATCCTGATTTATTGAAACACTAATATCTGTCATGGCGACAGGAACGGTGTGTTGGAGAATCCCACTCCTTACGACAAAAAGAATACTGCCGGACGTGACTACCGGGGCTTGGCGCTCTTTGACTGCATTGTCTGAGATGTGATTTATAGAATCGGTAATTAGCCTCGTTTTCATGTCCTTTGGGGAAACCCAAGGTAGTATGCCGTTGGCCCAATATTCGGAACGCTTCTTTGATGGAGTGGAGCCGCTCACTCCTTTACATATACTGTTCAAAGGAACTGCTGGGTAAGTTCCTGTAACTACAGATGATAATCCAGCGAGAATACGCTTATTATATTCATAGCTCCATCGCTCAGAATCCTTCCACGGTAGGCAAAACATTTTCCCAACAGGTTTTCCCTCGATTTTTTTTATCCCAAGAAGGGCAAGGGTAGTTGATTGGCTCTCCTTTACGAGGTCCTGCTCGTTCATAAGAAACTGACTTTGCTCCAGTTGCGCTGCCTCCCAATGAGCCACAATCTTTTGCTGAATCAATAGCGGTGGGATGGGGACTTTTACCCCTTCAAGCTGGGTTGGCTGAATCCGTTTTCGGCCCGATGCGCCACTGATCATCGAATTCAATAGTTTCTTGAACGCAACTGTTCGGAACAACAATTTCACGTATCCAGAATCTGTTTTTTTGAAATCGACAGAATAGACAGGAAATTCTGAGGTGACGCACATGCAATCAATGTCATCGGGAGCAAGCCCGATTGCCCCATTACGCACATCAATTTTTGAAAAAACCACATCACCGGGGTAGACACGAAATAGCCGTCCTTTGATGTCCTTAATACGGACCGGCTCGCGCGGCTCAATCGAGCCATCAAAACGAATGGTCAGCAGGGTAACCATTGATTCCGGCGTGAGCGTCTCCAGAGCGGCTTCGTTTCGTCGTATGAGGATGCTGCCCAAAGGTTTGATGATCTCATCGGGCCAGTTCCAGTCAACAGCGTACTGTGCTGCAACACTCCAGGTCTGTAAACCTCTGAAACCGACGCTAAAGGCCCGTGGCCTGGCTTGAGCCACTTCACCCATTATTCACCCTCTCCCGCCTCGGCAAAGGCACTCGGGTCAGCCAGAAACTCCCGGTACCACTCCAGGCAGGTCTTGCCGCAACCGACGGGCTGTCGGTCGTTGGGGTAAAGCTCGTTCTGATCCTCTTCGCCTGTGGCGGAAATGCCGACCTTTTCAGCTTCGTACATGAAGATGGGGTAGTCGAAGAGTTCTTTGAGAAGTTGCCGCGCCTCAATGATCTGCCTGGCCTCCATAGCTTTCAGGTAATCCTTGAGCTCCTTTTGTAGCGCCTTACGTTGTCCTGTGTCTTTTGCCCTCTTGGCCGCTTCGATTTCTCTGTCCAGCCGTTCCCGTTCCGCCTTCATCTCATTGGCGTACCGGGCTTCGATTTCCGCCCTTGCTGCGGTGTAGGTTTCATCAAACTTTTGCTTCTCCTCCTCGGTGAACTTTTGCAGGAAAAGCAGGGAGCATTTCACGCTGGCCCCGGAGCTGACAAAGGTCTCCTGCGGCAGACTGACAACGGCGCGGAGAAAGGCCCTGTCTTCGGTGAATTCGCGCACATAGGCGAGGGACGGATTGTTGAAAATGCCTTCGGGCAGGACGATGCCAAGACGGCCGCCGGGCGAAAGCAGGTCGAGACAGCGCTCAATAAAGAGCACCTCTGTCTTGATCTTGGCTTTGTCGCTTTTGGGCAGATCGAACAGGCTGGCGATGGGCTTGTTGAGCGCCGCCTTCACCCGGTTCTGGGCTTCGCTGTAGAGGTCGCCGTACTCCTTCAGATAGCGCTCTTCCGCGGCCGGATTGACCTTTATATCCACCTCAAGCACTTTATCGGTGGGCTCGACATTGGCCCCGAAAGGCGGATTGGTGAGGATAATGTCGAAGCGCCCCTCGAAGATACCATTGACGTTCAGAAAGCCGTCGTGATGGTGGACGCCGCCGTGACCGTCGCCATGCATGATCATGTTCATCTTGCTGGTGCGGGCCATGCGATCGTTGGCATCGGTGCCGTAGATGCAGCGATTGGAGAGCTTCCACAAGCGAGAGCCCTCGCGTTTCTGGTCTATGACTGCCTGTAACTCGGTGAATTTGTCTTGAAGCTTTTTGGCTCTTTGTTCTTCTTTGAGCGATGTATCCTTTTCGACTTCGGCCTTGAAGGTGTTGTACTCACGGTCGGCGTCGGCGAGGATCTTTTCGCGAACAATCTCGAATATCCGTATCAGAAAGCCGCCCGAACCGCTGGCCGGGTCGCAGACAATCTCGTCCTCCTGGGGATCGACCATGTGCACCATGAATTCGACGATGGTGCGCGGGGTGAAGAACTGTCCGATCTCGCCCCGGAAGGTGCGACCGAGGAAACGCTCGAAGGCGACGCCCTTCACATCCTCGCTGGTGTCGGAGAGGTTGTATTTCTCCAACTCCTTGACGATGGCCTCGCCCGTGGCCGGTTTGAGGTTGATGCGCTCGTCGTCCTCGAAGATCTTGTCGGCGGCATAGGCGCGCTTTGTTTCCTGAAAAAGGTTGTCCAGCGGGTTTTCGGCAATCTGGCCTTTCAGCACATCGACGGTAAACAGGTTGGTCTTGTTGCGTCGAGTGAGTAAGGAACGTTCCACGTAGACCTTGATAAAGAGTACCTTGGCGATTTCATCGAAGGCGGCGGCAGGGTCTTTCTTTTCCCTGTTGCGGATGATGTTGTGGCACTTATGAAGCAGGTCGGCGAACTCTTTTTCCTTGAAGGCGCGGAGCTTTGAGAGCAGTTCCTCGATGTCCTTGTCTGATGCATCGCCATGTGGGATGTTCTCAATTTCCTCCGTGTAGCCCGGCACCTTGTCTTTCTTGACCCGCCAGTATTTGGTTTCCCGCGAGTTGTGGGTGACGAAGAATGGTGCGCCGCAGATGCGGGCGTAGTTTTCCCCCTGGCCGTAATCCTGCGGCTTGATGGTGACGTTGTCGGATTTACATTCAACGATGATGAATGGGGCGTTATCGTCGGCTTTGTCTTGGGCGGTTCGCCAAAGGATGAAGTCGGCGCGGGCTGAAGCGGAGCCCCGGCCAGTTAGGTCCATCTCTTCGGCAATCTGATCGATGGCAAAACCGTACTCGTTGATTAGCACCAGCAAGTATTCCTGGCGTACCGTCTCTTCGGGTGTTTCCACCAACCACTTGCTGCGCACATGGCTCCAGATTTTTCCCTTGGACTCGTCTCTCCTTATCTCAAGCATGCTTCCCCATACACTTTTTGTGATTATGTAAATCGGATAATAATATACGCCATACATGTCCAGAACAATTTAAAGACTAGGTCAGGGCCTAACGACAGGATTAATTGAAACGCTAGTAGATGGTTACATACGACGGGGACTAGTTTGGGGCAACTTTGGGGCCAACAGTAGATTAAGCAAATTATAAAGTCGTTGTTTATCAGTTTCTTGTAAACTATATTCGAGTGACGCCGCCCCATCACGTAAACTAACCCAGCTTAGCTGGGTTTTTTTATGCCTGTCTGAAACGATGTTTACTTTTACTTGTGGAGTGAGTGTATGGGTATGGCGTTTGTAGCGATTGCTGTTGGTTTAGTCGTACTGGTGTGGAGCGCGGATCGCTTTGTTGAAGGTGCGGCGGCTACAGCACGTTATTTCGGGATGTCTGCGCTGTTGATCGGTATGGTGGTTGTTGGCTTCGGTACGTCGGCGCCGGAGATGGTGGTGTCAGCTCTGGCTGCTTCACAGGGGAATCCGGGTATTGCTTTGGGTAATGCCTATGGTTCAAACATTACGAATATCGCCTTGATACTCGGTCTGACAGCCTTGATTAGTCCGATTGCTGTGCATTCGCAGGTATTGCGCCGCGAACTGCCTATTTTGACCTTACTAACCGTGTTCGCCGCTTGGCAGCTATGGGACGGTTTGTTATCACGCTGGGATGCAGTGCTGTTATTGCTGGTGTTTGCTGGCTTGATGGGCTGGACGATAATGCAAGGTCGAAACAAGCCGCAGGACAGTTTCGCTGACGATGTGTCAGAAGAGCTCAGTCAGAGAGCCATGCCGCTAAAACGCGCAGTGTTCTGGTTGATTGTCGGTTTGTTATTGCTGATTCTCAGCTCGCGTTTGCTGGTATGGGGAGCCGTTGAAGTCGCACATGCATTTGGTGTGAGTGACTTGATTATTGGTTTAACCATTGTGGCGGTGGGTACGTCCTTACCGGAACTTGCTTCGTCAGTAATTGCAGCCCGAAAGGGGGAGCACGATCTGGCGTTGGGTAACATTCTGGGTTCGAACTTGTTCAATACGCTGGCAGTGGTAGGCATCGCGGGTAGTATTTCGCCGATGGTGGTGGGCGCCGAGGTCATCTATCGTGATGTGATGGTCATGCTGGTTCTGACGGTTTCGCTGTTTATCTTTGGTTATGGCTTTCGTGGTCAGGGCCGTATCAACCGCATCGAAGCCGTACTTCTACTGTCAGCCTATGTCGCCTATACGGCTTATTTGATAAGTACTGTTTTTAGTTAAAGAATTCAATTTGATATGGCAAATATTCTGCTCGATAAATCGCATAAACCGTTATTAAAAGCAGCCAGTCAGTTGGGTAACTGGTTGCTGTCACTTGATGCGTTGTCTGAAGACGATAAGCAGGCCGTACGGGCGGTACAAAAAGCAGTCGATAAACTCCCCAAGCTCAATGACGGTACGCTGGCAATGTATGGTTTCAGCCTTGAACAGGGCGATGAGACAAATGGTCTGGTTCGTGGCTGGGATGTGTCTCTGGAATACTTCGCCAATGATGCGGAGCGTCAGGGCGGCTTGGAGTTATTCAGTTCGTATATACCAATTCCGGAAACGATGGATGCTGCTGTACTGGCATTGAAAAAACAATATGAAGTCTATTTTCACTGGCCGGTAGGTGATATCTGTAATTTGGTGAAAGCGGAACAAGCCAGGCAGTGGATGGATGCGGTAGCTGACCCTGAACGTTTACGTCAGGCTGGACAACGCTTGCGTATCGAAATTGTCTTCGGTGACTACTATGGCGAGGTTGAACTCGCTTAGTTAGTCGCTGAAAACTGTTTGTCATATCACGCTGCTAGTGTGTTCGCTCTATCTGAATAAGGAATGGTCAATTGATAGCCCTACGTCAGCTTATTGTGTTTTTCGTTTTCACTTTTTCTGCGATGGTTCAGGCTGCTGAGCCCGTTATTTCAGACTCCCAGCGTACAAACAGCTGGTACCAAGGCGCGGTGGAACGGTTGGAAACCAAGCCGGTGCTGAGTCAGCAGAAAGCCAAAAACGTCATTCTGTTTATCGGTGACGGCATGGGCGTGTCTACTATTACAGCGGCACGCATTCTGGATGGTCAGAATAAAGGCCTCACAGGTGAAGAAAACAGTCTGAGTTTTGAATCCTTCCCGTTCACCGGACTGGCGAAAACCTACAATGTCGATGCCCAGACGCCGGATTCTGCCGGTACCATGACGGCCATCATCAGCGGTGTCAAAACCGATGCGGGCATTATTAGTGTTGATGAACATGTTGAGCGGGGTGATTGCCGATCTGTTCAGGGTAATGAGTTAACAACGGCGCTGGAACTGGCCGAACTGGCTGGCCTCGCCACGGGCATAGTGACAACCACCAGGGTGACCCATGCCACTCCGGCGGCGACGTATGCCAAGGCACCGGAACGCAGCTGGGAAGATAACTCAAAACTCTCCAAAGCTGCGGTGAAAGCCGGCTGTGAGGATATTGCCTCGCAGTTGGTGAGCTTCGAAGCCAGGCTCAAACAACGCTATCCCCAAGCTTCAACCATTGATGGTATTGAGGTTGTGATGGGGGGAGGCCGCCGCCATTTTCTGCCAGCCGATAAAGCGTTTAACAGTGCCGACGCGCAGAGTGCGGTTGAGGGTGATCGTAGTGATGGCCGTCACCTTATTGATGAGTGGCAGAAACTTTATCCGCAGGGCACATACGTGATCGATCAGGCGGGTTTTGATCGTATTGATACAGCGAATACGTCACATCTTCTGGCTCTGTTTGATGAGTCACATATGCACTATGAGGCCGACCGTCATCACGATAAAAACGGTGAGCCATCCCTGAGTGAAATGACCGCCAAGGCTATAGATATCCTTGATAAGGATGAGGATGGTTTCTTTCTGCTGGTAGAAGGTGGCCGAATCGATCATGCTCACCATGTAGGTAATGCCTTCAATGCACTGAATGACACTATCGAACTGTCTCGCGCCGTTACCGTTGCCCTGGAGAAAACCCAGCGAGACGACACACTGATTATTGTGACAGCGGACCACAGCCATGTGTTTACCATGGCCGGTTACCCGAAACGGGGAAACCCGATCCTTGGCAAAGTCGTCAATGTTGGCGACGAAACCACAGCCAGGGCAGCCGATGGTCTGCCGTATACGACCTTAGGCTATGCCAATGGTCGGGGCTTTTATGATGGTGAAGCAACCGACGCAGATGGCCGCTACGAGCAAGCTATTCAGGCTGGTCGTCATGATCATAGCGATGTTGATACCACACAGCCGGGCTACCATCAGGAAGCCTTAGTGGCACTTGAAGCCGAAACGCATGGCGGCGAGGACGTCGCGGTATATGCAATTGGCCCTGGCGCTGAAGCCGTATCCGGTGTGAATGAACAGAATCTGATTTTTCATATCATCAATCGTGCGGCTTTTCTGGAAGAAAAAGCGACGTCAAAACTTAAGTGATTACTATTAAATTCAAGTAGATAAAAATAATCATTCGCCTAAATTAAGAGGTTTAATACCCCTTAAGTAGTACACACTCATCAGTATTTATTTGCCGCTTTGACCCTCACTACAATCAACCCATGATTGTTGCTGACGTTGTTGGGGGTAAGCATGCAACAAGCGGTGAAAACGCGACGCGAAACTATTTATCAGCAAATTGGCGGTGCCGACGGCGTCGAACAATTGGTCAATACGTTTTGCGACATTCTTGAAACAACAGAAGTCGGTAAGCCGGTGTACCTACTACACCTGCGTGGCCATGGTATGGCTCATGCCCGCATGGAGCAATTCAACTTCTTTTCAGGCATGTTTGGTGGTCCCAAACTCTATGCAGAGAAATGGGGGCATTCGAATGTGCGTCAGATTCACGCCCATGTCGATATTACTGAAGAGGTCAGCCAAGCCTGGCTGACCAGTATGTCGATCACCCTTGATAAGCTTTCCTATACCCCGGAACTCAAACAACAGCTGATGCAGAGCTTTACTGATATGGCCGCTATTTTGGTGCGGCAGTCGCAGTCATGAGCTAGTTATGTTGATCGTTCTCAAAATCGTCGAGGCTATCGTAGTAGATGATAGCCAGGTAGCGGATTGGCATCTGCAGTTTGGCCATGGGCCGGTGCGGCTGCTCGGCATCGAAGGTGAGCGAGTCACCCGGTTCGAGCACGTACAGGTTCTCGCCGACCGAATACTCCAGCTTGCCTTCCAGCATGTAGATGAATTCCGTACCCGTGTGTTCAAAGGGATCAAACACCTCGCTTTCTTCTTCCAGCGAAATCAGAAACGGTTCGAACAGCTTTTTCGGGCCCGTATCGTAGGCAAGCAGGTGGTAGGTGTGGCCACTTTTGGTACCACGGCGGACGACTTCCATGCCTTCGCCATGACGCACGTATTGGGCGCCGGCTTTGGGCGTGTCGTAGTCATGAAACAGGCGGGAGAGGGTAACGCCCAGTGCGTTGGCCAGATGCTCCAGTTTTTCGAGGCTCGGTGACGTGAGTCCGTTTTCAATCTTACTCAACATGCCCCGGCTGACATTGGCTCGTTTGGATACTTCGGCAATGGTCAGGCCGTTTTCCAGCCGTAAATGGCGAAGTGTATTACCCAGATGTTTATCGAGTGTGTGGACTGCTGATCCTGCAGTAGAAAGCGGTTCTTTATTGTTCACGCTTGAAATTTCTCCGAATAGAGCCTTTGTCAGGGCTTTGATTATACATGACATTTTGACACTTTTATTACCAAAAGATTCATCAAATGAAAAAAAGTTTACAAAAACTGTTGACAGTGAAAATCAGGCATGCGTAAATGGCACTAAAGTTTCATTTGATGAAACAATGTTTACTTTTAAGGTGGTGGTTCTTATCTACTCCCTAGCGAGCAGTAAGCAACACCACGGCAGTGGAGGTTAACAATGCCATTAGGACTATTGAAATATGGTCTCAGTCGTGAATATCCGGCACCGAGGTATTTCAGAGACTGCACGCAGCCTAAGAAAAGCTACGATGCAGTCATTATTGGTGGTGGTGGTCACGGCTTAGCCGCTGCCTACTACCTGGCCAAAGATTTCGGCATCACCAATGTAGCGGTGCTGGAAAAAGGCTACATCGGTGGTGGTAACACCGGCCGTAATACCACGATTGTTCGTTCCAACTACCTGACTCCGGAAGGGGTTAATTTCTACGACGCCAGCGTCAAGATGTATGAAGACCTGTCGGAAGAACTGGATCTCAACCTGTTCTATTCCACCCGCGGTCACTTCACACTGGCTCACACCGAATCTGCGATGCGTACCATGCGCTGGCGTGCTGAAGTTAATAAGCATGTAGGCGTTGAAAGTTACGTCGTCGGCCCGGATGAAATCTCCAAAGCCTGTCCACAACTCGATATTCAATGTAGCGGTCAAGCGCCTATCCTGGGTGCCCTTTACCATGCACCGGGTTCTGTGGCTCGTCATGATGCGGTGGCCTGGGGCTATGCCAAAGAAGCCGATCGCATGGGCGTCGAAATCTTCCAGATGACGGAAGTCACCGGCATTGACGTGAAAAGCGGCAAAGTCGTGGGTGTGAACACGAATAAAGGCTACATCGAAACCAACCGCGTGTTGTCAGCGGTAGCCGGTTTCACCCCACGCATCACCGATATGGTCGATGTGGAAACGCCGATTGTGATTCACCCGTTGCAAGCCTGCGTCAGTGAGCCGATGAAACCCTGGCTCGACACCATTTTGGTATCTGGCAGCCTGCATGTGTATGTCAGCCAGTCTTCACGTGGTGAGCTGGTCATGGGCTCTTCATTAGATCCGTATGAAGTGCACTCAACCCGTAGCTCGCTGGACTTCGTCGAAGGCCTGACTTCGCACATTACCGACATGTTCCCGTTCCTCTCCAACGTCAAAGTCGTACGTCAGTGGGCCGGTATGGCCGACCTGACGCCGGACTTCGCGCCAATCATGGGCAAGACGCCGGTAGAAGGCTTCTATCTGGATGCCGGTTGGGGAACCTGGGGCTTCAAGGCCACGCCGATCAGCGGTAAGACAATGGCAGAAACCATTGCCCGCGACATGGCTCCAGACCTTATCAAGCCATTCCGTTTATCCCGTTTTGAAGACTACGAACTGACCGGCGAGAAAGGTGCTGCGTCAGTCGGCCACTAAGAGAGTAAGGCGATGAAATTACTTCAATGTCCAATCAACGGTATCCGGCCTCTGAGCGAGTTCACCTACGGTGGTGAATATCGCGACATGCCCGACCCGGATACCTGCACCGATAAAGAGTGGGCGGCTTATGTGCATTATCGCAACGGCGCTCCCGGCCTCAAAAAAGAATGGTGGTACCACGGCCCGAGCGGCACCTGGTTTATCGCCGAACGCGACACGATGACTGACAAAGTAAGCCGAACCTACATTGCCGGTCAGGAGGAAAAACAATGAGCAGTCGAATTGCCAAAAAACGTGGCGAGTGGATCAACCGCGACAAGCCACTGACATTCGAATATGAAGGCCAAAAGGTTCAGGGTTACGAAGGTGACACGATCAGTAGTGCACTGTGGGCCAACGGCGTCAAAGTACTGGGCCGTAGCTTCAAATACCACCGTGCCCGTGGCCTGTTGAGCTTTGCTAACCATGACGTCAATGCCTTGATGACCGATGGTGAAGACACCAATATCCGTGCCGATGTCTGGCCGGTCAGCAATGGTATGAAGCTGGAAGCGGTCAATACCGACGGCGGTGTTATCAAAGATAAAAACAAGTACATCGATTACTTGTCACCGTTTCTGCCAGTCGGTTTTTACTACAAAACCTTCTATAAACCGAAGCGACTATTCCCATTCTGGGAAGACAAAATCCGTAAAGCGGCGGGTCTGGGTAAAGTCAATTTCAATTACCCGCGCATCACCAAACCCAAGCGTCATGCCCATTGCGATGTCTTGATCATTGGCGCCGGTCCATCAGGGCTTTCTGCAGCGCTGGAAGCGGCAGAGCAGGGTATGAGCGTCATCCTGGTCGATGAAAACCGTCAAATCGGCGGTAGCATGACCTACGATCTGGCCGGTGATCCTACCGCGACAGATAGCCTAAGCACGTTGCTGGCTGCCGTTGAATCACAAGCCAATATCCGTGTTATCAGCGATGCCTATGCCGGCGGTTACTACGGTGACAATCTGGTGCCTGTGGTTGAAAAAAGCGGTATCACCAAAGTCCGTGCCCAAACCGTGATCGTGGCGGCCGGCGTGTTCGAACAACCGCCAGTCTTCCGCTACAACGATTTACCTGGCGTGATGCTTGGCTCTGCGGCGCAGCGTCTGGTGCACCGTTATGCCGTCAAACCTTTTAATAAAGGTGTGGTGGTCACAGCCAATGACCATGGTTACCGCACTGCGCTCGACTTAGCCTCTGTCGGCGTCGAAGTGGTCGCGGTGATTGATATGCGTCGTGATGGTGCGGCTCAGGACCTGACACAGAAAGTGAAAGACAAAGGCATCGCCGTTCATAAAGGTAGCTGTATTTATGAAGCGGTTGCTGCTGGTGACAAGCTGGGTGTGAAAGAAGTGGTGGTGTGCCCTTACGACGAAACTACCGCCGAAGCAGACACCAGCCAAAGTGTGCGCCTGAGTTGTGATGGTGTCGCGATGAGCGCCGGTTGGGCCCCAGCTGCAGCACTGCTGTATCAGGCTGGTACCAAAATGCGTTACGACGACAGCATTCAGCAATTCGTACCAGGTCAGTTACCGGAAAGCGTCTTTGCAGCAGGTAAAGTCAACGGTGTATTCGAGCTGAAAGCCAGAATGCAAGATGGCCGCCGCGCTGCTGCAGAAGCCATGAATTACCTCGGTAAAACCGTGGCGGTTGAGAGCGTTAAACAAACATTGAGCTCATCACCAAGCCACCCTTACCCGATTGTGAATCACCCTAAAGGCAAGAACTTCGTCGATTTCGATGAAGATATTCAGGTCAAGGACTTCATCAACGCGGCGAAAGAAGGCTTCGACAATATCGAGTTGATGAAGCGCTTTACCACGGTCGGCATGGGGCCGAGTCAGGGCAAGCATTCCAATATGAATGCCATTCGAATCCTGGCTCGTATCCGTCAGTTGCCGGTTGAAAAGATTGGAACCACGACTGCGCGTCCGTTCTTCCACCCAACCCCGATCGGGCACCTCGGTGGTCGTGGTTTCCATCCTCACCGTTACACTGCTATGCATCAATGGCATGTGGATAACGGCGGCGAAATGTTTGAAGCCGGCATCTGGATGCGTCCTGGCTTTTATACCCCTGCAGGCGTCAAGCTCTCAGCGGCTGATGCCGTGCAACAAGAAGCACTGGCTGTGCGTGAGAAAGTTGGCATGATCGACGGCAGCACCCTGGGCAAAATCGAAGTATTTGGCCCGGATGCTGCCGCGTTCCTTGAACGCTTCTATACCGGCAAATTTGCTGGTCAGAAAGTCGGTGAAAGCCGCATTGCGATGTTGCTTGATGAAGCCGGCGTCATGCTGGATGACGGCATCGCGGTACGCATGGCTGACGATCAGTTCTATGTGTCGACCAACTCATCGAATGCCGCCACGGTTTACCGTGAAATGCAACGTAATGTGCAGTTGTGGAAGATGCAGGTGACCCTGGTCAACCTGACCGGTGCAATGGCTGCAATGACGGTTGCAGGCCCGGCATCACGCTCAGTGGTCGAGCAGTTGACCGATATCGATGTGTCAGCCGCTGCGATGCCTGATGGTGCCTTCCGTACCGGCAAGGTGGCGGGCGTCGATGCCAGACTGATGCGGGTGAGCTTTGTATCTGACCTGGCCTTTGAAATTCATGTGCCATACAAGGCAGGCCTTCACGTCTGGAAAGCGGTGATGGAAGCGGGTAAAGCATTCGGTATCCGTCCGTTTGGTACCGATGCCCAGCGTCTGCTGCGTCTGGAAATGGGCCATCACCTTATCAGCCATGACACGGATGGTCTGACCAATCCGTTTGAAGCGCATTCCGATTCCTTGGTTGCCATGGATAAAGCCTTCTTCATTGGTCAACGCAGTCTGAAAATTCTGGCGAAGAAACCGTTGAACAAGAAACTGACCACCTTTGTGCTGGATCAGGGCTTTAACGGTGAACTGCCAAATGAATGCAACCTGGTGATTGATAGTGCCAGCAATATTTCGGGGCGTGTCACCAGTATTTCTTTCAGTCGTTACCTCAATCGTCACATTGGCTTTGCCTTCGTGCCGCCTGAGCAATCGAACGACGGTGCAAGGTTCCAGATCCGTACCGATTCCGGTGCGATGGTGTCAGCCACCGCCTGTAACGCCCCGTTTTTTCATCTTTTAGAGAGTTGAGGAGAGTGAAGATGCAAGACGCTGTATTAATGAGTCCGGTCGCCTTTGCTCATGCACTGAAAAAACCGGTGAGCGGCGATGTAAACGGCATGCAAACAGCCCTGAGCTTTGCAGATGCCGATGTGGAAGCCACACGCAATAAGACCTTGAGTATTTGCGATGTGAGCAATCTTAACCGTTTTGGTGTGAAAGGTCCGCAGGCTGCGGACTGGTTGAAAGCAGCGGGTATCACGCTGCCGGAAACCACCAATAGCTGGACGTCGCAGGAGAACGGCAGTCTGGTGATGCGTTTGGGTAATACCGAATTCCTGCTGGAAGACCAGCCGGAAAACAAGCTGGCCCAGACGTTGAGCGACACTGCCGTGGAACAAAGCGGCGTGCATAAAGTGCTACGCAATGATGCGGCTTTTATCGTCAGCGGTGAGCTGACCCCAGCATTATTTTCAGAAGTGTGTGCGATCGACCTGGATAACGGCTCACTTGAAGATAATCGCCTTGTTATGACCGTCATCGCCGGCGTCTCGGCAACGCTGCTGAAACAGACGCTGAATGGCCAATCTGTCTATCGCATCTGGTGTGACGGTACCTTCGGACCTTATCTGTGGAAAGCCTTGCTCGGCATTATCGAAGAGCAGGGTGGTGGGCCTGTGGGATTCAATTTCTATTACAACGCTTAATTATTAACGCTGTTTTTAAAACAGAAGGAAAGAGAGCTTATGAAATACGAACACAACGACACACTTCTGGAATCCGCCCAGCTTGAACAGGCGAAGAAGTTTCTGAAAGACAACGACGTCAAATACGTTTTGGCGCAGTTTGTCGATATTCATGGCGTTGCCAAAGTTAAATCCGTTCCTGCGTCACATCTGGAAGACATTCTTAAAAATGGTGCAGGTTTTGCCGGTGGTGCTATCTGGGGTATGGGTATTGCTCCTAATGGCCCTGACTATATGGCGGTCGGCGATCTGAGCACGTTGAGCCTGCTCCCATGGCAGCCCGGTTATGCCCGCATTATCTGTGACGGTCATGTCAATGGTCAGCCTTACGACCATGACAGTCGTGTCGTACTGAAAAAACAAGTCGAACGCCTGAAAGAAAAAGGCTGGATATTGTACACCGGTCTGGAACCAGAGTTTTCATTGCTGAAAAAAGATCCGGTGACCGGTCAGTTATCTCCTTGTGATGTGACCGATACCCTGCAAAAACCGTGTTACGACTACAAAGGGATCAAGCGTCAGGGTGCCTATCTGGAAAGAATGACAGAAGCCTTGATCGAAGTCGGTCTGGACATCTATCAAATCGACCACGAAGATGCCAACGGTCAGTTCGAAATCAACTACACCTATGCCGACTGCCTCAAGAGCGCGGATGACTACATCATGTTCAAAATGGGCGCCAGCGAAATCGCCAATGAAATGGGCATGATCTGCTCATTCATGTCGAAACCATTCAGTAACCGTCCTGGTAACGGCATGCATATGCACATGTCGATTGGTGATGGTGAGAAGAGTCTGTTCCATGATGACAGCGATCCGAACGGTCTTGGCTTGTCCAAGATGGCCTATCACTTCATGGCCGGCATCCTGGAGCATGCTCCTGCACTGACTGCTATCGCAGCACCGACTGTGAACTCATACAAACGCTTGGTCGTAGGTCGTTCACTGTCCGGCGCAACCTGGGCACCAGCCTATATTTCTTACGGCAACAACAACCGTTCAACAATGGTTCGTATTCCTTACGGCCGTATTGAGCTGCGTCTGCCGGACGGCACCTGTAACCCATACCTGACTGCGGCAGCAGCGATTGCTGCGGGTCTGGACGGTGTGGAACGTCAACTGGACCCGGGCAAAGGTCATGACAGCAACCTGTATGACATGAGCCCAGCTGAGCTGGAAGCTAACGGCATCGGCATCCTGCCACAAAATCTGCATGAAGCATTGCTGGCGCTGGAAAAAGACGACGTCGTCAGAGGAGCACTCGGTGAAGGGCTCGCTAAAGAGTTTCTGGAACTGAAACACATGGAATGGGTGGAGTACATGCGTCATGTCTCCGATTGGGAAATCAACCGTTACGTTGAATTTTATTAATCCTCCCTTGGTAGGAATTTGTTAGGAGAAATCTTATGTGTGGAATCGTTGGCCTTTATTTGAAAAACGATAAGTATGAGAGCGAACTGGGCAAACTGTTCACTCCCATGTTGATTGCGATGACCGAACGTGGTCCCGACAGTGCTGGTTTTGCCGTTTACGGTGACGAAGTCGAAGACGGTATCAAACTGACCCTGCGTCATGAAGACGAAAACTATGACTGGGCAGCGTTGGCAAAAGATATCGAAACTTCGCTGAACACGAAAGTGAACTGGTTCCAAAACAGCAAAGTCGCGGTATTCAAAGTCGATACGGATGCACAAACTGTTGAAGACTACCTGGAACAAAACCACGACGACGTTCTGGTGATGAGCTCAGGTAAATCAATCGAAATCCTGAAAGAAGTCGGTCTGCCAGAGCGTATCGTCGATATGTTTAAACTGGGCAACATGAAAGGCAGTCACATCATCGGCCATACCCGTATGGCGACTGAGTCTGCTGTCACCATGGCGGGCAGTCATCCATTCTCAACGGGTCTGGATCTGTGTCTGGTTCATAACGGCTCGTTTTCGAACCACAACCGTCTGCGTCAAGAACTGAAACGTGAAGGTATTGAGTTCAATACTGAAAACGACACAGAAGTCGCAGCAGGCTACCTGACTTATCGTCTGCAACAAGGTGATTCTCTGAATGAAGCTTTGGAGAACGCGCTGAAAACACTGGACGGTTTCTACACCCTGACTATCGGTACCAAAGACGGCTTTGCTGTTGTGCGTGACCCGATCGCCTGTAAACCCGCCGTGATTGCGGAAACGGACGACTACGTGGCGATGGCTTCTGAATACCAGGCGTTAACCACGCTGCCAGGTATCGAAGACGCCAAAGTCTGGGAACCAGAACCTTCGAAGATTTACGTCTGGGAACGTAACTAAGTATTGGTGCATTAGGAGAACACAATGACTACGAACAACTTAGCAGAAACCACAGCAATCGAGTCGGTTGGTGGCGTGGCTACTGTCGACCTGGCAGTGCAGACTGTCCGTGACCTGAATCAGGGCCTGCACGATCAGCACGATGAACTTTCCATTGAAAAATGGGAAGTGCTGAATCCTAAAGGCCACCATAACCTGGCAGTCGGTGTCGATCAGAAACTGAAAATCGATATCCATGGGCCAGCCGGTTACTACTGTGCGGGCATGAACAAAGAAGCCGAGATCACCATCCACGGCCATACCGGCCAGGGTGTCGCTGAAAACATGATGTCAGGCACCGTTCGCGTGAAAGGCAATGCTTCATCATCAGCCGGTGCCACCGCTCACGGCGGCTTGCTGGTCATCGAAGGTGACGCAGGCTCACGCTGCGGTATTTCCATGAAAGGCGTCGATATTGTCGTCAAAGGCAGTGTCGGTCATATGAGCTGCTTCATGGGACAAGCCGGCATTCTCGCTGTATGCGGTGACGCAGGTGACGCTCTGGGCGACTCTTTATACGAAGTCCATATCTACGTGAAAGGCAGCGTGAAATCGTTGGGTGCAGACTGCATTGAAAAAGAAATGCGTCCTGAACACATCGAAGAACTCACTGAACTGTTTGAACGTGCCGGGGTGACTGATCAAGACCCGAGAGACTTCAAACGTTATGGCTCTGCCAGAAAGCTTTACAACTTCAAAGTTGATAACGCTGGTGCTTACTAATAGCTGATTTGCGAGGAAACAGAAATGAGCGAAAAGAGAAGATATAACACGGACCTGCGCGAGTCAGCGACGTTTGACCGCCTGACGATGTCGGAAATCCGTCGTGCGGCTGATACCGGTATCTATGATATCCGTGGTTTCGGGGCCAAGCGTAAGCTGCCACATTTTGACGACCTGCTGTTCCTGGGCGCGAGTATGTCTCGTTACCCGCTGGAAGGCTACCGTGAAAAATGCAACACCGCGGTGACTCTGGGTACCCGTTTTGCCAAGAAACCTATCGAACTGGAAATCCCGGTCACGATTGCCGGTATGAGCTTCGGTGCCCTGTCTGCCTATGCGAAAGAAGCTTTGGGGCGCGGTGCATCAGCAGTCGGTACCTCAACCACCACAGGTGACGGTGGTATGACACCGGAAGAACGTGGTCAGTCAACCAAGCTGGTCTATCAATACCTGCCTTCACGTTACGGTATGAACCCAGACGATCTGCGTAAAGCTGATGCGATCGAAGTCGTTTTGGGCCAAGGTGCGAAACCAGGTGGTGGCGGTATGCTGCTGGGTCAGAAAATCACTGACCGTGTAGCGAAAATGCGTACCTTGCCAAAAGGTGTTGACCAACGCTCTGCGTGTCGCCACCCAGACTGGACCGGTCCAGACGATCTGGAAGTGAAAATCAAGGAACTGCGTGAAATCACTGACTGGCAAGTGCCTATCTACATCAAAGTGGGTGCAACCCGTACTTACTACGATGTGAAACTGGCTGTGAAAGCCGGCGCCGACGTTATCGTTGTTGACGGTATGCAAGGTGGTACGGCGGCAACCCAGGACGTGTTTATCGAACACGTGGGTATCCCGACCATGGCTGCGATTCCTCAAGCCGTTCAGGCGCTGCAGGAAATGGGCATGCACCGTAAGGTTCAGCTGATTGTGTCTGGTGGTATCCGTAACGGTGCAGACGTCGCCAAGTGTATGGCTCTGGGTGCTGATGCGGTCGCTATCGGTACAGCCGCACTGGTTGCTTTGGGTGATAACGATCCGAAATGGGATGAAGAGTACAAGAAAATTGGCTCTGCAGCGGGCTTCTATGATGACTATCAGGAAGGTCGCGATCCAGCGGGTATCTCTACCCAGGATCCTGAGCTGATGAAACGCTTTGACCCAATCGAAGGTGGCCGTCGTCTGGCGAACTACCTGCGAGTACTCACGCTGGAAGCGCAAACCCTGGCCCGTGCCTGTGGTAAGAACGACCTGCGTAATCTGGAACCAGAAGATCTGGTTGCCCTGACAGTGGAATCTGCGGCCATGGCCCGCGTTCCTCTGGCTGGTACTAGCTGGATTCCAGGTCAGCAACAGACCTTTTAAGTACAGATTTTAACGAGCGATCGAAATAAGGGCTGGTACTGCAAAGATTAAACCGACTTAAAGATCCTTACCCCGTCGTTAAGTACGTTTATTCAGCGTGGTATCAGCCCTTATCTTTTTTTGCATTTTTTACTAGGAGGACTTCGTGTAGTTCAGTCATTAGTTTTTAAGAGAGGAATAACAATCATGAATAATAATATAAAAAAACGCATACAAAACATGTATGTACGGGACTGTATCATGGCCTGGTCGGACATCATTCTGATCTGGCTGGCTGTGGGCTTCGTCCTCATTAGTATCTCCAGCATTATCGATGACCCGCTGATTAAGTGGGTGATGATTATTTCCAGTAGCTTGTTGGTGCTGTTTAACACCGCGTCGGTCGCCTCAATGACCAAGCACTACGCGGAAGACAAAGAGTACATCTATGGATTGGATATCAAGCACCTCGATGAAAATCGGGCCGCGAAAAATAATGCAAGAGTCAATTAATGAGGAAATGCTATGTCCAACTATATACCCAAGATCCAGCCTAAACGGGGACAGCTGTTTGATAGCCTGTTTATTCTGGTTCTCGTTTACGTAAGTTTGTATATCCCTTTGTTTCTTGAATCTGACGCCAAGTCAGTAGAGGAAACAGCTATTGTCCAATCCCATTCCTGGGAATCATTGGGCGTCTCCACCGTTGAGCAGGAACAGTGGCAAAAGCTCGGTTATGACGAGCAGGCCGCCGCTGAAATTATCAACGACAAATTCGATTACACCATCGACCCCATCATGCTGAGCATCACTGCACTGGTGATTATCGGTTACTTCTTTTTTATGCTGCGTGTTTCCAAACGTCAGTACCGGGAAGTGATTGCAGAGAAATTCGGTGGCAACTCGCAGGAGACAAAACAATGATTTTATGGGAATTATTAAGTTATGCCGCCTGGATTGTGTCTGGGTTGCTACTGTTGTGGATCGTGGTGGACGCCATCAATGTCTCGCGTGAGTTTGATGAGGAATTACTTATCAGCTCAAGAGAGGGCGCTGACGAACTTCTTGAGCAAATTAAGCAAGAGGAGGGCGTACGATGACTACGACTTCAACAACGGCTGAAAACACCCAACGCATTTCGATGCTCAAGGTGCTCAATCCCTTTCATGTCTGGGCATTGGGCGTTGGTATCGTTCTGGTCGGGGAATTTATGGGCTGGAACTTCTCGGTCGCCAAGGGCGGTGCGTATGGTGCTTTGATTGCCTGCTGGGTAATCGGTCTGCTCTATAGCTGCGTCGCCATGATCGACTCGGAAGTCACTTCAACCGTGGCCGCTGCCGGTGGTCAGTACACCCAGGCTAAACATATTATCGGGCCGCTCATGGCCTTTAATGTGGGGCTGTATCTGGTCATGGCCTACACCATGCTGGAAGCAGCTGATGCCCTGATTGTCGGTGACTTGATGAGTGCTGTCGCGGCGGCAACCGGTTATGAGGGCCTGAGTCCACAACCCTTTGTGGTGTTGACCATAGCTTTTCTGGCCTGGCTGAACTATCGCGGCGTGTTCATGACACTGACGCTGAACTTCGTCATTACCCTGTTTGCCTTTCTGGCGATCATTGCGCTGTTTGTAGGCACTGATCCCTTAAATCCAGGCAGCGTATTGAAGCACAGCGATCTGTTGACGGATCTGCCCTATGGCTGGATTGGTGTTGTTGCTGCTTTGCAGTTTGGCATGTGGTATTACCTCGGTATCGAGGGTACCTGTCAGGCGGCAGAAGAGGTGCGCAGTGCCGGTCGTGCGATTCCGCTGGGTACCATCGGCGGTATTCTGACCCTGCTGGTTGCGGCAACCCTGACCTGGTATATCTCAACCGGTCTGATGCCGTGGCAATATCTGGGGCAGGCAACGACACCTTTATATGATGCGGCATCCATTATCGGTAACCCGTCATTACAGGTGGTACTGTTTATCGGCACCATGTTTGCGGCGATTGCTTCGGCGAATGGCTGTATTAATGATGCGGCACGGGCGTGGTTCTCAATGGGGCGGGATCGGTATATGCCAACCTGGTTTGGTGCGATCCATCCGCATTACCGCACGCCGTTTCGGTCCATCATTTTCCTGATTCCGATTGCGGTGTCGTTCGCCTTTACCGGTCTGCTCGATCAGGTTATTACCTTCTCGATCCTGTCCGGTCTGCTTGGCTACACCTTCATGTCCATCAATATGATTAAGTTCAGAAAGATGTGGCCGCTGGATGTGATCAAGCGGGGCTATATCCATCCGTTCCATCCGATTCCGGCACTGGTTTTACTGGCGCTGTGCTCGGTGGTCTATTTCGCGACCTTCCTTGGGTATGGCGCATCTTTGCTATCCATCATGGCTTTCTACATCGTAGCCTCTGTGTGGTTTGTGATGCGTCGTTACCAATTCGTGAAACGCGGCGATCAGTTCACGATGCCGTGGCCACGACCTAAAGGCTATTGAGGAGGGATTCCATGAAAAAGATCTTATGTGCAACAGATGGGTCACACAGCGCTCAAAAAGCGGTGGACTATGCCATCGAACTGGCGAAGCTGGCCAATGCCGAGCTGACTTTTATTCACGTAGTAATGCCGACTGGCGATGACGTCTCGCATACCTACTTCTGGAATTCCGCCATGCTCAAAGCGGCGGATGAACAAATCCAGATGGAGCTGCATGATGCCATGGAGCGGGCGCATGAGCGTGAGCTGAGTCCGGTGTTTTGTACCACTGTGCCGGGTCATAACATTGCCAAGGCGATTATTGATTATGCCGAAAGCAATGATCATGACCATGTGGTGACCGGTTCAGTAGGTCGAACAGGTGTCAGCAAGGTGCTGCTGGGTTCCATCGCCGAGCAAGTCATCAGCAAGGCGCACTGCCCCGTGACTGTAGTGCGCTGACCCTTTGTCCCGCAGTAGTGTTCTACTGCGGGATTTTTTTGCTGAGGAGGCAGTATGACTGCATTTCTGAGTGTTTTAAGTGTCGGTTTCGGCCTGTTGTTATGGCTGATGTACCGACGACATCATCAACAGGTGTTGCAGGACCGCAGCACTTTATTGAGTGACTCTGACAAGGTGCTGAGCGTCACTCAAACACAGACCGATCGTGCCGGTTTCCCCCAGCTTCTGGGAGAGTTTGGCGGCCATACAGTAGCCCTGCGGTTAGAGGTGGATAATCTTACGCCGCGCAAGCTGCCGATCATGTGGCTGCATCTGACTTTGTTAAGGCCTGCAAGGTCAACCGGGAGTCTGGATATTCTGGTGCGGCCTCAGCCCAGTGATGTGTTCAGTCCGGGCTGGAACTGGCTGAAAACGGTGACGCCGCTGAAAAGCTGGCCGCAACATGCGCGTTACAGCAGTCAGGGCACAGTGCCACCGCTACAGGCTATTGATAACGATGTGCGGACTATCTTTGCTGATCAGTATGCCAAGGAGTTGCTTATTACCCCTGAATCTGTACGCCTGACCTACCTAGTGAGGCAGGCCGATCGTGGTCATTATCTGCTGTTACGTACCGCAGACTTTGATATGCAGCCGATAGATTCGGCAGAAATCGGGGCCTGCCTGCGTCAATTACAAACACTGATGTTAAATCTGGATGGAGTGCAATGCGATGAAGCTGCTTGAATCACAGCCAGCTAAACCCTGGCATCCCCACCTTGTCCTGCTGGTCGCGGTGATTTTGCCCGGCGTCGGTCAGGTATTGAATCAAAACCCGATGCGCGGCTTGACCATGCTGTTTTTCATGCTGGTGTTGGGCGTCGTCAGTTATCAGTTGGCCAGTCCGGATGTGTCCGTGATAGGAAAGTTCGCCGGCGGCTTATTTGTCTATGCGATGTCGGTGATGGACGCCTATCAATGGGCAAGGGTGCGTTGGCAGGTTGCGCTCTCTAATTAATTAGTCATTGAATTTACTGCTTTTATGTAGAAATCTGTCCGGTTTCTCGCTACTCCCTTGGGAGTACTCACAGAAGAGAATTACCAATCTTTTCAGAACAGGCTAAGTTCGAAACAGACTTTCATTTTGAAGTCGAGAGAGGAAATCGAACACCGGTTTTCAGATTTAAAATCAGCAACAGGGTTCCTTTGCAACCCGCATTGGAATCAGGTGGAGATGTAATAATGAGTGACTATGACCTGAAAAATACGGGCACCGTTGGCTCAGTGCATGACCATGAATCCCTTGAACGTTCTATTGATTGGAAACAAGGGCTGGCCATTGCATCGGGTGTGCCTTTATTGATTCTACCGTCGCTGGGCTACTTCCCGATGTGGGTGGCAGCGGCAGCGATACTAGTGTGGGGTTTATCCGTTCTGCAGGGGTTTATGCAGAATCTAGCCTATGCTGAGATGGCAACCACTTTCCCTAAGGCTTCTGGCCTGCCCGGATTTGCTCAGCATGTGTTTACCAGTGATAACTACCAAGGAAAGTATGACAAAGGTAAGTTGATAGGTGGCTTCAGTGCCTGGAGCTACTGGTTCGCGTGGAACCCCGTATTAGCTATTTTTGCCATACTGGTCGGCAGCTATCTGCAGGGCCTGTTTCCTGGTCTTGGTGAGATGTTTACCGAGTATCAATTATCGTTATTGTCGGGGGTAGTTATTTTCACTGTACTCATCATCGTCAACTACTTTGGCCTTAAAGATGGCGCAGTGCTTGGCTATATTCTGGCTGCTGTCTCAATTATTCCATTGGTAGTGATGACGGCGGCACCGTTTGCAACGGGAACTGTGGAAATGAGCAATATCACGTCGCAATGGTTGCCTGCGGATTGGGCGTGGGATATCCATCACATACTGATTCTATTCGGCTTGTTTGCGATAGCCCAGTGGAGTGCCTGTGCTTGGGAAACCGCCGCTATTTACGGCCCTGAATACAAAAAACCTGCTAAAGATGTGCCAAAAGCGCTGTTTGTCTGTGGTGCCATCTGTTTGCTGACATTCGTCTTGGTACAGGCAGCTGTCATTGGGGTACTTGGTGTAGAAGGTGTTTTAGCTGAGCCTCTGTCGCCTATGATTCCAGTTGCACAGGCTGCATTTGGTGAATCTGGTTCCGTTATGGTTGTTGTGATGCTGATCGCAGCCATGGTCTTGATTATTCAAACTGCCTATCTGGGCTCTTCTCGTGCCATGCACTCTATGGCTGTGGAAGGCAACCTGCCACACGTACTGAGCAAAGTGAACGATCAAGGTACGCCAGTGCTTGCGATGGTCGTCATTGGTCTGTTCAATCTGGTACTGATTTCTATGGGAACGCCTGCGGCCATTCTTGCAGCCTCAGCCATCGGCTATACCTGCGCTAACGGTATCAGTCTGTTCGCTTACGTTAAAGCGAAACGTGATGCCCGTTTTGCCAACCTGGAAAGACCGTTCAAAGCCCCCGCTGGCTGGAAGAGTGTTGCCATGCTGTTTGGTTTGTTCAACATTCCTCTGTGTCTGGTTGGTGTGGTGTACCTGAACAGTCTGGAAGTGGGTTGGACTTCAACCTGGATCGGCTTCATCGTGCTGTCACTCTATCTGCCTATCTGGCTCTATACCCAGAATGAGCGCAGGAGTAACGCAGTATCGATTCAAGCTGCAACCAGCAAGTAATCATTTTCACAAACTCATAAGGCGGCACATGCCGCCTTATGGCATTTTTTACTACGTAGAGGAAACATAATGAAAAAAATTATCTCATTAATGGCACTGAGTGGCCTGATGGCATCTGGGTCTGCAATGGCCTGGGAAAGTCAGGATGGTGCCTGGTCAACGAGTGGAAGTGTTGCGCTTTCAAGCGAGTACGTATGGCGTGGTGTAACTCAATCTGACAGCGAGCCTGCGATTTCAGGTAGCTTTGATCTCGGTCACACAAGTGGTTTTTATGCTGGCGTCTGGGCTTCAAGCATTGATTTCGATGGTGCCAGCGACGCATCAACTGAGATTGATTACTATGCGGGCTTTAGCTCTGACATTGGAGACTCAGGCTTTTCCTATGACGTTGGTGCGCTCTACTACGATTATCCAGGCGCATCAGATGAAGATCTGGACTTCACCGAAGTCTATGGCTTTTTAAGCTACAGTTTCCTGACAGCAGGTGTTGCTTACACCATTGATGCTGATTTTGATGATCTGGAAGACAGCCTCTATTACTCACTGGATGCTGGTTATGACGTTGGCCAGGTCAATCTGTCAGCGGGCGTAGGTTACTACGACTACGACTCAGGTGATGACTACACCAACTACTACGTAGCCGCTGCAACTGAACTTGCTGGTTTCGGTTTCGAACTGAAATACACCGATACCAACGACGAGGGTGAAGATCTGTTCGGTGACGCAGCCGATGACACAGTTATTTTCACCATTTCAAAATCACTGTAACGCAATGAAAAGAAGGGCGATGCCTAACTATGACTTTGGTAGTAATCCTTCTTTAGAATTGTTAGCAGGATAACCACCGCAGATAATGAAATTGAAGCTGCTTTGATAAACACTTGGCTACTTCATGGTTATCCTCTTATTCGTTCTCTCGTTGGGACGTTAGGGATGAGGCTCTTACTAAGCGTGCTTAGTAAGAGCCTCATCCCTCTTTTTTCTAGCTGCTTTAGTGATAAAAGGCGAAGGTGGGACGGCCGACAAAATGCTACTGAATTGCACTTTAAATTATGAGTGATTCATATAATGAAAAAAAGTTTACAAACTATTGACATCGAGTATGAGTCATGCGTAAATAAAACTAAGTTTCATTATATGAAATATTTATTCCCCAGGATGATGTTCCGTTAGTGAAACGTTTCAGCTTCTTCATAGTTATCTGGAGTACTTCCCATTCTCTCGTTGGGACGTTGGGGGTGAGCTGCCAAGGCAAATAATCTGTTCCTATGGCATGTGGCGACAGCAGTGGTAGTTCACCCTCCTTTTTTTAACCATGAAACCACAATGACTGCAAAGTCTATAAGATAAGGATTAGCGATATGAACCTGCCGCTGAATACGAGTCTGGAAGATGTTCAGAACACACCCGATAAACGCCAACTCGATATTGATCAGGTCGGCATTAAATCCTTACGTTACCCGATTTTTTTCCAAAGCGATGACCTGGGCCCAACCCGTGTAGTGGCTGACTTCAGCATGTATGTGCGTCTGCCGCACCATGTGAAAGGCACCCATATGTCACGCTTTATCGAGCTGCTGGAACGCCCTGAACAGGTGTTCAATGTCAGCGATATGAAAGCCTTTATGCAGGACATGCTGACGCTGCTGGAAGCAGAAAAAGGCCATGTCGAAATGCGTTTCCCATTCTTCCTTTCAAAAGCCGCTCCAGTGTCTGGTGTGAAAAGCATGATGGACTATGACGTCACGTTGAAAGCCGACATGGGCGAGGACTACAGCCTGACAGTGAAAGCGGAAATTCCTGTGACCAGCTTGTGTCCTTGCTCCAAGAAGATTTCCAACTATGGGGCACATAATCAGCGCTCGCTGGTCACTGTCGAAGTCGAGATTGACAACAGTCTGACGCTGGACGAACTGATTCGCCTTGTAGAAGAACAAGCCTCAAGTCAGCTATACGGCTTGCTCAAACGTCCGGATGAAAAATTCGTTACCGAATACGCCTACGACAATCCTAAGTTTGTTGAAGATCTGGTGCGTGATATTGCTGGTGCTCTGAACAAAGCAGAAGCCATCGGTGGTTTCAGAGTGGAATGTGAAAACTTCGAGTCGATTCACAACCATTCTGCCTATGCGTTGATTGATCGGATGTAAGGAGAACGTCATGAACAGCCCAGCCATTCCATTTTTTGCCAAAGGATTCACACCCGCTATTTCGCCGATTGAAGAGATCATTGACGATATTCGCGAAGGCAAAATGGTGGTGTTGATGGATGACGAGGATCGCGAAAATGAAGGCGATCTGATCATGGCTGCCGATGCGGTCGATGCCGATGCCATTAACTTTATGGCCATGCATGGGCGCGGTCTGATTTGCCTGACGTTGACTGAAGAGCGTTGCCGCCAGCTCGAGTTACCGCTGATGGTTCGCCAGAATGGCACCAGTCTGGGTACCAACTTTACCGTGTCGATTGAAGCTGCGGAGGGGGTCACCACCGGTATTTCCACCGCGGACCGTGCGCGTACCGTACAGGCAGCTGTGGCCAAAGATGCGAAGCCAAGCGACATTGTTCGTCCGGGTCATATCTTCCCGTTAATGGCACAAAAAGGCGGGGTACTGGCGCGAGCAGGACACACCGAAGCCGGCTGCGATTTGAGCCGTCTGGCTGGTCGTGAACCAGCCTCGGTTATCTGCGAAATCATGAATGATGACGGCACGATGTCAAGGTTGCCACAACTGCTCGATTTTGCTGCGAAACATGATTTGAAGGTGGGCACCATCGCGGACCTGATTGAATACCGTCGCCGCAATGAGCGTCTGGTGGCTTTTCAGGATCGCCGCTATATCAGCACCTTGTACGGCAGTTTTGAGATGGCGAGCTATCGTGATCTCACTTCCGGTCAAACCCATATGGCATTGATTTGTGGTGAGCCGGATGCAGACACGCCGATCTTGGTTCGGGTGCATGCGCCGATCAATGACTTTGATCTGCTCGATAATCAGCGTCACGGGCATACCTGGAGTGTGGCTGAAGCCATGCGTTACATTCAGGAAGCCGGTGCAGGTGTGTTGTTACTGCTGCGCGGAGACGTGCAGGAATGGCAACAGCAGGTCGAGGGTGAGCGTCATTTCGATGAAGAGTATGAGCTCAAGCATTACGGCATCGGTGCACAAATACTCAAAGAACTCGGTGTGGGCCAGATGCGTCTGATGACCTGGCCGCGAAAACTGCCGTCGATGAGTGGTTTCGGGCTGTCGGTTGAAGACTATGTGCTGCCCGATCCGATACGTGAGCGTGTTGGCTCTGAAGGACGCTAAAGCCCGATATGAGCACGGATAGCGATCTTGCACTGCATCAGCATTTTGTCCGTCATCAGCGTTGGGGCTTCCGCTGGGCATTGTGGACGGCGATACTTTGGGGTGCCTGGTATATTCCCGGCACCGCACTCTGGTATGAATACCCTTACATCACGATAAGTCCACAGGAGCAGGGCGGACGCTTGGTTGCGACTGCAGTGATGACCTGGATTCATGCCATCGCGGTATTCATCTTCCTTGCTGTGTGGAATGGTAGCCTCGGCAAACTCAGGGATTATGGCCGTACGCTGGTTCGCTTCCGCAAGATTTCCAAATGGTATGCACTGGCCTCATTGTTCGGCGGTCCCATGGCAATTTTCGGCTCTTACATGGCAATGGGATTCGTCGGGCCAGTGTTTGCCGCCGTGACATCGTTGTTTTACCCGGTGGTCGGTGCGGTGATTGCACGGCTGTGGTATCACGAAAAAATCTCCACACAGGCAGCGATTGGCATGGCCATCATTATCATGGGCGGGGTGGTGATTTATGGACCCGGCCTGTTTGGTGAACTGGGCGATGACAATAGCGTCGCCTGGCTGGGTTACGTCGGTGGAATTATGTCTGCGATTGGCTGGGGAGCAGAAGGCGCCGTGGCCTCACGGGCGATGGATGTGACCGATCCCGATGTCGGCATCCAGTGCCGCTTCAGCTTCGAAATTCTGTTCTGGGGCTTACTGGTATTGCCGGCCGTAGTGCTACTGACCGATCAGCCGGTCTGGTTTTTAATCAAAGAGACGCTGCTGACGCCAATGGCGATGACTTGGATGCTGTTAGCATCGGTCTGTCATGCTTTCTGCTATACCGCGTTTTATAAGAGTTTCTCACTGATTGGTGTCGGCCGTGGTGAAGCGATTGGTAACTTGTATGGCGTATTTGCCGTGATTTTTGTTGCCATGGTCACGCTGGAGTTGCCGGAATGGTACTTCCTGCTGGGGCTGACCTTGACTATCATAGGCAGCTTTGTGATGTTTCGTGAGCCTGCCGAAGCGGTGGCAGAACTTCGCGCTGTCGAGGAGCTTGCAGACTAGGCCATGAAACTGCATCACAAAGGTTTTTTGCTGGTTATGCTGTCGCAGCGTCCTTTATTGTGGGATACCGCGCTGATTGGTCAGGCGCTCAGTGAGTATGAGTTGCAGGGTCGGTACTGGACAAATCACTTTCGTATCGTGCTTGATGAACTGGCGGCGGCTGGCCTGATTAAACGTGAAGATCATCGTCTGGATAAGCAAAGCGGGCGATTGGTATTTCAGTATTCATTGACTGCGTTTGGCAGGCAACGTATGCAGGATACTGGCTTGCTATAAGGCTTTTTACCGGTAATGGGGACGACCTCATTACTGTCATTTTTATTTGGGGACGACCCCAGCCCGGGGAGGCAAATATGGCATGGGTGATTTTGGTAATCGCAGGTTTACTGGAAGTCGTCTGGGCGGTCGGACTCAAATATTCTGAAGGACTCACAAAGCTGTGGCCGAGTGTGTTGACAATCTCAACCTTGTTACTCAGCTTCTGGCTGCTGGGGCTCGCGATGCGTTCATTACCGATAGGTACTGCTTACGGTGTCTGGGTGGGTATTGGTGCGGTCGGCACCGTGATTTACGGTGTGTTATTTCTCGCTGAACCTGCCGGATTTATCCGCATCGCCAGTGTCTGTCTGATCCTGGCAGGCATAGTCGGCTTGAAAGTTTCGGCCTGAGGAGAGGTACCATGTCTGAATTCTGGGGGTATCCATGGGCAGAGGTGCTGGCTGTTGTATTGATATCGGCTCTAAGTGTATTGACGCTTTATCAGGCTAGAAAATTTGTCAGCTCACTGCCATAAGTAGCGCACAGACGACAGACATGTACTGGTTTTATCAAGGACAGACTGTCATGCTGGATTCAAGCCGGTAAGAACCTGTAAGGCTTAATCTGGAGTAAATATGCAGCAGATGACCAGTTTCGACACACAATCAGCCCACAACGACAACAGCGAGGGAGTGGCGGCGGCTTCTTTGCATCGAAGTATTAACTGGCGAGGGGCGTTTTGGATAGCCAGTGGTGTTCCTGCATTAGTGTTGTTTTCAATGGGGGCTATATCTGCAACGATTGGTAAGCCAGCCTGGTTGATTTGGCTGATTGCAATTAGTTTTGGTTTTCTGCAATCCTTTATTTATGCCGAAGTGGCTGGCATGTTCCCACATAAATCAGGGGGCGCTTCTGTTTTCGGTGCGGTAGCCTGGCTGCGTTACAGCAAGCTGATTGCGCCAATGTCGATCTGGTGCAACTGGTGGGCATGGTCTCCTGTGTTGGCAATTGGTGCTGGCTTGTCAGCAGGGTATATATTGAATGCCCTATTTCCGGCTGATGCCATTATTAACAGTTGGCAGATTACCTTGCTGGAGCTGGGGTTTCTAAAGCAAGGACTGAGCCTTCGTATCGATGCGACTTTTATCATCGGTGCAACGATTTTGCTGCTGGTATTTGCTATACAGAGTGGTGGTATATTGCGCTCAGCCAGAACAACGATGGTGCTTGGCATAACAGCACTACTACCGATGATACTGATCGGGGTCGTTCCCCTTATCAGTGGTGACTTACCCAGAGATCACTTTTTCCCTTTGGAACCATTACGGCTGGATTCGATGGGTGAGATATTGCCTGGACGATGGGATTTACATGCCTGGGTGTTAATGGCGGGTGCTTTATTTATTGCGGGCTGGTCTGCCTATGCATTTGAGACGGCTATTTGTTACACCCGTGAATTTAAAAATCCGCGTAGAGACACTGTTAGGGCGATCTTTTATTCAGCCGTTTTGTGTGTGGTGTTTTATACATTGGTTCCGGTCGCATTTCAGGCTTATCTGGGGCAAGGCGAATTAGTGTCACCGGCTGTCTTAAATAGCAGCGGTCGCATTATCGAAGAAGCTAAATACAGCGGTATGCTTGCAGCGGATATATACAGTGGTGAGGGAGTGGCAGACATATTGGCCACAATGGTTGGTAATCACCCCGTTGCTGCCAACATGACTGTAGTGATGCTGGTATTGGCCATGCTATTGGCTATTATGACGGCAATGTCAGGTTCTTCCCGAACCTTATATCAAGGGGCTGTCGATGGAATGTTGCCGCGGTACCTGTCTTTTGTGAATAGAGAGGGAGCGCCAACCAATGCGATGTGGACCAACTTGGTGCTCAATCTCGTATTGTTGCTGATGTCTGATTACGTGTTTGTCTTGGCAGCATCGAATGTGGGTTACATTATATTTAACTTCCTGAATCTCAATGCGGCTTGGATTCATCGTTTAGATCGTCCGCACTGGCAGAGACCTTATCGAGCCCCTAGTATGTTGATCGCGGTTGGCACGCTGCTAGCGTTCGTGAATATCGCTGTTATGGGTTTGGGAGCGAATGTCTGGGGAGATGGAGCCTTATTAAGTGGGCTTTTTGTTGCTGGATTGTCTATCCCTATTTTTCTCTGGCGGCATTACATCACTGACAAAGGCATTTTGCCGTCAGCGGTTCAGGATGACCTTGAGATTAAGCATGGCAATGCCGGCATTCTTCCATATGCTGTACTGGTGTTGGCAATTGCAATTGTGTACATCACAAACAACATCGCGCAGCAGGTTTTGAGTTAAATGGTAGCTTTCGTCGCTGCGTGTGCTTTGTGGCATGATATTGCTCCAACGCCATCAGCACGCAAGAGCTACTCGGTTTATTTATTTTTTACAAGGAAACACCATGGCAACTGATTTAACTGGAGCGGTAACACGCGATGATATTGATGGTACCGGCTTCAAAATTGGCATCGTTCGCTCACGATTTAACACTGAGGTGGGCGATGCGTTGCTCAAATCCTGCCTGGAACAACTTCATATCGCCAAGGTGAGCGACAGCGATATCACTATCAAGACAGTGCCGGGTGCGTTGGAAGCACCTCTGATGCTGAATGAAATGGCGGTGAGTGGTGCATTTGATGGTTTGATTGCGCTTGGCTGCATTATCCGTGGTGATACCTATCACTTTGAAATTGTCGCCAATGAGTCCGCCCGTTGTATTTCCAATATTCAGCTGGATACCGGTATTCCCATCGCCAATGCCATTCTGACAACTGAAAACCAACATCAAGCAGAAGTGCGCATGCACATCAAAGGGGCAGAAGCAGCGCAGGTTGTACTGGAAATGATCCATGAGCTGAAGACTCTGGGCCAACTCTAAATACCCGGTATTGCTTAAAAACCACATAGGGCCTCACTGAGGCCCTTTTCTTCGGGCTATCAACCCCGTCAAAATACCGCCAAAAATACTCATAAGGTAGTACGCCATGATGGGAATTTTCGGCACCCTCTGAATTCGATAAGTTCTTACATAAGCTTTCTTTTCTAAAAAGCCGGAGTAAGAGCCATGAATCATTCATCCCAACCCATCGAGGCAGCACCTGCTGTCACCCGTAATTCTGTATTGAACGAGCGTCATCGTCAGCTTGGTTGCAAGCTGGATGAATCAATCTGGGGCATGCCTATTCCTCAGAGTTACCATACTGATCCCCATGCAGAAGTGATTGCGGTCAGAACCCGCGCGGCGCTTTACGATGTATCAGCACTGAACATTGTTAATGTCCAGGGCCCAGCCGCATTGAAAGTACTGGATAAACTGGTCGCCATTGATGTGACTGAACTGGAACCAGGCACATCTCGTCTGGCTGCCGAAGTCAATGAAGCAGGTGCTTTGACCGATGACATCATGATCATTTGTGATGCCAAGGACACTTACCGTATTTCACACGGTGGCGGTAACACTCAGGAAACGTTGGCGAAACTAGTGGAAGGTCAGGATGTCACAATAGGACAAGACTTTGATGTTCATATCCTGTCTCTGCAAGGTCCGCGCTCCGTCGATATTCTCGACCCTGAAGTGGATATCGCACTGAACAAACTACCGTACTTCAAGCATGTTGAAACCACGCTGTTCGGCCGTGATGTGATTCTGGCCCGCGGCGGTTATTCAGGCGAGCGTGGCTACGAAGTCTACTGCAGTGCGAATGATGCGGTGCATATCTGGGACAGCATCATGGAAAAAGGTCAGAAGTACGGAATCATGGCTGGTTCCTGGGACTCACTGGACTTGACTCGTGTTGAAGCCGCCCTTTTGTTCTATCCCTTTGATATGCCGGAAGGCGACACCACCCCATGGGAAGTGAACATGCATTGGTGTATCGATCAGGACAAAAAAGGCGACTACATCGGTAAAGACGCACTGTTGAAACTGAAAGGTCGTGAGCGTTTCAAACAAGCTGGGTTGGTGTGCCAAAGCAGTGAAGCCATGCCGGCTGGGGCCAAGCTCTTAAAAGACGGTAAAGAAATTGGTGTTGTCACCAGTGCTGTCTTCAGCCGTTACCTGATGCAGTCCATTGCGATGGTTCATATCAAAGCTGAGTTTTCTGGCCTTGGTACCCAGGTTCTGGTCGCAGGCGACCCTCCGGTCAAAGCTCATGTGGTCAAAACACCGTTTTATGACCCAATGCGTCTGCGTACTCATCCCGAGAAATAGCAGTAACCTGCCTGGCGTGCCACACGGAAGTGGCCGGGCATCAAGATGAGGATTTAAGCATGGAAAGAGGATATTGGATTAGAAGTAAACCCTTGTATGACTCGCTAGTCTGGCGCCAGCAGGCGACTGGTCATATGGTCATTGCCAAGGGAGAAGGGGGTATCGCCGTACTCAAACTGTTTCAACAGATGTGTCCACGTGAGCCAATCAAGTTGTTGTTCACCGATGAAGGCACAGCACCGAAAAAATACGCTGACATCATTAAAACCTTGGTACCAGAAGGTTTACAGGTACTTGAGTCAGAGCAGGCGGTGCTGGCAGCCCTAAGAGAGCAATTACCTGACTGTCTGATGGGAACACAGTTTTATGTCGCTGGCACAGAAGCGTTTATCTGGGCCGTTCTCGATGAACTCAAAAAGTATGGCGTGCAGGATAGAAATGTAGAGAAAGAGCTCAGCGGTACACTGGCGCGTTCGGTCTACTGTGTGCACTGCAAAACTATTGATAAGGATGTGCATTACAACATCCATCAATGCAGTGGTTGTCAGCGTCATTTGTTTGTTCGCGACCATTTCTCACGCCGTCTGGGCGCTTATATGGGCGTCATGGTTGATGCCGAAATACCGGGAGACATTCCGGCGAAAGAGGAGATCTACCCATGAGTACTACCCTGAATGTCATCGTTAAAGATGTCGAGCAAGTCACTGAAGTGGTGAAACATTTCACTTTTGTGCAGGAAAACGGCGAAGCCTTACCACGTTTTTCCGGCGGCAGTCATGTCGTTGTCTCGATGAATATCAACGGTCGTATTCACCGTAATCCGTATTCATTGATGGGCTCCACCGCTAATACCGACAGTTACCATATTTCAGTACGTAAACAGGAAAATTCACGTGGTGGTTCGGTGTTTATGCATGAGCAGGTTGAATCCGGCTCAAAATTGCAGATTACCTATCCGGTGAACCTGTTTGCGATTTCTAAAATGGGCCGCCGCCATATTCTGATCGCCGGTGGTATCGGTATCACGCCGTTTATGTCTCAGATTTCTGATCTGAATCGACTCGGTTTCGACTATGAGCTGCATTATGCCTACCGTTCACCAGAACATGCGGCCTTCCGTGAGCAACTCGAAGAAATGTGCGGTGACCGGGTTCACTTCTATATTGATAGTGAAGGTAGTCGTCTGGATCTTAACGGGTTGATGAGTAACCAACCGCTGGGTACCCATGTCTACACCTGTGGACCGGAGCCAATGGTAAAAGCCGTGCATCTGACAGGCAAAACCCTCGGTTGGCCGGACAACCATGTGCATAGCGAAGAGTTTACAGCACCGCCTATCGGTGATCAGTTCACCGTGGAATTACTGCAAAGCGGTATTGAAGTCACCGTACCTGGCGATATGAGCATGCTCGAAGCCATGGAAGAAGCCGGTGCAGAACCGCCATTCCTGTGTCGCGGCGGCGCTTGTGGGCGCTGCGAGCTGGAAGTGGTGTCGTGTGACGGCGTCATTATGCACAACGACCATTATCTGTCTGACCATGAAAAAGCCGAAGGCAGAAGCATTATGCCGTGTGTCTCACGTGCCAAGTGCTCGAAACTGGTGGTCAACCTGTGAGGAATAAAAGATGAATATGGCTAGAGAACTAACATTTAAACAAGAAACCTTCCGCGACGATTACAGCTACAGTAATTCAGCAGAAGCCATCCGACGTTTCCCCTTTCCGTTTGCTGAAGATGAGTACATGTACAGTGTCAATATCGAGCAGCATAACGGTGGTGCGCCCGGTTCAGTGTTTGAACACGCCATTGATGTGGATGAACACTATGTTGCTGAGTGTACTGACAGGGCAATTACGCTGGACGATGACCCTCAACGTTATATCGCCTTGCCGCACATGATGGACGCGCAGTGGGACATGGTCGAACTGGTGATGGATTCCTTGTCACAAGACTACCCAGATCAATTTAAGCTGACCAAAGACGGCGATAATTGGCATTGGATCAATAAACCACTTGGCATTGAACAAAAATTTGTATTTGGTGATGAATCCAGTCTGCCGATGCAGCCGTTTGAGTATATTGGCCGTCAGGTGCAGGGGGATTGGATCATTCTGGATCAGCGTGATGACGATCTCTTTGCCGATATGGGCATCGTTACTAGTCAGGCAGACTGGTCAATGGCTTTTGACGCAGGCATGTCATTCAAAGAGTGGCATGGACCAGTTCCACAAGCGAATGAAATCGGCATTTTTGACCGTGCCTTGAAATACCTGTTGCACCTGCAATACGGTAGTCCGGTACGTCGTCTGAACTGGACCATGACCATTAACCCACGTTTGGATACCTCCCCTGAGAATTATCCATTCTGGGGGCCTGACAATGCCTCAGTAACACCTAAAAACGTCGCAGAGAAAGTGCACTTGCGTGTGGAGTTACAGGCATTATTCCGTCTGCCACGCAGTAATGCGATTGCCTTCAGCGTGCGTGGTTATCTGGCAAGTGTGAATGATCTCACCACGTACCCACGCTGGGCAAAACGCCTGCATCGCGTGTTGAAAGGCTTGCATCCGGATCTGTCCGAGTACAAGGGACTGAATCACTATCGTCAAACTGTGATCGATTATCTGGCACCGATGGATGATGGTGCAGAGTTGGAACTGGGCACACACCCTGAATAAGAAGGACGAGTAAGGCTGACGATAAACCCGGGTAATACAGTGTTATCCGGGTTTTCTTATGTCAGCCTTGAGCATGTTGTTCAGGCCATTTTGCAGGCTTCGGAAATCATCGGAACGCAGTTCAGTGATGACGCCTTCCAGGGCAAGTAGTTCATCAGATCCTGAGAAAACACCATGACCCTGCTCGAACACCCACTTTGTTTTTCCCGAGCGGGTGATCAAACGGTAAATCATCTGGAAACCGCGCTGTTTGCTGAGCTGGTGTTGAACATGCTCCCAGCAGAAAGATTGATCATCAGGGTGAATGAGGTCCATGTATGAGGTGCTAGGTGTTTTTACCAACTCGTAGGGTTGATAATCCGTGACTTCGACGCAGCCGTTGCTGACATACTCTAAAGACCAGTTACGGTCATTCTTACAGCGGTAGACCATGGCCGGGATGCGCGACATAATCATTTCGATAGAGGAGCTGGCATTGGCTTTCAAGGCAGCGGTAGTCTGTTTCATGCGACTGATGTCTGTCAGTGTGCCGATAATGCTGCTGCGTTCGCCTTTAATTTGAGAGGTGGCGGAAGCATGCATCTCGAACCATTGTGACATGCCATTTTTGGCGATAAGGCGAAGTTCAAACTGTGTCTGCTGACGCTTACCTTCAGTGAGGGAGCGAAGTCGGGCTTCAGCCAAAGGAATATCCTCAGGGTGAATGAAGTCGAGCAGATCCTTATCGAGTGTATCCTCAATGGTGTGGTCGAGCAGTCGTTCCCAAGCGGGATTAACGAAAATTAATCGGTGCTCAATATCGACTTGAAACACGACTTGTTGAATGCGTGTTAATAAAAGTTGTTGTTGTGACTCATCAGTGTCCAAATTACTGCTGGGACGAGGCGCTGATGTCAATGAGAACTGTAGTAGTTTCATATTAGGGTGTTGTTCACGGTTCAACTGTGAAAATGACATATGAACGGGGATTGTCGTACCATCAACGTAGAGCATGCGTAGTGTAAGCAGTTGGTTATTATCATCGTCATGCTGATGACTAAGAAACTGAGTCAGTTGGTAGTGGTTGCTGGGGTGGACCAGATTGGTAATAGGCATGTCCTGAATCAAATCGTGTACACCTTTAAGGCCCAGTTCTTTGAGAAAAGCATTGTTGGCAAATTTGATGTTAAACCCGTCGATGACGGCGGCTGGCGAGGACAGTTTGCTCGAGATAGCCTTACCCCAGTCAGTATCATCCAGTTTGCTGCCTGTGTTTTGACTGAGCTTATGGCGAATTCGAGGGTATATCGACAACACAATCAACACAGATACGGTTGTCGTGACGATGGCGGCCAACACAGCGATATGGACATTAAACGGGGCGGAACTGTCCCACCAGAAACCAAAAATAATGCTAAAGAGGGTGCTTAACATCACCATGGAAAACAAAATCAAACTCATTGTGTGCACCTATCTAATGTCGGTAGTCAGGCTGACGCTGTTCTGATGTTCGAGGCAATAAAAAACTCGATTCGCCTTCTGGATAATTTTGCCAAACGAACGTTATATGCAAAGTTATTGCTGTTGCTGTTCTGTTTGTTAGTGACCGTGCTGCTGATTCAGGCGAGCAGTTTTTTCCTTGTTGATTATATCCCCTCAAGCCAGGCAGCCATAGATAAAGTAAGTGTTCAAAAAGTGTATTGGCACCAGCAATTGTCGTATATCGATTCGATAAAATTAGCGCAGGCTGACAAGACCTTTAAGGAAATGCAAGCGCATTTCCTGCAATTGGACGACCCAGACGTTCAATGGATGATGCGACAGAGCGAGGCGAATGTAAGCGAAGCGGTGAAGAAAGTCGAGCAGTTGCAACAGAGTTTTACTCAAGTGGCCGGTTACAACATGAGGCTCACAGCCCAGTTGCGCTTTGCTGAGCGCATTTCGGAGTCATACGATGAGTTAAGTGAGGCTCTGTACCGTGATGCTGAGATCAAACGCATGGTTATCATGCTGCTGCAGTCAGTCTGCCTAGTGTTTGTCATTAGCTGCATTTTGGTAATTGCTCTCTCTGCAAGACAGCTTATGGTTGATCGCTTTGATTCCACGCACCGGTTTATTCGCCAAAAAGTGACGTACCGTGGTAGTGCCATCGATGAATATGCATTGATAGAGCAGGGCATTTCAGAGATCAGCGCTCAATTGGATAGCTCCAATGCGAAAGTTAGCTGGGCTAACCAAGCCAGTGAAAATGTGAAAAGTCTAATTCGTTCACAAGATTTTCTGCTGACGTTTATTGAAAGTGCCAGTCAGGATGTGATGAGTGAACGTACATTGCTGAAGATGCTGTATTCTCTGGAGCGGACGTTTAAATTTAATAATGCTGCTATAGTTTACACCGACGATGCTATTGTTATTGCTAATGAGCGGGTGATTTTCTCGCATCACAAACCGGCGGCGATGAGTGAGACCCAGTTACAGGAAATTTTTGCCAATGAGATGCTCAGTTATACGGTAACAGGTATTGAGAACCAACCGCTGAGCTGTTTGGCTATCAAATTTGTGGGAGCCAGTAATGAAGTCGGTATTTTATTGGTCGAAATGGAACCGGATCGTCAACTCGACAGCTCAGAAATCAAGGTACTGGAGATCACCGCTCATCTGCTGGAAATGATTGCCAAGTATCAAAGTCATGATGAAGAGGGGCGTCGTCTGGCTGTATTGGAAGAGCGATCTGCAATTGCCCGTGAACTGCACGATTCCTTGGCACAATCATTGTCATTTATGAAGATTCAGATGGCCCGCTTGCAATCCAAACAACAAGACAAGGAAAAGCTCGACAGCATCATCCAGGAACTACGAGAAGGTCTTGATAATGCCTACCGTGAGTTACGTGAGTTGTTGACAACATTTCGAGTTCATATGGATTTGCGTGGCCTTGGCTATGCGGTTCAGGCAGCTATTGACGAATTTTCTCAGCGTTCGGATATCGCTATATCGCTGGATAACCGTCTTGTTAACTGTCGCCTAACGGTCAATGAGGAGTTCCATATTTTGCATGTTGTGCGTGAAGCTTTGTCCAATATTGTCAGGCATTCCGGTGCACAGCATGTTTCCATTTTGATGCTGAAAAAAAGCACTGGAACAATAGAACTCACGATTGATGATGATGGGGTCGGTTTGGCACCGGGCTCGTCCACGTATGACCATCATGGTCAAGCTATTATGAAAGAAAGAGCTCTTAACTTGGGTGGCAAGGTCGATGTCATGAACCGGCGGCATGGTGGTGCTCGCGTGAGACTGGTGTTTACGCCCAAGCTGGCTCAATAAGAGAGAGAAATCATGAACCAAGTAATAAAAGTGATGCTTATTGATGATCACCCGCTGTTTCGTAAGGGAGTGGGACAAATTATCGCCGATGACCCCGTGTTTGAGGTGGTTGGCGAGGCAGCCTCGGGACCGGAAGGGTTGGATCTGGCCCCATCACTGGAGCCGGACATTATCTTACTGGATCTAAATATGAAAGGCATGGATGGCCTGGAAACGTTGCGGCGCTTTAAGCAAAGCGACATTAAGGCGCATATTGTCGTACTCACCGTATCCGATGCGGAAGATGACTTACTCGAAGCCTTGCGCTCCGGCGCTGACGGTTATCTCCTCAAGGATATGGAGCCGGAAGACCTCAGGGCAAGTCTGCTTAAAGCCTATGGTGGCGTGACCGTGATTCAGGAGTGTCTCAATGAAGTGTTGAAACGGGCAATACTCGAGCCGGACTCAAAAACGTCCGAAAATGTAAACCTCACTGAGCGCGAGACCGAAATCCTCGAGTGCCTCGCTGAAGGCATGAATAATAAGACGATAGCCAGGAAGTTGGGTATTAGCGATACGACGGTGAAAGTTCATATCAAGAACCTCCTCAGAAAGCTGAATCTGACCAGCCGTCTTGAAGCCGCAGTCTGGCGGCACCAGCAGAAGGCTAGACAGTAAATCAGTGGGGAGTGCCCAACCAGGCACTCCCTGCACGCTGCCTAAATAGGCTGGCGTTGGCCTGTAAAAAAGCCAGTACCGTGAGACGGAGTTTCAAACACAATGGTTTCACCATCACCAAAAAAGAAGACATCACCTTGTTTGGCATGCACTTTGTAGCCTGATTCATCGGTAATGACAAACTCACCATCTACAATGACTTTCATCTCTTCATAATCATAGGTGTAGACCAGTGGTTTATCCGTTTTATTCAGATGGAAGAAACCTGCGCAAAGGGTTTTATCTTTGCTATCTGAAACAAAGGTATCACCCAGTGTGGCATCCACACCGTCTACATTCATTGATGGTTGCGGATCCGAAATTGCGTTTTGTTTGTATTTCATTGTCTACCTCGTTTAATTGTCATAAGTGACAATGGCATTAAATCGCTCATATATGGACCGTACAATTCTCAAGAAGGCTTACCTACAAAGGAGTAGAAATAGACTTAAAAACATAGGGTAAGATGGTTTTATCTAGTATTGGGTGGCGTTTAACTGTAAACATTGAACAGTTTTGATCGCTGGCTCGTGCCTGTCATGAGACTCACAAGGAGCCTGATGAATAGTCCTGCGTTGTATATTGAGCAAGTATCACTGACCTCACTGGCTCATAACCTTATCTATCTAATGGGTAGAGGAGGGATGATGCTGTTAATGGTGGGGCTGGTCTTGATTGATGCAGGTGCGGTTCGCAAACAAAATGTGTTCAGCATGGGCATGGAGAAGTTAATCGGCTTTTTCATCGGTTTGTTCTCATACCTGCTTGTCGGTCACGCTTGTCATGCAGTTGGCCCGTATTGCTACCTGTCTGGGGGGGGGCGTTATCACTGGCATGATTATGAATTGGCTGTTATCACACACAACGAGCTCGAAAATAAATGAAATGGAACGAGAGCAAGGGCTGGACAAGATGTTTTGGCAGATTGAAAAGTCTGACCGCCCGCAGCGTAAACCTTAAAACTTGAGGTGAGGGATGACTAAACAGTCAGGCATCGAGACACAGCTTATTCACTCTGGCCAGGGGAAAGACCAATACGGTGCGGCTATTAGCCCTTTGTATGACACGACAACGTTCAGTTTTGAGGATACGGCAGCACTACTGGCCGCTGTCGAGTCAGATGAACCTGCGGTGTTCTATACGCGTTATGGTATGAACCCCACCATTCAGGCATTGGAGCAGCGGTTAGCGGCCCTGGACCACGCCGAAAAGGCATTAGCGTTCAGTTCGGGTATGGCGGCGATTTCTTGTGTCTGTCTGACATTTGGACAAAGGGGCATAGTGTGTCTGGGTGAGGTATATGGTGGCACAGCCAGCTTTCTGAAACAGCAGTTACCTCAACTGGGGATGAGTACCCGGTTTGTGCCATCAAATGATCTGGTCCCGTTGCAGAATGAATTGGCACAGGGCGCATCCTTGGTGGTGTTGGAAACTCCCGCCAACCCGACCTTATCTGTGACCGATATCAGTCAGGTCGCTGAGTTGTGTCGTAAGGCCGGTGCAAAATTGATGGTCGATAATACCTTTGCGACGCCGCTCAATCAGCAACCGCTGTCTCTGGGGGCTGACTTTGCTGTACAAAGCGCGACCAAATACCTGGGAGGCCACAGTGATCTAACCGCGGGTGTCGTTGCCGGTAGGGCAAGTGATCTGAAAAAGCTCAACGAGTGGCGTAAAAATCTGGGGCAGACTATTGCTGCTGAGGTTGCGCATAAACTGCTACGCAGCCTGATTACGTTGCCGTTACGGGTCGAAAAACACAACCAGAATGCCATGCAGCTCGCACGCTTTTTGTCCGAACAGGACGAGGTCGAAGCGGTAAATTATCCTGGCCTTGGCTCTCATCCAGCCCATCAGATTGCCAGTAAGCAGATGCAGGGTTTTGGTGGCATGCTTAGTTTTACTGTGAAAGGAGGGGGCGATGCCGCCACCCGGTTTGCTGATAACCTGCGCTTGATCAAACTGGCCGCGAGTCTTGGTGGTGCGGAAACCCTGGCAACCCAGCCGGTCACAAGTTCACACCACGGTTTAAGTGAACAGGAGTTAAATCAGGCAGGTATCAGTGCCGCGATGATCCGTCTTTCTGTCGGGCTGGAAGATGTGAATGACCTGATGGCAGATATCAAGCAGGCCTTATTAAAATCAGCCAATGAGTAGGTAAATTTCCCGTTTTAAACTGGTGTATAGTCAGAAAGTAAAAACTATAAAAAAATCAGACCTTAACAGGAGAGAGAAATGGCTACGGTAATGAAAACCACGCACCATGGTGCCTGTCCGCATGACTGTCCGGATACCTGCTCCATGGTGTTTGAAGTTGAAAATGGCAAGCTCAACAGCGTTAGAGGTAACCCCGAACACCCGATGACCCGTGGTGGGCTGTGCGTCAAACTCAAAGATTACGAAAAACGCCACTATCACCCGGATCGTCTCTTGTACCCCCTGCGTCGAACCGGCCCCAAAGGCAGCGGCCAGTTTGAACGCATTACGTGGGATGAAGCATTAGATGAAATCACCACGCGCTGGAAAGCCATCATTGATGAATACGGCCCACAGGCGATTATTCCCTACAGCTATTTAGGCCATCAGGGGCTGGTACATGGTCTTAATGGTGGCGATGCCTTCTTTAACAGAATGGGCGCAACGGTCTGTGAACGTACCTTCTGTGGTGAAGGCTCATGCACAGCCTGGCTATTAACTGTCGGCCCAACGGCCGGTGTGGACCCTGAAAGCTTTATCCATTCGAAATACATCGTTATCTGGGGCTGTAATTCTGTCAGCACCAATATCCATCACTGGCATATCGTTAAAGACGCTCAGAAGAAGGGCGCAAAAGTGGTCGTCATCGACCCTTACCGTTCACGTACCGCCAAAGAAGCGGATTGGCATATTGCCCCCAAACCCGGCACCGATGGTGCGTTGGCCATGGCGATGATGCAAGTCATTATCGAAGAAGGTTTGCAGGATCAGGATTACGTCGATAACTACACTGTCGGTTTTGCCGAACTGGCCGAGCGGGTCAAAACCCGTACCCCTGAATGGGCGTCAGAGATTACCGGTATTCCTGCTGAAGATATCCGTCGTTTTGCCCGCGAATATGCAAGCTCACAACCCGCTGCGATCCGCTTAGGTGTGGCGTTGGAGCGTAACTATGGTGGCGGTCAGGCAATACGTGCGGTCACGTGTTTGCCTGCATTGACCGGAGCCTGGCGACATGTCGGTGGCGGTGCCACCCAATTCCCGGTATGGGAGCACCCGTACAAATTTGACGTGATTTGCCGCCCCGATCTGATTCCTGAAGGCACCCGCGTCATCAATGCCATTCAAATCGGTCGAGCACTTAATGGCGAAATGAAGCTGGACACGCCCATCAAATCAATGATGTGCTGGAACGCCAACCCGGTGACACAGGCAGCAGAAACCAACAAAATCGTTGAAGGGCTGATGCGTGAAGATCTGTTTATGGTCTCTGCTGAGCACTTCCTGTCCGATACGGCGTCCTACGCGGATATCGTCTTGCCGGCGGCAATGGGTGCTGAGATGGAAGATATGATCCTGTCATGGGGACATCTCTACCTGACGTATAACGAAAAATGCGTTGATGCACCGGGCGAAGCCTTGCCCAATAATGAAATCTTCCGTCGTCTCGCGGTGAGAATGGGCTTTGAGGAAGATAACTTTAAATGGTCTGATTCTGAATGCCTGGAAAACTATGTCGATTGGGATTCCCCCGCCTGTGATGGCATTGATCTCGACTACATGCGTAAACATGGCTTTGCCCGCCTGAATGTCGGCACCAAAGATGACCGTGCACCGCATAAAGCGGGTAACTTCCCGACGCCGACCGGCAAGTGTCATTTTATGGTCGAAGGGGCGACTAACTTCGTTGCTGCACCGTTCCGACAAATGTATGAGGGCTTCCAGCCGGGAGAACCTATCGACAGTTTGCCTGACTATGTACCTTCACGCGAAACACCTGTGACGAATCCTGAATTGGCAGAAAAATACCCACTGAATATCATCTCGCCGAAGAGTCATGGCTTTTTGAATTCCTGCTACGGCAATATCGACGAAAAAATTAAAGGGCAGGGTGAGCAGTTTGTGCTGATTAGCCCCGTTGATGCTGATCGCCGTAATATTCAGAATGGCGACACTGTGAAAGTCTTTAATGACCGCGGTGGTTTTGAAGGCAAAGCCCAGATCACCGACGATGTCTCAGCCGGGATTGTGGTTGCGACCCTAGGCTACTGGCGACAACTCAATAAAGGCACGGTGAACTGTGTTAGCTCCGCCGAGTTTGTTGATATGGGCCATGCCCCAACCTTCACCGACAACCTCGTTCAGGTAAGCTTGGCTCACTAAGTCTAATAACCCGAAAAAGCCGCGTTTTGCGGGCTTTTTTATTGCAGCTGCAGTACGGTGTCAGAACATCGCCATATGGGGATGACTTTGATGAATGATGAGGTAAGTAACTCAGCAGAGCCTGTTTTATATTTTGCCTATGGCTCCAATATGTCTGAGCGACGATTACGGGGCAGGGTCACATCAGCACAAAAACGCACGACAGCGAAAGTAAGCGGCTTCCAGCTTCGTTTTCATAAACGTAGTCTGGTTGATGGTTCTGCCAAGTGTGATGCGTTTTATACCGGCAACCAGCGGCATAGTGTCTGGGGCATTGTGTTTAGCCTGGAAAAATCAGAATTAGCCATACTCGACAGGATAGAGGGTAAAGGCTATGAGCGGGTATGGCTGGATGTTGAAACGGTCGATGGCGAGGCGCTTCGCGTTATCAGCTATCGGGCAAATTGTATTGATGCCAGCCTGCTGCCTTTTGACTGGTATATGCGACATGTTCTGGTGGGGGCAAGAGAAGCCGGTTTATCTGCCGGTTACATTGCACAGATTGAAGCGGTCGGGACACAAACTGATCCCGATCAAGAACGCAGCAAAAAAGAGCGTTCTATCTATCTTTGAGACCGTTGAAAGCTTTCTGGTCAGGGTGCGTCATGATAACCTTACAGCCTAACAACTGAATATGACAAAACTATGCAAAACCTGCTGAATCTTGATGAGTTAGCTGCATCACCACTTAAGACTGATCCCTATCCGTATTTCACCGTTGAGCGCGTGATCGACAAGGCGCATGTAGAGAGTGTTATCAGCGCATTTCCAGCGATTACCGACGGCGGCAGCTACAACATTGATGACGTTGATATGCAGCCGGCATTCAAGGCCTTTATCGATTCCATCGACTCACCGGCGTTTCGTCGCATTATCTGCGACAAGCTGGATGTGGAAGTCATGGACTTGCCGATGATGATTACCTTGCGTGGCTACTCACGTAAGAAAGACGGCCGAATTCATACCGATTCCAAAACCAAGGTCGCGACAATTCTGATTTACCTGAATGACGAATGGTCAGCAGAGACGGGCAAGTTGCGGGTTCTGCGTAGTGAGGATGATATGGACGACTATGTCGAAGAAATTGCGCCGGGGCCGGGCAGTCTTCTGGCATTTAAGGTGACCGATAACTGCTGGCATGGTTACCCCAGTTTTGAGGGAAAACGCCAGTCAATTCAAATCAACTTCCTGACCAGTCAGGCGGCGGGCAATAAGCATCGCTTTTTCCATCGTCTTAGCGCCAGACTGAAATCATTATTCAGATAATACCTCGGGTTTCGGGCTGATTTTTTGGCCCGTTCCAACTGGAACACCGGGCACCGAAGCCTGTCACAGTCCATAACGCCAAGATCGGCGCTTTACCTCTAAAACGATCAGGGTTTATTACAGCACTGTAATGGGGCCGATAAGGACTAGTGCTATAGTAGATTGTGATCTTTGATTAGACGGCTGCCATGGGTAGTCGTGAAATGGATAGCAGCTTCGGAGTATCAATCGTTATGAGCGAGAAACCGGGAAAGATCTACATCGCCCTCATCAGTGTGCATGGCCTGATACGCGGCCAGAACCTGGAACTCGGGCGCGATGCCGACACCGGTGGGCAAACCCTCTACGTACTTGAACTGGCGCAGGCGTTGTCTGAGCATCCGGATATTGCACAGGTAGATCTGATTACCCGCCGCGTTATCGATGCCGCTGTGGATAATGACTACGCTCAACCGATTGAACACATCAATGACGCTTTCCGAATTGTTCGTATCGATGCCGGCCCCGAAGAATACATCTTTAAAGAGCAGCTCTGGGATCATCTCGACGGCTTTGCTGATAATCTCGCCGACTTTTTCCGAGAACAGAACCGATTCCCTGATTTGATTCACAGTCACTATGCCGATGCTGGGCTGGTGGGTTCGCATGTGGCGAATTTATTAGGCATCCCGCTGATACACACCGGTCATTCGCTGGGACGGGTAAAACGCCGCCGTTTGCTTGCCAGTGGCTTGAGCTCTGAGCAAATCGAACAGCGGTACAACATGAGCCGCCGCGTTGAAGCCGAAGAAATCACTTTGGCAACAGCAGAGCGGGTGATTACCAGCACGCATCAGGAAATCGAAGAGCAGTACGAAATCTACGACCATTATCAGCCTGAGCAGATGCGGGTCATCCCGCCGGGCACCAATATCAACCAGTTTCAGCCGCCATCAGGTGGCGAATTAGACACCCAGCTATTCCGTTATTTGACTCAGCATCTTACAGAGCCTGATAAGCCCATCATTCTGGCCTTATCACGGCCGGACAAGCGTAAAAACATTAGCGCCTTGATTGAGGCCTATGGTGAGTCAGAGCAACTTCAACTGCTGGCGAATTTAGTTATCGTTGCCGGTAACCGTGATGATATTGATGATTTGGAGCAGGGGGCTCAGGAAGTCTTCCATGAAGTGCTGGTGGCGGTGGATCGTTATGACCTGTATGGCAAAGTCGCGCTGCCAAAACATCATCAACGGGATCAGGTGCCACACATTTACCGTATTGTTGCAGCTTCCAGTGGCGTTTTTGTGAATCCGGCTCTGACCGAACCCTTCGGGCTGACCTTGATTGAAGCCGCAGCCTCCGGTTTGCCTATTGTGGCTACGGAAGATGGTGGCCCCCGCGATATCATCGGTAATTGCCATAACGGTTATTTAATCGATCCGCTGGAAGCGTCCAGCATCACCACGGCCTTGCTTGAATTACTCAGTGATGACGATACCTGGCAATCCTGCCGTCAGCGGGGTTTGGATGGGGTGGTCGCGCATTATTCATGGCAGGCCCATGCTGAGCGTTATTTACGCCTGATAGCACCTATCGTCGAGCATAGCGAGCGCCTGCTGCGTCAACCTCTGGAACGTACCAGCCAGCTATATGCTGAAAAAGCGATTGTGACCGATCTGGATTTGAACCTGCTGGGTGATGATGTGGCGCTGAAAGCCTTGCTCAGACTGCTACGTGAGCACCGCAAAACGACCAAGTTTGCCATAGCTACCGGTCGGCGCCTTGATGTCGCGTTGAGGGTGATGAAAAAACACCAGATCCCAGAGCCAGATATCTTAATCACCAGTTCAGGTAGTGAAATTTATTATGCGCCGAAACTAACACCGGATAGCGGCTGGACAGAGCATATTGATTTTCATTGGACACCGCACAAAATCCGCCCCTTGCTGGATACAATGCCGGGTCTGGAGCGTCAGCCTAAATCCGAGCAGAGCCGCTTCAAACTGAGTTACTACATTGATCCTGAGCAGGCCGATATTGAAGAAATCAAACGTCTCCTGCATCGTGAGGAGCAGTCAGTCCACGTCCAGTTGGCTTTCGGTCAGTATCTCGACATCCTGCCGCAACGTGTATCCAAGGGGCTCGCCTTGCGTTATGTGGCTGATCGCTGGCAGATTCCCTTGGAGCATATCTTTGTCGCCGGTGGTTCGGGCGCGGATGAAGACATGATGCGGGGAAACACACTGGCCGCTGTTGTGGCCAACAGACATCACGAGGAGTTATCGCAACTGGTGGATACCGACCGGATTTATTTTGCTGAAAAGGCGCATGCAGCCGGTATTCTCGAAGCATTAGACCACTATCAGTTCTTTCAGCAAGGTGACAACTCAGTTCAGGTGCTGCCATGAGTGGTAAACGCTTATTACTCTGCACGGACATGGACCGCACTGTGATTCCCAATGGCTTTCAGCCGGAACCAGTCGACGCACGTCGCCAGTTCAGCCAGTTTTGTAACAAGCCTGAAGTTAAGCTGGCTTATGTGACAGGACGTCATGTGTCACTGGTACAACAAGCGATAAAGAACTATGCGCTACCACAGCCTGATTTTGCGATTACCGATGTCGGCACCAAGATTTATCAGATTGGCAAAGGCAGTTGGCAGCAGATGGCGGAGTGGGAGGCAGAAATAGATCGCGATTGGAGAGGAAAAACCCATGCCCAGCTCAAAGCCGTGCTGAAACCGGTCAATGAACTGAGGTTGCAGGAGAGCAGCAAACAGAACACGCATAAACTCAGTTATTACCTGCCGCTGTATCTGGAGAAAGATTCTATCATCGCCCATATTGAGACCTTGCTCGCCGACACTGGTGTTGAGGCGAGTCTGCTGTGGAGTGTCGATGAGCCTAAGAATATTGGCCTGCTCGATGTCTTGCCCAAACATGCGACTAAACTGCATGCGATTGAGTTTTTACAAGCCAAGCTGGGTTACTCACTGGACGAAGTCATTTTCGCCGGAGACAGTGGCAACGATCTGCCTGTATTGACCAGCCATATTCCCTCTGTGCTGGTAGCCAATGCCAGCGATGAAATCAAACACGCCGCTGCGCAACTATCGCGCCATCACGGCTATTCAGAGGCACTTTATCTTGCTCAGAGTGATACGCAGCAGCATCAGGGAAATTACGCTGCCGGTGTTTTACAGGGGGTCGCGCATTTTGCCCCGCACTTTGTGAACAATAAAAATGCAGAGAAGCTGACATGACTGACAACTATCCCGTAACGATTTTTGGTGAAGTGCTGTTTGATTGTTTTCCATCAGGAGAGCAGGTATTGGGAGGAGCTCCGTTCAATGTCGCCTGGCATTTGCAGGCATTGGGCGACGCACCGATATTCGTGAGCCGGGTCGGTATGGACGAGCTTGGCAATAAAATCGAAGCCGAAATGAAGCAATGGGGCATGACAACGCGGGCCTTACAGCATGATGCTGAGCACCCGACCGGACGTGTAAATGTCAGTATTACCGATAACGAACCCAGCTATGACATTGCACAAGGCAGCGCCTGGGATTTTATAGAATTGCCAGACTCAGTAGCGAAAGGCATGTTTTATCACGGGAGTTTGGCTGCGCGCTCCGAAACAAGCCGAACAACATTAGAAAAGCTCACTGAAAATCCAGACTTATCCTTGTTTGTTGATGTGAACCTGCGTGAGCCATGGTGGCAGAAAAAGCAGATCTATCACTGGTTGGAACAGGCTCGCTGGGTCAAGCTTAACCAGGATGAATTAGCTGAATTGGGTTTCCGTAGTGCTGATTTACATCAGGACATGACGCGTATGCATACCCACTTTCACCTTGATCAACTGATTGTGACCTGTGGGGAAAAAGGGGCAATTGTGCGTGATACCGACGGTGAGTTTCATCTGGTCAAACCGGCCGTCTCAACACAGGTTGTGGATACGGTAGGTGCCGGTGATGCCTTTACCGCCATGTATATTCATGGCTTGTTGAATCACTGGGATATCAATACCGCCTTGCATCAAGCCCAGTCTTTCGCATCGCGAATCGTGGGCCTGAGAGGAGCGACAACAAAAAATATGGAAATATATAAAAATCAATAGGTAATAAAAGAAAGGTAATATTGTTTCGATATGTATGAGCAGCAAGCACACACCTTACTTAATGCAATTCTGAACGAAATTGAGTCAGCAATTTCCAAGCAGGATTTGCGTTATTTCTATACCCGCCTTGGTGCAAATTTCTACGCGATACATTCCCTGTTTGAGCGACTCTATGGTCATCGTGAGGATTTTAAAGAGCAGGCACAGCGACTGGTCGAAACCATGGCCTGGCAATACATTAAGCGGCCAGATGATTTACGTCAGAAAGATATTGAGCGAGAGGCCGATCATAACTGGTTTCTGAGTCAGAACTGGGTCGCGATGGCACTGTATAGTCACGGTTTCGCGGGCGATCTAAATGGCATGGAAGCGCACCTGAATTATTTTCAGGAGTTGGGCATCAATATGGTCCACATCATGCCGATTATGCAGTGCCCGGAGGGCAGCAGTGATGGCGGCTATGCCGTCAGTGATTTTCGCCAGATCGATGGTCGTGCTGGCAGTCTGGACGATTTGCAGCACTTGTCACGTGCGATGCACGAGCGCGATATGCTGCTGACCATGGATGTCGTGCTCAATCACACTTCCGACGAGCATGAGTGGGCGAAGAAGGCGCGTGAGGGTAACACGACCTATCAGGACTACTACTACACCTTCGAAACCCGCAATGTGCCTGATATGTTCGAGCAGAGCATGCCTGAAGTCTTTCCTGAAACGTCGCCGGGTAATTTCACCTGGGATGAGCAGATGCAGCGCTGGGTGATGACCGTGTTTAATGATTACCAATGGGATCTTAATTATAGTAACCCGGCGGTATTTATAGAGATGCTGGATGTCATTCTGTTCTGGGCCAATAAAGGCGCTGATATTCTCCGGCTGGATGCGGTGGCATTTTTATGGAAGAAAATTGGTAGTACCTGCCAGAATGAACGTGAAGCGCACCTGATTCTGCAACTGCTCAAGGATTGCTGTCAGGTCACGGCACCGGGCGTACTGTATATCGCAGAAGCGATCGTGGCGCCCGTTGAGGTCACCAAATACTTTGGTGAAGATGCTGTTATCGCTAAGGAGTGCGAGATTGCCTATAACGCGACCTTCATGGCTTTGATGTGGGACGCCGTGGCAACAAAGAATGCCAAGTTATTGAATCAGGGAATAAAAAGTCTTCCGGTGAAACTCGAGCGAGCCACCTGGTTGAACTATATCCGCTGCCACGATGATATTGGTCTGGGCTTTGATGACAGGGATATTGAGTTAGCTGGGTATAACGCACAGCGTCATCGTAAGTTTCTGATTGATTATTTCATGGGTCGGTTTGATGACTCACATGCCCGAGGCCTGCCTTTTGGTGAAAATGAAAAAACCGGCGATGCTCGTATATCAGGCTCACTGGCATCGTTGGTTGGTCTGGAATACGCAGTTGAAAGCGGTGATATCAAGGCGGAGCAGGATGCGATAAATATCATTCTGATGCTGCACGGCCTGATCATGTCTTTTGGCGGCATACCGCTGCTCTATTACGGCGATGAACTCGGCACGATCAATGACATATCTTACCTGGAAGACCCGCATAAAAAAGGTGACTCACGCTGGGTGCATCGTCCTGTCATTAACTGGGAAAAGGCCGAACTCCGTAATCAACCGGGTCATTACCAGTACGCGATTTTTACGGCATTAAAACGCATGATTGCCGTGCGTAAGGAAGTGGATGCCTTCGCTGACTTCAATAACCGGGAACTGATTGATGTCGGTAATGAGCAGTTTTTTGTGTTTGAACGCTACAGTATCAAACACCAGTTTGATCGAGTTTTGGTTGTGGCCAACTTCAATGACAAACCTCAGAAACTGAATCTCGATGACCTGGTGGGCTGGGGTGATCCACAATACGGAGAGGTGTTTGACCTCTATAGCGGGCGACGCCCCGACATTTTCAACAATGTTCTGGTGATACCGGCATTCAATTTTTATTGGTTACAGCAAAGCTAGATTCCAGTCGGCACAGCTAGCTTCAGCCTGATTTGAGTCTGCTTCGCTATCGGTGCATACTCAAATTACCGCACTGACAAAGCGAGGTGAGAGGGATGCTCAAAGCCATCTTGTTTGATATCAGCGGTGTTTTACATGTCGACAACCACCCTATTCGGGGGGCGGTCGAACTGATTCAGCAACTGCGCCAGCAGAAAATCCCCCTGCGTTTTGTGACCAATACTTCACGATCGACCAGTGAGGCGATTTTAGACAGCTTGACCAGAATGGGCTTTGAACTGACACAGGCTGATATTTTCTCAGCACCGGTTGCCGTCAAGCAGATTTGTGAGCGTCGTGGCTTGCGTCCTTACTGCCTGATACACCCCGAACTTGAACCGGAGTTTGCATCCCTTAATCAGCAAGATCCGAATGCCGTGGTGATTGCTGATGCTGCCGAGCGTTTTGATTACGCCCATCTGAATAAGGCGTTTTCATTGCTGATAAATGGTGCGCCGCTGCTTGGAATAGGACGGAACCGTTATTTTAAAACCGCTGGCTCATTACAGCTCGATGCCGGGCCGTTTATTCAGGCACTGGAATATGCCGCTGATACCGAGGCAGAAATTTTAGGCAAACCGGCTGCCGGCTTTTTTCACGCCGCTGTCGATTCGCTTGGCTGCAGGCCGGAAGACGTGCTGATGATAGGTGATGATGTTGAAGCCGACATTAACGGTGCGATGGAGGCTGGCTTGCAGGCTTGTCTGGTGCGTACCGGAAAATACCTGCCCGGCGATGAAAACAAGGCCGGGAAGGCGTTTGTAGCGGATTCAGTGGTCGAAGCGGTGAATAACGTATTCTTTCAGTCGGCTTCGTTAGTCTGAGACCGACTTTAAATCAGTCTTGCCCATAAGTCGTGATCATCGGCTTCTTCAAACTCGACGTCGACGATGTCACCGACTTTCAGATGGGTCGCGTTGTCGATAAACACCTGACCATCAATTTCCGGTGCATCGGCTTCACTGCGTCCTACCGCACCTTCTTCTACAACCTCGTCAATAATGACGCGGCCTCGACGACCGACTTTCTGTTGCAGGCGGGCAGCACTAATTTCAGCCTGATGAGCCATAAAGCGCTCCAGACGATCCTGTTTTACTTCTTCCGGCACAGCATCGGGCAGATCATTAGCAGCGGCGCCCTCCACCGGAGAATAGGCAAAACAGCCGACGCGGTCTAACTGTGCTTCGGTCAGGAAGTCCAGAAGCTCCTGGAATTCTTCTTCAGTTTCCCCGGGGAAGCCGACGATAAACGTACTGCGGATAGTCAGAACCGGACAGATCGCGCGCCAGACCTGAATACGTTCGAGGTTATTCTGCGAAGACGCCGGTCGTTTCATCAGCTTGAGAATACGCGGACTGGCATGCTGGAAGGGGATATCCAGATAGGGCAGAATTTTACCTTCTGCCATCATCGGGATGACATCATCCACATGCGGGTAGGGATAGACATAATGCAGGCGGACCCAAATCCCGAGTTCGCCCAGCGCCTCGACCAGATCATAAAAGCGCGTGGCACGCTCACGGCCATTCCATTCGGCCGTCTGATATTTGAGATCCACACCGTAGGCACTGGTGTCCTGCGAAATGACCAGCAGTTCTTTAACACCGGCATCAGCCAGTCGTTTGGCTTCGTGCATGACGTGATGGATAGGACGGCTATCCAGATCACCACGCATGGATGGAATTATGCAGAAGGTGCAGCGGTGATTACAGCCTTCGGAAATTTTCAGATAGGCAAAGTGCCGTGGCGTCAGTTTGATGCCTTCAGGTGGAACCAGGCTGAGGAAGGGGTCATGCTGGGGTGGTAGATGCTTGTGAACAGCGCCAACAACTTCTTCCAATGCGTGAGCACCGGTAATTTCAAGCACTTGCGGATGGCGTTCGCGGATGGTGTTATCTCGACTGCCCAGACAGCCGGTCACGATGACTTTGCCATTCTTGGCCACGGCCTCACCAATGCTTTCCAGTGACTCTTCAACTGCCGAGTCAATAAAGCCACAGGTATTGACGACAACCAGATCAGCATCATCATAGTTGGGAGAGATGGAATAACCTTCAGAGCGCAATTTGGTGATAATGCGCTCACTATCAACCAGTGCTTTAGGGCAGCCAAGACTGACAAATCCAACTTGTGGGGCTTTCATAGACAATACCGCAAAAAATAAACCCGATATTTTATTCGATTTGATATTGAAAAGCGCAGCTTTTCTACAGCTAAAGATTATCTGACGATCTGAGTCAGTAAAAGGGATTGTTACTGCTTAAAAGCGCTCCGTACGATAGCGATAACAGCGCAGGGTGTCGGACCAATAATCAGAACGAAGCCCGGCTTTGCGTTTGAGTTCGCTCACAAAGCGTTCCGGGTTGGGGAGGCTGTCCCAGACAGCAGGAAGAAACGTGGCACGATGTGTATCATCTTCAATAATCACCCCATCGCAGCCTGGCCGCAGTTGTTCGATTAACTCCTGTTCGGAGAGGCAATGAATGGGTTCCGGTGTGGTCAGCACAGCAATATGCAGCGTGAGGTCATCGACAATATGCTCAGTAACAGGCTCGAAGCGATGATCCCTGAAAGCGGCGGCATAGGCGTTACTCGCCACATCCTGTGCCAGTGGGCGATGGGCTTCGATGGAGCCAATACAACCACGCAGGCCACCTTTTAGAAATAAAGTGACAAAGCTGGCACCGGGCAAATTAACCGAGGGCGGCATGGTATCAAGTTCAACCGGCATAATCGCTTGATGCATCAGGCCATATTTGATGGCATCACGGGCCAGTTTACGCAGCAGGTAACGATCGGTTTTAACAAGCATGGTTATTGAAACAAGTAGGCCCCGTAGCCGACTACACTGTCACGTTTTCCGGCGGTATCCCCAGAGTTTCGGAGATCGAGAATTTGTCCCTGCATGTGCTGCTGACGGGCATACAGCAACAGGCCATTAATACCGACACTGCCGCAGGCATGGTAACTGTCAATAATGTGATTATCCATGCTGATAATGGCTTGTGAGGTTTCAGCATCGATCTCGCAGGCGCTGTCATAATCCAGGTAGTGACTCAGATCCGAACTGATTAGAATTAAGGTTTCAGGCCCACCCCAGAGGACGTTTAAAACGTGGGCAACCAGTTGCGGGCTGGCATGACCGGCAACGATGGGTACGATTTTAAAATCATCGAGCAGGTATTGCAGAAAGGGCAGTTGAACTTCCAAGCTGTGTTCGCGTGCATGGGCCTGTTCAAGTACACGAACCCCTTCAATGCCGATAATGTCACTTTCAGCATGGCGATCCACGGGCACCAGTCCCAACGGCGTTTCAAACCAGTCCACGGCGGAGACAGCCAGACCCTCAAACGGGACCCGATGAGAAGGGCCAATTAATACGACGCGCTTGATGATATGTCGAAGCGCCGTAAGGTGATGATAGGCACTGGCAGCAATCGGGCCGGAGTAGACATAACCGGCATGGGGGACAATCAGCGCCTTAGGCACGATAGCTTCTGAATGACGACTGGCATCAATATGACGCGCAATCATCGTGTGTAGTTTGTGTGTATCAGCCGGGTAAAAAAGGCCAGCCACGGCGCTGGGGCGAACGATTTCCATGTCAATCCTCCGCGTATCGGCGTAATATGAATAAGTATTATCTTTTCAATGATTTATTGCAAGAACTTCAGTGGTCAGGAATGTGCTATGTCACTGAAAAACAGACAGAATGTGACGTTTGAAGGCGCCGTTGAAACACTCTACTGGCAGACGCTTGATGATGGCCGGGTACAGTGTGATTTATGCCCGCGATTTTGTAAGTTACATGAAGGGCAGCGTGGCCTTTGTTTTGTACGTGCCAATGACCATGGCAAGGTGGTTTTGACGACTTGGGGGCGGTCCAGTGGTTTTGTGGTAGACCCTATTGAGAAGAAGCCGCTCAATCATTTTTTACCCGGCACATCGGTACTGTCTTTCGGCACTGCGGGCTGCAATCTGGCCTGCAAGTTTTGTCAGAACTGGGATATCAGTAAATCCAGAGAAATAGACACACTCATGGATTTAGCCTCACCTGAGGCTTTGGCAGAAACAGCTAAAAGATTGGGATGCCGGAGTATCGCTTTCACCTACAATGATCCGGTGATTTTTCATGAATACGCGATTGATGTTGCAAAAGCCTGTCGCGAGCGTGATATTAAGACCGTGGCGGTGACTGCGGGCTATGTCTGCCCTGAACCACGAGCTGAGTTTTATCAATATATGGATGCCGCGAATGTTGATCTCAAAGCGTTTACAGAACGTTTTTATCGGCAAGTGACCGGTTCAAAACTGGCACCTGTATTGGATACACTGGAATATCTCAAGCATGAAACCGATGTCTGGTTTGAGCTCACCACATTACTGATACCCGGTGAGAATGATTCCGAGACAGAAATTACAGCCATGACACAGTGGGTGGTTGAGCATCTGGGGCCTGACGTGCCTATGCATTTCACTGTCTTTCATCCAGATTGGAAGATGATGGATAAACCTCAGACTCCTTATCAGACGGTCAGGCGAGCCAGGCAGATTGCTTTAGCGAACGGCATTCATTATGCCTATGTCGGCAATATGCACGATAAGGAAGCCGACAGCACCTGGTGTCATCACTGTGGTGCTTTATTGATCGGCCGCGACTGGTACGAGTTATCAGACTGGCAACTGGATGCCAGAGGCTGTTGTCTTAGCTGCGGTTCATTATGTCCCGGTGTATTTGATGTTGAGCCGGGGCGTTGGGGAGCGCAGCGTCAACGTGTTGTTATTAAGTAACTTTTTGGAGATGTAAATGGAGTGGCTGTTTATTTCGCTGATTGCCGTGTTGGCTGCAGTCTGGTTGTGGAGAAATTACGGAAAGCGCGGCGAACCGGAGGTCCATTTCACGGTTAATAATGTTGTGATGGATAAACACACCAGGCAATGCCGTGAACAGATAAGTAATGCGCTAGGTGAGCAGTTTGATGTATTCCCCAAAGTCAGCTTGGCAGAAATAGTTGACTATGAAGTGGGGGATGACAAGGTATCTCAACGGTATGCAGACGAACTGGATGCTGCCTGTGTCGATCTTCTTGTACTAGATAAACAGACTGGTGAACTAAGCTGCATCGTGATGTTAAGCAGGCAAAGCAAGCCCGGAAGCCGACAATTGCTCATCAGGCAGGTATGCCAACAAGGCAAGTTGCCATTTTTATTACTCGATGTTCATAATGCATTGAGTGATGCGGAACTACGTCAGAAAATCATAGCAATGACGGAACCGACTATCGTGACTGCTGAGCGGGACGCGGATGAGATCAAAGTGTACCTTGAGCCAGGACAGAGAATGCAGGGGCACAAACGCTGAAACGCAGGGGAAATCTAAGTTAACAGGAGTGACCATGGCTACATCTGAACCAAGTAGTTCCTTCAATCTCACACGAAGCGAAGTGACATTCTGTAAAAAACTGGCTGAAAACGATGGCCTGAATGGTCAGCGTGCCAAGGCGCTTCTAACCATTCATCAAGGTGGCACGCAGACTAGTGCTGCACAAGTCAGTGCATTGACTGTGGGGCAGGTCAGATACATTGTCAGTCGATTCAGACTTCATCGTATTCAGGCATTACAAACGAATATACAGACTGCGGATACCGAGATAGTTGAATCACAAGCCAAGGCTGAGTCGAAACTTAAAAAGAAAGATAAAAAAGCGAAAGCTAAGTCGAAAGATAAAGCTAAGAAGGACAAAAAGGACAAGAAAGAATCTAAGTCGGATAAGAAAAAAAAGAAAGATAAGAAAAAGAAATCTAAAAAATGAACGGGTGTGTCGTTAGTAGGGATGTGTGCTGATATTGACGCAATCAAGAAAAAAGCCGCTTGTTAAATGAAGCGGCTTTTTACTATGGTTAACAATTACCTTTTTTTGCCTGCCCTGGTGGACAGAAATGGCCGTGATGATGGCCTTCATCAATGTAGACTCTGCCGCCGTCATCATGATGGTGACCGCCTTCTTCATCAACGTTGACCGCCACACCGGTCGCAGCACCTACTGCGCCACCAATCATGGCTCCATCTTTACCACCTACTTCATTGCCGATGGCTGCACCAATAGCGCCGCCGATACCACCACCAACAGCTGCATCGAGGGTTGATGAGTCATCAGCCATTACGGGTGCGCTGAGTAACCCCATAGTCAGTGCAATTATTGTCAGTTTCATTGATAGTCTCCATTGAGATAGTCTTGAGCAATTATCAACATATTTTAGACAATTGTCCGTTAAATAAGTCACAGGCAAATGAAAATAGTTCACACAGCTTGCAAATGTTTGAATATAAGGCTATTTTCGAACTAACGACGAACTTGGCTTGATCCTTTTACCAACCAGGAGGTGTAACTATGGCAGGAAAGTTCGAAGTCTACGCAGATAAAGGCGGCGATTATCGTTTCAGGCTTAAAGCCGGTAACGGTGAAATTATTCTAAGCAGTGAGGGTTACTCATCAAAAGCAGCCTGCATGAACGGAGTAGAGTCAGTTAAGAAAAATGCGCCCGATGACGACCGCTATGAGAAAAAAGAAACTGCTGCAGGTAATTTCATGTTCAATCTTAAAGCTGCTAATCATCAGGTGATTGGATCAAGTCAATCATACAAATCAGCATCTGGACGAGATAACGGCATTGAGTCGGTTAAGAAAAATGCACCGGATGCAGCGGTCGTTGATGCTTAATTAGAACGTAGAGAAATATAGACATAAAAAAAGCAGTTAGTGATAAATCGCTAACTGCTTTTTTCATTTATGGCGCGCCCGGCACGATTCGAACGTGCGACCGCTTGGTTCGTAGCCAAGTACTCTATCCAGCTGAGCTACGGGCGCTATCTATCTGTATTTATGGCGGTTTTTAAAATAAAAAAGGCTAACCAAGAATGATTAGCCATTTTTATAAATGGCGCGCCCGGCACGATTCGAACGTGCGACCGCCTGGTTCGTAGTTGCTCATGAAATGGGTTTAATCTTAAATAAAAACAAATGCTTGCAGCTCCAGCCCCATTTAACTTTGTAGCTACACTTATACCTAATTTAGCCACCTTTAGCGCGAGCTCATAAAAAAATAGCTACACTGAACGGATAGGGAAATTGGACTGTTCATGGATAAGATTAAAAAAGAACTACGCACGTTGATTGGAGAATCAGTACTTCTCTTCCAACGCTACGAATACACATTCAAGTCATTGTTAACGCTCTCCCTGATAGAGGGTTCAACAGAATCCCTCAAGAACAATCTAAATAGCCGGATAGAGCGCATTAGTAAGAAAAGTTTAGGACAATTAGTTCGTCAGTACCTAGACGAACTTGTAGATCCCATCGAATCTTCATTACGAGATGATTCTGGGCTGCAATCTGTTTACATCACTATGCGTTTCAGCATAGAAACAGCTGACATCTCTAAATCTAATATTGAAGAAAAATACAAATCGTTTGTTGATGATAGGAACTTTGTGGTTCACCACTTGATATCCGAATTAATACCTAATGATGAGTCAAGTTATAGCCTAATGATAAATAAACTAACTAACATCAATGAAAAGTTTGAAAAAGATTTACAGGAGTTAGTCCAGACGAGGCGATTGATGCTTGATGCTTACAATCATATTCTCAGTAGTAATGAAATGAGAAAGCTGAAATCCTCAGAGGAATATTTAAACTGAACACCAACCCCAAAAATTAGAATTAGCATTCATTCAAAATCTAAATTCTATCTCACCATACATAAGGAGGTACTGTGATAATAGAAACTTGCAGAGGTTCGAGTGTTACTGTCTTTGACTATTTGAATTTTGACCGCTTAGAGGATCTAATAATAGCGCTTAAAAAGTCTGGGGTGAACTCGGTTGGTTTGGAGTCGCTGTCATCTTATGACACTAAGTTTACGTATAAAACTATATCTGTTGATGATTTAGATCTAGACCATTTGAAGTGGATAAATGCTGAGGTTGATAACGAAAGCAGGTATTTAAGGCTTTGGAATAATCCAATCAACTAGATCGTATCTTCGTATAGATCATGTTTTAGTTTTCACCAAAGGGATTTTTTTATTGAAACATGCAGGTTTTCAAGCATGTTTTGGTCAGCAATCTATGAACTGTTAGCGGACAAACTGTCCCTTAAATCCTAGTTAGTTGTAAAAGGAAGTTATGAAGTACCACGAGTTTTCGCAAAAAGTAAAAGAACCTGAGTTCTTCATGGCTCAAGCAATAGCTAAAGAAGTCTATGACTATATGTGTTTACCAGCTATTACTAAACAACTGAGCACTACGCATCAAGTAAACGCCAAGAGCCACCAGATTCAAGACATTATATTGCCAAAGTGTATTAAGCTCGGCATGAGTAGTGAGAAAAAAGGGCTTTTCTCGTCTTATTCTACTGCACAACTTCGACCAGACTATTATATTGCATTAAATTCTAGTGGCTTAATCATGGAAGTAGAGCGCGGGAAAACAACAACTAATAACATGGATTTACTCGACATCTGGAAGTGTCATATCTGCGATCATGCAGATTACCTGCTACTGGTCGTACCAATAATCAGGCAAACTAATAGTGGTGGAAAAACTAATATATATGAGCACGTTGTAAAGCGTATTAGCTCATTTTTTCAAATGCAGAATTACGTTAATGTTAAAGGGTGTTTTATCATTGGTTACTAGTAAGCAACTAACTAGCAAAGGCAGCATTGCCCTTCGGGCTGGACGCGCTAACGCAGGTAGCTGCTTTGGTCGTTAGCATGAATGTTTTACTTGGGCGAGTTGGCATGCTCAAAATGGGACATTCATATCTTGCAGGAGTTGGGAGGTCGGCCTGATATTAAATTGTTCAGTTGTAATTAGTTTTATATTGCTGAGAAGTGAGTACATAAAATAAACTTGACCACTTCATATGATTTAAGGTTCGAAAATGGAATTTCTGATCTTTATAGTTTTTGTGCTTTTTATGATTGTTTATTTCTCAAAGTCGATTTTGGGAAAGTCTGCAAAGACAATCAGTGCGCCTGTATATCCATTCTTTAAAAACTCATCACTTTTAACTCCAGCCGAACTGTCGTTTAAGCACACGCTGAAAATCGCTGTTTCAGATAAGTACGAAATCAATTCAAAAGTTAGGTTGGCTGATTTAATCTCTGTTCAGAAATCTCAGTCCAAGTCCCAGTGGCAAAAATCATTTAATCAAATCAAAGCCAAACACATTGACTTCGTTTTGGTTGATGCAAAAACAGCAGAAATACTATGTGCTATCGAGCTGGATGATTCCTCTCATACAAGAGCTGACAGAAAGTCGCGTGACTCTTTCTTAGATGAAGCACTAAAAAGTGCCAATCTACCTCTATTTCGGTTCAGCACGAGCCGGGCTTATCAATCGAAAGAAATATGGGATGCTATTAGTTCAATTCTAGGTTCATCAATGGTTATAGAACAGCCGAAAGATGACAAGCAATTGGATAATATAGAGGTTCTAATTGAGCCGGAATTGAGAAATATTCAAGCTGAAGAACTACCAGAAAGAACTTGTCCTAAATGTAAGGCGTTCTTGATTGAAAGGACAGCCTCAAGAGGCGCTAATTCGGGCACCAGGTTCTGGGGATGTTCTAACTTTCCTCAGTGTCGCTATCGTGAGTTAATTGAAGAGACTTCCTGACGAATACATAAACGTTATGAAATTTAAATTTTCTTTCTTCAAAAGGACACATTTTCCTAAGTCTGGATCAAAGGCTCTTTTGATTGGTCTTAACAACAATGGATCATCTGATCATAGTGGTTCTAATAGGGTGTTCAGAACGATTGAGTTGATTGCAATTCTGATTGCATTACTTACGTTGGTTGCTCAGCTTTACATCAGTTACTTACAGTATGGTGAATGGCAAGCTGAAGCAGTCGCTAGACATGAAGAAAGGATTGCTAGAGCTTGGCAAATAGTAACAACGCGTTCCCCAGGGAACAGCGGCAAGGTTGAAGCACTTGAGTTCTTAGCTCGAAATAAAGTTCCTTTGACTAATATTGACCTCTCCTGTGAAAGCCATGGTGGTAAATGGGATTCTACGAGAAGACTCTGCGTGAGTGGTCGCGTTTACCTTCGTGGTCTAGACTTGGGGCAAGAGTCTATCGGGCATCGTGTAGATCTCTCTGGATCAGATTTTAGTGGTGCAGATCTAACCGGTTCGATATTTGATGGTGCCAAGTTAGATGACTCGAACTTTGCTGGTGCGATATTGCGAGATTCTAGTTTCAAGGACGCATTTCTTTCTAGGGCAACCTTTGATGGCATGATAATTCTCAGACATGGTGGCTCACCATTTCCCATGTATGACGAAAATGAAGACCTTATAGATGATCATGAGTTAGTTCAAGGTGCTGATTTCCGTGGCTCATGGCTTCTAGGTGCGAGTTTTTTACAAGCAGATTTGTTTAAGTCGAAATTTGCTGGATATCTGGATGGTGTCAACTTCAGTAAGGCAAGGGTCACTCAAGTAGACTTTTCTAATGCCGAGCTAAGTTTTATGACTCCAAAAGAAGTCTTTGGGGATGCGTGGGTTTGGAAATTTTCATCAGACTTTGATTTGCCAAAGTTCAACTTAAAGTTGCAAGTCACACCTAAAGCCCTAATCAATTTCTGCAATATCGAGGCATATGTTGACTATATTGGGTTCGAGGCGGACTATCCTGGTGATTATTTATGTCAAAAATGGTCAGAGACGACAGGGAATTTGAGGGAATAGTTTCAGAACAAGGAGGTGCTAATCAATGACTGGCTCGACAGCACGTGAGATATATGCACGATTTCATCAACTAAATACTGAGATTGATGAATTGCCCGAAATAGCTCGTGAACGCAGGAAAAAAGTAGAAGAACTTTTGGGGCATTGTTTTCCATGGTCGTACTGGTATGAGCTACCCTACAAGCAGTCGCTCGGTATATTTCTCATACTAGCGGGTCTTGAATCACTTATAGTCGATGCATCTAAGTCTGATGAACCACATAAGTTTATTTTTGATTACTTAGATAACAATCCAGATCCACTTGGCGAGGCTGAACTCGATGATGAAGAGAAGTCAGTTTTTATCTCTTTGTTCATGAGCATTCTCCATCAAATGCGGTCACTGGCAATCTTCTCGATGTCATTAAGTGATTTAGCAGAAAAGTCGAAAACAGACGACGATGCTTTGTTTGATGCAGTTGTTGTTGATAGGAGTGTAGTCTCATGTCCATCAATTGCTCAACGTATTCAATTTGCCCAGCTATCCGAGGATGAGTCTTTCCTTAATAAGCTTGCTAAAGCTATCACTAGGACAAGACCCAGAAGACCTGATTCTGAGTATGATGATTTGCGCTTTATGTTGGAGGCCCTAGATGAAATGAAGGAGTACGAAAACGCAACTCAGCAAGAGAAGTATGATCTTTTAGCTATTGACCTACAGCTTTTTAATACAGAAGAAAATAAAGATGCCTTTGAAGCGTTCAAGAAGCTGTTGAGCCGGAGAAATACCCGCAAGGGGACATAAAACAGCTGTTTCATGTCCTCACGGTTAAGACTTGTTGTGTATAGCTTAACTAACCGAAAGAGCAAATGTTTTGCTCTATTCTCGGAGTTAAGATTATGGAACACAAAGACAATATTATTTCTTCTGGTTTCTGTGCCGATGGTGCGGACTACCGGGCGCACCAGCCGGAGCAGAAACTAGAGAAGGGTACGCAGTCTAGTAACACAGTACCCTCTACTTGCATTAATACCTACAACACACAGATATTAAGGACAGGCATAGATAGTCTGTACTTGTCTTATCAAGGGGACTTATCAGAGGAGAGTTCAATTAGGCTCGATGAGCTAAAGAAACTCGCTCAATCTGATGACCCATCCCGTCAAGCCTTGGCTCAAATTGAGCTAAATCAGCAGCTATTCCAGGTGCACGAACGTGGCTCTAAGCTGTTTTCTTACATTATCCAGAATAACGTGTATCGTATCTCTATCGCGAAGCTCGGCGCAAAGCGCGCACCACTGGCCTATGTCCAGGTATCCAGTGAAATCCTCACAAAGAAAAGCCTACAAAGCATCGTTGATGAGCTTTTAAAGATTGTCCAATCACTGGGCATAGTCACAGAAGAAGCGTCAATCAGTCGCGTTGATTTATGTGCCGATTTTGTCACGAACTACCATCTGTTTGAGATTGAAGATCAAGACTGGGTGACACGAGCAGATGATATTCAGAACTACTCCAGTAAACGCCGTTATTCAGGTACGTCTATAGGTGCAGGTGGCGACCTCTCAGCACGCCTGTATAACAAAACTTTAGAGATGCTTAAAAAGCCTCGACCTTATCTGGAAGAGTTGTTTACTCAGTCAGGTTGGGATGAGTCACAGGATGTTTGGCGACTTGAATTTCAGTTTATGCGTGACAGCCTGCGGAGTCTGGATATTCAGTATATTTCTGAGCTCGATACATCCCTGTCAGGTCTCTGGGAGTATGCAACGGTCAAATGGCTACGTCATACCGTCCCGAATCCAACTGATCAAACACAGAGCCGCTGGCACACCTCTGAATGGTGGTTAGCGATGCAATCAGCGGATTGGGGAGTAGGAGAGAGTCTATCCAGGCTTCCACTCGATAAGGGACGTGTTCCCAGTGACAAAGTGCTATTTGTGAATGGCCTCAGTGCGTTGACCTCGTTTATGGCACGTGAAGCAATCGTGGATCCCTATGAGGGGGCGAGTCGCTATCTTCAGGATGCAAAGTCCTATCACGATAAACGCGACCATATCACCGGGCTGGATTTTATGGGGTACATCACCCAGAAAGTCGCGCTCAAGTTGCGTGACTATGGAACAGCCCAGAATCAGTCACAGGACACGGATCTGCATCCTGCGGATAAAGCGGTGGCTGATGCCTATAGGAAGTTGAGTGATGGACAGTAACGATGAAGTCTTTAATCTCTACGAAGCCGCTGACTTTCTTAAAATGCACTGGCAAACCCTACGTGAAAAGGCAGTTCGGGGAGAAATCCCCGCTGCTAAACCTGCCAAACAATGGGTCTTTGTCAAAGCCGATCTTGTCAGTTATCTACGTTCGTTCTATTCTCGATCGTGGCTGGGGTTGCAAGTACAACGTGATGGAGGACATTCACTATGTTGTATAAGCGACCAAACTCAAAGTTCTGGTGGTGTCGGTTCACCGCACCAAACGGACAGCGAGTACAACTATCTACTAAAACGGTAGATAGACAACTTGCCCAGGAATTTGAAGATAAATACCGAGCAAGTTTATGGCGGATCATCCAATTGGGTGAAAAGCCGCGTAGGACATGGAAAGAAGCGGTGCTTCGATGGCACAGGGAAAGTCAGGCAAAGAAGAGCCTGGATGACGATTTGGCGCATTTACGATGGGTCGATCCTTATCTGGGCAAGCTTTACCTTGATGAAGTGACACGAGACCAGCTAGATACCATCACCGATGCCAAACTGAAAACAGGGGTTGCACCTGCGACAGTAAACAGGATGCTTGAAGTGATTCGAGCAATCTTGAATAGGGCATACCGTGAATGGGAATGGTTAGACAAAGTACCTTATATTCGGATGCTGAAAGAGCCTAAACGACGTATCCGTTGGTTACGGCCTGATGAGGTGCAGCACTTATTGTCGTTCCTTCCCGGCCATCTAGCAGCGATGGTCAGGTTTTCATTAGCGACCGGTTTGCGGGAATCTAAAGTGACTGGCCTAGAATGGTCTCAAGTTGATTTGACTCGGCGAATGGCGTGGATCCATGCGGATCAGGCTAAAGCGGGTCGGTCGATTGGCGTACCGTTAAATAAAGAGGCGGTGGTCTTGCTTCGTGAGCAGCAGGGCAACCATAAGCGATTTGTATTTAGTTACAAAGGGAGACCCGTTAAAAAGGCGAATACGAAAGCTTGGCGTGAAGCATTACTAAAGGCGGGAATTGAAAACTTCCGTTGGCATGATTTACGTCATACCTGGGCAAGCTGGCATATCCAGAATGGGACGCCAATTCATATCTTGCAGGAGTTGGGAGGATGGTCTGATATTAAGATGGTTCAGCGTTACGCGCATCTGTCGTCAGAGCACTTAACACCGTATGCAGATAGCTTGTGTCAGTTGAGAACGGTGGAAGATACATTTTCGACTACACAAGAAAGATGGCGCGCCCGGCACGATTCGAACGTGCGACCGCTTGGTTCGTAGCCAAGTACTCTATCCAGCTGAGCTACGGGCGCTATCTATCTGTATTTATTGCGGATTATAAAATAAAAAGGCTAACCAATAATGATTAGCCATTTTTATAAAATGGCGCGCCCGGCACGATTCGAACGTGCGACCGCCTGGTTCGTAGCCAGGTACTCTATCCAGCTGAGCTACGGGCGCTAATAAAGCCGCGAATTATACGGACATCCTAGGATGCCTTCAATCATTTTGTGGCGGAGAGCGAGGGATTCGAACCCTCGATAGGGGTAAACCTATACGCCCTTAGCAGGGGCGCGCCTTCAGCCTCTCGGCCAGCTCTCCATCAAAGCCGCCTAGTATATCAGATGATATTTATTTGGCTAGTGATAATGTGAAATTAACTGGCATTCGGCTGATCTTTTTCAGCTTGAATACGATCGTAAATTTCTTCACGGTGAACAGAGACGTCTTTAGGTGCATCAACGCCAATTCTGACTTGATTACCTTTTACACCTAAGACATTGACAACGACATCATCACCGATGATGAGCGATTCGCCGACGCGACGTGTGAGTATTAACATGTTTTTTCCCCTTTACTCTCAAAATCAGGCTCGAGGTTACCGGGAGAAAATCGTTACTTCATCCATGCGTAAGGCCTCGTGCCTTGTCCTGTATGTATGTTCCTTGCAGAGATCTTAGTCGTCTCTTTAAATTGAGACTGTGAAATAGTCAAGACTATTCCACAGCTTCGAGGTCATTTTATCAGGAAGTTATGTTGTTCGCGACATAATTGTGACGACTTTATGACAAAAATCAGGTAGCTGGAGCTTGCTCAAGCTGGAAAGCCTTGTGGAGTGCACGAACACCCAGTTCCAGATATTTTTCATCAACCACAACTGAAATCTTAATTTCGGAGGTGGAGATCATTTCGATATTGATGTTTTCATCGGCCAGTGCAGTAAACATGCTACTGGCAATACCTGCATGAGAGCGCATTCCAACGCCAACGACGGATATCTTGGCAATGTGTTCGTCACCATTCACTTCACGGGCACCAAGATCTTGAGAAATCTGATCAAGAATTTTCAATGCGGTGTTGTAGTCATTACGGTGCACTGTAAAGGTGAAGTCGGTAGTTGAATCATGACCGGTATTTTGAATGATCATATCGACTTCAATATTTTCAGCCGCAATCGGGCCGAGAATTTTCGAGGCCACACCAGGATGATCAGGCACACCAAGAATGGTGAGTTTGGCTTCATCGCGGTTAAATGCAATACCTGAAATAAGAGCTTGTTCCATTAACGGGTCCTCTGCCGCGATCAGTGTGCCGCCGCCTTCGGTAAAGGAGGAGAGTACACGGAGCGGTACATTGTATTTACTGGCAAATTCGACTGAACGGATTTGCAAAACTTTGGCACCAAGGCTGGCCATTTCCAGCATTTCTTCAAAGGTGATGTGATCAAGGCGGCGTGCTTCAGGCACAACGCGGGGATCAGTGGTGTAGACACCGTCAACATCAGTGTAAATCTGGCATTCATCGGCTTTAAGCGCTGCAGCAAGGGCGACGGCCGTTGTGTCACTACCACCACGACCAAGCGTGGTGATATTGCCGTTTTCATCACAGCCCTGGAAACCGGCAACAACAACTACTTTGCCTTGACTCAGATCGTTGCGGATCTTGTCGTCATCAATTTCCATGATACGCGCCTTGTTATGCGCGTTATCCGTCAGGATGCGGACCTGGCTGCCGGTATACGATACAGCTGGCATGCCCATTTGCTGTATGGTCATGCTCAGCAAAGCGATGGTGACTTGTTCGCCGGTTGAAAGCAGCACATCAAGCTCACGACCACGAGGGTGATCATTAAGCTGTTTCGCCAGATCGATGAGGCGGTTGGTCTCGCCACTCATCGCGGAAACCACCACAATCATGTCGTGGCCTTGTTGACGGTATTCGATGACTTTTTTAGCGACTTCCTTGATACGCTCAACGGAGCCTACAGACGTGCCGCCGTATTTTTGTACGATAAGTGACATGCTTAATTTTCCAGCTTAGATCCGACCCAGTCTGATACAGAAGCCAAGGCCGCTGCCAGATTTTGAGGTTCATTACCGCCACCCTGAGCCATGTCAGGACGACCACCGCCTTTACCACCGACCTGACCGGCAACATGCCCGACCAGATCACCGGCGCGGATTTTATCGGTAATATCCTTAGTGACGCCAGCAATAATTGTGATTTTTTCGTCTTTAACCGAGGTGAGCACGATCGCGGCACTACCGAGCTTGTTTTTCAGCTGGTCTACGGCGTCGCGTAGCGCTTTCCCATCGGCACCTTCGAGTGTTGAGGCAAGCACTTTAATGCCATTGATGTCTGTGGCAGAGTTGACCAGATCATCGCCTGCACTGCTGGCCAGTTTGGCCTTAAGGTTTTCCAGTTCTTTTTCCAGTTCGCGTGTGCGCGCAACCAAAGCACTGGCCTTGTCTTCAACATTGTCAGGTTTGGCTTTAAGTAAATCAGAAACCTGATTCAGGGTTGTAACCGTGGTATCAACATAGTCGAGTGCTGTATCGCCGGTAACGGCTTCGATACGACGCACGCCGGAAGCAATACCGGCTTCGCTGGTAATTTTGAACAGGCCAATATCGCCGGTGTGTTTAACGTGGGTACCGCCACAGAGCTCGATTGAGAAGTCACTCATGCTCAGCACACGTACTTTTTCGTCGTACTTTTCACCAAATAGGGCCATAGCGCCGCTTTTCTTGGCATTTTCCAGATCCATCAGACGCGTTTCAACCGGGTGATTGAGACGGATCTGCTGGTTGACCATACGTTCAATCGTATGCAATTGAGCTGGGGTCACCGGTTCAAAGTGTGAAAAATCGAAACGCAGACGTTGCGGATCAACCAAAGACCCTTTTTGGGTGACATGGTCACCGAGTACGGTACGCAGGGCAGCATGCAGTAAGTGCGTTGCTGAGTGGTTGAGCGCCGTGGCTTGACGGTTGTTTTCATCGACCTGAGCCGTCACTTTCTGACCGACCTGAAGACGGCCGTGTTCACAGCGGCCGATATGGGTGAAGGCTTTAGCCTGTTTACGCGTATCGGTGACTGTAAAGCTGGCACTGTCGGTGGTGATTTCACCATGATCGCCAACCTGACCGCCTGACTCGGCATAGAACGGGGTGTGATCCAGAACCACGATGCCTTCCTGTCCCTCAGCCAGACTATCAACGTGTTCACCGTTAAATATAATGTCGGTGATAGTGCCACTTTCCTGAGTATGGTCGTAACCGCAGAATTGACTTTCGCTATCAATAGCAACCTGGTCAGCCATACCACCGCCAAACTGGCTGGCGCTACGGGCACGCGAGCGTTGTTCTTCCATAGCACGCTCGAAGCCAGCGATATCAATTGTCAGACCACGTTCACGGGCGATGTCAGCCGTCAAATCAATCGGGAAGCCATAGGTATCATAGAGCAGGAAAACGGTTTCTCCCGGGATTTCCTTGTCAGACATGTCTTCAATGGCTTGATCCAGAATACGCAAGCCGTTATCCAGCGTATCAGCAAAGCGGTTTTCTTCCTGAAGCAGGGCTTTTTCAACCAAAGCCTGAGCTTGGGCCAGTTCAGGGAACGCGTCGCCCATTTCATCAACCAGCGGTTGTACCAGCTTATGGAAAAAGGCGTCTTTAAGTCCCAGTTTATGACCATGACGAATCGCGCGGCGAATGATACGGCGCAGCACGTAACCACGGCCTTCATTTGAAGGGTGAACACCGTCAGCAATCATAAACGAGCAGGAGCGGATATGATCAGCAATAACACGCAGTGAGAAGTTGCTGCTATCTTGCGTGCCAGACAACACTTGTATGGCTTTGATCAGGTGTTGGAACAGGTCAATATCGTAGTTGTTGTGTACATCTTGCAGGACCGCAGCAAGACGTTCCAGCCCCATGCCGGTATCAACCGAGGGTTTAGGCAGCGGGGTCATTGAGCCATCGGCACTGCGGTTGAACTGCATGAACACCAGGTTCCAGATTTCGATATAGCGATCGCCATCTTCTTCTGGAGTGCCCGGTGGGCCACCGGCAACGTCAGGGCCATGATCATAGAAGATTTCAGAGCAGGGACCGCATGGTCCGGTATCGCCCATCGACCAGAAATTATCTTTGGCACCAATACGTGAAAAACGCTCAGGCGAAATACCGATTTCTTTCAGCCAGATATCTGCAGCTTCATCGTCTTCTTCAAAAACGGTAACCCACAGTTTTTCTGCAGGCAGTTGCAGGGTTTCTGTCAGAAATTCCCAGGCATACTGAATAGCTTCACGTTTGAAGTAGTCACCGAAGCTGAAGTTGCCCAGCATTTCAAAGAAGGTATGGTGACGGGCGGTGTAACCGACATTTTCCAGATCGTTGTGTTTACCACCGGCGCGAACACAGCGCTGAGTCGTGACCGCACGGGTGTAGCTACGCGTTTCCTGACCCAGAAAGGTGTCTTTGAATTGCACCATGCCAGCATTGGTAAACAGCAGGGTAGGGTCATTAGCCGGTACCAGCGGACTGCTGGCGACTACTTCGTGTCCCTTGCCGGCAAAGAAGTCGAGGAACAATTTGCGTATATCAGCGCTACTTTTCATTGTCAGTTACGTTAAAACTTTCCGTTATTTCGTCATGAGTAAAACCGCGATACTGTAAAAACCGTTGTTGCTTGGCCCGGTCTTTATAGTCTTGCGGCTCGTGCTCGCCAAAGCGTTTGCATCGGACCTCAGCGGCCAGTGCAAACCAATCTACGTCTGTCTGTTGCAGACTCTGCGTGATGATGTCGGAAGTCACACCACGTTCTTTTAATTCCATCTTGATGCGTACACTGCCATAGCCGCGGCTGATGCGTGAGTTTACAAAGCTTTCGGCATAACGCGTATCGCTCTGTAAACCGGCCTGTTGCAGTGAGTTCAGGGTGTTCTCAATCTCGTTGTTGTCGAAGCCGGCCTGTTCCAGCTTACGCGAGAGTTCCAGTGCACTGTGTTCGCGGCGAGCCAGATAGCTTACCGCGCGTTCAGTGGCTGATCGCTTCACGCCTCCAGATCATCCTCAACCGCGTTGTCATCGCTGACTTTGATATTTTTAGGCAGCATGATTTCACGGACTTTGGCTTCGATTTCACTAGCCATAGCCGGATTTTCTTTCAGGAAGGTACGAACATTGTCTTTACCCTGACCAATGCGGTTGCCGTCATAGCTGTACCAAGCACCGGATTTCTCGACGATATTGGCCTGAACGCCCATATCAATCACTTCACCTTCGCGTGAAATACCTTCGCCATAAAGGATGTCGAACTCGACTTGTTTGAATGGCGGGGCGACTTTGTTCTTGACCACTTTAACGCGGGTTTCATTACCGAGAATTTCATCGCCTTTCTTGATTGCACCGATACGACGGATATCCAGACGAACTGAAGCGTAGAATTTGAGCGCGTTACCGCCGGTGGTAGTTTCAGGGTTGCCGAACATAACGCCGATCTTCATACGGATTTGGTTGATGAAAATCACCAGCGTATTGGAGCGTTTGATGTTGGCCGTGAGTTTACGCAGGGCCTGAGACATCAGACGGGCTTGCAGGCCCATGTGGCTGTCGCCCATCTCACCTTCAATTTCAGCTTTAGGCGTCAAGGCAGCAACCGAGTCAACGACTACGATATCGACAGCGCCACTGCGAACCAGCATGTCAGTGATTTCCAGGGCTTGTTCGCCGGTATCTGGTTGAGAAACCAGCAGGTCGTCGATATTGACGCCCAACTTTTCAGCATAAACAGGGTCGAGGGCATGCTCGGCATCCACAAACGCAGCAGTGCCACCCTGTTTTTGCATTTCAGCAATGGCATGCAGCGTCAGTGTGGTTTTACCCGATGATTCAGGGCCATAGATTTCAACGATACGACCACGGGGCAGACCGCCAATGCCAAGAGCAATGTCCAGACCTAATGAACCAGTCGATACAGAGGCGATATCACGTGCTGCGCCGGCATCACCGAGACGCATGACAGCACCTTTACCAAATTGTTTTTCAATTTGTCCTAACGCCGCTCCGAGCGCTTTCTTTCTGTTGTCGTCCATTGGTCCACCTTTGAACTTGTTGCTGTAAATTCAAGGATTATCCCATAGATAGCAGTCAGTCTCTAGCGTTTTTGATGATTCCGCCCAAGGCTTCAAAAACGGCCTGTTTACGGATACTTTCACGGTCACCGTCAAACTGAAAACAGATGCTGTGAACCCCACCGTTTTTGATTCCCCAGCCTATCCAGACTGTGCCAACGGGCTTAAGCTCAGAGCCACCGCCTGGTCCGGCAATCCCCGTCAGTGCCACACTGATATCCGCCTGTGAATTGGCAAGTGCGCCCAGCGCCATTTCTTCAACCACTGCCAGACTGACGGCGCCATTATCATTTAAGGTTTCCAGCCCTACGTTAAGCTGATCTTGTTTTGCTTGATTGCTGTAGGTGACAAAGCCGCGATCAAACCACACTGAGCTGCCAGGCAGGTCGGTACAGCATTTAGCGACCCAACCACCGGTACAGGACTCTGCTGTGACCAGCCTTTTATTCTGTTGTAACAGTAACTCAGCGACTTCGTTGACGCGTGTGAGCAGGGAGGCGTCAGAAATTTTTTTCATGATATACACTATGCCGATGACTCATTCTCAAAATCATACACCGATGATGCAGCAGTATCTGCGCATCAAGTCGGAACATCCTGAATACCTGTTGTTTTATCGTATGGGCGACTTTTACGAGTTGTTCTTTGATGACGCACACAAGGCCGCAGAGCTGCTCGATATTACGTTGACAGCACGTGGCAGCAGCAATGGTGCGCCGATTCCTATGGCGGGTGTGCCGTATCATGCGGCAGACAGTTATCTGGCACGGCTGATTAAACTGGGCGAGTCGGTTGCTATTTGTGAGCAGATTGGCGATCCGGCCAAAAGTAAAGGACCGGTCGAAAGGCAGGTGGTAAGAGTTTTGACACCGGGCACGCTGACAGAAGAAGCCTTGCTCGATAGCCGTAATGAAAACCTGCTGGTAGCTGTCAGTCATCAGAATGGTCGCTATGGGCTGGCTTCAGCTGAAATCAGCAGTGGGCGTTTTGTCGTCACCGAAATGGAGACGAAGACCGAACTGCAGGCTGAACTGGCAAGGCTGCAACCAGCTGAATTACTAGTCTGTGATACCGAGATGGAAGGCTATAAGGCCTACGAAAAACGCCTTAAGCCATTGCCAGAATGGCATTTTGAGCAGAAAGCCGCCAGAACCCGTCTGTGTGAACATTTTAAAGTCGCCGATCTGAAAGGGTTTGGCTGTGATGATCTGAATCTGGCAGTGAGTGCTGCCGGCTGTCTGCTGAATTATGCCCAACAGACACACCGTACGGCACTACCACACTTACGTCAGATACGTGTTGAATACACGCGTGACAGTATTCGTCTTGATCCACAGTCGCGGCGTAACCTCGAACTTGAGCAAAACCTGTCGGGTGGTCGAGATAACACGCTAATTTCAGTTTTGGACAAGACAACAACGCCGATGGGGGCACGGTTATTGCGCCGCTGGTTGATGCGGCCCATACGCGATACGCGTGTGCTGAAACAGCGTCAGGAAGGCATTCAACAGTTTATAGAGTTACAAAACTACGCCGATTGTCATGCGCTTATGAAGCAGCTAGGTGATATTGAGCGGATCCTGTCTCGTATCGCGCTAAGAAGTGCGCGGCCCCGTGATTTTATGCACTTACGCCGCATGCTCGACATGCTGCCGACTATGCATGCTTTGTTAAAGCCCATGTCGAGTCTGCATATTCGTCATCTGGATCGTTCTTTGGGTCAGTTTGAAGAACTGAAAAGCTTGCTGCATGACTCGATTATTGAAGAGCCGCCTGTCTTGATTCGCGATGGCGGTGTTATCAAGCCTGGCTATGACGCCGAGCTGGATAGACTGCGTGACATGCACGAAAATGCCAGCGGCTTTCTGGCAGATCTTGAGCAACGTGAAAAACAACGCACCGGTGTCAGTACACTGAAAGTGGGTTATAACAGGGTGCACGGTTATTACATTGAGCTTAGCCGTGCTCATGATATCGCGCTGCCGACGGAGTATGTGCGTCGGCAGACACTGAAAAATGCCGAACGCTATATCACCCCGGAACTGAAAGGTTTTGAAGAACAGGTACTCAGTGCCAATGAAAAAGCGTTGGCATTGGAAAAAGCCATATATGATGCACTGTTCGATAAGTTGACACCGGAGCTGCCTGCTTTGGAACAGTCAGCTGCGGCAGTGGCCGAGTTAGACGTATTGGCTAACCTTGCCGAGCGTGCAGAAACCCTAAATTATGTGGCGCCTGAATTTAAGGATGAAACTGGCATTGAAATTGAGGCCGGGCGCCATCCTGTTGTGGAAGCCTGTCAGTCATTACCGTTCTGTGCCAATGATCTGAACTTGAGTGCGGAACAGCCGATGCTCATCGTGACCGGCCCCAATATGGGGGGTAAGTCGACCTACATGAGGCAGACAGCTTTGATTGTATTGATGGCTCATATGGGGAGTTTTGTACCTGCAGATAGGGCACTGATTGGCCCGGTTGATCAGGTCTTCACCCGTATTGGTGCATCGGACGATTTGGCATCAGGACGTTCGACGTTTATGGTCGAAATGAATGAAGCCGCGAATATACTCAATAATGCGACCCGCCACAGTCTGGTATTAATGGATGAAATCGGTCGTGGCACCAGCACCTTCGACGGTCTGGCCCTGGCTTGGTCTTGTGCAGAAAAACTGGTCAGAGATATTTCAGCCTACACCTTATTTGCTACCCATTATTTTGAAATGACGCAGTTACCTGAGCTGTTTGAGCAAGCCCGTAATGTGCATCTGGATGCGATTGAGCACGGCGATAAAATCGTGTTTATGCATCAGGTTAAAGAGGGGGCGGCGAACCAGAGTTATGGCCTGCAGGTGGCTCAACTGGCCGGAGTGCCAACGGATGTCATACAGGCTGCCAAACTTAAGCTGCATCAACTGGAGCAGAGTCGCTACCAGTCAGACGAAGCTCAAAATCAGCCACAACCGGATTTATTTGTCAGACCGCAACATTCAGAACTGGAGTTGGCACTCGATAACATTAACCCGGACGAATTATCACCCAAACAAGCGCTTGAGCTGCTTTATCAGCTAAAACAGATAAACAGTTAGTGAAGGTGCTGTTTTTTGGCGTTCATAAACTCGCCGATTTTTTCCGGGCGTGGTGGCATTTGCACATGAAAGCCCTGCGATTCGAGATTTTTTATCACGGTAGTGACGTTTTCACGCGCCAGCGGACGTTCCGGGCTTAACTCCAGTTCCATTACGAAAACCGGCTCTTTACCCATGGAATCGTAGAGCTCCTGAGGCACATCAGAAAAATCATCTTTTTTGCTCACGTACAGATAGAGCTCGTCTTTTTTTGTGCTTTTGTAAATAAAGGCTTTCATCGATAGGGCTATCAGGAAATGGGTGGGTGATAAATGATTTGTACAACGGTTCCCGCAGGGTCATAGCAATAAAAACTGCGCGCGCCATCACGGTGGGTGCGTGGTTCTGTACGCATTTTAACATTCTGTGCTTGCAGAAATTCAAACCAGCGATCGACTTCATTCATAGTCGGGATGATAAAACCGATATGATCGAGTTTTTGTTGTTCCTGGGGCGCTGGAGCGACTTCCGCCCGGTGCAGGGCGAGGTTGTCATTACCGGAGGTCAGGTAGACATTGTTATCGTCCGGACGCCATTCGACTTCCATGCCAAGTAACTCGACATAAAACTGTTCACAGGCGGGAAGATCACTGACAAAAAGTGCGATATGACGCATACCGCCGGTTTTGCCGGGCCGTGTTGGTGTGGTTGTTTGTTGCATATTTGTTCTATTCACCAAATACCTGCTGACAGCATTGCTGCCAGATAGCATTACCAAATTGATGTTCAATCACCAGCGGCAAGGCCACCGAGCCACAGCTGAGTAATTTGTCATGAAAGGTCTTGAGTTCATGCGTATTCGTCGGTTTGATGATGTCACGAAGCGCGTTAATCAACGCCCAGCCAACGGCGTAACTCATCGGCACCGTTGGGGATTGGCTATACCAATTACATTCCGCGGCGGCTTGAGTCTTGCTGAAACCAAGTTTATCAACCATTTCCTGAACGGCTTGTTCGAGTGTCCATTCGCCGGTATGCAGGTTGACGTCGATAATGATTCGCAGCGCGCGCCACAGACGATCACGCAGCATGACGACTTGTTGTCCGCGATAACGTTCAAAGCCTTGTTCCAGCATCATTTGTTCACAGTATAAGGCCCAACCTTCATAGAGAGTTGCACAGGGAAATAAACGACGGACCAGAGAGGACCCTTTATTGGATTGGTTTGCCGTGACAAACTGCAAGTGATGTCCTGGCCAGGCTTCGTGAATGCTTGTCTGGGCAATGGCCGCAAAATTATGCTCTTTCAGTTCTGCATCACGGCTGACCGGCGTCACATAGTAGAAGGCACTTTGGCTCAGATCAGCAATGCTCGGGTCGAGATAGGCGGCAAAGGGAATTTGATGGCGAAGAAACCCCGGGGTGTCGACGACATTTAAATGCTGTCTGCTGGGCAGACTGACCAAGTCATGTTCTTTGAGAAACGCTTTAGCTGCCTGCATTTCCTGCTGGTAGGTCGATAGCAGGTCATTCGCTGTCGGATGGTGTTCGTGGATTTGCGCCAGTGTCAGTCCGGTTTCTAATTCCGCCTCGGCAAGTGCTTTTTGAGTTGAGGCAAACAGACGCTCGCCGAAGCGTTTCAGTTTTTGCGGGCTGACCGGTAGAAAATGGCGGTAATGCAGTAGCCGTTCAAACTGTTCACGTCCACAGGCGAAGTCGCCTTGTGCTTTACCGTGTAGCCGAGTTAGAGCATGGTGCAGATCTTCAATCGCTTTGCCAGCATCCTGTAATGCCGTATCAATATGTTCGTGTTGCGTTAGGGCTTTTTGCACACGAGGGTGTGTAGATAACTCGTGACAAAACTGTAAGCCTGCTTCACATTCCTGCGTCGCCATTTTCAGCCAGACCGGGGGAATAATTTCAGGCCGATTGCTCAGAAAGGTTTTGGCTTCACGGACTCTGCCGGGAATATGCTGCAGACGCGACAGCAAGGCCTGACTAAAGCTTTCCAGCGGGCGAATAGTCAGTTGATGCAACGCGTCAATGGGCAGAAAGCGGGTCGGATCGCGGTAACGCCAATCGTGGTCCATAAATTCGTGGTGTTCGAGCACGGCCCAACCATGCAGTACCCGGTAATTCAGCAGACGGTCAGCATCGAGTTGAGTGGCATCAATTTCATCGAGAGCAGCCAAGCACTTTTCATTCAGTACCAACTGAATACCGAGGCTGACATCATCACTGGGAGTCAGCTCACCGGCGTAGTCTTCAATGCCGGCATCCAGCGCCGATTCAGGATTGAATCGGCACCAGCTGGTCAAATAACTATGTTCAATACGGTCAAAGGTTTGACTGTGATCAGTCGACATCAATAATCTCGTAGTCATGGGTGATGGTTGCTGTCTTAGCTAACATCAGGGTAGCAGAGCAGTATTTTTCGGTCGACATCTTGATGGCACGCTCGACAAAGTTGGGTTTCACGTCTTTGCCTGTGACTTTGTAGTGAATATGAATATTGGTGTAGACCTTGGGGATTTCTTCACTGCGTTCACCATCAATCTCAATGACACAGTCACGGACGTCCTGCCGCGATTTTTTGAGGATTTCGATAACGTCGTAAGCGGTGCAACCACCCATGCCAAGTAACAGTAATTCCATGGGGCGCATACCGGTGCCATGACCGCCGGCTTCCTCAGGACCATCCATCACTACTGTGTGACCGGTGCCCGACTCGCCCAGGAACATGACATCCTCAACCCATTTCACTCGTGCTTTCATTAAAATGTTTCCCAAAGTTGATAAATAACTTTAATTTTGCCATATTTGTGAAATCGAAAACGAATTATAACCGTTTGCAAAGGTATACTGCCTGACGGTTTACTAGTTGGAATAATGGATGGAATATCACAAACATAAAGCATTAGAAGAAGGCCTTGCTGACTTCTTCCACAGCTGTCATAGCAAATTTTATCCTGCAAAAAACATCATTGTCCGACCCGGTGACCCAGCAGACACTCTATTCTATATTCGTTCAGGTTCTGTCACCGTCTGCATGGAAAATGAAGAGGGTGAAGAACTTATCGTCGCTTACCTGAATCAAGGCGACTTTATCGGTGAAATCGGTTACTTTTCTGAAGTTGGTGACAGGATGGTTACTATCCGTGCCAAAACGGATGTGAAAACCGAAGAAATTTCTTACCAGCAACTCCGAAATCTGGCTGATGGGCAGCTGAAAAATTGTTACCCGACCTTGCTCTATACCTTGGGTGAGCAAATGGCCAGACGGTTATTGTCGACGACACGCAAGGCGACCGATCTGGCTTTCCTTGATGTGTCTGGACGGGTTGAAGCGGCATTACAAGAGTTGTCAGCCCAGCCCGATGCCATGCGTCATCCGCAAGGTACCCAAATCAAGGTGACACGTCAGGAAATCAGCCGAATTGTTGGCTGCTCCCGTGAAATGGTAGGGCGTGTTCTTAAAGAGTTACAGGAAGTAGGCAAAGTGTGGGCGCATGGCAAAACCGTCATCGTCTACGACGAAGCCCACCTGAATAAAAATCCCGTGGTTAAAAAGCTCTAATAAAAGAGCTTTTTCAGTTCCAGGCCCGGGTTTTCTGCGCGCATAAAGGCTTCACCGACCAAGAAGCCGTGCACATTGTTGTCGCGCATGAGCTTCACATCATCCCGTGTGTGAATGCCACTTTCAGTCACAACGATATGGCCTTCGGGAATCCGTTGCAGTAATGACAGGGTGGTATCCAGCGATGTATCGAAGGTCCGCAGGTTACGGTTATTGATGCCAATCAGTGGCAAATTCATGACCAAAGCTCGTTCCAGCTCAGCCTCATCATGTACTTCTACCAGTACGTCCATACCTAGTTGCATCGCCATTTGACTTAAGTCTTCCAGCTGATTGTCATCAAGTGCTGAAACGATCAGCAGAATGCAGTCTGCGTTGATTGCACGGGCCTCGAACACCTGATACGGATCGATAATAAAATCTTTACGAATGACCGGCAGGTCACAGGCTTTGCGTGCCTGTTGCAGATATTCTTCATGGCCCTGGAAAAAATCCCGATCGGTGAGTACCGAGAGGCAGGCTGCACCGTTTTCTGCATAACTGGCAGCAATCTCAGCCGGTTTGAAGTTTTCCCGAAGCAGACCTTTACTGGGTGAGGCTTTCTTGATTTCGGCAATGACCGCGGCATGCCCATCGACAATTTTGCGTGACATTGCATCGACAAAGCCACGTGGTTCATCGGCGACCTCCGCCAGCTGTTGCATGATGCCCAGCGGGATTTTTTTATTACGGTCAGCGATTTCTTCTTTTTTACGATCAAGAATTTTGACCAGAATGTCAGGCGTATTTTCAGTCATAGTGATTTTGCTTGGCTGTTGACGATCAATGCGTTTAATTTTTCGTTTGCGGCACCTGAGTCAATCACTGAGGCTGCCAGTTCAATTCCGTTTTGCAGGGAGTCTGCAAGGTCAGCTGCGTAGATGGCGGCGCCGGCATTCAGTACCACGATATTTCGGGCAGGGCCTTGTTCACCATCAAAGACAGCTCTGATAATGGCGAGGCTGTCATGGGCGTTTTTCACGGCCAGCTCACTGACACTGCTGCGGACCATGCCAAAGTCTTCCGGCTTGATAGTGTAGGTCGAAATCTGACCGTCTCTCAGCTCGGCAACATGGGTATCGGCACCAATGCTGATTTCATCCAGACCGTCTTCGGCATGCACGACGAGTACATGTTTACTACCCAGTGCCTGTAGAACTTCGGCCATTGGTTTGACCCACTTCTGGTCAAAGACACCCAGTACCTGATGGGCTGCTTGCGCAGGGTTGGTGAGAGGGCCAAGCAGGTTAAAAACGGTACGCACGCCCATTTCACGGCGTGGGCCAATCGCATGCTTCATCGCGCCGTGATGCTTCTGGGCAAACAGAAAGCCGACGCCGACGTTATCAATACAGTGTTTGACTTGTTCGGGTGTCAGTTCGAGGTTAACACCGGCGGCTTCCAGCACATCGGCACTGCCCGAGCTGCTGCTGATAGAACGGTTACCGTGCTTGGCTACTTTGGCACCGGCTGCGGCAACAACAAAGGCACTGGCGGTCGAGACATTAAAGGTGCTGGCACCATCACCACCGGTACCGCAGGTATCAACCACATGCTCGCCGTCAACCTGAACCTGCGTTGCCAATGAGCGCATAACTTCGGCAGCGGCAGCGATTTCTGTCACGGTTTCGCCTTTCATGCTCAAGCCGATGATAAAGCCGCCGATCTGCGCCGGTGTCGCATTACCGGTCATGATTTGCTGCATCACCGCGCGCATCTGTTCAGCATTCAGATCCTGTTTTTGCGTGACCAGCTTCAGTGCCGATTGAATATCCATAATCCGCCTTTAGCGCTCAAGGAAGTTTTTTAACAACTCGTGACCCTGTTCGGTCAGTATCGATTCGGGATGGAACTGAACGCCTTCAATAGGCAGCGTTTTGTGCTCAATCCCCATAATTTCGTCGAGTTCGCCGTCTTCGGTTTCTGTCCACGCGGTAATCGTGAAGCAGTCGGGCAGGCTGTCTTTACTAATCACCAGAGAGTGATAGCGGGTTGCTTCCAGCGGGTTATTCAAGCCACGGAAGACACTGCTATTGTTGTGGTATACCTTGGATGTTTTACCGTGCATGATTTCTTTGGCATGAACGATGTCGCCACCAAACACCTGACCAATGGACTGATGACCGAGGCAGACACCAAGTAACGGTTTTTTACCGGCAAAGTGCTTGATGACCGCCATTGAAATGCCAGCCTCATTAGGTGTGCAGGGACCGGGGGAGAGGACAATCTTGTCCGGGTTCAGTGCCTCGATTTCTTCAATCGTGATTTTGTCATTACGGTATACAACGACATCCTCACCCAGCTCACCGAAGTATTGCACAAGGTTATAGGTGAAAGAGTCGTAATTGTCGATCATTAACAGCATATAGGTTCCCGGATCAGCGCTCAGCGTGTGGGTCGGCTTCCAGACCCGCCTCAGCCATGGCAACAGCACGGAAAATGGCTCTTGCCTTGTTCATCGTTTCTTTCCATTCCAGTTCAGGCACAGAGTCATAGACTATGCCTGCACCCGCCTGAATATGCAGGGTATTATCCTTGATTACAGCGGTACGGATAGCAATCGCTGTGTCCATATTGCCAGCCCAGGACAGATAGCCTACTGCACCGGCATAAACACCGCGTTTGACGGGTTCGAATTCGTCGATAATTTCCATTGCCCGTACTTTTGGTGCGCCACTTACGGTGCCAGCAGGGAAGGTCGCCCGCAATGCATCAATCGCCGACATGTTATCAATGACTTTACCGGTTACATTGGAGACGATGTGCATGACGTGTGAATAGCGTTCGATGACCATTTTATCAGTCAATTCAACTGTACCGGTCTGACTGACACGGCCGATATCGTTACGGCCGAGATCAATCAGCATCAGATGTTCTGCTAACTCTTTAGGATCGGCCAATAACTCTTTTTCAAAAGCAATGTCTTCTTCTTCTGTCTTGCCGCGACGTCGTGTACCGGCAATTGGTCTGACCGTCACCTCCTGGTCTTCCATGCGTACCAGAATTTCCGGTGAGGAACCGACCACATCAAAGTTACCCAGATTCAGGTAATACATATAGGGTGACGGGTTCAGTGTGCGCAGGGCGCGGTACAAGTCAACAGGTTGCGCAGCAAAGGGAATCGACAAGCGCTGTGACAGGACCACCTGCATGATGTCGCCATCGGTAATGTATTTTTTTGCTTTTTCTACGGCATCAATGAAACCGTCGTGAGTGAAGCCGGAGATGAAATCCTCTTCATTAACCTGACGTCGCTCACCTTTTTGTTGAAACTTTGGTGTCGTGTTGCGCAGCGTTTCGACCAGTTCATCCAGACGTGCCTGGCCTCGCTCGTAGGCATTCTCCTGTGATGGATTGGCATGCACGATGAGGTAGAGGCGACCACTCAAATTGTCGAACACCACCAGTTCATCCGAGACCATCAGCATGATGTCGGGACAGTTCAGAGGATCGGGCGCGGGACTGTTCCCTAGACGTGTTTCAACGTAACGCACCGTGTCATAGCCGAAATAGCCGACCAGACCTCCATTGAATTTTGGCAGGCCGTCAATATCCGCTACGTTAAAGCGCTGTTGAAAGCGTTCAATCCAGCTTAAAGGATCGTCACTGTGCTCGGTTTCAATGACTTCGCCCCGGTGTTCAACGCTAATGTCATTGCCGAAGATGCGGACAATGGTTTCACAGGGAAGACCAATAATGGAGTAGCGGCCCCATTTCTCGCCGCCGTGAACGGACTCAAACAGGTAAGAGTAGGGGGCATCAGCCAGTTTCAGGTAGGTACTGAGTGGAGTATCCAGATCAGCCAGTACTTCCCGTGCCAGCGGTATGCGATTAAAGCCTTCAGCGGCCAGTTGTTCGAATTGTGCCTGTTTCATCGCTTCTTTCTAAAATAAGCTTTCCAGCTCTGCAAAACTATCAATCACGGCGTCCGGTTCGGCTCGAAGGATATCATTGCCGTGGTTATAGCCGTAGCTCATGCATACTATGTCGAATCCGGCGGCGCGTGAAGCCTTAACATCGTTGATTGAGTCACCAATCATCATTGCCCTGTCAGGGCTGACGCCAAAAAATTCTGCACCATACAGCAGGGGTGCGGGGTGAGGCTTTTTGTAGGGCAAGGTATCGCCGCTGATTACCACCTCAAAAAAAGGCCGAATCGCCAATGTATCAAGAATCGGCAACGTAAACGCCTCATCTTTATTAGTGACACAGCCAAGTCGGATTTGCTGGCTCTGTAGCCAGCTCAGTCCGGTTTTGACATCTGGGTATAACTGACTGCGCAGGCAACTATGTTCACGGTACAGCGACATGAATATTGGTGCAGCCCTGGCGAAAAGCTCAGTGCCGGGTTCGCCATTCATATCGTTTGTCAGTGCGCGTTTAATCAGTGTTTCTACGCCATTACCTACCCAGTTCCTGACCTTGATTTCGCCGCACGGCGCAAGCCCAAGCTGCTCAAGCATCCGGTCAGTACACCAAGCCAAATCCGGCACGCTGTCAACCAGCGTGCCGTCCAGATCGATTAGCACGATCTCGGGTTTGGTCAGTGTCATCGACGTGAATTAAACGTTGGCTTTTGCCAGTTCTTCACGCAGTGCAGCGATGACGGTTTCGTACTTGTTAGGATCGCTGTCTTTAGCGGCACCGAATACGGCAGAACCTGCAACGAAAGTACGCGCACCGGCTTCAGCAATTTCACGGATGTTGTTGACGTTAACACCACCATCGATTTCCAGATCGATGTCATAACCGCTTTCATCGATCATTTTGCGTGCCTGACGCAGCTTTTCCAGTGTGTGAGGAATGAACTTCTGACCGCCAAAGCCGGGGTTGACTGACATCAGCAGGATGCGGTCAACTTTGTCCAGCACGTGCTCGGCCAGCGACAGCGGTGTGGCTGGGTTGAATACCAGACCGGTTTTACAGCCTTCAGCTTTAACCAGTTGCAGGCTGCGGTCGATGTGCTCAGAGGCTTCAGGGTGGAAGGTGATGAACGTAGCGCCTGCTTTGGCAAAGTCAGGAATGATACGGTCGACGGGTTTTACCATCAGATGCACGTCAATTTCATGGGTTACGCCATGTTTGCGCAGGGCCTCACACACCAGTGGACCGATAGTCAGGTTAGGCACATAGTGGTTGTCCATCACATCGAAATGAACGATGTCGGCGCCTGAGGCCAGCACGTTGTCAACTTCTTCACCCAGACGGGCAAAGTCAGCAGACAGGATAGATGGAGCAATTTTAAATTCAGCCATGTTTTGTCTCTCTTAAAACTTTGGTTTAGAAATTCTGCATAAACCCGATACTTTACCGTATCAGGTGTCTTTTTTCAGCTTTTGAAAAGATTCGACGGCGATTATACTGGGCGGTGGAATTTGAATAAGGTGGAGTGCGGTTTGCAAACCATTCGTAAAACGGGTCTGTTAGGAATTCTGCTTACGCTGCTGTGGCCTGTTTGGGCGGCGGATGGCGAGGAGGGAAACGCGCAAACATCGCCAGTGATTCATGGCACAGCAGGTCATGTGATCGGCTATTCACCTTTGTCGATGGGTGAGAGTTCGTTACCTGCTACTCTGATACCTGAGCAGTTGGGAAAACCGTATGGCAAGCTTTTGATTCTGCATGACAGTGATGGTGGCATCGCTAGTTCCGGCCTTGTGGAAACCCTACGGTTGTCTCTGCCCGAGTCTGGCTGGACAACAATGACGATTGCACTTGAATATCCCGATTCCCCGCAGCTTTACCTTGTTGAAAAAGCCACAGAGACTAATAGCACTGACGAACCTCCAACAGCATCAGATACCGGCATGGAAGCTGAGCAGGACGATGTTCCGGGTTCCGCTGAGGAAGAAGCAGACTCGGCCGACAATAACTCTCGTGTCAGTGCGGCGCTAGCTTATCTGAATGCTCAACAGCCTGGCCCGGTCGTCATTCTGGCTATCGGTGAGGCTGTGCCACTGGCGATAAGCGCCGCCAGCCAGCAAGGTGAAGATAAGGCGCAAATCTGGATTGCTGCCGATGTTTCACTGACAGAAACACCGGAACTTGGCCCCTTGCTTGATATCACAGCGCAGGATGTCGGCCATAAAAACCGGGTAGCGGGCAGCCGTGATGTACTAATGCGCCAGGCTGACAATCAGGCCTATTCGCAACGACGTTTTATTGGCGCGGGACATGATTTTAATGGCTTCGAACTGCAGGTGTTGAGTACGGTACGAGCCTGGCTGCAAAAACAGTTTGCTGCAGAGGGACAAGGCTGATGCGTTTATATGGCGATGGGAGTCTGGTTCATCAGTCACAGTCAGACGAAGGCATTATCGAAGTGGTGGACAGCGGCGACAGTCGTTCGCTGCATTTCGGCACTTATCCTCGCCAGAGTTCGATGCGCCTGAGCGACCCTGCATATCTCGATTTGAGTTATACCCAGGCGATGATGGGCTGCCTGCTGTTAAATCCGAACCCACGCCGGATTTTGGTCATTGGTCTGGGTGGTGGTTCATTGGTGAAATTTCTTTTACATCATTTCCCCGAGTGCCAGGTTGATATCGTCGAGTATCGCCGCGATGTGATTGAGGTGGCACAACGCTATTTCGGTGTGCCTGCACACGACCCCAGACTTAACATTCAGCAGGGTGATGGTTATCTGCATGTGAACCATTGTTTTTACGAGACTGATCTGAGTTATGACCTGCTTCTGGTGGATGCCTATGATCATAATGGCATGGCGGCCAGTGTCGGGGTTCAGGCGTTTTTTGATGCCTGTGCCGGTATTCTGAGTCCGGATGGGGTGCTGAGTATCAATCTGTGGGGAAGTGACCGAAATGGTTTCCATACCACCATGCAACGTATCAATAACAGCTTTGCTGATCGGTCGATGATTCTGCCGGTGGAAAACAAGGGCAATGTGATTGCCATCGCTACCCAGTTTGAGGTTGGGCATAGAGAGTTGAAGGCACTGCGTTCTCAGGTCGACGAGTGGGAGATGCGTTACCGTATTAACCTGCCCAGAGCCTTGCAGAACCTGATTCGTCAGAATCGAAATTTCATCAGCCGTCTGTTTGCCTGATGCAGAGTAGTCTGTTTTTAAACCTTGGACTACTGATGACTACGGGGCTGCTTTTCAGCCTGATTGCCGCCCATTTCAAATTGCCGCGAATCGCCTTGTATGCGCTGGCAGGACTTATCTGGTCACAGGACCTTCTTGGTGGTGTCGTGGGTTTACAACCGGGCGCCTGGTCAGAATCGCTCACGGCCTGTGCATTAGCCCTGGTTGCCTACCTGATTGGCGGCTCAGTGACGGCAAAGCAGTTGAAAAAGCTGGGTAAGACGATACTTTTCTGCACCTTTGGTGAGGTTATCGGCGCCGCTATAGTCGTGTTTGTGGTCGTGGCTGTTTTTCTATCTGGTCAGCCAGATGCCGTACTTTTGGCGTCTGCACTTGCTGTACTTGCTGCAAGCACGGCGCCTGCTGCGACGGTGGCCGTGATTCATGAGTACCGGAGTCATGGTCCGCTGACCACAACACTGCTTGGCGTCGTGGCACTGGATGATGCGATTGGTATCGTGCTGTTTTCCCTGTTTCTGGTCTGGTCGACCGGAATTGCGATGACGCAAGTCTTTACCAGCGCGGGGCTCGAGATTGGTGGTGCCTTGCTGCTGGGCGGCGTGATGGGATGGTGCCTAGCTTTCTTGGGGCACCGGGTTCGCAACCCACACTTCTTTTTACCCATGGTGCTCAGTGCAATATTACTTAGCCAGGGGCTTGCCGATATCTGGCATTGCTCACCTTTGTTAACGGCTATGGCGCTCGGTTTTTTTGCTCGTGCGACATTCAAATCGGGCGGCGAACGCTTACTGGCCCCGATTGAATACCTGGAAGAGCTGGTCTTTTTGGTGTTTTTTACACTGGCCGGAGCGCACTTTGATCTGGATATTCTTTTATCCGGGTTTGAATTAGTGGTGCTTTATGTTGTCGCCAGAGTGGTAGGGAAAATGTTGGGAACCAACCTTGCTGCAAGACTGGTTTCTGCGCCCCGGGCTGTGCGTTCCTACATTGGCTTTGGGGTAATTCCGCAGGCTGGCATTGCCATTGGTCTGGCATTGTCACTGCTGAGTCACCCTGTGTTTGCAGACAGTGGTCTGTTAATCGTCAATGTCATTCTGGCGAGTACCTTAATTTATGAATTGTTTGGCCCGTTTGCGACCCGCTTTGCTTTGCAGCGAGCCGGTGAAATCAGAGATCCCTGACTATGACAGAACGCCTGATTGAACAATCCGTAGCCGAGTGGCTGGAGCAGCATCCTGCCAGAATGGTGTTGGTGACGCAGAATACGGCGCTGGTCCACGCCGTCAAATTAATGCTGGATAATGAGGCGCGCGATGCCTATGTGGTGGAAGGTAAACGTGTACACGGACATCTCAGCTTTAATAAATTACTCAATTATTTGTTTACGCAGGAAAGGCCGGTACATTCGCATCGACAGCTATTCAGTCGGATTGCCGAAATTTCCGTAGCAGATATCATGGATCCGCATTATGCCTATTGTAGGCCCGATGAACAGATTAACGCTGTATTACACAGACAGTTGCAGCATGATGTCACTGATTTGATAGTATTAGCCTCGGATGACTCACCTGTGGGGGTCGTTAAGTTAACGGAAGTGGTACGGGAAAGCCTCCAATGAAAAAAATGTCAGCCTTTATTCTGACCTCATTAACACTGCTTGTCTGGCAGCTGCCGGCACAGGCAATGGAGGAATATGAGTTGCTGATTAAACGATCGGAAAAGAAACTGATCGTGCAGAAAGACGGCAAAGCAGTGCGTAGTTTTCACGTTGCATTGGGCAGTGGTGGCAGCAAACCCAAACTGGAAGCGGGTGACCGTAAAACGCCGATGGGCACGTACCACATCGTTCAGGTTCGTGACAGTGATCGTTTCCATCTGTTTATGCAGCTGGATTACCCCAGCGTGCGTGATGCCATCAACGCACTGAAGGAAGAGCGGATTAGCAAGTCAGAATATCGCCGTATTCTGGATGCGCATATCTTTGGTAAATTGCCGCCGCAGAATACCTCTTTGGGTGGCGCCATCGGCATTCATGGTATTGGTGTTGAAACCAAGGACAAAGTCGAGATTCATCGCTTAGCAAACTGGACACAGGGCTGTATTGCACTGCGCAATAACGAAATCGAACAGCTTGCCTATTATGTCAGCAAAGGTACCTCTGTCACTATTACCGACTGACAGGCCCTAAAAACCTGCTACAGGTCACTGAATTTGGTAGAATATTCCCACTTTTCTGCCATACCCTCCTGAGGACCTGATGCAAGCCGCACCCGATCTCTTTTCCTATCGTAAATTCTGGGCACATCGCTTCGGTATTGCGCCTGAATTACCTATGTCTCGTGAGGAAATGGATAAGCTTGGCTGGGATTCCTGCGACATCATCATTGTGACCGGCGATGCCTACGTCGATCACCCCAGTTTCGGTATGGCGTTGATTGGACGTTTGTTGGAGTCTCACGGCTTCCGTGTTGGGATTATTTCCCAGCCGGACTGGACCAGTGCCGAGGACTTCAAAAAGCTGGGCAAACCCAACCTGTTTTGGGGGGTGACCGGCGGTAATATGGACTCGATGGTCAACCGCTACACTTCAGACCGAAAAATCCGCAGTAATGATGCCTACACCGCTGGTGGCGAGGGTGGCAAACGTCCAGATCATAGTGTTGTCGTGTACAGTCAGCGCTGTCGAGAAGCATTCAAAGGTGTGCCGGTTGTCATCGGTGGTATTGAAGCCAGTCTGCGCCGTATTGCCCATTACGATTACTGGTCAGAAAAAGTCCGCCGTAGTGTGATTATGGACAGCAAGGCTGATCTGCTGGTTTACGGCAATGGTGAGCGCCAGGTTGTAGAAATCGCTCATCGACTGGCTGCCGGAGAGGCAGTCAAAGACCTTACCGACATCCGTGGGACGGCTTACGTGACCAAGCATGAACGCCGTGAAGGATGGTGGGAAAAAGACTCTACCTCGGTGGATACGCCGGGTAAATTAAACCCACCGATTGACCCTTACCAGATGCAGACTGAAGCCAGCTGCGCTGAAGAAAAGGCGCGCACGGAAGAAGAAAAGGCCGAACAACCTCAGCCTGCAGGCAATGTCATCAAAATTCATCGTGTGTCGCCACGTAATGCGGGTAAAACGGTGATTCGTCTGCCAGCCTTTAATCAGGTCAAAGACGACCCGGTTACCTATGCACACACTTCACGCATTCTTCACCTTGAAACCAACCCAGGCAATGCCTTGGCATTAGTGCAACAGCATGGTGATCAGGATGTCTGGCTCAATCCACCGCCGATTCCGTTGACAACCAAGGAAATGGATGCGGTATTTGACCTGCCATACAGCCGTGTGCCACACACGAAATATGGCAAGATGAATATCCCTGCCTACGAGATGATTCGCTTCTCGGTCAATATCATGCGTGGCTGTTTTGGTGGCTGTACTTTCTGCTCGATTACCGAGCATGAAGGCCGGATTATTCAGAGCCGAAGTGAAGACTCGATTATTCGTGAAGTCGAAGCAATTCGTGATACGACGCCTGGTTTTACTGGCGTCATTTCCGACTTGGGAGGGCCGACAGCCAATATGTACCGTCTCGCCTGTAATGACCCTGAGATTGAAGCCAGCTGCCGCCGTTTATCCTGCGTTTATCCGGGTGTCTGTAAAAACCTCAATACCGACCACACGCCTCTGATTAATCTGTATAAACGCGCTCGTCAGCTGCCAGGAATTAAGAAAATTCTGATTGCCTCAGGTCTGCGTTATGACCTTGCCGTGTTGTCACCGGAGTATGTGAAAGAACTGGTTACTCACCACGTTGGTGGCTACCTCAAAATTGCCCCGGAGCATACCGAAGAAGGGCCCTTGTCGCAGATGATGAAACCGGGCATCGGCACCTATGACAAGTTCAAGCAGATGTTTGATAAATACTCGAAAGAGGCGGGCAAAGAACAGTATCTGATTCCTTACTTCATTGCTGCTCATCCGGGCACGACAGATGAAGATATGATGAACTTGGCTATCTGGCTCAAGCGTAATGGTTTCCGTGCTGACCAGGTTCAGGCCTATTTGCCGTCGCCGATGTCAGCTGCAGCAGCCATGTACCACTCCGGTAAAAACACGCTTAGCAAGGTGCGCCGTAAAGGTGGTGATATCGTCGTACCGAAAGGACTGAAAGTGCGTCGTCTGCATAAAGCCTTTTTGCGTTATCACGATCCGGAAAACTGGCCGATGCTGCGTGAAGCACTCAAAAATATGGGCCGTGCTGACTTGATTGGTAACGGCAAAAAGCACCTTATTCCAAGTTTCCAGCCCGCAGGTACCGGCGGTCAGGCCGAGGGGCAACGTGTCAGCCGTAAAGCCAACAGGCCAAGTGGTAAAGGGCAGGCTTTCCGTACCCAGCATACTCGTCCGGGCAAGGTGAAATCGCGTCGGCGTCGCTAATAATTATTTTTCGCATTTAAGAAACATTCGATGATAAAGGCTGTCAATCATGACGGTTTCTTAATGGACATAGCGAAGGATGGCAGCGCAACACACTCCACGGCATTATGATGGGTTTTCAGTCCTCCTTCACTGGGCGATAGCTGTCTTCACTATTGGCCTGTTTGCCTCTGGCCTGTGGATGGTTGACCTCGGCTATTACGATAACTGGTACTACGAAGCACCGTGGTGGCATAAAGGCATCGGCGTCTTGACCATCATGCTGGTTGCTACTCGCTGGCTCTGGCAACGGGTCAGAACCAGTCCTCCACGCATTCTCAGCATTCCGGGCTGGCAGCATGTCATCGCGCTGTTGGTGCATGGCTTGATGAACCTATCCATACTGATTTTATTTCTCAGCGGCTACTTGATTGTCACCGCCAAAGGTGACCCTCTCACGGTCTTTGACTGGTTTTCCATTCCCGCGCTGCTGACCGATCAGACAGGCTGGTCTGAGTGGATGGGCGCTGTTCACCGCTGGACAGGCTGGCTGATTATTTTATTAGCGGCTGTGCATGCAATGGCTGCATTGAAACATCATTTTATAGATAGGGATGGGACGCTTAAGCGTATGTTTGCTATTAAATCAGGAGACGATGAATGAAAAAAACGATGGTTGCGATGTCACTGCTGGGCTTGTCTTCCCTTACGCCGGCCTATGCCGCAGATTATGTGATCGACACAGAAAAGGCGCATGCCTTTATCGACTTTCGTATTCAACACTTGGGTTTCAGCTGGATGAGTGGCCGCTTTAATGAGTTTGAGGGTACGTTCAGCTATGACGCAGAAAAACCGGAGGCATCACAGATTGATGTGACTATCGATGTAGGCAGTGTTGATACCAACTTTGCCGAACGTGATAAGCATTTACGCGAAAAATTCCTGCATACGGACAAATATCCAGAGGCGCGTTTCGCATCAAAATCATTCGAACAGAAAGCGGATGGTAGTCTCGTTGTGACGGGTGATTTTACTTTACATGGGGTCACGCACGAACTGGTGATACCGGTCAGTAAAGTCGGCGAAGGCGATGATCCATGGGGTGGCTACCGCGCCGGCTTTGTTGGTGAAACCAAGTTCACCATTGCCGACTATGGTATTGATGTGACTAACCTTGGGCCTTCTTCACAGGAGGTGTATCTGACCTTGTCTATTGAGGGTATTCGTCAGTAATCAGACCTGCTTGGCCAGTTCGTAAAGCCGGTCAAATTCTTCTGGCAAGCTGTTTACTGGTAGTGATTTTCCTGCTCGGCGGTACCAGTAGGCAGCATTGCCGTCATCTCCCTCCACACGATGCAAATAGCCGTGCACCATGCACGCCAGACTGTCTTCATAGATTTGGATAATGCGATGAGCGCCATCCCAGTCACCCTGAGCCGCAAGCTCTAAAGACTGTAAGTGTTGTGTCGCCATCTCGACTCCTCCTGGAAAAAGATTTGACAACACTAGGCTATAACAGATTGAAATAAATAAAAATGTTTGCAACTCTGCTGTCGGCCAGATTAATACTCACTACCCAGCATCAGCAGACTGCCTACAACGGCAAACGGCGAGGTCAACACCACATAGAGCAGTTTGCTCAGTTCTCTGCCGAGATAAATGATATCGATGAACAATGCCATGATTAGCTCCTTCAAATCAGACCTGATGCATTATAATGCGGCCTTGTGACAGCCAAATGACGACTAAAACGCCCTCTATGACGATTCTTGCTTTAGATACCTGTACCGAAATGTGCTCGGTTGCAGTTTTGACAAACGACACCCTTTTTGAAAAGGCACAACTGACACAGCGCGGTCACTCTGACCTGGTGCTCGGTATGCTTGAAGAGGTACTGGCTGAGGCAAACAGTCAGCTGGCAGCCGTTGATTATTTGGCCTTTGGCCGTGGCCCCGGTTCGTTTACCGGTGTTCGCGTCGGCGTTGGGGTTGCACAGGGCATTGCCTTTGCTAGACAGTTGCCGGTCATTCCGGTTTCCACCCTGGCTGCCGTCGCACAGCGCGCTATTAATGAGCATCAAGCCGAGCAGATTGCTGTGGCGTTAGATGCACGTATGGGCGAAGTTTATGCTGCACACTTCCGTGCAGAAAATGGTCTGGCCGTGCTCTGTGACAACGAGCAGGTTTGTGCGCCGGAATTTTTCAAACCGCTGGATAATTCGGGCTGGTTTGCAGCAGGTACTGGCTGGAGCGAGCACCAGGCCGTACTTAAGACGAATTTTGCCGGACAGTTGTCAGGTGTCGATGCCAGCTTACTGCCCACAGCAGCGGCAATGGTAAGACTCGCTCAGTACGAACAGCAGCAGGGTCGAAGTATTTCGCCTGAGCAGGCAGTACCAGTCTATCTACGGGACAATGTCGCCAAGAAAAAGGGTGAACAGTAATGGTCAGTAAGAAAGACACGATCTACGCTGCACCATTAGACCAGATGGTTGATTTTCGCTTTGACGAGCGTGTGGTCAACGTATTTCCGGATATGATTCAGCGTTCTGTGCCGGGCTATGCCACGATGATTAGCAATATCGGTGTTCTGGCGGCACGCCACGTCAAGCCCAATAGCTGTTGTTATGATCTCGGTTGTTCACTGGGTGCGGTAAGTTTGTCACTACGGCAGAGTCTTGCAGGCAAGGCATGTCGGATCATTGCCGTCGATAATTCTGCAGCGATGATAGAGAAAGCGCGGGAAGTGTTTGCCAATGATAATGGCGATATCCCGGTAGAGTTGGTGTGTGCCGATATCAATGAGATCGACATTAGTCAGGCTTCGGTGGTCGTGATGAATTTCACGTTGCAGTTTATCGCACCGGAATTGAGACAAGCGTTAATTCAGCGAATTTATGATGGTTTAATGCCCGGCGGTATTCTAATCCTGTCTGAAAAACTGGCGTTTGAAGATGAACCGACCAATCAGTTCCATATTGAATCACACCACGATTTCAAGCGAGCCAATGGCTATAGTGATATGGAAATCAGTCAGAAGCGTAGTGCACTCGAAAAAGTGTTGATTCCGGAAACCTTGGCAGCTCATCAAACGCGGCTTCAGCAGGCAGGTTTCCAGTTTGTTGAAAAGTGGTATCAGTGCTTTAACTTTGTATCGATGGTGGCGGTGAAGTGAGACTGTATCAAACGCTTTTCGATATTCTGGATAAGGCAAAACTCGGCGCTTGGCGCCAACAACTGGAAAATCAGATTGCCGAGCGACTGGCTTCAGAGCGTCACGGCAAAATGCCGATGTGGCAACAGGCGCTGAACGCTCTGCCACAAATTACCCCGAGCCGGATAGAACTCAAAGATAGCGTCACCATCGGTTGTGATGCTGACCTTGGCAATGTGGATAGGGAAGCCTTTAAGAACCTCATTAAAACCTTTCATCCTTGGCGCAAGGGGCCGTATCACCTGCTTGATATCCACCTTGATACCGAGTGGCGCTCAGACTGGAAATGGGATCGTGTGGTTCCGCACATCAGTCCATTACAAGGCCGGAAGGTGCTGGACGTCGGTGGCGGTAATGGCTATCACGGCTGGCGCATGCTGGGTGAGGGCGCTGAGCTGGTGATGGGCATTGACCCCACCCTTGTCTTTACCATGCAGTATCAATTGATGCAGCACTTTATTGATACCGATAAACACTTTGTTGTGCCTATCGGTATTGAGCATATGCCTGACAATCTCGGCTGGTTCGATACGGTATTTTCAATGGGGGTGCTGTATCATCGCAAGTCACCCTTATCGCATCTGATGGAACTGCGCTCATGTCTCAAGCCAGGCGGTGAACTGGTGCTTGAAACGCTCATCGTTGATGGTGAGCTGGGTATGAGCCTGATGCCGGAAGAGCGTTATGCCAAGATGCGGAATGTCTGGTTTATTCCCAGTATTGAAACAATGTTGCTGTGGTTACGCCGCTGTGGTTTCAAAAATGCACGGTGTGTGGATGTCGATGTGACCAGTCTGCAGGAGCAACGACAGACTGAGTGGATGACATTTGAATCTTTGGCGGATTTTCTGGATCCGAAAGACAGTTCAAAAACGATAGAAGGCTATCCCGCACCGAAGCGCGCTGTGTTTGTTGCTGATGCGCCGAAATGATTAGAGGGCCGTTGCGGCAGGGGTGATGGAAATCCATTGGCCACTGCTGTTTTTACAGGCATCCAGTGACTTCTTTTCTGTCAGATTAGCTTTGCTAATCGACAACTCATAGGCTAGGCAGGGATAGTGGCCGTAGGAATAATTATGGTCGATCAGGATCTCGTAAGCCGTACCGGTTTCCTCATTACGCCAGTGATGCCGTGAGCCAATCTCTTCCGTTGAGAGCACTTTTTGCGTTTGCTCCAGATCGGTGGCGGTCATTGACGTATCCGTCTCGATACCGGCCTCAACACCGGCGAGCAGATCCAACGAAGCTTCAGTGCTTGTGATGATCCCAAATGTCGCTATCGAGGCAAGACCTAATCTGAGTAGCTTGTTAAACAACATAGACTTCCATGGCAGGAGTATAGGTTAGCTATTTAAATACGCCAGATAATTTCGCGGATGAGCAAAACGTCCCATAAAAGCGGGAGTTTTTTCCCAAATCAGCCAAGTATATCTCTGAACCAGTCGCATTTCTATCTCTCGCCATGCTGTAAAAGTGGGTCGTAATCAGAACAGGACGGGCTCATCTGGAGCAAGTTAGCTTATGCTCACAGACAAAAATAAATCTGTAAGGTTCTGGCTAGACGGGGAGTATGCTGGCATCGCTTATGGAAACCGACGGCGTGCCTGCTATAGCTTATGAGTCGCGGCGATTCGCTTTCAGATAGTTGTCCAGAAACTCATCAAACAAAAACTGGATGTCCTCGTGTAATTGTTCAACATCCACGATGTCTTTGGCATAGCGACCCCAGACAAAGCCCTGTTTGCTGTAACAGTTGCCATCAACACGGTAATAAATCTCTCTGCTGAAATCGAGGTATAGCAGATAACTTCCCGCATGTTCTTCTACTCTCAGGTGCAGTTGTGCATCATCACGCTGCTCGAGTTCAAGTCCGACCTTAAAGGCCATCTCACTGACGAGTGATACGATCGTTTCCTGCTCGATTTTGTCAGGCTCGATGGAGTACACAATCTGCAAAGTTTCGGGGTTGCTCATTTCCAGCCCCAAACCTTCAGCAGCGAAAAGACTAAGTGGGCTCAAGCAGAGCAGTGCGGATAAAAATAGGGGGATAAGGCGTTTCATGGAGCAATGCACACTAATTATTAGTCACTGCAATGTAGCAGAAAGGGTGCATAGAAACAAAAAAGCCCGCAGGAAGCGGGCTTTGATGTATGTAATGGCGGAGGGACAGGGATTTGAACCCTGGAAGGTCGTTAAACCTTGCCGGTTTTCAAGACCGGTGCTTTCAGCCGCTCAGCCATCCCTCCGAAGATGCGAAATAATACAGACTCTACCCATCGAACACAACCTTAAAAACAAAATTATTTCTGCGCCTTTCTGTGCTATTGCCATTTAGAACTTATAAGGTAGGATGTTGTCATTCGATTGAGACCTTTCATCAACATCACGATACGGAGACATTCTGATGAATTACGATGCACAAACGACCGTTGCCCGTTCGCAACAGTCAGTCATCCAGACAAACAAGCTGCTGCGAAACACCTACAGCTTGCTGGCCATGACATTGGTGTTTAGTGCCATGACCGCAGGCCTTTCTATGGCCTTTAATCTGCCTCACCCTGGCTTGATTATTACTTTGATTGGTTACTTCGGTCTGTTATTTCTGACAGCCAAACTGCGTAACAGCGTCTGGGGACTCGCTTCTGTCTTTGCTTTGACTGGTTTTATGGGCTTTACGCTGGGTCCTATCGTTAACGCTTACCTCGGTTTGCCTAATGGCCATGAGATTGTCATGCAGGCGCTGGGTGGTACCGGCATTATCTTCTTCGCGTTGTCAGCCTACGCGGTGAAAAGCCAGAAAGATTTCAGCTTTATGGGCGGTTTCCTGTTCGTAGGTATTCTGGTTGCGTTTCTGGCAGGTCTTGCTGCCGTATTTTTTGAAATGCCAGGCCTGTCGCTCGCTGTTTCAGCGATGTTTGTATTGCTGATGGCGGGTTTGATTCTGTTTGAGACCAGCCAGATCGTAAACGGTGGTGAAACTAACTACATCATGGCTACAGTTACCCTGTACGTTAGTATCTACAATCTGTTCACCAGTCTGTTGCATCTGCTTGGAGCCTTTTCTGGCGAAGATTGAGCATAGCTTGATGTATGCACCAATAAACCCCGCATTGCGGGGTTTATTTTTATGGGCTTCGCCATTACATTGTTAAAGCAGTTTTTACGCGGCAGTGTTGGCAAAGCTATAATATGTAAGTGAAACGCCTCATATCGCGTTGAGTGAATCACAGTACCCACCACTAGGGTGGAAAGCGTTTAGAACAGTCATAGGCACTCCATGAGCGACTTACCGACACAATTAGTCGACCGCTACGGTAGAAAAGTCACATACGTACGTATGTCGATTACGGACCGTTGTGACTTTCGTTGTGTCTACTGCATGGATGAAGAGATGACGTTCATGCCCCGTGAAAAACTGCTGACGCTGGAAGAAATCGTATTTCTGCTTCGTGCGTTTTGTGAGTTGGGCGTTGAAAAAGTTCGCATTACTGGTGGTGAACCACTCGTACGACGCAATGTCGACTGGTTGTTTAAGCAGCTGGGCGAACTGAAACAGAGCACATCCCTGAAAGAACTGACGCTGACAACCAACGGTTCCCAGTTACCACGTTATGCAGAAGCCTTGGTCGAAGCGGGCGTTGATCGCATCAATATCAGCCTTGATTCCCTGGATGCGGACAAGTTTAAGGCCTTGACCCGTACCGGTGAGCTACAACAGGTACTGGATGGTATTGATGCCGCTAAACAGGCAGGTTTCAAACGTATCAAACTCAACGCCGTTATTATGAAAGGCCGCAATGAGGATGAAATCATTGATTTGGCGACGTTTGCGATTAATAACGGCATGGATATTTCCTATATCGAGGAAATGCCGCTGGGACATGTAGACCACGACCGTGGTGAAAGTTATTGCTCCAGTGACGAGGTGCTTGAGGTTCTGCAAAGTCATTTCAGTCTGCAACCCAGCATTGCTTCAACAGGCGGGCCGTCACGCTATTACCAGTTGGCAGACAGTCAAAGCCGTATTGGTTTTATTTCTCCGCACAGTCACAACTTCTGTAGCAGCTGTAACCGCGTGCGAGTGACGACTGAAGGCCGACTATTGCTTTGTCTGGGCCAGGAACACTCGATGGATTTGCGGGACGTTATCCGCCGCTATCCGGGCGATATGAACAAACTGAAACAGGCTATTGTGAAGTCGATGGATATCAAACCTGAAGGCCATGACTTCAACATTGAGGCCAAACCGGTGATATTCCGCCATATGAGCGTCACTGGTGGCTAACTACCGGCCACAGATGACCGATGCCGGCATACACCGGCTGCATACCACCACAGTGCTGGATGAAAACGGTGACAGCCGTGAAGTGTCACTCACTGGCGAGCGCCCGCTCACTATCTATCTCAATACCATCGAAATCGTCACACTGATGACGCTGGGGGCACAGCCCGAACTGTTAACGCTGGGTTATCTGCGTAATCAGGGGCTGGTTGATGAGCTGGAAGATATCGAGTCAGTACAGGTCGACTGGGATGTTGAAGCGGTCGCGGTCACAACACGCAGCAAGGACAAGAACATCGAAAAGCTCACAGCGCGCCGTACGGTGACCAGTGGCTGCGGGCAGGGCACGATGTTCGGCCATGTGATGGATTCATTATCACAATTGAAGCTTCAATGTCCTGAGTTTACGGCAGAGTCACTGTATGCCGTTTTAAATGCGCTGACAGAATATAACGAAATGTACAAACAGGCAGGGGCGGTACATGGCTGCGCCTTGTGTGATGGTACTAATATCCTGCGTTTCGTGGAGGATGTGGGGCGTCACAACGCCGTTGATGCGATTTCTGGCTGGATGTGGCTGAATGACGTTGAGGGGCACGATAAGGTGTTTTACACCACCGGCAGATTAACGTCAGAAATGGTTATCAAGGTAGCCCAGATGCAGGTGCCGCTATTGTTGTCGCGCTCTGGTGTGACCGAAATGGGACTCAAACTGGCACAGCAGATAGGTATCGGTATGGTGGCGCGTGCGAAAGGCCGGCATTTCCTCGTTTATAACGGGCTAGAGGCATTTCAGGCAGAAACCGCACTCAGATAGTTTCGTTATCGTCCAGTGTTTCTAGCAGCTTGGCTTCATCCCAGAAACTATCAAGTTCTTTGAGAGAAAAATCCGAGAAGTTTTTTTCTGCTGCCACTACCCGGGTTTCAACGTAGTTAAAGCGACGATAGAACTTCTGGTTCGTGCCCGAGATGGCTTCCGTGGGTGTGATGTCAAGATGACGCGCCAGGTTGCAGCAGGCAAAGAGAAGATCACCTAACTCATCTTGCAAACGTTCCTTATTAGCACCATTACTAATTTCGTCTTTCAGTTCATCAAGCTCTTCATGAATTTTGGCAATCACACCCTTGATATCCGGCCAGTCGAATCCAACTGATGATGCAGTTTTCTGCATATCAACGGCGTAGGAGAGGGGATCCTGCTTTGGATTCAGTTGATTTAACAGAAAGTCGTATTTTCTCATTACTGACGGGTGAATTTGATGATATTGCGGCGATCGCGTTTACTCGGACGGCCCTGATGTAGCCTTGAACCGAGCGGTTCATTTTTGATCTGTTCACGCAAGATTTCGCGCTTTTTGATGCTGTCTTCGGTTTCTTGATACAGCGCCTGTGCTTCTTCGGCAGGGCGACGTTGCAGGTTCAACCCTTGGACTACAATTTCATGCTCATAGGGCGGCTTGGAGATAGTCAGCGTGTCGTTAACACGAACCGTTCGGCTCGGTTTGACCCGTTGGCCGTTAAGGTGAACCTTACCGCCGCTGATGGCCTCAACGGCAAGGCTGCGGGTTTTGTAAAACCGCGCAGCCCATAACCATTTATCTAAACGTTGTGAATCAGAACCTGTGTCCTGTTGTGTCATGCCTTACCTTGGAGTTGCAGTAATATCGATTCATTTTCGAGAGTCGATGTATCCTGCGTGATTTCTTCCCCTTTGGCAATCGCACGAAGCAGGCGACGCATGATTTTGCCGGAACGGGTTTTCGGCAGATTGTCCGAGTAACGGATGTCATCCGGCTTGGCAATCGGGCCAATTTCATTGCCGACCCAATTACGCAATTCTGCCGTTAACTCCTCATCAATGCCGCCTTCAGGGCGATCACCCTTGAGTACCACATAGGCAAACACGGCTTCACCTTTGACATCGTGCGGACGACCAACGACAGCGGCTTCTGCTACACGTGGGTGAGAAACCAATGCAGATTCAATTTCCATCGTGCCGAGGCGGTGGCCTGATACGTTCAGGACATCGTCAATACGGCCCATAATCCAGAAGAAACCATCATTATCACGACGGGCACTGTCACCAGCCAGATAATACTTACCGCCGAAATACGGCCAGTAGGTGTCTTTATAACGTTGATCATCACCCCAGATGGTCTGAATCATCGATGGCCAAGGCTTACGAATCACCAAATAACCACCTTGATTTGGTTTGGTGATTTCTTCACCTTCGTCATTAACGATGGCGGCATCAATACCCGGCAGAGGGCGGGTACAGGAACCCGGTTTCGCATGCGTCACACCTGGAACAGGGGCAATCATGTGCGCACCGGTCTCGGTCTGCCACCATGTATCCACAATCGGGCAATGGCCTTTACCAATGACTTCGTGATACCACATCCAGGCTTCTGGATTAATTGGCTCACCAACGGTGCCTAGCAGACGAAGGGTCGACAGATCGTAGCTATTAGGTATGTCATCGCCGACTTTCATCAGCGCGCGAATGGCGGTTGGTGCCGTGTAGAAAATGGTCACGCCATGACGTGAGCAGATATCCCAGAAACGGCCGGCATCGGGCACGGTTGGCACACCTTCGTAGATGACTTGTGTCGCACCAGTCGCCAGAGGGCCATAAGCGACATAGGTATGACCGGTTATCCAGCCCACATCAGCCGTACACCAGAACACATCGGCATCCTGAATATCAAACACCCAGCGCATGGTCATAATGGCATCGAGTAAATAACCACCGGTGCTGTGCTGAATACCTTTTGGTTTACCGGTAGAGCCGGAGGTATAGAGCAGAAACAGCGGATCAGCAGCGTTCATCCATTCAGGCTCGCATACATCGGACTGTCCTGTGGTGACATCGTGCCACCAGAGATCACGTCCTTCCTGCATGCTAATGCCCTGCCCACAGCGTTGATAGACGATTACCGTTTCAACGCTGTCACAGCCACTGTTCAGTGCGTGATCGGTGGTTTCTTTCAACGGGACGACTTTACCGCCACGATGACCGCCATCAGCGGTAATAACAACTTTCGCAGCAGTATCTTCAATACGATCTTTTAAGGATGAGGCCGAGAAACCGCCGAAGACCACGGAGTGAATGGCACCGATACGAGCACAGGCCTGCATGGCGACCACCGCCTCGGTAATCATCGGCATATAGATAATGACCCGATCACCTTTGTTAACACCCTGGGCTTTCAGCGCGTTAGCAAAGACGCATACTCTCTGGTGAAGTTCACGATAGCTGATGTGTTCAACATCACCTTTTTCACCTTCGAAGATGATGGCCGTTTTGTCCGCATTTTTTCCCAGCTGACGATCCAGACAGTTATAGGAAACATTCAGTTTGCCATCTGGAAACCAGCGATAATGTGGAGCATTGCTGCTATCCAGCGTCTGGGTAAAAGGCGTTTGCCAGTCGATTTGCTGATGCGCCAGTTCAGCCCAGAAACCTTCGTGATCCTGCGCTGCTTTGGCATACAACTCGTCTAATTGGCGGGCGTTGACGGTCGCGGTGGATACAAATGCCTGACTAGGCGGAAACTGACGATTTTCATGCAAGGTTGATTCGATATTTTCTTGAGCCATATAGCGACACCTTTATCGTTATTCTCTACGCGGAAAATTACACTTTACCCTTGCAGAGACGGAGTGTTAAGCAGACACAAAAAACTCTCCCAGAAGCCTAGGCTTAAGGGAGAGTATTTGCTTGGACGATGTTTAGAAGAAGCCGAGTGGGCTTGTGCTGTAGCTGACCAGCAGGTTTTTGGTTTGTTGGTAGTGTTCCAGCACCATTTTGTGGGTTTCACGACCAACACCGGATTTTTTGTAACCACCAAAGGCCGCATGTGCCGGATAGGCATGGTAGCAGTTGGTCCAGACACGACCAGCCTGAATACCACGACCCATGCGATAAGCCAGATTCATATCGCGGGTCCAGACACCGGCACCGAGACCGAACTCAGTATCGTTAGCGATGGCAAGCGCTTCTGCTTCATCTTTGAAGGTGGTCACAGAGACAACCGGGCCAAAGATTTCTTCCTGGAAGATGCGCATCTTGTTATGGCCTTTCATCAGCGTAGGCTGAATGTAGTAGCCGCTGTCGAATTCAGCACCCAGTTGTTCAACAGCACCACCCATGAGCAGTTCCGCGCCTTCCTGTTTGCCAATTTCAACGTAACCCAGGATTTTCTCAAATTGCATTTGAGACGCTTGGGCACCGACTTGGACGTCGGTATCCAGTGGGTTACCACGTTTGATTTTCTGAGCACGTTCCATGACGATTTTGATGAAATCTTCATAGATGCTTTCTTGGATTAACGCACGCGAAGGGCAGGTGCACACTTCACCCTGATTGAAGAAGGCCAGAACCATACCTTCAGCCGCTTTATTAATGAAGTCTTCTTCTTGCTGCATGATGTCTTCGAAGAAGATGTTTGGCGACTTACCACCCAGTTCAGTGGTAGACGGAATGATGTTTTCAGCCGCACGTTTCATGATGTGTGAACCGACTGGAGTCGAACCGGTAAAGGCGATTTTGGCGATACGGTCGCTGGAAGCCAGTGCTTCACCGGCAACACGGCCCATACCATTGACGATGTTCAGTACACCCGGTGGCAGCAGATCACCAATCACTTCCATCAGTTTCAGGATAGAAACAGGGGTTGATTCAGCTGGCTTCATCACGATGCAGTTACCGGCAGCCAGGGCTGGTGCCAGTTTCCATGCTGCCATCAGCAGAGGGAAGTTCCATGGAATGATCTGACCAACCACACCCAGCGGTTCGTGGAAGTGATAAGCGACAGTATTTTCGTCGATTTCACCCATAGTGCCTTCCTGGGCACGAATACAGCCGGCAAAATAGCGGAAGTGATCGGCCGCGAGTGGCACGTCGGCATTCAGGGTTTCACGAACGGCTTTACCATTGTCCCAGGTTTCTGCCACAGCCAGCATTTCCAGGTTTTGTTCGATGCGATCAGCAATTTTCAGTAGGATATTGGAGCGCTCAGTAACAGAAGTACGGCCCCAGGCATCTTTTGCTGCATGTGCCGCATCCAAAGCCAGTTCGATGTCTTCTGCGGTCGACTCAGGCACTTCACAGATAACTTCACCTGTGACAGGCGTAATATTATTAAAGTATTGACCTTTAACCGGTGCAACCCATTTACCACCGATAAAGTTCTCGTAGCGGGCGTCAAAACTGACGACGGAACCTTCAGTTCCTGGTTTAGCGTAAATCATGGTTTTGTCTCTCTCTGTGCTAATAATTTAATAGTTTTAGGTACTGCTAATCTAATGATTTATATAAGAGTGATGATGCAGGATAAATCTCCGGCATGGCAAGCCGCTTGACTGTAATTCCCAATTACTTGACTTATAGTCCAGAACAGTTTCACAATTTTGTTACAACACCATGAAAGATGCGACGATGCAGATTGAGAAACTCTCGCTGTCTAAACGGCGTGAAAAACGACAATTACTGGTCGAAAACAAACTGAAATTTGCCGGTCCTGAGTCTGAACTCAGTATTTACGATACCTACCGATCTGCAACACGAGTCGGCCTCGCGGCCGATCAGCTGTTGTTCTGTGGTATGGTCAGTGGTCGTAAAGTCATGCATCATTTGCCTGATCAAAGTAGTGAATTATTTTTACCTCACGAATCGTTTGTCATGCCACCGGGTGACTATGTCGAAATCGACTTCCCTGATGCCAAGGAAGAGTCTCCCACCACCTGTTTGACAATAGAAATCTCAAAAGATCGCATTGAACGTATATCTGAACGTATGCGTGATTTGATGTCGCTGGAAATGACGGCTCATAAGTGGGAATATCAGCCGCGCATTATTCATAAACATCACACCAGTGATACCCAGCTGTTGCTGGAAAAAATGGTGTCTTTGTATACGCAGAATAATCCGGATAAGGAAATCATGCTAGATCTGAGCGTGACGGAGCTGGTCATTCGTCTGCTGCGTGAGCAGGGACGTGATGTTTTATTGAGCTACAGCCAGAAAGATCCGGAAGCGAGCGGTGTTGTGGCCGCCATTCACTATCTTGAGCAGAACCTGAGCGTGGCGCTTGATATTGATCAACTCTGCAGAACGGCCTGTATGAGCCGCAGTCGACTTTATGTTGAGTTCAAAAAGCAGCTTGGTTGCACACCCGGCGAATTTCATCAGCAACTCAGGCTGAAATCCGCCGCTGAAGCCATTAGTGCAGGGAAAAGCGTGACCGATGCCTGTTATAGCTTTGGCTTCAATGATTTAAGTCATTTCAGCCGCCGTTTCACCCGTTTCTTTGGTTGTTCTCCAAGCAGCTACCGTCAGAAATCTGGCAACAATTAAGACCCCTAACAGTCCTAAGCGTATCGGCAAGCCGGACTCCGGCTGTCATAATGTTGGTGTTTTTGCTTACTTTAATACAGGACTGGACGCTTGATTAAGTCTGCTGCTTTTCGTCTTTGCTGCACTCTACTGTTGCTGCTGAGTTTTTCGCTCAAAGCTGAAGACAGCAGAATTGTGGTGTCAGTAGACGGCGTAGATGATGCAACTGCCGATACCTTATTAATGGGGCTGACGATTGAACGCCATAAAGACAGTGAGCGTTTAAGTCAGCGCTACGTGGAAAAGTTGCATCAAGGCAGTTTTGATGAATTACGTACCATGCTTACGGTCTATGGTTATTATTCGCCAACTATTCAGGGTGAGCTGACCCAAAAGGAAAATGGCTGGCAGGCAAGTTATCAGATCAAAACGGGCGAAGCGGTCATCATCGATCTGGTGGACGTGCAAATTCAGGGAGAGGCCCAGACGGATACAGAGTTTCAATCTCTGCTCAAGTCCTTTCCGTTGGTAGCAGGCCAGCAGCTGAATCATCAGGAGTACGAAAACGCAAAGAAGTCAGTGTTAAGACTAGCTGCTAGTCGTGGCTATTTTGATGGAGAACTGACCCGTTCAGAAGTTCAAGTTTATCCTGATAAAAAGTCTGCAACTGTTTATTTATACTATGATTCTGGTATCCGATATCACTTTGATTCCGTTCAGTATCCGGATACGGTAGTCGGTGACCGACTGCTGACAAAACTGCAGCCGATTAAGGCGGGCGATGCCTATAGTGATAGCAAGGTTTTAAGTTTCAGAAACAACCTTAGCAACAGCGGCTATTTTGATGTCGTCTCGGTCCGTACCATGCGAGAGGAACGTGCTGATGGCAAGGTGCCCTTGCAGATTACTCTGGTGGAAAAGCCGAAACATCTCTATACCGCTGGTCTTGGCTATGGCACCGATACAGGTGCCAGACTCGCACTGGGCTGGGAAAATCGTTATATCAACGATCGCGGACACCGCCTGCAAACCGATGCCCGACTGTCACAAGTGGCGAATAGCCTGTCTGCCGATTATGTGATGCCGTTCTGGAGCGAGACCATCAACACGGTGGGCTTCAATACCGAATTCAAACAACAGGATACGGACACCAGTGAGAGTCAGTCTTATGCTGTTGGCTCCTATTATCAACGCCAGCGCTTTGGCTGGGATGAAACCGGCTCAATCAAGTTACTACAGGAAGATTTTGATGTTTCCGATGACAGTGAATCTGCTTTGTTATTGATTCCGGGTATCGCCTGGAGTCGTACCTGGGCTGACAATACCTTATACACGCGTCACGGCGGTCGCTTGTCGTTGTCCTTGTCCGGTGCATCAGAGGCCTTGTTGTCAGACATTACGTTTGGTCAGGTGACCTTGCGTGGTAAATATATCCGTAGTCTGGGTGAAAAAGGACGAATCATTACCCGCGCAGCCGTCGGTGCTACCGAGGTCAGCGATTTTGAACAGTTGCCCAGTTCCTTACGCTTCTTCGCCGGCGGTGATAGCAGTATTCGTGGGTTTGACTACCAATCTTTAGGCCCGGAAGGTGACGACGGCGAGGTGGAAGGTGGCCGCTATCTGGCTGTGGGCAGCGTGGAATATGAGCATATGTTCCTTGATAACTGGGGCGGGGCGGTATTTACTGATTTTGGTAATGCCTACAACAGTTTCAGTGATCCGATTGAGTACAGTGTTGGTATCGGTGTGCGCTGGCGTTCACCGGTTGGCCTGATTCGTGTGGACTTAGCCAAGGGTTTATCGGACACAGACGAACCTATTGCCCTTCACTTCGTAATAGGACCCGATCTGTGATGCGTAAAGGACTACTCTTTTTTGCCGCTTTGCTGTTGCTGCTACTGATTGGGTTGACGTGGCTGCTAACAACATCTTCAGGCCTGCGCACTGCTGTCTCTGTAGCTGAGCGGTTTGTGTCTGGGCTTGTGATTGAACAGGCTGAAGGACAATTAACCGGTCCTCTGGTTATTAAAAATCTTCAATACAATGCTGACTCCGAAACCAGCGTTAGCATTGATGATATGCAGTTGAACTGGGCACCTTCGGCTTTGTTGACTGCAAGGCTGAAGATAGTAAAGCTGCATATTAACGGGGTGACGATCGCAAGCCAGGCTGAACAAGAAGCTTCGGATTCAGAAACGACACTCCCCGAAATTAACCTGCCCGTCGCTATTGAGCTCTCAGACTTTCAGCTAGATGATGTCCAGTTGCTGGATAAAGAAGGGCAGTCGAGCAACGTTATAGAAAGCCTTCAGGCTGCATTAGTCCTGCAGCATGACCAAGTGAGTATCAAGACCATTCAACTGGATCGCCCTGATGTAAGCGCAAGCCTGTCGGGTAATATCACCATGCATGGTGCTTATCCCGTTGTACTGGATTATGAGTTGAGTCTGAAACAGCTGTTCACTGAGCCATTCAAGCTGAATGGGAAAGTCAGTGGAGACATGGATAAGCTGCAGATTCGTCAGCGAACAGAAGAACCGTTGGCATCAACACAGCAGCTCAACGTGCAGGATGTGTTGAAAGAACTGCGTTGGTCCTTGACAGCTGAGGCAGACAAACTCGATTTAGCAGCCATCGTGCCCGAACAAGCTACCCGGTTTGACGGTATTCAACTGTCTGCGAGCGGTGATCTTAACTCCCTTTCAGCTCAATTGAAGACTCAAGTTCAGCAGCCTGAGTTGCCCTTGTTGGCAGTTGCTACTGATGTCGAGAGCCTAGATCTGAAAAACTGGCATATCGCTGCTAAGGCTACACATCAGCAATCAGCTGTATCAATGGTCGGTGAGGTCTCCATGGAAAATGCCGAACCGCAGTTTAATGTACAGGCAAGTTGGCAAAACCTCGGCTGGCCACTTGAAGTAGAAAATCCGGAGTTTGTGAGTCCAGACGGCAAATTATCATTAATGGGCACGCTTAACGCGTACAAAGCAACCTTAAGTACCGCATTAACTTGGGCACAACAGCCTTTGCAGCTTGATGCAAGCACACATGGTTCAACGACAGCGCTTACTATTGAGGCATTAACACTGAATGGCTTTGGTGGCGCCATGGAAGCAAACGGTGAGCTTGACTGGCAGACACAGCCATTGCAATACCTCGTCAACGCCAACTGGCAGGACATTGCGTTGCCGCCATCGTTGGCAGGTAAGGCTGTTGCTTTTCAGCAGGGCGAAATCCAGCTGGATGGTAACCTGGAGCAGCTCACTTTGGCGACTAAAACAACGTTCACCATTGACGGTGTTAACGCGACGCTTGATGCCACTGGTCAAGGTGAGACAGCCTCAGGCTTTGAACAGACAGACGTAGTTATTGGTCTGGCAGATGGCAAGGTCAGTTATGACGGTCCTTTACGTTGGCTCGGGGATACTCTGCTGGATGGCAAGCTAACCATCAAAGAACTCAACCCGGGAGTGTTAGTGCAAGGCTGGCCCGGTAACTTATCCGGGCAGAGCGCTATCAAGCTGAGTAAGGCTGACCCAACGCTCCAGGTCAATGCGCGTGATATTGCAATTCGCGGCGAGCTTAGACAGCGACCATTGAGTGTGACGGGTTCTCTCAGCTATAGAGACGATTTGGTTGATATTCGTCAGTTGGAGGTGAATTCCGGACAATCCAGTTTAATTGCCAACGGACAACTGCAGAACGATAAACTGACGTTTACATGGTCATTGAATTCACCGGATCTGCAGGACTTTTATCCGGATATCAGTGGCTCAATGACGGCTAACGGCGATATTTCCGGTACTGTTAAACAACCTGAAGTTAATGCGGTAATGCAGGCGAAAATGTTTTCCTACCAGGACTTGAAGGTTGGGAGGTTGGATAGTAAGACCACACTTCGCTTGCATGACAATGCGCGGATATCGGCGTCTCTCCAGCTTGAAAATATCGAGTCTCCCCAGCTGAGCGCTGAGCAAGCAAGTCTGAATATAGACGGTAGCCAGCAGGCACATGCTATTTCGTTGGCGTTGAACTCCAAGCCAATACAATTAGCCGTTAAGGCTAATGGTGCGCTCAGTAATGACCATGTCTGGGAGGGCAGTTTTCAAGAGTTTGATTTTGAAAATGCCAAAGCCGGAAGCTGGACATTAACGGAAAAAGGGGCGGTAAGGCTGAGTCAAAATCAGCAAACACTGCCGCGTCATTGCTGGTCATCAAAGAATGGTCAGATCTGTCTGCAAGCAACACAGGCAGAAGGGCAGTGGCAGACCAGCGGTGAATTTGCCCGTTTACCCTTAAGTCTGTTTGAAGGCTTTGCGGTAGAACTGGAGCAATTAACCGGCTCATTGCGCGGTAAATTTAATCTGGCGTCTGGTGATGATTCGGTTATTCACGGCAGCGGTGATGTCTATGTGGACGAAGCCAGTCTTCAGCTTAATCAGTCTGCTTTGAACCAAAAACAGCCGCTGCAACTGAATAATGTTTCGCTCAGTTATCAGTTGGATGAAACGCAGACAACCGCGAAGTTTCACATTGAACCGGCTTTGGATGGTGTGTCGGCAATTAATGCCAACGTTGATACGGTTGCATTGCAGCAGCTGATAAATAATCCCGAACAGGCAGCTTTGAAAGGGCAAATCACCACTGCAGTGAAAGACCTTTCGCCACTGCAACTGTCGCATCCGGCGTTTGATGACATGAAAGGTCAGCTTGATATTAACCTTGGCCTTAGTGGTACGGTAGCACAGCCGCAAATCGAGGGAGTTGCCAGCCTGCAACAGGGCCAGGTGGCCATTGTCGACGCAGGCATTCTCCTTAAAGACATTCAGGCGAAACTGACGGGTAACCTAGATCAGGTCGACTTTGATCTGCAGGCACGTTCAGGTGAGGGTGTGCTGACAGGTGAAGGGCAGTTCCGTCTGACTGAAAATAGCTGGGAGCTGGAAACAGGCATCAAGGGGCGTCAGCTAGAGGTGATGAATACACCGGAAGCTCTGGTGATTGCTGAGCCTGATCTCACGATCACTGTCACGCCGGCATTAACGCTGGTAAGAGGTAAGGTACATATTCCTGAAGCGGAACTTGAGCCTACCGAGTTTAATTCCGCCGTCAGTCCCAGTCGCGATGTCATTGTGGTGAGTGATAAAGCAGACAGTCAATCAGAAGCCGTGACCAAAGTGGATGTAACCGTCACATTTGGCGATAAGATCAAACTCAAGGCGATGGGGTTTCAGGGACGGCTGACCGGCGGCTTGCGAGTCTTTGGTAAAACCAGCGATATCCTGCTGGCAAACGGTGAAATCAACATCAAGGACGGTACTTATCTGGCCTATGGGCAGTTATTGCATGTTGATGACGGCAGTATCCGCTTTGCAGGAGGTGCAGTCGATAATCCTGAGCTGGACATTAAAGCGGTGCGAAAAGGTAAAGACTACCAGGCTGGATTACATATTCAGGGTTTTGCCTCGGCTCCACAGGCAAACCTCTTTTCCGACCCGGATATGGGGCAGGATGATGTCTTATCCTATATTTTGCTGGGTAAACCGTTGGCACAGGCCAGTGCTACCGATGCGGCATTGCTGGCGTCTGCGGCGACCGGCATGGGTTTACAGAATGGCGCAATGATAGGCGACCAGATTGCCAGCACTTTCGGGTTGGATGAATTCAGCATTGGCGGTGACAGTGCCGAAAATGCGGCGCTGCAGGTCGGTAAATACCTCTCGCCGAAGTTATACCTGAGCTATGGTATCGGCGTATTTGAGTCGGTCAGCACTGTTGAGCTTCGCTACGAACTGAGCAAAATTTGGGCATTAAAAGCGGAGTCCGGCACGGAGAGCGGAGTCGATCTGCTCTATACTTACGAACGCGGTAAGCCGGAAAACAGGCAATAAAAAGCCCTGCGTTGGCAGGGCTTTTTCGGTGTGCGTATGAGGTTATAAAGCCGCAAATAGCGTGCTTTTAAACGTCTGCCTTAACAGGCATTAAACGCGGTTTTTCTCTCTGATCTCGTCCAAAGTTTTGCAGTCAATGCAAAGTGTTGCTGTTGGACGGGCTTCGAGACGACGAATACCGATTTCAGTACCGCATGATTCACAGAAACCGTAATCGCCTTTTTCCAGATCCACCAGCGATTCATCAATTTTCTTGATCAGCTTGCGTTCACGATCACGGGTGCGCAATTCCAGCGTGAACTCTTCTTCCTGGGTAGCACGATCATTCGGATCCGGGAAGTTAGCCGCTTCGTCCTGCATGTGGTGAACAGTACGGTCAACTTCTTCGCGTAATTGCGTTCTCCATGTCATAAGAATATGACGGAAGTGCTCAATCTGAGCATCGTTCATATATTCTTCGCCATCCTTCTCCTGATACGGAGTGAATTTAGCGTCGACTTGAGTGTTCTCCATCTTGAAACCTCATACTTTCTAAAACCAAGGGCGAATCTATACCAGAACGCCCCTACATGTGCAAAACTAAAATTACATTCTAGCCCATTTTAAACAGTAAAAACGCCTAATGAAGCAATTAAATGCGGTTATTTTTGCCCTCGTTATATCAGTGCTTAAAACTGACGATATCTGACACAGTGAAGTCCTGAATCGCGCATTGAAAATAGGCCTTTCGATGGCGCTGGGGCGTGGCTGCAGGGCAGGGAGCAAGCATTAGAATCTGACTGATTCCGATAGCATGTGACCAATGACCAAAAATTACGGCAAAATGTGATGCTATCTAAAGACTCTCAGTTGGTGTCTGACACTGGTTCTGTTATGTCTTTTTTATAGTCAAATAATCAAGGACATTCATGAGCAGGCACATTACCCGTCGTGCAAACGCGATTTCACCGTTTCATGTGATGGATATTTTGGCGCAGGCCAAAGCGTTACAGGCACAGGGGCGGGATATCATTCATATGGAAGTCGGCGAGCCTGACTTCGATACAGCCGCACCTATCATTGAAGCTGGAGTTGAGGCCCTAAAACATGCGAAAACGCATTACACACCCGCTTTAGGGTTGCCTGAACTGCGTCAGGCCATTGCTGACTGGTATCAGACTTATTACAAGCTTGAGGTCGCTGCTGAGCGAGTGATCGTGACGCCCGGTGCTTCCGGTGCACTATTACTGGTGATGGGCGCACTGCTGGAAAAGGATCAGAAAGTTTTGCTCGCCGATCCGGGCTATCCCTGTAACCGGCATTTTGCCCGTTTTGTAGAAGGTCAGGTCAATGCTGTGCCAGTGGGGGCAGAGCAGCACTATCAGCTGAGTCCTGACGATATTGCTAATTACTGGGATGACGAAACCCGCATCGCCTTGCTGGCTTCGCCATCAAACCCGACGGGCACGGTTCTCAGCGAGCCCGAGCTCAAAGCTTTGTCTGCAGCAGTAAAACAACGGCAGGGGACTTTGGTCGTCGATGAAATCTATCACGGTCTGACCTATGATGGTTTTCATGCGCCGACAGCCTTGGCAGTCGATAACGAGGCTTTTGTTATCAATAGCTTTTCCAAGTTTTTTGGCATGACTGGATGGCGTCTGGGCTGGCTGGTTGTACCGGAGGGTTATACCGAGGTGATGGATAAGCTGGCACAGAACCTTTATCTTGCTGCACCTACAATGTCGCAATACGCCGCGCTTGCCGCATTTGAGCCGCGGACCCTAGCCATTCTGGAGCAACGACGTCAGGTGTTGGAGCAACGACGTAATGCTTTATTACCAGCTTTACAGGAACTGGGCTTTCGTATTCCGGTTACGCCACAGGGCGCGTTTTACCTTTATGCAGACTGTTCGGCATTACTCAATGACAAATTACAGGACAGCATGGCATTGTCACGCTACCTGCTAACTGAAGCTGGGGTTGCCATTACACCCGGTTTGGATTTCGGTGAGTTTCAGGCGGATAAACATTGCCGTTTTGCCTATACCACCAGCGAGCAGCGACTGTTACAAGCAGTTGAAAAAATGTCTCAGGCATTAGGTCGGATAAATTGAGATTCAGAAAACATTGATGGAAATCGTATCGGAGACAATGAAAATGCGATTAAAACTCTCCCTCACAGTGGTGCTGTTCGGTGTACTTGTCTTTGGTTATGGCTGGTTGAATGAGCCAGCACAGCGTTCACTGCCTGAATTGCTGATGATGACTCCGGAGCTGCAGCAGGCTTATTTCGATGAGTCAAAGATGGCGACTGTCATGCAGCTCTGTGGCAGTGTTTTAGTTGCAGGTGGATTGATAGCCTTTGTCATTATTCGCTCAGTAATTAAAGCGAAATCACGATAAGAACGATTTCATATCGGGTGCTTCCTGAGCCACCGCAGACATATACCTGGCAACACAGTCACTGTCATTCAGGCTAAAAAGTGCTTCCTGCTGTGATCGATATTTTTCATTTGAACTATTCACCCTGCAGTCAGTCACAAGCTTTTGATAAAGCTTGTCAGGCTGTGTTAGCTTTATCGGCTGTGTTGAAAACCACGCTGCAAGAGGTGAGGGGCCTGTCAGACGCAGCTTTCAGCCAAGAGAGATAAACCATTAATAACAACGAGAGGACAGGTGCTTTATGGTGTCTGAAGGACTGAATAACAATAGCCCGTCGTGGGCCAGCATTCTGGGTGTGGTTGCAATCATGCTCGGTGTGTTTCTGACTGCCGTTCATGGCAATGAAGCGATGAAACAGGTGGTCATTGTCGACAACATGCCGGCCAGCGGCATTATGCCTGAGGCTGATTGCCCGGAAGAAGAACTGGAAGAAGAAGGAATCAGTGTGGCGGAATGTGAATACCTGATTGACCATGTCAAAGGTATTGCCATGTCTGCACCGGACTGGTTCCCGACTGCTCAGGCGACATTGTCTGGCGTGGGCGCTGTGCTTGCCTTTGTTTCGATCATTATCGGTGGCGCTCTGGTGAACTACACCCCCTGGGCATCCAAGGCAGCTGTTGCCGTGTTTGCTGGTCTGGCAGCGATTGATTTACTGCAGTTTGCGGCGGTGGTGAATACCGGACCGACGTTACGTGAAGTGTATCTGAGCGGCATTTTGCTGTGGTTTGTTCTGCATCTGATGTTGTTAGTCGGCGCGGTTGCGGGTAGACACACGCAAGCCAGTGCCTGAACACTTTTTCCATTGTGACGAATACTAAAAACGGAAGCTGTTATGCAAAGACAAGGTTTTAATAGAACAGCCGTCATCCTGCATTGGTTATTGGCGGTATCAATTTTCTTCTTATTCATTTCCAGTTGGTGGATGATGGGCTTGCCACTGCCATCTCCGGAATTGCAATTCCGGGCGTTCCCTTTCCAGCTGCATAAAAACATCGGCATCACGCTGGTGATTATCATTTTCATGTTGCTCTATGTGCGCCTCAGACATCGTCCGGCTCCGGTCGACTCCAGTCTGATGACACCCTCAATGAATGCATTGTCTATCCTGGTTCATGTGCTGATTTACGGTCTGGTGTTGTCGGTGTGTGTGACTGGCTACATGTCATCAGCACATACCCGCTGGGACACTGTCTGGTGGTGGAGCATTGAGTTCCCGCGTATTGCACCGCCAGATGAGGAAATGAATGAATTCTGGGGCGAGTTGCACACTTATGTGGCTTGGGCGCTATTGGGTATTGTGGCTGTACATGTCAGTGGTGCGATTTATCACGCTTTCCGTAATGACGGTATCGTACGTCGTATGATGCGCTGGTAATTCAAGCTACAAATAGTGTTAAAAAAATGGGCCCTTCGTGGCCCATTTTTATTTGCTGGCTTGTCGGCTACAGTCCGGCAAAGGCATACTGCCAGCCTGACATCGTGAACTGAGGAGAATCCATGACTATTTCATTAACGCCATTATTATCTCTGGTTGCCGGTATTCTGGTGCTCTTGGTGCCGAGACTGTTGAACTATATCGTCGCGTTATATCTGATTATTATCGGTGTGGTTGGACTGTTCGGCGCCAACATCAATATCACGCCTTAGCGTTTACGCTAAAACAGCCATAAGCAGCGTCAGGATCGGTGCGGGTTCTGGCGTTGCTTTTTCAAATCAAACCCTGCGTACCAGGCGACAATTAAGAAACAAGCTGCTGGGACTGCAAATGAGACCGCAGTGTTAAATGCATCAATCATCGCGCCTTGCACTAAGGGCATGATCGCACCGCCTAAAATAGCCATCACCAGCCCAGCTGCACCAAACTTGGTGTCTTCTCCCAACCCTTGTAGGGCGATGCCATATATCGTCGGAAACATCAGCGACAATGTCGCTGAAATTGCCACCACAGCCCAAACTCCGGCAATAGTAGGACTAAACATAGCGAACAGTGCCAGTGCAGAGCCGGCCAATGCAAGCAACAGCATCAGTAGGCTGGGGCGGATATAGCCCATTAGCCAAGTCATCACGAAACGTGAGAGAAGAAACAGCAATAAACTGTACTGTAGATACAGTCCTGCATTTGCTTCTGTGCCGCCTATCGCTTCTTCTACGTATTGAATGGTATAAGTCCAGGTACAGACCTGAGCGGCAACGTTGAAGAACTGAGCGATAACACCGTAGCGATAATGCGGGTTGTGTAGCAGGTGCCTGAGGCTGAGTAGGAAGTGAACCTGCTCGCTGTCCCTGGCGACGGCTTCTCGTGATGGTGGTACTTTCACCAATAATATTGCTAGCCAGATAACGAGCAGGATGCAGGCCATGCCGACATAAGGCAACATCACCGCGGTTAATTCCGCCGACTGTATCTCTTTCAATACCGATTCAGACATACGAACACGCTCATCAGCGCTGGCATGGTGCAACTTGGGAAGGATCAATGTAGCGGCCAAGAAAACACCGAGGTTGGTGCCAACAGGATTAAAGGCCTGGGCAAGATTTAAGCGACGGGTGGCATTATGACTGGGTCCAAGCGTCATCACAAAAGGGTTGGCGGAGGTTTCAAGTACTGATAGTCCGGCTGCGAGAATAAATAAGGCAGCCAGAAAATAGTGATACTCCATTGCCTGGCTGGCAGGATAAAAGCTAAAGGCGCCAAGTGTAGCCAGACCAAGTCCGGTTAAAACGCCGGTTTTGTATGAAAAGCGTCGGTTGATGAATGCTGCGGGTAGAGCCAGGCAGAAATAGGCGCCGTAGTAGGCAAACTGCACTAGCGCCGATTGTAGGGTACTCATCGTGAAGATCTTGCTAAAGACCTTAACCAGAGGGTCTGTCATATTGGCTGCCACGCCCCACGCTGCAAAGCAGAGTACCAGCAGCACAAAAACAAGACGCATTTCCCTGTAAACAAACGGCGATTTTTCAGTCATCCTGAGCCTCGTTGCATCAGTCTTAAGCTGAGTGTAGCAGCTTGTGCGCTAAACAACAGGGGTGAGAAATCAGGCCGGCTGGGGGATAATAAGACTGGGATTATGAACTAAGCGGATAAGATGAAAGAGTTTAGCCAAGCCGAACTGGATGAAGTGATCTGTGACTGTAGCGGAACCACCCGCGCTAAAATCCTCAGTCTGGTTGAACAAGGCATCGTCGATGTTGACACTATTTCACGTAAAACCGGCGCCATCTCTGGTTGCGGTTCCTGTGATTGGGATATCGAACAGATTCTAGACGAAGCCATTGCCAGCCTGTGATCAGGCTCGTTTCAGGTTTTCCAGATAAAGCACAGTTGCGCCTGCGACTGCGGCAGGTATTACCAGGAAGTTCACAACCGGGATCATTGTCGCCAGCATGGTCGCGCCACCAAAACCTAAAGCCAGCCCACGATGTTGACGCAATACTTCACGTTGTTGCCTGAAATCGAGCAGGTGGTTGCCCATAGGATAATCATGGTAGTCCAGAGCGAGTGTCCAGCTGGAAAACAGCAGCCATAAAGCCGGCGCAAAGAGATTCAGTCCCGGAATCCAGGACAAAATCAATAAAGGGATAACCCAGAGCAGAAGATAGCCCGTCTTTCTGAGTTCGTTTAATACCATGCGCGGACTTTCCTTAATAATCCGGGCCCATGGCATCTGTGGCGGTACAGTACCAGCCACATGCATTTCGACCATTTCAGCCAGCACGCCATTAAACGGTGCCGCCAGAATATTAGCGATAACAGAAAAGCTGAAAAACACAATAATCGCCAGCAGCAAAACGAATAAAGGCCAAATCAGCCAGAGCAACAGGCTTTCAAGCCAGCTTGGCAACCAGCCCGGCATAAGAGCATTAAGCCAGTCACCGAAGTTTGCCAAGCCAAAACCGGTGGCAATACTGAACAGAAGCGTATTAATCAGCATGGGTAGATAGGCGAAGCGGCGAACGCCACGCTGGTTAATTAAGCTGAAGCCCTGCAGCAGGTATCGTGCTCCTTTGATCATATTCTGCATGTGTACCTCAAGTGTTGTTCGACGTATCTCAAACGCAATTATTGACGCTTATGATCAGTGATAGATCAGGCTTCGTCAAAAAGAGCTGGTGCAAACTCGTTTTAATGTAAGGACAGATAATCTTAATGCAGAGGGACGAAAGGCATCACGATAGATGATGGCCGTGTCAGGCTGGTATGCGGTGGAAGAGGAAGTAAACTAGACTCACCGCCCGGCACTTGTAGGTGCCGAGCTTAGTGATTCGATGCTATTTATGGCAGGTGAACCGGTGTTGGCGGTACCCAGCCTTCCTTACGGTGTTCGGCAACAACAGTGGTGTAAACGCCACCACGAACATTGAAAATACCGGTGACACGCATAAAACGTGGGTCGCATGCTGCGACGAGATCGTTCAGAATGGTATTGGTCACTTTCTCATGGAAAGCGCCTTCATCACGATAAGACCAGATATACAGTTTGAATGACTTCAATTCGACGCATTTCTGATCGGGTACATATTCCAGCTTAATCGTGGCAAAATCAGGCTGGCCTGTTTTTGGGCATAAGCATGTGAATTCAGGTGTCTCGATCTGAATGGTATAATCACGCTCCGGCGTGGCATTATCAAAGGTTTCCAACTGTTTGCTTGGTTGAGTGGACATGGACAATCTCAGTTTGACGTAAAACCGCTATTATCTCTTAACTAGAAGATTAAATTAAGTGTTAGAAATCATTGTTCTTACCCTGATTGTGATCATCGCCTTCATTGCGACCAGTTGGTATTCGCATCAACGCAGCCAGGAACGGGCACAAGCCTTTGAGCGTGAACTGGACGAAAGTCGCGATGATGAAGCCTTTCAGGAACGTTTTGATGCGCTTTTTGAGCAGGAGCTGGACGAGCCGGGTATGCAGCAGACAGCGACCAAGTCAGAACGTTTGACTGACAGACCTGAACTGGAACCTGATTTATTCGATGATGTAGGTATAGCACCTGAGCAGGTCCAGGACGAATCGGCATCTGCTGTTGACGAATCTGCAACTGACTGGGACATGGTGGTTGCCTTTACCATTATGGCTGACACCGGCAAAGCCTTTGCTGGCCGGGCTGTTAAGGCCGCGCTTGAAAAGCATGACCTTCACTTTGGTGATATGCAGATTTATCACAAATATAATGCCGGTTCACGCAAACAAACCTTGTTCAGTGTCGCTAATATTCTCGACCCTGGCACATTGCTGCCGGATAAGTTTGTTTCAATGACCACGCCGGGGCTGCTCATCTTCGCGCGATTACCTGGTCCGGTAAATGGCCTCGCGCTGTTTGATGATTTGCTCGATACTGCTCGTGGTATTTCTGAGCAACTGGACGCAGTTCTTTGTGACGAAACTCGCCAGCCAGTGACCGATGAAGCGCTGGAATCGACAAGAAGCAAAATCCTTGACTATGAATTTGCCGCACAGGCAGACAATACATCCATATCGAATGACTATTAGCACCGAGATCGCGCAGCGTGCTGCGACACTGAGAGAGTTAATTAACCGCTATAACTATCTGTATTATGTTACTGATAACCCTGAGGTTCCTGATGCAGAATATGATCGGCTTTTTCGTGAGTTACAGCAACTTGAGACGGACAATCCTCAACTCTTGACCCCCGATTCGCCAACACAGCGAGTCGGTGGTGAGGCACTGGATAAATTTGCCGAAGTGGAACACGCGATACCGATGTTATCGCTGGATAATGTGTTCAATGCCGACGAACTGGCTGCGTTTGATAAGCGGGTACGTGAATGGCTTAATACCGATAGCCCGCAAACTTATGCGGCAGAACCTAAACTTGATGGATTGGCCATCAGTATTCGCTATGAAAACGGCATTATGGTGCAGGCCGCGACTCGCGGTGATGGCAGCCGTGGTGAGGATGTCACCGCCAATGTGCGTACCATCAAGTCGGTTCCGCTGACCTTGCAGGGCGACAATATCCCGGCCGTTGTTGAGGTGCGTGGTGAGATTTTTATGCCCAAGGCCGGGTTTGAGAAGCTGAATCGGTCACAGCTGGAAAATAACAAGAAAGTCTTTGTGAATCCGCGTAACGCAGCCGCAGGCTCATTACGGCAGCTGGATTCCAAAATCACGGCACAGCGCCCGCTGGAAATCTACTGCTATGGTCTGGGCTATCTGGAAGGTATGGATCGCCCTCAGAGCCATTCGGCAGCCATGCAGCAATTACAGCAGTGGGGATGCCGGATATCACCCGAGCTACAAATATTGAACGGCCTCGATGCCTGTGAGGAGTACATTGAGCAACTCGGCGAGCGTCGAGATGGCTTACCCTATGATATCGACGGTGTCGTATTCAAAGTAGACGCCACTACACTGCAGGAGCGTCTGGGTTTTGTGTCACGTGCTCCGCGTTGGGCTGTGGCGTATAAATTCCCGGCGCAGGAAGAAATGACCGTTGTCGAGGACATTGAAGTCCAGGTCGGACGTACCGGAGCCTTAACACCGGTTGCGCGCCTCAAACCTGTATTTGTTGGTGGTGTCACGGTATCCAATGCGACGCTGCACAATGAAGACGAAATCCGCCGTAAGGATGTGCGTATCGGAGACACGGTCATTGTTCGTCGTGCGGGAGATGTAATTCCTGAAGTCGTTAAGGTTATTGAAAGCAAGCGTCCTGACAATGCGCGCGAATTTATTATGCCCAGTCAGTGTCCGGTCTGCGGCTCCGATGTGGAACGTGAAGATGGTGAAGCGGTTTCACGTTGCAGTGGCGGTTTATTCTGTGGGGCGCAACGTAAAGAAGCCATCAAGCATTTCGCTTCTCGCAAAGCGATGGATGTGGATGGTTTAGGCGACAAACTGGTTGAACAACTGGTCGATGCCGAACTGATTCACGATCCTGCTGACCTGTTTCTGCTTACGGCCGAGCAGTTGGCCAGCCTCGATAGAATGGGACAAAAGTCTGCCGAGAATCTGGTCAATGCGCTACAGGCTGCCAAACAAACACGTTTACCGCGGTTTTTGTATGCACTCGGAATTCGTGAGGTCGGTGAAGCGACAGCACGCTCTTTGGCCATGCATTACCCGGATTTAGATCGATTGATGCAGGCTAGTGCCGAGCAGTTACTTGAAATCGAAGATGTAGGGCCGATAGTTGCCAATCATATCGAGACGTTTTTCCAGCAGCCACATAACCGTGAGGTGATTGAACGGCTGCGCTCGGTCGGTATCAACTGGCCGCTTGAAGAGCAGAGTTCCGCGGACTCAGCGCTAAGCGGAAAAACCATTGTATTGACCGGCACATTACAGACGCTTTCACGTAGCGAAGCCAAGGAAAAATTACTGGCTTTAGGGGCTAAAGTCGCCGGAAGTGTGTCGAAAAAAACCGATTATGTGGTGGCAGGTAGTGATGCCGGCTCCAAACTCAACAAGGCCGAATCTCTGGGGGTCGCCGTTGTCGGAGAAGATACCCTGATGGCCTGGTTAACACAGGATTAAGCTATGACAGCTGTTGCTGAAGCAATCAAAAAAGTCGCGACAGGCCCGCATCTGAGCAAAGACCTCAGTGAAGATGAGGCGTATGCGGCGACCATGGAAATTCTGTCCGGTCAGGCTGATCCGGTCAGGGCGGCAATTTTCTTTATTGCCATGCGGATGAAGCGTGAAACCAATGAAGAAAATCTCGGTATTTTAAAAGCCTTACAGGCCGTAACTGAGCAGCAACAGGTGGCCGTTGATGAGCTACTGATCTTTGCCGATCCGTACAATGGTTTTAACCGGCATTGTCCGATGGCTGCCTTTTTACCCGCTGTATTGACTGCATCAGGGTTACCGGCGTTATCCCAGGGGGTTTATGAAATGGGGCCCAAGTTTGGTGTAACCCATGCACAAGTATTAAAACTCGCTGGCTATAACAACGAACAGTCTGTCAGTGAGGCGGCACAAGCCGTTTCCAATCCGAACGTCGGCTGGGCTTATCTGGATCAGGCACAGGCCAGCCCACAGGTGTATGCACTGGAAACATTACGCACGCAAATGATCAAACGTCCCAGCATCGCCACACTGGAAAAAATGGTGATGCCGCTGAAAGCCAGAGTGAAAACGCATCTGGCCGTGGGCTTTGTGCATAAGGAATATCCGGCGATTCTGGGCTGGCTGGCCGATGCTTTTGGTTATGATTCGGCCTTTATTGCCAGAGGTTTGGAGGGCGGTATCGTGCCCACCTTGCGTGAAGCCTCGAATAATCATCAGATGCTTGATGGCGAACTGCGTGCCTGCACCTTGGACCCTGCAGAGTTTGGTATTGAGCAGGATACCCGTGGTGTTAAAGTTGAGGATGTCGTCACTGCAGAGCAAACACTGGAAGAGGGCATGCAGGCGTTGTCTGGCGAAGCAGGCCCTGCCTATGACAGTCTGGTCTATGGTGCAGCGATAGCCTTATGGCATTGCGGCCATATTTCCTCACAACGGCAAGCGGCTGACCATGTTCGCGCTGTTATCAACCAAGGCAAAGCAAAAGCGCATTTTGACGCTGGAATCAACGCATGATTTATCAACATACTTTGACATACAACAATGTCGGTCGTGGCACCAGCAATATCACTCAGGATGTGCAGCAATTGGTGGCGCAGTCGGGTATTACGACTGGAACCTGCCATGTGTTTGTACAGCACACCAGTGCTTCGCTGATGCTGTGTGAAAATGCTGACCCCGATGTCAGACACGATCTCGAGACCTTCATGCAGCATATTGTGCCAGATGGTGATCCGATGTTCCGGCATCAGGATGAAGGACCAGATGATATGAGTGCACATATTCGCACGGTGCTGACTAATCCGGATCTCACCGTCCCCGTCAGTAGCGGCAAGTGCGATTTAGGAATATGGCAAGGAATTTATTTGTGGGAACACCGCACGCATCCGCAGCGTCGCCGTGTGATTGTCACGGTACAGGGCGAATAAGATGAGTGAATTTGATTACGAACATGATGACGAAAACTGGCCTGAAGACTGGGAAAATGAAAAGAGCAAAAGTCAGGTAAAACGTGAACTTCAGGCTTTAAAAGACCTTGGCAAGCAGTTGATTTCTTTGCCTAAACGCGATCTGGATAAACTGGATTTACCGGAAGATATTTATGAGGCGGTGATGAAGGCACAGTCAATGTCCAAAGGCGCATTGAAGCGCCAGACCGGCTTTATTGGCGGTCTGATGGCAGAGTATGACCATGAGGATATTGCCCGCAAACTGGACTTGCTTAAACAGCCACATCAGGGGCAAGTCAAACAATTTCATCAGTTGGAAGAATGGCGCGATCGTCTTCTGGACGGTGACGACAGCGTCTACGGAGAACTTATCAGTGAGTTTACTGACTTTGATGTGCAGCATACGCGTCAACTGGTCAGAAATGCCCAACGTGAGGCGTCGCAGAACAAGCCACCGAAATCAGCGAGATTGGTCTTTCACTATCTGCAGCAGTTACAACAGAATCAGTGACGCGGTAGTTCAATGATAAAGCTGGCCCCACCGAGGTGACCACGCTCCAGATTGATGTTGCCTTCATAGGCCATAATGATGTCGCTTACAATCGCGAGGCCTAAGCCCTGACCTTCGGCCTGAGTGTCGATGCGATGGCCACGTTTGATAACAAAACCTTCAGCACGGGCAGGGATGCCACTGCCATCGTCTTCAACGCGGATTTTTACCGTATTTTTGCTGGTTGTGACGATAACATGCACGGCGTGCTTGCCGTATTTATAAGCGTTCTCGAGCAGATTACCGAGTAACTCGTACATATCACCTTCATCGGCATGGATATAGGCATCTCGCTCGATTTCGCACTGACAGCGAATCGCCTTACTTTGGTAGACCTTATCAAGGCTGCCGACGATTTTATAAATGATTTCACCAAGAGATACGGGTGCGAGCAGGCTGCTCTTGCCCTCCGTAGACGCGCGTTGTAATTGATAATCAACAAGTGTGCTGATGCGGTCGAGTTGTTCGTAACCGGTATCTCGTAATTCTTTCAGATCAGCACTGTTTTCCAGCTCACCGCGGAAAACCGATAACGGGGTTTTCAGGCTATGTGCAAGATCGGCCAGAGAATTTTTATAGCGTAAACGACGTGACTCTTCATGATCGAGCAGGGCGTTAATGCGATAGGTCAGTTGTTTAAGCTCCTTCGGATACTGGTCATTCAGCCTGCTGTGCTCGCCGGTTTCGATGGCATGCAGGTCAATGGCAACATCATGTAAAGGGCGTAAGCTCCAGCGAAGGATGATCCACTGCGCGATGAGTAGCATGACACCGGTACCACCGAGCCAGTACCAGAGACTACGCTGAAAACCGGCAGTTTGTTCGCGAAGGGTCTGCATATCTTCAGCGACATTGATGGTGTAATGAATTTCATCGCCGCTTTCAGTTTCCCAGACAATGCCAAAAGCAAGATTCAGTAGGGTCAAACCAGTCTCCATTTCAACCACATGGTATTCCTCATGTGATGGTTGAGGATCGAACGGTAGAGCCAGAAAATGACCGATAGCGGAAGGGGACTGCCAGACGATTTGCCCTTTGCTGGTGATTTGTGCAAAAAGGCCGGAGTTGGGAATAGAAAACTTAGGCTCGGCCAGATCATTTGCCATCACCAGTTCACCCTGGTTATTGATCTCAGCGGCCGTGAGCAAGATATAAATGTAGTTTTTTAGTCGTTTCTGTTGTTCAGATTTGGCACTGGCCTCAAAGGCATTATTCAGACTCACGGCTGACACCCCGAGAAACGCCGTCAATACCAAGCTGACGGCGATCAGCAGTCGGTTGGTCAGAGATAGGTTAATGACTTTCACGAGGCAGGTTTAGGCGGTAACCACGACCACGCAGGGTCTCAATGGGGTTAAGCTCTTTATTGGGATCAAGCTTGCTACGCAGGCGTTTAACAAACACTTCGATGACATTACTATCCCTATCCTGATCCTGCTCGTAAATATGATCGGTAAGTTCAGTTTTTGAAATGACTTCACCAGCATGTAAGAGCAGATAATGCAGCAGGCGATATTCATAGGCAGTCAGATCGATGGAAAGACCATTTTTAGTCACTTGCTGTGTGCCCGGGTTCAGGCTGATAGGGCCGCAACACAGTGTCGGGTTGGCCCAGCCGGAAGCACGGCGCGCTAGGGCATTCAGACGTGCCAGTAACTCTTCAAAATGAAAAGGTTTGACCAGATAATCATCGGCGCCGGATTCGAGACCTTCGACTTTGTCCTGCCAGCGGCCACGAGCAGTAAGGATCAAAACCGGATAGTCAAAACCTTGTTCACGAAGTTGTTGAATGACTTCAATGCCTGATAGTTTCGGCAGGCCGAGGTCAATAATCGCCACATCATAGGGGTATTCCGTTGCCATGTAGAGACCTTCCTCACCATCTGACACGGCATCAACGGTCAAGTTGTTGTCTTTGAGTTGGCGCGTGATCTGTTCGCGCAGGTGAACTTCATCTTCAATCAGTAGAACGCGCATGATTCCTCACGGCAGAGCATGGCCGGTATCACGGTCAAACAGGTGTATTTTGACCTTACCATTGGTGTGCAGCACCTTAACACGGAAAATCAGCTGATTGCCGCGCGGCTGTTCATCAACAGATAAGATTGTGCCATTGGTCTCGATTTTGGCGAGCTCCGCGGCGGTGTGCTTGGTTAAAGGCAGAACGATTTCGTTAATGCTGTTTCCCGGTTGTTGTTCGTAGGGAAGGTGTTCATCCGCCCACAGACCGAGGGGAGTGATTAAGATTAACAACAGTAAAAAACGACACTTAAGCATGGAATAACCTTATTTGTAACAGCCGTATTGTTATCATCCTCAGCGGCTAAAGCAAGCCCTGTGTCCATTGAGGCACATCAGGGCTATGTGGATTTACTGTGTTTTTTCCGGTTTGACGGCATCAAGTGCACCATCAGCACGGGCCTTTAGGTAGCTATAGATATTGTCACGCCCCTGCATGACGGTGGTATTCGCCTTCCAGGCCGGCATCATGCCTAGTTGACCTGCCTTTCCTTCAGCAACAGTAGTCATAAACTCTTCATAGGTGATTTTGTTGAGACTCACCGTCAGATCCGGTCCGGCTAGTCCCTGGCCGAACGTTCCGTGACAACGGGCGCACCAATTACGATATAAAGCAAAGCCTTTGTATGTATCGGCATCCACTCTATTGCCATTATGGACGGTATAAGGCTTGGGCTCAGCCTGAGCGGGTATTGAGGCAAAGTAGGCAAAGCCCAGGCCAAGCGCAGCCAGGATAAGGACTTTTTTCATCTTAGTGGCCTCAATAGTAACGACGTTGACGTGGTTCAACATGCACATCCACCGGTATGAATTTGCCTGGATGATGGTCCATCACCGTGGTGTAGGTATTGCCGTGATAGCGATAAGTGACTTCATAGCCGTCAATTCGTTGTTCACGGTGTTGACGTTCTACGACACGGCAGTGCTCTTCATAACCATAGTCGACATCATAGTTGTGGCTTGCCCCCATATCGCGACCCACTGAGCCACCCAACAGAGTACCGGCGATGGTCATCGCTGTCTTACCACTACCGCCACCGAACTGGTTACCGAGCACACCACCAATGATACCGCCAGCGATAGTGCTGGTATAGGATTGATGGCCTCGTTGGTAACGGCGTGGCTCTTCCCAACATTCGCGTTCGGGTGTCGTCACTGTTACAGTGCGGTAAAGTGGTTCGACGTGAGTAACGCGAGCTTTGTCAGCGCTGTTGTAATAACGATGGTCATCGTCGTGGTAACGGTCTCCCGCCATGGCCGTCGCAGAAACTAAGGTCATTGCGGTAGCAAGACATATTGGTTTAATAATGTGTTTCATGACAGCTCTCCTCTGTTGTCAGCTGTTGCCTGCAGATTAGCAAAGCGAAACTGAACCCGAACTGAATGCTTTTTACAATTTTTATGGGTTTTTTAACAATGCTGTGACATGGCTCACATGTATGAAATCGGCACATATGTTTAACTGTGCAACTTTGTGATTTGCGTCACATTGCAGATGGGTGCAACGAGCTTCGAACAGGAGTGAGCTTGAAGAATTTGAGTGGTTTGAATAAGGATGTCCACGTCATTGATCACGAATCAATCGAGTTTGCACGCCTCAATATTCTTATAAAGCAGGGCAAGACAGCGATTCTGACGAATCTGCTGATCAGTGCCATTACTGCTGTTCTGTTGTTTCCGGTGGTTGAGCAGACTTTTGTTATCGCCTGGCTCTTTGTCGCCATGCTCGTGAACCTTAGTCGCATTGCCTTGTGGTGGCGGTTCAGACAAGTACTGGCAACGGGGGTCGCCACAGTTCGTCCAATTTATGAAAATGCCTATGCTGTGGCCTTATTTATCAGTGGTGGAGTCTGGGGGGCACTGGCATGGTGTTTTAGTACCGATTTGCCGTTAACGCAACAAATGGCGATTCCGTTGATTGTCGGTGGTATGTCGGCGGGCGCGGTGTATTCATACCCCAGCAGTTTGCGTAGCTTTTATGCCTTTGTCGTGCCGATGATTCTACCTGTCAGCATCAGTATCATTGCTGCAGGCCTTATCGCGGTAGGGTTAACCACACTGGTGTATCTGGTTGCCATCAGTATTCTGATTTTGAACCTGAATCAACAGTTACTGGAAAGTCTGAGCCTGCGTGCTCAAAATCAAGGTCTTGTCCGTCATCTGTCGGATGTGAATCAGGCACAAACAGCATTACTGGAGCAACTTCAGACAAAGGAAACGTTTTTACGGCATACGTTTGAGGATGCCGGTGTCGCGATGTTGCTGATTGATAAGCAGGGCAACATTCTTGATGTAAATAAAGCAGGCTGTGCTTTATTTGGTTATGACAAGAGGGTGATGAAAGGGCGTCTGGCCAAGGCCTTGCTTCATCCAGAAGAAAGTGGCGAATTCATTCCGCAGTTCGACAAACTGCTCATGAGTAGCAATCCAAATTGCAGTTATACGCGCCGCTGTGTCAGCCGCGAGGGTAAGACCTTATGGTTGAGCACGACGATGTCAGCAGTCAGAAATGAAGCTGCTGAGTTGGACTATATTGTGGTTCAGGCACAGGATATCAGCGAACAGCAGGCCTTAAGTGAGGTATTGCACCATCAGTCCTTGCATGATGCATTGACTGGTTTACCAAACCGGCGGGCGTTGGAAATACAGGTTCAGCGAGTGCTTGAGGAACAGTCATCACGTTCGCATGTGTTGTGTTATCTGGATTTGGATCAGTTCAAACTGGTTAATGACACCTGTGGCCACGCTGTTGGCGACGATTTGCTGAAAAAAGTCAGTCAGCTGATACAAGAAGGACTGCGCAAACAGGATTTTCTGGCCCGATTCAGTGGCGATGAGTTTGCTCTATTGATGAAAGACTGTTCGCTTGCTGAAACGCATCAGCGTATTGACGCCTTGCTCGACGCCATTCGACAGATGTCGTTTGAACACGATGGGGTAAATTTCAAACTCTCAGTGTCTGTCGGTGTTACTGTCATGTCGTCTGACACGACGCTGGTCGATGCCTTGAAACAGGCAGATAGCGCCTGCTATGCCGCCAAGGAAATGGGCCGGGACCGGCTGCATGTATTCAGCGAAACGGACACACAATTAGTCCAGCGTAGTGGAGAAATGCGCTGGGTGGGGCGTATTCAGCAAGCCCTGGATGAAAATAGGCTGATTTTATACAGTCAGAATATCGTGCCCACCCGGCTGAAGGCCCAAGGGTTACCACATTGTGAATTGCTGATCAGAATGCTTGATGATGATGGCAATATTCTCTCACCCGGGGAGTTTCTGCCTGCAGCGGAGCGTTATAATCTGGCTGCAGCGATTGATCTATGGACAGTGAGAAATGTGCTGGGTGAACTCGCTATTGCACGTGAGCAGGGACGTGATATCAGCGGTGTTTATGCCATTAACCTGTCAGGTCAGTCACTCGGTGATGAACGCTTTTATGCACAGATTGCACAGCAAATTATAGATGCCCGACTGGCAGAAGCGAACGCTGTGTTGTGTTTTGAAATTACTGAAACCGCCGCGATTACCAATATGCATGCAGCCTTGTTGTTTATCAATCAATTACGTCAGGTTGGCTGTCAGTTTGCGCTTGACGATTTTGGCAGTGGCCTGTCCTCGTTTGCCTACCTGAAGCAACTGCCGGTCGATTACATCAAAATCGACGGTATGTTCGTTAAGGATTGTGTGATTAATTCCGTCAATCAGGAAATTGTAAATTCCATCAACGGTATCGGTCAGGTGCTGGGTCTGAAAACGGTGGCCGAATTTGTTGAAGATGAGGCCACACTGTTGCTACTGCGGAAACTGGGTGTCGATTATGTTCAGGGCTACAAGATCGGTGCGCCGATGCCTTGGCAGCTGACTTAACACTGCTGCCACTGTTTTTCCAGACGTTTGGCACTTATCGGGTAAGCGGTTTTTAATTCCTGAGCAAAAACGGAGATGCGGTATTCCTCCAGCATCCAGCGGTATTCGTAAAATGCTTCGGTCTCGATTTTATTCACTTTGCCGATAAACTTTTGCCAGTGCGGTTTCACTTCAGCCATGCGCTGCCTGTCTTTAGCCGGATCAGTCAACAGCTTGTCGAGTCGCGAGCCAGCCGCCTGACAATAGACTGGCAGTCGTTTTAAGGCACTATCCGGTGTGTCATGAACAAAGCCCTGATAGACCAGATAGCCGAGTTGTTCCTTGATATCGTTAACAGCATTAATGGCTGCCAAGGGAATGTTTCCGCCCAGTCGTTTGGCTATGGCATGATATTCTGCCAGAGGTGCGGCAATGCTTTGTGCCAATTCTGCAGCAATGCGGATCAGGTCGCCTTTTCGTGCATTCAGTCGTGCTTCAAAGGCATCACGACTACGAACCTCATCCTGATTAAGAATGAAACAGCGATCAAAAGCCACATGGATGAGATCGGTTTTGAGCTGTTCGCAAGGGCTAAGTTTATTGTCTGACTTTTGGCCGTAAGGCGAGGCGGGCACATTGGCGTAATGCAGACACATTTCCTTAATACCGGGCAGGTTTTTATGCAAATACTTCACTGCATCCGCCTGCGCCAGCATGAACAGCCTACGTAAGCCCAAATGAGTCAATTGACGTGCCTGGGCGGCAGTATCCATCAGCGTCAGTTCTACACCGTCAGCTTTATCCACCAAGGCTGGAAACGCAGTCATTTCCATGCCGTTTTGTTCCAGGGTGACCTGTTCCGGCAGTGTGTCAAATGTCCAGCCAGTCAGGCCCGTTTTTTCATAGTCACTATCGGGTATCTGCCTGAAGCTTGCTGCGGCTTCGCGCGCCCAGTTTTCTTTTAACTGACTGAGATCACGGCTTTCCTCGAGCAGTTTTCCGTCATCGTCAACCAGTTTGAAATTCATTTGCAGGTAAAGTGGTAACTCATCGGTGCGCCAGTCGGTTTCGTCGATTTCAACACCGGTAAGCAGGCGCAGTCGTTCTGCCAGCGCAGGCAATAGTGCGCCAGATTCTGGTGACAGGTCTTTTAGACAGTTATCGGCATATTGCGGAACTGGAATAAAGTGGCGGCGCAACGACTTGGGCAGGGCTTTGAGCAGGAAAATTACCTTATCGCGTAACAGGCCGGGCACCAGCCACTCGTAACGATCGGCGCTGGTCTGATTAAGCAAGGACAGTGGAATGGTTTGGGTGATACCATCATGTTGCTTGCCGGGTTCAAAATGGTATTCCAGCTTGAGAGGAACCCGGTTAACCAGCATCTGATCGGGGTAATAGTCGGCAGTAACATGGTCAGCATCATGTTGCATCAACTGCTCTTTGGTCAGAAATAGCAGCTTGCTGTCCTGTTTTTCAGCGTGCTTACGCCATTTTTCAAAACCTGCACCGTTGATAATGTCATGCGGGATCCGCTCACGATAGAAGTCGAACAGCAGTTCTTCATCGATCAACACATCCCTGCGACGGGATTTTTGTTCCAGCAACTCTATCTCACTGATAAGGCGCTGGTTGTGGCGGAAGAAAGGGGCAGAGCAATGCCAGTCTGCGTTAACCAATGCTTCACGAATAAATATCTGATTCGACAGATCACGGTCCAGTGGCCCGTAATGAATCCGGCGCCGAGCCACAATCGGCAGGCCATAGAGTGAAACGGATTCGAAAGCAACAACTTGAGCGGGTTTCTTTTCCCAGTGCGGATCGTGGTACTGGCGCTTCACCAGCGTGCCAGCCAGAGGCTCGATCCATTCCGGCTCGATTTTGGCGACGATACGGGCATACAGCTTGCCGGTTTCGACCAGTTCGGCAGCCATTAGCCATTTCGGGCCTTTTTTGTGTAAACCTGAGCCGGGGAAGATACCCAGCTTGATATTACGGGCACCGGTGTATTCAAACTTATCGGTTTTGGCAGCGATATGACTTAACAAGCCGCTGAGCAGCGCCTGATGAACGGACTCGTAAGACGCTTCCTGCGTGTTGAATTTCAGTTTGAGTTCGGTCAGTTGCACATGCAACTGCTGGTGAATATCGTGCCATTCCCTGAGGCGCAAAAAGGACAGGAAATTATCGCGACAGAATTTACGCAGCTTGTTCTGACTCAGATGTTTCTTTTTGTCGTGATACAACTCCCACAGCTTGAGAAAGCCGATAAAATCGGAGCGTTCATCTTTGTATTTTGAGTGCGCTTCATCTGCTGCCTGTTGTTTATCCATCGGCCGTTCCCGTGGATCCTGAATACTCAGCGCGCTGGCAATAATCAAAACCTCTTTGAGACTACCCAGCTCACTGGCCTTGAGCAGCATACGAGCGATGCGCGGATCAATCGGCAGCTTCGCCAGTTGGCGGCCAGTTTCAGTAATGCGATGTTGCCTGTCGACAGCACCCAGTTCATCAAGCAGACGATAACCATCATTGATCATCTTCTGCGGTGGCGGATTGATAAACGGAAATTTAGCCGGGTCGCCCAGCTTAAGTGCAGACATCTGCAAAATGACTGAGGCCAGATTGGTCCGTAGCACCTCAGGGTCTGTAAACGCCGGACGCGCCTTGAAATCATCCTCGTCATAGAGACGAATACAGATACCGGCAGCAACACGACCACAACGACCAGCACGTTGATTGGCGCTCGACTGCGAGATTTTCTCGATAGGCAGTCTCTGAACCTTGTTGCGCACACTGTAACGGCTGATACGGGCATTACCCGGGTCAACCACATAACGGATACCAGGCACGGTTAACGAGGTCTCAGCGACGTTGGTGGCCAGCACAATTCGACGTTGACCGCCGGTTTTAAATACGCGATTTTGTTCTGCCGCCGACTGTTTGGCAAACAGCGGTAAGATTTCAGTTTGCGGGGGATGATGTTTACGCAATGCCTCAGAGACATCGCGAATGTCACGTTCACCAGCAAGGAAGATCAGCACATCACCGGGACCTTCGCGGCATAATTCATCGACGGCTGCGACGATGCCGGAAACCATATCGTAATCAGGCGACTCTTCATCCGGCGTTTGCAGCGGGCGATAACGCATTTCTACCGGATAGGTACGACCACTGACTTCGATCACCGGTGCGTTGTCGAAGTGCTTGGAAAAGCGCTCGGTATCAATGGTAGCCGATGTGATAATGACTTTCAGATCGGGGCGTTGAGGCAATAACTGTTTGATGTAACCGAGCAGAAAGTCGATATTGAGGCTGCGCTCGTGCGCCTCGTCGATGATCAGTGTGTCGTACTGATTCAGAAAGCGGTCATTCTGTGTTTCTGCCAGCAGAATACCGTCGGTCATCAGTTTCACATAACTACGTTCGGCATTGACGTGATCATGGAAACGCACCTTGTATCCGACCGTCTGCCCAATTTCAGAGTGGAGTTCTTCAGCGATACGGGTAGCCACGGTACGGGCGGCAATCCGGCGCGGCTGGGTATGACCAATCAGGCCGGTAACGCCGCGGCCCAACTCGAGGCAGATTTTTGGTAATTGCGTTGTTTTACCGGAACCGGTCTCACCACAGAGAATGATGACTTGGTTATCCTGGATGGCTTTCTTGATTTCTTCGCGCCGCTCGATAACCGGCAGATCGGCTTCAAATTCAGGTTTGGGTATGGCCTGACGGCGTTGTTCTGCCCGATTAACAGACGCAATGATTTGCTGACTGAGCGTCGCCAGCTTGGCTTCATCCTTCTCTTTTTTTAAGGACTGCCAGCGACGGCTCAGGCGGTGACGATCCACCAGCATGGTGGATTGCAGCAATATCTCGAGATCGGGCTTGATTTGGCTCACAACAAAAACGCAAAAGCGTCTATTTTACAGCTTCCAGGCCAGAGACACAGTATATTTGAAGTCATTCTTGCTGATGCCTTCTTCTGTTGCCGAGTCGTATTCATTAAGCAGACCCAGTTTAAGCGCAACACCCACGTAGCTGTTCAAGTCCAGTACCCAGTCAAATGCTGTCAGATTTCGGTACTCGCCCATATCGCGCAGGCTAGGGTAGAGGTTGTTTGAAAACTCAACATGCTGATGATCATTCATGTCCCAGGTTGTTTCGACGCCGATTAAGCCTTCAGGCGTGAACTCTTCACGCTCGCCACCAAACGTCTGGTTAAAACCGAGACCACTTCTGCCGAGCAATAACCAGTTGTCTGTTTTGACAAATTCATAACCGACACCACCGTTGGCATTGGCACGCAGATCCCAGTCTTTGAACTCATCCCAGTCGACACGGCCACCGGCAAAGTGGAACCAAGGGGTGCCTGGCCGTAACCAGTCACGATTGATGGTGCTATAAAAACTGTGATCGGAAAGATCACCTTCAGATTTTGCACGGAAATAAGCCGTACGGTGTGAAATACGGGTGAAGTCAGTGTCGTAGTCAGCATTAAAAGCGATATTGATCTGATGGTTTCGTGATTTACCGGCGCTGCCTGCCAGACCCAGATCAAAACGACGTTTCCAGTGGGTCAGTATGCCGGTACCAAACAGGCCATCGTCCTCAGCTTGTGCGACCTGTGGCTCAGCGACAGCCGATGTTGGAGTAGCGCTGTTGTCCGTCGTTGCTGCAATTTCTTCTTCGCTTGCTGCAGTCATGACCTGGTTTTTATCGATGCTGAGTTCACCCAACACCGGGTGCTGAACAATATAGTGGCTGTCGGTTTCTTTGCTGAGTTCTACTGTCAGGGCATCGCCGTTGATGAGTTCGAGACGGGTTTGCACTGCTTCAGCGCTCGCCGGCATTAACACCAGACTGAATAGCAGCAGTGCCGGGGTGAAAATTTTATGAACAGACACGTATAAGTTCCTGTAACAGAAATAAAAAAGGCAGCGTCATTTGGCGCTGCCCGCGAATTATACATGAGGGGAATTGAAAAAAATCAGCAGTCGTTATTATTTATTTCACCATCCGGCATGGTGGTGTTGCAGTACAAAATGCCGCGCATTTGTGTACCTTCGATATTGGCGCCGGTTAAATCGGCATCACGCAGATCAGCAAAAATCATCTGGCTACCACTGAGGTTGGCACCTTTGAGGTTGGCGCCATTTAATTCCGCATAATCCATCAGCGAGTCGGAAATATCAGCGCCTTCCAGATTCGCACCCTGCATCCGTGAGTGGGTCAGCCACACACCGACCAATTTGGCATTGCTCAGATTAATGCCTTTGAGGTTGGCTTCACTCATATCGGCACCGCTCAGATCGTGGCCGCTCAACTCAGCTTCACTGAGGTTACAGAAATTACACTGACGGGTTTCAAGTAAGCGGTCCAGGTACACCTTATCGTAGGCAGCAGCACTGCCTGCGACAACCAGACCGATAATCAGAAGGGCTTTATTCATTGGGTTCTCCTGCTAATCCTGTGCGGGCCATTGTCCATGGAAAAACTGTTGGTCTAATGGACGTCGCTGGCGCGGTTTAAGTTCCCGATCCATTTGCTCTTCATTGAGGCTGTCCAGCGGGGCAGGATGACCGATTGCAATCATTGCCCACATATTGAGGTTTTCCGGCAAGGCAAAATGCTCACGCATTTTATCGGCATCAAAGCCGCCCATCTGATGGCTGACCAGCCCCATTGCGGTGGCTTGCAAGCATAGGCTAATACTTGCGGCACCCGTATCGTAGCCAGACCAGCGATTGGGTTTGCCGTTATGTTCAAACTCCGGCATGGAGGCTGCCAGAATGAGGATAGGGGCATTTTTTGCCCATTCCTGATTACCGGGTGCTAACGCGTCCAGCGCTTTTTCCCAAGCTGCTTTATTGATGAATTTATTGCAGATTAGATAACGCCAGGGAGCATCACCATAGCAGGATGGTGCCCAGCGGGCTGCTTCGGTCAATGCCGTAATCTGTTCGGCAGTCACTTCAACTGCCGGGTCATAAGCCCGGCCACTCCAGCGTTCTGCCAAAACGGGTTCTATCGCTTGCTCAGTATCAGCCGGTTTTTGAATCATGAGATTACCTGGGAAGTTGAATCGATGGTTCTTTTGCTGCGCGGTAGAAGGCGCCGATATTGCCGATGACTTGTACCAGATCCGCGTTGCTGCGCTCGGCAATTTCTTCCAGCATGGCTTTACGTTCTGCGCGTTCCTGGCCGCTGATACGCACTTTGATCAGTTCGTGGTGATTCAGTGCATTGTCGATTTCAGCGACAACGTTATCAGTCAGTCCACTGTTTCCAACCATTACTACCGGTTTGAGTGAATGCGCCAGACCTTTAAGGTAGCGCTTTTGTTTATCCGTCACTGCCATGAAATGAGTTACCTGTTTAAAATATACGGAGTATAACAGGAACCCAATATGGCTAAACAACACAAGTTCACGGTCACCGCGGCACGAGGCATGCTGCCGCTGCTGGCAGAGGAACTCAAGCAACTCGGTATCAAACAGTTCAAGCAGGAACAGGGCAATATCCGCTTTACCGGCGAAATAGAAGACGCATACAAAGTCTGTCTCTGGTCGCGGGTGGCGATTCGTGTGCTGATGCCGCTGGCGACTATCACCGCCAATGATCCAGAACAGCTGTATGAGGGTGTAAAAGCACTGACATGGGAAGACCACCTCAATGGTGAAGAAGGCACGCTTGCCGTGGACTTCAACAGCTTCCGCTCCAAAATCAAACACAGCCAATTTGGTGCTCAAAAAGTTAAAGACGCTATCGTCGACCGCTTTCGTGAAATGACGGGTATGCGGCCATCCGTGGATTTGTATCAGCCGGATATCAGGGTCAATGTCTATCTCCGTCACAATCAGGCCACTGTTAGTCTGGATTTGTCGGGTGAAAGTCTGCATCGTCGTGGTTACCGCGCTCGTAATACTCAGGCACCGCTGAAAGAACATCTGGCCGCTGCCATTTTGCTCAGTGCCGAATGGCCACAACAGGCAAGACAGGGCAGGGCCTTGCTGGACCCGATGTGTGGCTCCGGTACCTTTCTGATTGAAGCGGCGATGATGGCGGCAGATATTGCGCCGGGTATTCTGCGCGACTACTTTGGTTTCAGTTTCTGGAAACAGCACGATCGTGATGCCTGGAAGCGCCTCAAAGCCGACGCTGAACGTCGCCGTCAGGCTGGCTTGTCACGTCTGCCTCTGATTATCGGTGGCGATGCCGATCCTCAGGCGACTGAAGCGGCAAGAGCCAATATTGCCGAAGCGGGTTTGGCTGACTGGATTCAGGTATATGATCGCCGCTTACAGGATTGGCCAGCCGTGGCTGACAGTCTGCCCAAAGCAGGTTTATTGGTTTGTAACCCGCCTTACGGTGAACGCATGGGCGATGTCTCTACCTTGCATAAGCTGTATGAAAAACTCGGTGATATCGTCCGTGACTCCTTGCCAGGCTGGCGCTCAGCCGTGATTACCGATAACGCACAGTTGGGCAAATTTACCGGCCTGACTCTGTTTGACAGCGTGCCGTTTGATAACGGGCCGATTGCCTGTGAGGTCTTGTTCTATCGTGCCCCCAAACCTGTCCGTGCTGACGAAATGTCATCGCAGAGCGAGTCGATGCCTGCAGACAAAGTGGTCGAAGCGGAACAGATAGACATTAGTGAACAAGGCCGCATGTTTGAAAACCGTCTCAGAAAGAATCTCAAACATCTGGCGAAGTGGGTCCGTAAAAACAACATCACTTGTTACCGTATTTATGATGCTGACCTTCCGGACTACGCGCTGGCGATTGATCTCTATGACGATCAGGTACATGTTCAGGAATATGCACCGCCCAAGCAGATCGATGCGCAGAAAGCGGTGGAACGCCTCAAGGAAGCGATGCAGATTATTCCTGATGTATTGGAAGTGCCACCAGCCAATGTCGCACTGAAAGTACGTCAGAAGCAGCGTGGCCTGAATCAGTACGAAGCCCAGGCGGCGCAGAATCAGCGCTTTGAGGTCCAGGAAAACGGTCTGAAGTTCTGGGTCAACCTGAAAGACTATCTGGATACCGGTCTGTTCCTCGATCATCGCGACACCCGACATATGCTGATGACACGTTCAGCGGGTAAGGATTTTCTCAATCTGTTCTCATACACCAGTTCGGCCAGTGTTTATGCTGCAGCTGGCAATGCGAAATCAACTACCAGTGTGGATATGTCGAACACATACCTGAACTGGTCACGTGACAATATGCTGCTAAATGGCTTTGACGGCGAGCAGCACCAGTTTATCCGTGCCAACTGTCTGGAATGGTTGCAGGCAGCACAGCAGGAACCGCAGCGTTACGATTTGATTTTCCTGGATCCGCCGACCTTTTCGAACTCCAGCCGTATGGAAGGGGTGTTTGATATTCAGCGCGATCATCCGAGCCTGATTCGCATGGCTGGGCAGTTGTTAAGGGAGAATGGGCAACTGGTGTTCTCAACCAACCGTCGTGATTTCAAAATGGTCGATGAGAAATTCGATGGATTGCGTCTGACTGATATCAGCCCACAGACCATACCAAGGGACTTTGAACGCAACCGTAAAATCCACTATTGCTGGCTGATTGAAAAGCTATAGGCGGCTGACATTAAGCTGTCATAAGAGGGCATTAGACTGACCCTGTTTTTTATAAGGCAGGGTAGCTATGTCATCACATTCACACCGTCAGCATTTTAATAGTCTGGAAGAGTGGACCCGATTTGGGCCGGATTTGGGCGACGAATACTTCCCCAAGTTCACAACTCCGACACAGACCTATCAACAGTGGTTACAGGAAAACCCGGAAGGTTATGTGAACTCAGTCATGGACTGAGTTCAGAACTCGCTCAGCGTCGTTTTAATATCCTGCCACAGTTGGGCATAAGCCTGACTGACAGGCGACGATTTATCAAAGGCAGGCAATGGTGCACGGTGGTCGCCCATGCGTTCAACAACAGCCGCATAGGGAATCGAGGTTGCCAAACCGTTTTTCAGCATTTTCGGTGGATGCGCCAGCATCACCCGATGCAAACTGCGTCTGCGGTCCACCATCGTGAAAAATGCATGCAAACGCTTGGCTTTCAGCTTGTTTTCTTTGAAGAAATCACGGGTTTGCTCAAAAGTGCGAAGGGATAGGTGCGTCGGAATGATCGGCAGGTATAGCGAGTCCGCTGTTGCAAAAATCTGCTCTGTGAGTACAGAGAAGCTGGGAGGACAGTCCAACACCACCAAGGCGTAACTCTCGCCAAACGGTTCCACCAGCTTGTGAATCAGATTACGTTTGCCCTGTTCTGTCTGTTGAGCAAGCTGCTGATCGAGATGACGCAGGGAAAAGTCCGAAGGAATAATATCCAGATTGGCGTAATCCGTGCTTTTCACTAGATCACCGATCGCCGTTTTGCCACTCAGAAGTTTTTTCGGCGCAGTTTTGCTTTTAGCCTTACTGTTCAGCAACCATGAAGCCGCACCCTGCGGATCCAGATCCCAGAGCAGGGTAGGGATACCCTCATTGGCGGCATGCCAGGCAATATTTACGGCCGAAGTGGTTTTTCCCACACCACCCTTGAGGTTGAAAAACGCGATGGTTTCCATGATCCGACTTAAAACGTTTTGGCCATTTTTTCCAGCAAAGCCTGCTGAGCCGCTATCGGCGTGTCCGTATCCGGACATTCGACCCGGTGGTAGCGACCATCTGATGTCAGAATCCACGCCTGGCTGTTGTCTTCGAGGTAGGTTTCCAAATCCTCGATGATCCGTTGCCGCAGCTTCTTCGACTCGATCGGGAAACAGGTTTCAACACGGCGCAACAGATTACGCTTCATCAGATCCGCACTGCCTGCCCAGACCTCCTGGTCACCGCCATTCTCAAAAAAGAAGACGCGTGTGTGTTCAAGAAAACGACCGATAATACTGCGCACGTGAATGGTTTCAGACAAGCCTTGCACACCCGGCTTGAGACAGCAGATACCCCGTACAATCAGGTCGATCTTTACGCCAGCCATGGAGGCACGATAAAGCGCTTGAATCATTTCCTGCTCGACCACCGCGTTCACTTTGAACACGATACGTGAAGGTCGTCCGGCTTCGGCATGTTCAATTTCACGTTCGATTTTATTGATCAGGCCTTCATGCAGGGTAAAGGGCGCCTGCAGCAGTTTATGCATCTGTGGGATCCGCCCCAGACTGGTGAGCTGGATAAACAGATTGTTCACGTCCTCACCGATTTGTTTGTCTGAAGTCAGCAGACCATAGTCTGTGTAGACGCGTGCAGTACCCGGGTGGTAGTTACCGGTACCTAGGTGAACATAACGACGCAGCTTGCTGTTTTCCCGGCGCAGAATCAGTAGCATCTTGGCGTGGGTTTTATAACCGACGATGCCATACACCACATGGGCACCGGCTTCCTGTAGTCTGGCTGCCAGCGCGACATTGGCTTCTTCATCAAAACGGGCCCGTAGTTCAATGACAACCGTTACTTCTTTACCAGCCTGCGCGGCCAATACCAGAGCATCAACAATCGGTGACTTGGCACCGGTGCGATATAAGGTCTGTTTAATGGCCAGCACGTTACTATCCGCTGCAGCCTGACGCAGCAGATCGATAAGCGGCGTGAATGACTGGTAAGGGTGGTGCAGCAGCATATCCTGTTTACGCAGCGTGGCGAATATATCGACATCCGGTGTCAGCCCATCAGGACGGCCCTGAGTAAAGGGTTTGAATTTCAGATCAGGGCGATCAACCAGCGAACACACGGCCTGAATGCGGCTCAGGTTAACCGGTCCGTTGACCAGGTAGACATTGTCACGTTCCATCGCACATTCATTACGCAGGAATTCAACCATGTCTTCCGGACAGTTATGAGCGATTTCAAGGCGAACCTCGTCGCCATAATTGCGCTGGGTCAGTTCATCAGCAATGGTAGCGAGCAGATCGCTGGTTTCTTCAGTATCGATCGCCAGATCACTGTTTCGGGTCACACGGAACTGGTAGCAGCCCTTGACCTTCATGCCGAAAAACAAATCTTCGGCAAAGGCGTGGATGATCGAGGACAGGAAGACAAATTTGTATTCGCCCGGCTGGCACAGTTCCTCAGGGAACTGAATAACACGTGGCAAAGCACGTGGTGCCTGCAGAATTGCATAACCACGGTCCCGGCCGAATGCATCTTTACCGACCAATGAGACGATAAAGTTCAAACTCTTGTTGAGCAGGCGCGGGAAGGGGTGCGCCGAATCAAGTCCCATCGGACTTAGAATTGGCAGAATTTCTTCCTGAAAGTAGTTTTTCAGCCACTTGCTGTGTTCATCGTTCCATTGTGCTCGGGGCAGCACTCGGATCGATTCTTCTTCCAGTAATGGCAGTAAGACTTCATTCATGATCCGGTACTGTTCTTCAACCAGCTCATGGGCGCGTTGGCTGATGAGTTTCAGACATTCCTGTGCGGTGACCTGATCGGCTTCGATGTAGGGATCGCCAATTTCCAGTTGCTGAATCAGGCCCGCGACACGGACCTCAAAAAACTCATCCAGATTGGTGCTGGAAATACAGAGATAGTTCAGTCGCTCAAGCAGGGGGACATTCGGGTCCAGTGCCTGTTGTAGTACCCGCCAGTTGAATTCCAGCAGGCTCAACTCACGATTGATATAGAGTTCCGGATTATTAAGATCAATGGTTTGTTCTTGTTTCATAATTCCTTGCGGCGTCAGAGCGCAGTGATCCTTGTTAGCTTATGCTGTTTATGTGACAGCAATGTTACCGGCAAGTTACCAGCGGTACTTGTCATACATTTCCGGATTGGCCCAGAAACGGCTGTTCAGCCAGTCTCGCTTCGGTTGGTAATTCTCAATGGCGTAGCTGAAAATCTGCAGTCCATCTTCAGTTCCACCGATATGCCGAAAACCCATCGCCAGATAGTCAGTCAATTGCCACCCTTGAGTTTTCGCAATATCTGGGTGACTGATGAGCAGCACGTGCGGTGCATAGCGATTCTTAATCATCCCCAGCCACTGCTGCGCCTCGGCTTTGTCCAGTGATTCCGTTAAATGGCTGACAACAGCCAGATCGACAGGGGACAGATTCTGCAATTGTTGTTGACTGAACGGTGTCGTCAGATGCTGCAATTTAGTATCATTGCCAATTTGCAGACACATTGCCGCTGTATCGCCGGCTGTCAAAATCGACTGAGGTTTGAATTGACGGACAAACGGCGCCAGCAGGCTGGATAGGGCAACTGAATCGGTCATGATAGAACAGGATAAAACATCTGTTGAATTCTGGAAACACAAACGCCTGAGCGAGATGACTCATGATGAATGGGAGAGTCTTTGTGATGGCTGTGCACGTTGCTGCCTGCATAAATTGGAAGACGAAGATGACGGCCGCATGTACTACACTGCGGCGGCCTGTTCTCTACTCGATATCAACAGCTGTCGCTGCAAAGATTACGGTAATCGCCTCAGTGTGGTGCCGGAGTGCCTCCAACTCAGTATTAAAAATGCACACTATTTCGACTGGCTACCGTCGACCTGTGCCTATCGCTTGTTGGCTGAAGGCGAGCCGTTGCCGGAGTGGCATCCGTTGATAACCGGTGATCCGGAAAGTGTGCACAAAGCTGGTATTTCGGTGCGTCATATCGCGAGACCCGAAGACGAAGTTGAAGACCTCACTGAAGCGGTAATCAAGCTCATCCATGAACCTGATCCAGATGCATGACGCCTGAAGAAAGCCGTGAGTTTACCGCCAGACTTGAGCAGGCTGCCATCTTGCTGCTTGAGCTTGAGATCTACCGTAAACCGGACGACTTGGCGCGCCGCTTTGGTCTGCCTTTACCTGTGGTGCGTTACTGGTGGCGACAAACCGATGAAGAAACACACCCGGTCGATCAAACACAGCTATCCCCGCGAGAAGTGAAAAACATCCGCAAAGCCACACAGACTCTGGAAGGCTGGGAAAAAATCAAACGTTATCGTCCACCCTGCGGTGCCAAATTGCCCGGTGGCAAACGATGCAAGCGTTCGGTAGCCATACGTCCGCCTGAAGCCTGGGGAATGGGCGCACTGGCCACGCGCTGCCGTATGCACGGCGGCCTGTCTAAACGGATGTCAAAAAAATTAACGGATGAAGACGATGTGATGTAACCTAGGACGCAACATTCTTATTCATCATCGAGTTGACTGCGACCTAAATGATTGCGAATACGGAAGTTCTCAAACGCCTAGCCGATCTCTGCCATGCTGCTGAAACCGGCACCTTCTTTATCACCACTACAGACAATAAAGCCTGCCACATTCTGGTTGAAGACGGGCGCATTACGGCACTGTCCTATGGCAGTCACCGTGGACAGGGCGTCGTACCTGAACTGCCTTTTATAAAAATCGAGCGGTTCTCATTCAAGCAAAACGTGAAAATGCCCCTGAACAGCCGTTCATTCATTGATGACGGCGTCAATGTGCTTGAATCACTGGGCTTGCATCATGCGGATACCCAGTCGGAAAGCAAGCGCGTTTATCGTGGTGTTGAGATTGAAGAAACACGCATGATTCCCACCCTGAAAAAAGCCAGCGACGAACAGATAAAGAAAAAGCCCGCCCGTATGTACCGCGGCCGCGTCGTCGACGACTGACAAGCATCGAATCTGAGAGCTAAAATCGGTATCATACCGGTCAGTTCTCATAGGTAAGCTAATTTCATGGCAAACTCGACCACTGCATTCAATCAGGGACTGTGTGCTTTTCTTGACCAGTCACCAACGCCTTACCACGCGGTAGCTACAATGAAGAGCCTGCTCATGGAGCAGGGCTTTAAATCATTATCTGAAGCCGATATCTGGGGAACGCTACCTGCTGGAGGCTATTTTGTTACGCGCAATGACTCTTCGATCATTGCCTTTACACTGGCTGGCTCCGAGCTGGCAGAAACCGGTATGCACATGGTCGGCGCGCATACTGACAGCCCTTGCTTAAAGGTAAAACCTAGACCGGAAAAAGTGCGTCAAAGCCTGTTTCAATTGGGTGTTGAAGTCTACGGCGGTGCCTTGCTTAATCCATGGTTTGATCGTGATCTGTCGATGGCAGGTCGGGTCAGCTATGAGGATAAAACCGGTCAGATCTGTCAGGCGCTGGTTAACTTTGAATCCCCTGTTGCGGTGATTCCAAGTCTGGCTATTCACCTTGATCGTGAGGTCAATCAGAACCGTAGCGTTAATCCGCAGCAGCATTTACCTCCCGTACTTTGTCAGCTTGATGATGGCGATAAACTGGACTTCAGAGCCGTGCTCGAGCAGCAGTGTCGCCAGCAGTATCCCGACCTTGAGGTTGGCAAAGTGCTGGATTATGAAATCAGTCTGTACGACACTCAGAAAGCCGCCGTAACGGGGCTTTCCGGTGATTTCATCAGTAGTGCCCGGTTGGATAATCTGCTGAGTTGTTATGTGGGATTGCAATCCCTGCTGGCAGCCGATGGCAAACGCTCAGCCTTACTGATATGCAACGATCATGAAGAAGTGGGCAGCCAGTCGAGCAGTGGAGCGCAAGGCACCTTCTTACAATCGGTGTTGCAACGCTTGACGCAAACCAACGAGAATTACCAGCGCATGGTTGAGCGTTCGATGATGATTTCGGCCGATAATGCGCACGCGATACACCCGAACTACCCGGACCGTCACGATGCTGAACATGGACCGCTGCTTAATCGTGGCCCAGTCATCAAAACCAACGCCAACCAGCGCTATGCCACCAGCAGCGAAACCAGTGCTGTGTTTCGTCAGCTCTGTGAACAGCATGATGTGCCGGTGCAGGACTTTGTAGTTCGCACGGACATGGCGTGTGGCAGCACCATTGGTCCGATTACCGCTTCGACGATAGGGGTGAGGACTTTGGATATTGGTGTACCAACCTATGCCATGCACTCGATTCGTGAAATGGCGGGCAGTCAGGATGCCCACATGCTGCATCGTGTGCTTACTGCATTTTATAACCACTCTATTTAATTAAGGAAACCTAGCTACATGGCTGAAACTGTTGATGAATTGACCGTTGAGTATTTCGAAGGCGAACAAATGACCGTGAAAGAACTGGATAAGGTCATTCTAACCAAAGGTGCGTGGGCCACCGTGATGTTTCGTTATCAGGATCTGGATCGCAAAACAGGTGATTTCGGCCCTGACAAATACACGATTCGTCGTTATCAGAAACGTAACGGCGAATACAGCCAGCGTTCCAAATTCAACATTTCCAGCCGCGATCAGGCTGAGCAGATCGTCGCTGCCTTGACCAAGTGGACGAATGAATAAAAGCGTAGTTACCAACCTCACCGCGGCCTCACTGGTCGTGGTGGGCTGGCTTCTGGATGAACCATATCGGCAAGCAGTATTAAGTACGGGCTTGTTTGCCTTGGCTGGCGGTGTAACCAACTGGCTGGCAATCCACATGCTCTTCGAAAAAGTGCCGGGCCTGTATGGCTCAGGCGTTATCGCGGCACGCTTTGATGAGTTCAAGGCCGGGATCCATGAACTGGTCATGTCTCAGTTTTTTAGCAAGGATAATGTCGATCGTTTTATGGCAGATATGGTGGCGGATAATGCCGAGCACCCGCTTGATTTCAGTGAGGTGATTGAAACCACGGATCTGGCACCGGCCTACGACAGCCTCGTCACTACTATCATGGAGTCCTCATTCGGCAGTATGTTGTCGATGTTCGGTGGCAAAGCTGCAATGGAGCCTTTAAAGCAACCCTTTATCGACAAGATGCGTGTGTCGCTGAATGAGATGGCGCACAGTGATTCCTTCCAGACCAGCGTCAAGGCAAAATTGAGCAGCACCAGTGTGTTTGATGATATTCATCTGCATATAGAACATATCGTGCAGTCACGTCTGGATGAACTGACACCGGAAATGGTGAAAGACATCGTGCAAACGATGATTCGAGCGCATCTGGGCTGGCTGGTTGTGTGGGGTGGTGTTTTTGGTGGCATTATCGGTTTGGCGGCCAGCTTTCTGCCAGTCTGATGTCGATTTGCTGCCCACTGTGCCGTCACCAGGCGGCACTGTTTTATGATTTCAAACAACGGCTTTACTACCAGTGCGGTTTTTGCTCTGCCGTTATTAAAGACCCAGACAGTTGGCCGGACAAAGAGAGTGAGAAAAGCCGTTATCTGGAACATCTGAACCAGGTTGATGATAAACGCTTTCAGCAGTTTGTTTTGCCTATCACCGCGTCGGTCACACAGCGCTATAGCACTACTGATAAGGGGCTGGACTTTGGGGCAGGGCATGCGCCCGTTATCACTCATGTGCTGAAGCAGGCCGGTTATGCTATCGAGCCTTATGATCCGCTGTTTTTCAATGAATCCGATTTACTGCAACAGCGCTATGACTACATCTGCAGTTGTGAAGTCATCGAGCACTTCCATAAGCCTGCTGAAAGTTTTGCCTTGTTACGTCGTATGCTTGAAACCGGTGGCAGCCTGTTGTGCATGACGGAGCTGTATCATGAAGGCATCGATTTTCATCGCTGGAATTATAAAAACGACCCGACCCATGTCTTTATGTATCACCGAAACACTATCAGCTATATTGCTGATAAATATGGTTTTACAGGGTTTTCTATGAATGGGCGTTTGATACAGTTCAGCGCTTAATAACTGCTGAACTGCTGCTTGAGGGCGGGCAGTTCTTCGGCGGGTAAGGTGATGGTGACTTTCACTTTATCGGTGAACTGCTGATCGGTGATCTGACCATGGATTTGTTTCAGCTGATACTCCAGCATTTGCAGTTGCGGGTAGTCAATCTCAAGCGTGAGTTGCGCCATTTCCACCCAGGGAACAAGTGCTGCCGCGGCAATGGCTTCTTTGGCCGCAGTTGCATAGGCTCGGGTCAAACCACCGGTACCAAGTTTTACCCCGCCAAAATAACGGATCACACCAACCACCACATTGATCAGCGATTCACCTTCCAGTGGCGCCAGAATGGGCCGGCCAGCTGTGCCAGACGGCTCGCCGCCATCATGAAAACGTTCGGTGATAAAGCCTTCCGGCTGGCGTATCCGCCAGGCAAAGGCGAGATGATTGGCCCCCGGATGTTGTCTTGCCAATAAACCTAATTGACGCAAGGCTTCGTTCTCGGACTGACAGGGCATAATCACACCGATAAAGCGCGATTTCTTGATTTCGTATTCGGCTTCAGTAGTGGCGGTAACAGTGTTGAACGGAGATGCCATGATGTCAACTATAGGAAAAAAACAGCCAACAATTTAACATATCGTCCCACCACAAAAGCGCAAAGCAGGGAAATAACCATGACTGCGATTACTGTTGAGCACAATCCGAAACAAACCACACTGACTGAGCTTGGCGTTTATGCCTGGCCAATCTGGGAGAAAGAAGCCTCGGAGTTTCCCTGGCATTACGATGACAAGGAAACGGCCTATATTCTTGAGGGTGAGGTGATCGTGACCGCAGCTGATGGCAGTGAGTCTGCCGTGATTAAAGCCGGCGATTTAGTTACTTTCGCAGCCGGTTTAAGCTGCCGCTGGCAGATCAAACACGCTATACGTAAACACTATAAATTCGGCTGATTGCCGGGGAAAAACATTGTCAGAAATTGAGTTTATCGCTGGCCAACGTTGGGTCAGTAACACCGAAGCCGAGTTAGGTCTGGGCATTATCAAAGAAGCAAGCGGACGACGTTTGGAAGTCTTTTTCCCCGCCGTTGGCGAAAGTCGCTTTTATGCCGCCGATAATGCGCCTTTGAGCCGTGTTGTGTATTCCGTCGGCGAACAGGTTCAGACACAGGAACAGCTGAGTTTTACCATTTCCGCGCTGCAACCGTTTAATGGCTGCTATATCTATCAAGGTGAAAACACCGACGGTGATGATGTCAGCTTTCATGAGATGGATCTCGACAGTCGCGTACATTTCAACCAGCCTCAGGATCGCCTGTTCGCCGGTCAGGTCGACAAAAACAGTCAGTTTGAACTGCGTGCCAAAACACTGGCCTATCAGCATGAACTCTACAGCTCACCCGTTTTCGGTTTACTCGGAGCCCGTGTTCAGCTTTTGCCGCATCAGCTGTATATCGCCCGTGAAGTTTCACAGCGTTATGCACCACGAGTCTTGTTAGCCGACGAAGTAGGGCTGGGAAAAACCATTGAGGCCGGCCTGATTCTGCATCAGAAAGTGCTGTCAGGTGAAGCGAAACGCGCTTTAGTGGTTGTGCCTGATGCTCTGCAGCATCAATGGCTGGTTGAGATGCTGCGTCGCTTCAATTTGTCTTTCACCCTAATCGATAATGATCGCCATGAGGCCTTGAGCGAACTCAATGAAGGGAACCCTTTTGACAGTGCTCAGCTGGTTCTGATCGGAATTAACGAATTGATGCAATACCCACGGATGCAGGACGATTTGCTCGCGGCACACTGGGATATGCTGATAGTCGATGAGGCGCATCATCTGTACTGGACGGAGCAGGAAGTCAGTGCGGAATACCGTCTGATTGAGCAACTGGCAGCACAGGTGCCGGCCTTGCTTTTGTTAACCGCAACTCCTGAACAACTGGGCGTTGATAGCCATTTTGCCCGCCTGCGCCTGTTGGATCCGGATAAATTTCATGATCTCGATGGATTCAGGACGCAGGAAGCTGCCTATCAGCCGGTGTCAGAGCTGATTGAACAGCTGGACACTGTTGCTGATGCAGACGCCCTCAAAAACTCAGGCTTAACTGCCCAACTCACCAGTTATCTAAGTGATGATGTGCTTACAGCCTTGCAGCAGGATGAGGCCTTTGTGGCAGCCAGACAGCAGGCCATTCGCCAGTTGCTTGATCATCATGGCACCGGTCGCGTCTTATTCAGAAATACCCGTGAGGTGGTGAAAGGTTTTCCTACACGGGTAGTGCATAGCTATCCGCTGACAACTGATATGGCGCTTAGTGGTGAAGCAGCGCTGCAACCGGAAACGCTGCTGGGTGCAGATTGGCTACAGCAGGATCAGCGTGTCAGCTGGCTGATTGATTTTCTCAAACAGCGCCGAGGACAAAAAGTGCTGCTGATTTGTGCGCTGGCAGAAACGGCCATGGCGCTGGACACCTTCCTCAGCGTACAGCATGGTGTGCGTTGTACGGCATTCCATGAGCAGCTGAGCCTGGTTAACCGTGACCGCGCCGCTGCATTCTTTGCTGATGAAGAAGAAGGAGCACAACTGCTGGTGTGTTCTGAAATTGGCAGTGAAGGCCGTAACTTCCAGTTCTGCCAGAACCTGGTTTTATTCGATTTGCCACTGAATCCGGATTTGCTGGAGCAGCGGATTGGCCGTCTCGACCGTATAGGTCAGCAGGGTGATGTCCAGATCCATCTGCCGTATTTTGAGAACAGTGCTCAATCTGTCTTATTCAACTGGTATCAGCAGGGTTTGAATGCGTTTGAGCAGGTTTTTGCCGCCGGTGATGCCGTCAGTGCCCAGTCAAAAGCGCAGCTTCAAGCCTGTCTGGATGCACCTGAAGATGAAAGCAAGTTGTCGCAGTTAATTGAAACCACGCAGCAACTCGCGGACACAGCCCGGTTAAGTCTGCAGTCTGGCCGCAATCGTCTGCTGGAACGCAATTCCTTTGATCGCGATACGGCCGAAGACTTGATCGCTGAGTTGGAGGAACGTAGTCGTGGATTGGAACTGGCCGATTATATGGATGATGTGTTTGATGCCTTTGGTGTCGAACAGCAGCCCCACAGCAGTGACAGCGTGATTATCGAACCGGGTAACCATATGGTGTACGCGCAGTTTCCTGCATTGCCGGAAGATGGCCTCACAGCCAGTTATCAGCGACACCGGGCTTTGGGCCGTGAAGATATGGCTTTTCTGACCTGGGAACACCCGATGGTGCTAGGTGCCATGGATCTGGTGGTGCATTCTGAAATCGGTAACAGTGCTTTTTGCACCCTGGAAACCGATGCTTTCCGACCGGGAACCCTGCTACTCGAAGCCCTGTTCAAGGTGCAGACTATTGGTACCATGCAGCCGTATCTGAGTCGCTTCCTGCCACAGCGATACCTACGCGTTGTGATTGATGAACAGGGACGCCAGCATCAGGAAAACCTGTCAGACAAAGCCTTCAACAAGCTGGCTGGCCGTATACCGCGGGCAACGTCGCAGGAATTGATTCGTCACGCCAGGCCGCAGATAGAAGCCTTGTTGAAACAGGCGAATAAGGCAGTACAGAGCCGTGGTGATGAAATTAAACAACAGGCTTTAACCGCCTTGCTGGACACGATGCAGCAGGAGCAAAGTCGTCTGAAGGCGCTGGCAGAGATCAATCCCGCAATCAGACAGTCAGAAATTGAGGCGCTGGAGGTGGCGGCACTGTCGCTGGCAGATACGCTACAATCAGCAGAGCTGGGACTCGATGCCATCCGGGTTGCCATTGTGACTGAACCAAGCTAGACAGGGACAGTCAGTAAATCAGGATACGTGAGCTGGGAGCACACTTTGTTGAAAAAAATTACCTTACCCGTAGTCATCATTGCCTTGGCAATATTGGTATTTTTTCTGCTCAAAGCCAGCAAACCTGCGACGCCAGCCAGCGCACAGCCAGAAAAAGCCTGGCTGGTTGATGCTACCGCAGTGAACTATCAGCGTCTGGCACCTGAAGTGACTATTTATGGGCGTGTTGAGACACCACGTGACGCCAATCTCAAAGCAGCGATAGAGGCTGATGTCACCGAAGTGAACGTACTGGAAGGCCATATCGTTCGGCAGAATGATTTACTGATTCAGCTTGATGTGACCGATGTACAACTGGCCGTGCAGCAACGACAGGCTGACCTCAGCGAAACACAGGCTTTAATTGACAGTGAAATGCAGCGTTACCAGCGCGATCAGGGGTTGCTGGCGAATCAAAAGCAACTGGTGAATCTGGCCGATAAAGCCGTACAGCGGGCAAAAAAACTCGAGTCAAGCCGTCTGGCCTCACAAGCGGCACTGGATGAGTCACTGGCTGCCTACGAGCAGCAAGTACTGGCGCTCAAGCAATTGCAATACGACATCAATGAGCATCCTGCACGTCTGGCACAGCTGAAAGCGACCCAGTCACGGGCACAGGCTCTACTTGAGCAAAGCAAAGTGAACCTGGCTCGTAGTGAAATTCGCGCACCATTTGATGGGCGGGTGGCTGGGCTTACCGTCGCACTGGGTGATCGCGTCCGCGCTGGTGATAGTCTGCTCACCATTTATGATTTAAACCAACTGGAAGTACGCGCTCAAATTCCCGGCCGCTATATTGGTCAGGTTCGCCGGATGCTCAGCCAAGGGCAGAGCTTGACTGCCAGGGCTTGGCTGGATGGTGAAGAAAAAACACTCACACTGTCACGTCTCTCCGGTGAAGTCAGGCAGGACAGCGGCGGTATCGATGGCCTGTTTCGTCTGAATGACAATCAGGATCCGCTCCCGTTGGGCACCTTCGTCGAGTTGCAATTGCAACTCGCTGAACAGGATAGGGTTATCGAGCTGCCATTTAGTGCCCTGTATGGCATGGACAGGGTGTATCTGGTCGAGGATGAACACCTGCGTTCAGTCACTATTGAACGCGTGGGAGAAAGAATCTCAAGCTCGGGTAACACCTTACTGATTCGCAGTGAGGAACTGGAGTCCGGTGATTTAATCGCTACAACGCAACTGCCCAACGCTATCACCGGGCTGCGTGTTGAGATTGCCCGTTGATGGAAACGCATCGCAACGATTTTATCGGCATTTTTGCCCAGCACAGGGTAGCGGCTAATTTGTTGATGATCATGATGCTGATCGCGGGCACACTGGCCTTAAGTAAGCTTAATACCCAGTTTTTCCCCAACTTTGCACTCGATGTCATTACCGTGCGGGTGGACTGGCGAGGAGCCAGTGCCGAAGATGTCGAGGACTCGCTGACCAGCCGCATTGAGCAGGAACTGCGTACCGTCGATTACGTCGACAAAATGACCTCGACCTCATCCTATGGCGCAACGGTGGTGACGCTGGAGTTTGAGGAAGACACCGACATGGGCCGGGCATTGGATCAGGTGAAAGACCATGTGGCCCGGATCCGTAATTTACCCTCCGACTCTGAAACGCCGGAAGTCACACTGGTTACGCGCTATGACAGTGTGGCCCGATTACTGATTACTACCGAAGGCGACCTCGACGAATTACGTCCGCTGGCACATCAAATCGAACACGAACTGCTCGACAGAGGTATTTCCCGCGTCAATATCACCGGTCTGCCGGAAGAAGAGATTGCCATTCAACTGAGTACCTATGAGCTGGAAGCACTGGGGCTGAGTTTTAATGAAGTCGGCGATAAGGTCGGTGAGCAAAGTCAGGATTTACCCGCAGGTGAAATTGGCAATAATGAAACGGCGCGTCAACTGCGAAGCCTCGACCAGAGACGCGATGCCCACGCATTCAGCGAGTTACCACTAAAAACCGATTATTCCGGCAGTCTGGTCACGCTGGATGATGTCGCTACCATCGAACGCAGGGCGATGCGGGATCAGGTTAACGTGTTTTATCAGGGCAAGCCGGCAGTAGAAATTGAACTGCAGCGTACAGAAAACGCAGATGCGCTGGCATCCGCCAAAATCATGCAGCAATGGTTTGACGACAACCTCAGCCAATTGCCGCAGGGTGTGCAGATCAAGGTATTTGATGCCAGTTGGCAGTTGATTAAAGAGCGTATCAACTTGCTGTTAACCAACGGTCTGAGCGGTTTACTACTGGTGCTGGGCGTGTTGTTCCTGTTTTTGCACGGCCGTGTCGCATTCTGGGTTGCCGTCGGTATCCCGGTGTCGTTTATGGCGGCCTTGTTTGTTTTGTACCTGCTCGGTGGCAGCATCAATATGATCAGCCTGTTCGGGCTGATTATGTCGCTCGGTATTATCGTTGATGATGCGATCGTGGTCGGGGAAGATGCGCTCTCGCATTACCAGAGTGGTGAACGATCACTGATGGCGGCAGAGGGTGGGGCAAGACGCATGCTGGCACCGGTGATTTCCTCATCGTTGACGACCATTTCCTCGTTCCTTCCATTGATGCTGATCAGCGGTGTTATCGGCAATATTCTGTTTGATATTCCCTTTGTGGTGGTCTGCGTGATCATTGCTTCACTGGTTGAGAGCTTTCTGATCCTGCCCGGTCATCTGCGTCATTCCTTTCATAACATGCATCATGCGGAGCCGGGCCCGACGCGCCGTTGGCTGGATGACAAATTTATATATTTCAGGGATCAGCAGTTCAAACCACTGGTGTCACTCGCTGTTGCACACCGCTGGACGACAATCGCAGTGACATTGGCACTGCTAATTATGATGTTAGGTATGCTTGCCAGTGGGCGGATTTTATTCAATTTTTTCCCTTCACCCGAAGGCACAACCATCATTGCTAACGCCCGATTTATTGCTGGCACGCCCGGTGAGCATGTCGAACGTTTTCTTGCTCATGTTAATCAGTCCTTACAGTCTACGGCCGAAGAGCTCGGCCCTGAGCTGATGGATTTATCGGTCACCCGTCTGGGTACGGCCAGTGCGGCAAACCCGGGGGCAACATCACAAGCTGATGAGCGTTTTGGATCGATTCAGGTGGAAATGATTTCGCCCGATAAACGTGAAGTCCGCAATAAGGACTTCATCAACCTGTGGCGTGAAAAGATCATCCTGCCACCGGGCATTGAAACCTTTACCATCAGCGAACGCCGCGGTGGTCCGCCAGGCAGTGATATCGATATACGCCTGACTGGCGCCGGCGCCGATACACTCAAGGCTGCATCGCAGGATATCGCTGACAAGCTGAAAACCTATCCCGGTGTCAGTGCCATTGAAGACGATATGCCGTTCGGGCAGGAACAGCTGATTTACCGTATTAAGGGGCAGGGCGAAGTGCTTGGCCTGACGGTTAATAATGTCGGTCGTCAGCTACGAGCCGCCTTTGATGGCCAGTTGGTACAGATATTTCAGGATGGTGATGACGAGGTGGAAGTACGCGTGATGCTGCCCGATGCGGAGCGTAACACACTGGCAACCCTTGAAAACTTCATGATCCGCTTACCGCAAGGTGGTAGTGCGCCGCTTTCCAGTGTGGTTGAGTTTGAAGCGCGGCGTGGTTTTGATGTGCTGCGTCACACCGATACACAACTGGCGATTCATACTACCGCTACCGTCGATGCCACAGTGAATAACAATAATGAAATTCTGGCTGATATGCAGGAAGCATTTCTGCCTGAATTGAGTGCTCGTTATGGCGTTAAAGTGGCCTATGAAGGTCGCGCTGAAGAGCAACGTGAAACCATTGGCGATATGGTTCAGGGCGTCATGCTGGCCTTTGTGATGATTTATCTCGTGTTGGCCTGGGTGTTTGCTTCCTATGGCTGGCCGCTGGTTGTGATGTCGGCAATTCCATTTGGTTTGATAGGCGCTTTATTCGGCCATTGGTTGCTGAATATTGATCTGACGATTCTCTCGCTGTTTGGCATCTTTGGCTTATCGGGCATCGTCGTGAATGACTCGATTATTCTGGTTACCTTCTTCAAGCAGTTACGTGAAGCAGGTATGGAGACTGAACAGGCGATCATTCAGGCCGCTACTCAGCGTCTGCGTGCGGTATTGCTGACTTCTCTGACGACCATTGGCGGACTTACACCTTTACTGTTCGAGACCTCGCTGCAGGCGCAGTTCCTGATTCCTATGGCAGTGTCTATTTCCTTTGGTCTGATGTTCTCTACAGTGTTGGTGTTGATTGTGATTCCGGCCTTGCTGGCGGTTCATGAGCAGGCTGTGGATAAGCTCCAGCAGCGTCTAGCAACACAAAATGTATAAATCTGGTAAGTTGGCAAACTGTATTTGAAAGGGAATCATCATGGGGCGACTGAAACACCTGACTGCTGCGATTGTTATCGCTGCGTTTGCCACACCTCTGGCAGCTGATGACGTAAAGGCGGCGTACTCTGATTCATTAAGTTTGCAGGGGCTGGCTGAACAGGTATATCAGCGTTTGCCGGGCAAACTGGGCGAAGCCAAATTCGAGCAGTTACAACAGGCGAATGACAGCGTCAGTGGTGCGTTGTTTGCCGAGCCTGCTACCGCCAACCTGAATCATTTTAATGATGCTGTCGGTAGTGGTGATGGTTTTCAGGAATGGGAAGGTAGCATCGATATGCCCCTGTGGCTGCCAGGCCAGAAACAGGCGCAGCAAGCCTTGTCAGATAAAATCATCGCCGAACTTCCTGCCTATAGTGCAGCGCTGAAATTACAGGCTTCTTCTGAGCTGCGTGAACGGATCTGGCAGGTCAAGCTGGCCGAAACCGAATTGGCTCAGGCAACTCAGGTCTGGATTACAGCAAAACAGCTGGAGAAGGATGTGAAAGCCCGAGTCGCGGCGGGTGATCTACCGAGCACCGAGGCCTTATTGGCAACCAGCAACACGCTTGAGGCTGAGAGTAAGCGTGTACAGGCCGAGTCCAGACTGTCCGAACAACTCGATGCCTATCGTCTGCTTACCGGAACAGAACTCCTCCCGGCGTCAGTATCCGAGTCATTGACCGGGCAGACTGAAATTTCAGCCTCTCATCCATCACTGGCCTTCCAGGATCAGGTTATCAGCCGTTTGCAGGCTGAAATGGGACTGGCTCAGTATGCTTCGTCCAGCAATCCGAATTTGTCTGTCGGCGTGCGACGTGAACGAGGTGATGACAGCGAAAATTTTAATCACAGCCTGGGGGTGGGCATCAGTATCGCACTGGATGATAAACGCTACAGCCAACCTGCCATTGCTGAAGCTTCTGCTGCACTGACCGACGCGCAGGTAGAGCGGCAGCAACTGGAAAAACAACTACAACAGCAGTTACTTGCTGATAAAGCGAGCTTGGCTGCCAGTCAGGCTCAGCTGGCTCTGGCTATCGAGCAGGATAAAACCACACAGCAGTACTACCAGTTGCAGAAACAGGCTTTTGATCTGGGGGAGCTGAATCTGGTTGAGTTGCTACGCAGCCAGACACTGGCAAATGAAAGCCGTAATCGCAAACAACAATTAGAAGTCCTGATTGAGCAAAAAACTGCCGCTGTTAATCAGGCTTTGGGCGTTATTCTCTAGCTTGAAGATGCCTTTTTGGGCGCTTAATTTTTCGTTAAGTTAACCACGCTAGTCTGTGTTCAAGCTGACACAGACTGGAGTGGTTCATGGAAGCAATTTCATTCGATAATCTCGCGGCGCAGAATCTGCTCGCACCTCAAGCGAACGCCAACTGGCATCTGCTACCGTTATTTTCTCTCGCTTTACATCTGCCGGATGAGCCTGAACGCCAGCGCATAGAAGGCTTTATTCATCAGCGCTTCGCTCACCAATACGGGGCTGATATCAGCGTGTTTCTGCCATTGCTGTTATCAGCGGCTGATGATAAGGGGACTACGGCAGCCCTCGGTTTTCAGCCAGCTACTGAAGCACCGCTTTTCCTTGAGCAATACCTTGATTGTGATATCGAGACCATGCTGTCTTTGATGACACAGAGCGATATCCGTCGTCACAGCGTAGTTGAAATCGGTAATCTCGCTTCCGGCCGCCAGAGAGCGACGCAAACACTGTTTCTGTTACTTGCTCAAATTCTGCATGGCGCAGGTTATGAGTGGGTTGTGTTTACGGCTAACCGTGCAGTTCGGATTTGGTTAGCGAGAATGCAGCTTCCGGCCTTTGTCATCAATGAGGCAGATCCACAACGTCTCACAGATAAAGGCGTGAACTGGGGTACGTATTACGACGATCGTCCGGTGGTACTGGCGGCAAATATTGAGCACAGTTTCAGCTACATGAATACGCATCCGCTGATGGCACATTTACGTGATAGCTATGCCAACCAGATTGAACGCTTTGCAGACAGGTTGCCACGATGAGTCTGATTGTCAGCGAATTATCAACAATTGCAACTGAAAAGCCGGCGGCTGTTGCTCTTAGTGATAAGTATGGTGCGCTGTCCTGGGAGGCCATGCTGACCGAAGTCAATCAGCTTGCAGCAGCACTGCAAAGCTTTCACGGTCAGGTTGTCGCACTCGCGGCAGAGAATCAGAGTGCCTGGGTGTTAATGGATCTCGCCTGCCTGAAAGCGGGCGTGATTTTATTGCCATTACCCGCTTTTTTTTCGCCAGCGCAGCAACAGCACGCAATTGAGCAGAGTGGGGCGGTGGCGGTTGTTGTTACACAATCACTGGCACAAGACGGTGATGTGGCGCTAAGTGACAGGCTCTATCTGCGACCGGTTACAGCCCCGCATTCTGCTGATATTCCGGCAGGAACGGTAAAGATTACCTTCACCTCTGGCTCGACGGGTCAACCGAAAGGCGTCTGTCTGAGCGAAATGAACCAACTGAATGTTGCCCGATCTTTATTAGCCCGGACCGCTATTTCGCAGGCTCGCCATTTATGCATTCTGCCTTTGTCTACCTTGCTGGAAAATATTGCCGGTGTGTATACGCCGTTACTCAGTGGTGGCGAAGTGATCCTGAAGGCGGCCGAGGAGCTTGGCTTTAACGGCAGTAGTGGCCTCGATATTCGTCGCTTGGCTGCTGAACTGGACCGAGTTAAGCCGGACAGTATCATCCTCCTGCCAGCTTTGTTGTCAGCCCTCATTGCTTATATCAGACAAGGCTGGCAAGCACCCAAAAATCTTAAATTCATTGCTGTCGGCGGCAGCCGGGTAGGCTCTGGTCTATTAGAGGCGGCCAGTGAAGTCGGATTACCCGTGTATGAAGGCTACGGTTTATCGGAATGCAGTTCAGTGGTCAGCCTCAATACAGCATTGATGAATGAGGTCGGTACTGCTGGCAAGGTTCTGCCTCATCTCACAGTGACTATTGAAGACGAAGAAGTGGTGGTTTGCGGCAATAGCTTTCTTGGCTATGTGAATGAACCGGACAGTTGGTATCTCGACCGTGTCTACACCGGTGACATTGGGTTTATCGACTATAACGGCTATCTGCACATCATGGGCCGACGCAAAAATCTGCTTATCAGCAGCTTTGGCCGCAATATTAATCCCGAGTGGGTAGAAAGCGAAATCGTCGCCAATCCGGCGATTGGCCAGTGCATCGTACTCGGTGACGCCCGGCCTTTCTGTATTGCGCTGATACATCTTGCTGATAACTCACTGAGCGATACCGAAGTTGATAGCTGGTTAGCGAAAGTGAATAGCACCTTACCCGATTACGCCAGGGTCAGGCACTGGCTGCGCATGCCAGAACCATTATCGCCCCTGACGGGTACGCTGACCGCAAATGGTAAGCCGGTTCGCGAGCAAATAGAGCATTTCTATTACACAGACATTAACCATCTATACAAGGAGCAGGCTTGAATGGCTTTTTTTGATGAATTGCAGCAGGAAACTGCTGAAGCCCGGGCGCAATTATTTACCGCCCCGATTTTTGAACGTGCCTTTACTGGCGACATCACGCTTGAGCTTTATGTCGATTTCCTCACCCAGGCCTATCACCACGTTAAACACACGGTGCCGTTGTTGATGACTGTCGGAGGCGCTTTGCCGGAAAGCAAGGAGTGGCTGAGAAATGCCGTTGCTGAATACATTGAGGAAGAACTGGGGCATCAGGAATGGATCCTCAACGATATTGCTGCCTGCGGCGCCGATAAAGAAGGCATTAGAAACAGTGAGCCCGGCCTTCACACTGAGTTAATGGTGGCCTACGCCTATGACATGGTGCAGCGCGTTAATCCACTCGGTTTTTTTGGCATGGTGCATGTGCTGGAAGGGACCAGCATCAGCTCAGCTGACCAGGCGGCAGAGTCGATACAGCAAACGCTGAATTTACCGGACAAGGCCTTCAGTTATCTGCGTTCTCATGGTGCGCTTGATCAGAGTCATGTGAAATTTTTTGAAGGGCTGATGAATCAGATTATTGATCCCGCTGAGCAACAATTAATTATCAATGCCGCCAAACGGTTTTATTACCTCTACGGGAATATTTTCCGCAGTCTGACCGGGGAAACGATGCCATGTACAGTCTGAACGACAAAACCATTGTTTTAACTGGTGCGGCAGGGGGGATTGGTACTGCCGTTGCCAGATTGCTGGATAAGCTTGGCGCTTCACTGGTGTTAACCGACATTAACGCCGGACAGCTTGAAACGCTCAATACACAACTGGGTGGCAGACACTATACCGTCGATTCTGATTTAGGCAGCGCCACAGGTCGGCAGAAACTTATTGCGATTTGCCAGGAGCTGATGCGGACCCCGCAGATGTTGATCAATATCGCCGGTATCAATCGTTTTGCCCAAATTACGGATTACAGTGACGAGCAGCTCAGCACACTGATTAACGTCAACCTGACCAGTCAGATAGCGCTGTGTCGTGATTTTTTACCTTTACTGCAAGCACAGTCCGAGGCCTCAATCATCAATGTTGGTTCAATTCTCGGCAGTATCGGCATGCCTGGCTACAGCGTTTACTGTGCAAGCAAATTCGGACTGCGCGGTTTTAGCGAGGCGCTTGGACGCGAACTGATGGACAGCCATATTCAGGTTCGCTATTTCGCACCACGGGCTACGCAGACAGCACTCAATGACAGCCGCGTCAATGATATGAACAAGGCACTGGGTAATGCCATGGATAGCCCGGAGCAGGTTGCGACAGAACTGGTTAACTTTCTGCAAAAGCAGGACAAACGCGCCTATCTGGGCTGGCCAGAGAAACTGTTTGTAAGGATTAACAGTGTGTTTCCGGCGCTGGTCGATCAGTCATTTCGTAAACAACTTGCTGTTATTAGACGTTATTTGTGAGGCATAAACCATGAGAAGAGTCATATCTATATTATTGTTATCACTTAGTTTTTCCGCTGTCGCCGAGGTCATGGATGAAGTGGCGGCCATTCAAACTGGCTGGGCTGAGGCAAACTATCAGCTTAAAGACAAGGCGCAGCAAATCCGCTTTGAGCAGTTAATGCTTAATGCTGATGCTTTGGTAAAAAAAGAGCCACAGTCGGCCGAAGCTTTGATCTGGCGTGGCATTGTCAGCTCAAGTTATGCCGGTATTAAAGGTGGACTTGGCGCCTTGTCACTGGCTAAAAATGCCAAGGCTGATTTTGAGCAGGCCATGAAAATAGATGATCAGGCCCTGATGGGATCGGCTTATACCAGCCTGGGTACGCTGTATTTTAAAGTGCCGGGATGGCCGCTGGGTTTTGGTGATGATGACAAAGCTGAAATGCTGCTGAAAAAAGCCTTGACCATTAACCCTGACGGCATTGATAGTAACTACTTCTACGGTGCTTTTTTGTTGGATCAACGTCAGTACGAACAGGCGGAAAACTATCTGCTCAAAGCACAAAAAGCGCCAGCCCGTCCCGACAGGCCTCTGGCTGATCAGGGAAGACAACAGGAGATTGCAGAGGCTTTGCAACAGGTCCATAACCAGATGAAAGCAGCACAGCATGCAGGTTTTGCTCATTGAAGATGACCCTTCTCTGGCAGAAGGATTAAAACGTTCACTCAACCGCGAAGGCTTTATCGTCAACCACCTGTTGCGCGGTAAAGATGGCGTTCATGCAGTCACTACCAGCTCGCCGGATATCGTGATACTGGATCTGGGCCTGCCCGATATGGATGGTCAGGAAGTCTTGAAGTCCATACGAAAACAGGATGCCGAATTGCCCGTGCTGATTCTAACTGCGAGGGCTTCGGTTGAAGATAAAGTGGCCGGGCTTGATAACGGTGCCGATGATTATCTTGCCAAACCTTTCGAGACTGACGAGTTACTGGCGAGGTTGCGTGTTTTTGAGCGTCGTCTGAGCAGTTTTAAACATGCGGGCATGTCGATAGGTTTAGTCAGTCTGGACAGCAAAGCGCAGACCGTCACGGTCAGTGGCTCGCCGATTGAACTGTCGCGACGTGAATTTATGTTACTCAAGGTGTTGATGGAAAATGCCGGCCGGGTACAGACCAGAGACAGTCTGGAGAGCAAACTCTATAGCTGGGGCGAAGAGATTGCCAGCAATGCCATTGAGGTCCACATCCACCATCTGCGTAAAAAACTGCCTGATCAGTTCATCAAAACAGTACGTGGCGTTGGCTACACGATAAAACCGGCATGAAGTCGATTCGTCTGTTTTTACTGTTATCGCTGTTAGCCACCATCACCCTGGTGAATTTTGTCGCTTTACTGCACGGTTACCAGTCGAGTATGGAAAAAGCACAGCGCTTGTTCGACTCGCGTCTGGAAAGTACGGCCAGATTGATCGCGGCGGCGAATTCAGAGAACGCAGTACAGCAGACCATTGCCGAGCAACAGACGCCATATACCTATTTTCAGATTTGGGACAGTGGCGGAAAACAGCTTTTAACGCGATCGCGAAATGCCCCGGAGCTGACGTTCGGTGAACTCAGCGAAGGATTTCACGAAATCAATCATGCCAGCTATCGCTGGCGTAACTTTGTGTACCGTGATCAGCACCTAAATCGTTGGATCGTCGTCGCGGAACGTAGTGATGTTCGCTACAGTCTGGCTGAAGAAGTCGTACTGGAATCGTTATTGCCGATAGTGCTGGCGATACCAGTGGCAGCATTGATTATCTGGGTCGCTGTCGGGGTTGGTTTGAAACCGTTACGCCAGTTTGCCGATCAGGTAAGACATAAGCGTGCCGATGACTTGAGCCCCATCGAGTTGGAAAAAGTACCGCATGAATTGACCAGTGTGGTCAGTAATACCAATGCACTGCTGGGAAGACTCGATGATGCCTTCCATCGGGAGCAACGATTTGCTTCAGATGCTGCCCACGAGCTGAGAACCCCAATCAGTGTGCTCAAAGTGCATTTACATAACCTCAGGAAGCGGCTTGGTGATCAGGATGAAGATATTGGTCTGCTCAAGGCAGGCATTGAACGGATGGGGCATCTGATTGAGCAAATCCTTGCTCTATACCGAACATCACCCGATCAGGCATCGGTGCGATTTGAACGCCTTGACTTGACCAAACTGGCGCAACAGGTGATAGCTGATGAATTTGCTGCGATTGAACAGAAACAACAGCGTATTTCGCTGGATGGGGAGACGGCGTTGATACAGGGCAACCCCTTTGCTATCGAAACCTTGCTGCATAATTTAATCAGTAACGCTCACAAATACACACCGGAGGGTGGTGAGATCCATGTCCTAGTGGCTAGGCATAAAGATAACGTCGTTCTGACAGTGGAGGACTCCGGCCCGGGTATCCCTACGGAACACCATGAACGGGTGTTTGAACGTTTCTACCGGCTTCAGGGTGACCGCCATGATAGTGGTGAACTTGGCTGTGGACTTGGCCTGACAATAGTTAAGCATATCGCTGATTTGCATCAGGCTGATATACAGCTTGGCGCATCGTCGCTGGGGCACGGTCTGGCTGTCCGGGTCATTTTCCCATTGGAGAACACACTGTGAAGACATGGCTTGGTTTATGGTTTCTGCTATTCCTATCATCTACGGCAGTGGCCGCTCCGCCAGTGATAGAGGTTGAAATTAAAGACCATTTGTTTTATCCGGATGAGGTGCGAATTCCGGCTGATACCAAGGTGAAGCTGTTAGTTAAAAATCTCGACCCGACGGCTGAAGAATTCGAAAGTTATGAGTTAAACCGTGAAAAAGTGATTGCCGGCCATAGTGAAGCGATCATTTTTATTGGCCCATTACCGGTAGGTGAATATCCCTTTTTTGGGGAGTTTTTTCCTAAAACGGCTCAGGGCCGGGTGATAGTGGAGTAAGCCCATGTTGCTAAATGCTGTCATTATCATTCTTCGTGAAGTGCTCGAGGCGGCACTGATTGTCAGTGTTTTCCTGGCGCTCAGTCAGTTACTCAACCGCAAGCTGTGGTGGATGTTACTGGCTATGGTGGCAGGGTTTGCCGGTGCTTATGTCTATGCTGCCAATCTCAGCCAACTTTCCATGGCGCTGGAAGGGACTGGGCAGGAAGTACTGAATGCTTCTTTACACAGCCTGATTTTTCTTTGTCTGCTGGCTTTTATGATCAGTGTGCCGCACCAGGACAGACCTGTCTGGCGGCGTATAAACCTGCTGACACTCGTACTCGCGGTGATTACAGCTATCATCCGTGAAGGATCGGAAATCATTTTATATATCAGGGGCTTTGTCGGCATTCCTGAGTTATTGAATCCCGTCCTGGTAGGCGGCGCTGTCGGTGCGGGTATTGGTCTCAGTGTTGGGGTGTTTTTCTATTACCTGCTGGTAAATATGCGAACCACTTACGGCATTTGGCTGGGCTATCTTATTCTTTTATTAGTAGGTGGCAGCATGGTGGCACAGGCTGTCGAATTTATGATTCAGGCTGACTATATTTCGGCAACGACACCGCTCTGGGATAGCTCTCATATCATCAGTGAGCGTTCGGCCGTCGGCCAGTTACTGTATGCACTCATAGGCTATGAGGCGACGCCTGCACCACAACAGGCAGCCGCCTATTTCTGTAGTATTGCCTTGCTGGTCTTTGCTGCCTGCGTCAGTTTCTTTTTCAGAAGTAAAACACCATGAACAAACGTTTATATTTCACGCTGGGTTTTGGTCTTTTTCCTTTATTTGCAGGGGCGGATGACCTGGCAATCGACAAGGTTTATCACCCTTATGTTCAGCCACTGGAAAAGGAAGTGGAGTGGCGTATGGTCGCAGCTGATGGGGATCACTTACAGCGACTGGGAATCGGTCGCTCACTCAATGACAGGGTGTTTGTTGAGGGCTATCTGCTCGCTGCCGAAGAAGGGGATACCTTTCGTCTCGAAGGCTATGAGCTCGAAACCCGGCTGCAACTGACCGAGCAGGGTGAATATGCCATAGATTGGGGGCTCCTGGTTGAACTGGAAAAAGCCCATCAGGAAAATGAGTGGGAGTTGGCGTCAGCGATATTGATGGAGAAGCAATGGGGGCGATGGAGTGGAGCCGCCAACCTGTGGCTTGAGTATGAGTGGGGCGATGATATCAAGGATGAGTTTGAAACCGCTGTTGCCCTGCAGGGACGCTATCGTCTATCCCCCCAGTTTGAGCCGGCTCTTGAGTTTTACGGTGGTGAGAACACCCGGGCGCTGGGGCCGGTCGCGATGGGCGATGTGCGTTTCGGTGGTGGGAAAAAGCTGCATTGGGAAACAGGCGTCTTATTCGGTCTGAGTAAAAAAACGCCAGATGCTGTATTACGGCTACTGGCCGAATACGAGTTTTAGATTATTGCACCGCCTGTTCACGCATGCGTTTTTCCAGGTCGTTCCATAATGACAGCTTAGATGCCTCGCCAACGCGTTGGCCTTCACCACGCGATTTTGCCAGCCATAGTCCGGTACCGTTAAAGCTGTAGACCGGTATCAGGTCACCACGTTGGCTGGCGGGTTTGATATCTATAATCAGGTTATCCAGAACCAGAGGTACTGAACGCTTGGTTTCAAAGTAGGTCAGCACCATATGCGCCTGGCCGATCTGGGTAGCTTTGACGTAGGTAATACGCAGCTTGTCTTCGGCTACACCCAGCTCCTTCAGAGTGAAGTATTTGGCGATAGAGTAATCTTCACAGTCACCGGCACCGATGGAAAGCATTTCCAGTGGAGTGGCCCAGTAATCATTCTTTTTCCACAGGTCGCTATCATTCAGGAAAAGCACATTGGAATTGAAGAACTTATTGACGAGCTCCAGTTTTTCTTTTTCCGGTAAAGCATGATTGGCCGGGTCATCAACCAACGCACGCCAGTCTTCGACACGTTTTCGTGCAAAGCGGTTGTATTGTGCTTCAATGCTGACCAATAGCTCTTCACTGATATTCAGCCTTGCCACACCCGGCAAGGTGAATAACAGCGAGGTTATAAACAGCATTAACAGTGATGAGCGGTAGCGATCCATTGCATGCCTGTTATCAGCGACTGATACCAAACAGTCCGGCTTGTTTCACGATTTCAAAGTCATCATCGGCGCTTACGGCTTCGGCGAGAACTTTCACTTCAATCAGCGAAGCCACTTCCTGAATCAAATCGAGGAAATCAGGCTTGCTGGCGTTGCCACGAATATCCTGTGTTAGATCTCGGGCCAGGCGAATGTAGTCGATATGCAGTTCACGCAACATATCAATCGGTATGATATCCGGCGAATAGCGTTTCAACAGCATGGTTGCACCCAACGATTCGACAAAACTGCTGAAGCTATCGAAAGCTGCAAGATCCTTAACCGCTGCATAGGCAGTGACAGAGAAGGCGAGCAACTCGTTGTTAAGTGAGGTTTGCTCAAGCCTTGCGGCAAGCCAGCTCTGGAAGTCGCTGGATGCCAGCGATCGGGTTGACAGGTTAATGGTGACCGGAGTGGTGATGGCATCGGCTTCCATACGCTGGATAATTTTGTTGACGATGAGTTTGTCGAGTTCCTCAGCGAGGCCGAGGTCCTGAGCGACAGAGAAGAAGGTACCGATGGATAAGACCTTACCATCGCTGCCCCTGACTTCAGTAAAGGCTTCTTGCATGACTTTGACCGGCTCGGCGCCACTGTAATTGAAGGCTTCGGCAGTAAAGGTGATTTCCGGTGTGTGATTATCAATGGCGTCCTGAATGGCGGCTTTCCAGCCCAACTCATCCATCGAGCTGATTGATTCCTGCTGGATAAAGTAAGCATTCTGACCGATATTGCGTGCCTGTTCGTACGCCTCAATCAAAGCTGGCATCAAGCGGTCAAATTCACTGGTCTTACCAATTTGTACGATGCCCATATGAACCATATCTTCGAGATTAAATTCCTGCGCTAAGTTATTGATATCGTGTTTTAATTTTTCCGCCAATACTGTGACGGAATTCACATCTGACGCCTGACTTATCAACGCGAATTCGGAACCATAGAGTCGATAAGCTGTGCCCGTGTCAGTGACTGCTTGTTGCAATACATCAGAGAAACTCTGCAGCAATTTATCGACTTTTTGATTACCCAGTTGTTTGCTGATGTCGCTGAGGTCATCAAATTTAAGGTAGAGCACATAGCCGTTATCGCCAGTCGCCAGCGCACGTTTGACATCGACATTGAAAGTTGCCTGATTGAACAGCCCTGTCAGCAGATCGCGTTTCAGGCTGTCATTAAGGGCATCGAGACGGTTATTCAGTCGGGCAATGGTATCGCCGATTTTCTTCGACATACCGTTCATGGATTGCGCCACATGGCGGACTTCAGTGGTCCAGGGCAGTTTGCTGATGGTGGTGAAGTTACCGCTGGAAATTTCATTGGCCTGTTTCTGAATGGCCTTCAGCGGTTGAAGTGTCAGCCTGAGTACCAGCATCAACAGGATAAATGCCCCAATAAAGACCAGTACCGAGTAGAGCAGTGTCTCTTTGGCTTGCTGATAGAGTTTAAGGTAGCCATAGGCAGGGTTACTGCTGACATAAAGCGTGCCGGAGATATTCCAGCCGGAACTGATTTCTGACATGGCAGTGGCCGTTTTCATTGGTAGCAGTGTGATGACCCAGTCTGGCACACCTTCCATTTGCACCGGATTGTTCAATTTGACAAGGTTTTCACCATCCACATTTTCCAGGCGCATTTCCTTGTAATAGCCCATATCAAAAATGGCATTCATCATTGTTTCAAGAATGGGATCCTGCTCGTCGTCCATGTGCGGGCTTAAAGAAAGACCGAGAGACGTGGCGGTATCCTGAACATGAATTTCGGATTCGACTTCAAGATAATTCCGAATATGAGTCATGCTGAGATAAAAGCTGACGGAGAAGACGATCAGGAAGATAAGGCTGATCAACACCAAAAGCTGCTTGGACAAAGACATAATACGATCCTCGAAACAGGCCAATGTCAAAAATGATTCGTCAGTGCTGAAACTTAGAACTATCCTTTACGTTACAGCCATTGTGGTGACGAAATGCCTTAACAATACGCTGCCCCCTTGCAACAGGCAAGCAACAGCAGCTGCGGCTTAAGCTCTGCTTTTGTTTTACACAAACGGTTGCTACGATCACCGTTTAATTCCTAGCTCAAGGACAAGCATGTTCGCAACCATGATGCAGATGGGGCTGCTGATCGCTTTCGGCAGTCTATGGCAACTTCTGGCACCTAAACATATTCCAGCTTTGGCACATCGTCGTGCATTGACTGATCTGGTGTTTTACATTCTGTTGCCTGCTCTGGTTCTGGATGTAATTTGGGGCAGCGCGATTGACCTGACTTCCGTCAAGATCTCACTGATTGCCCTGTCAGTACTGGCATCATCGGCGCTATTGATGTGGGTAGTGCTGCGCTTTTATGGCAACAGCAAACAACAGAAAGGCGCTTTGATGCTGGCTGCCATCTTTCCTAATGCGACCTATCTTGGCCTGCCAGTGACCGATCAGGTGTTGGGGAGTTGGAGCAATGCAGTAGTGCTGCAGTTTGATTTGTTTGCCTGTACGCCGGTATTGCTGACGCTCGGCATTCTGATGGCAAACCATTTCGGTTCGGATGGGCGCAAAGTTCATCCGCTAAAAGAGTTAAGCCGCGTTCCTCCCTTGTGGGCGGTAGGTGCTGCGATTTTGTTGAATCTTTTCCATGTGCCGAGACCGGAGTTGATTCACAACACCTTAGCGATTTTATCCGGTGGTGTTGTACCGCTGATGCTGATTGCACTGGGCATGAGCTTGCGCTGGGATACGATGCGTTTACGTTATCTGCCAATGCTGCTGCCGGTTAGCCTTATTTCTTTATTATCAGCGCCTTTAATAGCTTTGTTAGTAAGCACATTGTTCGCTGTGCCGGCACAGATAACTACTGCAGTGGTACTACTTGCTGCCATGCCCACGATGATTTTCGGCATTGTGATTTGTGAGCGCTATGGCCTGGACAGTGCACTTTATGCCGCCGCCGTCTTTTTTACGACCTTACTTAGCGTTATTTCGCTAACCGTCTGGTTTCAGTTTTTATCAGCGGTGTAGTCAGCCCAGTCGAATCCCGATGATTCAATGGCGTTGATCATCAAGCTCATTGCTTCGTCGACCTCAGTTTGTTCACCACGCAGGCTGAACAATATATAAGGTACTTTGCCGAGGTGGGGGAGGCTTGAGAGTAACAAGTTTGGGTAGTGCGCGACGATGGCATTCATGGTGTCGAGCAAGTCTGATTCACGGCCTTTGGTGATGGTAATCATGCGCTCATATCGCGGGCGAAGATTACGTAGGAAAGCGTATTCGTTATCCAGCAGCCATTCGACCATAGGCCAGGACATTTCCGGAAAGCCCGGCATAAAGTGATGATTATCGACACTAAAGCCAGCAACCTGATTCACCGGGTTGGGGATCAAACGACAACCTTCGGGCAGGTGTCCCATCAATACGCGGTTGGGATAGGCCGCTTCACCAAATTTGGCTTCGATTTGACGAATAGCCTCAGGGTGCGGCACCACGGCTACACCTTTGACTTTGGCGGCTGTCTGCCGGGTACGGTCATCTGGGGTCGCACCGATACCGCCGAAGCTGAATACCAGATCATCGGATGCCATGGAAAAGCGCATCGCCCGTTCAAGTTGCTCGGCATCATCACCAACGATTAAGGTCCAACTGAGTTCCAGGCCGCGTTTGGCCAATGTGTCCTGCAGAAATTTGAAATGCCGATCCTGGCGCTTGCCGCTGAGAATTTCATCCCCGATGATGAGTGCACCAATTTTCATCCGCGAGTCATCTCCTGACGATTACGCATAAAGTCCGCTGTCTGTACAAAGGATGACATTAACTGTTCAGCAAAAAGCGGATCAAGATCCAGACTTTTGAGTGCCTGTGCCATGCAGTATAACCACTGATCGCGCTCTTCAATACCGATAGAAAAGGGCAGGTGTCGCGCACGCAGACGCGGGTGACCAAACTTGTCAGTAAACAGCGGTGGCCCGCCTAACCAGCCACTGAGAAACATAAACAGTTTCTCTTCGCTGATACCGATGTTCTCGGGATGCAGCTCACGAATCACTTGCGTTTGCGGTGTGTCACACATGATTTGGTAGAAGGTCTGACATAACTTTCTGACGCCAGCTTCGCCACCAATTCGTTCATAAGGGGTTGCAATATCTGCCATGGGACTCATATACACAAAAGGGGTAATAGTATCCTGACTTATCTGACTCATAAAGCCAATCAAGGTTGCGGCGATGCGTTCAGACCGGGATAATTGAAAAATTTTTTACTAATCTAACTGAGGAGAAATCCGATGAGCGAAAGAATCGTAATGCGTACCGGTGAAGCACTGGTTGCCGGTGGCCCTGCTTTTACAGCAGCAGAGCCTGAAGTTGTAATTGGTGAACTGGACGGCCCGTTCGGTACCGCATTTGCCAACCTGATGGGTGACCAGGTTCAAGGCCACTCACGCGTATTGGCGCTGATGAACACTGACATGCAAGTGCGTCCTGCGACGTTGATGGTCAGCAAGGTCACTGTTAAGAAAACCGCTTACACCAACATCCTGATGGGTACTGTTCAAGGTGCGATCGCGAATGGTGTTCTGGATGCAGTGCGTAACGGCACCATTCCTAAAGATAAAGTGAACGATCTGGGTATTATCGTTTCTGTCTGGCTGAACCCTGGTATCACTACTGTGGAAGATCTGGACCACGAAGCCCTGTTCAACATTCATCGTGAAGCGACTCGTCGCGCTATTGAAAAAGCGATGAACCACGAACCAAGCATCGATTACTTGCTGGAAAACCAAGAAAAACTGGTGCACAAGTACTACCAGAAAGAACTCGACGCTAAAAAATAAAAGGCACAGAACTCAGCTAGTTAGCTGATGTCTATGACCTTAGAGGTTAATTTACAGCCTCCTATATTTGACGGTCTATTTGCATTTGCAGATAGACCGTTTTTTTTGCCATGTATAATCAAGCTATGACAGATATCGCACAGGCAGATATGGAACTGTATTCCATTGATAAACTCATGCATGAGACCCGGCAGTTGGCTGCAAAATACCGGCAGACAACCGGGAGCACCTTGCCTGTAACCGGCGAAATTGCCCGTTTCGATGCAGCGAAAGCGCTGGATTTGGCCTTAATCGATGATACGAATAGTCCGATTGATGCTCTGGGGCGTTCTGGTGAGCGTGAAGGCAAGCGCATCATTATCAAAGGCCGTGCGATATTTGAAACCACACGATCCAGCCCGCGTATTGGTCAGCTAAACCCCGAGCAGAACTGGGACCTCGTTGTGCTGGTTCTGTTTGACGACAATTACGAGCCTGAAGAAATCTACGAAGCGAGCCGTGAAGCCATCGCCGACGCATTAGAAGGAAAGAAAGACAGTGGCCGCAAAAAACGTGGCGCCATGTCGATTGCCCAGTTCAAAATCATTGGTGAACGGGTCTGGGCCCGCGAAAGTGGACTGCAAGAAGAAATTTGGGATAACCAGTAATAATTAAGGAGAGACAATGAGCGTAGGTGGATTTATTTTCTGGGGCTTAGTCGCGGTTTTACTGGTCTATGTCGTTCTGATTTATAACAATCTGGTCAGTCTCAAACATAATGTCAGCAAGGCCTGGTCCAATATCGACGTGTTATTGAAGCAACGTCACGATGAGTTACCAAAACTGGTCGAAACCTGTCGTCAATACATGAAGTATGAACAGGAAACCTTGGAAAAGGTCATGCAGGCGCGTTCTTCTGTCGCCAGTGCGCAACAGCAAGGTGATATTGCTCAACTGGGTCAGGCTGAAGGTGCACTTCGCTTAGGTTTGGGTAATTTGTTTGCCTTGGCTGAAGCCTACCCGGAACTCAAGGCAGATGAAACCTTTCAGCATTTACAGGCTCGCATTACCGGACTTGAGAACTCTATCGCCGATCGTCGTGAGTTTTATAACGAAAGCGTCAATATCAATAATGTTCGTATTGAGCAGTTTCCGGATGTGTTGATTGCCCGCATGTTCAATTTTACGTCTTTCACTTTACTTGAGTTCAGCGCCGAAGAAACTGCCGACGTTAATTTGCGCGGCCTGTTTGAACAATAAGCTTCAATGCAAGACTTTCTCGCTGCGATTGCGTTTCAAATCAGGCAACTCAGCAATGTCGAATTCTGGATAGCCACAGCCGTTATCACGGCTATTGCCGCTTACCTGTTCTGGCGAATGGCGTGCTGGTATCAGCATGCGCGGCTGATTGAAAACATTCCCACAGCACGGGTTCGTTCAGCACCGCAGGGGTATATTGAACTTATTGGTGAAGCCAAAATGATGGAAGGACCTGTTATTTTTTCGCCTTTGTCACATACCCGCTGCGTCTGGTACAGCTATAAAATTGAAGAAAAGGTCAGGGAATACCACAACAAAGAAGGTTTTCGTTCAAGGTGGCGAGTTGTTAAGCAGGATACCAGTGAGGAGGTTTTTCTGCTTGAAGATGAAACGGGCGAATGTGCCGTAGATCCGGATCATGCTCAGGTTATTACCCGCGGCAAGCAGGTCTGGTATAAAAACGATGCAGTACCGCCAAGACGCTACACCGAGAGGACAATTCTTGAGGGTGAGCCGCTCTATGTGATGGGTCTGTTTAAAAGTGTGGCCAGCGTCGAAGATCAAACCATTCGTCAGCAGGTCAGCCTTAAATTACGCGAATGGAAACAGGATCAGCATCAGTTATTACAACGGTACGATACCGACAGGGATGGCGGTATCAGTGAAACGGAATGGCAGCAGGTAAGACACGATGCGACAACAGCCGTAAAGCGTGACATCGGACAACAGGTCAAGAAGAAAAAGCTAAGCATCATGACGGACAGTCCACATAAGAGTCAGCCCTATATCATTTCTACCGTTCCCGAGCAGAGTTTGATCAGGCGTTACCAACGCCATGCGCTGGCTTCGTTGTTCGGTTTTATCGTGCTAGGCACTGTCATTGTCTGGGCGATTAATCAAAGGGCAGGGATCTAATGGCAATGGATATGACAGAAATTTTTGCTGAGGATGGCCTGCTGTCCCGTCATATTCCTGGCTATAGCGTCAGACAGCAGCAGATTGAGCTAGCCGAAAAAGTCGCTGATGCATTGAACAATGCCGATACCTTGATTGCCGAAGCCGGTACCGGCACCGGAAAAACTTTTGCCTATCTGGCGCCAGCCATGCTGTCAGGGCAAAAAGTATTTATTTCTACTGGAACAAAAAATTTACAAGATCAATTATTTAAAAAAGATTTGCCGAAATTACGTGAAGTTTTATCCACCCCTGTCACTACGGCCTTATTGAAAGGACGCAGTAATTATCTGTGCCATCATCGTTTATCGCTGGCTGAAAATGAAGCCTTCGGAAACCGTAATCAACATACCCTGCAAACCCTCAGAGAATGGGCGGGAAAATCACCATCTGGCGATTTGAGCGAAACCGATTTACTGGATGAGCAATCTGCCTTGTGGCCGAAAGTGACATCAACCGTAGATAACTGTCTGGGACAACAATGCCCGGATTATGAAGACTGCTTTATCGTCGAGGCACGCCGCAAAGCGCAGGAAGCCGATATAGTCATTATCAATCATCATCTACTGATGTCAGATATGGCGCTTAAAGTGTCGGGGCAGGGTGAAGTGCTACCCGATGCAGATGCCTTTATTATCGACGAAGCTCATCAACTGCCTGCTGTCGCCAGTCAGTTTCTCGGGCACCGTGTCAGCAGCCATCAGTTGCAGGAACTCAGTCGTGACAGCATCCGTGAAATGGAGCTGGAAGCGAGTGATATGGAAGATATTCGTAAAGCTGCGGAAAAACTGGATAGTCGACTGCTGCAAATGAATCTGTCTCTCGGTGATACAGAGCAGCGTTTGCCCTGGCACCAATGCCTGAACCAATTCGCTGACGTTGCTGAGCGTTTGGATGAACTGTTACACGCAGTAGAAAATCTGTCGGAAACACTGGAGCTTGCGGCAGAACGAAGCAGGGGACTGGAGCAGTGCTTTCAACGTAGTCAGGATCTGATTGAACGGCTGACGATATTTTCGGATAACAGTCAGGATGAAAATCTGGTTCTGTGGATGGAGAACCGTGGGAGTGGCTTTATTTTGCATGCTACACCACAGGAGGTCAGCGAGCATTTTCAGAAATGGATCAATGAAAAAAACCATGCCTGGGTGTTTACCTCAGCTACACTGACGGTAGCCGGTAAGTTTAATAATTTTGTGCAGCAGTTGGGGCTGGATGATCCGCAAACGGCAAGTTGGCAGAGCCCCTTTGATTACGCCAAACAAAGCCTGCTTTACATGCCTAGCATTCCGGTCGAGCCATCACATCAGTCATACAACTCACATATTGCAGACATTGCCCGTTCGGTCATTACGCTAAGCCGAGGACGTACCTTTTTACTGTTTACCAGTTACAAAGCCATGCATGAAGTGGCGGAAGCGATAAAGGATATGGATTTCCCCATTCTGGTTCAGGGTAAGGGGGCCAAAAACCAGTTATTGGCCGAGTTCAGAGAACACGGCAATGCCGTGTTACTGGGCACGAATAGTTTTTGGGAAGGTGTTGATGTTCGTGGTGAAGCTTTATCGTGCGTCTTGATTGATAAAATTCCCTTTGCTTCGCCCGGTGATCCGGTTCTGGAAGCGCGCATAACTCATCTTCGTGAACGTGGGGGTAATCCATTTCGTTCGATTCAGATACCCTCTGCCGTGATTCAGCTGAAGCAGGGCATGGGTCGGTTGATCCGCGATAAGGAAGATGCCGGCGTATTGGTACTGTGTGATCCTCGTTTTCTGACCAAACCTTACGGCAAAGTCTTTTTACGCAGTCTGCCGCCGATGCCTATCAGCCAAAATCTGGACGATGTCGCTGCCTTTTTTGAGGCAGAACTAGCGGTTTAGTTTAAATCGGCGGCATATTCCTTGAGCAATTCCAAGGGAATAATTTCCGTCGCACGCTGATGGGTACCGGCGAGATATACTCTCGGCGCCATATTGTGTTCATAGGCTTCCAGCCAGCGGGCTGCACACAGACACCAGCGATCGCCTTCTTTCAGGCCAGGAAAACCAAACTCCTTAATCGGCGTGCTCAGGTCATTACCGCGAAAGCGTGAATACTCCAAAAAGGCCTGGCTCACCTGTATACAAACCGTATGCTGGCCGTAGTCTGCATCGCTGGTATTACAGCAGCCATCACGGAAAAAGCCCGTTACCGGATTGGCACTACAACTCTCTAAAGGTTCACCGAAAACGTTGACTGACTCATCTATATCCATGCATCACCAGAATTGTGTCCTTAATTGAGGTGGATCTGACCATCCAGTTTATGGTGGATGGACAGTTCCGGCACTTCAAGTGTCATCGTGACCTGAAGTGTTTCAGTACCTTTGAGTTTGTGATCATCCAGCGCACGCAGCACAGCGTGTTCAATCTCACGCTGTGCGTTGATGCCGACTTTTTTGAGGAATTTGCGAATATCCATGTTGAAGGTATCTTCGTTCATGATATTGCTCCTTCACGATATCAATCGTATTTGATGTATTTAAACCGTGGATCATCAGGTGTGCCAGGCAGAGCGCCATCTTCAAGCCCCGGCTGCCACATCACGACTTCTTCAATTTTTTTGGCCAATTCAAAGTCTTTATTGGTAATACCTTTAGCGGCATGATTCATCAGTTTGACGATAACAAAGGCATACGACACGGTTAAGTCTGGGTGATGAAAACCTGCCTCGGCAAGATGACCAACGGTGTTAACCACCATTAAAGTGCTTTTCCAGCCACTGGTCTTGTACTTACGACGGATCCAGCCGTTTTCGAGATACCAATGAGGCAGTTCCTGCTCAAGACGAGCGGTAACTTCCTCATCGGTATAGGTTTTATCGTTTGATTCTTCTCTCCAGCTCATTGTTTTGCTCCTTATTAATTAGCTTTATTGTACTCCCTGACAGGAAGAATAAAACAGGCGAGAAGAAGCTTGTATCAAAGGATTGAAGGAGTAAGATAAAACTAAACATCACAGACTGAGGGGAAGGGGAGTCACTATGAATGATGCCGCCAGCTTCAGAGAAGTCGGGTTTCTATCTCAACAATGCTGCTTCGGTGATTTTGCTACTGAAATCAAGCAAAGTCCTTACTACACAGTGGCTGAAGACCTGAACAAACTCGGGCAAACTGTCCTCAATCACTGTCAGATCCATCCAGATGACGAAAAAGAAGTCTATCTGACACTGCATTTTCAACGCATGTTGTCGCATTTCCAGTCCATTATCATCATGTCTGAGCGCGGAATGACGCATCAGGTCGAAATCATGACGCGCTGTTTGCTTGAACTGTTGTTTAACCTCGTGGCATATCACCAAAACCAGGACTTACTCGAAGCGATGACGGTTGGGGATGACGATCAGCGGCGAAAAGTATTAAGCAAACTCTATGATGAACAAATTGAATCACCGACATTTACTGAGTCTGAGTTAGCTCACCTCAAACAGGTCATTCACAGTGCCGACAAAATTGACCGCGGTGATATTCATGTTTTCATGAAAGCCGAATTGGCCGGCTTACTCAATGAATATCGGACGACATACCAGTTACTCAGTCAAAGTGTGCATAGCACATTGCATTCCTTACAAGCCGATCTGGAAATAGATGAAACCTTTGATGCAATAGTCGGAATCAATACGCGTGCCGATCACCAGGACAAGTTATCGACACTGATGCTAACTGCAGCGGATTATCTTATGGCCGGTATCGAGATCATGTTCAAAGTGCATCGATTACCCGCAGAGCACAAAGACAATTTAGAAGTGATAAAACATCAAACACAAGACGTCTGGAAACATATCGTAGTGAAAGTCTCACATCGCTAAAAACAGACAATTCAAAATTTACATTTCACTGGTATTCACCTTAACAAGAAGCCCAGATTTTAAAATCCGGGCTTTTTTATTGTTGTCTGTTATTGAAAGCGGGAAAGAGGTTTGTAAGCAGTCACATTTATTATTGATTAGATTTATAAATACATTATTTAACATAATATACACAGTGCCGCCCAAATAGCCGGAAAGGGTAGCAAAAACAAAAGGTTAGCGGTTGCCCTGCCTGACTGCTTGCTCATTTTGCTCAACATTCTCCAAGCCTTTTTTTTGCTCGGGTCTTTTTGTCTTTCTGCTTCCATGTCTGCGATAACTGCTAGTACTGGAATTTCTAATACCTCAGCAATCTGTCTTGCAGCTTCGTTGTCCATCGCCTGGCGATTATGTCTGTAGTTATTAACTTTTGATGATCTCCAACCTAGCAATTCACACAACTGATTGTCGTTTCTAGCACCTGTCTTTTTCTGCGCTAAATCTAAGTAATCGCTTGTTTTCATTTTTTTTACTCCTCGTCCGTATGTCGCGATCTTACTACTCATATTCATGGATGTGAAAATTTATGCTTGACAATGTTCACGCTCGTGAGTTTCTATTCACACTCATGAGGATGAGTAATAACCGCAAATAGCTTCGTCCCGTTGCGTAAGTCCTGATTTGTGAGGGTTTCTTTTGCGGTTGCCCTACCTCTAAAGCAAGTCAGGCAGCTTTTTTTAGGAGTAACCGCAATGAATGACAAAATCGAGCAGGGTGTTTCTCGTGTCCTCTGGGCTTTCGTCATCTTTCTCGTAGTCGCTTCTGGCTGCATCGTTTGGGATAGCTACACACTCAGCCAAGCTGTTCAACAAACCCACGCTGATTTTAAGGAGTAACCGCAATGCTGGTATTAGTTGGATGTGAAGAATCACAGATAGTTACCCAGGCTTTCCGTGCCAAAGGTCACGACGCCTACTCTTGCGATTTACAACCAACTCGTGGTGATGCATCTATTCATTACCAGGCTGACATTTTTGATGTTATCCCAAAAAAGCAATGGGATTTAATCATCCTTCACCCTGAATGCACTGCAATGGCTTTATCAGGGAATCGTTGGTATGGGCAAGGTATGTCACTTCATCAGCAACGACTCGACGCTATTCAATGGACAAAGCGATTATGGAATCTCGCATGCTATCAGTCTCAGCGTGTTGCCCTGGAAAATCCTGCATCTGTCATCTTTCAACACCTCAATGCAGATTTAGTTCAGTACATTCAGCCCTGGCAATTTGGGCATGGCGAAAAGAAGAAGACAGGTCTTGCACTTCATGGTCTTCCAGAACTCCAGCCTGAAAACATTGTGGAAGGTCGCAACGAAACAATCTGGCGTATGCCTCCAAGCCCTACACGCAAACGCGACCGTTCTGTCACTTTCACCGGCATCGCTCGAGCGTTTGTAAATCAATGGTCTTTTTAGGAGTAACCGCAATGACTCGAATCACACAAGCTGAATCAAATCAACGATACAAAACTGCTGTTGAGTCTATTCAGGAGCTTTATAAGCTTCGTGTCCAACAAATCGAACTATCACTCCGTTGTGACTTTGAGAAGAAGTTCCTCATTGCTGAGGAGGCTCATTACGCAATGCGAGCATTGATGTTCACTCGCGGTGCTCATCTTGTTTCAAGAATGCTTCGGAGTGCCTGACATGTATCAGCAATCAATAAACATGCTCGCATTTGAAATCGGATTCTTTGTAATCCCTCTGATTCTGGCGGCATTAGCCGCCTGAATCAAAGCGAAGCGCGATAGCGCGAAGCCTAGACTTGAACTGGGAACACTTAAGGACGAACGACATGGAAACGACTGAAAATAAAGAGACTGGGGTGGGGGGTGTTCGAACACTCAACGACATTTACGGCGTTGTTTTCGATGAACGCACAACCGGTAAAGGCTGGTATACGAAAGTGACTACATTTAACTCTGGCGATGTCGAGTGCCTAGCAATGAAACTGGATTCAGACCAGTCAATCAGGAAGGGTGGTGGTGCCAAACGTGAAAACACATCAAAAGAACAAATGAGTGAAGCGGTACTTCAAAAATCACAAGCTAGGGCAAAGAAACAAGTCCGCTATAAATCACTCATGCTTAACGCTGACCGTATGCTCACACTTACATATCGCGAAAATATGACTGACCTTTCACAAGCTTGGGCTGATTTGAAAAAATTTAGCAGGCTTATGAAAGCTGAGTTCGGCGATGACTGGCATTATATCTGCGTTCCAGAGTTCCAGAAACGTGGCGCCGTTCATTTTCACATGGCTATTTCTGGCTTCTTCGACGTGAACATCGTTCGTAAGCACTGGCGTTCGGTAGTAGGTGAGGGCAACATCGACATAACATCTCCACGTAAAGCCATAGATAAAAATTCATGGAATCCACGTCGAATAGCTAACTACCTGGCTAAGTATCTAACCAAAATCGATAGTGTCGAGTTCAACAAGCGTCGCTATTCATCAACCAACATTCCGCCACCTCCGTTCGTTACGGGTTGGCTACCAATCACAATCGGTCTTTCCGTTGAAATTATCCTGACAAGGATTATCAGGGAACTGACCTACCGTGAACCGACTGACTATTACGAAACGTCAGAAAGCTACTTCCCATTGATAATTGTTTCTACTTAGGAGTGACCGCAATGACACAACAAATCATTGAGTTCGAAAAAGCCATCAAATCACAAGTGATGGAATCTGAGTACAACGGCCGCAAGCGCTACCGTGTGACTCAACCTGCTTTACTTTTCACGCCTGGTGAAAAGTATCCAGATAAGTTCGATTTCTACCTCTATAACGGTGACGATATTAATGTTGCCAATCATGTTCAGCCAAACTCTGTTGGCCGTTACCAGTTTAAGCCGGGTGCGATTGGTGTTCGTTCAAACTACGGCCTCATGGAACTGAATCTCGATGCGTCTGAGATTGAGCCTGTTAACTCGCAACCTCAGCAAAAGGCGTCATAACGTGAAACTGCTCCCGCTGCTTCTCATGTTCGCTCCACTTGTAATGGCTGACCCTGCAACCGAAGAAACTGTGCATCAGCTCTCAGAGTTCGTCGCAGTCACGGCTATGGTCATCAGCTTTTGCCTAGGCGCAATCTTGGGGCATCAGCGGTGAGTGAGGTTGCAATCGAATTAGTATCCAAGTGCCTACTGGCGCTGGTAGGTGGTTTTTCCTTTGGTTACACCTTAAAAACAATCAAGGTCTTTCTGGAGAAGATATAAGTCCTCTCTTTTTTAACTAATGTCGGGAGACATAAAGTATGAAAAACGTAAAAGTTGCCCTGATGGGCTTTGGCGCCAGTGCTATCGCGCTGGTTTCTTCAACCTCTCACGCCGCTATCACTGCTACTGACTTAACCTCACCATTGGCGGCTATCACAACTGACGCGAACACAGTTTTCACCGCTGTTCTGCCAGTTATGCTGACCGTTCTTGGCTTGGTTATCGGCTATAAGCTGGTCAAACGCTTCGTTAACGGCATCTAAGTAGTACTATGAACCCAGTAATCAAGTATGCTCTCGCGGCCTTGCTCTTGCTGGGTTCATCTTTTTCGCATGCTGGTGAGTGGTGGTCATATTCCAATGATTCCTATTCTTCCAAGTCAGCGGCAATTTCAGCTGCTCAAAGCGGATATGGTGTAGGCGCGCTCTGTGGCGTTGAGACCGGTACAAATCCCTATAACATTTATTATGACCGTAGCACCTCAAGTTCTGATGAATGCGAGAATGCAGGTCAACCCTATCCCTACGGCTGGTATTTCACCATTTATCAACACTTCGGCACATGTCCATCCCAGCTGCCTTATGAATGGTCTGACGGTTCTTGCCAAGCTGAGGAAGAAGTGTCATGTCAAGCCGGCGCTGACCCTCGCGTTGTCGAGTATTCACCCTCAGAAATGGCTGACCCTGATTTCAATACTAACCAGGCGATTATTTCGAATGGCTCATGCCAGTATGACTCTGTTGGTATTGCTGGGTGTGATGCTGAAACGGGCTCATGTTTCTATGAGTATGAACAGAATGGTCAGCAATCAGTAGGGTCTGAAACTCAGCCTACATTCTTTGATGGCACACCATCAATGTCAGAATCATCAAATAGTGACGGTGGCTCTACTACCTATCAAAAGGATGACCCTACAACAAACCCTGATGGCTCAACCACTCAGACTACGACTGAAACAACTACAAACACAACTGGCTCTGGCACTACTGTCTGGAATGATGGTCAGTACATTTATGTCCGTGATTCTTCCGGAACGGTTACTCAGTACCAACGTACAAACACTACAACGACTCAAACTGACGGTTCTTCTACTGAGGTCACTACAACTTCACAGACTGTATCTACGCCATCATCGACCACCACTACTGTTAACACTTCAAGTGGCACCGCCACTATAACCAGTCAGCAAGGAACCTCTGACGGTTCAACCACTGTTACAACTGACACTTATGATTCAAATGGCAATCTTGTGTCATCAGAAACCACCAAGACTGGTGCTACTGAAACTGGTGATGGTGACGAAACCAAAGAGGGCAACTGCGGCGCTCCAAATCAACCCACATGCGATGTGACTATTTCTGGTGAGGAGCATCTTTCAGATCCAAATATAACCATTAATCAGTCTAAAACTTCTGGTCTTAGTCTCTATGACAATACACTTGCCGACATTCTTGCTGCTCAGGATGATGAAGGCTCGTTTCTCGAGTTTATTGAACTTGATTTTTTCTCTGGTCGCACCTGTGACCCTGCTGCATTTTCTTCTGACTACCACGGCTCGACGTTTCAACCTCTTGCAGGTTTCTGCTCATTCTATGACGACGATATGCGTCCAATTCTTTATTGGGCTTTATACATGATTGCCGTATTTGCCTTGTTCCGTACATATGAACAGGCTGTGAAAGGAGGGCACTAATATGCCTTTATTGCTCTGGTTGAATACAATCTTTTCAGGATTGATTTCATACTTTCTGGATTTTATGACTAAGCGGTTCGCTGTTCTCGCTGCTGTTATCACTTCTTTTCTCGCTGTTCTTGCTATTTTGACCGCTACCTTTCAGGCGCTTTTGAATGGTTTGGTTTCTATCACACCCTCCGGCGCTTTTCTTTTTGGTCTTGGTTTGCTTCCCGGCAATACTGAAACTGTTCTTGCAACATATATTTCTGGCAGACTCGCAGCGATGGTTTATTCCTATCGCTTGCAGATGCTTGATTTCAACTCACGTGCGATGTTGATTCGATAATGGCTGTCTACTTCATCACTGGTAAGCTTGGCAGTGGTAAGACTCTCGTTACTGTCGGTAAAATCAAAGACTACCTCATGTCAGGGCGTCCAGTAGCTACCAATCTCGATCTCAACATTCAGCGTTTGGCTAAACGCAACTCAAAAGCAACTTTCTACCGCCTACCTGATAAGCCTCGCATCGATGACTTAAACCTTATCGGCCGTGGCTCTGATAGCGTCGATGAATCGACGTACGGCCTTATCGTTCTAGATGAGTGTGGTACCTGGTTAAATACCCGTTCATGGAATGACAAAGAGCGTCGCCACTTCATCGACTGGATGTTACACGCCAGGAAGCTTGGCTGGGATATTCTTTTCATTGTTCAGGATATATCCATCATCGATAAGCAACTCAAAATGTCTCTCTGTGAGCATTTGGTTGTTTGCCGTCGTCTTGACCGTATGAAGATTCCTTTCGTTTCTAATGTCGTCAAAATGCTTACAGGTCACAGAGTAACGATGCCTAAAATTCACACAGCCAAAGTCTTCTACGGTGATAGTGAATCAGATTACGTTACTGACCGCTGGACATATCAAGGTCGCAATCTCTATGACGCTTACGATACTCGTCAGGTATTTAGAGACGACATCCTTTATCACGGTGACTCTGAAACTGATTTTCGTGCCACCTACTCAGCACTCTCCAGGTGGCATGTTGAGGGGCGCTATTACCAAAAACAGCCGTTTTTTACGTGGGTAAAAAATCCATGCGATTTGCTATTGCTTCCAATCTGGTTACTTTCGAAAGCAATCACGCAAACAGGCGGAAAGCCAGCGCGCAGCACTGGCTTTGCGTCTGTGCGCTGATTTGCTCAACTGTATCGGCCAATGATTATGAGTACACCGTGGTTGATGGTGTGCCCATTGTTGAATTTGGCGATTTTGGCAAAGCGGCCAATCAATATGAAACCGAAGTAGGGGATTTGAACGTTATCTCCAGCACCATCGTTACCAGGACAAAAGATAAAATTCTAATCAACGATTCATTTGCGCCCTCGTCAAATGAATCAACCGCAAATGATGAGGGTTCACCTCGAATCATTGCTCAACCTACACAGACCACGGAAAAATAATTACGTTACTTACGTAAAACCGGAAACTGGATTACGTTACCGGCTCTATCTGGCAACATCATTTTTTCTTTTCTCAGTTTCAGGTTCGACCTGTAAAGGCTTTCGATAAGCTGCTGATTGATACGAACGGATAGCACGTCGCCTGATGTGAATCGTTCTCCAGCTGGTGACCACAAGTAACCTTGTCCAAGTGACCAGCCTGCAAAGGTGTTTTTCGTCCGGCCAAACTCAGGGAACTGTCCACCAATCATTCGCAGACATTCAATAACGGCTTTTGGGGCTCTGCCTGTTTTGTCGTACCGTTTAACGGTAGATAAAGAAATTTCGAGGTAGTCGGCAACGTCCTGAACGGTCATCCTTGCCGTGTGTCTTGCATCCGTGAATGTCATCTTTCCGACGCTCATAACAGGTCACTGGAGTGCAATGCATTAAAAATGCCTATTACTTACGCGTAAGTGCTCACACATTGGAAGTCATTCGTTTTAACTTCCACTATTTTACATAATATACATTATGCGAACTTAAATATAAAAATTAGTCGAAACGAAAAATTGGAAAAACCCATCAAAACTCTGCTGTTCGGATAATAAGTGTTATGACAAATTTGAGGTTACTAATTAGTACGAGTTTAAAATTTAAAATCTGAGTATCTTGATGCCTTTTGTGTATGTAGACTCTAAAAATTGTTCAAGATCTGTAATTACATCAGAGATAGTTAAAAGAGACTTGAAATAACTTTTCAACAAAAGCGACATCTTTCTGTGCAGAGATAAATAGGATGAGATGGTCATCAGGTTCGATTACTAGTGTTTTTTCAGGGAACAATATTTCTTCGCCTCGTAACAATGCCGCTACATTGGCACTTTCCGGCAATTTGAGCTGTTCTATGTGCCGACCGACTACCTGAGAGGTTTTGATGTCGCCATGTGCAATCACCTCAATCGCTTCTGCCACGCCGTTTTTAAGTGAATGGACGGTGACCACATCTCCGCGCCTGATTTGTGTCAGTAGCGTTCCGATGGTGACTTGAGCCGGTGAAACGGCAATATCTACCGCGCTTTCGGTCACCAAGCCGACATGACTGGCTTTACCGATAATGGAAAAGGTTTTTCTTGCGCCCAGTCTTTTCGCCAGCATTGCAGACAGGATATTCGCTTCATCATCATTGGTGACGGCACAAAACACATCCGTTTTGGCGATATTTTCCTCCAGTAACAGTGAAGAATCGGCGACGTCGCCATTTAAAACGATACTGTTATGCAACTCTTCAGCTAGGGCTTTGGCTTGGCGGTTATCATGCTCAATAATTTTGACCTGATAACTGTTCTCGATCCGTTTGGCCAGTTGTTTACCGATATTGCCGCCACCGGCGATAATGATTCTCTCGTAGGGTTTATAAGCTGGCCTGAATATTTCAACCAATTTGGCGATATGCCTAGTTTCAGCAAGAAAGAAAATTTCGTCATTGGCCGCCAGTTCGACTTTACCCTGAGCTGTGACTACCCTGCTGTTTCTGAATATGGCTGCTACCCGCATGGAAATTTTGGGTAGTAGCTGTAGCAGATGAGAGATGGGTTTGCCAGCCATTGGGCTTTGGCTGTCTACTTTTACCGCTACCAGTTGAGCCTTACCCTTGAAGAACTCGTGAACCTCTGTGACTTCCGGTTGCTGAATAAGGTGTTCCAGATACTGTGTCACCAGTTGCTCCGGACTGATAATGACATCAATCGGTATCACATCAGGTTGAAATAAGTTGGTCTGTTCGACATAGGAACTCGCCCGTATTCGTGCCAGCTTTTTGGGGGTTTTGAATAAACATCCCGCTATCTGACAGGCGACCATATTCACTTCGTCATTGGCTGTGACCGCAATCATCATGTCCGCATCTTCTGCTCCCGCGGCGACCAACACTTCCGGATCAGAGGCGTGGCCGGTGACCGTGCGTAAATCCAGGCTGTCTTGCAATCTGTTGAGCAGTTGAGGATCGGTATCTACCACAGTGACATCATTCCCCTCTTCCACCATGCTTTTGGCGGTTGAACTACCGACCTGACCGGCTCCCAGGATGATAATTTTCATTGCAGAATCCTCGTGCTTCAGTTACGCCAGTACGCAGGCAAAAACAAGATGAGCAAGGTGAATACTTCCAGTCGTCCGACCAGCATGCCAAAAACGCCCAGCCATTTAACTGTGTCGTTAACGCTGGCAAAGGTGCTCGCCACTTCACCCAGGCCTGGCCCCAGTAGGTTGATGGTAGCCACCACCGCACCAAAAGCTGATTCCAGGTCAAGGCCGGCAGCCATCATGGCCACGGTGAGTAATAATGATGTAACGATATAGAGGACGTAGAAGCCCCATACTGAAAACATCACTTCTTCAGAAACGGGTTTATGCCCCAGTTTGATAGCGATAATGGCGCGTGGATGTACCAGCTGAAACAACTGACGCATACCCAACTTGGCCAGCAACAGAATACGCATCACTTTTATGCCCCCTGCAGTTGAGCCTGCACAGCCGCCAATAAATGACGCTATCACCAACACCAGCGGAATATGCAGTGGCCAGTCTCCAAAGGTCGCGGTGCCAAAACCGGTACTGGTCAGAATCGATGCCACCTGAAAGGCGGCATATCTCAAGGAGGTGAACAGATTGCTATAACTGGCAGTTGCAAACAAACTGATGCTGACAATGAGGGTCATGATGATGAAAATCAGTCCATAACTTCTTACTTCCGTATCAGTTATGTAAGGTCTGAGCAGCTTTTGTCTTAATGCAAGAAAATGCACAGCGAAATTCACCCCGCCGGCCAGCATGAAAAAGATGGCAATGGATTCGATCAAAGGACTGTCATAATGGCCAAGACTGGCATCGTGTGTAGAAAAACCACCCGTAGCCACTGTGGTGTATGCGTGACCAATGGCATCAAACAGGGTCATGCCAGCCAGCCAGTAACAGACCGCACAGACCAGCGTTAAGAAGACATATATCATCCACAGCGAACGCGCTGTCTCCGCAATACGCGGCGTCAGCTTTTCATTCTTGGCTACGCCGGAGGTCTCGGCACGGTAAAGCTGCATGCCACCGACCCCGAGTAAAGGCAGTATAGCTACAGCCAGTACGATAATCCCCATACCACCTAGCCATTGTATCTGCTGACGGTGATAGAGAATGGAACGAGGCAGCGCGTCGAGGCCAGTGATGACCGTGGCGCCCGTTGTGGTGAACCCAGAAATCGATTCAAACACCGCATCGGTAATATCGAGATGCAGACCAAATATGAATGGCAGCGCTCCGACCAGGCCGAGAATAAACCAAAACAGTGTTACGACCAGAAACCCATCTCTAACTGACATTTCGTCGCGCTGATTGCGGTTAAGGACCCACAACAGCATCCCGCTCCCTACTACCGCCAGGATGGAATAGCTGAACACCTGCCACTGCTGATCCTGATAATAGAGGGAAACCAGCAGCGAAGGTACGAAATTCAGACTGTAAAACATCAATAACAGCCCGAATAAGCGGATGATCGAACGCCAGTGGATCATCGCTGTAAATCAGCACTGTTGATGTTTTGGCGAAAGCGAATGAACTCCTTGAGCATGAGCATTCCTGAATGATTTATATGCTCATGCATTATGATTGGCGATTAATTGAGAAAAATAAAAATTCCGTAAAAATTTTTAAGAGCCGATATAGATGAAAATTTTTTCAACGATGACACTCATACATCTACGTAATAGTCTGATCGGGCAGAATCTCATCGCGTTGGTGGTCGTTATTCTGATAACGCTCATAGCAAGCAAGCTAAATAAGTATCTCCCACACACCAGCTTATTGCTGTTGTTTATGACCGGTGTGGTCATGGTGTCATCCCAGACATCGCTTGGTCCCTCCATCCTAAGCAGTGTATTGAGCTTTCTCAGTTTCAATTTCTTTTTTACCGAACCTTACTACACGCTCGACGTCGTTCACCGCCATGATATTGCCGCCCTCATTTTGTTTTTGCTGGTCAGTATCATTACCGGCAATCTAGCTTCAAAGATGCGTCAGGCGCTTTCCCGTTATGACACAGCGTTAAGTGATCTCAACCATTTCTATTCGTTTAGCCAGAAAATGACTTCTGCACTGAACAAGGAAGGTGTACTGGCTTTACTGCAAAAAAACGTTCAGTCGCTTAGTGACAAACCGGTCAGTGTGATCTGTAAAAGTAAGCTGAATGAGTATGAAGCGATTCCTTCTCATGCTGATATGCCCGACAAAGCCTTGCTGGATTCCCTCTGGCACAAGGGGGCTGCCAAAACTATGGATGTCGTTGCAGGCTGGATTATTATCGAGGCCGTATTCAATAAGGAGGTCATGGCGGTTATTGCCATCAAAGACCGAGCTGAGGCAATGTTAATCAACAGCACCCAGACACTCGCCGATCTCGCCGCCCTTGCCTTGCAACGAATCAAATTGTTTCAGGATCTCGAGCAGGCTAAAGTCGCATCGGAAACCGAACAACTGCGCTCAGCCCTGTTATCTTCCGTGTCTCATGATTTAAGAACACCACTGGCTACTGTAATTGGTTCTGCATCGACCCTACTTGATCTCAATACACAGATCGATCAGGAGAAACAGCTGATGTTGCTCAAAAGTATTCTCCATGAGTCTGAAAGACTCGATCGACATATTCAGAACCTGCTGGATATGACCCGTTTTGGCCAGGGAAAAGTCAGTCTTAAACGTGACTGGGTGGACATGCAGGATATTGTCAGCAGCGTATTAAGCCGGCTGGAGGATGTACTTAAACGCTGCCAAGTATCAGTCCATATCAGGGAAATCTCACCGATTATCCGCGTTCATGGTCTGCTTATCGAACAGGCTTTGCTCAATATTGTCGATAATGCAGCCCGCTTCAGCCCCGATGACGGGCGCATCATAATCCGTTTATACAAGAAAGAGGCAGACATGGTGATTGACGTCGAGGATGAGGGGCCAGGCATTGTCGATGATGAGAAAAAGCGGATTTTTGATATGTTCTACAGCCTTAATCAGGGAGATCAGCATCAACGCTCAGGAGCCGGCCTAGGTCTGGCTATCGCTCAGGGTATGGTCGGCGCACATGGTGGTAAGATCGAAGCGCTCGATACGGAAGATGGCTCGGGAGCGTTGATGAGAGTTAGCCTTCCCTGGACACAAGCTCAGCAAGAAATGCACAAATGAAACTGGAACAGCAAAACATCCTGATCATTGAGGATGAAGCCCAAATCAGAAAATTCCTGCGTATCAGCCTCGAGTCCCAAGGGCTCAATGTCGATGAAGCATCGACGGCTTTGCAGGGTATCTCAATGACTGAAGCGCGTGATTATAATCTGATTGTGCTCGATCTGGGCTTGCCTGATCTTGACGGTCAAACTGTTATTCGCCGCATTCGTGAGAACCTGATGACACCGGTTATCGTGTTATCAGTCCGGGCATCAGAAGATGAGAAAATTCAAGCGCTCGACAACGGCGCTAACGATTACGTGACCAAACCTTTCGCGATTGGCGAGTTGATGGCAAGAGTACGGGCATTGTTACGTTTCAACCAGACGATAGCAGCAGCACGGGACAATATCGAAGTGCACGATCTCGTTATCAACCCGGACTCGAGAGAGGTTTATCGTGATGAGGAACAGCTTCATTTATCACGTAAGGAATTCGACCTGCTACATCTGCTGGCAGTCAAACCAGGCAGGATCCTGACCCATCAGGTATTACTGAGCACATTGTGGGGAGCCAGTTATGTTACTGAGACTCACTATTTGCGGGTGCTGGTCGGCCATTTACGTCAAAAGCTCAGTGATGATCCCATGCAACCAAAATATATTATTACGGTACAAGGGGTTGGCTACAGACTAAAGGCTTGATGAAGTCATTGAATGCTTTCGCCGCATAAGACACACTTTTAGTGCAATTCTACTTATTAAGCTCGACTTTTACTCATAACAAGTGGGCTGACTTTTACTACTAAAAAATATCCAAGAACAATAAAATCAACATCTTACAATTTATTGATAGAACACGCTTTTACTGAGATATCAACAGATTTAATCTTGCCAACGTCACCAGGCCGATAATGATCTGAGCATCATAATTCATACTCTTAGTGGATTACGCTGACTCAATGATAACCAAATAGCTAATAAACCTACCATGATAATGAAGGGCAACATCATGAAGTTCAGTTGTTCCCAACCAAATAAATGCAACAATTTTCCTGATAAGAGTGATCCTAGAGCAACTAATGAGAAAATCAGTAAATCATTGACTCCTTGAACCTTGCCCCGCTCCTCTTCAGTATGAGTTGTAGACAATAGCGTACTGCCACCAACAAATAAGAAATTCCAACCTACACCAAGGAATACAAGCGAAATAAGATAGTGACTCATCGTATTCCCTGAATGCCCGACAATTGCAGCGCCAGCAAGCATGGCACTACCCGTTAACAATATCTTCCCCACTCCGAATTTAGTTATCAGGTTTCCAGTAAAAAACGAGGGTGTAAACATGCCCAACACGTGCCATTGCATGATAAATGCAACTTGCTCCATGCTATAACCGTTTTCTCTCATTGCTAATGGTGTTGCAGACATAAGTAAGATCATGATTGCGTAGCCAACTGATGCTGAAATCAGTGCAATTATGAAATTTGGTTGTCCAGCAATGACCGCCAATGGTCGAGCATAAACACCTTGATGTGGCTCGCCGCTGTAAGGGACCTTCAATTGACTTAGTAACAAAGTCACAAACAGTGCCTGAATAGCTATCACTAAATAAGGCCCTGCCATATGAATACCATTCAACAAATCCACCATGGCACTCGAGTTCCACGGGCCAAGAAAGGCGGCTGCAACACCACCTGATAAAACAAGCGAAATAGCTCTAGCACGAAATGCAGCTGAGGCCACATCAACAGCAGCAAAGCGATAATACATGGCAAAACCCTGGTACAAACCAAGCAAGGCATTGCCTACACAGAAGATCAGGAATGATTCAACGGCTATACCCAAAACACTGACTAAGCCACCACCGACCCCACCAAGTAGTGCACCTAGAATAAACCCCAGCCTACGACCAATTTTTGCCATTAGTAAAGACGCTGGAAGCGTTGAAATGACTGTTCCCAGCATCATCATGGCTATCGGTAACGTTGCATAAGCTGGGTCGGGGCTTAATTCAAGTCCAATGACACCGCTGAGCGTCATCACTGTTATTGCTGCGATGACGAACATCATCTGGCAAATAGCTAAAATCAATACGTTCGCTTTTTCGCTCGATACTCTTAACACAGGTGAAGTCCGTAAAATAACAGCAGCCTCAATGTACGATGGGCTGTTTTATGTTTTAGAAACAAGAATATTATTGTTATGCTAACATTCAATTGAGTGATTGAATGTTAGATTGTAAAACAAATCTGTCAAGAAAACTTTTGAATACAATTCCGGAGATAGTTAGTGACAGTTCAGGAACACATTTTTGAAACGCTCGCCTCTCTAGCAAGGGCGTTAGGAAGTGGGCCCAGGTTAGCGATATTAGTCAGGCTGGCACAAACTGAAGCCTCTGTAGAAAAGATAGCTGACACTGTAGGACTAAGCATCGCTAATACATCACAACATCTACAACAGCTTCGGAGAGCGGGCCTTGTTACAGCAAATCGTTCAGGGAAAAAAATGATTTATCGTCTGACTGACGAAAGAATCATCAACCTGATGGATTTAATGAGAAATATCGCTGAGACAAATATCGCTGAAATGGAGCGACTCGTGAGTCAACTATTCGATTACGGAGATGCTGAGGGTGAACTCCTGCCAATCACATCTGAAGAACTATGTGTTCGGTTGGCAAATTCAGAAGTCACACTCATTGATGTCAGACCAGAAGATGAATACCAAAGCGGGCACCTATCTGGAGCAGTAAATATTCCAATAGATAAGTTGGATGGCCTGCTTGATACCTTGCCTAAGGATACTGAGATCGTTGCTTATTGCAGAGGCCCCTATTGCGCTCTCTCGCATTCAGCAGTTCAGACATTACTCAAACATGGTTATAGAGTCAGAAGATTTAAAGACGGTTATCCTGAGTGGAAAGCAGCAGGTTTACCCATAGCCAAAAACGTAGACTCAATAACTGCTGACTTGTGAGAAATACACTTATCTGGACTGCTCACAAGCATTCCTAACCTGATGGTGTATGGCCCGGATAACTATCATTTCAAGGATTTTATAAAGGTCGGGCTGCCAATGAATTTCTTTATTGGTGCCATCACATCCAGTGTAATATTTCTGGCTTTTCCTTTCTAAAATCAATCTATTGAAAAAGAAAGTTAAGACTAACAAGAAGGTGAGCTCTACCTGGTCTGGCCAGGTAGAGTGCACGTTTATAGCGCTTTGATTTGAGTAATGCCCCTCTTCTACGCGATTTACAACCCAGTTCTTTGCTATGGAATCTGGGCCAATTTTTCACGCATTTCCTCTGAGGTTGGTCTGAGCTGTGCGAGACCTTTTTGAACCCTGCGTTGGCTGAGGAAATACAGAATCGGCGCAGCAATAAACACCGAAGAACTGGTTCCGATGACAATGCCAAAAAGCATAGGCAAGGCGAAGCTGGCAACAGCTGATCCGCCTGCTACCCCCATTGGCAACAGTGCCAGGAATGTCGTGACAGAGGTGAACACCGTTCTGGTCAGCGTGGATGAAATACTTTCGTTCATCAGCTGAATGATGGGCTTGTCAGGTGTTGCACGCAGGCTTTCCCTGATGCGGTCGAACACCACTACTTTGTCGTTTATTGAATAGCCTATCAATGCCAGCAAGGCAGCGACGGCCGTCAGGTTGAACTCAACTCCCGTCAATGCAAAAAAGCCAATCGTCTTCGTCAAATCCAGAGCGATTGTCGTCGTTGCTGCGATGGCGAAGTGTGACTCAAAGCGAAACGATAGGTAAACCAGCATGCCCGCCCCGGCCAGTAAAATGGCCAGAATCGTGGCATCTGAGAAATCACCGCTGACTTTGGGCCCAACCATATCCACTTTAGGAAACTCAGCATCAGACTGCGCGTTTAACACCGCCGATTTGAGCTGATTGACCTGTAACGATGTCGCACCTGGCTCCTGTGATGTGATGGGAATACGCACCAGAAAATCCCCTGCTTTCCCAGTTTCCTGGATGAGGGCATCTGATAACTGATGAGATTCCAGTGTATGCCTGATTTGCTCAACCGATAAGTCACTCGCATGAACCTCAACCAATGTACCGCCGGTAAAATCGACGCCATACTTAAGGCCGGGCTGGAAGAACAGCATCACCGCGGCAATAGATAACAGTGCCGATGCCGCCAGCCCAACAAAGCGGCCACGAAGAAAATCAATGCCCCTGTTGCTCAACCTGTCGAGGAAATTGAAACCGTTGATCTTCAACGGCTGTTTTTCTCTGCCCCGAATAGACCACTCCATCAGTAGACGGGTAACGGCAACGGCCGTAAACATTGATGTGATCAAACCAAGGCCAATGGTAACGGCAAATCCCTGCACAGGCCCTGTACCAAACATAAACAGCAGACTGACAGCGATTAATGTCGTTAAATTGGAATCGAGGATAGTCGTATAGGCTTTGTCGAATCCTTCGCGCAGCGCTTTCCATGCGGATTTGCCGCGTCTGGATTCTTCGCGGATACGCTCATTGATGAGGATATTGGCATCAACAGCCATACCAATCGTCAGAATAATCCCCGCGATACCCGGCAATGTTAAAGTAGCGCCGAGTAAACTGAGCATGCCAAATATCAGGCCAATATTGATGGTCAGCCCCATACAGGCGATCAGCCCCCAGCGACCGTATATACCGAGCATGAAAACAAAGACCAGCGCAGCGCCGAACAGCCCTGTGAAAAGCCCCATCTGTATGGCATCACTCCCCAGATCAGGGCCAACCGTACGCTCTTCGATAACATGTAACGGAACAGGCAAGGCCCCCGCTCTAAGTAGTAAGGCCAGATTATTGGCTTCCGTCACAGTGAAATTACCGCTGATTTCGCCGCTACCACCTGGAATTTCACTACGGATAACCGGGGCGGTGATGACTTTTCCATCCAGCACGATAGCGAGCGCACGACCAATATTATTATGCGTCATCACGCCAAACTGTTTAGCACCTTCCGCGTCGAGCTTGAAGTTCACCACCGTGCCACCGGTTTGCTGGTTGAAGCCAACCTGGGCATCACGGATGTGACTCCCCTCCATCGCTACCTGTTTTTCAAGCTGGTAATGTCTCTCTGAGCTTGCATCGGCATAACTAATAACATTCTGAGTATTGTCATTGGCTTCCCAGTGGAACGTCATTTTTGCCGTGGTGCCAAGAATGTCACGAATCTCAGAGGGGTCTGCGACACCGGGCATTTGCACCAGAATGTCCTGCTTGCCTTGACGGGTAATACTTGGGTCGACCAGGCCAGTTTCATCCAGTCGACGTCTTACCACTTCCAGACTGCGTTCCACCACATCAGATACGAGGTAGTCCAGTCCGCTCTGAGTGAATGAAATGAGCAAGCCGTCAGCTTGTTTTTCAACATCAAAGCGTCGCTTTCCGTCGGTGGCTTCATAAGCCAGTGCATCGGTCTTCTGAGCAGCGGTTTCTATATCTGCCGAATGGCGAATCGGTATGTATAAGCCGGTTTCAGCAATAACGGGACTGGAATAATAAATATTGCTTGTCCGTAACTCTTGGGTGAGTTCATCACGCAGCAATTGGTAGTGCTGGTTAATAAGTTCGGTTGTATCGGCTTCCAGCAGCAGGTGTGATCCGCCTTGTAAATCAAGCCCCATGGATAAGGTGGTCTCGCTGTACCAGGCGGGTAATTTCTGTGAAACAGAATCAGGAAAAATATTTGGCAGACTGCAGAGCAGCCCAAACAAGATCAGCAGACCATACACAATGGCCCGCGAAGAAAAAGATTTCATGCTAAACCTCTTAGCGTTTTCGTAATAACGGTGCAGCCTGTTCAGGACTGACGAATAACAACGAAACTACGCTTGAGGCGGTGCTCTTAAGGGAGGTGAAAGGTAGCGTTTGCTACCTGAGCTTGATGATGCTTCCTTTAAAAAAAGAGAGCGGGCCGAACTCTGCGGTATCAGCCAGTTAAGGCTGGAAGCAAAAATCGCCCAAGACGGTGATTCCAGATCAGGTGAAAACTCATCTGCCGAGTTTTTCTTTATCTCTGCAAGTCGGGATAAATAGCCTAATGTGCTTAAGGAATCGAGGTGACTGACAAGTCCACGCTCTGCTGTGCCAGAGATGTCTTTGGAATAAGAGGCAACAGGTAATCCCAGTAACAACAATGCCAGACACAACATCCCAACCTGGGAAATCATGTAGCGCATTGAGATATGTTGTCGGGATAAAAACATCGGTTCAGTCAGTGAATTAAATAGTCTCACATGCCAATGTGAGTGCTGTTACATCGTAGCACAAGTCCTAATCGCAAATTCTTGTTTCTACTCTTCAACAAGACATCGTTCTAGAACGTGACAACCTGATTTCTGCCATTGTTTTTAGCTTCGTAAAGGGCGGTGTCTGCATTTTTCAATGCCTGTTCCAATGTTGTCGTCCCCGGGTTGTGAAATAGTCCGATACTGAGCGTAACGTCTAATTTGTTTGCACCATCGGTATAGGGTTTTTCTGCACAAATATCACATAATCTATTGGCCAGAATAAGTGCTCGTTCACTGGAAGAATCCGACAGAACAATGCAGAACTCCTCTCCACCAATACGGGCGAAAATGTCGTCATCTCGTAAGCACTGCGCAACCCTGCCGGCAAATTCCGTTAAAACACTGTCACCGGCTTTGTGACCATTAGTGTCATTGATATTTTTAAAATTATCGATATCACACAATAACAGAGCATAGTTTCCATTTTCTGCGACTTGTGCTGCGCGTTCATAAAAACCGAAACGGTTTAATGTTTTTGTAAGCTGGTCATGTGTTGCCGTGTGAGCGAGCTGTTTAACCAGATTATTTCTCGCTGCCATGACACTTGCAACCGTCAGCGGTGAAAGCATGACGAAGGTCAGACCAAGCCTGAAAGATTCCAAGGCATAGGCGTCTTTAATATTGACGCCCAAATTTATTGCGCCAGTCGATACCAGTAGCATTAGCCAAATACTTGATACGAGAATGAAAAAGGTCGTTTCAAAGACACTAAAGGTAATAGAACACCATAAAAGACCGGGGATGAGAAAAGCGAGAGAACCCGGTCCGCCGATGACAACGCTGAGTATTAGCCCTGACAGCAAGGCTGTTAATGCACCGATTTTTTGTTTGTTCAGGTTAAAAGACCACCTGTGCTGTCTGCGTTCTTTCAGCCTGATGTCAGGACAAGTCAGTATCAATGGTAGTAACGCTAAGTAGTTAACGAGTTCAGTGGAAAACCAATATTTAAATCCTTTAAAAGGCTCTCCTCCCCAGAAAATCGGATAACCAATCATTCCGGCAACACCGCACAGGCTGGCCGCAAAACAGCAAATCAAGATCAGGTAAATGACTGCCATGGGCTCTTTCAACTCACGAATCTGACTTGATAGATTGCTGTATAGCCAAACACCGGCAATGATGCCGACAATATTTCCCGCAGTTAAAAACAGGCTAAGAGGAAAAGGTGTCCCGAAAATAAAGTCGGCGATTAAATAGCCCAAAACAGCCATCAGCCAACTTAAGGGGGTGTTCAAACCGGGAAACCTGATGAGGATGCCCATTAAAGCAGCATTTGCAGGCCAAAAAGCGGCTAATAAACCATGGGCGCGTGTTGAAATTCCCAAAACCGATAATGAGAATACAAATAAACCAACAAAAAGTGCTAAATAAAGCCTGTTACGTGAAGACAACCCTGCACTTTGTTGCACTGTGATTTTCCCAAGTTATACGTCTGTTCAGTAACAACATCCCTTTCAGCTACTGACATTTTTGACCACGGGTTTCCAGTATTTCTTCAAGACTTCCTGTGTCTGAAATTCACCTTAAATCGTTTCATCATGCACGGCAAGTTTGCTTCATTGAACAACACCAGCGAAATTTTGAGCCATAGACATGCAAAAAACTGCTAGCCGACTAACACCACCTTGGAAATAACCAATTCTGTACAGCTGTTTTTCAATCTCAGCTTATGGTGAAAGTGATGTGATACAGTTAGAAGTTTTTAATAAATAGTAACTTACCAACTCCATCTCTGCATTTTTTCATAATCAAAACTCAGTTTCCTTTATCTGCATTTAAGAGAATCAGTCAACAAGCAAGTAGATTTAGGCAAGCTCGATACATATGCGATTACATACAATTTAAAACAGTTATTAAGCCGCTTGGGTTGACGATTTCTCTGTTTGCCCTCACAGCGTCTGCCAACTCATTTGCCGGAGATGACTATGAAAACGATTGGTTATGCAGCACAAAACCCATCCACACCTTTAGCGCCGTTTAAGTTTGAGCGTCGTGAATTACGTGCCAACGATGTTGAAATGGAAATTCTGTATTGCGGCGTCTGTCACTCCGACTTGCATATGGCGCGTAATGACTGGGGCTGGTCTGACTACCCGGTTGTGCCCGGCCATGAAATCGTTGGTCGCGTGCTTAATGTCGGTGCTGATGTCACCAAATTCAAGGTAGGCGATCATGTCGCCGTCGGTTGTATGGTCGACAGTTGTCAGCACTGCGATCAGTGCCACAATCATGAAGAACAATATTGCCGTGAAGGCATGACGCTAACCTACGGTTCACCCGATCGCATCGACGGTAGCATCACGCATGGCGGTTATTCCAAACATGTCGTTGTCCGTGAAGAGTTTGTATTACGGATTCCGAATGGCCTTGATTTATCCCGTGTTGCTCCCCTGCTCTGCGCAGGCATTACAACTTATTCGCCATTAAGAACCTGGAACGTCGGTCCTGGCAGCCGTGTAGCCGTGGTTGGTATGGGTGGTTTGGGTCATATGGCTATCAAGCTGGCTGTTGGTTTGGGCGCTCATGTCACGGTTATCAGCCGCTCGCCGGATAAAGAAACCGATGCCCGGGAACTGGGTGCAGATGCCTTCCTGGTCTCCTCGGATCCGACTGCCATGGAAGCCGCTGTTTCGAGCTTTGACCTGATAGTTGATACGGTGCCGGTCAAACATGATTTGAATCCTTATACCCCGCTGCTGGATATTGATGCCACGCTGGTTCTGGTCGGTCAGTTAGGCCCCGTTAGTGAACCGCAAACCACGGCATTGGTCATGGGCCGTCGTCGTATTGCCGGCTCATTAATTGGTGGCATTAAGGAAACTCAGGAATTACTCGATTTTTGTGGCGAGAAAAACATCCTGCCCGAATGCGAAATGATTCGGATGGAGGAAATTAACGATGCGTTTGAACGAATGGAACGTTCAGATGTCCGTTATCGCTTCGTCATTGATATGGACTCATTAACGTTGTGATGTCAGTTATGGCTGACGCTTTCTGAATTTTACGGCCTGGAAAGTCTTCCGGGCCGCTGTATAACATTTTTCTGCATTAATGATGATGCAACATGCTGGTTATAACCTGGTTAACCGAGTTTTAACTTTGTTTTTTGTAGTCTATATCCATGACTCCAAGCCGATGCCAGCTCCTATTTCATCAAGGATTTTATACATGAGAACAACCGCTCTTTTACTCACCATTGTGACTGCACTGTTTGTAACGGGGTGCTCAGATAGCGACGCTCAGCCAGCGGAAGCGGCCCCTGCGCCACCGCCAGCGGAAGTCGATGTTGCCTTACCGCTCAAGCATACCCTGACGGATTGGGATGAATTCACCGGTCGCTTTGAAGCTATCAACGATGTGCAGCTGCGTGCGCGGGTCACCGGTTATCTGGTGGAAAAAAAGTTTAAAGACGGTCAGTTCGTTAAGAAAGGGGATGTGTTGTACGTTATCGACCCTCGCCCGTTCAGTTATGAGTTACAGCGTGTTGAAGCACAACACGAACTGGCCAAGAAAGAGTGGGAGCGCGCGCAAAACTTACGTGAAACCCGCGCCATCTCTCAGGAAGAAGCAGACCGCCGCTTTCAGGAACTGCAAATCGCCAAAGCCTCGCTGCATGATGCACGTCTGCAACTGAGCTTTACTAATATCATCGCTCCGATTGACGGCAAGACCAGCGACAGCTATGTCGACGTCGGTAATCTGGTTGAAGAAAACGATACGGTGTTAACCCGTATTGTCAGTACCAACCCAGTGCATTTCCGCTTTGAAGGCTCGCAAAGTGATCTGTTGAAATACCTGCGCCTTGATCGGGCTGGTCAACGTCCGAGCAGTGACAACTCCCCGAACCCCATTTACGTAAAGCTGCTGGATGAAGATAAGTTTTATCATCAGGGCCAGATGCAGTTTGTCGATAATGCTATTGATAGCTCTACCGGCACCATTCAGGCCACAGCGGTGGTGAACAATGATTCAGGCATTATTTACCCCGGTCTGTTTGGTCGTGCCCGCCTTCTCGGCCGTGCTAATTACGAAGCCGTGCTGGTACCTGAGAACGCCATCAATACCGATCAGGACAAGAAGTTTGTCTACATCGTTGACGATGCCAATCAGGTTCAGCGTCTTTATGTCAGCGTCGGCAACCTGCTGGATAACGATTTTATCGTGATAAGTCAGGGTCTCACTGGTGATGAACGGGTTGTGGTGAACGGCATTCAACGTATTCGCCAGGCTCAACAGGTGGTCACCCCCAACATGACTGAACTTGAATGGCGTGAAATTGAAACCATCGTCCGCGCTGATGAAGAAGTAAACGCGGTTCAGATCGCAGAGCAGGAATAAGGAGCAGCGACGATGCAATTTCCCAAGTTTTTTATCGACAGGCCGATATTTGCCACGGTGCTTTCCATCATCACCGTGATTGTCGGTGCAATGGCGTTTCTGACCCTGCCTATTGAACAATACCCTTCTGTTGCGCCACCAACCATTCAGGTTTCTGCTAACTATCCCGGCGCGACGGCTGAAACTGTCGCAGAGACCGTAGCAACACCGATCGAGCAGGAAGTAAACGGTGTTGAAGGCATGCTTTACATGTACTCGCAGGCCTCATCAGACGGCAGCATGACGCTGACGATTACCTTTGAACTCGGTACCGATCTGGATACTGCTCAGGTTCTGGTACAAAACCGCGTAGCGATTGCTGAACCGCGTCTGCCAGAGGTGGTGCGTAGCATGGGTGTGACAACCCGTAAAAACACGCCGGATCTGATGCTGGTTGTAAACATGTCATCACCTGATGGCACTTATGATCAGAACTATCTGGCCAACTATGGTGTGCTCAATGTTCGTGACCGTTTGCGTCGTATCGACGGTGTCGGCGATGTACGTGTGTTCGGTGCGTCTGATTATGCAATGCGGATCTGGTTGAAACCGGATCTGCTGCAATCCTTCGGAATTGCTGCCGGTGACATCATTGCTGCATTGCGTTCGCAAAACGTGCAGGTTGCCAGCGGTACGCTGAACCGTGCGCCACAAACCGAGCAGAACTTTTACGAATATATTGTTCAGACTCAGGGCCGCCTGGAGAGCCCGGAACAGTTCGGTGAAGTCATTGTTAAAGCCAGTGAAGGCCGCATTGTTCGCCTGAAAGATGTCGCACGCATTGAACTGGGTGCACAGGAATATGTCACCAAAGGCTATCTGGGCGAAAAACCGGCGGTAGCCCTGCCGATTTATCAGCGTCCGGGTTCAAATGCGATAGCAACCACCAAGGCCCTCATCGCTGAAATGGAAGATATCGCGGCCGATTTTCCGCCGGGTATTGAGTATGAGTTTGCCTACAATCCGACCGAGTTTATCGAACAATCAGTTACTGCTGTAGAACACACGGTGTATGAAGCCGTATTCCTGGTCGTGATTGTCATTCTGGTGTTTTTGCAAACCTGGCGCGCGGCCATTATTCCTATCGTCGCAATTCCCGTGTCACTTATCGGTACTTTTGCCGTGATGTCGGCTTTGGGCTTTTCGCTCAATAACCTGACCTTGTTTGGTCTGGTACTGGCCATCGGTATCGTGGTCGATGATGCCATTGTTATTGTCGAAAACATGGAACGTAATCTGCGTAACGGCCTGTCACCCCGAGACGCGGCGCGAAAAACCATGGATGAAGTTGGCAGCGCATTGGTTGCGATGGGACTGGTACTGGTTGCGGTATTTCTGCCGACCATGTTCCTTGAGGGCATCTCAGGCAAGTTCTACCAGGCCTTTGGTCTGACGGTAGCGGTCGCGACCATTATTTCAGTAGCGGTCTCGTTAACTTTGTCGCCGGCGCTAGCCGCCATTCTGATGAAGGTCGATCCGCATCACGACAAGCCGGTGAAATGGTACAGATCACCAGTTAAAGCCTTCTTTCATGGCTTTAATAGCGGTTTGTCTGCCCTTTCTGAGCGTTACGGCTGGTTTGTGGCTAAAACAACCCGCATGATCGTCATCATGCTGGTGATCTACGGCGGCCTGATGACCTTGACGGTCTTCCAGTTTGATCGTGTACCGACAGGCTTTATTCCGTCTCAGGATCAAGGCTCGTTGATTGTGGCTATTACCCTGCCTGAGGGTGCTTCGCTCAGCGAAACTGACAAAGTGGTGAAGGAAGTCACTGCAGCAATGCTGAAAGTGCCGGGGCTTGCTAACACCGTTGGTTTTACTGGATTCTCGGGCGCTACACGTACGCTGCAGTCCAATGCCGCTGTATTGTTCACGCCGCTCGATCCATTTGAGAAGCGCATTGATGAAGGTATTGAATATCAGACGATCTTAAGCGATATGCGTGCGATCGCCGGTACCTTTAAAAATGCTCAGATTGCCGTCTTTGAACGGCCGCCTGTACCCGGTATCGGTAATGCCGGCGGCTTTAAACTGATGCTGCAGGATCAAGGTGGCCGTGGCCTGAAGGTGCTGGAACAGGCTGCTATCGATCTGGCTGCGGCGGCGAACAGCCCTGACAGCCCGGCGACAACTTCTGCGTTTACCTTTTTCAGCACCAATAATCCGCAGCTTTACCTGGATATTGATCGCAACAAGGCTGAACGACTGGGCATACCGGTTGATAACGTTTTTGAAGCCTTAGAGGTCTTTATTGGCTCTGCTTATATTAATGACTTCAATTACTTAGGTCGCACATTTAGAGTAACTGCTCAGGCAGAAGCTGAAGAGCGTCTGACTATTGATGACGCCCTGCGGATTCGGGTCCGTAACAGCAATGGCGACATGGTACCGATTGGCTCCTTTGCCACGGTGGAAAACACCTCCGGGCCATCTCGCGTACCTCGCTATAACCTCTACCCCGCTGCCGGTGTGATGGGCAGTGCCAGCCCCGGATTTAGTTCAGGGGAAGCGTTGACCGCGATGGAAAATCTGGCTGATCAGATTCTGCCTGATGGTATCGGTTACGAGTGGACTGAAATCGCCTATCAGCAAAAAGCCACTGGCGATACTGCAGTGCTCGCTTTTGTACTGGCTGTGGTGTTCGTATTCCTGCTGCTCGCAGCACAATATGAAAGCTGGACCTTACCGCTGTCGATCATCCTGATCGTGCCAATGTGTTTGTTGTCGGCAATAACCGGTGTCTATATCGCCGGTATGGATAACAACATCCTGACCCAGATTGGTCTGGTGGTGCTGGTCGGTCTGGCCTCCAAGAATGCCATTCTCATTGTTGAGTTTGCTAAAGAGTTGGAAGATCAGGGACGCGATATGTGGCAGGCTGCGGTTGAAGCCGCGCGTCTGCGTTTACGCCCGATTCTGATGACCTCGTTTGCGTTCATTCTTGGTGTGGTGCCCATGGTTATTGCCGAAGGCGCTGGTGCTGAAATGCGTCAGGCTCTCGGTGTGGCGGTGTTCTCAGGCATGCTTGGTGTCACGGCATTTGGTCTGATTTTCACGCCGGTGTTCTATGTGCTATGCCGTAAGCTGGCGTTAATCAGAGTGAAAAAAGACTCAAAATCCCTGTCTTCGGAGACTGTTTAATCATGAATTTACGTTTATTGACCGCGTTAATTGGCGTGACACTGGTATCAACCGGCTGCGCCTCGTTTCGCGATTACCAGCCACCGGAGACGTCTGCCGTCGACAGCATTGAGCTGCAACAGACAGACAACGCCCGCTTCAAGGCAGATACCACTCCGGTGGCTAACTGGTGGCGTGAGTTCAATGACCCGCTGCTTTCGAAGCTGGTCGAGCAGGCACTGTCTGCCAATCCCGATGTGCGTATTGCCTATGCCAATTTACAGGAAGCGCGAGCCTTGAGCCGCGAGATCGGCTATGACCGTCAGCCAACAGTAAATGCGACTGGCGATTATTCACGTAACCTGAATTCACAGGAAACCCTGAGCGGCGACAGCCTGCCGAGAAACAACAATAATTACCAGGCTGGCTTTGATGCCAGCTGGGAGTTGGATTTGTTTAACCGCGTGTCATCACGGATTGAAACTCAGGCCGCACTGACGGAATCGGTCGAAGCTGATTTACAGAACATTGCTGTCAGTATCTCTGCGGAAGTCGCCCGTGCCTATATGGAATTACGCGGTGCTCAGTACCGTCTGGATATTGCTGTACGCAACCAGCTAAACCAGGCGGAAACCTATGAGTTAACGAAAGTGTTGCTCGATGGCGGTCGCGCCAATGCGCTTGATGTTGCCCGTGCTGAAACACAGATGACCATAACCAGCGCGACAATTCCGCCATTGCAGGCCGAGGTGACGGCAAACATCAACCGTTTATCCGTATTGACGGGGCAGGTGCCGGATACACTGAGACAAACCTTGTCAGCAAAAGCAGCATTACCGAATCTGCCGCTGACTGTTGCCCTGGGTGATGCAGAAACCCTGTTGAAACGTCGCCCTGATATTCGCGCAGCTGAACGCACTTTGGCGGCCAGCGTCTCCAGCTACAATGTGGCTGTGTCGGATTTATTTCCGAGAGTTACCCTGCTGGGGTCGCTGGGTTTTGTGGCGACGAATTTGAGCAGCTTCGGCACCACCGCCCTCGCCGGTTCATTGGGGCCTTCCCTGCAGTGGCAGGTGTTCAACCGCGACAGTCTCTATGCCCGTCTTGATCAGGCTGATGCACGTAGTCAGGCGCAGTTAGCGTTCTACGATAAAACGGTCCTTGCCGCACTGGAAGAAACCCAGACCGCGGTCAGCAACTTTGCCCGTCAGGAAGAGCGACGAGCCGTTTTACAGCAGGCGGCAAAGTCCGCCAAACACTCGGCAGAGCTGGCGAAACAGCGTTTTGACCAGGGTTATGATGACTTTCTGGATGTACTCGATGCCGAGCGCACGCTGCTCTCCACCGAGGATACCCTGGCTAACAGTGAAATCAGCTCGGCGCTGAGCCTAATCGCCATCTACAAAGCATTGGGTGGCGGCTGGCAAGTCATCGAGATGACAGAAAAAACTGCCGAGATACACTGAAATTAAATGAGATGTAGAGAGGCTAACCATGGCGAACCTTGAAACAAAATCTGCAACTGATACCCCCGATAGCAGTGCCGAAGCCAGGGCCAGGCTGGCTGAGCTGATCAGTCGCTATACGCCGCATGACGGCTATTTTGACTTGCCACTGCCGGGGGTGCATTTATTACGTGTCTCTGCTGAGGAGCCCCTCCCCACCCGCACAGTGACCAAGCCGGGTATGTGTATTGTTGCGCAAGGCGCCAAGCGGGTTTTGCTGGGCGATGATGTTTTTGAATACGACAACTCACGGATGGCGGTCTACTCCACCGAGGTACCGGTTTCTGCCAACATCATCAAAGCCAGCAAACAGGAGCCATATCTCTGTTTGATTGTGGATATCGAGCCACAGAAACTCGCCGAGTTAACCCTGAAAGCTTTCCCGGATGGCGTGCCTAAGCTACAACAACCCCGTGCTTTGTTTCTCGGTAGAGCAAATCCGAAGATTGTCGAGGCCGGAACTCGCTTACTGGAGCTGTTAGCACAGCCGGAAGATGCCGAGTTTCTGCAACCGCTGGTAATGGATGAGATTTTTATCCGCCTGCTGCGTAGCGATATTGGCTGTCTGGTCGTGCAAATTGCCTCAACCGACTCCAACTTGCAACGCGTGGCGAAGTCTATTCGCTGGATCAGAGAACACTACAAGGAGCCCATGAAAGTCGATGAGCTCGCCGATATCAGCAATATGAGCGTGTCGGCCTTCCATACCCATTTTAAAACCGTGACCAGCATGACGCCGCTGCAGTTTCAGAAAGAGCTGCGCCTGCACGAGGCCAAACACGTGATGCTGACCAAAATGATGGATGTCAGTACGGCCTGTATGCATGTCGGCTATTCCAGCGTTTCACAATTCAGCCGTGAGTACAGCCGATTGTTCGGCGTCTCACCAAGCAAAGACGCACGTTCGCACCTGACTGCGGGCTAATTAATTCAACACCACTTCATGACTAAAGGGATTCTTTTATGAAACTCACTATCAATGAAAAAATTCACGATATTGATGTGCCCGCGGATATGCCCATCCTGTGGGCTCTTCGCGATGTTCTTGGCATGACCGGCACCAAGTTCGGTTGCGGTAAAGCACTCTGTGGTGCCTGCACCGTGATGCTCGACGGTAACCCGATCCGCTCCTGTGTGACCCCTGTTAAAGCTGCTGAAAACAAACAGCTGACAACCATTGAAGCGATTTCAGAGCAACCCGCTGGTCAGGCGATTCAGACCGCCTGGATAGAAAATAACGTGCCTCAATGTGGTTATTGCCAGTCGGGTCAGATCGTATCTGCCACTGCGCTGCTCAACTCAAACAAAAAGCCTAGCGATGACGATATCAATGCAGCAATGAGCGGCAATATCTGTCGTTGTGGCACCTATACCCGAATCCGCGATGCTATCAAGCAAGCGGCTGAAAATATGGAGGCAGGTCATGAAGGATAATATCGTCAATATCAGTCGCCGCAACTTTGTTAAAGGCTTCGCACTGAGTGGTCTGGTGCTGGCTGTGGGCCTGCCCCGCCTGTCCGCAGCCGAAGATGCACCGCAATATGGTCGCGACGCCATGCCAAATGGCTGGGTCGATAATCCCCTCGTCTTTGTCTCTATCGCTGCCGACGGCACGGTAACCATCGTTGCCCACCGTTCAGAAATGGGTCAGGGAGTTCGCACTAGCCTGCCGATGGTAGTGGCCGATGAAATGGAAGCCGACTGGAACCGCGTGGTAGTGCAGCAGGCCGAAGGTGATGAGAAAAAATTCGGTAACCAGGATACGGATGGTTCACGTAGTACCCGTCACTTCTTTATGCCAATGCGTAATGTGGGTGCCGCAGCGCGGATGATGCTTGAGTCAGCTGCCGCAGCGCTCTGGGCTGTACCGGTCAGTGAAGTCAAAGCCGCCAATCATGAAGTGGTTCATGCAGCTTCTGGTCGCACAATCGGCTTCGGCGAACTGGCCGAAGCGGCCGCGGAACTCCCGGTTCCGGAACGTTCAACTTTACGCTTTAAGAAAAGCAAAGATTTTCGTTATATCGGCAAGTCAGACAACAGACTGGTCGATGGTATGGATATCGCCACCGGCAATACCGAATACGGCATGGATGTACGGCTGGATAATATGGTCTATGCCGTGGTCGCTCACCCGCCCGCTTACGGTGACACACTGAAATCCTATGATGACAGTGAAACGCTGAAAGTGCCGGGCGTTATCAAAACCCTGACCCTGCCATCCTCTGCGCCCCCTGCCCTGTTTAATCCGCTGGGCGGTGTGGTTGTGGTCGCAGAAAACACCTGGGCAGCCAAACAGGGCCGCGACAAACTGAAAATCGAATGGCAGGCTGGGCCTAACCGTTCGTATGAATCAGAAGCTTTCCGCGAGCAGATGAAAACTGCCGCAACCAGCACAGGCGGCAAAGTGCTGCGTAGCGTCGGTGATACCTACAAGGCGCTGGAATCGGCCCAGACCACGATCAAGGCAGATTACTATATTCCGCATCTGGCTCAGGCACCGATGGAGCCTCCGGTAGCCACTGCTCAAATTACCGATGGTTTCTGTGAAGTCTGGGCACCGACACAGGCACCGCAGGCCACACGTGATAACGTAGCAAAATGGCTCGAACTCAAACCCGAGCAGGTACGCATCAATGTCACCTTGCTGGGTGGCGGCTTTGGCCGTAAGTCCAAGCCAGACTACGTGGTGGAAGCGGCGCTGACATCCAAAGCGCTGGGTGGTCAGGCCGTCAAACTGGTGTGGACGCGTGAAGATGATATCCAGCATTCCTACTACCACACCGTGTCGTATGAACACCTGGAAGCGGCCATCGATGAAAATGGCAAACCGCAAGCGTGGTTGCATCGTACTGTTGCCCCGTCAATTTCATCGACATTTGCAGCTGGTGCCGTGAATCAGATGCCGATTGAGGTGGGCATGGGCGTGGTCAATATTCCGTTTGATGTGCCCAATATTCAGCTGGAAAACCCGGCTGCAGAGGCACACACGCGTATCGGCTGGTTCCGTTCTGTGTCCAATATTCCACATGGTTTTGCCGTGCAATCCTTCATCGCTGAAATGGCACACCAGTTAAAACGTGATCATAAAGATCTGCTGTTGGAACTGATTGGTGCTGATCGTGAAATCGACCCTCGCACCTTGCGCGATGAATGGAATTACGGTGAGTCACCGGAGCTGTATCCGCTTAATACCGCAAGGTTGAAACGGGTTATTGACCATGTCACCGATAAGGCCAACTGGGGTAAAACACTGCCAGCAGGTCAAGGTCAGGGCTTGGCTGCTCACTACAGCTTCGTCACCTATGTCGCTGCGGTTGTTGAAGTCAGCGTCAATGAAGATGGTGAAGTATCGATCCCTCAGGTTGATATTGCTGTCGACTGCGGTCCTCAGGTTAATCCGGAACGGATTCGATCACAGATCGAAGGCGCCTGCGTGATGGGTATCAGTCTGGCCATGCTCGGTGAAATCAGCTTTAAAGATGGCGTCGCTGTGCAGGATAACTTTGACGGTTATCAGGTCACCCGTATGGATGGCGCGCCGGCCAAAATCAACGTCCATATCATGCCTGCGGATGATTATGACGCGCCGATGGGCGGTGTCGGTGAACCGGGTATGCCACCAATTGCCCCTGCCCTCTGCAATGCAATTTTTGCAGCGACACAAAAACGTATCCGTAACCTGCCCATCCGCTATCAACTGGAGGAGTAATATGCAAAGCACGGATATTACTGTTCTTAGTCAGGTAAAAGACTGGCTGTCAGCAGGCCATAAGGTCTGGCTGACAACGGTACTCAGCACCTATGGTTCCAGCCCCCGCCAGCCGGGGGCTATGTGTGCGATCCGTGATGATGGCGCATTGGTGGGTTCAGTATCCGGTGGTTGTATTGAAGAAGACTTGCTGGAAAAAACGCAGACAGGCCAGTTATCCGGGAAAGCACTGAGTTTTCTGACCTATGGCGAATCAATCAACGACCGCGACCGCTTTCGCCTGCCCTGTGGCGGGACCTTAAGGCTCTGCGTTGAAATGCTGACGGATTCAGCCTGGCTGGCTCCCGTTATCAAAGCGATAGAAAACCGCCAGACCATCAAACGCACTTTTTCACTTGCTAGTAAAACCAGCCATGTTGAGCCTGCAAAACGGGTTGAAGCGCCGATAACGGAAGAAACGGACAAAATTCATTTTGTCTATGGCCCGAGAAACCGCTTACTACTGATAGGTGCCGGTGAAACGGCAAGTTATCTGGCCAGTATGGCTGCAGCCCTGGATTATCAGGTATTGGTGGCTGAACCACGCGAAGAGATGCAGATGAGCTGGCAGTCAAGTGATGCTGAATTGCTCAAAATGATGCCGGATGATGCGGTTCTGAAAATTCAGCCTGATAGCCATACCAGCATTATTACCCTGACGCATGATCCTAAACTGGATGATATGGCCCTGCTTGAAGCACTCAAATCGGATGCGGAATACATAGGTGCGCTGGGCTCTAGTCGTACCAATGCCAAGCGTCGTGAACGCCTTGCCCTGTTTGACTTAACCAAAGAACAAATTGCCCGCCTGCACGGCCCGGTTGGTTTGGATATCGGCAGTAAAACGCCGGCTGAAATCGCAGTGTCGATTTTGGCAGAGCTGATTCAGTTAAAACAGATGAAAACACCCATCAAAGCATCTACTGACATCCGCGCAGTCAGTAACGGTTAACGGTGAAAACGATTAGTCCACTTCTGCTGGCAGCGGGTCAATCAACCCGCTTTGGCAGTGATAAGTTACTTCATCCTGTTTCTCATAAAGATGCTGTCAAGCCATTGATTTTGCATAGCATAGCTCCATGGATAGATACTTTTTCGATGCTCAATGTCATTATCAGGCCGGACAATGATGAGCTTATTCAACTGCTGCAAAACAGTGAGTTTTCCCGCCAGCTTAATCTGATTAATTCCATACACGCTGAGCGAGGCATGAGTGCTTCGCTTGTAACCGGTGTTGTGGCATCTCAGCATGCTGATGCCTGGCTTATTGGTCTGGCAGACATGCCCTTCTTGAATAAAACCGTGATTGCAGACTCAATGTCAGCCCTGCAAACCGGCGCAGCAATGACTCAGCCCGCCTTTGCTGGTCGGCGCGGCCATCCGGTTGGCTTCTCCTCAGAGTTTCTCCCCCAATTACTGGCATTGGAGGGAGATAAGGGTGCCAGAGATATTCTTGCCGCCTCGGCTGACAGGATCAGTGTTATCCCCAGTGAGGATGCGGGGATTTATCTCGATATTGATACCAAACAAGACGCTGTCAGCGAGCATTTATGAATCATAGCTAGCCGCGCACTTTGACTTTATTGAACAACTTGCAATGCGTCGATAGTGACCAATCTCTACCCAAGTAGGCTCGCATGAAAGCAAAGCGATCATGCTGATTAAATAAATGGCCACTACGACGATAGAGCGTGCTTAAATCATGATACATCGCAGCTTTAACGCTCCACGTTCGCTTCATTTTTTCCAGATCAATGACTTTGACAGACCATGTGTTTCCTATCGGGCGAACAAATATATGCTTCGGATAGAGACAGTTATGCTGATAATGTAAGAGATGTATCCGCCGGATATATCGTGCAACAGCACGGATTAAGCGCCGGCGCTGGTGCGTCGTCAAGACACCAAGATTAAGCGATTCCAGAGACTGATAATCATCCAACGCACGTGTGCCGAGTAGCGCTTTATCACCTTCGATGGCGAAAATCTCTACGTCCAGTGTTGGAATTCCTGCAGCCGCCAGTCCTCTGATGTTTTGGTATTCACGCAGTGCTGTCGGTCTTTTTCTGAACAAGCTCCGCCAGCTGCGATAGGTATGACTGGACTGCAGCTTCAGGTAAACCGGCAACTCACCATCAGGTCGCTCAATGTTAATTTTGCAGACCCCACTCCAGCCACCCCGGCGGTAATTTGGGGGTTCGTACCAATTATGGGTTGATGACCAAAGCCCTTCATATTGTGACCCCGTGACGCCAAGTAGCATATTCATGCGTTTACCTCAGCGCTTTTCCAATACGTAAGTCCGCCACATGGCGTATTTAGGCAAGAAATCGAGACTCGCTATGATATTAAACCCTGCAAGCCCAAACTCACGTTCAATGTCTGCTTGCCGTAGAACAAACCGGTTTTGGTACTCGCGCTGAGCGCGTTTTGATTCGAGCTTTTTACGGCGCCAGGCTTTTACATTGCCATCTACCCATAGGGAAATAATCACAGTCGAGCGAGTCACTCGGTGAAGCTCTCTGAGGATTGTCAGTCGATCATCCTGTCGACCGATATGATGCAAAAGGCGGATACAAAAGATGTTGTCCACTGCTTCATCAGCTAAATCCAGCGCAAAGGCCGAAGATTGAATGGTTTTAATGCGCCGGGTGGTCGCCGGATCACGAAATCGCAAACCGATATCAATCATGTCCTGACTGTAATCGCAGGCAATGATTTCTCGATTTTTATCTGCTGCCAGCAAATCCCAAAAGCGTCCTGTTCCACAGGGCATATCCAGCACTGAATTTGGATTTCCAGCCAGTTTCAGTGCTTTTTTGGCGATAGCTTGGTCGCGCCAGTTGGATAAGCGCCGCCAGAAACCATCTTGATGCTTAGCAAAGTACGATCTCGCGTGAGTTTCGTCGTATTTATCTGAAAAACTTAATGTTTTATTTGCACCCAGCGGCTGCATGGTCGACTGGTTTTGCTTCATATCTGCCTCGTTTCTGCATGATGACGGTAGCGATACGATGGCAGCCATTTATTAAGGCCGGCTTAAGGGGAGCACATAAATCAATTTATTTTCCCAGGACACAGACATCCTTAATTATTCCTTAAGGAAGTCTTAATAAATTACCTCTTTAGCAATGCTCCACCTGGAGTATTCGTTCATTTGAGGTTTTTATGTCGACGCTTATCAAGCAAGCCCTGGGGCCATACACCATCATTTTCCAGTTCCTTGTGCTTGGGCTTGGCCTACTCACACTTTCGCGCATAGGGTTAACAATCTGGCAGTGGGAACGTGTCAGTGAGGTCAGTTCTCTGACTGAAATGTTGCTCTACGGTATCCGTTCTGACCTCATTATTACAGGCATGCTGTTTAGCCCTTTGGTGCTACTCGCCCCGCTATTGGCCAACAAATATAGCTGGTCGATATGGAAGAGTACGGTGCTATTGTGGAGTGTATTCAGTCTGGGAATTTTAATCTTCATGGAGGTCGCGACACCGACGTTTATCCTTGAATATGATCTTCGGCCAAACCGGCTGTTTATTGAATACCTGACGTACCCGAAAGAAGTTGTGGCAATGCTCTGGAACGGTTACAGACTGCCCGTACACCTTGGTCTGGGGCTGACCTTTGTGTTGCTCCTGTTGACGGTTAAGACGGTAAGAGCAAGGTTAGACGATTACCAGCCAAACTGGTCTACTCTCAAAACAGCGATTGTCTGGCCCTTGATGGTCATCCTGTTTGCCGTGTTTATCCGATCGTCGTTCACTCACCGTCCGGCCAACCCTGCCCTGTTCGCCCGTACTGCCGATCCGATGGTGAACAGCCTGTTTATCAATTCGGCCTGGTCGGTGTATTTCGCACTTTACAATCTCAAGCATGAGACAAAGTCGAGTGCTCAGTATGGCGAAATGTCAGAACAGGCAATTACAGACGCTATTGGTCAAGTTTACCCCTGGCTTCATCCGAATAATCAGGCAGCCATACCGACGTTGCATCGGCAGCAGGCCACAATACGGCGAGATAAACCGTTAAACCTTGTGATTGTGCTGGAAGAAAGTTTGGGCGCCGAATTTGTGGCATCACTGGGTGGCGAGGCCCTGACGCCGAACCTGGAAGAACTCAAAGACGATGGCTGGTGGTTTGAGCGGCTGTATGCCACCGGCACCCGATCTGTCAGAGGGATCGAGGCGGTCATCACCGGTTTTCCTCCCACACCCGCCCGTAGCGTGGTGAAATTATCCCTGGCCCAGCAAAATTTCTTTACCCTCGCCAGCTTGCTGAAGCAGTTCAACTACCACACGGAATTTGTCTATGGCGGTGAGTCACACTTTGACAATATGGCGAGTTTTTTCATCGGTAATGGTTTTGACACGGTTATTGATGAACGCGACTTCAACAATCCGGTGTTTATGGGAAGCTGGGGCGCCTCTGATGGTGATTTATTCAATAAGGCACATGAACGAATTACTGAACTGCACAATTCTGGCGAGCCTTTTTTGAGTTTTATTTTTTCATCCAGCAATCACTCACCGTATGAGTATCCCGATGGGGTGATTGAACAGGTCGATACAGAAAAAAACACGCGCAGTAATGCCGTCCTCTATAGCGATCATGCGCTGGGGCAGTTTATCAAACAGGCTAAAAACAGCCCTTACTGGAAAGATACCGTGTTCCTGATTGTGGCAGATCACACCTCCCATGCTGGCGGAGACAGCCTGGTCCCTATCAATGATTTTCATATTCCGGGTCTGATCCTGGGTGCAGATATTCAAGCCAGGTCGGTGTTGACAATTGCCAGTCAAATCGATCTGGCACCTACTCTGTTGTCATTAATGGGGGTCTCGTCCTCACACCCGATGATTGGACGGGATTTGACGCTTGCAGAACAGTTCCAGGCACCGGGTCGGGCATTGATGCAGTTCAGTGATAATTTCGCCCTGCTACAGGGTGATGAGGTGACCATTCTGCAACCCGGGCATCCTGCGGTTACGGGGCGATATAACACGGAAACCAAGTCATTATCGGCGCTTGAAGAGGCAGGCAAGGCGCAGCAAGAAACCACTCTGGCACACTCCTTATTACCTGCCTGGTTATACAGCCAACAGAAATATCGCAGTGCTGATCAGCAAACACGGCTGAGCAGGCATTGATAGGCTCCGAGCCGTTTAAATCGACGGCTCGGCGTTACCACAAGCGCGGTTGGCAGGCACGGCAATATCCATTAGTTTCGGATTAGGCAGATTCAGGTTGTCCATAATTTGTTTGTACTCCTCGGCCGAACTGACCTGAAGTCTGGGGTTGTGCTGTCTTTCCTCAGCAATGGTACTGACCATCCAGCCTTTATAGTCATGCGCCGGATAGACCCAAGTGGATTCCGGTAAGGCCAATAGCTCGGTCAAACTGGCAAACTGCTGGTAAGCATCACCATTCTGGAAGTCTGTGCGTCCGGTACCCCGAATCAGTAAGGTGTCACCACTGAACAGGTAGGACTGACCGCCCTGCTCCAGGTAAAAACTATAACTGTCATCGGTATGACCCGGTGTGTGCAAAGCCTGAAATACCAGACCGCCAACTTCGATACGCTGCTCATCCTTAAAGCTGCCACTGGCGCAGCTTGAGCCTGCCTGTTCACCCATCAGCGTGAGGCATCCGGTCTGCTCACGTAACTTGCCCAATGCCGTGATGTGATCGGCGTGGGTATGTGTATCCATCGCTACTTTTAAAGTCAGCCCCAGCTCACTCAGCAAGCGCAGGTAGTGATCCGTATTCGCTAAAACAGGGTCTATCAACACCGCCTCACGGGTATGTTGATCCGCAATCAGATAGGTATAGCTACTGGAGTCAGTATCAAACAGTTGTCTAAAAATCATTGTTTTTACTCCATAAACAGACGAGTAGTCAGTAATGTTAACGCTGTCAGCAGCAAGGCGATGGCGAAGCCCTTCTGCAAACGGTCATCGGCAATTTTCTTGGTCAGAATCTGCCCCAAAAACATGCCCGCAATGCCGCCAGCAATCAGATAAGCCATATGGGTGTAGGACAGCACATCCTCGATCGGCTGATTAAACAACAGGTAACTGATAAAGCCGGTGGTGCTGATCACACTGATCACCACCAGAGAGGTACCCACCGCCTGCTGCATCGTGACCTGACTGAGAAACAGTAACAGCGGGACAATCACAAAACCGCCACCGACACCAAGCAGGCCTGACAATAAACCAATCCCTAAACCGCCGACTAACAAACCACCCATACAGCGTGGTTTGAGCTGAAATTGCCCGGTTGGACTTAAACGGCACAAGACGCCATTAGATGTTGTCTCTCGTAAATCGCTGGCACGGGTGATGGCAGCCTGCTCAGGTTGGCGTGAAGCACTCAGCCACATCCGCCATGCGATCAGTATCGCTATCACGGCAAATAACACCAATAACACAACTTCAGGTAAGCGAGTTGCAGCCCATTGCCCCGCTGGCGCGGCCACCATACCACTGACACCCAGCAGCATCGCTGGCAACCAAAGTACGGGCTGTTTCGACCTGAGCCTTAACGTACCAAATAAGGCGCTGGCTGCCACGGCCGCCAGCGATAAGCCTACGGCCTGATGCATTGAAACACCGGCCAGTAATACCAATAAGGGCACAGCAAATACGGAACCGCCCGATCCGGTAAGGCCTAAAACCAGCCCGATAATAATGCCGATCAGAAGAAACATGATCGACTCAGCGGTTCCATGGCGCCTTGGTGATCAGCAAGGCCATGCCACAACTATCTGTTATCGCAGCATAGACGAGACCTGCACCGACAAAACCACTCAAAGCGAACCAGGCCGGGTGTAACAGATAACCAGCAATCACACCGCTTACCACCATAATTCCGGCTGTGAGGCGAACCTGCCGCTCAATGCTCATCATTTTAACAGGGGCACATTGCTGTCCCGCTGATTGACGGATGGCATTCATGCCTCCTTCAACGATGACTAAATCCTGTGCCAGGTTTGCCGCTAGTTTTTCTGCCGCCAGTTGGGCACGTTTGCCTGACTGACAAATCAGATAGACCTGTTTAGCTCCTGCATGCTGTTCATCAATCTTTTCTGAGAGTGCCCTGCTGTCGAGTTGATCCAGTGGCATCGCAATGATGTTATCCAGCGCATCACTCCGAACCTCTGCCGGGGTTCTGACATCAACACAACACGGACTGCTCTCATCAACCTGCTTCAAGAAGCTCGCTGCATCAATAGTTTTAATACTCATAAAGTCATACCCCACCCTCAAAATCACTGCCTTCAGGGCAGTAAATGGTCTTCAATAGCGCAATAATCTGACTCACCTCTGTGCCAGCTAAGCGGTAAAAAACTAATTGCTTGTCCTTACGCGTGGTGACAAGCCCTGCACTGCGCAGCTTGGCTAAATGTTGTGATAATGCAGATTGACTCAACGCCACCTTGTCATTCAGTTCATTGACTGATAACTCTGAATTATCAAGCGCACACAGAATCATTAACCGTACCGGTGAACTGAGCTGCTTCATCAACAAAGCGGCTTGCTCTGCGTACTGCTGCATAGGGTGTTCGAGAACCTGACTCATAACATTTCCTGTCTGTGATATCCGTAATTAAATATATTAGATATTGCTAATTTAGCACTTACTAATTTAAATGACAATACAAGCATTCGCGTGATTTATGTGTTTTAGGTATCGGAAATAAAAATGACGGCAACCTTGAACTGGCGTTGTGCACGTCATACCATGGTAAAACTCAATCAAAAGCCCGTATCTTGAAGTGAAACCGAACTATCTTGTTTCTCTGTTTCTGATTATCTGCATGGTCTACTCGACCAGCGCGGCGGCGTTTTTGCATATGAATGAGCATCAACATCTGCAATCACACGCAGAAGAACACCACATCGATGCCCACCATGCTCATCAGCATGACGATGATGCTGAGGCTGATCATGCCCACCACTTTAATCTCCATGTTATCGGTGATCTGGTTGAACACGACGCCCTGTCATTCAGCCAAATCACCGGTTCATTGAGCGGTGATTATTTCACCCGACTCGTTTCCCGCAGTTATACCCCGCCTATCCCGCCACCCAACGCCTGATTCATAGCTTTTCACACCTATTTGAAACGCCTACTGCGTAGGCATTGCTATGAGAATGGTTTATGAAATTACCGACTTTAAAGCGGTCGCTGTTATGCGCCACCGCTCTGTTAGGCCTGGGGCTGGCTGAGCTCAGCTACGCACTGGATCTGTCGACAGCAGTTACACGTACGCTTAAACAAAGCCCGCAACTGGCACTCTATCCCTATTACGTACGAGCCTCCGAAGCCGAAGCACTTCAGGCGGGGTTAAAACCCAACCCGACCTTGAGTGTGGATTTGGAAAATGCATTCGGTACCGGGGACAGCCGTTTTCTATCTGGGCATGAGCTGACCTTGTCACTGAGTCAGGTGCTTGAAATGGGCCAGAAACGTGAACGCCGGGTTGATCTGGTTGATCGCCAAACAGCTGAAATTCAGCGCGATTATGAAGTCAAACGACTGGATGTCGTGGCCAACACCCTACGTGATTTTTATCAGGCTCTGCGTCTGCAGGCGCTGATTCAGTGGAATCAACAACGCCTTGCCAGCGAACAAGCGGCACTGAAAGTGATTGAGCGACGTGCTCAGGCAGGCGTCGTTGGCCAGGCAGATGTGATGCGCATGCAATTACGCCTCAGCAAATCACAGACACAACTGCTTTCCCTGACTGCGCAGCACGAGCAGGCACTGAACAAGCTGGCTTCAAACTGGTCAGCGTTACCTGATTTTACTGACGTTGAAGGCACTCTCGCCAACATGCCAGCTTTACCAGAGCAGGCAGCGCTCAACGCTGCGATCAGTCATACGCCGGATTATTTACAGGCGTTGGCCAAAACCCGCATCGAGGAAGCGCGCCTTGCTTTATCGCAGGCCGAAAGCAAGGCCGATATGACCGTCGGTGCCGGTGTCAGACGCTTTGAGTCGAATAGCGATCTGGCGCTGGTATTCAGCTTTTCCATGCCACTGCAATGGTATGACCAGAATCAGGGCAATCAAGCCAAAGCACAGGCACAGTTGAACGCGAGCCTCGCCGAAGAGGAAATGCTGAAACAACAAATAAGTGTTGCTCTGAACGGACTACGGGCAGCGATGCATAACAATCTTGCGCAATCCCAGCAGATCGAATCGCAGCTGAAACCTGTCGCGCAAAGCCTGCTCAAGGAAGTTGAGCAAGGTTACGAGTCTGGTCTTTACAGCGTCTTGCAATGGGTCGATGCACAAAACGAACTGTTTGCCATAGAGCGTGAGTTAATCGAATCACGTTATGCGGTGCAGTTGCAATTTCTCGAATTAGAGCGCCTCACCGGTAGCAGCTTGAATGCTGACCACCTATCTCAGGCTGCTGACAAGGAATAACACAATGAAACTTTATTTATTTGTTTTAACGTTAGTTTTTGCCTCACCGGCATTTGCTGCGGGCGGGCACGCTCATGATGAGGTGGAACACGAACAACACCCGGAAGGCCCACATGGTGGTCGCTTACTGGAAAGCGACACTTTGAATCTGGAGCTCACTATCTTTGAATCCGGAGTGCCTCCTGAGATGCGTATCTACGCATACACCCCAAGCGGTGAGGCTGTCACTGCTGATGACGTCACGATGACTGTGACACTGAATCGTACCGGTGGTGAGCAGGATGTAATTGATTTCAGCCCGGAAGCTGACTACCTACTGGGTGACACAGTCATCGTCGAGCCTCACTCCTTTGCCGTTGAAGTGTCTGCCGATTATCAGGGTAATAACGTCCACTGGCATTTCGACAGCTTCGAAGGTCGCGCTGAAATTCCTGAACGACTGTTAGCGCTTTCAGAAATTGAAACCGAAGCTGCCGGACCACAGACGCTGACACTCACCAACACTGTTTATGGGATTATTTCGACAGCGGAAGATCGGGTGTTTCATGTGCATGCTCCCTACCCCGGACTGGTACAAGCTGTGTATGTGAAAACCGGTGACAAGGTCAAAAAAGGTCAACGCCTGCTGACTGTGACCAACGAAAAAACTTTGCAGACGTATACGGTTAGCAGCCCATCTTCCGGTGAAGTCACTGCACGCCCGGTGAAACAGGGTGATCACTCTGACATGGGCACGCTGGTCGAAATCACTGATCTGTCTCAGGTCTGGGTTGAAATGTCGATGTTTCCCAATGACATTGAACAGATTCACAAAGGCATGCCCGTCTTTGTCTCTGATCTGCATGGTGAAAAACAGGTAAAAACAACGCTGGATTATCTTGCGCCGAAGATGACCGGTGGTCATATTGCCCGTGCCAGAGCAACGATCGCCAACCCGACAGGCAACTGGCGGCCCGGCATGCATGTCATTGCAGAGGTAGTCACAGAGGAAGTGAATGTACCGCTTGCCGTCAGACGTTCAGCCCTCCAAACCTTCCGTGATATGCCGGTGGTCTTTGGTCGTTTTGGCAATCTGTTTGAGGTCAGGATGATCGAACCTGGCCGTCAGGATAAAAACTATGTTGAGGTCACCGCGGGGCTCAAACCCGGCACTGAATATGTGACCAATAACAGCTATCTGCTCAAGGCTGAAGTCCTGAAAGATGGCGCCAGCCACGATCACTAGGAGCGAATTATGATAGATAGCATTATTCGCTTTGCGATCCATCAGCGCTGGCTGGTGTTGTTTCTGACCTTGCTGATTGCGGGCTTCGGTGTCTATAACGCCTATCAGTTGCCTATTGATGCAGTGCCCGATATCACCAACAAGCAGGTGCAGATTAATACCGAAGTCCCCGGCTATTCGCCACTCGAATCGGAACAACGCGTCACCTATCTGGTAGAAACAGCGATGGCTGGCCTGCCTGCGCTGAAATATACCCGTTCGATCTCACGCTATGGACTGTCACAGGTCACCGTCGTGTTTGAGGATGACACCGATATTTATCTGGCCAGACAGCAAATCAGCGAACGCCTGCTGGGAATCAGGAGCGAACTGCCTCAGGGGGTAGAGCCGCAAATGGGCCCGGTTGCCAGTGGTTTGGGTGAAATATTTACCTACTCGGTAGTCGCCGATGATGACGCGCTCAATGACAATGGCCAGCCCTATACCGCGGAAGATCTGAGAACCATTCAGGATTGGATCATCCGTCCGCAACTGGTCAAAGTCCCCGGCGTCACTGAAATCAACAGTGTTGGCGGCTTTGAGCGTGAATATCAGGTTGCACCTGATCCTGCCAAATTGATTGCCTACAAGCTCACGCTAGCTGATGTTACCTCGGCTCTGGAGCGAAATAATCAGAATGTCGGCGCAGGCTATATCGAAAAAAACGGCGAACAATGGCTGGTACGTTCACCCGGACAGTTGCAGACGCTGGATGATATCCGTCGTGTCGTCGTAGCCAAACGTGACGATATGCCCATTACTGTCGGTGATGTGGCCGAGGTCCTGCTCGGTAAAGAACTGAGAACCGGTGCAGCAACCCAGAATGGCAAGGAAACCGTACTGGGCACTGCGTTTATGCTGCTGGGTGAAAACAGTCGCATAGTCGCCAAAGCAGTGACTGAGCAGCTCCAAATTGTGAACCTCAGCCTGCCGGAAGGTGTTCGTGCTGAAGCCGTCTATACCCGCACGACCCTCGTCGATGAAACCATCGCGACCGTGCGTAAAAACCTGATGGAGGGTGCACTGCTGGTGATTGCCGTCCTGTTCGCTCTGCTCGGGAATTTTCGTGCGGCCTTAATCACCGCGCTGATTATTCCGCTCAGCATGTTATTTGCGGTAACAGGCATGGTAAATAACCGGGTATCGGGCAACCTGATGAGTCTGGGTGCCATTGATTTCGGCCTGATTGTCGATGGCGCCGTTATTGTCGTCGAAAATGCCCTGCGTAGACTGGGTATGGCTCAGGACCGGCTTGGGCGTCGGCTTACCTTGCAGGAACGCCTACAGGAAGTCACGGAAAGTACCCGCGAGGTATTTAATCCGGCTGTCTTTGGTGTACTCATCATCATGCTGGTTTACCTGCCTTTGTTTGCGCTTAGCGGTGTGGAAGCCAAGATGTTTGAACCAATGGCCTTTACGGTCATGGCTGCCCTGGCTGGCGCCCTGCTGTTTGCCGTCACCTTTGTGCCTGCCACTGTCGCCATCGTGGTGACCGGTAAGGTAAGGCATAAGGAAAACCTGCTTATGCGGGGTGCGCGCTGGATGTATAGCCCCTTGCTTGCGATGGCCATGCGGCTGCCCTTGATCGTGATATTGGCTGCCCTATTGTTTGTCATTTGGGTGAGTAGTTTATCCACCAGGATGGGGACGGAGTTTTTACCTAAACTGGATGAAGGTGATATCGCCATGCACGCCCTCAGGATCAGTGGTACCGGACTGGAGCAGTCAGTGATGATGCAAAACCAGCTGGAAAAAGTGATTAGTGACTTTGATCAGGTTGAGCGGGTCTTTTCCAAAATCGGTACACCGGACATCGCGACAGATCCAATGCCGCCGAGCGTGGCTGATACCTATCTCATCATCAAACCCCGCAGTGAATGGTCTGATCCGACGCAAACCAAAGCCGCGTTTCTGGACGAGCTTCGTGCAGCCGTAGAAGCTGTACCGGGTAATAAATACGAGTTCACCCAGCCTATCGAGATGCGTTTTAACGAGCTGATTGCCGGGGTTCGCGCCGATGTCGCAGTGCGAATTTATGGCGATGATCTTGAGCAGTTAAATCAGGTCGGTGAGGCCGCCATCGCGGTTATCTCGTCAGTGGAAGGTGCTACAGATGTGCGTATGGAGCAAATCACCGGTTTGCCGATGTTATCGATTGAACCGGATCGCGATCACCTTGCCCTGCTCGGTCTGACAGTCAGCGAGATGCAGCAAACCATTCAGACGGCAATCGGCGGGGAAACAGTCGGGCTGATCTACGAGGGTGACAGGCGCTTCAAGCTGGTCGTGCGACTGGCAGACGATAAACGTCAGGATAGCGATTATCTGAAAAAACTCCCCGTGGCGCTGTCAAAAAGCGATGATCCCGATCTGTCCTATGTACCTCTGGGTGAGATTGCCAGCATTCGCAGCTATATCGGGCCTAATCAAATCAATCGTGAAAGCGGCAAACGTCATGTTCTGGTGTCTGCGAATGTGCGTGATCGTGATCTGGGCTCGTTTATCGACGAACTTCAGCAAACCATTGATGAGCAACTCACTATGCCTGCTGGCTATTGGGTAGATTATGGCGGTACTTTTGAGCAGTTAAAGTCGGCAACACAGCGGCTGTCAATTGTGGTGCCGGTGACCCTTCTGCTGATTCTGGGTTTATTGATCAGTGCCTTTAAATCGTTGAAAGACGCGATGCTGGTATTTAGCGGCATTCCACTGGCATTAACCGGCGGTATTCTTGCCTTGACCTTACGTGGCATGCCGTTATCCATTTCTGCCGCGGTGGGCTTTATCGCCCTGTCCGGGATCGCCGTACTCAATGGCATCGTTATGTTGTCGTTTATCCGGCAGCTACGTGAGAAAGGAGAAACGCTACTGATTGCCATCAGAAATGGTGCCATGCAGCGTTTACGTCCCGTTTTGATGACAGCGCTGGTCGCGAGTCTTGGCTTTTTGCCGATGGCCTTGAATACCGGTACGGGTGCTGAGGTTCAACGACCCTTGGCTACTGTCGTAGTGGGTGGAATTATTTCATCTACTCTGCTGACACTCGTGGTATTACCGGCTTTATATTTATTGGCGCACCGCCGGCAAGAAAAGCGAAGCAAGGCATAAGGAGAATCGTATGTGGTACTACATAAGCAAAGTGTTCATCAGCGCTGTACTCATCGCGGCTATTTCAGAAATTGCCAAACGTAGTTCAGTAATGGGGGCAATTCTGGCGTCAGTACCATTGGTCTCCGTTATCGCAATGATTTGGCTGTATCACGATACCGGTGATACAGCCAAAATCAGTTCGCTTGCCACAAGTATTTTCTGGCTAGTCATCCCCTCTTTGGCACTGTTTGTGGCATTGCCCGTACTCCTCAAAAGCGGTATGGGCTTTTATTTGAGCCTTTCTATTTCTATAGGCATAACTATTATTTGCTACTTTGCCATGCTGGCTGGGCTTCGTTTTTTCGGTATCAGCCTTTAACGACTAGTCATGTGACGTTATAAAGTGATGCCTGGTTAAAACCAAAAGCGAAAACCGGCAACCAGACTGGTTGTACTGTCATCTGCGCCTTCTGCTTCACGCAGATCAGCGGTATCGCCTGAATACTGTGTGGTGCTGATACCGATATACGGCGCAAACTCACGACTGACGTGGTAGCGTAGTCTCAGACCGGCTGTAAGACCATAAAAGCCCTGTCCCTGCTCAAACTCCTCGGCTTCATTAAAGGCATAGCTGGTCTCTGCCCGTGCCTGCAACACCCATTTCTGCGTTAAGCGCCAGTCGTATTCGGCCTCGAAATCGAGCCAGCTATCCCCCTCGTTACTGACGCGCAGATTGGTATCGATTTCAAACCAGTACGGTGCCAGCCCCTGAAAGCCGATAATGCCGTAATAGCGTTCCTGCTTGTCACCGACACCAAAGCTAGTTTGGGTGCCGAGTCCCAGTTGCAGGTCCCAGAACGGACTAATACGACGGCTGTATTGAACGTCAAAATTTTCCAGTTCACCATTGTGTTTGTCGTTATAGCTGCCTTCAGTTTCTATCCATAAACGATTGATATCCTTACCGTACCAGCCCTGTGCATCCCAGATCAGCTGTTCAACCGCGTCCACACTTTGCAGCTCAAAGCGATCGACCAGAACCATGCCGTAAGCATGATCATCGTGAACCGGTAAGCCCCAGCTTGGGTCCGCCTGCAGGCCAATGCCGGCAGCCATGCTCTGTGGTGCAATAAAGCCGAGAACCAGTGCTACGGAAAGCCTTTTAATAGCATGTCTCATCGTCCGGCCTCCTTATGCCACTGAAACCACACGGAACATGCCTGCTTCCATGTGATACATCAGGTGACAGTGAAATGCCCAGTCACCAAAGGCATCGGCTGTAATAAGCGCTGACAGACGCTCACCCGGTTTGACAATAATCGTGTGTTTACGTGGACGCAGATCACCATGACCATTCTCCAGTTCCATCCACATGCCATGCAGATGAATGGGGTGATCCATCATGGTGTCGTTGACCAGAATCAGGCGCAGCCGCTCATTCTTAAAGAAGCGGATTGGACCATCCACTTCGGAAAACTTCTTACCGTCGAACGACCACATATAGCGCTGCATGTTACCGGTCAGGTGCAGCTCGAGTTCGCGCGCCGGTGGGCGTTTATCCGGCCAGCCTTGTGGGCTTTTTAACTGGGCGTAGGTCAGAACACGATGTTTAACATGTTCAAGCCCCACACCAGGATCATCCAGCCGTGACATGGGTTTATCGACCACCATTGCAGCACCGGGGCCATGCTTGTCATCACCATGCGTGGTGATGGCGGCCTCTGTCTGCATAGCCTCATGACCATGATGATGTTCATGACCTTGCATGGTGTCAGACATGGAACTACTGCCATGCATGCTATGCCCTGCCCCCATCGCATCCATACCGCGTTCAACGGTGGGATACATCGCTGGAATAGGCGCGCTTAAACCATATTGCGTAGCCAGCGTGGCACGAACATAACCACTGCGGTCCTGGGCCTGTGCAAACAGCGTGTAGGCCTCGGCGCTGGGTTCTACAATCACATCGTAGGTTTCCGCCACACCGATACGGAACTCATCCGTTTTGACTGCTTGAAGCGGCTGACCATCGGCGCTGATAACCGTCATCTCCAGTCCGGGAATACGCACATCAAATATCGTCATGGCCGAGGCATTGATAATACGCAGACGGACTTTTTCTCCCGGCTTGAACAGACCCGTCCAGTTTCCCGAGCTGGCTTTACCGTTAATCAGGTAGGTATATTCACTGCCGGTGACATCGAGAATGTCACGCGAACTCATGCGCATCTGTCCCCACATGGCGGATTTCTGCCAGGCGGCCTGCCAGCCCATGGTGTCGACATCATTAAAGAAGTCGTCCACCGTGCGCTGCTGGTAGTTGTAATAGCCCTCTGCAACCTTGAGGTTACGCATGATGGTGTGCGGACTTTCAAAGCTCCAGTCCGACAGGACAATCGCATAATCACGGTCGGCAGCAATGGTTTCACCCTGCTCCGGCTCAATGACTAATGGCCCGTAGTGCCCCAACTGCTCCTGCATGCCGGAATGACTGTGATACCAGTAGGTGCCGTTTTGCACGACCGGGAAACGGTACTCAAAAGTAGTTCCGGGTTTGATTCCGGCAAAGGATACGCCGGGTACGCCATCCATCTGATAAGGCAACAATAGGCCGTGCCAGTGTATTGAAGTATCCACATCAAGTTGATTATGAACCCGCAATACCGCCTCTCGTCCTTCTTTCAGTTTAAGCAGTGGTGCTGGCAACACGCCATTGACTGTCACCGCCTGGTGTGTGAGCTGATGATCGATATGCAAGGAGGTTTGTGCGACGGTCAAATCAAAAATATCGCTGTTACCTTCCCTCTGTTGAGGCAATAGCGTTGCTTGTTCACGTGCCATCACTGGCAGGAATGGATAGACGCTACTCAGTAAACCCGCAGAAGCAAAAGCCTGTAATAACTGACGTCGACGATTGTTATGATGGAACATAAAGCGCTTAAATAGTGTTGGTAATAGCTGTACCTTAGCAACTACCAGCTGTCAGTAAGCTGACACAAAGATGACAAAAATGTCATTTTGTCATCCCCCTTACTCCATTTAGACTTGGCTACACGGCATTAATTTGGACAGCGTTATGCGTTTATTGATCATTGAAGACGACGAAAAAACAGGGAAGTACCTAAGTCAGGGACTGAGTGAAGCGTCGTATGTGGTCAGCTGGGTGCGTAATGGCTTGGATGGTTTGCATGAGCTGGCGGAAACGCCATTCGACCTCATCATTCTCGATCGTATGTTGCCTGATATGGATGGTTTGCAGGTGCTGAAATCCCTGGCTTCGACACCCAGAATGCCACCGGTTTTGTTACTCACGGCCAAAGACCGCATTGAAGACCGCGTCAGCGGGCTCGAGGCCGGCGCCGATGACTACCTGGTGAAACCCTTTGCCTTTGCCGAATTGCTGGCCAGAGTCAGAACCCTGTTACGGCGCGGTCAGCAGCCGGTGACCGACAGCCATTTAACCGTGGCCGATCTCCATGTCGACCTGCTAAGTCGCCGTGTTAGCCGAGCCGGCTCCACTATTAAACTGACCGCCAAAGAATTCGCCCTGCTTGAACTGCTGGTGCGGCATCAGGGGCAGGTGTTACCGCGCTCGATGATTGCCTCCATGGTCTGGGATATGAATTTTGACAGCGATACCAATGTCATTGATGTCGCCATCCGCCGACTACGTAACAAAATTGATGAAGGTTTTGAACAAAAGTTGATTCATACCGTGCGTGGTATGGGCTATGTCTGTGATGCAAACAGCCATGACTAAGCTTGCCACACTATCACTGGCGGCAAGACAGACAGCCCTGTTTGCCCTGATCATGGTTGTGGTCATCACCGGGCTGGGCTGGTTTGTTGAAACTGCCATCCGTCATCATTTCAAGGTCGGCGATAGTGCTGAGTTAGAGGCCATTATTGACCGTGTCGAAATGACCCTGTCTCAAGGTAGCGACAATCTGGCTCAGCGTTTTGATGATATTTTAATCGGCCATCATCACCCCCTGCTTCGCGTCAGTAGAAATGATGAGCTTATTTACCTGAGCGACGAATCCGCTGCCGACTTACTGCGTTGGCAAGGTAATACAGGGTTGGAGGATAGCGAGCAGATCAGTCATGAGCATCATTACCGGCTTCGTTATCAGACATTGGAAACGGATAATGGACAGCTGTTCCAGATTACGGTGGCCATTGGCATCGATCATCATCTGAGCTTTCTACGCCAGTTCAATACAACCCTATGGCTGATACTGCTTGCTGCTATTGCGCTGTCAACAGCGCTAGCCTGGCTGGCGATCCGTTATTCCCTGCGGCCACTTTCGTCAATTATCAAGGAGTTGCAGACGGTATCGGCGACACAGCTTAAACGCCAGCTCAATACCGATGCCATGCCAACAGAACTGGTTCAGCTCTGTAGTTCTCTGAATGCCATGATGCTACGTATTGATACCTCGTTTCAGCGTTTATCCGATTATTCTTCAGATATTGCCCATGAGCTGCGTACACCTGTAACAGCCTTGATGACGCAAACCCAAGTCGCGCTCAGTGCAGCCAGAAATGCAGCGGAATACAGGGAGGTGTTGTATTCCAGCATGGAAGAACTGGAGCGTATGCGTCAGATGATCGCCGATATGCTGTTTCTCGCACAAACGGAAAATAGCGAGCAGCTTCCAGATATTGAAAATATAAATATAAGAAATGAAATCAATAATTTGATTGAGTTTTATGAGATTCTATCTGAAGAAAAAAACATCCAGCTGAATTGTGATGGCGATGCCTCAGTCATGGCCAACAGACTGATGCTGCGGCGTGCTATCGGCAATCTTTTGAGCAATGCCATCAAGCACGCACCTGAGGGAAGTAAAGTAAATATCAGGCTTACTTCTCAAGCGGACAAGGTTTTGATTAGCGTACAAAACCCGGGAAAAGTCATTCCTGATTCGGCAATTAACAAGGTGTTTGACCGCTTCTACCGCAACCGTGATACGGAAAATCAGGGTACGGGCTTAGGTTTGGCTATTGTTAAATCGATTGCCGAGGCCCATGGCGGCGAGATTCATGTCAGTTCAGCAGAGAACAGCACGAGCTTTACCCTCTATTTGCCGCACCGTCGCTAAGCCAATGGATGCGCCATAAACACAGAATACCGATAAACATGCAGGCAGCGGCCAGCCACAAGGCAGCCGTATAGCTTCCGCTATGACTGGCAATATAACCGGTGATCGCTGGTGCCGTGATTTGCGCGATGCCATAACTTATGGTCAGCTTAGCCATCGCCTTGGCAGGATTAACCGGGAACTGATGGCCGATAAACACCAGCATCATGCTGACCACGCCGGCAAAGGTGGCGCCAAACAGCACTGCACCAATACTGTTGATGAGCAGATGATTGCTTAAGGCCGGTGTGATAATCGCCAATAGCATAATGCTGTAGCTGAGAATCAAGGCTCTGCTCTCGCCTACGCGGTTGGCAATTCTGTCCCAGAGCAGGCAGGACGGCACGGCCATCAGGCCGAGACATACCCAGATCCAGTTGCCCTTGCCTGACAAGGCAGGCATCGCTTCCAGAATGGCAACGATAAACGTTGCACTGATGACATAGCCTACCCCGGCACAAAAATAGGCGGCGATCATCAACCACATCCACTGTGATGAGGGTGCTGCCTGGGTCAACGTCTGTGTTTTTGGGCTGCTATCCGGTGCCGGCATCCACCGCCAGGCCGGGATAAAAAACACCAGCCCGAACACGCCGACTAAAATCCACTGCATCGCCCAATCATAGAACGATCCCATCGCAATAATCGCCAGACCGGGAATAGCAATACCCAGCCCCAGACCGGAAAAATGCAAGCCCAGTTGCCCCTTATAGCCATGATGCTTGAGCCAGCTCATCACAAAACCGGCTGCGAGGATTATGCCTGCCGTGCTCGACATGCCACCGAAAAAGCGCGAGACACTCCAGACAACCACATCGTTACTCAAGCCCATCACCACCGTACTGACGACGGCGATAATGAGGTTAAACCGGTAAAACTGGTATTTGAGTTTAAGGCTGCTGATAAGTGAAATCAGCACCACTCCAAGCAGATAGCCCAGATAGTTAAAGGTTGCCAACCAACCACCGGCAAGGGGTGATAAGTCTGTTTGCTCTAGCATCAGCGGCAGAAATGGGGTGTAGGCAAAACGCGCAATGCCCACCGTCAGTATCAGCGCACAGATCCCGGCTGTAATGACTTTCAGTCGTTGCACACCATCCTCAGCGTGTTCAGGCATTCCCTACTCCATAGCTCTAGCTAGTGGTTTTTATCCATAAACCTTCATGCTCAATGACCTGAAACCGCGCCCATTGCCGAAAGCTCTCTCTGTCACAATAACCGGTCTGATAAGCGCCCTGACCGGCCACCGTTTTATAGATAATCAAGTCACGGCCGCTGTGGTCTTGTCCGGCGTCATCAATCACCTGCCGGATACTCCACATATGACCAATATTCCCATTGCTGTAAAAACAGCCTTTATCAATAGTGTCAGGATGCGCAATGGTTGCCTGCGCATGCAACTTGGCCTTTTCCAACAGTTCAGTCAGTCCCTCTTCACCAATATCGACAAAGGAATCCAAATCATGAATCGCCGCATGGAAGTCTTCCGTTGTCAGTACGTAATCTGACATCGGTACTGGTACTTGCTCAGTGACATGATGAATGACAGATAAATGCGCGGGATAACGACGCCAGTGAAACAGCAAGTTAAATAAGACAGCCACCGCAAGCATTACCAATACATTGAGCAAGATCGGGTATAGCAAAAAAGTGTAGCCCATGTCATAAATTTCGCTACCGCCAACGACTGCTGTTAGGGCACTGGCGCCACCCGGCGGATGAATACAGCGCAGATAGTACATGGCGCCAACCGCAAGCCCTACTGCCAGACCAGCAGTCAGGAAACCGCTCGGTAATAGCTGCTGGCAGGAAATGCCAATCAGAGCCGAAATCATATGTCCCCCTAAAACCGGCCAGGGTTGTGACAATACGCCGTGCGGTACGGCGAACAGTAGCACTGCCGAAGCCCCCATTGAAGTGATAATGAGCAGGCTGGCAGTCTCTGAGAAGGCAAACTTCATACTGACGACCATGGATAAGACGATAGTCAAGCTGATGGCGATACAGGCGCCCAGTGCTGAAAGCAGCTTTTCACCATGACTGGTCTGGTTACGCTCAACACCGAACCAGTGCGCCAGGGTGTTGAGTAGGGAGGTTGTTTTCATCTGGAATAAACTGCTTGCACAAAAGCGGTGCATCATAACCAGCTTATTCGAATAATGCCAGTATTGGCAGTAACTTAAGCGTTATCGCCCTTCCAGCCGACGTTCTACAGAGGCTACTTTTTCATACGCCTGTGTTTCATTGTTAATGTTTTCTATCAGGCCGCGATGGATGGCAACCGAGACTGCCTCTTCATTATTAAAGCGACCACCTTCTTTGAATATCAGATCAACCAACTGCCTTGCCGGCATATCAAGATAGACGGCTAAGGCCTGAGTTTCCTTGGAAAAATGCTGTAGTACATCGGGATGATGGTGTTTCACGGTCAAAATGGCGAGATTATCAATCAGCACCAGCTCATAACGTGTTTTCTCAGGCAAATCATTGCCCTGAACGAAGCGAATACTGGTCAGGCCGGTCAGTTCATAAAAGGCATTCTGAACTTTGACCGAGGGCGCCTGACGATCAGCGACAAGGACTTTAAGCCATTTCAGCCGATGCCTCGCAAGTGTAATGATGCTTTTTTCTAACACGGTACGGCACCTCCCTTACACGGCGTTCTTACTAACTTAGAACTTACTCCTTTCGTAAAGTTTGGTCACCTGTATCTGTATCGCCCACTTTACTTTCACCCTGAATCCGTGGAGACTCTGGCAGTGTGCTTTGACGCTGCTTTTATTCACGCAGCGCCGCCCTCGATTCATTTTTTATTTCTGGTGCCATTCGTCTTACGTTTATGTTGAAACACGCCCTCTTTGCTTTTTCTTTACTTCTTTCTGTCCCCGTTTATGCCAATGACAGCTCACTGGTCTCGAAAGAAACCCTTGCCATGTTGCCGTCAGGTGCAGAATCAAGTCTGCTGGTGATGGATGCGAGGACCCAAAAACTGCTATACAGCCACAACGCAGACAGCCTGCGCCCACCGGCAAGTGTGTTGAAAACAGTGACCGCCTTGGCTGCTAAATTACAACTGGGTGACGACTTCCGTTTCAATACCGATCTGGAATTGAAAGACAGCGATCTGATCTTTCGCTTCAGCGGCGACCCGACCCTGCGCCGCAATGATATCCGTCAGCTAATCGCTAAGCTTAAACATGAAACGACACTGATCCGCGGTGATATTTATCTCAACGGTGGACAGTTTGATGCCTTCGAATTGGCAGACGGCTTGCCCTGGGACAATCTGGGCGTCTGTTACAGCGCCCCGGCCAGCAGTATTTCACTGGACGACAACTGTGCTGTCGCCAAAATGGTGTACACCGACAAGGCGCAGACCAAGCTGGGCTTTGAGATTTCCCGTGATGCCCCTATCTCCATCGTCAATAAGCTGTATCTGACCGAAGGTCTGGAAAAACGCTACTGTAAGTTCAAGCTGATGGCGAATCATCACAATGAATTTGTGCTGGGTGGCTGTCTGGGTAAACACGAGATCCCTCGTTTTCTGAGTTTCGCCGTGCAGAAAATGGATCTGTACGTTGCCGAGATCATCAAACGCGAACTCAAACACGCCGGTATCGAGTTTCAGGGCAAAATCATCCGCAATGATCGCGCCTCTGGCAAAATCATTGCGCGCCATCAGTCCGAGCCATTGCAGAAACTGCTGGATGAAATGCTGAAAGATTCGGACAACCTGATTGCCGATAACCTGCTCAAAACCATTGGTGCCAGTTATTACGACGAAGCAGGTGGATTTGATAACGGTGTTTCCGCCGTTAAAGCTGTCTTAAAAGAAAAAGCAGGCATCGATCTCAGCAATGCAGCCCTGGCAGATGGCTCAGGCCTATCACGCAACAACCGTATGAGTGCCAGCCAGCTTATGGCCGTGATGCACTATGCCTACACTCACCCTGAGCTCAAGCTAATGCAGGCCATGGCCGTCTCGGGCGTCAGTGGTACATTACGCTACCGCTATAGCATGCAGGGCGATGCACTCAAAGGTCGGGTGATGGGTAAAACCGGCACCCTGTATGGCACCTACAATATCACCGGTGTCATGAACAGCCAGTCAGGACGACCATTGCTGTTTGTGCAAATGGTGACCAGCTACCACCATCCGGATTATCACCGCCATGAAAAGCGTGAAATCCGTAACTTTGAACGCAAGCTCTATCAGTCGCTGTATTCCTACAAATAAAGCCAGAAGCGCAGATTTCAGATTCGCAATCCGCTCGCTGGAGATGTAAAATTCTGCGCTTCTGGCAAATCAAATTGTTTGGACATCAATCATGGCGCAATACGTATACAGTATGAATCGCGTTGGCAAAGTCGTGCCGCCAAAACGCGAAATTCTTAAGGATATTTCACTCTCTTTCTTCCCTGGCGCAAAAATCGGCGTTCTGGGTCTCAACGGGGCCGGTAAATCAACCCTGCTCCGCATCATGGCCGGTGTTGATAAAGACTATATCGGTGAAGCACGCCCGATGCCCGGCATCAACGTGGGCTATCTGCCACAGGAACCACAACTCGACGACAATAAAACCGTACGTGAAGTGGTTGAAGAAGCCGTTTCAGATGTGAAAGATGCATTGGCTGAGCTTGACGCTGTCTACGCCGCCTACGCTGAGCCGGATGCTGATTTTGACGAACTGGCAAAAAAACAGGCCAAGCTGGAAAACCTGATTCAGGCGAAAGACGGCCACAATCTCGACAATGCTTTGGAACGTGCTGCTGATGCCCTGCGCTTGCCTGCATGGGATGCCAAAGTCGCCAACCTGTCTGGTGGTGAGCGCCGCCGCGTCGCCCTATGCCGTCTGCTGCTCGATAACCCGGACATGCTGCTGCTCGACGAACCCACTAACCATCTGGATGCCGAGTCTATCGCCTGGATTGAACGCTTCCTGCAGGAATACCCGGGTACTGTAGTCGCGATTACCCATGACCGTTACTTCCTCGATAATGCCGCTGGCTGGATTCTGGAACTCGACCGTGGTCGCGGTATTCCTTATGAAGGTAACTACTCGGCTTGGCTGGAACAGAAAGAAAAACGTCTGGAACAGGAAGCTAAAGAAGAAGCCTCGCACCGTAAAGCCGTTCAAGCCGAACTGGAATGGGTACGTCAGGGTGCCAAAGGCCGTCAGACCAAATCCAAAGCCCGTCTGAAACAGTTCGATGAAATGAACTCACGTGAATTCCAGAAGCGTAACGAAACTCAGGAAATCTATATTCCACCTGGTCCACGTCTGGGCGACAAGGTCATTGAGTTGAAAAATGTCAGCAAGTCTTACGGCGACAAACTACTGTTTGACAACCTGAGCCTGTCGATTCCGCCGGGTGCGATCGTCGGCATCATTGGTGCTAACGGTGCTGGTAAATCGACCCTGTTCCGTATGATCAGCGGTGAAGAAAAACCCGATTCCGGTGAAATTGAAATCGGTAGTACTGTGCAGCTCGCTTACGTTAATCAGTCGCGCGAACTGGATGGTAAGAAAACCGTGTTTGAAGAAATCTCAGACGGCGCCGACATTATCACCGTCGGCAATTACCAGACACCATCTCGAGCCTACTGTGGACGCTTTAACTTCAAAGGTTCCGATCAACAGAAATTTGTGAAAGATCTGTCCGGTGGTGAACGTAACCGTCTGCATATGGCCAAGTTGCTGAAAGAAGGTGGCAACGTTCTGCTGCTCGACGAACCGACCAACGATCTGGATATCGAAACCTTACGTGCGCTGGAAGAAGCCATTCTGGCCTTCCCAGGCTCAGCCGTGGTGATTTCGCATGATCGCTGGTTCCTCGATCGGATCTGTACCCACATCATCGCTTATGAAGGTGATTCCAACGTGGTCTTCTTTGAAGGCAACTACACCGAGTACGCCGATGATTATTTCAAACGCTTTGGCAAAGATCATCAGCCGGAACGTATCAAGTACCGTCGGATGAACTAAGCTTAGTATCGGCCATCATGTCGCGCAGGCATGATGGCCACTTTCCGTTCCTCTAAAACATCACTTCAGCATCGCTCCCCTGCCGAGAGAAAGGTTTCTTGTGACCTGATACGCAATTTCTCTCTTTTCACGAAAAAAATTAATCCCTCAGGTGAATTTTTCTCGCGATGCATTGTCTGTAGCTATGTTGCTGACAACAGTAACGACTATCCTTGCTATATCTTTGGTTGATGTTGGATGGCACTTTTGTGCCATCCTTTTTTTATCGATGATGAAACAGTCACAGAAAGCCAGACTCAAATTACGTTGCCCGATTGTGTTGGGACGCGAACCCTATATAGCCATTCCGGATGGCTGGTTCAATCTGGTCTATGAGATGTGCGCCAAAATCGAAGACATCGCCCAGCAAATTAACCAAAAGCATCGTCAACGGTTATTTTTACCACGCATCATTGCCATCAGCGTTGAATCGGGCAAACTCAACTGTGAAGTCATTAATCGCAACAAAGATATTAATGATTTGCTGAGAAAAGTACGTATGTACTCGGCAAAACGCTGCATGATTTGTGGTGATGATGCCCATCAGTTCCGTGATAGTGGTGAACTGATATCACGCTGCGCAGCCCATCGTGCAGAAAGTGGCGCGAGCTGTTAAGGCCGGTTTCGCAGACAACTTTCAAAGACCTCCGTTTCTACCTGATCGTCATTCAAGGACTCATCCATACTGAAGGCCAGCATCAAAGCCAGATCAATCGTACGGGCAAAGTCGCTACCGATAAACTCGGGCGGCGTATCCTGCCTTAATTCATCCAGTGTTTTGCCCTCCTGCCGATGGAGGTAAAAATCACTGGTCAAAGCCGCAATCATCTGGCATTGCTCCTCGGCGCTCTGAGCATGCACTCCAGTACTGACACCAGCAAGGAACACCACCGCTGATAAAAAGCTATAACGCATTCCGTTTTTCCCCGTATCGATTAGCGTTTGTATAAGACGTTGTTAATCAGTCAAAATTCCGGCTCACCTGAGGCTGACCTTAAAAATCGCTCAATCAAAACTCAGATTTTAAGCTTGCTGACCGCTAAATACAGTAGGTCATCCATGGACGAAAACAATGAAAAACGTACTGATTTTCCTGTTCCTGTTAGTCCCGACCTTGATGGCCCAAGCCGACTCTATGGGCTGGCGTTCCAGCAATATTCAATTTTTACATGGGAATCAGTATGAAGTGGGGCCATCAACACGTGAGTCGATCACTGTTGAACACGCGAGTTCGTGGCAGTTGGGTGAAAGTTACTTTTTCAGCAATATTTTCAACCGCCGTGACGTCGGTACTGAGCTGTATGCCGAGTTTTACCCGCGTATCACTTGGACAGCGCTGACAGATGAGCCACTGCCACTCGCCTTTCTTGATGATATGTCCCTGGTAGCCGGAATTAACATTGGCAACCAGCCTCGTCGTGATCCGTTTAAGGCCTACTTATTTGGCTTCGGTATCAAACTCAAAGCCCCAGCAATGGATTATCTAAAACTGGACCTTATGGCATTCAAGTCTGACTCGTTGGGTAGTACCGGTATTCAAATTTCACCGATTTGGGGCATGACTTTTAATCTGGGGCAGCATCGCTTTATGTTTAAAGGTTTTCTCGACTGGCAAAGTCAAAACGCAACTGGTGACGAAGCCACCATACTGACTCAGCCTCAGCTATTGCTGGATATCGGCCACTACTGGCAACACACTAACCAGGTGTATGCTGGCGTTGAATATTCCTATTGGTACAACAAACTCGGTATAGACGGTGTAATCGAGCGTGTACCCCAGGCGATGATCCTAATCCCATTTTAAAGTCTGGCCCATCGCTTTAACTGCCAATGCCGGCATGAATGAAAACCAGCGAGCATTGACCAAATTGCCAGTAAATTGCAGCAGCTCTCAACTTAATCGCTTAAAAAGCTACCTGAATATTGCGGTCCCGGATGCCGCTCTTTGAGCTTTAGAATGTACTGTTTAATTGCTTTGTCATCACGGCTAAATACGTATGGCGCTATCTCTGCCAATCGGCCTTCTATATAAGGTGATACCGTTTCATCTTCAGCATGTAACTCGGAACGAAGCTGACAAATTCGTTGTATACCTTCTGAAAACGGCCTGATTTCAGAGGCCAGTGTTTCATCCTCTCCCAGCGTCCAGCCTCGCATGGTCCACTCCTGAAAGCAGTCCTCAGCAAGTGTTCTCATGGTATTACCTGCCATCAGCAGCGTACTAATGCTCAATACCATCACTCCGCTGCTTATTACTATGAATCGCATACGTCGCCCTCAACCTGTTCTAGAATCGTTGTCAGGATAAAGACCAGTTTCACTAACTATTTGTTCACTTTATGAAAATGCCTACTGATCTTTATCAATGAATATGGTTCAATGACCGCATGTGCCCCTATGACGGAACTACAGGCACAAGGGAGTCTGCATGTTTACGATGGATTGCGACCTGTCGATGTATCATCCCAAAATTCTGATCGTCGACGATGACGAATCGGCGATTCTTGAGCTGGGAAGCCTGTTAAAGAAACTGGGTGAGGTGCATTCGGCCTCGACGGGTGAAGAAGCACTCAGCAAAGTCGACGAAATCAAACCTGACATTATCCTGCTGGATATTGAAATGCCGGGACTGGATGGTTTTGAGGTTTGTCAGCAAATACGCTCGAATCCGGCAACACGCCATATCGGTATCATTTTCATTACCGCCCACACACAACTGGATAACCAGCTTGCATCGCTTGAATTAGGCGCCGTCGATTTTATTGCCAAACCTGTCAGTCACCAGATTTGCCAGCTTCGCGTCAGAAATCTGCTGCAAATTCAGACGCAGGCAAAACAGCTATACACAGCCAGACAGGAAATTCTGCACCTTGTGAGTCAGGTACCCAGCTTTATCTCTTACTGGGATAAAGACTGGAATAATCTGTTCAGTAACGACCTCTGTGGTGAGTGGTTTGGTTTTAGCCAGGACGATCTACTGCGGCAGCATTTGTCTGTAATTTTCCCTAAACAGATTATTGAGGCGATGAGCCATAGCCTGCCGGACAGTAATGACCGCTTTGAGTTCACCGCCTCGTTTGACGTCGGTATTGATAATGAGCATTACTACATTATCAGGTGGACAGAAACCGACTATCAGGGGTACGAAAACGGTTACCTGATGACGTTGACGGATATCACTCAGCAAAAACAGATTGAGCATAATCTCCAGGAACAAAAAGACTTTCTTAATATTATTCTCGGCTCCGTTGCAGAGGGTGTGATTGCCACAGATGACCGTGGCTTGGTCAGCTTCATAAACCCCAAGGCGGAGTTAATTACCGGCTGGCGACAAATTGAAGCACTGACACAACCGATTGAACATGTGATGCAATTGCGCGACCCGGAAACCAAGGTCAACACTGAAAATCCGATTCGCGTCGCGCTGCGCCAGCAGCGGATCACCTCCATGCCACTCAATACACAACTCGTTGCCCGTGACGGGCGCTTATTCCAGGTAGAACAAACTGCGGCCCCTATTCGCAATTATCATGGCCAAATGACAGGCGCAGTGGCCGTCATTCATGACATCAGCCATACCGTGAGCCTTAGCCTGTTACGTAATCAGGCTTCCAGTTACGACCAGTTAACAAACGTCGCTAATCGTTTGTTTATACGTGAAAAACTTCAGCTTTCCTGTGATGCAGTGAAAGTCTCAGACATGCAGATGGCGATGGCCGTCATCGATGTTGATCACTTTAAATTTTTCAATGATGCACACGGTAATGGTACAGGTGATGCGGTCTTGCGGGGCATGGCGCGACGGCTGTTCGAAAACTATGAGCCTGATGACAGTGTCGGTCGGCTGGGCGCCGACGAGTTTATGGTGATCTTCCGCGACCTTTCCACTCAGGATGCACTCAAAAAAGAACTCCACTTGTTACTCGATTTATTACGCACGCCGCTCACGGTAAACGATGAAAAATACAGCCTCTCGGTCAGTATCGGTGTCAGTATGATAAACAAGCGTTGCAGTGAGCCGGACACCGTTATGCAGCAGGCCGATGCAGCCTTATACCGTGCCAAATTTGAGGGTGGCGATCGCTATCTGATCTTCTCGGCAGAGCTTGAGCGCAGCCTAATGCAACGTCGATCTACAGAAGAGCTGTTACGCAACTGTCTGGCGGATAAGAGCATGATTGAGGTCTTTTATCAGCCCAAACTGGATATGCAGAGCGGAAAAACTATCGGCGCTGAGGCGTTGGTTCGTATAAAAGACTACGCCGGAAAACTGATCTCCCCTGCTGAGTTTATTCCTATCGCCGAAGAGTCTGGCCTTATCGTGCAATTAGGCAGCGTGGTTATGCAAGCCGCCTGTGAGCAATGCCGTTACTGGGAAGATATAGGGTATTCAATACCGGTTTCAGTCAATATTTCGGCCGTTCAGTGCCTTAATGACGATCTGATTCATCTTGTAAACAACTGCCTGACTACGAGCAAACTGGAGCCACACATGCTCGAACTTGAGGTCACCGAAACCGCCTTTATCCGTAACTTTGATGAAACATTGAACAAGTTCAATGAACTTAAACAAATGGGTGTCAAACTGGCTATTGATGACTTTGGCAAAGGCTACTCCAACCTCACCTACCTGCGTCGTCTTGATGTCGACAAATTGAAGCTGGATATGTCTTATGTGAAAGGCATGCTCAATAACCAGCGGGACTATGAAATCGTAAAAACCATCATCAACCTCGGCCAATCGATGAACCTCGACTTAATTGCCGAAGGCGTAGAAAGCACGGAACACAAGGATGAACTGCTAAAGCTGGGTTGTCTTTATGGTCAGGGCTATCTGTATGCCAGACCTTTATCCAAAGAACAGTTTATCAGGTACTTAAATGATGAATATGAAATAGGGCAAAAAGCGTGAGTTACCCTCTCTCCCCTGCCAGGTACGGCGCCAATGCCTTTCTCGTATTCAGTCTGGTATTACTGCTCATTATCAGCGCGAGTTTGTTCATCTATTTTGAAAACAAAAATCAGGCTAAGGTTGTTGACGAGGCCACACGTGCTTTGCATCAGCTCGTAGAAACCCAAAAGTCGCTTATTAGTCAGACCTTTACCCGAAATGCGGCCGATGTCCGCTTTTTGTCTAACACCCCACCTGTCAGCGGTATCATTCGGGCGATGGCAAATAATGGTATCGATACTGCCGAAAACAACTCACTGCAAGTATGGCGCGAACGCCTCTCACAGATCTTCTTTGCTTACCTTAGTAGTCAACCCGCCATTGCCCAAATTCGCTATATCGGTGCAGAAAATGAAGGTCTGGAACTCGTCCGCGTCGAGCGTACGCATGGAAGTGGCGCCATGCGCATCATTGCCGAGAAAGAATTACAGGCTAAAGCGGATCGTGACTACTTTCAGGCCACAGCGGCGCTGGAAAAAGGTGAAGTGTATTTTTCAGCGATTAACCTCAACCGTGAACATGGTCGCCTGGATTATCCTCATTGGCCCACGTATCGTGTCGCCACCCCAGTCTACACAACAGATAATCGTTTTTTCGGCATTATTATCATTAACTACAACGCCAGTTATCTGCTGAATCAACTGCAGACCGACCTGCCTGAAGAGTTGGATATCTTTCTCACTGACAACCAGGGACGCTATCTGCTTCACCCTTTTGACAAAGCTAAAGCGTTCGACTTTGAGCAAAGCAGTGAGGTCTCCAACTGGAACGACGATTTCACTCCGCTCAGTAGTCATCGGATTGTTGATAATGAATCGCGGGAGCGATTCCTGACAGTCAGTGCCAATATCGACCTTCCTGGTGGTATTGCGGAGTCCGGTAAACGCTTTCATACCTTGATTGCCGTAGAATCACAGCGTCAGCTGGAGATGGCCTTTGCAGAACGCAGGACTGCCACAACAACGCTCCTGCTCTCAATTATTGCGGTCGGCATGATTATTATCTTTATCTACCGCAAAATCCTGATCAAACAAGTTGATTTGAGCTATGCACAATCACAGTATGCCGCCATCATTGACGGTTCACGTGACGCCATATTAACCGTGGATAATAAGGGCAACATTCAGGACTGGAATCAAGCCTGTTTCGATATCCTCTCCCCTCCCGGCAAAAACCTTGATGGCTATACCCTGGCGGATGTGGTCGGTGCTATTGAAAATAAAGATAAACTCCAGAGTGCTCTCGGTGATTGCCTCAACGATATCCCTGTGCAAACGCTGGAGCTAAAAGGTATTGGTACTCAGGGCAGCGATATTGCCCTCTCCGTTTCCCTGTCACCCATACGGGATAAGGATGCTCAGATTATCGGTGCTTCCACTATCATTCGCGACATCACCCGGGAAAGCCGTTTCAAACAGGAGCTTGAGGAGCTAAACCAGTCACTGGAAGAGAAAGTTAACTTACGCACACAGGAACTGCTAGAAGCAAAAAATGAAGCGATGCAGGCCAGCAGTATGAAATCCAGTTTTGTCGCCAATGTCAGCCATGAAATCCGCACACCGCTTAATGGCATTATCGGCATGCTGAACCTGCTACGCCGGGAAGCATTGACCGACAAACAACAGGGCTACCTGCAGACGGCCACACAAAGCTCTAAATCCTTGATGATGCTGATCAACGATATTCTGGACTTATCCAAAATTGAAGCCGGACATCTGGAAATCGAAGCACTGCCGATGAGTCTGATGGATAACTTTAGTCAGGTGGCTAATTCAATGGCAGCTAGAGCCATGGAAAAGAATGTGGAAATCGTGCTCGACATCAGTGGCATTCAACACACGACCGTCACCGGTGATGCCCTGAGGCTTCGTCAAATTCTCAATAACCTGATATCCAACGCTATCAAGTTTACTGAACGTGGCGAAATCATTATCACGGCCTCTACTGAGGAAGATCCGGAGACGAAAGACATCATCCTTAAAGGCAGTGTTAAAGACAGTGGCATTGGCATCAGTGCCGATAAATTGTCAAAACTATTCAGAGCCTTTTCTCAGGCAGATGCATCAACAACCCGAAAGTACGGTGGAACCGGTCTGGGCTTGTCTATCGTCAGCAAGTTATGCCAGTTAATGGGTGGGCAATGTGAAGTCGATAGTGAAGCCGGTGAAGGAAGCACATTTGCATTTAGCCTGCGCTTCGCACCTGTAGCCAATTCGACAGGAATCGGGCAATTGGTTGACCTCAGTGGCTACCGCTTTGAAATCCATGAGAGTAGCCCAAGTGTTCGCCAGTCATTAGTGAAATTACTGAGCTTGTGGGGGGCTGAGGTCAACATAGATAGGAATAACGACCAGTTTGATGCTGACATCGTCATGGCTCGCATCGACCAGCTTGACAATGACTACGATAAAAACATCATGCAGCAGTCACTCCATAAGCTTGGCAACCAGTACATTCATAATGAAAAATTTGTTTTCAGCCTGATGCTCAAGCATCGACATTTAGCAGATGGCATTGAAATGCCTATGGAGTACCAGCTAATTATGCGACCGATACTGCCTGTAGAATTAGCCTCTGTACTGTCACGCATATGCAGCAGACCACTGGTATTGCCAGAATCCGGCATGGCATACAATGAGCTTACACAAAGCTATACCGATCAACTGCACGCTCTCAAGCAAAATGCAATTTTGATTGTCGATGACAATGAAATAAATCAGAAAGTCGCAATGGGCCTACTCGAAAGTTATGGCTTTGAACTGTTTACAGCATCAAATGGCGAACAAGCCCTGCAGCGGCTAAACGATTACCCACAAATACGACTGGTATTGATGGACTGCCAGATGCCGGTCATGGATGGGTTTAAAACGACAGAACTCATTCGCGGTGGGCATGCTGGCGAGGCCAAATCAAAAATTCCTATCATTGCCATGACAGCTGGTGCCATGACAGGTGATCGCGAAGCCTGTCTGGCATCCGGCATGAATGATTATCTGGCTAAACCTTTATCTGCGGGCGACCTTGAGGCTAAGGTCGGGATCTGGTTAAGTGCGTCAGCCACTCTATCCACTTCCATTCAGCCGAAAGCACAAGCTAACTGTCAAGCAATAGTGACAGAATCATTCTGGGATAAAGACGCTTCGTTGGTCAGATTACTTAATGATGAAACCTTATTTTTACAAATGCTGGACATGTTCCAGCAGCAAACGCCTGAACTGCTCGACAGTATCCATGGACATTTTCAACAGCAAGAATTTGAGCAGGTCAGGCGTGATGCGCATAAACTCAAGGGAAGTGCCTCGGCGATTGGTGCCAATGGCGTGTTAGACTGTGCAAGGGAGTTAGAGGCTGCTGCACAGACTGCCGATGAACAGCAATGTCAATCTGTGATACAGATACTCACTGACAAGATCGAACAGATGACAGTGGCGATCTCTGACTATAAACTGGCAAGGACATCACACACTGACTGAGCAAGCTTCAGAGTCTGCGTTGTCATTATCATTAGCCTTGGCGCATGAAAGTACTGATTACTGACGACGACACAACCACACGACTTATCTTGCGAGGCCTGCTTAGTCAGCATGATTGTGAGATCGTCGAAGCCGCTTCCGGCCATGAGGCACTCAGCATTATCCAGTCAGACAGTCCACCCGACCTGATTTTTATGGATTGGAATATGCCGGATCTGAGTGGTGTTGAAGTAACAACATTACTCAGGGAAACGCTCAGCGAACATCAGCCCTACGTGATCATCGTTTCTTCCTACAATGCTGATCAGCAAGTCCTCGAAGCTCTCTCCTACGGTGCTGATGATTACATCACCAAACCCGTGGACAGACATTTCCTCAACGCCAAGTTCGCCGTTGCCAAGCGTATTATCGACATACAGGAAAAGCTCAAGCAGTCCAACGAAGTCTTACAAAAACTGGCTTACTACGACGAGTTAACCGGTGTCTTGAACCGCCGGGCCGGCAATGCCAGCTTTATGGTCGAAGTAGAGCGTTGCGTGCGCAGTGACCAGAACCTGTCCGTTGCCCTGGTTGATATCGATTACTTCAAAAAGATAAATGATAGCTATGGTCACCAGACGGGTGATGTGGTGTTGAAAGAGTTTGCCAACGTCTTGCGTAAAACCATCCGCCCCTATGACATCGTTTGTCGTTATGGTGGTGAGGAATTCATGCTGATTGCTGAGGTAAACAATGAACGGGAAGCTCAGCAGTTATTTGAGCGTATCAGACAAGCCGTGAGTGCATTAGAAATTAAAACCGGGCAAATCAGTATCAAGATCACGGCCAGTTTTGGCGTATATATCGTCACACCATCCACGCAGCTAAGCCTACATCACATGCTTAAACATGCCGATGCGGCCTTGTATCAGGCCAAGGGCGAAGGTCGTAACCGCGTAATTATCAAATCAAGACTTCACGATGACGATACGCCACGTCATGAAGCACATTAAAGCGCCCCACTCTCACTGAGTAGTTCGTAGACACGCTCAGCAATCAGTCTGTAACCTGTAGCATTAGGGTGAATTGCATCTGATTTCAGCGACGTTTCAGACTCAACGTCAGCAATGATCTCATTCGCGATGGGCAGACGAAGTTTGGCCGCAAGCTGCGAATATAAAGGAGCCGGCTTTAAAAATACGCCGGGTTTGGGTACAGATAACATCACGACTTCAGCGCCTTGTGCACGAATCTGCTCTACCATCTGAGTCAGGTTCTGACTTAATGCCGTTTCGTCCAGTTTACGAATGAGATCATTACCGCCGTGACACAATAGAACCAGATCGGGCTGGTGTTCATCCAGCATCTTTCCCAACCGATTTAAGCCTTCACCACTCACTTCCCCCGGCACACCAGCATTAATCACCGTACGACCACTCAGGCTTGCCAGTACTGCGGGGTAACTTTCTGTTTGGTGATTAGCGCCTGTGCCATAGGTCAGGCTGTCACCAAAGGCCAGAATGACAGCATCTTCACTCAATGCACGAAGCTTCGGCGTTTCTTCACTACAGCCCGCACTCAATAAGGCAAAGACAGACAATAAGAGCAGTAGTAAAGACGCGTAATTACGGCGAATCATTGCACCGTGCTCGGAAACAAGCGCTGAAAATTAGCGGTTGTTGTCATCGCGATATTCTCTACCGTATCACCGCGTAGCTCAGCGAGAAACTCCGCCACATGTTTTACAAACACAGGCTTGTTGGTTTTACCACGATGCGGTACGGGGGCCAGATAGGGTGAATCGGTTTCAATCAAAATGCGATCGAGAGGCAGTTTCTTGGCGACCTCCTGTAATTCCTTCGCACTTTTGAATGTCACGATCCCTGACAGGGAAATATAAAAGCCAATATCCAAGGCGCGTTTCGCTGTTTCCCAGTTTTCGGTAAAGCAGTGAATAATGCCGCCGGCTTTTTCTGCATCCTCGTTTTCAAGGATGCTCATGGTGTCATCACGTGCTTCACGTGTGTGAATGATTAATGGCTTTTGCGTCTGCTTCGCAGCTTCAATATGCACTCTGAAACGGTCACGTTGCCATTCCAAATCACCTTCACTACGAAAATAATCCAGTCCGGTTTCACCGATGGCGATAACTTTCGGGTGTGATGCCTGAGCCACTAATTCTTCAACAGTGAACTGCTCATCGGCGTCGACATTAGGATGAATACCGACACTGGCAGTGACCTGAGGGTAACTGGACGCTATCGTTTTCACTTCATCACAGCTGGCTTTATCGATGGCAATACACAGTATGTGCTGTACACCATTCTGCTGTGCTTCAGCAACCATGGCGTCAATACCACCGGGTTCATCAGCCAACATGTTGAGATGGCAATGGGAATCAATATACATAAGAGACTAGATTTTTGTTGCTGTAACGCAAGGCGTTACATGGTGTAGGTGGCTTTGTCCGATTTGAGCTTATCCACCAGATAATTTTCGATTTTACCGCGTACTAGTGAAGCACCACCGTCAATATCGCTGAAGTGAACGCCGATACCCGCAGCCTGGTTGCCCTGAGCGCCGCGTGGCGTGATCCAGACAATATTTCCCGCAACCGGCAGTTTTTCCGCTTCATCCATCAAGGTTAAGAGAATAAAGACTTCTTCACCAATTTCGTATGCTTTATTGGTCGGAATGAACAGGCCACCATTTTCTAGATACGGCATATAGGAGTGATAAAGCATATTCTGATCGGTGATTTTCAGCGATAAGATGCCTTTACGTGGGTTTGCGGCCATAGTATTACCTGTACATTCCCTGAAGATGTTGGATCTGACTCGCATGCTGCATAATCTTCACCATAAAGTCTTCTATTAACAAAGTCTTGTTTGGATTATTTTGAGAAGATATTAACTTTATTGTGTGGGTGATGCAATCCACGATATGCCAGTATTGTGCGATTACCGCTGCGGATATCTCAGCATCATTTTGTAACAGACTACTGATTTTCGCCTGCATCATGGCCTGGATTTGCAGCAAAACGGATTTCAGATCAAATGACTGCCATGCTGCTGCCATCGTAATCGGATTGGCCTGCGCTCGCATCAGCGAGGCGATATCACGCATCAAGTGCTGTTGCTGCTCTAATCCGGCTTCTCCCAAATCCACGGCTGCCAATGGCGCCCCTTGAGTGAGTTTCAATAAAGTGTGCCATTGTTCATCGCTGAATGATGCATCTTGTGTCTTTAACCAGCTTAAAGCCATGGCCATCACCGGCACCGGAATGGTCACTGTCTGACAGCGGCTTTTGATGGTGACCGGTAATTGATCCCGATTGCGCGTCAGTAATATCAACACCGTGTTATCGCGTGGTTCTTCCAACAGTTTCAGCAGACTGTTATAGGCCGATACATTCATCTGATCAGCTTCTGTAATCAGTACCGTTTTTGCTGTTGATACCTTCGGCATCAGGCTCTGCGCTTCTTTTAACTCGCGAATCTGATCGACTTTAATTTGCTTGCCTGGCGCTTCCGGACTGATTTCGGTGTGGTCCGGATGTGTATCGGCAGCCCGTAACTGACAACTGTGGCACGATCCACAAGCGTCAAAACCAGGTTTCGGCTGGCTGCATAAAATGCTATCGATCAGACTATTTGCAAAGGCTTGTTTGCCCAGACCAGCACGTCCACTAATCAGGATGGCATGGGGAATACGCCCCTGCTCTTGCATCGACTGAATCTGGCTCCAGGGCTGCTTATGCCAACTGAACTCAGCCTGACTCATGCCGTAAGCATCTCCATTAAGATAGCTCTAAGCTGCTCCTGAATTGCAGCAATATCTCGGCTGCTATCAATCACTTTGATACGTGAGGATTCATTCACCGCACGCTTGAGATAACAGTCACGGATTCGTTGGAAGAAGGCCGCTTTTTCCTGCTCGAAACGGTCTTTTTCCTGCTGTCGTTTGATGACACGTGCCTGACCTTGTTCGACAGGCAGATCAAATAAAAAAGTCAGATCGGTCTGCAGCCCCTTCAGTGTCCAATCCGATATCGCTTCTATGCGTTCTCTGTCAATTCCTCGTCCACCACCCTGATAAGCAAAAGTAGCGTCGACGAAACGATCACATAAGACCCACTCACCGCGTTCAAGAGCAGGTTTGATGACCTGCTCAATATGCTCGGCACGGGCCGCGAACATCAGCAACAGTTCGGCATCATGGCCCATGCCCGTATCGCGGGGTGCTAGCAGCAGTTCACGAATCTGCTCACCGAGTTCAGTACCGCCGGGCTCACGGGTTACCCGCACCGTGATCCCCTGCTGTTCAAGAACGTCACGGATAAAGCTGAGCTGAGTTGATTTACCAGCGCCTTCTATACCTTCAATACTGATGAATTTTCCGTTCATTATCGTTTTAGCTGATAGCGTCTGACTGCTTTATTGTGTTGTTGTAATGTCGCGGAGAACACATGCCTACCCTCTTCGCCCGTTGCCACGAAATAGAGACTGTTGCCATCAGCCGGATGCAATGCCGCATGGATAGATTCAATACTCGGCAGACAAATCGGTGTCGGCGGCAAACCATGACGCGTATAGGTGTTGTAGGGTGTGTCTGTTCGTAAATCGGCACGTCTCAGATTACCATCAAACTTGTCGCCCATACCGTAAATCACGGTAGGGTCAGTTTGCAAACGCATGCCCTTCTGCAAGCGACGGACAAACACACCAGCAATTTCAGGGCGCTCTTCGGCAATACCGGTTTCTTTTTCAATGATAGATGCCATGATCAATGCGTCATAGGGCGATTGATACGGCAAATCATCTGCGCGTTCTTCCCAGGCCGCGGCCAGGGCATCCTGCATTTGCTGATAAGCGCGTTGCAGAAAATCAATATCTTTCGTGCCACTGGGGAAATGATAGGTTTCAGGCAAAAACCAGCCTTCTCCCCGCTTGTCTTCGGCGCCCAGTGCACTCATTACATCGTCACTGTTATTTGTTTCGAGAGTCTTGATCATCTTAGGATGCTGATGCAATGCCTGCAGCAACTCTTTTGTGGTCATGCCTTCAACGATAGTGAAAGCATTCATCATGACTTTACCTGATACCAGCAGGCTCAGAAACTGCGGCAGGCTGGTGCCGGGTTCGATCTGGTATTCACCCGCTTTAATTTTATGTGCCTGCTGTGTCAGACGGCCATAGATCTGCAGATAGACAGGTGGGAAGTCACTCAGCCCCTGCTGTTTCAAATCTTCGCTGATTGCGCGCAGATTACTGCCCGGTTTGACGGTATAACTAAACGACGTATCACTGTGTAAAGGCTCAGACAGAAAACGCTCATATTGCAGCAATACATAGGTACAGATTGCCGCGAGAAGTAATGCCGGAACGAGGATGGTTAGTAACAACGCTTTTTTCATATTAACGTTTGAGGTGCACTTCTAATAGCATCTGTAATTGCAGAGTAATCGGGCCATAAACCCACTTTTTGTCGTGCTCGGGCAGCGACGTTACTGGCCAGATATGAATCACGCTATTACTGAGAAAAACTTCATCTGCTGTAAGCAGGTCATTCAACACTATATCGCGCTCGATACAGTCAATACCGTGTTCTTTGGCCAGCGCGATAAGCTGCTGACGCATAATGCCAGCAATACCATTGTCAACAATCGCTGGTGTTATCAGTTGTGACTTCTGCACAAGGAACAGGTTGCTCATTGTGCCTTCGATCAAGCGGTCATTGATATCCAGCATCAGCCCCTCGCGGATGCTGTCATCATCCCATTCGCTGCGAGCCAGAACCTGTTCAAGGCGGTTCAGGTGCTTGATACCAGCCAGTGCAGGGTTTATCCCCATACGCTGCTGGCAAAGCCTAACGGTTACACCGTGTTGACAAGACTCAGGATATTCAGGGTAAGGATGGGAAGAAATAATGCGAAGCGGTTCTGCCTCAGCCGGGGCTTTATAGCCTCTTCCGCCACTGCCTCGCGTCAGCATAATTTTGATAACACTGTCTTCAGCTGTTTGGGCACATAATGTGGCTAGCTCCAGCTTCAAGGTATCAACTGCATCAAAGGAGATTCTGAGGCGCTCACAACCCAGTTGTAGACGGTTGAGATGCGCCTCCAGAAATTCGAGTTCCCCCTGCCGGAATGCCAGGGTTTCAAACACACCGTCGCCATACTGCAGGCCACGGTCTGTGACAGGGATTCTGTTATCCGGTTGTCCGTTTATCAGAATCACTGATGATTACTCAGGACGACTAGTCCAGCTTCTTGAAGATAACCGTGCCGTTTGTACCACCAAAGCCAAACGAGTTGGACATGGCGACACTGATAGGCATTTGTCTGGCTGTATGTGGCACATAGTCCAGATCGCAGCCTTCGTCAGGATTATCCAGGTTAATCGTCGGTGGTGCGACTTGATCACGAATCGACAGCACACTGAATACGGCTTCAACTCCGCCCGCGGCACCTAACAGGTGACCAATCATTGATTTAGTAGAGCTGACAGCTACGCTATTTGCAACATCACCCAATGCGGCTTTAATGGCCATGGTTTCTGCGACGTCGCCGGCTGGTGTCGAGGTACCGTGGGCATTGATGTAATCAATGTCTTCTGCATTCATGCCCGCGTCTTTCATCGCATTTTTCATGCAACGAGCAGCACCTTCACCACCTTGTGATGGCATGGTCATATGGTAGGCATCGCTGCTCATCCCGGAACCGACTAATTCTGCGTAAATCGTCGCGCCTCGTTTAACAGCATGCTCATATTCTTCAAGAACAAGAACACCCGCACCGTCACCCAGCACGAAACCGTCACGATCTTTATCCCAAGGGCGGCTGGCCGCTACAGGGTCATCGTTACGGGTAGACAAAGCGCGTGCAGCAGCAAAACCGCCGAGACCAGTTTTAGAGGTCGCCATTTCCGCGCCGCCCGCAATCATCACATCGGCCTCACCATACTGGATCATACGGCCTGCAGCGGAAATACAGTGTGTGCCTGTTGAACAGGCTGTAACGATAGCGGTGTTAGGTCCTTTCATGCCGTACATGATCGACAGATTGCCTGAAATCATGTTGATGATATTGCTCGGTACAAAGAACGGTGAAATCTTACGAGGGCCGCCTTGCAGGTAACTGTCATAACCAGCTTCGATACCTGGCAGACCGCCAATGCCTGAACCGATAGCAACACCGATGCGTTCGGCGTTTTCGTCGGTCACTTGAAGACCTGAGTCTTCAATAGCTTCTTTGGCCGCAGCAATGCCGTAATGGATGAAAGTATCCATTTTCTTGGCATCTTTCTTAGGGATAACGGTGGTGACATCAAAGTTTTTAACACTGGCACCAAAACGAACACTGAAGTCACTGGTATCAAACACGGTCAACGGCGCAACACCACTCTTTCCGGCAACAATATTTTCCCAGCTTTCTTTTACTGACAAGCCAACCGGAGTGACAGCACCCAAACCAGTTATCACAACGCGTCTTTTAGACATCATGATTTCCCCTTAAAACCTACAAGGACTATACACAACATAGCCGCCTAGCATGCTCGCACACACTAGACGGCTATGATTAAAGCGTTCAGCTATATTAAGACTGGTTAGCGTTAATATATGCAACAGCTTCTTTAACAGTAGTGATTTTCTCAGCTTCTTCGTCTGGGATTTCACATTCAAATGCTTCTTCCAGCGCCATAACCAGCTCTACAGTATCCAGAGAGTCAGCGCCCAGGTCGTCGATAAATGAAGCATCGGCGGTGACTTCATCCGCATTGACACCCAATTGCTCAACAACAATTTCTTTTACGCGAGCTTCGATATCACTCATAACTAATGTTTCCTTTGGTGGTTAATACATCAAACAATGTGCAGGCATTTTATAGTGCCAGCACCACGGAGACAAGCTAAACGCTGTTCAACAAGGCTCCGCCAAAACTAATTCGTATACTTAACAGACTGTTAAGGCCTATCAGGCCATGTACATCCCGCCGTTCACATGCAGGGTTTCACCTGTCACATAACCGGCATTTGGACTTGCCAGATAACTAACAGCTGCGGCAATTTCTTCAGGTTCACCGAGACGCTTCGCCGGAATTTGTTCCAACATAGCAGTTTTATGAGCTTCCGGCAGTCCACTGGTCATATCGGTATCGATAAAGCCCGGCGCTACGCAGTTGACGGTAATGCCACGCGCACCGACTTCACGAGCTAGCGACTTACTAAAGCCAATTACACCTGCTTTCGCCGCTGCGTAGTTGGCTTGCCCCGCATTACCCATAGCACCGACGACAGAGGTGATGGTAATAATACGGCCCCAACGTGCTTTGGTCATGGCACGCAGGCAGCGCTTACTTAATTTGAAGATCGGGGTGAGATTGGTTTCGATAATATCGTTCCACTCATCATCTTTCATACGCATCAACAGGTTATCGCGTGTAATACCGGCATTGTTGACCAGGATATCCGGTGCTCCGAATTCTGCCTCTATATCAGTTACAACACTGTCGATGGCTGCATCATCGGTCACATTTAAAACAATCCCTTTACCACTGATCTTAGCTTCAGCCAGAAACTCACTGATTGTCGCTGCGCCGCCTTCTGAGGTTGCTGTGCCAATAACAGTAGCACCCTGCTCACCCAGACTTAATGCGATCGCACGACCAATGCCACGAGTGGCCCCGGTTACTAATGCAACTTTACCTTCCAGGCTCATTATCCCTCTCCCAATGTTTGCTGTGCTTTTTCCAGAGTCGACAAATCGAATACCGGTAACGCATGTAATGATTTTTCAATTCGCTTGTTCAGCCCGGCAAGCACTTTGCCTGGCCCGCATTCAATAACTGCCTCGCCCCCTTGCGCAGCAAACCATTGTACGGTTTCAACCCAACGAACCGGGCTATATAGTTGCTGTGCCAGTAACAGCTTCAGCTCTGCAACATCGTTAGCTGCTGCCACATTAGCATTATGAATCACTGGCGTAGAAGGCATACGGATGTCTATGCTATCAAGTGCTGCAGCAAGCTGTTCTGCAGCCGGCTTCATCAATGCACAATGCGAGGGTACACTGACTGGCAACTGCAGCGCGCGTTTTGCCCCCTTTTCTGTAGCCAGGCTAATCGCTTGTTGTACCGCAGGAGTTGCACCGGCGATAACGACCTGACCGGGAGAATTGAAATTCACGGCTTCCACCACACCAGCAGATGCTGCTTGTGCACAAACGTCACGGACCACATCGTCATCCAAACCGAGGATAGCGGCCATTGCGCCCTCACCCACTGGCACTGCCTGCTGCATAAATTGGCCACGTTTTTCAACGAGTTTCACAGCGTCAGCAAAATCGATTGCATCCGCAGCAACCAAGGCTGTGTATTCACCAAGGCTGTGACCAGCAAAAAACTCAGGCTTAATAACAGACTGTGACTGCCAAACACGCCAGACAGCAATGCCCGCAGTCAGCATGGCAGGTTGTGTGCGGTCAGTTTGATTCAATTGCTCATCAGGACCGTTGGAAACCAGTTCCCACAGATCATAACCGAGTGCATCTGACGCTTGTTTAAAGGTATCACCAACAATACTGAATTCAGTTGCCAGTTCGGCGAGCATACCAACAGATTGGGAGCCTTGTCCCGGGAAAACGAACGCTGATTTCATCAAAAATCCTCTGAATAATCAGTATTTAATTAACGCTGAGCCCCAGGTGAATCCACCACCAAAAGCTTCGAATAAAAGTGTCTCACCACGCTGAATACGACCGTCTCGAACTGCGGCATCAAGTGCCAGCGGAATTGAGGCGGCTGAGGTATTACCGTGCTCATCAACAGTGACAACAACGTGATCCATCGACATATTCAGTTTTCTTGCAGTAGCTGCAATGATGCGGATATTCGCTTGATGCGGAATCAGCCAGTCCACATCCTGTTTACTGATATTGCTGGCTTCAAGTGTTTCGTCGGCAATGCTGCTTAAGGTCTTCACAGCTACCTTGAATACTTCATTGCCCTGCATATCGACATAGGCAGCATCATCAGTTGCTGACGCAGACCCCGGGCCTGTCGGCACATGTAATAACTGGTTGAAACTGCCATCCGAGTGGATATGAGTAGACAAAATCCCCGGCTGTTCAGAAGCCTGGAGTACTACGGCGCCAGCGCCATCACCGAACAATACGCAGGTGTTGCGGTCAGTCCAGTCAACGATACGGGAAAAGGTTTCTGCACCGACCACGAGGACGTTTTTATTACTGCCTGATTTGATGAACTTATCGGCCACCGTAAGACCATAAACAAAGCCTGTGCAGACGGCCTGTATATCAAAGGCAGGACAGCCACTCAGGCCCAGCTTTTCCTGTAACAAGGAGGCTGTACTAGGGAAAATGCGCGTTGGTGTGGTCGTTGCAACAATGATTAAATCGATATCGCTATTCTGGAGCCCCGAGGCTTCAATCGCTTTGATAGCAGCCTGGTATGCCAGATCGGTTGTTGTTTCATCGTCAGCAGCGATGTGACGCTTTTTAATCCCGGTGCGTTCAGTGATCCACTGATCCGTGGTTTCCACCATCTTTTCCAGATCGTGGTTAGTCAACACCTTTTCAGGCAGATAACTGCCGGTGCCGGCGATACGCGAGTAAATCACAGAACCTGCCCTTCCAGTAACACTTCAAGGTGTTTACTGATGTTTTTGGGTACGTCTTTTTTGGCTTCGATAATGGCAATATCAATGGCATTGGCAAATGCAAACGCATCTGCACCACCGTGACTTTTGATCACGATACCCTGCAAACCAATCAGATTGGCGCCGTTATAAGCACGAGGGTCGAGTTCACGACGAAAATGCTTAAGCACCGGTGACGCGATTAAGCCCGCCAGTTTAGTCAGCCAGTTTTGTGAGAACGATTCACGCAGGTAATGACGAATCATGTGCGCGACCCCTTCACTGGCTTTCAGCGCAACGTTACCAACAAAGCCATCACAGACTAAGACGTCGACCTCACCGTGGTAAAGACCATCACCTTCCACAAAGCCCTTGTAGTTCAGGTCAGTCTGTTCAAGCAAACGTGAGGCTTCTTTAACCCGCTCATTACCTTTGATTTCTTCTGAACCAATGTTGAGCAAACCCACTGTTGGATTCGGCTTACCGTCAACCAGTTCAGCCAATACAGATCCCATAACCGCAAACTGCACCAGATGGGCAGCGCTGGAATCTACATTAGCGCCCAGATCCAAAACATAGGTATGACCACGCATGGTCGGTAAAGAAGAAACGATGGCAGGCCGCTCAATCCCCGGCAGGGTTTTGAGTACAAATCGTGCCGTTGCCATCAGGGCACCGGTATTACCGGCACTGACACAGGCTGCAGCCACACCCTCTTTGACAAGGTTGATAGCTACACGCATAGAAGAGTCTTTTTTGCCACGCAGCGCTTGAGACGGCAGCTCATCCATTTCAACTTTTTGTGAAGCATGATGGATTTGCAGTCTGGGTTCATCGGCGACTTTATGTTGTTGCAGATGATAGTCCAGAGTGTCTTTGTCACCAACCAGTACGAAGTGTACTTCCGGATGTTTTTTCAGCGCTGATAAGGCAGCGGGGATCACGACATCAGGTCCGTGATCCCCGCCCATCGCATCAATAGATATCGTCAGGCTCAATGTCGATCTAAGCCTTATTCACTCTTGTCAGCAACGACTTTACGGCCACGGTAGTAACCGTCGGCAGAAACGTGGTGACGACGGTGCAGTTCACCAGAAGTTGAATCTACTGACAGAGTTGAACCAGTCAGCGCATCGTGTGAACGACGCATGCCACGACGTGAAGGACTCTTTTTGTTTTGTTGAACAGCCATTAGTAAAGCTCCTAACCCTAATAAAAATCTAAATCATTTTTTTGATTTTAATGCAGACAATACTGCGAATGGAGATGCGGACTTATCCGCCGTCCCCTCGTTTTCTTTGTCCCCTGCAAACCATGCCTCTTCAGGCAAACAGTCATAATCATGCTTAGGCACCAAGGGCAGTGCCAAAATCAGTTCATCTTCAACCACAGAAGCCGGATCAGTCAGCTCGCCGTCGTTAATGATCCACGGCTCATATTGCTCCGCGAGACCTTCAGCCAGTTTTTCGTGTCGAACCAGACCAAGCATAGTGTCGATTTCGACCGGCAAAGTCAGTTCCTGCATGCAGCGCTCGCAGGTCAATGACAGTGTGGTTGAAAAATGGCCGCGCATATACGGTGTTCCCGTATCATCGATATCAAACTTCATCGATACTGAAACCTGCCCCTCAGTGTGGTGCAAAGACTCAGCCAAGCGCGTCATTTTATCCAGTGCCAATTCACCTTCCAGTTCACGGCCTGTATTGGCAAAACGAAACGGATCAATTTCTTTTGGTAATTGCTGGCGCATAATCGACGGGATTATATAAGAATTCTCAATAAACAGCAAAACGCATCATGTCAGGCACATCGCGCCGTCAGGCGTTATTATGCAACTCAATGACGGCGTTACCCTTTTCTTTTGACTGCTTGTTGGCATCGTTACGCAGGGCATCGATGTAATACAGGTAATTTTCATCGATATCGCCGGTAATATAGTCACCATCGAAGCAAGATGTGTCGAAACGTTCGACGTTACTCTTCTTCTTGATAGCAGCTACTAGATCACTCAAGTCCTGGTAGATAAGCCAGTCTACGCCCAGTTCTTCGGCGATTTGTTCGACGCTACGGTCATGAGCCACAAACTCATGGGCAGAAGGCATATCTATACCGTAAACATTCGGGAATCTGACCGGTGGCGCAGCAGAAGCGAGATATACTTTTTTAGCACCGGCATCGCGGGCCATTTGAACGATTTGTTGTGATGTCGTACCACGAACAATCGAGTCATCAACCAGTAAGACGTTTTTACCCTGAAACTCAAGATCAATCGCATTGAGCTTCTGGCGAACGGATTTCTTGCGCAAGGTCTGTCCGGGCATGATGAAGGTACGACCGATATAGCGGTTTTTGATAAAGCCTTCACGGTAAACAACACCCAAGTCATAAGACAGCTGAAGCGCCGCACTTCGACTGGTATCCGGAATCGGAATCACGACATCAATATCATGGTCCGGAAACTCACGTTTGATTTTCTCAGCCAGCATGGTGCCCATGCGCATACGGCTTTTATGCACCGAAATACCATCCATCATCGAGTCAGGACGTGCAAAATAGACGTATTCGAAAATACAAGGTGATTTAACCGGGTTCTCTACACATTGCTCGGAATAGAAATTACCCGCGATATCAATAAAGACACATTCACCCGGTTCAATATCACGAACCAAGTCAAAATCCAGGGTATCCACGGCGACACTTTCAGAGGCCACCATATATTCAGAACCTTTGTCGGTTTCACGCTTGCCGATAACTGCCGGACGGATACCATATGGATCACGGAAAGCAATCACCCCCACACCGGCAATCATCGCCACAGCCGCATAGGCACCGCGACAACGACGGTGAACTTGCTTAACGGCATTAAAAATGTCTTTCGGCTGTGGTTTAAGCTGACTGCTGTTTTGCAGTTCGTGAGCAAGAATATTCAGCAGGACTTCAGAGTCGGAGCCTGTATTCAGGTGACGGCGATCTGTCTGGAACAGTTCTTCTTTCAGGATCTTGGTATTGGTCAGATTACCGTTATGGGCCAGTGCAATACCAAAAGGTGAGTTAACATAAAAAGGTTGAGACTCAGCGGAGCTTGAGCAGCCAGCTGTCGGATAACGGATATGGCCAATACCCATGTGCCCTTTCAGTCGGAGCATGTGACGGGTATGAAAAACGTCTTTGACCAGACCGTTATCCTTACGTAAGAAAAACTTACCATCCTGATCACAGGTCATGATGCCAGCGGCATCCTGTCCGCGATGCTGCAACACGGTCAATCCATCATACAAGGCCTGGTTGACCTCAGAATGACCCACAATACCAATAATTCCGCACATAAATTGCCCTGTCAGGAGTTAGTTGTAATTGATGTGTTGTGCAATCTCAGACGGAAGCATATCCCGTACCCAGAGTGCCAGATTCACAAAATGATCGATTAGCAGTGAGTTCTGCCACCAACTGTCTGACGGCATTGGCGTTGCCCCAGCAGCCAGAATCAGAATAGTCACTATTGCCAAACCGCGTAATAAACCGAAAACGACGCCCAGTGCGCGATCCGTTCCTGTCAGGCCCGTCTTTTCAACGATCTGACAGATTAAATGATTAACCAGCGCGCCCAGAATCAATGTGACAGCAAATAAGGCAAAAAATGCTAGAAACAAACGAATTGAAGGCGTTGAAATATAGTTTGCCAGCAAGGTCGAGAGATGGGAGTGGAACATCATGGCAACCCAAAATGCCAAGATCCAACTGATCAGCGAGAGTACTTCTTTCATGAAGCCCCGGACGATACTGATACCGGCCGAGATCACGATTATCCCGATAATCAGATAATCAACCCAAACCATAAGAACCCCGCAATACCCTGCGATCTAAACTGGAAATTTTAACAGACTTGGAGGCCACAAACCCAGTCTTTTTACAGATATATTGCAATAAGTGAGAGTCAGGGCTGATAAGTCAAAATCTGAGTTGTAACACGAAGCGCTTTGTCGAGCTCTCCGCTTGCCCGTTCAAGATAACGGCGATCTGCTGTAGGTTGCAGCCTGACACGATAATACTGTTTACCTGACGTTACTGCAGTTTCAATCATCGGGCTATAACCGAGGTTTTTGACCTGGTTCAGTAAGGCATCAGCTTTACTACGATCGGTAAAACTCGCCACCTGCAGTACCCATTGTGCTTGCTTAGGTTCTGAATCTGCCTGTGGAGCTGGAGCTGGAGCTGGAGCTGGAGCTGGAGCTGGAGCTGGAGCTGGAGCTGGAGCTGGAGCTGGAGCTGGAGCTGGAACAGTATCAGACTCTGACTGCGCCTCTGCAAGTACAGTCTCGTCTACAGCCTCACCTTGTTTATCATCTCTGCCCAAATCTTGAGGATCAACAAGGACTTCGTCGACTGGTTCAACAACTTCAATATCGTCTGCAATAGGCTCTATAACCGAGTCAAAAGCGATCGGTTCCTGTTGCGGCTTTTCCGGCTGGTTTTCTTCCACTGTTGCCAGTAACAGCCAGGCAATGACACCTATCAGGCAGACGAGTAAAACTGCGCCTAACAAGCGTTGTTGCTGAATCAGTGTCATTCCCTGCTCCCGGTACGATTAATGGCGATTTTGAGAGTTTACCTCAGGATAGTTAGCTTTTTCACCGCTGATAACTTTTTCAGCATCACCACTGCTCTCAGCGCCATGCGGCAGACGTTGTAACGCGACTTTCAATACTTCATTAATCCAGCGGACCGGAATGATGTTCAAACCTTGTTTCACGTTATCAGGAATTTCTTTTAAATCCTTAACGTTATCTTTAGGTATTAATACAGTATCGATGCCACCACGATGCGCCGCCAGCAGTTTTTCTTTCAAACCGCCAATCGCCAATACTTCGCCACGCAAGGTAATTTCACCCGTCATCGCAACATTGGCTTTGACAGGGATGCCTGTAATCGCCGAGACCAAAGCGGTACACATACCGATACCGGCACTTGGACCATCTTTGGGAGTTGCACCTTCAGGTACATGCACGTGCAAGTCATGTGTTTGCAGGAAGTCTTCGCTGATGCCCCACTCCGTTGAGCGCGAGCGGACAACTGTAGTAGCAGCCTGAATCGATTCCTGCATCACATCACCCAGCTTACCAGTGTATGCAGACTTGCCTTTACCCGGCATTACAGCAGATTCAATTGTCAGAAGTTCACCGCCGACTTCCGTCCAGGCAAGGCCGGTCACCTGACCGACACGATCGCTTTCTTCCGCAATACCATACTGGAAGTGGTAAACCCCCAGATAGTCTTCTAGGTTCTTGGCGTTAACAACGAGCTTCTGTTTGCTGTTCTCCTGCACGATTTGCTTAACCAGTTTGCGGCAAATCTTCGAAATCTCACGCTCGAGGCTACGCACACCAGCTTCACGAGTATAGCGACGAATAATTTCCAGAATCGCATCATCGGTGATCTCAACTTCATTGGCTTTCAGACCATTCTGCTTGATAGCCTTTGGCAACAGGTACTTGAGCGCAATATTGAGCTTTTCATCTTCGGTATAACCGGCCAGACGGATAATCTCCATCCGATCACGCAGTGCATCCGGAATGTTCAGTGTATTGGCCGTGCAGACAAACATCACGTCAGAAAGATCGTATTCCACTTCCAGATAATGGTCGGCAAACGTTGAGTTCTGTTCAGGATCCAGTACCTCAAGTAAAGCAGAAGCCGGATCGCCGCGGAAATCCTGAGCCATTTTGTCGATTTCATCCAACAGGAACAGCGGGTTTTTCACTTCAGTCTTACAGATATTCTGGATGACTTTACCCGGCATCGAACCGATGTAGGTACGACGGTGACCACGAATTTCAGCTTCATCACGTACGCCACCCAAAGCCATGCGTGTGTATTTACGGTTGGTTGCACGAGCGATAGATTGCGCAATAGACGTTTTACCGACACCTGGTGGTCCGACCAAGCACAGGATTGGGCCTTTCAACTTTTTAACCCGTTTTTGTACAGCAAGGTACTCAAGGATGCGCTCTTTCACTTTTTCCAGACCATAGTGATCTTCATCCAGCACTTTTTCAGCTCGATCCAGATCCAAGGCCACACGGGAACGTTTTTTCCAAGGCACTTCAAGCAGCGACTCGATATAGTTGCGAACAACCGTCGCTTCCGCTGACATAGGGGACATCATGCGTAGCTTTTTCAGCTCAGACTCGGCTTTGGCCCGAGCTTCAGCTGGCATACCAGCCTGCTCTATTTTCGCAGCCAGCTCATCGCTTTCATTCGCTGTGTCGTCAATCTCACCAAGCTCTTTCTGAACTGCTTTCAGTTGCTCATTCAGATAATATTCGCGTTGGCTTTTCTCCATTTGTTTTTTAACGCGATTGCGGATTCGCTTTTCGATTTGCTGAATGTCAATTTCACCTTCAAGAAAGGCCATCAACTTTTCAACACGAGCCTTAACATCACTCATTTCAAGCAGCATTTGCTTGTCTTCAAGCTTGAGTGTCATGTGAGCAGCAACGGTATCGGCCATACGCGAAACTTCATCAATGCTCGACAGCGAGGCAATGACTTCCGGCGGGATTTTCTTGTTGAGTTTGACGTATTGTTCAAACTGGCCCATCAGCGTGCGCATTAGCACGTCCGCTTCACGATCATCTGCCGCTTCATCAATAAAACCGGCAACTTCAGCTTCTAGGTATTCACTGTTCTGATTGAAATAGGCGACCTTTGCACGACGCGTACCTTCAACCAGTACCTTTACTGTACCGTCAGGTAATTTAAGTAACTGCAGAATATTCGCCAGCGTACCGGTTTCATAGAGACCGTCAGCCTCTGGCGCATCTTCGGTGGAATCTTTCTGAGCAAGCAAGAGAATTTGCTTGTTTTCGTCTGTCGCCACTTCCAACGCTTTGATTGATTTGTCACGGCCGACAAATAGTGGAATCACCATATAGGGGTAAACAACAACATCCCGCAACGGTAGCACCGGCACGACTTTCATATCGTTATTCGTTGGCGTGGTTTCTAATTCATTTTCCATTCAGGCAAACCTCTTAAAAGTGTCAGGCAGACACTTACAATCAAACATGGGTTTTATATGGGGACAGACAGCAGCAAATCAAGCACCGATTTCACGGTGCCTGATTTATCCGTAGGACTGTGCTGAATTGTTAAAGTGGCTTAGTTATCGCCAGACGCCAAATCGGCGCTCTGATCTTCGTAAATCAGAATCGGTGAATTTTCACCGGCGATAACGCTTTCATCGATAACGACTTTGGAAACGTTATCCAGAGATGGCAGATCAAACATAGTATCGAGTAAGACATTCTCAATAATTGAACGCAGACCACGGGCACCTGTTTTACGTTCCATCGCTTTGCGGGCAATGGCGCGTAAAGCGTCGTCACGGAATTCAAGCTCAGAGCCTTCCATGTCGAACAGGCGTGCATACTGTTTGGTCAGCGCATTCTTAGGTTCAGTAAGGATTTGAACCAATGCCTCTTCATCCAGCTCATCCAGCGTCGCGACAACCGGTAGACGGCCGACAAACTCAGGAATCAGACCATATTGAATCAAGTCTTCAGGCTCAACCGCCCGTAATGCTTCGCTCAACGGGCGCTGATCATCCAGGCTTTTAACCTCGGCTGAGAAACCGATGCCGCCTTTATGGGTACGGTTACGGATAACTTTGTCCAGCCCTGCAAAAGCACCACCACAGATAAACAAAATTTTGCTGGTATCTACCTGCAGAAATTCCTGCTGTGGATGTTTACGGCCGCCTTGCGGCGGTACCGACGCGATCGTACCTTCAATAAGTTTCAACAACGCTTGCTGAACACCTTCACCACTCACATCACGCGTAATGGATGGGTTATCTGACTTACGTGAAATCTTGTCAATTTCGTCGATGTAGACGATACCGGTCTCAGCTTTATCAACATCGTAGTCACATTTCTGCAGCAGCTTCTGAATGATGTTTTCAACATCTTCACCGACATAACCGGCTTCAGTCAGCGTCGTCGCGTCCGCCATTGTGAATGGCACATTAAGCTGACGGGCCAATGTTTCCGCCAACAGGGTTTTACCGCTACCGGTTGGTCCAATCAGTAGAATATTGCTTTTTGAAAGCTCGACATCGTTATCTTTATGACCACTACGTAAACGCTTGTAGTGATTATAGACAGCGACCGAAAGGTATCGCTTGGCCTTTTCCTGACCAATGACGTAATTATCCAGCGCCGCATTGATTTCGCGTGGTGTTGGCAGCTTGCTTTCTTTATCGTCAGCCGCCATTTCCTGCATTTCTTCACGAATTATATCGTTGCAGAGATCGACGCATTCATCACAGACAAATACTGAAGGGCCAGCAATCAGTTTTTTAACTTCATGCTGACTTTTACCGCAAAAAGAGCAGTAAAGTAATTTGTCGTCGTTGTTTTTGTCGTCGCTCATAGTGTTACTACCTTACACATCAGTTCTATAGTCATTATCGGCTATTTACGCCTTTTCTGCAGGACGATTGGTCAGGACTGAATCAATTAAACCATATTCAACCGCCTGTTCACCATTCATGAAATTATCACGATCGGTATCACGTCTGATGGTCTCAATATCTTGACCAGTATGATGGGCCAAAATTCCATTCAGGCGGTCGCGGATACTGAGGATTTCTTTTGCATGAATATCAAAGTCCGAAGCCTGTCCCTGGAATCCACCCAAAGGTTGGTGAACCATGATTCGTGAGTTCGGCAGACAGTAACGTTTGCCTGCGGCACCACCGGCAAGCAGTACCGCGCCCATGCTGGCTGCCTGACCGATACACAAGGTGCTTACATTCGGCTTAATGAACTGCATGGTGTCGTAAATGGCCATACCCGCAGTGACAGCACCGCCAGGAGAATTGATGTAAAGATGGATATCCTTATCCGGGTTTTCGGACTCAAGAAACAGAAGCTGCGCTACAACCAGGTTAGCCATTTGATCTTCGACCGGGCCAACCAGAAAGATCACACGTTCTTTCAGCAGGCGTGAATAGATATCATAGGAGCGTTCACCGCGTGAGGTTTGCTCGACAACGATGGGTACCAGTGCGTTTTGAATACCTGGGAATTCTTCGCCAGAGAATTTGTTTGTCATAACCGTCCTATTTTCAGGGTCCTAATAAAAAAATAGCCCGTGCCCATTTAAGGTGAGCACGGGCTGCATTCTGAGTCAGCGTCGTTAATTAGTTAGATACTGCGTTAACAACGTCTGAGAATGTAGATGTACTCTCTTCTACTTTAACATGGTCGAAAATCCATTCAACAACCATGTCTTCAACCACTGTCATCTGAATTTCAGACAGTTTTTCCTGATTGTTCATGTAGTAATTTACAACCTCTTCCGCATCTTCATAGCTGGCAGCAATATTATCAATAGTCTGCTTGACGCGATCTTCGTCAGGTTTGATTTCGTTGTCAGAAATAATCTTGCCAATCAACAGGCTAAGTTTGACGCGGTTTTGTGCATTCGGCTTGAAATTTTCAATATCAAATGGAATGCCTTCCACGTTCACGCCTTGACTGCGCAGATTGTTCTTCGCTTGCTCTGCCAGATACTGGGCTTCACGCTCAACCGGTGCCTCTGGAAGTGCCAGCTCGTTTTGCTCAGCCAGCATGTTCATCGCGCGGCGTTTGTTCAGCGTTTTCAACGCTGAAGACAGTTCACGTTCCATATTGGCACGCACTTCTTTTTTCAGTGCGGCAACGCCATCTTCAACACCACACAGGGCGGCAAACTCTTTATCCAGCTTAGGCAGTTTTTTCTTGGCAACTTGTTTAACGGTGACGTCAAACTTGGCAGTTTTACCACGCAGGTTTTCTGCACGGTAGTCATCAGGGAAAGTCAGCGTGATTTCGGCCTGCTGATCAGCTTTTACACCCATCAGTTGTTCTTCAAACTCAGGCAACATACGTCCGGCGCCCAGTTCAATCAGAACATCTTTACCTTTACCACCCTGGAATTCTTCACCGTCAATGCTGCCAACGAAGTCAATGGTGACACCATCTTCTTCTTTCGCACCACGTTTCAGTGGCTCCCATGTCATGCGTTGTTCACGCAGGGTTTCGATCATTTTATCGACGTCTTCATCGCTGACTTCTGCCACGGTTTTTTCCAAAGTGACATCATCAAATTTGATTTCAGCAACGTCAGGGAAAACTTCGTAGTTCAGCGTGTAAATGAAGTTGTCGCCTTCTTCATTCATGCTGTCGATGTGTGGAGGACCGGCTGGGTTGATACCTTCTTTCATGAAGGCTTCCTGCATGCTTTCCTGTACCAGTGAGTCGATAACATCACGACGAGCAGACGGGCCATGAGTACGTTCTACCATGTTCATTGGCACTTTACCCGGACGGAAACCGGCCATCTTCACATTAGGTCTGATAGACTTCAGGCGTTCCTTAACTGCTTTTTCGATATTGGCATCTTCAACGGTGACCGTCATACGGCGACCGAGTTCGCTCACATTTTCTACAGATACTTGCATTTTCAACCTCAAACACGGGGTGAAGGCTTGAATGGGTCTACACCATCAGCCTTATCGTTATTTGGTACGAGAGGAGAGACTCGAACTCTCACAGGTTACCCTACTGGAACCTAAATCCAGCGCGTCTACCAATTCCGCCACTCTCGCAAAAACTTGTATCAAGCAGCCCGGCTGCCCGAAGAAGTCCGACATTATAGCTAGTCAACAAGGAGAAAACTACCCTTGCATAGCCAAAATCGTTAAGCCCATATTCGCCTGCTGACAGAACTGCTGAAATGCCAGAAAGTCCTGCTGCTGTAATGACCGTCCGCTGGCATTCCTGTCAGCGAGGAAAAGTCCGATTACTTTGTTTCTGACAATCGCAGGCATCACATAATAAGGTGGTGTACCCAATAACTGCATGGTTTCACGGGACAAGGTGCCCCCAAGCTGAGTGGGATCGCCAGGGATCCATCTGGGTTGCTGACCTTTGATGATTTGGTGAAAGATATTTTCAGGACGCCTGACATCAATTGTCAGACGCTGCTGAATTTCTTCAGCATTATCACCGACGACATACTTACAGGTAAGTTGTGTACGTTCAGGGTTGAACATAGCGAATACCGCCCTATCCATCCCCACACCACGATGGATGCCCTCCAGTACCATTTCCAGAATAATGCCGATACTTGGACGTTCCTGAACGGTCGCCGAAATCTCCTGCATGACCGTCATCTGATAATTGATATCGGGCTCAGGATAGGCTTGAACAACCGCTTTTTCTGTCTGCGAATCGTGCTCGTCTGACTCTGTCGGGGCAATATCCGGCGTGGTCTCTTCCTGCAGAAGATGCTCAGGTAAAGGAATACACTGACTGGCGGCGTAACTGCCGTAGAGTCTGGTAACTTCCCGTGCTGTTTTAGCATTGTCATGGGCAGACTCCCGAACCAGTTCCGGCTTCAACCCTAGTGATGAAGCAATCTCGTTAATAGTCTTATCTGCTGCGGCATTATCCCAGCCGGTTCGGGACACATCTGCCAGCTTCAACCCAGCCTGAATACAGGCTGCCTTACTTTTATCCATCCACCCATGCAAATAATCATTCACCACGTCGCCTAAATGCCATTCCTGGCTTAATGCCATGGTTAACTCAGCCAGATGAAACCCCAGGACTTCTGTTTCAGCAGCTGTTTCATCCTGCCCTGCCTCAATGTGCTGTATTAATTCGTCGGCTTTTTTATCCGCAAAAGCCCAGAATGCCATTTTGCCAAGTCGTGACAGCAAGGTAGCAACAAAAATGTCTTCCGGCTCACCCACTTTGTTAAGTTTGGCAAATTCCTGTGCCTGTGTGGCGGCATGAAATGCTTGAGCCATTTCATCAATCAGCTTTTGGCGTTGTGTTCCCTGGTTCAGGTTATCCACCAGAATCATGGAAAGCGCTAAAACACGTACCTGATCAAAACCCATCACCATAACCGCTCGTGTGACGGTATTGATAGCCTGATTAGTCGGGTTGAAATGAAAGCTGTTGACCGCTTTAAGTAAGCGCCCGGTTAGTGATGCATCACGCAGCACGACCTGAGCAACATCCGATGCGGAGGTCTCCTGGCTGTTAACGACTTCGGTGACTTCGCTAACCGTGCCGGAGAAGACCGGCATATCCTTTTCACTTAGTCGTTTTACCCACTGTTGAACAGCGCGTTCTCTATCACCCACCTGGCCTAGTCCTGCAATTTTTTCTTTTGATTAGCGATCCCATGAGGAACATGGCCCGTTGCAACATGCTCCTGTGCGGACAGACAGTGCTGTTCCTGATCATCAAAGAAGATATCCGCACCGAACGATTTCAAAAACGGCCCCTTAGCCATGCCACCCAGAAAAATCGCTTCATCAATACGAATATCCCAGGCACGCAGGGTTCTGATGACACGCTCATGCGCTGGTGCTGAACGAGCTGTTACCAGAGCGGTACGAATGGGTGAGCCATTTTCCGGATATTCAGTCTGGATCCGGTTAAGCGCCATGAGAAAGTCTTTAAACGGGCCGCCGGGTAATGGCTGACGAGCCGTTTGTTGCTCATTTTCGGTAAAGGCTTTCAGGCCTTTTTCCTTGTAAATACGCTCAGAGTCATCCGAAAACAATACCGCATCGCCGTCAAAGGCAATACGCAGTTGATCGGTATCATTATTGTTGCCGACATTCGACGGTAAAATGGTCGCAGCAGCAATACCAGCATCCAGAGCCATCGCCACGTCTTCCGGACTGGTCGACAAGAACAGGTTCGCGCCAAATGGGGATACATAACGATAAGGACTGCTACCAGAGGTAAATACCGCTCGGGTAATAGACAAGTTGTGATGTTGAATTGAGTTAAAGACGCGTAAACCGGTGTCAGCACTGTTGCGTGACAGCAGGATAATTTCGACTTTTGGCGTTTTCGGATTGTTATCGTTCAGTGCCAGCAGTTTCTTAGCCAGATTAAAGGCACCGCCGGGCGCAAGTGGCACATCTTCATTATCAATCTGGTGCTGGCAATAGGCTTCTGTACCCTGCTCTTCAAAAACGCGATGGCTTTCGTCCAAATCAAACAAGGCTCTGGATGAGATGGCCACAACTAACGGTTTCGCTTCCATCAGGATTTCACTTCTCTCATCGCTGCCTGACCATTTGTACGTGCAATTCGCAAAATACGCTCCCACGCCAATTTACTTGACGCTGTCATCTTGGGCGCTTCCTGCATCGCTTGCAAGTCTAACTCCAGGCTTTGCAGCGTCGATACATCATCGGGACGACCTTTGGGAAAGTCACTGTCTGCAGTGAACACCACACGGCAGAAGATGGGCACTTTCGGCGCTAAAGGCTGTAACGCATATTTAGCGTTATGAATGTGACGCAAGGGGTTGGCAAATTTAAAACTTCTGCCTTCAATGATTTGGGTCCACTGATCAATTTGTTCTGAACCAAACAAATGGCCGGAAATCGGATAGGTTTCAATCACCAACAGGCCTCGCTCTGTCAGAATCAAACGATCGATTTCGATCAAACCGCCGATACCATCGGGTATGACAACGGAGCGGACCTCCTCCTTTCGCAGTGGGCGTAATACTTTGTCGAGTTGTCCACTTTGGACTTTATGCCTGCGTCGACGCAGTAGCAGCAAAATCAGCAGCAGAAATAGCACTACAACCGCCATGATCAGCAATTGTAATGATGAGTCTAACTTGAGAATAGCCTTTCCCCTTCCGTTTGTTGCAACGCTGAATTATACGAAATTCAGCATAGTCGTGTTGTCGATTTCACGCTCGGCTGTTGAGTGGCATATGAGTGATTGGGTCTTCATGAATAATCACCTCCGCTTCATCAAACAAGGCTGCCACCTTATGTTCCAAATCGTCAGCAATCGCATGCGCCTGTTTCAGAGACAAGGTTTCATCCAGCTCCAGGTGCAACTGAACGAATACCGTGCTACCTGAGCGCCGGGTACGTAAATCATGCAAACCAATTGCATCAGGATGCTCCATGATGACGGCACGAATTTTTTGTCGTTGCTCGTCGGGCAGTTCATGATCCATTAGTAAGTCAACGGCATCACGCACAATATTCCAGGCACTGTAGATTATGTACAGCGCAATGAAGATAGCAAAAACGGGATCAACCTGTTGCCAACCATAATAGGTCAGCAACAATGCGACGATGACACTGCCATTAACCAACAAGTCCGTCTTATAGTGCAAAGCATCGGCTTTAATCGCTGTGGAGTCCGTGCGTCTGATCACATAACGTTGGAAACTGAGTAAGCCCAGCGTGGCAACAATAGAAAACAGCATGACCGCCAAGCCTAACTCAAAGCCGGATTCGAGAGGCTGCGGGTTTATCAATCGGCTAACCCCCTGTAACAGCAAAATACCGGCCGAGCCTGCAATAAACATGGATTGCCCGAGTCCGGCCAATGCCTCAGCCTTACCATGCCCGAAACGGTGTTCCCTATCGGCTGGTTGCAGGGCGTGATGTACCGCGACAAGGTTCACCATGGAAGCAAGAACATCAAGGCTGGAATCAACCAGCGTTGCTAAAATACTGACAGAATCACTGACAAACCAAGCCACAAGCTTGGCAACGATCAAACTTAATGCAGTAGCGACTGAAGCATAAGTGGCGAGTCGCATCAGCCGGGCTTTATCAATCTGTTGAGGCTTGTTCATGGAGTCAGTATAGTTGATTGCGTTTGTCAGGCTGCGAGTCTAGCAACAAACGTTCACATTTGCCCACGTTCAAATCAGGATTGAAATATGGCCTTTACCAAGGTGACGACTAGCCCTTTTGATGACCAAAAGCCGGGCACTTCCGGTCTGCGTAAAAAGGTAACGGTGTTTCAGCAACCCGATTATCTTGAAAATTTTGTGCAATCAACGTTTGACGCCGCCGGCAACTGTCATGGAAAAACACTTGTTGTGGGCGGTGATGGCCGTTACTACAACGAAACAGCTATCCAGACTATTCTAAAAATGGCCGCAGCAAACGGCTTCAGTCATGTCTGGGTCGGTCAAAACGGCATTCTGTCGACACCGGCGGCGTCCTGTGTGATCCGCCATTATCAGGCTTTTGGCGGCATCATTTTATCTGCCAGCCATAATCCTGCCGGTATCGATGGTGACTTTGGCATCAAATTCAATATCAGCAATGGCGGCCCCGCTCCCGAATCCATTACCAATGCGATTTTCACCAACAGCCAGCAGATTCAGCACTATCAAATCAGCGATGCCGATGATATCGACCTGACACAGCTTGGTACGCAGCAGCTTGATGGCATGACAGTTGACGTCATCGATTCTGTTAACGACTATGCCGAATTAATGCAGCACTTATTTGACTTTGATGCCATTCGTCAATTGCTGACACAAGGCGATTTCGATATGCGTTTTGATGCCATGCACGCCGTAACCGGCCCCTATGCCATCGAGATTCTGGAAAACCAACTGGGCGCACCCAAAGGCACGGTAATAAACGGCAAACCACTGCCTGATTTCGGCACAGGTCACCCCGATCCGAACCTGACCTATGCTGAAGAACTGGTCGCAGAAATGTTCTCAGCGGATGCCCCCGACTTTGGCGCTGCATCAGATGGCGATGGTGATCGCAACATGATTCTTGGCAACAATATTTTTGTTACGCCCTCTGACAGTCTGGCCATACTCGCGGCCAACGCTACACTCGTCCCTGCTTACAAAAATGGCTTAAGCGGTATTGCCCGCTCCATGCCAACCAGCCAGGCCGCTGACCGCGTCGCTGAAAAACTCGGTATCGAAGCCCATGAAACACCTACCGGTTGGAAGTTCTTCGGCAATCTGCTCGATGCAGATCGTGCCACTTTATGTGGCGAAGAGAGCTTTGGCACAGGCTCCAATCATATCCGTGAAAAAGATGGGCTTTGGGCTGTGCTCTTCTGGCTGAATATTCTGGCTGTGGAGAAACGTTCCGTGGAAGATATCGTGCACCAGCACTGGCAGGAGTTTGGTCGTAACTATTACACCCGTCACGACTACGAAGCGGTGCCAACTGAACAGGCACAGGTACTGATGCAACACTTACAGAATCAGTTGTCTGACTTACCCGGTAAGCAATTTAATGGGAATACAGTAAGTTACGCGGACAATTTCAGTTATGAAGACCCCGTCGATCATAGTGTATCCAGTAATCAGGGCATTCGCATTGGCTTTGAAAGCGGTGACCGAATTATTTACCGTCTGTCGGGCACAGGTACAGAAGGTGCCACCTTACGTGTCTATATTGAATCGTATGAAGCCGATCAGAATAAGCAACATCAGGATACACAACTCGCTTTGGCTGAGTTAATTGAACTCGCTGGTAGTCTGGCTATGATTGCTGAACTTACTGGCCGCACCGCCCCTACCGTTATTACTTAAGGCAGCAGAACACTATGCAACAATTGATTTTAGGCTCGAGTTCACCATTCCGGGCGGAACTGTTGAACAAGCTGGGCTTACAATTTATTCAGGTATCGCCTGATATCGACGAAACGCCTTTGACTGATGAAACGCCCAAGGCTCTGGTAGAGCGTCTGGCGATCAGTAAAGCCCGGGAAATCGCCAAAACACATCCTGAGGCATTGATTATTGGTTCCGATCAGGTCGCTGTTATTGATCAGGATATTCTGGGTAAGCCAGGTAACCATCACAATGCCATGGTACAGCTTAAGCGTGCTTCCGGCCGCGAGGTGCAGTTTTTGACCGGACTCGCGCTTTTCAACGCAAAGAACGATCACATGCAATCATTGGTGGAACCCTTCGCTGTGCACTTCAGGAAATTGACTGAAAACCAGATAGATTTCTACCTGAAAAAAGAGCAACCGTATCAGTGTGCCGGCAGCTTCAAGTCTGAAGGCTTTGGCATCAGTCTGTTTTCCAAACTGGTTGGCAACGATCCGAACAGTCTGATTGGGTTACCGTTGATACGATTAATTGCAATGCTGGAGAACGAACACATCGACGTTCTCCAGCTTCAGCAATAGTTATTCTGCAGTAGTGGCTTCTTGTTGAATTTTTTCAGCATTACCGGCGGCTTGTGCCTGTGCAGCCATATTATTCATAGTCTGCGTCATCATTTTACGTGCAGCACGTGAGCGCATGGTTTTTGCCATACCTTCAACAAGACCTGGCTCTACCTTATTTTCTGTCAGATGCAGTTTCAGAGCGTCGAGATGCGTCTCGCACGACTGCATGATCTGGTTAGCCGCATCCTGCCCACTACTGATGTCTGGATGCGCCTGCAAACGACTGTTCATCATGCAGGAATTGTACTGGGTAATAATGCTGTACATCTCGTTAGACTGCTCTTCGTTGAGATCCGCCGGGGTGATGTAGTCCTGGGCCATTGCCATGGAGGAAAATGCCAGAATGGCGACCGAAAAAACTGTTTTACTCATTGCGACTCCGTTGTTGCTTATGGTTAAGTACTCGGGTTATCCAGCATGATGGACAAGAAAACCAGATAATAATTCCACGATGATACCGTAACATATCGCTTTTGGCAGTGTAGTCAGTGAAGAGCAACTCAACAATACAACAGATGATGAAATAAAATATTAATTATCTGTTGGTTACGTAGGTTTTAGATAAACAACATGAAGATAGATTTCGATACAGACCCACGGCTCTGGCAAATCAATGAATGGCTCACGGCCGTTCTACCCTACAGTGAATTCAGTCTGGAAGTCGCCTCCAGCGATGCCAGCTTCCGTCGATATTTCCGTGTATTACAGCATGACCACAGTTGGATCGTGATGGATGCGCCGCCACAACATGAAGATAGCGTTCCTTTTGTAACCATTGCAGAATTTCTGGCTCAGTTTGACATTCATGTACCACGTATTTTTGCCAAAAATCTGGAACAAGGGTTTCTGCTGCTAACGGATCTGGGTTCTCGCTCCTATTTGTCCGCGTTAAATGCCTCGACAGCAGATAGCCTGTACAAAGCAGCCATCGATGAAATCATCAAAATGCAACAGGCTCCGGTAGCTGATATTGCCTTGCCAGAATACAACCGTGAGCGGCTTCAGACAGAAATGGAGCTATTCCCAACCTGGTTCCTGCAACACCATCTTTCTATGGATGTGCCGGACAACCTCGATGCTGTGTTTGAACTGCTGCTCGATAACGCGCTTCAACAGCCGCAGTATTTCGTCCATCGTGATTACCATAGCCGCAACCTGATGCTGGGACAAAATCAGGAAGTCGGTGTCATCGACTTTCAGGATGCAGTGATCGGCGCTGCCAGTTATGACCTTGTTTCCCTGCTCAAGGACTGTTACATCGAATGGCCTGTCGAGCAGCGCCAACGCTGGTTAAACTACTATCTGGAACAGGCTCAGCAACATGGGCTTTTGGTTGCAGTGACACCAGCACAGTTTGAACGCTGGTTCGATTTAATGGGCTTGCAACGTCACCTTAAAGTACTTGGCATCTTCTGCCGCCTAAATTACCGCGATGGTAAAGCAGGCTATATGAACGACCTGCCACTCACCCTGAAATATGTGCTGGAAGTTACCAGTCGTTACCCCGAATTAACTGAGTTTCATCAGTTTTTAACACAGTCACCAACAATCATGGCCATCAACAAATGAAAGCAATGATCCTTGCCGCAGGACGTGGCGAACGTCTCCGCCCTTTAACTGACGAAACGCCTAAACCGCTGATTCAGGCGGGACCGAAACGACTGATTGAGTACCTGATTGATAACCTTGTTGCCGCTGGTTTTAACGATTTAATCATTAATTACGCACATCTCGGTAAACAGTTTCCTGAAACCCTGGGCGACGGGAGTCGTTATAAGGCGCGTATCCAGTACTCGCCGGAAACCGAGGGTGGACTGGAAACTGCCGGTGGCATTATTCATGCGCTTCCGCTGCTGGGCAATGAACCGTTTTTGGTTGTAAATGGGGACATCTGGACTGATTATGATTTTGAGTCGATGCGTGAGTTTCGACTTGCATCAGGAAAACTTTGTCACCTGGTTATGGTGAACAACCCAACGCATAATCCAACGGGTGATTTTGTGGTTGATGATAAAGGTAATTTGGCAACTGAAGGAACGCAGAAATGGACTTTCAGCGGTATCGCTGTTTACCATCCCGCCCTGTTTAGCGGCTTGTCCAGCGAAAAACGTCCTCTGAAACCGTTATTTGAGCGGGCCATTCAACATCAACAAGCCACTGCTGAGGTGTACAAGGGCGAGTGGTCAGATATTGGTACCCTTGAGCGCCTGCAAGCGCTGGAGAAACAACTAAGCAAACAGGCTTAGTCTGCCAGCAAGAACTCCAGCAAGGCTTTCTGGGCATGTAAGCGGTTTTCGGCTTCATCCCAAACCACACTCTGAGCGCCGTCAATCACTTCGGCACTGACTTCTTCACCGCGATGAGCAGGCAGGCAGTGCATAAACAAGGCATCTTTTGCAGCCACGGCCATAACCTCGCTATCGACCTGGAAGTCAGCAAACGCCTGTTCACGCTTACGCTGCTCTTCTTCCTGCCCCATACTGGCCCAGACATCAGTCACGACCAGATCCGCACCTTCAGCAGCCGCTCTTGGATCATTAAACAATTGAACCGTGGCATCTGCAGCATCAACGATCGCCTGATCCGGTTCATAGCCTTCAGGTGTCGCTATATTTAGCTCAAAACCGAACTGCTGAGCGGCATTAATATAGGAGTGGCACATATTGTTGCCATCACCGATCCATACCACTTTTTTACCGGCGATTGAACCGCGATGTTCCTGATAGGTCTGCATATCAGCAAGCAACTGACAGGGGTGAAACTCATCGGTCAACGCATTGATAACCGGTACCGAAGAATACTTGGCAAAGGTTTCAATTTTGCTATGCTCAAACGTGCGGATCATGACCGCATCAACCATGCTGGAAATCACTCTGGCCGAGTCTTCCAAAGGTTCACCACGGCCTAGCTGAGTATCATCCGGTGACAGAAAAATAGACCCACCGCCAAACTGCACCATTGCCGACTCGAATGATACACGGGTACGTGTGGACGACTTTTCAAAGATCATGGCCAGCACTTTGCCGGTCAAAGGCTGATAAATCTCACCGTGTTTATGCAGTTTTTTCAGCTCAATTGCACGATTAATCAGCAGCTTGAGTTCTGCAGGTGTCAGGTCTTTTAAAGTCAGAAAATGTTTCATCAGGCAACGCTCTCAACAGCGTGGGAAGACAGAAATTCCAAAACCAGTTTGCACACTTTATCGACGATCATTGACGCTTCTTCTGCATTGATCACCAGTGGTGGCAATAAACGGATCACCGAATCTGCCGTAACATTAATCAATAATCCATCAGCCAGAGCCAGCTTGACCAGTTCAGCACAGGGAACTGTCAGTTCAATGCCGAACATGAAACCGAAGCCACGGACGTCTTTTACGCCCGCCTGCGCTTTGAGCCGGGATTTAAATTTACCGAGCATGTCTGCACTCATGGTTTGCACATGGTTCAGCAAATTTTCGTTTTCGATTGTTTCCAGCACGGCCAGAGCTGCACTACAAGCTAACGGGTTACCACCAAACGTTGAACCATGGTTGCCAGCTTGCAATACACCTACCGCTGCCCCCGCGACCAAACAGGCACCGATAGGCATCCCGTTACCTAAACCTTTTGCCAGTGTCATCACATCTGGCAGCAGTTCTGCATTGTGCTGGAAGGCAAACCATTTGCCGGTACGGCCCACACCGGTCTGAACTTCATCCAGCATCATCAGCAACTTGCGCTGAGTACAAATGGCTCTTACACCAGCCAGGAATTCAGGATCAGGTACTTTAACGCCGCCTTCACCCTGTACCGGTTCAAGCAGCACCGCTACAGCTTCCGGCCAGTGGCCGATTGCCATTCGCAACGCATCAAGATCGTTATACGGCACACGGACAAAACCTGGCACCAGTGGGTCAAAGCCTACCTGTACTTTGGCATTACCTGTCGCAGTCAAGGTCGCCATGGTTCTACCATGGAAACTGCCGTCCATCACAATGATGACTGGCTTATCAATGCCCTTTCCATGGCCATACTTACGCGCGATTTTAATCGCTGCTTCGTTGGCTTCCGCGCCGGAGTTACAGAAAAAGACCTGCTCCATTCCGGATACGCTGGTCAGCTTGTCAGCAAGCTGATTCTGCAGAGGGATTTGGTAGACATTAGAGGTATGCACTAACGTTTCAGCCTGATGCTGAATCGCTTTTGTCACGGCAGGATGACAATGCCCCAGATTACAGACAGCAATACCACTCAGTGCATCGAGGTACTGCTTATCATTAGTATCTGTTAACCAGGCGCCCTGTCCTTTTGTGAACGCAACATCGAGACGCCCGTAAGTCGGCATTACCGAATCTGTCATGGCTTTGAACTCCTTGCCCTGACGGCATAACTAAACCAATGGCCTTTTCAGGCCCATGAAACGAAAAATGGCAGTTTCTGACGAAACTGCCATCAATCAAAAAGCGGTATTTTATAACGTGAACAGGCAATAAGTAAACTTAGCCCATTCGCATCACAATCAGGCCGCGAAGTTTGCTGCGACGAAGTCCCAGTTCACCAGACCCCAGAACGCTTCCAGGTATTTAGGACGCGCATTGCGGAAGTCGATGTAGTAAGCGTGTTCCCAAACATCAACAGTCAGCAGTGGTGTGACGCCGTCAGTCAGTGGGCAACCGGCATTGCTGGTGTTAACAATCGCGATGCTGCCATCACTGTTTTTAACCAGCCAGGTCCAGCCTGAACCAAAGTTAGTCGCTGCAGACTTGCTGAACGCTTCTTTGAATGCATCAAAAGAACCGAAAGTACTGTCAATAGCGGCAGCCAGATCACCAGCTGGTGCACCTTTCGCGTCTGGTGTCATGCAGTTCCAGTAGAAAGTGTGGTTCCAGACTTGCGCTGCGTTGTTGAAGATACCGCCGCTTGATTTAACGATGATGTCTTCCAGAGACAGGCCTTCAAACTCGGTACCTGGTACCAGGTTGTTCAGGTTGGTCACATAGGTTTGGTGATGCTTACCATAGTGGTATTCCAGAGTTTCGGCTGAAATAGTAGGTTCCAGTGCATTTTGTGCATAAGGAAGTGGTGGCAATTCAAAAGCCATAGTGTTTCTCCTAAATGTGAAAAATAACCGAGTAATTGAACTAGTAAGTCTAAAAGAGGCCCCATACTATAGCAAGTGCTGCTAAAGGGGTAGAGTCGATACGCGGGTGTCACGCTGAGACTTAATAGCAGAGTTTACACTTCCTTGAACAAGGACAGCATCGACAAATCCAGCCCCATCAAAATCGCATCCTCTCTGCCCTGCTCTGCTGGATAATAACCACGTCGAATTGACATTTCGTTAAACCCCATTTGCAGATACAGGTTTTGCGCACGCAGGTTGGAGCGTCTGACTTCCAGCACAATCAGGTTTGCAGATCGTGTCGTGGCATAGTCGATAACATGCTCCATAATGCGTCTGCCGAAGCCTTTACCCTGCATTTCCGGGCTCACGCAAAGGTTGAGCAAATGAGCCTCGTCCATAACAAGTTGGATGATCGCATAGCCAATAATGACATCGAATGAATCACAATACACCCAGGCATAATGGCCGGAATCCAAACTATCGGTGAAGTTCTTCATACTCCACGGAAAGCGGTTGGCCGCTTTCTCGATGGCATGCACTTCGTGCAAATCGTCATCCAGCATGGCACGGGGTAACAGCATGTCTACCTCATCGGATATGAAGGGCAAGCTGCTTCAATGCCTGCCAGGCAGTGGCTTTACGCCGAGGCTCGGTCAGCATAGCAGTCAAACTGTCACTATGCAGGCTAAAGCCACTACTGTTTTGTTCTGCACAGCCGAGAAACAATGTGGCTTTGTTTTGTAGTGATTCACTACTTAAACGTAGAAATGACGGCGCATCCAGCATATCAACCTGCTCCGGCAATAAAGCTATTGTTCGTAACATTGCAGTGAGCAGACTTTGTTCTGCTTCCGGCAGCGGTAATCGCGGTATCACCACGACGCAGGCTCCCTGCAAAGCGGGTGCAGCAGGCTCAAGATCTTCGGTGACAAGCTCGTCAACACTAGCATCTTCGATACTGGGCATCTCTGCCGGGACGTTCTGATATCGACGTTCCCAGACAGGAATCCCCATCTCAGCTAAAACTCTGTGTTGTCGTTGAGATAAAGCCATCAGACCTGCGGATGTGCGCGCTCAACCGGCGCCAGAATTTTATTCAGGGCATTCAGGTAAGCCTTGGCAGAAGCGATAACAATATCGGTATCGGCGCCCTGCCCACTGACAATTCGGCCACCTTTTTCCAGACGCACATTCACTTCACCCTGCGCATCGGTACCTGTTGTGATATTGCTGACCGAATAAAGCTGCAACTCTGTATGGCTCTGCACGATAGATTCAATTGCTTTAAATGCAGCATCCACAGGTCCACTGCCATTCATTTGCGTGTGAATTTCTTCACCATCAACGGACAAGGTAACCTGCGCAACCGGCGTTTCACCAGTTTCACTGCACACTTTCATTGACACCAGGCCGATTCGTTCATCAGTCGTTGCAACGACGTCGCTGACCAGTGCCTGAAGATCTTCATCGAAGATGTCGTGTTTTTTATCGGCCAGCTCTTTAAAGCGGGTAAAGGCCGCATTCAGCTCGACTTCTGACTCCAGTTCAATTCCGAGTTCCTGTAGGCGACTGCGGAAGGCATTGCGACCTGAGTGTTTACCTAACACCATACGGTTGGTATTCCAGCCCACATCCTCAGCACGCATGATTTCGTAAGTTTCACGGTTTTTCAGTACACCATCCTGATGAATGCCGGACTCATGGGCAAAGGCATTCGCGCCCACAATCGCCTTATTAGGCTGCACCACAAAGCCGGTCACTCCTGACACCAGACGCGACGCAGCGAGAATATGTGGTGTTTCAATGTTGGTATCACAGGGGAACATATCCTGACGGGTTCTGACCGCCATAACGATTTCTTCCAGTGCCGCATTACCCGCGCGCTCACCCAGACCATTAATCGTACATTCGACCTGACGTGCACCATTCATAACTGCTGACAATGAATTTGCCACCGCTAAGCCCAAGTCATTGTGACAGTGTACAGAGAATACCGCTTTATCAGCATTAGGAATGCGCTCACGCAAGCTGGCAATTAAGGCGCCAAACTGATGCGGTAGGTTGTAACCGACGGTATCGGGGATATTCAATGTTGTTGCACCCGCGTCAATCACCGCTTCAAGAATTCGACAGAGGAAATCTAAATCACTACGGCCAGCATCTTCAGGTGAAAACTCGACATCATCGGTATAGCGACGTGCACGTTTAACCGCCTTTACAGCATTTTCAACAACCTGATCCGGCTCCATCCGCAGCTTCATTTTCATATGAATAGGTGAAGTTGCGATAAAGGTATGAATACGCGAGGCATTGGCCGGTTTCAACGCTTCACCAGCGCGGTCGATATCGGCATCCAATGCACGTGACAAACTACAGACACGGCTGTCTTTCACTGCTTTGGCGACAGCCTGAACAGCTTCGAAGTCACCTTTACTGGCAATGGCGAAACCCGCTTCGATGACATCCACCCGCATGCGCTCCAGCGCTTTGGCGATACGGACTTTTTCATCTTTAGTCATTGATGCGCCGGGGCTTTGCTCGCCATCGCGCAAGGTGGTGTCGAAAATAATTAATTGGTCTTTCATCGGTTCTGCTCCAAATGCAGACTATTCTTTTACTAAATGAGTTAGCTATGACTTAGCGACAATAAATACGGTCTGAATCACGCGCTGAATATGGCTTTAATAGTAGGATTAAAGCTCGCTAAAGCCAAGTTATTTACTATGTGAACGCTCGTTACGGTGCTGACGTAATTTAATCAAGGTCACGACCGGCCCCGAAATCGCGTAGATCAGGAAAACGGCAAACAGCACCAGAGGCGGATCATTGGCCACCAGGGCAAAGATAAGCACTAAAGCCAGTAGCTTGATAAACGGCACACGATTCTTGAAGTCCAGATCCTTGAAGCTGTAATAACGCATGGAACTCACCATCAGAATCGCACTGAAGAAGGTAATTGGTACAGCCAGATTTGTAATAATGGCAGGATCAACACCACGGTCTGTACTAAACCAGACCCAGCCAGCTACCGTTGCCGCAGCGGCAGGACTCGGAAGCCCCTGAAAATAACGCTTATCGGCGGTACCAATTTGGGTATTGAAGCGAGCAAGACGCAGCGCACCACAGGCGGCATAGATAAAAGCAATCATCCAACCGAATTTGCCCATGCCGAGCAATGCCCATTGGAAGATCACCAGAGCCGGTGCCAAACCAAAGGCGACCATATCAGTCAGGCTGTCGTATTCCGCACCAAACGCACTCTGTGTATTGGTCATACGTGCAATGCGACCATCCAGACCATCCATAATCATGGCCACAAAGATGGCTACCGCAGCGGCTTCAAAATCACCGCGAATCGCAGCCACAATGGCATAAAAGCCGGCAAACAGCCCTGCTGTTGTAAACAGGTTGGGTAACAGATAAATACCACGTCGTTGCTGTTTATCGCTGCTGACCATGAACACACTCCCTGAAAAATGTAGCCGTCATTATGACATTCCTACCGTGCAAACAAAACGGGGACGGCGCTTTCGCAACCGTCCCCGCTTCGGACTCGTTAAAACGTTAATTAGTTTTTAGACTTATCAACGATTTTTTGAATCCAAGGCATCATTGAACGCAGTTTCGCACCGGTTTGTTCAATCGGGTGCTCAGCATTAATGCGACGCATTGCAGTCATTTCTGGGTAACCAGTTTGGCCTTCAGCGATGAACTGTTTGGCGTATTTGCCTTCCTGAATGTTTTTCAGTGCTTCACGCATTGCCCAACGGCTTTCTTCGTTGATAACGCGTGGGCCAGTGACGTATTCACCATACTCGGCATTGTTAGAAATCGAGTAGTTCATGTTGGCGATACCGCCTTCGTACATCAGGTCAACGATCAGTTTCAGTTCGTGCAGACATTCGAAGTAAGCCATTTCAGGCGCGTAACCGGCTTCGGTCAACGTTTCAAAACCGGCTTTAACCAGTTCAACTGCACCACCGCACAGAACTGCTTGTTCACCAAACAGGTCAGTTTCAGTTTCGTCACGGAATGTGGTTTCGATGATACCAGTACGACCACCACCAACACCTGAAGCATATGACAGGGCGATATCTTTCGCTTTACCAGATGCGTCTTGTTCGATAGCGATAAGGTCAGGGATACCGCCGCCTTTAACAAATTCACTACGTACAGTGTGACCAGGCGCTTTCGGCGCGATCATGATGACGTCCAGATCAGCACGTGGAGCGATCTGGTTGTAAACAATCGCGAAACCGTGAGCAAACGCCAGAACGGCACCTTGTTTCAGGTTAGGTTCGATTTCTTGTTTGTACAGTTGTGACTGGAATTCATCCGGAGTCAGAACCATAACCAGATCAGCGCCTTTTACTGCTTCTGACACATTGTCAGAAACTTTCAGGCCAGCGCCTTCTGCTTTAGCGATAGACGATGAACCAGCACGCAGTGCTACAGTCACATCAACGCCAGAATCTTTCAGGTTGCAGGCGTGGGCATGGCCTTGTGAACCATAGCCGACGATGGTGACTTTCATGCCCTGGATAATGGACAGGTCACAGTCTTTATCGTAATAAATGTTCAAACTCATGATTGAATTCCTTAGCTCTTTTCTAAATGCGAATATAACTCGACTTACAGGTGCAGACTTTTCTCACCGCGGGCGATGCCAGAGACACCACTGCGCACAGTTTCGATGATCTTGTGTTCCGCCAGCGCTTCAATAAATGAATCCAGCTTGACACAGGCCCCTGTCAATTCGATGGTATAGGTTGAAGATGTCACATCGATGATATGTCCACGGAAAATATCCGCCAGACGTTTGACATCTTCACGTTGCGCCATGGTTGCTGCCTTGACCTTGATCAGCATCATTTCACGTTCTATGTGCGGACCTTCGGTCAAATCCATCAGCTTGACGACATCAACCAGCTTGTTCAGCTGTTTGGTAATTTGCTCAATGATACGTTCAGTGCCGGTAGTGACGATAGTCATGCGCGACAGAGAAGGATCTTCGGTCGGTGCGACCGTCAGCGACTCGATATTATAAGCTCTTGCAGAGAACAAACCAGCCACACGCGACAACGCCCCTGCTTCATTTTCGATCAGGATGGAAATAATGTGACGCATGTTAAGACAGCTCCCTCTCTGGATCTTGTGGTGGCTCGCAGTGCGGCGACATATGCATATCGTTATGCGCCTTACCTTGGGCAATCATCGGGTACACGTTTTCAGTCTGATCGGTGACGATGTCGAAGAACACCAGACGATCTTTCATCGCGAAACCGCGTTCCAGTTCTTTACGCAGATCTTCCGGTTTCTCGATACGAATACCAACATGACCATAGCTCTCGGTCAGTTTGACGAAATCAGGCAATGATTCCATGTAGGAATGCGAGTAGCGGTTTTCATAGAAGAATTCCTGCCACTGACGCACCATACCAAGGTAACGGTTATTCAAAGCCACAATCTTGATGGGCAGACCATATTGCAGACAGGTCGACAGCTCCTGAATACACATTTGGATACTACCTTCACCGGTTACACAGATAACAACATCATCTGGGAACGCGAGTTGAACACCCATCGCTGCAGGCAAACCGAAGCCCATCGTGCCAAGTCCACCGGAATTGATCCAGCGGTTAGGCTCATCAAAGCCGTAGTACTGCGCTGCCCACATCTGATGCTGACCAACGTCTGAAGTCACATAGGCCTGGCCTTTAGTGATTTCATGCATCATTTCCACAACCATCTGCGGCTTGATCTTGTCGCTGTTACGGTCGTAAGACAGACACTTCTGGCTGCGCCAGCTTTCAATGATCGACCACCATTCGGCAATCGCTTTTTTATCCGGTTGCTTCTTACTGTTGGCCAGAATCGCGTTCATTTCCTGCAATACATCAGGAACGCTACCTACGATAGGCACATCCACCATAATGGTTTTGGAAATCGATGATGGATCGATATCAATATGAATGATCTGTGCATCCGGGCAGAACTCGGCGATCTTACCTGTAACGCGGTCATCAAATCGAGCACCGATGGCAATCAGTACATCGCAGTCGTGCATCGCCATATTGGCTTCGTACGTGCCGTGCATACCGAGCATGCCAATAAACTGCTTGTCACTGGACGGAAACGCGCCCAAGCCCATCAGTGTGCTGGTAATCGGATAACCGAGATGACGTACAAACGTACGCAGTTCTTCTGAGCCTTTACCTAACACCACACCACCACCGGTGTAGATCATCGGTTTTTTAGCAGACAGCAGTAATTCAACCGCACGTTTGATCTGACCGGTATGGCCTTTCAATGTCGGTTGGTATGAGCGCAGCTGTACTGATTCCGGATAGTGATACGGAATCTTGATATTCGGATCAGTGATGTCCTTTGGTACGTCAACAACAACAGGGCCGGGACGGCCAGTTGTCGCTACATAAAAGGCTTTCTTAACAGTCTCAGCCAGATCATGAATATCTTTTACTAAGAAGTTATGCTTTACACACGGACGAGTGATACCAACAGCATCCACTTCCTGGAAGGCATCACTACCGATATTAGCTGTCGCCACCTGACCGGTGATGATAACCATCGGAATGGAATCCATGTACGCAGTAGCAATACCGGTAACCGCATTGGTGGCACCTGGACCAGACGTGACCAAGACGACGCCCGGCTTACCTGTTGCGCGCGCATAACCGTCAGCTGCGTGAGTCGCAGCCTGTTCATGGCGCACCAGAATGTGTTTCACATCTTCCTGGTTGTAGAGTGCGTCATAAATATGCAGCACCGCTCCGCCCGGATAACCGAACAGGAAGTCGACACCTTCGTCTTTGAGACACTGAACCAGTATCTCGCCACCGCTTAATTCCACGTGTTTCCCTCTTAGTCTCGTCACGAGAAGCTTAAAAACATCAAACGTGTAAAGTTACTTGTAATGCGTGATAAGGTCAAGAACAAGCGCTGTTGCCAGTCGAGAGGCGATCACAAGTTTTTCTGCCTAAGCTATTTGCTGTGGCATAATTCGCGGCTATGACCGATTCAAATACAACTCAAATCACAATAGCCCGTCCTGATGACTGGCATCTCCACTTGCGCGACGATTCTGCATTGAAACGCACTGTGCCGGACACGGCTCGCGTGTTTTCACGTGCGATTGTCATGCCTAATCTACGCCCCCCTGTGACGACTGTCGATCTGGCACAACAATATCGACAACGTATCTTGGCTGCACTGCCTGATGGCGCCAAGTTCGAGCCTTTGATGACGCTGTATCTGACAGACAACACCAGTGCAGATGAAATCAAGCGCGCAAGAGACAGCGGCATAGTTCATGGTGTCAAACTCTATCCTGCTGGTGCAACAACCAACTCAGATGCCGGTGTGACTGATCTCAAACATTGTCATGCAGCACTGGAAGCCATGCAGCAAGTCGGTATGCCTTTATTGGTTCATGGTGAAGTCACAACCAGCGACATCGACGTGTTTGATCGTGAAAAAGTCTTTATCGAACGCGTGTTATCCCCCCTGCTGGCAGACTTTCCTGAACTTAAAGTAGTGTTTGAACACATTACTACGGCTGACGCAGCGCAGTTTGTGGCTGAAGCTGACTCACGCATCGCTGCCACCATTACCCCGCATCATTTATTGCTGAACCGTAATGATCTGCTGGTTGGCGGTATTCATCCGCATCACTACTGTTTACCTGTGCTCAAACGCAATACGCATCAACAGGCACTGATTAAGGCCGCCACCAGTGGCAGTGCGAAGTTCTTCCTCGGTACTGACAGCGCACCACACCCACGTGAAGGCAAAGAAAGCAGCTGTGGCTGTGCTGGCATTTACAGCGCCCATGCCGCAATCGAACTGTATGCCGAAGCGTTTGAGGCAGCTAGTGCACTGGATAAACTGGAAGATTTTGCCAGCTTCTTTGGCCCGGATTTTTATGGTCTGCCGCGCAATACCGACACAATTACGCTGAGCAAAAACAGCTGGCAAGTTGCGAACACATTGGCATTTGCAGAATCAGAACTGGTCCCCATGCGCGCAGGTCAGGAAATACACTGGCAAATCACCGGTTAGGATTGACGTTTGAGCTTTCCTTTCTGTTTGCGTTTGTACATCAACTCATCGCCTTCAGCCAGAAACGCATCCAGATCCTTGTGCTTGCGTGGATCATAACGGACAACACCATAGGAAAAGGTAATTGAGTATCCGAGCGATTGTTCTTTATTTGCCTTTTCAATCAATGCCGCAAAACGCGATAAGACCTGCTCAACTTGCTGCTGATTAGCATTAGCCAGCAGAAGGACAAATTCATCGCCTCCCATTCGCGCTGCGATATCGGTTTGCCTGCAGACTTCCATCATGCTGCTGGCAAATAATTTCAGCGCCTTGTCACCCTCAGCATGGCCGAAACGATCATTGATAGGCTTGAATTCGTTCAAATCCAGAAACACAAGGCTGACCGGAAGTTGCTGACGCTGGCAGAGACTCAAGGCCTGTTTGCCTGCGATGAAAAAACCTCGACGATTATTGATAGCAGTCAGTTCATCCACTGTCGCCATTTCCATCGCCTGCAGTTCAGCTTCAGCAATAGCAGCAATGTCTTTCAGGATAAGGCGAGAGCGCGCATCAAATTGACGTGGCTTGCGGTCAATCAGACACAATGTCCCCAAGGTTTTGCCATTTAAATATTTGATGGGATAGCCGGCATAAAAACGAATATGCGGTTCTCCAATCACTAGGGGGTTATCGGAAAAACGCGGATCATCCAGGGTATCTTCAATAACAAACGCCTGTTCTTCCAGGATGGCATGACCACAAAAGGACACTTGCCGTGATGTCTCCCTGACATCAAGGCCCATACATGACTTAAACCATTGCCGGTTTTCATCAACAAAGCTAACCAGCGCAATAGGGACATCAAACACGTGCATGGCAAGACGCGTCAGTCTGTCAAAGCGCTCCTCACTCGCCGTATCAAGTAGATTCAGGGATTGTAGTGTGGCGAGTCTTTCTACTTCATCTGCAGGTTTTTCTGGCTTCTGCATAAGCTTTTCCCGTTTCCTAACTACTGGAACATAGCATACTTACTCATGGAAAATTGTCGACCACTCCACCACTCTGACCGACAATAAAAAACCCCTTTTGCATCAGCATCAGGGGTTTTTGTTTGAACACGTTTCTGTGAACAACCTAGAGCGGCACGCCAATCCGCTGTGCCACTTCTTCGTAGGCTTCAATCACACCGCCCAGACCTTGTCTGAAACGATCTTTATCGAGCTTTTTACGCGTTTCTGCATCCCACAGTCGGCAGCCATCCGGACTGAACTCATCACCTAAGTAAACCTCACCGTTGAACAGACCAAACTCCAGTTTGTAATCGACCAGAATCATACCTGCATCGGCAAAAAGTTGTTTTAAAAGCGCATTAACTTTAAACGTTAAGTCTTTCATTTTACTTACATCTTCAGCTTTGGCCCAGCCAAAAGTCTCGATATGGTATTCATTCACCATCGGGTCATGCAGGGCATCGTTTTTGAGGAAAAACTCAAACACCGGTGGGTTCAATTCCATGCCGTCTTGCACTCCCAGGCGGCGAACCAGACTGCCTGAAGCGACGTTTCTGACAACGCACTCGACCGGAATCATCTTCATGTTTTTAACCAAAGATTCGGTGTCGTTAAGCAATTCTTCAAAATGCGTCGGAATACCGTTATCAGACAGGTATTTCATAATGAACGCATTGAACTTGTTGTTTACTTCGCCCTTGCGGCTCAGTTGTTCGACTTTTTCACCATCAAATGCCGAGGTGTCGTCACGAAAACTCAGTACGACAAAGTCTTCATTATCGGTGGCATAAACACTTTTGGCTTTACCGGAATAAAGTTCTTGTTTCTTTTGCATTTGATGTCTCTTAACGGTTAGTTATTTCTCGCCAGCCAAAACCGGCATCCTGTTCGGCGACGCCTATCCAGTCGTGCTCACAACCCAGTGCATCAGCCAACAGCGGTACCACAATCGACGGACAGTTATTTTTTTCCGAGATGTGCATAGCCATAATGTGCTGCAACTTAGAAGTGTCAATTTTCTCAAGTAACGACGCAGATTGCACGTTATTTAAATGCCCGAGTCTACCACCAACACGGCGCTTGAGGTGTTCCGGATATTCGCCCTGCTCCAGCATTAACATATCGTGATTGGCTTCCAGCAACAGTGCATCACAGCCCGTCAAGGTCTGCTCGATCAAAGGCGTGATACTGCCAACATCGGTCAACAAGCCTAATCGATGTATACCATTACTGAAGACAAACTGACTGGGTTCGCGTGCATCATGCGGCACCGGAAACGGTTCAACTTCAATATCGCCGATGATGAATCGTTCATGACAGTTGAACTCACGAATTGAATCGCGAATATCCTCAGGCAAACAACCTGCTGTGCCCGGCGTGGCATAGATCGGCAAATCAAACTTGCGCGCCATAACCCGAACTCCGGCCATGTGATCAGCATGCTCATGCGTGACCAGTACGGCTGCCAGATCCCGAGCCTGTATATTAAACTGCTGCAGTCTTTTCTCTGCCTCACGAGCAGAAAAACCACAATCAATCATGAGTGTGGTTTTTCCGTGTGTGACTAAAGTTGCGTTGCCTCGACTGCCACTACCGAGCGAAGCAAATCGCATTATGGTGCAAGCTGTTCCTGAATCAGGTTCAGCAGACGTTTAGCAGTATCACTGGATGTACGGTTTTGTTCCGCATCCAGCACCATAACACGGGTGTCAGCGGCATCAGAAATCAGCTTGATGTAGTAGTACTCTTCCGGCTTTTCTTCCACATCATCACGCCAGAAGGCAATGCTGCTAAAGAAGCCCTCTTCTTCTTGCTCAATTTCATTGAACGGGTCAATGTAGCGAACGAAGTAATGACCTAAGCTTTGATCACGATCTTCTACGCTAAAGCCTTTACTGTCGAGCACACGGCCAACACGACGCCAGGCCGTCTGGAAGTCCTGCTCGATAAACAGGCTTTGCATGCCGTTCTCATCATCCATCAGCAGCACACGCGCGGTTTCTTCCGGTGGTGGTGCTGGCTGGGCAATACGCATTTCTTCTACATCTTCCTGGTACAGACCACCGAGGTAATCAGCCAGTTGACGCAGGGTCGTTTCGTTTTTCTGAGTATTGCTCTTGGTTTCGTCAGTCGCGCTCAGGAACACCTTAGCCTGTTTCGACACCTCCCCGCGTTCCATACGGATGCGGTAGGCGTAGCCATCAGCATCTTCGGTAGTGTCCATCAGACCAATACGGCCGTCGATACGGTCGATAGCCAGACCCTGTGTTGCCCAGAAGTCCTGAATACGCTGCCAGGTCATATCGCGATCACCCGGCACAACCAGATGACGAGTGGCACCATCACCCGCGAGTGAAGGTTTTTGATCTGGTTGGATGTTGTATTTCGCAGCGAGCGGATTGTTGGAAACTTCTTCGAATTCAGAGTAGGTCGCTGTCGAGTTCTGCGTGCCGGTAATGTCATCGTTGATACGATTCAGACTCAGATCAGGTGGCACGTCTAGTGGAGGCATCGTTTCAGCTTTGCGGTATTCCTGCGTGTTATCAGGGACCACTTCATCCAGCGTGTCAAATGCGCCACAAGCACTCAAAACGGTCGTCATCATGACAACCAGCGATGTTTGTTTGAAATGTTTCGCGTTCATTAAATACAGTTCACTCACTTGATTCTAGTTTAGAACACCCGCCGTAATGAGGGCTTCTCGCACCGATTGATGGTATTTCTCCGACAATACCGTCATGGGCAAACGAATACCTTTGGGAATCATTCCCATCTCGGACAACGCCCATTTAACAGGAATAGGGTTGGCTTCGACAAATAAAAATTGATGCAGTGCAATTAATTTCTGGTTGATTTCACGTGCTTTGGCTTCATCTCCGTTGATTGCTGCCATGCACATATCGTGCATCAGCCTAGGCGCCACGTTGGCTGTGACAGAGATCACACCACAACCGCCGGCGAGAATGAAGTCCACTGTGTTGGCATCTTCGCCAGTATAGAGTTCGAAGCCATCCACCGACAATTGGCGGATTTGCTGAACCCGTGAGACAACACCCGAGGCTTCTTTGATACCAATTATATTAGGCACTTCTGACAGCCGGCCTACCGTTTCCGGTAATAAATCGCTGGCAGTGCGGCTTGGCACGTTGTACAAAATCTGTGGAATATCAACCGCTTCAGCAATCGCTTTGAAGTGCAGATACATGCCTTCCTGGGTTGGGCGGTTGTAATAAGGAGCGACCAGCAGAGCAGCATCTGCGCCCAGCTCTTTGGCGTAACCTGTCAGTTCAATCGCTTCGGAGGTTGAGTTAGCACCAGTACCGGCGATCACGGGCACACGGCCGTTGACCTGCTCCACCACTTTGCGGATAACACCGGAGTGCTCTTCGACGCTCAAGGTGGCGGATTCGCCGGTCGTACCGACAGCGACGATGGCATCAGTTCCTTCGCTGATGTGAAACTCAATCAGCTTTTGCAGGCTGTCATCATCCAGTGCACCGTCTGCATGCATCGGTGTGACAAGCGCTACCATACTGCCGCTATACATAATTCGAGAGACTCCGACAAAATAACAGGCATGGTACTTTGCCTGTCTGTTGATGACAAGATCAGCCGCGATTGTGTAAGGTAGCTTTCTTCTTAAATCGTTTCAAAACAGGATGATCAGATGAGTCAGCTAGTAGTGGGACAAACAGTCCCCGACTTTGAAGTGGCCAGCACTGGCGATAAACCTTTCCGCCTCTCGGATTACCAAGGCAAAAACGTACTGATTTATTTCTACCCGAAAGACAGTACACCCGGCTGTACACTCGAAGGTCAGAACTTTCGCGACAATATCGATTTTTTCAATGACAACAATACAGTAATTGTCGGTGTTTCACGTGACAGTCTGCGTCGCCATGAAAATTTCAAGGAAAAGCAGTGCTTCCCTTTCGAACTTCTCTCCGATGAAGACGAAGCCGTCTGCAAACTGTTTGATGTGATCAAGCTGAAAAAGCTCTACGGTAAAGAGCATCTTGGCATTGAACGCAGCACCTTCCTGATTGGTACCGATGGCGTACTGAAACATGAGTGGCGCAAGGTGAAAGTGAAAGAGCACCTCGATGAAGTCAAAGCAGTCATTTCGCAGCTGTAAAACATTTTAAATAAGCAAGTTAAATACCTGTTATATATAGGAATTGTGAGCACCAATCTAGCTCACAATTCCGCATAACATTACCTGCTTGCACCATTATTGTGCGCCACCATCTTGCCTCCCACCCTCTCTTTTCAGTAAAAACAAGCACGTAGCTAATTGGCTTGGCATTTGCTCCATGTCAGGGGTTCAAACCATAGAGAACCACCATGAGCACCTTAAAAAGTCACACCATGAAGTTAAGTCAGGCTGAACGTCACTGGCTCCCCTGGTTTGGCGCGACTGGCAAACTCGCCATGTCCCGCGCTTGCTATCTCAACCGACACAACTATGCGGCCGTTGAAAAAACCTTTGAGGGTATCGCTGCCACCCGTGTCAAACTACTTCAGCAATGGACTGCCAGTCAGTGGAATCAAATGGAATTGCTGGCAGAACAGGTATTGCAAGCCTATCCCGACATCAACAATTCAATACTGTCCGACAGGCTGCATGCCGCCCCCGACTTTTCTGAATTATTTGTTATCAACCATCAAGGCACCGTCAGCCACTCTACCTACAGCCAACATATCGGTATGACTGACCTGCCGCAAAAGGCGGTCGCTCAGGGTCTGAACGCAGCCTTTTTACATGGCCCCTATATCGATGACATGACGCTGAAGGTTGGCCCTTCCAGTTCCAAGTTTCACGACGAAGTCACCCTGATGTTCTATCAACCTATTATTAAGGATGGTAAATGTCTGGGCGCTGTTTGCGGTCGCGTGCCGAATGATGTACTCGGCGATCTGATTCAACGCGAAGCCGGCCATATCTATACAGAGTCAGGTGATAACTACATTTTCATGGTCGAATCACGTTTTGAGCCAAGTTTGCAGCAAGGTATTGCCCTCTCCCGCTCACGTTTCGAAGACAACACCTTCTCTCATGGCGAAAACCTGAAAAGCGGCATTCACACCGACTTTGGTACCGTTCGGGTCAACCGGCACACCGAGTTTGAAATTCGTTTTACGGATCCGGCGACCGGTCAGTTGCATCCGGGCGTACGCGAAACTATCCGTAACGGCAGCAACCTGTTTGTCACCTACCCCGGCTATTCCGACTACCGTCATATTCCGGTTATTGGTAAAGGCGTGACCTTTCAGCTCAAAGGCTCTCCCGATCGCTGGGGCATGATGTGTGAAGGTGATCTGGAAGAGGTCTATCGTCGCCGCTCCATCAACGTCAGCCTGATGAAAGGCTTCGTCATGTCGATGATGACCATGCTCGCTGTTAATACAGGCCTGCATATGTTCACAGCGTTATCCGACTTGCTTATTACCGGTATCTCGGCGGGGACGCTGGTTTTCATCGCTATGCTTTATAAAAAGCTCACGACCAATCCGCTCGCTAACCGGCTGGATGAGATGACCGAAGTCATTCGTACCATTGCCGAAGGTGAAGGCAACCTTGCCCAACGACTCGACAGCAACCGTATGGCTAACGATGAAACCGGTGATATGGGACGCTGGATCAACAGCTTTATTGACAACCTCGATGGCATTGTCGGTCAGGTCATCAAAACCAGCAGCAATGTCAGCCAGACCAATGACGCCATGCTGCAGACCAACCGCGAAGCCTTCCATGTCTCCAATGAAGTGGCTACGGCGATTGAGAAAATGCTGCATCTGCTGGAAGCGCAGATTAACGATATTGGTAACGCGTCCAGCACTGCTGAAGCCATGAAAGAAGCAATGGATGAAGTCGTTCGCGAAGCCCGCGTTCAGTTTGAATCGGTAAGAAGCGGCACGCAGGAAATCCGCGGTGTGGTCGAAACCTCTGCCCGTGCGGTACAGAACTTACACAGCCGTACCGCTGAAATCGGCAACATCATCGGTGTTATTTCCGAAATCACCAATCAGACCAATCTGCTGGCATTGAATGCCGCCATCGAGGCCGCCCGTGCCGGCGAACATGGTCGCGGGTTCTCGGTTGTAGCTGAAGAAGTGCGTGGTCTTGCTTCCCGCACGGCGAACTCGGCAGAAGAAATCCAGAAGATGATTGAAACTATTCAGGCCGAAACCCTGGAAGCGGTGAAATTCATGGAGTCTGGGGTAGAAAACGTTGATCGCAGCCTCAAAAAAACCGAGGAAGCCTCATCGGAAAACAGTCAGCTGCACGCACTGGTTGAACAAATGTTTGCCACTATCAAACAGCTGGACCACAACAGCCAGATCCATGGTGAAACCGCTCGCGATGTTGGCCACTCAGCCGGTTTAATGACCCAGTCCATTGATGCACTGCAGCAACGTTCGGTCATGGTGCGTAACACAGCGCAGAAACTCAGTCAGCTGGTTGGTGTATTTCAGGTCAGCACCCGCTAGGCATGACATTTCCCGCAGATAGGGATATCTGCGGTTTCAGCTGTTGACCGCTGTCAGGCAGATTCTGCCAGTACTATTTACATACGATGTAAGCCCAGTTTCTCTTATCCCAACGCGTTTATTCACAGCCCTGCTTCGCCAACTTACTAAGCCCGTTGCAATTTCTGTGGCTGTCATCATTCGTACATATCGGCCTGCCAGACTTTGCGACTCATCGGCGGTTGTTTTCTACAAACGGCATCAGTATGATTGCCAGCCCCGTCGTCCAGGCCGGGTAAAAATCGGGTGTTTTACCTGACTGAAAAAAATATTTTTCAGGCACCAAAATAGGCCAAATCGTGGGATCTCGCAGCCGCACTATGCTCGGCCCGGATCAGCCCAAAGTTATCCACAGAATGTGCACAATTTATGTGCAACTTTTCCCCTTGCCAATGTTTCAAAAACACACTATCTTGTGGTTCAATCATCTCGAAACCACAATTTCTAGTGGTTTTGCGATTTTGACCTTATTCACATAAAGCAGGGAATTCATTATGGCGAGCGAAGCAGCACAATCCATTCAATCCTCCTCTGCCGAAAGCGGCTACAGTGTTATCCGCCGTAACGGCAAAGTCACCGATTTCGACAGCAGTAAAATTGCTGTAGCAATCACAAAAGCATTCCTAGCCGTCGAAGGCGACTCTGCCAAAGACAGCCGCCGTATCCACGATACGGTTAAGAGCCTGACCAAGCAGATCACTGAAAACCTGCTGCGTCGTCTTGATGAAGGTGGCACGGTTCACATCGAAGACATCCAGGATCAGGTTGAACTGGCATTGATGCGTGAAGGCGAATACAAAGTCGCTCGCTCTTACGTGGTCTACCGCGAAAAACAAGCGGAAAAACGCGCCGAAGAAGAAAAGAAACACCCGAAACCAGCGAATGAGACAACCCTGCATGTCACCGCTGCTGACGGTACCCGCCAACCGCTGGACATCGATCGTCTGCACAACCTGATTGTTGAGGCCTGTGAGGGTCTGGCGCAGGTTAACAGCGACGCGATTCTGCGTGATACCCAACGTAATCTGTTCGACGGCGTAAAAGAAGCCGACGTTGAAAAAGCGCTGGTTATGGGCGCCCGTACCTTTATCGAAAAAGATCCTGCCTACAGCACTCTGGCCGCTCGCCTGCTGATGGACAGCATCCGTCGTGAAGCGTTGAGCTTTACCTACAAAACGCACAAACGTGCATCACAATCAGAAATGGCCGATATCTATCCGGACTATTTCAAATCGTACATCCACACTGCGATTGAACATGAACTGCTCGACTCAGAACTGGGCCTGTTCGACCTCGACCGTCTGGGTAAAGCCCTGAAACCGGAACTGGATTTCGAATTCACCTACCTCGGCCTGCAAACCCTGTACGACCGTTACTTCATTCACTATGACGGTAACCGCTTCGAGCTGCCACAAGCGTTCTACATGCGTGTCGCGATGGGTCTGGCTATCAATGAGCTGGATCGTGAAACCCGGGCCATTGAGTTCTACAACCTGCTGTCGAGCTTCGACTTCATGAGCTCAACGCCTACTCTGTTCAACTCTGGCACCCTGCGTCCACAGCTGTCTTCATGCTACCTGACTACCGTACCTGACGACCTCAGCGGCATTTACGGTTCTATCCGTGATAACGCCCTGCTGTCTAAATTCGCTGGCGGCCTGGGTAACGACTGGACCCGTGTTCGTGGTCTGGGCGCGCACATCAAAGGCACCAACGGTAAATCACAAGGTGTTGTACCGTTCCTGAAAGTCGCTAACGACACAGCGGTTGCCGTTAACCAAGGTGGTAAACGTAAAGGTGCGGTCTGTGCCTACCTCGAAACCTGGCACATCGACGTTGAGGAATTCCTCGACCTGCGTAAAAACACTGGTGACGACCGTCGTCGTACCCACGACATGAACACCGCGAACTGGATTCCTGACCTGTTCATGAAACGTGTCGCTGAAGAAGGTCAATGGACCCTGTTCTCACCGGAAGAAGTGCCTGATCTGCACGATCTGACCGGTCTGGCATTCGAAAAAGCCTACGCAGAATACGAAGAAAAAGCCGCTCGCGGTGACATTCGTAACTTCAAGCAAATGCCTGCACTCGACCTGTGGCGCAAGATGCTGGGTATGTTGTTCGAAACCGGCCACCCATGGGTCACGTTCAAAGATCCATGTAACCTGCGTAGCCCGCAGCAACACGTCGGTGTCGTTCACAGCTCAAACCTGTGTACCGAAATCACGCTGAACACCTCAGACAAAGAAATCGCGGTCTGTAACCTCGGCTCGGTCAACATGGTTAAACACGTTGATGCAAACGGTAAGCTGGACAAAGAAAAGCTGCAGAAAACCATCCGTACTGCGATGCGCATGCTCGACAATGTTATCGAGTACAACTACTACAGCGTCCCGCAAGCACGTCACTCTAACCTGCTGCACCGTCCTGTCGGTTTGGGCATCATGGGCTTCCAGGATGCGCTGTACAAACTGCGTCTGCCATACGCCTCTGAAGAAGCGGTTAAATTCGCTGATGAGTCGATGGAAGCAGTCAGCTACTACGCGCTTGACGCCTCTTCGGATCTGGCTGCAGAACGTGGCAAATACCAGACTTACGAAGGCAGCTTGTGGAGCAAAGGCATTCTGCCAATCGACTCTATCAAGATCCTGAAAGAAGCACGTGGCGAATACCTGCAACAAGACGAAAGCCAAACCATGGATTGGGCAGCGCTGCGTGACAAGATCAAACGTCAAGGCATGCGTAACTCCAACACCATGGCGATTGCACCGACTGCCACCATCTCGAACATCTGTGGTGTCAGCCAGTCTATCGAGCCGACTTACCAAAACCTGTTCGTTAAATCGAACCTGTCTGGTGAGTTCACCGTCATCAACCCATACATGGTTGAAGACCTGAAAGGCCGTGGTCTGTGGGATGAAGTGATGATCAACGATCTGAAATACTTCGACGGCAGCCTGCAAAGCATCGACCGTGTACCGAGCGAACTCAAAGCCCTGTACACCACCGCATTCGAAATGGATGCTCGTTGGTTGATTGAAGCCGCTTCACGTCGTCAGAAGTGGATTGATCAGGCACAAAGCCTCAACCTGTACATGGCTGAACCATCAGGTAAGAAGATGGACAACCTGTACAAACTGGCTTGGGTACGTGGTCTTAAAACCACTTACTACCTGCGCTCAATGGGTGCGACCGGTGCTGAGAAGACTTCTGCGCCTACCCCGCCACCATCAGCGACAGAAAAGCCTAGCAGCCCAGCACCGGTTGCAGTAGCTCCGACTGCCGCGCCTGTTGCCAGTGCACCAGCTAGCAGCAGCCCTGTTGCCAGCGCCGCGGTAGAAGAAGACTTCCTGGGTGAAGGCATGGACGCGCCGAAAGCGTGTTCAATTTTGGAACCAGACTGCGAGGCATGTCAGTAATGTTGAATTGGGACGATCCATTCTCAGCACCGATTGCCGGAACCGCTGAGGCTAAAAAAGAAGAAGCCCCTGTTGAAGCCGCACCTGCGGCTCCAGCAGCCAACGATCTCACCGAAGCGCCTGCTTCGGCTGAGGTCAAAGCGATGCCACTGAGCAACGCCAAACCCGTTAATGTTGATGACAAGCGTGTTATCAACGGTTCAGCCGACATTAACCAATTGGCACCGTTCAAGTATCCATGGGCATGGAACTACTTCCTGAACGCCAACAAGAACCACTGGACGCCGCTCGATATCAACATGGCGCAGGACGTTCACGACTATCGTCATAAACTGACGATGGAAGAACGCCACGTCTATGAAAACGTGCTGTCTTACCTGACCACCTCCGACATTCTCGCCATGCGTAATATCGGTCTGGCGGTAATGGAAAAAATGGCCGCACCTGAGCTGCAAATCTATCAGGCTCGTCAGGTGTATGAAGAAGCCCTGCATACATGGACTTACCAGCACTGTATCGAAACCATTGGTCTGGATCAGTCAGAAATCTACAACCGTTACCGTGTGGTGCCGGAGATTTACCAGAAGATCAAACTGGCCAATGACCGTCTGAACACCGTACTGCGTAGTGATATTGACCTGCGTGACCGTGATGAGTTGGAAAACTTCGTCATGTCATACGCGTTCTTCGCCGGCATTTTCGAAGGTTCATGGTTCTACAACGGCTTCTCACCGATCTTTGCCCTGCAACGTCGTGGCCTGATGAAAGGCACCGCCGAACAGCTGCAATACATCATGCGTGACGAAGTCATGCACGCCTCGTTCGGTATTCGTGTCTGTAAACAGATCATGAAAGAAGAAAACGTCACGCTGGATCCAAAGAAAATCCAGCAGATGTTTGAAGAAGCCGATGCGGCCGAAGAAACTTACGCCAGCTACATTCTGCGTGACCCGATCTTGGGTTACTCAAAAGAAGTGCATCACGGCCAGTTCCGTTACACCGCTAACCGTCGTGCTAAACAGCTTGGCTTTGAAGAACCGTTCCCCGGTGCTGAAGCCACCCTGCCCTGGCTGGATGAACAAGCCAATATGCGGAAGGAGAAAAACTTCTTCGAGACCAAAGTCACCGAGTATCAGACAGGTGCTGGTCTTAAGTGGGACTGATAACTTGATTGATAAAAAGCCGACTTTGAGTCGGCTTTTTTTATAGGACTTTAAAATGCCTTTAGATTTATCAGATACCCTTGTTATAGGAGTCTCTGCCACTGCACTGTTTGACTTGAATGAAGCTGATCGTGTTTTTCGTGAAAACTTTGCCCAAGACCGAGAGAACGCTGTAAAAGTTTACCGCGAGTATATGCTTCAGAGAGAAGAAGTTCCTTTGGACGACGGTACAGGCATGTGCCTTATCAAGGCTCTTCTTGACTTGAACAAATATCAGCAGGATGGGAATAGCCCACTCATTGAAGTGGTGGTTATGTCTAGAAATAGTCCAGAAACAGGTGTTCGAGTATTTAATACCATTAGACAAAAAGGGTTAAAAATTACAAGACACGCTTTCACAGGTGGAGAGTCTGTAGTGGATTACCTTGAAGCCTATGATGTTGATTTATTTTTAACCACTAGTACTAGGGATGCTCAACGTATTATCGACTCCGGCAACTGCGCAGTAGCGGTTGTTAAAGAACCACCGACTAATGTATCTAAGATTCCAGAGGGACAGGTCAGAATTGCATTCGATGGTGATGCTGTCCTCTTTGATGAGGCCAGCGAGATTGTATACAAGACAGAAGGACTAGAGCAGTTTCAAACCATTGAAGATGCTGAACAAGACACACCACTGAACGAAGGCCCTTATGCAACCTTCTTAAGGAAGTTAGCTCGGTTACAGGATAGGCTTCCCTTTAGCGTGGAATTTTCACCTGTACGCATAGCTATTGTTACTGCTAGAAATGCTCCAGCAGAAATGCGTGTAATAAAAACTCTCCGGCACTGGGGGGTATATGTCGATGAAATATTCTTTATGGGTGGACTGGATAAAACTAAAGTTTTAAAAGCATTCAAAGCCCATATCTTTTTCGATGACCAAGAGAGGCATCTAAACACTGCGGCACAGTTCGTCCCTTCAGGTAGAGTTCTTTACAAGAGTAGTTCACCTCTCAGTCAGATCATTCCACCAAACGATAGTGAATATGAACTGATTGAGCCTGGGGCGCAGCAAAAAAAGAAATTTTAACCTCAGCCATAAACTCTAACCGTAAAACAAAGGATATCTATATTTAAATGGTGACGAACATTACAGATAGATTATTGTTAAAGAAAATCTACGATCTCTATTATCAAGACTTTTGCAAAAGACAAGGTAAAAGCGACGACAGCTCAGGGAAGATTTACATTCCGATTGACTGTAACCTTATCGCTGAACAGCTCAAGATAAACCCACAAATTGTGTTTGGTCGTCTCTATTACAGTCTAGATAAGAAATACCGTTACAAACAAGAAAATGGCAGCTCCGTGTCTCTATTCTCTCTGAAAGTCGGCAAAGAGCAACACTGTATACATTTCCCTATGTTGTCAGCAGTTCTAGCGGAGCTCGAACAATCTTATTACAGATTTACAATCCCAATAGGAATCTCATTATTCGCGCTTGCTTTTTCCATTCTCGGCTTTGTAACCGGATAATGCTTGCCAGACTGTTCAGAACTGACAGAGCCAAGCTTGCCTATGAAAATTAACGCTATTCACGTACCCTACCTCCCCTGAACTCATATCGACCGGCGATATGAGAGTAATCAGGTAGTTACATGAAACAAATCACCGTAGAAACAAACCCAAGCCAGGAAAAACTGAACAAACTGGGCGTCAAACATTGGCCAACATGGCAGAAAGAAGTCGCTGTGTTCCCTTGGTCATTTATCACCACTGAACAGGCGTACATCCTTGAAGGTGAATGTGTGATGACACCCGAAGATGGCAGCCCAGCAGTCACATTCAAAGCCGGTGATTTGGTGATTTTCCCGAATGGCTTCAAAGGCACATGGGAAGTCAAAAAGCCATTGAAGAAGCAGTTCAAACACGCCAATGGCAACTTTGCTAAATGCTTCTTATGCCGTGTAAAAATTTTGGTTAACCGTGTAAAGTCCATTTTCGGCTAATCAATACCCTATAACTAAATAAGAACGAGAGAGAAATGAGCGAAAACGCCCCAACTGAAAAAACCTTCCAAGAACGTTGTGATGAGTTTATTGACCTTGCTAACCAGCAGCATGCAGAAACCGAAGCAGAAAATGTGAATTCTGCCATTCTCTTTTCTGCGGCACGCTTTAGTGTATTTAGCACGGCACCTCAGTTTGATGATGTTGAAAAGTTAAAAGCAGAAAAACAAAAAATCATTGAGTATTTCACTCAGCGTTTTGCAGAAATGACGGCGACGAATCTCGACGAATACATCGACCGCTTTGATGAGTACAACCCAAAGTAAGTTGACGTCACCTATTCGCTAATTAAAAAAGCCGACGTAATGTCGGCTTTTTTATTTCTGCATCAATGAATTAGGACGCAATAAAAGCATTTAATTACCGACCACGTAGCAGCCTGAGATATCCGGCAAATCACCAGACTTGAAACTCGTGTAGTAGCTCCAGAAGGCATTGTCGATAGCCTTCAATCTGGCGGCTGTGTCATCACGACGGTATCGTGATAACTGCCCCGGCCCGCCGTTATATGCGGCGTAGGTGGCCTTTATCAAATTGTCATCACCACCCGGCTGCTCGTGCTCACCACGCCGGATCGCGTAATCAATCAGGTAGTGGGTCAAAATATCAATGCCCGCATTCACATTGTAGTCGACCTCATCAACAAGACGGTCTAGGTCGTAGACCTTGCGCCAGACACGACCATTAATCTGCATCATGCCTACTGCACCAACAGGCGAACGTAACACTTGCGGGTCGCTGCTCGAACCAGTGAACTGACGCCAACAGGATTCTTTCCATGCGGTGGCACGAACCAGAGGATCAAGACGCTTCGTCAGTCTTTTCGGCATCTTCTTATTCTCAGCTAGCCAGACGCTGGACTGTTCCTCTAGCAAGCTGGCGACCAGATCAAGGTAGTCATCAAGGTTCTCCTTTTGCGGGACTACCCCCTTTAAAGCCTCGGCCGGAGAGATACTGTCGGCATGAGCGACCGGCAACAGCCAATCTCCAAAACTACCTGCGATGAGTCGCGTCAATTCAGCGGTTGCAGAGACATCCTCATCTCTGTTGTTAAATCCAAACAGATCACGAAACGCAGGATCAACCTCCAACGGTAACGGTGTAAAACTCGGTGGCGCTGTTTCGCCCAATAGCAAGCGAGCAAGCCTGCGCAGCCCGTCACGCGTGATCTCGAAACCATATTCAGGACCGAGAGCATCAAGTGCACGCAGCGCATCGCCACCGGCTATAAACGCGGCGAGCTTGAAATCCACTTCCAGACCTGGTGTTTCCAGACCTTCAAGTTCGTTTATCAGCGGCCGCAGCCGATCCCATGTCGTCACGAAAAGCTCTCGAACCGGATCATAGTCAGGATCATCGTTCGTCAACGCCTCGGCAATCGCGTGTCGCGCGTCCAGCAGCGTGGCGAGTAACTCAACACGTAAGTCACGGGAATTTGTTGAACTGGCCAGCGCGTAAATGATGGTGGTCAGGAAGCCGTCCAACTCATCTTCAAGCGTTTGCCATTCAGCCAGCTCACTGGGGTCAAAAATTGGCTCGGCCACCTGTTCTGTCGGATCTGGTTCGCGTACCTGAAAAGCGAGCCAAGCTCTGAGGCCTGTTTCTTCAGTCTGGATGCGGGTAATGCGGGTCCGTTGAATCAGGGTCTGCCCACCCTCTTCTGCACTCACCGGCCCAAGCGATTGCTCGATCAATTGATCAAGGCTACTGAGTGGCTCAGCCAGATCAATTTGAACAGACTTCATGCGTGGCAGCACCAGCGCATCGGTGATCACCTTAACGGGTTTGCGCAAAAGGCCCGGGCTACTGTCCGGGCGCGACAATTCGATCGAATCAGGCACAAACTCTATGGCCAGCCCTGACGCCATAACCTGGGGAGTCAGTTTCATTGCAAGTCTGCCCTTCCACGGCTTCAGGCCGCGGCAGGCACCGAGTACGTAGGCACCGGTGGTAGCTGTCAGAGCCATGTCGACAGCCAGTTGCGCATCCTCAGTCAACAGCTGCATATCGGACATCTCAAGTCGGTTGCAATCGTCGGCGGCAAGAGCGCCCTGACCGTTCTCATCAAATTCAAGGACACGACCGATCGCGGCCTGGAGGTGGGCGGTTTCAGCCAACAAAGGGATTTCAACTTCGCTCGCAGCCAGCGCGTTCGAACTGAATAAGACGCAAAGCAACCATCCAATTTGTTTCATTCGATGTTCCAATGGTTAAATAGTCGGGGCAGAGTAAAAAGTTCAGAAATCACGGAGTCAATCGGCTTGAAGCTAAGGCGTTATATTGACTTCAACGTTATCGACAGAGATTAAGTCTCAATGCAGCTTCTAGCGAAAATACTGGTTTTTATCGTAATTTGTTTGTCTTCAGCCTATGGCTATTTCTATTACATCACTAAAAACAATGTAGATTCGTTCATTGAGTCTGTTAGCCCCTTTGTCCAGATTAAGTATGAGACATTTTTTAGCGCTTTAAACGGCAAAATTTCACTTAGCGAAGTCTCTATTTCCACCCCACCTTATGGAAAGCTTGCTCAGATAGACTCGGTCGACTTTATCCTGGACAGTGCGTTTGATTATCTCACTCTCGATGACAAGCTCAGCGCGGGCGAGATCATCCCTAAAATTCAACTTAAAATCAATCATCTAAATACAAACGTTGACATGCTTGATGTGTACACACAAGAGCCTGCCCCGTTTGAACAATTTATGAATCACATTGCGGCACAGGGCTGCGGTGAAATTGAGTCAATCGATATGACACTGCTGCCTGAATTAGGTTATTCCACGCTCGATGCAAGTATGAATATCAATTTCGACTATTCAAAGGCGACTAGCCAGGCCACATTCAATGCTGATTTGATAGCGCATGATATGAATGCGGTATATACCACCGTTGAAATACCGGGTATTGCAAGTGTGCGAGATTTCGCTAACCCCGACATTCAGCTCGACACATTCAAAGTGGATGTTCAGGATTTGGGCTATAGCGATAATGTGGCTGAGTTTTGTGCTGTAAAAAGTGGCGTACCTGTTGAGGAGTATGCAGAGCATCATCTTGAAGCCTTAAAAAGCTTTTTTACAAATGCCGACATCAGCTTAAGTGACGGTGTTTATGAGGCTTATGAGGCGTACGTGGCAGAACAGGCGAGATTAACCTTTTCTATTCAGCCTAAAAGTGCTGTTAACTGGAAATATATTTCCTTATACCCGACACAGGAATGGCCACGCATCCTCGGTTTATCCTTACTGGTTAATGATCAAAAAGTCGAAGACTTTGAAGTTAGCTGGGACGAAGAGCGTTCCTTAGCGACAGCGATAGCCAGTAAGCAGGAAGTAACGACCAAACAAGAGCGTGCACCACAACCGAAAAAAACGTTTGTGGAAATCCCACCTCATCAGCTAGCCAACTATCTTCATTCACGAGTCAAAATTGAAACTAGGCTGAATAGAAAATATGAAGGCCAGATTCTCAGGTCTGGTGGTCAATTAGTCGTACAGATAAAGTCACACGGCGGCAAAATCGATATTCCCGCCAATAGCCAGACTATAGCAAAGGCATTCGTTTATAAGTAAGCAGAACGATACTATCTGGTCTTGCTCTTTTTACGACGTGCTGTCTGGTGAATAGCACAGTAAATCTGGTAAAGAATGTAAGGGGTGAGGCTGAGTATCAGTATTTCACTACCCGCCAGTTTTTCACCTGAGAGTATAAGGATAATGATAAGCAAGAGTCCGACCAGCAAGAGTTTGAAAAACTTCATCGACTCTTTCTTGATAACCTTCTTCATTTTTGCTTCCTTTTTCATAAAATCAAGAGCTCAGCCAACGTGGTGAATGTGCGCCATAATTCGCTTATTCTAATACTTAGCATACTCGCCTAAAGGATTTGGTAAATGGACTTCATCCTGCAAAGGCGGAAGATCTGTCTAAACCCGTGTCCGGAATTAGTTGACCACTGCAGAGTGACCTTAATCAAGCGACCTCTGCCACATTCGCTATGGTCAATTAATGTGTTATTAACTCAATTGATGACATGAGCAGGAGCGGTGATTTTTTAGCTTACTGACCAGCCCTACCTATCAGGAGAACTGGAAAGTGTAAAGATTTTCATAATAATAAGAATCACGTCACATATCGCGTGTTTGTCCTCTCAACCACTTGAACTCTTAGTCGAATTGATACTCTGACTAATCTGATTTGATAAAAATATGAATAACAATGTGGTTAAAAACAGGATTGGCTTTTTCATTACTGCTGACGAGTCATCTAGTCTCTGCACGTGATTATCTTGATGGGCACCTACATTACGTTGATTTTTTTCAGGAAACAGATGGCATGACAGCCTTACTTAAGGCGATGGATGAAAGCAATATTACGCAGTCCGTGATTATGGGGATTCCTGTAGCCAAAACCTGGCATGAAAATGAGCCTAAAAAGCCTCGCTATTATGCTGGTGATGACGCGGCTATTTATTGGTACAGCGCCACGGACTTTGAGTTGCACGCCGCCATTGACCCCCTCCCCCCTGAACAACAAAAACGCTTTATACCTTTCTTATCCGGCTTCAATCCAGACGATAAAAACTCGGTCAATCATATACGTCGGGCGTTGGAACTGAACCCTGGATTTTGGCAAGGTATTGGTGAGGTCTTTACTCGCCATGATGATCTCACCGCCTTAATTCACGGCAGTGCGCCGAGGGCAAACAGTGAGGCAATGATGAAGGTGTATAAGCTGGCTGCCGAGTTTGATTTGCCAGTGTTATTACACAGCAACATCACCTCTCAGCGTGAACGAAATCCGTTATATCTTGAAGAGCTGGAAGACGCATTACATGAGCACCCTGATGTGAAATTTATCTGGGCGCATGCCGGCACCAGCAAAGAGTTACATCGTCATCAGGAAGAACTGAAGTTTGTCCGTCCTCTTTTACAAAAGCTGTTGGCGACATACGATAATCTGACTATCGATTTGTCATGGACGATGATTGAACCTTATTTACTTGATGAAAAAGGTAAGCCAAGACCTAAGTGGCTGGCGTTACTTGAGCAGTACCCAACTCGGTTTGTGATTGGTAGCGATGTCGTGGGCAGTTTCGATAACCTTGGCAAAATCATGCATGGCTTTGATCCGGTACTGGACGCTTTGCCTGCCAAGGTCGCTCAGGCGATTGCGCAAGATAACTTTTTAGCTTTACTGCCTAAAAAGTCAGACCATTAAGCAGCATCAACTACCGACTTTTTTAATGACAAACACTAGACGTTTAGCTGAGAGACAAAGCCCAATCGACGTTTAAACGGCTCGGGCTTCTACACTCAGTGCCAGCTTAAAAATCACCAAACCAGACAAGCTCAAAGCCAATCCTACCCAAACAGGTGCAATCCACCCCATTTGCTGGCTGATGACAAAGCCGCCTAAAAATGCCCCCAAGGCATTGGCGACATTAAAGGCCGAGTGATTGAGTGAAGCGGCTAATGCCTGAGATTCGCCAGCCACATCCATTAACCGGATCTGCAACACACCCGCCAAACCGGTCACGGTAAAACCGATTAAAAACAAAGCCGCAATCGCACTATAGACTTGAGTCATGCTCAGCGCCGCAATAATAAACGCGGCTGAGGAACTGACTAAAACGCCGACGATGGTTTTATTCAGATGTTTATCGGCCAGCCCCCCCGCAACCAGACCACCGAAAACCATGCCAACCCCCAAAACAGCTAAAGCAATTGGCACAACTTGCACACTGGCGCCGGTGTATTCGGTCAGGATCGGTGAGGCATAACTGTATACGGAAAATAAGCCGCCAAAACCAATCGCACCGATTGCCAGCGTCAGCCACATATGAATGTTTTTAAAACCAGCGATTTCTTTACGAATACTGGCCGTCGCATGCGGTTGAATGCGTGGTACAAAAAAGCTGATAGCCAGAATTGTAACCAAGGCAATCACTGCGGAAAACTCAAAGCCAGCTCGCCAGCCATAGGATTGACCCAGCCAGGTCGCAAATGGCACACCAATGACACTGGCAATGGTTAAGCCCATCATCACTTGGGCAATCGCCGTCGCACGACGCTGTTGCCCTGCCAGATCGGCGGCAACCAATGACGCAAACCCGAAATACGCCCCATGTGGCAAACCAGCAATAAAGCGGCTCAGCAGCATGGTTTCAGGGCTGTTTGCCAATGCCGTAAACGCATTCGCTATGCCATAAAACAGCATCAACCCCAGTAGCAGACTTTTACGCGGTAACTTGGCACCTAAAATTGCCAGAACCGGAGCACCAACCGTCACGCCCAGAGCATAAGCGGTAATGAAATGCCCCGCTGATGGAATCGACACCGATAAATCCGAGGCGATCTCCTGAATCAGGCCCATGGCGACAAACTCGGTCGTGCCGATACAAAAGCCACCGATCGCCAGAGCCAGAATCACCCATGGCAGCGAATAAGAAGGTACAGAAGTGTTGGAAGTCATTACGCTTGCGTCTAACTGAAAGGCGCGCAATGTAACACAGATAAGGTTAAAACAACGTTAATGTTTTGAGGGGAAAAGAGTCATTTGGCTCGCCCGAGGCAGGCCACATAGGTTGGGCTTGAGTGCAAACCCAACCGAATGATGAAATGGCGTAAATCACAGCGTCTAGCGGTGATACTCCCCTGCTCTTTCAGGCTGATAAAGGATCTCTTCCACTTTGACTTTCATGGCTTTGCCATCCGGTGTTGGCCATTCAATTTCATCGCCTTCCAACAAGCCCAGCATGGCGCTGCCGGCGGGTGCCAGAATCGAGATGGTTTTGCCATCATCGGTCATGTCCTTTGGATACACCAGTGTGAGACAAAATGTTTGCTGTGATGAAGACACACTGAACTTTACCGTCGAATTCATCGTCACCACGTTTTTGGGAATAGCATCAGGTTCAACGACATTGGCTCGTTCCAACTCGTCTTCCAGTGTGGCGAGTTTCTCAAGCTCACTGTGTGACAGCGTCGACAGGAGCTGCTCAATACGTTTGAGGTCCAGTTCCGAGATAACGATTTCAGGTTGTAATGCTTTCATGCTGCGTAACTCCAACGCGTACTTTCACCTACCAGGCTTGGCAGGCGCTAAAAATTTAATCGGGAATTTGCTCGCGATAAGCGAGCTGGAGTGGCTATCATGCCATAAGAGTTTGGAAAGTGATATGGCAAAAATTCGTCGTCTGAAACATAGCTGCTGTATAGTTTGATAACTCGATCACACTGTCCGCTACATACCCTTTTCGCTCATGCAATTAAAGTACTTAACTGGCTATCCGGAACCTGTTCTTGACCAGGTCAGAACGGCCATTTCCAAAGAAACGTTGGGACAGTTCCTGCTGCAAAAATACCCGGTGACTCACGACATCAAAACCAACAAGGCTTTGTATGTGTATGTGATGGATTTGAAGAACCAATACCTTCGCCAGTCAAATCCGCTAAGCAAGGTGGTGTATGACGACAAGCTGGATGTGTTGCATCAGGCTTTGGGCTTACACACCTATGTATCGCGTGTTCAGGGCAGTAAATTGAAAGCTAAAAATGAAATGCGTATAGGCTCCGTGTTTAAAACGGCGCCGCCTGAATTTTTGAACATGATCGTGGTGCATGAACTGGCGCATTTGAGGGAGAAAGACCATAACAAGGCCTTTTATAAGCTCTGTACACACATGGAGCCGAACTATCATCAATTAGAATTTGATGTGCGCCTGTATCTCACCTGCCTGGAGCTATTCGGTGAGTTGTACTAAAAGAATAAGTTGGGCTGCATGGTACAGCCCAACCTGTTTCCTTCTGCTCGGTTATTTCAGCAAGCTCAGATAAAATTTTTCAATTTCATCGACCATCACATCCAGCCCGGCTTTTTCCAGTGGATAGTGTCCCGCATCAGGCAGCATTACTGTCTGTACCGGCACTTTTTTGATTCTACGCAGGAACAGTTCACTCAAATGCAGTGGTGTCCACCTGTCTGCCGCTGGTTGGGTTAACAGCACAGGGCAAATATCAAAGTTTTCAGGTGCAATCTCAGGTTGATACTTCATGTAAGAACTGAGGAACGCCATCGTGGTCCAGTTGCCTGCTGATGTCCGGTCTTTCATGCAGACTTTCATTGCCGCCTTATCATTGACCAATGTATGCATCTTACCCGCCAGACACATTGGAATCTTCAATGTCGCCAGTGGTGTTTTCGCGGTAAGGTTAGTCATTGGCACACCCACACGGCTCATGAAGATATTGAGCGTGGTTTCATCACAGACCTGCTGTTCACTTTGATCCAGGAAAGTCATACCGACAATGCCTTTCACCTTTTTATTTCTGGCAGCAACATGGTAGGTCAGCATGCCGCCCGCACTCAGGCCATACAGAAATACCGGGCGATCATCTTTCGCGAGTTCCAGATCAACCAGATCACTGCCCGCCTGCACCCAGTCCTCATACTTCACAACCGCGCCCTTGGCGACTTCAGTCACGCCATAGTTAGGCATGTCCACGGCAATGGTTTCAAAACCGCGCTTGGCTAACGGCGCACCCAGGATAGTGGTCATTTGACGGCCGTTTGTACCAACACCGTGGAACAGGATGACTTTGGCCTTGGCCTGCGGGTTACGGTATGTATCAAGGTGCACGTTGTGGCCATTCCACCGCCACCATTCTTCGACCGGTTTGTTGTTGGCTGTTAACTGGTAGTCAAACGGTAAAAAGCGTTGGATATCTCTCCAGTTTTGTTGCAATTCATAACTCATATTCATTTCCTCCTGGGATAAAAGATGACAATTTGTTTATCTGCACTTAAAATATAACAAATGTTACGTTTTATAATATAACTTATGTCATGTTTTAGCGTCAAGGAAATTTTATGTCTCTGAAAAGTGAAATCCGTGTCCCGGTACAAAAAAGGTCTAGAGAGAAGTTTGAAACTACGTTGCAAGCGGCTGAAACACTGATTATTGAACACGGGCTCGACCAGACTTCAATCCCCGAAATTGCCAAAATGACTGGCTTGCCCAGAGCGACGATTTATCAGTATTTCCCTGATATCTATGTACTTTATGCCTATCTGGCAGAACGGCATATGCAACATATTTCAGCGTTGCTTGAGACGCGCCACCCTGCAGAGAGCTGTTCTGATTGGAGGCAGTACATTGTTGATCTACTCAAGACAAACGCCACCTACTATGCAGAACATCCGGTCGCCCGCGTCCTGCTGCTTAATGGCCCCTTCGGTCGCAGTGATCTTGAAGCCCACAAGGCCAAACACCATGCCTTGTCTGTTTTGTTAAAAACGGCATTAGACTCATCTGCAACCAAGTATCAGTTCCCTGAGTCGCCGGATATATTGATTCTGGCCATAGAAATGGGCTTTGCCTGTTTTCGCTATGGCTGCTGGTATGAGGATGGCATCAGTGATGCTGTGCTTAAGGAAGCGGAAACAGCGATATCAGGTTACTTGTCTCAATACATTACTGAGTAATTTTTGTAGCCGATAACGCAATTATTTGATCATCCTTTTTGCAGAACTTGATCTGGATCAAGAACCCGTCACATAGCTCTTTCATACAGCCAGCTATCCGCTAAGATTGCCGCTTCTGGCTCGCCCCCGGCGTCACAGGCTAACGACAATCCGCGTTGTTGAGCCTGTTTATCCCTATAACCACATCGACTAACCCTCTCGCCTTCAACAAGCAGTTAAATTGAACGGACTCACTTCGACGTCACGCATGAAAAAATCCTCCTCTTCGGTCAGTAAAACCGCTCTGAATATTTCGCTCGCCTACCTGATTATTGCAGCGACCTGGATTTTATTATCTGACGCGGCCATCTTTGAATTAGCCCAGGATCCCCGCTGGCAGAGAACCCTTAACACCTTCAAGGGATGGCTGTTTGTGCTGCTCACAGCTGTGCTGTTGTTTTATGCCGTAAAGTCCGTATTGAAGCGTATTGATAGTGCCCACGAATCTGAGATGGAGCTTGAAAAGCAGTGGCGTTTTGCCATGGATGTTGCCGGCGATGGGCTTTGGGACTGGAACCTTGAAACCAGTGAATTCAATTATTTCGGCGCCTGGACTCAAGCTATTGGCATACAAGACTCGCACTACACGGATACGGACAGCTGGCTCCGCTCTGTTCACCCTGAGGATATTGCAACACTCAGGCGTAATATCGACGCCCATATCTGCGGCCACACAGAAAGCTTTGAAAATGAACACAGACTGAAACTGCTCGATGGCGAATATAAATGGCATCTCGCCAGAGGGCTGGGCACCAAACGCGATGCAAATGGCATAGCCAAGCGGTTTAGTGGTGTCATCACCGATATCAGTTCACAGAAAAAAGTGGAACATGAACTGCGTGTCGCAGCCAGTGCGTTTGAGTCGAATGAAGCCAAAATGATCACGGATAGCAGAAAGGTCATTATCCGCATCAATCAGGCCTTTTCTGATATCACCGGCTATGCTGACACGGAAGTGATAGGCAAGCACCCTTCTATTCTGAAATCAGGCAATCACTCACATGAGTTTTATCAGACGATGTGGGACAAAATCCGCGAATTCGGTTGGTGGCAGGGCGAGATATGGAATAAGCGCAAAAATGGCGAGGTCTATCCCGAGTGGTTGAAGATTAATGTTGTTAAGGATGATGAAGGCCATATCACTAATTACGTGGCTTCATTTAACGACATCAGTGCCATTAAAAAAGCGGAAGAGCAGATTCAGAACCTCGCCTACTTTGACGGGTTAACCCAACTGCCGAACAAATCACACTTGATTAAAAGCCTTGAAAAAGTTCTGTCATCGGCTAAACCCGGTGGTGAATACAGTGCTTTGATGTTTGTCGATATCAAAAACTTCAAGGCCCTCAACAATACGCTTGGCTATCGTGTCGGTGATTATGTGCTGATAGAAATCAGCAAACGGCTCAACGACAAACTCATCAAGGGTGCCAGCCTGGCTCGCTATGGTGCCGATGTTTTTTCTATTGTGCTGGAAGGTCTCAGCCCCTCCATTGAGCAAGCGGCATTTAAAGCGCATGCCTTTGCTTCCAATCTAATGGAGGCACTTACAGCATCGATCACCATTGCGGATCTGAAATACGAACCGGATGTCAGATTGGGGATCAGTATTTTTGAATCAGCCAAACATTCCGCCCAGGATCTTCTGACATTCTCTGAGCTCGCCACCCATGAAGCCAAAACTTCAAAGGAAAAGCCGATTCACTTTTTCGACCGGTCGATGCAGGAGAAGCTGGAAAAACGGTTTTATATCGAATCAAAACTTAAATCGGCTATACCCCATGATCTCTTTCTGACCTGCCAGCCTCAGGTTGACTCGGCTGGTAACACCGTTGGAGCCGAGGTACTGATTCGCTGGAATGATCCGGAAACAGGCATCATTTCGCCTGCGGATTTCATCCCGGTTGCTGAAGAAAGCGGCCTTATTAATCCCATTGGCGAATGGGTGTTAAAAACCAGTTGTCAGTACCTGAAAAAATGGGCGACACACCCACGCCTCAACGCTCTCACACTGTCGATCAATGTGAGTGTCCGCCAGTTCATGCAGGAAAGCTTTTTGTCACAGTTAGCCGATACCATCAATACTGCTGGGATATCGCCGGAGAAGATCAAATTAGAACTGACCGAATCGGTGTTTGTTGAAGATTTTGACATCATCATTAACAAAATGAAGGCTATCAAGTCACTTGGCGTGAAGCTTTCTCTGGATGACTTCGGCACTGGCTTTTCCTCCCTGTCCTATCTCAAGCGTTTGCCGATTGATGAACTGAAAATTGACCAGTCCTTTGTCAGTGATCTGGAACAGTCCAGTCATGATGAAGCCATCGTCAAAAGTATCATTGCTCTGGGCAAAAGCATGGGTGTAAAGGTCATTGCGGAAGGTGTGGAGCAGCTTCATCAGAAAGAAATGTTAATTGCACTTGGCTGTAACAACTTTCAGGGCTACTTATTTGATAAGCCTAAAAAAATTGAAGATTTCGAAAAAATGTTCGATGTTAATCAATAGAGAATGTTCACAGGAAGGTTTCGTCTCTATGATCGACAAAAACACCATTCCGTTGAGCCAGTCCCTCTGTGTAACTCACGATGCATCAGTCCTGATCGTAAGTGATACAAATAAAACCCAGCTTGCTTAGCCTATTGAGGTCAGTCATGAAGAGAAACTTACCCGTCACTGATAATGAAATCACCTTTGACTCCCCACTGATCTCCACCACTAACCTGAAAGGCATAATTTCAGGCTTTAATGAGGCCTTTGTTCACGTAAGTGGGTTTGAACCCGACGAATTGATGAATGTGAACCATAATGTCATCCGGCATCCGGATATGCCGCCTGCGGCTTATGAAGACTTGTGGAACACCATCAAGGGCAAAAAGCATTGGATGGGGCTTGTTAAAAACCGAACCAAAAAAGGCGATTATTACTGGGTTGATGCTTACGTCACACCGATTTTTGAAGGTGAGCAAATCGTGGGCTACGAGTCTGTTCGTGTCAAACCAGCTCCAGAGCAGGTGGATCGCGCCAGCAAGCTTTATCAGCGCCTTAACGAAGGCAAGCGCATCAAGTCGAGGTTTTCTGATTTGTCGATCAAAGCCAAATCAACGCTTGCCAGTATCAGCGCGTCTTTACTCGCATTAATGGCTTTTTCACTGACACCCACGGCTGGGCTTGGTGTTTTACTACCGCTGCTGGCAGGTGTCGTAACTGGTGGTTTGGCCTATAGCGTTGCCAGGCCCTGGATTTTTTCTTCACTGAACGCTGCTTTGGCAGAAGCACATAAAGAAATTAACAACCCGCTAATGTCGATGATTTACATGGGCAGCTCGGATGAAATCGCACAAATCAACCTTGCCGGCAAATTGCTCAGCGCCAGATTAAGAACCGTACTGGTGAGACTCGCTGACACGGCAGAAAAAATCGACAAAGAAGCGGTGAAAACGTTTCAGTCACAGCAGAACATCCAACACTCGGTCGACTCACAGGCCTCGCAGACCGAGCAAGTCGCCACAGCCATGAATGAAATGTCTGCCTCTATCCAGGAGGTTGCCAAGAATGCCGCTGAAGCTGCAACACATGCCAATACCGTCGACTCCCTCAGTCAGAGCAGTTCGGCCAGAGCATCGACCGCCCTGTCCTCGCTGGCCTCACTGGAAATGTCGTTCGAGTCTATCGTCAGCGTGATTACTGAAATCACGGAGCAAACCAATTTACTGGCTTTAAACGCCGCTATTGAAGCCGCCAGAGCCGGTGAAGCCGGTCGAGGCTTTGCCGTGGTCGCCGATGAAGTACGTCAGCTCGCCGCGAGAACCCAGCAGTCAACGCAGGAAATTGCCAAGCTCATTCAGGAACTGAACAAGGCGGTAGCCAATGCCGTGAGTGAAGTAAAACAGAGCCAGTCCAATGCCTCTGCCAGTAAATTTGAGGTTGAAGAATCCATCAGCTCTATCGGTGACATTGCCGATAAAATCGAGAAGCTGAACGATTTGAGTACGATGATCGCTACAGCCGTAGAGGAACAAAGCGCCGTCAGCGAAGATATCAACCGTAATATTACGCAAATCAGCAGTGACTCTGAGAACGTACTGCACAACATCAAACAGGTAAACAGCAACACAGAGTCGCTTGCCAATGAATCCAGTAACTTGTCGAATATGATTAAGCGTTTTTCAATGCATTAGATTCTGGAGTTGGACACGCATCAAAATTATGAAACAACGCTAATGAACTATTTTCATCGTAATAAGGTCACAGCTGAAAATCAGATTAGAGGGCTGACCATGTTAAAAACGTTTGCTGCTTTGTTATTTGCGACCACAACAAGTGCTGTGTATGCCGAGAGCGAATCATGTCCGGCTTTTCTTGACTATGAGCTGCCGAAGCTTCATTCCAACGAAACGGTCAATTTATGCAAGGAAGCGGCTGGTAAACCCCTGTTGATTGTGAACACAGCCAGCCACTGTGGCTTTACCAAGCAGTTTGGTGGTCTGGAAGCGCTGCATCAAAAATACAAAGACAAGGACTTAGTCGTTGTCGGCTTTGCCAGTAACGACTTTAATCAGGAAGCCAAAACCGAAGAGGAGGCTGCTCGAGTCTGCCAACAAAACTTTGGGGTGACCTTTACCATGATTGCCCCCAGTTATGTTAAGGGCCAGCGTGCCAACCCAATCTTCAGAGAGCTTGGAAAACGTACCCGCGAGCCAGGCTGGAACTTCAATAAATACCTGGTTGCTCGTGATGGCAAAGTCCTCTCCCACTTTTCAGCAAGGGTGAAACCCGATTCTGAAGAGCTGACTAAAGCGATTGAGGCTGCACTATAAAACAAGCCCTCGTAATGAGGGCTTTTTTATTCAGTCTGTAAGGCTCAGCCAAGCTGCGCCAGAATGTCGTTAAAGACCTTGCTTGGACGCATCACTGCCAGCATTTTTGTATCATCCGGCAGATAGTAGCCTCCCATATCTACCGTGCTACGCTGAACCGCTGCCAGATCAGCCACAATCGTCACTTCGTTTTCTGTCATGGCTTGAGCAATCGGGGCAAACGTCGCTTGCAATGCTGCATCATTCCCCTGCTCAGCCAGCGCTTGCGCCCAGTACATGGCCAGATAGAAATGACTGCCACGGTTATCAAGTTCACCTGTTGGTTCTTTCGGAGACTGGTTTTCCTGCAGCAATTTACCCGTTGCCGCATCCAGCGTGTCAGCGAGGACTTTGGCTTTGGCATTATTCTGCGTATTTGCCAGATGTTCCAAAGATGCGGCCAGCGCCATCAGTTCACCCAAAGAATCCCAGCTCAGGTGGTTTTCTTCAATCAGCTGAGTCAACAGTTTAGGTGCAGTCCCGCCGGCACCGGTTTCAAACAGGCCGCCACCTTGCATCAGAGGCACAACAGAGAGCATTTTTGCTGAAGTGCCGAGTTCCAGGATGGGGAACAGATCGGTGTTGTAATCACGCAGTACATTACCGGTCACAGAAATGGTGTCCTGACCCTTACGCATTCTGTCGAGTGTGATTTGCGTAGCAACTACCGGGCTGAGAATACGGATATCAAGACCAGCGGTGTCATGCTCCGGCAGGTATTCATGTACTTTGCTGATCAGCTGTGCATCATGAGCGCGATCCTGGTCGAGCCAGAAAATCGCAGGCGTGTTGGACAGGCGTGAACGCGTGACTGCAAGTTTGATCCAATCCTGAATAGGCTCATCCTTGGTCTGACACATACGGAAGACATCCCCCTCTTCAACGTCAAACTCGAAAACGGTTTGAGACTCTTTGTTAGTGACGATGATTTTACCGTCAGCCTGTGTCTGGAAGGTTTTGTCATGTGAACCGTATTCTTCGGCCTTCTGCGCCATCAGACCAACATTGGGGACAGTTCCCATGGTGACAGGATCAAGCGCGCCTTTGGCTTTGCAATCGTCAATCACGGTTTTGTAGACACCGGCGTAGCAACGGTCAGGAATCAGCGCCAGGGTGTCTTTCTGTTCACCGTTCTTGTCCCACATTTTGCCGCCTGCACGAATCATCGCTGGCATGGATGCATCGACGATGACATCAGATGGGACATGAAAATTGGTAATGCCCTTATTGGAATCGACCATCGCCACGTCAGGCTGTGACGCATACACCGCCGCTATATCGGCTTCAATTTGGGCTTTGGTTTCAGCATCCAGTGTTGTCAGCTTGCTGTAGAGGTCACCCAGACCATTGTTGAAATTGACGCCGAGTTCATCAAACAATGCGCCGTGTTTTTCAATCAGGTCTTTGAAATACACTTTGACCGCAAAACCAAACAGAATCGGGTCAGACACTTTCATCATGGTAGCTTTCAGATGCAGCGACAGCAGGATGTTTTTCTGTTTCGCCTCGGCAATCGCATCGGCGTAAAACGCTTGCAAATTGCTGGCACGCATACGGGTCGCATCAACTACTTCGCCAGCCAGTACTGGAATCGACTGTTTCAGCACCGTTTGTTGACCATCGTTAGCGACAAAGGTCACTTTAAATTCGTCGTTGACTCTGGAGGTGACGGATAGCTCGCTGCCATAAAAATCATCGGCGTTCATATGAGCCACATCAGTTGCAGAGTCTGACTTCCACTCGCCCATAAAGTGCGGATTGGTGCGGGCATAGTTTTTCACTGCGGCCGGTGCACGGCGATCGGAGTTACCCTCACGCAGCACCGGGTTTACTGCAGAACCCAGTACCTTGGCATAACGATCTTTAATCGCTTGCTCGGCATCGTTTTTGGGGTTCTCCGGATAATCCGGCAAGTCATAGCCTTTCGTTTGCAGCTCTTTGATCGCCGCTTTTAATTGTGGAATAGACGCAGAAATATTCGGCAGCTTGATAATGTTCGTCGATGGGTCCTGTGTCAGTGCACCCAGTTCAGCCAAGTGGTCAGGGATTTTTTGCTCGTCACTCAGATTATCCGGAAAGTTAGCGATGATTCGACCGGCCAGTGAGATATCACTGATTTCAAACTTGATATCAGCAGGCTTGGTGAATGCGCGAATAATTGGCAACAGTGAAAACGTTGCTGCAGCGGGCGATTCATCGACTTTTGTGTAGATAATTTTCGACATTATAAATCCTATGTAACACCTTAATCTGGCTATAAATTATCGCTATGAACTGACAAGGTCAGTCCCGACTGTTTACAGCGTTGTTGATGTAGAGAGTGATGCGGTCAATGAGGCTAAAAGCAGGGACTCATCACCGTGGACACACCTTCAGTGGCGCTTCATTATACCGGCAAGTGAGGCTTTTTCTCGACCTATTCGGCTTGCTCTTCCGCTTCATTACGAACAAATGCAGCCAGTGGATGAGTGGTAGTGATGTTCAGCATAACGCGTTGGCCGGGGCTTGCCATATTTTCATGGCTGCAACGGATTTTCACGACAGCGCCACTATCGGTACGTGCCGCGTAGAGACGGGCACTACCCTCGTAGCGGCTCCAGATAATTTCGGCATTGCCCTGCTCGACGACATGCAATGACAAGTCATCGGGTCTCAGCAGCAGATCAACCTCACCAGAAGCGTCTTCAACAGGCGCAGCAGGCGCATTTCCCAACTCGGTAGTGACCACATTGCTGCCGTGCCTCAATGTGCCGGGAATAAAGCTGGCATCGCCCAGGAAACGAGCAACAAAACGATTCGCTGGCTCACTAAAACAGGTTTCCGGACTCCCCACCTGCTCTAACTTGCCATCACGAAGCACACCGATTCTGTCACCGACCGATAAGGCCTCTTCCTGATCATGGGTAACCCAGATTGCCGGCACACCCGCCTCTTTCAAGGCATGACGGATTTCCCAGCGAAGATCATCTTTCAGTGCAGCATCAAGGTTAGATAAGGGTTCATCCAGCAGCACAAACGCCGGTTCATGGGCCAGGGTACGAGCCAGAGCAACACGCTGTTTCTGCCCACCTGACAGATTGGCGGGCTTGGCATGACGCCATGGCTCAAGCCCCAGTAACGACAGCCAGTGATCGGTCTTGCTGTTGTCTTTCAATTTAAAGCTGACGTTCTGCTCAACGGTCAGATGAGGAAATAAAGCAAAATCCTGAAAGACCATGCCCACCTGACGTTTTTCCGGTGGAATGGTTTTGCTGGCAGTAACGGTTTGATTGCCAAGCGTGATTGAGCCTTCGGTGATGGGAATAAGTCCAGCCAGTGCCTGCAGAATCGTCGTCTTGCCACAGCCGGTCGGACCGACCAGCGTCAGCAGCTCGGATTTTCCCAACGTCAGGTTCAGATCATCAACGACCTTTTTCTGACCGTAATGAACAGACACGTTACGAACTTCAATCATGAGACAGAAGGCTCCTCCTCCAGTACATCGGTTTGGTTCCAGCGCTCACCATAAAACATGATGGCAAGAGCCAGTGCCGAAATCACCACAAGCAGTAATCCCGGAATCGCTGCCTGACCAAAATAGCCTGCTTCATAAACACGCCACAGGTAGGTGGCCAATGTTTCAAAATCGAGTGGGCTGAGGATCAGCGTCGCCGGTAATTCTCGCATGACTTCGAGAAACACTAAAGCCGCACCGGCAACAATGCCTCGCACACTCAGTGGCAGGGTAATTCGACGGAAGGCTTCTTTACGGCTGGCGCCCAGTAAACGTGCGGCTTTAACCAGGCTCGGGTCGAGACGCTCTGAGGTTGAACGAACCGCGCCTACCGCTAATGGCAGAAAGCGCATGACATAGGCCAGCACCAATAGCGCCAGCGTCTGATACAGCATTGAGAACTGCAAGCCGACATAGACCAGTGCCGTCCCCATTACTATGCCCGGTACACCAAAGCCTAAAAAGCTCACCCGTTCCATTAAACGGCCAAAGCGACCATGAATCGCCGCTTGTGCCACTGGCAAGGCAAACAATACGCTGGCAATCGCGGCAAATAAGGCCGCATACGCTGAGTTCCAGGCATAGGTGAGTTCAAAGCCGCCAGCGCCCTCACGCCACAACCAGAGGCCGAAAACCGCCAGTGGTAACACGATAGAGAACAACACGACCGGCATTGAGGCTAATAGCATCAGTGAGGTGCGTAGCCGTCCCGGCCATAACGTCAGGGCTTTACCCGGACGTTCACGCGTGCCTTTAACCCGTGACTCGATAAACAGAATTAAACCGACAATGACCAGCAGCTGCAACGACAGCATCGCCGCCTGACTAAGGCCGAAACTGTTGTATTCCACATAGATCATGCGGGTGAAGGTATCCAGCCCCAATATCGCAGGAGTACCAAAATCGGATAACGCATACATCGCTGCTAGCAACGCGCCGGCAGCAATACCGTTGGTAATTCGTGGCAGCACCACTGACCAAAGGCTGCTGAACAAGGACATACCCAGTGTTCTGGCAGCATTGACCAGGCTCGCATCCAGACTCAGTAAGGACGCGCGCACCGTCAGCATCACGAATGGATAGGTATACAAAGCCATCACCACGCTGGAGCCGAATAAACCATCAAAGCCCGGCGTTGTGATCCCCGTCAGTTGTTCAATTTCACCGCCGGGACCAAAGGCGGCGTATAGCGTAAACGCGCCGATATAGCTGGGAATGGCCAAAGGCGCCGCTAGTAAAACCAGCCAGAATTTAGACCAGGGTAAACGGACATACGCCGTTAATAAGGCCAAAGGTACACCGATGACCACTGCCCCAGCCGCTGTAAACAGCATTAAGGAAATTGTATTGCTTAAGATTTCAAGATTGCGCGTATCAAACAGCTGCGGACTGTCTGCGGCTAATACAACCAGCACAGCAACTGGCATCACCGCAATTAATGCGATGAGAAATGCCAGTGGATACGAGGGCGACCATTGCTTCATAGAATGCCGACGTTACGCATCAAATCAATCGTCGGACGCAAATCTGCCAGTTTGGTTAAATCAACATCGGGTGGTGAAATCAACGCCAGATTCGGTAAACCCTCCGGCGGTTTCACGCCATCAACCAGCGGAATTTCATAGGCTTGTTCGGCCAGATAAGACTGCACTTCTTTCGAGAGCAGGTAACGGATAAAGTTAATCGGCAAGTCACCTTCTGTCAGTGCCAGAATGCCAGAGGCATTGACCAGACAACCGGCGTCATTGCGTGTAAACGCCAGATCAACACGGGCATCAGGCTTGCCTGATTTAAGGCGCAAACTGTAATAGTGGTTGGCCAGACCAATATCAACTTCGCCACGCTCAACAGCCATCACGACGCCAAGCTCACCTGCGTATTTTTTAGCATGCTTGTTGATGCCACGAAGCCAGTCCGAGGTGACTTTATCCCCCTTCAATATCCGCATCGCGGTAACAAACGACTGGAACGAGGCATAAGCCGGTGCCCAACCGATTTTGAAATCGCTGTCTGCGAGCGCCATGATGTCGTCAGGAATGTCTTCCGCTTTCAGACGATCAGTATTAAAAGGAATGGTCCGAACCCGGCCAGTTACCGGCGTCCAGTTAGAAAATTGGAAGTTCTCATGCAGTTGACCGGTCAAATCAGCCGGTAAAGGCTGTGCCAGCCCCTCTGCAGTGACCATGCCGATAGCACCGGAATCAACAGCCCAGAACAGATCGGCGCGCTTCACACCAGCTTTGGCTTCCGCCAGAATCGCGTTCGCCAAAGAAGCCGTAGGACCACGGCGAATACGTAGCTTGAACCCTGGATTACGCTCTTCAATAGCTTTAAGCACATTTTCGTAAAGACCGCCCTCGCCCCTGCCCAGATACAGGGTCAGCTCACCTTCAAGTTTCGGCAGATCATCGACTGACACCGCAGCAAACGCCGGTGACAGACTGAAAGGCAAAGCCCCGGCAGCGGCAAGCGCTGCCATGGACTGGATGAATCTTCTTCGTTGCATCTAGAAAACGTCCTTACGCTCTTCTGCAGATTTTTCCAGCAGTGCATGGGCAGTGTCGAGCTTGCCCTGCATGGTGTTAACGACCTTACGGACATCATCAACGCTGGCGCCATTTTGAATGGCTTGTGGCAGTACCACATTGAAATCTTTTTCCAGATCCTCGACCAGGTTGGCGTCCAGTGCAATCAGTTCACCTTCGACACCTTCAAACAGGTTCAGATAGGTATCATGCACAATTGTTACAGCTTCTTTTGGCAACTTCTCAGCATATTTGGCGACAACGCGGTTGAGGTGGTTATCAATCGCATCCAGTGCTTCCAGTGAGTTGGTCGGGTTTTCCTGAGTGGTTTTCACATGTTCTGTCAGGCCTTTGTCCTGATATTGCGCAGCAAGTTTGACAGCGCCCAGTCCTTGCCACAAAGATTCAGCAAAAAAGCGTTGTTGCTTACGAATCTCTTCTTCAGATTCCTGCTCTTCAAGCGCACCCTTCACACCGAACAGCCCTTGCCAGATCGCCGCATAGACCGGCACGTAATTGGTCTCGATAGCAGAATGGAATTGAACTGATTCCCAGTTTTCAACCAACAGTTCGGGATTGGCTGCTTCCACGCCGCCCTCGTGATAGCGGGTGATCATGGCTTCAACTTCACTATTCAGCCATTTCACTTCCTTGCTGTAATTATCAAGGTTGTCAGACAGATGATTGACGTGCTCACCAATCGGACCATTGGCAAGTGCAGCCTGTGCAGTAAACAAGGCAGCCGCGCCGAGAAGGCTGATAATGTGTTGGCGTGAGATCCATTTGTTCATCGAGTTCTATCTCCTGAAAGTCAGTGCAGTTCTAAAATTGAGGTTGTTTTTGATAATGATACTCATTTCTATTATCAAGGTAAATAACAACACGCCGTGGTGATCTTGATACCAACCATCCATCAAAAACGCGGTAATTCTGTCCCGGAGTCAGACAAAATCGGCACCGTCTGGTTCACTCAAAGCCTCGTATTATGAAGCAAAAGCAGCACTTCTCATATATTTATTGCTTTTTAAAAGCTTGCGACTGATACCAGACTCAAGACGTTGTACAATGTCGTTTTTGTTAATTTGTCACGAGAATCCGACTCACCATGAAAATTCAAAGCGAATTTGCTGATCTCGATACCCCTACCGGTGTCATGCGTACCTACATTCATCGTCCCGTTGCTGAAGGCCGCTTTCCGGTCATCCTGTTTTATTCAGAAATTTTTCAGCAAACCGGTCCGATTGAGCGTGCGGCACGACTGATGGCCAGCCACGGTTACGTGGTGTTAGTGCCTGAAGTGTTCCATGAGCTGAACCCGATTGGTACCGTACTCGGCTACGATGATGCCGGTCGTGACAAAGGCAACGCCGATAAAGAAGCGAAAGATGTTCAAGGCTACGACTCCGATAACGTCGCCATGATCGAGTTTGTGAAAAACCAGCCTTGGTTCAACGGCCATATCGGTGCTATGGGTTACTGCATCGGTGGTCACCTCGCCTTCCGTGCTGCACTGCAACCGGAAGTGAAAGGCACGGCCTGTTTCTATGCGACCGATCTGCACATTCAGAAAATTCCTAACAAGCCTGGCCAGCACAGTATGGAGCGCCTCGATGACATCAAGGGTGAACTGCTGATGATCTGGGGTAAACAGGACAACCACGTTCCACGTGACGGTCTGGATAAAATCCACAACCTGCTGAACCAAACTGATATCACATTCACCTGGCATGAATTCAACGCCGAACACGCCTTTATGCGTGATGAAGGTGACGGTGGACGTTATGACGCACAAACGGCGATGCTTGGTTACCAACTGGCACTCAACCTGTTCAGCCGCACATTACGTTAATCAATAATTAAGAACGTAGCCACGAAGGGGAGCAACACCATGTTGCTCCCCTTTTTTGTTTTTAATTCGAGCCGAAAGAACGCTATAGCAGTATCAATTTGCTATATTCAGCGTATACCCCAGTGAGGCAGTCACTATGAAATGGCGTGGCAACCGTAGAAGCAATAATATTGACGACCGACGCAATCAACGGATGTCGGGATTTCGCGGCTCTGGTAACAGTGGCCTGCTCCGTCTACTACCTGCCGTATTCAAGTTGCTGGGATTCAAGGGCACACTACTGCTTGGCGGTGGCATACTGGCCTTCGCCATATTCACTGGTAACGTACAAAATTTGCTGAGCCTTATCGGCATTCAGTCCCCCACCGCAACCGTCAGCGAATCAGTACCTTTGCAGCAGTCCGCCAAAGAAAAAGAGCAAGTCGAGTTTGTCTCCGTCATTCTCGCCGACACCGAAGATACCTGGACAACCCTGTTTAAATCACAAGGCATGAGCTATCAGGAACCTACTCTGGTGTTGTTCCGTGATGCGGTTAAATCTGCCTGCGGCATGGCCCAGTCAGCGATGGGACCGTTTTATTGCCCTGCTGATCAACAGGTGTATATCGATTTGAGTTTTTACGACCAGTTGCAGGATCAGTTCAATGCGCCCGGTGACTTTGCACAAGCCTACGTGATTGCCCACGAAGTCGGGCATCATATTCAGACATTGCTGGGCATTTCGCAAAAAGTGCATGCTGCCAGAAACACGCTGAGCCAGGTTGAAGGCAATAAACTTTCTGTCAAACAGGAGTTGCAGGCTGATTGTCTTGCCGGGGTATGGGCTTATCATGCTCATCGGGGACGTCAGTTACTGGAAGCGGGTGATGTCGAAGAAGGTTTGCAAGCAGCTAGTGCCATTGGCGATGATACGCTGCAAAAACAATCCAGCGGCTATGTCAGCCCTGACTCCTTCACTCATGGCACGTCAGCCCAGCGGGTGCAGTGGTTCAGAACCGGCCTTGAGCACGGAGATATGGGGCGCTGTGATACCTTTAAAAACTAAAACTCGCTGCGCACGGATAGGCCGACAAAGGCACCAAACCAGCACGGGCGCGGCATCCATACACAATTACAGTGATATCAGTGACGCGATAATTTGCAACAAGCTTGTTGTAGCAAAGAGTCTAACCCGCTTCAGCTAAGCCTTTGACCTAAAAGTCAGATTTTCATCCCGCCTACAGCGAAACACAAACACCATAACAAGCCTGTTAACCAATATTCATTGGCACTATTTCTGTATCCGGCATCACCCACCGAAAAAAATCTGTTTCAGGGCTAGTCAAAGGCAAAAAATGCTGTAGAATGCCACGCTTTCTTGGGGTGCTTAGCTCAGCTGGGAGAGCATCGCCCTTACAAGGCGAGGGTCGGGGGTTCGAACCCCTCAGCACCCACCAAGAATTCCTCTCCGGATGGTTAGGTTGCCCAACGGCTACTGAATTTTAGCCATTACTCCCTTCTCAGCAAAACTTTCCAAGGCTATTTTTCACTGCCTCGGATAACATCTACCGGTACATTATCTCCAGTTTCCAACCCCGTACTTCTGCCATGAGCGTCAAACAGGATGCTTAGCGGCATATTCATGACAATGACATTTCGTCAGTGTTAAGCTGCTTCGGAACACCATTATTTTCCGGCTAACCCCCAGAAGCACTTACACAATGAACTCAGCAACTGTCAGCGTTATGACCCTCTTCCACTGGAATATTCTGATCCTACCCAGCAAGGAAGAAATCTTTGTCGGCCTGCGGCATCGGCCAGAGACGATTCCCCCGTTTAAACCTGCTGATGACGATGATGAGTTATTGCCGTTCACGCTCCGTAACAGTAGTCCAATCAAGGACTTTGATAAGCCTCGCGGTGTAGGGTTTACGCGTTCTGGGAGGCGCTATGTCGTGATTGGGCAGCCCAGTGATCCAACGGGAATGATTCGACTGAGCGTGAATCAGATGATGGCTGCAGACGAGATTCGTTGGAAATATGATTTTGTCGATTGAGGCTGCTTACTGAGGCTGACCAGGAGGCCTGCGTATGAAACCGTTTATCCTTCTGCTGTTGTTATGCAGCAGTCTGAGTCAGGCAGAACCGCTAGAACGCGGTAATATTACTAGTTGTGCCTATCAGGCAGGAACGGCGTATGAAATACAGCATATCCGTCAGCAGGAAGGTCATAACTGGGAAAAGTTTGAAGCGAATATCAAACATATTTATAAAGATTCACAGGGTCGGGATGATTTATTGGCTATTGCTGAACGCGTGTTTATCCACCCCGTCGAGACACCTGCCGATCAGATTCACGATGAGATATTTAATAGCTGCGTCGAGCGTCAGCAAGGCACTGAACCACTGACCTGAACCGAGCAGCACAAAGCCCTCCTGCCCAAACTCTTTAGTCGTCAGCTTTCGGCGATACACACGCCGATTCTCACTTCATCGAAATAGGCTACTTGGCGTCGAGATTGCTCCGCCGGTAGTGAGCGAGGTTCAGTACCTTTCCTTGCGCGTGCGGACTCATGTGAACCAGACGACTTTCAGTGCCTGTATGTTGAAGTTCTTTAAGCACATTTTCAGTCTGTTCCAGTAACTCATCAATTGATAACAGGCCTTGCTCAGGCTCAATGACAAGCCCAGCAATCGAGGCCGACAGCTCCAGCGTGCCATCGTCTTTGTTTACTGCGCGTTTCCTGATCGCCTTTTCGATTCGGTTTAACAGCATGTGATGACTTTCTGCCTCGCACTCTGCAAAAAACAGAAATTCATCATCACGGAAACGTACCATCACATCGCTCTGCCTGAGCAACTGTGCCAAATCTTTCGCCAAGTCATAATAGACTTTATCGATGAAATCGTGTCTGAATCGGTTTTGGCTATTGAGGTTAAGTTGAATATGACAATGAACCAGCAAGCCCTGATTTTTTTGCTGACGGGAGAGACGCGACAAGGCTGCCGTAACAGCGCGAAGGCCGGCATGCCTGTTCAAAATACCTGTGACTTCATCGAATTGCAGTTTCTCGCTCAAGCGTTGATTTGCGACCAGTAGTTCCAGTTGTGTGCGAATCAGCCGCCGACCGAGTTTTAGCTTTGCCTCCATATCAATGCGGTTAACGGGTTTGGAGATAAAGTCATCAGCACCGGCATTTAAAGCTTCCGCTTCAGCATGACGGTCATTGTTCGACGTCATGATCAAGATGAAAGGCTCGACCAATAGATCGGTATCACGCACTTTCTGACAGAGCTCTATTCCCGTGGTGCCGGGCATGAACCAGTCCATGATAATGATATCGGGCGAGCCTGCTTGTTCAATAATCGCGATGGCTTCATCGGCTGTAGACACAGCGATAGGCGTGTAGCCGAGAGATTCGACTATTTTCTGACACAACAGGGTGTCGATTTGAGAATCATCGACAATCAGTACTTTCATCGTGTTTCTATACAGTCCTTGTATGAATCACTATAGTCCTGATTTTATTAAATAACTAGTCAAGGAATCGGCATTTCTGTCGCCATAAAAAAACAAGCCAGACATGGAGTCTGGCTTGTTTTTGAAAAAGGCTGCTCAGTGACTACCAGAGCGATTCACCGGTTTCAGGGTTGTACATTTCATGGTGGATCGTGTTGCGGTTTGCAATCAGTTCGTCAATGCTTGGCGAACCTGACATGGCACGTTTGATGGCCAGTTTCATCGCTTCGTAGTTGGTGCGATACAAATCTTTACGATCCACATCAGGATTAGCTGCTGCGTCAGGTGAAATCCAGATCATCGCAACAATGCACAGTTCATCAGCGTGTTCTTTCGGAATCACACCTTCAATCACGCTGTCCAGAACCGCGTCTGCAACCGCTGACTGCACGGGACCACCGAACAACGCTACATAAGAGCTGGATTTGATGGTGACCTTTGGCACGATCATCGTGGCAGGCTTCACTTGCTGGTTGGTTGCACGAATGGCAAACATGCGAGTGTGCCCTTCTGTTTGCCCCATCAGATTGGCAAACGCTTGACCAGCAGGGCCTTTAACGCTGCCAATCAGGATTTCCGGCATCGCATCGGTGCCTTGATCATCACTGGCAAAGACAGTGGCTTCACCTGTTTTAAACCATACTGGTTCTGACATTGTTGTACTCCGATAAAAAGTGAAAGTGGCGCAATTTTATGCTTGTTGATGAACGCTCACAAGCAAAAATAATCATCCTACGCCGACAGTGCAAACGGAATTCTCACAAAGTAGTAGCTGACAAGTCCGCCAAAACGAAATCAGGCAGAGGCACGCGCCAAGGCACCGATGGAAATGGTGTCACGCCCATCTGCTTTCGCCTGATAAAGATGTCGATCGGTGCGACGCAGCAGATCAACACCCTCCTTATCCGCCCCTTTTAATTCAGTGATACCAATACTGACGGTATACCGCAGCTTGTGATGCTCCCACTGAACAATATCCTGACGTATCGCCTGCATCAGCCGCTTTGCTACTTCCATGGCCTGACCCTGAGTCGAGCCCGGTAATAAAAACGCAAACTCCTCACCACCATAACGACACAAAATATCGGTTTCGCGTATCACGCTCTCACAGAGACGAGACAGCGAACACAACACCGCATCACCAGCGAGATGCCCGTATTCGTCATTGATGTGTTTGAAATGATCCACGTCCAGCATCAGCATGGCTAGAGGTGACTTTGTCTGTTGTGCCCGTAGGTAACAGACATCAAGCTCCAGGCTGAAACGGCGACGATTCACCAGACCGGTCAGCGGATCCGTCTCAGCCTGTAAACGCAGTTGCGATTCCCGCTGCTCACTGTGTTTCACTTGTTTTTCCAGATGCAGACGTGCCCTGATAAGCCAACCGATAATGATCAGCATGACAGTAATGACAAAAAGGATTAAACCACCCCATTTCGCCATGCTATTTCTGTCAGCAGGGTCGTAGATAAACCGGTCAAGGTTAATCGGATCCGTAATACCGATTTCACGGTAGACACCGATGATGCGCTTCCAGCGTGCCGGATTGCTGTAGCCTAGCTCGACCAGTTCCGGCTGAATATAGGCACGCAAGGCCTCAGCCTCATGCAGCAAAAAATCCAGGTCATAGTCTTCGCCACGTAATGTGTAGTTTTTCAGGATGTATAAGGCAAGATCTTCCGGGTGTTTAAGCGCGTAGTCCCACCCTTTTAATGAGGCACGGCGAAAACGCTCGACCATCTCAGGGTCGGTACGCAAAGTCGACTCACTGGTAAATAGCAAATCACCATAGAGATCGATATCGTAGTCCATCGGTGTAATGACAAAGGGGCTATGGCCTCGTCGCTGGAGGATGTATGGTTCGTCAGAGGCAAAACCGAACGTTACCTGACTATCGCCTCGGATCAAGGCATCCAGATCCCAGTTTTCAACCCGATTATTCATTTCTGACACATCAACACCGGCTCGCGCGAGTGCGGCAACCGCTTCGATGTCTATCACCGTGTCCGCTTTGTCAGCGATGAGTGGCAGGGAAACCGGTTTGTCACTGATGTCTTCCAGACGCTGGATATGGTAGCGATCCAGCGTGATAAATGCGGCGGGCGTACGTTGCATCACTGTTGCTAACATCACCACTGGCAAACCACGGGCATGATGAACGAGAAGATCACTGCGGGTAACACCAAACTGGGCACGCTGAAATACCACTTCTTCAACCGGATTTATCGCGTGCCCCTGCTGGTCCATTCCGGCGCGGATATCGACAGTAAGCCCTTCATCTTCGTAATAGCCTTGTGCCTTGGCAGCATAATAGCCGGCAAATTGAAATTGATGGAACCAGGGAAGTTGTAATACGACAGAGTCCGCAGCCAGCAGACCCGACCAGAAGAAAGCAAGGAAAAAGCACCAGCCAGAGCTGAATGTTCGTGTTCGGCACATAACAATAGGGCTGCGTCATCCTGACCCGAGCCTGGCAGCATTCCATTCTAAGCCTGTTATTAAGAGCCACCCTCCGTCGCTATCGTGGCTCTCCCCCTTGTGACAGCGCTAAAGCCATGCTTGACAAGGCCCTGTGCCACTCACTGTTATCGGAGTCTAGCAAATCGCGTCAAGGCTGCCTCCCCGTGATTTGAGGGGGGCGAACATCAATAGACTTTGTTGAGATTCAATCAGATAAGGGAGCTAGCCAGGCTGTGCCACCCAGCTTTTTTTGCTGCTCGAGATTCCAGTACGCTCTTTCCTGTAAATGTGTAGCTGGTCTGGCCGGGTTGTAATTAAGTGGACTTGGCAAAGTCGATGCGAGTAAGGCCGATTGCATCGGTGTGAGTTGTATCGCGGGTTTGCCGAAGTGATACCGACTGGCAGCCTCAAGACCAAAAACACCGTGTCCCCACTCCGCAATGTTCAGATAGACCTCGAGAATACGTTGTTTGCCCCAGGTCAGCTCGATCAACAAGGTGAACCAGACTTCCAGCCCTTTGCGCAGCCAGCTTCTGCCAGTCCACAAATACATATTTTTCGCGACCTGCTGACTTATGGTGCTCGCTCCCCTTAGGCTCTGCCCTCGTCCCGCTTGCTTTATCGCCGACATAATCGCGTCAAAATCAAAGCCCTGATGCAGGGGGAAGCGCTGGTCTTCGGAAGTCACCACGGCCAATGCCGCCTGCTTTGGAATTGTCTGCCAGTCCAGCCAGTCGTGGCGAAGGTAAAAGTTCTGTGTATCACTGCTGAGCCATCGATCTGCCATGACCATCGTAAATGGCGGGTTCAGCCATCGAAACGGGACAACCATGAGCAAACTGACTAACACCAGCGCAGCCAGCGTCATCAGTAAATAACGTAGAAAAAGGCGTTTGAATTTTTTCACGATAGGATCGTAGCAGAAGTGAAAGCGCGCATCTATTTCCGGCACGCTTGTCTCAATATCCACGAATTCGTTAGTATGGCAGCATCCCCTGCCAACGCTGGCAACCTTCTTACTTAGCACAGGATTTTCAATGAAACCGTATCTTATCGCCGGCTTAGCGCTGGCTATGGTTGCTTGTACAACTGCCTCACCCAAACAATTCTACCGCCCTGCCGGCGCCGAACAGCAGGTTGAAATCAGCGGTCGTTTTAATCAGCTCAGTTTTGAGCATCAGGTTCTGATTAACGGCGCTATCGTAATTTCCGGCCAGTTACCCTACAACTATGACGATGCCAGTTTCAATGGACAGTTCAATGAACAGCCTGTCAGCTCGGACTGCCACTGGCGCTCAAAAACCGATTTAGAATGTCTCGTTACCATAAATCAGGAAAAAGCAGCCACGCTGTCATTCTAACCACTCAGGCTACGATAGCATGACCGGCCTGGTGCAAAGTCTGCTATTATTCGCTCGCCGTGGTTAACGGCCCGATTAATTCGCCCGGACGAAGATGGGCACAAGCACTAATGCAGGATAAACATGCCGCAAATTTTAATTGAAAAAAATCCTTCTGAAGCGCGTCTTCAGGAGATGGGTGTCGCTGGATGGGAAATCTGGGATTGTCCGGTTACTGAATTCCGTCTGGACTTTGACGAAACCGAGAAAGCCTATGTGCTGGAAGGTGAAATCATTGTTACTCCAGATGGTGAAGCACCTATCACTATCGTTGCCGGTGACTATGTCGAATTCCCGGCTGGCCTGAAAAGCTTCTGGCAGGTTACCAAAACACTGCGTAAGCATTACAGCTACGATTAAGACTAAAGGCATCTTCGGATGCCTTTTTCTTAACTGTCACAGGCAGCTTCCAACATCACCAACTTGAACGGATCGGCCTGTTTCTCAAGCCCATGTTCCACCCGCCACTGATCCTGCAAACGATAAGCCTCTGCTTCCAGCACGCCCCAACAGCCGTCGATATGTTCGCCGTTATGCCACTGCAGGTAATGAACAAGTTCATGTAAGAGCCGAGCCTGATCGTCCCTGTCGACTTGCTGAAAACCGGCATAGAGGTAAATAGTCTGGCGTTCATTGTAAAAGCCCTTGAGCTTTATCGCCTCACAGTTTGCAGCGGGGTCCACACCATAGAGCTGGCAGAGATTCATCACCTCGGTAATAGTGACGTTTGGTGTCTGCACATCCACATCATAACCCGTGTGGAAATGTAACCAGGCCATCAATGTCAGCATTAACGCATCCATAAGATTCTCCTGATGATCTGTCAGGATAAATCCAGTATGCGCCTGATTTCACAGAAGTTACACCGACAAGGTGTCAAACTCTCATGCAGATCACGTCGCATCAACACTGACCGCCCTATTCCAGAAGCCGTTTTCTAGCGCGAAGCTCTGACATGAGTGTTATGAACATGCGCTAAAACCCTAGTGCATATAGGGAAACTTAATGTAATCTATCTCCATATCGTATGAAGGATCGGCCGTGACAACATCATTTCATGTTCCCCATCCTCAAGTCAGCGACAGCATGATGCAGCAGTGGGAAAGCATGCTGAATATATTGGCTGAGTTCATGGACGTACCCGTTGCAATGCTTATGCGGCTGGATCACGACGATCTGTCTGTCTATGTCAAAAACATGTCCCCGCACAACCCGTTCAACACCGGTAAAAAAGAAAAATGCACTGGCTCAGGTAGCTACTGTGAGCATGTTATCCGACATAGCAGCCGGCTCTATGTCAACAACGCCCGTGAAGAGCCCGAGTGGCAAAATACCCCGGACTTGGAATTCAACCTCGTAAACTACCTCGGTTACCCGGTGCGATGGCCCAACGGCGATATGTTCGGCACACTTTGCGTATTTGATAGCAAGCCCCACCGATACACAGAAAAACAGGAACGGCTAATGCTGCAGATGCGGAACATGGTCGAAATCAATCTGGAACTGCTGGAAAAGAATCTAGAACTGGAGAACCTCACTAAAAACCTGCAATACCTTGCCAATACTGATGAACTGACTGGCATCTGGAACCGGCGTGCTTTTATTGCCGAAAGCAACAAAGAATTACAGCGGGCACAGCGTACCGGCCGTCCCACCTGCTTGCTGATGATGGATCTGGACGATTTCAAAGATATTAATGACCACTTTGGCCATGAGGTTGGCGACGAAGTACTCAAGCTGTTTACTCACAGCATATTGGCAACCAAACGTGCCTACGACATTTTTGGTCGGGTTGGTGGCGAAGAGTTTGCCATGCTGTTACCGGAAACCCGTAAGGTGGAAGCGGTTGAACTGGCTGAACGGCTACGTCGCCGTGTCAGCGAAATCTTTTTTCACAAGCAACAAACGGATATTGCCATCACGGTCAGTATCGGTGTCTATGAACTGGCTAAAAACGACACCACTATTCTCGCGGCACTCAGCAAAGCCGATAAAGTCCTCTATGCCGCCAAACGTGCGGGTAAAAACCAGGTTAAAGACCGCGTCCTATGATTTAACCGGCCACAGGCTGCATTCCACATTGTAAAAACAACTGCTGCCAACGCTCTGTATGAAGCCGGATAGCCTTATCCAGTTTTTGCCAGATACCGCCCTCTTTATCGATGGTGAGCACCTCCCGATAATAGTCTTTAAAGGACTCCGGCATCACTGTTTTCTGACTGGCAGCTAACTGGTGCAGACGGGAAAATACGTGCTTTCCCGCCTGACTGGTTTTTGCCAGATACGGCTGCACACGGCCGATATAGACAGAAAAGAACAGCCCTTTCAGGCGTTCGGACTGTGTATTGGGTTTATGCAAATAGCACAAAGGTTTGTTGTGCAGGCGCTGCTGTATGATGTCGCTGCCTTGATCAAGGCGCATAATGAGCAACTGGACACTATTCAGTAATTGTCCCGCCACCGGGTTGAATAGCCAGCTTTGCTGCATCTCTCCAAGCCCATCAAATACGGCTTCGTCACTCACCGTATCCAGCTGGCTGCTCAGTGTGATAAGCGTGTCCAATTCATGGCTGAGTTCACTGACACTCGGTGTGGCAGTAAGTGAATACAAGCCTTTCGAACGCGTCATCAGGGCTGCCATCGGTTCATCAGCCCAAACCGCATTCCAGAAGTAGGCAGGCAGGTTTTCCCGTTTATGCTGGATAGCCTGTTTGAGCTTCGCCCTCAGAGTTGCATCGTCCAACTCTGGCAAACACTGGCGCGCTTTATCAATAAAACGAAGTTGGTAGCGCAGCTCATTCAACGGTGTCATCACTCGCCCCAGAATGGAGTTACGCTCGGCGACAACGACCTGAAGTTCACAGCCATATAAAGACAGAAAAGCGAGCATGGAAATATCCAGCTCTTCAACCTCTACCCGTCTGTCACGGGGTCTGGGAAATGGGGGAACAGCGACAGTTTGTATTGGCTCCAACTCTACATCAAGCACATAGGACAGACGTTCGGTGTAGGTTTCCAGCAATGAGTCCGGCTCGGAAAATGGATCACAGCCACAAAGCGCACAAACCACTAACACCAACGGGGCAATGCTCCTCATCGACTCAGGTGACCAGTGTCATGGCCTGTTCACTACTGATAAACAATTCTGCATGGCTGAGTGCCACAATATCATGCTGCTCACCGGCACGGGCATAAAGGTAATCCCCCTTACTGAGCTCGACACCGCCAATCAGCACCTGACCATTTACAATTAAAAACTCCGTATTGCCTTCATAAACATGCTGGACAAAATGCGTTCCCTTCTTCATTCGTAATTGCAGGCTTTTACCGCCATGTTCATTTGCCCTGAATACGCAGCGTTCAACCCCTTGCTGCTCCGTCAGTTGCCAGTCTCGTTCCATGCCTCTGTTTACTATCATTTGTGTTCCCAGCCTCTTATCAATCAATAACAGCTGCAGCCGCCTGTATCACCTGCAACGAACCAGGTTTAGTCAGCCATATCGCCAAAACCGTCTGTTGCTGGCCTTGCTCTGGCAGGTCATCTAATACCATTCGCCACTCAGCGGCGCCTGCTTGCTGGTACAGTTCCAACACCACAAAGTCGTGTTGCAGATGCCGACCACGGTTTTCACCCGCTTTCACTTCTGTAGCCAGCCCCATACCTAAAACAGCCACATTTAGCTCATATTGTTGCTGCTCAGAAAACTTCACCACCAACTCATTGTCATCATACTGCGCGGTCAGTTGACCGACTGGCTCAGTTATCAACGCTAGCTCACGTTCGCCATTAAACCAGCCCCGCCATTCCTGGCTGTTCACCACCAGTCCCGGTGTGTAGACCTGAGAGATAAGTCCCTGTTGAACCAGCTTGCGCTGACGTTGTGAAAACTGTTTGCTTGCGAAACGGTCTGGCCAGCCCAGTTCATCCCAATAATCGACATGAAATGCCATTGGTATCAGTGTCTTAAATAAACGTGAGTCAGACTTTAAGGAGCTTAGCCAATGATCGGCTGGCGGACAGCTACTACAGCCTTCCGAGGTGTAAAGTTCAACAACCGTCGCCTGTTGTTTACTGCTGCTGAATTCGACAGCCCAAACAGGCGATGACAACAGGCACACGAGACATAACAAAAGACGAGTCATGGCAGACTCCTGCGGTGGCAACGCTCATGAGGATGAGAACACCGCTAAGGAAGGGAGTTCCTTTTATTTAGCGTAGGACGCGACTTTTTTCAGACAACTATCGGGCAGCCATTCAGCCAGCAGCTTATTGAGCTGATACGGGTTAATTGGCTTGCTCAGATAGGCATTCATGCCTGCATCGAGACATTTCTGCTCATCTTCTCGCATCGCCTGAGCGGTCAGGGCAATAACGGGGATGTCAAAGCCATTCTGCCGAAGTCGTTGGGTGGTTTCATAACCATCCAGTTCCGGCATCTGACAATCCATCAACACCAGATCATAGTGGTTCTCTTCCAGCATCTTCAGGGCCTGTAATCCGTTCTGGGCCAGACTGACCTCTACCCCGAATTTCTTCAGTAAGCCATTCACAATAACAACATTAGTCGAGTTATCTTCAACAACCAATACGTGGGCATTAAAATGGGCGTAGCTCATTACCTCAGCATCGGTATGGCCGTAAGCAGGCAGATCGTCCTTCACAACGGCTAACAAGGATTCAAATAATTCCGACTGTACCAGCGGTTTACTCACAATCAGGTCAGCGACATCGTTAATTACCTGTGGGATCATCGCCAGTAGCATCTGTGGGCAAGCCACCATAACTGTGATGTTTTGCCTTGCCCCGCGCCAGTGTTGCCATTCATTCAGCTGTTTCTGCTGTTTGTCATTAAACAGCTCGGCATCGAGCAGTAGCACCTGATGAGCTGAGCTTGATTGCGTGAAATGCGCCGCCGCTGTGCTTAGGTCAGACACAGTGTCATGGCTGATATGCCAGGCCGAAAACAGTGATTCATAATAATTTTGATACACGGGGGATGGTTGTACCATCAGAACTGACAGATCAGCAAAGACGGCCGTATTTGTCTGTTTCAGCTGATAACCGGCTCTATCGACATCCAACTCAAACCAGAAAGTCGCGCCTTTCCCCGGCTCGCTATCAACGCCGATACGACCATGCATCATTTCAATTAACTCTTTGCAGATAGCCAGCCCAAGACCCGATCCGCCCTCACGGCGAGTTAAAGAATTATCCAACTGCTCAAAACGTTGGAACAACGTGGCCTGCTTGTCCTGACTGATGCCCCGGCCGCTATCTCGCACATTAAAGCGTAAACTAAGCTGGCTGCGTGACTCATTCAAGATTTCCACATCGACGGCGACCTGCCCTTTCTCAGTAAATTTAATCGCATTACTAATGAGATTGGTGAGGATCTGACGCAGACGCAGCCCATCAACCATGATACGTACCGGCGAGACATGGTGGCTCGGACACAGCAACGTCAGCCCTTTCATTTCAGCGCGTGCGGCCAATGTGACAGCGGTATCACTGAGTAAACTTGCGAGTTCGACCTCTTCCTCTTTTATCTGCAGTTTGCCGGACTCCATTTTTGACAAATCGAGAATGTCGTTAATCAAGCTCAACAGGGAGTCTGCACTGCGTTTGGAAATCGTAATCAGGTTTTGCTGTGAGGCATTCAGTCTGGTGTCAGAGAGCAGGTTTAAGGCACCGATAACGCCATTGATAGGTGTACGGATTTCATGGCTCATATTGGCAAGGAACTCGCCCCGGGCACGATTGGCCAGTTCAGCCCTATCACGCTCCTGCTCGAGCTGCGCTTCCTGTTTTTTCTGGTCTGAGATGTCGTGTATGGTGCCGAACATCTGCAACGGCCTGCCTTCGCTATCCCAGCTGAAGACCTTGCCCCTTGTCATAACCCAGACCCAGTGACCACGTTTATGAAGTAATCGTATGGCAGAGTCGTAATGATCTATTTTTTTATCAAAATAGCGCTGTAGCTCCTGTTGGAATACCTGTTTATCTTCAGGATGAATAAGGCTTTGCCAGCTCTGTGATGTCACCGGTTGTAACTCAGAGACGCGATAGCCGATGATCTCCGCCCAACGCTCGTTCACTTTTACCGTATCAGTATTGAATGACCACTCCCATGTACCGGCATTGGTCGCTTCCAATACATTCTGCAGATGCCAGTTCTGTTCCTTTAATTTCAGCTCCGCCTGTCTTTGCGCAGTGACGTCATAATTAAAGCCGACCATGCGGATCGGGTTATCTGCGAGATCACGCTCCACATTTACACTCGCCATTATGTAACGAATACGCTGATCAGGAAGCACTATTCGAAACGCTATATCAAAATGGTTACTGAAGCGTTTTGCGTGCTCGACGGTGGCCATGACCTGTGAAAGATCGTCAGGATGCATGCGAGATGACCATGACGCTAATTTTCCGTCGAATTCATCCGCCGTGTAACCATACAAATTGAGCATGCGCTGATCCCAAATCAACTTATCTTCAACAAGATTCCACTCTGCCAGCCCCATATTGGCCGCCTCAGCAGCGAGTTGCATACGTTGCTCAGTAACTTCACGCTCCGCTTCTGCCCAGAATGCGGTTGCACGTGCCTGTCTGCGTCCTTTGACCAGGTATGAAATCAGGTAAAACAGGAAGATATCCAGCAGAATACCGACAATCACTATAAGGGTCGGCTGGTGTTTTTCACTTAATGGAACAAACCCCTCAGCCGTGTAGACTCGTAATGTCCAAGGTCGACCGGCAATATCTAGGGAGTGAAAATCTGTGAACGCGGCTTCCGAGTCCTGAGTAATACCCTGCTGTCGCTTGTCACTACTGTACAGCACAGCATCGGTATTCGCTTCAGCGCCATCGTAAATGGCAAACTCCAGTTGCCCCTGCGCCTGCCCCAATATCCCGTACATCAAATCTCGCATGCGAAACGCCGCATACACATAGGCTCGTAATGCCTGTCGCCTGTCTTCAACATAATCCAGGGGCATATGTTCGTGATAGACCGGGTAATACATCAAGAAACCGTACTGGACGTCCTCATTCGTCTCCTGAACCAGCGTAACCCGTCCTGATGTAGCTGGCTTCCCGGTATCGCGGGCACGATCCATCGCTTCTTTGCGTATCGGCTCAGCGTACATGTCATAGCCAAATGCCCGTTGATTACGCCAGTCAAACGGTTCAATAAACTGAATGGCACTGTATTGTTCACGTACACCTTCAGGACTGACTGTGTAATCGCTGAATCCTTCCTGCCGTATTGTTTCAATATGTGCAGACAGTTCTTGCGGGGTGAGCATCACGCTGTAGCCCAGGGCCTGAATACCAGGGAAATATTTATGCAGGTAGATCGTATCAGCGAAGGAGTTCCAGTCAGACCGCGTGACCGCATTGCTGGCGTCAAACAAAGCGGCCCCGCTGCGTAATACCAGTTCATATTCTTTCATCCGCTCAGTGATCGCCGTCGCCAGATCCTGTGACTGGAAACCAAACCGCTCTTCAATAGTTTGAGTCACCGCTTTATCCGATACATACCAGGCCCAGCTTGTCACCATCACCGATAGCACAAGTACCAGCCAGGCAGCCGGTGGATGCAGTTCCAGCAAGAATTTAAATATGGGTTTGAACTTCAACGCTTTTGCCACTCATTACCTCAGTTCAGAAGAGTTCCAGTTGCTGATGGAGAACTTCGCTTAAGTGCTCAAAGGCAGCAATGAGCGCACGTGTTTTTTCATCAGCTTCAGCCACTTCACCGTTCTTGGCTGACAGCTCCAACTCGTGTGCAAGCTCACGCATTCGCTCAGCCGCCATATTGGCGGCCGCACCTTTAATTCTATGTGCAAGACCCGCGATCGCTTCTGCATTCTGGTTCATCACCGCTTCATTAAGCTTGGCAAGCTGCGCGGGCATATCGGCAATAAAATTGGCTGCCACTTGCTGTTGCAGAGATATATCGTCCATCAAACGATGACTGAATGATGAGGCATCAAAGACTGAGGAAGGCGAATTCGATTCTGTATTCATGTCTTTGTTCTCTGCTGCACCGATCCATCTGTTCAAGGCCAGTTGAATGCCTTCTGTTTCTACCGGTTTCGCCAGATAATCGTTCATGCCACTTTCGAGGCATTTCTCTCTGTCGCCACGCATCGCATTGGCTGTCATGGCAATTATCGGAATAGCCGGATCAAACAGACCAGATTTATCGGCACGAATACGGCGCGTACATTCATAACCATCCATTACCGGCATCTGGCAATCCATAAAGACCATGTCGTAATCATGCTTTTTCAGCATTTCCAGAGCCACTTCACCATGCTCAGCGACTTCAACCATCGGCCCATAAAGCTCAATCAGTCCCTTGGCGACAACGACATTAATCTGATTATCCTCAACCAATAAAACACGGGCATTGCTCAAGGCTGGCGAAATGGCTTCGAGATCCCCGACGATGGACTCGCGTGTGGGAATGTCAGCCACATAGCCCATCAGGGCATTAAAGACTTCTGACTGCACGAGTGGTTTGGACAGTACCAGACAGCCAGCTCGCTCGATCTGGACCGGAACATGGCTAAGCTGACCCTGCGTTGCCAGCAGGATAAACTGAACGCGGGCCGGATGGCTGGCAAGCAGTGCATCAGTATCCATAGCCAGATACTGCGTCATCTCCATGATGACAATGACTTTCTCACCGCTGTCACTGTAATTATCCAACAGCGAGATCAGGGCCGTAACATTGTTGGCCAGTTGATGCTGAACATGCCAGCTTGACAGTACATCTTCAAAATAACGCTGATAACAAGGCAGATCAGCCATTACGATAACCTGTAAGCTGGATAATAAACGCGTGTCACTGTGTGACAACCGCGCAGTTCGCTTTGCATCCACCGTGATTTCAAACCAGAAGGTTGAACCAACACCCTCCGTGCTATTCACGCCTATGCGGCCGCCCATCAGCTCAGCCAATTGACGACAGATTGCAAGTCCCAGTCCCGTACCACCACGTGTTCGGGTGCTACTGCTGTCTATTTGACTAAAGCGCTGGAATAACTTCTGTTGCTGGGCCTCACTGATCCCCACCCCGGTATCTGACACGCTGAAACGCAGCGTCTGCTGACCGGTATTTTTATTAATAACGGCGATATCCAGCGACACCGAGCCGTGATCGGTAAATTTAATGGCATTGCCCAGTAAATTGATCAGAATTTGTTTCAAGCGCAGCCGATCGACCATGGCCTCACAGGAAGCGACAAAATGGGCAGGACACAATAACTCCAGTCCCTTTTCCTCGGCTCGTCCGGCCATGGATTTGGCAATTTCAGTCAGTAAGTCATTAATATTGACAACCTCCTCCTGAAGCGTCAGTTTGCCGGACTCGATTTTCGATAAATCAAGAATGTCGTTAAGCAAATTCAACAGCGACTCAGCACTGTGTTTACTGATACCAACGAGGTTGCTCTGCCGGTTATTAAGACCCGTTTGATTCAATAAACTCATGGTGCCGATCACACCATTTAGCGGTGTTCTTAATTCATGGCTCATATTGGCGAGAAACTCGCTTTTTGCCCGATTTGCCAGCTCGGCTTCTTCTTTCGCCTCCAGCAGCTCCTGGGCTGCATGTTTCATCACAGTGATGTCTTCGTAGGTACCAAGCACACCGATGATTTCATCATATTCGTCAGTGATAGGGACTGTATTTTTGCTCACCCAAAAAGCATTACCATCTGCACCACTCAGCAGTTCCTCCGTTTGCAGTTGGGCCAGCCCGGACTCCATCACTGCTGTGTCGTCGGCACGAAACTGCTCTGCGAAACTGTCTCTCCACGGCATCTCGAAATCTGTTTTACCCACAAGCTGCTCAACGCTGCTCAGCCCCGCATCACGCAGAAACAGCTCATTGCCACCCAGAAAGCGGGCATCACGGTCTTTCCAGAACACCCTGACCGGAATCGTATCCAGAATAGTCGACAGCATTTTATTGGACTCAGCCAGCATGCTCTTGCTCTGTTCCAATTTCTCTTCTGCGACCCGCCGGTGCTGATTTTCATCACTGAGCTGCTTATTCAGGCCAATCAATTCATTCAAATCCGGCAAAGCAACCATGTCTGACAGTTTGGGAATAAGGTAGACAGCGGTGGCCAATGAAATAGCTGCAGTCATGGCTTTAAGCACACCCTCGAGGTAATACACCGGTAGCCACAAAGTCACCATGCCCATCACATGGGTAATGCCACACATCGTGATGAAGCCGGCAAAGAGGTAATAAACCGGCTTGAAGGTGATTCCCTCTTTTTGCCTGACAAAATAAATAATGCCAATGGGAATCGAGAAATACGCCAGCGCGATAAAAAAGTCAGAAAAGACATGCAGAATAAGTAACGGCACATCCCATGAAATACAGAAGCCATGGGGCATGAAGTCGTGAACATGGTCCATGCGTTGTCACCTTTAGGATTACTAATAGTAATAGCGTCTGATAATAGCGGATATTTAATAAAAAAAATGATGGCGTAGGCCATTTACTGATCCCGCCAGAACTGAATAACTGTCAGACTACAAAATCATGTCATAAGCCCAGTGTCACGTTAATGCGCTAAGTCATTGTTATATTTTTCGCCTCGGCGCGACGAAAGGAGCAAAAAATAACAATGAAGCCCTGAAATTACGGGGGTTTTCAGGCTAAAAAATATTTTTGACAGCAACTAATATTCGCTATACATTGACGTTAGCTTGAAAGTTGATCTGAATATTTATTTTTCATTTCGATGCATTACCCTGAAGTAGCTCGTCCTGTTTATTAATAAGTACTCTGCACACCTTCCAGCTATACCCCGCCTCTCAGAGGCTTTAATTTATTAGTAAATTAGGATTTGTTATGTCTACATCAACCGGTACTGTTAAATGGTTTAACGAAACCAAAGGCTACGGCTTCATCGAGCAAGAAAGCGGCCCGGACGTCTTTGCACACTTCAGCCAAATCAAAGGCGATGGTTTCAGAACCCTGAAAGAAGGCCAACGCGTTGAGTTCACCGTTAGCCAAGGTGCTAAAGGCCCTCAAGCTGAAAACATCGTTGCACTGTAATTTTTTACGGTCAACAATAAAAAAGCCCCGTTAGTCGGGGCTTTTTTTTATGCCTGCTCAGGGGGAATTTCTATCACCTTCCGGGCAAATGATTCATAAGCCTGCCACAATTCCCGTGCCATGCTATCGGGAAACAGGTGACACTCCCCATCCCGGAGAGCCCGAATAATGCCTTCTGCCACGATGCTGGGCGGTTCTGCAATATCTTTCAGCCCGGCATCATTGGCCATATCCGTAGCAATAGGGCCAGGGTGCACGCTCAACACTACCGTATTCTGCGAGGCAAGCTCGTGACGCAGAGCCTGAGTTAATGAATATGCCGCTGCTTTCGATGCTGCATAGGCAGCAAAGGCAGGAAAAGAGCGTAGCGAAGCGACTGAGTTCAGCTGCACCAGCGCACCGCCACCATTAACTTTGAGTACAGGGGCAAAGGCCTGTGCCATCCTCAGCAAGCCTGCTGCGTTCACATCAATCTGCGTGTGCAGTGCATCAATCACTTCGGGCTGAAGTGGTGAGGCATTTTTCAAGACCCCGGCATTATTGACAACCAGTTCAACATCCTGAGCATTGGCTGCTGCAGAAAACACCGTGTTGGGTCGGCTGAGATCAATATGGATGGGCGTAACCTGATCCGCATACTGCTGCTCCAGATCCGCCACGCTTTCCAGATTCCTGACAGCAAGATAGACCTTGCGTATGCCCCGCTCGATAAACGTTTCAACAATTGTTCTGCCAATGCCACGGTTGGCGCCCGTCACCAGTGCAACTTTATTCTTAATATCAAACGGCGTATTCATACAGTGTCCTCTGCTTGTTGTTGTGCTATTTCCATGTACACATGCAGACTTATCAGCCTGCTGAAAGTTCAGCCACAGTCAGGTTGCCATCACAGCCATAGTTCCCTACATTATCTTCCATAAACAGGTAAGAGAAGACACTAACACATGGATATGAATTCGTTTAAGCAATGGCTTGAGTTATTTCTGACTAATACCATGCACTGGCTCAGCAGTCCGAAATTTTACTCACAACTCGGGCTGATATTGCTGGCTGTTTTACTTGCTTTTGCAGTTACCCGTTTTCTTAAATCCAGTTCACCGATTCTGAAGCAGCCACCTGCCGACGGTCCCGCCCTGCACTTACGTCAGAGCATTTATAAATTAAGAGAACTGATTCTGCCGCTGATGATGGTGCTGGCTTTGTCTGTCTCTGTGGATATCGGGCAGGCGCTGATTCAACAGAGCTGGCTGATCCGCCTCAGCCTCAGTCTAGCCGTGATCTTCATGCTGTATTCAATTATCAACCGTTTTGTTGAAAAGCAGTTGTTCCGAAAGCTGGCAATCTGGTTCATCCTGCCCATTGCCGTACTGCACATCTTCGATGGGCTGGATGAGGTTGTTCATTATCTTGAAACGATTTCACTGCAAATCGGCAACTTCAAGATTTCAGCTTACGGTGTCGCCCGCGTACTGATTTTCGGTTCCGTGCTGTTCTGGTTGGGACGTATATCAAACAATGCCGGGCAGCAAATCATCCGTAACCAGCATGATCTGGACGCCGGTACCCGCGAAGTATTCGCCAAGCTGTTTCAGGTCACCTTATTCGTTGTTGTTTTCCTGATGCTGTTGCAAATCATGGGCATTAATCTGACTGCCCTGGCTGTATTCGGTGGCGCGGTCGGCGTTGGCCTCGGTTTTGGTCTGCAGTCGATTGCTTCTAACTTCATCTCGGGCATTATTATTCTGATGGATCGCTCCTTATCGGTTGGTGACTTCATTGAGATGGAAGACGGTCGTGCCGGCACGATTCGTGAGTTGAAAATGCGCTCCACTACACTGGAAACTTTTGACGGCAAGGACATCATGGTGCCGAACGAACAGTTTATTACCACCAGTTTCACCAACTGGACGCATAAAAATACCAAACAGCGTTACTCGCTGGATTTCCAGGTGGCTTATAAGACCGATCTGCATAAATTATTTGAACTGGTCAGAGAAGTCGTTGCCAGTCACCCTCAGGTCATCAGTGGCCCGGATATTCCGCTTGAAGAACGTCCTGATGCTGAAATCAAAGGCTTTGCTGACTCCGGCATCAACATTCTGGTCGAGTTCTGGATGGAAGGCATCGACGATGGCCCAAATCGGGTAGGCGCCGACTTGCTGTTAATGATTTGGGATACCCTGAAACAAAACGGCATTGAAATTCCATTCCCTCAGCGCGAAGTCAAAATTCTCAATCAAGCGCCGTAGGTAGTAGCAATCCTAGGCCGGCTGTGCTGGCCTCGCGCTTTTATTCAGGCGGTGTATAGTTAGGCTATGACTCTATTACGTATCATTGTCCTGAGCGTTGTACTTGTACTGGTAATTATTATCAGCCGTGCTGTTTATCTCGGTTCCTCGGCACAAAGCGGCGCAAGAGAATCAGCCTCTGCTGCAAACCGTCATATCACCCAGCTGAGTCATGTCTGTCATACATCATGGCAACAGTATGACTGGCGGATTGGTGAGCAGGGTTCACTGGCTCGGGACAGTGTTGCTTTCAGTGATGGAATAAAACGCATCTGCCGTGCACGTGCAGAGTTATTTTTTGAAGGCTATGAACTCTCTCCATTCATTTCGCCTGACGCCCAACACGCCATTTTTCCGATCGTGTTTATTCCCACCGTTGAAGAACTCAAGTCCGTAATGCGTCAGAATCTGCCGCCATTGAGAGTTATCTGACCCTATTCGTGTTGTTAGTACAGCTAATCACTCACTGGCTGTTGTGCCCTAACATCCTATCCAGCTTGGCTTTGCGCATGTGAACCAGATTCAATTCTGTAAATTGGAATCTATTGTGCATAATAGTGTTTTTAACAACTATAAATAACATTGTATGCAACCTTGTTGTATGCAACTATAAATCCATAAGGATGAGAGAAATGTCGCAATTTGAAAATCTGAAACTCGACCGGCAACTTTGCTTTGCTCTTTATAGCGCCACCAACAGCATCACCCGTCTCTATCGCGGTCTGCTTGATGACTATGATCTGACCTATCCTCAGTACCTGGTGTTAGTGGTGCTATGGGAAAAAGACGGGATCGCCATCAAGGAAGTGATGAAACGCCTGAACCTGGACTCCGGCACCCTGTCTCCAATTATCAAGCGCCTGCAAGCTGCCGGTCTGGTTGAGAAATTAAGAACAGACAAAGACGAACGCATCGTTCGCCTGCTGCTCACTGACAAGGCTCGAAAACTACAGCCGATGATTGCCGAAGTACAGCATCAAGTCGCTTGTCAGACAGAACTGTCCTCTGAAGAATTTTTTGAACTTCTCGACAGACTGAACCAACTCGCCGCCAGTCTTAACAATACAGAAGCAAAACAGTCTGCCGCGTCGTAGCGTGGCAGTTTTATCTCACTGTGAGTCGCGAAACAATTCGCAGCATCAATCCGATAAACAGCAAGGGCATGATCAGCATGAGCAGAACAAACTCTGCCAGCAGGTAAATCGCTGCCTGAACGCCCTGCTCAGCACGTGCAGTGATTTGTTTCAGCCTGCTCTCGATACTCAGTTGCCGCCGTAAGTCACTCAGCCAACCGGACTCTTCATCCGGCTGCTGGTTAAGCACTGCAACCTCTTGTTGCGTCGTTTCCAGCACACTGACGGCCTGCTGTCTTTCCTGTTCAAGCCAGCCTTGCAGTTGATAGCTCGCCAGCCCCATCACCGGCACAACAAGCCGCAACAGGGTCAGCACGATCACAAAGCGAATAAGGCCCTGCTGCCAACGAGGATGCAACTTGTTGATGGTTATCAGCAGCAAACTCAATAGTGCCAGCCCCGCCAACACAATTCGGATAACAGGCTTGTCAGCTATCAATAACACTATCTGCTGCATACCCAGTGAGGCAGATGCCAGAAGAAGGATATTGGAGAACTGTTCAATCAGGTCATTCAAGGGATCGAGAATTTCACCGGGCGCCAGAGTCAGACCAACGCCCATCGGCTCAATAGACATCTCAGTCCCCTGCGCTACAGAAATCACCGCATTGAGGCTACGTGCAAGTGCATAGACTGAAAACGTCACTTTGAGCATATCGGCCAGACTATCACTCATGATTCCTTGCAAAGGCACAACAGCCAGAATCACACACAACAGTAATAACAATTGATAAAGTCGGACGTTAGTTCTCTGCATACCATGCTCTCTCTTAACGTTCAGGAAAATCCTGACTGTATTCGCGCTTTAGTCTGATGGTAGTTTGCTGGGGGATAACTAAAATAACAACCAACTACTCGAATACGTCGAGTAACAAACCGAAAGAGGAGAACTTCTCATGTGGACTAAACCAGAATACTCAGACATGCGTTTTGGCTTCGAAGTAACCATGTATATCTGCAACAGATAATACAGTCTGCCAAACGTGAAAAAGCCCCGCTGGTCGGGGCTTTTTTATGTCTGAATTATGGCGTCGTGCTCAGGCAGTTTCTGCCTTTATCTTTGGCCAGATACAACGCTTTATCAGCTCTTTCAACAAGCCCGGCCAGACTCTCTCCAGCTTCATGCTCTGCCAGCCCTGCACTGACTGTGACCGTCAGCGAACTGTCATCCATATGAAACCGCCACGCAGCAATAGCCCTGCGCACTGACTCAAGCCTTTCCACCGCATGCTCAAGATCACATTCATTAAGTAGCAACAGAAACTCTTCCCCACCCCAGCGGCATAAGACATCGGCATCGCGAATATGCAGCTTGATAATTTGAGCAACCGCCACCAGCACTTTATCACCCTGTTGGTGCCCAAAAGTGTCATTAACCTGCTTGAAATGATCAATATCAATCAGCGCCAGTGTCGTCTTCTGCTGATGACGGCGGCTACGCGATATCGCCTGTTCAAACAGGCTATCAAACACCTGACGTGTCACAGCCCCCGTAAGCTTGTCGCGTGTTGCCATCTTTTCCAGACGTCCCTGATAACCCTTGAGCGCCAGATGTGCGACCAACAGCACGATTATGCTCATTGCCAGGGAAATCAGCAGGTTGATAATCAGTGCAGCTTCCACTTTCTCTGAAGCCGGATCATTTATCTGCTCAATGATTAAAAACCAGTCAAATTCAGGCACCAGCCTGCTATTGAGATAGATGACGTTACCGTTCTTGGCTTCGAACGATACAGACGCACTGGGTGAAGTCAGAATACGTGTGAACAGCTTTTCCAACCCATCTTTATTCTGAAGATGCAACTCATGGCTGTACTGCGTGCTCTGGAGCATCACTTCGCCCTGTCTATTGACGAAATAAATTTCACGGCCATAACGTTGCTGATAATTTTCAATCAGTCGCGTCACCGTTTCCATCGACAGGCCAACACCGATAACACCAATAAAATCGCCCTGTTTGTTCTGCACCCGGTAATTGACAAAAATACTAAGCCGGTTAAGGTCCGCCGTATCACTATCAATGTTGATCTCGTAATCCTGCTTCATGTTGCGGGCACGGAAATACCAGCCATCGGCTTCATCTTGCTCGGAAACCTGCTTGATAATGCCATCCGGATGATAATAAAGACGCGATTTTTCAGAAATAAAAAACGCCGTAATCGTCTGGTACTGCTCCTGGATCTGTTTCAGGTAGCGTTGCATTTTGGCAGCGTCTTTTTCACCATCACTCACCCACTCGATCACAAAAGTGTCGTTTGCCATCAACGATGAAATAAGAACGGGCTGTAGCAAATCGCGCTGGATTTCAGAGTAGATGTTGTCGCTGCTCAGTGGCAGCATTTCCTGTTGCAGTCTGTCAGCGATAGAATCACGGGCGACGAAGTAACCGATCAGGCTGGTGGACAGAAAACCCAGCAAAACGATCACGCTAATAATAATGGTATAAAAACGTTTCCGGGCTTTCATCCTGATTCAGTCAGTTTTCCTTAAAAGCAGCAATAATAGTTAAGCTAACACTGAATTGCCAGAAACACATCCGTTGATTACACCATCAATCGTCATCATCTGGCAGATAATAATGTTTATCTTCTGACTGACTTCCGCCGATACGTTTATAGCTGTAGACACCTGCGGCAAAACTCAACAATAACAGCACGTAAAATATGTCCAGATCATCCTCTTTGAACAGGCTTATGGCAGCCCATACCGGCGCAATATAAAACACAATGCTGAAGACCACCGCCACTACCTTGCCAAACTCATTGACCACACCAAAATAGGCATAACGACTGAACAAGCCAGTCAGGAAGCCACCAAACACGGCCAGCATCAGATACATAATCATACCGATAGTATTCACATGGGCCATCTTGCTTCCCCCCCTCATTAACGCCGGTAACCGGCTCCGCTTTCCTTACCGACGTTAATTATTTGAGTCCTTTTTCAGTAATCACCTTGTCCATAGGAATATCCCATTCACATGGCTGAATACTTTCAAAACGACCAGACTCCATACCGACACCGATGGTGTGTACGGGCTTGTCGATTGCCGCCAGTGTCCTATCGTAATAGCCACCGCCATAACCGAGGCGAAAATTCTGATTATCAAAGCCAACCAGCGGTACCAGAAAATGGTCGGGAATCAGCAACGTTTGTTTTTCCGGAACAGGAATATTCCAACTGCCCATTATCATCGGTGACTCAGGTGTCCAGATGGCAAAATCCAGGCATTTTGTCTCACTGTTAATAATTGGCACACACAGCGTCCAACCTCGCTGAATCAGTTCAGGCGCCAGACTACGACAATCGAGTTCTCCCTTGATTGGCCAGTACAAACCCAAAATACCGGGCTGACACGTCTGTAGATACTGCAGGATTCCAGCAAGACAAAGCTGTTCTATTTCTTGCCGTTGGTGAGGGTTTAAATTCTGTCTTTCACCGATTAAGCGCTGTCGCTGCTGTTGACGCCATGTTTGCATAAAAATCACACCTTATCTTGACGTGGCTATAAGAGGTAAATAATATACAGCTTTTAAATAGGCATTTAATTTACCTCTTTAGGAGACAAACATGATTAAGCCTGACTCTATAGCCGTTATCAAAGCAACTGTACCCGTATTACAGGAACATGGTGAAGCCCTGACCCGCCTGTTTTATCAACGCATGTTTGAAAATAATCCAGAGGTCAAAGTCTTTTTTAATCAGGCGCATCAACAGGCTGGTACACAACAGCGCGCCCTCGCCGCTGCGGTCTGTGCCTACGCAGAGAATATCGACAACCCCGCCGTTTTAGCTGATGCAGTCGAACTCATTGCGCAGAAGCATGCATCTTTAGGTATTCAAGCGGAGCACTATCCTATCGTCGGTCAAAACCTGCTGGCTGCGATTAAAGAATTACTAGGTGATGCCGCCACTGACGAAATTATTGATGCCTGGGCAGAAGCCTATCAAGCCCTTGCCACGATCTTTATCAATCGTGAAAAAGAAATCTACCAGCACCATGAAATCCAGCATGGCTGGCAAGGCTTTAAAGCATTCAAAGTCGTTAACAGCCAGCAGGAAAGTAACAGTATCCGGTCGTTTTATCTGCAACCCGAAGACGGCACAGCATTGCTGCCCCATCAGGCCGGTCAATACATCACCGTGAAAGTGGATAACGGAAATGGCCAACAGTTGCGTAACTACAGCCTGTCAAATCTGCCGGGCAGTGATACATATCGTATCAGTGTGAAGCGGGAAACAGCACGCGAGACGACGCAGCCTGATGGTGTGGTGTCAAGTTTCCTGCATGAACACATCAATGACGGTGATACTATCTGGCTTGCCCCACCGTGTGGTGAATTTGTTCTGCGTAGCAACGATGACACTCCGGTGGTACTGATAGCCGGTGGCGTCGGTATCACACCTTTGCTTGCGATGCTGCATCAGCGCTTATCCAGCAAATCAGAAACAGCGACCACATTGATCCAGGCCGCCGTGAATGGTGATGTCCATGCATTCAGGGATGAGATCAACAGCCTTAAAACAGAGAACCCGCAACTGAGCTGGCATGTTCGCTACAGTGAACCCAATGAACAAGATCGCCAGCAAGGCAGTTTTGATAGTGAAGGACTGATTGATAACGAATTAGTGAACAGCCTGGATGCCGCTGCGGATTATTATCTATGCGGCCCTGTTGCGATGATGAAGCAGTGTTACCAACTGCTGACCCAGGCGGGTATTCCTGCAACACAGATATTCAGTGAAGCATTCGGCCCCGCACACTCGTTGCAGAGCTAAGTCAAAAAGGCTCTCAGGCCGGTGAACTCACCGGCCTAGGCCACATTCAGGCTTTGCATTAATAGCGGCTTATTTTGCACAACGTCGGCCAGCGTGTAGCCATCCAGCACATCAAAAAACGCTTTCTGCGCCTTGCGCATCGCACCGAATAAAATACAGATATTTTCAATCGGGCAGGCGCAGTCATCACCAAAGCATTCGAGAATTTCGAGGTTCTCGGTTTTTCTTATCAATTTCCCGATATTAATGTTCGCCGGCTCCACCGCCAACTGTAAACCACCGCCACGGCCACGCTGGCTTAGCACAATGTTTTCCTGAACCAGCTTTTGCGCGACCTTGGCCAGATGATTGGTTGATATGCCATAGCGCTCGGCCGCATCTTTTACAGTCGCGGGTTTATCTTTTGGGTGAATCGCAAGATAAATTAGCAACCTCAGTGCGTAATCCGAGTGAGCGGTGAGTTGCATGCACTTGACTCCTTGTTAATTGCGTATATGATATCCAACTTTAAACAGGTATATTGTATACCGTTTATCAGTACGGTGCCCTCAAGGGTAGATGACTGGATAAAGCAAATATCCGGCCACCCGATAAGTTCAAAGCTGGCACAGTCTGAGTTATTCACAGAAATTCGCAGTTATGACCGAAGAGCTACTCCTCTTCTTCGGTTTGCTTTGAGCCCATCTTGATGATGGGCTCGTTTTTATTCCCTATCACTACGCTCCAGCCTGAACGTCTTGCACACTTTTGGCGCAGACTCAGGCCACTAAGCACTGAAAACATCTGGCTGATGTGTATGAAAAGTAGTAGACAGTCTGTCAGATGGGCAGTTCGCCTACCTCAGTGATAACGGCAGCATAAAGATCCCGTGTAGACGCCAGGGCAGCATCATGTACCTGCTTGGCTGATAGCTTCAGCCCATCAGCAGTTTCCAGACCCCGCGTTGCTGTTGCCTTGGCAACAATAGTGGGCCGATATCCCAGATTGAATGCACCGTGAGCGGTGGAATTGACACACATATGCGTCATGAACCCGGCCAGAACAACGTTTTCAATACCACGGCCACGCAGGTATTCATCCAACGGTGTTTGCACAAAGGCATTCGGCAAGTGTTTGATAATCACATTTTCCCCATCTTGTGGGGCAACCTCGACTGCAATCTGACCCAGTTCCGTATTCAGGTCATAAGGCGATCCTTCGCCACCATCATGTTGAATGTGAAACACGGGAACGCCATTATCACGTGCCAACCTCAACAAACGTGCAGCATGATTCAGGGCTTCTTCTACCCCGTCCAGTTGCATCGTGCCCTGGCGATAGGTGTTCTGACAGTCGATCATTATCAGTGCTGACTCACTCAACGCGGCAGGCTGATGCCCCAGTCCGACAATATCTCTCAAGGTGGTATTCATGGCTGTCTCTCCGAGCTTGGAGTATTGACCTTAACATATTCATATTCAGTCTGTTATGCAGCTTATGCTTGCAATCCTGATGGCGCGCAGTATTATTCCGCGACAACACATAATTACTGTTTGGACTCAATAATGGATGTAGTAAATCCCACACCATCACCAGCCTCCACAACACTACTGGATAAGATCAGAAACAACCGTCTGTTCGAGATCATTGTCGTCAGCGTGATTTTGTTTTCGGCGTTACTGACCGGGGCAAAAACCTATGACATTTCGCCCACTGTGCTGACAGTGATCGAGTGGCTGGACTACAGCATTACCCTGTTTTTCCTGATTGAAATCAGCATTCGCTTTTTAGCCGAACCGCAAAAACGGCAGTTCTTCAAAAGCGGCTGGAACATCTTTGACACCCTTATAGTTATCGTCAGTCTGATACCGATTGAAGACAGCGAACTCGCTTTTGTCGGCCGACTAATCCGCATATTCCGTGTGTTGCGTATGGTCTCGGTGATTCCTGAGCTTCGCACCCTGCTCAACTCGCTAATCAAAGCCCTGCCACAACTCGGCTATGTCGCATTGCTGATGTTTATCATCGTCTATATTTACGCCGCTGTAGGTACGACTTTCTTCGCCAGTATCAATTCTGACTTATGGGGTGATATCACGGTGGCGATGCTGACTCTGTTCCGCGTGATGACCTTTGAGGACTGGACAGACGTTATGTACGAGACCATGGCAGTGTATCCACTGAGCTGGGCCTTTTACATCAGTTTTATCTTCCTCAACGCCTTTGCCTTTCTCAATATGCTGATTGGCATTGTGGTGAACGTGATGGAAAAGGAAAACGCGGAACAATGGCAACGCGACCACGCAGATGAGCCGACCATCAGTGATCTGTCACAACAAATTGCTGAACTCAAAACACTGATTGAACAGAAACAGCTCACTGATCAACCATTAAAAAAGGGAGCCTAGGCTCCCTTTTTCTTTGACTTGCTTGCAGTTTACTGCATGGCGCGCAGCATCCAGGCAGTTTTCTCATGGACACGCATGCGGTCACCAACCAGAGCCGCCGTCGACTCATCATCAGCATCCTGCGCTTTCTTCAATACATCACGACAGGTTTTGACGACTTGTTCATGACCATGTGTCAGCGTTACCACCATATCCGCAGCGCCCGGCACACCTTCAACTTCCTTAATACTGCTCAACTCGGCGAATGATTTGTACGTACCTGGTGCAGCAACACCGAGGGTACGGATACGTTCAGCGATATCATCTACAGCAACGGCAAGTTCGTTGTAATGCTCCTCAAACATCAAGTGCAGTTCACGAAACTGAGGGCCAGTCACATTCCAATGGAAATTATGCGTTTGCAAATAGAGTGTGTACGAATCAGCCAGCAAGCGCTTCAATCCCTCTGCGATATCCTGTCTGTCTTGTTTGTTAATACCGATATCAATGGTACTCATTACTCTATGCCTCCTTGTGCATGGTTTGAATGATTTAGTCGTAGCCGCACTTTCCGTGCTTCGCTGTAACTGTCTCAACTCATTGTAATCAGCAATAGCGAGTATGTGAAACAAGTTATTCTAAATAAAGTAATCGTTTTTTCCGATTTATAACTTTTCTGCTTAGTTTACGGTTTTTACGATTGTTCTGATTGATTTAACTCATTTTACCTTTTCACAAAACCTAATGATAATCATTCTCAACAAAAGGAGGCTAACATGGCTAAGACAATCAGTTTCGCAATCGTCCACTTCACCGTCGCATTCACTGTAGGTTACTTAATGACGGGTAGTATCTTGTTCGGCAGCGCCATGGCAGTTGTTGAACCTGCAATAAATACCGTCGCATTTTACATTCACGAGAAAGTCTGGGGACACCTGAAACAGTCCGGGCAAGAAGAACAGGTGGTAGGCGTTGTGCCTGCCATCTGACCACCTTACTTGCAATCTTCACCTCAGCCAGCATAATTCAGGCTCAATAACTGAGAACCTGACATGACCCGACCACACTCCGTTGCTGAGGTATTTATCGCCTTTCTTAAACTCGGCCTTACCTCCTTTGGCGGACCGATTGCGCATATCGGCTATTACCGGCAGGCGTTTGTTGAAAAGCGTCGCTGGTTATCTGAAGAACAGTTTGCCCAGTTGCTTGTGTTGTGCCAGTTTCTGCCTGGCCCGGCCAGTAGCCAGATGGGATTCAGCCTCGGTATGATGCGCGCAGGCTGGCTCGGCGCCATCGCCGCCTTTATTGCCTTTACCCTGCCCTCAGCCCTGTTACTTTTTGCCTTCGCGCTGTGGCTACCTTACCTGTCCAACAATATCGGTCAGGCAGCAATACATGGCTTAAAACTGGTTGCCCTAGTCGTCGTTGCTCAGGCGGTCTGGCAAATGGCAAGCAAGCTAACTTCAGACTGGACGCGCCGAAGCATCGCACTGCTGGCCATCATCTTTCTGTTACTTACAGCACATCCACTGGCACAAGTCGCCGTCGTTATCGGCAGTGCTCTTTTAGGTCTGTTGTTATGTCGCGAATCATCGCCACAATCTACGCCCATCACCGTCAATTATGGGCCGAAATTGGCTTGGGGTCTGTTGATCTTGTTTACGGTATTACTGTTCGGCCTGCCCTGGCTGGCGAGGGAAAACAGTCTGCTCGCTGTGGTTGATGCCTTTTACCATGCGGGCGCGCTGGTCTTTGGTGGCGGCCATGTTGTCCTGCCTTTACTAGAACATACCGTCGTCGAACCCGGCTGGGTTGCAGCTGATGAATACCTTGCCGGCTACGGTGCCGCACAGGCAGTGCCAGGCCCTGTATTTTCTGTAGCGGCCTATCTGGGTGCCATGTTGCCGGGCGCTAATGGTGGTTTAGTCGGAGCAAGCCTCGCTCTGATAGCTATTTTCCTCCCCGGTTTTTTACTGGTTTCAGCCATGCTTCCTCTCTGGCAAACCTTGCAAAAATATCCCCTCACCGCACGCTCTATCGCCGGTGTCAATGCGGGTGTGGTTGGTCTGCTCGCTGCCGCCCTCTATGATCCCATCTGGGTCAGCGTGGTTCATCATCTTAGTGACGTCATCATTGCTGTGATTGGTTTACTGCTGCTTCAGTTATGGCGCATCTCAGCATTGTGGATAGTCCTCTGGTGCATCTGTGCCAGTGTCGTCGTCAGCCTGTTATGACTAATCCCGTGATCAGAACAGCAAACTTGCAGGATGTGCCCGCCTTAGTTCTGTTACTGCAGGACTGCGCCGCGACCATGAGCGAACAAGGCATGCATCACTGGCTTGGCGTCTATGATGAAGTCAGCGTAGCCAAAAACCTCAAAGACAAAACCGTGTTTGTCATGGAGTGTAAAAAAGAACTGGTCGCCTGCGTGGCATTAGGCACAAAGCCAGCGGATTATTATCAGGACTGCTGGCCAGATGCCCCACAAGCCGATTTTTACATTACGCAACTTGCCGTAAGGCCTGACAGGCAGGGTTCAGGCTTTGGTAAACGGCTTATTCATCACTGTCTGGAGCAGATTGGTCAACACAGTCTGCAACTGGATGCCGTCGATCATTACCCGGCACTATTAGCGTTTTATCAATCGCTTAACTTTGAGATTATCGCCAGCGGGATTGGCCTCGGTGATAAACGCCATCTTTTTCGTTATAAACACTGATCCCGTCCATTCAGTTGTGACACAATAGCATTAAGGTTCCAACCATCGTCGGGAGGACCCATGGTTCATCCACTCGAAGAAGACACCATCACCTGCCCCTACTGCGGGGAGCCTCTCACACTGCTTGTCGACTGCTCTGTTGCCGAACAAGACTACATCGAAGACTGCGAAGTTTGTTGTTGCCCTATTGAAATTCATTCTCAAGTCACCGACGAGGGGCAGCTCCAGCTAACGGCACACGCTCAGAATGAATAGTCGCCCCACGAAAACTCGTTGCCACCTTGAGTCAGCTGGTAACAGGTGAACGTAAGGACACCATATATTGGATTATTGAGGGTTAAATCTAGACTATATAAGCCTAAAACTAGATTTACCAACCATGGAAAATCTCTCAGAGCCTAAATTGTGGTGTTCTAATCTCAAGATATGTAATGAACGGTTTCAATTCTCATGATGTTTGAATCGCTCGGACTTCAGCGGCGTTTCAAGCAGAATAATATGCTCAGACACTTTTCTTACAAGGGAATCTATTCTTGTGTTTCGCCAAGCCACAATGAAATAAGCCCATTGCGACCACGCACACCAAATTTGCGACAAATGCGAACGCAATACGTGTGAACCGTACTCTGACTTAAGCCCAGCTCATCGGCAATCTCGGCTTCTGTTTTCTCAGTGAGAAGGCCACTCAGCACCCGACGCTCGGCTGCAGTGAGGGTCTCTTCAGCGAGATATATACCATGATGCAAAGTGAGTTGTTTTTGGAACCACTGCGTCGGCCGCAGGGCATAATCCAATAACTGACGCTCTGCGTTACCAAAATTCACCCAGTCTTTACCACCACGTTCAAATATCATCCATGATTCCACATCAGGGCTGACTGGCGTGGCAACAAAGATCACATCACGAATATCAAAAGGCACAAACAGCTTTTTATAAATCTCCGACTCAAACCATTCCGATGGCACCATCTCATGTTTGATATTGATTCTGAATGTGCCGGCATTCTTGAGATTGGCAAGAATGCTCGGATCAACCTGTCCACTCTCAAGACGACGATAATGTTCTTTGCGAACAGCCTCACGTTCAGCAGTGTGTTTCAGATAATAATTGTGGCGTGCTCGCCAGCCTGAAGCCGGATCTGTATCGGCAATGGCATCAATACGCAAACTGCCTATCCAGTAGGCTTGCTGGGCATCAACAAGTTTGGCGAGTCTATCCAGCGTGGTATCCAGCATTTCCAGCGAACGGGAGGCGCTGCTGGCAGCCATTTCATCCCAGAGTTGGTGAATGGCTTGTTTTTGAGAATCTTCCATGAGGTTTACTACTTTAAATAATTAAAAAGTGTCACTGATCAGTGACTATCACAGCAGTCTGCATTTACCTAACATGCACTGATGAACAAACGTTTTATTAACCAGCCTAGCTGCTATAAGCCGTTTGTTGTCGCCGAATGACAATCCAATTATTTGAAAAAATCTTCGATTTGACCAAACTTTGGCAGGATTGTCGGCGATAAAGGGAAATATGCTGCATTACATATCGATAATGCACGGCTAAGAGCATGGATGCAACTCTCGCTAATTAACCGTTCATGTTCAACCACATTGGTACCGAAAACTTAAAAGACGAATATGAACAGAATTTTTAAAACACTCTGGAGTGACACGCTTCAGACTTGGATCGCCGTCAGTGAACTTGCTAAAGGAAAAAGCAAAAACACTGCTTCCCGCCCTACACCGCTAGTCGCTGCAACCATTATCACAACAAGCATATTTGCTCAGTCAAACACGGCATGGTCGGCAGAATGGGTTGCTGGTACAGGTGATTTTTTCGATGATAAATGGATGTTCGGACCCTTTCCTATATCGCCCTTTTCGAGTACGGACCGCATAATTAATAACGATGGTCACGCTAGATTAAGCGGTGATAGCCCGATTGCCGGCAGCACCACTCAAACTAGTCTTTGGCTGGGGGATGACAACAGTGGCAGCCTGACTGTTGAAGCTGGTGGGGATATGACCGTCACAACGCAGACCATTTTGGGCAATTTGGCAACAGCGAGTGGTTTTCTGAATGTGACTGGCACAAATAGCCAATATAGTACCGATAGCCTTTATGTCGGCAATCGGGGTGATGGCGAAGTCAATATCACTGATGGCGGTAGTTTAAGCAGCAATTACGCTTTTATTGCTTCCGAACCAGGTAGTTCAGGCCTGGTTAACATTGATGGCGATGATAGCAGTTGGACTAACGCTGGTGAACTTACTGTTGGTAATAGCGGTGACGGCCAACTCAATATTACTAATGGCGGTAATGTCAGCACTAATATTGCAACGCTTGCTTATACGTCCGGTAGTAAAGGCTCAGCTACTGTTGATGGCGCTGATAGCAGTTGGACAGTGCTTAATAATTTATCTTTAGGATGGGCGGGCGCTGGCGAACTCAACATTACCAATGGCGGTAGCGTCAGCAGCAATATCTATACAAATATTGGGCAACTGGCCGGTGGTGTAGGCTTGGTGACGGTTGATGGTCTCGGCTCAACATTCGATGCTGGTTCCTTAAGGATTGGCAATGAAGGTGATGGCGAAGTCAATATCACTGATGGCGGTAGTTTAAGCAGCAATTACGCTTTTATTGGTAACGAAACCGGTAGTTCAGGCCTAGTTAACATTGATGGCGATGATAGCAGTTGGACTAACGCTGGTGATCTCACGGTTGGTAATAATGGCGGTGGCGAGCTGAATGTCACCAATGGCGGCAGTGTCACCAATAGTGGTGATTTATTTTTAGCTTACCAAGCTGGCAGTTCCGGCATCATTAACATTGATGGTGCTGATAGTATTTTGACTGTTGCTGGCAGGTCATATATTGGCAGAGCTAGTGGCGGCGAACTCCATATCACCAATGGTGGTACTTTTATCAATGATAACCAACTGACTTTCGCTAGTCTCATTTCTGACTCTTCAGGCCTTGTTACCGTTGATGGCGCTGGCTCACTTTTACGAGCCGATGGTATTTATGTAAATCAGCGTGGGGATAGTCAATTAAGGGTCACGGATGGCGGCCAAGTAATAGCGAATCATCTTAACATTGAGTCTGAAAACCATGTATGGGTTGATGGGCTTGGTTCCAGCCTGGAAAACACTGGAACTATAAACATTGGAATTCTCAGCGATGATAATTCTCTAACCGTTAGTAATGGCGCCAGTGTCAGTGCGACAAGATTCCGACTTGGTAGCAGTTATCTTACAAGCAGCGCCATCAATATCGGGGCCGCGCGTGGTGAAACCGCCGTTGGTGCAGGTACATTAACAGGTACTGTATCGATTAATTATACAAGCAGCCTTGTGTTGAATCACACCGAGACTAACTACCAGTTATCTTCTGATATTTCAGGTGCAAGTAATCATGGTCAAGTTGATTTACTGGCCGGCACTACTCGCTTTACCGGTGACTTAACCGGATATCACGGCACGCTCACCACTGACGGTGGCATACTCGATATTCATAGCGGCGACACCTTAGCGCTGGGTGGTGATTACACTCAAACCAATGCCGGTGTATTGTCTCTCGGCGTTGCTGATGAGTCGACCTTTGGCCGATTAACCGTCGATGGCACTGCCACCTTTGCATCCAATGCAGCGATTAATGTCGATGTGACAGACCCAAATTTTGCGTTTTCAACCGACCAGCTTGAAGATGTGGTCACAGCAGGCACCCTTGTCTCAGATGGCACATTTTCTGTGACTGATAATTCATTCTTATTTGATTTCAGCGCCATACTGGATGGCAACAGCATTGACTTAAGCCTGCAAACGGCCAGTTCACTGTTGTCACAAATGACCAACCCTGCGACCTTTGGTGCGGCTTTAACTCTGGATAATATGTTGGCCAGTGAGCCATCTAGTGAAATGGCCGCTGAGTTTGTCTCTCTCAGCACACAACAACAAGTGGCCGGTGCGGTGGAGTCGGTTCTGCCTGCGATGTCGGGTGCCATCGCACAAGCCACCACCGATATCGTCGATTCCTTTAGCCGTGTGGTTGATTCACGTCAGGCGGCAAGCACCAATAAGGTGCTAACCGATAAACACGTCTGGTTTACCCCATTTGGTAGTTGGGCTGAACAAGACCGTCGCCACCGTGTCACAGGTTATGACATAGATAATCATGGTCTGGCATTAGGTGCTGATACCCATATCACCGATTCCTTAAATGTTGGTATGGCCGTGTCTTATATCGACAGCAAGCTGGACAGTCGAGCAGGTAGTGGCTCGCAGGCTGTGAAAGTCGATAGTTATCTCGCCAGTCTTTATGCCACGAAAACATTAGATGAAAACATGAGCCTCAAGCTCAAAGCCGGTATGGGCCTGTCTGACTATGACAGTCGCCGGATAATTTTTAATGGGGATGTGGCAAAAGCTGATTACGACAGCTGGCATACCCAATTGGGCGCCGAACTCGCCCGTCGATTTAACCTGAGTGATGCCACTTCGGTGAGTCCATATCTGTTTACTGATTACACTTATGTCAAAGTCGATGACTATCGTGAGTCGGGCAGCACCCTCTTTAGCTTAGATGTGGAAGATGACAGTGCCGATAGTTTGCTCATGGGCTTGGGGGTAAGAACTAACCATATCCTTGCCAATGACTGGTCTGTCGGACTAAATGCTAGTGTCGGTTATGACGCCATGGCTGACCGCTCAGATTTAACCGCTGCATTTGCAGGAGGCGGTGCACAGTTCAAAACGCGTGGTATTAAGCCTGCTAAATGGCAATACGATGCCGGTCTCTCGGCACGTTATCAGCTTAACAATGGCACCGATATTTCAGCGGGCTATAACATCACCACTCGACATGGCTACAAAGATGAATATGCCAACGTGACGCTCAGAGTGTTGTTTTAGAGAACCTGCTTTGCCTATTTTGCAAAAAACTTCTGACAAGAAGGTGTTAACTTTCAAGGAAGCAGTATGAAGTATTAGCGATGGACTTCGACCTGCTGGTAGGTGGTCATGCTAACGCCGGTGATAAAGACGATGTACGCTTCTATCTTAGCTACATTGAACAACTTTATAGTGCTGTTCTCGATGGTATGCGCAAGGGTAAAAGTTTAGAAACACTGCAACAGGAAATCCGTCTCGATGCATTCAAGGATATGGCAATGTACGAAGACTGGCTGCCTCTGAATATCGAAGGCGTTTATGGCGTTTATAACGATCTGATAGAGCAATCCTATCTGCATATTCGCCCTGAGGTCCCTGTCACTGAATAGCTTTCTCACACAGTTATTGTTACATACCACCTCCAACATAATTGATAATCATTCTTATTTGATTTAGCATGTGCACCATTTGGAATCAATAGGAGAAAATGGTGCAACTCAAACCACTAGCCAGGCAACTGATTGTTGCCCTGCCGACCTTAGCGTTGGCATCGCCTCTTCTCGCTGAGCAGAGCATCGAACTGGAGGAGATGACTATCACCTCAACCCGGGCCGAAACCAAGCTGGAAGACTCACCACAAGTCGTCACCGTTATTACCCGTGAACAGATTGAGCAACAACTCAAAATCGCACCGGATGCCTCCCAGGTGCTCAGCAGTCTGCTCCCTTCATTCACGCCGGCAAGACAAAAGCTGAGCAGTGCGGGCGAAACCTTTCGTGGTCGTGCCCCCTTATTTCTGATTGATGGCGTACCCCAGTCCAATCCACTGCGTGATGCACAACGTGATGGTCATACCATTGACCTGTCGATGGTTGAACGTATTGAAGTGATTCACGGTGCCAGTGCCATTCATGGTCTCGGTGCAACCGGCGGCATTATTAACTTTATTACCCGACGTCCAACGGCAAACAAGCTGGATCAGAATATGAGCGTACAGATGACTACGCCGACCAGTGAACTTGATAAAGACACGCTGGGCTACAGAACCAATTACGGTTTGCGTGGCAGTCAGAATGACTTTGAATACGCCATGGGCCTGAGTTATGAAAAACAGGGTCTGTTCCTGGATGGCAATGACGATCCTATCGGTGTTGATAACACTCAGGGCGATATCATGGCTTCACGTAGCTATGATGTATTTGCCAAACTCGGCTACTGGCTTAATGACAATCAGAATGTGACCTTTCAGGTAAACCGATATCAGCTCGACGGCGATAATGATTATCTGTCTGTAGCCGGTGACCGCAGCCAGCGCATTGCAACGACTTCAATTCGCCAACCCCCGCCGGGTGATGCACCTAAAAACGAAGTCACCACCACCAGCATTAAGTTTGAAGACTACGATCTGGCGGGCATGCACTTCACCGCGCAGGCATATCATCAGGATTTTGAGGCATTATTCGGCTCCGATATTTTTGATTCTTTCCAGGACCCTGCCATTGCACCGGTCGGAACGCTTTATGACCAATCACAAACCAGTTCTATTAAAAAAGGTGCCAAGTTCACTCTAACTAAAGACGATCTGCTACAGGACAAACTGACCCTGACAGCGGGTATGGACATTCTGCATGACACTACTGAGCAGGAACTGGCCGCAACGAACCGCAGTTGGGTACCGGAGACCACGTTCAAAAACTACGCACCGTTCCTGCAGGCGCAGTTTAAACCTGTCGATATGCTGGTAGTGAACGCTGGTATTCGTCATGAAAAAGCCAAGCTGGATGTTGATGATTTCCATACCATTCATTCGACCAATGGTGCTGGTGGTGTGGACGTCGCAGGTGGCAAACCGGATTTCAGCGAAACACTCTATAACGCCGGTATCGTTGTTTCCCCGCTGAGCTGGTTTAGTATCTTTGCCAACTACTCTGAAGGCTTCGGCATGCCTGATGTCGGCCGTGTTCTGCGCGGTATTGGTACGGCAGGCGAAGATGTCGATAATTTCCTCAACTTGCAGCCTGTTCTTACCGACAACCGTGAAATTGGTTTCCGTGTCAACTGGCAGCCTGTTGATTTTGAAATCAGTTATTACGAATCAGATTCAGATCTGGGTTCACGCCTTGATAATGTTGGTGGCACCTACTTTGTTCGCCGTGAAAAAACCGAGATTCACGGTGTGGAAACCACTCTGGGCTGGGATGCCAATGATGCTCATCGTTTTGAGCTGAGTTATTCCTACATTCGCGGTCGCTACGACTCCGATGAGGATGGTCGTATTGACAGTGATCTGGATGGTAACAATATCCCACCAAATCGCTTGCTGGTGAACTGGAACGCCAACTGGTCGCCTAAGTTATCCTCATTCATTCAAGTCAGCCATAACTTTGATCGCAGCTTTGACGAAGCAGCCGGTGATTCGGACATCGAGTTTGACGGTTATACACTGGTCGATGCCTCTTTCGGTTATAAATTACCGAAAGGTGTGGTGAACCTGTCTTTCGCGAACTTGTTGGACAAAGACTACTTCGACTATTACTCACAAACTGCCAATACACTTGATGAGCGCTACTTCAAAGGCCGTGGCCGTACAGTAACACTAGGCTATTCACTGGACTTTTAACAAGAAGTAATTAGTCTGTGCGAATGCGACGATTCTGGATTGAGTTCCACAAACTCTCTGGCCTGATTATTCTGATCCCGCTGCTGCTGCAAAGCATCAGCGGGTCAGTCATCGTGTTTGATCACGCCATTGATGAGTGGCTCAATCCGGATATTCTGATTACCGATATCGATCCTGACACACCGTTTGCCCCTATAAGCCAAATCATGCAGTCGGCGCAGACTGCACTGCCGGATACGGCCGCTATCAGCTCGCTACGTAAGCCACGTCACGCAAGTACAATGTATATGGCCTATCCCGCCATGCGCGAAAGCTCGCCTTACCATGGCAAACGCATGGAAGTGCTGATCAACCCCTACACAGCAGAAGTCACTGCTGTACGTGAATGGGGAAGCTACTTCACCTCCTTTATCTATTTACTGCATTTCACATTATTGATGGATCATTACGGTGAGCTGTTTTTAGGCTTTCTGGCCATTCTGGTTCTGATAAATGTCATTATCGGCGTTTATCTTGGTTGGCCCAAAAGCCGCGCCGCCTGGGACTGGTTGCTGGCACGCAAACACCGTAAAACGCCGTTGATTGGTCGTTTACGACGCTGGCATATTCTGACCGGACTGGTTTCATTGCCAGTATTTGTCGTGTTAATTATCAGTGGCATCAGCATGATTTTTCATGAGCAGACGGAAGCCTTGCTGGACCGTCCTCATCCCCCTGAACTCTCGGTTGAGTTTGATGCCAACACACCAGTACGTATAAATGACTGGTTACCTGCTGCTAAAGCCTACTGGCCGGATGCCGAATGGATGCGGATAAGCCAACCTACCGAAGCGATGCCAGCGACTGGAATCATATTGAAAAAAGACGATGATCCCCGAGAAACCAGCGGCAGTTACATGCTCTGGTTACATCCGCAGACAGCTGAAATCATAGCCGAGCAGGATTACAGCCGTTTATCTGCTAGGCAAAAAATTGCTTTCTGGCTGTTCCCCCTGCACAGTGGCGAAGTCTTTGCCCTGCCCGGTCGTTTATTGGTTTTTTTCTGTGGCCTGCTCACTGCTATCTTGAGCATTGTTGGTGGATGGCTCTGGTATAAACGGAAATTTCGTCAGAAATAAAAAATGCCCGTTATAGCGGGCATTTTTATTGTTACTTAATCCACACCTGCTTGGCGTTTACAAACTCCTTGATGCCATGTGGGCCTAACTCTCGGCCAAAGCCGGACTTTTTAATACCACCACTGGGTAGTCTTGGATCGGTTTTGACAATGCCGTTGATAGCGACCTGACCGGCATTGATCTTCATCGCCAAGTCTTGAGCAAGTTTGGCATCTGACGTCCATAACCCTGCCCCCAAACCAAACTCGGTATCGTTGGCGAGTTCCAATGCGTGTTCAGCATTGTTGGCCTTGATCACGCACATCACAGGGCCAAAGGTTTCTTCACGAAACGCCACCATATCAGGCGTCACATCTACTAGTAGCGTCACTGGATACAAAAATCCGTTACCTGCGGGTAATTCACCGCCGAGTAAACAACGTGCTCCAGCGCTGATAGTTTCCGTCACTTGCCAATGCAGATTATCACGCAGATCAGCACGCGCAATTGGACCAATATCGGTACTCGTTTCTATGGGATCACCCAGTTTCAATTTGGCCAAGCGTGTGTAGAGACGAACAATAAAGTCGTCATAGACCGGTGCCTCAACAATGATACGTTTTGCCGCAATACAGGACTGTCCGGCATTGATAATACGGGACAAGGTGGCCACATCAGCAGCAGTATCCAGATCGGCATCAGCTAAGACGATAAACGGATCACTTCCGCCCAATTCCAACACCGAATGCTTGATTTCGGAAGCTGCCATTGACGCAACCTTGCCGCCCGCCGTGGCCGAACCTGTAAAGGATACGGCGGCAATACGCGGGTCACGAATGGCCTTTTCCACCAGCCGTGTTTCCACTGGCAGGTTCACCATAATATTGTCCGGTACACCAGCTTCTTTAAAGACCGCTTCAATCGCCTCAGCGCAGCCCGGCACATTCGGGTCATGCTTCATCACACAGGTATTACCTGCCATTAACGCCGGTGCCAGATAACGAAACGCCAGCCATAACGGTGCGTTCCACGGCAAAATGCCCAGTAAGGTGCCCAAAGGCTGATAGCAGACAAAACTCAGTGAGGCATCTGAGGGCAGTTCTTCCCGCTGCAGGTAAGCTGCTGCGTGTTCGGCATAATGCTCCGCGCACCAGGCAGCTTTTTCTACTTCCGGGCCACCTTCCTTGACTGGCTTGCCCATTTCTTTGGCCATCAACAGGGCAAGCTTATCCTTATTGTTACGCAGTCCCGCCGCAACCCGTCTCAAAACCTCCGCACGTTCTGCGATAGGTCGCTGACTCCAGTCGGAAAAGGCTTTATCTGCCGAAGCGATTTTGTCTTTAATACCGTTTTCATCCAGCGCCGGATAACGTTGAATCACTTCGTTGGTGTATGGGTTCGTTGCAGTTAACATCATCACCTCATTTAGATTGTTTGCTGATTTTGCTTTCACTCGTATCACTGTCGGCATCAGCGTTCGTCTTACCGCTATTTCGCGCTTTACCCAGATCAATCAGTGTTTTGTCTGCCTGATCGGGTTTAACGGTAAAGTCACGATCAAGGGTGAAAAACGATTTACAGCCATCGGCGGTGATATAGATGGTGTCTGAAATACCGCAGGTTTTGTCACCATCCACGCCCCACATCCAGGGAATAATGTGGAAGGTCATGCCCTCCTTAAGAATGGCGGATTCGCCCTGTTTCAGGCTGCAGATATAGCCTTCATCCCAACTGGGTGGAAAGGCAATACCGATGGAATAACCGGAGCGGGTCACCAGTCGAGCACCGACATCATTGTTGGTAATGATATTCCTCACCAGATTATCCACGTCAGACACGGTCATGCCCGGCTGCACGGTGTCGTGTACCGCATTCAATGCTGTTTTCATCCGCTCCTGTGCTTTGTACATGGAGTCGCTGAGTTCACCCAGCACAACGGTTCGCATCATTGCCGTGTGATAACGGCGGTAACAGCCGCCGACTTCCAGAAACACATGCTCACCGGGCTGGACGGTACGACCTTCCCATGTGGCATGACCAATCATGGTTCTCGGCCCGGATGTCACATACGGCATCACCGCCGGTGGCTCGCCGCCTGCCCGGAACATACCGTCACTGATGGCGGCACCAATCTCGTTTTCAGTGACACCGGCTTTGGTTGCTTGCAACCCCGCTTTCATACCGGCCTCGGTTGCAACGGCCGCTTTTTGCATCAGCTCAATTTCAACCGCGGATTTACAGATACGTCCCTGTTCCACAATGCCAAAGCAGTCCAGCAATTTGCCTTCTGTCAGCGTGGTATGGACGAAGTCCTGTTGATAGGCAGGGAAAAAGTAACTGTTCCTCTCATAACCAATACGCTTATTGGCAAGACCAAACTCACGCAAAGCATCCACCAGCATCTGTATCGCATCACCGGTATCAGGATAAGGACGGGTCCGTTCCACCCAGGTGCGGGCAATAATGTTGGACTCTTCCATCGCCCGCGTGATCATGAACGGTTCCTGCTCCAGTGGCACCACCAATGCCTGAAAAAAGGAATAACCAGTGGTTTGATAATCAGTCAGGTACATGATGTTTTCTGGATCGGTAATCACCACGGCATCCAGCAAACGCTCAGCGATACGTACCCGTAATTCACTCAGACGCCGTTCGTATTCCTCAAACGGAAAAGTCATATCATCGCGTTGTCTCATGCCGCTTCCTCCATGACTTGGGTGGTGACATCGACCAAGATTTTCAGACCCTCATTCAGATCGCCTTCGGGAATGGTGAGCGGTGGGATCAGCTTGACCACCCGACCGCCAGTACCACAACTGGCAATGATCAAACCGGACTTGAAGCAGTTATCGACAATCGCTTTGGCCTTCTCGCCGGTCAACACATCCAGCCCGATGATCATGCCTTTACCGCGGATCTGAACCTGATCAAAACGTTCTTCCAGTGGCGTCAGCGCCTGATACATCACATGCGCCTTGTCCTCAACTTCACGCATCAGGCGATCGTCCTCAAAGTAGCTGAGCGCCTCACTACCGGCGACAAAAGACAGGCTCTGACCACGGAATGTGCCGGTATGCTCACCCGGTGACCAGTATTCATCGACTTCCGGTTTAATGAGGTTCATTGCCAGCGGCGTACCCATACCGCCGAGGCCTTTCGCCAGACAGATAATGTCAGGGTCGATGCCCATATCATCAAAGCTGAAAAACGATCCGGTGCGGCCCATACCCACCTGAATATCATCCACAATCAGCAAAGCGCCCACTTCCTTGGCCAGGACGGCTATCGCCTGGAGCCATTCCTTGGAAGCGACATTCACGCCGCCTTCGGCCTGTATTGTTTCCAGCAAAAACGCCGCCGGTGGCGTCACCCCGCTGGAGGTATCGCGATAGAGACTGCGCATCTGTTCGATGCTTTCCAGCCCGCAACCCGACTCACAGCCCATGCAGGGTTTGTTACAACCGAAGGGATAATGAGACACATGGTTCAGCGGCACACCGGCCGCGCCTCGGAAATAGCGATTGGCCGTCGCCGCGAGGGAACCGAGCGTCATCCCATGAAAACCACGGGTAAAGGCCACAATCTCCTGTCGCGAAGTCACTCGTCTCGCCAGTTTCATTGCGGCCTCTACCGCATTGGTGCCGGTTGGGCCGACAAACTGCATTTTGTGCGTCATATTGCGCGGTTTTAGTATCGTTTTCTCAAAGCGTTCCATAAAGCGACGTTTCGCTGTCGTCATCATATCCAGCGAATGCAACACCCCACCTGACTGAAGGTAGTCCACAACGGTCTGCGTCATGCGTTCGTTATTGTGGCCAAAATTCAGTACACCTGCCCCGGCAAAGAAATCGATGTATTCCCGTCCCTCTTCATCTATTTGCCTGGCATTTTTGGCTTTATCAAACACCACCGGATAAACACGGCAATAAGCCCGGATTGCAGACTCACGTTGCTCAAATACACTCATCAAACACCTCCTGATTGGATTGAGCCACTACCTTGAGCGGCAAAGCGTCGGTTATTTTGCTAGAGGCGCACCGACCAGACGCGCATATAAACGGGTAACTAGGGGAATCAAACGATCATTAAAGTCATAGATCGGGCTGTGACAGACGGCCTGATGGTCCGGCCCATCATTGGCACCGATTAAGGCAAAAGCCCCCGGTATTTCTTTAAGGTAATAACTGAAGTCTTCAGAGGCCATGATCGGCACCCGAATCGCTGTGTCGAGACTGGATGGGCCATGTTCCTGCTGCCAGAGTTCGCGTACGTGACGTGCAGGTTTAGCATGATTGATGGTGGCGTCATAACGTGGGAAATGAAAAACCTCTGCTTTAACACCATACGCCGCCGCTGTCTGTTCCGCGGTTTCCGTCATCAGTCGGGTAATAAGATCACGCGTATGGCTATCAGGCACCCTGATACTGCCGCCTAATTTTGCTGAAGCAGGAATGACCGTTGCTGCACTCGGCGCTTCAATAGAGGTCACGCTGATAACCGCTGCAAGCTGCGGCGGCAAGCGTCGGCTGATAATCTGCTGCAAGGCCATGGTTACTGCACTGGCAGCCAGAATCGGATCACGACACAGTTCCGGTTGGCTGGCATGCCCGCCTTCGCCGGTCAGCTTAATCTCGAAGGTGCCGTTGCCACACATGACGATATCATCCGGGCAAACTAATTGGCCAAATTGCATCGCCGGCCAGTTATGCCAGCCGTAAATAACATCGATACCGTCTAGCGCGCCATCTTCAATCATTTTTTTGGCGCCGTGTCCGCCCTCTTCGGCTGGCTGGAACAACAAGGTCACTGGGCCGGGCAGCTGTGTTTCGACTGACTTTAACCAACGCGCTGTGGCCAGCAACGTCGCCGTATGACCATCATGGCCGCAGGCATGCATCGCACCTTCATATGTAGAACGCCAGATGTGCGTGGTCTGTTCGGTAATTGGCAAAGCATCCATATCGGCACGAAGCGCAATATGCTGGCCCGGTGCGTCAGGATTAAGTCGACCCAGAGTGCCCAACTCAGCACAGGCTTGCCACGGGATATCCAACTCGGTGAGTTCACGGCGGATCACGTCTGCAGTACGCACTTCCTGCCATCCAAGTTCAGGATGCCGGTGCAGGTCGTGGCGCAGTTGCTGCGCGGTATCGATCGCTTGTTGCCAGATGTTAGCCATCTTGCTCCTTTGCGGTTTTGACTCAAAACGGTGCGCGTTTTGATATGAATCGAGCGTCTCAGCACCTGAATAGGTTGTAATTGCGTAAAAAAACGACGCTTTCAAACTCAGACTAACACCAAGCAAAGCGTGTTCCAATATTTTGAGAACTAAATATCTACACCGTATTTTCTCTAATGAAAATAATAACTAGACGACTGGTCTAATCTATGAAATAATGCCTGCCATGAATCAAGCAACCCGTACCCGCTACAGCGATACCAGACAGCAGATCCTCAGCACAGCCCAGAGCATTATCCTGGGTAAAGGCTTTGCTGCTGTTGGCTTGAATGAAATTCTGAAAACTGCCGGTGTACCCAAAGGCTCGTTCTATCACTACTTTGAGTCCAAGGAACATTTCGGTAGCGCACTGCTCGAAAATTACTTTGAGCAATACATGATTCTCCTTGATGAACAACTCGACGATAACGGCAGCCCGGCTGTTGACCGTCTGTTGACTTACTTCACTAACTGGAAAGCCACCCAGTGCGGTGATACCACTACCGATAAATGCCTGGTGGTAAAACTGAGTGGCGAAGTCACTGACCTCTCAGAAAGTATGCGGCTTGCACTTAAACAGGGTGCCAACCGTGTGATCAACCGCCTCGCCCGCGTCGTGCAGGAAGCCATCGACAATAAAGAAATTGATATTGAAGACGATGCAAGAACTGTCACAGAAGAAATGTATTACCTATGGATTGGTGCCACCTTGCTGACCAAGGTTAACCATAATCCTGACGCTTTGTATGTCGCGATGAATGCATTACGTGCCCGTTTAAACCTGCCTGAGGCTGAGGTCGCCTGAGCTTTTTATTTGCCTAAAAACTAGACGACTGGTCTATTAAATCCAGCTAAGGAGTCTTGTAGTGAACAACTTTCAATTCTATAACCCGACCCGAATCCTATTCGGAGAAGGCCAGATAAAGCAGATTGACAGCCTCGTCCCACAGTCAGCCCGCGTACTTATCCTCTATGGCGGTGAAAGTGCCAGAAAACACGGCACCATTGATGAAGTAGTTAATGCGCTGGGCACACGACATGTCGAACAGTTTGGTGGTATTGAAGCCAACCCCGGTTATAGCACCCTGATGCGTGCTGTTGAGCAGATCCGCGCTAATCAACTGGATTATCTGCTCGCGGTGGGTGGCGGTTCTGTCATCGATGGCACCAAGTTCGTTGCTGCTGCCGTTCATTGTAACGGTGATGCCTGGCAGGAGATTCTGGTTAACAAAGCAAGAAACATTACATCAGCCCTGCCCTTTGGCAGCATATTAACCCTGCCAGCGACCGGTTCGGAAATGAATACCAATTCCGTGGTCACGCGTTATGAGACCAGAGAAAAACTGGCCTTCAGCAGTGATCTGGTCTTCCCGCAATTCTCTGTACTGGATCCGACCAAAGCCTACACCCTGCCACCTCGCCAATTAGCAAACGGTGTGGTCGATGCCTTTACCCATGTCATGGAGCAATACCTCACCTATCCGGTCAACGCCAAGGTGCAGGATCGCTTTGCTGAGGGTTTATTGCAGACACTGATAGAAATCGGCCCTGAATTACTGGCCAGACCAACCGACTACACCTTACAGGCCAACTTTATGTGGACCGCGACGCTGGCATTGAATGGTCTTATCGGCGCCGGTGTACCTCAGGATTGGGCAACGCACATGATTGGCCATGAAATTACCGCTCTGCACGGTTTGGATCATGCACAAACACTGGCAATCGTACTGCCCAGCATCATGCAGGAACAACGCGACAGCAAGCATAAAAAATTACTGCAATACGCTGAGCGCGTCTGGCAAATCACCGACGGAGATGAAACCAGCCGTATCGATCAGGCTATTGATAAAACGCGCAGCTTCTTCGAACAGATGGGCGTTAAAACCCGTTTAAGTGATTATCAAATCAGCGCGGCAGCCATTCCGGCCATGATTCAACAACTGGGTGAGCATGGTCTGAGCCAGTTGGGTGAACACGGTGACGTCGATCTGGATAAAAGTCGTCGCGTACTGGAAGCCAGCCTGTAAATAAGGAGTGAACCATGACTAAAGTCGTCAGATTTAATCAAACCGGTGAGCCGGATGTGCTCGAGCTTCGCGACGAACAAGTTGCGCCACCGGCGGATGGTGAAGTGCAGATCCGCGTTGCCGCCATCGGCCTGAATCGTGCCGAAGCGATGTTCCGCCGTGGCCAGTATCTTGAGGCACCTGAGTTTCCGGCACGCCTTGGTTATGAAGCCGCCGGAACAATCACGGCATTGGGTAGTGATGTAACAGGTTTTGCTATCGGCGATGCCGTCAGTACCGTGCCGAATTTTTCCATGAATCACTACGGTGTCTATGGCGAACTGGTCAATGTTCCGGTCAGCGCTGTCGCCTTCCATCCACCGAGTCTCGGTTGGGAACAGGCTGCTGCCATCTGGATGCAATACCTCACGGCCTATGGTGCCTTGATTGATATCGCCAATATGCAGCCGGATGAGTTCGTGCTGATCCCCGCCGCATCCAGCAGTGTCGGGCTGGCTGCGATACAACTGTGCAATCTGATTGGTGCTGTGCCCATTGCTTTAACGCGCCATAGCAATAAAAAGCAGGATTTGCTCGATCATGGTGCCCGGCATGTCGTCGTCAGTGAAGAAGAGGATGTGATCGCGGCCATTGAAAACATCACAACGGGTCAGGGCGTGCGAATCGTCTTTGACCCCGTTGCTGGCCCGATGCTCAACACCCTGGCAGAGGTCACTGCACGTCAGGGCATTATCTTTCAATACGGTGCATTAAGCCCTGAAGCCACGCCGTTTCCTTTATTCAGTGTGTTGGGTAAGGGACTGACCATCCGTGGCTATACCCTGTTTGAATTTACCAGTGATGAGGAAGCACTGAGTCGTGCCAAGAAAGCCATTTATGGCTGGCTGGAAAGTGGACAACTCACTCCGGTTATCGCACGTAGCTTCCCGCTGGATGACATTGTTGAAGCACACCGTTATCTCGAATCCAACGCCCAACTGGGCAAGATTATTGTCACCGTCTAATCGTTAATAAGGATCTATTGATGAACCAAACTGCAGATTTACTGACACCGATTAAAGTCGGTGCGATTGAACTCAAAAACCGTTTCGTTATGGCCCCCCTGACCCGCAGCCGTGCTGGAGAAGGCATGGTGCCGACCGACTTGATGGTCGAATACTACCGCCAGAGAGCCTCTGCCGGCCTGATCATTACTGAAGCGACGTTAGTCAGTGCGGATGGTGCCGGTTACCCGGCTATTCCGGGCATTTTCAGTGATGCTCAGGTTGAAGGCTGGAAAAAAGTCACCGATGCGGTGCATCAGGCTGGTGGCAAGATCGTCATGCAAATCTGGCACTGCGGCCGGGTTGGTCACACCAGTCTGCTCAATGGCCAGTTGCCTATGGCACCATCAGCCATTAAACCCGCCGGTGAAGTCTTCACAGGTGCCGCTATGCAGCCATATGAAACACCGCGTGAAATGACTTTGCATGATATCGCACTGGTCAAAGAACAGTTCCGCGAGGCCGCGCACAATGCACTCAGTGCTGGCTTTGATGGTGTCGAAGTACACGGTGCCAACGGTTATCTACTGGATCAGTTCCTGCGCGATGGCAGCAATCATCGTAATGACATCTATGGCGGCAGCATTGAAAACCGCGCCCGCCTGTTACTGGAAGTCATGGATGAAGTCTGCAAAATCTGGGGCGCTGACCGTGTCGGTGTCCGTTTGTCACCGCTGCAACCGTTTAATGATATGCATGACAGTAACCCCGAACAGACTTTCCGCTACGCCGTGGAAAAACTGGATAAGTTCGGTCTCGCCTACCTGCATATTACGGAAATGGGCACCGACAGCCCGGAAACAGCGGGTCCTGTGTTCCCTATTCACTCGCTGCGTGAACTGTGGAGCAGCACCTACATGACTAACTTTGATTACAGTCTGGATCGTGCCAACGAAGTCATCGCCAATGGCGAGTTCGACCTTATCTCCTTCGGCAAGTTGTTTATCGCCAACCCGGATCTGCCGGTTCGTTTCGATAAAAAAGCAACACTGAATGATCCTGATCCCGACACATTCTATGGTGGTGATGAGCGCGGTTATACCGACTACCCGTTTCTCGAAGCCTAAAACGCATCCCCACAATTGGAGGAAACATGAAACTCAAAACCTTATCTCTGGCAACACTCGCCGCAGGTGCATTTAGCCTTCTGGCATCGCCAGCAATGGCAGACCGCGCTTCAGCCGAAGCCAATCTGCATAAACTCAACGTACCGGAAGGCTTTCAGGTTGAAGTTTATGCCGAAGTGCCCGGTGCCCGCCAAATGGCCTTTGGTCAGTCTACCGGCACCGTCTTTGTCGGCACCCGTGGCAAAAACGTCTATGCCGTGGTCGATAAAAACAAAGATCGCAAAGCAGATGACGTGGTCACCATTCTGGATGATCTGAAAGTCGGTAACGGCGTTGCCATGTATCAGGGTAACCTGTACGTAGCCGAACAAAACCGCATTGCCCGTTATGCTGCTCCCGGTTTTGATTTGACATTGCCATTCAAACAAATGCGTGAAGTCGTATTTGAAGACCTGCCTGACAAAGCCCATCACGGCTGGCGATATATCGCCTTCGGCCCCGATGGAAAGCTTTATGTGACCGTTGGCGCGCCGTGTAATATCTGCGATGTGTCGGGCTATGAAGGTACCATTATTCGCATGAATCCGGATGGCAGCGAGCCTGAAATCTATGCACGCGGTGTGCGTAACTCAGTCGGCATCGACTTCCAACCAGGCAGCGGTGCACTCTATTTCACGGATAACAACGTGGACATGATGGGTGATGACGCCCCACCGGGTGAATTCAACAAGGCAGCACAAGCCGGTCAGCATTTCGGTTTCCCCTTTTACGCCAGCGGCCATGAGCGCCATGATGACTGGAAAGATAAACAACCGCCGCAGGATGTGACCTTCCCGGAAGTTGAATTTCAGGCACATACCGCAAACCTGGGCTTCAAGTTCTACACCGGCACGATGTTCCCGGCTGACTACCAGGGTGACGCCATCATTGCTCAACACGGTTCATGGAACCGTACCCAGCCAGTGGGCTATAAGCTGGAGCGTGTGACCTTTAATGACGCCCATGAAGTCACCGGTCATGAAGTCTTTATCGATGGCTGGTTAAACGATGGCGAAGCCTGGGGACGCCCGACAGATGTACTGCAGTTGCCGGACGGCTCATTGCTGGTATCGGATGACTTTAACGGCGTGATTTACCGCGTCAGTTATGGTGAAGACAAACAGGCAGCATCAGCAACGCCGGCATCGTCCAACACGGTAACAAGCCTGACCATGCCGGAATCGGCTGTTGCTCACGCTAATGGCCTGGTTTTCATCACTGAAATTGGTGAATTCGGCAAAGGCGGCGACGGGCAAATCACCATCATCAACATCGATGGTACGAAAAGCGTGCTCGCGGCCGGTCTCAATGATCCCAAAGGCATCGACCTGTTCAACAATGAGCTATACGTCGCTGATGTCAATCAGGTCATCAAGGTTGATTTAGCTGGCAATGTCACCTTGCTGGCTGACAGCAAAACCCTGCCCGGTAAAGCGGTATTCCTGAACGATGTCGAAATTGATGGTCTGGGTAATGTCTATATCTCAGACAGTGGCAGCGATAATGGAGAGCATGCCGGTGTTTACAAAATCACACCAGAAGGTGAAATCAGTGAAGTGCTCAATGCTGATTCTGGAGTTAAACGCCCTAATGGTTTGCTGATGGATGGTGTGGACAGCCTGCTGGTTGCTGATTTCGGTACCGGTGACTTATTCCGCGCCAATCTGGCAACGGACTCAGTGACAAAACTCAATCAGGGCTTCGGCGGTGCTGATGGTCTGGTACGTGACAGCAATGGCTTGCTCTATGTCAGTGACTGGAACAACGGCAAAGTCTGGCAATTGGCGGAACCTAAGGCAACACCACAGTTGATCGCTGACGACTTCCAATCTGCTGCCGATATCGCTCTGTCTGCTGATGGACGCTTTCTGCTGGTACCGGATATGAAAGGCGGTGAAATGCAGTACCTGCCGGTCCGTTAAATTTTTCTCGTTTGTACCTCCTTGCCGGGCCTTGTTTTCAGGGTCCGGCTTTTTTTTGCCTGTTCCCCGGACGCCGCAACCTCGACGTCAGGCATGAGTGGAAGTATTATCGACCATAGGTTCCCAGATGGGGGAGCATCCCATGATCTTCAATTTTGATGAATGGGCAGAACTGGCTAAACAGGACAGTGAAGCCTTCGAAGCCAAACGCAGGGAAACGCTGCAACAGGCGATAGCAGACTGCGCAGGCACTGAACGGGAAAAACGCATGCTTAATGGCTTGCAGTTCAGAGTCGATATGGTACGGCGCAAGCACAAATCACCGCTGGGAGCCTGTGTCGCTATTTCCGACATGCTCATGCACAACGTCCGTTATCTAATCCAGATGGATGTCGCAGAAATGTATGAACATGCTCGCGAGTCCCATCACCCTGCTCACTCCGCCACCATTCTTCCCTTCACGCACAGGTCGGGCGATTAGCGTTTGCTTCAAGTCAGGCTGATGCTCCCTCACTGTTACTGAAAAAAGTTTTTCACATTACCCACAATTTCTGTGGAGAAGCATGTGGATAACTTTCTTGTAAGTCGCTAAGTGTTTCTTTTCGGACAAGCTTTAAAAACTGCTCATTTTTTGACCAACCGATACAATCTCAGGCTTGACAAACTGAGGCATTTCGGTGGGACAGACCCGCTATCAATGACTTAGCGCTGCGCTTCTTTTTGCAGAAGAATTCGCTTACGTTCCACACCCCAGCGATAACCCGACAGTGATCCATCACGATGGATAACCCGGTGACACGGAATCGCTAAAGCCAGTGAATTCGCGGCACAGGCGCCGGCAACCGCTCTGACTGAGTTGGGAGAGCCTATCTTCTCTGCAAGATCGGAGTAACTACAGGTCTGCCCTGTTGGCACGGTCTTCAGGGCCTGCCAGACACGCTTCTGAAAGTCGGTACCATGGATGTCCAATTCCAGATCCAGCTCTGAATCGGGCCACTCGGCAAAATTAAGCACACGCTGCAGTCTGGACAATAAATGGGCATTATCGGCGCCTTTTCGTGCATGTGGATAAATTTGTTTAAGCCAGTCAACCAGTTGCTCGGCATCATCGCCCAGAGCAATAGCACACACGCCTTTTTCACTCATGGCGACCAGGACACAACCCAGCGAACAGCTACCCAGTTCATATTCGATCATCGTGCTGTACTCCCACGTTCACTGCATACACACGGATGCGTAGAGCGAACTTAATACGTTATCATCTGACTATACACTCATTATTACTGTGGAGTAGCCCCTTGAAACTGCCGGTCATAGTCAGCTTATTTCTGTTCACCTTTACTGCCCAAGCAGGCGGTTTGCCACCCGGTGTTTACCGCCATAGTGAAGACACGCTGCAGAAGCTGTATGCCGAATTGCATTACCTCAATCAGGTGGGGCGTGAAATCCATCAGAAATATGACGATAAGATGGCTGAAGACCCAACTCAGATACGTTTCTGCCAGGGTGAGTATGGCTACATAGATGCTCGTGCCAGCGCCACCATCGGGATTGCTAACCGCCTTGATAGCCCGAACAAAGAGGAATATATTGCTACGGGTTGGCAAGCCTATGAATGCATCAAGTGCAGTGGCAGCGTCGATAAGTGCGATGCCATTCCTGCAACGCTGGAAACGATCAAGGCTGAATACAAAGCTCAACAGACCCAATAATGGATTGATTGTTGAAGAAATTAACCGACTACCTGTTGCTCATCTGCCTGACACTGACGATGTCTCTATCGTCATGGTCACTCTCGGCTGGGCAGCAAATGCCGGTTAACGACAGCAGTTCATCACATGTCAACATGATGCACATGGCTAGCGATACTGTCTCATCCAGTCACATGGATATGGACTGCGAACATTGCGAAACGATGTCCTATTGCCAGTCCGGCTTCAGTCATTGCATGGCCAGCCCAGCCTTACTCAACCAAATCTTACGTCTGACTTTCATCCCGGGACCCGCGCTGGTTAATACCAGTGATAGTCCTGTTCGTCTCATTTCAATTCAATCGAGTCTATACCGCCCCCCTATATCTGCATGATCTGATTTGACTCTCTTTACCGAGAGCCGTCCTGCGCCTGTGCGCTGTTCTCATTTCAGACGGTGACGATCATGTACCCCCAATTCATACGATGCATAAATCCGTGCTTTGCACTTATCCTGCTGCTGTTAGTGTCAGGAATAACGGTTGCTGACACATCGCAGTCAACGCATGCAGGCCATCACAACGACCCTGGGTCGCAGGAAACGCTGAGTCTTGAGCAAGCGCTTTCCGTTGCCATGGAGGGAAACCCCGGACTAGCCGAAATGCAGGCAAGGGCTGAGGCGATGGCCGCCATTCCCCTTCAAGCCGGTAGTTTGCCTGATCCGGTGATCAGTGTGGGCCTTGCCAACTTACCGGTAGACAGTTTCAGCACCTCTCAGGAAGCGATGACGCAGTGGCAGTTCAAAATCAGTCAGGCGCTTCCCTACCCCGGTAAACTGGCGCTGAAAGAAGAAAGTGCCGAACACCAGGCTAAGGCCGCGTCATACAGTACTGAAGAGTTTCGACAAATTCTGCTGAAAGACATCAAAACGCTTTGGTGGCGATTGTTCTTTATGGACAAGGCGATCGGGATTGTCGACATCAATAAGACCCTGCTCAGACAACTCATTGAAATTGCCGAGACCAAATACAAAGTCGGTCATGGTCTGCAGCAGGATGTTTTGCTGGCACAACTGGAGCTGTCAAAACTACTTGATCAGGAAATTGAGTTCAAAAGTATGCGGCATCACGCCCAGTCCAGGCTTAACGCTTTACTCAACAGAAAAACTGAACAGCCGGTCATCCTGCCTCAGGATGAGCTGGTTAACATGACACTGCCCACCCTGAAGCCGACCGAGACGCTCATTGAGCTGGCACAAACACAACGCCCGGCTTTGGCTCAGCAACGTCAGCAAATCGAAGCTGCGCGCAGCAATAAAAAACTGGCTGAGAAAGACCTGTTACCCAATTTCAGATTATCCGGTGGATACAGCGTCCGTCAGGGTCAGGACTTTGATGGCGTCCGTCGCAGTGATTTTCTATCGATGGAACTCGGTTTTGAGGTCCCGCTGTTTGCAGAACGCAAACAGAAAATGGCCATATCCCAGAAAAACAGTGAACTGAAACAGCAACAGTTTGCCTTGCAGGATGCGTGGAACAGTATGCGTGCTGATATCACCTCATTTGTCGTGGCTTATCAGCAGGCACGGCATCAAAAGGACCTGCTGGAACAGGGCATCCTGCCCCAGGCGAGACAAACTGTCGCCTCAATGCTTGCCGGTTACCAGGTCAATAAGGTCGACTTCCTGAATCTTATCCGCGCCCAGATCACCCTTTATAACTACGAAACCAAACTCTGGCGACATATCAGCGAGGCGAAAATCCAGCTTGCCGAATTGGTGGCCAGCATCGGTGAGGACGAAATTTATGAATAAGTTTGCAACAGCATCACTGACGTTGCTTATTGGCATGGCTGCTGGCGCTGCAGGGTTACACTGGTATAACCAGCATTTCTCTCCAGCTCCGATGACGGATATGGCTGACGGGCAAGAACAGGCCAGCAAGCATTTATTCTATCGACACCCAATGAATCCCGAAATCACTTCGCCAGTGCCAGCCAAAGACGATATGGGCATGGCATACATTCCGGTGTATCCGGATAAGCCATCAACAAAGTCTACGTCGGAACCTGAGATTGTTTTCTACCGACATCCGATGAATCCAGAGATCACCTCACCGGTGCCAGCTAAAGATGATATGGGCATGGACTATACCCCTGTATATGCAGAGGATAATGCCAGCAACGACCAAGCCCCCGCTGGCACCGTCAAGATCGACCCGGTCACGGTTCAGAATATCGGGGTCCGCACTGCCAAGGCCCAAATACAGCCGCTCTCACACAACATCCGCGCTGTTGGCAAGGTCAGCTATGACGAAGAGCGGATCAGCCGCCTGCACCCGAAAACAGAAGGCTGGATCGAGAACCTGTTTGTCGACAAAACCGGTACTACGGTAAACAAAGGCCACATGCTACTCAGCATTTACTCACCCCAACTGGTGACGAGCACCCAGGAGTACCTGCTCGCATTGAAAAGTGCTGAGACGCTGAAAGACAGCCCGTTTGAAGATATCAGAAACAGTGCCCAGCAGATGGCTGTTTCCGCTCGTGAAAGGCTGGAATTGCTGGATGTGCCCTCGCATCAGATCCGTGATCTTGAGCAAAGCGGCAAGATTCAGAAAGCATTACATATCCACTCGCCTTTCAATGGCACCGTGATCAACATCGGTGTCCGCGAGGGACAGTATGTCACTCCGCAAACCGAACTCTACATGCTCGCGGATCTGAGCAAAGTCTGGGTTATCGCTCAGGTCTATGAATCAGACTTGCCCTGGGTTAACGAAGGCGATGAAGTCCAAATGCAACTGGCTGCTTTACCGGGGAAAACATTCAACGGCCACGTATCTTACATTTATCCCTATGCCGAAGCAGATACCCGCACCATCAAAGTCAGACTGGTCTTCGATAATCCCGGGTTGCTGTTGAAACCAGATATGTTTGCCAATGTCACGATAAAAACGCAGCTGCAGAAAGATGCCGTCACCGTGCCATCGGAAGCGATTATCCGTTCCGGCGAAACTAAACAGGTGTTTGTCGTTCGCGCAGCAGGTAAATATGAACCGAGAAAAGTTGAAACGGGTCTTGCTGCCAACGGCTTCACCCAAATCCTGAGCGGCCTGGAAAGTGGCGAGCAGGTCGTCACTTCCAGTCAGTTCCTGATCGACTCAGAGTCACAGCTGCGCGAGTCTACCGCCAAAATGATGGAAGCCCTGCAAAACCCAGCTCCACAAGACGAAAACATGGCCACGCCTGACTCGCGACCGGATATGGATATGGATCATGCCCCAGCCTCCGGCACCAAGGAGCAGCACGCCCATGATTAAACAGATTATTGCTGCTTCTATCAGGGAAAAATTCTTAATCCTGCTGGCCACCGTGTTGCTGATCGTTGCCGGTATCTGGGCACTGAAAAATATTGCCTTGGATGCGATCCCGGACTTATCCGATGTTCAGGTTATTGTCCTGACCGAATATCCCGGTCAGGCTCCACAGGTGGTTGAAGATCAGGTGACCTATCCTTTAACTACAGCCATGCTGGCCGTCCCCATGGCCAAAGCTGTGCGTGGCTATTCTTTTTTTGGGCTGTCATTCGTCTATATCATCTTCGAAGACGGCACTGACATGTACTGGGCGCGCTCACGGGTACTCGAATCGCTGAATTATGTCAGCGACCGCCTGCCTGACAATGTGAGTCCAACGCTCGGCCCCGACGCCACGGGTGTCGGCTGGGTCTATGAATATGCACTGGTCGACAAAAGCGGCCGTCATGATCTGGCCCAGTTACGTTCGATTCAGGACTGGTACCTGCGTTATCCCCTGCAAACCGTTGAGGGTGTGGCCGAGGTCGCATCGATAGGTGGATTCGTCAAACAGTACCAGGTGGAAGTCGATCCCAATGCCCTGCTCAATTACAACATTCCCCTGTCCAAGGTAAAACAGGCGATCCAACGCTCTAATATGGATGTCGGCGGCAAATTGATCGAGATGGCCGAAACAGAATATATGGTGCGTGGCCTCGGCTATATCCAGTCCCTGGCTGATATCAAATCGATTGCCGTCAGCGTCACCCGAGACGGTACGCCTATCCGTCTTGAGGACATCGCTCAGGTACACCTAGGGCCGGAGTTGCGCAGAGGTCTCGCCGAACTGAATGGCGAAGGTGAGGTCGCTGGCGGTGTCATCGTCATGCGTTACGGCGAAAATGCCCTGACCACCATCGACAAGGTCAAAACCAAATTAGACCAACTGGATAAAGGCCTCCCCGAGGGCGTGGAAATCGTACCGGTGTATGACCGTAGCAACCTGATACACCGTGCTGTGAACAACCTGAAACACAAGCTCATTGAAGAGTCTTTAATCGTGAGTCTGATCTGCGTGCTGTTTCTATTGCATGCCCGCTCTGCCTTTGTCGCCATCATTACCTTGCCAATCGGCATCTTGCTGGCCTTTGTGGTGATGAAGTGGCAAGGCATCAATGCCAACATCATGTCGCTGGGCGGCATTGCTATTGCCATCGGCGCAATGGTGGATGGCGCCATTGTCATGATAGAAAACGCACACAAGCACCTTGAAGCTGCGACCAAGGAAAAGCAACGCGATTTAACCATTTCTGAACATTGGCAGACGATCCGTGAGTCCGCCATGGAAGTCGGTCCGGCCCTGTTCTTTTCCTTGCTGATCATCACCATTTCATTTCTACCGGTCTTTACACTTCAGGCACAGGAAGGCCGGCTGTTTAGTCCGCTGGCATATACCAAGACCTATTCAATGGCCGCTGCAGCCTTGTTGGCGGTGACCCTGATACCGGTGCTGATGGGCCTGTTTATCCGCGGCAAAATCATGCCTGAAGACAAAAACCCGGTGAATCGGTTATTGCACGTTATGCACGCCCCACTGCTTCGACTGGCGATGCGCTGGCGCTGGTTAACCCTGGTCCTGGCTATCATTGTTCTGGCAGTCACGATTTCGCCTTTCAATAAACTGGGCAGTGAATTTATGCCACCGCTGGATGAAGGCGATATTCTGTACATGCCGACCACCTATCCCGGCTTGTCGATAACCAAGGCGCGTGAACTGCTGCAACAGACCGACAAAATACTGCGCACTTTCCCCGAGGTGGAACAGGTCTTCGGTAAGGCAGGTCGTGCTGAAACGGCGACCGATCCCGCACCACTGTCGATGTTTGAAACCACCATCATGCTTAAAGACCGCAGTGAATGGCCTGATCCAGAGAAAAGCACCCGTGAATTAATGCAGGAAATGGATAAAGCCATACAGTTTCCGGGCCTCAGCAATGCCTGGACGATGCCAATCAAAACCCGCATTGATATGCTGTCGACCGGTATCAAAACACCGATTGGGATCAAAATAAGCGGTCCGGACCTGAATGCACTGGATCGACTGGCCGGTGAAGTGGAACGTCCGATCAAACAGCTGCCCGATACCCTGTCTGCATTCGGTGACAAGGCCGCTGGCGGTTACTACGTTGATATCGATATCAACCGCGAGGAACTGGCTCGCTATGGTCTGCATGTCGCTGATGTGCAGGATGTGATTCAGACAGCCATTGGCGGTATGAACATCACGCATACCGTGGAAGGACTGGAACGCTACCCCGTTAACTTGCGTTACCCACGTGACCTGCGGGATAACCTCGGCGAACTCCGTCGTATCCTGATTGCAACGCCGACAGGCGTGCAGATTCCGCTAGCCCAGGTGGCAACACTGGAACTCAAGCGCAGCGCGCCGGTGATCAAAACGGAAAACGCGCGACCTAATGCCTGGGTCTATATTGATATCCGCACCGATGATATCGGCGGCTACGTCAAACAGGCTAAACAGTTGATCGACGAAAAGCTCAAACTACCCGCAGGTTATACGCTGTCATGGTCGGGACAGTTTGAGTATATGCAACGTGCTGCAGAGCGCCTGCAGATTGTTATTCCAGTTACGCTGCTACTGATCTTTCTGTTGTTATATCTAAACTTCAGAAACATGAGCGCACCACTGGTGGTGATGTTATCCATTCCCTTTGCCTGTGCCGGCGGTATCTGGCTGGTCTATCTGCTCGGCTTCAATCTGTCGGTTGCCGTTGCAGTCGGCTTTATTGCGCTGGCGGGCGTTGCCGCTGAAATCGGTGTACTGGTGCTGACGTTTATCGATCAGAAAATTGCCCAGTTACGGCAACAAAAACCGATCAGTGAAGCCCGGCTTGATAAACACGAAATCAGACAAGCCGCCCTGCTCGGCACATCTGGACGTGTACGGCCGGTGGTCATGACCGCCGCCGCCATTACGGCGGGTCTGTTACCCATCATGTGGGATGGCGGTACCGGCTCTGATGTCATGCAACGCATCGCCGCGCCGATGGTAGGCGGCATGATCAGTGTTACCGTCATGAGTCTGCTAGTCCTGCCGGTCGTCTACGCCTTGGTTTTACAATTCAAAGAACGGTTCAGAACACAGGAGAAAACCCTATGATCGAGATTATTCCGAACTGGCACCCGGTTTTAGTGCATTTTACTGTGGGCCTGCTGTTCACCGCTGTGGTGTTCTATTTCGCCTATTCTTTTCTACCTGAAAGGTTTTCATGGCGCCAGCAATGGCTACACATGGCTAACTGGAGTTTGTGGACAGGCAGCGTGCTGACATTAGTCACGGTGATCGCCGGCATTCTCGCCTTTAACACGGTAGCCCACGACACCGCCTCCCACCTTGCTATGTCTGTCCATCGCAACTGGGCTTTACCGACCGCAGTGGTCTTTATCACGCTGGCCATCGTGGCAGTCAGGCTGGCAAGGAAACAGCAAAACCCTGGTTGGATCTTCCTGTCTGCCTCTGGCATTGCCGGGTTAATGTTAATCACTACCGCTTACCTAGGGGGCGAGGTGGTTTACCGGCATGGCATCGGCGTATTGTCTCTGCCTGATATTGAAGCTGACGCTGGTCATCACCAGCATGATCACGTGCAGCATGACGATGAACATCGCGGCACAAAGTCAGACGGACATGACCACCAGCACTGATGTTTATTCATCAAAAGCAGCGAGGATGGCGCAAGGCTTTGTCTTCCCTGCGTGTGAGCACTCTCCGGCAAGTTTTTTGAGACTGTCGCGTGCTTGCTGCATTTCTGCAATCTTGATGTCCAGCTCAGCAATTCTTTTTCTGGCCAGTTCATAGGCGCGATGGTGATCATGCGTCGCATCGAGTGTTATCAATTCATGAATTTCGCGGAGCGTGAAACCGGCTTGTTGTGCTTTACGAATGAACCGCAGGCGCTGCAAGTCATCGCCATCATAGCGGCGGATTCCACCCTCACGATCGGGTGTTTCAAGCAGCCCCTCACGCTGGTAAAACCGCACTGTTTCAACGCCGACACCACCTGCTGTTGCCAGTTTTCCGATCGTCAAAGATATTTGTGTCATCAGCCTATTGACTCCGTACTATGGTACGTACTTTATAGTGCTGACACATCACTGAAAAAACAAGTACTGACAGCAGTCGAATGAGTGATTTAGATTAAACATTAACCATGTCACACGTGTTAAAGGAGACAACGATGGCTATTGATCCCGTATGCGGTATGACCGTTGACGAACACAAAGCGCTCTATCATGCCCGCCATCACGATGAGGACTTTGTGTTCTGTTCACAGCACTGCATGAATAACTTCAAAGCTGATCCGGCACGTTATGTTGAACAGCAACAAGCCCCTCAAAGCTGTTGCGGCGGCCATGGTCACGCTGGTCATGCACACAAGCCTGATACTCAGGCCAGTCAGGATGTCGATTATATCTGTCCAATGTGTGAGGGGGTCAGGCAGAAAGGACCGGGCACCTGCCCCAAATGTGGTATGGCGCTGGAACCAGAATCCCCGCTTCCCGCAGCCAGTAAAACGGAATATACCTGCCCGATGCATCCTCAAATCGTGCAGGACCATCCTGGCAACTGTCCTATCTGTGGCATGGCCCTGGAAGCACGCACACTAGAGCTTGAGGAAGACAACAGTGAACTAGAGGACATGTCGCGTCGTTTCTGGGTCAGCGCCGCACTGGCGCTGCCAGTCTTTATCATTGCGATGATCATGGATCTGGCCCCACAGTGGCTGCCAGAGAGTATCAGTCACCATCAACTTCAATGGCTTGAATTAGTACTGGCAACGCCTGTCGTCCTGTGGGCAGGCTGGCCATTTTTTGAACGTGCCGTGTTGTCAGTAAAAACCATGAACCTGAATATGTTCACGCTGATCGGACTCGGGGTGGGTGTAGCCTGGCTGTATAGTGTAGTGGCATTACTGGTTCCCGGTATCTTCCCTGCCAGCATGCAGAATGCCGATGGCAGTATTCCTGTCTATTTTGAGGCTGCAGCCGTCATTACCGTACTGGTCTTACTGGGACAGGTGCTCGAACTTCGGGCACGCAGCAAAACCAATGCAGCGATCAAACTGCTGCTCGGTCTTGCCCCGAAAACAGCCCGCAAAGTGACCAATGATGGCAAGGAGGAAGACGTACCTCTGGATCAGGTCCAGGTCGGGGATAAACTGCGGGTCCGTCCGGGCGAGAAAATTCCGGTCGATGGCATCGTGCTTGAGGGCAGCAGCAATGTCGATGAATCGATGGTCACTGGCGAGCCCATCCCTGTTGCCAAGTCAACTGAAGACAAACTGATTGGTGCGACTGTCAACGGCACAGGCTCTTTGTTGATGCGTGCCGAACGGGTCGGTAAGGAAACACTGCTGTCGCAAATTGTGACCATGGTGGCCGAGGCACAACGCTCACGTGCACCGATTCAAAAACTGGTTGATAAAGTCGCGGCTTATTTCGTTCCAGCCGTTGTCGTGATCTCTATCATCACCCTCGTAGTCTGGTTTTTCTGGGGCCCGGAACCCAGACTCGCTCACGCCATCGTTAATGCCGTTGCCGTGTTGATCATCGCCTGTCCGTGTGCTCTGGGTCTGGCCACCCCGATGTCGATTATGGTCGGCACAGGTCGTGGTGCCAGTGCCGGCGTGTTGATCAAGAATGCCGAAGCATTGGAAGCCATGGAGCAAATTGACACGCTGGTGGTTGATAAAACCGGCACCCTGACCGAAGGCAAACCCAAGCTGGTTTCGGTTGAAACCCATTCTGATATGGAAGAAAGCCTTTTCCTGCGACTTGTTGCCAGCCTTGAGCAAGGCAGCGAACATCCGCTGGGTGCCGCGATTGTTGAGGGTGTTAGGGAACGGGGGCTCGAATTATTCAAGCTGGATCAGTTTGAGTCTGTCACCGGTCAGGGGATTCGAGGCCGTATCAACAATCAACAGGTTGCGATTGGTAATAAGGCCCTGTTTGCGTCACTCGATATCGACGCGACAGCACTGCAGCAGCGTGCAGAAGCCTTACGTAAACAGGGACAGACCGTCATGCTGGTAGCCATTGACAACCTGCCTGCTGGGCTGATCGGCGTTGCAGATCCAATCAAAGAAACCACGCGTGAAGCTATCACCGCACTGCATGATGAAGGCATCAAGATCGTCATGCTCACCGGCGACAACCGGGTCACCGCAGAAGCCGTCGCCGAACAACTGGGTATCGATGATATTCAGGCTGACGTGTTGCCGGATCAGAAAAGTCAGGTCATCAAGGACCTACAGGCACAGGGTAAAAAAGTGGCGATGGCCGGAGATGGCATTAATGACGCACCCGCTTTGGCGCAGGCAACAATTGGTATTGCGATGGGCAGTGGCACTGATGTGGCGATGGAAAGTGCGGGGATCACTCTGGTCAAAGGCGATCTACGAGGTATCGTCCAGGCATTGAAACTCAGCCGCGGCACAATGACCAACATCCGTCAGAATCTGTTTTTCGCTTTTATCTACAACTCTCTCGGTGTACCGGTGGCTGCCGGGATTCTGTATCCCTTCTTCGGCCTGCTGTTGTCGCCGATGATTGCTGCCGCAGCGATGAGCCTGAGTTCTGTGTCTGTGATTGGTAATGCCCTGAGACTGAGAAGGGTGAAGCTTTAAGCTTCACCCTCTCATTCAGACCAGTCGTCCTTCCCGATAGTCGCTGAAAGCCTGCTCGACCTGTTCGCGGGTGTTCATTACAAACGGCCCGCCGCGGGCGACAGGTTCATTCAACGGTTGTCCGGAGACCAGCAGAAACTCACTGGCTTCCGCTGCTCGCAGCCAGACCGTATCGCCACGTTCCAGCACACCCAACTGGCCACCATTCAGAGGCCGTTGTTTATCACCGATACTTAACTGCCCATTCATGACATAGATAAAGCTGTTATCAGACTCCGGCACCACCTGCTGAAACTCAACACCGGCAGGCAATTCAACATGCAGATAAAGTGGCTTTACGAAGGGGTTATCAATCACGCCCTGTGTACCCTCATCGGTGTGCCCCGCCACCACTTTTATCTGAGTGCCATTGTGGCGCGATTCAACCGGAATCTCTGCCGCTGTTCGCTCCTGATAACGCGGTGCTCGCATTTTTTCATCAGCAGGAAGGTTCACCCAAAGCTGAAAGCCTGCCAATAAGCCTTCTTCCTGCTCAGGCATTTCAGAGTGAATAATGCCACGGCCTGCCGTCATCCATTGCACGCCACCGCTTTCAATCACACCGCTGTTACCGGCACTGTCTTCATGGCGCATTTTGCCTGCGAGCATATACGTCACCGTTTCAAAGCCGCGGTGCGGATGTGGCGGAAAGCCGGCCAGATATTCCTGCGGTTCATCAGAGCCAAAGGCATCGAATAACAGGAAGGGATCCAGCATATTCAGTTGCGGCGAACCGATAATACGTTTTAGTTGTACACCGGCCCCGTCGGAGACCTGATTGCCATTCACAATTTGTCGTAATTCCCGAGTGTTCATGATTCACCTCCTGCTATCGCGACAAGTTGCTCACGAAGAAGCGCTTCATTCGCAGCCTGCCCCAGTTCGTTGGCATTGACCAGAGTGACGTCATGAATACCGAGAAAGCCCAGTACATGACGCAGATAGGTCGATGCGTAATCCACCTCGCTACCCAGTGGCACACCACCGGAAGCGACGACCAGATAGGCTTTTTTGCCCTTTAACAAGCCTTCCGGACCATTTTCGGTATAACGAAACGTCACCCGGGCTCGTGCCACCTGATCAACCCAGGCTTTCAGTGACGCGGGCACGCTGAAATTATAAATCGGTGCCGCAATCACAATATGGCTGGCCTGTTCCAGTTCAGCAACCAATGAATCAGACAAAGACAAGGCTGCTTTCTGTTCGGGGCTACGCTCTGTCGGATCGGTAAAGTTCGCGCCAATCCAGTTTTCATTGATAAACTCGATACCGTTTGCCAGGTCCCGGCTGACAATACTGGCATCCTGCTGATGCTGAAGTTGCTGTACCAGTTGCGCCGAAATATCGCGGGTCACAGAACCCTCAACTCTGGCGCTGGCGTTAATATGTAAAATATGGTTTTTCATCATGGATCTCCTTTTACTTCTGACGTAAACGATCGATTGACCAGTGACCGGCACCCTGTGACACCACCATCAGTAAGCCGCCGGCGATGGCAAGATTTTTCATAAACAGAATGCTTTGCATCTGATCGCTGAAGTTAAAGTGGAACAACATCGCTGACAGTAAGCTAAAACCCGCTAGCAAGAATGCGGCAATCCGTGCCTGAAAACCGACCAGTAACGCAATACCGGCCAGAACCTCGGTCGCAATAACCAGCGGTAATAAACTGCCGGAAACGCCCATCGCTTCCATATAGCCCTGTGTACCGGCATAACCGGCGCCCAGTTTGCTGAAGCCAGCACTAATAAAAATGGCACTTAACAGAGCGCGACCACTCAGGTCGGAAAGATTGTTGATAAGACGCATGGTTTATTCCTCGTGTTGATTGATGATGGAGACAGTTTATCGTTTCCATTTTTTTTAAAAACACGGTATTAATGAACTCATTGTTTCTTAAATGAGAACAAATATGAGTCAACTGGAAGAAATGCACACCTTCGTGCGAATTGTGGAGGCAGGCAGCATTACCCGGGCTGCCGAGCAGATGAACACAGTAAAATCAGCCGTGAGTAAGCGGCTGACCGATCTGGAAAAGCGATTGGGGGTGAACTTACTGAAACGCACCACGCGTAAACAGACCTTAACCGATGCCGGTCAGGACTATTACCAGCACTGTGTGCGGATTCTTGATGATATTTATGAAGTGGAAACCGCGCTCAGTGATGAGCACACTGCGCTGGCGGGCAGGATTCGACTCGCCGCCCCGATTACCTTCGGCTTGATGCATCTAAGTCCAGCTCTACGGGCCTTTAATCAGGCTAATCCAGATATTATTTTTGATATCGAGTTCAATGACCGGCAACAGGATCTGGTCGCCGAAGGTATCGATCTCGCCATACGCGTCTCTAATCTGTCCGACTCCAGCCTGATTGCCAGAAAGCTCTCAACGACGCGTCTGGTTATTTGCGGCAGTCCGGCCTACTTTGCCCAAAATGGACTGCCGGAACAGGCGGAAGACCTGCTCTATGGCCATGTAAAACTGCACTACAGCAATGTCAGTAGCAGTTGGCCTTTGCGTGGTCATCAGGGTGAAACCCTATCCATCAATTTACCGGCTGCGCTGACCGCCAATAATGGGCAGTATCTTTATGATGCCGCCCTGGAAGACAAAGGCCTCATTCTGTCTCCCGATTTTATCTGTGCCGATGCGATCCGTGCAGGGACATTGATACCGGTATTGGAAGACCAGTTATTACACAAAGAGATTGGCGTGTATGCCGTGTATCCGCAAACGCGCTACCTGTCCAGACGTGTCAGGTTGCTGATTGACTTCCTGCGTGACTATTTTGCGAAGCGGCCCGACTGGCAGTGCCCTACATGATTAGCAGTAGCGTTTATTTACAGAAATAGTCAAAGTCACGCCGATGCCGCTCAACACTGGCAATACCCTCTTCAATCGCTTCCGCGGCACGATAAAACTCAAGAATACCGACCTGTGACAGCCGCGGTGACAGAATGATTTCTGGCGGGTCGCCAGCCATGCGGCTGCGAGTTATGCGATCCTGGGTGATGTTGATTGATGCTGCTATGGCATCCATCAAATCCGGGGCTTCATCCTTCTTTTTGTCGGTTTTGAATAAATTCGTCGTGTAGTCGGCCACCATGTCGGTAAACCGCTCAGTCAGGCTCCCCGGCTCACTCGGCTCGGTCTTTTCCACTGGTGGTTCAGCACGGAAATGTTTACCGACAATATCGCTGTTAAGGTTCACCGCGATCACCACATCTGCACCGAGTGCGCGGCATAAGGAGACGGGCACGGGATTAACCAGTCCCCCATCAATGAGCCAGCGATCATCGTGCTTGATGGCAGGAAACAGACCCGGTAAGGCAATTGATGACCAGACGGCATCAATCACTTTCCCTTCGGTGTTCCAGATCTCGCGACCGGTCGTCAGATCGGTTGCCACGGTGGCAAACGGTTTCTCAAAGCTGTCTATCGTCTGCTCAGACTTAACCACGTATTCATCCAGAAACTTATGCAGTCTGTCTTTGTTAACGAAGCCTTTCAGCGAACGGTTAATACTGAAATAACGTGCTGTCTGCAGTTTATCCAGTTGACGTACCCACTGCTCCAGTTTGTCGACATTGCCAGCCATATAGGCAGCCCCGACCAACGCTCCGATTGATGTGCCACAGACGATATCTGGCACAATACCAATACGATGCAACTGCTGAATTACACCGATATGGGCCCAGCCCCTCGCTGCACCACTTCCCAGTGCCAGCCCCAGTTTTATTTTCTTGCTCATAAGCTATACTTTTTTATATTATTCAAATAAATAAGACACAAATATAAAGTTAATTATTAATGAATAAGAGCTATTTATTTGTCTACGGCACCTTAATGCAGGGGAAGCATCCTATGCATGATGTGCTGAGTCAGCACAGCCAGTTTATCGGCCATGGCTGGATCACGGCTCAACTGTATCAGATTCGTGATTACCCCGGTGTTGTGCTGTCTGATACCCCCGGGGATAAAGTCTTCGGCGAGCTATACCTGCTGACAAACCCCGCCGTCTTGCAGCAACTGGATGACTACGAAGAATGTTCCGCCTCATTCGCTGAACCCCATGAGTACCGGCGTGAACAGGTCGTGGTCTATGTCTCAGCAGCGGTTTCCTACACAGCCTGGGTCTACGTATATAACCTTCCGCTAACTGCATCTCGCAGAATTCGCAGTGGTCGTTTCCAGTCTGATTGATTTATCAAAAATTAAAATTTTAAAGTTCATCAAAATCAAGCCGATAGCTTTAGTATGCAACATGCGAGTGAAGAGCGATGAACGAGATACCGCGCCTCCAACACAACCCATACATAAGCGTCAGCCTGCCAACCCAGGTGGCTCCTGCTCGTCCGGTGGCGGACAAAACAGAATCTATTAGCGAGCATGATCGTCGTAAACAGTCCGATCGTCGCAAACGCAATAAAAAGCCGCTAATCGAACGTAGAACGTCATCCGATCGACGCGCACCTCGTTTTGAGGCTAAGGCCTGATCAGTCAAGCTGAGGAAAACGGCTGGCAAATTCGCTGATCCAGCGTACGGCGGCCTGCTGACTATCAAGCTTCTCACCGGTTTCCGCTTCGAGGCTGCGCCGATAGGCCTCAATATGGCAGAGTTGCTCGACCATTCGTACGGCAAACCTTACTGCCGCTTCATTGAAGGTCACCCCTATCAGGAATACATCTCCTTCAGGCCGACACCAGCGCACCAGCCCCTCGGCATGAAATGTCGGCTCGCAGGCCGGTATCTCGACCAGAATCGTTGCTCCGGTTTCAACAGCCTCATCACTGCTGAAACACAAACCGCCGTGGCTGACATCTCTGACCTGACGCTTGTACTGTTGTCGCCCAAGATGAAACTGTATAGGTATCGTGCTGGGATGACGGATAAATTGACGACATTCTCTTGCCATGCCAAGAACTTAGCACAGCATTTAAAAACTGTGAATCAGTAGAGCTTTTTCAGTTTATTGTTCACCAGCCCCAGTCTGCCCGCCTTCACGGCGCCACGCCGGATCCCACTCACAGGTGCGATGAAAAACATATCGCCATTCTGCCCTTCCAGCTGTTCCGGAACGCCGACTGACTTCGCCACCCTGGCATTGGCCCGCATATGCCGGAACTCACCGTGTACCGGGATAGCACAGCGCGGTTTGACCCATTGATACATGGCCTTGAGTTCATCCTGTGCCGGGTGACCGGAAGCATGGATGGGCAGTCGGCTGTTATCTATTGTAATAACATCAACCTGCATCGCTTTTAAACGCTCAATCAGCGACCCGACGGCTGCTTCGTTACCGGGAATCACCTTGGAGCTGAAAATCACGGTATCCCCCGGCTCCAGTTGCATATCACGAAAACTGTTGTGGCTCAGCCGGTTCAGGGCTGTGCGTGGTTCCCCCTGGCTGCCTGTTGCTACAAGCAACACGGTCTGCTTCGGTAGATAGCCTAAATGGTGTGGATCAACAAAGGTTTCTACGCTGCTCCAGAAACCTGTGCGTTTGGCAGCCTGATGTGTATTTATCAGAGAACGTCCGAGCAGTCCCAGATGACGGCCGGTTTCCTGTGCAATGTCGGCAATCGTTCTAAGGCGGGCAATATTACTGCCGAAGCAGGTCACTACGACGCGTCCTGTCGCCTGCTCTACGTGATGCTTCAGACCTTTATACAAGGATGCTTCCGAAGCAGACCAACCCGGTACATCGGCATTGGTCGAGTCACAGACCATGGCATCAACCTCGAGTTCGGCCAAGGCTTCAAAGTGCCGAGATTGATAACGTTCGCCAACGACCGGATCACTGTCGAGTTTCCAGTCTGCCGTGTGAAACACCTTGCCTGCGGGTGTACTGATCAGCAGTGCAAACGGCTCCGGTATGGAATGCGTCAGTTGAATCCACTTAACATGAAATACACCGATATCCACTTCAGACTCGGCATCGACAATCACCACTGGAACATCTTTGACCAAACCAACCTCCTGCAACTTACGCCGCAGGATCTCAGCAGTGTAGGACGTGGTATATACAGGACAGCGAAAACGCTCCCAAAGATAAGGTACAGCGCCGATATGATCTTCATGGGCATGGGTAATGATCAGCCCGTCCAGATGGTCTTTACGATCAGCGATAAACTGCGGATCGGCCATCTGAATGTCAGCCCTGCTACCGGCTATAGGTTCACCGTCGACATCCGTTTTTGCCTCAAAGGTCACCCCACAATCGACCATCAACCAACGACCATCGTGACCGTAGAGATTCAGGTTCATGCCAATCTCGCCAGTTCCCCCCAATGGCAGAAACCAGAAGTCCTCCGCATCCGGTGTCATAGTTACCCCGTCTTGTTCCCAAAGCTTTTTATTATGCCAAGTTTCCCATTAGTTCCGCAGCTTCATACTCCCACTACCTATCGCAAGGATTTGTGAACACGCTCACATGCTCCGTTATGGTGTTATCACAACGCCCCAAGGATCGCGGTTGCGGCTGTGATGGCGTAACAATGGTATAATGCCCCGCTGTTTTGATTTAAGTCATTGATTTAATAACGAGAGTTTCGTCCGAGGAGGTCTAAATGGCTGCAACCAATCTGATGTCTGAAGGCTTAAACCTGATGCTGGTCGGCATGGGTTTTGTCTTTATTTTCCTGACATTACTGGTCTTCGCGACCACCATCATGTCCAAAGTCATCACCCGTTACGAAAAAAATGTCGGCGCTCTCCCTGAAGAAGGAATTCCGGCCCCAACGGCTGTCATCAGCCAGGCAATGAGTGACCGGCAACATGCAAATGACGACAAAAACCTGATCACGGTGTTGTCCGCTGCTGTTCATAAATTCCGCTCCCGTCACAAATAAACAGCTTCATCGAAGGCTGTTTTCCGTTACATCAACCAAGGCCATGAATATGACCGAAGCAAAAAAACCTCTAGGCATTACTGACGTCGTTCTGCGTGATGCCCACCAATCCCTGTTTGCCACCCGGCTGCGTCTTGATGACATGCTGCCTATCGCCGATAAACTCGACCAGGTTGGTTTCTGGTCTGTTGAAAGTTGGGGCGGCGCTACCTTTGATGCCTGTATTCGTTATCTGGGTGAAGATCCCTGGCACCGTATCCGTACACTGAAGGCAGCCATGCCAAACACCCGTCAGCAAATGCTGCTGCGAGGTCAGAACCTGCTCGGTTATCGCCACTATGCCGATGATGTGGTGAGAAAATTCGTCGAACGTGCCGCTGTTAACGGTGTCGATGTGTTCCGCGTGTTTGACGCGATGAACGACCCCCGCAACCTCGAAACCGCCATCAAAGCGGTGTTGGAGAATGATCGTCACGCCCAGGGCACCATCGCTTACACCCTGAGTCCGGTACACAATCTGCAACTGTGGATTGATATGGCCAAACGTATCGAGGACATGGGTGCTCACTCCCTTGCCATTAAGGATATGGCTGGTTTGCTTAAGCCCTACACAGCTTACGAGCTGGTTCAAAGTCTTAAGCAAGCTATTGATATCCCTATTCATATGCAGTCTCATGCGACCACGGGTCTGTCGACTGCCACTATTATGAAATGTGTGGAAGCTGGCATAGATAATGTCGACTCCGCCATTTCATCAATGTCGATGACTTATGGTCATTCAGCGACTGAATCTGTCGTTTCCATCTTCGAAGATACCGACCGTGATACTGGTCTGAATATGCAACTGCTCGAAGAGATTGCCGCTTACTTCCGTGATGTCCGTAAAAAGTACGCACAGTTCGAAGGCTCGCTGCGCGGTGTTGATTCGCGCATTCTGGTTGCCCAGGTGCCAGGCGGTATGCTGACCAATATGGAAAACCAGTTGCGTGAACAGAACGCGCTGGATCGCATGGATGAAGTGCTGAAAGAAATCCCTCGTGTTCGCGAAGATCTGGGTTACATCCCACTGGTCACTCCAACCTCTCAAATCGTTGGCTCACAGGCAGTGATCAATGTACTGACCGGTGAACGCTACAAATCAGTCACTGCTGAAACAGCTGGCGTTCTTAAAGGTGAATATGGTTCAGCGCCTGCTCCGTACAACAAGGAGCTGCAGGATCGTGTACTTGAAGGTGGTGAAGCCATTACCTGCCGCCCAGCCGATCTGCTGGAACCGGAAATGGACAAACTCACCACCGAATTGCTGGAAAAAGCCGATGTCGACGGTATCAAGCTGGCAGAAGGTGATCATCAAGTTGATGATGTATTGACCTACGCCCTGTTCCCACAGGTTGGTCTTAAATTCCTGCAAAACCGTGACAACCCTGATGCATTTGAGCCTGTCCCGACGGGGCAAGCTGCGCCTGCGGCAGCATCGGCAGCTAGTGGTGATCAGGAAACCTACACCATCAAAGTCAATGGTCAGGCCTATGTGGTTCAGATCAACGAAGGTGGCGATATCAGCCAAATCAGCAATGTTGACACTGCGCCTGCTGCACCTGCGGCCGCACCGGTCGGTGCCGGTGACCCAGTTACAGCACCACTGTCCGGTACGATTTGGAAGGTGCTGGTCAGTGCCGGTCAACAAGTCAATGAAGGCGATACCTTGCTGATTCTGGAAGCGATGAAAATGGAAACCCAAATCGTCGCTGCCAAGTCCGGTACCATCGCGTCCGTTTCCGTTAAACAGGGTGATGCCGTCAAAGTCGGTGATCAACTCGCCACCATCGCATAAGCAAGGATTCAATTCATGGATAAACTGATTCACCTCTGGGAAGTGACCGGTATTAACCAGATGACTCCCGGTCAGGGCGTGATGATTCTGATCGGCATGTTACTTCTCTATCTCGCCATCAAGAAAAATTTCGAGCCTTTACTGCTGGTACCGATCGGTTTCGGTGGCGTTCTGGCGAACATTCCGGGTGCAGGCCTCGCTGAAACGGGCGGTATTCTGCATATTTTCTATACCGTTGGTATCGAAAGCGGTGCCTTTCCACTGATCATCTTTATGGGTGTCGGTGCGATGACAGACTTTGGCCCACTGCTCGCCAATCCGAAAACGCTGTTCCTTGGTGCAGCAGCCCAGTTCGGTATCTTCGCAACACTGATGGGTGCGGTAGTATTGTCCTACTTCGGTATCTTTGATTTCAGCCTGGCAGATGCTGCTGCCATTGGTATTATCGGGGGCGCTGATGGTCCGACTTCAATTTATGTTGCCAGCAAACTGGCGCCGGATCTGCTCGGTGCCATTGCCGTAGCCTCCTACTCCTACATGGCGTTGGTCCCGCTGATTCAGCCGCCAATTATGCGTGCGCTGACCAGCGAATCAGAACGTAAAATCAAGATGGTGCAGCAACGTCACGTGTCTCAACGTGAAAAAATTGTGTTCCCTCTGCTGCTGCTTATCCTGGTTGCTTTCCTGCTGCCAGATGCGGCACCGCTGCTGGGTATGTTCTGTTTCGGTAACCTGATGAAAGAATGTGCTGTTGTTGACCGTCTGAGCAACACGACACAAAACTCGCTGATCAACACCGTGACCATCTTCCTTGGTCTGGCTGTCGGCTCTAAGTTGAGTGCAGACAAATTCCTCGATCTGACCACACTGGGTATTCTGGTGCTGGGTATGGCAGCCTTCGCGATTGGTACAGCGTCTGGTGTATTGATGGCCAAGATACTGAATAAGCTGATCAAGGAACCAATCAACCCGTTAATCGGTTCCGCAGGTGTTTCTGCTGTACCAATGGCGGCCAGGGTGTCGAATAAACTGGGCCTGGAATCTGATCCACATAATTTCCTGCTGATGCATGCGATGGGGCCGAATGTGGCCGGTGTTATCGGTTCGGCTGTTGCCGCCGGTATCCTGATTAATTACATCGGCGCATAACGCAGCCCTGAGCAATAAAAAAACCCGCTTCTGGCGGGTTTTTTTATTTATTCTTCATCAACAATGTGGGCACTGGCGACTCTATCCACAGCCCCGATAATAACGCAGGCATAACGATCAAGAGAGGCTCTGGATTCCAGAGAGGTCATCCACTGCGCACTACTCCCGTCACCACTCTGAGGCATATTCAAACTGATATTGCTCTCATCAGCCAAGGCATCGAGTTCCGCAAGTGTCATACCGGGCTTAATCGCTTCACAAAAAGTTTCGATACGTCCGGTATCCCAGACGTAATAGACGGGATAGAGAACTGCGGCCACGATTGCCAGTTGAATCAGAGTAACCAGTGCTTTCATACGCAGATTTTCCGTATCAGAGGTAAAATCGCGACTATACACCTGCTCTCCTGACAATGTCGCGATATATGTCTCAAGCAGGTCTGTTATTTCTATTATTTTCAGGCAAGCATTCAACGTCAATAACAAGACAATAAATGACTTACTGACCCACCCCTAAAACGGTTACTGCACCTATGACTCAAACCACCACCGTTGTCTTAAGTAAAAGCCCCGTCGAGCTGTTTAAAATTCTGAAGTTTGAAGGCATTGCATCCAGTGGTGCTGAAGCCAAACTCATCATTGAACAAGGCCATGTCAGCGTCAATGGCGAAACCGAAACGCGTAAGCGTCGCAAAATTGTGGGCGGTGATACCATTCAGCTGGGTGACATTGTCCTGACTATCACTGAATAGAAGCTGTGGCTAAAAGCTGTTCAACCAGCCGCTTGGCTTTCTTTGCCGCCAGTTTATCGCCTTGAACCTGCGCCGTTACGATGGCGCCCTCTTTCAGCATAGTGATCATATCTGCCAGATAGTCCGCGTCTGAAACAGGGATTGCTTTCAGTTGTTGTTTAACCAATGCATGAATACGCCGTTTATGTGCGCTGCAAAGCTGATGTGGTGTCGACGTCGGGTCACCGTATTCGGAACAGGTGTTGATAAACAGGCAACCATGAAACGCGGCGAGGTTGTCGACGCGATCATTAAACCAGTCATCCAGTGCATCAAACAGAGCCATAATCGCTGCTTTCCCAGCTTGTTCCTGCTGCATCCGTTGTGTTGCCCATTCAACGAAACGTGTATCTCGGAATTCCAGCACCGCTTCCAGTAGCTTTTCTTTACTGTCGAAATGCGTATACAAGGTTTTCTTGGCAACCTTGGCTTCTTCCAGAATCTGGTTTACCCCAACGGCATGGATACCATGCTGATAAAACAGTCTGAATGCAGTTTCGATTAGCTGTTGTCGTTTGTCCATCGTTGGATACCCGGAATTTTTGATTTAGTTTGACATAAGTAGACCAATCTGTCTACCATTAAGTAGACAAGTTGGTCTACTTATGGAGCGCATCATGACAATCGAACAAAAACCACCCTTTCCCCCGTTTGATGAACACACCGCTAAACAGAAAGTCCGTCTGGCCGAAAATGCCTGGAACGGAAAAGACCCGGACACGGTGGCACAGGCATATACCGTTGACAGTCGTTGGAGGAATCGCGCGGAATTCCCACAAGGTCGCGAACAGATTAAAGATTTTCTAAGACAAAAATGGGCCAGAGAACACGACTACCGCCTGATTAAAGAACTCTGGGCCTATAGCAACAACCGCATCGCTGTTCGCTTCGCTTATGAATGGCATGACGATGCAGGTAACTGGTTTCGCTCTTACGGAAATGAGAACTGGGAGTTTGATGAACACGGCCTTATGAAAACGCGCCATGCCAGCATCAATGATATGCCTATCAAGGAAACAGATCGCAAAATGCAGTGGCCACAAGGCCCCCGACCAGACGATTATCCCTCGCTGACCGATTTGGGGCTTTGAATCGCCCACCAGGCATTTTAGTCAGGTAGCATAAAGCTTGTTTTTTAAACAGAGAACAGCATGGAACACGTTGTGTTATTGCATGGCCTTGCCCGTACATCGCGCTGCATGCGTAAGCTTGCTGCAAGCATGACGAATGCGGGCTATCAGGTTCACAATATTGGCTATCACTCTACCCGACTAAGCATTGAGCAAGCCACTGAGCAATGCTTAGGCAAGACACTCAACGCTATCAGTAAGGCAGATACCATCCATATTGTGACCCACTCTCTGGGTGCAATCGTTCTGCGCTTCTATTTAAGTCAAAACACGATGACCAACCTTGGCCGCGTCGTCATGCTGGCACCACCTAATCAGGGTAGTGAAGTCGTTGACAGGTTGCGCCACTGGTGGTTGTTTCGCTGGTTTAATGGCCCGGCCGGGCTACAGCTTGGTACAGACAGTGCCAGTCTGCCCCGGCAACTGCCGATGGCTGACTTCGAGCTCGGCATTATCGCGGGAAATAAAACCATTAACTTGTGGCTGTCGACTCTGCTGCCCTCTCCCAATGACGGTAAAGTCAGCGTCAAATCAACCCGGCTTGAAGGCATGTGCGAGCATATCACCTTACCGGTGACTCACCCGTTTATCATGCGCAACAAAGAGGTGATTGCCCTTACACTGCGCTTTCTACAGCAGGGCAGCTTCAACGCGAAACACGAGCTCTGAACTGTCTGATGCTATAATTGCCAGTTTTTACACGAACGAGGGCCACATCATGGCAAAAGCAACCGCTAGACATATTCTGGTAGACAGCGAAGAAATCTGTCTGGAACTGAAAAAAGAAATCGAACAAGGCGCTGATTTCGGTGATATCGCTAAAGAATACTCTTCCTGCCCATCTGGCAGCCAAGGCGGTGACCTGGGCGAATTCGGCCCGGGCATGATGGTACCGGAGTTCGACAAAGTCGTATTCTCCGCGCCGGTGAACACCGTACAGGGTCCAGTTAAAACCCAATTCGGTTATCACCTGCTGGAAGTGACTAGCCGCACCGAATAAAACGATTCGCTGCAGCAATAAAAAAACCCGGCCAGAGCCGGGTTTTTTTATGGGGTTTAAATCTCGATCAGGACTTTCTCGCCTGCATCTGAATATAAGCATCACTTATCGGGTTAAACTGCTGTGGACGCAGTAATTCAGTCTGTCTATCCAACTGCGCTTTAAAGGTGGGCTGCGTTTTTTTCATCGCTTCCAGTTGCTGATAGCGATCCGAGAAGAAATTAAACGCCTGAGGACGTAGCTGTGTTTTTTGTTCCTGCATTTGTTCGCTCATTGCCTGTTCAGGTGTTAAAGCAAAAGCCTGTGCAGTCATCAATCCGGTACTAACAATCAGTGTGCTTAATACGGTTTTCATCTCAGTATGCTCCTTGTCTCTGACTAAGAGTGAATAAAACGGCCATACACCGTTGTAATCATCATAGTCAGCATGAAGGCTGTTGCACCGAGCAGACTCTCCCAATCATCAGGGAAAAGCTTCCTGAACCACTCTTATGGTGTGAAGCGGCACACACTATTTGGCCAATAAACGATAATCCGGCAAATGCTGCAGTAGTTGTCTACCGTAGCCCTTGGTTAACAGGCGTCGATCCAAAATCGTAATGCGACCGCTATCAGTCTCCTTGCGTAGTAGCCGGCCGCAGGCCTGAATCAGTTTGACACTCACTGCCGGAAGCGACAAAGCGGTAAAGGGCTGACCGCCGCGCTGGATGATCCATTCCTGTTTGGCCTGCTCGATCGGCCGTGTAAAGACGGGAAACGGTAACTTGGTAATAATGACGTGGGTACAGAGGTTGCCAGGTAAATCGACCCCTTCGGCAAACCGATCCATACCAAAAATAATACTGCCATGTCCCGCCTCAATCTGCCGGATATGTCGCAGCACCATATTCTTCGGTGACAGGCTGTCCCCCTGGATCAGCACCAGACGGCTTATCTCTGCTGGAAGCTGCTTATATACCTCTTCCATGACTTCCCGTGAGGTAAACAGCACCAGCGTGGCTTCCCTGATATCAATCAACTCTGACAGTTTCTCGACGACTTCGCGACGCCACTGCTGCTGATTTTCATTCGGCAGCGAGCGCATAGCCGGAAGACTCAAGGTCGCCTGATCGCTGTAATTAAATGGCGACGGCACTGCCAGAAAATGTTGCTCATTAAACCGATGCAGCCCCGCATCCATGCGAAAGCGATGAAACAAGCCCATGCCGCGCAATGTTGCTGAGGTCAGAACCACACCAAACGCACGTGTCCACAAGCTGCGATCGAGAAAATACGCAGCTGTCATCGGCCCGGCATGCACGACCAGCGTTTCCTGCTTGGCGACTTGTTCAACCGACAGCCAACGAACAATTGGCGGTCGGTCTTCCTGATCCGGCTCTAAAAACAACGCCATAAAGTCGATCAGATAACCAAAAATATTCTGTACTGTGCCTACCTGTGGCAACAGCGCTTCACCAACTTTATTGGACAGCTGCGTTTTTTCCAGCCCTTCCTTGATCCACTTGCCCAGCACGGAATAGTGTTTGTAGATATTGTTTGCTCGCTGCAACAGGTTCTGACACGGGATAATCATGGCGTTAACCAGTGGGCTGTTCCAGAAAATCCGTGGTTCACTAATGCGTTTTTCGACCAGATCCTGCACCAGCCCGTCACTATGCAGCAGCGTTTCCAGTTGTTGCAGGTGACTCATCACCGCTGGCAGATCTTTACGAAGTTCGGCCAGCATATAACCGAAGTCATGCTGGCGGAAAGCCAACGCCGACGGGATCTTCTTCAAGACACTGTCTGCCGTTTCGGTGGTTTGATACAGCTGAATAAAGTTCAGCGCCTTCGCCGCATGGTCGAGCGCTTTTCGGGGCAGGTTGTGTGCCTCGTCAAACACAAACAGCACTTCTTCCGGGTTCGGTAAGACCAAGCCACCGCCGAGATCAGCATCGCTCAGAATCAAATCATGATTAGCTACCACGACCTGGGCAGCAGCCATTTCACGACGGAGTTTGTAGTACGGACAACGTAAATAAAACGTGCAACTTTTGGCCGCACAGCCTTCGGAATCCGTCGATATCTGGTGCCAGAGCTCAGGGTTGACTTTGTCACGCCGGCTGTCACGGTCGCCGTCCCAGCGCTCCTGATCCCATTCGCTCAGCATCTGCCTGGCCGCAGCCATATGCAGCGCCTGCTGGTATTTCTCCTCAATACCGATATCCAAAGTCTGCTGCTCGGGTTGTGTGGCTAATTGGGTGAGTTTGCTCGGACACAGGTAACGTCGGCGACCTTTTACCTGGACAAAACGAATCGGCTCTTCCAATGCCGCTGAAAACTGGGGCAGATCCTTTTGAATCAATTGCTGCTGCAGGTTAACCGTGGCAGTGCTGATAACCAGGGTTTTCTTATTATTAAGTGCCGCCTCAATAGCACCACTTAAATAAGCTAGAGTTTTGCCCACGCCGGTTGGTGCCTCTACCACGGCCACACGTTGCTGCGGCGGCCTTCGCATGGCACTGGCGATAAACTCGCTCATCTGCTGTTGCTGGGGACGAGGATTGAAATCCCCGATGCTCGCCTGCAAGCGTTTGAAAATCGCCTCAGTCAACGACTGCTTCCCGAATAGCAGGGACTAAAAACACCGTTACACAGGTGATATGCTGAGAATTGCACAATAGAAACAGGCCGATTAGCGATGAAATAATTTGCTATTGTCCTAATCTCAGGAGTGCAATTCAATCATTAAGCTGTTCAAAACAGGATTAAATTTTTTACACTGGAATAAAAATAAGAAGGGAGCACAGTATGATAACTGAACACATGCCCCGCCCCATCTGCACACTCTGCCTGAATCCAGCACTGGACGTGACCTATCACGTTGCCAAACTCATCCCCGACGAAAAATCGCGTTCTGCCAGTGCGCGTCACGATCCCGGCGGGAATGGCATCAATATCGGCCGTGCACTCAAGCGGCTCAATGTCTCTTCACACACCATTTGTGTTATTGCAGGCAGCGTTGGTCAAATCTTTAAAACCCTGCTAAAAGACCAGCTCGATCATGTTGTTTATGAAGAAGTTAAGGGCGAAACCCGTATCAATACAACGATTATCGAGACCGACACCCACAAGCAATACCAGATTACCGGCAGTGGCACTAACCTGCCGCCTGCCGAAATCGTGCGAATCGCCAATGATTTCATCGAGGTAACAGCGAATGGCTACGGCATTATCACAGGATCTTGTCAGCCTAATGTACCCATCAACCTCTATGCTGACCTCGTTCAGCGCCTGAATGAGCAAGGGGCTCGCGCTGTTGTCGATGCGCATGGTGAAATGCTCAGGCTGGCGATTGCCGAGAAACCTTTTCTCATCAAGCCTAATAAACACGAACTCGAACAGATGTTAGGCAAACCACTGCAATCGGTGGAAGCTGTCGCAGAATGTGCGCGCAAGATTCAACGTGGTGGTGTGGATTTTGTCTGTGTCTCACTCAGTCACGAAGGTGCCCTACTGGTCAGCCCGGATAACAGCTATTACGCACCGACATTAGACGTGCCCGTGAATACTACCGTCGGCGCCGGCGACTCAATGGTTGCGGGTATGGTTGCCTGTTTCAATATGTATGAGAATGCGGAACTGGCTCTGAAATGGGGCATCGCCTGTGGCGCCGGTACGGTTATGCACCCGGGCACTGAATTATTTGATGCAATTGAAATTGCTGATTTGAAAGGCAAAGTGCTGGTAAGACAATTAGATATTTAAACCGGTTGTAATAAGTCATCAATCAGAAACTGCACCGTTTTACTGGCGCGGAACTCATTCACAGCCAGCCGATATCGAATCAGCACTTTTGTTCCCCGCTCCAGCCAATCAGGCTTGCCTTGTCTGAATGCCATCGCCGTGATTTGACGGTTATCCGGCAGACTTAAACTCAGACGTAAATGATCCTGCTCCTGTCCGACCAGTCGCCAGTCAGCGACGTCAAACAAACCATGAAAGCGCGGTTCTTCAAAGCCTTGTCCCCAGGGCGCGGCATTTGGTAATAGCTCTGCCAGTTCCAAGTTGATTTCGGCATGATGCAGTTCACCATCGGAATGCAGGTGTTGTTGGTAGACACTGGGATCAACCATTTCGGTGAGTACAGATTCAAAAGCGTTGGCAAAACGTTGAAAATCATCCTGCTTCAGGGTGAGACCTGCCGCCATCGCGTGGCCGCCAAAACGTTGCAACATTTCAGGGTGACGACTGGCAATTCTGGCCAGTACATCGCGAATATGTACACCAGCGATGGAACGCGCTGACCCTTTGATTTCGCCTTCCGTACCGGGCGCAAAGGCTATCACCGGCCGGTGCAGTTTTTCCTTGATGCGTGAGGCCAATAAACCAATCACGCCCTGGTGCCAGTCAGAGTCAAACAGGCAGAAACCGGAAGCCTGATGGTCTGTTTCTAAAGACAGGCTGTCGAGCATACTTAGGGCATCCTGCTGCATCTGCTGTTCAACTGCACGACGTTCCTGATTAATCTCATCAAGCTGCGCCGCGATCATCAGTGCTTGTTGCCAGTTATCACTGAGTAGCAGGTTTATGCCCAGCCCCATGTCATCCATACGCCCTGCCGCATTAAGGCGGGGAGCAATGCTGAACGCCAGATCAGGGCTGGCCAGCCTGGCGGCTTCACGTCCGGCCACCTGAGCCAGGGCAAGAATACCGGCACAGGCTCGGCGCTGGCGCATACGTTTCAGCCCTACATCCACCAAGGTACGGTTTAACTGATCGAGAGGCACCACATCGGCGACCGTGCCCAGAGCCACCAAATCCAGCCAGTCCGCCACATTCGGTTGCTTCAGGCCCTGCTGTTCAAACCAGTTTTGCTCACGCAGAGTCTGCCTGAGACCTAATAGCAGGTAAAAACACACTCCCACACCGGCCAGACTTTTAGATGGGAAGCTATCACCCGGCTGATTAGGGTTAATAATGGCATCGGCCTCAGGTAGGCTTTCACCAGCCAGATGATGATCCGTCACCAGCACCTTGATGCCACGTTCTTGGGCTGCCGCAACCCCTGCTATCGCAGCGATACCGTTATCGACGGTGAGCAAAAGATCAGGCTGATTGGCAGTGGGGATTTCATTCAATAACTCAGGGGTGAGACCGTAACCATGCACAAAACGATTGGGCACGATAAAGTCGATATTTTTCAGGCCCATGGCTTTAAGGCCACGAATTGCCAGCGCACAACTGGTGGCACCATCACTGTCAAAATCGGCAACAACAGTGATTTTCCACTGATTACTGAGTGCCTCAAGCAGTAAAGCAACGGCCTTATCCATGCCCAGCATCTGTTCGGGTCGGGGCAAGTCGGTGAGTGCAAAAAACAGGTTTTCTGCTTGTTGAATACCTCTGGCTGCCAACACCCGGCGCAGACACTCCGGCCAGTTGTCGGGCAGATTCTGCCAACCGCTGCTGTCGCGTTGTCTGATTTCAACCTGTTTCATAACCAGAATTGCCAACTTTTTAATGGTGTCAGCCGGTAGCAGCCCCACTCCGGCACGATGACTTTCAGCTCTTTTAACTGCCAATGCTTAAGTGCCTGAAACGCTGGTGTCAGCCAGTCCTGGCTAAAGGTCTCGATTTGCAGCTGCCAGTCCTGTTGTTTATCAAATACAATGACATGCATGGCATTGTCAGTGTTGATTTGTCCATACGTTGACGCATCAGGCAGAAAAAGCGAATGACTTTCTTCTGCCAGTTTTTTAAGCACTTCGTCACCACCCGACACATGCAGCCAGCGTTTTAAGTCAGGTAAAGTCCCCTGTCCCCAGAACCACAGACTGTTGATGGGCACTTTGCCTTGTGCTTCACGAGCCTGATTTTCTGGACAATCGAACAAGGCCATCTGTACTTCATTCCAAAGCCGTATCCAGTCTCGCTCCGTTGCACCTTTCGGCAGAAAACCGCTCACGGTTTGCCCATGCAAGCCTTCTAATTTACTGAACTCAACCTCTGCTGGCTGCTCGAGTTCCAGCAGCCATTGCTCTGACGTCAGCACCGTTAATCGTGCACCAAACTCGTCGAACAAACCTTGCACACGCTCACAGAGCGCCTGAGCTTCTTCCATAGAAATATCAAGGTCTTGGTAAAACAGACGCAGCTTGTCCCGATCTGGGTGCAGGTAGCAGGGGTCGGCACAAATACTGTTTGCTCTGCCACCTCGCAACGCCGCGAGAGGCAAAGAGTTTGAGCTGGAGGGTCGTGCTGAAAATAATTCAATCAACTGTTGATAATAACCCGCATCGTTAGCTTCAAACTGTGCTTTATTGAGCCAGCGATTGAGATTCGCGGGGATGAAACTGCGATTGATGTCGCTGGCAAAGAGAAATGCATAATCCGCTAGAACCAGTGTCAGACTGGTTCTACTCACCCGCCAGTACCTGACGGATAAACGGAATGGTCAGCTTGCGTTTCGCTTGCAGTGAGGCTTTATCGAGCCGTTGCAGCACTTGCATCAGTGCCGGCATATCACGGCCATAATGCCGAAGAAGATATTGCGCGACCTCTTCGCTCATGCTTAATCCACGGGATTGAGACTGCAGCATCAGAGCCTGCTGTTTCTGTTCATCACTCATATTGGTGAGCTGATAAACCAGCCCGGTGGCGAGTCGTGAACGCAGGTCAGGCAGTTCAATCGTCATATTGGCTGGGCTGTGTTCCGTTGCAACCAGCAGATGACCGTTCGTGTCATGCAGGCGGTTGAAGCAGTGGAATAAAGCCACTTCCCATTCTTTATGACCTGCAACGGCTTCCAGATCATCCAGACACAGTAAATCTGCCTGTTCCAGTGATTGCAAAACAGCAGGCTCTGCCGTGGCTATCAATTCTTCCATGGACAAATAAATGACACGGAAACCCAGTTGCTGAACTTTTTCGGCGCAGGCGATAAGCAGATGTGTTTTACCGGTTCCCACTTCACCTGAGAGGTATAAAAAATTCATGCTGTCAAGTGAACAGAAAGCGTCTAACGCCTGACTGGTTTCGGGTTTGGCGAACAGAAAGTTATCAAAACGATAAATTTCCTGTGGCGTCAGGCGCAAAGTTAACTGTGTTTGGGCAACGGACATCTAAATTAATAACTCAGGAATACAATTGGCTGCTGACATAACGCTGGTGAGCGTGGCGCAGCAATACCACGACAACGGCGGCGACCGGCAAGGCCAGTAACACACCGGTAAAACCAAATAACTGGCCGCCGGCCAGCACGGCAAAAATCACAGCCACCGGATGCAGTCCAATCCGCTCACCGACAAAACGCGGGGTCAGCAGCATCCCTTCGATCATTTGTGCCACGGTAAACACGATGGCGACATAGACCACTGGCAACCATTCACCAAACTGAAAAAACGCTGCCAGACCGGACAGGGCAATACCGACAATCAAGCCAAGATAGGGTACAAAACTGACGACACCGGCCACGACACCAAGCAATAAGGCCAATTCAAGACCAATAATACTCAGCCCGACCGTGTAGATGACGGCCAAAGCCAGCATCACCATCAACTGACCGCGAATAAATCCAGCCAGCATATCGTCACACTCCAGCGACATACTGATGAACTTCTCAGAATATCGACGAGGTAGCAGTTCACGAAAACGGGCAACCAAAAGATCCCAGTCACGCAACAGGTAAAACGTCAGAACCGGAATTAAGACGAGATTTCCCACCCATTGCAGTAACACCATGCCGGAACGCGTCATATAGCTGAACACGCCGCCAGCCACCTGTCCGACCTGTGACCAGTACTGGCTCAGGGCCTGTTTCAAGGTCTGCAGATTAAACACTTCGGTCGGTAAGCCAGCAGATATCAGCCACGGCTCGATGAGCTTCTGCGCTGTCGTCAGATAGTCCGGCAAATTGGTAAACAGCTTTGCCACCTGAGCGCTGAGCAACGGCAGCATAACGAGGAGCATAATAGCCATCGTGATGAACAGCACGCCGAATACCAGCGTCACCGAAGCCGTTCTCGACAGCTTCCAGGTTTCCAGCTTATCCACTAGCGGGTCGCCGAGATAAGCGAGCATTGCAGCGATAAAAAACGGCATCAACACCGGCGATAAATAATACAGCAGCCAACCGCTGACTAATGCCACTATCACCAGAAGCAGTTTATTAATGTCACTCATTGTTTTTGCTTGATCTGCCGCCATGCCCTTGCTCCCCATACCAGAACATATTCCGTGCCGCTGTTAATCACACTGGCTACAACCAGCCAGATTCCGATAGTGACTAACTGGTCTAATCCCTCAAACCACTGTTGATGAACAATAACAAGTAATACCAGTGCAATCTGCAGGGTCGTGTTGATCTTGCTGCTCCACAGCGGCGTTAAATCGAACTGCCCCACCTTGTAATGGTAAGCGAGCCCACCGCCGATGATAATGATATCGCGAGCCAATACCAGCCAGAGCAGCCACATGGGCAAGGCACCCAGCCAGGTCAAGGTGGCAAAACTTGCAACCAGCAGTAATTTATCTGCAATCGGGTCCAGAATTGAACCCAAGCGAGATTCCCAGTGGTAATGTTTCGCCAGAAAGCCGTCCAGGCCATCTGATATGCCTGCCACGGCAAATAAAATCAAAGCCAGCGCAAACTGCTCGGTGCCCAGTGCCCAGACGACCGGTGCAACCAGCACGATGCGCAGCATTGAAATCAGATTAGGTAAATCTTTCCAACTCAAGGGATTAACCGATAGTATTTGGCATCAGTGCCATCGGGCATATCTTGTTCCAGCAGCAGGTTTCCGACATTCAGCATACGCTGCAATACGGTTTCACTGCCCTGAAATGCAATATTCAAATCCAACTGTTGTTCACCCAGATTAGCGACCTGAATATCGGTAATCAGATCCAACTGATCCAAAAACTGCATCAGTCTATTGTAATCAGCAAAATTCATGACATTGCTGATCCGCAGATTCAGTCGTTGCCCTGGCTGACCACTCTCTACCCGCTGGGTATAACGCAGAGCGAGCTTATCAGCCAGCTTGCCAATACCTTGCGACAAGGCATCGTTAATCGTCCCCTGGGTCTGCCAACTTTCTGCCATATCAGACCCCATTGCCCGCCAGCGAATCGTGACCGATTCTGATTCCTGCTCAACCAAGGCAGTCAGAATAATATCTGCCTGATAACGTGAGGACGCATTTTCCAGCCCGGACTGATTGCTATCTTTGATGTCAATGGGCTTAACAGCGGCCTGATCCTGCAGATCCATCAGCGGCAGTAAAATCGGTAAACCTCGCGACTCGGCCGCTTTAGTCAAAGGCTGGATAATGCCAAGACTGTCCATTTCCAGCCCGACCATTGCGGACTCATCACTGGCATCAACACTGGCCCAAACGAGAATATCGGGACGGCTTTTACTCCAGATCGGCAACTGCAATTGCTGTATCGCCTGATTAACGGCATTGGCATCAAAACTCAACTTAAGCGCCAGTTGATCGGGCTGAGTCAGATCGTGATTGAGAATATTGGTACGCTGATACTCGTATTGCTGTACAAAGCTATTGGCATCAGCCAGTACTGACGATAAATCAGTCGCCCCCAATAAGCCCTCATTGCCCACCACTTTAAGCATAACCTGACGCAACAACGGTGATGCAAGCGCGCTACGTTCCGCTTCGTCACGACTACTGACAGGGGCCTCGGCCTGGTAAAGTGAGTTGACCTCAGCGGCGTTGCTGATAGTCGTCAAACTGAGCAAAATTAGGGCAATAAATAATCGGTGCATTGTGGTATTCTAACACGCTGTTTTCAACGTGTGACGACCTATGGACTGCGGCATCGGCAACCTCCGATAAGGCAGCTTCAACTAGGCTAATTTTTCAGGAATAGACCATGACCAATCGCGAAGATTCTTCTCGCACCTCTCTGAGTTATCGTGACGCCGGTGTCGATATCGAAGCCGGTAACGCATTGGTAGATCGCATCAAACCTCACGCTGCTAAAACCAAACGCCCAGGCGTAATGGCCGGATTGGGCGGCTTCGGCAGTTTGTTTGAACTGCCTTTAGACCGTTACAAAAATCCTGTGCTGGTTTCAGGCACCGACGGGGTAGGCACTAAATTACGCCTTGCGATCGAGTCTGGCATTCACAACACCATCGGTATCGACCTGGTTGCCATGTGCGCCAACGATATCGCCGTTCTCGGTGCCGAGCCGCTGTTCTTCCTCGATTATTACGCAACAGGCAAACTGGATGTTGATGTCGCAGAGTCTGTGGTTTCCGGTATTGCCGAAGGCTGTCTGCAGGCCGGCGCTGCTCTGGTGGGCGGTGAAACGGCTGAGATGCCAAGCATGTACGAAGAAGGCGATTACGATCTGGCGGGCTTCTGTGTTGGCGTTGTTGAAAAAGACGGCGTCATTGATGGCAGCAAAGTCGCCGCTGGTGACAAATTGATCGGCCTTGCCGCTTCCGGTCCACACTCTAATGGCTACTCACTGATCCGCAAAATTCTCGAGCGCAGCGGTGAGTCACTGGATAGCGCTTTTGATGGTGCGACCTTGGGTGAAAAGCTACTGGCACCAACAAGAATCTACGTTAAGTCATTACTCCAACTTAATGAAAAAATTAACATTCACGCCTTGTCACATATTACCGGTGGCGGCCTGTTAGAAAATATTCCACGTGTTCTTCCTGACGGTGTTAAAGCCGTAATTGATGCTAACAGTTGGCAGCGTCCGGCGGTCTTTGACTGGTTGCAGCAACAGGGCAATGTTGAAGATATGGAAATGTACCGTACCTTCAATAACGGTATCGGCATGGTGGTGGTCGTGGCGGCGGAACAAGCAGATGCTGCTCTCGCCCTGTTAAGAGACGCGGGTGAGCAAGCGAGCCTGATTGGACAGATTGAAAGCAAAGCAGCAGCTGACGAAACTGTGGAAATCAATCGCTGATGACCCAAAACAATACTAAAGCCCGGCTGGTGATCCTGATCTCCGGCCGCGGCAGTAATATGCGTTCAATCCTTGAAGCAACACAGGCCGGTTCGCTTGATGTCGATATAAGTGCCGTTATCAGTAACCGTCCTGATGCCGCTGGCCTCGCTTTCGCTGCTAAGGAAGGCATTGCTACTGCCGTTATTGACCACAAACAATTCGATAGCCGCGAGCAGTTTGATGAAGCATTGGCCGCAAAGATTGATGACTATCAGCCTGACTTTGTCATTCTCGCGGGCTTTATGCGTATTCTGACAGAAGGCTTTGTCAGCCACTTTGCTGGTCGTTTGATCAATATTCACCCTTCCCTGTTGCCCAAATTCAAAGGCCTGCATACTCACCAGCGAGCGATTGATGCCGGTGAGACCGAGCATGGCGCCAGTGTGCATTTCGTCACAGCGGAACTGGATGATGGTCCGGTAATATTGCAGGCCAAAGTGCCGGTACTCGCAGATGATAATGCCGACACACTCGCAGCACGGGTGCTGGAACAGGAACATTTTCTCTACCCTGCTGCCATACAGAAACTGGTATCGCAACAAACGGAATAACTATGCTCAGACTGTTCAGCTATATCCTGCTCATCGGTTTTTCACATGCAGCATTCGCCACGGATATACCTGACTTTTCTGCCAACTACCTGGTCAAGCTCAACGGCATTCAGGCTGGTGAACTCAAGCGTACGTTGACGACGGAAGATAACGGTCAGCGTCGCTTCAGTTCAGTGTCTCAGGCTATGGGCGTCTTCTCCTTTTTTAAACCCGATGTCATTGAAGAAAGCAGCGTCTGGACTCTGGAAAAAGGCCGCGTTACGCCTCACGAGTATCTGTATCTGCGCACCGGCGGTAAAAAAGAAAAATACCTGCAGATGTTGTTTGACTGGCCGAACAAACACGTCAGCATTGATGACAAAGAACACCCTTGGCAATTAAAAATCAAAAAGGGCGTACTCGATAAACTCGTCTACCAGATCAGCCTGATGCATGATCTGGACAAAGGTATTGAGCAGATTGATTATCGCATTGCTGATGGCGGCCGCCTCAAAACTTACACTATTCATGTGCTCGGTACTGAGACTATCACCACACCGCTAGGGAAAATCGAAACCGTCAAGCTCACCCGTCAGCGTGAAAAACCCAATGAACGGGAAACCACTCTCTGGTGTGCACCGGCGCTGAATTATCTGCCGGTCAAACTGGAGCATATCGAAGACGACACCGTATTTACCGCCCTGTTACGTCGCCTCAGCGGTATTGAGTCTGAACACGCCTTCACGCCCCTACAACCTGCCAGTGCCCTCAAAGAGCCATGACCAAAAAAGCATTCCGCATTATTGACGAAGCCATGCCCTTTAAAGGCTTTTTTAATGTCAAAACCTATACGCTGCAACATACCCTGTATGCCGGTGGCTGGAGCCAGCCGATTCAGCGTGAAGTCTTTCACCGAGGCAATTGTGTCGGGATTCTGCTTTACGATCCTAAACTCGATGAAGTCGTCATTATTGAACAATTCCGTGCAGGCGCCGTGCTTACTGAAAAACAGGAAGATGCCTGGCTGCTGGAAATTGTCGCCGGCGCGATGGAAGACGGCGAAACTGCGGAAGAAGTGGCGCGTCGTGAAGCCCTTGAGGAAGCGGGTTGTGAAATTGGGGAAATACTCAAAATCAATGAGTTTTTCACCTCTCCCGGAGGAACTTCAGAATGCCTGGAATTATTCTGCGGCAAAGTTGATGCCAGCCAGATTGGCGGCATTCACGGTCTCGATCACGAAGATGAAGATATTGCCGTCAGTACAATGAAATTTGATGAGGTTTGGTCATTGCTGCAGCAAGGCCGCATCGTCTCCGCCATCCCGATCATCGCTATTCAGTGGCTGTATATAAATCGCGACCAACTTCGTCAGCGCTGGACCTAAAACTCCAGCGGTTTGCGCCCGGCACGCCGTCTCAGCCAGCCCACCGCTTTATTTACCGACGGTTTCTGAATCAACCAGCGTTCGAACCGGTATTTCCCCGGGAAGTTCAGTAGCAGTACACCAATCAATAAGGTCAGCAGGCCCTGCCCCGGTAATACCAGCATAGCCAGCCCCAGTAGCACAAACACTATACCGAACAGGTTTTTCACCAACAGCACCAGCCAGCGGATGATGACGTGGCGTTCGGCCCACGGTGCAGGCTGCCGTTTACTCTCGGTGAAATAATCATATGGAATCCTTACCACCAGGAACGGGATAAGGAATAAGGAAGCGACAAAGGAAAACAGGGAAATCAGCCCCAAGCTTAACAGCAGGCTCGGATTTCCCCATATCGCATCAAACAGATTTTGCAATGCCGTCATTGGCGAGCCACTAATCGTCCGTTTAAGCCTTGCATCAACTCTCTGGGTTGATCCGGTAGCTGACTTGCATATGGTGCATGGCACCCGGCGCCACAATCACGCTGTTGGCGATCGCATTGGCCGTTTCTACGCAGATAAACTGCTCATAATCTTCTGCTGACATATCATTCAGGTTTGCCGCTTTATCCCACGGATTCCAGACAACAAAATTGTCGGCACCCTGATGTTCGATTTCAATGCGGCGTTTCAGAGCCGGATCAACAATCGCGACTTTCGTCGGTGCATTGAGATAAACACGATCAGTTTCCTGCTCAGCAGTCACATCCCCCGCCTGCTTTTGTTTCGCAAACCCCTGGGTTTTATCCAGATAATCGATGCCATCCAGACCACTTACACGTGTCAGCTTAATATCGCCGACGCGGAAATAGCTATGCAGGGCTTTAGATACACTGAAAGGAATCTCACCTTTATTCTCGGTTGTCAGCGAAATATTCAGCTGATCACCGATTTGAATTTTCTTACGCAGGCGGAATTCACTCGGCCACCATTGCTTGCTGGTCGCCGTGGACTCAAGGCCCAGCGTGATTTCAACATTATCATCATGCAATTGGCTGTCGAGCACATCCCAGAACAGATTACGTGCAAAGCCATGCGCCTGACGGCCAAGACTGCCCGGATCATCACCAAACCATGGCCAACACAAAGGTACACCGCCGCGAATGGCTTTACCCTGTTGATAAATGGCTTTCTGGCTCAGGTAGAACAAATCATGTTCAGCTTTGGCCGGTTTGAAGGACAACATCTGACCGCCATACAAGGCAACCTTGGCTTGTGCTTTTGCCGTTGCCACTTCAATCAGCGGCATGCCTGATGGGCCTTCTACAAAACGGACTTTGTCTTCGCGCCCAAAAATGCGGTTTAAAGTAGCTAAATCCTGCATATTCGTATTCCCAGACAAAAAAGACGGGCCTTACGCCCGTCTTTCCTTAGACATTGGGGTAACTGAAAAAATCAGTTAATCCGCTGCTTTGCTTAATGGTGGTGACCACCTTCACCGTGAACATGACCGTGCTCCAGTTCTTCCTGGGTCGCTTCACGGACTTCACGGATAGTCACATCAAAATTCAGATGCACACCAGCCAATGGATGGTTACCGTCAACAGTAACTGTGTCTTCTTTGACTTCAACGACAGTGACCAGAACGGGACCTTGCTCAGTTTCAGACTGGAACTGCATACCCACTTCAACACTGTCAACACCGCTGAACAGTTCACGCGGCACTTCCTGCTTCAGTTGTTCATGGCGCTCGCCATAGGCATTTGCCGGTTCGATGCTGGCCTGAACCTCATCACCCGCTTCTTTACCCAGAAGTGCATCTTCCAGACCAGGGATAATGTTGCCTGCACCGTGCAAGTATGCCAGCGGGCCTGCACCTTCAGAACTATCGATGACGCTACCGTCGTTGTCTTTCAGGGTGTAATCGATAACGACAACAGCATTCTCTGCAACTTTCATTGAATTTCCTCACTTAGATTTTGGATTACAGCTGCAGCGTAGACACTACAACTCAAGGGCTATGACACCGCAGGTTTGGCCAGGCCACATCATCTGCAGGACTTCATCAAGTCCAATACACCAGCGGTATTGTCAGTAGCGTTATTTCAGCCCAACTGACAGATAGCCTCTCTAAACTGACAGGCAAATGATGACGGATTTATGACAATTTGACTAGTCAGTGTTGTTGGCGGGCGCTTTCTCAGTGCCATCAATTACCGGTGTCATCTTTGTTTCCGAGGGTTCAGGCAATGTTTCGCGACACAGATAGCTATCTCGCGATTCGCGCATTTCCGATACACTATCGAGTCGATATCGCTCGTATTGCTGACCAAAGAGCGATATTTTACCATTAAAAGCCGTTCACCTACGACCCGCCATGAGCCAACTCATTCTATTTAACAAGCCTTTCGATGTGCTGACCCAGTTCACTGACGCTGAAGGTCGCCATACGCTGAAAGACTTCATTGATATCAGCAATATCTACCCGGCTGGCCGCCTCGATCGCGACAGTGAAGGCCTGGTTTTGTTGACCGATGACGGTTCACTGCAACACCTCATTGCTAACCCGCGCTTTAAACTGACAAAAACTTACTGGGTTCAGGTTGAAAACATACCGGCAGCATCAGCGTTGGATCAGTTACGTCAGGGTGTGGCACTCAAAGACGGAACAACCCGTCCTGCAGAAGTTAAAGCTATCGAAGCGCCGACAATCTGGCCTCGTACCCCACCGATACGTGAACGCAAAGCCATTCCAACGCAGTGGCTTGAACTCTCCATCAGCGAAGGCCGTAACCGCCAGGTACGCAGAATGACAGCGGCGATAGGTCATCCTACCCTGCGCTTGATTCGCGTAGCTATTGGCAACTGGTCACTGGAAGGACTCGAGCCCGGCCAATGGCGAGCGATTCCCGAAGCAGACGTGATAAAATGGCGCGATGATTTGGAAACCAAGAACAACCGTGGCCGCCGTTATCGAACACAATCAGCAGTTCCTGCTGGTCGAGGAAGAAATCAACGGCAAAATGACGCTCAATCAACCGGCAGGTCATCTCGAACCCGACGAAAGCCTGATCGACGCCGTCATTCGTGAAACCCAGGAAGAAACCGCCTGGCAATTTAAACCGGAGGCTCTGGTCGGTATCTACCGTTGGGTACATCCCATTAAGGGGGATACCTATATCCGCTATTGCTTTTCCGGTGATGTGACCCAACATGATCCTGAACAGGAACTGGATGGCGATATCCATCGCGCTTTATGGCTAACGATGGAAGAGCTCAAAGCGCGGCTGGATGATCACCGCAGCCCGCTGGTGCTGCAATGCTTTGAGGATTACCTCGCTGGTCACCGCTACTCATTAGATTTATTGCGTAATTAAACAACTATGGCAGAAAACAAAAAAGTCGTCGTCGGTCTGTCCGGCGGAGTAGATTCATCCGTTGCCGCCCTGCTGCTCAAAGAACAGCACGGTGAAGTCGAAGGCCTGTTTATGAAAAACTGGGTCGACTTTGCCGATGAAAGTGAATGCACTATCGAAGAAGATCGCAAAGATGCCATGTCGGTTGCCGAGACGGTGGGCATCAACTTCAACGAAGCCAACTTCGCGATGGAATACTGGGACTATGTCTTCAAACACTTCCTCGATGAATACCGCGCCGGCCGCACGCCCAATCCCGACATTCTGTGTAACCGTGAAATCAAGTTCAAAGCGTTTCTTGACCATGCCATGGAACTTGGCGGCGTATTAATTGCGACCGGTCACTATGCCCGTGTTGAAGAGCGTGACGGTAAATTCCACCTGCTTAAAGGTCTGGATAACAATAAAGACCAGAGTTACTTCCTCTACACCTTAGGCCAGAAGCAACTTTCCCGTACCCTGTTCCCACTCGGTGAACTGCCGAAAACCGAAGTGCGCGAGATTGCTGAAAAAGCGGGGTTTATTAACCACGATAAAAAAGACAGTACCGGTATCTGCTTTATCGGTGAACGTCAGTTCCGTGAGTTTCTGAGCCGCTATATTCCCGCTCAACCGGGTGATATGCGTACGCCTGAAGGCGAGTACATTGGCGAACATGCGGGCTTGATGTATTACACCTTGGGTCAACGTCAGGGGCTTGGTATCGGTGGCCGTAAAAACAGCACTGGTGAACCGTGGTTTGTCGCCGGCAAAGATATGGAAAGCCGCACCCTGTATGTGGTTCAGGGTGATCACCCATGGCTATGGAGCCAGAGTTTAAAAGCCGAACAGCTGTCCTGGGTAGCGGGTGAAGCACCGCAGCTGCCTTGCCGTGCCGCTGCCAAAACACGTTATCGCCAACCAGATCAGCCCTGCACCATCAGCCGTGATGAAAACGGGCTAATCCATGTTGAGTTTGATGACAAGCAACGTGCGGTAACACCGGGACAATCTGTCGTCTTTTATCAAGGCGATGATTGTCTGGGTGGTGGGATTATCGTTTCCACCGACGCGCCTGGGATTCATCCATGAGTATTTCAGAACGCGATCGCGACAGAACCATTGCATTGGCTGCCATTGTGCAGGCCTGTACTCAGGTTCAGCAAATTGCAGAAACCGGTCAGGGTGATAGCACTGTCATACAACCACTATTACAAAGCCTGCTGGTTGAAAATGCCCCAAACACCGAAGCCGTGTATGGCGGCCTGAGTTCGCTTAAATCCGGTATCCGAGAGCTCAATCAGCAGCTCTCCAAGAAAAAACAGCAAAAAGACGTTGTCTTGCTGCGCTATGTGATCAGCCTGCTACATCTGGAACGTCAACTCGCCAAACACCCGGAAATGATGGATATCATCAGCCGTGAGCTGGAGCAGGTACCGCAGCAAGTCGATTACTTCGGTGACATCATGTCAGCCCAGGTGATCGCCCGCTTTGCCGATATTTACCACCGCACACTGAGTGAACTCAAACCACGGATTCAGGTATTCGGCGACCCCGGCCATCTGCAACAACCTGATAGCGTGAATAAAATACGCGCCCTGTTATTATCAGGGATACGTGCAGCTGTACTCTGGCGGCAAAAAGGCGGTCGCCGCTGGCAATTTCTATTTCAAAGCGCAAAAATTCTGGCTACGGCCGAAGCACTTTATTCAGCCAGCTGACGTAAAGCGTGCCTGCTAAAGTAGAGAAAAGCGGCTGTAGACAGCCCTGCTGAAGCGAAGATCATGCACATCACCACAATCTGATAATGCGCTGCCACAATGGGGGATACGCCTGACAAAATCTGTCCGGTCATCATGCCGGGTAAAGAAACCAAGCCCACGGCCAACATCCCGTTTATCGTTGGAATAAACGCTGCCTGAAAAGCCTCACTACGCGCTTTTTCAAATTCCAGCCCACGTGACAGTTCAGTGCTGAGACGCTCTACCGCCAGACTGACACTGTTCATCGCATTGGCAAAGATCATTCCCGCCAATGGGATCATGTAGCGTGGTTCAAACCACGGCTCAAGCTCGATTACGGCCTGAGTAACCAACATCAGCGTTAATCCACCGCCAAGCAGAATGCTGACAAAGGCCTGCCTGTAAAGCCGTATACGCAAATGCTTGACCGTGCCTAATGCTATCCAGCTGGCCGCCGTAACCATAATCAACATCACGACCGTCACTATCCACGCCCGTTCAGCAGCGAAAATCGTCGTCAGGATATAGCCGACCAATAGTAACTGGATCAGCATTCTGACAATGGCATACAGCGCATGCCCGGCCTGCAATGACCAGCGCCACATAATGCCGAGCACCACCAACACCGGCACAAAGGCCAGCGCCAGATTAAAGGGTGAAATAATTTGTATCGTTTGGTTCATCGTTCTCAGCAATAAAAAAGGCCGTTTCCCGTAAAGAAAACAGCCTTTTCATTTCAGCTCACGTTGAGATTAACTCGCTGCGCGGCGGTACTCATCCAACTCGTTAAAGTTGAGGTAACGGTAGATCTCAGCGGCCATCGGTTGAATACCCGCCACCGCTTCCAAATATTCTGCAACCGTTGGCAGTTTACCTAAACTTGCCACAACCGCAGAGAGCTCCGCAGAAGCCAGATAGACATCCGCATTATTACCCAGACGGTTCGGGAAGTTACGTGTTGAGGTCGAGACCACTGTCGCATTATCAGCAACACGGGCCTGGTTACCCATACACAGCGAACAGCCCGGCGTTTCGGTACGTGCACCCACACGGCCGAAAGTGCTGTAAACACCCTCCTCGGTCAACTGATGTTTATCCATCTTGGTCGGTGGTGCAATCCACAGTTTGACCGGCAGACTCTTCATATTTTCCAGAACCTTACTGGCAGCACGGTAGTGACCGATATTGGTCATACAGGAACCGATGAAGACCTCGTCTATATTCGCGCCCTGCACTTCTGACAGCGGCTTGATATCGTCCGGGTCATTCGGACAGGCTAGCAACGGTTCTTTGATTTCGTTCAGATCAATCTCGATTACCGCAGCGTATTCAGCATCGGCATCCGGCTCCAGCAGTTCAGGGTTCGCCAGCCACTCTCTCATCGAGTCGATACGACGCTGCAACGTGCGAGCATCCTGATAGCCTTCGGCAATCATCCATTCCATCAAAGAAATATTGGAGTTCAGGAATTCGATAATCGGCTCTTTATTAAGACGAACAGTACAACCGTTGGCGCTACGCTCAGCGGATGCGTCAGACAATTCAAATGCCTGCTCCACTTTCAGATCCGGCAAGCCTTCAATTTCCAGCACGCGGCCGTTGAAGATGTTCTTCTTGCCTTTTTTCTCAACCGTCAGCAGACCCTGCTGAATTGCTGCATACGGGATGGCATTAACCAGGTCACGTAGGGTGATGCCAGGCTGCATTTCACCTTTAAAACGAACCAGAACAGATTCGGGCATATCCAAAGGCATTACACCCAATGCCGCACCAAACGCAACCAGACCAGAACCGGCCGGGAAGCTGATACCAATCGGGAAACGGGTATGCGAGTCACCACCGGTACCAACGGTATCAGGCAGGATCATACGGTTCAGCCAAGAGTGAATAATGCCATCGCCCGGACGCAACGACACACCGCCGCGGGTGCTGATAAAGTCGGGCAATTCATGCTGCAGCTTGATATCAACCGGCTTCGGATAAGCGGCGGTATGACAGAAAGACTGCATCACCAGGTCGCTTGAAAAACCAAGGCAGGCCAGCTCTTTCAGTTCATCACGGGTCATTGCACCGGTGGTGTCCTGAGAACCGACAGTGGTCACTTTCGGTTCACAGTAGGTATTCGGACGGACACCTTCGACGCCACAGGCACGGCCAACCATTTTTTGCGCCAGAGTAAAGCCTTTACCGGTATCAGTCGGATCAACCGGGCGCACAAACACATCTGAAGGCCCCATGCCCAGCGTTTCACGGGCTTTATCGGTCAGGCCACGGCCAATGATCAGCGGGATACGACCGCCGGCACGGACTTCATCTGCCAAAGTGGTCGGACGCATGGTGAACTCACTGATGGTCTCACCAGCCTCGTTAACGATCTTGCCTTCGTATGGGTAGATGGTAATGACATCGCCCATTTCCATTTTCTGAACATCGCACTCTATCGGCATAGCGCCTGAGTCTTCAGCAGTATTGAAGAAGATAGGGGCGATATTGTTACCCAGGATAATGCCGCCCTGACGTTTGTTAGGGACAAACGGAATGTCACGGCCCATATGCCAAAGCACAGAGTTAATCGCTGATTTACGGGAAGAGCCAGTGCCGACTACGTCACCGACAAAGGCCAGCGGGTGACCTTTTTCTTTCAACTTTTCGATAAGCTCTAAACCATCTGGCATTTTGCTTTGCAGCATGGCTTTGGCATGCAGAGGGATATCCGGACGACTCCAGGCTTCAACAGCCGGTGATAAATCATCGGTGTTGGTTTCGCCCGGCACTTTAAAGACCGTCAGCGTAATTTTTTCTGCCAATTTAGGGCGCGAGGTAAACCATTCTGCCTCAGCCCAGGATTGCAGCACACGCTTGGCGTTCTCGTTGCTTTGTGCTTTTTCAACTACATCGTGGTAAGCATCGTAGACCATCAGTGTTTTACACAGGGCCTTTTCCGCAGCTGATGCCGTTTCTTCGATATCCAGCAGCTCAATCAGGGATTGAACGTTATACCCTCCCATCATGGTGCCGAGCAGTTCAGTCGCACGAACCGGTGAAATCAATCCACATTGAACATTGCCTTTCGCAATATCAGTCAGGAAACCGGCCTTAACATAGGCAGCCTGATCGACACCGGGTGGAACGCGGTGAATCAGCAAATCCAACAAGGCTTCGCTGTTGTCATCACCGGCTTTGAGCAGTTCGACCAAGGTAGAAACCTGTTCTGCATCAAGTGGTAACGGTGGCAGGCCCTGTTGGGCACGTTCTTCGACATGAGATTGATATTCGGTCAGCACGGATGGACACCCCAGAAAGTTTCAGAATCAAACGCAGGCATTTTACCTTAAAGCATCTGGACACGGCGAACTCTGATATAATTTCGCTCACTTTTCTAACTAAGTTTTATCGGAGTATTCATGGATTTAACCGCTTTAACCGCGATTTCGCCGGTTGATGGTCGTTATGCTGGCAAAACCGAAGCTTTGCGCCCGTTTTTCAGTGAATATGGGTTACTGCGTGCCCGCGTTGAAGTCGAACTGCGCTGGCTGCATCTGCTGGGCAATAATGCCGACATTCAGGAAGTACCCAAACTGAGCAGTGAAGCGGAATCATTTATTAATGACATGATTGCCAACTTCTCTGTTGCAGACGCTGAAGAAATTAAAGAGATCGAACGTACGACCAATCATGACGTCAAAGCCGTCGAATACTTCATCAAAAATAAATTCAAAGCCAATGCCGAACTGAATGCGGTCAGTGAGTTTGTGCACTTCGCCTGCACCTCGGAGGACATCAACAACACCGCCTACGGCATCATGCTGAAAAATGCCCGCGAGCAGGTCATTCTTCCGGAAATGGACAACGTTATTGCCGCCATTCGTAAACTGGCGCAGCAGCATGTTGATACACCGATGATGTCCCGCACCCATGGTCAGCCTGCCTCGCCAACAACCCTGGGTAAAGAACTGGCCAACGTTGTCCAGCGTCTGGAACTACAACGCACGCATGTCGCCGCTGTATTGCTCTATGGCAAAATGAACGGCGCTGTCGGTAACTACAATGCGCACTATGCTGCCTACCCGGAAGTTGACTGGCCTATGATGGCTCATGCCTTTGTCACCGGACTGGGTCTGCGCTGGAATAAATTCACCACCCAGATTGAGCCGCATGACTACATGGCGGAGCTGTTCCAGGCGATGATTCGCTTCAACACGGTGTTGATTGATTTATGCCGTGACACCTGGAGCTATATCTCTATCGGTTATTTCAAACAGAAAACCGTTAAAGGTGAGATCGGTTCATCGACCATGCCTCACAAGGTCAACCCGATTGACTTTGAAAATGCCGAAGGCAACCTGGGAATCGCCAATGCCGTGTTTGATCATCTGGCGATGAAACTGCCAATCTCACGCTGGCAGCGTGACCTGACTGACTCCACTGTATTACGCAATCTCGGCGTTGGTTTTGCTCACTCTGTGTTGTCTTACAGCTCAGCACTGAAAGGTATCAGTAAACTGGATCCGGCCCCGGAAGTGATGGCGGCCGATCTTGATGCTAACTGGGAACTGCTGGCAGAACCGATTCAAACCGTTATGCGTCGCTACGGCATTGAAAACCCGTATGAAAAACTCAAAGACCTGACACGCGGTCAAAGAGTAAACAAGCAAATCATGCAGGACTTCATTGATGGTCTCGATATGCCGGAAGAAGCCAAAGCCAGTCTGAAGGCAATGACCCCTGCTACCTATCTCGGTAATGCTGCTGAGCAGGCAAAAAACGGCTAGGTACACGAAATGACAGACGTGATCCCGACTGACAGCAAAGTCATGACTTTTGACAGTCGGGATCAGGCTGCCACACTGGCCTCTGAACTCATCGACACAGCCCGTCAGGAAATCTGCTTTTTCGGGCCGGTAATCGATCCAGTGTTATTCGACAATGATGTCGCTATCAGCAAACTCAGTGAATTTGCGCGTCGTAGTCAGCGTACCCGCTTGCGTATTCTTGTTCATGATACACAGCGCAATGTCATAGACAGCCATCGCCTGTTACCACTGGCACAACGTCTGACCAGTCATATTCAGATTCATACGACACACCCCAAGCATCAGGCACAGCGTTCTTTATTTATGCTGGTTGATCGCAGAGCCTACTTGTATTGCCCCAACGCTGAGCGTTACCAGGGGCGCGCAGAAATACAAGCAGCCGCCTTTGCACGAGACTTGCAGCAGCAATTTGAGGAACTCTGGAATCACAGTCGTCCCGACATCAATACAAGGCGGTTGAGCCTATGAAGAGCGCTTTAATTCATAGCCTGGCAGTACTGGCGTTGCTTTTTGTTGGGAACATTCAGGCAGAGAGCAGCATCCACACGCTGCAACTCAAACACCGACTAGCCAGCGAAGTATTGCCGCAGATCGAGGCATTCTTGCCGCCTACAGCGACTGTACGTGCTTTTGAAGGCACACTGATTCTGAAATCCGACCGCGCCACCCTTGCCAATGTGCAACAGTTATTGGAAAAACTCGATACCCCACTGCAAAACCTGCTGATCACTGTCATGCGCAGTAATCATGTTTTAAGCCATCAACGTGGTGGCAGTACACAAATCGGTGTGGAAGCCGCTGACGATGTCCGTGCTTCAGTTGGTATAAATCGCTGGTCTACCCATGGTCAGCTCGATGACAATCAACATTATCAGGCTCGTGGCCTCGCAGGCCAACCGGTTTCGATCAATCTCGGCGAGATGGTGCCACAACAACAGCAACTGGTGTTTCTGAGTCATCACGGAATTGCTATCGAACAGCAAACCCGCTACATCAGCACCGCTAATGGCTTCCAGGCTCTCCCCTACCTCTTAGCCAATCAGCAAGTCAGGGTTGAAATTCATCCTTTCTTTAGTAAGCTGTCGCGGGTTGATCATGACATCCGCAGCAGTGAAGTCATTAGCAGCGTTAGCGGGCAACTCGGAGAGTGGTTGGAAATCGGGCGCATTGAAGACAGTGCGACACTCGATAACGACGGGGTCACCACGTATCGAAGCCATGAACAGCAAAGCCAGATCCTGTATCTGAAAATCGAATTATCCAATTAAATTAAGAGCAACTATGAATGTGAAAGAAGCGATCGTCAGCCGACGATCTGTGAAGCACTATGACCCTGAGCATCAGATGACTGATGCCGAAGTTATTGAACTGATGGAACATGCCATTCTGACGCCCACGGCATTCAATCTTCAGCATTGGCGCTTTGTCAATGTGGTCGATAAAGACAAACGTGAGCAGATCCAGAAAGCAAGCTGGGGGCAGTCTCAGGTCACCGAAGCATCGATGCTACTGGTGCTGTGCGCTGATTTAAATGCCTGGGAAAAAAATCCACGCCGCTACTGGCAAAATGCGCCCAAGGAAGTGCAGGATTTCATGCTACCGGCGATAGAGAATTACTACACCAATCATCATCAGGGTATGCGTGATGAATGTTTCCGTTCATCCAGCCTCGCCGCCATGACTATCATGCTGATGGCAAAAGAAATGGGCTACGACTCCTGCCCGATGGACGGCTTTGACTTCGATCAGGTCGCCCGCATTATCAATTTGCCCCACGATCACATCATTACGATGATGATTACCATCGGTAAACCGCTTCAACCAGCACGACCACGTGCAGGCCAACTGCCGCTGGAAGAAGTCTTGTTTACTGACCAGTTTCCAACAGCGGACTGAGCAAACTAGATAATTGGAGGGGGCGCTTCAGATACACAGTTGCGCCCTTTTCTTTTTGACATATACAGCGCGCGATCGGCGCGTTGCATAAAGCTCTCAACACCCTCTGACGGCACATAACGTGCGACACCGAATGAGAGAGTAATCTGCCCCAGCGCCTCCTGCGTATCCTTACGCTGAATGCGTTTAGAGCTCACTTCCTGGCGGATATTATCAGCCAGCCCCTTGGCATTCTGCAGACTGGTATTGAGCAGGATGATGGAAAACTCTTCACCGCCATAGCGCGCTACCAAATCACGACCTTTCACACTGTCTTTCAGTGTATTGGCGATGACTTTAAGTACCTGATCACCGACCAGATGGCCGTGCTTGTCATTAATCTCTTTGAAATGGTCCAAGTCACAGAACAAAAGGCAGACATCCAGACCGCTGCCATCTGCATCCTGAGTGACTTTGTTCACCAAATCGTCAAAGGCTTTGCGGTTAGCAAGGCCTGTTAGGGTATCGGTCTTGGCTTCACGCTTGCTCTGCTCCAGCTCTTTCTTGAGCTTATTGACCTCAACCATTGCCGTATTGAGCCGTTCAGTCAGCAGTTCACCGTTATTGATAGCCAAGCGCGTTTCAGCCAGCAATTCGTCAACCGCCTCATGGATCTGCTGCGGCGACATTCCGTGATGAACCTTGCTGAGTAGCGTGTTGAGATGCTGATTAATCTTGTCGTTGTGCGCAACACTGCTACAGACAAAATTAACGACTTCTTTGAGAACCCTTGCCAGTTCCAGCCTGAGCTCAACCACTTCTTTTCGATCTTTGGCGACGTTGAAGAATTGGTCATGCAAGGCCTTACACTGGGCTTCAGTTATCAGTGGATTTGCGGCCAGCATGGCCTGGAGTTGCTCCGACAGCTTGGCATTGCTGCCGGAGACATGCTCATACCAAACGGCATAATTATCGGGCGTCATTGGCACACCGTGCTTACGCATCAGTGGCAATGCCAAGCGCATATATTCCGCTGCTTTATCCGATAATTCGTCGTAGTCCATTGACTGCTACCTCAATTCACTTTTTAACGTTTTTTATTGCCAGCAATTTTCAAACGTAAGGCATTCAGCTTGATAAAGCCTTCTGCATCTTTCTGATCATAAGCGCCAGCATCATCTTCAAAGGTAGCGATGGATTCATCAAACAGGCTGTCTGTCTCAGACGCACGGCCAACCACAACAACATTGCCTTTGTAGAGTTTGACTCTAACAACACCATTCACAGTTTTCTGTGATTCATCAATCATTGCCTGCAACATCACGCGTTCTGGCGCCCACCAGTAGCCGTTGTAGATCAACTTGGCGTAGCGTGGCATCAATTCATCTTTCAGATGCGCCACTTCGCGATCCAGCGTCAACGACTCAATGGCACGATGCGCTCTCAGCATGACGGTACCCGCAGGGGTTTCGTAGCAACCACGTGACTTCATACCAACATAGCGGTTTTCAACGATATCGAGACGACCGATACCGTTGGCTCCAGCCACTTTGTTCAGGTAAGCCATGACGGTCGCCGGTGACATACGTTCGCCGTTAATGGCAACAATATCGCCTTGCTCGTAGCTCAGTTCCAGATAGGTGGCTTCATCCGGCGCATTTTCCGGTGACACTGACCAACGCCACATAGACTCTTCAGGCTCTGCCCAAGGATCTTCCAGAATGCCGCCTTCGTAAGAAATATGTAGCAAGTTCGCATCCATGGAATAAGGCGATTTCTTGCCTTGTTTCATTTCAACAGGAATGCCGTGCTGTTCAGCATAGTCCAGCAGTTTCTGGCGAGACAGCAGATCCCATTCACGCCATGGTGCAATGACTTTAATGCCTGGATTCAAAGCATAGGCACCCAGTTCGAAACGTACCTGGTCGTTACCCTTACCAGTTGCACCATGAGACACGGCTTCAGCGCCAGTTTCCTTGGCGATTTCAACCAGACGCTTGGCAATCAACGGACGGGCAATTGACGTACCCAGCAGGTATTCACCTTCGTAAATAGCGTTGGCACGGAACATTGGGAATACATAGTCACGGGCAAACTCTTCGCGCAGATCTTCGATAAAGATCTCTTTGATGCCCAGAGATTTTGCCTTGGCACGCGCCGGCTCGACTTCTTCGCCCTGCCCCAGATCGGCAGTGAAGGTCACTACTTCAGCATCGTATTTATCTTGAAGCCATTTCAAAATAACCGATGTATCCAGGCCACCTGAATAGGCCAGTACGACTTTATTAATCTTCGACATGGGTCACTTATATTCCTGTAATTGACGCCTGCTTGACCTTGACGATGCATGAAATCGTTATCGGTTGCTCAGGTCGTTTCTTGAGTAAAAAATGAGGCGCTATTGTATCAAAAACCGCGCAAAGCCAGCACTTCTTTCACTGCCTGACGCTGGTTGCCTTTACAACTGATAAGACGCGGTGCATCAAGATAGCGCAGGCGAAAGCCGAGCTGTTTATACAGCTTCTTAACACGGTCAGTCGCCTGATTGGACAATACAACTGGGCCCGGCTGTTGGCTTAACCATTCCGCCAGTCTGATCTGATCATCCCAGCTAAAGCCTTGTTGAGAGTATTGATGAAACGGTGTGTCATACGGTGGGTCAGCATAGATAAAATCATCGTCACGGATATCCAGCACTTCAAAATCCTGGTTGCTGAATTCCCACTGCGACAAAACAGGCTGGTAATGCGTGAAATCGTCCTGATAGTTGATGGTTTTGTAACGACCAAAAGGGACGTTATAACCGCCTTTTTTATTGAACCGACACAATCCGTTATAGCCGGTACGGTTCAGGTAATAAAACAGCTGCGCAGCCATTAACCGGGAAGCAGGATCACCATTCAGGCGATTAAAGGTTTCACGGCTTTTGTAATAAACCTGCTCGTTATTGACCATTTCCATATCAATCTCCAGCCCCTGTTTGAGATGCTGGTAGAAGTTAATCAACGCTGGATTGAGATCATTTAACAAAGCACGCTCGGGATTCAGACCCAGCGCGACAGATAAGCCACCACAGAAGGGTTCGACCAGTCGTTTACTTTTGTGCTGTCGCCAATAGTACTGAAGATGCTGAACCAACCAGCGTTTGCCACCGGCCCACTTAAGTGGTGGTTTCAACAAGTTCGATTGTTCAGCTGTTTTTGCCATCAGATCGTCAGGTTATAGCCAAAAAAAGGGCATGCCTATTATCACTGCAGGCATGCCCGGTTTTCAGTCAAACTGGCAATTGCCAGTGAAGCTCACACATTATTTCGAATGCAGGGTTTTGCGTGGCGGCATCAGGTCAGTAATACTGCCCTCGGCCATTTCCGCCGCGAAGCACAAGGTTTCCGATAGGGTTGGATGCGGATGAATGGTTAAACCCATATCTTCTGCATCGGCGCCCATTTCCAAAGCCAGCGTTGCTTCGGCAATCAGTTCGCCAGCGTTCGGACCGACGATACCAGCACCAATCAAGCGTCCTGTTTCTTTTTCAAACAAGGCTTTAGTCAGACCATCATCGCGACCAAGACTCAGGCTACGACCACTCGCTGCCCATGGGAAGGCACCTTTCACGTAATCAATGCCCTGCTTCTTGGCTTCGTTTTCACTCATACCCATCCATGCTACTTCCGGATCGGTATAAGCAACGGACGGAATCGTCAAAGGCTCAAACACAGATTTATGACCCGCGATCACTTCCGCAGCCACTTTACCTTCGTGCGTCGCTTTATGTGCCAGCATCGGCTGGCCGACGATATCACCGATTGCGAAGATATGTGACACATTCGTACGCATCTGAGCATCGGTAGCAATAAAGCCCCAATCATCAACAGCGACCCCAGCGGCTTCAGCGTTAATCAGCTTACCATTCGGTGTACGACCGACGGCAACCAGAATCTTGTCAAACTTATCGGTTTCCGGCGCATCTTTGCCTTCAAAGGTCACCAGCAGACCATCGTCCTGTGGCTCAATACTGGCCACTTTTGTGCTGAGGAAAATATTTTCATATTTGCCTTGAACGCGTTTCAGCAACGGCTTGACGATATCTTTATCAGCGCCAGGGATCAGGCTGTCCTGCATTTCAACAACGGTAATTTTAGAACCCAGCGCATCGTAAACGGTCGCCATTTCCATACCGATAATACCGCCACCGATAACCAGCAGGCGTTTCGGCACATCTTCCAGTTCCAATGCATCAGTCGAGTCCATCATGCGTGGGTCGTCATGCGGAAAAACCGGGATTTTAGTGACGCGCGAGCCTGCTGCAATAATGCAGTTATCGAAGGAAATGGTTTTAACGCCGTCTTTGCCTTCAACTTGCAACGTTGTAGGGCTGGTAAAACTACCTTCACCCTGCACAACGGTCACTTTACGTTGTTTAGCCAATGCCTGCAGGCCACCGGTTAATTGCTTGACCACGCTGTCTTTCCAGCCGGCGAGTTCACTAAGATCAACTTCAGGCTTGCCGAATTTGACGCCGTGGCCGCCCATGTCTTCTGCTTCGTTGATAATTTGTGCGGTATGCAGCAGGGCTTTGGATGGAATACAGCCTACATTGAGGCAGACACCACCAATTCGCTCATGGCGTTCGACCATGACGACGTTTTTACCCAGATCAGCAGCACGGAAAGCCGCAGTATAACCACCAGGCCCCGAACCCAGAACCAATACTTCGGCATGCATATCCGCATCACCCGCCGGTACGGCTGCAGGTGTTGGTGCAGCAGCAACAGGGGCGGCCGGCGCAGCTTGCTCAGCTGCTGCAGGTTTTGCTTCTTCAGCAGTAGCAACAGAATCAGCCGCTTCCAGCGTCAGGATGACATCACCCTCACTGACTTTGTCGCCAACAGCCACTTTCAGGCTGACAATTTTACCGCTGGCAGATGAAGGAATTTCCATCGCCGCCTTGTCAGATTCGAGAGTAATGATGTCCTGGTTTTCACTGATTTCGTCACCTTCACTGACGAGGACATCAATAATTTCTACCGCATCAAAATCGCCGATATCAGGGACTTTAACTTCAATCACGCTCATAACAGCACCTTCCGGATATCTGACAACATCTGACTCAACATCACGGTAAAGCGGGCACCAGCGGCACCATCAATCACTCGGTGATCGTAAGAAATAGATAACGGCAGCATCAGGCGTGGTTCGAATTCCTTACCGTTCCAGACTGGTTTCATGCTGTGGCGGCTAACTCCCAGAATAGCGACTTCCGGCGCATTCACGATAGGCGTAAAGAACTGACCACCGATACCACCGAGGCTTGAAATCGAGAAGGTTCCACCCTGCATATCTTTCGCAGTTAAGGCACCGTCACGGGCACGTTTACTGATTTCACCCAGTTCACCAGCCAGTTCCAGGAAGCCTTTTTTATCGACATCCTTGATGACCGGTACCATCAGGCCATTGGGTGTATCCACTGCAACACCAATGTTGTAGTAGCTTTTCAGAATCAGGCTTTCTTTATCTTCGCTCAGCGAAGCATTGAATTCCGGATAGGCTTTCAAACAAGCGACCACGGCCTTCATGATGAACACCAGCGGCGTCAGGTTGACACCACGGTCCTTGGCCATCTGCTTGTTTTCCTGACGGAAATCTTCCAGTTCGGTGATATCCGCTTCATCAAACTGCGTGACGTGCGGAATATTCAGCCAGCAGGCATGCAGATGCTTACCGGATATCTTCTTGACGCGTGACAGCTCCTGACTCTCAACATCACCGAACTGTTCAAAATTGACAGTCGGGACCGGTGGAATTGCACTGCCACCTTGGGCAGGTGCAGCAGCCGGCTGAGTCAGCGCCTGTTTGACATAGGATTGCACGTCTTCCTTGGTAATACGGCCTTTAACGCCGGTACCGGTGACGGAAGTCAGTACAACGCCCAACTCACGTGCAAAACGACGCACGGAAGGTGATGCATGGGCACTGCGGATGCCTGATTTTGTGTCCGGCGCGTAAGGAATTGACTCGGTTAATGGCTGTTCTTCAACCGCAGGGGCAGCAGGTGCTGGAGCCGGAGCAGGTTTGGCTTCCTGTTTCGGTGCTGCTTCAGCTGCTGGTGCCGGTTCCTCTTTAGCGGGTGCAGAAGCGCCAGCAGCGGCTTCAACCAGAGCAATCACGGTGCCTTCACTGACACGATCACCGACAGAGACTTTCATCTCCTTGATGATACCGCCGTGAGACGCCGGGATTTCCATCATCGCCTTATCAGACTCTACGGTAATGACTTCCTGATTTTCATCGATGCTGTCACCAGCGGCAACCAGCACTTCAATGATTTCAACGTCCTCGAAGTCACCAATATCGGGTACTTTAATTTCAATCAAATCTGCCATTATTTATGCCTTAACCGGGTTGATTGCATCTGCGTTGATCTCATACTTCTTGATCGCCTCAGCAACGACTGAAGGTTTAATCTGACCTTGGTCAGCCAGCGTGCTCAAAGTCGCAATGACCACGTGGTAACGGTCAACCTCGAAGAAGCTACGCAGTTTTTCGCGCGTATCGCTGCGACCGAAACCATCGGTACCCAGTACTGTATACGGCGCTTTGACCCAAGGACGAATCTGTTCAGAGTACAGACGAACATAGTCAGTTGCAGCGATAACCACGCCAGGCTCATCATCCAGACATTCGGATACATAGCTGCGTTTTTTCTCAGCTTCAGGATGCAGACGGTTGTAGCGATCAACGTCCTGACCATCACGGGTCAGTTCGTTCATGCTGGTCGCGCTCCAGACCGTAGCAGAGACTTTCCAGTCCTGTTCCAGCATTTCTGCTGCCGCTTCCACTTCACGCAGGATGGTGCCGCTACCCAGCAGTTGAGCTTTCAGCTTGTGCTTGCCACCCTGCTTGAGTTTGTACATACCTTTGATGATGCCCTCTTCAACGCCTTCAGGCATTTCAGGATGCTGGTAGTTCTCGTTCATCGCAGTGATGTAGTAGAAGACATTTTCCTGCTTCTCATACATACGCTTCATACCGTTATGAACAATCACGGCCATCTCATAGGCATAGGTCGGATCGTAACTGACGCAGTTCGGAATTGAGTTAGCCATCAGCAGGTTATGACCATCCTGATGTTGCAGACCTTCACCATTCAGTGTGGTACGACCAGCGGTACCGCCGATCAGGAAGCCACGCGCCTGGATGTCACCGGCCAGCCACCACAGGTCACCGACACGTTGGAAACCAAACATCGAGTAGTAAATATAGAACGGCACCATGTTGACGCCGTAATTGCTGTACGCGGTCGCTGCCGACACCCATTCCGCCATTGAACCGGCTTCGTTGATACCTTCTTCCAAGATCTGGCCTTTGGTATCTTCGCGGTACCACATGACCTTGCCTGAGTCTTCCGGCTCGTAACGTTGACCTGAAGATGAGTAGATACCAATCGAACGGAACAGGCCTTCCATACCGAAGGTACGGGCTTCGTCAGGTACGATTGGGACGATGTTTTTACCAATTTGCTTGTCACGAATCAACGCAGTCAATACACGGACAAATGCCATAGTCGTTGACAGTTCACGGTCACCGCTTGATTTCAGAACCGCGTCAAAAGTTTTCAGCTCTGGAATCTGTAATGGCTCTGCTTTGGTATTTCGTTTTGGCAGGAAACCACCCAGCTCTTCACGACGTTGCAGCAGGTATTTCTTCTCTGGGCTGTCGTCTTTCAGCTTGATAAACGGAACCTTATCGACCTCTTCATCCGTCAATGGGATGTTGAAGCGATCACGGAAACGTTTCATCTGTTCGATTTCGAGTTTCTTCTGCTGGTGAGTGGTGTTCTGACCTTCACCGGCTTCACCCATGCCGTAACCCTTGACGGTTTTCGCCAGGATGACGGTAGGCTGACCTTTGTGCTCGGTCGCACGTTTGTAGGCTGCGTAGATCTTACGAGGATCATGGCCACCACGAGACAGGTGCCAGATGTCCTCATCAGTCATATCAGAGACCATTTCCAGCAGTTCAGGGTACTTGCCAAAGAAGTGTTTACGCACGTAAGCACCATCTTTCGCCTTGTAATTCTGGTATTCGCCGTCGACGACTTCTTCCATGCGCTTGAGCAGCAAGCCTTTGGTATCACGCGCCAGCAACTGATCCCAGCCACTACCCCACAGGACTTTGATGACATTCCAGCCGGCACCACGGAACAGGGCTTCCAGTTCCTGAATGATCTTGCCGTTACCACGGACCGGGCCATCAAGACGTTGCAGGTTACAGTTAACAACGTAAATCAGGTTATCCAGTTTTTCACGACCAGCCAGGGTAATTGCACCCAATGATTCCGGTTCGTCCATTTCACCGTCACCGAGGTAAGCCCAGACATGACGGCCTTCTGTCGCAACCAGTTCGCGATGCTGCATGTATTTCATGAAGCGCGCCTGGTAAATCGCCAGAATCGGGCCCAGACCCATTGATACTGTCGGGAACTGCCAGTAGTCCGGCATCAACCATGGGTGTGGGTAAGAAGACAGACCATTACCATCGGCTTCGAAACGGAAGTTTTCCAACTGTGCTTCGGTCAGACGACCTTCAAGGAATGAGCGGGCATAGATGCCAGGTGCCGAGTGGCCCTGAACAAACACCATATCCGCACCATTGCCGTATTCGTCACCTTTAAAAAAGTGATTAAAACCAACATCGTACAGGGTAGCCGCTGAAGAGAAGCTGGCAATATGACCACCGACAGAACCCGGTTTCATATTGGCTTTTACTACCATCGCCATCGCATTCCAGCGAATGTACGATCTGAGTTTGTGTTCCATCGCCTGATCACCAGGGATGCGTTCTTGCTGATCGACCGGAATCGTGTTGACGTAAGCCGTGTTAGCACTATACGGCAGGTTGATGCCGGTGCGGCGAGCCATATCAATGAGCTTCTCAATGATGTAGTGCGCTTTTTCTTCACCACCGGCCTCAATAACGGACTCGAGGGCATCGAGCCATTCCTGAGTTTCCTGTGGATCGTGATCGACAAAATCAGTCATAAATACCTTCTTTAATCATTACGCGATGAGTTTCAGCGGGACATTGTAACAGTTTTTAGCTGAAATCATCCCCACAACTCCCAGCCCTGATGAGGCCGGGAGCGGCTATGTCAAAGAAAGTTGTTTATGGGCAATTATTTAAGTTCTATTAATGTGTTTAGTAAGCAGTCGCATTTGTCTGAATTTCTCCCAGATTTTGACTGCCATTGATCGTCTGATACCCGCTGTGACCATTCAGCCCTGCGTAAAGGCTGATTCAGCTGTGCTTGAAACCGCTGTTACGGTAAGTGTTAATCAAGCGGCTAGCTAATAAAAAAGCCAGAATCGCGATATAGATAACAGGCTGACGGATGTCTGCTTTGACCAGCATCAGATAATGCACACACGCCGCCATCGCAACAAAATACGTGAGCTTGTGCAATTGCTTCCAGCGTCGGCCACCCAGGCGTTTAACCATCTTATTGGTCGACGTAACCACCAGAGGCAATAAAGCCACAAAGTTGATAAAGCCAACAGTGATAAAGGGGCGCTTGACAATATCCCGCCAGATTTCGCTCCAGTCAAAGAACTGATCCAGACCGAGATAGAGCAACATATGAACAGTGGCGTAAAAGAAAGCAAACAAGCCCAGCATACGACGGAAACGTATCACTTGATTGACGCCGGTCAGCCAGCGTAAAGGCGTTACGCATAAGGTAATCAGCAGAAAGCGTAAACCCCACAGACCGCTGTTTCGTGTTACCGCCTCAATCGGGTTGGCACCCAATTGCCCGCTAAAAAAGCCCCACACCATTGCCGCCAGCGGATACAGACAGATCAGAAATAACACTACTTTGATCTGTGTTATACCAACCCAGCTGTTGCCACTGCCTTTATTAGTAATGGCGTTTGAGGTCCATGCCTGTATAGAGCTCAGCAACGTCGTCACCATATCCGTTAAACATCAAAGTTTCCCGCTTGAGAAATTCCCCAATGCGGCGCTCTTTACCCTGACTCCAGCGCGGGTGATCCACATTCGGGTTCACATTCGAGTAAAAGCCGTATTCCTGCAAATTGGCTTTCATCCAGGCCGATTGCGGCATCTGTTCGACAAATCGAATCCGCACAATCGATTTAATGCTTTTGAAGCCATATTTCCACGGCACAACCAGACGAATCGGCGCACCGTTCTGTCCTAACAGTTCCTTGCCATAAAGGCCGACAGACAAGATGGTCAGAGGATGCATCGCTTCATCAATACGCAGCCCTTCAATATAAGGCCACTCAAGTACTGCCCTGCGCTGTCCCGGCATTTGCTGCGGATCGTACAAGGTTGTGAACTCAACAAACTTGGCTTTCGAGTTCGGCTGGGCACGCTTTAATAACTCACCCAAAGGAAAGCCGACCCAGGGAATGACCATCGACCAGCCTTCGACACAACGCATCCGGTAAATGCGTTCTTCCAGCGTAAACGGCTTGATGAGGTCGTCATAGCTATACTCGCCCGGCTTGTCGCATTCCCCATCTATCGTGACCCGCCAGGGTTTGGACTCGTCGGGAAACTCGGTTGCATACAACGATGGTGATTCCTTAGCGGTACCGAACTCGTAGAAATTGTTATAGGTCGTGACTGATTCAAACGGTGTTGGTTTTTCTTCAGTAGAAAACGAACTCGTTTTGAGATCAGCATAGACTTCCAGCTCGTCTACGGGTTTCGCGAGGCCAACTCGCGGTAAGGCGCTTGCCACACCAACGGTGAGCGCCGTATTCAGAAACTGACGACGGTTTTTATACACCTGATAATCCGTCACCTCTTTCTGTGGCAGATCCCAGGCTCGCTTACGTTTAATCAACATGTGTCTCACCTCTCTCGTGATGACATTTGCGAACGATCCAGTAATCCAGACTCAGATACTTGCCTGCGCCGAAAAAGAACAAAACCAGCAGCATGGCAAAATAGGTCGCGGCAAACTCAATACCGTTATTGAGAACCACAAAATTACCGGTTTCGGTCAACCAGTCGTAATTACCATGCTCCTGAAGTATAGATTTCGCTCTATCAAGACGTTCAATAGCGCCATCGACATTGGCTGAGGCAAAAGGACTCATCTTGTCGTGGATCGCCTGCCAGCCGTTATGCCAATGTACCGTGACAGCCGCGACAATCATCGTGAACATTAACGGTATCGACATCCAGCGCACGGCTAAGCCGAGCAATAAGGCGATGGCGCCGAAATACTCTGCCCCCCAGGCCAGATAAGCCATGACTTCAGGAAACGGCAGGCCAAGCCCCCATTCGGGATTGGCAAACCAGGCGATGGTGTTATCCAGCGAGCTGTCAGCATCAAACGGATTCCATTTGTTGTTGGCAGCCACCCAGAACACAGGTGCCAGATACAAACGCAGTAACAAAGGCGCAAGAAAATCGGCCCCACGGGTTTTATTCAGAAACTGATGTAAACCACAGCCTAATCGAGCAAACCACATAATCGCCTCCTTTTACGAATAAGGGCTCTTGCGAGCCCTTATTCAGTCCATGAAATTTGGGCAATGAATTATTTATTACCGCCGCATTTGCCTTCTTCCATTTTCATTTCACCACCGCAAGTACCTTCTTCCGCTTTTTTATCGGCGCCACATTTACCTTCTTCGGCTTTCTTATCAGCACCGCATTTGGCTTCGCCACATTTACCTTCTTCAGCTTTTTTGTCAGCGCCACACTTGGCTTCACCACACTTACCTTCTTCAGCATGGTGTTCAGCTAATTGCATGTAGCCGCTAGACAGTTCAGCAGCAGAAAATGGATTTTCAGCACTGGCGATACTCGGTGACAGAGCCAGACCGGCAGTCATAGCAGCACTGGCAGCAATAGCAATTGATGTTTTCTTTGTTGTAGCCATGGTTAAATCCTTCTCTCGTTAAAAACAAAAACAACCAGCCATTCATCAGCCAGTCTTGCTACCATAGACTTTTGTGATCGGTGATTGTTACAAACATAAATGAAAAAAAATGCACCGCCTGAGCAACTCGACGAGAAAGGATTAATCGCTAAGTTGATTGATGGCGATGCTGCCGCATTTGAGTTTGTCGTCAACCAGTACCACAGCACCATGCTGTCAGTGGCACGCGCCATTATCGGCGATGCGTTTGCCGATGAAGTGGTTCAGGAAGCATGGGTGTCTGCGATCAAGGCACTACCGCGTTTTGAAGGCCGTGCCAGTCTCAAGACATGGCTCTTACAAATTACCAGTAACGGTGCCAAAACCAGGCTTCGACGTGAAAGCCGTCAACTGTCATTGGATGATGGCTGGCAGGCTGAGCCGGACTCCAAATTTGACCATCGCGGTCACCGTATTGATGATGTATTGCCCTGGAATATCGATACACCGGAAGCCCTGCTGGAAAACGAACAGCTGCGCAGCGTGATCGAAACGGCCTATCAGAAACTACCACCGCAGCAACGCGCTGTATTGACCATGTACGATATGGGAGGCATGGAGATGACAGAAATCTGTAATATTCTTGATCTGTCTGCGTCTAATGCAAGAGTCCTTCTGCATCGTGCAAGGACAACGTTGCACCATAGTATTGAAAAGTATCAGGAAAGTTAAAACCGATGTTTGAATGCAAAGATATTGCTGAAGAAGCCAGTAACTATCTGGACGGGGATTTACCGCTGGGTAAACGTATCGGTTTGTTTTTACATATCGTGATTTGCAGTTGCTGTCGTGAATATCTACAGCAGATCAAACAGACCATCAGCACGGTAGCAACGATTAAGCCTCAGGAACGACATTCAACCGATACCCAGGCGCTGGCAGAAAAACTGCGCGCTTTATCAAAAGGGGAGCCCTGAGCTCCCCTTTTTCGTTTCGCTATTGTTTAGGGCCGGTCTGGTATTTTTCTTTCCATTCCTCATAAGGCATGCCGTAAACAAACTCACGCGCCTTGTCGTAATCCATTTCCACACCCTTTTCTTCCGCTGCTGCCAGATACCATTTGGACAGGCAGTTACGGCAAAAACCAGCGAGATTCATCAAATCGATATTCTGAACATCGGTATTGTCGCGCAGATGTTCGAGCAGGCGTCTGAATGCAGCCGCTTCGAGTTCAATTTGAGTCTGTTGATCCATGATAATCCTCTTCATATAAAAAACATTTAACTGTATGACTGGTGCTGAGCTGCGTTAAATCCGGATAACGTTCACGACATTTATCCATCACATGCGGACAGCGCTGATGAAAATGACAGCCCTGCGGTGGGTGGGCCGGAGAGGGCAACTCGCCTTCAAGACGAACGGTTTGCCGCTGTGTTTCAGCATCAATTTTAGGGACTGCGGCCAGCAGCGCCTGGGTATATGGGTGTTTGGGATTATTCAGCACATCTTCCCGGCTACCCTCTTCCACCACGCGGCCAAGATACATCACCGCCACCCGGTGTGCGAGGTAATCGACCACCGCAATATTGTGGGTAATAAAGAGAAATGAGAGACCAAACTCGTGCTGAATATCACGCAGCAGATTCAGGATCTGCGCCTGTACTGATACATCCAAAGCGCTGGTCGGTTCATCACAAATGATCACTTCCGGCTCGGCAGCAAGTGCCCTCGCAATACAAATCCGCTGACGCTGTCCGCCAGAGAACTCATGTGGATAGCGGTGTTTAATCTCAGGCCGCAATCCAACGCGCTCCAACAGTTCGTCAACCTTACGCGCCTTGTCCTCTACTTCTTTCACTGACGACGTCAGCATCCCCTCTTCAATGACCTGACTAATGGTCATCCGCGGATTCATCGACGAGAACGGGTCCTGGAAAATGATCTGCAATGAGGAACGCGCTTCACGAAGTTCACGCTCTGACATTTTGGTCAGCTTTTCACCGCGAAAGTTAACGCTGCCCGCAGTGACCGGCACCAGTTGCAACACACCTTTACCAACCGTCGTTTTACCACAGCCCGACTCACCGACCAGCGCCAGCGTTTCGGCTGCCCGTAAATCAAAACTGATGCCATCAACGGCTTTCACATGGCCTACTGTGCGCTGGAGTATGCCCTTCTTAATCGGGAAATGTACCTTGAGGCGGTCCACCTCAAGCAAGGCAACATCCGCAGGAACCACTTCGGATAATTTGGAATGCGTTTGTTTAAGCTCACTGACAACATTTTCAGCCGTCACCGCCGAATCATAGAGGTGACAACGCACACCATGGCTATTTTCCTCAAGCCACCGTGGTTCTGCATCATGGCAATGCTGCCAGGCAAAGTCGCAACGTTCGGCAAAACGACAGCAGTTAAACGGCTGATTTAACGGCGGCACACTGCCTTTAATCACCGTCAGTTTCTCTTCACGCTTCTGCTCTGAAGGCAGGGCTTCAAATAACTTACGAGTGTAGGGATGACGGGTATCGTTAAAAAACTGCTCACGACTGGCCGTCTCAACAATCTGGCCCGCATACATCACGGCAACATGATCAGCCATCTGGGCAACAACACCCAGATCATGGGTAATCAGTAGGATCGCCATACCGGTTTTCTGCTGAATATCTTTCAGCAAATCGAGGATCTGTGCCTGAATGGTCACATCCAGTGCAGTAGTCGGTTCATCAGCAATCAGCAATTCAGGTTCACCAGCCAGGGCAATCGCAATCATCACCCGCTGCTTCATACCACCAGAGAGTTGATGCGGGTATTCTTTGATGCGCTGTTGCGGATCAGGAATACCAACGGCCTGCAGTAATTCGATGGAACGCGTGTAGACAGCCGCATCATTTAAATCAAAATGCCAGTTCAGCACTTCCGCGATCTGCTGCCCCAATGACAATACCGGATTCAGTGAGCTTTGCGGCTCCTGAAAAATCATCGCAATACGGCGGCCGCGGATGGCTTCCATCTGCTGCTCAGATAAAGGCAGGATGTTCTGACCATCCAGCAACACTTCACCGGAAACAATGTGGCTAGCAGGATAAGGGTTGAGTCGTAACAGTGACAAAGCCGTCATCGACTTGCCACAGCCTGATTCACCTAACAGGGCAAAGGTCTCGCCGCGGCGGATACTAAAGCTGATACCATCGACCGCACGGTATGGCTGCTCGCCGTTACCAAACCAGGTTTTAAGGCCTTTAACCTCAAGCAGAGCGTCTGTCATCGTCCCCCCTGCATGCGTGGATCAAAGGCGTCGCGCACGACGTCGGCAAACAGGTTTGCAGCCAGCACCAGAACAAACATTGAGATAAAGGCGGCAGTCAGCGACCACCAGACTACGGGGTCACGCGCCATTTCCAGACGAGCACTGTTAATCATATTGCCCCAGCTAATCATGGACGGGTCGACACCGACGCCGACATAAGACAACACCGCTTCAGCCAGAACCAGACCACTGAAATCAAGCACCACAGCAATCAAAACCAGGTGCATAAGATTTGGCAGGATGTGCTTGTGCAGGATACTGAAATTGCTGGCACCTAGCGCCCGCGAGGCAAGCACGTATTCGGCTTCACGCAGCTTTAAGGTTTCCGCGCGGAGAATACGACACAGCCCGGTCCAGCTGGTCACGCCCAGAATAATGCACAGAAACAGCAAACGCATATCCGCACGTTCAGCAATCGTGGCAAAGTTCTCTGGATGATTGTTCATATAGACCTGCAGAATCAATACTGCAGCGGCGATCAACAAAACGCCGGGGATGGAATTTAAGGTGGTGTAGATGTACTGAATGATGTCATCAATCCAGCCACGGAAATAGCCTGCCGCAATCCCCATCATAATCGCCAGCGGCAGCATGACCAGTGTGGTCAATGTGCCTATAACCAGACCGGTACGAACACTTTTCAGGGCCTGGTACAACACGTCCTGACCGACCTTATCAGTGCCGAATACGTGATAGTCAGCGCTGAGGGCAACCAGATTAAAAGTCGTCAGCACCAGCAGTAGCAACATCAGGTAAAAGGTTCTGACCGGATACTCTGACTGGCCGGCGAGCAGTCTTTTTGCTGTGGCAGTAATGCCGTTTTTACTGCGCCAGTGACAGACGATGCAGTGTGCTACATATACCAGAAAGACCAATAACAGGCCCAACAGACTGGCTTTGAGCATAGTCTGTTGAATGTCAGACCATTTATCTTCTGGCTGCGCGAGGTGGCTGGCACCGTACTTCTGACGTGGGTAATCGTAAATCAGGCTGCCGTCAGCCGCAGTCTGCATTTCCTTTACATAGAGCTGATGAGCAAACGGGGCTGAATAGGTTTTTTCCAGTTCCTGACGCAAAGGCTGGGCAATTCGGTCAAAAACACTGATGACTTCCGTCGCGTAATGCACCTGCTCGCTCTCGTCTTCAGCTTCCAGTGCAGGGCGGTAATGCAAAGAGTCCAGCAGGCCGATCACGACATAACAGCTCAATATCATGATCGATATCATGCCGCGCTTACGCTGAATAACGGTGCGCCATGGGGCGCTGAGATGGGGGCGGCGTCTAATGTAGAGAACGCCAATAGCGACTACTGTCAGCAGTAGAAATATGAGTATGTCTGTCCAAAGAAATACGGGCAAAAAGGGCATGTATGGCCTAAATTTTATTTTCTCAGACTGGTCACATCGATCTTAAGTTCTCGGGGTAGTGAAAACTCGATGTCTTCACGTAAACCATTATCTTCTTCAACATTAGTCACACCCAATTCCGCCAGTCTGGACACCACCTGCTGGACCAGGACTTCAGGTGCCGATGCGCCTGCCGTCAGGCCAACACGTTGTTTGCCTTCCAGCCACTCGGCCTTAAGTTCACCGGCATTGTCGAGCAGGTAGGCTGTTGTGCCTAACTTCTCAGATAGCTCGCGTAAACGATTGGAATTGGAGCTGTTTACCGAGCCGACAACGATTACCAAATCACACTCTGAGGCCAGTTTTTTCACCGCATCCTGACGGTTCTGGGTGGCGTAGCAAATATCATCCTTGCTGGGACCCGTGATGTGCGGGAAATGTTCACGCAGGGCATCAATGACCATCGAGGTATCATCGACGGACAGTGTGGTCTGGGTAACAAACGCCAGTCGTTCTGGATTTTTGACTTTGAGCTGGGCCACGTCTTCCGGTGATTCAACCAGGTACATGCCACCTTCATTTGACGTGTACTGCCCCATCGTACCTTCCACTTCCGGATGGCCTGCATGACCAATCAGCACACACTCCATGCCCTGCTTTTCGTAACGCGAGACTTCCATATGCACTTTGGTCACCAGCGGACAGGTCGCATCAAAGACTTTCAGACCGCGTTGTTTACCTGCGCTCTGGACTTCTTTCGACACACCATGAGCACTGAAGATAACGGTGCTGTTATCCGGCACTTCGTTGAGTTCTTCAACAAATACAGCGCCTTTGTTACGCAGTCCATCCACGACAAAACGGTTATGCACGACCTCATGGCGCACGTAGATAGGCGCCCCAAACAATTCCAGCGCACGTTCAACGATATCGATTGCGCGATCGACCCCGGCACAGAAGCCGCGGGGGTTGGCAAGGATCAACTGTTTCATTACAACACTGCCTTGGGGTATGAGCCCAAAATTCTGAACATGGACGACTCCTGCTCGAGTCTGGCTAAGGCTTCAGCCACGCTTGGATCGCCAATATGGCCTTCAATATCAATAAAGAAGACATATTCCCAGATACCTTTACGCGACGGCCGCGATTCAATACGCGTCATGCTGATGCCACTTTGCGCGAGTGGTGTCAGTAGAGACTGCAAGGCACCGGGTTTGTTCTTGGTCGCAACCAGTAAGGCAGTCTTATCGACGCCGGAAGGCCCGACATCCTGCCGGCCTATGACCAGAAAACGGGTGGTGTTATCCGATTCATCTTCGATGTTATTGGCCAGTACGGTGAGACCATAAATCTCGGCAGCGGTACTCGCCGCAATCGCCGCTGTATTTGCGCCCATCTCAGCAACACGACGCGCTGCTTCCGAGTTACTGTTAAGCGGAATCAGTTCAGCATTGGGCAACTGGTCACCCAACCACTGACGGCACTGCGCCAAAGCTTGCGGGTGGGCATAAACGTGAGTCACCTGCTCCAATGATTCAGCTTTGCCCAGCAGATAATGATGAATGGGCAGGGTGACTTCACCATTGATTTTGAGCGGTGATGAGATAAAACGATCCAGCGTGTGACTGACCACACCTTCGGTCGAGTTTTCTACCGGCACCACGCCGTAGCAGGCATGTTCGGTTTCTACGGCACGAAAGACGTTGGCAATGGTACTGACGGGTTGCAACTCTACGCTGCCACCGAAATGTTTTTGCGCTGCCGCCTGCGTGAAGGAGCCTTCCGGTCCCAGATAAGCGACTTGCAGGGGCTTTTCTGCAGCGAGGCAGGCAGACATGATTTCACGAAACAGGCGAGCCACTTCTTTTGCAGACAGAGGACCTTCATTACGCTCCATCACTTTACGCAGCACCATGGCTTCACGGTCAGGACGGTAAAAATCTGTCTTTTCACCGTTTTCGATCTTGATACGTGCGACTTCCTGCGCAATGGCCGTGCGTTTGTTCAGCAGTTGCTGAATCTGCTGGTCGATATCATCAATTTGCTGACGAACCTGTTCAAGGGCTTTTTGCTCTTTCATCGGCGGCGCTTATCCGTATTGACGTTCAAACTGTTGCATGAATGCAATCAGTTTATCAACCCCGGCTTCCGGCATGGCATTGTAGATGCTGGCACGCATACCACCCAGATCACGATGGCCTTTCAAGGTCAGCAAATGCTCGGCAGCGGCTTGCTCTAAAAAGGCTTTTTCAAGCTTACTGTCAGCGAGGGTGAACGGAATATTCATCCACGAACGGTAGTTCACATCAACCGGGTTCGCATAGAAGTCACTGCTATCGATGGCATGGTAAAGCTTGTCAGCCTTACGTTTATTGATGGTAGCCATCGCTTCCAATCCGCCCTGCTGCTTGATCCAGTCGAACACCAAACCAGCCAGATACCAGCTATAGGTCGCCGGTGTATTGAACATCGAGCCATTATCCGCATGCGTTTGATAATTCAGCATTTTTGGCGTTTGTGGTAATACATCACCTAGCAAATCTTTACGGATAATAACAATGCACAAACCTGCCGGACCGATATTTTTCTGTGCACCGGCATAAATCATCGCGAAGCGTGATACATCAATCGGGCGAGACAGAATGGTCGACGACATATCCGCTACCAGCGGCACATCACCAACATCAGGCACATCGTGAAACTCTAGACCATGGATCGTTTCGTTCGGCGTGTAATGCACATAGGCGGCATCATCCGACAAACGCCAGCCTGATTTATCAGCCACGCTGGTAAAGCGATTATCAGTCGAATCAACGGCGACATTGACCTCACAATAGCGCTGGGCTTCTTCAATCGCCTTGGTTGACCAGGCACCGGTATTAAAATAATCGGCCTTGGTTTTGCCACGCAGCAGATTCATCGGAATCATCGGGAACTGGAGCGATGCGCCGCCTTGCAGGAATAACACGGCATAGTCATCCGGAATCGCCATCAACTCACGCAGATCCGCCTCGGCCTTTTCTGCAATCGAGGTATATTCCGGACCCCGGTGGCTCATTTCCATGACTGACATGCCTGTGCCACGCCAGTCCAACATTTCCTGCTGCGCCTGTTTCATCACGGCATCCGGCAACATGGCCGGGCCGGCACTAAAGTTATACGCTCTCAAATTTATTCTTCTGTTGCGGTATCGTCATCACCAACCGGCAGTTCGGCATCATCTTCATCTTCGATAACACGTTCCACACCCACCAGCTTTTCATCATTACTCAGGTTAATCAGGCGCACACCCTGGGTGTTACGTCCGACCAGCGAGACATCTTTAACCGGTGTACGCACCAGTGTGCCGCCATTGGTGATGAGCATGATCTGATCTTCTGCACAAACCTGCACCGCACCAACCACACTGCCGTTACGGGCAGATGTCTGGATCGAGATAATGCCCTGACCGCCGCGGCCCTGAACACGGTATTCCGCCAGTTCAGTACGCTTGCCGTAACCGAACTCGGTCGCTGTCAGAATCGCGCCTTCTTCCTGAGCAATGATAAGTGCAATGATTTTCTCATCGTCGCCGATACGCATACCACGTACACCGCGCGAGACACGGCCCATTGAACGCACATCGGTTTCAGGGAAACGGATGACCTTACCGGCTGAACTGAACAGCATGACATCTGACAGACCGTCAGTGACCGCCACATCAACCAGTTGATCACCTTCTTTCAAATCAACCGCGATGATGCCGTTGGCACGTGGACGTGAGTAATCCACCAGTGGTGTTTTCTTCACGGTTCCAGACGCGGTCGCCATAAAGATGAACTTATCCGCTTCGTATTCACGGATAGGCAATACGGCATTGATACGCTCACCCTCTTCCAGCGGAAGCAGATTCACAATCGGCTTACCACGTGCGGTGCGACCACCTTGTGGCAATTCATACACTTTCTTCCAGTACACCTTACCGGCACTGGAGAAACACAGCAGCGTGTCATGGGTATTGGCAACGAACAGATGCTCGACGAAATCTTCGTCTTTCATTGCCGTTGCGGCTTTACCTTTACCGCCCCGTTTCTGTGCCTGATAGGTATCCAGCTGTGTGGTTTTGGCATAACCGGCGTGTGACAGAGTCACCACCATTTCTTCTTCAGTGATCAGATCTTCCAGCGTCAGATCGAGGTGATTTGCCAGAATTTCGGTACGACGTTCATCACCGTACTCTTCGTTAATTTTGACCAGTTCCTCGCGGATGACTGCCATCAGGTTATCCGGATCGCTCAAAATGGCCAGTAACTCGGCAATCAGCGTCAGTACTTCACGGTATTCATCAAGGATCTTGTCCTGCTCCAGACCAGTCAGACGATGCAGACGCATATCCAGAATCGCCTGTGCCTGCACAGGAGACAGGTAGTACAAACCATCAACCAGACCCAGTTCAGCAGGCAGTCCTTCCGGACGCGAGGCTTCGGCACCCGCCGCACCCAACATTTCCTGAATCAGACCCGAGGCCCAGCCACGAGCAAGCAGACCCGCTTTTGCTTCCGCAGGGTTTGGCGATGACTTAATCAGCTCGATAACATCATCAATGTTAGCCAGTGCTGTCGCCAGACCTTCCAAGATATGGGCTCGTTCACGCGCTTTACGCAGGTCGAAAATCGAACGGCGTGTTACCACTTCACGACGGTGACGGATAAAGGCCTGCAAGATTTCTTTCAGATTCAACGTGCGTGGCTGACCATCAACAATCGCCACCATGTTGATACCGAATACGGTCTGCATCTGGGTTTGCTGATACAGGTTATTCAGCACCACTTCAGGCACTTCACCGCGCTTGAGCACGATAACCATACGCATGCCGTCTTTGTCAGACTCGTCACGCAGGGCGGAAATACCTTCGATCTTCTTGTCTTTAACCAGCTCGGCAATTTTCTCCAGCAAGCGGGCTTTATTGACCTGGTACGGCAGCTCGTTGACAACAATGCTTTGCTGCCCTGTCGCTTCGTTGGTTTCGATATCAGCGCGGGCACGGATGTGAACACGGCCACGACCGGTTTGATAGGCTTCGGCGATACCGCGAGCACCGTTGATAATGGCCGATGTCGGGAAGTCCGGCCCCGGAATGTGTTCCATCAATTCATGAGTATCGATGTCCGGGTTATCAATCATCGCTACCGCAGCATTAAGCACTTCGGTCAGATTGTGTGGCGGGATATTGGTCGCCATACCGACAGCAATACCGGATGAGCCATTGACCAGCAGCGCAGGAATCTTGGTAGGCAGAACGGCCGGCTCGGTTTCCGACTCGTCGTAGTTGGGAATGAAATCAACCGTTTCTTTTTCCAGATCGGCCAGCATTTCATGGGTGATTTTCGCCATGCGCACTTCGGTGTAACGCATCGCCGCCGGTGAGTCACCATCCACCGAACCGAAGTTGCCCTGACCATCGACCAGCATGTAACGCATCGAGAATGGCTGCGCCATCCGCACCATCGTGTCGTAAACAGCCGTGTCACCATGAGGGTGATATTTACCGATAACGTCACCGACGATACGGGCCGATTTTTTATAGGGGCTGTTCCAGCTATTACCCAGCTCACGCATCGCGTAGAGTACACGACGATGAACAGGTTTCAGACCATCACGTACATCCGGCAGCGCACGACCTACGATAACGCTCATGGCGTAATCGAGGTACGATTGCTTCATCTCGGTTTCGATACCTATCGATTCCAGTTCTAAGGCAATTTCACTCATTGATTAGTCGTCCAGTTTCAGCTTAGGGCGAAGTTTTCCACCAAAGGACTAATCCTACCATCACCGGCGATTTCCTGCACGTTAATCTCCGAGTGCTACCTAGCATCAACTTTGGAAAAATAAGCGCTGAAATCCTGCTCCAAAGTCGTCAGAAGTTCTTCAAGCCCCTGTTTCCATCCTGTTACGACGTTGCCCGGGGTGGTTTGTTCAATATCAACATCCACACGTAAGCCTGTCTGAAATAACATTTTTTGCTGATCGGCGGCTGAGCTCATGAAAAACTGCATCTCAAGTGCAGCCTGTGGGGAGTATTCGGGGCGCTTCTCCCCATAAAGTGCCGTGACGGCCGCCTCGAGGACAAAGTCTGCTTCTACCGAGTCATCTGTCACGACCTGACTGAACAGACCACTTTTCTGCAACCAGCGTCTCAGTTGTGCGGTAAACATTTCTTCCGGCTCCGAAAACAAAAGATGTGAAGCCTGTGCCTGATATTCGCTCTCGTTCACACGAAAGACGATCGGCTTATCACGAAAATGTGGCACCACCCGAACAGGTTTCAATAGCAGGACGCGATCCTGCGGAAAATCCTGTGCGACGGAACCTCGATCGACATCCACCACATAATAGCGCGGCGCCTCGTCTTGCTCTTCACCACCACCCCAACTGAAACAGGCAGACAATATGACTGGTAATGACACATACAACAGGGCTTTAAAAACAAGGCTACGCGGTCTCAAAACGACTCCTTAATAAATACATGTTCGATCGGGACTAAACCCACGGCAAGGACTGCCGATATAATAAACGGCCCACTTGATTACTCTCAATGAGCACACCATGGACAGCCTGAAAACAAAAATTCGTGATATTGCTGACTTTCCCAAGCCCGGTATCGTGTTCAAGGATATTACACCGCTGGTGCAGGATCCGGCCACACTGAAAACCTGTATCAACGCCTTGATTGCACCGTTCAAAGACAGCAACATCACCGCCGTAGCGGGTATGGAAGCACGCGGGTTTATTTTCGGCTCGCTGGCGGCATGGGAACTCGGAGTCGGCTTTATCCCCTTGCGAAAACCCGGCAAGCTGCCCTATGACGTGCAATCCGTCGATTATGCTCTGGAATACGGAAACGCCTCTTTAGAAGCACATATCGATGCCGTTACAGAGGGTGACCGAATCCTGCTGGTCGATGATGTCCTTGCTACCGGTGGCACCGCAAAAGCCAGCTGCGAACTGGTGGAAAAACTGGGTGGTGAGGTGGTCGCCTGCGCCTTTGTGATGGAACTCAGTTTCCTCAAGGGCCGCGAGCAGTTAACTGAATATTCTCTACATAGCGTGATGACATTTTGATGAAACGACTGGTTTTACTCACAGCCTCACTCTTTGCCCTGCCCCTGCAGGCTGCCCAGTTTCAGGCACCACTGACCGATACCCGCTGGCAGCTTGTCGAAACACCTCTGGAATGCAGCCTGACTCAAACCATCCCCGGTTTTGGTGAAGCCGGCTTTTACCGCCGTAACGGCGGACCACTGCAACTGAGCTTTGAGACACATACCCAGCCCGCCACGCAGAATCATGTGCGTTTTCGCGTTGCAACCGCTCCCTGGCAGCATACACAGACCGACAGCCATGACCTCACATCGCAAACAACCACACCGGGGCAAAGTCGCTTTGTCATTCAGAACAAACTGGCAATGGAAGCTTTAACGCAGTTGCAGGAAGGCCGGTTCCCATACATCGAATACCGCTCGCAGATGTATCCGAACGACATTCAGGTCATGCTGTCCACGGTAAAACTCAACGATTCCTTGCCTGCATTTCAGACCTGTCTGAGTAATCTGCACTCCGATACGTTTGAAGATATCAGCAAATTGACCGTTTACTTCAGACTGGAAGAAGCCACACTGGATGCTGATTCGAAACAGGCACTGAGCCGGCTGGCAAGCTATGCCAAGCTGGATGACAGCATCAGACAGATCCGGATCAGCAGCCATACCGACAGTCATGGCCGCAAACGGCTGAACGAACCCTTGTCTGATGCCCGGGCTCACGCAGTGCGATCTTTCCTGGTTCAGGAACAGGGGATCCCCGACCAATTAATCACCGTGCAGTCGAATATCGCCGCCAAGCCTGCCGCCAGTAATAAAACCATCGAAGGCCGTGCCCGCAACCGCCGTACCGAGATCACGCTGATTCGCTGACCCTTTCCGACAACGGCATTTAATGTCACCATTGCAGCTTCTGAACAGCATGCTCATACGAGCTGGGAAAGGGAATGAATCAAGAAGCCGTCGTCGCACTCTCCGTTATCGGCATAGTTGCCATCATCTGCCAGTGGTTTGCGTGGTGGATTAAATTACCCGCCATCGTCTTTTTGTTGCTGGCCGGTATCGTACTCGGGCCACTGACTGGCTGGCTCAACCCTGAAGCCTTGTTCGGTGACCTGTTATTTCCCATGGTCTCACTTGCCGTTGCCGTTATCCTGTTTGAAGGCAGCCTGACTCTCAAATTTGAGGACATACGAGGTTTGCAGAAAGTGGTGAGGAACATACTCACCTTCGGTGTAATGATCACCTGGGGCTCCATCGCTGTCGCGACCCACTTTTTACTCGATTTCTCCTGGGGTCTGTCGATTCTGTTTGGTGCGATCATGGTGGTGACCGGGCCGACAGTCATTGTACCTATGCTACGCACCGTCAGACCGAATGCAAAAATCAGCAATGTTCTGCGTTGGGAAGGCATCGTCATTGACCCTCTGGGTGCGATTCTGGCGGTATTGGTATTTGAGGTACTGCTGTCGATTCAGCTACAGGGGCATGCCTCTGTCGGCCATACCATCTACATGTTCGGCAAAACCCTAGCCGCAGGCCTGTTTATTGGTGCCACTGCCGGTTACCTGTTCGGTGTTGTGCTACGCAAACACTGGCTGCCTGAATACCTGCATAACGTCACCACGCTGGCACTGGTCTTCGGTACCTTTGCCATTTCGAATGAAATCTCTGAAGAATCCGGCCTGCTGACTGTCACCGTTATGGGGATCTGGCTGGCGAATATGAAAAATGTCTCCGTCGAAAACATTCTCGACTTCAAAGAAGATCTCAGCATCCTGCTGATTTCCGGTCTATTCATTCTGCTTGCTGCCCGGCTTAATTTTGAGTCGTTCCAGCAGCTCGGTCTGGGTGCCGTGTTTTTGTTCCTGTTTATCCAGTTTATCGCCCGTCCGGTTAAAGTGTTTCTATCGACTATCGGCTCAGATTTAAGCTGGCAGGAAAAAGCGATGATTAGCTGGATTGGCCCGCGCGGCATAGTTGCAGCGGCGGTCACTGCCCTGTTTGCTTTGCGTCTGCAGGATATCGGTATGGAAAATGCCGAACTGCTGGTGCCTCTCGCCTTTGCCATTATTATCGGTACCGTGCTGGTTCAGGGCTCTACTGCCAAGTTTATTGCTAACCGTCTCGGCGTTGCCGAACCTGATGACAGCGGCTTTTTGATTATAGGCGCCAACTCCGTTGCCCGGGTTATTGCCAAGGCGCTCAAGGACAATGGTTTCCGCACCCGCCTGACTGATGGTAGCTGGACCAATGTGAAAGAGGCCCGCATGCTTGGTCTGGAGACCTATTACGGTAATGCCGTATCAGAACATGCTGACCGCCACCTCGACTTAATCGGTCTTGGTCAGGTGCTGGCTTTAACACCTCAGAGTGAATTGAATGCACTGGCAGGACTGCGCTACAAGACTGAATTTGGTAGCAATCAGGTTTACTTCCTGTCCACAGACAAGGAAAAAGACAAAGAACGTAGCGAGGCCAAGTCACGTAAAGCGGTCAGTCATGACTCGCATGTCTTGTTCGGTAATGAAATCACCTATGCCAAACTGGCCAGCCTGATTGCACGGGGTGCCAAGGTTAAGCAGACCAAGTTGACTGAAAACTTCAGTTTTGAAGACTATCTGCAACAACACGGTCGCCGCTTGATGCCACTGTTTGCTTTCAATGCGAAAAAGCGTCTGCGCTTTTTCACCGCCGCCGAGACATTGTTACCGGAAACCGGCTGGACCATCGTTTCCCTGATTCAGGATGACAGCGAAAGCACCACCGAAGCCGCCACTAATGATAACCGTGGCCCGACGGAAGAAAATCGTTTACCGACTTAAGCTCGGTAACTGGCTGCCGATAACCCGAGAGACCTGTTACAGAAAGCAAGCTTATGGCGGAAAACATACAAGACGATCTTCTTGAAGATGAGAGCTCGAAGAAAACGGGTAAGGACGAGCCTGAACAAACCAAGAAAGCCGGCCCATCAACGTCTTTACTGATTAAAGTTGCGGTTGGTCTGGGCATCGTCTTAATTGCGATGGTGGCTGCCTTTTTCTTGCTGCCACCCTCGTCGCAGAGTGATGGAACTACATCGGATGAGGCTGAAGTCAGCGAAGTCGACACACAGGAAATGACCAGCGAAGTAGCAGAAGAAGAGCCAGCCGCGGTTACACCGGAAAAAGGCACCATCGAATTGCCTACGCTGGCAGAAACTGCCGCGCCTGCTGAGACGGCGTCAGCGCCTGCTACTGAAAACAATAACGCCGTGGCAGCTAAGGTAACACCCTCACCGCAGCCAGCCTCCACAACCAATCCTCCGTCCGATAAAGTCCTGGCTGAAATGGTCGCACTGCAGAAACAGCTGAATGCCATGCAACAGGAAAATCAGAAACTGATTAAACGGGTGGAACAACTGGTCAGTGAAAACCAAACGCTCAAATCCACGGCGCCAGCTGCCGCACCATCAGTCATCAGCCCTATTGACGATGAACAGCTTGTGAATCATGACGATGTGCCTTTGTATTACCGGCAAAATCGTTATGCCAACACGCCGCAACCAGACTTAAAACCACAATGGGGTGAGTTTCAACAACTCAACTAGCATCAGGCTGCATTAGTGCCATAAAGTCAGCAGTTCCTGCGTTGCCTTGCGGTAGTCATCAGCCAGTGTAATTGCCGTAATCATCGCCACTGAACTGACGCCCGTTGGTTTTAACGCTTGTGCCCGTTCCAGAGTGATCCCGCCTATGGCAACAACTGGGTACGCATCCTGCAACAAGTCGACCCACTGCTGCAGCCGGTCGATACCCTGAGGTGAAAACGGCATCTGCTTAGAAGTCGTTTCGTAAATTGGCCCCAAGGCGATATAGCTCGGGTTTACCGCCAGAGCGCGTGCCAGTTCCCAGTAAGAGTGCGTTGAAATGCCGAGTCGCAAGCCCGCATCGGCAATGTGCTTCAACTGCGCATCATGCAGATCTTCCTGCCCCAGATGCACACCATAGGCACCTGTCTCAATCGCCAACTGCCAGTGGTCATTAACAAAAAAGCTGACCTTTTTGCCATTGATAAACGAAACGGTGGACGCTATCTGTTGCTTTAACTCCGCTTCTGGTTTGTCTTTTACCCGAAGCTGAATGGTTTCGATGCCCTCATCTACCAGCTTTTGAACCCAGTCCGGGCTGTCTACGACCGGATAAATACCCAACTGTTTTGGGCATGGTGGAAACGCAAATTGCTGACCAATCAGATCAGGCTGATAACAAAGCTTTGGCATATCCACCAATGCCAAAGACTCACGGCTGTGATGGATTAGCTGATACGGCCCTGCCTTTTCAGACTGGCGAATACCGCGCGTCACGTAGGCCTTGGCCAATACCACGGCATCGCGGATATCCTGTCCTGCAGCCAGATGAGCGGCAATCGACGACGCCAATACGCAGCCGGTGCCACGCACCTTGCGATCCAGCATCGTCTGGTAGATATAGAACTCAGCATCATTGAAGACGAAATAGTCACTGGCAATATTGCCCTCAGCGTGACCACCTTTGACTAAACATGCGTTTAAACCTGCCGCACGTAGTTGAGCAGCGCCAGCTTCAACAGAGGTTGATTCGTTGGTTAATTGCTGTAACTCGCTCAAGTTTGGTGTTAGCACTGTGACCAGCGGTAGTAGCTCAGCTTCAATAAACTGCTGAACTTCCTTTGATACTGCTTGGCCGCCACTCGTGCTGGCCAGCACAGGGTCGAGTACCACAGGCACGTCCGGCAACTGCATCAAGATCTGTTTGATAGCCTCTGCAATAGCCAGATTGGGGATCAACCCAATTTTGACAGCATCAATCGTGAAATCGGCTTGGCAGTTCTCGAACTGTGCGAGCAGCTTCTCCGGACGAATCGCACCGAGTTGATTCAGCCCTTTTGAGCTCTGTTCTGTCAGCGCCGTGATTAATGGCAAGGCATGACAGTCATGATGCTGGACAGTCGCTATATCAGCAGCAATACCGGCACAGCCCTGCGGGTCGTGGCCGCCGATCAGTAATACGGTAGGTTTAGCCATGCTGTTGCCAGATCGGCTGATCCAATGTGGGAGTGCTGGGTTTGGCGTTGTCACGCTTAGGCATGATACCCGCCTCATAAGCGAGACGACCTGCGTTAATCGCATCAGCAAAAGCATAAGCCATGGTTTCCGGCTCCAATGCTTCGGCTACCGCTGTGTTCAGCAAGATGCCATCAAAACCGAGTTCCATCGCCTGTACCGCATCGGAAGGTTTACCAATACCGGCATCCACCAGCAGGGTCATTTCTGGCAGACGCTCACGCAGAGTTTTCAAGGCATATGGGTTGAGCAAACCCTGCCCTGTACCAATCGGTGCGCCCCAGGGCATTAACACTTCACAGCCGAGTTCAGCCAGTTTCTGGCACAAGACCAGATCGTCTGTCGTGTACGGGAAAACCTTGAAACCATCCTCAATCAGAATCTTGGTCGCTTCAACGAGTGCAAAGGGATCAGGTTGCAGGTTGTAGCTATCCCCCATCACCTCTAATTTAACCCAGTCGGTATCAAACAACTCACGCGCCATATGCGCGGTTTTCAGCGCTTCTTTAACGCTGTAACAACCGGCTGTATTCGGCAACAGGTGGCAGTTCAGATCTTCAATCATCTGCCAGAACTGCTCACCACTGTTCGATTGATTCGCCGACTGGCGACGCAGCGACACCGTAATGACTTCGGCTTTCGATGCCCGAATGGCATCGACCATCACCTTGGGAGACGGATACAATGCCGTGCCGATAAATAAACGGCTGCTAAGTTCTTGTCCGTAGACTGTCCAGTTAGATGCTTTCACCTTAACCTCCACTAATCGGGGACATAATCTCGATGTTGTCCCCTGCGTTCACCGGATGTGCCTGCCAGTTGGATTTCGGCACCACTTCATCGTTAATCACCACGATAAAACGTCCGGTAACGGACTGTTTTTCAAGTAAATCGGCCACGGTCTTTGCAGACTCCAGCGCCACCGACTCACCATTAAATTGAATCTGATTAGACGTCATATAACGCTCCGAACTGTACCTGTTCCGTCTTGCCTGCCAGCAAGGCCGTTAAGTCAGCCACAACAGCAGGTCCAAACAGGTAACCATGTCGATAAAAGCCATTGACGATATAGCCCCAGTCCGTGCGCTTGATCGTCGGCATATTGTCCGGCAGTCCGGGACGGCAATGTGCCGTCATTTCCAGAATGCGGGCCTCGGCAAAGCCTTTATGCAGGCTGTACAGAGCCGACATCATTTCCAGGCCACTTCTTACCGTAACGGCAGAGCGATCATCACTCTCAATCACCGTCGCCCCGAGCACATATTCGTGATTTGGCCGTGGTGCCAGGTAAAACGGATAACGCGGGTGCATCAAACGCACGGCATGGGTGAAGTTCACTTCCGGTGCATACACACGAATGACTTCACCACGCACACTGCGTAGGTTGCTCAGGTTTGCTTTGCCACCATTGCCGCGGCAATCCAAAACAGAATCAAACACCGACGCTTTTACGCCCAGATACTCCTGACATACACGTTCGAGTTCCGCCTGATTGAGTTCGCTAATCTCTTCTGTCTGTTGCCAGTCACATTCCTGTGCGAGTAACTCGCCTAGTCGCTGATAAAACTGTCGGTTATCCAAACAGCTTTCCTGTTCGAACAGTAGAGCTTGGCCAAAATTATCAGCAAGTTCAGGCTCTCTATCAGCTAATGCCTGCCTGTCCAGCAAACGGAAATCGCTGTCCTCCAACACATGCGAGGCTCGGCGTTGGAAACGCGCCATTTCAGCCTGATCACCATTGTGAGCAACCACCAGCGTGCCCGAGTTCTGATAGAACACCGGCTCTGCCAGTTCTTTCAACCATTCAGGCCAAAGCTCGTAAGAGCGTAAACCAACGGTTTTCACCATCGGCTCCGCACTGATCGCTTCTGTCGCTGGCGCCACCATCGACGCCGCCACATAACCGGCACTATCACTACCCTGCCGATCATCCTTGGATAAAATCGATACCTGGTGGCCGGCCTGAATCAGACGCCAAGCTGTCAGGCGTCCGATCAGACCACTGCCGATAACCAGATAACGACTCATATCAACGACTCACTTAAGCCAAAGTATTTGCTTTCAGTGCTAAGCCGCCAAGATTCGAAATCCATGAGTGTATTGAAATACATGATTGGATTAAGAATCGACGGCAATAACGCACTGGATGCAAAGACACAGGGTTTAGACTTGATGGTAGATCTTGCTACCGCCGTCCTTGAACTCTTGCGACTTCTCAGCAAACGCCGCTTTCACGTCATGAGAAATCTTCATCGAGCAGAACTTCGGTCCACACATTGAGCAGAAATGCGCCACTTTCGCTTTGGGCTGTGGCAGCGTTTCATCATGGAATTCACGGGCGGTATCCGGGTCCAGACCAATGTTGAACTGATCTTCCCAGCGGAATTCGAAACGCGCTTTAGAAATCGCATCATCACGAATTTGTGCGCCCGGATGGCCTTTACCCAAGTCCGCCGCGTGTGCCGCAATCTTGTAGGTGATGATACCGGTCTTCACGTCGTCCTTATTCGGCAGACCCAGATGCTCTTTCGGTGTCACGTAGCACAGCATCGCGGTACCGAACCAGCCAATCATGGCGGCACCGATACCTGAGGTAATGTGGTCATAACCCGGCGCAATATCAGTAACCAGTGGGCCAAGCGTGTAGAACGGCGCTTCGTGGCACAGCTCCAATTGCAGATCCATGTTTTCTTTGATCTTGTGCATTGGCACGTGACCCGGACCTTCAATCATCACCTGTACGTCATGTTTCCAGGCGATTTGCGTCAGTTCACCCAGGGTTTTCAGCTCAGCGAACTGGGCTTCGTCGTTGGCATCCGCTTGTGAGCCAGGACGCAGACCATCACCCAGAGAGAACGACACGTCATAGGCTTTCATGATTTCGCAGATGTCTTCGAAATGCGTGTAGAGGAAGCTTTCCTCATGGTGAGCCAGACACCATGCCGCCATGATCGAACCACCGCGAGATACGATACCGGTAGTACGGTTCACGGTCAGTGGGATATGCGCCAGACGCACACCGGCATGGATGGTGAAGTAATCCACGCCCTGCTCGGCCTGCTCAATCAGCGTGTCACGGAACACTTCCCAAGTCAGGTCTTCAGCGATGCCGTTTACTTTTTCCAGTGCCTGGTAAATTGGTACGGTACCGACTGGTACTGGCGAATTACGGATGATCCACTCACGGGTCTGGTGGATGTGTTTACCAGTCGACAGATCCATGATGGTGTCGCCACCCCAACGGGTACTCCACACCATTTTCTCAACTTCTTCTTCAATTGAAGACGTGGTCGCAGAGTTACCGATGTTGGCGTTAATTTTCACCAGGAAGTTGCGGCCGATAATCATCGGCTCAGATTCAGGGTGGTTGATGTTAGCCGGGATAATCGCACGACCTTCAGCCACTTCCTTACGCACAAATTCGGCAGTGATGTAGTGATCCATGCCTTCTGGCAGTTCACCACGTTGTGCTAATGCTTCACGGCCCATGCTTTCACGGATCGCGATGTATTCCATCTCAGGTGTCACGATGCCTTGACGTGCATAGTGCATTTGCGAGACGTTTTTGCCGGGCTTGGCTTTACGTGGCAGACGACGGTTATCGAACAACGGAATATCAAAATCCTGTGCATCCTGCTCGCGGGTGTAGTGTGAACTGAATTCGCTCAGTTGCTCGGTGTCGTCACGCTCAGCAATCCAGTTCTGACGAATCAACGGCAGACCGGCTTCGATATCAATCGTCGCTTTCGGGTCGGTGTACAGACCAGACGTGTCATACACCACAACTGGCTCATTAGGTGTGCCCGGCAGATTAGGATCAGCGTTTGGCGTATCGGTGAGTGCAATTTGACGGAAAGGCACCAGCAAATCATCACGGCTGCCTTTAATGTAGAACTTCTCGCTGCCCGGCAGTGGCTCAGTGGTAATACCGGTGCGGTCTTTAATGTTGATTACTTTATTCGTAGCTTCTGTGGACACGTCACTTCCCCTTTTAGAAAACCGATATCGGGGAAGATGAGAACGTTGCGCGAATCGCGAACAAGAGACGGATACTGTTATTAGATACACCTAGGGTGTGTGCAGGTATCCTGCTTGTTTCCTACGGAAGTCTTAACTTCTTCAGGTTCAACGGGTTTCATCTCAGCCTCTGTGAATAATTTCACTCGGGCACCCCGACAAGTGACAGGCATGGTAAATCAAAAGCCATTTTTCGCACAAGCATCATCTGGCACAATACAGACGACTAACACTTCGAACACGCAGGCTTTATCCCGCTCATGGCTGACAAGGACAATGACAAAACCGGTGACGACTTCTCGCTGTTTCGTGAAGAAATGCGCGATGCCACCCGCATTCGCCATGACCGACTGATCCATGACAGCCCGAGGCCACCAGCCAAAGCACGCAGACACAAAATTGAAGATGACGAGTTCAGCGGCGAAGCCTTCTCCGATATGTTTGCTCCGGAGACTGTGGGCAATGAGGAATACCTCGAATACCGCGGCCCCGGCATTCAGCACAAACTGTTTGCCAAACTACGCAGCGGCAAAATTCATATCGAAGCCGAACTCGACCTGCACGGTATGACCATCGCCAAAGCCGAACCGACCCTCGGCCAGTTTCTCGAACTCTGCCAGCAAGAACAGATTCGTTTTGTGCGAATTATTCACGGTAAGGGATTGGGCTCAAAGGAAAATAAGCCGGTATTAAAAACCAAGCTTAACTTCTGGCTGCGTCAGAGTGATGCTGTATTGGCGTTTTGCAGTGCCACTGTGGAAGATGGTGGAACTGGGGCGTTGTATGTTTTACTTAGGCGGCAGCATAACGACTGATTGTCGAAGCACTGAGTTTTAAACTAGGTTTGAAATGGAAATTCACCTACGAACATAACATTTCCAAGAGCCACCTCAACATCATTCATCAAAGCTCTTATGTAACGCCATTAGACAATATTGGGATTCAAAAAATGGACTTTGAAATTATTCTCATATCTATGCCACTTTTGGCTATTGCCATTGCGGTTCTTTTTTCTACGAGAACAGACACAGCTTCAGCACAATTAATGACTAAAGCGAGAGAAAATCCGGCTATTAAATTCCAAGTTATTATTTCTAGCATCATCGCACCAATAATGATTCTTTACATGAATAACACTGTTGGAGTTATTTTCTTGACTATAGGCGGATTGATGATGATTTTTCAGAAGCAACTCTTTGCTGGACAATCATTGATGAGCAACAAAACAGCCAAAGTGTTTGGATACATTTATTTAGTCATGGGTGCTTTGTGGTCTATAAGCACCTAACAAGTCTCTGCAGCCAACCGCAGAGGCGGGCGTAGACTGATTGAAATGGCAGGGAAGCAAATGAAATCTGATTTTGATACGGATTTATCAAGAGAGCCGTTGAGTGTTTTCTTTAGAGAGGCTCTCTTAAAAACTCCTCAAGGTCTTGCTTTTATAGGAGGGGTAGCCATAAACCTTGTCTATAGGTTTTTAACGTACCTTTTCCCAGAATTATTTAACATCGATTATCAACTGACTCTAGGCAGTAGCTTGTATCTGTTTTCAGTTTGGGGAATTGCGACATTCGTTGTTTTAACTTCAATGATGGCTATAAATCAATTTAGGCCTAGTTGGTTAATAACCATTCTGATCGTGATATTCATGTGCTGGTTTTCATGATCAAAGCCTTCCCCATAAATGTTCTTAAATTTCCTCCGAGCTTCCTAGCCTCCGTGGGTATGCCACTATGAGTCAGCCCCACAGCAAGGCGTTAGTGGTTAAGATGAAATTCAAATTCTGGAGTTGGAATTTCTTACCCTTCCATCTTCTTCTCTTCTTATTGTTACTCACCAGTCCAGTCTTCTTCGTTGAGTTCAAACCCAGCGTAGAAATGAATGAGATAGCAGCTTTTACGGGTTTGCTGATTGGTACGCTATCCTTTCCATTATGCATTTCAAGTCTCATCAGATTTAGTCAAAATAATCTTCTTCATCTTTTAGCTTTATGTATTTCATTCTTTTTATTAACCTCACTTCTTGGTTGGTCTGCGACTAATGGAACAATTGGCTACCTGGCAAACAAACTTCATGGTCACATAGCGATAAAAAAGACAGAAGTAATCTCTAAAAATAACTGCGAAAACAAGCGTAAGTGTCTCTGTAATACAGAATTGCGCCTAAAAACTGACCAGCTAATGTCAAATGGATTTTTATGTGTGACTGAGGCGTTCTGGAGTCACTCACAATCAGGCGACATAGTTTTATTAACTGGAATTGAGTCAAAATATGGCTTTGAAATCTATGAGTATGAAAAGTACAAGGCTGAGTAGTTAATGGACTTACACAACCTCAAACTGAAACTGCACGACCACTTCCCCATTATCGTTATCGAAACGCATGATGAACAGCGAGTTGTCGATTTGCTGAAAATGGCAACAAGTCAGGATGCTGAGCTGGGTCAGTTAAAGATTTGGAATGCCAGCCATGGTTTAGATTTAAAAACACAAAGCAGTCCATCAAACTGGCGTGTTGAGGGGCTTGATACGGACTATCAAGAACCTGATACAAATGAGCTGACTGATCCGATTGAGATGTTAAAGGCCGTCAAAGCTCAGGCAAAAAACTGCATTATTCTGCTGCCCGACTTTCATCACTATCTCAGTAACCCCCTCGCTGTTCGTTTGATTAAAGAAATTGCCCAGCAGTTTTATACCAACGATACCCGTCTCGTATTTGTCAGCCACGCATTTGAGATACCGGCTGAAATCGAACGCATGTGCACCCACTTTGAGTTGTCTATGCCCTCCACAGACCAGCTCAGAGACATCATCGTCAACGAAGCGCGTGTCTGGAAAATCAAAAAGAACGAAAACGTAAAGGCCGATAACAAGGCCATGGATTTGCTGGTCAAGAATCTGGTTGGCCTGACCGAAGCCGATGCCAAGCGCTTTATCCGTGGTGCCATTTATGATGATGGCGCGATTACCCAAAATGACCTGAAAGCGGTGATGGATGCCAAATACAAAATGCTCTCCAAGGGCGGCGCCATTACCTACAGTTTCGATACCGATAACTTCGGTAGTGTTGGTGGCTTTGGCAAACTCAAGTCCTGGCTGGAAGTCCGTAAAACCTTCTTCCTCGATGACGACCCTAGCCATCAACTGGATACGCCCAAAGGCGTGATGCTAATCGGTGTGCAGGGCTGTGGTAAAAGTCTTGCCGCGAAAGCTATTGCCGGTGTTTGGGGCGTGCCCCTGCTTCGACTCGACTTTGGCGCCCTCTTCAACAAATACATCGGCGAAACCGAAAAAAACCTGCGTGAAGCGATTAAGTCCGCTGAAATGCTTTCGCCCTGCGTGCTCTGGATAGATGAAATCGAAAAAGGCATCAGTGGTGGCTCCAACGATGAAACCGGCACCTCTGGCCGTATTTTAGGCACCCTGTTGACCTGGATGGCTGAAAAAACCAGCAAGGTGTTTATTGTCGCCACCTCTAACAATATTGAACAGCTTCCACCAGAATTGCTGCGTAAAGGGCGCTTGGATGAAACCTACTTTGTGGATTTACCCAAACCATCAGCCCGTGAAGCTATCTTTGACGTGCAGCTGAAGAAACGCGGTTTTGAGCCAGCGAGTTTTGACCTTGCTCTATTGGCTGAAAAAACCGAAGGCTTCGCGGGCGCCGAAATTGAACAAGCCATCGTCTCTGCTGGCTACTGGGCACATTCACAACAAGCACCACTTGCCACTGAACATATCCTAAAGGAAATCGCTGAAACACAGCCTCTATCAGTCGTCCGTGCTGAATCGATACAGGCATTACGTCAATGGGCTGAGGGCAGAACGGTTAACGTCGACTAGCTGGCAATGAAAGATTCCAAACAGTTCTGGGACAAAAGCGCGAAACGCTACGCCAAAAGCCGAATCAAGGATGAAGCCACCTATCAAAAGAAACTGGCTATCACCCGCGAGTATTTCACGCCTGAGAGTCGTGTTTTAGAGTTTGGCTGTGGCACAGGTAGCACAGCGCTGCTCCATGCACCTTATGTGAAGCAGATCATCGCGACGGATATCTCAGACACGATGATTGAAATTGCTGAGCAGAAAGCCGCTGATGCGGACATCAATAATGTGAGTTTTCAGCAAGGTACGCTGGATTCTTTGAACCTGGAACACGAAAGTTTTGATGCGGTTCTGGGCTTAAATATCTTGCATCTTCTTGAAGACGTTGATGGCACCATCAAGCAGGTAAACCAACTGTTAAAGCCGGGCGGTGTGTTTGTGTCTAGTACCGCACTGGCCGGAGAGTTGAACGTGATTTTTCGCTGCTTGATTCCAGTCATGCAGTTGTTGGGTATGGCGCCGTTTGTGGCTCGACTCACGAAAACTCAGCTTATTGCATCACTCACCGCAGCAGGTTTTCGCATCGAACGCGAATGGCAGCCCAATCGCGACTCCGTGTTTATTGTTGCTAAAAAGAAATGACTGACCCGTAGGTCATTTCAGCCAAAAATTAACATGCGTTGATTTTTTGTGACCGGTTTCGAAAAAGGGTGACTTTCCAGCACGAGACTGTTGTATTTTGATGACTCGTCATTCAGTATTGCACGTCAGTATTTATCTGGGGTCGGAGATCCCACCAAAACCCTGTTGCTAAGGAGAGCACATGAAATTTTTACCTGTCTTATCTGCACTATTTTTATCCGCTTGCGTCACCACCTCCGGAAACTACAATGTGACGGCCACCCAAGCAGATGGCACACCCGTGAACGCGAGTGTCATGGCACAAGGTTCAGGCATCTACACAGCCAGAAACGCCTTCTGTGAGGCCTTCCCCGGAGCAAACGTCAAAATTGTCGATACTTCTACAGGTGAGGAGTATGCGGCGGAAAGCCCCTATCAGTGCAAATAAGCTTATCTCGGTTAGAAAAAATAGCGGCGTTTCCGGAACCAGTCCGGAAACGCCGTTATTAATTAATAGAAGTCCAGAGTTGCTGTCAGTGTCACTGTACGTGGTGCACCTAAAACGAGGTAACCATTGTTAGGGAAACCACCCACGGATGCCCAGTAGTCACGATCAAACAGGTTATGTACCCGTGCTCTCAGGGTCAGATCCTGATTCCCCATAGCCACGATATAACGTGCGCCGACATCTACCGTCGTCCAGTCATCGACTTTCAGCGTATTAGCATTATCGGCATAGCGTGAGCCGGTATAGGTGACACGGGTATCCAGTGCCAGGCCGTCAACTTGCGGTACTTCCCACTCTGCACCGATATTGGCCTGATACTCAGCAACACCAATCACGTCATTGCCTTCAAGCGAGGCATCGCCGGTATCTTTCTGCTCGGCATCGAGCCAAGTCACACCGCCCAACAAGGTGAGATTGTCAGTGGCTTTGCCGTAGAAAGTAAACTCCAGACCCTGATGGCTATCTTCACCAACGACACGGTAGATATTACTCGACACATCTACGTCAGAGCGTGGTCGGTCAGTAGTGAAGTAGGCAAGGCCATAGCCCATGCTGTCAGTTTCATACTTAATACCGATTTCATGCTGTTCAGAGACATAAGGATCGAGCGCTGCACCATCGTTGGCATAACCATTAATCGGCACATTACCCCCCGCCTGCAGACTTTCAATGTAGTTGGCATAGACGGAAAACTGATCAGTGAACTTGTAAACCGCACCAACGGATGGTGTGACTTCACGCTCGGTAAAGCTGCTTCTTTCAAAGGTGTTGTAGGCGATTTCTTCCGTTCTCAGGGTTTGTAGCCTTGCTCCCAGGGTCAGCAACAAACTGTCATCAAATAAAGAAAGGGTATCGCCGACCGCAAAGCTGTTCAGTTTGGTGATGCCATTTAATCTTGGAGAAGCAAGCGAATTACCGACAAACTCATCACCATCAAATGCAGGACGCGCATAGCTGGTTGGGTTATAGATGTTCGTGGCGAACTGGTCAAAGAAATCAAACACATAGCCGTTTTCTTTTTCCAGTTCAAAATAAGAGTAAGCGACGACCCATTCATGACCGACACTGCCGGTATCAAATTGACCGCGTAAACCTATCTCGCCGGTATCCACCCTATCTTCACGGGCATTATCAAAACGATAGATATAGCCACTACCATAGCCATTCAAATTCGTGACGTTAAGGTTCGCCAGTGAGTTTTCTTCCTCACTGCGACGAATACCATAGGCTGCCCAGCCGGTCACGTTGTCGTTGAAATCATATTCAGCACGGAAAGTCCCGAATACATCTTCCTCATCGGAGTAAGACCAGGGTTGTGCCCAGTTACTATCAGCATCAGGTGCTGAAGGAATATCGGTAAGTCCCTGTAAAGTAACGTTTGTACGAGTCTCGTCCAGCTCGTTATTCTGATGACCGATATCTGCAGAAAGACGCAGTCGGTCGCCACGGTAATCCAGCCCAACCGAAAACAAGCTCAGCTTAGCTTGCTCGTCTTCGATACTGGTACCACCATCGCGGTAGGCCGTGTTAACACGGACACCGAATTGCTCGTTTTCACCAAAGCGTCTGCCCACATCCAATGCAACACTACCCTGCTCGCCATGCTCCGTACCGACTGTCATGCGGGTCAGTGGATAATTTGGTGCCCGTTTTGGGAGCAAGTTAATGGTGCCGCCGATACCCGCACCACCCGGGGTGGCACCGGTTAAAAAGGCACTGGCACCGCGCAGCACTTCTACACGTTCGAATAGTTCAGTCGCAATATACTGACGCGGTAAAAGGGAATAAAGGCCGTTGTAGGCAACATCATCAGAGCCAAGAATAAAGCCCCGGATGAAATAGGATTCCTGGAAGTTACCGAAACCACGTGCGACCCTGACGCCGGGGTCTGCCTGCAAGACATCACCTACGCTCTGCGCTTGGCGATCCTGAATAAATTCATTGGTATAGCTGGTAATGCTGAATGGTGTATCGAGATGATCTTTGGTGCCCAGAATACCTGCGCGGCCTCCTTCTGCAACCTGACCACCTTCAAACGCCGGTGAGAGGCCTTCTGCCGACGCATCGGCGCTGGCTGTGACGGTGAGCGACTCAAGCTCGACTGCTGCGTTGTTATCGACAGACGACTTTTCTTCCGCCATAGCTAAGCTTGATAGGCTACCAATGCCCATTGCAACGGCTATCGTCAGGGGGCTTAACTTGTATCGCATTTTATCTCCACCAGAATGTCATGTTGTTTGTTCACAACATGATAAATAGGTGCGCCTAAAATGTAAATGCGAATGTTTTCTATTTGTATTAGTTATTTTATGTAAAGATATCGATTTTGGCTAAGGACTAAAATACGATTCAGGTTCAGAGTTCAGAAAGATGTCATCAGTCAGGCTCTCGACAAACCGCGCATTCAATGTGAACTGCTCATAGAGCCAGTAAATAGCCCCATCATCAACCCGATAGCGCCACTCGTAGTGGCACTGGATCCAGCCGTCATCCATCGTGGTGACGAGCTCAGTTTCTTCGTCGGAGTCTTCTGGAGGAAAATACGCTACCTCCTTGTTTCCCATATCAAATCCAAAACAGTCAATGATGAATTTATCGCCATCAAAGAGCTCATATTGGATGCGATCACCCAGCGTATCATCACCGTGCTGTTCCAGTAGCACCTTGCCTGAAAATAATGACTCTGCCTTGGCTTTATTAAATGCATAGCGGTCTGGCAGTTTTTCTCTGGCCTCAACATGTTCGGCTGAGAGCTGGCTTTTATCCCACTGGCGGGTGATGGTTTGTATTACAAGGATGCTCATAGTCGCTATCGCTAAAAACGGTTTTAGTTAGTGGCCTCTGTCTTCTGCTCAGGGTGCAAGCCTCTCGGCCAGGCGGTGACCAGGGCTTTGAGCAAAGTCGCCAGAGGAATCGCGAAAAAGACGCCCCAGAAACCCCAGATGCCGCCGAAAAACAACACAGCGAGAATGATTGAAACCGGGTGCAGGTTGACCGCTTCTGAAAAAAGAACTGGCACGAGTACATTGCCATCCAATGCCTGAATGATGCCGTAGGCCAACATCACATAGGCAAATTGTTCGGTCAGACCAAAATGGAAGCCAGCAACCGCGGCCACAGGCAATGTTGCCACTGCGGCACCGATGAACGGTACCAATACCGAAAAACCAATCAATACCGCCAGCAGCGCTGTGTAGGGCAAACCAAATAGTGAGAACGTCACGTAGGTGACTGACCCCACGATGATGATCTCCACCACTTTACCGCGCACATAGTTGGCGATCTGATCGTCCATTTCATTCCAGATTCGGCTCATCAGACCACGCTTTTCCGGAATCATGGATAAAGTGAAATTAACCAGTTTCTCGCGATCTTTGAGCATGAAGAAAATCAGAATCGGCACCAGCACCAGATAGATGATCAGGCCGATGACACTGCCCAGTGAGGCGATGGATAAAGACAAGGCCCGCTGTCCATACAGATTGAATTCGCGGTTAATGGCTGTCATCCAGCTTTGAATCTGCTCGGGTGTAATGAAGTTGGGATATTTCACCTGCAGGTCAACCAGCCAGCTCTGGCCGCTCGACAGCATCTTTGGGATTTCCTGAACCAGATTCACAGACTGGTTCCACAGTAGCGGTACCAGTAATACCGCGAGCACCAGCATGGTGCTGATAAAGCCGAGAAAAACGATGCCGATGGCCATCTTCTCGGGCACTTTACGTCGGGTCAGTAAATTCACCACGCCCTGTAACAGAAAGGCTAAGACCAACGCCGTGAAAAACGGGGCGAGCATCGTACCCAACCAGATGACGGCAGCAAAGCCCAACACCAGTACGATGAGCAGGATGACGGCTTCCTCATCAGAAAAATAGCGTTGTGCCCAATTGCTGAATATAGCTCGCAGGGTCATGACTGTGGTTGTCCTTCAGGCTGCATTTACTCAAACAGCGTATTCTGTCACATTGCCCTGAGGCAAGTGAAAAAGAATCACAGCCGTACTTTGATTACCACTGGGACAACGCATGACTCGCAATGACATAAAGCTTCTGTGCTTTTATTTCACAAAGTTCTATGTGGTGGTTGTAGTGATTTATTGCGCCTATTTATGGCTGTTTGTGCAGACTTATCCCGCCTCTTTGAGAACAGCCATTGCATTGCTCGCATTTGCCGTGATGACATTGATACCGGAACGATTTGCCAAAAATCACCTGACAGAGCGCCTCATCATGCTGTTTGGTGTTTCAGGCACCAGCATTCTGCTGCTGGTTTCGCTCAACCATATTAGTTAGTTCTCATGTAGGTCAAAGACTACTCAGAAACATCAACACTGAAGTAAGCTAATAGACCATGGACTAATCAGAGCATCGCTAATGGCAGAACCTCGTCAGGACAGCATGGATAAGCACGTTATACCGCCTTCAAGACGGACGTTGAGCAGCTATCTGTTCGGCCTGATTGAGCACCGTCTGTGGCTGAAAGTCTTGATAGGTATGTTCCTCGGACTTTTGGTCGGGATCCTCCTTGGGCCTTCTGTGGGCTTGGTGGCACCGGAGACAGGCAGCATCATCGGTAACTGGCTGGCGTTTCCGGGGCGTTTATTTATTGCCACCATTCAGATGATTGTCATCCCTCTGGTTGTCGCCTCGGTGGTGCGAGGGTTGGCAGCCACTGAAGACCTCGAACAGTTACGCAGTGTCGGCATCCGCGTCGTCATCTTTTTTACGGCGACCACGGCCTTAGCATCAGCAATTGGACTGTGGATTGGCCAATTGTTGAATCCCGGTAAAGTGTTAAAAGACATCACTTTGCCTGCTCCGGATATTGATGAAGCCTCATCGGCAGCAGTCATACCGGATATTTCGCACCTGCCCGACGTGTTGTTGGGATTACTGCCCGGTAACCCGCTGGATGCGATGGTTCAGGGACAAATGCTGCAAGTGGTTATTTTTTCGATGATTGTGGGCGTGGCACTGGTTACCATGGCGCCGGAACAATCACGTCCGATGCTCGACCTGCTTCGCTCGTTACAGCAGATTTGCATGACCGTCGTGCACTGGGCTATGCGCCTTGCGCCCTATGCTGTTTTCGGCTTGATGGCTCAACTGACGACCAGTATCGGATTCAGTGCCTTGTTGGGCATGGCCTCTTATGTTTTTACGGTGTTGCTGGGGCTGCTGCTGTTAATGGGCATCTATCTGCTGCTACTGCGCTTATTTGCTGGCCTCCAACCGCTGCATTTTCTCAAACAGAGTAGAGATGTATTACTGCTGGCTTTTTCAACATCAAGCTCTGCGGCAGTAATGCCGCTTTCAATACGAACCGCGCAGGATAAACTGGCTGTCCGTCCATCAATCGCGCAGTTTGTTATCCCTCTCGGTGCCACCATCAATATGAATGGCACGGCCTTGTATCAAAGTGTAGCTACGGTTTTTCTGGCACAGATATATGGCGTCGACCTGAGTATGGCGAGTATGGCGCTAGTGGTAGCAATGGCCGTGGGCGCCTCAATCGGTTCCCCAGCCACGCCGGGTGTGGGAATCGTCATTTTATCGATGGTGCTGACCTCGGTTGGTATTCCACCGAGTGGAATTGCTTTGATTATGGGCGTGGATCGGATTCTGGATATGTCACGTACTGCCGTTAATGTTACCGGTGATTTACTGACTGCAAGGCTGATGGAAGCATGGACACGCAAACAGCTCGCCCCTTCTCATACATCAAGCTAAATGATTACCACCTGAGCGTTTAGCCTGATACATCGCAGCATCCGCATGCCGAAGCAGACTTGTTTCATCCTGACCGTTGAACGGGTAAACAGCTATACCGATGCTGGCAGCCAGTTCAATATGATGCGTTTCGATATTGTAAGGTTTGGCCAACTCATCAAGCACCTTAGCCGCGACGGATGTGACGGCCTCCCTGCTCGTCACCGCATCAAGCAAAATAACAAACTCATCGCCGCCAAAACGAGCCACCGTATCAGACTCCCTGAAGCAGACTGTTAAGCGGCGAGCAACCTCAAGCAGTAACTTATCGCCTACTTCATGGCCGTGAGTATCGTTGGCAGCTTTGAATTTATCCAAATCCAGATATAACAGAGCCAGCTGTGTATCGTAACGTTTTGCCCTGTTAAGTGCCTGGTGTATGCGATCATCAAACAGCTGACGGTTAGGCAAGCCGGTTAACACGTCATACATCGCCAACTGGTGCAGGCGCTCCAGCATCTGTTTACGTTCTATGGCGGAAGCCACCTGTGCCGACACGAATTCCAGCAGCGCCTGGTCACTGAGCGAATAGTGCTGTCGTGGCGCATCGGTGGTCACCATTAAACTACCGATAACACCATTCTGAGATTTAAGCGGAATCCCCAGCCATGCGCAGCTCTCATCAAGCTGTTTTATTTGGCTGACACCCCGCTTACTTACCTCGGAGCAAAACGCCTTAATATCCAGTTGATGCAGTTTGTCTGTTTCAATTTTCTGGTAAGGGAAAGTCACTGCTTCGCTATCAGGGTGATACAAAGCAATGGCAAACTGGCCCACCGGCATCAATTCAGCAATGATTTGATGAAGACGTTTATAGAGTGCCGGCAGGCTGGCCTGTGTATGTGCTGCTTCAGAAATATTGAACAGCGCCTTTTGTAGCGCTTCTGAACGCTTGTGGCTGGTAATATCTCTGGCAACCGCAACACGCATATTGTCTGTCTCTGACCAACGGGCTGACCAGAGCAGGTCAATGATCTGACCATCCTTGCGTATATAACGGTTTTCAAAATCGATTTTGGCCACACCAGACATAATTTCAGCAACCGTCTGCAGGGTGCGCTCTCGATCATCCGGATGAACCATCTCCAGCATCTGGCGGCCTATCATTTCTTCTGCCTTGTAGCCGAATATCCGTTCTCCACCGGCACTGACATAAAGAAAGTGGCCGTCTTTATCGACGACACAAATGGCATCGAGCAGCATGTCGATGTAGCGGGACAATGAGTCAAATTCCGAGAGTTTCATCTGAGCTTTTTTTGTATTGAGCAGGAACACAGGCTTAATTACGCACTGTCACCTTAAACTTTAGCAGCAAATCCTAGACAAGTCGCACAGCGTCATTGCTATGTTTGTGCGCTGGACCGCTTTTCCTTACTGACATCTCCATCCGCGGACTTGACTTGATTCCGTCCACCCTGCTTGGCGGCATAAAGTGCCTGATCCGCCTGACGCAGCAGGGTTTCGGCATCGCTATCAATGTCAGACAGCGAGGAAATACCAATGGAGATAGTCAGGTGTGACAGTTTCTCATTACGGTAGCTGATATCGAGCCCCTGTACCGCCTCACGCAGCCGTTCGGCTTTGGCTACAGCATCGTCCAGTGCCGCATCACGCATCAAGACCACAAACTCCTCCCCGCCGTAGCGACAAGGGATGTCACTACCACGAAAATAGTGCTGAAGCGTATCCGCGACTGCCTGTAACGCTGCATCGCCAGCATCGTGACCGAACTCATCGTTAAAGCGTTTGAAATGATCGATATCACAGATCAATAGTGACAACGGTGATTGGTTGCGTTTGGCAAGCTGTATATCACGCATCAGTGCATCATCAAAGAAACGTCGGTTATGTAAGCCTGTGAGCGAATCTTCAAACGAATAACGCTGTAAATCCTCGCGCAGCTTGATATTGCCAAGCGTCACTCTCAGTCTTCGACAGGTTCTATGAATAAAGTCTTCCTGCTGCACTGTCGCTTGTGCCTCATCGCTGTCTTTCAGCGTCAGTGAGGCCACTACATGACTGCCGCCTTCCAGTTGATGTATACGGATTTGCTCATCAGGCTGAGCGTTGCGGGCATCGTCATCAAACTTGATCTGAACCCGCGCTGGCTTGAATACATCAGGAAGCTGTTGCTGCATCAAATCCCTGGCTTCATTGAGATTGTGACAGGCTTGCAGTTCGACATTCAGTTTTTCCAGTCCAGCGATGAAATGATTTTCCCGCTCCAACTCCTTACGTCGCTGCTGCTCAGCTTCGGCATAAGCCTGTAACTCCGCCGTGCGTTCCGTCACCCGCTGCTCAAGTTGCTGATTCAACTGCTCTACCGCCAGGTTGGTTTGCACATAACTGTGTAGTGAAATCACAACCAGCACTAAGGCAAACAGCAAGCCACCAATCGCGACGGGGAAATTGACCCATGGCAGAAAACCGTGCGCGACCAGCATATCCGCGAGCAGGAAAATGGCATAAACCGCGAATGCGCCAAGCACCAATTGCTGTGAAAGGTTGACCTGCCCGGATATCCGCAGCACCACCCGCATCATAATCAGCAGTGAAATGACGAACAACGCATCAAATATCGGGAAAAAAATAGCGAGGTTAATAACGCCGCTGATTGAGAGCAGCACCGCCAGCACCAGATAAGCAAGGTGAAACTGCGCCACAAATTTCAGTAAGCGGCTGCCTGAGGCCCCGTTCAGCCAGTAATAGAGCAACATGGCGATAAATATCGGCATGGAAAAATAACTGACTGCAGCAAGATAGGTTTTCAGTAATGGCCATGGAAAGACCAACTGGATCGCCAGGTTTTCGCCAACAAGTACACCGGCGGTTGCCAGAGAAAATAAGCCGAGATAGAAAAATTCTTTTTGGGTGCCTCGAAACAAGGCAAATACCAGCGTTACAAAGGCGATCAGTAGAGAAAACGCAGCCACGATAAGTTCATGCAAGCCACTACTGATAACGTGAAGCAGCATGTCGGAACGTTCCATCAGCCTGGCTTCACCCCAAAGACCAATGTCTTTGTAACTGGAATAAATGCGGAAATACAGTGGTTTACCGGCAAAGTTGTCAGGCAGGGCAATCTGATGCCAGGGCCAGCCTTTGAATGATTTTTTGCTTTCCTGATCGAGTTCGCCGAAACCGTAGATTAGCTGGTCGTCGAGGTAGACCTCGACATTAAGATCAATGCTGGTAATGAAAATGACCGGCTCAGACAATTCCAGCTCGGGCAGGATAGTTTTAAACCAGACATAATGCTGATCGCCTCGCTCGGGAGGGTTGGCTGGAAAGGCGATCGGCTGCCATTGGGAAGCGACTGCACTAAAATCGGGCTTGGAGTCAGTAAACGGCAGATCACCCCACTGATATTCCCAATCAAGCTCGGCGAGCTCAAACGAGGGAGAGGCTGCTTTTACACTGGTGACGGCAGTCAGGCTGCACATCACCAGCAATATAAGCAAAAACAACCTGCCCCGCAGGACAGGTCTGCGAGGCATCATTCGAATTAACCTACCCAGCGTCTGGCATTCTGGAACAGGCGAGCCCAAGGGCCTTCCTTGCTCCAGTTATCCGGATGCCATGAATGCTGCACGGCACGAGTGACACGCTCAGGGTGAGGCATCATGATAGTGACACGACCATCCTCGGTAGTCAGCGCGGTTACGCCGTTTTTAGAGCCATTCGGGTTTAATGGGTAAGTCTCAGTCGCTTTGCCGTAGTGATCGACATAACGCATGGCGACAATCGCTTCAGCTTCAGTGCCGGTTTCAGAGTAATCCACACGGCCTTCACCATGCGCGACGGCAATCGGCATCACTGAACCCGCCATGCCTTTAAGCAGGACTGACGGCGAGTCGACAATTTCAACTAATGAGAAACGTGCTTCAAACTGCTCGGACAGGTTGCGTGAGAATCGCGGCCAATGGTCACTGCCTGGAATCAGTTCTTTCAACTGGGACAACATCTGACAGCCGTTACATACACCCAGAGCAAAGGTATCTTGGCGCTGGAAGAAGTCCGCAAATTGCTGACGGGCACGGTCATTGTGCAAAATCGTGCTGGCCCAGCCACGACCGGCGCCTAATACGTCACCGTAGGAGAAGCCGCCACAAGCCACCAAGCCAACAAAGTCAGACAGCTGGACACGACCTTCCAGAATGTCACTCATATGCACGTCGATAGCACAGAAACCAGCATGGTCAAATGACGCCGCCATTTCTACCTGACCGTTAACGCCCTGCTCACGCAGGATCGCCACTTTCGGACGCTGACCACTGACAATCAGTGGCGCTGCAATATTTTCAGCCGCATCAAAGCTCAGTTTGGCAAACAGACCTGGATCTTTCTCATCCAGCAGGCTGTCAAACTCCTGCTTCGCACATTCCGGGTTATCACGCATCGCTTGCATCTGGTAGCTGGTTTCTGCCCAGAAGCGTTGCAAAGTAACGCGAGATTGATCGACGACTTTTTCACCATCCACCGTAATACGAATCTGTTGACCATCTGAGACAGAGCCGATGATATGCGACATTGCTTCCAGACCGTGCGAAGCCAACGTTGCCATCACGTTGTCTGATTCGCTGCGGCGAACCTGAATCACTGCACCCAGTTCTTCATTAAACAGAACAGGCAGAGTTTCACCCAGACCATTGAGGCTGATATCCAGACCACAATGTCCGGCAAAGGCCATTTCAGCCAAAGTCACAGCCAAACCACCATCACCACGATCATGGTAGGCCAGAATCTGATCATCCTGTTTCAACTGCTGAATCGCATTGAAGAAGTTTCTCAGGTCTGTAGCCTGCTCCAGATCCGGTGCATTGGTACCCACTTGTTTGAACACTTGAGCCAGTGCTGATGCGCCCAGACGGTTTTGACCACGACCTAAGTCAATGTAGATAAGGTCGGTGTCACCTAAATCGGTACGCAATTGTGGTGTGCTGGTTTTCGCCGCATCGGTCACTGGTGCAAAAGCACTAATGATCAGTGACAGCGGAGAAGTCACGGCTTTCGTTTCACCATTCTCATCCCAAACGGTCTTCATCGACAGCGAATCTTTACCGACCGGAATCGCAATTTCCAACTCAGGACACAGTTCCATACCGACAGCTTTGACGGTGTCATAAAGCAGCGCATCTTCACCCGGATGACCACATGCTGCCATCCAGTTTGCTGACAGTTTGATATCACCCAGTTTGTCGATCTTGGCTGCTGCAATGTTGGTAATCGCTTCACCGACGGCAATACGACCTGACGCAGGGCCATTAATCAAAGCCAATGGGGTACGTTCCCCCATAGCCATGGCTTCACCTTGCAAATCATGGTGATCGGCCAAGGTCACCGCACAGTCAGCCACAGGCACTTGCCAAGGGCCAACCATCTGGTCACGGGCGACCAGACCGGTAACGCTACGGTCACCGATAGTAATCAGGAAGTTCTTACTGGCGACGGTCGGTAGCTTGAGTACACGCTCTAAAGCATGCTCCGCTTGAATACCGCTGAAGTCGAGTTCCGGATAACGCTTCTCAACATGCTGCACATCACGCAGCATCTTGGGTGGTTTGCCCAACAGCAAGGACAGCGGCATATCAATAGGCAGAGTTTCGTTATCAGCATCACCCAGCAGCAGATGTTCTTCTTCGGTAGTTTCACCGACGATGGCCCACGGGCAACGCTCACGTTCACAAATCGCTTGGAATTCGTCTACACGATCAGGGTGAATACCCAAAACATAACGTTCCTGAGACTCGTTACACCAGATTTCCATCGGTGACATGCTGGACTCGTCATTCGGTACCAGACGCAGTTCAAAACGACCGCCACGGCCACTGTCATCAACCAGTTCTGGGAATGCGTTCGACAGACCACCTGCACCAACGTCGTGGATAGCAATAATCGGGTTTTTATCATTCAGCGCCACACAACGATCGATGACTTCCTGACAGCGACGTTCCATTTCAGGGTTGCCACGTTGTACTGAGGCAAAGTCCAGACCTTCATCACTGGTACCGGAAGCCACAGACGAAGCTGCGCCACCGCCCAAACCGATCAGCATTGCAGGACCACCCAGCACAACGAGTTGCATGCCAGGGTCCATAATGCCTTTCTTCACGTGTTGTGGACGAATCGAGCCCATACCACCGGCGACCATGATCGGCTTGTGGTAACCACGCACTTCAAAGCCTTCGTTTGAAGTCACCTGCATTTCATAGGTACGGAAATAACCACACAGGTTCGGACGACCAAATTCGTTGTTAAATGCCGCGCCGCCCAGAGGGCCTTCGATCATGATGTCACGCGCAGAGGCCATACGCGCAGGTTTGCCGTAAGGCGTTTCCCACGGTTGTTCAAAACCGGGAATTTCAAGGTTGGATACGGTGAAGCCTGTCAAACCGGCTTTTGGTTTCGAACCACGCCCCGTTGCACCTTCGTCACGAATTTCACCACCAGCACCAGTTGCCGCACCCGGGAATGGCGAAATCGCTGTTGGGTGGTTATGGGTCTCCACCTTCATGATGATGTGTTGGACTTCACCTTCATAGTGATACTGACCATTGGCCATATCGACCTGGAAGCGGTGGCTGCGAGGACCTTCGATGACTGATGAGTTGTCGGAGTACGCCACGACCACGCCTTCCGGGTTCTTGTCATGGGTGTTACGAATCATATTGAACAAAGTGTGTGGCTGGGTATTACCGTCAATCACCCAGTCAGCACGGAAAATCTTGTGTCGGCAGTGCTCCGAGTTGGCCTGCGCAAACATCATCAGTTCAATGTCATTCGGATTACGGTTCAGCATGGTGAAGTTATCGAACAGATAGTCGACTTCATCTTCTGCCAGCGCCAAACCCATGCTGTTGTTAGCGGCAACCAACGCTTCACGGCCGCCGTTGAGGATATCAATGCTGACCAGCGGGCGTGATGCCCCATGCATAAATAAGCGATCAGCATCATCGACTGACTCAAACACAGATTCGATCATGCGGTCATGCAGTTGCTGGCTTATCAGGCGCGATTGCTCGCTGCTCAAAGGCGCGCTGCTTTTTACGAAAAAGGCGACGCCACGTTCGATACGCTCAATGTCCTGAGCACCGCTGTTTGTCGCAATATCTGTGGCTTTACTTGACCATGGTGAAATCGTGCCCGGACGTGGTGTGACCAGGAAAAACGCTTCATCAGCTTCTGCTTCTGTATCACCGATCTGAGCTTCCAAGAGGGTCTCTACCAGTGACTGTTCTTTTGCTGGCAGAATGCACTCGCCTTCAATCTCAACAAAGTAACGGTATTCAGTTCTGATCGCAGTAACACTAGCGACCTCAGCTTGAACAGTGCTGAGTAATTTCTCCAGACGGAAAGCAGAAAAAGCCGGACGGCCGATCAATTGCAGCATGCGGATCCCAAAATCATGATAATTGAAAGCGATAATGATACTTTATGTGGGGTTTAACGCCCAAATAAATTGCTTTTGATTCAGGTTTTACATGACGGATACCAATACCCGCCCCGGCCCTTTGCGCCAACTGATGGTCATGCTTTATGACATTCTGCTGCTGGCATCGGCATTATTGCTTGCCGCCGTCGTACCGGTGGCACTGAATCGTGGCGAAGCGATTGAGCCGGGCAACCCGTTTTTTCTGCTTTACCTGCTGATGGTCAGCCTGTTTTTCTATGGTTGGTTCTGGACGCATGGTGGTCAGACTTTGGGCATGCGCGCATGGAAGGTCTATCTGGTCGGTCAGAATCAGGTTCAGGTGACCTGGAAACAGGCCACAATCCGTTTTTGCGTCGCGATTCTGTCTCTTCTCAGTTTTGGTCTCGGCTTTATCTGGCAGTGGCTGAGCAAAGACAAACTCAGCTGGCATGACTTACTGTCTGGTACGCAGCTGATTCTGCATAAGCCTGACAAAGGCTAATCAGTCCCCCACTCTGTCGAGTGCAATCAACTTATTATTGTCGTCAAAACGGATGCGGAATACCCCACTGACACCCGCCGCATTAATAAACGGGCGAATATGTTGGGCAGGGAAACGGATAGTTTGCCCATTGCTCGCCCGAGCGATCACCGTACTGGCTTGCCCCTGATAATATCGAAGCGCCTCATCACGCGGCAGCTCGAGGCGGAAGCGTAATTCCTTCATTGCTGGATCAAAAAATCATCCAGCACACGCCGCAGCTGTGACAACATCACATTAGCTGCTAGATCGGAATACGGTTCCGCATCCCCCACTCCCCAAATCGGTTTCGGCCAGGTCGCATCAGTGGGAAAGCGCGCCACATGGTGCAGATGTAATTGCTCCACCACATTACCCAGTGCAGCCACATTCATCTTGTATGCAGAAAACAATTGCACCATCGCCTTTGCCGTAAAGCTGGACTCCAGCATCAGGCGCTGCTGCTGCTCAGCACTCAACTCGTGCAGTTCACGCGTATTGGCAACACGGGGAACCAAGATGACCCAGGGGTAGCGGGCATCGTTCATCAGCAGCACATCGCACAGCTCGTACTGGCCGATGAGGTGCGTGTCCTGCTTTAACTGGCGGTGTAACTGATACATCAATCAGCCAGATACTTGGTGACGATTTCATAGACATCGGCAGACAAGGTTTTTTCTGCCGCGATGCGCTCCAATGCCTGTTTCATCAACGCCTGACGATCGGCATCGTAACGGCGCCATGAGTTCAAGGCACCGAGCATACGTGCTGCAACCTGAGGATTTAATTTATCCAGCACCAGAATCTGGTCAGCCAAAAAGGCATAACCGCTACCGTCTTTCGCATGGAAGTTCACCGGATTGTTACGACAGAACATGCCGATAAGCGCCCGCACATTGTTCGGGTTCTTCATGCTGAAGGCTTCGTGCTTCATCAGCCCTTTCACCCGTAACAAAGTATCCGGCAATTTGGAACCAGCCTGAACTGCCAGCCACTTGTCGACCACCTGCTTGTCGTGTTTCCACTGTTCATAGAAGGCACGCAGGGCATGTTCTCCTTCAGGGCCACGCAGATCTGACATCAATTTCAGACCAGACAACAGGTCGGTCATATTGTCAGCCTGTTTCATCTGTTTCAGGCAGCGTTGCAGTTGCATCGGATCGCCGGTAGCAATCAGGTATGACAGGCTCAGATTTTTCAGGCTGCGTCTGGCCATATCTTCTGCCGTAAACGCATACGGCACTGGCGCAGAGAACGCCTGATAAACAGCTTCAAACTGTGGTTTTAACGCGGTAGCCAGTTGGACTTTGACAAATTCTCTTGCCTGATGAATGGCATCGACATCCGGCACGTCCATCTGTGCTGCTAAGTAGTTTTCTGTCGGCAGAGTGAGCATCTTGGCAATGAGGGCTGGATCAAGCTTGGTATCACTCAGCACACGTTCAAACTGACTGACCAATAGCGGCGATAAGCTCAATGGTTTCTGCTGCTGAATATCCTCAACCAGCGACAACACAATATTGATGAGCAGCGTTTGGCCTGCATCCCAGCGATTAAAGCTGTCTTTGTCATTCGCCATCAGGAACGCCAACTGGTGGTTACTCAAATTATGCCGGAGCTTCACAGGCGCAGAGAAACCACGCAGTACCGAGGCAAGCGGCTCTCTGCTCACATTAATAAATTCAAACGTCTGCTTCGCCTCTGTCACCGACAACACGCGTGTTTGTTCTGGATAAGCGGTTCTTTCACCCACTAATTGCAGAGGCAGACTTTCGCCGTCCTTATCGAGCAGGCCAACAGCCAGCGGAATATGAAACGGCTGCTTTTGCGGCTGGCCCGGTGTTGGCGGGCAGGTTTGAGTGACCGTCATCGTCAGACGTTCTTCAATCGCGTCATAATCGGTTTCGACTGTCAGCTCAGGCGTACCGGCCTGCTGGTACCAGCGACGGAACTGCGTTAAGTCGACGTGGTTGGCGTCTTCAATCGCTTTAACAAAATCATCGGTGGTCACCGCCTGACCATCATGGCGATCGAAATAGAGATCCGTGCCCTTGTGGAAGCCTTCATCACCGACCAGGGTTTTAATCATCCGCACCACTTCTGCACCCTTTTCATAAATGGTGACGGTGTAGAAGTTACTGATTTCAATATAGGAATCAGGGCGCACCGGATGCGCCATGGGACCGGCGTCTTCGGCAAACTGCATGCTGCGCAGCTTGTCGACATCATCAATGCGCTGCACCGCTTCCGAGTTCAAATCGGCGCTGAAGCTCTGGTCACGCATTACCGTGAAACCTTCCTTCAGACTCAGTTGAAACCAGTCACGGCAAGTGACCCGGTTACCCGACCAGTTATGAAAATACTCATGGCCGACGATGCTTTGAATAGTATAGAAATCATGATCCGTCGCGGTTTCAGGACTGGCCAGCACACAGGCAGCATTAAAAATATTGAGCCCTTTGTTTTCCATTGCGCCCATATTGAAGTCATTCACAGCCACGATCATGAAGACATCCAGATCGTATTCACGACCGTAGGTCTCTTCATCCCACTTCATCGATTGTTTTAATGAGGTCAGGGCGTGATCACATTTATGCTGATTCTCTGGATCAACATAAATTCTCAGCGCGACCTCACGACCGTTCATCGTGGTGAACTTGTCCTGCTGACAGTAAAGATCACCGGCAACAAGGGCAAACAGATAGCTTGGTTTGGGATGCGGATCATGCCAGCGAACCCAGTGACGGCCATCGTCAAAACGTCCCTGATCTTCAAGGTTGCCGTTTGACAGCATCACCGGCCATTTTTCGCGATCGGCAACAATCGTGACGGTAAATACCGACATGACGTCAGGCCGATCAGGGTAATAGGTAATACGGCGGAAACCCTCGGCTTCACATTGCGTACACACAATACGGCCTGAGTGATACAAGCCTTCCAGCGCCGTATTTTGATCCGGCTTGATTTCGGTAGTGATTTCCAACTCAAACTGCGCCGGTGTATTTGGAATCAACAGTTGCGTTTCACTGCGCTGATACTGACTTGGCGACAGGGTCGTGCCGTTCATTTTGACGGCAATCAGTTCCTGCTCTTCGCCATCAAGGATACAGTCGCCACCCGGCCCTTCCGGATTTCTGCGCAGCTTCAATGTACTGACAACGCGGGTCAACGCACTGTCGAGGTCAAACTGAAGTAGCACTTCATCAACGAGGTATGCCGGTTTCTGATAATTGGCCAGTAAAGTGACCTGTGGCGTCATTTCGGTAGTGGAAGTATCCATAATTCAGGTTCTCAATCAGAAATCGTCTAATGTCTTTACAGACCAGACTTCATAAGCCGGGGTTTCGTAGGGGTGGCTTTCTATCAGCGCACTCAGTACCGTTTTAATCCGTGATTCAAGGCAAACGGTTTCAACCCGATATTCATCAACCCGTTCAATTTCGCCCTGTTTGCCGATAAACGGATCACTCCCTGCCAGCGGGCGGAACTGACCAGTGCCGCTGGTTTCCCAACTGCAACAGTCATAGCCCTCATAGCGTCCGGCACCAGCATCAAAAATAGCCTGCTTGACCAATTCCTTATGTGATTCAGGTACAAAAAAAACCAGTTTGAGCAGTGAATCAGTCATCGTTGAATTGCCACTTTTGTCCCAGCCCATTACCAGACTCAGAATAGATGGTTTTGTCATCAGCACTGAAGGCCACTGCCTGCAACACAACGCCGGGTTTGAGTGACTCACGGCGCGGAGATTGCCAGCAATCAATATTTGCTCCGTCTTCGGCGCGCCAGGTGCAGATTGTCTGATTCGGGTGCCCGGTTACGAGATAACGGTTATCCGCAGAATACCCCACCGCCGTGGTGGTGGTTTTAAATACCGGCAGATTGCCCCAGATCGTATCAACATCAACCGGGGAAGTGTTCAGTACGGCAATCTGTTTACCGTTAGGCAGTGACCATAACCGGGTCTGATCATTACCAGCACCGGTCACGACATAATCGCCCTGCGGATTGAATGACACCAGACTGACAACACTGCCATGCTTCCACTGCTGTAATTGCTCACCGCTTTGCAGATCCCACAAACGTGCAGTCTGATCATCGCCCCCGGTCAGCGCCATACGTCCATCCGGCGAAATAGCGACTGAGTTAATCAACTGATTGACGGGGGAATCGACAGGGCTGCCATCGTGCTCAAAGATTTGTACTACACGGTTGGCGATAACATCAAAATAGACCGCGGTTCGATCCTGCAGTGCAAGCAGTACATACTCACCACGATCAGCCACAGCAATATCTTTGATAGCGACCGGAAACTGAAGTCGACTGACGGGCTTCCCATCCGCTACGTTCCACAGAACAACGGTATTAGATTCACAGGTTGCCGCTACCGTACCATCACTGGAAAACGCCACGTCGGTCGTGGTGCCCGCTTCATCAGGCAGATTCTGCCAGCTGTATTGAATCTTGCCGGCCTCGATATCCCATAACTTGGCAGGCATATCCGTATCACCGACCAGCACATAGCGTTTATCCGGCGAAAAGGCCGCGGCATAACTGCCCATGTGGCTGTGCTGCCACTCTTTCAGTGGTGGAAGCTCACTGGTGCAGGCGACCAGCAGGGCACTGGTCAACCCCCATTGTGAAAGTCGTTTGAACGAGTGAATTGCCGCCATTACCGCTATCAGGAACGCGGCAATGTGACGCCCGCCTGCCCCTGGTATTTACCACCACGGTCAGCGTAGGACGTTTCGCAGACTTCGTCAGATTCAAAGAACAGCATCTGCGCCACACCTTCATTGGCGTAGATCTTGGCAGGCAGCGGCGTGGTGTTGGAAAACTCCAACGTGACCTGACCTTCCCATTCCGGTTCCAGCGGGGTGACGTTGACGATAATGCCGCAGCGGGCATAAGTCGATTTGCCCAGGCAGACGGTCAGAACATTACGCGGAATTCTGAATGTCTCGACCGTACGTGCCAGGGCAAACGAGTTAGGAGGGATGATGCAGACATCAGATTTGACATCAACAAAGCTGCTCTCATCAAAATTTTTCGGATCGACAATCGCCGAGTTGATATTGGTGAATATCTTGAACTCATTGGAACAGCGTACATCGTAGCCATAGCTGGATGTGCCGTAGGAAATGATTCGGTTATCGTCCTGATAACGAACTTGTCCGGGTTCGAAGGGCGAAATCATGCCCTGCTCCGCCATCCGGCGAATCCACTTATCCGATTTGATCATAGTTGAGCCGCTTAGCCTTGAAACAAAAGCCTCATCATACCTGATTTACCTGCGAGGTAAATCAGTCGTTTTTAATCACGATATTAGGGAAAGCACTGGCGTAGTCTTTACCCTGCATCGCCAATTTGGCGGCAACGCGACGGGCAATTTTACGATACGCCATAGCAATCTCGCCTTCTGGATCCGTCACCACGCTTGGTTGACCACCATCCGCATCTTCACGGATACGGATATTCAGAGGCAGGCTGCCCAGCATATTGATGCTGTATTCATCGGCCATACGCTGACCGCCACCGGTACCAAAGATATGCTCTTCATGACCGCACTGACTGCAGATATGGGTGCTCATGTTTTCGACCACACCTAACACAGGCACTTTGACCTTCTCGAACATCTTGTAGGCTTTGCGTGCATCCAGCAGTGAAATATCCTGCGGGGTCGTCACAATAACTGCACCACTGACTGGCACTTTCTGTGACAGCGTCAGTTGAATATCACCAGTGCCCGGTGGTAAGTCGATAACGAGGTAATCCAGCTCTTTCCAGTTGGTGTCGCCGAGCATTTGTTGCAGGGCCTGAGTCACCATCGGACCACGCCAGATCATTGGCTCTTCTTCATCAATCAGAAAACCGATAGACATGCTCTGTACGCCAAAGCTTTCAATTGGCTCAATAGACTTACCATCCACTGATTCCGGACGCTTATTGCTGCCCAGCATGCGTGGTTGGCTTGGGCCATAAATATCAGCGTCCAGAACGCCTACACGCGCCCCCTCGGCGGCCAATGCCAATGCAAGATTAACCGAGGTAGTTGATTTACCAACGCCGCCCTTACCTGAGGCAACAGCGATAATGTTTTTGACATTTTCCAGCGCGGGTACGCCCTGCTGTACTTTATGTTTGATGATTTTACTGCCGACACTGACAGCCACGTTGCTGGCACCCGCCTGTTTTAAGGCATCATTCAGTTGTGATTCCAGTTCAGCGGCATAACCTTTCACTGGATAGCCTAATGTCACCGAAATTTTCTGCTGGTCGCCATCTTGTTCAAGTTTAATGACCGGTTTTGTTTCACCCAGTGGCATCTCGGTAGATGGGTCCACGAAAGCATTAACCACTTCCTGAACCTGAGACTTATCTAACATTTCTCGCTCCTGTCTGCTTCAGTGCGTGCACTGTAATTTTGTATTCGGACTAGTTTAACGGCTGGCAACAACGGCTTCATCCACATAAGTGATATGGCTATTGCAGCGGACAAAAAAAATGCCTTCTAGGAAGGCATTTTCGGCTCTTAAATTTTACTTGGGGGCTCGCAAGTCGTTTTGCAAGGGCCAGTCGCGATAATTAAATACCTGCCCTTCCTGACGCACACGGGCGATTTCAGTGAGATCCAGATCGGCATACACCCATTGCGCCGTTTCGGCACTGCCTTCGGCGAGAATGCCGTTATCCGGGAAGCCATAATCGACCGGGGTATAAATACTGGCACGGCCGGTATTAAAGTCCACTGCTTCTGACCATTCCGCATTACCGAAAGTCGGTGACTGCAGCACGTAACACTGGTTTTCAAGAGCACGTGCCTGACAGCCAATTCGGACTCGGTAAAAACCGGCCTGCGTGTCAGTGCAGCTTGGCGCCAGAATGACATCCGCACCCGCTGCGACCTGCTGATGGGCGATCAGAGGAAACTCAGTGTCATAACAGATATTGATGCCCAGACGGCCAATATCGGTGTCGATGACTTTGATGTCCTTACCGGCATGGATCAACCACTGCTCATTCTCAAAACGCGTCATGATCAGTTTGTCCTGATAGCCAATCAAGCCATCAACGCCATACAGATTCGCACGGTTACGGAAGGTGCCGTCCGCCTGCAACACCGGAAAGGTGCTGGCCAGAATCATCACATCAAATTCACGAGCCAACTGTTTGTACAAGTCTTCATAGTCGGCGTAAACATCCTGCATGGCGTGCAGCTGTTTATCCAGATCTTTGTAAACGGCCTCACCAAACAATGAAGCCAGCTCCATACTGCCGTATTCAGGGAATACCAACAGCTTGGCATCATGGGCTGCTGCTTGCTTGACCCAGTGCGTCAGTTTGGTTTCAAACTCGGTCCAGTGACTGAAAAAACCGATGTCATACTGGGCAACGGCTGCTTTTACTCTACTCATTAAATTCTCTTCATCCAGAACGTCATTGGCTTGGGCGACTCCTGATCTTCGTCCAGTTCTTTCCAGCTAAAGGTGGTGTTGAGATCGTCATGTTTCTCATACCCCCGTTTGCGCCAGAAGTTATCCAGAGGTACATAGTCAGCTGGCCGACGTGGATGATCTTGCGGACGCTGTACACCGCAGAAGCAGCTGAAACTGAAACTACCGACTTCTTGTGCATGTGCTTCACGGTGTTCAAAAAATGCGACACCAGCACCCTGACCACGGTAATCGGATATCAACACCGACTCACCGCAGTAAAAGATTTGCTCAACGTCATAACCCGCATCAATAAACGGTGCTTTGACTTCATCAGTTTCGTGCTTGAGTGGAATACCAGTTGAGGCACCAACCACCTTGTCACCATCAAAGGCCAGCACAATCACGCTGTTAGGCGCTTCGATATAGGTTCTGAGGTACTTTTCTTCGTAGGCCAAATCACCATCGTAGAGGTATGGCCAGTCGCGAAAAACCTGAATCCGGAGCCTTGCGAGCTCCGGAATGTATTGGTTCAGTTTTTCGCCTGATAATCGTTCCAATCGCAACATCTTTGTTCCAAATATCAGTTTTAAGCTGTGAACATTTTTCCGCTAGTAGCGAAAACAGCCCAGCGATTAACCTGCGACTTGAGCGATCCAGTCTTCCAGGTTGTAGTAGTTAGTGATACGGGCTACTTTGCCATCACGAATCACGAAGAATGCGCCTGCTGGCAGGTTGTATTTTTGACCCGCAGCTTCAGGCAGACCTTCGTCGGTAGACAGGTATTCACCCAGAACGGTGAATTCAACAGCAGCGCGGTCGCCTTCGTCATTAGCAGTGATAGAGATATCAACGATTTGCTCTTTGTAGTGAGCATTCATGCGGTCCATGAATTTGCTGAACGCTTCTTTGCCCACTTCACGGCCGCCTTGGTTAACGTCATGGATAACGTCGTCAGTCAGCATAGCCAGAAACGCATCCATATCCTGACGGTTGAATGCATCGTAGTAGTCTTGCAGCAGTTTTACAGTTGCTTGGTTCATGGCAAAAATCCCAGAGAGAAAAAACGGCGAATTTTAGCCCGTAAAACCTTCAAAGAAAAGTAAAAATTGCAGCTTTTGCCGGTGTTACTGGTGAGCCAGACAGCTGCAAATCAGGTTCAGCCCTACTTAGCCTGTTGACGCTGGACAATACCCATCAGTTTGTAAGTCAGCATGGAAGCCGCAAAATCATAGGCGTGGAAACCTTCAATCGGCGCAAACTCCATCACATCAAAACCGATGATTTCACGTTGCTTGGCGACAGACTCAAACAGGTTAAGCGTTTGATACCAGCTCAGACCACCAGGCACTGGTGTACCGGTTGATGGAAACACGGAAGGATCCATGCCATCGATATCCAGCGTGAAAAAGACTTTCTGCGGAAAATCATCCGGTAAGGTGATGCTCTGGATATTGTTCTGTACCAGTTCATCCGCGTCCTGATAAAGCACGCCGAATTCTTCACGGTAGCCCTTTTCTTCTTCACAGAAAGCGCGAATGCCTAGCTGGTATAGAGGAATGCCCATATCGACTGCACGCTTCATGACAGAAGCATGACTGAGCAAGTCGCCCTCATAGGCATGGCGTAGATCCGCATGCGCATCAATCTGCACAATGCCGAAATCCTCGATGCCGGCCTGTTTCAGACCTTTGATAACACCATAGGTCACCGTATGCTCACCGCCGAGCACCACGGGCATGCCACCCTGACGCACGATATTCGCTGTGGCGTCAGCGATATTGTCGATCACCTGCTGCGCATCAACCGTACAGTCCACAGGCTCACAGGTATAAATACCGGCATCGCAGGGCTTGCTGTAGCCATCCCATTCTTCCAACTGCCAGGAGGCTTTTAGAATTGAAGATGGGCCTAGCCCCGTGCCACCACCATAAGACACCGTTTTTTCGAACGGAACCGGCAACACATGGAACATCGCCTTCTCAGGCGCAGGCTGATCAATTTCAGAGCCTAAGAAAATCGGGTAATCGTTCATGTTCATATCAGGACAACCTGTGTTTAAAGTCATCATAGCCAAACTCTTTGACCACACGCAGCGCATCCGTTTCCGAGTTCCAGATCGCAATCGCCGGCAATTTGGTGCCGTTAAAGGTCGTGGTTTTGACCATGGTGTAGTGACTCATATCTTCAAAAATCAGCCGTTGGCCTACTTGCAGAGGTTCAACAAAGCTGTAATCACCAATCACATCCCCAGCCAGACAGGTCAATCCGCCCAAACGGTAGGTATGGGCTAATTCATCCGGCTCACCAGCACCAGTGATGTCTGGGCGGTAAGGCATTTCCAGCGTGTCTGGCATATGGCAGGTGGCTGAGGTGTCGAGAATAGCCTGACTCAGATGATTCCACGTGATATCAAGCACTTCACAGCTCAAAATACCGGTACCAATCGCCATCGCTTCGCCCGGCTCCAGATAGACTTCAACATTGTGACGTTGCTTAAACTCACGAACCAGATCCACCAGCCCGTTGATGTTGTAGCCATCAGCAGTGATATGGTGACCACCACCAAAGTTCACCCACTGCATCTGAGGCAACAGGTGACCGAACTTAGTTTCAACCGCCGCCACCGTGCGCGCTAATGGCTCAAAGCCCTGCTCGCAAAGTGTATGGAAATGCAGACCGCTGATCCCGTCGAGTGCTGTTTCATCCAGCTGTGAAAGTGGAATGCCCAAGCGTGAGCCCGGTGAGCAAGGATCATAAATCGGTACCGTGCCTTCAGAATGCTCCGGATTGATACGCAGACCAAAATGCAGTTCCGGGCGCAGTTTCTGCGCCGCCAGACATTGCTCACGAAAACGCAGCCACTGACTGCAGGAGTTAAAAACAATGTGATGGGCAAAGGTCAGCAGTTCATCAATATCAGCCTGACTGAAGGCAGCGGCAAAGGCATGTACTTCACCGCCGTATTCTTCATGGCCCAGCTTGGCTTCATGCAAACCACTGGCGCAGGTACCGCTGAGGTATTTGCCGGTCAGTTCACCAAACGACCACATCGAAAAGGCTTTTAACGCACCCAGAATTTTGGCGCCACTTGCCTCGGCGACGTCACTCAGAATTCGTAAGTTGCGTTCCACCGCGACTTCATCGACGACGAAGCAAGGTGATGGCAAACGGCTCAGATCAAGCTTGCTGAAATCAGTGAACTGCATTGAACTTAACCGTCCAGATCGAAACTATCCAGCTCCACCACATTCCACGGCAGACCGTGTTTGTTCATGTCCTCCATGAACGGATCCGGATCAAACTGTTCCATATTCCAGACGCCAGGCTGTTTCCATTTGCCTTCCAGAATCATCTTGGCACCGATCATCGCAGGCACACCTGTGGTGTAGGAAATCGCCTGTGACTGCACTTCTTTGTAGCAGTCCTGATGGTCTTTGATGTTGTAGACGTAAACGATTTTCTCTTTACCGTCTTTGACGCCTTTGACCACACAACCGATACAAGTTTTACCCTTGGTGCGAGGGCCTAATGTTGATGGGTCGGGCAGCAGCGTTTTCAGAAACTGAATCGGTACGATTTGCTGACCATTGAATTCAACAGGTTCGATACCGGTCATACCGACATTACCCAGCACTTCCAGATGTTTCAGGTAGTTATCACCAAAACTCATCCAGAACTGGGCACGTTTCAGGCTTGGGAAATGTTTAACCAGCGATTCCAGCTCTTCATGATACATACGGTAAATGTTGTAAGTACCGACCTGTTCCGGGCAGGTAAAGCTGGCTTTTTTCGACATCGCCGGGGTTTCAACAAACTCACCGTTTTCCCAATGGCGGCATTCAGCCGTGACTTCACGGATATTGATTTCCGGATTGAAGTTAGTCGCAAACGGATAACCGTGATCGCCGCCGTTGACGTCGATGATGTCCAGTTCATGGATTTCGTCAAAGTAGTGTTTGGCAATCCATGTGGTAAACACGTTAGTCGCACCGGGATCAAAGCCACTGCCTAACAAAGCAGTCAGACCGGCTTGTTTAAATTTCTCTTGGTATGCCCACTGCCATTTGTACTCGAACTTCGCCGTATCCAGCGGTTCGTAGTTGGCGGTATCCATATAGTCAACACCGGCTGCGAGACAGGCGTCCATAATCGTCAGGTCCTGATAAGGCAAAGCGACATTGATCACCAGATCCGGCTTTTCCTTTTCCAGCAGCGCAGTCAGTTCAGGCACATTATCGGCATCCACCTGAGCGGTTCGGATAGGACGAGCCAGTTGCGCGGCAATGGCTTTACATTTTTCTTCTGTGCGGCTGGCCAGCACGATTTCCGAAAACACGTCCGGCAGTTGTGCACATTTATGCGTTACCACACCGCCGACACCGCCGGCTCCGATAATCACGACTTTTGACATAGTGAGAACCTTCCCTTTTCAGTTCTAAAAGACAGGGACTAAACCTGTAAACTAACGTTCGAAGAATGTATATCCGTGCATACTTTCACGGAACGCACGCAACATCTGCTGGCGCATTGGCACCGAAATTTTACCGTCCCGTACCGCCTGCTCGGCAATACGGCGGAACTGTTCCTGAATCAGTTTTGGATCATACTCAACGTAGCTGAGTACATCGGCAATACTGTCACCGTGGAACTCACGGCGGAAATCAAAGCTGCCGTCATCATTGATATGCACGCTGACCACATTGGTATCACCGAACAGATTATGTAAATCGCCCAGCGTTTCCTGATATGCGCCGACGAGGAACACGCTGACATAATATTCTTCGCCTTCTTTCAATGGATGCAGCGGCAGGGTTTTACGCACGCCGTCCGGTGAAATGAAGTTATCGATCTTGCCATCACAGTCACAGGTCATATCCGCGAGAACACCATCACGCACCGGTGCTTCGTCAAGACGGTGAATCGGCATAATCGGGAACAGCTGATCGATCGCCCAGATATCCGGCAGAGACTGGAACAGGCTGAAGTTACCGTAATAAATATCCGACATCAGTTCCGGCAGGTTTTCCAGATCCTGCGAAACCCGTCTGGCCTGTGGTAGCAGATTGGAAATTTTTTCCAGAATCGCCAGCGCGACATTTTCTGCCAGTGCCCTGTCTCTCAGGGTTGCCTGGCCATGATGGAATAACTCACGCACTTCGTCGCGGTAATACAGGGCATCGTTATAACACTCCTGCAAATGATCCACATTGACGTAATCCAGTACGCTGTAGAGATTCACGATCAAGTCATGACTGTCTTCTGGCGGCTCAGAAGGAATCACGCCTGCCTTGTGCTCGCGGACTTCGAGAATGTTAAACAACAACATTGAGGAATACGCCACCAGCGCTCTTCCCGACTCGGAAATAATCACCGGATGTTCAATATCCAACGGATCAAGACTTTCCTGCAAGGTTTCCACAATGTTGTAGCAGTACTCGTCGAGACTGTAGTTCATGCTGTGGGTGCTGTTGCTTCTGGCTCCTTCATAATCCACCGCCAGACCACCGCCGAGGTCGATGTAACCCATTGGCGCGCCTTCTTCGATAAGACCGGCGTAAAAACGACAGGCTTCCATCACACCACTGCGGATGTTACGGATATTCGGGATCTGTGAACCCAGATGGCTGTGCAGCAGCTGCAGGCAGTGCAGCATATCGGCCTTTTTGAGTTTATCCACCACATTCAGCAGCGCATTGGTCGAGAGACCAAAAATAGAGCGATCACCGCTGTCTTCGTTCCAATGACCTTCGACCATTGATGCCAGACGGATGCGTACACCGATCAGCGGGTCAATACCCAAAGCACGGCTGCGTTCCAGAATGATGTCCAGCTCCATCGCTGTTTCAAGTACAAAGAAGCACTTGATGCCCATCTGCCGGGCATAGAGACCCAGTTCGATGAACTCTTCATCTTTGTAACCATTGCAGATGATCAGGCTGTCGTGGTCACGCAGCTGTGTCAGAGCAATAATCAGCTCAGCTTTACTGCCTGCTTCGAGGCCGTGATGGTAGCGGCTACCGTAGTCCGCAATTTCTTCAATTACGTGACACTGCTGATTGACCTTGATCGGGAATACGCCGCGATAATGGTTTTTGTAATCCGCTTCGCTGATCGCCTTGGCAAAGGCCTCGTTGATTTGAGTAATACGTTGGTCGAGCAGGTTTTCAATGCGCAGAACAGCCGGCATATCCAAACCACGCTCACGCATGCCATTGACAATATCAATGATCGGCACCTGAATGGTTTTCTCACCAAACTGCACAGTGACCACGGCGTTACCGTCTTCCGACACATCAAAATAATCACTACCCCAGTCACGCACACCATATAAACGGGCGCTATGTTCTGCGCTCCATTCTGCGCTCAAGTCCAGATCATTATCGAGTGACGGGGAGAGGTGATTTTGCATCGACAGCATTCCCTAAAGGTAAATAAAGTGCGCGATTTTCACTACTTTGGCGTGAAATTGCAAAGAATAATTACAACAATTACAAACGACACTTTACAGCACGATGACAATGCTTGCCTACAGTGCCACATATTGCGGTTAAACGCTGGATTTTGCTCATAAACAGCACTTGCCGGGCTAGATGCCTGACTCCCCTCAACAAAGGGGATAATGCTATCCTTGCGGACTGATAACCTAAAGTCACCTGAACGTGATTGATTAGGTCATGTGAAATGTCACGGAACGGACTCTTCAGGTAGTTTTTTGCTCCGTGACCTGAGCGGTATAGCGGAATAATGAAAACCATACTTATCGTTGAAGACTCTGAAGCTACTCGCCATCGTCTTGAGGATGCAATCAAGAATGGCGGGCAGTTTGAACTTATAGGTTCTGTCAGCACCTACAACGAAGGTTTGTCATTTATTCGCGAAACCCCGCCCGACATCCTGCTGACGGATCTGGATTTACCTGACGGCAGTGGTGTAGACCTAATCAAGCTCATCAATCTGCCTGCGGTAAAAACCCAGCTTGCAATTGTGATCACAGTATTTGGTGATGGTTATCATGTTATCGAAGCACTGAAAGCCGGTGCTTCGGGTTACCTTCTCAAAGATGATGATTTCATGGATATCAACGAGGCCATCTCGCAGATGGTTGACGGCGGTGCCCCCATTAGTCCCAGCATTGCCCGTTACTTGCTCAATGAACTGTCCATTTCTGATTCATCACCTGTCGAGGAGAAACCCGCCGCGGATGTACTTAGTCCGCGCGAGAAAGAGGTATTGCTGTTAGTTAGCAAAGGATACACCTCAAAAGAGATAGCCAAAATGCTGGATCTCTCTTATTACACTGTAAGGGAATACGTTTCTAACGTTTATAAGAAACTCTCAGTGAAAAATAAGATGCAAGCAGTGAGTGAAGCGACGCTCCTCGGCATCATTTAGAGGTTGCGGAGCATGAAAAAAAATAACAAACCCCTACTCTGTTTTTTGATGTTGGGGTTAACGCCCCAGTGTGGCTGGTCAGATGAGCTTTTTGAAGATGAATTTTTCAGCGAGCTGCCCGTGATAACCAGTGCCAGTCGTCTCAACCAGTCTGTACTCTCTTCGCCCTCCGCGGTGACGGTGATCGATAGTGCGATGATTCGTGCGAGTGGCTTTATCGAAATTGCCGATATCTTTCGGTTAGTCCCCGGCTTTCAGGTTGCCCATGCCGACGGCAACACCTATGCCGTTATCAATCACGGTGATGGCTGGGAATACCCGAATCGAATGCAACTGCTGATCGATGGTCGATCTACTTACACCTCGGCCTTGTCGGCCATAGACTGGAATACGCTAGGGATTCAGATCGAAGACATCGACCGTATCGAAGTTGTGCGAGGTCCGGCCGCTTCCGCCTATGGTGCCAACTCTTTTGCTGGTGCCATCAATGTGATTACCAAAGCCCCTGAGCTGGATGATAAATGGCACCTTGGCTACCGCACCGGGAACCATGGTGAACGTCAGCTACTGCTTCGTCACAGTGGTGAGGTGGACAACCTGAACTACCGACTCAGTGCTGCCACCCGTGATAATGACGGCTTTCAGGACTACCGTGACAGCCGTGATTTAGATGATGTTGCACTGACCGGTCGTTATACATTTAATACTCAAAATTCTGTTTTTGCTCATTTCAGTGCTACCAGTGGTGAGGCTGGTATGCCACCGATTGACTCTAGCAACCCTACCAGTTTTTATGACCGTGACCGTGATACCGATGCCATATCTGCGCACCTTCGCTGGGATCATCTAATCAGCGATTCGCAGGAATTAAAGGTCAACTTCTACCACAACTTCCGTGATGAAGATGACATGACTGAATCTTATCCGCTCTGGCAGCTACTGGAATTACCGGATCCTGCTTTCGTACCTGGCTTTGTCGGCAGCCCGAATCAAACAATTCTCGCGGGTGAACGGGCTTACAAGAGTCACCGTAGCGATCTTGAATTACAGTACAGTGAAATTCTGGATAGCGGACTGCAATATGTGGTCGGTTTTGGAGGCCGTTATGACTCAATGGAAAGTAAGGCCTTCTTCCCTGACAAGGGCCGTGCTTCGAATACCAGCTACCGCGCCTTCGCTAATGTACAAGTGCCTTTGGGTGACAAGTTTACCGGTAATGCCGGCGGTTTTTATGAAGTTAACCGCACCGATGAACCTCACTTCTCACCCCGCTTGAGCCTCACTTGGCATATCAAGGAAACCCAGTCACTTCGTATTGGTTACTCCAAAGCCTATCGCATTCCTTCGTTATTGGAAGAGAACCTCGACTTATCGGTTTACTCTGAAACTGGAGTACTACTTGACGCTGTATACCTCGGTGACACAGGTATTGAAGCCGAACGTGTCAAGGCACTTGATATCGGCTATGTAGGCCGCCTGGAGAAATTTCCTTTGAGCTGGGAAGTTCGTGCCTACAAAGAAGAATACGACAACGTTATCGACTTCTATAACGATGATGATGCCGGCGTTGCTGACTTTGATGGTGATTTAACTCGCCTAGGCAATGTCACCCAGTCACAGATGTACGGTTTTGAAGGGTCGGTTTTGTACCGTCCTGAAGAAAACAGCTTTATCCGTTTCCACTTTAACCGTGGTCATGAAACCGGCACTTACATCAAGGAAATCAACGAACCTGATCCACCATTCACGGATATCGAATCACTTCACAGCGGTGCCCCGAGAAAGAGTTATGGCATTCTGGCTGCCAAGGCGATAGATACCTGGCAGTTCAATATCGGGCTTTACCACGTTGGCACCATGCAATGGTTTGACCGAGGCGACAAAGTGGATTCATACACCAGACTGGATGCGTCGGTGATTAAACGTGTGCCGCTGAGTGGCGGTGAGGAACTGGTATTTAAGCTAGGAGGGCAAAATATTGGCAATGAAAAATACAGCGAGTTTATTCAGGATGATGATGATAATTATCTGCTTGAATTCGAGCCTCGCTACTACTTCAGCGTTAGTTACCGATTGTTCTAAGTGACACGCTTACTGGCAGTCTTCAGTCTGCTGTTTTGTGTACTGAACCCGGTTCAGGCCGGTTCAGTACACATTGTATTGTCTGAACAAAACCAGGCCTACCAACAGGCTGCCAGAAATATTCAAGCTGCGCTGAAACAACAGGGCTTTGATGATGCTAGCCAGATCAGCAATCTGGCCGAATTTTCCAATCAATCACTCAATGCAGATGATCTTATCGTCAGTCTCGGTGCCTCCGCGTCACAGAAACTAAGCAATACTTACCCTGAACACCGCCACCTCTTCAGTTACATCGACAAGTCAGCCCTTCCCGCTACCCCCCCTAAAAACTGGGAAGCCGTGTTACTTGACCAGCCATTGCAGCGTCTGGTTGATACCAGCCTCGATATTCTCAAACAAGGCCCGAGCAATACATTGGTTATTGCCGTATCGGCCGGCAACATTACGCTTAGGGAGGATATTACTCAAGTTAAGCTCCCCGAACACATCAAACTGGAAGTGTTGGTCGTTGATGAAGACACCGAGCCCGCCAAGATCATTGATAAAGCCCTGTTTAATGCCGGGGCACTGATTGCTGTTCGCGACAAACACATCTGGTCCGGCGAAAATGCCAAGTGGATGCTGTATCAGAGCTATAAATACAGTGTGCCGGTCATTGGCTATTCAAAAAGTTTTCTCAAAGCCGGTGCACTGGTTTCTGTCTATGCCAGTCTGGCAGAAACCGCCAATGCCACAGCTGCACGTATTCTCGACTGGCACACACAGCAAGGAAAGCCCTCCGGAGAAAGGATTCACTATCCGCGCTATGCCATTGAATACAACAAAAATATTGCGCGCGCGCTAAAAATAACAATTCCCGAGGGTGGACAAGCCAATGTTCGCGACTAAGCTGAAAACGCAGTTACTGCTGATTACCATCCTGCCGTTACTGTTTACGATCACGGTAGTGTCCATCTTCATTCTGTTTGATGTACTCGACGGGATTGAATCCGAAGTCGTTAAGCGCGGTGAAAGCATTGCCGGTCAGGCATCGGTCATGTCCGAGTTCCCACTCTACACAGGCGATGTTGATGCCTTACAGGATATTGCTGACCTGATGATTCGCACCCACGATCTGAGCTATATCCGCTTTATCGACAATACCGGCCAGTTGATGCTCCACGAGCACAACGCAGACGTAACCGGTACGCTCCGCGAGTTCAGTTTCCCCGTTTACCTGCAGGCACCGAACCTTGAAGACTTCACAAACCTTGGTTCTGACAATACGCAACCAGCGGCGCTGGGTACGATTGACTTTGGCTTTGTGAATAACAGTGCAGAAGCACAACGTTTCGAGGCCTACACCAAGGTACTGAGTATTTCGATGGTGGCGCTGGCTCTAGGCGTTATTATGGTCTACCTGTTCAGTCGCCGTATCAGTAATGCCATTGGTAACCTCGTCAATACTGCTGAAAAACTCGAAAACAAAGATTTTGCCGCCCGCGCTAAAGAAAATGGTGCTGGTGAACTGCTCAGCTTCCAGCGTAGCTTCAATGCCATGATTTCATCACTGGAACAAAATGATGCCGAATTGCAGGAAAAAATCAGTGCCGCTACAGCTTCTCTGAATTACACCGTCAATCAGTTATCAGAAAAAAATGTCGCGCTGGCCCAACAGCGTCAGGAGACCATTGATCTGGAACGGAGTAAAGCTATTCTGGAGGAGCGGGAGCGCATCATGCGTGATATGCATGATGGCATCGGCGGCCAGTTAGTCGCTTCGCTGGCAATGCTGGAACGCGAACAAGATTCCGAAATGAAGCAGAATATCCATACCGTTTTGACCGAATGTCTGAACGATCTGCGTCTGATTATCCACTCGCTCAGCATGCAAAACAGTGTACTCGGCTCATTACTGGCCGACTTCAAATACCGCACCAGCCGCAAACTGGAACAACTGGATATAGAGCTTGAGTGGCATGTCGACATGGATGCCGACCATCTGGCGATTAAACCTCAGACTGGCCTGCACCTGCTTCGGATCCTACAGGAAGCCTTTACCAACATCCTCAAGCATTCCGGCGCTGACAAAATACGCCTGAGCGCGGAACCCGTAGACGATAACTTTCGCATTGTGATTGAAGATAATGGTCAGTTTGAGCCCAAACCAGAGACGTTGAACGCCTGCCATGGTATCCGTAATATGCGCTCCCGTGCGGCAAAGCTGGGCGGCAGCCTGGATATCGAAACCATCGGCTCAGGTGGCTGTCGGCTGATTCTCAGCTTCCCCTGCACGGCCTCCCCCTAATAGTAGGGGTAACAGCTCAAGTCAGAGCTCGATTAATCTAGGCACAGCATAGAATTTGGTGGGACGTTGCATTGCGACAGGGATTCGAATTTTATGTTCCCTTTACTCCTCATGGGCGTTGCCCATGAGGTTTTTTTTCGCCTGTACGTTTTAGATAATTGGCAGTTCTTCCGGCATTGAAGTATCGGTCGCCGGATCCAAGTCGGAATGAAAGGCCTCAACACTGTCGGCAACCTCGTCCGGCTTATTGAATCGCGCGATATGAAACAGCGCCTCGCCTTCATTCACCAAGGGAATGTTGGTGCGACCGATAACGATGCCCGAACTGCTGGCAAACACTTCCGCTTCTGACTTTTCTTTTCCATACGGCGCCGCCACCATGCCCAGCAAGTCACCTTTGCTGACACTGGCCCCCATCGGCACCAGCATCCGGAAAATCCCGCTTTGCGGCGCCCGAACCCAGACACTGGAACGAGCGACAAAGGGCTCACGCTTTTTGACACGCTTACTTTTTGTCAGCATGCCGATTTCACGCATGACTGACAGAACACCTTTGACACCGGCGCGAATAGCAAGCTCATTAAAGCGCAAGGCTTCACCGGCTTCGTAAACGATAACCGGCACATTCGTCTTTTGTGCGGCAAAGCGCAGTGAACCCTCTATCAGACTGGAATTAACGATAACCGGGGCATCAAACGCATGCGCCATGGCTTCAACATCCGGGTTCGATAAATCCGCCCGCATTTGCGGCAAGTTATCGCGATGAATGGCTGCCGTGTGAAGATCAATGCCATGTGTGCAGTGCTGCACCACTTCGGTCATGAAACAGTGCGCCAGCCTGGCAGCCAGCGAACCTTCTTCCGAACCGGGAAAACACCGATTCAGATCGCGTCTGTCCGGTAAATAACGTGACTGATTCAAAAATCCGTAAACATTGACCACTGGCGTCGCGATCAAGCTTCCACGCATACCTTTCAGGCTTTTGCTTTTCACCAGTCGGCGGATGATTTCAACACCATTGATTTCATCGCCATGCACCGCGGCAGAGACAAATAACACCGGACCATTACGATGCCCACGAATGACCTGCACCGGCATACTCAGTGCCGTATGCATATACAAATCAGGCAAGGGCACTTCGACGATGCGACTTTCGCCCGGCTTTATTTCCTCACCTGCTATACGCAAAGGCTCAGTTGCCATCCAGCTAGCCTCGTCCACGGGTTTTGGTATTGCCCGATTTGGCGTTCTTTTCAATAAACTCGACGATCATGGTCGCTATATCCTTACCCGTCGCTTTTTCAATTCCTTCCAGGCCAGGAGAAGAGTTGACCTCCATCACCACAGGACCATGATTGGAGCGTAGCAAATCGACACCGCAGACATTCAGCCCCATAGTCTTTGCTGCACGTACAGCTGTTGCACGTTCTGTGGGTGAAATGCGGATGAGGTTAGCACTTCCGCCACGATGCAGATTGGAGCGGAATTCGCCCTCTTTGCCCTGCCGTTTCATTGCGGCCACAACTTTGTCACCAACCACAAAACAGCGAATATCTGAACCGCCGGCTTCCTTAATGAATTCCTGCACCAGGATGTTGGCATTCATGCCAAGAAAGGCTTCGATAACACTTTCCGCCGCCTTTTCTGTTTCGGCGAGTACCACACCGATACCTTGTGTACCCTCCAGCAGTTTGATCACCAAGGGCGCGCCGCCAACCATTTTGATCAAATCGTCGACATCATCCGGTCGGTGTGCGAACCCTGTCACCGGCAGGCCAATGCCCTTTCGCGACAACAGCTGCAAGGCACGCAACTTATCGCGCGAGCGGCTGATCGCAACCGACTCATTGAGCGGGTATACGCCCATCATTTCAAACTGGCGTAATACCGCCGTACCATAGAAAGTCACTGACGCACCGATACGCGGGATAACCGCATCATAGCCGGTCAGAATTTCACCTTTGTAGTGAACTTCGGGTTTCAGCGAGGTGATGTTCATATAGCATCGCAACACGTCGAGCACATGGACTTCATGACCACGTGCCTTAGCCGCTTCAACCAGTCTATTGGTTGAATACAGCTTGGGATTACGTGACAGGATGGCTATCTTCATTAACTCTCTCCATCAAGAAATTCGCTGCCGTGGTGCTCAGCCTGAACATCTCGCTTGTGTCCAGCCAGAAAAGACATTGCCGGATTAACAACGATATGGCCCGAGGTCATTGCTGTGCGCCCCAGCAGCATACGAAACAGCATATTATCGCGGTTTGTCAGGGTGACTTCTATAGGCCACGACTTATTTCCTAACTGAACCTGAGTAGAGATAACAAAACGCTTTTCCGTATGGCCGCCAGAGTCGGTAACATTGCGCTCGTCGAGCACTTCAGCTTCACACCAGATAACGGTCTCAGTGTCAGCCTGATTGGGATGCAAGCCGAAGCGAACCCATGTCTTACCGTCTTTGTCGAAAGGCTGGACTTCAAAAGCATGAATAGCCGAAGTCCGTGCGCCTGTATCAACTTTCGCCTTGATATTGACGATACCTAAGTCAGGTAAAGACAACCACTCGCGCCAACCCACCGTGATTGCCTGCCCTTGTGTTTGAGATTGCTCCGTACTCATCCGTTTCTAATCCAACATATTTTTATTCCAGTCCTTGACGCTATCCTGCATCTCGGTAATTTCACTATCGGCACTCGACACCATGTTATTCAGACCGTTAACTATGGAGTCACCATAGCGGCTCGCCAGAATATTACTGGTGGTGATGACGAAAATAGCCATCACAATGACATACAAATGGGTGAAGATAACTCTGACCATGGGCTACTCCTCCAGAAACAGGTTCCAGCTTCGAGGATAGCACTGGTATTGATGAGATTGAACTTAAAACAGGACGAGCAGCTTGGGTAGGCTGAGTGTGTGGTGCCCCTTATCAGGGTTAATCCTCCTTACGTCGTCCATGCTTTTCATCATCCCGACGCTCTTTTTTATTGTATGCATCTATCATTACGATGCTTTCACCACGGCGTTCATGGTCTTGCCGGCGATCATCATAGTGCCGGTAACCGCAGCGACAGCTTTCGCTTTTATTGCAATCCCGCAAAGGAAGAATGGGCGCTTCGGAGGCAAGGAAAGTGCGATGAGACATCTCAAACGCGGCATTGCAGGCATGTTCATGCGGTTTTATCCGCACCGCAGCATAGGGCTTTCTGGTGCTCAGTGGCTCTGATTGCACTTTTTTCGGTCGGCGCAAAAACAGAAAATAGGCCGCGACAATGACTAATATCAGAATAACCACTGCGACTTCCATGAACACTCTCCGATGTGAACACTGCAACGTGTACTCAGATTACCTCATTTCAGCGAACGATAGCCAGCCCTAAGCCGACTTATTTGCCTTATATAACAGGCGGTTCATCGTCGTAATGGTAGACACTTTAATTTCTTTCGGGCAGACCCGTTCACACTCGCGGTAGTTACTGCAACTACCAAAGCCTTCGTCTTCCATGGCTTTTAACATTTTTGCCGGCCGTTTTTTGTCCAGTTGCCCCTGAGGAAGCGTCGACAGATGGGCAACTTTAGCCGCGACAAACAATGTCGCCGACGCATTCGGACATACCGCTACACAAGCACCGCAGCCGATACAGGTCGCGGCGTCAAATGCCGCATCCGCGACGTCCTTCTCAACAGGAAGGGTGTTAGCTTCACAGGCCGAACCGGTTCGAATCGGAATATAGCCACCAGACTGAATGATCCGATCAAACGCTGTTCTGTCGACAATCAAATCCTTAATCACCGGAAACGCCGTCGCCCGCCAAGGTTCAATCCATAATGCCTCTTCATCTTTATAGTCACGCATGTACTGCTGGCAAGTCGTGGTGGCCTTCTGCTTACCATGCGGCGTGCCGTTGATCACCAGATTACAGGAGCCACAAATGCCTTCACGACAGTCAAAATCAAACGCCACCGGATCCTGACCATCGAGAATGAGCTGCTCATTCAGAGCGTCCATCATTTCCAGAAATGAAGAGTCCTCACTGGCATCGACCTCATGGGCTTCAAAAAAGCCTTGAGCATTGGGGCCTGCTTGTCGCCATATATTCAGTTTGAAAATCATTGGTAATTTCTTATGCTGGGTCGGACAAAATCGAAATGCAGATATTCACGATACAGTGTCGGTTTACTGACCTCGCCGCTGTACTGCCACGCTGCCACATAGGAATAATCCATATCATTACGTTTGGCCTCGCCATCATCGGTAAGGTGTTCTTCGCGGGCATGACAGCCACAGGACTCCTCACGCTCCAGAGCATCCAGACACATGAGTTCAGCCAGCTCAAAAAAGTCGGCAACGCGGCCAGCGCGCTCCAATGTCTGATTTAGTTGCTCTGCTTCGCCGGTGATTTTTACTTTCTTCCAGAATTCATCCCGTAACATCCGTATCTTCTCAACGGCGGTCAGCAAGCTTTCTTTTTCCCTTGCCATACCGCAGGCATGCCAGAGGATCTGCCCCAGTTGGCGATGGAAATCATCCGGCGTGACCGACGGCTCAGGAGCATTCATCAGCGCGGAAATACGTGTCTTGGAGGCCTGCATAGCAGCGTCAACCTGAGACTGATAATTCTCGGCTTTAACAGGTTTTCGACGTGCCAGATAATCAGACACGGTGGTAGGCAGAATGAAATAGCCATCCGCCAAGCCCTGCATCAGCGCACTGGCGCCAAGTCGGTTGGCACCGTGATCAGAGAAATTGGCTTCACCACCGGCAAACAAACCATCGACCGTGGTCATCAGGTTATAGTCCACCCATAAACCGCCCATGGTGTAATGCACGGCGGGATAAATCCGCATCGGTGTCTGATAGGGGTTTTCGGCAGTGATGCGTTGATACATGTGGAACAGGTTGCCGTATTTTTCACGCACGGTATCAAGACCCTGCGTTTTGATCGCATCAGCGAAATCGAGGTAAACACCCAGCTTTTTGCCATCAATCTCAAAGCCGACTCCACGGCCTTCATCACAAATAAGCTTAACCGCGCGTGAGGCAATGTCACGGGGAACCAAGTTACCGAATGACGGATACATGCGCTCGAGGAAGTAATCACGGTCCTGCTCAGGGATATCTTCCGGGCGCTTATCGCAATCCGCTTTGTTTTTCGGCGCCCAAACCCGGCCGTCATTACGCAAAGACTCGCTCATCAGGGTCAGTTTGGACTGCAACTCACCATGCTGTGGAATACAGGTCGGATGGATCTGGGTAAAGCAAGGGTTGGCAAACAATGCCCCCTGCTTGTGTGCCCGCCAGATGGCCGACGCATTACAGCCTTTGGCATTGGTCGACAGGAAAAAGGCATTGCTGTAACCGCCGGTACACAGCACCACACAGTCAGCCAGATGGCTTTCCAGTTCCCCCGTCACCAAGTCTCGGGTGATGATGCCAATCGCCCTGTCGCCATCCATGATGAGATCCTGCATTTCACAGCGAGAACGGTGCTCAATAGTGCCACAGGCCACCTGTCGGCTCATCGCCTGATAGGCACCGAGTAAAAGTTGCTGACCGGTTTGCCCGCGCGCATAGAAGGTGCGCGATACCTGAGCGCCGCCGAATGAACGGTTGGCCAGATAGCCGGAGTACTCACGGGCAAACGGTACGCCCTGTGCCACCGCCTGATCGATAATTGATGTGCTCAGTTCTGCAAGGCGAAACACATTGGATTCGCGAGCGCGGAAATCACCACCTTTAATCGTGTCGTAGAACAAACGCCAGACACTATCGCCATCATTCTGATAGTTCTTCGCGGCATTAATCCCGCCCTGAGCGGCAATACTGTGGGCACGGCGCGGACTATCCTGAAAACAGAAAGTTTTCACCTTGTAGCCCATTTCCCCCAAGGAGGCCGCAGCTGATGCACCGGCAAGACCAGTACCGACGACGATAACGGTGTACTTCTTGCGGTTAGCCGGACTGACTACCCGGCAGTTAAATTTATGCTGTTTCCAGCGGTCCTGTAACGGTCCCTTCGGGGCGTGACTCTCCAGTTCAAACTCACTCATGCGTTAGCCCATATAAAAAGAGGAACAGATGCAAAACCAAGGGTCAAAAGAACAACAGCACTGATGATGGCGAGACTATAAGTCTTTGAACTGATACCCAGCGTCTGCAACACATTGATTAGAGAATGTTGCAGGTGCATGCCCAGAATAGATAAGCCCGCCAGATAAAACAGCAGCATCCACACCGAGCTAAACCAGTTGTTCATTGCATCTCTGACCGCCGAGGTATCTATCAGCAAGGTCTGGCCGATATGAATCAATATGAACAACAGCAGCAAAACAATGCTTAATGACACCAGAGGTGCTGGCACATGCAGTTTGTCGTGTTTTTTATAGCCTACCTGACGAGCCTGACTGTTTTTTATACGGATATGCATAGCGGCTTTGACATGGATAAGCAGACTCAGAATAACCACAGCGAGCAGCGGCCAGCGCACCCAGGCCTGATTGTAAAACGTATAAAACTGCTCAAAAGCAGAAGATGAAAAGAAGCTAAGATTGCTCAGCATATGAAAAAGCAGATAGGCAGTCATGATTGTGCCTGCCAGCGCCATTGCGCGTTTTTGTAATTGCAGTAGCTTCATCTTAACTTTCCATATCTAGACGGGCGTCTTTCTGATCCGGTCTTGGCTTCAGATTTTCCTTTTCGATGGTACGGATACAGCTATTCCAGCGCAGGGTGGCCTCATCGTTATGCTCAGGGCGGATTTTTTCCGCTTTCTGGTAAGCCTGCAAAGCCTCGATAAAATAATCATAGGCAAACACACGGGCCATGCTCTGCGTCAGCATAAAGCGGGCGCGACGTTCATTCAGTAGTCCGGTGTAATAATGTTGCTGATAGCGACTTTGCAGTTTCTGAATGGCTTCTTCTATTGACTGTACCTGGGTTTTCTTTCCGGCATGATGTAACTGATCACTGAGCGCCAGAATATAAAGGACCAGTGCCTTTTGATTCTCCGCATCAATATGCAGGATATCGAGACAGATACTTTCTGCAATTTCGGGTTCCAGCAAGGAGCGGTATTGACGAGCCTTATCAAGCGCGAGCTCAATAGAATCGGTGTGTATATCGTGTAGATTGAGCTCCATCAAATCCCTCTCAAACAGTAAGTCTTATATAAGAGTTGCATTACTCAATCTAATCCAATTACTCGCAGATTTCAACACTGGCACCGATAAAACTTGGTCGCATGGTGTCCGTACCTGATTTCTGGTATCTTTTGTCGTTTTTCCGCTTGCTTATCGACGGTTTTCCCATGCAAAGAAAAATTCTGGTTACCAGTGCCCTTCCCTATGCCAATGGCCCGATCCACTTAGGCCATATGGTCGAATATATTCAGACGGATATCTGGGTGCGTTTTCAGAAAATGCGTGGTCACGAATGTCATTATGTGTGCGCTGATGATGCCCACGGTACGCCGATTATGCTGCGCGCACAAAACGAAGGCATTACCCCGGAACAACTCATCACTGACGTCAGCAAAGAACATCAGGCAGACTTCGCCGACTTTGCCATCGGTTTTGATAATTATCACAGCACCCACAGCGATGAAAACCGTGCGCTGGCCAGCCAAATCTATCTGGCAAACCGTGATGCCGGCCATATCGAAGCCCGCACCATCAGTCAGGCCTACGATCCTGAAAAAGAAATGTTCCTGCCGGATCGTTTTATTCGCGGCGAGTGTCCAAAGTGTGGCGCAGCCGATCAGTATGGTGACAACTGTGAAGCCTGCGGTGCAACTTACGACCCGACTGAACTGAAAAACCCGGTTTCAGCTGTCTCCGGTGCCACGCCCATCACCAAAGAGTCCGAACATTACTTCTTTAAACTGGGTGACTTTGAGAAAACACTGCGTGAATGGACGCACAGCGATCACCTGCAACCTGAAGTGACTCGCAAACTCGGCGAGTGGTTTGAAAGCGGCCTGCAGGATTGGGACATCTCACGTGATGCCCCCTACTTCGGCTTTGAAATTCCTGATACCGAGAACAAATTCTTCTACGTCTGGATGGATGCCCCGATCGGCTACCTCGCCAGTTTCAAAAACTACTGCGAACGTGAAGGCATTGATTTCAATGAATTCATGAAACCGGGCAGCAATACTGAAATGGTGCACTTTATCGGTAAGGACATCATCTACTTCCATGCCCTGTTCTGGCCTGCCATGCTGGAAGGCGCGGGTTTCCGTCAGCCAGACAATATCTACGCTCACGGTTTCCTTACCGTTGATGGCAAGAAGATGTCCAAATCCCGTGGCACCTTTATCAAGGCACGCAGCTATCTTGAGCACCTGAATCCGGAATACCTGCGTTATTACTTTGCCGCCAAACTGAGCAGTGGCATTGATGATATCGACCTGAACCTGGAAGATTTCCAGACCCGTATCAATGCCGATCTGGTGGGTAAAGTCGTTAATATTGCCAGCCGCTGTGCCGGCTTTTTAAGCAAACGTTTTGATGGAAAACTGGCTGACTCACTGAGTGACCAGGCTCTGTTTAATGAGTTTACGACTCAAGCCGAGTCCATTGCTAAACGCTACGAAGCCCGCGAATTCGGTCAGGCCATGCGTGAAATCATGGCGTTGGCTGATAAAGCCAATCAGTATATCGATGAGATGAAACCATGGGTGCTGGCGAAAGAAGAAGGTAAAGACGCTGAAGTTCAGGCTATCTGCACCATGGGCATTAACCTGTTCCGTGTGTTGATGACTTACCTCAAGCCAGTTTTACCTCGCACGGCTGAACAGGCAGAAGCCTTCCTCAATATCAATGCATTGACATGGGCTGATGCAACAACACCTTTGCTTAGTCACAGTATTAACAAATTCCAAGCACTGATGACCCGTGTTGAGCAGGATAAGATTGATGCCATTATCGAAGCCTCAAAAGAGTCCATGGCAACTACCAAACCAGCACCAACTAAAGCCGTTGCCACTGACATAGAACCTATCGCTGATGAAATCCAGTTTGATGATTTTGCCAAGATTGATCTTCGCGTCGCCAAAATCGTTAACGCCGAGCATGTTGAAGGTGCAGACAAACTGCTGAAATTGACTTTGGATATTGGCCTTACTGAAAAACAGGTGTTTGCCGGTATCAAGTCGGCTTACGCGCCGGAAGATTTGATCGGTAAGTTAACCGTGATGGTCGCTAATTTGGCACCAAGAAAAATGCGTTTTGGCCTTTCTGAAGGCATGGTATTGGCAGCTGGGCCTGGAGGAAAAGATTTGTTTATTCTGAATCCAGATGATGGCGCTCAGCCCGGTATGCGGGTTAAATGACTTAAATTGAAGCACAGAGACACAAAGGACACATAGCTCTAGAGTTATAGATTACAAGTGAACACTGGTTACAATCGACCAAGACAGAATCAGTCCACAAGTGATTAGTGGTGTTTTATAGAATTACTGCAGTTGCCGCTTTTAAGCTGTGAGAATCAGTGAGAACTGCGAGTAGACTTTTTATTTACTCTCATCCATTCTAATCATCTTCAATAGTTTGGGTCAGTTTTCTGAAGAAAATATTCTTTTTATCAGCAACAAAAATAATCTGGCGATTGTTGCTTCAGACAATCATGTGTTGCTGTCCCAATATTTCAAATCTTTTTAAGACATCTCTATGCTTATTAGGGCTTTCAGACACAAACAAAAAACCCCGGACTGATCCGGGGTTTTTGCAATTCTTAGGTCAACCCAAACTATCGAGATTGATACCTAAGTTATTTAACATCAGATTACTTTTCAACAGCAGTTGATGAACCTTTAACATACTTAATACATTCTGTTGTAGTTACAGGGGTCCATTTTACAAAAGTGTTGTTTATGTACCATGGTACTAATGTAAATGTGCATCCCTCTGAACCCAGTTCAGTTGCTGAGGTTGCATCAAGTTCAATACCAACACTACCACCAGTTGGAGCATCTACAACAGAGAGCACTGCACCATATTTGCTTTCAGTATTGTCAAAATTAGCATCAACACCATATGGTTCTAGCAGTTCATTAGTGTCGCAGACATCATTTGCCAGAGCTCCATTGTTATCTAAACACTCTGCAATAGCCGTTTTAACTGATGCTACTGAGCTAACTGTGTCTGCCCATTTTGAGCGGGTAATGTAATCCGTATAAGCAGGAATCGCGATCGCTGCCAGAATACCGATAATCGCCACAACGATCATCAGTTCGATCAAGGTAAAACCTTTTTGAACTTGTTTCATTTTTTACTCCTTAAAAAGAAACGCAATAAATTGCAAGTGTGTGTAATGCATGTTCGATGCCATAAAAATAATTATTATATATCAAACAATTGAGCTCACAATCTCACAATCAGTATTATATTTATTGTCATAATGTGACCTTTTTTTACCACTTCTGACAACTGTCTGTATAGCGTCGAAACTCTTGATTCGTAAAGTACATAAATGAAGCTAGCTTAGCTGTATCACAAGCCCGCTCCCTATTTTCCAAATTCTGGTATGAAGCTATCAACATTTTGAAATTGAAAGCCGTAGGACGGGACAGGATGGCATCTTGCTGCCATGTGTTGAACGCTTTCATCTTGTCAACATTACGTTCCATCGAACTCATGGTAAAAACCTGCTGCATCCGAAAATCTTCAGCGATTTTAGTGAAATAGGGGTTCATCAAAGGAACCATCAGGTTGGCATTACCATTAGGTGTTGTCGCTAATTCAAGTTGATAATTAGCCCAGGCTGAATGCGCAGAGAATAAGAGCGAGAAAGCAAGCCCGAGATGATTCAGTAATTTCATTGACTGAGTCATCGGCAATGATAAAAAGCCCCTAAACGTGCTTTTAGGCGAGTGCGACAAGGCGATAAAAATTAAAACAAGACAAGCAAACCAGGCCGTAGCTGAAATATGAAATGGCAGTTCGACTTGATTATGAAAAGCAAAAGGAAATAATAAGGCTATCGCATAGCGCGCCCTGGATCGCCACGCTAAAAAGATAATCGTAAAAAAGCTAATCACTATTCCAACAGTGGCTAATACTCCACCTTCAATCTGCCAGAATAAAAGCTCGTTATGTGGGTGAGAAACATAATCTTCAATCAATTCGTAATCGGGATGACGTTGTTGAAAATCTGCTTTCTGGTATTGCCATACTGCGTCAAACGTACCCAATCCATGACCAAAAAAAGGACTTTGCTTGACCAGTTCAGCAGAGATCAGATAAATCCCCACCCTTTCACTGGCTTTATATTCAGTATGTATTTCAGCTGATTTATCAGCCAACCGGCTAAACCCATCTGTGTAAACACTGGCCAATGACGCTATAGCCATCACTAGCAAAAGCAGTGCGCTGTTTCTATTGTTTCGTTTTACCACTGACCAGCAGATTGTGATCAGTAGTGCCAAGCCTATAACCAGAGACAAAAAACCAACTCTGGAGCCACTACTTAAGACAATAAAAGATGACACAAAGGTGGTTATGAGAATGCTGGCTTTTATATACCCACTGAATTTAGACAGTGGCCGGTTAATTAAATACCAGGCAATCAACACAATTGTCGCCTGAAACGAAGCATGAATATTGATTTGCTGAAAAACACCGGTGGCGACATTCACTACTTTCGCCGATGGCAAGAAGATGGTCATGCCTTCAGGCTGAAAATACTGAACACTGGCTACCAGGCCATGTAATAAGCCCGCGATTAACAATACAAAAAGCAGCTTATCTTTTTGTGCTCTAGTAAACCTGAACTGAAAAAGCCCCAACAGAAAAAAGATACCGCCCCAGATAAAAAGTAGCCTGAAAAGCCAATCAATCGGTTCGGAAACGCCTGAAACAAAACCACTCAGTGTTGCAAGTAAGGGAAAAGCCAAAATCAGCAGTGTTTGCCTAGGCAAAACAAGCTGAGATTGCTCCAGCACATTTTTAACAGCAAGCCAGATAAAAACGCTGACCGCAGCCCAGACAGTGATATTGCTTGGAATGTTGAGTCCCGTGCCACCGATATTATCGTGATAATAAAACGGTGCAATCAGGAAAATAATTGCCAATGTGATTTCGGCCGGAGTCCATTTCGCAAACGTTGATTGGCCGATTTTAGGCATGTAGCTATCCTTAGTTTTAAGTTGATTGAAAATTGATCGGGCTTTGGTAGGAGACCGCGCTCCCGCCAATCTGCGCCGGTTATTACACAGTCGGCTTCAAATCAAACGCAATGCAGATCCGTTCTTCATCAGAACTAAATGGAATGGTGCGATGAAATACGGATGAAGGAAACATCACTAAATCTCCGACTTCCGGTGCGATCGTTTTGGTGGGGAAGTTGTCGTGCTGCTTCGGGTAATCATCACCGTGTGTGCTGAGTTCGATACTGCCTTCGTGCTCGTGTTGCTTATTCATCGGCAACGTCAGGTACAACGAGCCACTGACCCAGCCTTCCTCATGGATGTGTGAAGTGAGGTGGCCGCCACTTTTCATTTTCACGTACCAGGAACTGGCAAACTCGGTCTGCTTCGGGAAGGCCTTAACAAACTGGCAGTTCTCGCCTGAAAAAGTCTGGCGGTAGCGCTCAATCGCTTCTGTCACACATTCTGCCAGTTTTCTGAACGACGCCTCGGGGCGCTTGAATAAATTCCCCGAAGACTGCACACCATGATGCAAGCGGCCCTGGTATTTTTCCTCGGCATCGCAGGTTTCGATATCGTGCAGCAGTTGTTTCAGCAGTTCGCTGTCACCCTTAAGCTCGGGTATTTGAGTATGGAACACAAAGTCGAGCGGTTTTTTGCAGAAGTTGTAATCGTTTTCGGTGCCAAAGTTTTCGGCGTAGTGACCCGCCAATGTGGCCAGAAATGGTGAGTTATCCTTGCTGCGCTTAAGCTCATCCAAACCTTGTTTAAAGGCGTCAAACTGCCCTGTTTTATACAGGCAATATAAGGATCGCTCCTGCCAGTCCGCATATTGGGAGCGTTGAAAATGCTCCAGCGCGCCTTGCAAGTCGCCGCTGTCGTAGTAATAAACTGCCAGACTGTAGTTGGCGAGCGGTAATTCGGAATCCAGCGACAAGGCATGCTGATAGGCTTTCACAGACTCGTCGTAGCGCCCCTGATCCCGTAGCACTTCTCCAATATTGCTATGCACCTCAGCATAGTCGGGGTTGAGTTCCAACGCCTGATTGTAAGCATCAATCGCATCACCAAGTTTGCCCTGATTTTTCAGTGCGGTGCCAAGGTTAAAAAAGGTGCGGGCATCGCTATGAATAGCCAAAGCACTCCGGTAAGCCGCAACAGCTTCAACCAACAAACCCTGCTCTTGCAGTACAACGCCCAGGTTGGCCATCGCTTCGTAAAAGCCCGGCTCTAACTCAACGGCTTTTTGATAACTGTTTGCCGCCAGAGCAAACTGACGCTGCTGCTGATAGGCTGAGCCAAGGTTATAATGCGCATCGACCAGCGAAGGTTTCAGCGTCACGGTTCTCTTATAACTCTGAATTGCTTCTTCGGTCCGATTCAGATTGGTGAGCAAAATCCCGACATTAAAATGCAGCTCAGCAACATTCGGATCGATTTTCAGCGCCTTGCGAAACGAATCCACCGCCTCTTTGAATTTATTCTGCCCCGCTAACGCATTGCCATAAAGGTTATGTAATACAAAGGCGTTGGGGAATTGCTTTAGCAGTTTCTTTGCTGTCGCTTCGGCGGCAGCTAGTTGGCCGCTGTTTAAAGCGGTAAGTACAGGTTGAATTTCTGCTTGCGTTGGCTGTCTCAGTTGCGCATTCTTTTTCATGGTCGAACTTGCTGTTGGGAAAGGTTGGAGCAGGTCTTTTGCCTGCTTAAAGCAAGCACTGAATGTATAACAGGGAAATTTTTCCCGCAACAAACACCCCGGCTGCAATGCTGGTCAGACAGAAAACATCAGTAATTAACTAAACAGAATCAGATGGATACACTTACACAAGCCTTACTGGGCGGTGCGGTTGGTTATGCCGTAGCCGGAAAAACATCCCGCAGAAAAGCCATGCTTTGGGGAGCCGCCTTTGCAGTCGCGCCCGATCTGGATGTTTTTATCCCTTACGACAATGATCTCGACAGCATGACGTTTCACCGTAGCTGGACCCACTCCTGGTTTGTGCATACCGCTGTGGCCCCGCTGTTCGCGGCTGTTTTGCATCGGCTGGATGCAAGTTTCAGTTTCAAAACCTGGTTTATGCTGATCTGGCTGGCGCTGGTCACCCATGCCGGGCTGGATGCTTTGACCGTCTATGGGACCCAGTTATTCTGGCCGCTGATGCCCTCACCGGCATCCGGTGGCAGTGTATTTATTATCGACCCTACCTACTCCCTTCCTTTGTTAGCTGGCTTCCTGGCGATATTGCTGCTACCCGACAAGAGCAGTAGCGACAAACTGATGCGCTACAGCTTTGTGTTCAGTTGTCTCTATCTCGTCTGGGGACTCGGCGCTCAGCAGTGGGTCAGTCATCAAGCCAGACAGGCATTGGCTGAACAAGGTATTGAACATCATCATATGCAAGTCTCCGCCACCGCCTTTAATACCGTGCTCTGGCGTGTGCTGGTTGTGAATGATGAACACTATTTCGAAGGCTTTCACTCTCTGCTGGATGGCGAGAAAAACATCCGTTTCAAACAATACGACCGTGGTGGCGACTTAATCGCACAAACTCAGGCATTACCTGCTTTTCAACGTATCGACTGGTTTACCAACGGCTTGTTCAAACTGGAAAAACAGGGCGGCAAGATTATCGCCTCTGATTTAAGGATGGGCATGGAGCCGAGCTATTTCTTCCGTTTCCAACTCGCTCATGAGAACGGTACAGGGCTGGAAGCCAGCGTACCGGACCGCGCCCATGTGCAGACCGATCGCGGTGAAGGTATACGTTGGGTCTGGCGACGGATCTGGAATCCAACGGTTCAGTTCAAAATGGACTCACCACTGACGTAATCGTAACCATGTGCTTCGGCAACCGCAGCGTAAGTGACTTTGCCCTCAAACACATTCAGCCCAGCAAGCAGGTGCTTATCATCTCGCAGTGCCTGCTTGATGCCTTTATTCGCTAACGCCATGACATATGGCAGGGTGGCATTGGTTAAAGCAAACGTCGACGTTCGTGCCACCGCGCCCGGCATATTAGCCACGCAGTAATGAATCACGCCCTGTTCCATATAGGTGGGTTTATCATGGGTTGTTGGCCTTGAGGTTTCAAAGCAGCCACCCTGATCGATAGACACATCAACCAGCACTGAGCCCGGCTTCATCCCAGAAAGTATGTGTTGTGGAATCAATTTGGGTGCTTTAGCACCGGGCAAGAGCACTGCACCGATAACAATATCGGCCTTTAATACGGCCTGCTCAATCGCATCACTGGTGGCATAAATCGTAGTCAGACGTGGTCCGAACTGTTCATCGAGTAGTTTGAGCCGTGCCAGAGACTTATCCAGCACTCTGACATCAGCGCCAAGGCCCATCGCCATTCGCGCTGCGTTCAGACCAACGACACCTCCACCGATAACTACTACCGAGGCCGGGGCCACGCCAGCCACCCCACCGATCAATACGCCCATGCCGCCTTGCGTTTTTTCCAGCGCATGCGCCGCAGCCTGAATGGACATGCGCCCCGCCACTTCGCTCATCGGTGCCAGTAACGGTAAACCGCCATGACTATCGGTCACCGTTTCATAAGCAATGCATATCGCACCCGATTCCACTAAATCACGTGTCTGTTCGAAATCCGGCGCCAGATGCAGATAGGTAAACAAGGCCTGCCCTGCTCTCAGTTGCTGACGCTCAGCGGCTAATGGTTCTTTAACTTTCACGACCAGTTCCGCTTGGGCGTATACCTCACTGGCATTAACGGCAATGTTCGCCCCGGCCTGTTGATAATGTTCATCCAGCAGCCCGATCGCTGCACCGGCTCCCGTTTCTACCAGCACCTGATGTCCGGCAACGGTCAACTCTCGCACACCGGATGGTGTCAAACCCACGCGGTACTCGTGATTCTTAATTTCCCTCGGTACGCCGATCAACATCACAAATCTCCGTTTCTAAGTTGGTAGAATGACGTCTATGACTGAACATATAGCAAAATCGAACACCGAAACAAGCAACGAACTCAAGTTTCTTTTTGACAACAAGTTTGTCCGTGAGATGCCTGCCGATCCGGAAACTGATAATCACCGCCGTCAGGTACTTGGTGCTTGTTACTCCTTCGTCCGACCACGTCAGGCGACAGCACCAAAGCTGGTTGCGTATTCAGCAGAGATGGCAACAGAACTGGACTTGAGTCCTGCCGACTGCGAATCCGCGCAATTTACCCGTGTTTTTTCTGGCAGCGAAGTCCTGCCTGATATGGCACCTCACGCACAGTGTTATGGCGGTCATCAGTTTGGTAACTGGGCGGGCCAGCTTGGTGACGGCCGCGCCATCAACCTCGGTGAAGTAATTAATAAGCAAGGTCGGCGGTTTTGTCTGCAACTAAAAGGGGCCGGTGAAACGCCCTACTCACGCACTGCGGATGGCCTTGCTGTATTACGCTCCTCTATCCGTGAGTTTCTCTGTAGTGAAGCCATGTATCACCTTGGCATTGCCACGACTCGTGCCCTGAGCGTGATTGAAACCGGTGATCAGGTCATTCGCGATATGTTTTATGACGGACGCCCCAAAGCCGAACCGGGCGCTGTGGTCTGCCGGGTTGCACCATCATTTTTGCGATTAGGCAGTTACGAAATTTTCACCTCACGCGGTGACATCGACAACCTGAAGAAACTGGTCGACTACACCATCGCAACCGACTTCCCTCATCTCGGCGAGCCTGATAAAGCCACTTACCTCACCTGGTTCCGTGAAATCTGCGAACGCACTGCGAATATGGTCGTCGACTGGATGCGGGTCGGTTTTGTTCACGGTGTGTTTAACACCGACAACACGTCGGTGCTGGGGCTGACCATCGACTATGGCCCTTATGGCTGGATAGATGATTACGACCCGAACTGGACCCCCAATACCACCGACGCCACTGGGCGCCGTTACCGTTTCGGAGCACAGCCGCAAATCGCCCAGTGGAACCTACTACAGATGGCTAATGCGATTTATCCGTTGATTGACGATGCTGATGCCCTGCGCGATATTCTCAATGAATACGTCACGCTTTATACCGACAAATGGCAGCAGATGCGCGCCGAGAAGCTGGGGCTTGCCGAATTCAAAGCGGATGATGAAGAGCTTAACCAGGAGCTCAACAAAATCATGCAGGTGGCTGAAACCGACATGACCCTGTTTTACCGTCATTTAGCCGACCTCAAAGTGGATGATATTGATAAGGATGATGACAGCCTGCTGGCACCGCTAATGATTGCCTATTACGCTCCGGATGGCTTAAGCAGAGAAGATAAAAAGGATATTGCCGACTGGCTGCGTCGTTACCTGAAACGGGTACAGCAAGACGGTGTCGATGACGTCACTCGCAAACGCCGAATGAATCAGGTTAACCCCAAATATGTGCTGCGAAATTATCTGGCCCAGATGGCGATTGATAAGGCTGAACAAGGTGATTACGCACTGGTCAATGAACTTCTCGACGTGATGCGCCGTCCTTATGATGAGCAGCCTGACTATGAGCATTACGCCGCTAAACGTCCTGACTGGGCGCGTAATAAAGCGGGCTGCTCGATGTTGTCCTGTAGTTCGTAAATTCTGACAAGGAGCGTCCCTGATGCTGCGACTGTTTCCCGTACTGTTACTCCTGTTGTTCAGCCTGACAGCAAAAGCCGAAATTCAGCAGGAAAATGATCTGGCGATCGAAAAACTCGCCAGTGGCCTGACCATTCCCTGGGGCATGACTTTTATCAGCGAGACTAAATTGCTGATTACGCAACGCGAAGGCAGGCTCACACAGCTGGATTTAACAACAGGCCAGCAAAGCACCATCAATGGTCTGCCAGATGATATCCGCGTGGAAGGTCAGGGTGGTTTGTTCGATATTCAAACTTCACCCGACTTTGCTGATACTGGGTGGCTCTATCTCAGTTACAACAAAGATGTGGATGGTCAAGGCGCCACTACCCTGTCACGCGCACGGCTCAATGGCCACAAACTGGTGGACTGGACAGACTTAATTATCACCCAGTCTCGTACCGGTAATCAGGTTCACTACGGTGGCCGCATCAGCTTTGATACTAACGGTCATGTGTTTCTGTCTATTGGTGATCGTGGCGAACGTGACAGCGCGCAAAACCGGCACAGCCATAATGGCAGTATCCTGCGGCTGAACCTCGATGGCAGCGTGCCGAACGATAACCCCTTCGTCGGTACAGATGAGGCCTTACCTGAGATCTGGACATACGGACATCGTAACCCGCAAGGTCTGTTCTATAACCCCGATACTAAGCAACTCTGGGCTGTCGAGCATGGCCCCCGCGGCGGTGATGAAATCAATCTCATCCAGCCCGGTAAAAACTACGGCTGGCCAGTCATTTCCTATGGTAAGGAATACTGGGCACCGCTGGATGTGGGCGAAGGCACCCACAAAGAAGGCATGGAACAACCAGTCAAAGTTTATGTGCCTTCAATCGCGACTAGCAGCCTGATTCAGTATCGCGGTAATGCAATACCCGACTGGCAGGGCAAACTGCTGGTCGGCGCGCTCAAGCAACAGCATCTGAATGTCATTAGCCTCAGCGCCACAGGCGAAGCCAATAAAGAAGATAAAGTGCTGCGTAGGCTTAACGGCCGTATTCGCAATGTGATTGAAAGCCCAGAGGGTGCCCTATTGATTGCGACCGATTCTGGCGATATATACCGGGTTACATCAGCGCGATAAGGTCAAACTTGTTGCTTGCTATAACTGGCCGTATCCATTTCAACGGTTTCCACCGTGATCGATGTGTGATTGAAATGGAGCGTCAGCAGCGCCTGAAGCACCTCGGCAGATAACTGTTTACGCTGCTCAGGACTACGCCCCTGATGCAGTCTGATAGTGACATGCACAAAGGCTTGGTCCGAACTAACTAAAAGAAAATCAGCAAAAGCCATGGCCCGAACACGAATATGCGAACGGTCGAATAAACCTGACTTCCCAACACCGTCAAATACGGCCTCAAGCAAATTTTGCACAGGCTGTTGCTGAGTCAGGTTTTGGGAATACTCAATCAGGCAATGCGGCATAACGGCTCCTCAGGCTGACTCGACAGATGGCGTTACTGGTAACGAATAGCGATGACAAAATACTGCTTACGGCCATCTGCCACGGTAATCACTACTTCGTCATCCAGTGTTTTACCAAGTAAGGCCCGAGCCAGTGGGGAATCTACGCTGATATTGCCTTTAGCGTGATCGATTTCATCCGGACCGACAATTCGGTACTCCACCTCATTGCCCTCTTCTGTTTCCAGACCTACCCAGGCGGCAAAAAAGATTTTGTCCTGATTGTCAGGGACCTGATCAACGACTTTCAAATCCGGCAAACGTTTTTGCAGATAGCGGATTCGCCGATCCAACTCGCGTAATTCTTTTTTTCGGTAGATATATTCTGCGTTCTCAGAGCGGTCGCCTTCGGCGGCCGCCGCCGCTAATGCCTGCACGACTTCACGCCGACGCTGCCAGCGTTCGCTGAGTTCCTGATTGAGCCGAAACATACCTTCGGCGGTGACATAGGGAGATGATTTCATGTTGCCTCACCGGCCTGAGCCGGCGCAGACATTCAGGCCTGACTGGCTTCAGGCACGTCTTGCTGTGCCAGTTTATCGATATCAAAAAACAAGCAATCCTGCAGATCATCACGACTGAAAATACCCGCCAGAACCTCACGGATACGACGGATTTGAGCCAGTGCACCCTGACTGCTGGATTGAAATTCGGAAGCATCATAGCTGATGACATCGTTGATTTCATCAATCAACAGTGCGTAACGTGGTGTTTTGCCATCATCGGTAACAAACAGCAGAACCTGCCGCATATCACTTTCAATCTGCTCTTTGGCACGATGACACAAGGTACGCATTTTTTGCAGGTATTGTCTCGCCTGTTGACGGAAATGGTCAGCGATCTGTTCTGGTTGCTGACCATGAGCCTGCCTTACGGCCAGTTCACCCGCCTGATGCAATTCGAAGTGTGGCTCAGCAAACGCTTTGATGAGCTCATTCAGGGTTTCGTCGCGCGACTCGAACTGGCGAAGCCACAAGGTTGAAGCACAATCCCGTGCTTCCAGATCCAGATGAAAACTCTCGTCCCGCTGCAAAGACTCGGTCAGCGAAATAACCCACTGCTGATGTTCAGATTCTGTCTGTTTGAGCGTACTGATCAGCGTTTTTTTAACATCAAGGCCAGAAGGCACACCCAGTCGGTGGGCAAAGTCGAGCACCGGTACGACGACACCCTGGAACTTGATAACGCCACAGAAGCCTTCTTCTTCAACAGGGACAGGCTGAATCTTATCCACGTTCTGATCCAGCATCAGCACATTGTCAACATTGAGGCCAAACATCATGTCCTGAACAAAAAACGTAAACACCTGTTTTTGCTCAGATAATCGGCTGTTTTTTGTCTGTTCTGTACGTCTATCCATGCCCGTCTCCCTAGCCCTGCAGTTACTTATCAACTATATCGTCTGCAAATGCAAAAGCTTAAGCACTTGAACACTTATTTATGCAGTGTTTGCTTCAGACGCTCTTCGTCAATGTTCGCACCGAGACGCTCGACAACAAAGCGCATATCCAGTTCGGCATTTTCCAGACAGCTGGTTGCGCCCGGTGATGGCGTCATATTAAACACAATGCCAGTTCCCGGGTTGATTTTAGCCTCGCCTAACATCAGCTTGGCAGACTTCTTATCAATCAGCTGCGGTCTTACGCCGCCAAAACCTTTGGCAAACGTCACGTCTTCCAACTTAAGTGAAGGTACAATCTTGCGCGCATCTTTCATAAACAACCAGCGGCGCAGACCCGGCACTTCAAACAAGAAGTTTTTGAAAATGTAATTGCGGATATCGCTGACTTTAAACAGATCCCAGAATACCTTGAACACACGGCGATCCAGTTTCAGCACCCGCAAAAACTCGACAAAGGTTTTGCTGTTGTAGCGTTCCAGCATCGGTAACAGCAGCGCGGTCGGCCCGAAGCGGGTTTTGCCGTCTACCAGTACATCGGGATCGCCATGTACCGCCGCGAACGGCAGCTTATCGTTCTGTACGGTATAGACCTTGCCGTTCAGCAATGGAGGTGTGAAGTAGAAACTGCCCGCGACAGGCAGGCAGGAAAACTCCAGCCCGTAGCCCATCTGCTGCGCCAGCAACAAACTATGACCACCAGCAGACACAACAACAGTTTTTGCTTTGATGACATTATTGTCAGTCACAATCGAGAACAGACCGTCTTTCTCGACGATGTCTTCAACATGGTTATTCAGTAGCAGTGAAATCGCTTTGTCGTCACGCTTTTTGGCTTCACCGACAAAACTCTGTGCTAGCTGGTGATAATCAACCGCAGAGTATTCATCCAACACGGCCAGCGCGACACAGGGCTCTTCACGCATTTTGCCGTCAACCATAATAACGTTAGGTTCGATCTCAGCAATCTGCTCTTTTTCCAGCAACTGCATGGTGGTGAACACGGTTTTAAAGGTTTCAAAGCGCTCGCGCAGTTGCTGGCATTCTTTTTCGCCAACACCCAGCACCATTTTGGGAAACTTGAAAATGACCTTGTCGCGCTGTGCCAGCGTTTCGGTGTAATTGACCACCATTTCTGCCGCGGCTTTGACCTTGGCCGCTTTTTCCAGCGTGTAGTTGGTTTCGATATCACCACAGTGCAGGGTCTGACTGTTATTACGGCCATGAGAGTTGACCTTGGCCACATCGTCGTACTTTTCTATCAGCGCGATATTCTGTACATCGGTGTATTCACTGAGCAAATACAGCAAAGCTGTACCACATACGCCACCGCCGATAATGGCTACATCATGTACTTGTTCTGTCATTGTTTTTCCCAATAAAAACTGCGGTGAATTCTAGCAGAATCACCGCAGTAGCGCAGAGGGAATATCTTCAGCAATGACACTGAAGAAAGACTAGTTATCCGGCTTTTTATTCATATGCGAGAAAGACGGAATCGATGACAAAATGGAATGCAAATCACCGCGTTTAGTCGGCTTATACGTCATCTCAGATTCTTCCTCATCAGCACTATCCTGCTTATCCAACTGACGAATTTCTTCGAACATCGCATCTAAATCCTCATCCGATGGCAGAGGTTCTTCGGTCAGATCGTCCCACATTTCAGATAAGGCCGTCTTGGCATCGGTCAGTGTAACCGGTGGGCCAGTATCGATATCTTCGGGCAACTCAGGCTTATCGTTGACCTCGGCAGCATCAACAGACTCACTGGTGGATGGCGTCTTCTCTGATTGCTGCCAGCCCGCGGCCAACTCCGCTTCCGCTTGCTGCTCGGCTCTCTCTTGCTCGGCAATTTCGGCGGCACGCGTTTCGGATAAGCCCTGCTCATTAACAACAGTTGTCGACTCATCTTCAATACTAGCAGTAGTAGCATCCTGAGCTAACTGGGCTTCCCATTCAGCCATCATCGCAGCTTCTGCCTGCTGCTCATCAAGGTCTTCCTGACTCTCAGCAGTGCTTTCCGACTGTTCCGTTGTCGCTTCGACTTCAGCAGTGATATCGTCAGAAACGGTCTGCACACGTGTTTCATCAAGCTCGGCTTCCCACGCCGCCATAATTGCTACTTCGTCATCGGGCACCGTCTCCGGGGCGTCTGTCGTTGCTAGCTCTGAAGCAACTTCATCAGTGGAGACAGACTCCTCATTAAAGTCCGTGCCGGATACGACCTCTTCAACCTCATCTACTACCTGCTCTACTTCACGACTAGCCTGACGCGCTTGTGCTTCAGCCTTTAGCTGTGCGGTTCGTGCACGTAATTTAGCGCGTAAATCGTCCAGCTCAGAGCGGGCAGCTTCCAGCTTCTGCTCATCCTCGACGGGCACAGGGTCTTCTACATCAGAGAGTGCATCACTCGTACTGTCTGCCATTAAGCCTTGCAGTCGCTGTTCTTCCGTCTCAAAATCTGTCGTCTTCTCTGGCTCTGGCTCTGGCTCTGGCTCTGGCTCTGGCTCTGGCTCTGGCTCTGGCTCTGGCTCTGGCTCTGGCTCTGGCTCT